>Ga0335077_10000001_pt1 | contig 1203259 bp, 970 predicted proteins | sample Lox_Sample_31_FD_207151 | JGI IMG/M metagenome (GOLD analysis project Ga0335077, IMG submission 207151) | Soil microbial communities from Loxahatchee National Wildlife Refuge, Florida, United States - Lox_Sample_3.1 | ecosystem: Environmental > Terrestrial > Soil > Wetlands | place: USA... | reverse complement strand
CTCCTTTGGTGTCGGTTTGGATGGCGGTGATCTTGCGGCTGATGTCTTCGGTCGCCTTGGCGGTCTGCTTGGCGAGTTCTTTCACTTCGTTGGCGACGACAGCAAAGCCCTTGCCCGCCTCGCCGGCGCGCGCAGCCTCAATCGTGGCATTGAGCGCGAGCAGGTTCGTCTGCTGAGCGATGGAGGTGATGACCTTGATGACTTCACCGATCTCCGCACTCGAAGTTCCGAGTTTGGCGACGGTGGCATTGGCGGCCTGTGCCGTTTGTACGGCATTCGAAGCCACAGTGGCGGCCTCGTGCGCGTTGGAGGCGATCGACTGGATGGTGGATGTCATTTCCTCGGAGCCAGTCGAGACGCTCTGCAGGTTGGTGTTAACGTTCTGGGCGGCTTGACTGACGACGTTGGCCTGGGCCGAAGTTTCCTCAGAATTGGCCGTGATCTGCTGGCTCGTCGAGGAGAGTTCCTCGCTCGCGGTGGCGACATGCTCCGCATTCTCAGTGATCGCCACAATCATCTTCTTAAGACTGCCATTCATTTTGTTGATCGCGACCGTCAAGTCTCCCAATTCGTCGGCGCTGCGCACGTCGAGGTCGTCGCGCGTCAGGTCTCCTTCGGCAATCGCCTCGGCCTGAGTCAGAACTTCCTGCGTCGATGTCGATATGCGGCGGCTCAGAAACCACGCGACCAGCACTCCGATGAGCACGCTGGCCAGAGTGGAGAGCATGAACATCCAGACCATGGTGATGCTCTGAGAGGCTAGCTGCTCTTTGTCGGCCTTGTTCAGTTCTACAAGCGATTTGACCAGTTCATCGATCGTGGCCGCTGTGGCATCTCCGACGGGAGTAGCAACGTCTGCGAAATAGTTGCCACCTTTGACCACTCCGTCACTGCCGTGTCCTTCGGCGATATCCATGGATTCCTGTTGTGCCTGACGATACTTACGCAGGCCTTCCTTCGCCGAGGCTAGTCGGTCGCGGTTTTCCTGAAGGGTCCAACGTGCCGAGAGATCAGTTAGAGTTGTCAAGTTAGTGTCGATCGCGGCCCACGCCTTCTGGACACGATTCACGGCGTCAGCTCTGCGCTCGGGCTGGCTGCCGGCGAGAATTGCCTGACGAACTTTGTTGCCGGAAAGGTAGAGATCGCGTTGGAGCATGCGTCCCGCATCCAGCGTCGGCACACGAACTTCGAATAAGCGCTCCTGTAGAACGCGCATGTCGCGAATTTTCAGAACCGAGATCAGGCCACTGCAGAAGACCAGCGCCAAGATCGATCCAAACCCCAAGCTCAATTTCTTCCCCAGTGTCAGCTTCATGTATTTCTCCTGAATTCCACACTTGGATCCAGACTCAAAAGAGGAAGATCGGCCCAAATTCCTGGCGCCAATCATGTGCCTGGGTGACCGCCGTTCCCGCAAAGAGTTTGCTATTAGCGGTGGCCGCACGGGTAACGATGTAACTGGTCTCATTCACGAACGATACCCACGAGTTCATCTTGTACGTAACGGAGATCGTTTCGAGGTCGGTGCGGGCCAGGCCGTTGCCGGAGCGGGCGTCGGCGGCATTGGCGCGGTCCGTTCCATACTGCGCGTGCAAGATCCACCCCGCGTTATGACCTTCCGGAGCAGCATGGAAGATGCGCGACAAAGGGAAGCTCATCTCCACGAAGCCGCCAACGCTGCCCACCGGCTGCAGCTTGGCGATGAAGACCGGATTGCCATTGCAGTCCACCGTCCCGGCCACTGGGATGGTCCCGCCAAGGCAGCCGAAGCTGATGGCTCTCCCGCTGAATGAGTTTCCGGCTCCCACCGACGTGGCGCCGTTCAGGTTCGAATACACATCGTTGAGTTGTCCGGCAAAGAAGAATCGCAGATCGTCTCCTCGATAAAACTTGGTGACAAACGTGACCCAGGGCGTGGGCAGTTGCAGTTCGGTAGTCCACACGTTCTGCGGATTGCCGTCCTGGATGCCTTTGGGAAACAGAGTCAAAAGAGTGCAGCTTGCGGTCGGGCAATTGGTCGCCCCGATGATGGTCGTGGCGCTACTGCCACTAGGCAGGCCGATCGCCGGCAGCGTAGAACTGGCGGTGCTCATGGCCTGACCAGGAATGATTTCGTTCATCCTGGCGTGGTGCCCGCTCACGATGAATTGCGCAGGCGCCACCCGCTTCCAGGTATGCGAAAGCGGGAACTGGAACACGACTCTGGATTCCACTCCCGGCTCGTTCGAGTCCGATCCCGCACGGTCGCCAAATCGCGCCCTCTGATCGGTCGTGAGCCCGGACGAGCCCGCCACTGGCAGGACGATGGCGAACTCCGGCTGAATCTTCAAATCGCCGCTGTGAAACTGAACCCCGGTTCGGAATTCCGGGATCCGCTCATAGAGCGAACCCATCCCCACACCCAAGCCGGTGGTTTCAAACAGGCTTGGCAGCGAGGAAGAGAGCAGGCTGAAATCCTGGCCAAACTGGGCGAACCAGGGCAGAGCTCCGAGTTTGTGGTCCAGCCTCATGTACGCCATCCGAAGATCGAACTGGCTGGCACGAACGCTGCCGATGTTTCGGTTGCTGACATCGGTATAGTCGCCTTCGAAATCGGCCTCCACTTTGGCGGTAATGGTGAATCCGGAATTCTTCGGCACCCACTCGAACTGGCTGCCGATGCGAAAGCTGCGAGCTTTGAGATGGAATTGCGGATCAGCGGTAGGACCCGTATCGCCGCCGATCAGCAAGGGAAGTGGCCAATCCTGGTCGCCAAAGGTCGGGCCACCGCTTGATGCGGTGTCTTCAATGGCGCTGGCTTTGAAGAAGCCGTAAATTTTCATATTGGTGCCGCTTCCCAGCTTGATGTCGGGAATCAGGCCGCTTTGTTTGGGGACGTCAATCGGCAGCACCCGCACCGGAATAACTGCCGAAATTCCTTCGGGCCCCAATGTTGCCGGCGGCGCTCCTGTGGGATCCCTAGGATATTGCGGCTTGGCCCGCACTACTGGAGTCACGGGCGCAGCCTCCAGTTTTGCTGGTGCTACCGCGGCTTCATATTCCTGCTCGCTGATCAGCCCCTTCTGCGTCAGCAGCAGCGCCAGGCGCCGGTTGGCTTCCTCCGTTGTGGACGCCTCGTTGACGATTGCTACTTCTCTCGCCGATAAGATTCCCTTCGACTGAAGTAACAGCGCCAGAGCATTGCTGTTGGTCGTGGACTTCTCCTGCTGTGCCATGGCCAGCAAGGCGAGGACAACGAATAAGAATGGGACCAAACGCAAGATGCCTTGTTTCATTGGTAACCTCCAAGAGTGAAATGGAGAGGTTGGCCGATGCTGAGTGCGGTAGTGAAATGCTCCGAGTGTGACCATGCGGCGAGTCTCGTCGTTGCTTCCTCAGGGAGCGGACGCTCCAAGGGCTAAAGGAGACTTCGGCGGGGTGAGGTGAGACTTTAGGGAAAACGCCTGAGATATTGCTGGAAAGTTCTCGGTTGTAAGGATGGCAAAATGGGTACCGCAGGAAGACGCGCCCGCCCGGCCGTTTCCCGATCTGAATCTGCTAGGCGCCGCTACGCGCCGCATGGCTGAGCGCGGGCTGCTTGCGCGTCAGAGTCTTCTCCGCAGTCGCTTCAATCTTGAACTGTCCCACCAATCCTCGGAGCTGCACCGCCATCTCTGCTAAATCGCTGGCCGCCTTCTCTGACTCCTGGGCGCTGTTGGCGGTGCCGCGCGCGGACTCGGCGACTCCTTCGATGTTTCGCGTTATCTCACCTGAACCCTTTGCAGCGTCGGCGACGTTGCGGGTCATCTCGTTGGTGGTCGCATTCTGCTCTTCCACCGCCGTCGCGATCGTGCCGGAAATGTCGTTGATCTGACCAATCACGCCGGTGATTGAGGCGATGGCCTCGACCGCTCCTTTGGTGTCGGTTTGGATGGCGGTGATCTTGCGGCTGATGTCTTCGGTCGCCTTGGCGGTCTGCTTGGCGAGTTCTTTCACTTCGTTGGCGACGACAGCAAAGCCCTTGCCCGCCTCGCCGGCACGAGCGGCCTCAATGGTGGCATTAAGCGCCAGCAGATTCGTCTGCTGGGCGATGGAAGTGATGACCTTGATGACTTCGCCGATCTCAGCGCTGGAGTCGCCTAGCTTGGCAACAGTGGCGTTGGCTGCCTGTGCGGTTTGAACGGCGCTGGAAGCGATCGATGCGGCCTGATGGGCATTGGAGGCAATGCTCTGGATCGTTGAAGTCATTTCGCCCGCTCCGGTGGATACGCTTTGCAGGTTCTGGCTGATCTGCTGCGTGGCTTGCGAAACGACTCCAACCTGGGCGGAGGTTTCTGTGGAGTTGGCGGTGATCTGCTGGCTGGTCGCCGAAAGCTCCTCGCTCGCACTGGCCACATGTTGGGCGGTATCAGTGATCGACTGAACAACGGAGTGAAGATTGTTCTTCATCGAGTTGAGGGCAGTCATAGCCTCGCCGACCTCATCTGCGGATGCGACATCGAGGTCATCGACTGAGAGATTCTTCTCAGCGATGGTGTGGGCGAACTCGGCGCAGATGCTGACTGGCCGGATCACGACCTTGCGCAATACTAGGAACGTGACGACAATCGAGGCCATAACTGTAAGAAGCGTCGTCAAAAACGTGGCGATCATGTTCGACTGCGATTGCTGCACGAGCGTAGCCGTAGGCGCCGTCAGCACGAAAGCGGCGCGCAACTCGCCAACCTTCATTCCTTCCTTGGGATAACCGAACGCGTCCTTTTCGCCCGGAGGATCGCCATGGCATTGCAGGCAATCCTGCTCCACCCGAACCGGCTGGGCGTAGTGCATCACATCGCGGCCATCTTCATCCACCCGCTCCGTAAATTCGGTCAGGGATGGATCTTTTTCGAATGCCTCCAGGGCTCGCCTCTCAAATTCCGTCGCTTGATTCTTGGGATTGCGCGGATGTAACGACGGCGTGCGAAACGTCATGCCTTGCTTGCTGGCAAACTGCTCCGCGGTTCGCATGGCCACGACGACAGGCACTTGCTCGAGATGCTTGAAATCGTGATTGGGGACCATGATGTCAATGTTGGAAGCGAACCAGGTCCGCGTGGCCCCGGCCATTCCAGTAATTTGACTCAGCTTGTCTCGGAAAGCGTCTTCCTCTTGCTGGTTGATGCGCCGCTGAGTGAGCCAGAAGCTGATTCCGGACGTCACGGCGAGGACCAGGATGATCGAGCCTAGAATCTTCGTGGATAGCTTCATCTCACTGAGCATGGCGGCTCCCTCTATTTCCGAATGGCATGCGCATCAGGCTCCCGCGCCCGCGGCAATGGCCTTCGGCTGACTTACCGTGCCTCGCGCCGAGGATCCACGGTGTACTGTGGCAGTCTGCGGATTGACCCGGAATTGAGAAACCAGCCCACGCAACTCGACAGCGAGTTCCGCCAACTGATTCGCCGCCTTTTGGGACTCCTGGGCGCTGGCGGAAGTTCCCCGCGCCGCTTCTGCGACGCCCTCGATATTGCGGGAAATCTCGGCCGAACCTTTGGCTGCGTCCGATACGTTGCGCGTCATCTCGGTCGTGGTGGCGCTTTGCTCCTCGACCGCCGTAGCGATGGTGGCAGAGATGTCGCTGACCTGGTTGATCACGCCAGCGATCGATCCGATGGCATCGACCGCACCCTGCGTATCGGTCTGGATCGCGGTGATCTTGCGGCTGATGTCTTCCGTAGCTTTGGCTGTTTGCTTGGCGAGTTCCTTTACTTCGTTGGCGACTACGGCAAAGCCCTTGCCGGCCTCGCCCGCGCGAGCGGCCTCGATGGTGGCGTTGAGCGCGAGCAGGTTGGTCTGCTGGGCGATCGAAGTGATGACCTTGATGACTTCCCCAATCTCTGAGCTCGATACCCCCAGTTTGGCAACCGTGGTGTTCGCGGCTTGAGCCGTCTGAACAGCGTTCGTGGCCACAGTAGCGGCCTGATGGGCGTTCGAGGCGATCGACTGGATCGTAGAAGTCATTTCCTCGGCACCGGTAGAGACGCTTTGCAGATTGGTGTTGACCTGCTGAGCGGCCTCGGACACGACGTTGGCCTGGGCTGATGTCTCTTCCGAATTGGCGGTGATGTGTTGGCTGGTGGCGGAGAGTTGCTCCCCCGCGCTGGCCACATGCTGTGCAGTTTCCGCAATGGACTGGATCACTTCATGCAAGCTGTTTTTCATTTCATTTAACGCCGTGCCAGCCTTACCGATTTCGTCTTCGCTGGTAATCTCCATGTCTGCAGCCACGAGGTTCTTCTGGGCGAGCTCCTGAATCAGAGTAAGCATCCGCGAGATTGCTCCGGTGATCGACCGGATCACGACAATAGAGATGCCGATTCCAACAACGAGTCCAATGATCGTCAATCCGGCGAGGGTATGGTTCAGCGATGCTTGCGCTTCATTACCCGCGCGATCCGCGTCTTCTCGTAGCTTCTCGATCAAGTCGATCAGATCATCTGTTGCTTTTTCGGTTGTCGAGCGAGCCTGAATCGCGGCTGGAGTAAAAAGTGCGGCAGTGGCGTCGGCTATCTTCCCTTGCTTGCGGAGATCGATTGCCTGCTGCTGTACCTGGCGTACTTGCCTCGCCCCCTCCGAAATTTGCACCATCAGTGCCTTCCCGCGTTCCGTGACCAGCATTTTCTGCAATTCTCCCGATTGCTTGTCAAAGTCCCTCATTCCTTCTTCGCGTCTTTGCAGCGGCGCATCCGTTCCCGAGAGCACAAATCCTCGGGTTCCACTGGTCTGGAGTTCGAGATTGCTGTCGAGCGATGTTGCAAGGACCTCTTTTCTGAGCTGAGCAGCGACTTTATCGTCGAGTTCAGTGACACGGTTCACCGAGGTATAAGTAACGGTCGCCATCACAATGAGGATCAGGATCAGCAGGCCAAAGCCCGTGATTAGTTTTGCCTTCAGGCTGATTCGGTTCACGATCGTTCCTCCGGCCGAGGCTTGCCAATAGCTATGCTCGGGTTGGGACAAGTACCCCCGCGGACGCATCCACAGGGGCTACACGCTAAGACCTATCGGCGAGAACGGAGGTGGCTTTATGGCAGCCAGGGCACACACCGTGAAGGCTGCGCACCCTGGCGCACTCAAAAGGATATGACCAAACGGGGAGTGATCACCGGCGTGTCGGGATTCGCCCGAAGACCGCCGGGGTGGTGAAAATATTGAACATCTTGTACGAACGAAACGTGGCTGGTAAGTGTTGCTTTGTAATAGCCTTCGACAACCGTTTCGGAGGCGAAATCAAAACCGGCCTGAGGATAGGAAGTAAAGCGGATCCAGGTTGTTGCAATTCCCAACGAATCCTTGGCGCGCTTTCGGCATGGATTCTGAAGAATGGCTCCGCCGCCTACGTGATGCGTGAAGGGGCTGATGCGTCCCTCGGCAGTTCCCAGCTGCAGAAATCCCGAAACACCGCGCGAGGAACTTTTTGAGCGATACAAGGATTGTTCGACAACGGAATAAAATCCTTGCGCCCCAGAGGTTTGCTTGCCGTCGTACTGCGGGATCGTCCCGCCATCCAGGCGCCAGTAGCCAACGCTGACCCGGCCCGGCAAACTTTCGGATTCAACGTTCCAGTTCCGGCCCGGCTCAACGACGGTTAGCCTGCCTAGGCCGGCCGTCTGAAACACGCCCACACCGGCGGTGTAGGCGCTCTTCCCCCGATAGAACGCGTTAAAGCCCAGTTTCGGTTCTGGATACGTGGGGAAGGCAACGATCGTCGGACTGAATCCCATCGAGGAGTTCAAGAAATCACCCGCGTTCTGCACGACCGCAAATTCCGTGTTTGCGTCGATCTTTCCTGCCTTGAATCGCAGCTTGTCAGAGAGAATCTTCTGCTCGACCCACGCCTCATACAAAGTGGTGCGGGAGTTGGCATCGATGTTCGAGTAGAGTTGCGACTCTCCAACGCAGTCGTTCCCGAAATGGCGCATGTGGTGCTTGAGTCGCACCATTCCATCGCTACCCTTCCATCCCAACAGTTTTTCGCCATCGACCGGCATATACAAATCGTAGGAGTATCGCCCGAAACCACTCGACGGTGCTGAGTCGCTGAAGGCGCGGGACCAGTCGTAGATCAGCTGATTCTGAAGGGAGATGCCGTGCGATTTCAGGTCGCTAAGTGCAACATCTCCAGGACCAACGACCACAGGTGAGGGTGTAGTCACGGCTTGTTGGATTGCAGGTACAGCTTCGGTAGCTTGAGCGAAACAAAGATTAGAAGAATAAGAATTAGAAAAAATTAATGTGGCCACCACTAAGAGTGAGAATCCCCTAGACCAGCGTGGGTACAAAGACTTTGCCTCCACGTGAGGCGAAATCCAGTTCCCGCCTCACTAGTAGGCAATCGGTTCCCAGGGGCGCAAGCTTTACCTTTCGGCCATGTCCTTTGGGCCATTACTCTATGCCCCTTTAGTAACCCGGCATGGTAAGACCACGGCATCCGCAGCAGATGGAACTTTCGCTTCTGCTTTTCGAAAGGTGATTTTCGAAGAATCGGGCGACAGACACCGACCAGCTCGCTTCATGCAATGCCTGTTGCTTCGATTTGCAGCTCTGCTGAAGTTGAATCCGGCCCTGACCGTGGGCCGGTTATGGCTGAACTTTCGGCCCCTCTGGCGGGAAGCTAAATCGATTTACCTTCCGTTATTAAGTCATTTTAAATCAGTTACTTGCGGGGAATTTTTTGCACAGGGTCGGCTCGCAAAGAGCCTTTGGAATCATCAGCATACTAAGCCGACGCACTATTTTTGGTGCATGCGTTGCCCAGGTTGCCTGGGGGATGCGATTTAGTTCACAGTTAAGGGCCCGGGTCGTCACCGTGCAGCCGCGGCTTCCGCAGCGGGTGGCACCTGACAAGCTTTCTCCGTGTCAAGCACATGCAGGAGCTTTCCATCCAACTTGTGCACACCGAGAATCATGCCGCGCACGCCCTGGCTCACGGTTTCGGGCGGCTCCTCAAAAGTGGATGGATCCACTTCAATGACGTCTCCAATTTCATCGACGAGAAGACTGACCGCGCCCTCCACGGTGCGAACCACAACGTTCATGGGCGCCTCGGTGCGGTCGGGAAGCGACAGACGGCAGCGCAAGTCGATGGCGATCACAATTTGGCCACGAAGGTTGATCATGCCCTGGATCACATTCGGCGCCAGCGGAACATGCGTCATTTGCTGAAAGCGAATGACCTCCTGAACCTGAGGCACCGGAACGCCGAAGAGGTTGCCTTCGAGGAAGAACGTGCACAGTTGTTGCGCCGAATCCATAGCGTCTCTCTCCTAAACGGTGGCTACGTCCTGGTTAGTGGCGTCGATATTGTCTGTCTCAAAGAGTCCGGGCACGGCGTCATGCACGATTTTCGAAACGTCCAGTAAGTCCGTGACGTGCTGCTGGGTGACGAAGCTACCCACCACGCCAGCCCTTGGCGTCAGAGTTTCGGTCTGCTGCGCCTTTTCCTCGACGATATCCACGATACGATCGACAATCAGACCAACCGTGCGCTTGCCTTCGGAATAGACCACGACCTCGATCGTGTTTTTGTCGTTGTCGGCAGGCATACTGGGCGGCACCATCTGCGACAAGCGAACCAACGGGATGATCTGGCCGCGATACTGCATGACTTCCTGCGTGCCGGCATACTCCAGCACGCTCGATGGGAACTCCTCCAGGCGAGCGACGATCCGCAACGGGATGGCAACTCGTCCCGTGGAGCCATTCTCGGCAAGCAGAAGCGTGTTCTCGTCGTCGGTGATCGAGGGCAGCGCGGCGGCGCGTTTGTCGTCGCGGGTGGTTTCATGGGTTTGCGCCAGCAGATTTGCTCTCTTGGCCAGACCCATGATGTCGAGAATCAAGGCCACACTCCCATCGCCCATGATGGTTGCGCCGGAATAAACGTCGATGCCCTTCAGCTGTTTTCCGAGCGGCTTCACTACGATTTCTTCCGTATCCAGGATGTCGTCTACGACCACTCCAAACGCCTGGCTTTCTGCTTGTAGCACGACGATGTTGGCCCCTTGAGAGTTTTGGTTGGCGGACGAGTCACTGGCCATCCCATGTTTGGTTGCCTTTGCTCCGAGCACATGGCTCAGGTAGACGAGGGGCAGCAACTGTCCGCGCAGGCGATAGACCGGAGCTCCGTGCACATTTTCGATGCCTTTCATGGATTCGAGGCGGACTAGCTCCGTGAGACTCATCTGCGGAATGGCGAAGCGCTCCCCGAGGCATCGCACGACTAATGCCGGAATAATGGCGAGGGTCAGCGGAATCTTGATGCGGACCGTCGTGCCTTTGCCGGCTGCGGTATGCAGGTCGACCGTACCGCCGATCTTCTCCAGGTTCGTGCGCACCACATCCATGCCGACGCCGCGTCCGCTCACGTTAGTAACTTTTTCGGCGGTCGAGAACCCGGGCAGGAAGATCAGGTTGAAAATTTCGCGGTCGGGCATACGCGAAGCCTGATCGGCTGAGATTATCCCGCGTTCGATGGCCTTGCTCCGGATGCGCTCGAGATTCAGTCCCGCCCCGTCGTCTGCTATTTCAATGTTGACCTGGCCGCCCTCATGAAAGGCCCGCAAGGCCAGGCAGCCCGACGCTGGCTTGCCCATTCGAGCGCGCGTTGCAGGGATCTCGATACCATGGTCGATCGAGTTGCGTACCAGGTGCGTGAGTGGATCTTTCACGGCCTCAAGGATCGTGCGGTCCAGTTCAGTGTCCTGGCCTTCCATTTCGAGGCGGACCTCTTTCCCGCAATTCAGGGCCAGGTCGCGCACCGTGCGCGGGAATTTGTTCCAGACGTTTCCGATCGGCTGCATACGAGTCTTCATGACCTCTTCCTGCAACTCGCTGGCGATAAGATTCATGCGCTGGGAAATGGTGTGTAGTCCCGGGTCCTGATTGCTGTTGGAAAACTGCAGCAGTTGGTTGCGCGCCAGCACCAGCTCGCCGACCAGGTTCATGAGCTTGTCGAGCAGGTTCACGCCCACGCGTACTGTGTCCGTTCCTTGCTCGCGCCCGCGAGCCTCGATGATATGCTGCGCGGCCAGGACATCCTCTAATTTGCACAAACCGAGAGCGACCAGGATTTCGCCGACCCGGCGCTGGTCCCCTCGCTCTTGCTCCCCGAGTGCCACGGCGAGATTTTCGGAACTGATCTGGCCACGTTCGACCAGAAGTCCTCCAAGCTTCCCAGGAGCCGGACGATGTTGCGGCACGTTCTCGTGTGTGGGAGGTTCTTGCGGAACCTGCGGAGGTTCGGGTTGCGAATCGGGAGCAGCCGCCGTCGTTGTGGAGCTCTGCAGTTCCTGGACTTCGGAACCCCCGACCTCGCCATCCGCGGGCAGGATGCGGACTTCTTCGCTTTCGTTTTGGCTCTTGCCTGCGGTTTGGCCGGCGGTGAGTTGCTTCAGCCGTTCGAGCAGTTCAGGATAGCCGTTTTCTCCATCCGCTCCGGTAGTCTGAATCTCTGAAAGCATGCGGCGCACGGCGTCGACCATCGCCAGCAATCCGCTGGTCGACTCTTCCGTCAGCGAGAGTTCTCCATCACGCAGACGCGAGAGCAGGCTTTCGCCAGCATGCGCCACTTTTTCGAGTCTTGTGAACCCGAGGAAGCCGCAGCTGCCCTTGATGGTGTGGATCGTCCTGAAAATAGATGCCAGCAGGGGAGCCGATCGGGGGTCGGTCTCGAGTTGCACAAGCTCTTGATCGAGCCTGTCGAGGTTCTCTCCGCTTTCGATGAGAAAGTCTTTAACGATTTCGTCCATATCGATGCACCAGCCCGCTGATCTAAGAACAGTTCGTTTTGTCTGTGGTTCGGCGCACGCAGACAGTGGCCAGACCCTTCGCTTTTGGGGCACATCGGCGTCCCGGCACATGACTTGAGTAGTGGTTGACCGCGAAGGACCTGAAACGAGGCGCTGTCGCTTGGCTTGGAGAGCGCTGGACCGTACACTGAACCCATGCACGGGCACGTTCATGGCACGGGAAGTCCGACGCGCGTGTTGAAAATCTCGCTGGCGGTTACCGCAGCTTACATCGTGCTGTTGGTGGTTTCGGGGATTCGCGCCCACTCTCTGGCATTACTGTCCGAAGCAGGGCACAATCTTTCGGACTTTTTAGCGCTGTTGTTGTCGCTGGTCGCAGTGTATTTCCAGTCCCGTCCTGCGAATTCGAGCAAAACCTATGGCTACCAGAGGGCAGGAGTGTTGGCCGCACTGGTGAATGCGACTTCTCTAGTCGCTGTTTCGTTCTTTATTTTCTACGAGGCGATCCGCCGGCTGCAGCATCCTGAAGCCGTGAAGGCCGGGGTCATGATGTGGGTGGCGGCAACCGGCGTGCTGATGAATGGCGTAATTGCCCTGCTGCTGTATCGCTCCGGCGGGGACGTCAACATCCGCAGCGCATTGCTGCATGAAGTCGGCGATACGCTTTCCACTGCAGCCGTGATCGCCGGTGGCTGGGCCATCCTCGAAACCGGCAACTACTGGATTGATTCGGCCCTCTCGCTGGCGATAGGGGCGCTGATCCTGTGGTCGGGCTTGGGAATCGTGCGGGAGACATTGAACATTTTGCTTGAGGGCACGCCGCGCGGCATGAAGCTCGAACGGATTGAGTCCTGCATCCGGGCGGTGGAAGGCGTGAACGACGTGCACGATTTGCACGTCTGGAGCATCGGATCCGAGACCCACGCCCTTTCCTGCCATATTTCGATCGCGGATATTCCGCCGTCGGTGAGCGAGCGCATTCTGCGCGACGTGAAGGCACGACTGCTGCATGACTTCCGCATCGACCACACGACGATTCAGTTCGAGCACGCTGCCTGCGAAGTCGCCCATGGCTGCATCATTCCGGTCACCGAGAGCGAGCAGGAGCACGGTCACCATCATCACAGCATCTAGTGACCGCCTTTCGAAGCTTCGATTTCACTGCCGCGTTGTGATGGTAGAATTCCCGCGCTCGTCCAGACCCGCGGAGGAATCATGAGACGCTTCACCTCGTTCGTCGTGATGCTACTTCTTCTGTGCATCGGTGCATCCCCTAGCCTAGGGCAGTCGGTTATGAAATCGGCAGAAGCTGTGCGGAGTGCCGATCAGGAGTGGATGAAGGTTTTTGCGGCAAAGAATCTCGACAAATCCGTCGCCGCGCTGGATGAAAGTGGCGCAGTGCTGGCGTCGAATGCTCCAATTGCCAATGGCCGCGAGGCTGTAGCCAAACTGTTCACGGGATTCTTTGCGCTGCCCGATCTCAAGATCAGCTGGCATGTGGACCGCGCCGAAGTCGCCAAGTCCGGAGAGTTGGGCTATACCAGCGGCGCTTATGAAATGACGTTCAGCGATCCCTCAGGTAAAACCATTCCCGACAAAGGGAAGTATGTAACCATTTGGAAGAAGCAGAAAGATGGCAGCTGGAAAGTTCTGCTGGATATCTTCAATAGCGATCTGCCGCCCGCCGGAGCGTCTTAGTCACTACTGCGTATCCGGCGAATGTCCCTGTTGTGCGTAGATTTCTCGTGCGCGCTCGATGGTATCTGCGTCGGCCGCCGATTTGTCGGGTCGAAGCCGCACTATGCGCGGGAAGCGCAAGGCAAAGCCGCTTTCGTGACGATCTGACTTCATCATGTTGTTGAAGGTCACTTCGAGGACAATCTTCGGTTCGACTGCGAGTCTGAGTCCCTGATCTTCCAAAGTGTGCTGCAGGAACCACGGGGTCATTTCGGCGATCTCCACGTCCGTCAGTCCTGAATAGGCCTTGCCGATATTCAGCAACTGGTCTCCGCCCCAGACTGCGAACGTGTAGTCGCTGAGAACGCCGATGCGCTTGCCGTGGCCGTATTCGACCGCAGTAACCACCACGTCGAGTGTGGCCAATTCGCGTTTCATCTTCAGCCAGGATTTGCCGCGCTTGCCTGGCGTGTAGGAAGAATTGAGGTCCTTGATCATCAAACCTTCGTTGCCGCGGGCCTGTGATGCCTCAAACAGTGTTTCTATTTCGTCGGGAGATGTTGCCTGAAACACAGGAGCGCGAATCACCGCGGCAGGAATATCCTCCGCTTCCTCGCCGAAGTCCAAAGTGGCTTGCTGGCCTATCGCCGGTGCGCCTTGCCAGAGATTGGGGCTTCGTGGTGCCTGGAGCAAGGCAGCCAGAATCTCCGATCGCTCGCGCAAACTGCGATCGATCAATAACTCGCCGCGCGCGTACAGTATGTCGAACGCGAGAAACGCTACCGGGGTCTCCCGCAGCATCCGCTGACTTACTTTCTTTCTGCCCAGCCGTTGCTGCAGAACACTGAAGGGGCGCGCCCGCCCTGAATCCGACGCTCTGTCCTGGCTCTGGACGGCGTCTTCGTCTGTGATGTTTTCAGCCGGTCGCTTGTCAGGATACTCCCATGCAACGATCTCTCCATCAAGAACGACGGCTTCCGGCCCCAAACTCGCAAACGCGCCCGGCAACTCGGGGAACGACTCGGTTATCTCGTCGCGGGTCCGGGAGAAGATTCTCACCTCACCCTCTGAAATGTGTGCCTGCGCGCGAATGCCGTCGTACTTGTCTTCGATGCTAGCGTCGGTGAAGTAACTCAGAGCCTGTTCGGCTGAGTCGACGGGGCTCGCCAACATGAAGCCCAGGGGATGAAACAGTCGCATTTTTGCTTCATCCAGTTGCTTCTCTGTCGCAAGCCTGACCGTTTCTCCGATATCTCCCAGCAGCATGTTGGCACGCTGTACCGAAACCAAATCGGTGGCCCACGCCTTCGCGATCGCCCCTTCTACAAGGCTCTCCTTCAGGCCAATGCGAAGATCGCCAGTCATGATTTTCACGATGTACTTGCTCTCGACTGGAGTTGCGCGGCGGAGGAGATCTCGAACCAGCGCTGATTTCAGCGCTGGTCCGCGCGCGGCCGCGATTTGACGGAATGCTTTTTCGACCTCCAGCACGTTCAGTTCGGATGTTGTTTTCTGCGGAAGAACATCACCGGCAACCGCACCCAGGTCTCCATGGCGGCGATAGGCTTCGGTGAGTTCTTTCTCGTCCTTGCTGGCCAGTTCGGCCACGATCTGCCAGAGCGACCTGCCGCCGACCTGCAGCGTCGCCTCCTCCCAGGCGGCGAATGGGCGCCCGGAGAGAAAAACAGCCGAGACTGCCGCTTCCTCAGTTGTCCGAGAGTTTAGATAGTCAGCTACAATCTTTGTCTTCTCCAGCTTTTTTGTCGTAGCTGCGATGGCCTCGCAAGCGGTAGCCAGCTTTCTCATGCTGTCATGTCCATCTAGTTGGTTGACCTTACGATAGCAGCGCAATTCTCGGTAAGCGGCCGGCTGGCTCAACCGCACCTAAATCTCTGTTTTGATTCAACTTAGCGGCCATACATCACCATCCTAAACCACTGCGGCCTGTGGTAACCTAGAGGCTGCGCCCCATCTGCGCTCAGGAGCATCCAATCGTCGTGCGTTCTCTGCGAAACTATCTGCGATTTCTGGCTGCCGTGCAGCTTTTGCCCGCTCTTGAGAGCGGAGAAGAAACCCTTGTCGGCGGCCAGGCAGTGCTTGAAGGCGTGATGATGCGTTCGCCGCATGCCTGGGCGATTGCCTGCCGCAAGCCGTCCGGTGAAGTTGTCACCATGACGGAACCGCTTGAGCGACCTTCAGAGAAACACAAGTGGATGGGTTGGCCGATCGTGCGTGGCGTGATGACGCTCGGCTACGCCATGAGTCTGGGCTATCGCGCGCTAAGCTTTTCCGCCAATGTAGCTATTGAAGACGCCATGCAGGAGGAGCAGACAGCGGTCCCCGCCCTGGCGGCTGCCACAGTGGGAGGCAGTTCGGAGTCCGCGCATGCAGATACGCGCCAAAAAGCAGCCTCGATCAGCAGTTGGCTGGCGGCGGTTAATATCGTTATTTCATTGGCATTTTTTATCTTCATGTACAAGTACATTCCGTTGCTGGCTGCGACGGAATTGAAAAGAATCGATCCCGCGCTCGGCGGCCGCATCATCTTCAATTTGGTGGATGGCGCGATCCGCTTGATCCTCTTTCTCTTCTTCATTTGGGGCGTTTCGCTGTGGAAAGATATTCGCCGCGTGTACGAATACCACGGCGCCGAACATAAGACCGTGTTTGCCTTCGAAGACGGGAAACCTCTCGAAGCCGCCGAAGTGCAAAAGTACTCGACCTTCCATCCGCGCTGCGGTACCAGCTTTCTGATGACGGTGATGCTGATCTCGATCGGCTTCTACATGCTGATCCCGTTCACTACGTTCTGGGCGCGGTTTGCTTCGAGGATTGTTTTGCTGCCCATTATCGCGGGGGTGTCGTACGAAATCATTCGCTTCGCCGCGAAGCATCGCGGTTCGCTTTTCGCACTCATGACGGCGCCGGGCCTGTGGCTGCAGCGGATCACGACCAAGCCGCCATCCGATGAGCAAGCGCAGTGCGCAATTGTCGCCCTCGACCAGGCGATGGCTCTCGAAAAAGAACGCGGCGGCGAACTGGTGATTGCCTAGCGGTCCCACCGCGACACTTCCTCGTCTTTCCTTCTCAAAATACAATGTCGTACAAAGCGCAACGTCTCGCTTGTCCCGCTTATAGGGAACGGCGGACAGGCTGACCTTGCATGGCAGGTCCCTCTGGAGCCGAGTCTTATGTTCGAACGCCTAGATCAAATTGAAGCACGTTACGAAGAGCTGACGAACGCTCTTGCCTCGCCCGAGATCGTCAACGATTCTGCGAAATATCAGAAGACCGCGAAGGCTCACGCTGAGATCGCGCCCGTGGTCGAGAAGTACCGGGAGTACAAAGACCTGCGAAAGGGCATCAGTGACAGCAAAGCGCTGCTGGCAGACGAAAAAGATCAGGACATGCGCGCCTATGCTCAGGAGGAACTCGACAAACTCGATGCGCGCGTCGTGGCCGTAGAAGAAGAACTGAAGGTCTTACTGCTTCCCAAGGATCCGAACGACGAGAAGAACGTGATCCTCGAAATCCGCGCGGGCACGGGCGGCGATGAAGCCACGCTTTTTGCGGCCGAAATTTTCCGGATGTACACGCGATACGCCGAAATGCAGCGCTGGAAGGTAGAAGTTCTCTCTACCTCGGAGTCTTCGGTCGGCGGGCTAAAGGAAGTCATCGCCATCATCGAGGGCAATCGCGTTTACTCTCAGCTCAAATACGAAAGTGGAGTGCATCGCGTGCAGCGAGTTCCGGCGACCGAGCAGCAGGGGCGGGTGCATACTTCGGCGGTTACTGTTGCGGTGTTGCCCGAGGCGGAAGACGTCGACATCAAGATCGAAGCCAAAGATCTGCGCATCGATACTTTCTGTTCGTCGGGTCCCGGCGGCCAGTCGGTCAACACGACTTACTCCGCGGTCCGCATCACTCACCTCCCGACGAATACGGTGGTGAGCTGCCAGGACGAGAAATCGCAGATCAAGAACCGGGAGAAGGGCATGCGCGTGCTGCGCGCCCGTCTGTACGAAATCGAGATGGAAAAGCAGCAGGAGGCCTTAGCCAAAGAGCGTAAGGCGATGGTGAAATCAGGAGATCGCAGCGAGAAGATTCGTACCTACAACTTTCCGCAGAACCGGCTCACCGATCACCGGATCGGTTTCACCATTCATCAGCTCGACACAGTGATGGACGGCAAAATCCAGCCGCTGCTCGAAGCATTGGTTACGCATTACCAGGCGGAAAAACTCAAACAGGAGACCGCCAGCGTAGTTTAGGCGAGCGAATGAACATGTCAGATCTGTATTCGGCTTTGAGCGCTACGCTTGTCGATCGCTACACCAGCCACGCGGCGCGCGTGCGCGAACTCGCTGCCCCACTCACCGACGGGCAATTTTGGCGTAAGCCGTTTCCGTTTGGAAATAGCTTTGGGCATCTCGTATTGCATCTGACCGGCAACTTGAGCTACTACATCGGCGCGCAGATTGCGAACACGGGCTATGTCCGTGATCGCCCGCGCGAATTCTCCGACGCGAACCCTCCTTCAAAGGACGAAGCCCTGCGGCGATTTGACGATGCGGTCGCGATGGTCGCCCGAACCCTGGAATCGCAGTCGTCCGAGGACTGGCTTCGGGCATACACAGCCGTTGGAACGAAGTGCGAGACCAGGCTCGCCATCATCATGCTATGCGACGGGCATTTGCAGCAGCATGTTGGTCAAATGATCTATCTGAATTACCAGCTTCAGTGTGACGCTTCATAGACACGCCCCTTTCCTACATCCTTCTCTGTGTTGAAATAGATTCGTGCAGCTCAAACAAACTCTGATGATCGCGATCGAGCGGCTTACTGCGGAAAATGTCCCATCGCCGCGCATGAATGCAGAGCTGTTGCTCATGTTTACTCTCGGCTGCGATCGCGCCTATCTGTACGCTCATCCGGAACGCGAGCTAACGTCGGACGAGACCAGCCATTACCAAGCTGCGCTTGACGAGCGCATTCGCGGCGTGCCGGCGCAATACATTACCGGGCATCAAGAGTTCTGGGGAATGGACCTCATCGTTTCTCCGGCTGTCCTGATACCGCGGCCAGAGACTGAGCACGTGGTGGAGGCGGTCGTGCAGTTGGCAAACGGCCGCGAGTCTCTCCGTATCGTTGATGTTGGAACCGGGTCTGGGTGTATCGCGCTCGCACTTGCCAAAGAGTTGCCGTCAGCCGAGATTATTGCTACGGATATTTCTCCCGAGGCGCTGGAAGTTGCACGGGCGAATGCTGCGCGCCATGAACTCGAGAATCGAATCCGATTCCAGCGCTCGGATCTTTTGGAAGCTGTGATGACCTCTTTCGATATGGTCGTATCCAACCCGCCGTATGTGGGCGAGTCAGAAGCCGATTCCGTGCAACTCGAGGTTCGCAAGTTTGAGCCGCGCCGAGCAGTTTTTGCCGGCCCTGTGGGGGATGAAGTGATTGCGCGTCTGATTCCGCAGGCTCGGGAGTATCTGCGTCCAGGCGGATGGCTGATCATGGAGGTCAGCGGCACGATCGCCGACAGAACCAAAGCTCTTCTGAATTCTTGGGAGAACGTCTCTTTCGATCTTGATCTGCAATCGATTCCGCGCGTGGCGCGAGCGCAGAAACCTCGCTGAAAAATGAAACTCAAAATTCGCCGATCACAGGACCAGGCTAACGCCGCACCGCAGCCGGCTGAATCTCTTCGACGTCGATGATGTCGGTCGGATACTTGCCGGTATAGCAGGCGGAGCAATACGAAATGCCTTCTCCGTCGCCACAGGCTTTCTTCAGGCCTTCCAATGACAGGTACGCCAGCGAATCGGCACCGATGTAATCGCGGATTTCTTCCACAGATTTGTTCGCCGCGATCAACTGCCGCTTGGATGGAGTATCCACTCCGTAATAACAGGGAGAGATCGTGGGCGGGCAGGAAATTCGCATGTGGACTTCGGTAGCGCCCGCGCTGCGAATCATGCGGACGATTTTGCGGCTCGTGGTTCCGCGCACGATCGAGTCATCAATCAGGACGACGCGCTTGCCTTGCAGCAGCGACCTTACAGGGTTCAGCTTCAGCTTGACGCCGAAATCACGGACGCTCTGACTGGGCTCGATGAAGGTCCGGCCAACATAGTGATTGCGAATCAGCGCAAAACGAAACGGAATCCCGCTTTCGGCGGCATAGCCGACCGCCGCCGTTACGCCGGAGTCCGGCACGGGAACCACGAGATCGGCTTCAACGCCGGCCTCGCGCGCCAATTGCCGACCGAGTTGTTCCCGGCTTGTCTGAACAGCGCGGCCAAAGACCATACTGTCAGGACGGGCGAAGTAAACGTGTTCGAAGATACAGCTGGATTGGGGCGCCGCAGTCGAGTAGAAGCGGGAGCTGACCCCTTCGGGCCCAACAACCACTAGCTCGCCGGGTTTAACGTCGCGAATGTACTCCGCGCCGATCAGGTCAAAGGCGCAAGTTTCCGAGGCGAAGACGATGGTGTCGCGCTTCGCGCCTTCCACTGCGGGAATCCGGCCCATGGCCAACGGGCGAAAACCGCGCGGGTCGCGCACGGCGAAGATGCGGTCGTTACTCATCATCACCAGGGAAAATGCGCCCTCGACGCGGCGCAAGGCGTCCGCCATGGCTTCAGGCAGCGTTTGCTCTTTCGAGAGAGCGATGAGATGAACGATCACTTCCGTGTCACTATTGGTTTGAAAAATCGACCCCTGGCTTTCCAGGCGAGAGCGAAGTTGGACCGCGTTGACCAGATTGCCGTTGTGCGCAACCGCAATCGACCCTTTGTTAGACTGCACAAGAATTGGCTGGGCATTCAGCAGGGCAGAATCGCCGGCGGTAGAGTACCGGGTGTGGCCAATCGCAAGTGAACCACGAATTTTCGAGAGAACATCCTCGGTGAAGATATCCGCCACCGAGCCCATGGCTTTATGCGCGCGTGAGGTCAGGCCGTCAGACGTGACGATCCCCGCCGACTCCTGGCCGCGATGCTGCAAGGCATGTAATCCCAGATAGGCCAACTTCTCGGCCTCCGGATGAGAAAAAATCGCCACAACGCCACATTCATCGCGGAATTTGTCAGCAGTCGGCATCTCGACGTTTAGGCCCCTTTTTTATCAACCTACGCTGTTGTGCTAGTTCACTTCAAAAGAAAAAGCAAAAGCAAAAGCTTTTAACCGCAGAGTTCGCCGAGGCAAAGCTCGCGGAGTTCGCTGAGAAATTCCAAAATTCAGGCACTACACCGCTACCAACTCCGTATCCGTTCGCAATGCGGCTTCCAGCGCAGATTCGTAGGCTTGGTTTAATTGTGAAATCTGAGCTGAGATCGCCACATTGCCGTCAACCGTGATCTCGAGCGACGCCGAGCCGGTTTCGCCGATCTGTTCTGCTTCGATTCCGTTCGACTTTGCCACTTCTTTGATTCGCTTTACCTGCTGCGGGTCGCAAGACAGCAGGATTCTGCCAGCATCCTCGCCAAAGAGAACGAATTCGGCAGGGAATCCATTTGCCGCAAGGTTTACCTTTGCGCCCACGCCCTTGGGGAATGCCTTCTCCGCAAGCGCGACCGCAAGCCCGCCATCGGAACAATCGTGCGCCGAGCGGATCAATCTCTGATCGATTAACTCGATCACTGTTTTTTGCAAGGCCGCTTCTTTTTCGAGGTCGAGATCCGGAGGGTAGCCCCAAACAGTGTTCAAAATCTCTTTGGCGTATTCTGACGATCCGAACTCACTCTCTGCATCGGTGATGTCGCCTGCAGGCGAAGACTTGAGCAGCAGAATGGAATCTCCGGGAGCTGCGAAGTGCATCTTCGCAGCTTTGTGAACATCTTCGAGTATTCCCACTACGCCGAGAACAGGAGTCGGATAAATGCCCTCGCCAAGCGTTTCATTGTAGAAACTGACGTTGCCGCCGGTCACCGGGATTTCGAGTTCCTCGCACGCTTTGGTGATTCCGTCGATCGTCTGCGAGAACTGCCACATCATGGGAGGTTTTTCGGGATTGCCAAAGTTCAGACAGTTGGTAGCTCCGACCGGCGTGGCTCCAGAGCAGGCTACCTTGCGTGCGGCCTCGGCGACGGCGTGCATCGCCCCCAGACGCGGGTCGAGGTAGCACCAGCGTCCATTCCCATCGAGAGCCATGGAGAGCCCTCGCTGCGAATCCTTGATGCGAATCACGCCCGCATCGGCCGCGCCAGGCGCCTCGACGGTGTTGGTCTGAACCATGTGATCGTATTGCTGCCAAACCCAGCGCTTGCCGCAGATGTTAGGGCTGGCTAGAAGTTTTTCCAGTTGGGACGTGAAATCTCGTGCCTGGCCCAATCTTATGTGCACGGGCATTTCCCGCGGTACCGCAGGCTCCCAGCGCGCCATTGGACGATGATAGACAGGTGCATCATCGGTCAGCGCACGATTGGGAATCTCGGCAACGATCTTGCCATGTTGCAGTACCCGTAGTGTGTTCTCTCCAACGACCTTGCCGATTTCAACTGCATCAAGGCCCCATTTTTCAAAGACACGGAAAACCTCATGCTCCCGGCCTTTTTGCGCTACGAGCAGCATGCGCTCCTGCGACTCGCTGAGCATGATCTCGTACGGAGTCATGCCGGTTTCACGCTGCGGCACAAGGTCCAATTCAATCTCAACGCCGACTCGGCCCCGGCCGCCCATTTCGCAGGTTGAGCAAGTCAGGCCCGCCGCACCCATGTCCTGAATGCCGACAATCGCTCCGGTTTGCATCGCCTCCAGGCAAGCCTCGAGCAGGAGTTTTTCAAGGAACGGATCGCCCACTTGAACATTGGGGCGCTTCGCCTCTGAGGCTTCGCTGAACTCCTCGCTGGCCATGGTTGCGCCGTGAATTCCATCGCGGCCTGTCTTCGCCCCGACGTAGATGACCGGATTGCCCTGTCCCGCGGCCCGTGCGTAAAAGATCTCGCTCCTGCGAACCAATCCCAGCGCGAACGCGTTCACCAGCGGGTTACCCGAATAGCAGGACTCGAATTTCGTCTCGCCGCCCAGGTTGGGCACGCCAAAGCAATTCCCATAGGAAGCGACGCCACCGACGACGCCATCCAAAATGGAGTGGTTCCTGTGGACTTCTTTATGATCGGCCCCGCGGCCAGCTTGTTCAGAAACAGTGATCGGTCCAAACCTCAACGAATCCATGACCGCGACTGGCCGGGCGCCCATGGTAAAGATGTCGCGCAGGATGCCTCCCACTCCGGTCGTCGCGCCTTGGAAGGGCTCGATAAACGAAGGGTGATTGTGGGACTCAATCTTGAAGGCGCAGGCCCATCCGTCGCCAATATCAACAATGCCAGCGTTTTCTCCCGGCCCCTGGACCACACGCTTGCTGCGGGTAGGCAGCCGCTTCAAGTGAACCCGCGATGATTTGTAGGAGCAGTGTTCGCTCCACATCACGCTAAAAATGCCAAGTTCAGTGATGGTGGGCTCGCGGCCGCCGAGGAGTTGCTTGATCTTCTCGTATTCGTCGGGCGTAAGGCCGTGCTGGCGGAGGGTTTCCGCCGAAAAACCTGAGGTCAATGAGGTCGCCATGGGAAGAGTCTCTATTGTCGCATTTCACGGCCAGACTGGGTAAGGCTTTTCAGGGCTGGGGACGGCGGGCGCTCTCCTGCTACGATTCTCTTGCATGAGATCGATGATCGTGGGCACAGCCGGGCACATTGACCACGGCAAGACTGCGCTGGTCAAAGCCCTGACGGGGATCGACGCCGACCGGCTTGCCGAAGAGAAACGGCGGGGCATTACCATCGATTTGGGTTTTGCGCATATGGAATTGCCCATGCCCAACGGGGAGATGCTTCGGATTGGATTTGTCGATGTCCCCGGGCATGAACGGTTCGTTCGCAACATGCTGGCTGGCGTGGGCGGAATTGACCTGGTTCTGCTGGTCATCGCCGCCGACGAGTCGATCAAGCCGCAGACGCGCGAGCACTTTGACATCCTGCAGCTGCTCGGCGTGAACCGCGGTATCACTGTGTTGACCAAGGCTGACGCGGTCGACGCTGAGACGCTGGATGTGGTCCGGATGGAAGTGGAAGACTTTGTCCGGGGCACGTTTCTGCAAGCTCCCAAGTCTCCCATCATCGCGGTCAGTTCGTTGCGGGGCACGGGCATTGCCGAACTCAAACAGGCTCTTGTGCAGGCGGCAATGGAAGCGCAGCCGCGCGATTCGCGTGCGCTTGCACGGTTGCCGATTGATCGTGTCTTCACCATCAAGGGTTTTGGAACGGTAGTGACTGGAACGCTGATTTCTGGAACCATCCGGCGCGAAGAAGAAATGCAGGTTTTTCCGATCGGGAATCGAGTCAGGGTGCGCGGCCTGCAGGTGCACGGGCAAGCCGCGGAATCGGCATCGGCTGGACAGAGACTGGCGCTGAATCTGGCGGGGGCGAGTAAGGAAGATCTCGCACGGGGAATGTCATTGGCGCACCCGGCTACCTTCGAAACGACCCGCCGCGTCGATGTGAACCTGCGACTGCTGCCTTCGGCTCCTCGCGCTCTCAAGCTGCGAACGTCGGTGCACTTCCACTCCGGCACGATGGAGGCCCTCGCCGACATCAGGCTTCACGGCGGCACAACGTTGCGCCCGGGACAGGAAGCCTTCGCTCAGATCAAGTTCCGCGGCGCTCATCTGCTTTCGCCCGGAGACCGATTTATCATTCGACAGTCCTCGCCGGTCATCACCATCGGTGGCGGAGTCGTGCTGGATGCCTCGCCGATAAGTCTCAAGCCCTCCGCCTCCGACCTGCTCAAATTTTCCAAGACCGACGAGCCTGAATCTATTCTGCTAACGCGAATCGCGAGACGCCGTTATCGAGGCCTGACGATTCGGCAGGTTGTTGCCGAGACAGGATGGCGCAGGGAGGGTATCGAATCTCTCCTGAAGTCGCCCGTGGCCAAGGGTGCAGTTCTGAGAGTCGACGATCTGTTACTCGATGCCGCCGTACAGCGCGAACTGGAGACTGCCTTGCATCTATCCATCGCGGAGTTTCACCAGCAGAACCCGCTGGTTCCCGGCGTGAGCCGAGAGACTTTGCGAGAAAAGCACGCATTAAGCGAAGAGGTTTTTGCCGCGGTCATCGGTGCCCTGCTGCGACAGAAGAAAGTTCAAGTCGACGGCGATCAAATCCGACTAACCGGACGCGGAGTCTTGCTCAAGGACGATGAAGCGGAATCCAAGGCCAAAATCGAAACGGCATTCGCGACAGCGGGACTAAAAGTTCCCTCACTGCATGAGGTATTGGCCGGGCTAAGGGTCGACAAGATTCGCGCGCAAAAAATCGTGACGCTTCTGTTGCGCGACCGGACGTTGGTCAAGCTGTCGGATGAACTGGTGTTTCACCGGGGAGCGCTGGAAGAACTGGTGCGACTGGTAAAGAATCGAAGATCAGTTTCGCCGAAGGTGGATGTCGCTACTTTCAAAGATTGGACTGGGGTGAGCAGAAAATATGCCATTCCTTTGCTCGAGTATCTCGACCGCGAACGTGTCACTAAGCGTGTGGGAGACGCACGAGAAATTCTGTAGCCCTCTTCGGCTGCTAAATAATACGCACCGTTCTCTTCGCGCTCGGAATGTCCGCCTGATCCGCAAGCCCGCAGCTATATCGCCACCTCCGGGAATTCAACTTCCAGCCCGAGCGGATCGGTAAACCGATTTGTCAAGTTGGCTAGCCCAGTCAGCAGGTGTATGTCAACGATCTCGGGCTCGGGGAAGTCTTTTTTCAACGCGGCGAAGTCGGCATCGTTGACCTCGTGTGGCGATCGGGTCAACTTGTCGATGTAAGCAAGCGCCGCCCGTTCTTTTTCGTTGTAACGTGCGTAATCTCCCGCTTTTAAGGCCACCCAATCCTCGGCAGTCAGTCCGACTCGCTTGGAAGAAGACACGTGGTGCTGCGTGCAGTAATGGCAGCCGTTGATGAGTGAGACGCGAATATAAATGAGTTCATAGAGTTTCCTGTCGAGGGAACGGCCGACGCTCGAGTAGAAGGGGATGAAGTTCTTCAGCATCTCGGGGCGGTGCGCCAGCGCCTTTTGCGCGTTCCCCGGTTTCCCACGAAGCGTTTTTTCGTAGAATTCCTTCACTTCAGGGGAAGCATCTTCGGGGGCAATCAACTTAATCCGTGCCATGCGGTTCTCCGTTGGAATTCAGCGTCTTATTCATAGTTGCGCGAATCATCGTTGCACAAGTCTTTCGCCTGGCGGCCAGAGCCTCCGCTCAAGCCGAACGCCAGATCGACCGATAAGCTGCCAAGACGGTGTCGCCATGAGAATAACAGTCTGGGTTGTTTTGCTGGTTGCCTCCGGAATTTTCTGTGGGCAAGGGCAGGATACCGTCGACGATGACGCGAAGGCGAAAGTGACGGCCCTGGAAGTCCTGTGGGGGCAAGCCGCCCAGATGCGTGACATCAAAGCAATGGAGACATTGTTTGACGACTCGCTTACCTACGTGGACGTCGCCGGTCGACTGATGACCAAGGCGCAGGTGTTGGCGTTTACACGAGCCGTCGCTCCAGTGGATATTGTGGTGCAGTCCACCGCCGCTCGGGCGCACGGAGAGACTGTGATTGTCACAGGTGTCTTGCGATTGAAGGGCGTCGATCGCCGCAAACCCTACTTGCAATACGCTCGTTTTGTTGATACCTGGATTCGCAAAGACGGCCGCTGGCTCTGCGTGGCCAGCATGTCGACTCCGATTGAGCATTGACTCTACTCATTGCTGCCTGCCATCGGGCTCCAGAATTCACTGCAGCAGTAGGAGATTTTGCCGATATCGAATCCATGAACCTTCGCGGGACGAACATCGTCCGCAGAATTGCCGTGCTGCTCGCTGCGGTTCCACTGGTTTGCTCCCAGAGTATCGACGTATCGGAAACCAGGTCGCGAATTCTCGCTTTGGAGCGCACTTGGAATAAGGCGGAGGCGACGCACGACATGAAGGTGCTCGATGGATTATTCGATCGCACGCTGGTGTATGTGGATTCCGACGGTAGCCTGATGACCAAATCCGAAATCCTGGCGCGCATAAAGTCTGCTTCGGTGGCCCAGATCAGCACAGAATCGATGAACGTCCAGGTTTTTGGCAAGACTGCGATCGTAGTTGGCGTCTACCGGGCGCTTGAACTGCAGAACGGCAAAGTGGTCACGCATAAAGGCCGATTTATCGACAGCTGGGTCTACGAGAACTCGACGTGGGTGTGTGTGGCGGCTCAGTCCACTTCCGCGTATCAGTAGGGAACATCTGACGGTTCCAGGAACTTGTTCTCCCCCCAACACCGGGGTGGTGGGTGTAGTTTGGCTCCCGCGTCAGGGCGTTTGAGAGAGATCCTTCGCGACGCCTGAAGAACGGCTCCGCTCAGGATGACAATATTGTGTATCGAGCCAAACTGAGCCACTACCCCGACGCCGAACTGAATCAGACACTTGTCACTTTCCGGTTTCGAACCTTAGAGTGCGGGCAGAGGCGATTGCGCGTGAGCGTGCGTACGCATTCGTACTTGGTGAGTTGCAAGTCGAAACGAAGCGACATCAGACGCAAAAGTAAAGAGGGATCATGAAAAGAGCCTGGGTCATCGCAGCGGTTATTAGCGCGACCATTGCTTGTGCTGCTCAAGATGCTGATTCGGCTAAATCGAAGATCGCAGCTCTCGAACAACTGTGGAATCAGGCATAGAAGGCTGGCGACACAAAGGCGCTCGATTCGATTCTCGACAACGCGATTGTGCTGGTGAACGACGACGGTTCAGTGCAGACCAAAGCAGAGTTCCTGGCGAGCGTGAAAGAAAATCCATCGCAACCCGCTTCACAGCAACAGCAGGTTTCGCCGGAGTCCCTGAGCGTGCACGTCTTCGGCACCGCAGCAATTGCCACTGGCGTGATGCGCGTCAAAGGGATCGAAGCCGGCAAGCCCTATACCCGCCGCGAACGTTTTATCGATACCTGGGTCTACAAGGGTGGCACCTGGGTTTGTGTCGGCACTGACGCTACTCCCGTTTTACACTGAGAACGGGGTCTGCCGGTTGTCCGAAGCCAATCTGCTGTCGATTCGTTCCGCGACCATCGATGATCTGGCGTTGTTGCACGCCATGATTCGCGAACTGGCTGACTTCGAAGGCGAGGCCGGCGCTGTCACGATTCGCGAAGAGGATCTGGCGCGCGACGGCTTTGGAGATAACCCGAAATTCCGCGCGTTGATCGCCGAGTGGAATGGAGAGGCTGCGGGCTACGCGGTGTTTTTCGAATATTATTCGACCTGGGCGGGTCGCGCGTTGTTCCTCGAAGATCTGTTCGTGCGCGAAGCCTTCCGCCGGCGCGGAGTTGGGACGGCCCTCCTTTCGGCAGTAGCCCGAATTGCCCTTGCGGAGAACTGTTACGGAATTCACTGGGAAGTGCTCGACTGGAATGAGACAGCGATCAACCTTTACAAGTCAATGGGAGCGGTATTCAGAGACTCATGGCGTCCTGTTCTATTGATGGACGAGGCGTTGCGACGGGTCGCGGAGAGATCGTGTTGAATACTAAATCGGACGAGGGCTTCTTGTCCGGATCAGCATGAAACAATTTGCGGTGTGCGCAAGCCGTGCGCACTCTATTTTCTGAAAAAGATGGCGAAAATCACGATCATAGGTGCGGGCCTGGCTGGATCGGAGGCCGCATGGCAATGCGCTCGCCGCGGGATCGATGTGGACCTGTACGAGATGCGTCCGCATCGGATGACTCCGGCGCATCAGACCGGCGATTTTGGAGAGTTGGTCTGCTCGAATTCTTTGAAGTCCGACAGCGAAAATACAGCGCCCTGGCTTCTGAAGGAAGAGATGCGCCGCGCTGGGTCGCTGCTGCTGGAAATTGCGCGCGAATGCGCTGTGCCGGCGGGCCACGCGCTCGCCGTCGATCGAACCAGGTTTGCGGCGCGAGTGACCGAGGTGATCTCCCGCGATCCAAGGGTCACGCTCCGAAGAGGAGAAGCCACGACGCTTGACCCGGATCGAGGTATCACGATCATCGCCAGCGGCCCCCTGACCTCGGATGCGCTGGCTAACGAGATTGCACGCCTTGCGGCGCCGATGGCGCAGGCAGAATCCCGAGACGAACGGTTAGCGACGGATTCCCAGCTTTATTTTTATGACTCTATCAGCCCCATCGTGGAAGCGGACTCCATTGACCGCTCGCGCGTGTACATGGCGGCACGTTATGACAAGGGCACGGCCGATTACATCAATTGTCCGATGACCCGCGAGGAATACGACTGCTTCTATGACGCCTTGCTGGCGGCGCAATCGGTAGAAGAGCGCGACTGGGAAAACCTGAACTATTTCGAGGGGTGCCTGCCCATCGAAGAGATCGCGCGGCGCGGACGCGACACGCTGCGCTTTGGCCCAATGAAGCCGGTTGGCCTACGCGATCCGAGCACTGGGAAGATGCCACATGCTGTCGTGCAGCTGAGGCAGGAAAATCTTCGCGCCGACTCTTACAATCTGGTCGGTTTTCAAAATCATCTCAAGTTCGCCGAACAGGCGCGCGTCCTGCGGCTCATTCCCGGGCTCGCTAACGCGAAGTTTCTGCGGTACGGGCAAATTCATCGCAACACCTACATTAATGGCCCGTCACTACTGCGAGAGACCCTTCAGATGAAGGCATATGCGCGAATTTTTTTCGCAGGACAGATTTGCGGGGTCGAGGGGTATGTCGAATCGATTGCCACCGGCTTGCTTGCCGGATTGCACGCGGCGGCACTGGAATCGAATGCCGAGATTGAACCTGCTCCGCGCGCCTCAGCCTTTGGTTCGCTGACCCACTATGTGACCCACGCCGATCCCAAAAACTTTCAGCCCGCGAACATTACCTTCGATCTTCTGCCACCTCTCGATCACAAGATTCGCGACCGCGCAGAACGGCATCGAAGGCAATGCCAAACAGCCCTGCAGGCATTCGACAAATGGTGGGCGGATGCCGCAGCCCTTGTAAAAGCCTGAATCTAGGGCCCTCTGCAAACCGCCGGAGCTCTCCCGGCGCTGGAAAGAAACTGCGAAACAAAAACGCCTGCGGCTTCGTACCTAATGCTAGGGAAGAGGGATTACTTTCCTTCCCCGGGCTCGTCCAACCTGTTGCAATGACAGTGCGCGATCTCATTTTCGATGTTCTCCGCACGTTGTGGTCCCACAAACTGCGTGCGTTCTTGACGATGTTCGGCATTGCCTGGGGAATTGTCTCGATTGTGCTGATGGTCGCGGCCGGCGAGGGGCTTCGCAAGGGGCAGGAGGAGCAGGCGCGGAACTTGGGCAAGGATGTAATGATCGTGTTTCACGGGCGCACCAGTTTGCAAGCCGGCGGAACTCACGCGGGGCGCATCGTGCATTGGGAAGATCCGGATGTTGCCGTAGTGCAGTCGGATTCGCCCGACTGTGAATATGCCATCCCGGAACTCGAACAGAACACAGTTCGCACGCATTCCAACTTCAACAACGCAGCCTTGACCGTAACGGGGTCGTATCCTGCCTTCGGCTATATCCGGAGCCTGGATGTTGGTTCGGGCCGCTTCTACGATTGGGATGACATGCGCGAAGAGCGCCGGGTTGCATTTCTGGGCTCCGACGCGGCGAAGCAGCTTTTCCCCGGACGCGATCCCGTAGGTGACACGGTTTATCTGAATGACTTCCCCTACACCGTGATCGGAGTCATGGAGAAGAAAAAACAGGATTCAAGCTACGACGGCTGGGACGTCAACAAAGTGTTCCTGCCATTCTCGGCCATGAGGCGGGATTTCCCGGACAAGCCTCCAGGAACGAACTCAACTTTCGACCAACTGCTCGTCACCCCTAAATCGGTTGCTCAACACGAGGCCTGCAAACATGAGGTTCGTGTCGCACTTGCCCGCATGCACAGATACGATCCTAACGATAAAGAAGCCTGTCCCATCTGGGACACAGTGCAGGAGGCGCAAGCCTTCAAGACCATGACCGACGGAATGAAATTTTTTCTGGGAGCGGTCGGAATCGTTACGCTCGTTCTCGGCGGTATCGGCGTGATGAACGTGATGTTAGTGGCGGTGCGCGAACGCACGCGCGAAATTGGCGTGCGCAAGGCGATTGGCGCGCCGGCGAGTACCATCCTGCGCCAATTTTTTATCGAAGCATTGATCATTGCTTTCCTCAGCGGCGGAATCGGCCTCGGCATCGCTTTCGGATTCTGTGCAGTAGTCAACATGCTGCCGATGCCTGATTTCTTTGCTGGCTTGTTACCCAGTTGGGGTTCGGGCTTGACGGCCGCGGGATTACTCGGCGCTATCGCTGTTGGCGCGGCGCTGTATCCCGCGCGTCGAGCCGCGTCGATCGATCCGATTGAAGCCCTGCGTTATGAAGCAGGTGGGTAAGCTCAGCATGAGTCTTGTTAACCGTAGTTAACATCGCCGCGCTTGTTTTATGTGGATAGAAATCATCCTCGAAGCCTGGATCGCGCTGAAGCGGAACATGACCCGCAGCATGCTCACGATGCTCGGCATTGTCTGGGGTATCGCGACAGTCACATTGCTGATTGCGTATGGCAGTAGCTTTCGCGGCGTTCTGGTTCATGGCTTCGATGCCTTTGGGAAAAGCGTCGTCATCTGCTGGCCGCAGCAAACCAGCGAGCAACCGGGTGGGCAGCGAGCCGGAAAGAAGGTTGTGCTCGAGCAAGCCGACATCGACATGGTGAAGGCGACGGCGCCGCTGGTGAAGCACGCGTGTCTCGAAACCGTGAACCGGCCCGGAATTGCTTATGGGGATCGCATGGTCGGAACGGCTCCCGTGCGCGGAGTCTGTCCCGAATACGGTGAGATGCGGAATGAGGTTCCATCGGAAGGGCGCTGGATCGATGCTGAAGATGAGATCGAGCGCCGCCGGGTGATATTTCTCGGCGGCCGGTTGAAAGAGCAGCTTTTCAGCGGGCGTCCGGCCGTTGGCGAGACTGTGCAGGTTGCCGGCGTGCGATTCACGGTAATCGGCGTGATGAAGCGCAAGATTCAGCTCAGTAATTATTTTTCGAGCGATGACGATTCGTCGTGGATTCCGTATTCCGCCGCCGGCGACCTATGGAACACGCGCTACGCCGCCGTGATGGTGTTCGAGCCCATCGCTCCGCAGTTCGAGAAAAAGGCGATGGCACAAGTGCTGGCGGCAGTCGCGACCCGGCAGAATTTCTCGCCGACCGATCCCAAGGCGTTCCAGATGTTCGGCCGTGACGAATTCCGGCCCGTGATCGACGCCTTGACGATTGGCCTCCAGGTGTTGCTCACCTTCATCGGGACACTCACGCTGGGCATCGGTGGTGTGGGTGTGATGAACATCATGCTTGTTTCGGTGGATGAGCGGATTCGCGAGATCGGCCTGCGTCGTGCGCTGGGCGCGAGAAAACGGCACATTAAGGTGCAATTTCTCGCGGAGACGCTGTTGATCATGCTCCTCGGCGGCTTCATCGGCGTGCTCCTGTCGTATGTCATCGCGTGGGCGGTTGGAACCCTGCCGATGATGGGGCCGCTATTTGAAGATGACTCTGGTCAGGGCGACATCCATCTCAAGATCTCCATGGTTACGGTCATGCTCTCCAGCGCCGTTCTACTGGTAGTCGGAGTGATCAGCGGCCTGGTTCCTGCCTTGCGCGCTTCGAAGCTCGATCCCGTCGAAGCGCTTCGATACGAGTAACTTCACCTTTTGATTTGCTCCAACTCCCCATTCGCAGTACGTTGCTCGTGAGGCCGTTCACAGAGGTGCAGCCTTGCGCATTTCCGCCGTCGACACGATCCAACTGGCTTTCCATCACACGAAGCGCCAACTCATCCAGCCATTTCGCGTTGGACAGTGGACTCGTTTGGCCGTGGTTGGTCTGCTGGCTGGCGAGGCAGGATCTGGCGGCCTTAACCTTCCCACAAACTTCAATGTCCCGCAAAATACTGGCTCCTCACGGCATTTGCTCTCGCAGCCTTTTCCGGACATCAATCCCGTCACGCTCACGGTGCTGATCGCGATCCTGGTGGCCGCGGTGTTTGTCTTTGCCATTGGCATGATGTACGTCAGCAGTGTCATGCGTTTCATTTTGTTTGACAGCATCTTGATGAAGGAGTGCCGCATACGGCAAGGCTGGGCACGGCGGCAAGGCATCGGGTGGCACTATTTTCTGTGGCAGTTGGGCTTCTCCCTGGCGACGCTGGTCGCACTGGCGATTCTGTTGGGACTTCCGGCCGGGTTTGCTTATGCGATGGGCTGGTTCAATCAGCCACGAGAACATCTGCTCCCGTTAATCGTGGGTGGAACCTTGCTGTTTTTCGCGTTGCTCGCGTTTTTCGTGGTGGTGTCGGTTGTCCACGTCATGACCAAGGATTTCGTCGTTCCGCAGATGGCGTTGGAAGGCATATCGGCGGTGGAAGGCTGGCGGCGACTCTGGCCGATGCTGCAGGGAGAGCAGAGCGGCTACGCAATCTACATCCTGATGAAGATTGTGCTGGCCATCGGCGCGGGGATCGTTGTTTGGATTGCGACTGTCATCATTTTGCTGATCATCCTCGTGCCAACGGTGGGGGTGGTCATTGCGGCTGTAATTGGTGGTAAAGCTGCGGGATTGACCTGGGATGTAGGGACCATCACGCTCGCGATCGTCGCAGGATGCGTCTTGCTGGTGGTGTTTGTCTATCTGGGCGCTCTGATTTCTGTGCCGGTGATCGTTTTCTTCCCGGCTTATTCGATATATTTTTTCGCTCCGCGATACCGGGCGCTGAGTCTAGTGCTCTACCCACCGCCCCCGCAACCTCCGGCCAGTTCGCCGCCAACGGAACCGCCTCCCCTGCCGCCATTACCTCAGCCTGCGTGAACTCATCTGCTGTTTTTTGAATGCGGCCAGGAAAAGCGGCGGCCGATGATGCATTTCACGATGAGGTGATCCGTCGAACGGGTTGCACCGACGCCCACGCCAAAGTTGAACTCCCACTGCGGGCCGAAGTCGATGTCGATCGATGGGAAGAATTGCTGTTCCTGATCGCGAAGTGCGTCGAATCCTGCGAGGGATCCATAGGCGGCGTAGTATTCAAGCCCTCCAGCAATTCTCTTGGTAAAGTCGTAGCTTACTTTTACGTTTGGAGAGAATTCGACTCCCTTGTTCACGCTTAGCCCGTGAAACGAGCGATCGAGCGAAGGGTTGAACGAGAGATACCAGGGGCCGATTTTCTTGTCGACGATGGGGCGAATTTCCCACGTCCAGGTATCGGGAGAGAAGGCGGCGCGCTGATAGCCGATCTCGGTCGACAAACTGACTCCGACCGGCCAGTGCCATTTCTCTGGAACGCGCACGCGCGGCCGGATGTGATCTCCCACCCACTGCCAGCCTCCGTCAGACTGAATGCTCGAGAAAACATAGAAGCCCACTTCAGACCAATCAGTGATGCCCTGAGTGATTTCGAGAGTCTCGTGCGCCGCGTGATTTGTAGGCAGCACGCCATACTCAACTGTTTTGCTGCCGTCCAAGGTGAAATTCGAATGAATCTCCACCATGGTCGATCGTAGAGCGACTGTCTCCGAACCGTAGACCTGGATTTCGTAGTTATCCTGCGATCGCGCTACTCCGCTAAGCGTTGCGACGGTGAGCAGCAAGGTCGTAATTGTTCGCTGGAGGGTGATGGAGAAGAAGGTCATCGAGAGGAAGAGCATCGAGAAGAGAGCGGGCCGTACTGCAGGATCGACCGTTTCTTTATCATGCACGGTTGCTCAGGCGTGATGCAACCGGAGCGGTGAAATTCCTGAGAGATCGAAATGGTTCGTTTAACTGTTACCGGCAGGAACTCCAGCCATGGAATGGGTGTCTGATGGTTGCAGACACGCGCGTGCCCGAGAGGAGCGTTTCACCATGGCTTTCTCAATGGCAGGCGGAGGTCCGTCCAGGGCGCAGATCAACGTGACACCGCTGATCGACGTGTTGCTGACGCTGATTGTGATGTTCATGCTAGTCGTTTCTATGGATAAGCAGTATCAGGAAAAGGCTCAGATTCCACAGCCGGCAAAAGACGGAAAGTCCACATCTCAGCCGGAGGGGACGATTGTGATCGAGGTGATCTGGACCACGAAAGACCAGCCGCCTACGGTGAGAATCAATCACGCGGATGTACGCTGGGTAGACCTAGATACGCAGCTGGCACAGATCTACCTGAAGCGCGCCGAAAAGGTTGCATTCGTGCGCGGCGATGCCGACGTGGACTTCCAGTACGTTGCCGATGTGATCGATGTGGCGCACCACGCCGGCGTTCAGCGGGTGGGATTACTCACGAAAGGCCAAGAGATCGCGGGAGAATAGGTTAACGTCGGGCTTTATTCTCTTGCCCTGCTCTTGATCCAGATGGGAGTTCCCAGAAATCCGAACGCAGCTCTGATCTGATTTTCCAAGAATCTCAAATAAGAAAAATGCAGTTTGACCGCGCGATTGGTGAAAAGGATAAAAGTCGGTGGCGCCACCGACGCCTGAGTCATGTACAGAATCTTCACGCGCTGGCGCACCGGTACCGACGCGCGCTCGAAATCGACGTGCTCGAGGAAGCGGTTCATCTCGGAGGTTGTGATGCGCTTGCGCCGTTCGCTCGCGACCTTTTCGATCAGCGGGAACAGCTGTTCAATTCCTTTGCCGTTCTGGGCCGAGACGAACACGACGGGCGCATAGCTCAGAAATTTCAGGTCGTAACGAAGACGTTGTTCGTAAGCTTCACGGTCGCCGGGCCGCTTGCTCTCGCGCATGCGCTCGGCTTTGGTCGGCCGCGCTGACTTGCTTTTTCCCGAAATCATCAGATCCCACTTGTTGACGACAACAATCATCGACCGGCCGCTTTCGTGAGCGTAGCCGGCAATCGCTGCATCGAGCTGGCTCACCCCTTCGGCGGCATCGATGACCAGCAGCGCAATATCGGCGGCCTCCAGATGCTTGCGCGCCATTACTACCGAAAGCTTCTCGGCCATAAGGTGGGTCTTGCCTTTGCGTCGAATTCCCGCAGTGTCGATAAAACGGAAGCGCTGCCCGTTGCGCTCCACGACTTCGTCGACCGCGTCGCGAGTCGTACCCGGTATGGGAGAAACGATCGCTCGGGCAGATGAAGTCAGACTATTCAGCAGTGTTGATTTGCCGACGTTCGGATGGCCAATGATGGCGATGTTTGCCTCGCGTGTTGGTTCTTCGGAAGGAATTGCTTCGTCAGATGGGGAAAGCTGGGCTTCGGGGGGCTCCTCTGGAAGAGTTGCGACGATCGCATCGAGCAGGTCATCGATGCCGCGAGAGTGCTCGGCCGAAATCGGAAACATCTCCGGCAGCCCGAGCCGATGAAAATCGTCGACCAAGCCAGACTGCTTTTCGCTGTCCACTTTGTTGACAGCGAGAAAAATTGGCTTGCCTTCCTTGCGAAGCAGGCGGGCGATTTCAAGGTCGGGAGCCGCGAGTTCGGACCGTCCATCGACAACCATCACGATGGCTGCCGCTTCATCGAGGGCCACGTGCGCCTGGCGAAAGATTTCGGCGGGGATCAGATCCTTCTCGTCGGGGAGGAGTCCTCCTGTATCCACTACGCGCAGGCGGCGGCCGTGCCATTCCGTTTGCCCGTAGAGTCGATCGCGGGTGATGCCGGGCTCATCTCCGACGATGGCTCGCCGCGAGCCCACCATACGATTGAACAGCGTCGACTTGCCCACATTGGGGCGGCCCACGATGGCCAGGAGTGGAGTCGCAGGGCCACTTGCGGCAAAAGTCGAGTTGGTCGAGCTGTAAGAAGGGCGTGGCAAGATTTGTCCATCGTCCGGGCAGCCATAAGTCCAAACGCTGCCGTCAGGAACTCGCTATTATAGAGACTTCTGTGTCTCTTCCTCCCCAGCCCGCATTTTCCGCTCCGCCCCATGGAGCGACCACCAGCGGCAAAGATCCCTCGATGCACCAATTTTTTGCTCCCGGCGGGGTGCTCTCTCGCACGCATCCTTCGTATGAATTCCGCCGCGGCCAGTTGCAGATGGCGCAGGCAGTCGAACAAGCTTTGCAGGAAAAACGCCATCTGATCGTCGAGGCGGGCACCGGGACAGGGAAGACTCTGGCGTACCTGGTGCCTGTCATTCGAGCGGGCAGGCGCGTCATTATCTCGACCGGCACCAAGAATCTGCAGGAGCAGCTCTTTTACAAGGATGTTCCTTTCCTTGAGCAGGCGCTTTTCGGCGATTCAGGTTCCGGTTCGAAAATTTCTGTCTGCTACATGAAAGGGCGCAACAACTATTTATGCCGCAAGAAGCTCTACGATTTGACCGATAAGCCCGTCCTCAGCGGTCTTGACGAAATCGAGCAGTACCGCGCCATCGCAGCCTGGGAGAAGACGACGGGTAGCGGCGACCGGGCCGAACTCGCCGAACTGCCGGAAGCGAGCCTGCTTTGGCACAAGCTCGACGCGCGAGCAGACACTTGCACCGGACAAAAATGCAGCCAATGGGAGCGGTGCTTCATCACCGAAATGCGGCGGCGGGCGATGGAGAGCGACATTGTGATCGTCAACCATCATCTGTTCTTCGCCGACCTCGCGATCAAATTGCAGGCGGAGGACGCGCCGGATGCCGGGATCCTGCCTGAAGCCGGTGCGGTGATTTTCGACGAAGCCCACGAACTCGAAGATGTGGCTGGCAACTATTTCGGGATTTCGGTGAGCAACCTTCGTGTGGAAGAACTGGCCCGCGACGTGGAGAACTCCCTTCAGCACAATCACATCCTTTCGCCGTCGCTGTCTGGCGCGTTAGCGAGCCTGAGGGAGCGCTCACAGCTCTTTTTCTCCGTGTTGCCACCCGGCGAGGGTCGGTTCGCGTTCGACTCGCGCCGCGAGTTCCTCGAAGAAAACGGAGACGAGTTCGTTTCTCTCGATCAAGCCCTGACGCGCCTGGCAGGAGAACTCGACGGAATTTCTCAAAAGCCGGAAGAACTGTTCAATTTCATCCGGCGGGCGCGGGAAATACAAATGCATCTTGACTTTACCCTCGAAGCAGATGACAGGAACACGGTGTTCTGGATCGAGAGGCGCGGAGGAGCTTTCTCGTCACGCAAAACCGACAAGCACTCGGATGCCGCGCTCAGTGGCCGAAGGAATGTGTTTCTTCAGGCGACTCCCATCGATGTCGGTCCCATCCTGCACGAGTGCCTCTGGGAGAAGCTGCAATCCGCCGTGCTGACTTCGGCCACATTGGCGGTAGGAGGAGGGTTCGAGTATATTCGCCGTCGTCTTGGCCTGGAGCATGCGCGCGAAGTGGTCTTGCCTTCACACTTCGACTATGCGAGCCAGGCGCTTTTTTATGTTCCGCCGGACCTGCCTGATCCGCGCACGCCTCAGTTCGCGGCCCAGGCCGCGGACCGCATTCGCCGGTTGCTCGAGATCACTCGCGGCCGTGCCTTCGTGCTGTTCACCAGCTACGCCCAAATGAATGACGTGTATCAGCGACTGCTTGGCATCATCGAATTTCCAATGCTGCGACAGGGCGACGCTCCCAAGAGCGCGCTCCTTGAAGAATTCCGGCTCACTCCTAATGCGGTTCTGTTCGCCACGTCCTCATTCTGGCAAGGTGTCGACGTTCAGGGCGAGCAACTCAGCTGCGTGATCATCGATCGGCTGCCCTTCGCCGTGCCCAGCGACCCGATCGTAGCTGCCCGGGTGAAGGCGATCGACGCCGACGGCGGCAATGCATTCTTTCAGTATCAGGTGCCGTCAGCCGTAATTACGCTCAAACAAGGTTTCGGACGCCTGATTCGCTCGCTACACGACCGGGGATTGCTGGTGCTGCTCGATAACCGCATTCTGAAGAAACAGTATGGTCGAGTGTTTGTGGAAAGCCTGCCCAACTACAAGAGGACGACTGAGATGCGCGCGGTGGAAGAATTTTTCGGGGTGTGAGTCGTGCTCGTGCATCTGGAACCGAGAATCTGCTTCCCTTAGCAAAGCCCCAATTCTCAAGACACAGCGTCCTGCGGTCTCGAACCTGTAAAATAACAAAGTAGCGCTGCGTGCGGACTTGACGCTGGCGCCGAGGAAAGAATGTTCGAAGTCACCGTGGAAGATTCGTTTGCTGCAGGACATTACCTGCGCAACTACAAAGGCAAGTGCGAAAATCCGCACGGCCATAACTACAAGATTCGCGTCACGCTGGCGGGAGAGGAACTCGACAAAGCCGGCCTGCTGCTCGATTTTAAAGACCTGCGCGAAGTGATGAAGCACGTCATCGAGCGCCTTGACCACCAGATGATCAACGATGTCGACCCATTTACGGTGATTAATCCCTCGGCGGAGAATCTCGCGAAGTACTTCTACGACGAGTCCAACCTGCGGCTGCAAAATGCAACCCATGGTCGCGTGCGCGTGAAAGATGTGACTGTGTTTGAGACGGATACGACCACCGCAAAGTACAGCGAGTAAGTCGGCCGTCAAATTTCATGTTGCTTGTGGATTGCCATGCAAGTCACCGAAATCTACAAGTCGTTGCAGGGAGAGTCCACCTATGCCGGCTTGCCTTGTGTCTTCGTGCGCTTGACCGGGTGCAATCTTCGGTGCACGTGGTGCGACAGCGAATATACCTTTCAGGGCGGACACAAGATGTCCGCGGACGAAATCATGCTGCAAGTAGCAGCTCTCAGTCCCGGCGGCGGCCTGGTAGAGATCACCGGCGGCGAACCGATGCTGCAAGAGCGTGAGGTGATCCCGCTCATGGGGCGCTTGCTGGATGAGGGCTACCGCGTTCTTTTGGAAACGAGTGGCGAGCGGCCACTGGAGAGCGTTCCGGCGGAGGTCGTGAAAATCGTCGACGTGAAGTGCCCAGGGTCGGATGAAGGCGGCACATTCCACATGGAGAACCTGGAGGTTCTCACTCCGCACGACGAAATCAAGTTCGTTCTCTCGAGCCGCGCCGACTACGATTTTGCGCGGAGTTTTATCAGCGAACACAGATTGGATGGGCGGGTAAATGCGATTCTGTTATCGCCCGCGTTCCGCAAGGACGCGACTGGATCTCGCGATAGTTCGCACTGTCTGCTGGATCCTCAGGAACTCGCGGAGTGGATGGTTGCCGACGACGTTTCTGCGCGGCTCGGACTTCAGCTGCACAAGTTCATTTGGGATCCAGCGGTGAAAGGCGTTTAGCGTTCATCGCGGGCCAAGTCTGCCTGACGACCTGAGGGTTGCAACCGAGTGTCCGATCAAGAGAAATCGCGTGCCGTTATACTGCTGAGCGGTGGCATGGACTCGTGCGTGTGCGCGGCTTTGGCGGTCCGTGACCACCTGGCAGCTGCCGTGCACGTGAGCTACGGGCAACGCACAGAGGAGCGCGAACGCAATTCGTTTCTTGCTATTTGCCGCCGGCTCGGCATTCGCGACCAGCTTCTCGTCAGGAACGAAGCTCTGCGTGCGATTGGCGGATCGGCACTGACCGACGAAGGAATTGCCGTTCCAGACGCGGAGTTGATCGGGCAGGACATTCCCGTGACGTACGTGCCATTTCGCAACGCGCACTTCCTGGCGGTTGCGGTGAGCTGGGCCGAAGTGCTGGGTGCGAGCCAGGTGTATATCGGCGCAGTTGAGCCCGACAGCTCCGGCTATCCGGATTGTCGGCCTGCGTACTACGAAGCCTTTAACCAGGTGGTCAAAGCGGGTACGAAGGACGGCAATATCCGGATTGTTACTCCGCTGATTGCCATGCGTAAGGTCGAGATTGTGCGCCTCGGCCTTGAACTGGGTGCGCCCTTCGATTTAACTTGGTCTTGTTACAGCCGTGAGGATCAGGCCTGCGGTGTGTGCGACAGTTGCTTGTTGCGCCTGCGCGCGTTTGAGGCGGCGGGAGTACAGGACCCGATCCCGTATGCGACGAGGTAAGAATTCTGAGCGGTTGAGTTTGGATTCGGTCGAATCCGGCGATTCTCACCGGGCTTGACCTGAAAAATAATTTGCCGGGAGGCAATATGAAAAAGCATTTTCCGTTTCTTTTGTTCTTAGTGCTGGCGCTGGGACTGTGTGTGCCTCCGGTCTTCGCTCAGGCTTCAGGAACAGTCAAAGGCGTGTGCAAGGATGCGCAGGGCAATCCTATTGCGGATGCAATCGTCGTCTGGACGAACACAGACAACGGCCAGAAGTACACCCTCAAGACCAACAAGAAGGGCGAGTATTTCTCTCTCGGCATTTCCGCCGGCAAGTACAACGTGTACCTGTACAAGAATGCCGACGATCAGAAGGCCGACAAGCCGCTGGATTTTCAGAAGGGATTCCCCGTTTCGCTTGACGAAAACGATCTGCCCTTCGACCTCAAGAAGGATCAGGAAGCTGCTGCCAAGGGCCAGGGACTTTCTCCTGAGCAGTTGAAGCAAATGCAGGAGCAGCAGGCCAAGCAGGCAAAAGAAACCAATACAGTCAAGGCCCTTAATGACAAGTTGAATGCCGCCAAGACCGCGGCGGATGCTGGCGACTACGACACCGCAATCGCGGCCTTGAACGAAGCCAACCAGATGGATCCGAGCCGTGACCTGATCTGGTTCAAGCTGGGTGATTACTATCGCCTGTCCGCACCCAAGCAGACCGATGCTGCCGAAAAACAGAAACGCCTGGACTCCGCAGTTGAGGCGTATCAGAAGGCCGTCGAACTCAAGAAAGGGACGGTCAACGACAAGGATCCCAATGCAGCCAAGAATCTCGCGGCGTACTACAACAATCTGGCAGACGCGTATTACAAAGACAAAAAAGTCGATGACGCGGTTAAGACCTATGAATTGGCGGCTCAGATCGATCCGTCTGCCGTCGCGCAGTCGTACTTCAACATCGGCGCCGTGCTCACTAATTCGGGCCGTGCCGATGAAGCCAACGCCGCCTTCGACAAGTGCATTGCGGCCGATCCGACTCGAGCCGAGGCCTATTACCAGAAGGGCCTGAACCTGCTAGGCAAAGCCACCTTGCAGGGAGACAAGACTGTCGCCCCCCCGGGAACCGCTGAAGCTTTCCAGAAGTATCTCGAGCTTGCGCCTACGGGACCGAATGCCGAGAGTGCCAAGGCTCTGTTGGCCAGCATCGGATCAACAGTTGAGACCAGTTTCGGCAAGAAAAAGGCGAGCACCAAGAAGTAACCGCAATCAGCAACTCATTGAAGGGGCGGCCCTTGCGGCCGCCCTTTTCCTTTGCGCGATCTTCCGGCGTTACCAAGGTCTATGCACTTGCTGTCACTTCGTTCCGGCGCCGGGACACGGTAGAGTTAGCCATTCTAACATCCCTGTCTGTGGTGCGTGCGATTCCGAAATATTCGAGGAGCGAATGGCAGCACCGACCATAGCACCAATTTCTGTCTCTTTAGAAGGCTTCTCGGGCAGCGGCAAAGTAGCCACGCCTGCCTTGTTGACCGCGATGTTGCGCGCGGCGGAGAAGATCAGCGATCTGATCTTTTCGCCGGGGCGGCCGCCGCAGGTACAAGTTTACGGACAGATGATTCCGGTGCAGGTTCCGGGCTTCACCATGCTCACGCCGGACGATACGCGCCACATCGCCGCCGATCTCATTGGAGATAACAAGCAGGCGATTACGACTTTGCGTGAGCACGGAGCGTGCGACATTTCTTTCGGACTGCCGGGTCTGGCGCGCTTTCGCGTGAACGTTTTTATTCAGAGAGGGAGTTGTGCCGTGGTTATGCGCGTGATTCCCACCACGATTCCCGACTTCGACTCACTTCGCTTACCAAAGCAACTGTCTGATGTAACACGACTCCGCGATGGGATTGTCCTGGTAACCGGAGCGACGGGATCCGGCAAGTCGTCGACGCTGGCAGTGCTCCTCGACTGCATCAATCGCGAAAAGTACTACCACATCATCACCATTGAGGATCCGATCGAGTTCCTGCACAACCACAAATGCTCGACGATTCATCAGCGCGAATTGCACAGTGATACGCCGAGTTTCGCGCATGCGCTTCGTTCCGCGATGCGGCAAGCGCCGAAGGTGATTCTGGTCGGCGAGATGCGCGATCGCGAAACCATCGAAATTGTTTTGGAAGCTGCGGAGACAGGCCATCTCGTTTTCTCCAGTCTCAACACCATGGATGCCTCGAAAACTGTCGAGCGCATCGTCACATCCTTTACGCCCGCCGAACAGCAGTCGGTTCGCGAGCGCTTCGCGAAATCGTTCCGCTACATCATTTGTCAGCGGTTGATCTCCAAAGTCAATCGCGGCGGGCGGGTCCCCGCCTTCGAAATCCTGAAGGCCAACGCCCGCACTCGCGAGTGCGTCGAAAAAGGCGAGCGGGAAGATCGCACACTTCTCGATGCGATGAAGGCTGGAGCCTCCGAAGGTATGCAATACTTTGACGGCGAAATTGCGCAACTGGTGCGGGATCGTGACGTCGATCTTGAGACTGGGCTCGCATTCGCCAGCAACCCCGCGCTCCTTGGACAGGAACTCGCCCGCTAGCGAATCATCCGCTGTTCCAACCCAGCGCTTACCTTGTCGTATGATCGTTTCATGTCGGCTCTGCCGGTCAACTCTGTCGTTCTGAGCTTCGAAGATGCGCGACAGCTGGTTGAATACCATGCTGCGAATCTTCCGCGGCCTGACACCGAGATCGTGGAGCTGGTGATGAGTGGCGGTCGCGTTCTCGCCGAACCTCTCGTCGCCGATCGCGATATCCCGCCTTTTCCACGAGCCACGCGCGATGGATACGCGGTTCGATCCCCTGATCTGCATGACATTCCTGCAAGAGTTGATTTGGTTGGTGAAATCAAAGCGGGAGAAGATCCAGACAAGCTTCCCGCCACAATCGGCGCCGGACAAGCGGTTTCGATTATGACCGGGGCGCCTGTGCCATCAGGCGCCGATGCAGTCGTGATGATCGAGCACACGGTGCTCCGGGGGAACGTCGTTGAGATCACCAGAACCGTAACCGCTGGGGAGAATGTTGTACCGCGCGGTGCCGAGGCCGCCTTCGGGAGCACACTTTGCCAACCGGGCACGAAGATGACGCAATCTGCCGTGGCGCTTGCCGCGTCGGTTGGCAAGGCTCGCCTTTGCGTCTACAAGCGGCCGAGAGTTGCCGTGCTGACGACCGGCGACGAAATCGTCGGGATAGAAGCGACTCCCGGGCCCACGCAGATTCGCAATTCCAACAGCTATTCGTTGGCGGTGCAGATTCAGCAGGCGGGCGGCGAGGTTCTTCTACTGCCCATTGCGCCTGACGATCCGGCGAAGCTTCGCCAATTAATCGAAGGCGGACTGCAGGCGGACTTACTGCTGATGACCGGTGGTGTCTCCATGGGACGCTACGATTTCGTCGAGCAAGTACTCTCGGAGATGAGCGCAGAATTTTTCTTTACGGGTGCCAAAATCCAGCCCGGCCGCCCCGTTGTTTTTGGCCGTTGCACCGCGAGCGGTGGCAATCGCTCGACGTACTTCTTTGGATTGCCGGGGAATCCGGTTTCGACAATGGTGACCTTCGAGCTTTTTTGCAAGCCGATTCTGGAAGCGCTGACGGGGCAGCTTCCCACCAAGCTCAGATTCCTTCATGCACGGGCGAAAACAGAAATCCATATCAAAACCGGCCTAACGCGCTTTCTGCCCGCGGTGCTCTCAGGAGAATTTGAAAACGTGGAAGTCGAATTGGCACGGTGGCAGGGTTCGGGAGACATCGCCGCCACTGCACGAGCCTCCTGTTACATCGTCATCTCGCCGGACCGAGCACATATTCCTGCCCATGAATGGGTTCCCGTGCTCATGCGCTGATGGACAGCTCTGCGATGGCAAATCCGCGAATAAGCGATCTGCCAATAGCGATTACGGTATCTCTACCCGTGTAAGATAAACACGTCGAGATTAGAAATCCATGGCCAAGCTTTCTCATTACGACGGAGCGGGGCGCGCGAAAATGGTCGACGTCTCGAAGAAATCTTCTTCCAGGCGAGAGGCCGAGGCGACCGCATTTGTGCAACTGACTCCTGCGGTTCTGCAGTCGATCCCGAAAAATCCCAAAGGAGATCCGCTCGAAGTGGCGCGACTGGCGGGCATTATGGCCGCTAAGCGGACGGCGGAACTGATCCCGATGTGCCATCCTTTACCGCTTGCCCTGATTGATGTCGATCTGCGGCTGTGCGAGAATGGCGTCGCGATCACCTCCAGAGTGGCAACCACCGCCCAAACTGGCGTAGAAATGGAAGCAATGATGGCGGCGAGCGTGTCGGCCCTTACGATCTACGACATGCTGAAAGGCGCGGACAAGGCCATCGAAATACGAGAGATCGTCCTCGCGCGTAAAAGCGGGGGCAAAAGCGGAGAATATCGCCGCGCGAAGCAGTAAAAATATTCATGGCGAACGACGTCAAGCTGCTGGTGGTCGATGATAATCCGATGGTGTTGGGGTTGTTGCAGCAGGCGTTGACTCCGCTAGCCCGAGTCACCACCGCGAGCGACGCCGCAGATGCTCTGCTCAAAGCCGTCGACGATACGCCAGACCTGCTGGTCTGCGACTACCGCATGCCCGGTATGGACGGGCGGCAGCTCCTCGAAAAGCTGAAAAGCCGTCCCGCGACCGCGGCCTTTTCCAGCGTTCTGATGGCCAGCAAGGCCGATATCGCAGAACGCCTCTCGCCGCAGGATGCCGCTGACGACTACCTCGAGAAACCATTTTTCCTGAAAGATGCCACGCGCCGCGTGAAGCGCATGATCGATCGCATCGCGCTCGAAAAAATGGCTAAGACAGCACCTTCGGATGGCGTGGTTCGCGGAAGCCTGGCGCAAATGAATGTGATCGATCTGATGCAGTCGCTCGAAATGGGACGCAAGAGCTGCAAGCTCTCACTCAGCAACCAGGGCGACAAGTGCGAGGTCTTCTTTGTTGAGGGCCAGGTGAAGCACGCGACCTATGGTTCCCTGGTCGGTGATGAAGCCGTGTTCAAAGTGCTCCGTTGGACCGGCGGCAGCTTCCAACTCGATTTCGAAGGCAAGACCGACAAGGAGACCACGCAACTCAATACTCAGGGGCTGCTGATGGAAGGTCTGCGCCTGCTGGATGAGTCGCAACGCGACGGGGGTGCCGAGCCTGAAGCAGCGGCGGCGGCAGCCCCTGCGGCAGGGACAACGCCAGCGCCGCCAAGTTCCAGTCGGCCAAAGACCGAAGAAGAGGAAGATGTCCTCCTCGATGGCTGACCGGACTGACTCTACCCTTACTGCCGCCGTCGTCACCGTCAGCGACTCATGTTCGCGCGGCGAGCGCGAAGATCTATCCGGACCGGCCGTCGCGCGTCTTCTCGAGCAGATTCATTTCTCCGTTACCGCCCGCGAGACTATTCCCGACAATCAGATCCAAATTCAGAACCTGTTGATTCGCCTGGCACGTGAGGTTTGCCTCATCGTCACCACTGGCGGAACGGGCATCGCGGCTCGCGATGTTACGCCGGAAGCGACCATCGCCGTTTGCGATCGCCTGCTCGACGGCGTGGCCGAGCGCATGCGAATCGAAGGCGCGAAAAAAACTCCGTACGCGGCACTCAGTCGCGGAGTCTGCGGTGTACGCGGTAAGTCGCTGATCCTGAATTTGCCGGGAAGCCCGGCAGGAGCGGTGGAGTCGCTGCAGGCAGTGTCAGTTCTGATTCCGCACGCCATCGAACTTTTGAGCGGGAAGACGGATCACAAGTAAAGCCTGGGCCGCTGTTCAATTCTTGGTCTTTCCTGGACCCAGCAGAGCCCGCCCTGGATAAACGTTCGGCAACATCTTCCCGTCGTTAATCACGACCGTGCCTGCCACCACGAGAAAGTGCACGCCGGTGCTGGGCTCCATTGGCTTTGCAAATGTGGCGTTATCCTGAATGGTCTTCGGATCGAAGACTACAACGTCCGCGTCCGCGCCTTCCTGAATACGCCCTTTGCGTCGCCCCTCCGGCGTCGATCTCTCCAGCACCTCGGCCGGCATGAGTGTCATCTTGCGGATCGCCTCCATCAGCGAAAGAGTTTTCTGCTCGCGGACGTATTGAGCCAGCACGCGCGAATAACAGCCGGCGTTGCGTGGATGCCCCTCCGCCCCATCGCTCGCTATCATGATCAACGGATTCGGAATGATCTGATCCACCATCTCCTGCGTGTTGGCGAAAACCAGCACGGACTGCTGCACGCTCGAGTTGTGCAACTCTTCAAATCGTTCTTTGGTGAGATGTTCGCCCGTGTCCGGCATAACCAGATTGCCATAGTCGATCCCGACTTTCTCGCGCCACCCCGGATTGAACAGCGCCGAATTAACCGCCGTCATTCCGGCTATGTAGGGATACGCTTCCGTCGTCACGTCCAGGCCTCGGTCTCGCGCACCCTTGACCAAGGCTATGCACTCGACTGAGTTCAGCAGGCAAGTGCTGTTGATGTGGACGATGTGCAGTGACGCGCCTGTGATCGCGGCTGCACCAATCACTTCCTCGACCGATTCGATGTCCGATCCCGGCTCGGTCTTTCCAAAACTGCGCACATGCGTGTAGACAGGCAGCTTGCGCTCGGCGGCGACGCGGAACATTTCGATGATTTCAAGCCGTGTCGCGCCGGGCGTGTATTGGATTCCCATGCCCATGCCGAGTGCGCCGGCGTCGAGTTCCTCGCGCAGCCGTTGCTGAATCTTCTTTATCTGCTCAGGCGAGGCCGGATCGTTCGTAGCCGGCCCGCTCTTCGGCAAAATCTCCGGAATGCCTGCGCGAGGGTCGATAACCTCGGATTTCAACGGCGCACCAAAAATCAAGGCGCGCGCCGCGGCGTGGCTAGCCGTCGTGCCATAGTGAATGATCGACCGTCCTTCCTTCATCTTCAGAAACTGCTCGACGTCCGGCGCGCCAATCTCCATCTCGAGCGCGGTCGTGACCCCGTCGAACGCTTTCACCACCTGGCTTGCCGGCTCTTGCCCATGCTGATGCAGGTCGATAAAACCGGGAGCGACGACCAGGCCGGCAGCGTCGATGGTTCGTCGTCCCGTGAGTTGCTTCGTGGTGACGCGGACGATCTTTCCATCGCGAATGCCCACATTGCGCACGGCATCGAGCGCCGTCTCGGGATCGATAACGCGCCCGCCTTCGAGAACAAGGTCATACTGCTGAGCAATTGAGAATGTGGCTGAACACACCACGAAAAGAAGGAAAGAGATCAGCCTGTGCATGGGAACTCCAACGCAAATGATGATAGCAGGGCGGATGTCTTCGTCCGGACAAAGGCGTCTTGAATGTGAGCCTGTTGGCGTGTTCGGGAACGCAGCGGAAGTCAAATCGCACAACCAAAGAGCGATCACGTTACACTAACAGTTCTTGAAAACCATCGGACATCTTCTTGCCCGCTACACCGCGTGGATTTTCGGCCTGCTCAAAGTGCTCGGGATTTGGGGCCCATTTGTAATTGCCTTTGCCGACAGCGCTCTGCTTGGCATGCCCGTCGATGCGATCGTGGCCGCGTACGTCTACCAGGACCGCAGGCGATTTATCTTTTACGTCCTCATGGCGTCGCTCGGTTCTGCTCTGGGCAGCATCCCGTTGTATATCGTCGGATATCTTGGGGGTGAAAAAGTTCTCCGCAGGCGCATCTCTGAAGCACGCTTCCTCAAGATTCACCGCTCCTTCGAGCAGCATGAGTTTTGGGCGCTAATGTTCCCCGGCATGTTGCCCCCGCCCATGCCGTTCAAGATTTTTGTGCTTGGGGCGGCAGTTTTCGAAATGCGCTTTCGTGATTTTCTGGTGGCTGTATTTCTGGGAAGATGTGTTCGCTTCTTCGTGCTTTCGCTACTGGTGCTGCGGTTTGGCCCGCAAATCGTCGGCCTCTTAGGCGCACTCTTTAAGAGGCACTGGGGATGGCTAGTGGCGGCTGCAGTCGCTGCCGTTGCGGTCTGGCTGATGGTGCGATTGACAAAGCCGCGCGAGCAAAAATGAAACGCGACCAAGCTTTGGTCGCGTTCTGATTTTAGGGGTTTTCGTTACGCTGCGGCGATATGATCGTCAGGCCCTGGCATCCGCTCAACAATCGCCTGCACGAGCACAGGCGCTCCGAACATTGCGAGCGAGAAGAACAGATCGCTCTCCGCGGTTCCGCGGAAAAATGGAATCGCCGCCGTGTAGCACGCCGCTAGGCCCGCCAAAGTTCTGGGATACATGTTGTAGGCCAGCCACACCGCGAAGTTGCTGATCAGGAAAAATGATACAGAACTGGTGATGGCTGCGCCCACGATCCGCCAGAAGCCGGCTCTTTCGCGCAGGTTTGTGCCCAGCCACAGGATTCCGGCATACCACGCCCAGGTCACCAGCAGATCCCACGAAACCGGATATTTGTAGATGAACTTGTTCAGGGCCACATCGGTGGCCGCGAGCAAAACCAGCGGAACCCAAATCTGACGTCGCGCGCCGCGTGCGCCAAAAAACAGCAAAGACGCTGCAAGGGGTGTGAAGTGCCAGGCATGCGGCAGAAAGTTCAACGGGCCCGCAAAAGGCAGAAACCGAACCGCTATGGCCAGCAGGACGAACAAGTAAGCGAGCATAATCACCTCGATACCGAAAGGATATTCTGTGGGTTGCAACGCCTGGAGTCAAGCCGCACCAAGGTCTGCTGCAAAATTAACATTGTCATCGAGAGCCCGGCTCCGGCACGACGAACGCGCCTTTCCCCGAGTCGTAGACGTCGCCCAGCACCTTTGAATTCTTATCCAACTTCACGACTCGTCCCAACGGCCCCGGATGGCCGCTGGTTGGCCGCGAGAATCCACCCGAATAGCGCAGGTCCTGAAAAATCACAAGATAGCCTTCCTGTGAAGAGAGTTCCTGAACCTCCGCGATCGGATACTGCGCCCAATCAAGAAAAACACGTCCCGTATAACTTTGCTTCGCCGCAAGCGACACGGGCGTTTCTTCCGGCTTGTAGCGAATCTCAAGCTCCCCCTCTGGGTCCACTTCCGGAGTGAGAGAGTCGACCGGCGCAAGCGCAAAGAAAGCCGGCGTCTCTACGACTCCGTACCAATGAAAAGGGTCCGTCATGCGTGGGAATGCCGAAACACGCTGTGGATCGACTCCGTTGTAGGTGCGCGCCTCTAGAGCATTGACCGCCCGTCGATGTTCGAAGTCACGCACCGCCCACATCAGCGCGACTCCGGCGAGGGCCAAAGATGCCGCCAGTCGTCCGCGCGGGCCTCGCTGGCGCGATCCAATCTCTTTGTCGATCAGCGCAAACAACGACGGAACTACCAAACCAAGAATCAATAACACCAGCATGACCGGCTCGACGATGAAGACGATGTCCCACGAATACCATCGTTCGGAAAACGGCCAGAATGGCCGAATCCCGTAGTTGTTCGTGAAATCCAGCAAGATGTGGCTCAAGCCCGCGAGGCAGGCGTAAAGGAAGAGGAGTCCCCACCGCGGCGGCAGGTTGGGATTCTTGATCCTGCGGCCGCGCAGACGCCAGACAAGGTAGACAAACCCGACCACGACGACCGCATCGAGCGGCACGCCCAAGAATGAATGCGTGAACCCGCGATGATGGGCGAACCCAAAAATTCGACTGCGGAATCCACCCACGACATCGAGGTCAGGGGCCTCGGCGGCAAGGGTCATGGTGAGCGTGGCCAGAGCCGTCTTGCGATTGAGCCCGGCGCGTCCGAGACACGCCCCGAATAAGAAGTGTGTGAGAGGTTCCAAGGGTTTGAAGAATCAAGCTCTCGAAGAATCAGGATTCTAAGAATCAAAGCTTCGAAGAATTTTATTCTTCGTGGTGCGTCTCGCCAACGGGCACACGGCTGCCGGACTCACCGAAGTAAATTATTGGGCCGAGCCGCCTGGGGCGGCCGGATCGAACTGGCGCATTCACTGCGCCGGAGCCAGAAGGGTCAGAGCATCAGGGACCACGGTAATCTCCACGGGTAGCGTACCCAGCAACTCACCATCGGCCTCGACGTAAATTTTGCGTTGATCGCGATTGCCGTCGTTCGATTCGCGATGGCGGCACGAAACGCGGCTGGTAAATACGAGATCGATGCCGGGAACATTCCACTGCTGCCGCAACAGTCCGCGCGTTACGTAGGCAAGATACGCGAGCCTGCTCGCCGTGCGGCACACAACTACGCGCATATCGTCCCGATCCAGCGAAGCTCCGGGGGCGAGTTCGTGTACGACGCCCCCAAAATTGCGGATTCGCACGGCCATCAACTCCGTCACCTCAGCCTGTCTCGGTTCGCTGCTGTTCGTCTCCACACACTCCGCGAGAAATCGGGGCATCCGGTAGGTAAACCAGAGACTCCACGCCTTGGCGTAGTATGCGGCCATTCCGATGCTCTGCTTGGCGCCACTGTGCAGCTTGTAGAAAAGATGCGCGTCGACTCCAATGCCGGCAGCAATCACGAAATACCGCGTCCCTGGATTGCCCTGCAGGTCGGCGTATCTCACCGAACCCAGCGCAATGCGGCGTGTTCGTCCGGTCAGCGCGGCTCTCGTAGCTCCCACAATGCTGATCGGCAGCCCAAGGTCATGCGCGAGGGCGTTGGCCGTTCCCATGGGCAGAACGCCCAGTGTGATCGGCGTTTTCGCCAGCTTCTGGATGATGTTGTGAATGGTTCCGTCACCGCCGCAGGCGAAAATCGTGTCGCAGCCCGCAACCATGGATCGCCGAACTTCTTCGGCAGCGTGCGCCGGAGAATCCGTCGGAACCAGGTCAGCCTCAATCCCTGCTCCCCGCAAAATTCCGACGGCCGATTCCAGTTCACGCTGGCGTTTCTTGCTGCCGCCAGACGACGGGTTATAGAGCAGGGCAGCCTTGCGCATGGCTTGATCGAGGATTGTACCTGAGGCGGTGGCTCAGGCGGGACGGCGAGCTGCTGGAGATCTAGGAGCCTATCTTTGTCCCCACTCCCACATTCCAAACATCACTTTTTGCGGGATCGGACTTCCGAGTTGGCGAGCCAGCATCGTAATCTGTCCGCGGTGATGGGCATCGTGAGCGATCAGATAGGCGAGAAACCCGGCCACGTCCGGCCGAAAACCCTTAATGCGACCATCGGCTGCGATCGCCCGATCGAGCACCACGCTCAGCGCGTGCCGGCTGTTCTCCATTGCGCGGAGCGCCTGCGCCGGAGTAACGGTCGATTTGTCGAGCTGCGCTGGGATGTCGTCGGCCTTGGTTGCCTTCAGCCACATCACGCGTACGTTGTGCATGTGGGCAACAATTGCCGCGATGGTCCGCCCTTTGCCCTCGGGACGCTTCGCTTTCCAGACGCCGGGAGGCAGGCCGTCAATGAGATATTGGTTGATCCGGTTGTTGGTGTTGAACGCGTTTAATAAGGAGACCGGAATCTGCGCAATGTACGGTTGCGGAACTGCCACATCAGCGGACGAAGGGGGGACTTTCATGGCGCGCTTGCGAACTACTTGGCAAGGACCTCTAATTTGGCATAAGCTGGCGGCACTCGCAAGGGGCGCCATTACCCGGTAGTTCGTCCCCTCTATTGGCGCCGGGGCTCGAAGAACTTTACAAAATCAGGAGGACCACCAGATGAAGATTCTGGCGCATCTGTTCTGTGGTGCATTGTTCTGTCTGGGCGCGTTCGCCCAGGATCACGACATGCACGCGCAGTCCCACCCGGTCACGCTCGTCACCGGGATGAGCGACCTGCATCACCCTGTTTCCACACATAACCGGGAAGCCCAACAATTCTTCGATCAGGGGTTGCGCTTCATTTACGCCTTCAACCACGACGAAGCCGCTCGTTCCTTTCAACATGCCGGCGAGCTCGATCCCAAACTAGCCATGGCTTTTTGGGGCGTCGCCGAAGCCGTCGGCCCGAACTACAACGATCCTGCCGACCCCGATCGTTACAAGAAAGCGCACGACGCAGTTCAAAAGGCCGTCGATCTTGCGTCTTCAGCTTCGCCGAGCGAACAGGCCTACATTCAGGCGATGGCAAAGCGCTTTCCCGCCGACCCCAACTCCGATCTGAAAAAAGCGGCCGAAGATTATCGCGACGCCATGCGCCAGCTCGTTGCGCAATTCCCAGATGATCTCGACGCGGCCACGCTGTTCGCGGAAGCCGGGATGAATCTCCATCCGTGGGGATTGTGGCATCAGGACGGCACGCCTGAAGCTGGAACCGCGGAGATTGTGGCGACGCTGGAATCCGTGATTAAGCGTGACCCCAACCATCTCGGCGCGATTCACTACTACATTCACTCCGTCGAAGCCTCGAACGATCCCGGACGCGCCCTCGCCGGTGCCAACAAGTTGGCGGAACTCGCTCCCAACGCCGGACACATCGTGCACATGCCGGCCCACATTTACATCCGAACCGGTGACTACGACGCGGCGGTGAAGACGAACGAGAAGGCTGCCGAAGTAGACCGCGCCTACATCAAGAGCACCGGCGCGCAGGGTATTTACCCCATGATGTACTACAGCCACAATCTGCACTTCGTGGCCATGTGCGGAGCCATGAACGGCCGTTATGAAGAAGCGCGAAAGAATGCCGACCTGCTGGTCGCCAACGTGGGGCCGCATGTGAAAGAAATGCCGCCGCTTGAAGGTTTCATGACAATTCCCGTTGCGGTCGAGATCCGATTCCATCACTGGAACGAAATTTTGAAAATGCCTGCTCCCGATTCTTCAATGAAGACCGCCAGCGTGTTCTGGCACTTCGGCCGCGGCCTCGCGCTGGCGGGAACGGGCAAGATCGCGGAAGCCGAAGCGGAATATAAAATCGTAGCCGCCGCCGAGGCCGCTACGCCTCCCGATGTGATCTTCCAGATGCCGATCAATAACAAGGCGAAAGACATCATGAAGATCGCGCGAGACGTGCTAGACGCAAAAATCGCCATCGCCAAGAAAGACAATGCTGGCGCGATTGCCATGCTGCGCGAAGCCGTCGCCATTCAGGACACACTGAAATACGGCGAGCCGCCCGACTGGTTCTATCCGGTGCGCGAAAATCTTGGCGGAGCATTGCTGATGTCGGGCGACGCGGCTGGCGCAGAAAAAGTCTTCCGCGAAGACTTAGACCGCAACCCGCGCAATCCGCGCTCGCTATTCGGCCTGCAGCAATCGCTGCTGCAACAGAAGAAAGAGTACGATGCCGGCTTCGTCCAGAAGCAATTCGACGCTTCCTGGAAAGGCGGAGCCCAGGCACTGAAACTCGACGATCTGGTGTGAAACGCATCGTGGAGCGGCGGGCGCCCTTGCCCGCCGGCTTTACCAAGACACAATGAGTGCCCACGTCTCGCCACCTCTGCGAGACGTGGGAAAGTTCTAAGTTGAATATCCGACCGACTCATCCCGTCGGATTGCGTAAACAAGATGCAGCAGATCGTGCCAGTCGATCTCCTTCCAAATCGTCATCCCGTTCTTCTCAGCCACGCGACGTGAAGGCAAATTCTCCGGACGAATCAGCGAAATCAGCCGATCTACCTCCAGCCTCGCAAATCCATAATCCCGGCACGCACGCGCGGCCTCGGTAGCCAGACCCTGTCCCCACAAATCGCGCCGCACGTGATATCCAATCTCAATTTCGTCGATGCCCTCGATATTCTGTACGGTCAAGCCGCAATCGCCGATCACCTCGCCGCTCGTCTTGAGCAACATCGCCCACAAACCATAACCGTGCTCCGCGTAACGTCGCTGATTGCGCACGATCCACTGTTCGACCCCCGCCTTGTCAAAAGGCGCCGGATAAAACCGCATCGTCTCCGAATCAGAGAGCACGAGCGCCAGCGCATCCGCATCGCTGTTCTCAAACTCGCGAAGAGCCAATCGGGATGTTTCGAGAATCTGCATCGTGAGCCGATTCTACCGAACCACCACAGCTATAATCGCCTCGATGCCCTCCGCGAAAGACACCGAAAAGAAAATCGAATCTCTGCGTCAGAAAATCCGCCACCACGAATACCTCTATTACGTTCTCGACCAGCCCGAAGTCAGCGATCTCGACTTCGACAAGCTCATGCAGCAGCTACAAGCGCTCGAGGCAGAGCACCCGGAACTCATAACGCCGGACTCTCCCTCGCAGCGCGTCGGCGGCAAGCCTCGCGAGGGTTTTGTCAAGGTCGCGCACTCCTCGCCCATGCTTTCGCTCGACAACACTTACAGCGAGGAAGAACTTCGCAACTGGGAGCGCCGCGTCCACGAACTGAGCGGCCGCAAGGATGTCGACTACGTCTGCGAACTCAAACTCGACGGCATGTCGCTGGCCCTCACGTACGAGAACGGCCACCTCGTCCACGGCGTAACGCGCGGCGACGGCAGCGTCGGCGAAGATGTCACACTCAACGTCCGCACCGTTCGCTCTATCCCGCTCTCCATCGACAAAGATAAGCTGAAAAAAGCCGGCATCCCGCCAAACTTCGAAACTCGCGGCGAACTGCTCATGCCCACCGCTGCTTTTAGAAAACTCAACGAAGAGCGCGAGAAAGCCGGACTCGCCACCTTCGCCAATCCGCGAAACTTCACCGCCGGAACCGTTCGTCAACTCGACGCCAGCGTAACCGCCCAACGCCGCCTCGATTTTTTCCCCTACATCTTGCTGCAGAACGGCAGAACCTATTTCGATCGGCATGCCGAAACCTTGGCTGCGCTGGAGAAGGCGGGCTTCAAGGTGAATCCAAATCACAAGCTCGTCCATTCCATGGACGAAGTCTGGTCGTTCATCCAACAGTGGGAGGGCAAGCGAGAATCTCTGCCTTACGAAATCGATGGCATCGTAGTCAAAGTTGACCGCACCGGCTTGCAGGACGAACTCGGCTTCACCGGCAAAGCGCCGCGCTGGGCGATCGCCTACAAATACGCGGCCCGCGCAGGAATCACAAAACTCGAAAATGTACGCTGGCAAGTCGGTCGCACCGGCAAGCTCACCCCGGTCGCCGAACTCGCGCCAGTCGCCATCGGCGGCACGACCGTGCGCAATGCGACTCTCCACAATATGGACGAAATCGAACGCCTCGGCGTGAAAGTCGGCGACTTCGTACAGGTCGAGCGCGGCGGCGACGTCATCCCGAAAGTCGCCAAGGTCATCGATGACAAAGATCACCCACGAGGCGACGGCGAAATCGCCCCGCCAGAAAAATGCCCGGTCTGCGGCACGAAAGTTGTCCGCACTGAAGGCGAAGTCGATTACCGCTGCGTCAACGCCAATTGCCCGGCCAAGCTCATGGGCACGATTCTGCACTTCGCCTCTCGTGGCGTGATGAATATCGACGGTATGGGCGAATCGCTCGTGGCGCAGCTAATCGAAAAAGGCCTGGTCAAGAACGTTGCCGACATCTACTCGCTGACCAAGCAGGACTTGCTCAGCCTCGAGCGCTTCGCCGACAAATCCGCACAAAATATTCTCGACGAAATCGAGAATTCGAAGAAGCTTCCTCTCGAACGTGTCATCTACGGACTCGGTATTCGCATGGTGGGCGAGCGCACTGCGCAATTTCTGGCCGAGCACTTCGGCTCGATGGAAGCCATCGCCACCGCCAGCGTCGAAGAATTGCAAGGCGTGAACGAAGTCGGACCGAAGATCGCCGAAAGCATCGCCGAGTTTTTCGGCATCGCGGCCAATCGCAAGCTGATCGAGCGCCTCGGCGCCGCCGGCCTAGCATTCAAAGGCAAGAGAAAAGAACGCGGCACGAGGCTCGCCGGTAAGACTTTCGTGCTCACCGGAACTCTCTCCCACTTCACCCGCGACGAAGCCAAGAAAATGATCGAAGACGCCGGCGGCCGCGTCTCCGGCTCCGTCAGCAAAAAAACAGACTACGTCGTCGCCGGCTCCGACGCGGGGTCAAAGCTCGACAAAGCGAAAGAGCTCAGCGTGCCGGTGATCGACGAGAAAGAAATGGAGCAGTTGCTGAAATAAATCAGCGGGCTCGCGAATGCGCCAGCCCGAACGGATGCTCAAAGCTGAGATAAAAAATCACTCCCTTTTCTCCCGCGCAGGGGCCGACGCCGAGCGGCACCCCGACGCCGGGCACGATCTGCAAACCGTGACTTAGGTTATAGGCCCATCGAATTCCGGGACTCAGATACAGATCCTGCGAGCGCAGCGTCTTGTGCGGCGCGATCACGCTCTCGCTGGAAGTCCATAGCGTCTCCAGCAAGAAATTCACGCGCGGGCTCGCCAGCCATACCATCGATTGGCCGAGGTTAACGCCAATCGACCGTGCCACATCCTGCCGCTCGTCGAGCGCACGCGGAATCCACGTCGCGCCCGCGTTCCAGTGCGTCACGAAATGCGCCGAATGCTGGATGCTCACTGGAAGGTTCGTTTGCAATCCAATCCCCCCCGAGCCACGGCCAAACACATGGTCACCCGTTGGAAACAAGACCGTCAGCCGTGGAGCCATCGCCAGTTTCGTCTCGCCGCTGCCGATCAGTTGATACCGGTAATTCAGGGCGGTGTCTCCCCAGCCGGCGCCCGATCCCGCAAAGCTGCCCGCATGTGTTGCTGCTAGCGTCAAGCTAAGTTGATGCTTAATAGTCCGCAGCGGCCACTCGTCGGTCTGCGTATAAACCCAATCGTGGCTGTTGGTGAGCCTCTCAAATGTGCTGATGTGCTGGATCACGCCGTCTTCCTGGTTGTAGGCTTCCTCGATCAAAAAGCTGTTGTCCTGGATTGGGGCCGAAGCCTGCGACTCCTTCGCGAGTTGCGCTTCTTGCGCGGGCAGAAGAACTGAAAACGAGAGAAGGATCGAAAACAGCGGCATCAACACTGTATGAAGACGGGCACCCATCGCTTCTCCTAATTGAAAATGAAATTCAATTTCAATTAGGAGAATACGTATTTAGAGACCGTCCAAATGTGACCACCATCACTCGAAGGAGTGACTCGAGACGGGCATTCAAATGCTCTGCGCACCTCTAATAATTGGATTTACCGGCAACTGAAAGTTCTGGGCACGCCATCCCAACCGTCCAAAGTCTTCACGTACAGACACTACTCAGCCAATGCCTGGCGTAAGCGCTTCCACGTCACTTCCAGCGTCTCCGGCAAGATTCGCGTCTCGCCCACGACTGACAGAAAGTTCGCATCCGCCACCCAGCGGGGCAACGCATGCATATGGATATGCCCTGCGATTCCTGCTCCGGCCGCCTTTCCGATGTTCATCCCCAGATTGACCCCGTCGGGTCGGTACAACTCCCGCAGCACACCCTCCATTCGCTGCGAGAGCGCCATCATCTCGTTTGCAGCTTCACGCGGCAATTTCTGCAACTCATCCAGATGCGCGTAGGGCACGATCATCACGTGCCCCGGCGTATACGGATACCGATTGAGCACCACGAAACAGCGCTCGCCGCGGAACGTGATCAGCGCCTTCTCGTCGTCATTCTGTTTCACCAGGTTGCAAAAAACGCATCCATCAATCTTTTCGGTCGAAGAAACGTAGGTGTAACGCCACGGAGTCCACAAGTAATCCATGGCGGGCAGGGTAGCAGATGCAGCCAAAGCGAGAAACTGAATCCAGCAGGCAGCAGCAAGCTTTCAGAAGGAAAGTTAGACCGGCTGCAGATATGGCTGAATGCTGACTGCCGAGTGCTGTACGCTGTAACCTCGTCGGAGTTCCGGGCGACGACTTCTCCGCTCGCTTGAAACCTCCCCGTAACATTCGCCAGATTTGCGTTTGACACTGTTCGCAAGCCGTTGCTATAGTCGAATAGTTCCCATTGGACGCGGGTTCTCTGTAAAAACGTCCGACAGCTGGGATTGTCCAAGCTCACTCGCCAGGGTGGGCCCACCACAACCAAACGACTCGTCCAGCAGTCCGCAACGCAGGCCCCGCATCCCATCACCAGAGAGGCATGACCTTGTTCGACGACACCACCGCCCACAACTCCGAATCCACCTCCACCGTTGTAGAAGCCGAACCCACGACCGCAGAGCAGCAGCACTCTGCCGCCGAAGCCGTCTCCGCTGAGACGCACGCCGGTTCCGCTTCCGACGATAAACACGCGACTGCCGATGACTTCGCCGCCGCGCTTGAGACCTTCAACGCCGAAGCCGAAGAGGCGGTCAGCGACGACCGCGTCATCAAAGGAACGGTCCTTAAGCTGACCGGAACCCACGTCGTCGTGGATATCGGTGCAAAATCGGAGGGCATGCTGCCGCTTGCCGAGGTGCTTGATCACGAGGGAAAGCCCAAGTTCAAGCCCGGCGACGAGATCGACGTGATGCGCGAAAAGGGCGAGACGGAAGAAGGCTACATTAACCTCTCGCACCAAAAGGCTCAGCGCATTCACGCCTGGGAAGAGATCGATAAGGCCTACAACGAGAAGAAGCCGATCAAGGCAATCGTCATCGACCGCATCAAGGGCGGTCTCACGGTCGATATCCACGGCGCCCATGCCTTCCTGCCGGGCTCGCAGGTTGACCTGCGTCCCATCCGCAATCTTGACGGCATGAAGGGCCAGACTCTCGAAGTGGCCGTCATCAAGCTGAACAAGAAGCGCGGCAACATCGTCGTCTCACGCAAAGAACTGCTCGAAGGCGAGCAGCAGGAAAAGCGCTCCAAGACCCTGGAGCACCTCGAAGAAGGTTCGGTCCTGACTGGCGTCGTAAAGAATCTGACTGAGTACGGCGCATTCGTCGATCTGGGCGGCCTCGACGGCCTCCTCCACATTACCGACATGTCCTGGGGACGTTTGACTCACCCGAAGGATTTGGTGAACGTGGGCGATCAGATTCAAGTCAAGGTCCTGAAATACGACAAGGAAAAGCAGCGCGTTTCGCTGGGATTCAAGCAGCTCACCCCTGATCCCTGGCTCGATGCCGAGCACCGCTATCCCGAGGGCGCGCACGTCTCCGGCCGCGTCATCAGCGTCACCGACTACGGAGCGTTCGTCGAACTCGAACAGGGAATCGAAGGCCTGGTGCACGTCAGCGAGATGACGTGGTCCAAGCGCATGAAGCATCCGTCAAAGCTGGTGAATGTCAGCGATCAGGTCGAATGCGTTGTGCTCAACGTAAATCCGACTGAGCGCCGCATCTCGCTGGGCATGCGCCAGCTGGCCGCCAATCCGTGGGATTCTCTCCATGAGAAATTCCCAGTCGGAATGACGGTCGAAGGCCGCGTCCGCAACCTCACTGACTTCGGCGCATTCATCGAGATCGAAGACGGCATCGACGGCTTGGTTCACGTCAGCAATCTGAGCTGGACCAAGCGTGTGAAGCATCCGTCGGAAGTCTTGAAAAAGGGTGATCGCGTCAAAGCGATCGTGCTCGCTATTGAGCCCGACAAGCGTCGCCTCTCGCTAGGCATGAAGCAGCTGCAGCCCGACGTCTGGGAGTCGTTCTTCCAGACTCATCACATCGGCGACGTCGTCCACGGCAAGGTTCTACGCGTGGCGGCATTCGGTGCATTCGTCGAGATCGCAGAAGGCGTCGAGGGTCTGTGCCACAAGTCTGAAGCGACGGACGAAAATAACCAGCCGCTTCATCTTGAGCCAGGAGTCGAGCACGACTTCAAGATCATCAAGATGAGCCCCGAAGAGAAAAAAGTCGGCCTCAGCATTCGTGCGGTCGGCGAGGAAGCCTCGCGCTCCGAAGTCGAAGCCTACAAACAGCCCGTCTCCAGCACCAGTTCGACCATCGGCGAGCTGATCAGTTGGAAGCGCGCCAGCAACGAAGGCAATTAGTTCAGGTTGTCATCCTGAGCGAAGAAAAAGCCTCGCGAAAGCGAGGCTTTTTCGTAGTCGAAGGATCCCTACCGGAACTGAGTCGTTCAGCTAGTGCGTTTGCTGCTCCTTGCAGTTTTCCGCCCTTGTCTTTGGGAACAGCCAATACCACGCTGCGAGAACGGTCTTTGAGGGAAGCCAGGCACCCAGTTCATCTAGATCGCAGAAGAACTCTATGAGGTCATGCATAGACACCCAGTGTCAATTCTACGTTCTCCCGAATAAGTCAGCCAACGACATTCGTTCGTTAGAGTCGCTATTGAGCTTGCGTGTCGTGGTTAGGGCCTCTGTGCCCCTCGAGTTGGCCCATCTCTCCACCCTGTTCTAGAATCCTAAGTTTGCCCTAACTCATCTCTTCCTACAGAGGACGACCTTGCCTGAAGCCATTTACGACATCGCCATCATCGGCAGCGGCCCTGCCGGATACACCGGAGCAATCCGCGCCGGCCAATACGGCCTCAAGACCGCGCTCATCGAAAAAGACGGATTTCTCGGCGGAACCTGCCTTCATGTCGGCTGCATCCCGACCAAAGCATTGTTGTTCAACGCCGAACTCTGGGATCACCTGAAAGAAGCGAAAGAATTCGGCATCGAGGGCGTCGATGCCCGCAAGCTCAACTGGGCCGCGATACAGGACCGCAAAAACAAAATCGTGACCAAGCACACCAAGGGTCTCGACTTCCTGATGAAGAAAAACAAGGTCGAGACCATTAAAGGCTACGGCAAGCTGACGGGTCCTGCGCAGAACGGAATTCACACAGTTGAAGTCACCAACGGCGGCAAAGCTTCGAATCTCAAGGCGAAAAACGTCATTCTGGCCACTGGCTCCGAAGCCCGCATGATCCCCGGCCTGGAAGCCGGAGACCGCGTACTGACCAATATCGAAATTCTGAGCCTCAAAGAAATTCCGAAATCGTTAGTCATCGTTGGCGCTGGCGCCGTCGGCGTCGAGTTCGCCTCAATCTATCGCTCGTTCGACTGCGAGGTCACAATCGTTGAGATGCTCCCGCGCCTTGTGCCCGTTGAAGACGAAGAAGTCTCGAAAGAACTCGCGCGAGTCTTCCGCAAACGCGGAATCAACTTCCACACCAACGCGAAAGTCGACAAGGTCGAAAAGACAAAGTCCGGAGTCGCGGTAACCATCACCGCCGAGGGTAAGCAGCAAAAAATCGAAGCGGAGAAAATCCTCATCGCGATCGGACGCAAGCCGCGCACGCAAAACATCGGCCTCGAGCGCACGAAAATCAAGCCCGACCGCGAATTCATCAAAACCGATTCCTGGATGCAAACCGCCGAACCCGGTGTTTACGCCGTAGGTGACATCGTTCTCGGAACGCCGCAGCTCGCACACGTGGGCGCAATGGAAGCGCTGGTAGCGGTCGCGAAAATCGCCGGCAAACCCGGCAAGCCGATCAATCCGGAGCACATCCCGGGCGCGACCTACTGCCATCCCGAAATCGGCAGCGTCGGCCTCACCGAAACCAAAGCCCGCGAAGCCGGATACAACGTGAAAATCGGCAAGTTCCCGTTCACCGCCAACTCGCGAGCCAGCATAGTCGGCCAGCACGAAGGCTTCATCAAAATCGTCAGCGACGCCGACTATGGAGAAATACTCGGCGTCCACATCATCGGCCCGCAGGCGACCGAACTGATCGCCGAAGCAGTAGCAGCCATGGAACTCGAAGCAACGGTAGAAGACCTAATGTGGACAATCCACGCCCACCCGACACTAGCAGAAGCCATGCTGGACGCTTCAAATAGCGTGTACGGATTAGCCATTAATGCCTGAACTTCTTAGCCACGGATTTGCGCAGATGAACACGGATCAAAACATAGAAGATACGCTCTGTCATCCTGAGCGCGTCCTTCGCGCGAAGGACCCATGCATTCCTCTGTGTCCCTCTGTGTCCTCTGTGGTGAAGATTTTGATTTTGATCCGCGCGAACCCGCGCAAATCCGTGGCCAAAAGATTTTGATCTCCGTCATCCAACTCGGCACCATTGACTACGCCACAGGCCTCCGCCTGCAACAACAGCTTGTCGCGCTGCGAAGAGAAGAAAAAATCGGCGACGTCCTCCTCCTGCTCGAACACACACCAGTCATCACGCTAGGCCGCAACGCCAAAGCCATCAACGTGGTCGCCTCACCAGAACTCCTAGCCCAGCGCGGCCTCGAACTGTTCGAATGCGATCGTGGCGGCGACGTTACGTTCCACGGCCCCGGCCAGATCGTCGGCTACCCTATCTTCGATCTCCGAAACCACACTCGTACAGGAACCAAAGCATCCGCCGACGCGAGCGAGTCGCCAACTCAGCCTGAGCCTCGCAAGTATCTCGGCGCTGTCGATTTCGTCCGGCGTCTCGAGGAAGTCCTGATCCGATCCTGCGCCGACTTTGCGATCGCGACGAAGCGAGTGCCCGGTCTAACCGGCGTCTGGACCGATCCTGATTCCACTTCCTCCCGAGATGATTTGAAAGAACTGTCATTCCGAGCGGAGGAGAACGATTCGAAGAATCGTTCTCTGGAGTCGAGGAACCTGCTGTTTGCCGGCGCCACCACGAACCCAGAAGCCAAGCTAGCCGCCATCGGCATCCACATCTCCCGCTTCGTCACATCCCACGGGTTCGCACTCAACGTCAACACCGACCTCAACTATTTCAACCTCATCGTCCCCTGCGGCATTACGACCAAGCCGGTGACAAGCATGCAACATGAACTAGGCCGCCCACTCGACCTCAACGCCGTAGCCGAATCCATCTCGCGAAATTTTGGAGTCGTTTTCCAAACGCAAATCCTCTGGCTCGAATCGCTCGACGCGCTTCTCAGTCTATGTGGCGCGGGCGCCCCCGCCCGCGTGCTCTAGCCTTCTCGGCCCTCTCGCGATACCATCAAGAAACGCGCATTCCGTGCCGCGATATGGCCATCAAAAAGAACAACTCCTCTGTAAACGCAGCTTCCAACGGCAGTCGCCCGCGTAATGGCACTAAGTCCACCAACGGCGGTAGAGCCGCAAACGCCCCCGTCCGCCGAGTCACGCGCAGCGCAGCAGAAAATCAACGCACCTACTCGATCCCCGACTTCCGCCTCGAGCACCCAAACTTCACGGTCCGACAAGCCACCGAAAAAAACGGAAACGTCCGCTACGAAATCGAAGGCGACCTGAACACTCCCGTCCCGCCGATCCGCGATTCAAAATATCTGACCAGGCAGCAAGCCATCGAGATCTACCGCTATATGCTGCTCAACCGCAAGATGGAAGTCGCGCTGGAAAATCTCTACAAGCAAGGCAAGGTCGTCGGCGGAGTCTACTTCGGACTCGGCCAGGAAGCCTGCTCCTGCGCCTCCTCTTACGCGCTCGACAAAGACGACTGGTTCGCGCCCATGATCCGCAACCAGGGCGCGCTCCTCGTCCGCGGATTCGCCGCACGCGACACCATGATGCAGTACATGGCAAAAGCCGACTCGCCCACCAAGGGCCGCGACGGCACCAGCCACTTCGGCGACATCGAAAAGCGCAACATGGTCTCGCCGATCTCAATGCTAGGCGATCTCATTCCTGTCCTCTCCGGCGTAGCGCTAGGCGCGCGCCTGCAAGGGCGCAACATCGCCGTCATGACCTGGATCGGCGACGGAGGCCAGTCCACCGGCGTCACCTACGAAGGCATCAATTTCGCCGCGGTGCAAAATCTAGGGCTAGTGCTCATTGTCGAGTCGAATCTCTGGGCCTACTCCACGCCAAGCGAAATGCAATATCGCTGCAAAGATCTCGCTGAACGCGCCATCGGATACGGCATCCCCGGCATCATCGTCGACGGCACCGACGCCTGCCAGGTATACGACGCCGCCCGCGAAGCCATCGACCGCGCCCACCGGGGCGAAGGCCCCACGCTGATCGAAGCTAAAATGATGCGCATGAAAGGCCACGCCATCCACGACGCCGCAACATACGTGCCAAAAGAAATGCTGGACTATTGGAAAAAGCGGGACCCGATCGCGAGATTCGAGAATTATTTGGTCAACACGAAGAAGTGGCTAAGCCCAAAAGAAAACACGGCGCTGATCAAAGAAGTAGAAGAAATCATCGAAGCGGAACGAGAAATAGCTGTGAACTCCCCGATGCCGACACCAGAATCCGCCGAAGGCGGCGTCTTCTGCGAAGACGGCTGCCACGCAATCAAACCAAAATATGGCATGCCGAAAGTAAAGAAGAGCACGAGCAGCTACAAAGAAACCGAAGCCGCGGTACATCTGAAATAGATCTATCAGCGTTCATCCGCGCAAATCTGCGGCAAAGAAGCTTTTAGCTCACGACTCAGGACTAGCGACTCAGGACTAACATGCAACTCACCTACCTCGAAGCCATCCGCCAGGGAATCTGGGAAGAAATGGAACACGACCCGACCGTCTTCTGCCTCGGCGAAGACATCGGCATTTACGGCGGGGCTTTTAAAGTCACGGATGGTTTCATCGACCGCTTCGGGCCCGAGCGCGTCATCGACACGCCCATCGCCGAATCCGCCATAGTTGGCGCAGCTTTCGGCGCGTCGCTCACAGGCATGCGCCCCGTCGCCGAATTTCAATTCATGGACTTCATCGCCTGCGCCATGAACCAGATCTCCAACATGGTCGCCAAAACTCACTATCTATGGGGCGCGCCGGCGCCGCTGGTCCTCCGCGGCCCCAGCGGCGGATACGTCCACGGCGGCCCCTTCCACTCGCAAAATCCCGAGATGTGGTTCGTCCACAATCCCGGACTCAAAGTCATCTGCCCCGCCACGCCCTACGACGCCAAAGGCCTGATCAAAGCCGCCATCCGCGACAACAACCCGTGCGTCTTCTTCGAGCACAAATATCTCTACCGCCGCATCAAAGGCGAAGTCCCCACGGATGATTACGTTGTCCCCATCGGCAAAGGCAATATCGTTCGCGAAGGCCGCGACCTGAGCATCATCACTTATGCCGCCATGGTCCATTCCGCGTTAGAAGCCGCGGAGATCCTGAGCAAAGACGGAATCGAAATCGAAATCCTGGACCTGCGCTCGCTAGTCCCCATCGACCGCGAAGCCATCGCGCAAACCGTAAAGAAAACAAACAAAGTCATCATCCTGCACGAGCACTCCCGCACCGGAGGCATCGCCGGAGAAATCGCCGCCATCATCAACGAAGAAGCCTTCGACGATCTCGACGGCCCCATAGTCCGCATCGCCGGCATGGACAGCGCCGTCCCCTTTGCTCCGCCACAGGAGCACCACTACCTGCCGAAAGTCGAAGACATAGTCCGCGAATCCCGCCGCCTGAAAGCGTATTAACTCATGAAGCGGCGGACGCCCTCGTCCGCCGACCTGAACGGCGGAAATGTACTTGTAGCGACAGCCGCTCGGTCGTTCCGCGAGGGCGGAACCGAGCGGCAGCCGCAGTAACCCGCCCAGCCATATCTGCAACGAACTCGACTGCTCCATCGCCCATCTGCCACAATACCCCCGGAGGCATCATGGGCAAGTTCTTCCTCGGTGTCATTGTCACGTTACTCGTTCTCATCCTTGCCGGTCTCGGTTTCACCATGCTCGGATTTTTCCCCACCGCCGCCAACGTCGAACCCCCGCACATGGAGCGCTCCCTCGCCATGCATTCGCTCGACGCTTCGATGGACCGCCACGCGCCGCGCGTCACCAACCCGCTCACGCCCATCGACCAGAATCTTGAAGATGGCATGAAGCTCTACACCATGAACTGCGCCCTCTGCCATGGAGGCCTCGACCGCAAGCCGTCGCCCCTCGCCAACTCGTTCTATCCGCCGCCGCCGAATCTCATCTCCGATCCGCCCGACGACCCCGAATGGCACATCTATTACGCCATCCGCACCGGCATCCGCTACACCGGCATGCCCGCATGGGATAAAACTCTCACCGACCAGGACATCTGGAAGATCACCATGCTGCTCTCGCATCTCGACAAGCTTCCACCCACCGTCCAGGAATTTTGGAAGACAAACTTCAACGTGGTCGCACCCGCCGCCGACGAAAAGAAAGACGAAGACAAGAAGGAAGAAAAGCACGACCACCACTGACCTAAACAATGTGGCCTGCAGAACGCTGCTGCCGCGAAGAGTCCTGGCGTGTTGACCACCACAGCGCCGGCCACACCGTGGAAGAGCGGCCCTTCAGGGCCGCGTCAATGCGCTCGAAAAGAGAGGGGGGGCTTTAGCCCCCGCCACATCAACCCGCTATAATATTCATTTGCCCACAACCCTATTTTTCAAGCTGTGGGCCTCATTGGAAGGGAAATCATGGCAACTGACATCATCATGCCGCAGATGGGCGAATCCATCGTTGAAGGCACCATTACCAAGTGGCTGAAAAAGCCCGGAGACAAAGTCCAGCGAGACGAGCCGCTCTTCGAAATCTCGACTGATAAAGTCGACGCCGAAATTCCCGCTCCAGCCAGCGGAGTCTTACAAGAAATAAAAGTTTCCGAAGGCACAACGGTAGGCGTGAACACGATAGTCGGAACCATCGCCGCCGACGGCGAAGCCGCCTCCGCTAAATCCTCGGCACCCGCGAAACCACCAGCCGCCGCGCCGCCACCCAAAGCGGAACCGCCGAAAGAAGAAAAGAAAGCAGCTTCACCTCCGCCGGCTTCAGCACCAACTGCAGCTGCGCATGAAGAAGAAGGCGAAGAAGCCCGCTCCTCCCCGCTAGTCCGCAAAATCGCCCGCGAACACGGCGTCAGCCTCTCGCAAGTCTCCGGCACGGGGCTCGGCGGCCGCATCACCAAGCAAGACATCATGCAGTTCATCGAGGGCCAAGGTTCTGCGCAACCCGCTCCAACTGCACCATCTGCTCCGTCCGCAGCCACCGAACCCGCGCCGCGCCCGGCCGCTCCCGCGCCGATTCCGGGCGATCTCGTTCCCATGTCGCGCATGCGCTCTCTCATCGCCAAGCACATGATCGACTCGCGCCGCACCAGCGCGCACGTGCACTGCATGTACGAGGTCGACTTCACCCGCGTCGTCAATCTGCGCAACAAACAAAAGAACGGATTCGAGCAGCGCCACGGCGTCCGCCTCACTATGATGCCGTTTTTCGTCCGCGCCGCCATCATGGCCCTGCAGCAATGGCCGATCATCAACGCCTCGACCGAAGGCGAAAATATTCGCTACCACCGCAACATCAACGTAGGCATCGCCGTCGCGCTCGATTGGGGATTGATCGTCCCCGTCCTCAAGAATGCCGGCGACCTCAACTTCCTCGGCCTGCAGCGCGGCATAACCGATCTAGGCGAACGCGCCCGCAATAAGAAGTTGAAGCCCGAAGATGTCGAAGGCAGCACCTTCACCATCACCAACCCCGGCCAGTTCGGAGCCGTCTTCGGCCTCCCGATCATCAACCAACCGAACTCCGCCATCATGGGCGTCGGCGGAATCATGAAGCAGCCCATGGTCATCACCGATAAAGATGGCAACGACTCCATCGCCATCCGCTCAGTCGTCCATCTCACCCTAGGCTACGACCACCGCCTGATCGACGGCGCCGTAGCCGACCAGTTCATGGCCCAGGTCAAGAAGAATCTCGAAACCTGGACCGAAGAAGTCGGCTAACTAGGGAAGGAATCAGCTAACCGTGGAAGAGCGGCCCTTGGCAGGCCGCGTTTAAGGCCCTAAGATGAACCGGGGCTTTAGCCCCGGATCACCGTTCAGTGGTCCGGCACAGTCGCGCTTGCAAGACACCGCTCTGGGCTCACTGACTCGCAGACAACGGAGTTCCGGCCGCGTTCGGCTGGCCGCTCTTCTTCGCCCACGCTGACGCATTCATGCAAGCAACCACGCCGTTTATGATCTGAGAAACGCCATCGCGGAACTGTTCAGGAGCCACGATTTCCCGCGCGGCGATCGCATCGGTCATCGAAAGCGCACTTTCCAAAAACGACATCGCCGCATCTTTCTTCTCGGCGCCGCTCTTAGTTTCAAACATGCTCTCGATTCCATTCACTAATGCCGGAACAAAAGCAATCCCCCGCAACAACTGATTCAGAAAATCCATATTTCCCCCTTGAAGGGACGGACGCATTCGTCCGTCCTGGCCGCACGAAAGTGCGACCGCAAGAAACCCGCGTCTTAAACCAAACTCGCCAAAACGTTGTTGATTGTCGAAAGATTCGGATCAGACGCATCCGTTGCCTGCGCCAGAATCGTCAGGCAAGCCTTCAACTCCAGCGCCTTCGTCAACGCCAGAGCCAGCATGCCGCCCCGATCAATTCCCGCCGTATTCCCAGCCACCACGGTGTTCGAAGTTCTCGCCGTCACATTTTTCAAATTGCTGATAATCGTTGTGCTCGCCACCACACTCATTTTCTTCTCCTCAAAGAGTGAAATCAGAATCGCCATTACCGCCGCCGCAACTGCCAGATCCACTTCCAGCATCTGCCAAAAAATACCGTCGGCGCTCTTGGCTCGATCTTCGACGCTCATGATCTCTTTCGCCTAACGCTGCGTCGCCTTCCTTCCTCCCGCCTCGATCGTTCGCTTGACTTCGGCCTGCTGCTCGCGCAAGTCGCCGACTTGCACCTCCATCCGCACGCGCTTCTCTGTATTCGCGGTTGCCAACTCCTCGAGTTGAACCACCCGTGCCTTCATCGTCTCGACTTCCGCATCGCGCTTTGATGAATTCCTGGCATCCTGCAGCACGTACTCGGTCAGAGACAGCGCAATCGCCCCGACCGCAACCAGCGTTCTTGCATCGAAGCGCAACAGCTTGTTCTGCTCGTGGTTCCTCTTAATTTCGAGTTGAAGTGCCTCTTGCAGCCCTTGAGTAAGAGCCTGGACCTCCGCCAATTGCCCGAGCACTTCCAGTTGAAAATCTTTTGAAGTGTAAGAGGAGCCTCGGTTCTGCTTCGCTCCCGCAGCAAGGCGCGGCGAAAATACTTCATCGTCATCATTCATGAGAGTGGAATGTCAATATGCAGCGCCGCCGAATACCGTGAGTAGCGCGGCGGAGATGAACTATCAAAAAGCCGCAGAAAATAGGTCTGCGACCGCGTCAGCCGAGGCAGAGTGAAAGTCTCCGCGCTAAATCGTCCCAGCAGATTTCGATCGTTCGAAACGCCCCAGCCAAAATCATGGGCTCTGACCTCCACGCCATATCCCGAAGGCAGCGAAATTCCCGCATCAACCGAAACGGTAGTCGCCGTGGCCGACGTAATCTGCGCGTCCGTCAAATCCGCAAGGTAATACGCCCCCACTTGCGCCGTCGTCTGCGGCGCCGGCATGTCCTGCAACAGAACCGTCGTCACGCTTGCCGAATCCTGAATCGCCAGCGACGCTGCCAGATCGTTCGCAAACTCAATCGCGTACATTCCGCGGTCGCCCGCCGGATCGACCAGATCAATCGCGGCGCTTCTCACAATTGCGCTGAACACAGCATTTCGCGACGGCACATTCACCGCAACTGCGTCTCCAGGAAAAATATCCTCCGCCCCGCCGGGCAGAAAATCGCTCCAGGTCTCATAGATTCCAGTCCACGCCGCCCCCGTCGCGTCATCTAGGATCGCCAGCGCCGCATTCTCACAATCTGCTTGCGTCCGCGCGCTCGGCGTCTTGATCGCCCTAACAATTCCGCGCGTTCCATCATCCGCTCCAGTCTGCAAGCTTGCGATGCTGGCGCTGTTCCGTATCTCCGCCAAAGCGCGGCCGGCGCTCCGATAGCTCACCACAATTCCGCCGCCTCCAAGCGGCAGATATTGCGGGTAAATAACCAGCGTGGTTGATCCCGCGATCTCGCACTGCCCGCCCGCCGCCGGCGGCCCAACCAGTTGCGTCACGTAACTGGAACTCGGGGCCGCCGTTCGCACCTCCGCCAGCGAGATGTGCGCCGCGTACGTGTACGCAACACTGCACTGCATATTGATCGCGTCCACCAATGCGTAAGTAGCAAATCCCGGCGCGTTCGAAATCACTCCGTCATACAAAACCGTAGCGGCCGCGATTAACGTCGCAGGATTTCCCGGATCGATGTCCTGCACTTCGAGCACAAACCGCACATCCGCCGGAGTCGTCGCGCCACCCCAGCCGCTTCCCGCCGGATGCACCGACGAGTGATAAATCTCTCCCGACCGGTAAATTTCCATCGAATAGAGATAAGTCGTCAGCACATACCGATGCCCCGCCGCAGTCGTCACGACGGGTCCGGTCGGTGTTCCGCTGATCAACGCCTGAATGTTCGTTGCCGTCCCCGATGGCGTAATCTGAAATCCTGCCAGGCAATTCGCTTGAGAGATCGTTCCCGAATACAGTCCGCCAATCACTCCCTGCGATGCCGCAGTAAAGTTCACATCGCCGTGCTGCAATTCAAGAGCGCCGCCCAATTCAATCTGCTCAACGAATGCAACCGTGCTATATCCGTCCGAGCCCATGCCTCCACTGACCTGGAGAGTCTGCGACGCCACCGAAAATGCATCCGTCGGATCGCTCGCTACCCAGGTCGCCGGATCTAAAGTCGAACCGAGATATTGCTCGTCAATCAGTGCGCCTCTGCTCTGCTGCAACGGCTTCTGCGAGAGATAGAAACTTAGGCTCGATCCGTCACTTTCAAAGTAATCCCGCACGTAAGACTGCGGTTCATCCAATCCGATCGCCGTCACATCATTCGCGACCAGGTTCTGGCACTGCAGCGTGAGCCCGACGGGCGAAAAATTAGCATCGTTCTCGTTGATCGCATACGTCACTGCACCCACCGGGGCCAGCACCAGCGCTCCATCCATCGCGCGATAACTTGCCCGCGCCGAGAGCGCAATCTCAGCCGCATGAAAAGAAAACTTCTTCTGCGGATTCACCGCGTACGACGCCAGCACATCAACATCTTGCACCGAGCTCGTATCAAAAAATCCCGGCAGCAGATCTTCCGCCAGCCTCTGCAAAACAGAGCCTGCACTTCGAGCGACAAAGGGCGCTCGATTCGGAAGTGCCTTCTGATCCAGCAAAACTTCATCGCTCTCGGCGATCAACCCGTAGCGATACGCCGGCCCCGTCTCACCCACGCCTAAATATTCAAGATCAGGAGCGCCAGTCAGATACCCGGTAAAAACAAGACTTCCATCCGCGCGCGTCACAACTACACGCGCCCCCACAACCGGAACCACGAACCCCGAAGCTCCAGCCAGCAGCCCGCACCGAAACGAAGCCGGCAGATTCAGCTTCCGCTCAACCCGCGGCGCAATCGTCGCATCCAGAGCCGAAGTAAAATCCAGCGGCCCCTGCCCCTGCAAATTGTCAATCGTAATGTTCATCGCAATAACTGTGACTTCCTCTGTGTTCCTCTGTGCCTTCTGTGGTGAAAAAAGTTTTCTAAAAGCTGAGAGCGCGTCAATAAGTCGCCGCCATAGCAGCCGGAAAATAGCTCCGATAACAAAGCACGCTCTGCCCGTCATTCGTGTCAGTAAAAGGCAAAGCCAAAAAAGAAGCATGCAGCGAAACCGCCGCACAAGACTCAATCGCTGCAAACTCTTCCCGCACAAACTTCCCGCCCGGCACGCCTACAACCTTCGCCGATCGATTTCCCCCCGACCCACGCGTTCCGACGTTAGCCGAATCCCACCGCACCCCGCCCCCAGCCCCCGGATTCGGACTCAGCCGCGGATAATAAAAACAAACCCGACCACCCGATTCCTCTTCAGCCACAAACAGCGCCGACCATTCCTGAAAAAACGATCCGCCCTCCCGATCCAAGAACGCGATCACAACCTGCGCCGACGCCCCCGCAGCAGGCACGCCTCCAAGCAACGGCTGCGCCAGCAGCACCGACGTCTCCGTCACCTCCGCCACGCGTCCAACATTGAACGTCACGCGCCGCACATAATTCGGATCCTGCTTCACCGCCAGCGGATCGCTCACATAGGCCGCCGCAATCCCCGATCCCACATAGCCAATCTGCTGCTGATAATCCAAATCCACCGCGAGCAACTGTCCCGCAACAAACGTCCCCGCGACGCCCGTTCCGAAAACCAACTGGCTCGCAGTCGATCCCGCCAGCACCGCTGCTCCCGGCGCCGGTGTTCCGCCCGAAGGCGCCGGCGACACGCTCCCTCCCGCCGGCGCCAGCACATTCATATGCTCTGATCCTCCCGCCAGCGCCATCTGCAACTTGCCCCACTGGCGGAAATCAAGTTCCACGCGCGCCTCCAGCGGTCCACGAAACTGAACTGCCGGCTGCGCCTTCGCTCCCGACCGCACGACATCGGTCGGCGTTTCATACCACCGATCGAAATTTTCAATCCATCCCAAATCAACCCAGGGCGACGGAGGCGCGTTCAACAAAAACATTCCCGCCAATCCCGGATCGAATATCGTCGGCGTCTCCGTCGTCCGATTCACCGGCGCGAAATACGCCCGCATCTGCCGTGTCACCGGAACCATCGCAGCGCGCAGCGGAGTAGTGCTCATGACAGCGTCACCTCCGAAAAGAAGAAAACATTCAGCCGTACCCGCCGCTCAACACGCGCATCCGGATGACGCGCCGCCAGATCGTCCACCGCAGTCTTCTGTTTTTCTTCAAACACCGGCTGGCTCCAGAAAACCTTCGTCCCCAAATCCGCGCTCGGAGACTGCGAGTAATCGATCTTCTCCGTATTCGGCGGCTGACAAATCGCAAGCAACTCTTCATCCATCTGCCCGAGCATTCGTCCGCGATCCACCATGCTCGCCACCGATCCCAGCGTGTAATAAGAAATCACGCATTCCATGCTCATTAGCGCCGCGTTGCGGGCATGCCCTGCCACAACCTGCGCCGCGCCCCACTCGATATAGAACGCATTCGGCTGTGGCTCGGCCGATGACGGCGGCAAATTCTCCACCACCACAATTCCCGGCACAGTCGCGCCATTCAGCGTGATCGTCCGCCCCGGATCAAGCCCCGCCAGCCGCGACTGCAGCGCCAGAAAAAAACTGTCTTTCGCAAATTGCATGAATCAGCCCTCAGCCGTCGGCCCTAGGCCTCCAGCCGGTGTGAAGAAAAAAGTTTTGCCTGAAATCAGAGAACCTCTGTGCACCTCTGTGTCCTCTGTGGTGAAAGGTTTTTTCCGGGACCGCAACTACGGCTGCAGGTTTGCCCCTAGTCCCTAGCCCCTGCTGTCTCACTCCACCCCCGTAACCACATAGAAGCATGCGGTACCTGCAACGGTTTCAGGTACAACCGTCTCGACGTGAAACAGATTCCCGCAGTACATCAGCCCCAGCACTGCATTGAACAAATCATCCGCCGTCGCCATCCCCAAACTCGACAGCTGATCTCCGATCACCGACGCCGGCATCGTGAATTCAATCCTCCGCCGCGGTCCCAGATTCCCCGTAGTAAGAGGACGAGCCGCAACCGGAGAGATAATCACCTGCTGCACCCCCGGATCCACCAGCCCAAGCTGCCCCGCCGCATCGCTCGCCGTCGCCGAAGCCGGAACCAACAAGCTCACCGTTTCTCCCCCCAAAGCACGCAACATCGCATCCGCCGCCCGCACCAACGCCGCCCCACAAATCCCACCCATGAGCCCTCCCAGGTCTTCCACTGACTACTAACTACTGACCACTGACCACTGGCCACTGCTCAAGCTCCCTTTCGCGCCACATACGGCTCAAGCAAACTCGCCACGGTTTCATCGACAAGCTTCTCGGAGAAATATTCCAGCCTCATCCGGTCCAGCTTCCCCGACTTCACATTCAGCGCCGGAGTCGATTGCGCATTCTTCACGATCTGCGCGCACGCCACCTGCACCGGCGTCGGAATCGTCGTCCATCCCGCGTTGTAGACCACATCCACTTCGTTGAAGAACAGCCCGAGCGCATTCACGGGAAAAGTCAGCTCACCACTTGCCGCCCAAATATCAACCGTCGTCGGATCGATCGTCGTCCAAGATCCCGGAAGCGCAAACACCAGTGCGAATTCCAAACTCAGTTCCGGAAAGGGCCACTCACCGCGCCGCGGAATCCCATATCGCCCCTGCAGCGAAACAATCGGCGTCGTCGCCGGTGGCACCGTCACCATCGGCAAATAACTCAGCCGCACAGTATTCAATTCCGGCGGCATCTTCAGTCGCTCTTCATATTGATTCACGCCCAAAGTCGCGCGCCGGCAATGCGCGTCAATAATGGCCGACGCCGCCGTCACCCACGACGGATCAGTAGCCGCATCCAACCCGTAGGTCACGTAATCCGTACTCTCCAAATAATTCATAAGAAGTTCCATTCCACCTTGAATCGCATCTACTGCGGGGTGCCCCACCCTTGTCGCGTTGTGTGCGACAGGGTGGGGATTTTGACTGAGCAGGAAAACGTTAGCCAAAGAGCAATGGGCACTGAGTACTGACCACCGACCACTGCCCACCGACCACTGTCCACCGACCACTGTCCACTGCTATCTCTGCACCTTCACCTCGTAGTGCGCAAAGTTCGCCCCCTTCACCACCGGAGCCCCGAACTTCACCACGACTTGCTGCTGCGTCAATGCGCTAGGCAGACCCAGCTTGAACACCCGCGGGTTCGGATCGGTCAGCCAGTGATACTCGATCAGATCCTCGGTCACGATGTAAGCCGGCAGCACCGCGCTGCCGCTGCCCACCGTCCCCGTGTATCCGATCGCCCACTCCGGAATCAGCGGAAGATCGCCGGCCTGCGTCGACAGCGCTTTCACCCGGAACCCGCCGGTGATTTCGACAGTATTCAGCACCACGTTGAACTCCGTCTTCATCTCCCGGTCGATCAAATCCAGCAGCACCGGATTCGAATAAATCGCCGTCGGCCGCACCTGGTACGACGAACTCGCCACCATCGACGCCACCGTGCTCTTGATGCCGTCCACAATGCTCGAGGTCGTTCCAATCGTGGTCGTGTTGCCGCCCGCTTCGATCTGTCCGATCACACCGAAGTACTGCGTGGTGGTCGGAGTGCTCAGCGAAGTGTCGTTGCCGTTCCACAGCGCCACATCGTGCGTGCGCATCAGTCCGTCCACCGCATCGGCCAGGTCTTTCGCCTGCAAATAAGCAAACTGACTCTGCTGTGCAGTCACTTCCAGATCAAACAGGTTGTAGTTGATCTGCGAAACCAGCGCCTTCAGCGGCACCGACAACTCAACTCGCGTCGGAGCCTGCACCACCGGCGAAATATTCCGCGGATCCATAAATCCCTGCGCCGCCGTCGGAGACGCAATTGCCGTCTCCTCAAAAAACCGCGACGGATGCCCGGTCGCCGGCACCTGCTTGATCCGCTGCCCAAACGCGCCGCGCCGCCGCACGATGTCAAAAATCTCTGTCTGGTACCGGTTGATCTCCACCGCACCCGGCCCCAGAAAATCCGCCGCCGCCATCAAATCCAAAAACTGTCCAGTCATGTTTTCTCCTCGTTTGATTTCGTCCCGCTTGAAAATCGTTCTTTGATCTATGTCATCCTGAGCGAGGATTTTGCCCCGGCAAAGCCGGGGCAAAACCGCAGTCGAAGGATCCCTGCAACAACGAACACTTAGGGGTGTGTGATCTCCTCTGTGTCCCTCTGTGCTCTCTGTGGTGAAATCTTTTCCAAAAGAAAAAGCGAGACGTGAATAGCGTCTCGCTAGCCCCTAGCCCCTAGCCCCTAGTCCCTAGTCCCTAGCCCCTAGCCTCTGCTACTCAATCATTCCCGCACGAGCCAGCTCTGCCTTCACTGCAATCCGCTGCTCCACGCTCAAACTCGCCAGCGTCTTGTCGAGCACACCCTTGTCAAACTTTTCTCCAGCCTCCTCGCTCTTCGCCAAAATCGCCGACACCATCGGAGGCAGCGTCTTCCGCACCATCCGCGCCGCCTGAGCTTTCAAGTCGGAATTCGATTTCTCCAACTCCGCAAGCCGCTCATGCAACTGCCGAGTAATATCGTCCTCCGGATGTGACACCGTTTCATCCACCGCAGCCACAATCCGGTCTACTTTCGCGTTCAGCGCTTCCTGCTGCGCATCCAGCCGCCCCAACACGCGATCCAACGATTCCGCTGCCGTAGCCAGCCGGTCCGCCGTCGCCATCAACTGCTGCACCATCTCGTCATTCATGTTTTATTCCTCCTCCGTATTCCGGAACTCTTAGAAGTCATCTCCGACCTGCCGACCTGCGTTGCCCGACGTCTCGCCGCCTTTGCGAGACGGAAAACTTGCCGTAGCCCACAGGAGACTCAGCGCCAAAGTTGTCGAGCCTCACGACTCAGGACTCAGGGCTTAAAGCAATCCACGTATCCTCATACGCCGCCTTGTTCCGCCGCAGAATTGCCGCCCCGGTAAACGTCACCTTCGAAAGTGTCCACACTCGAGGTCTCCGATCCGCCACGACAACATTCGTCACCTCATACGACATGCCAAGTCCTGCCCCAGCCGCATCTAAGTTCCCAGCGCAGATGGAAGCGATCCGCGCCTCGTCCTCTCGTCGCAGCCCGGCAGTCAAACTCCTCAACCGCTCCACCGCAGCCCTCAGGGACGTGCGCAATCGAGTTCCCTCGCTCGACCCACAATTCTCAGCTCTCAACTCACGCGCCTGCGACTGAACGCCTGAGGTCTGAGCCCCGACGCCTGGCGCCTGACGCCCGACGCCCGCACTCCTCTCGATCTCCCGCACCACCTCCGGAAAATCCTTCGCATACAAATACCCACCAACCTCCAGGTTATTCCCGACGATCTCTGCAGAAGTGATCACTCCAACTTTCCGCTGCACATCATGCCGGTCAAACGACGGCGCGTAATCCAGCGCCATCCCCAACAGCGAAGGCAGCGCAGCTTCAGCAGCAGCCCGCGTCAAAACCACTCTTCGCCCATTCGATCCCGAAGGCGCCCGCTTCGACGGTACATCGACCATCGTCAATACACCCCGAAACGCCGCCCGGTTCGGATGCCTCTTCACCTCCGGCATCTCCAACGCCATGCTCTCCAATGCAATCGTCATCAATCCCCCATGTCCCATGTCATCCTGAGCGAAACAGGCGAGCCGAGAAGCGGCTCGCCTGCGTAGTCGAAGGATCCCTGCTCACCGGTCGTGCCCCGGCCTCTCAAGGAGTTCTCTCCTCAATCGCTCTATGCTAAATTCGTCTTAGTTCTATGAAGTGGCTCGTCCTCTTCGCCGTCGTACTCCTCAGTTCGCTGTCCCTAGCCCAGGCCACCCGACCCTACTCGGAGGAGCATTCAAAAGCTAAACTCCTTACCGACCAGCAATTGATCGACTGTTTGAGAAGCCCAAAAGGCTGTGCTGTCGATTCTCGCGATTACTATCCCGGCGAAATCAGGCGGGTGCTCGCAGACCGCAAGCACCCGGACCTGATCATTGCCGCCTACAAGAAGGCAGACGAGATGGACCGCTTCGCCCTCGTCGAGACTCTCTGGCACATACACGATCCCTTGGTTGAGACCTTCATGCGTTCCATCGCTTTCGGCTATCCCGGCAATGGAATCGATGACGGCTCTTCCGTCTTCGCGCTCGACTACCTCACCGAACGTTGTGACTTGAATGCGCTCGCACGCCTCAACAGTGACGTCTACAAAAAATACGCGGTCATGGGTTGCTCGTACTTAAACGACTCCGTGCAACCTGCCTGGGCCGATGCGGTAGAAGCCTTTGGCCGCTGCAACTACGCGCCGGCGGCCCAAAATCTCGCCCGCTCACTAGATTCGCAATGTCTCAGCGCAAACAAAGCAGAACAAGCTTTGACGCGAATCTTCCCAGGCTATTGCCAAAACTACCGTTCCGTCGATGAGCAACAACAGTGCTACGAAAAGCTGCTGCACCCCGACCAGAAATGAGCAGAAGGCAATCCCAGCCCCTACTCCCTAGTCCCTAGCCTCTAGCCCCTGCTTCCAAATCCCCCAAGCCCCGCATCCGCCGAACCTCATTCACTGTCAGCACGCCGTTCTGCAAAAGAATCTGCTGAATCTGCGCCTCCTCCAGCGGATCGGTCGTATCCAGCTCCGCAAACACAAACTCCAGGTCGTTCCACCCCAGCTTCTTCCCGATCGCATCGCGCGTCAGCGACTCCGCCAGCAACCGTGCCGTCGGCACAATCGCCTGCCGGAACGCCAGGTCATTCAGTTCCTCCGCGGTGGAGCGGTTCACATCCCGCTCCACGCCCAGATAAAACGGAGGAAGATCGAAAGCATCGGCGACGACTCGCAGCAAAAATTCCTGCCACTGCAGTCGCAAGTCCGCATCGGTGCCTCCACCGAACCTCAGCACCTCCGGTTTGCTCTCGACCGATAGGATGGGCACCTTGCCCGTGCCCTCAATCTCGTCCTGCCACCACCGGATCAGCCGCTCATGATGCTCCGGCGTCAGATCCTGCAACCACAACGCATACTGCACGACGGTGTTCGAAGCCAGCCGAGCCGCATATCGATGCGCGCCCAGGAACGCATTGATCGTTTCAAACGCAACTTCAAGTCTCCCCAATCCAAACGGCGTATGCGTCCGCGGATTCAGCCGGATGTAAATCAACTCATCATCATCCAGTTTGATCTGCGTGTTCGAAGAATCGCTCACCTGCATATACCGCTGCGAAGTAGGCGACCCATCCCAATCCACATTCATCCGGATCGAAGCCCCATCCACCGGCCACAACACAAGTGGCATGGTTGATGTGGAGCGGGCGCCCCCGCCCGCTATATTTGAAGCGCGAACAGCCGCGGGTGCCCCACCCAACGCGGTTTTCGTTGGATGGGCAACTCCAGCCTGAAGAAGCTCTCCCTCACTCCATCCCGCATTCAACTGCACCTCGATCGCCCCATACCCGCCGACAATAATGTCCTCCAGCACCTGCTCCGCCAGCGAGCGAAACGAATCATCCGGATTCGGCGCATGAAAGTTTTCCGTGAGAATCCGCACCCGTTCCGCCCCGAACGGCATCGCCTCGAGCACATAGCCCTGCCGCGGCTGCACTCTCCACCGCATGCCGGCGATCCGATCCTTGATGCAGTTAATCGCCCGCCGCGCAATTGGCGTCTCCGAAAATCGCCGCAAGTTGTACGGCGTGGGTTTCGGCATCGCGTCATTCAACGGCCCATACGAATTAAAAATCGACGGCAACGCCTGCGTCCGTCTTTTTTTCGTCAACATCTCCGCCGGCGCACTCGCCGCCGACACTCCCGCCATCCGGCGCCATGCGCCGCGCAACGTCTCAGTAATCTTCATGAATTTGTCTCTATCGATCAGTTGGAATTAGAATGGCGGATAATCATATATACTGATATACGCTTATCCGAGGAATCATATGCCTGAAGCCGGACTTACACGTCTGACCATTAGTTGGTCCAAAGATACCGATCTGGCCTTGCGTTCTCATCTTGGCGCCCAGGGCCTAAAAAAAGGCGCCCTCTCAAAATTCGTCGAGGACGCAGTCAAATGGCGGTTGCTCGATCAATCGGTTGGCCATGTGCGTGACGCCTTTGCCGGAATATCGAGCAACGAATTGCAGAGTGTCATCGACGAAGCCGTCACCAGCATCCGCAAAGAAAAGCGTCAGCAGCGTAAACGCCGCTCGGAAAAATAATACGTGCGCCTCGTCATCGACACGAATGTTCTCCTCAGCGCATTAATGTCAGGTGCTTCTTCCTCTGCTCACATTTACACACTGTGGCGCGCTCGTAAGTTCGATCTCCTCACTTGCGCCGAGCAACTCGATGAAATCGCACGTGTCACCCGGTATCCTAAAATCCGAGCGCGGCTCACTCCGGCACTCGCCGGAAGGCTGATCCACCGCCTTCGTGATGTCGCTATCATTGTCGAGAAACTGCCCAAGATCGACAGATCGCCCGATCCTGGTGACAACTATCTGCTGGCATTGGCCGAAGCCGGACACGCTCAATTCCTCGTGACTGGCGACAAGCCGCTGCTTGTCCTCAAGCACCACAAATCAACTCGTATCATCACGCCCGCTGCGCTGGTTACACTTATAAAGACTCATCGCCGACAATAGCAATCGAAGCAATTCCAAGCCCAAACGCAATCAAAAACCGTCGTGTCGCACTTCCAAATGAACGCTTCGCACCCTCCGCCCACTCAATCCATCCTCAAACAATCAACATCAAAGGCAACAAACCAGCACGCGTCGAACTACTTCCAGCAGCGCAACGCTCACGCCCTCAACTCCAGCCGCGCCTCCTCAGCAACCGTCGTCATCTCGGCAGCAGTTCGAACCTTGATTCCGCTCTCCTGCATCATCCCCAAAGCAAACCCAATCTCACTCTCCGCTCGTTGCAGCCCGTCGTCGACCACAGCCGCCAGTGTAGGCTGCCACGCTTCATCCGAAGCCCGCATCCCCTCCGCAATCTTCGGATACCTCGCCGCCAGAGTCACCGCAGCATTCACATTCGCCTTGAGTGACACGGCGTGAAACAATCGCATCCCATTGCCTACCGTAAAACCAAAATCAAACTTGAACGGATCACCCACCTTGGTAAACTTCGCCACCGGCACCGGACGCATAAACTTCGCAATCCCTTTCGAAGCCCACGCCTCATTCATTACTTCCAAAATCTTCTGTCGTCCCGTCGCTGCCTGACTACGCGCCTGGCCTCGCGGCCCAAAATACAATCGCGCCATCATCTCGATTTCTTTTTCCGGATCCTCGGTCAAGCATCCCTTCGAACCCGACAACTGAATCAGATTCGAATACGAATCGGTCAGCCCATTCAGCACCGGGCCAATTTTTCTCACATCCACCACCCGCCGCCGAATCTCCGGCTCGAGCGCACGCAGCACATCAATATCCGCCTGCGGATCGATGCACCGCACCAGATCCCAATTCTGCGTGAAGCGAACGTCGGCAAATGTCGACGCATCGTTCGTCGCCTCGATCATCACAATCCCGATATCGACAAACGTCTCCCGCACCGCGTCGGGCACATACCGCAGCAAAAAATACTCAAGCTTTCGTCTCTCCGTCATCAATAGTTCACGATGTCATTCCGAACCGGCGCGAAGCGGCGGTGAGGAACCTGCTTTCCGCTCGCGAGCGCAAAATCGCACTCAAGCCTGTTCCCTCCACTCCGGAAACGGCCTCCGCACCGAACTCCGAAACGCCGCAATCAACTCGCGCACTAATCCGCGCCTGTCAAGCAACGCTCGCGCCAACTTCTCTAACTCCTCGTCCGCGCTCGCATACCACTCCGGCGGAATCCCATTCACCACATCCCACACGATCCCTGCGTCCATCGTCTCGACCCGCGTAAGCCAGGGCTCAAACGACTGCCAACCCCGCACGCTCTCATAAACTTCATTCCGTGCATAAACTCCGCGCAGCGGATAATCCGGAAATGTCCACTCCCCCGCGTTAAAGCAATATCCCTGATCGATGAACGACGCCGTATACAGCCGCTCCCGCGCCTTCCTCCAGAACGCCGCCTGTCGCCCGTTCGCGTTGCCCGTCCACTTGTCCAATACCAGCATCCCGGCAAATTGATTCAGATTGCGAACGCGCCCCAGCATCTCCACCGGAATGTAGTCGAACACCTGCCCGATCAGTGGATCGACAACGTACTGCGATCCAAATTGTAGTCCCGCCTCGCAACGGATTGTGTTGTGCGCCAGCTGTATGCTCAGCTCCGGCGTATGCTCCACCAGCCACGAGTCGACCTCAACAACTTCCGTGATCGGAACCTCCAACCCCGCCCGCTTCGCCAGCCGCGTCGCCAGCATCTCATTCGCCAGTACCCTCAAATGCTGCGGATTATTCTGAAACTTCACCACGTAGAAGTTTCCATCGGAGCAGCGCATCAAATGCCCCTGCGCCCCGCCCCGCATCCGCCGTACGTGTTGGACCGCCTCAATCAAAAATCAATCAATGTGGTGCGAGTGTGGCGCGGGCGCCCCCGCCCGCGCGACTGTGGTCCCCAGACAAAGCCCGCCATCATACTCCAACTCACCCCAAGAGGTCTGTGACGAATGAACATAAGCAATCGACCCCAAACCGGGACCGGCGCCCGAAGCCCGGCGCCCGAAGCCCAACGCCCGAAGCCCAACGCCCGAAGCCCACGCCTGACGCCCGCCGCCCGCCCTAACCCACCACCAAACTCCCCACCTCCACGCCCCCCCGCCGCCGCACCCGCCCCGCGTCTTCCCGCCGCACCCCATGCGCGATCGCCATCGCCATCACGCAATCATCATGCGCTCCCTCGGCTGCCGCTCCATTTCCATCCGGATGCCGCACAAACGTCTTCAACTCCGCCAGCAATCTCGGACTGTGAAACAACTCCGGCTGCGCCATCAACACAGCCGAAAGATTCTCCACCATCGCCGGACGCGTCACCACCGACGTCAGCCAACCCGCCTGCCCATTCTGCTCATAGAGATTCTGATAACCCATGTCTTTCAAGTGCGCCAGCACGCCGTATCCGTGATTGTTCCGTTCCACGGCAATCAGCGCGTTCTCATACAGCTGCCCCAAAGCCACAAGCCGCCGCGCCAGTTCATACGGAGGAAAATGCCCATGCAACTCCGCGCACTGCAATCCCATCGACCGCTCGATCACCTGCGCGCACGAGTAATCTCCCTCCGTCCCGCCTCCCGCCGTATCCACTCCAATGATGTATTGCCACTGCCCGCCGTGATTCGGAGGAAACCACACCACCGTCCGCCCATTCTCCTGCGATTCCACCACCCGCCCCGCATGCGCCGCCGCCTGCTCGATCGCCATCAGATCAAACACGCACTCGCCCGACGCCAGAAAGCACGACACCTCATCCTCCGCGTACTCCTGCGCCGCCTGCTCTCGCATCTGCTTCCACTTCTTTCGGCGCCACGCAATCTGCTCGTCGCTCAATCCAAACCGCTCAACCAAACTTCGTTCTTCGTCCGTAAGAGGAAGCACTTTATCCTTCACTTCCGCCTTGTACGAACTCTCAAACCACCACGGGAAGAAATGCGTCGCATATCCCGTCTCTGCCGCCCGATGCCACTCTTCATAGAAAATTCCCGACGCTCCATTCGGTGTCGACTCCAGCACGATCTCTCCATCCGGCACCACCGCAGCCTGCAACGACGCCAGCATTTCCCGCCCGCCGCGCGGCCAGTGCGCAATCTCCGAACAATGCAGCTGATGAATCGTCAATCCCCGCCCCGCATTGTCATCCGCCGTCTCCACCCGGTACTCGCTGTCCAGCCGCGGAAACACAATCTGCCGCACATTCGACCTCGACTTCACCAGCGCCCCGCGGTGCACGCGCTTGTTGGGCAGGTTCGCCCAAAAGCGGTGCACCATATTAAAAATCGCCTCCGCCGATTCGTCGCTGTGCGCCACCTGCACGGTCAGTGTCCCAGGCTTCGTGATCGTCTGCAGAAAAAATCGCGCCGCAATGTAAGTCGTAATACCGACCTGCCGAGCCTTCAGCACAATGTTCCGCTTCGTGCATCGCTCGGAATAAGCCCGCTGTGCCCGATTCAGCTTCAGATACTTCAACCCGCCCTTCTTCGGCCGAATTCGCAACAGCGACCGGATCAGCATATCCCGCAAGGTCTCCTCGCCCATCCGCACATCCAGGTGTGGCCCAAACTGCTCAACCAATCGAAGATCCGTCCAGAAATTCGCCATTGATCCAACCTATCTCTTAACTCACTGTCATTCCGACACGCGACGGCGAAAGCCGGAGCGAGGAGGAACCCGCTTTTCGCCGGGACTAAAATGTCCGCCGCCCACGTCTCGCCTCAGTTGCGAGACGTGGAACCAACGAAAGCGCCTTTCTTTGCGTCCTCTGCGGCAGTTCTCTGCGATCTCTGCGGTCAATTGCTTTTGCTTCACTGTCCCGCGGCGCTTCTGCTTAGAACAGCGTAGAAGCACACCCGCACAAATCACTTCAGCAACCCCGCCGATCCCCACCGCTCACCCTTCCCATGCAAATGAATCCGGAACCCCGCAGTAGCCCGGTCCAGCTCCGCATTTCCAGTCTTAGCCGTCAAAGTCGAATTAAACGAAGCCACAAAAGCGTTCCCCGACAAAGGAGCCTTAGTCACCGTAGCCGAAGTTCCTAGCCCCGAGCCCCTAACCTCTAGCCCCTGGTTCTTAACCAGCGGCACAATCGCCGCTAACGACTGCACCTCCGACAGCACCAACCCCACGACCGCAGCAATCTTCGCCTGCGTCGCCGCATCCTTTATATGTAGGCCGTTCAGCAGCCCCTGCAGATTCGCCTGGACAGAATTCACCGCACTCTGAATCTGATTCAGAATTCCCGGCTTCGCCGAAGCCTCCGCCTGCTGATACGCCGCGATCAGCGACTGGATGATCTGCAAGTCCGCCTCTGCCTGCGCTCCCGCAGACTGAATCGCCTGCATATCTGACCCCGACACCGTCTTGCCCTCGAGCACCGCGACCAGCGCCACAATATTTCCCGCCGCCGGAATCAGCGCCGCCACAATCTCCTCCCCCTGCGAAACCCAATCCGTCGAACACCCAGCCAGAACAATCGTCAAACACAAAACCACAGCCAGCCCAGCCTTCACGCAATCAACGCGACTCCTCATCGTCATCTCCTCATTTCGAATTCGGCCACCAATAAAAAAGGCCCGGCAATAGCCGAGCCCGTGATGCACCTCATAACCATAAAGTTCTGTCATCCTGAGCGAGGATTTTGCTCCGCTGAAAGCGGAGCAAAACCGCAGTCGAAGGATCCCTGCAATCTCACAGGCAGCAGAAATGAACCCAGTCGCATTTCGCACGACAAAAGATTTTGACTTTCCTCTGTGTACCTCTGTGCCCCCTGTGGTGAAAGCTCTTGAACGCTCACGAAGAACTTTCTTCAAAGGCAGAGATGCCTGCAACCCACCGCCCCTAATAATTTCCCCCCACCACATTCCGCAAAGCCGTCATATACCCGGCCTGCGAATAAGCCGCATACCCACTGATATTGAATCCCGGACACAACATCGCGCACGCATCCTCGTAATACATCTCAAACGAAGTCGCATGATTCCGCGCCGCCCACATCAGCAAAGGATCCAGTGTCCCGGTCGTGACAGCCATGCCAGGGCAAGTCCCACTCTCATTCGTCGAAGCGCAACTCTGAAAAAACGTCTGCGTCTCCAGTGGAACCTTCCCCGCATAAGTCGCAAACAGATTGCACCAGTTCCCGCCGCATCCCGGAACATTGTTCACATCCGAAGCCATCAGCCCCTGCGTTCCAAATCCAATATGCAACGAAGCCGCCACCGGCGCCGTCGCATTTGGAACCGCTCCCTGCGATCCGCCGCTCGGCCCCATGGGCGTGATCGAAATCATCAGTTGCAAATGCGATTCCAGTCCCGCCTCGAACTGCATCCCGCTCTTCAAAAACGCATTCCACCCCGAGATCGTGTATCCCCAATCCGTAGTCAGCGTATTATTCCCGCCGCCATCCAGGCACGTTCCCGCCGCGTCCCAATTCGCAATCGGAGTCGTTTCTCCGCCCTTGCCCCAAGCGATGCGCACATACCCAATGCTCTTCGCGTACGACGCCGAAGCCAGGTGCGCCAAAGTCGCCGCCACCCAGTTCTGATAATTCGTCAGATAAGCCGAGTTCAGATAATTCGGAATTTGCTGGGTCCCGCTGCTCGTCGTGCACGTCGCATAATTCGACGACCCCAGCGCCGTCCACACATAAGTCGGCGTCCCATAATTTCCAACGCCGCTCGTCCCATATCCACCGCCGCCGTAACAAACCGAATCCGATCCTCCATACGTCACGCCGCCGAGCACAACAAAAATCTTTTTTCCGGCAGCAGCCCAACCATCCGACGCAATCTGATTGTCAAAATTCGTCCACGTATAGTGCGCCGACGTTCCATCCTGATCCGAACACGACCACCACAGCGGATAAACAATCCCGTTGATATAAGGACTCGGCTTCAGGTAAGTGTTCACCGCGGTTGTGCTCGCCCCGGCTCCCGGCGCCAGAATCTCGATCTTCGGTGGCAACGCCTTCGACCCCGTTCCACAAAAAGTCCCGCATGTATACGCCAGCCGCGTCTCTGCGTTGTCGATCGCACCAATATCCGCGCCCAGGTCCGCGCCATCGTCGGCATCGTTCGCCGCTCCAGCCTTGTATTGGCTCGTCGCCACCAGCGCGTAATTGTGATAGTCGGCGTCGTTCTCATCGAACGCCGCGCCGCTCATCATCCCCTGCATTCCCACGCAAGTCGAATCAGCCGTCCCACCCGAGCAAACAGTGCTCGCCGGGAATGTCAAAGTCACCGGCGGAATCGCACCCGCGTTCGCCCCACCCACTTCCATATACTTCGCGCCGCACCGCCCAGGAAAATCCGTATGCGTAGCCACCGAGTTCGTCACATCAACCGCATTCTCCGAACATCCGCTCGAGCTCGCACCCGACGCGCATCCTTCCTGGTCGCCATCGCCCTGCGTCACCCAACCAGTCCAACCCGAACTCCCAGAACCAGGACAACTCGCCGCCGTGCCGATATCAAACGCCAGCAAGTTGTTCTTCCACGTCGCGTTCTGCATGAAATGATTCGCCGGACAAGTGCCCGCCTGCTGCACAGTCCCAAGCGTAGTCCCGGTTTCATTCGCACCCGCCTGCATCCACTGCAAATTTCCACCGCTCTGCCCCAGGTAATAAAACGTCCCGGTGAAATCTCCCGAACCCAGCACTTCAACAATCGTCTGCGAAATTCCCGTAGACCACCCTGCAGTACTAGCCACCGCCGCCGTAACAATTCCGCCGGCCCGGCTCAACGATGTTATCGTCGTCGAGTTCGTCGCTCCCGCTCCCGTGCATCCTGCGTCGGTAAAAACTGTTCCCGCCGATCCGTCATACATGCGCCCGTTGTTACGGCTGCCCGCCGTCGTCTGCATCACCAGTGTGTTGTGCGCAAAATTCAGGTTCGCCGGGAAGCCTTCAAAATTCTGCACCAGGCATCCCGTCGCCGTGGAACTCACCGCCGCCGGATTCGAATACACTACCGTCATCCCCGTCGGATTTGTCCCCACCAGCGCCGTCGCGCCTTTCTGCGTCGTAAAACTTCCGCCCGGAACATTCCAAGTCGAGTCCGAGCAATCCGTCACCACAATCGGATCCCCCGGATTAATCTGCGTCTGCAAGAGTCCCGACGGTCCCTGCGTGCAATTCAAAGCAATAATCCCGCTAACATTATTTCCGCCGCACACATAAACCTGCCCGCCCGAGTCCGCCCGCAACCCATAAGCAAACGGCACCACATTCCCCGGATCGTAAAGCGGCCCATCGCCCAGGTCGTACATCAAATTGTTACTGACGTTCACTCGCCGCTCCGCTCCCGCCGCTCCGCCGCCGCTAGCCGGATATCCACTCCTCCCGATCATCAGGAACCCAGTCTCCGCGTGTCGGCAAATATTATTCGTGTAAGTAACGTCCTGCACCGACACCTGGTAGTTGTCGCAAGGTCCCGCCGAGCAAGCCCGCGGCTCCGAGTAATAGCACTGCCCCTGCTGCCCGCCGCTCGTATCCACATACTCCGCAATGTTTCCGTCAAACAAGCACCGCACACAGGCCTTCGTCTCCGACCGGTTCTTGATGACCAGTGACGATCCGCCGTACCCCGATCCCACCCAACTCGCCGGATTCGTCAGCCGGTTCTGCCAGATAAAAACATCCGACACCGTATAAAGAGGATCCGTCGCCGTCACTCCACCGGTGAAAAATGCCTCCGACCCGCCGCTCAGCCAGTTGTGCCCCACCAGCAGCGGCCCCGGAGTCTCATCCACTCCAATCACGTGGTTGTCGGCTCCCGTCGAAGTCACATAGTCGAAGTAGCTGTAAGTCACCGAACACCACGAGCACAGCTTCAAATGCATGAACGCCGAGATCTTGTTATTGCGCGGCCCACCCGCATTCGCCGATGTCGCGCACGCGCCGCTTCCCGTCGCCGTCGCGCACCAGTCCGTCGCATCCCCATGCCCGTACAAATTCACAAAATGAATGTGCGACGCCTCCTGGCTCCCGATCGTTGGCGCCGATCCCGCCGCAATGCCCACATCCGAATTCACCATGAACCCGGCATTCGTACTCGACGCAATCGGACGAAGCTCCACATCCTTGAACGCATAATGACTGGGTCCGACATTCGTCGCGCTATCCCACGCACCCGATTGAATCAGCATTCCAAAGTTGCCCGGACTCCAATTTCCCTCCAGCGTCCACATCGATCCAATATCGTTCGCGCACCCGTTATTCCCGCTCGCCCACCACGTCGAAATATCCCCGCTCGGCGGCTGCCGCGTAGCCGCCGCATCCGTGATCCCATGCGAGCAAACCGTCTGCCCCGAATTGAGCGGCGTGTCCGAATCAAACACAATAAATTTCGTAGGCGCTCCGCTACTCACAACTTTCGCCATCAGAGTCAGCGCGCTCACCTTGCTGCTACCCGTCTGCGTGCACGTATAACCGGTCGAAGTCGTATCGATCACAGTACCGTGCGTAACCTGCACCAGCCACCACTGATCCGGCGCCGCCGCCCAGTCGCAAATCGCCTGCTGCAGCTGCGCAAACGTAGTCGCCGTTCGCGTCACGTCATAAGTCCCGCCCGGCGGCGTAATCTCATTCGGATTCACCCAGTTCAGCGGCAGCTGCGCCGATCCCTGCAGCGGCCCCGCCGATCCAATCGCAAAATAAGTCCCCACCGGCGGATTGTTCTCCCCATAAGTCGACTCCGGCAGATAAGCATGCGCCCCAATCTCCCAGCCCGTGCCGTAGCTGTTCTGATTCACGCCATTAATGTCGATCGCATACGCCGATCCCAGATTCTGCCCTGCATCCACCACCGGCGAATTCGCCGTAGGACGAAAATCCAAAGTCGTACTAGTAGCCGGCGACTTGTAATAAAAATTCCCGTCAGTCCCCGATTCCAAGGTTCCCTGCGCGAGCAAGTTCACCAAAGCAGTGTTCGACACAATCGCGGCCCCGCTAGCCTTCAAATCCGCGATCAGGTTCGTGATCTCCGTCGAACTCAGCTCGCCAGTGCCCGTCGACGAATTCCAGTGCCAGAAAATCCCCCACGGCACTCCCCAAACCTGCTCCTTCCAAACCAAAGCCTGCACCTTCTGCTGCAGCGCCTGCGGCGTCAACCCCATCCACGACGGATTCACTCCAAAGCTAGTCACATTCTGAATATCGAATCCGCTGGCGTACGTATCCTTCACTCCCAGGTCTTCCTTCAGCGCTCCGCGCGCCCCGCCATAAGGCACGCCCGCCGTAATCCCCTGCATCGTCGTCGTCTCATATCCCCCCGGATACACATACACCGGCGTAGCTGGCAGACCCGTCAAATTCGTAGTCATCCACTGCCGCGACAAAGTAATCTCGTCAGTCGTCAGCCGCGTCACATCCAGCTGAATTGCGTACACCGCGGTCTTCACATCCACCAAACTGATATCCGCTAGATCCTGCGCCAGCAGCGCCCCCTTCGTATAAGCCGAACATCCCGTCCCATAAGGCCCCTGGCAAGTCGGATTCTCCGTCGCCGTAAATTTCCCCGTAGCCGTCAGCGCCTGCTGCAAACCAAGAATCGTCCCCTGCGTCTGCCCCTGCGCAACGTTGTAAGCAACGCTGTCCGCCCCGGCCGAAATCACCAAACAAGTCGGCGCCGCAACTCCCAGTGATGAACAAGTGCTCGAGCTGTGAGAAATACTCAGCTTCGCAGTCGCGTTCGTGCCCGAATACTGAATGTCCAAAGCATCGGTATTCGTGTAATAAGTGTGCGACCACGAATGCGAAGTAACATCCCGCCCCGCGTTGATCCATCCCTGAAACTCCGACACCAGCGTCTGCGCCAGCGGATACCCCACCGTAATCGCCGCTCCCACCGGAACACCCGCCGCATCCGCAATCGGCAGCACCGTACTCGAGTAATACGTATCCGTCCCCGAAGTCATCCCCGCATCATCCACCGTCAAAGTCACATTCGCCGGATACCTCTGCCAAACCTGCACATTCGCCGGCGTATCCACCGCAACATTTCCCGCGCCTGCCGTCGGCCCCGTCCCAATCGTCCAAGTCACGTCGGTCGATCCCGCCACCGCCAGGCTCGACGCATAAAAATGACAGTACGAATAAGTCACCGCCTCCGTGTTATCCACCAGCGCCGAATCGCGATTCGCATAAGCCTTGTCGTTCACCATCGTCACTGCAGTCGCCGCCCCATCAAAGCGGAAACCGTCATAGTTCATGTGCGCTTCCGCGTTGTAAATCTTGATGTCCCCCGGCCCCGGCGCCGCTTCATTCACATAAAATCCCAGCGGCTGTGTCCCCTGCGGAATCATCGAGTCCGCTTCCATGTTCGCGAACACCAGGTGATCGCTCGCGCCCTGCACATACACGCCATACTGGTCGAACCAGTTCACCAGGAAGTGCTGCATCACCAGCCACGACTTCCCATTCACGTTAATCACCGGCACATTGCTCAAAGCCATCGGCGCAATCGTAGCGTTGTAATACGTCGCCGGAGACCCCACCGAATAAACGTAGACATATCCATTCGCCAGATAAAAATCCCAGGCCGCCGTCAGATTCGAAGTCGACGCCGAAACCTTCTGCCCCCAGATCGATCCGAACAAGCAAAAATTGATCGTCGAATAGCCGCTCGGCAATGGCGCCTTCCACGCATTCCCAATCACATGAATCCAGGCCGATCCCGGCACCGAGTAATAACCAGTCAAATTCGGTGCCGCCCCAACCCCATAGGCGTCAAACGTAATCGGATTTCCCGAAACACCCGAACTAGGCGGCACCAGGCTCTCATTCCAAACATCCCCCCGTTTGAACAGAATCGAATCCCCCGCCCCAAACGTCTGCCCATTCACCTTTGCAACCGTCCGCCACGCATTCGCCGTAGAAGTCCCGCTATTCGCATCATTCCCCGAACTAGAACTCACGTAATAAGTAGTTGCCGAAGCTAGACCGCCCAACAGCCCGGATGCCCCAAGCAGCACTCCGAAGACTGTCATCCTGAGCGAGGATTTTGCCCCGGCAAAGCCGGAGCAAAACCGCAGTCGAAGGACCCCGCGTTTCTTTTCATTACCACCGGCTTGAACAGGAATTCTCACGACACTCATCTCCGTCAATCTGTACTTCAGAGCTCGAACTGAATTAGGACTCCAAAACAGTGACCCCACCGTTGTCGCGTTTGTGCGACAAGGTGGGGCTTTCCCGCCATTCCTAAATCGATGTCATCCTGAGCGCGGCCAAAGCCGCGCGAAGGACCTTACATCAGCCAGATCCACCGATGCCGCTGAAAGGATCTCAACGTCCACGAGACGCCGGGGTAGCGATAGAACTACCGCCCCCGAGCCACAATCTCCTCGCACCCACTCCGATAAGTAACCCGAGCACTCCGACACTTCGGAGGCTCAACCCGAGCATCACACTCAACCATCCGCACTTCCGAAACGCATCCCACCGGAATCTTCATGTCCGGAAAAAACGGGTGCGCGCCTCTGCGCGCGCACCCAACCGTCATCACCAACGCCGCACCCAAAACCAAAAAACAAATCCAACGCCCTGTCATGCTGAGCGAGGATTGCCCTTCGCGTTGAGCGAAGGGCAACCGCAGTCGAAGCATCTCTCCCAGCTCCCCAAACCCCGCCATGTCAACAATCCTCACGAAGCCCGCTCCAATAAAAAAGGCCACCAGCCGCAGCCAATGGCCCAATCCAATTTCCAGAAATTGCCGGGGTGCCCCACGTCTCGCCGCCTTTTGCGAGACGTGGGAATAGGTACAAACGCCAGTCAAATCACAGCCGCTCTCACCCACCCCCCAAACGCACCAAAAAGAAAAGAGAACCAAGCCTCAGCAGCGCCCTTCTCTGCGCTCTCGGCGGCAGTTCTCTGCGTCCTCTGCGGTTTAAGATTTCATCACACTCAACCCGCAGCGCCGATCAATCCAAACTAGTACTCCAACCCCGCATGTGAATCCTCTGTGCCCTCTGTGGTGAAAAGGTTTTTAGCGTGCACCCTCTCCTAGTTCTGCATCTGATAAGTAACCGTAGCCACCACGTTCGCCGCATTCGTAGTACACCCAGCCGCAGCCGTAGTCACCTTCAACCGCAGCGGATGCCCCGAAGCCACACTAGTACTCCCCGTCACCTGCGTTGCGAAATTCGTCCCATTCGCCATCGTGACCGAGTAACTCCCCACCTCCGATCCCGACGAGTTCCCGTCCCAAACCTGCACCACCGGAGAAGTCGTGCACCCCGCGGGCGCAGTCGAAGCTGCCAGGTCAAAGCCAGTAATCGTCAACCCCGCCGGCAAAGTCCAGTTGCAATACTGCGCCACCGAAGTCGTTCCCCCAATCGGACAACTCCAAGCAAACTGTGCCTCACTCTTCACATAAGCCGTAGTAGCCAGCTTCGTGCTGTTATCTCCCGCACTCTGCGTAGTCCCCACGCTCCCGCTCGGCAAAGTCACCGTGCCCGTAAACGTAGGCGATGCCAACGGCGCCGCCCCAGTAATCTGCGACACTGAATAATCCCCGCTGGTAGCCGTCACCGCCCCAGTCCGACCAAACACCGAACTAACCGAACTCGGCCCCACCGACGATCCCGGCATATCGAAAAACATCTGCGCCGTAGCACTGCCCGAAGTCGCCTGCAACACTCTCCCTAAGACCTGTTGCCCGCTAGGCAGAGTCGATCCCCAATCGTGACAAAGCGGAAAGAATCCCGAATTCGCGGTACTAGATGCCACCACATAATCGCCCACCACAGTCGGGCTCGCATCAAAGCTGCAGAACGCCGATCCCGTCCGCACCAGCGTCACCGTCCCGCTCGAGCCAGCGTTCGCGATGACCACCCCGATCACTCCAGACGTCGCCGCGCTCGCCGGCTTCACTGCGCATCCCGCCGAGGTCAGCACCGCCAGCCCGTTAATCACCGTTCCATTCGTCGTGTCATTGCACAGCTCATAACTATTGTTCGCGAATTTGCCCAGCTCGAATCCGCTGTCGCTGCTCGAATTCCCCGCCACGTAAACCGTCGCCGGACGCAGCCCGATCCCGCTCGATCCGCTGAACGATCCAATGTTGAACGCCTGGTCTGTCCACGGCTTGAAGTTGCTCGTCGCATCGATCACCCACTTCAATCCGCTGTTCAGCCAAAAACCCAACCCCGGCGCTCCGCCCGAAGTCGAACTCTCGCTCTTCACCACCGCGTATCCATCCGCAGTGTCGTAGCCAACAGACGTCCTCTGCCAGCTGGTCGGGCTTGCGTACGCCGAATACACATGCATCGCCTGCGGATTCGCCGTAGTCTCTCCCACCACAAACTGCCCCACGTCGTAGTTGTCTTCCTGCGTCAGGTTCGTGAAGAACGAACTCGACGCCGAAGTCGCCACCTTCGCCGGAGTCCCGCCATTCGCCGAAATATAAAAGTTCCCGTCATTCGAAATTCCCAGCGCCGAAGTCCCGCTCCCCGCCGCGCTCATCGCCGTCCCCGGAATCGGCGAACTCACCATCCAAGGTCCCGCCACAAGCAGCTGCCCATTCACCGTCACGTTCCCGCTGAAATTCCCGCTCGCCGCCGAGATCCCTCCGCTGCCTGCATAACTCAGCGTCGTCCCCGAATCCGAAAGCGAACTGTCGCCGCTCACCGCCGTCCCGCTCCCCGAGTAAACCGCGACCTGCGACGCCAATCCTCCATTCACCGTCCCCGATCCCGCTCCGCTCCCGCAATCCGCCCCGGTCCCTGAAACCGCTCCCGTAGCGCTCACGTGCAAGCATTGCGATCCCGATCCCGTCACCGGCAGCGTCACCGTCCCGCTCGCCACCGTCAGATTTCCATTCACCGTCACCGGCACATTAAACGTCTTCGCCGCTCCCGTCAGTCGCTCCAGAAAATTTGTCCCGCTCGGGATCGCATTGATGTATTCGGAAATCGAAGTCGCCGCTCTCTGTGCCATCCCGCCCGTCTGATCCAGGCCGATCGCCATATCCCCCGCATCGCTCGATGGCCGCTCACCCGAGGTCGCCATCGTCTTCGCGAAATTCGAATCCTGCAGCGTCACCAGATCATTCGGCGTATTGTTGATCGGCCTCCCGAGATTCAGGCGTCCCTTGCTGTTCGTCACCGGTCCCCCTCCGGACTGGTCGAGTTGCTGATACACCGTCGCAATGCTTCCCGATCCGCCGCTGCCGTCGCTCGTACTGCACGCGATCCAGATCGGGCTTCTCTGCGCCAGTGGTCCCGCCGATGAGCAACGGTCGGCTACCACCGAGACTCCCAACGTTCCCACGGCCGCCACCGCCGAAGGTGTTGTTTGTACCGTCGGCATGAACACCATCCCCGAATTCATCGCGAGCGTTGTCGGCCAGAACCACATCGTCGGCACATATTGTTGTGCCGGCACGCTGTACGACGTCGGCGCCGCCTGCGTATCCACAAAACTGCACATGCCATTCGTGCCGCACGCGCTCCCAAATGTGATTCCTGTGGCCACCGCATAATTCCCCGTTCCTGCCGGTGCCGTCGCGCTCGAACCGATGGTCACCAGCAGATCGAACGTCAGCGTACCCACCGATGTCAGCTGCGGAGACGGCCACTCCGTCGTGATGTTCACTCCTCCGGAATTAGACGCATTCGATTGCCCGATATACATCACCGGCCCCGCTCCCAGCGTCGAACTCCGCGGCACCACAAAGTAATTGCGCACCGTCGCCGCCGATCCTCCGCTTGCCGACGGAAACGTCGGCGAAAATCCGTTCGCCGGAAAACTCCCTACCATGTGCACCAGCCCTGACAGCACATATCCCGCTTGCGCCGCATATCCGTATAGCGGATTCACCGTCCCGCCCGTCGACTCCTGGTAGACGCTGTTGATGGTCGCCGGCTGAACTCCGAAATATCGAACCCCATACATCGGAAATCCCTGGCATACGCTGTCGCTGATCACCATTCCGTTTCCGCCGCCACTCACGCAGTTCAACCCCGTAAACTCCGAATTATGCAGGTACGTGATGCCGGCATTCCCCTGGTCGGTGCGCTGGTACACGAACGCGCCGATCGGCCAGTTCGCCGTCGCATTCACAATCAGGCTTGAGCGGTTCGAGGCTCGCTCGATGATGAACTGCTGGTCGTTGTCATTGACGATTCCGTAAGTAAAAAATCCCATCCCGGCCGGATTCGACTGGAACAGGTTGATGTCCTGCACCGCCACGTGATCCGAATTGTTTTCGATGAACGCATTCAGCAGGTTGCAGAATCCAAACGTGTTCGCCCCGGCGCTCCCGCTGAACGTGCCAAAACTCACCGTGAATGTCGTCGAGTTCGGCACCGACAACACCGGCGCACTCCAATGGTGGTCCACGGTCTGTGAGTGCGTCTCGCAATCCACCGTGTCGCCCAACACAAAAGGATGCGGGCTCGCAGTTGTGATCGTGTAAGTCCCGCTCGACGCCGCCTCACTCGCCACCTGCACCCCGTCCACGTTCACCGTCGATGCGCCCGACAGGTTGTACAGTTTGTGATGATTCACGAACGGACGCCCCTGCGTCGTTCCGATATAAATGCAGCGGTCCCGCGTCGAGCACACAATCAGCGCTCCCGCCCCGTCCAGCACCCCTCCTCGTCCTCGCAGATACACCGTGGCGTACACGTTGTACTGCGTGTCCGCAGTCAGCTTCACATACGGTGCAACCAGGCCTGCGCCATTTGTGCCGATCCCTGTATCGCTAACCCACGCATCATTCCACGCTTCCTGGATTCCGCTGCTCGCCGAACTCACCGTATAGCCGGCGGCATGCGCATTCGCCGTCGTCACCGCGATGGTTCCGCTGCTCGCTCCCGGCGTGCACGTTCCGCCCGTCACCGGCACTGCTTCCGGCGTTCCTTTCGCCGCGATGTAAACCTTGTACGAATAAAAATTCGACGATGATGCCGTATCCAGTCCCAGCGGGCACGGGCTCAAGTGAATCGTCAGACTTCCCGGCGATCCCAGGTTGTCCGCCGGTGTCTGCGACCAGTTCCAGCTCGACGTCACATATCGAATGTTTGCCAGGTTGTTCGACGAAAACTGTGTCCCCACTGGCTGCGCAATACTCTGCGTCGCCGTCGGATTCGTCGACAGATTTCCCGTCCCCGTTCCCCCGCCGCATGTGCCCCAGGTCGCCGCCGATCCATTTCCCAGCAGGCAACTTCCGGAACTCGCCGCCCCTGATCCCAACTCCGTCGCCGGCACCAGTCCCGCCACCACATCCGCCTTCGCCGCGAATCCCGTATCCACATAATTCTTCGTCGAAGCCTGCATCGGCGCCGCCGGGTCCGCCGGCAAGGTAATCGGCCCGGTCATCGTTCCCCCAGCCTCCGGCAGAAAAACTCCCGCGCCCACGCTGGATACGGAGGCATCGACATAAGCTTTGTTGGCTACCTGAGAAGTGCTCGTCGGATTCGGTACCGTCGGCGCGCTGGCAAAAGTCTTCGTCCCGCTGATCGTCTCCGTCCCGCTCAAATGCACCACGCTGCTGTCATTCGCCTTCGTCGCCAGCTGCGAGTTCACATACTGCATCGATACCGGTTGCGCCGCCGTTCCCGTTCCCGGAGTCGTTCGCACTGTCGCCAGGCTCGCCGGAGAAGTCGTCGGCACCAGCCAATACTCCGTCTTCACTTCACCGGGCCCGAGTTGATAGACAACCGTGTAATACGCTCCTGCCGGGGTCGCCCCCGCGTTCGGAATCAGCGCGATGCTCAGCGCTCCGCCCGCGCCCAGCGCAGTCGTGGTCACACCCGCCGCCACCGCCGTTCCGCTCGTCGTCACAAACGCCGGCCACGAGATGATCAGGTTCCCTTGCGCCGGCGTTCCATCGGCCAGCAACACCGTGTCGGCCACAGTCGTCGTCCCGCCGCTCTGCGGCACCGGCGTCGCTGACGCCGTAAGCCGAAAGCCAAACGCCGCCATCGCAGCCACCGCGAAACAAAAAAGCCGCCCGAACGGGCGGCGGCCCAAGTCAACCATCGTCTCCTCCATCATCTCGAATCCCTTGTGTTCAACCAGCCCGGTTTCGGCCGAGCCGAAAAAACGCTAAAGCAGCCTCGCAATCGAGGCATCCCCAAATTCCATTAACCCAAACGATGTCATTCCGACGCGCGACGGCGCAGCCGGAGCAAGGAGGAACCTGCTTCTCCCTCCCGGCGAACTCCTTAATGCTCCTCTGTGCCCCCTGTGGTTAAGGTTTTTGAACTCCCAAAAACCTCTCCACGCTCCGCACATACACCTCAGGAAAATCCGCGACCGCGCGTCTTCCTTCGATCAACGTCATCGCGTCGCTCACATCCCATCCCATCGAACCCAGCAGCGCCAGCGCCATCATCGGAGCCCGATGCACTCCCGCCGCGCAATGAATAAATATCCTCGCCTCCGCCTCGTCCAGCGCCGCCAGCGCGAAATCTACGCCGCGCCGGAACAAATCCGCCGGCTTCTCATCGAAGTCGTCGTCCGTCGGATTCCACAACACCTTGATGTCGTAATCTGCCGCTAGAGGCGTGTCATCGAACTCGATCTGCATGTCGATGATGTGCGTGATCCCTGCCTGCGCCACGCTCGCCATGTTGTACGGCGTCCAGATCCCGCCCCCGACCGCAATCCGGTCGGTCACCCACGTGATATCCATTCCCTTCCTGCGCGGCGCTGCAGATCTTTCTGCGCGTCGCCCCCGTTTCTTCTCACCGCGATCAGAATCGCTTCGGGCACTTTGGGCGCGAGTGGGAATTCTCTTCTCCCCAACCCAAATCGAAATCCCCAAAGCGTTCGCCTCATTCTACGGGAATCACAGGATTCAGATTTCTCTGATAAATCAGCTGACACTGGGTGCCCCACCCTTGTCTTCGCGTTTTTGGCGAAGACAGGGTGGGGAGTTTGACTTTCGTCACACTTCAGTTCCCTTGCCTCGGCCCGTCTCCACCGTCTCACCGCTCGATTCCAAGGGCTCACCTTTCGCATCCGCCGGAACCACCACTTCGTCCTCGTCATCGTCCTCGTCCAGCTTGACCGGTTCCGTCGGGAGATTCAGTCGCTGCAGCAGCGTCTTCGCCAGGCAGTCTTCCTCGTCGGTCGCGACGCTCCCATCCGTATTCGCCGGGAACACTCCAGCCAACTCCAGCAGATACTTCGTCGGCACCAGTTGTCCCTTCTTCGCTTCATCCACCACGGCCTGAGCCATTGCGACAGCTCCCTCCATGACAATTTGCGAGATGTCTCTCCGCACCTCCGCCGGATTCATCTCCTTCTTCGCCGCAGTGTCCTTCGTGGTTGTCGTTTTCGTTTTCTTGCTGCCAGTCTTGCTGTTCCCCACTTTTTTGCTTGTCCCCATACTCGGCCCCTTTTTCCCCAAACAAATCGGGGCGGACGCATTTGTCCGCCCCCACCATTGCTCGCGCGCAATCCTCAAACGCGATGTCATCCTGAGAGCCGGCATAGCCGGCGCGAGGGACCTTACGTCCGTCTATCCCCCAGATGCAGTCGCAGCCGCCACCGCTTTACCCAAAGTAAAAGGCGCGCCCGAAAGGACGCGCCCTTTTTTCTTACTCTCTATTTTCAGAATATCAAATCGCCCAGGGGTAAACGGACATTTTTCGAAATTTTTATTTGCCCTCCTCACAATCACTTACAGAATTTTGCTCTTCAAACCCCCCTTGACAAGAATTTTCCGAATTCAAGTCCAGCCGGTCCATCAGTCCTGCGTCGAGCAACGCCTCGGTCATCAGGTCAAGCGCCATCGGAGTCAGCCGGCGAACCGTTCTCTCGTTGCAATGCAACAACTTCGCCGTCTCCCAGCAATCGTGCTCCTGCAAAATATGCCGCGCAATCAACTGCTGCGAGAACTCGTCCAGCTTTTTCAGGCACATCTCCATGTCGTGAACGAAAATCACCCGATCCTCAAACGTCACCACCGTGTGCGAAGTCACCTGCGTGCGGAAAAACTCCCGCCCCAGCAGCGACGGCAGCCGCCCGCACTCGATTGCGTATTTCATATACTTCCGCAGCAGAGCAATCGTCCTTGCGCGATAGATTCTCCTTTCCCGGTTGTTGTATTCGGCATCCGCCTCGCGATACTCCTCGATCAGCGCCGCCTGGTACTCCACCGACCCCGGCAGAACCGCGCCACCAGCACCATCCCCCGAGACATCAGGTTCTCCGTTGTGTTCCTCTGTGCGCTCAGTGGTGAGAGCCTTTGATTCGGCAGCCCCGGCAATCCGTGCAGGAAACGAGTGCGCTTCCAGTTCCCTCAGCTCTTCGTCGCTAGGACCACTCCCACGTCGCTGAATCTCCTCTCCTCCATCCCGACGCTCCGCCTCAGCTGCAATCCAGCCAATCATTTCGCTCATGCTGCACCTCCCGCCGCCTCAAAGTCGTCGACATCGTAGCCATCCATGCCGTCGTCATCGCACGGATACTGCTCGACCGCCGTATGCGGCCGCACCGGCAATCCCACTCGGCCCGGCTTTTTTTTCGGAACTGGCAAGTCGGCCACGACAGGCCGGCAGTTTTCGCAGTACGCGACTCCGGAGCCGCATTCGCGCAGCCACAAGCCGCCGCAGTGTTCGCAATACTTCAACTCGACGCGTATCTCTCGATCTTTCTCATCCACCCGACTGCTTTTCATTACTTCCTCCCAAGTGTTTTTTGAAGAGACCTGGTTGTGCCCTGCACGCCCTTGCCGATCCGACGAATCGCGCCGCAAGCGTGTGTGTCGAGATGCTCGACAGGCGATGCCACAACTGCCACAGCCGATCACTCAAAGCTCAAAGCTCAGAGCTCGCAGCTCGCAGCAAAAGACAAAAAAGCCCCGCGCTGGTTCCTCACCGGTTTTGCGGGGAACCAGTCGCAGGGCTCGTTTCTCTTACGATGGCCTGCTTGCGCTATTTAGTTTTAGGAGTTCCAGCCGGCGCTCAGGAACGGTCCATGCGCCCGCCGTTTCGATCGATGTTTGCCGTTTTACTCCCTCCGCTTCTACAGTTTGTTGCGCGCGCTCTCGCCGTCTACCCCAGCTCGTCTCCGCGCTGGCGGAAATATCCTTCCTCGTAGCCCGACTTCAGCACGCGTCCGTTTTTCATCACAACGCTTACCCGTCCTGTAAAGCGAAGCGTCAGCAACAGCCGCTCCATGGAGGACGACAGCACCTCCGCCGACCGCACTTTCCGGCGAAATTCAAGGAAGGTCTTCTCTTCACTCGGCTGGTTTTCATTCGTCATCATGGCTTTCATCCATTGAGCGGAAATTCTTCTGACTTTGCGCCGATCATAGGTCTGTGAATTTTCTCAGTCAAGGTTGGACGAACAATCCTTCACGCGCCCTGTGGAAAACTCGTCCACAATCGCCCGTGACTTGCTTAGAGTTGTCTGCGCTTGATTTTTTTTGCGAATTTTCCTCTGTCGGAGCTGCTCTTATCGCAGAAGCATTTTTCCGGTTCACGCGCAAATCCACCGGCAACTGAGTGTAAAGATCTCGGCAGACTACATCGTTTCCCCGAGCCACTCCCCTGTTAGCCTGGTGCTATACTTCCGGCCTATGAAGTTCAAAATCCTGCAGGATAATCTTCGCAAGATCCTCTGGGATCGCATTGAATCAGGTGACCTTACCGGCCTTCACCTCGCCCAGCAAACCGGATTCAAACAAGCTCATATTTCGAATTTCCTCAACAAGAAACGCGGCCTCAGTCTGGAAGGCATGGACAAAGTCCTGCAAGTCCAGCATCTCTCGGTCCTCGACCTGCTCGATTCTTCCGAAGTCAACAAGCGCGCCTCAATCCTTCCGCCCAGCGGCGATGAATTCGAAAATGTCCTGCTCACCGACTCCGCGACCGCGGCGACCCAGCCGCTGATCACCAGCATGCACGTCAAAGAAATCCTTAAGTTCAAGAAATCATTCCTCAAAAAGCTTCATGCCAAGACCGAGGGCGACCGCTCCGCGTGGCATCGCTTCGTGCTCATCAAGGCAGATGCCAGAGATGCAGCCGGCATGCATCCGCGGCTGACGGCCGGAGCCACGGTGCTGATCGACCGCCACTACAACGCGCTCACCCCCTACCGCAAAGGCGAATTCAATTTGTACGCCGTCCTGAGGAACAACCGTTGCACCATCCGCTACGTTGAAGTCGCCGGCAACCAACTGATTCTTCGGCCTCATAACCCATCCTCCCCGATCGAAGCCATTCCGATTGGAGACTCCAAAGCCGCCGCCGACTATCTTGTCGGACGAATCTGCCACGTGGGCCTCGAAGCTTAATCAAGTCACAGTCAGGTCAAGGGAAGTGGAGGGAACTGAGGAAGGTTAAGCAAGCGCCGGAGGTGCAATCCAATGCGTCGTCTCCCCGTACTGCTGCTGGCAGTTTTGTTCCTCGTCGGATGTAATAAACCCGTCAGCGATCTCTCGCCCGCGAACCGTGCGAACATCGAAACCCAGGTGCGCGGCTTTCTTGCCGAGGTTTCTCGCGACGTTACCAGCGAAGGTCCATCTGCGTGGCAAAAGGAGTTTGCCGACGACCCTGCCTTCTTCATGGCCGCCGATGGTTTCCTAGCGTTTCCCAACCGACAGGCTGCAACCCGGGGAATTCAGCAATTACCGAATGTCATCAAGAAGATAGAACTCCGTTGGGGAGACGATCTTCGGGTCGATGTGCTGGCACCGAACCTGGCCATGGTGGCGGCATCCTACCGTGAATTGCAAACCGATCCGCAGGGCCATCAGAAAGCCGACAACGGATTCTTCACCGCCATCGCCGAATTCACGCGCCACGCGGGCCGGCCGCTGGCAGTTCCGCAACGCGCACTGGTCGAGCGCGCTTCCTGCGACACCTGCCACAACCCCTTGAGCGCGAGCATCCGAAGAAATGAAGCTGATTAATGGAAACGAGCAGGTTTATGAAATCCGGAGGCGGAGCACTTGGAAGAGGCAGCGTGATTCAAAACACATAGGATGTGTTTTGCCACACCGTTCAGAATTTGGTGGGAATGTAGCTGCGAGGTATCGGACGGGCGGCGGCGTCCGTTCAGGACCTAACCCTACTGAGGAAGCGCATCGGAGCTTCGTGATTCCTACCGCGCAACGCCTGACCGCCCTTCAGGCTGGAATGATTTCAGGTGTTGAATTTCGCCACAATACAGAAAAATCCCTAGAGGCGTCTGCGCGAGGTAACTCACTGCACATAGGTCAGAACCGTTGCGCCGGGATAGGACGCCGGCGAACCCACTGGCGCGAGCGCTCCGCTGGTGGCGTCAATGGAGAAGACTTGCAGGCCTTCGGGCCCGGAGGCGTAGAGAAATGCCCCCTGAGGATCGGTGGTGAGCGAGCCCGCGACGATGGCGAATGGCGAACTGGCCAGCGGGCTAAGTACACCCGTGGCCACGTCAATGCTATAACCGGATACGTTAAGGTCCAGGGCATTGGAGACGTAGAGAAAGTGGTTGATGGTGGTGACGGCGAGCGGGGATTGGCCGGTCGCGAACGGCGAACCGGGAACGGGATTGAGCACACCGGTGGTGGGCGCGACGGAAAACGCGGCGATCTGATTCGTGGCCAAAAGCGCGACAAACACAAAGCTGCCGGTGGAGTCGACGACGATCTGGTTGGGCTCGGTGTTGTCGGGGAAAGCTTGAGTTACAGGAAAGGGCGATCCGGGAACAGCAGCCGGGTTCCCCAAGGCATCCAGCGTGAAGGCATAGACATAGCCGGGGGGCGTGATGTCGGACGAGAATAGGAAGCGATTTAACGGGTCGAGCGCCAGATACTGGCCGATGCCTGCCAGGGTAGAGCCGCTGGACTGGAGCGCTCCGCCGTTGAGAATGGACATCTGGTCGATTTTGCCCGCGTCGGCCACGTAGAGCATGCTGGCCGAGTCGTTGACCGCGATGCCGCCAAGCACGCTGAAAACGCCCGTGAGAAATGGAGACCCCGCGATCGTGGTGAGGGCGCCCGTGCTCGGATCGATGGTCCAGGCGTCGATGCCGCCTCCGGACAACTGGTCTCGATTGCTGGCATAGAGAGACTGGTTGCCCAGCGAGGCTAAGCCGTTGGAGGCGACGGGACCGCTGACCGACGTGGGTGATCCCAGGGTTCCGGCGCCGGGAGTGACCGGAAACGAAGACACGTGGCCGTCGATGGCCGCGGCAAACAAATGCGGCGGCGGGGCGGGACACGCGGCGTCGCTGGAGGCACAACATCCGGAGGCTCCGGCGGCCAGGGGACAGACATGAGTGCTTGAACCGCAGCCGTTAAGCAGAAAGAGCGCCAGCGTGGCGGTTGCCACGGAGACGGTGAAAGTTCGACGAAGAGCGCTTGCAGGCATGAACCCTCCTGGGATAGGCGCGGGCCTTCAGCGTCAAAGCATCAGCGCCAAAGCAATCGATCAGACCCTGGTATTGCCAGTGGAACATTTCTATTTCTACGGATGCAAAGCGCGGCAGGGGTGCTGCCTTGGGACAGTTTTATGACTGTCACTGGTGGCACGCGATTCAATGTTGCGCGAAATGGCAGTGCAGACGCATTCGTCCGCCCGGGAAGCGGCAGGGATTTATGGTCGAGAGTTGTGGCGCTCGAGACTTTCGATGCTCGAGCGTCGTGACGCTCCCTCCCCGGACGAATGTGTCCAGGGCTCCATTTCGCGGAGGATTTCCGCGTCCTCGCCGGGCGTGGTAATTTGCGTATGGGGGACCACGCAATGATGACGTCGGAACCAGGAGCGGAAGTGACGCGGCTGGGTCAGATTCAACTTCGGGCGCACGACGTGGACCGCGCGGCGAAGTTCTACGAGGAGGTCGTCGGGCTCAAGTTGCTCTTCAAAGCCCCGCCAAACCTGGCGTTTCTCGATTGCGGTGGCGTGCGCCTGATGATCGACAAGCCGGAGAAACCAGAATTCGACCATCCCGGTTCGATCTTGTATTTTGTCGTGCCCGACATTCAGGCCGCACACGCCCGGATGAAGGCCAGCGGCGCGCACTTCGAAGACGAGCCCCACATGATCGCGAAGATGCCCGACCACGATCTATGGATGACATTCTTCCGCGACACAGAAGGAAATTTGATGGCGCTGATGAGTGAAGTGAAGAGATAGCAATTTGGGCGTCAGGCGTCAGGCGTCAGCCGTCGGCATTCAGCTCTGCGCTCATCCTTTTTCCCATTGGCGGCTCGGTCTGATGGGTGGTCTACTTCGATGGCGTCATCCCGAGCGTAGCCGTTTTTCAGGCGGAGCGAGGGATCTCCCTCGCGCAGGTCTGTGGTTAGGGAGATCTCTCGCCCCGCTGGAGAAAACGCGGGGCTTCGAATGACGCCTCACTTGCTTCCCCCTAAGAAATTCAGAGCGTACCCATAACTGCAGCGCTCGCTCTTCGTTTGCGTCGCAGTTTGCGTTATGCTCTATCGTACTGCTCCGCGTAGACGTCCGCCGTCTCCCATGCAGCAGCAAACATCGAGCAACGAGTCTGGTTTTGGGCGCGCCTGGTTCGCCTTGACCGTGGCGTTTGCCTTGCACGTCCTCGACGAAGCTACCACCGGATTTCTTAGCGTCTACAATCCCACCGTGACCGCCTTGCGCGCGCGCTGGGCATGGTTTCCCATGCCCACGTTTCAGTTTCGTGACTGGCTGGTGGGATTGATTGTCGGCGTCGTCGTCTGCATTGCGCTGACGCCGCTGGCAGCGCAGGGAGCGCGCTGGTTGCGGCCCCTCGCGTGGTTCTACGCCTTGATCATGTTCTTCAACGGATGTGGACACACCTTGTTCACGATCCTGGGCCGCACCGTCGCGTCGGTGACGTTTTCGCGGCCGGCGCCGGGATTTTATTCGTCGCCATTTCTGTTCATAGGATCGATCTGGCTGATGAGTCGCTTATGGAAGACGCGAGCAGTGGGCAGTGGCTAGTGGCCGGTGGCCAGTGGCCAGAGACATCGCTAATTGTCAATTGTTCATTGCTAATTGCTCATAGCTCATAGCTCACCGCTCATTCGCTGGTTTCCCTTGCCAAGTTGCCCCTGAATCGTCAGAATCCTCTGCCATGAGCCGACGGCATGATCGCTCTCCGCACAAGGCGCACGATCCCGCACACTCCACCGCAGATCCCGAGCACGACGCAGCCATCGCAACCTCGCATCCCATGCCTTCCGAGCACCGCAAGGGATTGTTGCCTGAGCTGTATTTTCGCTGGCGCGGCGGCGAGATCACGCGGCTGGAAGCGTTCTGCGACGTGGTCTTCGGATTCGCCCTGACGCTGCTGGTAGTCTCGCTGGAAGTGCCGCGCAACTACGAAGAACTCATGGCAGCCATGCGGGGATTCGTTCCGTTCGCCGTCTGCTTCGCCCAACTCATCATGATCTGGCGCGCGCACTACATCTTTTCGCGGCGCTATGGCCTCGAAGATTCCTACACCATGGTCCTGAACGTCGTGCTGCTGTTTGTTGTGCTGTTCTATGTGTATCCGCTGAAGTTCGTGTTCACTCTTTTATTTCAGCAGCTCACCCGCGCGGCTAACTCTGCCGACCTCAGCATGTGGCAGGCGACCGTAGTGATGCGCATTTATGCCGCAGGATTTGCCGCGGTGTTTGTGCTGTTCGGGCTGATGTACCTGCATGCCTACAAGCTGCGCCGCCAGCTGGAACTCGATGCGGCAGAGGTACAGGAGACGCGCAACGCGATTCAGGAAAACGTGCTGATGGTGGCGATCGCGTTGCTATCTTTCTCGTTTGCCATCTGGTATCCCGCGTTAGCGGGATGGACATATGCGCTGATCGGGCCGGTACTCACCGTGCACGGCACGATCTTCGGCAAGCGCGTGCGGCTGTTGGCAGCGGCACGATAAGGTGGGCGTCAGGCGTCAGGCGTCGGGCGTTAGGCTTCTGACTTGATACCATTCGCTGATGCAGAATCCATTCACATAAACACATGCCCAGGACCAAACACGCAGGACCGATCCTGGCGACCTGCGAGATACAACCCAAACACTGACCTCCCGAGCCGAAGCCTGAAGGCCGAAGCCCGAGGTCCGCCCTCTGCTATGATCGCAAACGGAGTCATCCGCAATGATGGAAGAAGAATTCGAAGACGAACAGATTCCTACGATCAGCGGAAGAGGAGAGGGAATTATGGCAGAAGCTCCATCCACCGGCGGCGGTGGCGGACGCCGCAATGAAGACATCGCACTGGATCTGATGAAGTTCATCGCCATGACGACGGGATACGGGCGGACCTCTTCGTCGGGTGTGGGATTTCAGGGCAGCGGCTCGGCCGCCAAGCCGGAAGATTACGCCAGCCACCTGCTCGAGTTATATGGCAAGTGCCTGGGCGCGGTCGGGGGCAAGGGCTAGCGTGGTTCGGGCGTCAGGCTGCGGGCGTCGGGCTTTCGACCTCGGACCTCAGACCTCGGCCTTTCGCCTTGAACCTTCGGAAGGTTTGAGCAATTCGAAGTTGAAACTCCCAGGTTGCACTAAGATCGCGACTTTCTAGGTAAGTGGGCCCCGCATTTTGGTTGTGCAGGGTAGTCCCTCTCGATGCCACGAAAAATTGTTCTGGCCGCGTTCGCGCTTGGCGGATTGGGCCTGTGCTCTGCCTACGCGCAAGTTAAACCTCCCGAAAAAACTCCTGACAAGCCTTCCACTCCCGCCGCGCAGGATTTTTCCAAAGAAGCCTACGTCCTCGAACGCTACGCCATGGTCATCAAGGCGGAGAGCGACGGCACGGGTACGCGCGAGGCCACCGCCGAAATCAAGATGCTGGCCGATGCAGGGGTGAAGGCTTTCGCCGTACTCAACTTCGTCTACACCAGCGCAAATGAAGTCGTGGATGTGGACTACGTCCGGGTGCGCAAGGCCGACGGCACTATCGTCAAGACTCCCGACTACAACATTCAAGACATGCCGGGCGAAATCACGCGCACGGCGCCGCTCTACAGCGACGTCCACGAGAAACACATCGCGGTGAAGGGTCTGGGAGTGGGCGACACCCTGGAGTACGTGATCCGCACGCATGTCGTGAAGCCCGAGGTACCGGGGCATTTCTGGTACGAACATTCGTTCACCAAGGATGCGATCAGCAAAGACGAGAGCCTCGAACTGAATGTTCCCCGCGACAAATATGTCAAGGTCATCAGCCCCGAGTACAAGCCGGAGGTGAAGGAAGAAGGCGACCGGCGCGTCTATCGCTGGAAACACCAGAACCTCGTGCTGAAAGAGAAAGATCCCGACGAGCTGCCGCGCCGCCTGCTGCCCACGCCCGACGTGCAGGTGACGACGTTTGCCAGCTGGGAGGAAGTAGGGAAGTGGTACGGCGGCTTGCAAAAGGAGCCACTGACGGTGACTCCGGCGATCCAGGCGAAGGCGGCGGAACTGACCAAGGGATTGAAGACAGACCTCGAGAAGGTTCACGCGATCTATAACTTCGTCTCGCTCAAGTTTCACTATGTAGGGCTCGATTTCGGCATCGGGCGCTATCAGCCGCACGCTGCCGACGATGTGCTCGACAACGGGTACGGCGATTGCAAGGACAAGCACACGCTGCTGGCCGCGCTGCTCAAGGCGGCGGGATACGATGCCTGGCCGGCGCTGATCAACCCGTTGCGCAAGCTCGATCCGGATGCGCCCTCGCCGGCGCAGTTCAATCATTTGATCACAGTGGTGCCGCTGAGCCCGCCGATCTGGCTCGATACGACCCCGGAAGTTGCACCGTTTCAGCTCCTGCTGCCGACGCTGAACAACAAGCAGGCGCTGGTCATCCCCACCGACAAGCCGCCTCTGCTCATGACGACGCCGGCGAATCCGCCGTTCTTGCAAGAGCAGAAGTTCACGATGGAAGGAAAGCTCGGATCGGATGGAACCTTCACCGGGCATGCCGAGCACGCGTTTCATGGAGAGGCCGAACTTGCCTTCCGGGTGCTGTTCCGCCAGGTGCCGGAGTCGCAGTGGAAAGAAGTAGTACAGCGCTTGTCATACCGGCTGAATTTTGGTGGAGATGTCAGCAACGTGGTGGCAACCCCGCCGGAGAATCTCGACGAACCATTCAAGCTTTCCTACGACTACGTGCGAAAAAACTATAGCGGCTGGGAGGATCACGAGATCGTGGCGCCCCTGCCGCCTTTGGGAATCGAATTTCAGAAAGATACGAAGATCAAGCCGGTCGAGCCGTTTTTTCTTGGCTCGAAGGGAAAAATCGTTTATCACGCGCGGGTCGTGTTGCCAGCGAATTATCTCGCAGTGGCTCCGGCGGCATGCCACCGGGTGGAACCTTATGGCGAATATTCCGGAAGCACGGTGATCAGCGACGGCATGATGACGACGAACCGGGAATTCATCGTCAAGCAGAATGAGCTTCCGCTGAGCGATTGGGAGAGCTTCCGCAAATTCGGGCGCGACGTTTTCGATGATGAATACGCGGTGGTGCGCATCACCCGCAAGGACGGAGGAGACTCCGTTGATGCGGAAGAGACAGCCGACGCCGATTTCGATATCAACCATGGCTTCCAGCGCGGCCTCGATGCCCTGCGCCGCACTGATAACCGCGAGGCGGAACGCATGTTTCGAAAGGTCATCGCCAAAGATCCCAACTATAAGGGCGCGCATCTCGGACTGGGAACTGCGCTGAGTATGACCGCGAGGTCGGGCGAGGCCATGGCGGAATTTCGCAAAGAGGAAGAAATTTCTCCGGATGACGTGAGCGCCTACAAGACCGCCGCTGCCAATCTGCTCCGCATGGGAAAGAAAGACGAGGCACTGGAGGAGTGGCGTAAGTTTTTGAAGGTCGATCCGAAGAGTCGCGAGGGAGTGCTCGCGGTCAACGGGATGTTGGCCGAGGACGGCAGGTATGCCGAAGCGGCGCAAGAGATGGAGAAAGCAGTTACCGTTTCACCAGATAATTCGAATTTTCAATTTGTGTTGGGATATGACTTGTTGAAATCGGGAAACAAAGAAAAAGGCACCGCCAGCGTAAAGAAGGCGGTCGAGTTGGCGAACGACGATCCCGAGATGCTGAACAACGCGTCCTATTCCCTGGCCGACAGCAACGTCAGCCTCGATCTCGCGCAGCAATTGGCAGAGAAAGCAGTCACGAAACTGGAAGAGAAGGCGCAGGGTGCCGAGTCTGCTCCAGAGGTCGGCATGGCCGTTACCTATCAGCTCTCTCTCACTTGGGACACGCTGGGCTGGGTCTACTTCCAGCAAGGGGACGCGAAGCGCGCGGAATCTTTCGTGAAGGCGTCGTGGCAGTTGGGAGAGGTCGCGATCGTCGGCGAGCATCTGGGCGAGATTTACGAGAAGCAGGGCAAGACGCAATTGGCGGCCAAGGCGTATTTATATGCTCTAGCGGTTTCTCCCATGGCGATGGTCACGAATCTCATCGGACCACAGAACAATTCGCTCATGGCGAGCCAGAAAGAAGCGGATGAGATCCAGCACCGTTACGAAAAGCTGGCCGGGAAGAAGCCCGACTTGCGAAGCAGTACGCGCTTGCCCAACGGCGAATGGACGCTGACGCCGGCCGAACAGTTGCGCCGCACGCGCGAAGTGAAGCTGGCGAACGAGAAGAAACTCGCTGGCAACGCACGCTTTACGCTCGTCTTCAAACCGGGCCAGGTCGAGTCGGCCGAGCAGGAGTTCGGCGATCCGGAGTTTGCCCTCTTCGCCGACAAACTCAAAGCGGCACACTATCCCATCGAGTTTCCCACCGAGAGCGCTGCGGTCCTCGTGCTGCGCGTGGATGTATCGTGCAAGCCTGCAGAGCCCTGCGTGGGGACGCTGGTGAATCCGGTGCCGCCGACGGCTCCGAGCCCAACTCATTGAACACATTGTGTGTTGCGGGCGACGAATCTCCTTCCTTGGGTTCGCCCAATTCCCTTTAGTTTCAGCTGGTTTGATCTGGACCGCAACGTGCTGTGGAAACGATATGAGGTTCATGTTCAGCCTACCGAATCCCGCATCCCGACTGCGACGCGGGATCCGCATGTCTTGGACTGCGTTCTCAATCGGTTGGCTCACCTTGTTGTTTTCATCTCCAGCGTCGTCGCAGGCGGATTGGCCGGAGGTTCATCATGGGGTGAAGTTTGTGAACGGGGGCGACGAAGGGTTGATCCATGGGCGGCTGACTTGGGCCGGACAGAAGTCGACAGCTGACGATGAACTCGACGAGGTGATGTTGAAAAACGACTTCGATGAAGACGTGACCGGTTTTCAGGTCGGATGGGTGCTTTACATTCCCGACGGCTGCGGCGTGACCGAAGACGGCGTCCCGCGAAGGGAAGTGCATCTCGCGGCGTATCGTGAGGGCACCGTTGCGGCAGGACAGACGGTCAAGACCGGGCCATATCATCTCAGCCCGGAGTCGATCCGCAACTTTGCTCGGCACGCGCATTCTCCAGCGGTGGTCGTGCAGGCCGCGGTGGTGCGGTTGCGATTTGCGAACGGCGGTGAAAGTGTGAGCGACACAGAAGGGCAAGGACCGTTCATGAAAAAGGCGGCGTCGTATCCCTGCGAGGCATACCAGAAGTCGGCCGACGCGGAGAATGCGCTGAAGACGTTTTTCGGCAGCGAGTTTCGCCTTCAGTACGCGAGCCTGCTGATCCCCTGCGAGAGAAAAGTTCAAGGCGACAGCGATTACTGGGCGCAGGCCTCATGCAATGGATATGGAGGTGTCTGCGACGAACCGAGCAGCGGGATGGACGAAACCATTGCGTGTTTCGCTTATCCGAAAACAAAGTTCGCCGATACTCCTACGTTCCAGGCGGCGGCATTCGCGGTGGCAACGGTACAGGCATCGAACGAGAAGGGCTGCATCAGCCATCTCCCCGGCTGGGAAAACGTTTCGAAGCCAGTCGAGGACGTGACTATCCATGGTGTCAAGTTTCATGGATTTGAATTTGGCGAAGGCGGCATGAGCCAGAGCGTGGGCGGAAGAGCATATTCGACCTGGCACAACGGTAAATGCTATCGCCTGTCGATTTCGGAGGCGATGGTCAGCAGCGGCGCGTTCGATCCCGGCGTGCAAGAACTTAGTCCCGAAGATCTGGTGGAGATTCACAAGCGCCTGGAGGCGGTTCGCGATTCGTTTGAGTTTATGAAGTGAGTGAGCCGCTCAGCATGACAACACTAAAAAAACCGCGCTCGCCAGGAGGGTGAGCGCGGTATTTTGCAGGGGAGGTGCCCGGGGCGAGTTCGCGCCTTAACGGCGCTTCTTGCCCTTCTTTTTTGTAGATTTCTTTTTTGCGGCCGGTTTTTTCTTGGCCGGCTTCTTCGCTGCTTTTTTCTTGGCCGGTTTTTTGGCGGCTTTCTTTTTGGCCGCTGGTTTCTTCTTGGCGGCGGCTTTCTTCTTGGCCTTGGGTTTGCCGCCTCCGCCGCTGGGTGCAGCCGGGGCGGGGCGGGGGGCGGGCGGAGGCGGTGGCGCGACCGGTTCCGGTTCCATCGCGTCCGGAGCGGACATACCTGGTTCTTCTTCCTCCTCTTCCTCCTCTTCAAAATCCTCTTCCAGCGACTCGCTGTAGGCGCCGGTGTCGCCGAATTCTTCGTCTTCATCACGTCCGTAGAGCGTGGGGTCGTAGAACGTCATTGCTCCTCCTGATCTTGGCGGCCGGTGCGCACATGCGCCCTGGCTGCGGGCACGAGAAAAATTTGAATAGACCACCGAAACTTCGTCTGGAACGGCGCGCGGATTATAGCACGACGTTCGGTGCACGCTGCAAGGACCGGTATCACCAGGCTGCTGGCTACCGTGTTACCACAGCGAAGCGGGAAAGGGAAGAATCACGGTCGCAAAAAGTGCGCGGAAGCAACCACTCGGCAAAACTCTAACCAAGGCGGCCCGACCAGCAGGTTTCAGGGCAGAATCCCAAGTCCCAATTTGGAACTCGTCGTTCGACCTACGTAACTGGTCGAGCGGCTGAAGGCGTCTAAGGCCCGCCCGGGCTGGGATAGGGTGGAGAAGTGCATCGGGTTGCGCGGGCAGCGCGCCGGATGCATGAGTCTGCTCGCGCGGGAGACTTCATTCGCGCCAAGTGCACATCAACAACCGGGGAGACCTCAATGTCGCACCACGAATACAGCAAGCCGGCAGCCACCAACTTGGCTTTGCAGCGTGTCTTCAACGGGAAAGGCGACCTGCTGGCCTCGATTCCCAGCGTGCCGGCGGTGCTGCAGACGCTGCTGGACGAACTGAATCAGCCGGCCGACACCGTCAACCTGCTGCGGGTGGCGGAAATCATCGGCCGGGATGAGACCCTGGCGGCGCAGAGCCTGCGCATGGCCAATTCGGCGCTGTTCAGCCGGAAGCCGGCGGCGGATTCGCTGCGCGGCGCGGTGCGTACCCTGGGCATCGACCGGATTCGAGACATCGCGATTTCCTGCGGCCTGATGCGCATTGTGCCTTCGGCTAAGGAGATCCTGGACCCGCTGATCTTCTGGCAACATTCCCTGGCTTGCGCCATCATCGCCCGCAAGCTGGCGCGCTCGGTGGGATTCGGCGATCCGGAGAAGGCGTACCTGGCCGGATTGATGCACGACATCGGATACGTGGTGAACCTGGTGGTGTTACCCAATGAGACCAAGGCGGCGATGCTGAAAGCGCGCTCGGAGGGCAGATTTGCGGGCGAGGTGGAGTTTGCCGAGCTTGGCTTCACGCACTGCCAGAGTGGAGAAATGCTGGGGCGGCAGTGGCGGCTGTCGGACGGACTGATCGAGGTCATTCTGTGTCACCACGATTCCCGCGCGGCGGAAATCAACCCCGCCCTGGTCGCCATCGTTTCGCTTTCCGACCGGTTGTGCCGGGCCTCCGACCTCGGCCTGGGCTATGCGGAGACTCCCGGTCCGCTGGAAGACTGGCGGGAGGACTGGGATGTGTTGCTGGCTAAGTGTCCATTCGCCGCCGAGGTCACGTGGGAAGCCTTCGTCGCAGACTCGAAGAACTACGTGGAAGAGATTCACAAGCTGGTCGAGGCGCTTTACAAAGCCTAGTTGGGTATGTGCACATCTCCAGCGGACGAAATCGGCCGGCGAAGCCTGGCGAGCCACTTCCTGGAATTCCTACGAAGCCAAGCTAGCCCAAGCATGGCGAGAGTGATCGTCAGCAGGCCCAGAGTCGCCCCGCGGATGCTTTGCGAGTGTTTGGGCAGGATCGAGACCCGCCCGTAGACGAATTCGATGTGCACCCAGTAGACCAACAAAGACTCCTGCCCCAACAGGATCAGAGGGCTGAAGCCCCACTGCGCCAGGCCCCATCGGCACCAGACGTAGCACCCGGCCAGGATCATCCCCAGCATGCCTACGCGAAGCAGGAAGAAGTTGGGACTGGTGTGCCAATAATCGTAGACGGGATAAAGCTGGAACGACATGCGGTCGAACCAGCGCGATAACAGGATCAGTACGACACCCGCGCCGCCCAGCCAGAGGAACGGACTGGCGCCGCGGGCGCGTGACCACGGGCTTTGCAGGAGGAATCCGACGGCGAGACCGGCGAAGGCGAAGGCCGTCCAGGGGAAGATGGGGAAAAGCCAGGGTTGGGGCGTTCCGAGATTGTGGACGCCATTGATGTAGGACTCGACGGGCCAGGGGAGAAAGCTTGGGCGCCAGGTGGTCCAAAGCAGGGGAGTGAGGAGGGAGATGGCCAGGGAGGTGGCGATCGCGGCTAGAACCAAGGCTGTACGCGGCATCGTTTCCCACCCTTGCCGCACAGAACGCGGCAAGGATGGGGCACCCACTGTTCTTTTAAGCCCTGACCAAAGCGATCCAACGATCCAGCACATTGCGCCCATCAGGATCATGGAGAGGCCGATCGTGTTGAGAATGTCTACGCGGAATAGGTCGCTGATGGGCGCCCATCCCCAGGAGATCGCGAACTCCTGCAGGCGGAAGAGCAGGCCAAAGCCGAAAATCTCGGCGCCGCGGCGGATAGTGGTAACGGCGATCTGCGCGGGCGGCAGATTTTTCTGCCAGAGTTTTTCGGTGACCAGGGCGAATGAGATTCCGGCGAGAAAAAGAAACAGCGGCGCGGGAAATGTGCCGCCCAGCTGGGAATACATGAAGAACGTCGACTGGCGGGCGGAGGGGTTTAGCCAGGAATCGTAGCAGTGGGTCTGGAACATGAGCACGCAAGCCAGGCCGCGCATCCAATCGATGTAGGCGAGGCGGGATTGGGCGGCGGGCGGGTTCATGGGTGAGGAATCAGGCCGGGGGAAGTATACGGCAAGCAATTGAGTCACTGAGCCATTGAGTCATTTAGTCATTGAGTCATTGAATCCGGGACCAATCACTGAATGGCTCAATCGCGCGATGGCCAAATGACCCTCAAGTCGTTTCCTTCGCGGTCTTGCACTTAGCAATTTTGACGTTCGCTCGCCCGCGGTTACTGCGATTACCGTCACTTGCTCCGCGCTGCGAATGTTACTTCCGGACTTGTTAACTTTCTGTCTTCCATACAACCTTCGTCACAACTGTCTTGATCAGACAGGGTTAAAGCCGTGTAAGCTGGAGTGCATCGGCCGATGCAGCGATCTTTAGGGGGACGTTCTATGTCGAAGAGCAGTCGTGTATTCGTGTGTCTAGGGTTGATGGCGCTCGTTTCGAGCCTGAGTTTTGCGGTCACGCCCGACCGGATCGCGGGGGCGCTGAACAGCGGGCAGACCGTCACGCTGCGCGGAAACGTGCACCACAACGCGCGGCAGCAGTTTGATCAGGGCCTGGCCGATCCGTCAGTGCGCTTCGGCTCTTTGACTCTCTTGATGAGTCCCACCCGGAGCCAGATCAAGGCGCTCCAGACGCTCGTCGCCCAGCAGCAGGATCCGCGCTCGCCTAACTACCACAAGTGGCTGACGCCGCAGCAGTGGGCAGACCGGTTTGGAGTCAGCACCGCCGACATCAACAAGATTACGCAGTGGCTTAAGTCGCAGGGCTTCACGCTCGAGAGCGTGGCCAACGGCCGCAACTGGATCAAATTCGGCGGAACTGCCGCCCAAGTGGAGAATGCGTTTGGCGTACAGATTCACCGCTACAAAGTGAACGGCGAAATGCACGTGGCGAACGCCACCGCGCCGAGGATTCCAGCAGGGCTGGCAGGCATTGTCACCGGCATTCGCGGGATGCACGACTTCCACCTTCGGCCGATGGTGGCCCGGCATAATTTCGCCGCGCGCCCCAACTACAACAGTTCAAACTTCGGAGACCTGGTTGCGCCCGGGGACATCGCGACTTTGTACGACATCAACGCGCTTTACCAGCTTTCGACCGCGATCGACGGAACCGGACAAAAACTGGCCATCATCGGCCAGACGGATGTGTTTCTCGCAGACCTAACCGACTTCCGCTCGGGATTCGGGCTCTCATCGATCAGTTGCACCACCACCACCACTGGAACGGTCGGCGTGATCAGCGCCTGCAACGATCCCCACCTGAAATATGTGTTCGTGAATGATTCGACCCACACCGATCCTCTAGTGCCGTTGTCGGGCGATCTGTCTGAGGCCGACCTTGACCTGGAATGGTCGGGCGCGGTGGCGCGCAATGCGCAGCTCATTTACGTGAATGCCCCAGCAGTCCTAAACAATCAGGGTGGATTGGTCAGCGGCGGTGTTTTCGATGCCTTGTACTGGGCTGTCGACAACCACCTGGCGCCCGTCATCAGCATGAGCTACGGCTTGTGCGAATTCTTCGACCAGGGCTTCATTATCGACCCGAGCACCGGCCTGCCGGCTTCGGACGAACTAGAGTTGATGAAGGCGAATTCGCTTGGTATCACGGTCGTTAATTCGAGCGGCGACTTTGGCGCGGCGGAATGCGATTCCATTAACACCCTTAACATAAACGGCGAAGCGACGCAGGGAATCGGCGTTGGCTATCCCGCCAGCAGCCCGGAGGTTACGGGCGTCGGTGGCTCGGCGATTCCACTGGCAAACTTCAGCGCGACGTATTGGGGAGCGACGACAGGAAGCGACGGAGGATCGATTCTGGCCAATCCCGGCTATATTCCGGAGCAGGCCTGGAACGACGACGACGAAATCGGGCAATTCTGCACGGAGAATCCAACGAACTCGTTCTGCACGGGAAACGGCATTACGGACGCGCAAAGCACGCAGAGTGTGATCGGAGTCTCGTCGACAGGCGGTGGCGCGAGCAATTGCGCCATGCCGGACACGACCGGCTCAACCTGCGTAGCTGGATTCGCGCAGCCCACATGGCAGGCGGTAAGCATATCGGGGCAATCGGCGGCGCGCTTTTCACCGGATGTTTCGCTGCTGGCTACGCCCAACTTTCCCGGCTACATCTTCTGCACGCAGTTGTCAGAGTTGAACGTTTCGGGCACGGGCAGCGCCTGCAGTCCGGGCGGCTCGGCTGGAATCGCCAACGCTCTGAACCTCACCGACAACAACGGTCAACTGACCGGCTCCATCATCGGCGGCACGTCGGCCTCGGCGCCGGTGTTCGCCGGAATTGTCACGCTGCTGAACCAGTTCGTGAACGGATCGTCCCTGGCCGGACTGGGGAATATCAATCCGACTCTCTACGCGCTGGCAGTGGATCCCACCAATGGCGCTTTCCATCCGATTACGGCCAGCAGCAACCTGGTTTACTGCGTGGGAGGCACTCCGACGAACATGCCGTGGACGCTGCAATGCCCGGTGACCGACCTTCTCGGTTTCTCGGCCTCCAGCGCGGACGCAACCACCGGCTACAACCTGGTTACAGGCCTCGGTTCGGTGGACGCCGACAACCTTGCCGTAGCCTTCAACCAATTCACGACGCAGGGCGCGTTTACGATCTCGCCGTCAGTGACTTCGTTGAGCGCGTCGGCCGGATCGGCCAGCAATAGCACGACGATTTCGGTTGCGCCTACGAACGGCTTCACTGGAACCGTCTCGTTTGCGTGCTCGAATCCGCCGACCGGCACGACGTGCAATTTCACTCCCACCAGTTCGACCACCAGCACCAGCCTCAAGATCCAAACCACAACGGGGATGAGCAATCTACAGGCTGCTTCGATTGTGGTGACAGGCACCAGCGGCTCGCTCGTCGGATCGGCCGCGGTCAGCCTGGATGTCACCGGCGGAGGTTCGTCGTTCACGCTCAAATCCAACGTTACCAACGGAACCCTGGCCTTGTCGCCCGGGGTGACGGGCATTGTCAATCTGGGTGTCTACAGCACAGACGGCTTCGTGACCAACACGGGCGGAAACTCGGCGACCATTCAGGCCGTTAGTTATACGTGCACCGGGTTGCCTTCTGAGTCGACTTGCCAGTTCTTGCCGAGCAGCAGCACGACGGCAACGGCTGTGACGCTGAACATCCAGACGACAGCGCCGACCGCGCGGCTGGAACACGGCTCGAAGATTTTCTATGCCGCGTTGTTGCCCGGATTGCTCGGCATCGCGTTCACCTTCGGTTCGCGGCGCAGGCCGACTGCGCTGGTACGGATGGTTACGCTGATCGCCATTCTTGGCTTCTCGACGATGTGGATTGCGTCGTGCGGCGGGAGCAACGGAGGCGGTGGCGGCAATAAGGGAACGCCCCCAGGGTCTTACCCGATGACAGTGAATGCCACGACCAGCGGCGGACCGTCATCCAGCATCAACTTCACGTTGCAGGTCAACTGATTCGTTCGATTGATCAAGCGCTCCGCTGCGGCGGGGCGCTTTTTTATTCTGGCGAATTTATGCGGCGATTCGCTGTGGGAGGAGCGCGCGGCGAAATTGCGCCGGAGTTGTTCCGGTCATGCGGCGGAAGATGCGGGTGAGGTGGCTCTGGTCGGCGAAGCCGCATTCGGCGGCGATGGCGGCCAGCGGCCATTCGAGGTCGCGCAGCAGTTCGCAGGCGGCTCGCACTTGCAGGCGCTGCTGGTACTCGCCGGGTGTGCGCGACTCGAATTTGCGGAAGACGCGCGCGAGGTGCACGGGATGGACTCCGGCGTCGCGCGCCAGTTCGCTCATGCGCACGGGGCCGCGGAACTCTTCATGCAGCCGTTCTTTTACGCGCCGAAACCAGCGCGGGGCGCGGCTTTCTCTCGCCACCGCCGGAGATTCGAAGGCGGTGAGCGCGCCGATGATCTCGAGCACGCAGGCCTCGAGCACACAGCCTTCCAGCACGCACGCATCGAGCGCATGCGGATCGGCGTTTGCCGTCTTGAACGCGGAGTAAAGCCGCAGCCCGGGCCAGAGCATCGCGCCCGCACCGCGGTCGAAGGTTGTGTCTGTTGGCAGTCGTAGGCTGAGTTCCTTCAACGCCTGATCGCGAAACTCAATCGTAAAAAACGATGCGCCCGCGGGGCCGATGACTGTGGAGTGCTTAATCCCGCTGGGATTGAAGACGGCCGTGAAGGGCAGCATCTCGTCGAGGCGGCGGTCGCCTTCGAGATAGTGTCCGCTCAAAACGATGGTGACGTAGGCGAGTTCGTGCTCGTGGCGCGGCACGGCTCGCGAGACTGGCTGGCGCAGCTCGGAAAGCAGGACGTCTCCGGCGCGCAGCCGCGACTGCACCGGAGAATAAAATTCACCTCCGCGCAGGACCTTGCCGGGATCGTTGGCTCCGGGACGATTGGTTGCAGGCACGATTTGTGAGACGGCGCAGCGCCGAATTTGTCACCGCTGATAGAGATACGCGGGTAGCGAGGCGTTGGTTCAGGTTTGGCGCAGGTTTAATTTGTTCAAGACGGGGAACCGGGTTCAGCATAGGATGGTCGATATTCGATGATTCCGATCCGCCTGAGCTGAACGCAAAAGGGCGTAAACCACGAAGGACACGAAGTTTTCACGAAGGAGTTCTCTCGAATGAAAAAACTTCTTGCTTGCGCAGTTATGCTGATTGTTTGTCTGGCGCTCGTCGCCGCCGCTCCGGATGCGAGTGGTCCCAAGCCGCAATATGACGCGAAGGGTAACCTGGCGCGTCCGGCTGACTACCGCGAATGGATGTTTCTCTCCGCCGGATACGGCATGAACTACAGCCCCGGCCCCGGCAGCCACGAAATGTTCACCAACGTCTTCGTGCAGCGCTGGGCCTACGACGAATTCGCCAAGTCGGGCAAGTGGCCGGAGCAGAGCATGTTCGTCATCGACGAGCGCGACGCCGCGAGCCGCAGTTCGATCAACCAGAAAGGTCACTACCAGACCGATCTCATGGGCCTCGCAGTTGAGGTGAAGGATTCGGCGCACAATCCCGAGAGATGGGCGTACTACGGCTTCAGCGCTGACGGGCAGTCGGCCGAGGCGATGCCGAAAGGCAACGCCTGCTACGCCTGCCACGACGCGCACGCCGCCGTGGAGCATACGTTCGTGCAGTTCTATCCCACGGTGAAGGTGGTAGCGAAAAAGTTCGGCGTATACAACGAATCGCGCGAGCAGGTCGCGGACGCGAAGTAGATCTCGGCCGCGGATTTGCGCGGATTTTCACGGATCAGGCAAGAAGAAATTATCCGTGATGATCCGTGTAGATCCGTGGCCAAAGGTGTGACTTCTGCCCTGCTAGACGGGTCCTCCTTCTGCGTTTTGCCATCTTACCTTCCATCTGCGAAACTGACCACTGGCCACCGACCACTGGCCGCTGCTCATGGGACGCATCCACGTTCTTTCTGAAAATGTCGCGAACAAAATCGCCGCCGGCGAGGTGGTCGAGCGTCCCGCGTCTGTCGTGAAGGAGATGCTCGAGAACTCGCTCGACGCGGGCGCGACGCGCATCAAAATCAGCGTGGAGGCGGGCGGAAAAAAGCTCATCCAGATCACCGACAACGGATGCGGCATGGTGCGCGACGACGCCCTGCTGGCCTTCGAGCGGCACGCGACTTCAAAAATAAAAAATGCGGAAGACCTGCTTAGTGTGGCCACGCTGGGATTTCGCGGCGAGGCGCTGCCTTCGATCGCATCGGTGTCGCGGCTGCGGCTGGAGACGCAGGCCGCCGAAGAGCCCGCGGGCACGGTGGTTGAAATTAACGGCGGAAAAATTGCGCGTGTCGAAGAGGCCGGGCTGCCGCTGGGAACCTCGATCACAGTGCGTGATCTTTTTTTTAATACTCCCGCGCGGAAAAAGTTCCTGAAGGCGGAATCGACCGAGCTTTCGCACATTGCGTCGCTGGTCACGCACTACGCGCTGGCGCATCCGGAGAAACACTTTGAATTGCACTCAGCCACGAACGCCATGCTGGTCGCCCCGCCAGTCGCGGGATACGGCGAGCGCGTCTACCAGGTATTCGGTAAAGAAACGCTCGATCAACTGATCCCTGTGGCCGCGCGCCTGGCGCTGGAGCGCGTAGGATTGCCGCAGCCTCCGCCGTGGCGGCGGCAGGAAGTGGATGAAGATGGCGAGCCGGTCCCACCCACCGATCCGGGCGAGATGCGCATTCATGGCTTCGTTTCGAAGCCTGAGATTCAGAAGCTGAATCGCAATTCGATTTTTGTTTTTGTGAACGGCCGGCTGATTCGCGACCGGCTGGTGCAGCATGCGCTGACCGAGGCTTACCGCAACATTATTCCGCCGACGGTTTTTCCCGTGGTGCTGCTGTTTCTGGAGTTGCCGGCGGGCGAAGTCGATGTGAATGTGCATCCTTCGAAGACCGAGGTGCGCTTCCGTCAGCAGACCGCGATGCACGATTTTGTGCGCGACTCGGTGCGGGCCGCGTTGATGAAGGCGCGTCCGGTGCCGCAGTTCGTGGCGGAAATTCGCGCGCACGCGACCGCCAGAACTTCGCTTGCTTCTGGAGGATTGAGTCCGGGAGCATTGACGCCGACTCTCACGCCGGGAGCAAACGGCCCTGGGATCGAAAACGCAGAGGGTGCCCCAGGTCTCGCCGGTTTTGCGAGACCTGGGAATCCGGATTTCGAGCCCAGGGGGCCGGCGCTCGAAACCGCACTCGGCTCCGGATTCATCTTGCAAGCGCCAGTCCCGCCGCCAGTTTCCGCCAGATTTCAGTTCGAAGGCGGAATTGCCGTTGAGGCGAATGCCGCGATCCCGGTCGCGCGCGGATTGGAGAATCTCCCGCTCACGCGCGCCGAGGCTGTGCCTGATCACGGCTGTGCTCCGGCGCTCGACGTTGGCGAAGAGGAGCCAACGCTTTCTTCTTTGAGCACGCTCCGGCCGCTGGGCCAGATTCGCAATTCGTTCATTCTCGCCGTGAACGAAGACGGATTGTGGATCGTCGATCAGCACGTCGCCCATGAACGCGTGCTGTTCGAACGGGTGCTGAAGCAGCGCGCCGCGCAGAAAGTCGAGAGCCAGCGACTGCTCATGCCGATCGTGCTGGAGTTGACTCCAGCACAGCAGGCCGTGTTTTCGGAGATCGCCGACGAACTCGCGCACAACGGATTCGAAGCGGAACCCTTCGGCGCGCGCAGCGTCGCGGTGAAAATCGCTCCGGCAGGCGTGGACGCGGCTGCTGTCGAGCACATGCTGCATGAGTTGCTCGAGCAATTTTCGCGCGAGGAGCAATCGCTGAACCTCGAAAAGATTCGTGCACGCATCGCCGCCTCGATCGCCTGCCACGCCGCCATCAAGGTCAACATGCCGCTCGAGCAAAATAAAATGGAGTGGCTGCTCACCGAACTCGCCAAAACCGATCACCCGATGTCGTGCCCGCACGGCAGGCCGGTGGTGTTGAGATATTCTGTTAAGGATATTCAGAAGGCGTTTAAGAGGATCTAGCAGTGAGCAGTGAGCGATGAGCAGTGAGTAAAACTTGGTTCTCGCTCGCTGCTCACAGCTCATTGCTCACTGCTTTTCTATGACCGATCTCGAATTGCAGCAGCTGCGGCGCGAAAAGTGGCGGCTGGATGGCAGGGCCATCCGGACGATCGAGCAGGCTCGGGCCTTCTTGGAGGAGGTCGGATTTTGCCTGATGTATCCGCAGCGGCCTGCGCTGCTGGGGCCGACATTTGTGGGCGCGTTTATTGGATCGGACGATCGCCTTCCGGAGTGGCAGCATGCGTTCAAGGATCCGCGGGCGGCGGAGGCGACCGAGTTGATGGTGCGTCTGCTGCGCGAGCGCTCTGCCTTTGAGGCGAATCTGTTCGAAGAAAACAACGGGCTTCTGATGGCGGCGCAGGTGTTTCCTTATTTCTATGCTCTTGTGGGCGAGCGCAACCCCAAGCAGGCGCCCCGAGCGGGTTCGCGCTCGCCGTATTCCGCGCTGGCCTGCGATGCATATGCGCTGATCGAGCGCGAGGGACCGATCGCGAAGCAGCGTCTATTGGAGCGGCTGGGCGGCGGTCTTTCGGTCGCTGCGGTCGACAAGGCGCTGGGTGAGTTGTGGTCGAAGCTGCGCATTACACGCGTCGACTACAAAGAGAGCGAAGGCTCGGTGTGGGATTTGATGCATCGCTGGGCGCCCGATGCGGTGAAAGAAGGCGCGGGACTTTCGGTGCTGGAGGCGCTGTCGGCGCTGGTTTCAAAGTATCTGGATTGCGTGATCGCGCTGGAGCAGGCGGAGCTGGAAATATTTTTTGGCCACCTGGTCGCTCGGTCCAGGGTCAAGGATGCAATCAACGCGCTGCTGGCCGCGCGCGAGTTGAGCTTTGTGCATGTGGGCGGCAAGTCCATGCTGCAGATTACGCCGGCGAAAGTGGCGGCACCTCCGCGCACTGCGGCGCAACAGTCTTGAAATGTCCGTGCGCGCCGCTATCGAGCAAGAGGGATTCGAAATTTTACCGGCAATCTTCTCGCCTGAATCGATCGATCACTTTCTACGAGAGATAGAAAAACTGAGTCCTCGGCGAAGCCGCGCCGGAATAAGGCATGCACTTGCTTTCGAACCGGTTGCTAGTCTCGCTCGACACCCTTCCTTGATGCGGATCGCAAGTGGAGTGTTAGGCCCATCGGCATTTCCTTTTCGAGCTACCGTCTTTGACAAATCGCCGCAGTCGAATTGGCTGGTGGTCTGGCATCAAGATACGGCGCTGCCCATACGGGCTCGAAGTGATGTCGAAGGCTGGGGGCCTTGGTCGGTTAAAGAAGGTATTGCTTACGCGCACGCTCCTGGCGCCACTTTGGAACACGTGCTGGCCCTGCGGGTGAGCCTGGATGATTCCACGCTGGAGAATGGCCCTTTGAAGGTTTTGCCCGGAACGCACAAACTCGGTGTCCTGACCGATGATGCGATTCACGAACTTTCGCTAAGACATGAGGCTGTCGATTGTGTTGTTTCAAAGGGCGCTGTTCTTGCCATGAGACCTCTGATCGTGCACGCCTCTTCGAAGTCACGAAGCCAAATATCGCGGAGAGTGCTTCACATTGAGTACGCCGCATCGGCCTCGATAGCTGCGCCGCTCGTACTTGCCGTTGCATAGGACGATGTCTACTTCTAACGTCTATCGCGGGCGTCTCGCTCCTTCGCCGACCGGATTGCTGCATCTCGGCCATGCGCGGACGTTTTGGGTTGCGGCCTCGCGTGCTGCGGAGCGCGGCGGGGCGCTGATTTTGCGCAACGAAGATTTGGACTCGCAGCGCTGCCGCGCTGAATTTGTGGGCGCGATGTTCGAAGACCTGCGCTGGATGGGGATCGGATGGAGCGAGGGGCCGCACTGCGGCGGGCCGTCTGCGCCGTACGCGCAGAGCGAGCGGCGTGGGTTTTATCTTGCGGCCTGGAAGAAGTTGCTGGATATGGGGGCGATTTATCCTTGCACTTGTTCGCGGAAGGATGTGGCGCTTGCTGCTGGGGCTCCGAATGAGGGTGATGATGAGCCAATGTATCCGGGGACTTGCCGGCCTGGGGCGGGGTCGTGTTCCGGGGCTGGGTCTGTGCCTGGGGCCGCTTGGCTTCGCCATCGCGGGACGGCCGAGGCGGCCGTCGCCACACGGCTTGTGGACGAAGCGTCCGTTTGTACAAAAGCATCTCCCGCTGGAGCGAATTGGAGATTTCGAGTGCCGGACGGTGAGGAAATCTGCTTTACCGATCGTCATCTCGGGCCACAGACGTTCGTCGCCGGACGCGATTTCGGCGACTTTATCGTATGGCGGCGCGACGATGTTCCGGCGTATCAACTTGCCGTCGTCGTCGATGATGCCGCGATGAAAATTACGGAAGTCGTGCGTGGAGAGGATCTACTGAAGTCGACGGCGCGGCAGATTTTATTGCTGCGCGCTTTGGGGCTGCCGATTCCCGATTACTACCACTGCGATCTGGTGCGCGATGAAGGCGGAGTGCGTCTGGCGAAACGGCATGATGCGCTCAGCATCCGCCAGCTACGCGAAGCAGGCTGGACCCCGGCGCAGGTGCGCGCAGGAGTTCTCCAGCCTTGACGCTCCGGCCAGGACCATCAAGATCAAGAATCGGTGAGGCGAAAGTTTGACCTTTCGCCTCACAAACTCTGTTTAGCAAACCCGCCTTTACAACGAACGCAGGAAGTTCAACAAGTCCTGCTGGTCCTGATCGGAGAGTTTTTTGAAATTCTTGACGACTCCGTTGGCCTCCGAATCAGGATACTGGCGGTTGCCATCGCTGGCGTGGTCAACAATGGCCTTGACCAGGTTCTTGGTGCGTCCATCGTGGAGGAAGAAGATACGCTGGCCGAGCCCCCAAAGGGGCGCGGTGCGGAATTCGTCTCCCTGGGCCTGTCCTTGCACAACGTTGTCGGCGAGGTCGGGTCCCATGTGATGGAGCAGCAGGTCAGAGAACAGGTTCGCGTTGACGTTGCTGAGCGCCGCGATTGAGGACTGCCCGGTCTTGAACGTCGGGGTATGGCACAGCGCGCAGCCGACCTGTTGAAAGACCTTGGCCCCGTTCTGGGTGGAAGCGCTGGAGGGACCCGGCTGGGGCTGATCCAGAAAGCGCATGAACGTCGCGAAACGAACGATGTCGCTCGGCTGATCGGGTCCGTTCAAGTCGAAGTTCGTCGTGTCTTCCGGAGTGGCGTTGAAGGTGCAGCCCGGAGTTTCGTCACGCTCGTTGGGAAAGAGTTCGTTGGTGACGCCCATTTCGACGTTGTAGGCTTCACCGGCGAAGATTTCGAGCGACTTGTTCTGGGCCTTCCAGCCGAACCGGGTCACGGTGCCGTCATTCCCGCTGGTGTTGGCGGTGCCGGAAACGTTGGGGCCCTGGTTGGTGTTCGCTCGTCCGCCAATGCCCATTTTGTGCTTCTGGTCGCTTTGACTGTTCACCTGGGCCAGGATGGCGGAGTCGGGAATCGATTCGATCAGGCCGGCTCCAAAAACGGGAGTGGGGATGCGGAAGATCACGTTGTTGGATTCCAGCGCCTGCTGAAAGTTCGGCTGCTTGAGGTTGCAGCCGAAGGCGTCGCCTCTGCCGGTGATGGTGAAAAGGTCGTGAACGCCGCCGTCGGCGTGGCGCAGGTCGGAAGTATAAGGAAAGCGCGCCTCACGTACGGGGCCGTTGGTGGAAATAAAAGTCGGGACCTGGTTACTTGCACCCTGATCGGTGGCAACTGCGACTTGCGGGTTGATGGCCGGGCTGCTGCCGCCGGTGGCCGGGGCGGCATGGCACTGAGCGCAACTCTCCGCGTTGAATCGCGGACCAAGGCCTGCGCCCGTGCCCGTGACCGTCCCTCTCACCGAGTCGATCTCGTTGAAGTCCGCCATGCCGGCAAGGAAGAACGCCTGCTGATTGGCCGTCAGGCCCTGGAGCTGCCCTCCGGCTGCGGCTGGACCACTGCGCACTCCCGGATCATGGGCGGATATCGCATTCTGCTGGCTGGCGGCCGGCAGGAGCAAAGCGGCCACGGCGAGTGTCGTGATGCGCGTGAATCTTGGTAATCTCAGATCTGTCTTCCGGCACGGGACTAGCTTTGTGTTCAGCGGCATAAATTCTCCTTAGACTGGTGGCGCCAGGGATACGGCGACCCCGAGCTACGAACTCACGAAGCCTCGTGCGATTAGTGAGACATTCTTGTCCCGTTTTGGGAACTGAGACAGATATCGAAAGGACTGTAGAGGGCTCCACAAGGCTTAATCTTCCTGGGAGTCTGGAGGGCCATGCTTCTGGCGCGCCGCCGCAAGGTGCGAGTGGGAAAAGGGACAGTGTCCTGATTCGTGATCCTACGGGCTCCCGAGCCGGGCGTGGCGAGTGTGTACAATCGCTACTTCGTCATGCATAGGGCGGGCAAACTGATCATCGCTATCGACGGGCCGGCGGGCGCGGGCAAGAGCACGATTGCCTCGCGGCTCGCGCGGAAGCTTGGTTACGTGAACCTGGAAAGTGGCGCGATGTATCGTGCCCTGGCGCTGAAGGCGATCGAAAGGGACGCTTCGTTCGACGATGAAACGGCGCTGGTGAAGCTGGCCGAAGGATTGCGGATTCAGCTGGAGCCGACGATCGGAGGAAATCGCACACTGCTCGACGGGCGCGATGTATCGGCGCGGATTCGCGAACGCGATGTCACCGAAGGAGCGTCGCGGGTATCGGTGCATCCCAAGGTGCGAGAGTGGATGGTAGCGCATCAGCGGGCGATGGGCGCGGGCGGCGGCGTGGTGATGGAGGGGCGCGATATCGGGACAAAAGTTTTTCCGGATGCGGACTTGAAGATTTTTCTGGACGCAGATCCGGTGGTGCGTGAGCAGCGCCGGATGGAGCAGCAGAAAATCAAAGGGGAAGTGGCGGCGAATGTGGCTGCGGAACTGCGCGAGCGCGACCGGCGGGACCGCACGCGGGCGGCGTCTCCGCTGGAGGCCGCGGCTGACGCGGTGAAGATTGACTCGAGCGGTATGAGCGAGGATGCGGTGCTTGAGCAGGTGGAGGAGCTGGTGCGGCAGAAGCTCTCTCGTTAGAGAAGTTCTAGGCGGGCGTTGAAGCTGTTGCCCGGCGCGCTAAGTCGGGGAATCGTCTCACTTTTGGAGTTCCCGCTTTTTTCGCCAGCCAGAGGTCACGCTGCACCTGCATTTTGAGCCAGAAATCCGGCGACGTTCCCAGAGCAGCCGACAGTCGCAGCGACATGGGGGCGGTGATACTGGCACGGCCATTTAGAATCCGGGACAGATGAGCGCGCGTTACTCCCAGGCGTTCTGCCGCTTCTCGAACGCTCATGCCGTTTAAGTAGTCTCTTAATACCTCGCCGGGATGTGCGGGATTGAAAATCATTTCTTCCTCAATGGTAGTCCTGATAGTCGAGCAGGATGACATGTTCGCCTTCGAATGAGAATGTCAGACGCCAGTTGCCACTGACGGCGACAGACCAATGACCGGCCAGGTCCCCCTTTAGCGCGTGAAGATTATTTCCCGGCGCATTCATGTCCTCAGGACGGCTCGCGACGTCAAGAGCAGTTAAGAGCCTTCTCAATCGTCCACTGTGCTTCGGCTGTATGCCAGCCTTCGATCCGGTTTCGGCGAACCTCTTCAGTCCTTTGATGCCGATAGCTGCGGATCACACGTATAGTGTATAGCTACGCTATACGGACTGCAATAATGATTGAAGGGATGCTTCGACTGCAAAAGAGCGCCGCTGTTCGCGGCGCCCTTTTTTCTCAGCATGACAAGGGGGTAAGGCTCTGCTCGGATTTGCCATCGCTGGACGGACGAATGCGTCCGTCCCTACATGGTTAGTTTTCGGTGGGCTCGACTTTGCCTTTTGGTGCCGGGAGCGTTTTGCCGGCCTTGCCGGGAGCTGGCGGCTCCGGCGGTTTGGGCGGCAGGTCGCTGGCTTTGCGAATCTGGATGCCATCGTGCTCGTTGTTGAGCACGATGTGCGAGGCGCCGTTGCCGACGCTGCCCGTGGCCTTGGCTTCGTGCTCGCTATTGTTCACTTTCAGCTCTTCAAACTCAGACTGAATCTCGCCGTCGCGAGTGCGCGCGTCGAGGCGGAAGCCGGCTTTGTCGGGCACCGCGAGCTGAATGTCGCCGTTGCGGTTGTCGATCTGCACGTTGCCCAGCGTGCGCATGATGACTTCGACTGTGCCGTTGTCATCCTGCAGGCGCACGTCGCCGGAGACGCGCTCCAGGCGGATATTTTTTGAACGCGTGGTCAGGCGTAGCGGGCCGGTGATCTCGTCGGCATGCAGATCGTCGGAGTCGAGATCGAGCGAGCCGTCGATACGCGAGAACTCCAGATCGGTGCGTGACGACTTGAAGGTGACGGACTTAGCGATGCGCTCCAGCTTCACGCTCTCCTGAAATTCACCCTCGAGTTGTACTCCGCCTTTGACGTCGGTGACTGTGATTTCGCTGACGCGTCCTTCCACATGCACGTCGCCGGTTACTTGCTCGACCTTCACCGAGCCTTTTTCCTGGCTGACTTTCACGTTGCCGGTGATGTCTTCGACAGAAGTGTCGGAGTGCTGCGTGGAGATGTCGATGTTGCCGCTGCGCGTGGCGATGTTCACGTCGCCGCGCCGAGAGTTGATGGTTACGGGCACCTTGCCGGGCACGGAAATGTCGAGATCGGTTTCGACGGAATGATCGCCCGCAGCCTCGGTTTTAGCGTCGACGGTAACCAACCCGCCGATGGTGGTGATAGTCGGCTTGGTCTGGTTGTTGTACTTGTCGGCGGCTTCCTGACTGTCGGCACCGAGCCGCTTGCGCACCACGATGGTGATCTTGTTGTCATCAGAGGCATGGACGCTGACCGCGCCACGCGTGTTGATGACTTTCAGGCTCGCTCCGGCGGGGAAGTCCTGCTCGAGATGATCGCTGAAGCTGTAGTTGTCGCCGAAGATGTTCTTGAAATCTTCGTCGTCGATGTTGAAATTGTCGCGGATGCCCGACCAGTTGGCGTGGTCGATCTGATGCGCGATGAGGCCGAAGACCATGATCATGATCACCAGGAAAACGCCGCCGGCGCCGATACCGCGGGAGCGCACGCCATCACGCTGCGATTGCTGATGCTCGACCAGCTTGACGATGCCCCAGAGAATCAGCAGCGCCGGCCAGTAGTTGGCGAAGATGTGCCACATGCGGCTGATGGAGAGAAAGCCCATCGTGCCCAGCAGGCAAACCACGCCGACGATGATCAAAACCAGCGGTCCGGCGAAGGAGCGGCGTCGCGGGGGAAGCGGCGGCTGTGGCGGAACCGGTGTGTATCCCGGCTGAACCGGAGGTTGCACTGTGCTAGACATTGGACACCTCCCCGGAAGAAGGCGGCTGCGTTCCCGTTGATTGATTTCCAGTTGACGAAGATTCCGCGGGCGCCGCTCCCGGAGGAGTCGGCGGCGTAGCGGCCGGTCCCGGCGGTAAAGGCCCCACGTGTCCCGCCGACGAAGCCGTGCTGCGCAGAAGCTGGATCACGCCGACGGCAAGAATCCAGGCGGGCCAGCTGCGATCGAGATCGACGGTGTTGGTGGTGTGCAGCAGAAGCAGCACGCCGGTGAGCAACACCATCGAGGGCGCCATGAGCCAGCGGGTGCGGCAGCGTCCGCAATTGCAGGCGCGGCCGACGCGCTCCCATTGCCGATAGAACATGAATATGCCCATGAAGACCAGAATCAGCGGCCAGAAGCGGTCGAGGCCGAACTCCCAGAAGCCCATGGTGTGCAGCAAGAAGAGCACGCCGAGTCCGATGAGGATGACGGCGCCAACGGGAACTTTGCTGGCCTCGAACTTTTCACCCATGCCGAAGCTCTGGCCCAGGCCGAGCGGATCGGGCGCGGGCTGTCCGGCTTGCAGTGCCTTGGCGGTGCGCACCGCGTCGATGATCTGGTAGACGTAGAAAAACGCAATGCCGATGCCGAAGATCCAATCCCAGCTTCCGGCGTGATCGGAGGCGAAGATCAGCATGGCGAAGATCAGCAAATGGGCCAATCCCTTGGCGTACTGCGAGCAATAGACCGCGCCCACGCCGAAGGGGAAGAATCCGGCGAGGATGCCCGCAACAGCGGGATTGGGGCCGGACGAAAGCCCGGACGTTGGCCCGGTTGCAACCCGCACACTTGGATCGGTGTAAGGCTGATATCCGGGTTGCGGCGCTTGCACGGGAGTAAATCCGGCGGCGGGCGCAGTTCCGGGAGCCGCGGCAGCGCTGTCAAGGCGTGCAGCCAGACAGCTCTCGCAGTAGATCACTCCGCGGACATCGCGGGTACAGTTTTGGCAAAGTGGCTTGCCGCACGTGCGGCAGAACGCCACCGCAGCTTGATCGCTGTGATTGGCGCAGTTCATACGAACCTCCTGTCAGTGGTCACCGACACCACAGGCAGATCCGGATTTGCCGGAGCATGCTCCGACGAATCAGAGGCGGATGGACCCACAGGAGCGCAGGCCAGTTGTATGAGACTTTCCGTCTGGCTGTAGTTGCGATCCTGCTTCTGCTCGGGCTGTTGCGTTCGGTCGTCCTTTTTGTTGTTGGTGTTGCTTTTTGGTTTCGCGGGGCCGGGCTCGGCGGGCGCGTTGCGGCGTAATTCGCGCAAGCGCGACTCGATCTCGTAAACCACGCGAACGTTTTCGTAATAGTGCACGAGCCGGGCCTGCGTCGCGTAATACGTGTGCCGGATGGCCGAAGGCCGCAGGCTGATCGCCCGCAGGTCGGCGGGTTTGACGCCCGCGACCGTCAGGCCCACCGACAGCGCAAAGAATGCCATGCCGAATGACATGGCAAAGCGCGGCTGGCGAACCATCGCCCAGATCGGCTCGAAGTATCCGGACACAGCAGCCTGCACCCGATCCAGCCAAGAGATGCTGTGCTGGGGCGTGCGAACTGTGACCCGCAGGCGTTGGGTGTCAACGCCCGTCGTGGATGCCAGGATGTTTGCTACCAGTGTGGCTGGAGGCTCCACCTCCGTGAGACCTTTCAGCCAATTGCGGCCCGCCTCAGCTTCAGCGAGCAGCGGCCCACAGGTTTTACAACCCCGGGCGTGGGCCTGGAAGCGGTCGAGCTCGGTCCCGCTCAGGACACCGTCAAGCATGTCCGCAAGCAGCAGGTCGAACTCGTGACACTGCATTCCGTTGCTGGTGTAGTCTGGCATCACATCACCTGCCTATAGGTACGTTGAAGAAGGCGTGCGAGTTCCGCCCTCCCGCGATTTATTCTGGATTTCACGGTACCCTCCGGAACCTTCAAAACAGCGGCAATTTCCTTGTAGTCCATATCCTGTAAGTCCCTTAGAATCACTGCTTCCCGAAGTTCGGGAGAAAGTTTGCCCAAGGCCTGGTGCACCGTCTCTGAGACCTCCCGCTGACGAACATGGGCATCTGGGGGCGCAGATTGGTCAGGTATTTGCTCACTGAGGGGCTGGGCGTCCTCGTGGTCGCTGGCGGTCGAGTCCATGGAGTCGGTCAGGCGGTCCTGCTTGGTCTTGCGGAAATGGTCGACCAGCAGGTTACGGGTAATGGTCGTCACCCAGGTCACGAACGCGCCTTTCGACGGGTCGTAGCTCGTAAGAGTGCGGTACATCTTGATGAAGACTTCCTGGGTGAGGTCTTCGGCGTCGTCGCCCGATCCGGCGAAGCGGTAGCAGATGTTGTAGATGCGCCGGTTGTAGTTCTGCACGATTTCCTCCCAGGCGGCGGCATCGCCGGCAATACATCGCCGAACCAGCATCGCAACGACCTGGACGTCTTCCACTTGCGCTCCCCGGAAATCGCTTAGCTAAGAGCTATGAGACCAGCTGTGAGCTTCGAGCGATGAGCTATCAGCAATGAGCAATGAGCTGTGTGTTTTTGAGACTTCAGGTTTTGCTCATTGCTCAGTGCTGACCGCTCACAGCTAACACAAGACAGTACGATTTTGTCGGCGTTCAAGTTCGCCGCCAAAGGTAACCATCTGGTAAGACAGGGAATTGTAGCAAGTGAGGGCCCGGATTGACTGTGATAGAAGATGGCCTCAGGCGTTGTCTTTTGAACGGGTGGAGAGTCGTCGCTACACGTCGCCTCATCTAGCTGACTTGCCCGGACGACACCAGAACGCTTGGTCCCTGACTGCTTGCCGCAATTTTCTTTTCCCGCAAGTTGATTTGCGAAGTGCGTTCATCTCCGCAGCAAGACGTTGAGGAGCAGGAACTGTGGAGGAGGCGAGATGCGCAAACAACGAGGATTCACTTTGATCGAGTTGCTGATCGTGCTGGCGATTATCTTGATCATTGCGGCGGCGGCGATTCCCAGCATTACTGGGGCGAAGATGAATGCGAATGAGACTTCGGCTGTCGTGTCGATTCGGGCAATCAATCAGGCCGAAGTGCAGTATCAGGTGGCGTATGGGGGATATGCGGACACGCTGGCGAATCTGGGCGGAGCCGATCCGTGCAAGAGGTCTGCCGAGAGTGCGTGCTTGCTGGATGACAGCCTGACCGGTGGAGTGAAGGCGGGATATAGCTTTACGGCAACCGGCAATTCGCCCGCGGGTGGGCAGAATACGGGATATGTTGCGGGCGCCGCGCCGGTGGCTTTCGATCGCACGGGGAAACGGCGTTTTTGCTCGACGGATAAGAATGTGATTCGCGCTGATTTGAATTCGGAGGGGAGTACCGTGCCTCCGGATGCCGAGCAGTGTGCGGGGTTTAAGGCGCTGAAGTAGTCTCAGCCATTGCCAGGGAGCGGACGCCCCCGTCCGCCGTGGGAGTGCAAGAGATCTTCGGGTCGATTGATGTCGGGGCTCCCTCCCCGGACGAGGGCGTCCGGGGCCCCATTTTCCACGCTTCCCAACGTTACTTTCGTAGTTACCTATGCACCAATTTTGATGCACTGTTCATCAACCCGTAACAATTGATTGCTAGAACAAGAGCATGGATCTGCATGCCTACAACACGCTGATCCTCTCCGATCTGCACCTTGGTGCGGAGACGAGCCGTGCGCGCGAAGCGACGCGCTTGCTGAAAGAGAGCCGATTCGAGCGGCTGATTCTGCTGGGCGATATCTTTGCCGACCTCAATTTTGCCCGCCTGACCAAAGACCACTGGAAGTTCCTCGGTTATATCCGCAAGCTATCGAATCCCAAGCGGAAGATTGAAGTGGTATGGGTCGAGGGCAACCATGATCACGGCCTCGCCGATATCATGTCGCACTTGGTGGGCGTAAAAGTTTACGAGAGTTACGAGTGGGACGACCGCGGGTTGCGGCACATTGCGATTCATGGCCACCAGTTCGATGGATTCCAGGTGAATCGTATCCGGCTGAGCCGGCTGGGGACTTCGCTCTATCTGCAACTGCAGAAGCTTGATTTCAAGAGCAAACCGATCGCGCGGCTGATCGACCGGCTGAATACGCGCTGGCTGCGCATGTCGCCGAAGGTTGCCGCCGGCGCCATCGCATACGCGAGACAGCACGATGCTGACAGAATTTTCTGCGGGCACACGCATGAAGCCATTCACGTGCAGCAGGATGGGATCGACTATTACAACTCGGGCGGGTGGGTCGACTCGCGGCTGACGTATCTGACGATCGACGAACAGGGGGTACAAATTCATGAATACGACGAACAACAATCCGGGGAGCGAACTGACGATCGTGATTCCGGCGAAGAACGAAGCGAAGCTGATTCCGCGCTTGCTGACCTCGCTGACGACTCAGGACTACTCGAAGATGTCGAGTACGAGAGTGTTGGTCGCTGACGCGAACTCAACCGACGGCACGCCGGAAGTCGTGATGAGTTTTCGCGACCGCCTGAACGTGGGTGTGATTCGCGGCGGAATGCCTTCGGTGGGCCGCAATCAGGGAGCGGCGCTGGCCGATACTCGCTACCTTCTGTTTCTCGACGCCGACATCGAACTGGCCGACAACTCGCTGCTGCGGCACTGCGTAGAGCGCGCGCAGAGCGGGAATTTGCATTGCGTTACCACCAATATCCGGTGCCGCAACGGAAACTGGATCGACAAGCTCTTCTACGTGGGCTGCGATTTTTTTCAGTACTTGTCGTATCTGCATCGTCCGTTTGCGACGGGCATGTTCATGCTCTTTGACCGCAAAAAATTCTGGGAGTTGGGCGGATTTCACGAGCAGATTCAGTTCGGGGAAGACTATCGCCTGAGCCAACAGGTGCAGCAAAAGCGCTTCGCGATTGTGCGCGGAGGCCTTTATACGACGAATCGGCGCTTCCAGCGCATGGGCCATGTGCGCGTGGGATGGTTGTTCTTGAAGACCGCGCTGAATTATTGGAATGAGAAGCATTTCTTGCGCGATCACAAGTATTGGGGCAACGAGGCCGACGGAGTTTCGCGCGGGTAAGCGTGGCCCTCAGCGGCTAAAGCCGCTCTGCGTAAAACGCGATAACGGCACGGCTGGAGGCCGTGCCCTTCCCGGGTTTTTTGTTGGCGAAAGAGTTTTCCTGAGAGTTTTTGTAGTGCGCACCGAAACAGGATTCGGACAACCAGCCGAATCCTGTTTTATTTTCTGCGTGCTGTGGCCGAGCCTAGAAGCGCAACACAATTCCGGTGGAGAGCCTCACGTTGTTCTGCGTTGTCGAGAAAAATCGTGTGGTGACGTAGTCACCCTGGAAGCGCCAGGCTACGGGTTTGATCAGCCGGTAGTCGATGCCGCCGCCGATCGCCGTGGCAAAGGAATTCTGCGTGCTGCCTCCGCTGATGTTTACGTGGCCGATGCCGAACATGGCTTCAGCAAACGGTCGGAACTTTCCTATGGAAGCCGAAACGCGCGGGCCAAACATTACGTTGTGCTCGCTGAAATTGAGGTTGACCGTGCTCGGGCAATCAACGCATAGGGGACCTGGAAAATTCTGTGAGCCATAGTTTCCGTTGAAGTCGGCGACAATGCCGATGTGCGGAAATACGCGGCCTTCCAGCGTGCCCTCCCAGCCGTTGGTGTTGGCGCGATCAATCGAAGACAGATCGGTATTGTAGAACGAATATCCGAAAAAGATGTTGCCCGAGGTCGGGGCCTGGGCCGCGGCCAGACTGCCCAATGCGAATAGCATCAAGATGATGATGAATCCCTTGCACATGAATCTCCTCCTTGCATGCATGGCAAAGCATGCGTGGCAAACTTCCTGCGTGCAAAAACCCTGCCTCACGCAGAAAGTTGTTGTATGCAAAGTTGTTGGATGCATCGAGCAGGGGGATGGATGATCGGAGAATCAGCGCGCACATCAGGAACGCAAAACAAAAATCAGAAACGCCAGACGATTCCGGTCGACGCGCGGTAGTCGTTCTGTGTGGCGTTGGCGTAGTGCGTGTGCATGAAGTCGGCCTGAAAGCGCCAGGAAAAGTTTTTGAAGAAGATTTTATAGTCGGCACCGCCGCCCACGTCGATCACGCTGTGGCGGTAAACGATTCCGCTCGAGTCGACCTGCTGGATTCCTCCCATGCCGTGCACAAAGGGCCGCCATTTTCCATAGGTCGCCGAGAGACGCACCCCGCCGACCAGGTTGTAGGTGGTGATGCTGCCGAAGGCATTGTTGCGGTAAAAGCCGCTACCATCGAGAACGACGCCGAGGTGGGTATAGCGTGCGAAGGGAATCAGTTCCGCCGATCCATTCCATCCGCGATAACTCTGTTGATTGACCGCTTCGGTCAGCTGGCCGTAAGAGACTCCGGCGTAGAGGTTGCCATGCGGAATGAGCTGTGCAGCCGCGGGCCGGGAGAATGCCAGAACTCCTAGCAAGGCCAGCACAGCCAGAGCAGTTTTTGACACGAATTCTTTCCTCCCCGGCGGTGGCGCCGGCAAAAAAGCTTTGCCATCAACGAAATCCGTTAGATGCAGTGTACCGGATGGCCAAGATGTCCCAGTTCACAAAATTACAGGAAATACATCCGAACTGGGGTATCCATGCGTACCAAAATTTAACAGACTTTCATGGTGCCAAAAGCCAGCGAGCAGCGTCTATTGCATTAGCATGCAACCTACGAACACAAATTGGCAAATGTGCGAGCAGCCGCTGTGTATGGCTGCTTTCGGGGAAGACAAGGAGTCGACGTTGAAGCTCAGTCTCGAAACCCGCAACCGTGGCGACGTCATCGTCGTGCACTGTCAGGGCCGCGTCGTATATCGCGATGAAGCGGCCGCCCTCTCGCGTCTTGTGGGCGAACTCCTGCAACACTCGGGCAAACTGGTCCTCGATTTCAGTGGGGTGAACTTTATGGATAGCGCCGGCATCGGGGAGCTGGCGTTGCTGCAAACCTGGGCGCAGGAAAAGGACGCCAGCCTGAAGATCGGCGGCGTAAGCCATGTGGTGCGCACGCTGCTCGATCTCACCAATTTGGATTCGGTGATGGAAGTGCATCCTTCGCTGGATGCGGCGCTCGAATCCTTCGAGGAAGAACAGATGGTCGCCGACTGCTGAGCCGTGATTGTTTTCCTACCGGAGCGAGGCTCGCCTCGCTCCTTTTGCTTTTGGGAATCAGGACTCGCACTAATTCTCGCGCTGAAATCTGTAGCGGCCCTTGCGTTCGGAGGCGACGGCTTCGGCGACTTTCAACAGAGCGCGTGCTGCGTGAGACAGATTTGCCTCCCTGCGGTAAATCAGGCGCAGCTTGCGTTGCAGCTGCAGCTCGCGGACGGGAATGCCTACCAGTTCTCTGCGCGCCAGCTCGGTCTCCACGCTGATGCCGGGGACGAGCGCGACGCCGTGGCCCATGGCGACGTATTGCTTGATGGCTTGCAGCGTGGGCAGTTCGAGATCCATATGCAGCGGCGTTTTGTGCGCTTTGAAAAGCTGGATCACTTTTTCGCGATACGGCGATGACACCGTGTGCGCCACGAACGACTCCGCTCCCAGCTGCTGAATGCTCAACTGCGGAGCTGACGCCAGCGGATGTATGGGAGGAACGATAAAAACCAGCTCGTCGAGATAGACCACGATGGAGTGCAAGTTCGGTTCCTGCGGTTCGTAGGAAAGCATGCCGAACTCGGCGTTGTAGCGCAGGACATCGTCGGGAATGAGACTGCCCAGAGCACGGTCGACCTTGATCTTGATCATCGGATGCAGCCGGCGAAACTCGGTGAGCAGCGGCAGCAAGTAGAGAACCGTGAACTCATTAGCGGCGATAACGAGCTTGCCGGTTTGCAATTCGCGCAGCTCGCTGAGCGACTCCGCCGCCTCGCTGCGCAGGTTGATCAGCTTTTCGGCGTATTCGTAGAGCACTTTTCCGGCGTCGGTGAGCACGCCCTCGCGAGAGGAGCGGTCCAGGAGTGCTTCGCCGAGTTCGTCCTCAAGTTTGCGGATGGTTTGACTGACGGCAGACTGCGTGCGGTGGAGTTTCTCGGCGGCGCGGGAGAAACGGCGCTCCCGCGCGACGGCAACAAAGACCTCGAGTTGAGATAGCTCCATGAGCTGCTCCTGCAGTGGGGTTAATCAAATATGCGCCGGGCATTAGTAAAACTTATTATACAATCAATACTAATCATAACTATAAAATTATAAGTTTTGCTTCTAGGGTATGTCGACCGTACCATGTACAGATCAGTAACTGGGTTCGAAGAGAACCGGGGTTCAAAACGATGAGCGCAGAACGAGCTCGGATCATCATTTTCGACACAACCTTACGAGACGGCGAGCAGTCGCCGGGCTGCAGCATGAATCAGACGGAAAAGCTGCGCCTGGCCCTTCAACTCGACCGACTCGGTGTCGATGTGATCGAGGCCGGGTTTCCGATTGCCTCGGATGGCGACTTCGAATCGGTGAAGGCGATCGCGATTGCGGTGCGCCGGCCGGTCATTGCCGGGCTGGCGCGCGCCTGTCGCGCCGACATCGAGCGCGCGTGGGAAGCGCTGAAGTATGCGGCGCACCCGCGCATTCACGTATTTCTGGCGACCTCAGACATTCACCTGCAATACAAGTTGCGCATCACGCGCGATCAGTGCGTGGCGCAGGCGCGCGAGGCGATCCGGCTGGCAAAGTCTCTGTGCGAGGACGTGGAATTTTCTCCGGAAGATGCCACGCGCACCGATCCAGAATTTCTCTGCTGCATCCTGAACGCGGTGGTCGAGGAAGGCGCGACCACGCTGAATATTCCCGATACCGTCGGGTTCACCGTTCCCAGCGAATATGCCGAGTTGATTTCGACCATTCGCCAAAACGTGAAGGGGATTGAGAAAGTCGTCATCTCGGCGCACTGCCACAACGATCTCGGCATGGCGGTCGCGAACGCGCTGGCTGGAGTCAACGCCGGCGTGCGGCAGGTGGAATGCACGATTAACGGAATTGGTGAGCGCGCGGGCAACGCGTCGCTCGAAGAAGTTGTTATGGCGATGCACGTTCGCCGCGACCAGTATCCGTACGCGTGCGGTGTGATCAGCGAGCAGATTTATGCCTCCAGCCAGATGCTGAGCGAGATCACCGGCATCCCAGTGCAGCCGAACAAGGCCGTGACCGGGCGCAACGCGTTCGCGCACGAGGCAGGCATTCACCAGGATGGCGTGCTGAAGAATCCGTTGACCTACGAGATCATGACGCCGAAGTCAGTGGGCGTGCCTGATTCGAGGCTGGTGCTGGGCAAGCATTCCGGGCGCCACGCACTCGGCATTCGCTGCGAGCAGCTAGGATATCAATTCGATCGTCGCGCTTTGGACGACATTTATCGGCGCTTCGTGCGCCTGGCTGACAAGATCAAGCATGTAGAAGACCGGCATCTGCTGGAGTTGATCCGAGATACGCATAAGCCTTCGGGTTCGGCCACGCCGCTGATTGAGCCGATCGCACCCCTCCAGGCCGCTGCGGTAAATGCGTCATCGGCGGGGCCGTCCGCCGCCGATGATTCATCGATGAACCACGCGGCCGCCACTCCCCATTCGCCGGAACCTGCGCGGCCCTTTCCCGTGCCGCCTGCAGCCGGCACATTCGCCTCGCCGCTGACCTCCGATCCTCACCACGAGCACACCCAGTCGGAAGATTATTTGTGGGGAGTGTAGGCGGATTGGGTGATTGGGTCATTTAGCCATTTAGTCATTTGTGATTGAGCCGTCCGGGCGATTTAGCGATTGGACACCTCTCGGCTGGGTTACCATTTATTGCTCCTCAATGGCTAAATGACTCAATCACTCAATGACTCAATTCTGAATCTCACAGTTCTCCCCGGCGACGGCATTGGCCCGGACGTGACCGAGCAGGCCGTGCTTGTTTTGCAGGCTGTGGCTGACACGTTCGGCCACAAGATTCAGCTTCAAACCAAGCTGATCGGCGGCGCGGCACTCACTGCCGCCAACGATCCTCTTCCCGCCGACACAATTGCGGCTTGCCTATCCTCTGGGGCGGTGTTGCTTGGCGCGGTAGGTAATCCTAAATTCGATCAGAATCCCGGACATCTGCGGCCCGAGGCAGGGCTGCTGCGGATACGCCGCGAGCTTGGAGCGTACGCGAATCTTCGGCCCGCCGTCTTCTTTCCTGCGCTGGAAGATTCTTCTCCTTTGCGGCCCGAACTGGTGCGCGGCACCGACATCATGATCGTGCGCGAGTTGCTCGGCGGAGCTTATTTCGGACAGCCGCGCTCGATTGAAGGCGAGCCGGGCTCGCGCGTGGCGGTGAACACGATGCGCTACGGCGAATCCGAAATCGAACGCATCGCGCGAGTAGCTTTCGATCTCGCGATGAGGCGGAAGAAAAAAGTTCTGTCGGTCGACAAGGCGAATGTGCTTGAGTGCTCGCGGCTGTGGCGCGAAGTGGTCACGCGCATCGGCAAGGACTATCCCGAGGTGAAGCTCGGGCACCAATATGTTGACTCGGCGGCGATGTTGCTAGTGCAGCGGCCGGCTGATTTTGACGTGCTGCTTACCGAAAATATGTTCGGCGATATTTTGTCGGATCAGGCGGGCGGAGTTGTGGGCTCGCTGGGGTTGCTGGCCTCGGCCAGCATCGGCGGGCCGGTCGGGCTGTACGAACCGGTGCACGGCTCGGCGCCAGACATTGCGGGCAAGGGAATCGCCAATCCGCTCGGCGCGATTTTGTCGGCAGCGATGCTGTTGCGGCATTCGTTTCAGTTAGGGGCGGAGGCGGCTTGCATTGAGAGCGCGGTTTCCAGCGTGTTATCGCAAGGTGCGCGCACGAAAGATTTGGCGGGGAAGGGTCAGACTGCGATATCTACCGTCGAGATGGGATCACGCGTTGTGGAGGCGGTGAGGAAGTCGGCGACATCTGGAAAGCAAAAGCTGGCCTGACAGGGCGCGCCAGAGCAGTTTTCAATCAACAATCAAAAATCATCAATCAACAATGCCATACCCGACTATGGCAGCGTTTTGGCCTGAGTCGCCACCGGCCCGCCGCCATCATATTTGCCAGTCACGTCGTTCCACCGAATGTGCAACATCTCCTGGAACATGCGGGCGCCGTCGAGCACCGGGTTGATGCGCGTGTCGCCGCTGTGGCCCCAGGCCACGGGAATTTCTTCGACCTTCAATCCGAACTTGCGGGCTAGGAAGAGAATTTCCGGATCGAATCCCCAGCGCTCGATTTTCTGAAGCGGAAAGATGGTCTGCGCCGCCCTCTGCTTGAACGCCTTGAAACCGCACTGCGTATCTTTGAATTTCAGGCCCAGCGTGAGGCGCAGCAGCAGATTGAAAATACGCCCGAAGAGTTGACGATGCAGCGGCTGGCGCTGCGTCTGGGTTTCGGCGCGCAGCCAGCGTGAGCCGATCGCGATGTCGGCGCCGTTCTCGAGAGCCTGGAAAAGTTTCGGCGCTTCTTCGATCGGAGACGACAAATCCGCGTCACTGAAGAGCACCACGCGCCCGCGCGCGTTAAGCATGCCGTTGCGGACGCTGTATCCCTTGCCGCGGTTGCCGGGATTTTCGACCAGGCGAAGCGCCGGGTTCTTTGCGGCGAAGCTGCGAACGATCTCGGCGGTGTTGTCGCGCGAGCCATCATTTACGACAATGACCTCCGCGTCCCACCCTTGCTGGTGCAGGTAGGTAAGCACCTTTTCGAGCGTCGCGCCTAGGCGCGCGCCCTCGTTGTAGGCGGGGATAACGATGCTGTAAAAGGGCTCCAAAGCGGCTCTCATTCGTGAATCAGATGCGAGTGACGCTCAAAACGTCCACCAAGGATTGTACTTTGTGCGGTTAGGCAAAGGAAATTAGCATCTCATACTGCGTTTATCAAGTGTGGAAGCTCAGTCAGACCCACGTATAAGTGTCCGGCGGACGGTGCCCATTACTCGGTTACTCTTACAACTGCCAAGGTCGCATCGTCGGTTTGATTTCTTTCGGAAAAATCATCCATAGCATAGAGGACCAAGTCGACTAGATCGCTGGCTTTGTCGACGCGTTGCGCTCCGTAGCGGGCTGCCGTCAATAAGCCTTCGACTCCCCATTCCTGGCCATCCGGATTGGCCGCCTCGACCACTCCGTCGGTATAGGCAATCAAAAGGTCGCCTGGCTCAAGCCCGATAAACTTTTCTTCATAGATTGAATCCGGGAACATCCCAACCGGAGCGCCGCTGGTCTCCAGCCACTCGACCGAGCCGTCGCGGCGCAGGACGACAGGCGCATTGTGTCCTGCATTGACGTAGCGGAGCGTCCGCTTTGCGTTGTCGAAGACACCGTAGAACAACGTTGCGTACCGGTCCGCCAGCGATGACGCATATGCCTGATGATTGACCGCTTTGAATAACATGGCCAGGTCGGCTCCGGTGAACAAGGCGGCCGTCCGGAGGGAGGACTGCACGTTGGCGATCATAAGGGCTGCGGCCAACCCCTTGCCCGATGCGTCTCCAACGACCAATGCCAATTGGTCGCTCTTAAGTGGTTTGCCCTTAAGAGGAATGAAACTGTAGCAATCGCCGCCGAGCGCCCGAATCTGGCGGCAGCGGGCGCTATAGTCCAGGGAATCGTTGATGGTGCTCGGCGCCTGCATAAAGCCTTTCTGCACGTCGCAGGCCAGTATCCAGTCCTGGCTCACGTCCACTACCATTTGGTCGGTCATCATTTTTTTCTCGCCTCTGTTACGTATGTCGATTCTGGACACCCGAAATCGACACGAGTTGCTGATTTTGAGTGAAAAATATTTCTTGGGGGCATGTAGAGAACGGCAGGGTCGGCTCCGACTACAGCATGAAAACGCGATAACAGCGCTGGCAAACGCGGTTAGCGCCACATACCGAATAAAGGAGCGAACGATATGAAATACATTTTGCTGATGTTGGGCACGAAGGCAGGCGTTCAGGGTTACCACACCTGGCCGAAACAGGAGATTGACGCGCACATGGCGATTCTTCAGCGCATCAACAAAGATCTGACGGCGTCCGGCGAGTTTGTCGCCACACAGGGCCTAGCTGACCCACACGAAGCCAAGGTTGTGCGCGGCGAAAAAAATGGAGTGCCTGTCACCGATGGAATTTTCCCCGAGTCGAAGGAGTTTCTGCTCGGCTACTGGATCGTCGACGTGGCCAGCGCTGAGCGCGCTTATGCCATCGCGGCGCAGATCTCGTCAGCGGCCGGACCAGGCGGTCGACCGACAAACATGCCGATCGAAGTGCGGCAGTTTGTAAGCCATGAACGCAAGGCGCAATAGACGGAGCCCGAGAACGCCCGCATTTTGCGTGCGGTGATGCGAGATCAGCTTCGAACTCGACAGGAGAGAGTTATGAAATACATTTTGATGATGACCGGAAAGAAATCTGACTTCGAGGGATACGCAAAGTGGTCGAAGGAGGATCTGCAGGCGAATGTGACCTTCATGCGCGCATTCAGCAAAGAGCTGAAAGATTCGGGCGTATTTGTTTCGACCGAGGGCCTGGGATGGCCCAGCGAGGCCAAACTCGTCAGGGCCGGAAAAAACGGAGAGCCAATCACCGACGGAGTATTTCCAGAGTCGAAGGAGTTTCTGGCTGGATACTGGATTATCGACGTAGAAAGCGCAGAGCAGGCATATCGGGTTGCGGCGCGAGCTTCACAGGCGCCGGGCCCCGGCGGAAAGCCTGGAAACATGCCCATTGAAGTGCGGCCGGTTCTGAGTGGCCACGCAGATTTGGGACTCTGAACTCCGCCGACAAAAAACGGAGATGGCTGACCCTCAACAAGACATCCCGATCGAGCATCTGCTGCGCGAACTTTCGCCGCAGGTGCTCGGCGCCGTGGCTCGCCGCTTCCACGACTTTCCCCTGGCCGAAGACGCTGTGCAGGAAGCGATGATCGCCGCGTTCACGCAATGGCCGCAGGAGGGCGTTCCCGACAATCCGCGGGGCTGGCTCATTCAGGTGGCGTGCCGGCGCATGGCGGATCACCTGCGCAGCGAGATTGCACGGCGCGAGAGAGAACAAGAAACCGCGATGACAGCTGAAACCGTAACCCCGGCGCCCGCCCTCGAGATCGAGGCCGACATGGATCCAGACGACACGCTGATTCTATTGTTCATGTGCTGCCATCCGGCGCTGACTTCGTCTTCGGCAATCGCGCTGACGCTGCGCGCGGTGGGCGGCTTGACCACCGCTGAGATCGCGAATGCGTTCCTTGTGCCCGAGGCCACGATGGCGCAAAGGATCAGCCGCGCCAAACAGACCATCAAAACTTCGGGTGTGCCGTTCCGGTTGCCTTCTGCGCACGAGCGGATGGAACGCCTGCCCGCAGTTCTGCATGTGCTCTATCTGATCTTCAGCGAGGGATATGCCAGCAGCATCGGGTCGCATCTGCAACGGCTGGACCTGGCGCGCGAAGCGATCCGCCTGACGCGCAACACGAAAAAGCTGTTGCCTGACAATCCCGAAGTGGCAGGACTTCTGGCGCTGATGCTTTTAACTGATGCGCGCCGACCAGCCCGAACTGGTCCGGACGAAGAATTGATTCCGCTAGATAGGCAAGATCGAACTCTGTGGGATCGCGGGGAGATCTCCGAAGGAACTGAGCTTCTCACAGCCGCGCTATCGAAAGCATCGGTGGGCTTGTATCAGCTTCAGGCAGCAATCGCCGCCGTTCACGACGAAGCCGCGAGAGTAGAGGACACTGACTGGCCGCAGATCCTGGCCTTATATGAGTTGCTGAAGCGAGTTGCCCCCAGCCCCATGGTAACTCTCAATCACGCGGTCGCGGCGGCCATGGTGGACGGTCCTGCCACGGGCCTCGAGCTGCTCAAGGCTCTCGACGGCGATCCGCGTATTGCCGGGCGCTATCGTCTCGACGCTGTTCGCGCGCATTTATTCGAAAGGATGGGCGATCAGGAAGCCGCCATCAAGCACTACCGAATTGCGGCTGCGCGGACCACGAGCCTGCCCGAACGGAATTACCTCATCACGCAAGCAGCGCGCTTGGCTGGTGCTTAACTCTCAAGGTGCGATTGAAGAGGAGAAACTTCCGCCGAAAATTTCTAAGCGACCTGGCGCTTTTGCGCCAGCATAGCGAAGTATTCAGCGACCAGATCCGCGTCCCACAGGCCGCGGTAAGCCTCTTCGCTCATGGTGCGTGCGGCTTCTTCGTGGGTGTGCGCAGGTTTGTAGGAGCGCGCGGTGCGCAACGCGTCATAGACATCGACGACTTGCAGTATGCGTGGCAGTACAGGAATCTCGGAGCCGCTCAAGCCGTCCGGATAACCCGAGCCGTCGGTGTGCTCGTGATGATGGCGAATGATCGGCAGCACGAGCCGCAGTGAGCGCAACGGACGGCAGATGTTTTCGCCCGTAATGGGATGCTGCTTCATGATCTGCCACTCAGCGGGCGTGAGGTCGGCGCCTTTTTTTAGAATTTCGTCGGGCACGGCAATCTTGCCGAGGTCGTGCAGGTATCCGCCACGCTTCAGGGCGAGAATCGAGTCTTCGTCCAAGCCGAGGTGACGCCCGAGTTCGGCGGCGTGCACAGAAAGCCGTTCGCAGTGGCCCTCGGTATAAGGGTCGCGGCCTTCCACGATGAGCCCGAGCGTGCAGAGGACGGAATCGGCGGTCTCCAGTTCGTCGGTGAATTCTTTCAGGCGAAGCAGAGACTTCACGCGCGCGATTAGTTCTTCGGCCAGGACAGGCTTGTTGAGAAAGTCGTCAGCGCCGGATTCGATGCCGCGCACCTTGTCGCTGCTGTCGCTGAGGCCGGTGATCAAAACGAAGGGAATCAGCCGCGTCGCCGGGTTCTCTTTCATGATGCGGCAGAAGTCGTAGCCGGATCGTCCCGGCATCATGACATCCGAAAGAATCAGGTCGGGCGCTTGGCGGCGGACTTCGGCCTCGCCCTCTTCGGCGTTCGATGCTGTGACCACGTCGTAGCCACGCATTGTGAGCAGTTGATTCATCAATCCCGCGATCGAAGGCTGATCGTCGACCACCAGAATGCGTGGCGCGCGCCGTCTTGGGAGGAGATCACCCATATTCGGATAAGAAGCAGTCGCCTCCCTTGGCGTTGTCCGTGTCTCGGAGTTCGCCGCGGGGTCGGAGAAAGGGTAGGACATGCGAGTCATCGATGCGTCGAGTCATCGGTCGAATCATCGACTGACGCATCGACCTAACGAATTTCATTCTACTGCGATTGCGAGAATTCTGCCGGGAGCCGTGCCGCAGCTGTGGAACGATGGAACGCGCGGGTCCGCGGGCATTCCCACTTCGGGACTGAATTCACTCGACATGTGACAAGAAACCTTGCGCCGCACAGCCTCGCCTGCCTACTCTCGCGGGATGCGATGGATTCGACTCGTGATTTTTGTCTTCTCGTGCGTTGTCTGGTTTGTCGTGGCAGCGTCGGCTGGCGCCGTCGCTAAAGTACACGTCATTAGCTTCGGCAAGTGGAGCACTGTCGCATGGTTTGCGGGAACCGGGGCAGAGAATGAGAAGCCGCTGACGCTGAAGGTACGTCCGTTGATGGTCGATGGCCGCGTCAAAGAATTTTTTCTGGGCGCGCCGCACGAAGTCACGGATCGTTTGTTCGTGGTGCGCCGCGCTTTCCGCGTGAATGACAGCCTTCCCGACGATTCTGCACCGCGCTGGCAATGGCAGCGTGGAGGATGGCTGCTGGTCGATCGGATTACGGGGCGCGTCTCTCCGATCAATCTGCCAGATTTCGATGCGTATTTTTCCCCGGCCAGTTGGTATCGCGACTACGTGGCTTATTGCGGCGTGTCTGACGATGGCCGGAAAACCTACGCCATCGTGGCGCAACTGAGCCGCCGCAAGCCGGTCATGAAGAAGCCATTGTCGAACGATGTTCCGACTGACCACGGGCCCGGCGACAACGCTGTCCCCGACTCTGCGTGCGCAGCGCCAGTATGGCAGCGTGCTCCGGCGCGCGTGAGTTTTGCCGTGGAGGGAAGCATGAAACAAACTTTTGCCATTCGTGGCCACATCGTCGATGTGGTAAACGACGCTGAAGACGAGGAAGACGAAGGTACGAAGTGATTGTCAAGGGACAGCCGCCTCGGCTGTCCGGTCGAGCGCAGTTCGACGATTTTTGGGCCCTCCATGTCCGTCGCCTATAATTGGGTTCGTGAAGAAAGCCGTCAAAGCGGCGTGTCCCCACGACTGCCCCGATGCCTGCGGCGTGCTCATTACAGTCGAAGACGGTCGGGCAACCAGGATTCAAGGCGATCCCGAGCATCCCGTCACGCGCGGATTTCTGTGCGCGAAAGTGGCGAAGTATGTCGATCGCGTGTACTCGCCGGGACGCGTGTTGTATCCCATGCGGAGGGTTGGGCCCAAAGGGCCAGACGCGGGCGAGGGTGCTTGCGCCACACAAGACCAGATCTGGCGCCGCATCTCGTGGGACGAGGCGCTCGATGAAATCACCGCGCGATTTCGCTCGGTCGCCGATGAGTTTGGCAGCGAGGCGATTTTGCCTTACTCCTACGGTGGGACGCTGGCCACGTTGAATGGATCCACCATGGATCGCCGGTTCTTCCACCGGCTGGGCGCCTCCCAGCTTGATCGTACGATCTGCTCCGCGGCAGGTGAGGCGGGCGTGCTATCGGTTTACGGCGCGAAGATGGGCACCGAACCTGAGCAGTTCGCGCATTCCAAATACATCATCGCGTGGGCGGCGAATATTCATGGCAACAATGTGCATCTGTGGCCATTCATCACGGAGGCACGGCGCAAGGGCGCCAAACTGGTGGTAATTGACCCATACCGCACGCGGACCGCGGCGTGCGCCGACTGGTATTTGCCCATCAATCCCGGAACCGATACGGCGCTGGCGCTCGGCATGATGCACGTCATATTCGCCGAAAACCTGCACGATGAAGACTATCTTTCGAAATACACGATCGGTTTCGAGCAGTTGCGCGAAAAAGTGAAAGAATACTCGCCGGAGCGGGTCGCGTGCTGGACGGGAATTTCGGCTGATGACATTCGCACTCTAGCGCGCGAATATGCGACGACTCGCCCGGCAGTCATCCGGTTGAACTATGGTGTGCAGCGCTCGGAGTATGGCGGAATGGCGACGCGCACCATCTGCATGCTGCCCTGCGTGATTGGATCATGGAAAGAAGTCGGCGGCGGGCTGCAGATGTCGCTCAGTGGCGCGGTGGAAATTGGAAAGAAAGCACTGAAGCGCCCTGATCTGATGCAGACCGCGCTGGGCCGCGAGGCGCGCACCCTCAACATGGTCGAACTCGGCCGCGTGCTGAACGTGGTGAATGATCCTCCGGTGAAGATGCTGTTCGTCTACAACTCGAACCCGGCGGCGGTGTGCCCGCAACACAACGACGTGATTCGTGGACTGAAACGGCCGGATCTTTTCACCGTGGTGCACGAGCAATTTTTCACCGATACGACCGACTATGCCGATATCGTGCTGCCGGCGACGACGTTCTTCGAGCACAAGGATCTGCAGAAGGGCTACGGGCATTACTATTTTCAGGTTTCGAACCAGGCGATTGCGCCCTTGGGCGAGTGCCGCTCGAATGTCGATCTGTTTCGCGCGCTGGCCGAGCGCATGGGATTCAAGGAAGACTGCTTCCGGGAATCGGTGGACGAGATGATCGATCTTGCGCTGGATTCGCAGAATCCGTGGATGGAAGGGTTGTCCCGCGAGCGGTTGGAACGGGGAGCGGTGCGGCTGAATTTCACGCCTTCCCGGAAGCCAGCGGAGCTGCGCTCCGCCGGACAGCCGGGGGCGGCGGTCCCCATAAGTTCTCCCTCTGAACCTTTTCTTCCTTTTGCTCACGGGGGATTCCGCACGGCTTCGGGGAAAGCCGAGCTTTACAGCGAGAGTCTCAAAGAACAGGGTCTCAATCCCGTCGCGGAGTTCATCCCTCCGACGGAATCGCGCCACGGAGCGGCCAGCACTCGCGGGCAGGCCGGTACAAAACTAAGCCTTCCGTTAGAATTGCTGGCCCGCAAGGCCGACAACTTCCTGAACACGACGTTTACGAATGTACCTTCGGTGCAGGAGATGGAAGAGGCCGGTCTATTGGAAATCTGCGCGGCCGATGCCGCCGCGCGCGGCATCCGGAACGACGATACGGTGCGGGTCTTCAACCATCGTGGCAATATCCTGCTAAAGGCGCGCGTCGATGGCAAAGTTCAACCCGGTGTCGTCTCCGCGACGCTCAATTGGGCGAAGATGACTCCCGGCTTCCAGAGTATTAACAGCTTAACCTCAGAAAAACTTACCGACATGGGCAACTCGGCCACGTTTTATTCCGTCTTGGTTGAAGTGGAACGAATCCAGTCCAACGAAAGCAGTACCGGCAGGGCGGACGAGGCCTGACACGAACGCAAAACTTACGGCGAAGTCATGCCAATGCTTGGGGATTGCGCAGCAGAAGTTCTAGCTGCGTGCGAGATTTCTGCTGCGGGCGAGCCCGTAAACACCTCATCTTGGACGCTTTCCGTTGCTCTACCGTATAATGACAGTTTTCTTACATCCCAGAGGCTGAGGTCGTAGCGATTTCTTTTCGCTTTCATTCGGAGAGTCTTGTTGTGTCCAAGCGCGCCGGTGGTTACCGCGCGGTGTCCTCGCCATCTCCTTTATTTCGCCGGCCTTGGCTCGGATTGGGATGGCGCGGGCGCAAGGCACGCTGCCGGATGATGGCTGCGCTGTTGCTGACGCTTCTATTAACAGCGACTGGCATCCTGTGGGCGCAGAACGATGTGATCTCCGAAATCACCGTCAGCGGCAACCGCCGCATCCCCAAGGAAACGATCCTAGCCCGCATCTTCACCAAGCCGGGCGATATTTACGACCCCGCCGCGCTGGAGCGCGACTTCAACTCGCTGTGGAACACCGGCTACTTCCAGGACATACGCTTTACCCGCGAGCAAACGCCCAAAGGCTGGCGCATTGACGTCACGGTGAAAGAGAAGCCGACCATCCGCACCATCGATTACGTGGGTACGAGTTCGGTTTCCAACAGCGACATCCTCGACCGTTTCAAGCAGGACAAAGTGGGGCTTTCAGTGGAAAGCCAATACGATCCCACTCGTATTAAAAAAGCAGAGGTGTCGATCAAGAACCTGCTCTCCGAGCACGGACGTCAGTTCGCAACCATCCGCACGGAAATCCGGCAAGTTCCACCCGCTGCAGTCGGCATTACGTTTGTGGTGAAGGAAGGACCAAAGGTCAAGGTTGGCAAGATCAAATTCGTCGGCAACAAGAACGTGAAGACGCGCGTGCTGCGCGCCGCTATGAAGAATTTGCGGCCGATCGGCATTCCGCACTCGATCTTCCTGGAAAACATCTTCTCGAAGACCTACGACGCCACCAAACTGGAAGAGGACACGGAGCGGGTGCGCGCGGAGTATCAGAACCGCGGCTACTTCAAAGCCGGTGTGGGCGATCCCAAGACCGAGATTCATGACACCGGCACGAAAGGCGTGCGGATTCCACTCATCCAGCACGGAGCCGGCAAGGCCGTCGATATCACCATGACGATCGAGGAAGGCGACAAGTACCGGCTGGGCAAGATCACCTTCAAAGGCAACAAGGCGATTCCGAATTCTGCCGCCCTGCGTTCGCTGATCCCTCTGAAGGACGGGGACGTTTTCAGCCGCGAAAAAATCGCCAAGGGCATCGAGAACCTGCGCAAGGCTTACGGCGAATACGGCTACATCAACTACACCGGTGTGCCTGCGACGACCTTCGACGACGACAAGAAGCTCGCGTTTCTCGAATTCGATATCGAGGAAGGCAAGCAGTTTTACGTAAGACGCATCGAGTTCCAGGGCAATACCACAACGCGCGACAAAGTGATTCGCCGCGAGTTGCTGCTGGAAGAGGGCGGCATTTACAACTCAAGATTGTGGGAAGTCAGCCTGCAGCGCCTGAACCAGCTTTCTTATTTCGATCAGCTGAAGCCCGACGATCCCAACGTCACCGACAAAAAGCTCGACGAGAAAGATGGGCTCGTCGATCTGACGTTGAAGGTCCATGAAAGAGGCAAAAACAGCATCGGCCTCAACGGCGGCGTGAGCGGCTTGGAAGGCGCGTTCATCGGGCTGAATTATTCGACCAACAACTTCCTCGGGCGCGGCGAAACGCTGCAGGTGCAGATCAGTCTCGGCAACCTGGCGCGCAGCGTGTTGTTTGGTTACACGCAGCCCTACATGTTTGACCGGCCGCTGCAGTTCGGGTTTACCGTGTTCGGCAACAAGATCAGCTTCAACCAGGCGCGGCAACTCTCGATTTTCAGCGGACAGAACCTGAATCTCTCCGCGGCCGTTCTGCAGAACCTGCAGAATTATTCGCAGTCGAGTGTCGGCTTCACGACGTCGGCGAGCTATCCGCTGCGCAGCCGGTCGTTCAAGCGAGTCGGCATGACCTATTCGCTCGACCGCTCTACGCTGCTGCCCTTGAGCACTGCGTCAAAGAATCTTTTCGAATTCATCCAGTTCCGCGGCATCTCCGGGCCAAACGCCGTCAACGGAATCATCACCAGCAAGATCTTCCCCAACTTCTCGATGAATACGCTCGACAGCGGCCTGTTCCCGCACAGCGGCCGCCAGTTGACGGTGGGCGCGGAATTTGCCGGGATTGGCGGCACGGTTCGGTCGATTCGCCCGATTGTGCAATATAAAAAGTTCATTCCGGTGCAGAAGCGCCGCAACACCATCGGCTACAGCGTCAACGGATCGTTCATCACCGGCTACGGCGGCCTGGTAGCGCCTCCGTTCCAGCGCTTCTTCATGGGCGGCGAAAACGACGTTCGCGGATTCGATATTCGTTCGGTTTCACCGGTCGCCTTCCTGCCCAGCGCGGGCGCGATTACTCTGACTGATCCGACAGGCGTGCCCGTGCCGAAAGATCCGAGCAATCCGCGCCGCGGAGCCATCAGTGTCCCGATTCCGATCGATCAGATCGTCTTCCCCGGCGGCGACATGAGCGTGTGGACCAACCTCGAATACCGCATCACGATCGCGGGCCCGGTGGCCATCGCGCCGTTCGTCGACGCCGGTATCGATCCGATTATTCGCCGCTCGCAGTTGCTGATCTCACAGCAGCAGTATGAAGGCGTTATCAGCACGCCATTCGGATGCCCCAACTTTGACCCCTCTGAGGCCAGCGGCTGCACGCCCGGAAGCCTGCTGAATCCGCGACCGTCTCAAAACCTTGAGGTGCTGGGCGCGACTAACTGGCGTCCGCGCATGTCGACCGGACTTGAGTTGCAGATGTTTCTACCGGTGGTCAATGCGCCGTTCCGCATTTACTGGGCCTATAACCCATTGCGCCTCGACACCCCCGCGAATCCCCCGATTCCGATTACGCGAGGTATGTTCCCGCCGGGCGCCGACGGCGACTATACCTACGGCTTGGCCAAGGCGACGTATGCGCCGAATTTCCTGTTGCGCGAACCGCGCAAGACGTTCCGGTTCACTGTGGCCACCACGTTCTAAGGCTGATTCCGGGGCGTAATTTCATTCGGGATTGGTTTGACGAGGCGAAAGCAGGGTATCTATAATGCTACTGATCCACGCCATCCGAGCGTTGAGGGCTGGACCACAGGCCCGCAGGCTTGACCTGTTTTCCCTGGCAATGGGGCGCGCGTTTTCCGGCCGCGGCAAGTACCGTGGCGGAGACTTCATTCTGTGCACCCCGGCTGCGCAGCCCGGCGTTGACTGAAAGAAGCGAATCTGAGAGCGAAGTTCACTACCCGAGGCCTGTCCTGACGGGCAGGATTCGACGAGCACTTCAAGGAGTTCAACCGATCCAATGACAAGCAAGTTCTTGCGATTTTCTCTGGCTGCTGCGGTTCTCTTCGCGATTTCCGCACTGGCTCAAACCGGCAGCGCCACCACCCCAGCAGGTACGGGCGCTCTGCCCGCCGCTCCCTCCGCATCGGCTCCGGCCGATGCCCAGCCTCCTGCGATCACCGGCACCAAGGTGGGCGCGATCAACATTGAAGGCGCCATCTTTGGCAGCAATGAAGGTCGCAGGGACATCGAGGGCCTACAGAAGAAGTTCGAGCCCAAAAACGCCGAACTGAAGAGCGCCAACGACGAACTCGAAGGCCTGAAGAAGCAGCTCAGCACCCAGCAAGACAAGCTGAACGAAGACGCTCTTGCCAATCTCAAGAAACAGATCGAGGGCAAGCAGAAGACTTTTGACCGCTCGATGCAAGATGCGCAGGAAGAGTTCGGCAACGGCCAGCAGGAGATCGCCAGCCGCATTCTTCAGAAGATGGCTCCCATGATCGTCAAGTATGCCGCCGACAACGGATACGGCATGATCATCGATACCTCGAAGCAGTGGCCGCAGAGTCCGGTCCTGCTGGCGGGGCAGAGCGTCGATATCACCAAGGCTGTGGTGGACATCTACAACGCGCAGTCCGGCGTGCCTGCGCCGGCCTCGACGGGCGCTGCCAAGCCGGCGGCTCCGAAGCCGGTGGGTACGACACCGGCGAAGCCGGCGACCACCGCGCCTCCGAAAAACTAGCTGACACCATCAGGTTCCGGACACTCCGGCAGCCTGAAAAGTTCCAGAAAGCCGCGTTACGAGCGCGGCTTTTTTATTTTGTGCACGCATCACCCGCACCGTTTTCTTGGTGTCAATACCAGCAAAGAAATTTCGCGCTGGGAGGGACGCCATGGTGAAACAGGCCTCATTGGAACGGGGCATATTTAGCAACAGCATGCTGGAAGTTTCCTGGGCGCAGCGCTCGCGCCGCAACCTGAGCACGCTGACATCGTTTGCGATTGAAGCGGTGGTGCTGAGCGTGCTGATTCTCTTGTCGATCCTCAAAACCGTTGTGATGCCGACGGTGCAGACGGTCTCTACGCCGATCTTCGCGAGGCGAGCGGAGCCCATGCGTGTCGTCGGAACACAAGCCCACAGCGGTCATGCGCCTACGACGCCGGCAAATCCGGATGCGATTCGCTTCATGCAGCCCTCGCACATCCCGACCGGCATTCATACCGGACCCGACGAGCCCGTGGTGGACACTGGAGCTCCCGATATCGGTATTTTCCAAACTGGCCTGCCGACCATTGGCGCGGGTAGCCCGCTATCCGCGATCCCAGGGACACGGCCAGTCCTTCCGACTGCGCCGAAGCCGATTACGCGCGTCTTTCGCACATCTATCATTCTGCAAGGCAGCCTGATTCGCCGCGTGCAGCCGGTCTATCCGCCGCTGGCGCGTACCGCACGGATTCAGGGGCCGGTCGTGCTCGAGGCCGTGATCAGCAAGTCTGGGACGATCGAACATCTGCAGCTGATCTCAGGTCACCCGATGCTTGCTCCTGCAGCCATCGAAGCTGTCAAGCAGTGGCTCTATCGGCCGTACATCCTGAACAACGAGCCGATTGAGGTGCAGACGCAGATCACGGTGATCTTCACGTTATCGGGAAACTGATGCATAGGTAGACGCTGAGCGGATTTTTTGAACGTGGCGGCAGCTTTCGTGCAGGAGTAGCCCCAGCGTAACCTCAGGTTTTCCCGACGCCCCGCTATAATCGCGAAAGTGGCCACCACAGCAGAAATCCTGAGCCGCGTTGCAACGCGCCCCACCTGGGCGGAAGTCTCGCTTACCACGCTGCGCCAAAATTTCCGCACGGTGCAAAAGCATGTAGGTGCGAATGTAACCGTCTGCGCGGTCGTGAAAGCTGATGCCTACGGTCACGGCGCCGTCGAGTGCTCCCGCGCGCTCGAAGCCGAAGGCGCGCGCTGGCTGGGCGTAACTTCGCTCGACGAAGCGATTCCGCTGCGCGAGGCCCGGGTGAAGGCGAACATCTTATTGATGACCGGTTTCTGGCGCGGCGAAGAAAGCGAAATCGTGCGCCTGCGCCTGAGTCCTACGGTTTGGGAGCCGTGGCAGATCGAATCGCTGGATGCCGCCGCTGCCGCGCATGGCGTCGCGAAACATCCGGTGCACCTGAAAGTCGACACCGGCATGGGACGCCTCGGCGTCGCGCTCGATCATCTTCCCGATGTCATCGGCGCGCTCAAAAAGGCGAAGCACATCACGCTCGAAGGCCTTTCTACGCATCTCGCTTCTTCCGAAATCATGGACGCTCCTTCAGTCGGCGAGCAGGAACGTGCCTTCGACGCTGCGCAAAAACTGGTGCGCGAAGCCGGACTCGAGCCACAGCTCATCCACATGGCCAACACCGGCGCGGTGATCTCACGCAAGGAAACTTGGTCCAAGAAAGACGGCAACAGCATGGTGCGGCCCGGCGTCGCGCTTTATGGCTATTACTTACCCTTCCAGCGCGCCGGCCGCGAGGTCAGCGGCGGAACTCTGCGCCTGGCGGTGAAGCCGATTCTCACCTGGAAGACGCGCATTCTCTCGTTACGCGATTTCGAAGCGAACCATCCGCTCGGCTACGGCGGAACCTACGTGACTAAAGCTCCCGCGCACGTCGCGGTGCTGCCAGTCGGCTACGCCGACGGTTACAATCGCCAGCTTTCAAACAAAGGCCGCGTCATCGTGCGCGAGCACTACGCGCCGATCCTGGGCAGCATCTCGATGGATCTGACTTTGGTGGATGTGACAGGCATTCCCGGCGTTTCGCTGGGCGACGAAGTAATCCTGCTCGGAACCTGCGACGGCATGAGCGTCGATGCGCTCGAACACGCGCGGTTGGCCAACAGCACGCCTTATGAAATTCTCTGCAATATCTCCAAACGAGTGCCGCGCAGGTATGTAAGTTAGTTCGTGCCGCGCCTATGTGGCGCGGGCGCCCCGCCCGCGCGCAGCGGGCGAATGTAACTCATCGGTTCCTAACCGACTTCGCGCGTCCGAGGCCCGAGGTCCGCGGTCCGCTTTGCTGAGCTTCCATATACTTCCGCAAAACGGCATTCATCGTACTCTGATATCCGCGTCCACTCTTGCGGAAGAACTTCAGTACATCCGGATCGATGCGCAACGTGATCTGCTCCTTTGGCCCCGGCCAGAGAATCGCATTCTTGAAGAATTCGGGCCCGAGTTCGGGAATGTCAGAGGTGTCGATATCCTCGTCACGCATCGCGTCAATGCGCGCCCAGTCCGTTCTGGATTGTCTCTTCATATTCCTTCTGTTCTGCACGCTTTGCTCTCCTGAGCGAGATGATGCGAATTGTGCCTCCCGGACGTTCTGTGAACGCGACCGTGGCGAGGCGGCCGTTGGTGAACCCGATTCCCATCCATCTTTCCTCGCCGTATTCCTCGCGCGTATCCGGGAGCACCATCAAAACACCGCTGAACATCTGCTCAGCGTCAGCGAAGTCCATCCCGTGCTTTCGGATGTTCGCCTGGTTCTTGGCTTCATCCCACTCAAATATCATTGTAGCTCCAAATGTAGCTACAGGCCCAAGAAAAAAATATTGCTCTTCTAATGATCTACCGCGCGTGGCTCAAAAATCGGTGATGCATCTCACAAGACCAGCCGCATCAGCTGTGGAATTCCCGAATTCGTCAGCTTCTCTTCGCCCCGTTCACCCTCCAATTACTGACCGCGAACAGCCAATTGCCGCCATTCCGTGCATGGGCAGCCTGGGAGCGCCGCGCGATTGCTAAACTAGAGGGTTCCTTATGCCCTCGCGCTACGCACAGTGGATGTACGACTGGGAGCACCGCCTCACGTCGGTGGACAACAACCGCGTGGTGCGTCCGCTCGAATGGGGCTTGGAGTGGACGCGCGACTGGCCCTGCCGCAACGGCTACCGGCCCGGACAGGCGCCTGAGAATCCCGATAAGTACATCGTCGATTACAACCGCCGCATTCTGGCCGCGAGCGACGAGTTCTACTCCTATATACGGCCGACAGATTACCGGTTGGAAACTCGCGAGGTGCAGGTCTTCTCCACGCGCGAGGCGCCGGACGCGAAACTCGAAGCCAAGGTAAAAGGAACCTTCGGGGAATTTCTGCGCTTCACCTCGCCGGTGAAGTCGCCCTATGCGGAAAACAATCTGGTGAACGCGCGCTGGTTCCCGGTGCAGGGCCGCCGCGCAATCGTTCTGCTGCCGCACTGGAATTCCGACGGCATCGCCTACGTGGCTTTGTGTCGCGTACTCAACCTTCTCGGCATTTCCGTGCTGCGGCTAAGCATGCCCTATCACGACATCCGTATGCCCGCAGAGATTCGCCGCGCCGACTACGCCGTCTCCGCCAACATTGGCCGGACGCTCGACGCCGGGCGCCAGGGCGTGGTTGATATTCGCTGCTGCCTCGACTGGCTCGAGCAGCAGGGTTACTCGCGCCTCGGCATCGTGGGAACGAGTCTGGGTTCCTGTTACGCATTCATCGCCGCGGCGCATGATCCGCGGATTCGGGTGGCCGCGTTCAATCACGCGTCGACTTATTTTGCCGACGTCGTATGGCACGGCCAGTCGACGCGCCACATCCGGCAGGGCGTCGAACAGCAGATCGATTTGGACGAACTGCGCCGGGCGTTTCTCGCGATCAGCCCCATGTCGTTCTTCGAGCAATTTGCGCGCTGGCCAAAAAAGTCGCTGATCGTTTACGCGAAATATGACCTGACATTCCTGCCGGAATTTTCGCGGAAGGTCGTGGAAGAGTTTGAACGGCACGCGCTCGATCACAAAGTTGTGGTGCTCCCCTGCGGCCACTACACGACCGGCGAAACGCCCTACAAATACATGGATGGCTGGCATCTGGCGTCGTTTCTGCGCGGAGCGTTTTGATCTGGAGCCGTTTCACCACGGAGACACGGAGGCACAGAGAAAAGAAATGAAAAAGACTTCTCTGTGTCTCCGTGCCTCCGTGGTGAATTCCAGGCAGGTAGAATAAATATATGTCCACCCCCATCGAGCACCGCCGTAGCGACTTCGTCGTCAGCACTGACCGCGAGCGGCTTGATCTCGATGTAATCCACGGTTTCCTAACAACTTCTTACTGGGCGAAAGGTGTTCCCCGAGAGACTGTGGCGCGCGCCATCGAGCACTCCTTGTGTTTCGGCGTTTACACGGTGTCGGGTTCGCAGGTCGGCTTCGCCCGCGTGATCAGCGATTTCGCCACCTTCGCCTATCTTGCGGACGTCTTTATCTTGGAGTCGCACCGCGGGCAGGGACTCGGAAAGTTGCTGATGGAGAGCATTAAGCAGCACCCGAAGCTGCAGGGATTGCGCCGCTTCACTTTGAGCACGCGCGATGCGCACTCGCTCTATGCGCAATTCGGCTTTGCGCCACTACAATGGCCGGAGCGATATATGGAGATTCTTCGCGCGAATCCGTACCGGACGACATAACCGCACGACGCAGAAACGGAAAAAACATGTCACCGAAAACTTCGATGTACCTGCCGCTGTACGAAAACGATCCGCAAATCGCCGCCGCCATCGACAACGAAGCCCGCCGCCAGCACGAAGGCCTGGAACTGATTGCCTCGGAAAATTTCGTGAGCGAGGCTGTGCTCGAGGCCGCGGGCTCAGTTTTCACCAACAAATACGCCGAGGGATATCCCGGCAAGCGCTACTACGGGGGCTGCGAGTTCGCCGACGTGGTCGAGAACCTGGCGCGCGACCGCGCCAAGCAGCTTTTCGGCGCGGAGCACGCCAACGTCCAGCCGCATGCCGGATCGCAGGCCAACATGGAAGCCTATGCTGCGATCCTGCAACCCGGCGATACGATTCTCGGGCTCAACCTCGCGCACGGCGGCCACCTTACGCACGGCCATCACCTGAATTTTTCCGGCAAGACTTACAAGATCATTCCTTATGGCGTCACCAAAGAGCGCGAGACCATCGACTATGACGAACTGGAAAAACTCGCCGAACGCGAGCATCCCCGGCTGATCATCGGCGGCGGCAGCGCCTATCCGCGAATCATCGATTTCCCGCGCATGCGCCAGATTGCCGACAAGGTCGGCGCGCTCTACCTGGTCGACATGGCGCACTTCGCCGGACTCGTCGCCGGCGGTGCGCATCCGTCGCCGGTGCCGCACGCGCATATCGTTACTTCGACGACCCACAAAACTTTGCGCGGCCCGCGCTCGGGGATGATTCTCTCGAAGGCCGAGTTCGCGGCGGCTATCGATAAAGTAGTTTTTCCCGGCATGCAGGGTGGTCCGCTCGTTCACATCATGGCGGCCAAGGCGGTCTGCTTTAAAGAAGCGATGCAGCCCGAATTTCGCGAATATGCGCGCCAGGTCGTCGCCAATGCCAGAGTGCTGGCGCAATCGCTGGCCGATGAAGGTTTCCGCATCATCTCCGGCGGCACCGACACGCACCTCATGCTGGTCGATGTGTTCTCCAAAGGGATGCTCGGCAGCGAAGCCGAAAAGGCACTGGGCGATGCCGGAATCACGGTCAACAAGAATGCGATTCCGTTCGATACCAACCCGCCGCTCAAGCCAAGCGGCATCCGCATCGGCACGCCCGCATTAACGACGCGCGGGATGAAAGAAAACGAGATGCGCCAGATCGGCCACTGGATCGCCGAGGCGTTACTACATCGCACGGACGCGGCAGTTCTCAGCAAGGTCCGCAAGCAGGTGCTGGAGTTGTGCGAAGCGTTCCCGCTGTACGCGGAACGCAGGGCCAGGGCGCAGGCGGAGGTCAGGGCATGATGCAGACTGGTGATCCCGTCGGCTATTTTTTCAAGGCGGAGTACCTTTTGGCGGGCGTTCTCGGCCTAGCCATCTTCATTCTGGTCCTGCTAGTGCTGCGACTCGGCAGATCAAAAAGCCCGACGTAATTCCTCTGTGTTCCTCTGTGCCCTCTGTGGTTAAATGCCATCGGTGAAGATCGCCATCGACATCCGGCGGATGACCGAGTTCGGCGTGGGCACCTATATCCGCAACGTCGTCCGCGCTCTGGGCCGGCTCGACCGCGAAACTGAATATCTCCTCATCGGCGCTCCCGCCAAGTTTCAGGAAATCGGCCCGCTGCCGCTCAACTTCCACTCTGTGCCCCTGGTTGCGCCGGAGCGCTCCATCAAAGGTTATCGCGAATTCCGCACTGCCCTGAGCGATCTTGATATCGACCTGGTGCATATCCCCAATCTTTTTTCGATTCCACGCGCCCTGCCGTGCCCTTACGTGATGACCGTGCACGACATGCTCGAGCACATGGCGCGGGCCCGCGAGCAAAGCGGATTCTGGCGCTCCCTGCACTTCCAGCTCACCAAACGCGTGCTCAGCGGTGCGGCGCGCATCTTCGCCGTTTCGAATTTCACCAAATCTGAAATCGAGAAGCTTTTCGACATTCCTTCCGAGAAAATCGAAGTTGTCTACAACGCCATCGACGAGCGCTTTCTGCACGGCCACGCCAGCGCCGCCGATCGCGACCTGATCGCGCGGCGTTACCAGGTGACCTACCCGTTCCTGCTCTACGCCGGCCGGGTCAGCCCGCACAAAAATGTCGTGCGCATGATCGAAGCGTTTTCCGCGCTCAAGGGTGAGCTTGAGAAAGAAGGCGCCTTTCCCGATCTCAAGCTGATCATTATCGGTGATGACCTCTCGGGGAATCCGGATCTGCGCCGCACAGTCGTCCGCAGCGGCGTGCAGAATGACGTCCGCTTCCTGGGCTTCATCCCCATCGAGGTGCTGCGCATTTTTTACGACGAAGCGAAGATCTTCGTCTTCCCCTCGCTCTACGAAGGGTTTGGGCTGCCACCGCTCGAAGCCATGGCCCATGGCACGCCCGTCGTGACGTCTAACGTTTCGTCGCTGCCGGAAGTGGTTGGTAATGCGGCCGTGCTGGTTAATCCCGAAAATGTTTTCGAGATCATGCGCGCCCTGCACCGCGTGCTCACCGACCAGGCGCTGCGCGACCGCATGAAAGAGCGCGGCTACCAGCAGGCCACCAAGTTTTCCTGGGATCAATCGGTGCGGCGTATTCTGGAAGTGTACGGGCAGGTTGCGGACGATGGAAATCGTCCGCCTGTCACTGAGAACAAATCCAACAATCCCACCACAGGGACGCGGACCTCAGCAGCCAAAGTCTGAAGCCTTAGCTCTGACGCCTAACACCTAACGGCCAACGCCTAGCGCGTTCACTTCACGAGCGGCTGGCCCGGCGATGCGATCGCCAGTTTCTGAAGCTTGGCCGTCAGGCGCGTGCGGTCGGCGTCGGTTTTCGCGGCGGCAAGTCTTTTGCGTAGCTGGGTGATCTTCTCTTTGCGGGTGCGGCGGCGGCGAATCTCCGGCCGGCGACTGGGTGCGGACATGTAAATCTCCCTTAGGGAAAATATTTGTTAGAAAAATACTGGTTAGAAAAGTATTTGTCATTCCAAGAAGCGAGGAATCTGCTTTTCGCCGCGAGCGGCAAGCAGTTCGACTCCACTTCAGTATTCAATCGGAGACGGCGCGAACTGTCAACGCTCGCTCCGATTTGGTGGTGGCAAGTTCTGGCCTTGGGCGGGTGTCATCCTGAGCGCAGCCGTTCTGGTAGACCTCCGGCTTTAGCCGGAAGCGAGCGAAACGAGGGAGCGAAGGATCTCCGGCACAAAGGATTTTTGGGGCGGGCGTCATGCTGCGTTTGAGAACAACTTGGCGCAGGGCGGCACCCCAAACGCAACGAGCCACAGCCCGCTTGACGTCCGCCCCTCAAATTGTGCAAAGTTCGTTGCGGTCTTTTTCCCCAGGAGGATTCATTGCGCGGATTGACTCGAGGTCAACGTTGCTCTGCAATGCCGAGGTGCGCTCTCGTTGTCTTCTTGTTCGCGGTATCCACCTCTCATTTCTGCGACGCGCAGGGCCCCGACAAGGCCGAACGCGTCTTCGTCAACGCGAAAATCTTCACCGGCGTTCCCGAACACCCCTATGCCGAGGCTGTTGCCATTCGCGGCGACAGAATTGTCGCCGTCGGCAACCTTCCTGACGTGTTACACGCCGCATCTTCCGATGCGCAGAAGATCGATCTGCAAGGAAGATTTCTGCTGCCGGGGCTGATCGATAGCCACGCCCATCCCATTGAGGGCGGAGTCGATATCATTGGCGCCGACTTTGCCGACCAGGGCACGAGCATCGAGCAACTCGTCGCCTTCGCTGCCGAGGCCAAAAAATCCGGCAAAGGCATGCGCCGCGACATTCTCTACGTGAGCGGCATGCCCCTTGAGTACTGGTCGCAACTCGATGAACTGAACGCGCGCTTCAACAGCGGCGACTTCGCCGCCACTGCAGTCTATCTCTCCGGCTCCGATGGCCACACCGGCTGGGCAAATCGGACACTGCTCGCACGCGCCGGGGTCACCAAAGAATTCCTCTCGCAGCTTTCAGCCGACGCGCGTGCCTACTACGGCGTCGGCAAAGACGGCGAGCCCAACGGTTTTGCCGTCGATTCGGGAAGGAACAAGATTGAAGCCGTCGTCCCCGCTCCATCGAAGGAGCAATATCTCGAAGGCGGGCGAGCCGCAGTTCACTACATGGAAGGCCTGGGAATTACTGCATGGCTCGACGCGAGCGTCGACGACACGCTGCTCTCGACCTACAAAGAGCTCGCCGATGACGGAGAACTCACGCCGCACGTGGCTGCCATGTGGCATGTGAATCCGCGCAGCGACCCGGCGAAGGAACTCGCCAACGCGCAACGTGCCCGCCAGAAATACGCCAACGTGCCCAATCTGACCATCCCCGGCATTAAGGTCTTTGCCGACGGCGTGGTCGAAATCCCCTCGCAGACTGCCGCGCTGACCAAACCGTACAAAAACACCGGACGCTCCGGGGACCTGCTCTTCGAGCCCGCACGCTTTGCGGAACTTGTTACCGCAGCCGACAAACAAGGATTGATCGTCCACGTGCACGCGCTCGGTGATCGCGCCGTGAAAGAAGCGCTAAACGGAATCGAAGCGGCGCGCAAAGCAAACGGCAACAGCGGCCTGCCGCATACGCTTACCCACATTCAACTCGCCGACCCGGAAGACTTTCCCCGCTTCAAGCAACTCGGAGTCATCGCGGCGCTGCAACTTCTATGGGCAACCGCTGAGTCCGACACCATCGAATTCATGAAGCCCTATGTCGATCCCGAACTCTATCGCTGGCAGTATCCCGCGCGCTCGTTACTGGATGCCGGCGCGACCATCTCCGGCGCCAGTGACTGGGATGTCAGCAGCGCCAACGTGTTCCAGGCGATCTATCAGGCGGAGACCCGCAAGGGCGTCGAAGGCGTGCTCGACCCCACGCAGCGGATGCCGCGCGAGGCCATGCTCTTCGCCTACACCCGCAACTCCGCGCGAGCCTTGAAACAGGAAGATAAAATCGGCTCGCTCGCTCCCGGCCTGCAGGCCGATTTGGTACTCGTGAACCGCGACCTTCTGACCGTTTCGCCCGAAGAATTGAAAGACACGAAGGTGGTCTGGACCATGATCGGCGGCGTCACGGTCTATCGCGGTGAGCAGTAAACAAATTTGTTTCTTGATTCTCAGATTAGCGGGTAGCCCATCATTCGGAAGCAGTAGTAACTGTGAGTGCCCCCTCGATTAGAGCCTTCGCGCTAATCGAGGGGCACCCTCTGCATGGATGAATTCTGGCGAGATCAAAAGGCCGGCCACCCGTCCGGCACCAGCCTGATTCGAGGCGACCGGGTCGGGGCATTGTGCTAAACGATTAGAATCGCGGCATCGACCATCTCTGGATCAGGGTCATCCTAACGAGCCGATGAATTGTTGACGCTTGACAAACCAGTCGGCGACACATTATAAGCTCAAGTGCTAATCGTTTAGACGCGGCTTTGATCGCGTCCTCAGGAAGGCTCGATGAATGCAACGAAGGATCGGTTCTTATTCTCCTCGGCGCCCGATAGCTGGGGCGTACTCGACTATCCCGGGCCCTCGTGGGAGCAATCCTACGAGAAGATGCTTGACGAGATGGCCGACGCCGGATACGCCGGGACCGAACTGGGTCCGTACGGTTTCTTTCCCCCCGACCCCGAGATTCTCCAAGCACAGCTTGCGAAGCGGAAGTTGCAACTGGTTGGTTCGTTTGTACCGGTCAGGTTGGGAGATTTTACATCCGGGAAAGAGGTTCTCGAGCGGATACGAAAGGTAGGCAAACTGCTAGCTGCGTTGCATGCTCCCTTCCTGGTCATGGCGGACGATCAATCGGCTGAGCGGAATTCTTTCTCGGGGCGGGCGTCAGAACCGGGGTGTCCTGTGTTAAGTGCGGCCCAATGGCGACACGTTGGCACAGTCGTGGCTGATGCTGAAAAGGTCGCCAACGAATACGGACTTGATCTTGTGTTTCATCCCCATGTCGCAACTTACGTAGAAACACCAGAGGAGTGCGAGAGATTTTTTGCCGCTGCCTCCCACACGAACATAGGATTGTGTCTTGATACAGGACATTGTGTGTACGGACACGGCGTGGCGGTGCACGAGGCGGAGAAATACAAGGACAAGTTGCGTCTCGTACATATCAAGGATTGCAATGCGGCCGTGCTGGAAGAAGCCCGGCGACACAAGTGGACCTTTGAACAAGCCATCGAGAACAAGGTGTTCACGATCATTGGAAAGGGTGATATCGATTTTCCGGAGTTTTTTCGCACTCTTGCAAAGAACAGTTACTCCGGATGGTTCGTCGTGGAACAGGATGTGAAATTTAGCGACGCGACCATCCGTCCAGCGGAGAGCGTAACCGCAAGTCTGCAGTACCTGCAGACTGTAGTGAGCGCTCTCGACGCCGAGAAGTTAGCGTCTTGACAGAAACGAAAACGAACAAAAAGGAATTCTCGGAAAGGCGTAATGCGGAAACTGGGAGTCGGTGTACTGGGAATTGGGGAGATGGGTCGCAGGCACGCCGAAAATCTTCGGCGATTGGTCCCGCACGCCCGACTTGTGGCTGTTGCGGACGTTGACGCCAACCGCGCCCGACGCGCGGCTCAGGAGCTGGAGATTGAGAATGCATATGGCAGCCTGGAGGCCATGCTGGAATGCAAGGGCCTCGATGCGGTAGTCATCTCGACTCCTGATAAGTTTCACGCGGCCGCTGTAGAGACTGTCGCAGCAGCAGGCAAAGACATGCTCTGCGAGAAGCCGCTGGCCCTAACTTTGTCCGACGCGACCGCGCTGCTGGCTGCCGTGGCAAAGGCAGGTGTGCGCCTTCAGGTTGGCTTCATGAGACGCTATGACCCCGGATATTCCGCAGCAATGAGGCGCATTGAAGCAGGAGAGATCGGAGTGCCGCTGGTTTTCAAGTCGATCGGACGCGACAAAGTTGGCCCTCCGCTGGCAGCTTACCAGCCGAATCTATCCGGAATGCTGTTCTACACCAACACGATTCACGATTTCGACCTGGCCCGCTGGCTCATGCAAGATGAGGTTTCGGAGGTTCATGCGTACACAACTGTGGCGTCGCGGCCAGAGTTGGCACAGTTCGGAGACGTTCTCGCCGGCGTCGTCAACCTCAAATTCGATCGAGGGGCGATCGGGAATATCGAATCCCATTCTCAGGCGATTTACGGCTACGATGTGCGCACGGAAATAGTCGGATCCCAGGGATCGGTTCTGATCGGGAGTTTGCATCAATCCCCAGCGATGTTTCTGACCAGCTACGGCAGCACGCAGGCGATTGCAGATCATTTCCTCACAACCTTTGCCAGCGCGTATGTTGCTGAGATCCAGGACTTCGTAGACACGATCTTGAACGATCGGCCGCCTCGCGTGACCGGGGAGGACGGGCTGAAAGCACTTGCGATGGCTGTGGCAGCAGAGGAATCTCATCTGAAGTCTCGGCCCGCAAAAGTATCGGCGGCGGGTGCTGTGGCAACACTCTGAGTCGTGAGTCCAACGCTTTGTAAGCGCATCGGAGGGATACGTGAGCACAACGGTCTCCTACAAAAGCCCGCTGCACGAGATGACGCAATCCACTCCGACGTGTCTGTGGAACGATTCGGCATCGGCGCAGGAGTTGGCCTATTCTATCGAGCACGGCGCGGTAGGAGCGACGTGCAATCCAGTCATCGTGCTGGGCGTTCTGAAGAAGGACATCAACGCCTGGAAGGGACGTATCCAATCTCTCATCCGCGAACGTCCCACCGCAACCGAAGATGAGATTGCCTGGCAGTTGGTCCGCGAAATCTCGGCGCAAGCCGCTGCTTTACTGAAGCCTATTTTTGACGAACAGCACGGCAAGAACGGTCGACTCTCGATTCAAACCGATCCGCGTCTGTTTCGGAGTAGTGAGGCAATCTTGAAGCAGGCGATCGAGTTTAACCAGATTGCTTCGAACATGATCGTGAAGATTCCAGTTACACAGGCAGGAATACCGGCAATCGAGGAAGCAACCTATCGCGGCATCAGCATAAATGCGACTGTGTGCTTCACCCTGGCGCAATGCATTGCCGTGGCCGAAGCCGTCGAGCGCGGGCTGAGGCGACGCGAACAGGAGGGGAGAGAGATTGCAACGATCGGGCCGGTGTGCACCATCATGGTGGGCAGACTGGACGACTGGCTCAAGGTGCAGTTGGAGAAGCACAACCTGGCGATTGATCCAGGCTACCTGGAATGGGCAGGAGTTGCGGTGTTTAAGAAGACCTATGAGACTTTTAAGGCGCGCGGTTACCGGATTCGCCTGTTGTCGGCGGCATTTCGCAACCACATGCATTGGAGCGAATTGATAGGCGGCGACGTGGTCATCTCTCCGCCCTACTCCTGGCAGGTTCGCTTCAATTCCAGTGACATACAGGTCCTCCCGCGCATGCAAGAGCCAGTTCCCAGCAGGGTAGTCGAAGCGCTCTTGGCCAAGTTCCCTGACTTCCGTCGCTCTTATACCGAGGATGGTCTGGCGGTTGCGGAGTTTGATTCGTTTGGTCCGACCCGACGCACGCTTCGGCAATTCATTGCCGCTTGTCACGATCTCGACAGTCTGGTGCGCGACTTCTTGCTTCCTGATCCCGATATAACCTAGTCCGGCGTTCCTGAACGTTTTGAAAAGCGTCAGCACGCCTGATATCTTCCGTCTGTACCTATGTCTTCTTCAAAACGCAGCAAACCGCAGAAGCCGGGCAAAGCCGCAAGTATCTCCGATGTGGCGCGCGAGTCGGGGGTGTCGATCTTCACGGTCTCGGCAGTAATCAACAATAAGAGTCACGTCGGCAAGAATCTTCGCGAGCGGGTCGAAGACGCAATTCGAAAGCTGAACTACCGTCCAAATCTCATTGCTCGCAGCCTGATCAAGCAGAAGACGCAGACGATTGGCATGATCGTCCCCGACATCGCGAACCCCTTTTTCCCGATGGTGGTTCGAGGTGCGGAGGACGCAGCCCAGAAACAGGGCTACAATCTCCTGCTTTGCAACAGCGATGACAGTCTGGCGAAGGAAGAGACGGCGATTGAATTGTTGCTTTCGAAGCGAGTCGATGGAATTCTGCTCACCAAGGCCGCCGGAGACTTCTCGCCCTCGCTGCGCCAGGTGATTGAAGGAGTGAACATACCCTTCGTGCTCGTGATGCGCACCTATCCGGCGTTGACGAAAGATGCAGTGGTCAGCGACGACTACCAGGGAGCCTACGAGGCGGTGTGTCACCTGGCCCGCTCGGGACGCCGTCGGATTGGCCTGATCAGCGGGCCGCTAAAGATCAGCAATGCCAAAGAGCGCTGGCGTGGATTTCGCGATGCGCTGGAAAAGGCGAAGCTCACTTACGAACCCGAGCTCGTGGTCGAAGGGGACTACCGGATCGAGTCGGGCTTCCGAGCGGGACATGCTTTGCTCTCGCATCGTCCCGATGGAATCTACGTTGCCAATCATCTCATGACCATTGGATTGCTACAGGCGGTTGAGGAAATGGGGCTGAAGTGCCCGGAAGATTTTGGCCTGGTCAGTTTCGATGACTATCCGTGGCTGGGCGTTTTCCGGCCCCGACTGACAACCGTAGAGTTGCCGAAGCATCAACTGGGGAGTGAAGCCGTAGAGTTGTTGATACAACGGATCGGTGGTGATCAAGGCAAGCCAGTCCTCAAGAAGCTATCGCCGGAGCTTCGGATCCGCGAGTCATGCGGGTTCGCGCAATTTGTGTCTGGTGAACATCGGCGTGCCAACCCCGAGCCCTCGATTGACTCGCCCTAACGCGTGGAGCGGGCTTGTTTTCGTCGGGCACGAGTCTACGTTTCGTTGAAATTGAAGAGTTTTGGCCGGAGTGTAAACATCCGCGTGCGGTAACTCGCATAAATCAGACCAATTCCTAGCCAAGCGAGCCCGGCATACTTAGTCCATGGCTGTAGGCCCATCAGCAGAGCGAAGCAGAACACCGCGCCAAATAGTGGCACAAATGCGTCAATAAAGAAGTTTCGCCGTGCGCGTGCTGTCGGCGAGTACCAGAAGTGCAGCATAGCAACGAGATTTACTGCCGTGAACGCGAGTAAAGCGCCAAAGGTTACGATCTCCGCGGCTCGTTCCCACGGAATGGTCAGCACAGCAATATAGGCGAGAACGCCAACAGTCCATTCGTTGAGAATGGGACTTCCCGTGTTTGGGCTCAGGTAGCCAAAGAATTTCTTGGGGATTACGTCATCCCGGCCCATGCTGTAAAGAAGGCGCGCTGCGCCCACGTGGCCAGCGAGTCCGCACGCGATGCTGGAAACCAGCAGCACAACTCCATAAGCAGTGAAGAGTAGAGGTCCGCCAGCAATTCGAGCCACATCCATGAAGGCGGTTTCAGGATTTGCAAGCGTGGCATGGTCGGGCCACACTAACTGCGCTAGATACACCTGCAGCCCGCTCAAGATTCCGGTAAAGAGGCATACAAGAACCGAAGCCAGCAACACGTTTCGTTTCGGATTCTTCACTTCTTCCGCGAGAATTGAGACTCCGTCAAACCCGATGAATACAAGCGCGGCGAATGAGGTTCCCGCCGCCAGCGCGCGTACATTGAAAGTTGCAGGATTGTAGATCGGCTGCAAAGAGAGCAGTCCGCCGAATGACTGGTGAAGCACGACATGGCGGAAGGCCTGAACCAAAAATATGGCTGTTACCAGCAGCATAAATCCGAGCAGCACCTCGTTCGTACGCGCATTGAACTTGATTCCCTGCACAGTCAATAGGGTGATGAATCCCACAATGACCGCAGCAAGAAGCGCAAACGAGACCTGCGGCAACATGCGATGGATGGCTAGGACGGCATATAGGGAGTTCTGGATCGGTTGGAACAGATACTCCAGGAACATTGCCCAACCCAGGATGAAGCCCAAGTGGGGATTGAGTGTTCTACTGATGTAAGAGTAGACGGATCCCGACGAAGGGTAGACATGGGCCATTCGGCCAAAGCTGAGGGCAGTGACTGACATGGCAACCATCGCCAGCAAAAGCGTGGTCACGGTGTGACCGTGGGACAAGACTTGCGCCTCGCCGAAGAGGGGAACCGCGGCGATCGGCGAGGTGAGAATAACGCCGTAGTAGACAAGGTGCCATAGATTCAGCGCGCGCTTGAGATGAGGTTGACCGGGTGTTCCCGATGGAGCTGTCGTGATGGTTTGCACCCTGGTATCTCTCTTTAGAAGAAGTAGCGTTCCTTTTTGCGGGCTTCTTCGTACCTGTGTCGTGCAGCTCTAACGGGCTCGCGCTCCGATACCTCTGCTATCGGAACATCCCACCAGGATTCGTAGCTCGGGACGCTTTGCTGGTATGCAGTCTCGATGACGACCACCGAGGTACGGGATTGTTTCCGGGCGTCACTGAGAGCGGCTTTGAGGTCTTCGCCAGTGCGCGCTCGAGCCGACCAGGCTCCGAGACTTGCGGCGTTAGCCACGAAATCAACGGGCAAGATATCGCCCTCGTATTTTCCGTTTTGGCGATTGCGATACTCTGTTCCCATCCCTTCATTACCGCAGCTGCGGCTGAGGCCCCCAATGCTCGAAAAGCCATGGTTGTCGAGCAGCACGATGGTCAGTTTGTAGTCTTCCTGAATGGCAGTAACAATTTCCTGTGCCATCATCAGGTAGGAGCCGTCGCCGACGAGCACGTAGACGTCACGCTCAGGAACAGCCATTTTTGTTCCCAAAGCCCCTGCGATTTCGTAGCCCATGCAAGAGTAGCCGTACTCCATGTGATAGCCGCCGGGCTGGCGCGTGCGCCAGAGCTTATGCAGGTCTCCGGGTAGACTGCCGGCGGCGCAGACCAGGATGTCGGAAGGTTGCATGAAATCGTTGACGATGCCGATGACTTCAGCCTGAGTAACGGGTAAATCTTTCCGCGGGCTTTCGATTCGGTTAACTTCCTTTTCCCAGCTGGCGCGCAATAAATAAATCGTTTCCTGATAGCTATCTTCGACTCTGTAGCCGCTCAGCCCTTGCCTCAGCTCACAGACGGTTGCGCGCGCATCACTGGTCAGCGCAAGGGCTGCATGTTTTTGGGCGTCAAATTCGCAGATGTTGACGTTGATGAAGCACACGTCAGGATTCTGAAACGCGGTCTTCGAGGACGTCGTAAAGTCACTGTAACGAGTGCCAATACCAATGATCAGATCAGACTTTTGGGCCAGGGTGTTCGCTCCGAGAGTGCCGGTGACACCGATGGCTCCGACGTTTTGCGGATGGTTGTAAGGCAGCGAACCCTTGCCCGCTTGTGTTTCGCAAACGGGGATTCCCGTCGCCTCCGCCAGATCAGCAAGGGCTTCCCATGCTTCTGAATAGAGCACCCCCCCGCCGGCGATGACCAGAGGCTTCTTCGCGGCGCGAATCCGGGTGACGGCAAGCCGTAGAAGTTCCTGGTCGCACCGGGGCCGAGGAATCGTCCACACTCGTTTTTCAAGAAATTCGTCGGGGAAATCAAAGGCTTCGGATTGGACGTCTTGTGGCAGAGCCAGCGTGACCGCGCCTGTTTCTGCGGGAGAGGTCAGAACGCGCAATGCTTCCCACAGCGACGTAATCAATTGCTCGGGACGTTGGATGCGGTCCCAGTAGCGCGACACGGGCTTGAAGCAGTCGTTTACAGAGACATCTGGAGTCGTGTTTGATTCGAGCTGCTGCAGAACTGGCGCCACGTTACGCCGGGCAAAGATATCGCCGGGCAGGAGGAGGACTGGCAGGCGGTTAATCGTGGCCAATGCGGCGCCGGTCACCATGTTGGTAGCTCCAGGGCCGATGGAACTCGTGCAGGCCACAGCCCTCGTGCGAAAAGTTGCCTTCGAAAAGGCGACTGCAGCATGCACCATTGCCTGCTCGTTGCGGAATAGGGAATACTTGAGATCAGAATCCTGCTCGAGGGCTTGCCCCATCCCGGCGACGTTTCCATGTCCGAAGATTCCGAAGCAGCCTGCAAAGAAGCGGTCCTGTCTGCCGTCCCGCTCGACATATTGATTCTTGAGGAAGCTCACAATACACTGCGCGACTGTTAGGCGTTTCGTCATAGGCTTGGCCCGATTCAGAATACCGCCTGCCTCCTCTCTCGATTGTGCGTCAATCGACGATGCAAGACCGACTTCGTATTGCTGCGCGCTCGCCCCATTCTCACAAAGAAAATGTGCTATTCGCGTACCATGGGCAACCGTGGATCGGTGCCATTCCATGAGGACCGAATCCAAGCGTGTTGCCTGTCTTCCGTGACCGCCAGGGCGCGGGCGGATCCGGCGAGAAAGTTCAGATAGTAGACGTCATAGCCGGGGCCGGCAACCACAGAGTGGTAGCCGCTGTGCACGAGCACCGCGTCTCCATCGCGCGCCTTCAGAGTCTGTTCGCCTGCATGTTCTCCTCCGTACAGATGTTGAAGCGCGAAACCGCCAGGCTGAATCCGGTAGTAATAGATTTCGTCCAAGTCCACTTCGGCTGGCGGATTGTGAACATCGTGCTTGTGAGGAGGATAGCTCGACCAGTTTCCGCCGGGCGTGTACACCTCGATGACCATGAGCTTGTCCGCAGGAAATGCGGGGGAAATCACATCGACGATCTGCCGTGAAGCGTTTCCGCCACCGCGAAGACTGGTGGCGACATCGCGCGGAGTTATTAACTTAGGTTGCAGTTGTGCATTGGAGGGCACACGGCATTCAGCGACCTCGCACGTGGTCTCGGCCTCAAATGAAACTTCGCTCTGGGCTGGGAGATAAAGAGTATAGGGAAGCCCGTCAAATACGGTTTTACGCTTGCCCAAGTGAACCCGCCCCTGCCCCCAATCGGCCACACCGGTTCCTCCTAAGATCACGAAAGCGGCTTCCTCGCTGGCCGTCTGTCTCCGAATAACGTGACCTGGCAGTAATCGATGAACGAAGAAACTCATCCATTCCCAGCTGCCCTGTTCGCGGGACAAGTGTAGGAGTTCTCCTCCCTGCTGGGACGGCAGATTCAAAGAGTGGACAAGAAGAGTCTTTGCTTCCGGTTGTAATCCCATAGAAAAAATACGATTGCCAATTGTCTAAACGATTTGACACTATCGCAAAGATAGCCTTCTTTGTCAATTCGTGCTGTCATCTGCCGCTCGGCATGTCCAGGGCTGTGCCAAGGCAGGCCGTTTTAACACGACTTTAACAATATGCACGTTAATTTTGGATCAAACACTTGTAAAAAGACAGTTTGGTTGGCGCTGGAAGAAACTTTCTTCTTGACCTGGTGGATGAGTCGTTGATATAAGCGCATCGTATAAACGTTTTGACGATTCCCAAATTAAAGAGGCAATCGGCATCGGAGGAAGCATGAAAACGACTTGTCGCGAACAGTGCGGAATGCGCGCGGCAGTAGACACAGAGATCGGTGGTGGATTTGCGAGACATGCCTGCCTCGGGTTGATCGTGCTGATGATGGCCGTCGTTTGGACAGCCGCGCCGTTGCAGGCCAAGGTGGACGCCGGAATTTCTGGAATCGTTACCGACGCGAGTGGGGCGGTAGTTCCAGGTGCCACCGTGCAGGTGAAGGCCATCGAGACGGGGCTCATTCAGAAGCGGCAGACCAACAGCGATGGATTCTACGCATTCATCGACCTACCGCCCGGCCACTATGAACTTGAGGTGAGCCAGTCCGGCTTCACGACCTTCCGGCAGGTCGGCGTCCTGTTGGATGTGAACTCCGCCAAGGTTCTGAACGTGAAATTAAATGTGGGTCAGGTCAGTGAAAAGGTCGAGGTTTCCACCGATGCCGTGCAGTTGGACACGGCGAGCACGCAAAACGGTGAAGTCATCCGCGCGCAGACCATTACAGCGGTACCCCTGGTAACACGGAGCTACACCGACCTGCTCGCCCTGCAACCAGGAGTCACGCCGGTGTCGTCGGGCCTTGCGGGCGGGCAGGGAGGCCAATTTAGTGCCACAGGGTTCACCTTCAACAACGTGTCCGGCGATTTGAACGCCGGCAATCTCTCCGTTAACGGACAGCGTGAATCGGCCAATGGCTTCCTTCTGAACGGGACTACCGTGCAGGAGTTTGCTTTCTCCGGGGCGGGGATGATACCCAACCTGGATTCCATTGCAGAGTTCCGTATCGTGACCAACAATTTCGACGCGGAATATGGAAACTATGCCGGCGGCCAGATCAATGTCATTACGAAGTCGGGAGGAAACCGGTTTCACGGCAGCGCTTTCGAGTTTCTGCGTAACCGGTCATTCGATGCCCGAAACTATTTTTCGTCAGTGAGAGACGATCACAAGCAGAACGAATTCGGGGGGACGTTCGGCGGTCCCATCGTGCGCGACAAGCTGTTTTTCTTTGGCGACTACCAGGGGAACCGAGTGATCATCGGGCAGAGCGGTTCGACCGGCACCTTTGTGGTGCCGACCGCGGCGGAACGCAACGGCGACTTTTCTGCTCTGGCCGCTTCCATGACCGGAACGGTGCAGGGACCGGTGTGGGCGCAGGATCTTTCCAATACCCTGGGATATGCGGTGTCCGAGGGCGAGAACTACTATTCACCCGGGTGCGCCGACACGGCCACCTGCGTATTTCCCGGTGCACAAGTGCCGGCCACAGCGTTTTCAGTGCCTTCCCAGAACTTGCTCCAGTTCATTCCTCCTGGAAACGCCGGGGATGGTGTGTTCTCCCCGGTGGCCGCACCAATTAGGCTGACCGACAACAAGGCCAGCGGTCGGGTGGACTATAACTCGCATCTGGGGTTGCTCACCGGCTATTACTTCTTTGACCAGTTTCGCCAAAGCACGCCGAACATATTTCTCCCTGGATTTGGCAGTGATAACACCGGGCGCTCCCAGCTCGTGGAGTTGGGCGATTCGAAGACGCTGGGCAATGCATCGGTCAATGACTTGCGCCTTGGTTTTACGCGGCTACGATTCTTGATGCACAAACCCACGGGCGGCGACAACGTGACGCCCAAATCGCTCGGGTTTGAAGAGGGGGCGGATACTCTGGGGATTTCGCCGTCGCTTCCCCAGTATGCGCACGTCCCGAACATCCATCTCAATAACGGACTTTCATTTGGAGCATCAGGTGGGGCTCTCGGCGTTACTGAAACTACCGTTCAGGTGATCGACAACTTCAGCAAAGTCGTCGGCACGCACACGCTGACCTTCGGCGGGCAGTTCCGCTACAACCAGTTGACGGAATATAACGGGGGCTCGAACGGCGACTTCACGTTTAATGGAGCGGAGACGGGAATAGACTTTGCCGACTTTCTGATCGGCGCCCCAACCGGGTATTCGCAAGGTCAGGGCTATCCTTCGTACGGACGCACCCGATATATCGGCCTGTTCGCCCAAGATAGTTGGCGCATCAAGTCGAATCTGACGCTGAACTACGGACTGCGATGGGATGTGAGCCGGCCGTGGTCGGAAAAAAACGGCCAGCTGGAAACACTGGTGTTAGGTCTGCAGTCAACGCGATTCCCTGGCTCCCCTCAGGGATGGGTCTTTCCGGGTGATCCGGGCATTCCCAGCACTCTTGCTCCAACTCGGTACAACAATTTTGCTCCGCGTCTGGGGCTCGCGTATTCGCCCTCCGCGGACAGCGGCCTCATGAAGACGTTGACCGGTGGCCCAGGCAAAACCAGTATTCGAGTCGGCTGGGGGATGTTCTACAACACTTTCGAAGGAGCAACAAACTTCAACGAAATCGGAGACGCTCCCTTTGGCGCCTTCTATGGCAGTCCCGTGCCTCCGCAATTTGTAACGCCTTTTGTAGACCGTGGAACTGGACATATTGAGGGTCAGCGCTTTCCCGTGCCTCTACCCACTACCAATACTGTGATCAATTGGGCGAACTTCCTGCCCATTGGTACTTCGCCCGCTTTCTGGTACAGGAACGTGCTGCCCTATACCGAGGAGTACCAGTTGTCCATTCAGCGAGAACTTGGTCCGAGCACTCTACTTACTGCCAGTTATGTGGGAAGCCAGGGTCATCACTTGCTCTCTTCGCTGGAGGCCAATCCTGGTGACCCGGCTCTTTGCTTGAGCGTTCATGACGCAAGTCAAGTCGTCGCGGGCACTCAGACTTGCGGACCCAATGCGGAAACCGGGTCTTTCCAGCCAGTCGGCGGCGGCACAGTCGTCGTTCGCGGACCCTTTGGCGCGGATTTTAGCAGTGACGGCTATTTCATGACGATCGGCAAATCCAGTTACAACTCGGTGCAACTGAGCCTACGGCAGCGGATTTCACGTTTGGAATTTCTGGCGGGGTATACCTATTCCAAATCCCTTGATAACGGGTCTGGATACGGAGAGCAGATCAACTTTGTGCGACCGAACGAAACATCGCTTTCGTCGTTCGACACCCGACACAATTTCGTAGTCAGTTACGACTACCAGCTGCCTTTTGATCGCTTCGGTGGTCCGAGCCGGCTGGTGAAGGGCTGGAGGTTGAGTGGCATCACGAGGTTTGCGACTGGGCTTCCCGTCACGCTAGTTGAAACGGATGACAGTTCTCTGCTGGGTACCGCCGGCGCCGGGGCCATCTCGCTTCCTATTGACACACCGGCTTTCGCTGGTGGTTCGCTTAACATCCATGATCCCCGTTCGGCGACTACGGCATATTTCAACACGGGCTTGTTTAGTCCCGAAGCATTGGGGACCTTGGGTAACGCAAGGCGCCGGTTCTTCAGCGGGCCGGGACTCAACAATTGGGATATGGCCCTATTGAAAGACACCCTCATTAAAGAAGGAATGAATTTGGAGTTCCGCGCCGAATTGTTTAATGCCTTCAATCACGCCCAGTTTGGCTTGCCCGACGGAAACATCACCGATACACAGACGACCAGTCCCACGGGGCGACTGCAGGGGTTTGGCACAATCACCTCAGCGAATCCCCCGCGGATCATGCAGCTTTCGCTCAAGTTGCTGTTCTAAATACGCCACAGGGATGGTGCTCGATAGGCACCCGGAACCGGCGGACGACAGAAAGGAGTCCTGTTCTGCGCGTCCCTTGTTGTCCGCGACCTTGTCGCTCTGTAGAGTGGGGCTGCTGACTATCGAGGGACCACATGAAACAAACCAAAAATCCCAGTTCGAGGCGGGCCTTCATCAAGGCCTCGGCTCTCGGCCTCGGGGCGCTGGGTACAGGCGTGTCAGGTTTCGCATCCGACGGCACACGCGTTGCGCTTTCGCCCGGCATTCCCGCGCATGCAGGAGGAGGGCGACCTTCATCGGACATTGCAGTCTGGTTTACTGACGGCAAACAACGATTCGCCCCCGGACGATCAATCTCTTGGCAAGCCGGATCGCAAACTTCCCCAGAGTCCGTCCGCCTCATCGAAGCAAACAAATTCCAGGACATTCTAGGTTTCGGAGGATGCTTCTCGGATGCAGCTTGTTTTGTGATCAACCAGTTGCAAGCTCCGGCGCGGGAGCAGTTGCTCAACGAGTTGTTCCATCCATCCGAAATGGGATTGAGCGTGCATCGCACTTGCATCGGATCTGCCGACTCGGCGGCGATGCTCTACAGCTATGACGAAGGGGATGCCGATCCCGACCTGAAACGCTTCTCCATTGATCACGATCGCGGATACATTCTTCCGTTGCTCCGGCGCGTGCGCGAGATTAACCCCGACACGTTCTATTTTTCATCACCATGGAGCCCGCCCGGTTGGATGAAGTGGAACAAGTCGATGTTAGGTGGCTCCATGAGCCGTCAATACCTCTCCTCGTACGCGCAATATTTGCTGAAGTTTTTACAGGCTTATGCGGCGGACGGTGTTCCGATCCAAGCCATCACCACGCAGAACGAAATTGATACGGACCAGCGTGGTCAAATGCCAGCGTGCACCTGGTCGCAGGAATGCGAGACGGAATTCATCATTGAGCACCTCGGGCCGCTCTTCGAAAAAACGAACACGTCCACGAAGATATGGATCCTCGACCATAATTTCGTGTATTGGGGACGGGTCATCTCGCAGCTCGACGATCCCGAATTCCGGCGGTACGCGCACTCCGTCGCTTGGCACGCCTACACAGGCGATCCCACAATGATGAGCAAGGTACATGCCGCCCACCCCGAAGTGGAGATGTATTATACGGAGGGAAGCACGGACTATAACGATCCGCATTATCAGGACGACTGGACGAAGTGGAGCAAGACTTACACGGATGTGCTAACCAACTGGTGCCGTGCCGGAGTGGCATGGAACATGGCCACTGATGAACGCGGAAAACCCAATATTGGACCGTATCCCTGCGGCGGCATCTTAATCATCAACCCGCACACCCAAGAAGTTATCCGCAGCGGCCAGTATTGGGCTCTTGCGCATTTCTCGAGAGTGATCCGCCGCGGGGCACGGCGTTTCGAATCCCAGAGCCAGGCAGCCAATCTTGCCCACGTCGCAGCCGAGAATCCGGACGGCCAGAAAGCGCTCATACTCACGAATCTGGGGGCTGCGCGGACAGTTCAAGTGAATCAGGAACTCGATTCAGCTTTAGTCCCCCTTGAAGCGAACTCGGTTGCAACTCTGGTCTGGAGGTGATTCCAAGAGACCGGAATGCGAAACCAACTCTGGTAGGTCATGCGGCGTCGTGAATTCATAAAATCCGCTCTCGGCAGCGCGGCGTGGTGGAAGGCGCAGGCGTTGTTCGCGATGCCGTCCTCTTCCAAACTGCCCGCAGCAGACCCGAGGGTGAAGCGCGTCTTGGTGATGTTCAAATGCCACTTTGACGCGGGCTTCATTGACACGCAGACTGCCGTGGTCCACCGCTATTTCACGGAGTACTTTCCACGAGCTATCGATCTCGCGAATGAACTGCGTCAGTCGGGCAGCTACCGCTATGTCTGGACGACAGGATCCTGGCTGCTTTACGAATACTTGGAACAGGCAAACCCAAAGGAACGCGCACGGATGGAAAAGGCTATCTCCAACGGCGACATCGCCTGGCATGCGCTCCCGTTTACATGGCAGACCGAACTGATGGACGCTTCGATGATTTCCGGGAGCATTGGCCTATCCCAGGTTCTCGACCGGCGTTTTGGGAAGGCAACCACTGGGGCCAAAATGACCGACGTGCCCGGCCACACCCGTGGGTTGATCGCGCCTCTGGCCAAGCAGGGGGTGAAGTTTCTCGATATCGGGGTAAATGACGCGAGTACGCCGGCAGAAGTCCCTCCCTTGTTTCTTTGGAAAAATCCTGCCGCTGAGACGCTCGTGGTCATGTATCACCACGGATACGGTGGGGTCGTCCACGTGCCGAACTCAGATCTGGCAATCGCAATCATTGTGCGCGACGACAACAGTGGGCCACATACGGCTGAAGAAGTTCGCGAAACCTACGCAACTCTGAGTCGAGACTTTCCGAACGCGCAAGTTATTCCCACGAACTTGACCGAGATCGCGAACGCGGTCGACGCTCATCGCGGCTCTTTGCCGATTCTGACTGGCGAAATAGGCGATACCTGGATCCACGGCGTGGCCAGCGATCCCTTGAAACTCGCCCGCTATCGCGAGATCGCCCGCTTGCGACAGGACTGGCTCGCGAAAGGAAAGTTTGCCGTTGGTGATGCAACGGACATCGCATTGCTTCGCAGTCTGCTGCTGGAAGTGGAGCATACCTGGGGCACCGATACGAAGACATGGCTTGATTTCGATCACTATGTCCCCAAAGATCTTGCTGCTGTGCTCGACACAAAGAACTACAAGGTCGTGCGATTCAGTTGGCAGGAGAAGCGCCAGGACCTCTTTGCCGGAATCGAAACGCTTCCCGCTCGACTACGTGACCAGGCGCTGTCGGCAGTGCGTAATCTTGCAGCAGTCCCACCGCAGATGGCACACCCAAGCGCGCCCTCGCCCGGAAGTGAGATCGAGACCGAGCATTTTGTCGTGGGGATCGACCCAACGAGCGGAGCGATTCGTCGACTACGTAACCAAAAAACGAAACGGGAGTGGGCATCCAACGAACATCCGCTTGCCCTATTTTCCTATCAGACACTGTCACAGCAAGACTACTCACGTTTTTTTGCCAGTTACGTGGTAAGCGAGGAGGATTGGGCCAAGAAAGATTTTGGAAAGCCCAACATTGAGCGCTTTGGCGCCGAGAGCCGGGAATGGTTGCCTTCAGTCACGGACTTGCAGGTAGAGGAGAACCTGCAGGGCCATCGACTGCTGGCGCGTCTCGAGATCAACGATAGGGAAGCGCAGCGCAGCGGGCGCGCATCCTTTCCGCAGACAATGTCTCTGGAATTGCTGCTGCCCAAATCAGAACCGACCATCGAGTTGAAATTTTCCTGGTTCCAAAAACCGGCGACACGCCTTCCCGAGGCGCTCTGGCTAAGCTTTCATCCGATCGCACCAGAGCCAAATGGCTGGACATTTGAGAAATCAGGTGAGCTCGTTTCTCCTTTGGACGTTGTGCGCTCCGGCAATCGTCATATGCACGCCCTCTCGAAGGGCTTCGGCTACCAGGATGAGAGCGGGACCTTTCAGGTGGATACGCTGGACGCGCCTCTGGTGGCACTGGGAGCAAAGTCGCCGTTGCACTTCTCCAACAACCCGCCTGATCTTTCTGCGGGCGTTCATTGCAACCTTTTCAACAATGCTTGGGGGACTAACTACATCATGTGGTTTGACGAAGACATGAAATTCCGTTTCCTCATTCGTGCTTAGCGGGCTCTGCCGGGAATTCGACATCAAGCCATTTGGTTCGGAGTCGCGTAGCTGACCAGGAACTTCGACGGCGATCAAGAGGATATCCATTGAAGAAGCGAGCCAAAACATTGTCCCGGGTGTGCGTGGTCACGATTCTCGCCTGTGTGGCTCTGGTCCATGCGGACGCCGCGGCAAACAAGCAGAAAGATCGCACCGTCGTTGTAATCAGCCTCGACGGATTTCCCGTCTACGCGCTGGACGATCCGAAGCTTCCGATTCCGACACTTCGCAAACTAATCCGGGAAGGCGCGGTCGCTACTTCGATGCGACCGGTGAATCCCACAGTAACCTGGCCTAACCACACATCTATCGTCACCGGCGTCGAGCCCTCTGAACATCAAGTGCTTTACAACGGCCTGCTGGTCCGCCCTGAAGGCGGAGCCAGACCTACGATTGAGCCTTGGCGAGACAAGGAACGGATGGTCCATGCCCAAACCATTTACGATGCCGCTTTCGAAGCAGGGCTAACGACCGCTCAGGTGGATTGGGTCGCGATCTACCGCGCTAAGACGATCACATGGCAATTTCCGGAACTGCCCGATCCCGAGGGCATGATCGAACGAGAGTTGATCTCGGCCGGCACGGTTACGGCAGAGCAGTTGCGCACCTTCGAAGCCAGCACTCAACCCTGGCAAGATGACATCTGGACGGCGGCTGCAGAAGACATACTGGAAAAACACAGACCCAATCTTCTTCTTGTTCACCTGCTCACCCTTGACGATACCAATCACGAATATGGTCCGATGACTAATGCGAGTTTTTCCGCCATGGCGTTTCTGGATGCCAAGGTGAAGCAGATCGTTGACGCGCTCCAGCGCGCCGGCCTCTCAAAGAATGCAACCCTGATGATCGTCTCCGATCATGGGTTCCGAACGTACAAGCGCAAGATTCAACCCAACGTGCTGCTGCGACAGAAAGGATTGCTAACTGGGGGCCCGGATAAGCCGAAAGGCGACGCATGGGTCATGCCTGAGGGAGGCACTGCGATGGTTTACGTGACGGACCCCTCGCGCCGAACCGAACTGCTTCCCGAGCTGCGAGCTGCTTTCACTGGTGTGGAAGGCATCTCGGCGGTGTACGGAGTGGACGCATTCGGAGAACTCGGATTACCCACGCCCAAGCAAAGCGACCAAGCCCCAGAGCTGATGCTTGCCGCCGAGCCCGGCTATATGTTTACCGGTGAGTTGGAAGGCGACTTCATCCTCCACGAACCGGCGGCTGGTACTCATGGCTATGTCAACACCGATCCCCAGATGCAGGCTATTTTCATTGCATCCGGAGCGGACATTCCAAAGGGCATCCAACTCGGGAACATTTCCAACCTCGACGTTGCACCTACCGTGGCGGCCCTACTGGGGATTGAGATGAAAGGGGCGAAAGGGCACGCAATTGAGCAGATCGTGAAGGGCCGCACCGGTCGATGATTCCCTTTGACGAAACCACCGGGAGATCCTGTGACTCAGAATTCACATTTATATCTCGGCCTTTTGAGTCAAACATACAATTCTGCCCGTCAAAGGGACACCGAATTGCCCAAACTTACCGAAAAGTTGTTGATAAATAATGAACTTAGGCAACCGGACCTGTAAGCCGAATTCTGTCCGCGGGATTGCTCCCGCTGGACGGCCATTCCTCTGGGCCGCGCATTGCTGCGCGGCTCTAGCGACCTACCCGAAGGTTGTTACGCGCCGGGCCAGCACTCCCTTCCTATTTGGTCTTGCTCCGTGTGGGGTTTGCCCTGCCCGCGCCATTGCTGCCGCGGCGGTGCGCTCTTACCGCACCTTTTCACCCTTACCCCGGCGTTGCCGACGAGGCGGTATGTTTTCTGTGGCACTTTCCGTCGAGTGGACTTGAATCCACACTCCCGGACGTTATCCGGCACACTGCCCTGCGGAGTTCGGACTTTCCTCTCCCCACGCCCGAAGGCGCAGAAAGCGACCGTCCGGTCCGGCTGCCTACACTCAGATTATAGCGAAGAGCGACCGCAGACCTCGGGCCTCAGCCTTCAGACCCAAGACCTACGACCCAAGACCGGTTGGATGGATTGAAACTGCAGTGATGGTCGGACTCATTTCGCCTTGCTGGCATTCTTCTTGACTTCGAATTCCTGCACGGCTTGGGCGACGTGATGAAACTCTTCGCTGTCCGTTTTCAATTTAGAAAAATCCACATCGGAGTAGTTGTTTCTTAACTCCGCCATCAGATAGGAACGCCTGGTGGTTTTGTTATCGTGACTGCTCCAGAACGGATTGATCGGTCCATCGCCTTTCTTGAGGGAAAGCGCTTTCCACGACGCCGGCGCCTCGCGAATGTCATAGCCAGCGGCGAGCATCCACTCTAGTCCCACGCGATCCGCCTGATTTTCCAGAGACCGCGCGTACTGACTCTTAATCGCATCAGCGGCCAGGCCGGTGGCGAAACCGGCGTAAGGAATGAACGCTCCCCCGGCTCGAAGTGCCATTAACTCCTTCCGGTGATAGTGCGACGCTTCCCAGGCGTGCTTTTCGACGGCGTGGGAAATCTCATGCGCAAGCACAAACGCAAGCTGCGCTTCATTCTGCAAGACATCGAAAACTCCCGAATGAACCAGCACAACTCCGTTCGGATACGCTGTCGCGTTAAAGCTTTTCGCCTTCACCAGGAAAAACCGGAATGGAATCTTCAAAGGATCGTCGGCGGAGAGTTCTTTTTGGTGCGCTGGAATCAGGCTCTCTCCAATCCGCGCGACGTACTCCTGGGCTTGTTCATTCGGAACGATTTCGTGCTCGCAAAACCCATACGCGCAATCGCGCATCTTGAGCGTGCCGGGTTGGAAGTTGGAGTAGTCTGGACTTTTCACCTCCGGCTCAAGCTTCTTCCACATCTTTGCTTCTCCCCGTTCCACCTCCCCGTGTTCGAACTCGATCTTTGCGGCATTGATGGGCCCGTCCGCCGAGCGAGTCCCTTCGTAGGCTACAAATGTGTCCAGGTTGAGCATGTCGGCTGAGTTCAGCGGCGCCGATTCGGATGAGCCGGCACCCTTTTGCTTCTCGCGTTCTGCTCGATTGGGCTTGATCGTAACCAGCGTGGTCGGCAGCACTCGAATTCTCTCGCCGTCCGCTCGAATCTCACCCTCCCAGCCCGATCCGTTCTTGGTAAGCACAGGCATTTGCTCCAGCAGGGCCCTGCGCTTCAGTTTCTGAGCATCTCCGAGGAACACTTTGATCGACTTGGCCTTCAGTTGTCCGGATTCTTCTTCGTATTCGCCTTTGATTTCGAGTTCGGTGCCCACGCGGATGTCTTCCGCCCGGAATGTCGGCGGTTCGACGCCTTCAGTCTTGCTCAGCTCGAAAGTCAGAGTGTTGTCGCGGGTGACCTTATAGTCGTCGATGACAAAACTGGTAGGAGAGTTGATTTCAGTCACGAATCCGTGAATGGTGACTTCCTTTGCGGACGCAGACAGATTGAGACAGCATAGGAAGCCCATCCACAACAACCGTCGCATATGGATACCTCGGCCAGACCGGCAAAGAATCGTAGCATGGCCTGGATCGCTATTGTCGAGCTGGTTAGGACGCGTCGCTTGCGTATGGACTGATAAACTAATGTACATTGGCATGTGTCGGATGCCGATGCCCGGTGCGTTTGGCGTGAGGTCCCAGCCCGAAGCCTGACGCCCGAAGCCCGACGCCAGTCCCATGCACCTTTCTGAATCCATCTGGATCGCGCTGCGTTCGCTGTGGGCGAACAAGCTGCGCTCTGTGCTCACGCTGCTGGGCGTGGTGATCGGCATCGCCTCGGTGATTGCAGTGGTGACATTCGTCTCGGGCATCAACGACTACGTCGCCAAGAAGATCTTCAATCTGGGCGCGGACGTTTTTATCGTCGCGAAAATGTCGGCGGTCGAGACCAACGTCGAGCACTTTCTCGAAGCCGAGAAGCGCAAGAACCTCGAACTCGAGGACTATGAGGCCGTGCGCGAGGGCTGCCGCCACTGCGATTACGTGGGCGCGCTCATGCAGGGCACCGGCAAGGTGAAGCGCAACGAACAATCGATCAGCGATACGGAAATTCAGGGCATTACGCCTTCCATCGCAACCATCGTCGATACCGACCTGACGAGCGGCCGCATGATCAACGAGACCGACCTGAGCAACCATCTGCAGGTCGCCGTCGTGGGAACCGACATTGTGGATCATCTGCTCGTCGGCGCCGATCCGCTCGGCCAGGAGATTCGGGTCGACGGCTGGACCTACCAAGTGATCGGCGTAGGCAAGAAAAAGGGCAAGACGCTCGGTCAGAGCGCCGACAACTACGTGCTGATCCCGATCACGGTTTATCTGAAGAAGTACGGATCGCACAGTAACAGCATTGGCATCTGGGGCAAGGCGGCGTCGACCGGCGCTCCGCTGAATCAGGCCATCGACGAGGCGCGTGTCGCGCTGCGCGCGACGCGCCACGACCAGCCCGGCGCCGACGACAGCTTCGAAATCGAAACCAACGCCAGCCTGCTCGGCATCTGGTCGGGGCTGAGCAATACATTTTTTATGGCGACCATCGGCATCGCGGCCGTATCGCTGGTGGTGGGCGGCATCGTGATCATGAACATCATGCTGGTTTCGGTCACCGAGCGCACGCGCGAAATCGGCATTCGCAAGGCGTTAGGCGCTCGGCGCGATGACGTGCTGCTGCAATTCCTGATCGAGTCGGTGATTCTGGCCTTGATCGGGGGAGTGATTGGAGTTCTCGCAGGCGTTGGGGTGGCCGAATTTGTAACTCTTCTGATCGGCATGCCATCGTCGATCAAGATTTGGGCAGTGATCGCGGCGCTGGTCGTCGCCGGTTCCGTGGGAGTGTTTTTCGGCGTCTATCCGGCACGTAAAGCCGCGCGGCTCGACCCGATTGTGGCGCTGAGATTTGAGATGTAGTTAAAAGCAAGTGGCAAGGTGGCAAAGTGGCAAGGTTTTAAAGACCCGAACCCAGACGTTTTCAAGGCTTCAAAACGTTGAAACCTTGCCACTTTGCCACCTTGTCACCTTGCCACTTTTCTTTATGCGCAAATCCGAATTCGGCGAAATCGTTCAGATGGCCACGGACACGATCCGCGGCAACAAACTGCGCTCGGCCCTGACTGTGCTCGGCATCGTGATTGGCGTCGCCGTGGTAATCGGCGTTTCCTCTATCGGCCGCGGCCTCGACGACAATGTTCGCGACCTGGTCGCCAGCATCGGATCGAATGTTATTTTTGTGTTCCACCTGAACTTCTTTACCTTCGGCCGCATGACCGACGAAATGCGTATGCGCCGCGAGCTTACCTATGATGACGCCCTGGCGATGCGCGACCTGCCCCACATCAAGGCCGTGTCGGCGGGCCTTCGCCTGTTCCGGCCGGAACTCGGAGTCGGTAGTTACTCCGTGAAGTACGAGGACAAGAAAGTTAAGAACACCATCATCGAAGGAGACATGGCATCGGCCAAGGATGTGTTCGACCTGCCCATGGCTAGCGGCCGATGGTTCAGCGATTTTGACGACGAACACCATTCTCCTGTGGTCGTGGTCTGCTATGAGACGCAGCACGAGTTGTTTGGCGATCTCGATCCGCTCGGCCGGGAGATCAACATCGAGGGCCGGCTGTTCCAGGTGATTGGAACCGTACAGAAAATAAAATCAGTTTTTGGCGGAGGCAAGGATCCCAATGACAATCGTGTCATCCTGCCCCTGCAAACCTTCAAGACACTGCATCCTGAAATGAAGCAGCACGTGATCAGCGTCAAGGCGACTTCGCACGACGATATGCCCAAGGCGATGGACGAGATTCGGGAATTGCTGCGCCGCCGCCGCAAAGTCGCGTTCGATAAGCCGGACAACTTTGCGATCATGACCTCGGACTCGATCACCGATGTGTGGAACCAGCTCACTGGCGCGCTCTTCATCGGCATGTTTGCCATTTCGAGCGTAGGCCTGGTGGTCGGCGGCGTGGGCGTGATGAACATCATGCTGGTTTCGGTGACCGAGCGCACGCGCGAAATCGGCGTGCGCAAAGCCATTGGCGCACGCAAGCGCGACATCCTGCTGCAGTTCACGCTGGAAGCGATTATGCTCACCGCGGTTGGCGGTGTGATCGGCATCCTGGCGGGAGCCGTCGTCGTCTGGGTGATTCCCACGGTGTGGCCGTCACTGCCCGCGCGCATGTCCATGTTCTGGGTTTCCTTCGGATTCAGTTCCGCCGCCGCTGTCGGACTCGTATTTGGAATTTATCCCGCGTGGAAGGCGGCGAATCTCGATCCCATTGAGTCGCTGCGCTACGAATAAGGCTGCGCGGCGCCTCTCTGCGCTGGCCGCGACGACCGGCCGCCGTTGAAAATCTGGGCGTTCGCGAAAACAACATTTGGAGGCGGTGGTCACGCCTATGATGCGCAAGGGCGAATTCCGCGAAATCGTCCAGATGGCGGTCGATACGATCCGCACCAACAAGATGCGCTCCGGGCTCACGGTATTGGGAATCGTGATCGGAGTGGCCGTGGTCATCGGAGTTTCGTCGATCGGCCGCGGACTCGATGACAACGTCCGCGATCGCCTCTCCGTCGTCGGATCCGATGTCATTTTTGTATGGCACATGGATCCCCTCACCTTCGGGCGCATGACCGACGAAATGCGTATGCGGAAAGAATTGACCCGGGACGACGCAGATGCGCTGCAGCAACTGCCGCACATCAAGGCCGTTTCCTCTCTGCTGCGCTTGTTTCGTCCTGAAGCCAGGAGCGGCACCTTTGCGGTGAAGTATCAAGGCCGTAAAGCGAAGAACACCATGCTCGAGGGCAATACCGCGTCGATGCTCGACGTGGAGGACCTCCCATTGGCCAGCGGGAGATGGATCAGCGAATTCGACGAAGAGCATCGCTCCCCGGTCGTCATCCTGGGGAGTGACACTGCGGAAGAGTTGTTTGGTACCGATGATCCCCTGGGCAAGGAGGTCTCCGTTGAAGGACGGCTGTTTCAGGTCATTGGCACGCTGGGCCCGATTCAGTCGGTCTTCAACCAGGGCAAGGACCCGCTCAACAATCGCGCCTTGTTCCCCCTTTCAACCTTCAAGGCGCTTCACCCGGAATTGAAGCAGTATTTCATCGTTGTAAAAGCCTCATCCCACGAAGACTTGCCCAAGGCGATCGACGAAATGCGGGAAGTGTTGCGGCGGCGGCGCAAGGTGGCATTCGACCAGCCCGACAACTTTTCCATCTTTACGACGGCGCAAATCGAACAGGTCTGGTCGGAGGTCACTGGAGGCCTGTTTGTCGGAATGTTCGCTATTTCGAGCGTGGGATTAATCGTGGGGGGTGTCGGCGTGATGAACATCATGCTGGTCAGCGTCACGGAGCGTACACGCGAGATCGGAGTTCGCAAGGCCGTCGGTGCGCGCCGTCACGACATCCTGCTGCAATTCACCCTGGAAGCGATTATGCTCACCTCCGTGGGTGGACTGGCCGGCATTCTGGTAGGCGCCATTGTGGTCTGGGTGATCCCCGCTCTCTGGCCTGCGTTGCCGGCCCACATGTCGGTGTTCTGGGTGACGTTCGGTTTCATTTCAGCCGCTGGTGTGGGACTGATTTTTGGCGTTTATCCCGCCTGGAAAGCCGCGAACCTCGATCCGATCGAGTCGTTGCGGTATGAGTGAAGCAGCCCCGAGCTGTGAGGTGCGAGCTGCGGGGTAAGAGCAAGAGCTAACAGCTGAGGCCAAGAGGCCAAGAGGCCACGAGCTCTGGAGCGCCACTCAAAGCCTTGTCATCCTGAGGCGCGCGCATTTCGCGCCGAAGGACCTATGCAATCTGCCAGTAGCTGCTACCATCGTGTTTCGTAAAACACGCTCGCGCATGATGCATCCCATCAGAATCTTCCAACTTGTCGCCATTCTCGGATGCGTCTCAAGCTGCTTCTATTACCTGCTCTGTCTATGGAGCGCGGCTTCTTTTCTGCGTAAACGCAGCGCGAGCGGGGACGCCCGCGCCACACTCCCGCCTGTTTCGATTCTGAAACCGCTGAAGGGCATCGACCCCGAAATTTATGCCAGCTTTCGTAGCCACTGCCTGCAGGACTATCCCGAGTATGAACTCATCTTCGGCGTCAGCGAGGCTGACGATCCGGCCGTTGCAAGCGTCGAGCAACTGCAGCGTGAATTTCCCGATCGCGCTATCCGCTTGATCATCTGCGAGGAAAAACTTGGCCCGAACGTCAAAGTCAGCAATCTCGAACAGATGCTGCCGCGCGCACGATATGAATACCTGCTCATCAACGACAGTGATATTCGCGTGGAACCTGATTATCTGCGTCGAGTCATGGCCCCGCTTGCAGACAACAAAACCGGCATGGTGACGTGCCTCTATCGCGGCGTAGCCTCGCCAACCCTCGGCTCGCGGTTAGAGGCTCTAGGAATCTCCACCGATTTCTGCGCGGGCGTGCTGGCGGCCAAACAACTCGAAGGCGGCATTCGCTTCGGACTCGGCTCTACGCTCGCGTTTCGCCGCCGTGACCTCGAAGGCATCGGCGGATTTCGCGCAATCGTGGACTATCTCGCCGACGACTACGAACTCGGCCGCCGCATCGCCGATCTCGGCCTGAAAGTTAAGCTCTCTGACGTTGTCGTTGAAACCCATCTTCCCGCCTACGGTCTGCCCGGATTTCTCTCGCACCAATTGCGTTGGGCGCGCGGCGTGCGCGACGCGCGCTTAGGCGGCTACATCGGACTGATCACGACATTTGGCTTAATGTGGGGAGTGCTTGCGTTAATCGCCACGCCCACGTCGCAGTGGTCATTGCTGGCATTCGGGATCACGGTCGCTTTGCGGCTGGCGGTGGCGATCGTTGTGGGCAGGTCTGTCGTGCGCGATCCGCATGTAACCTCCAATCTATGGCTGCTCCCGCTGCGCGACCTGATCGGCGTAGGCGTGTGGATCGCAAGTTTCTTCGGCCATACCGTTACCTGGCGTGGTTACCGCTTCAAGTTGAAAGCCGGCCGGCTCAGCCGGATCCCTCGTTAACTTTTAAAGGACGCACTCGAGGAACTGGATCGTTGCAGCGGAGCAATCCTCCCGCCCTTGCCGAAGCGGTACTGTTCTCCGCGCCAGTAAAAGTCGCGAGACAAATAACTCAGCATCCACGCCACAAATCCAAAAAAATCGCGCACGGGATAAAGCCAGCACAGCCAGATCGCCCGCGGATCGCGGGCCACGCCCCATCCCACTGCGACCGACTGAATCATGCGATTCACCCACGCGAGCACAAACAAACCTGCGCCCAGCCGCAGGTTGCCAAGCGCCGCGCCCGCGATCAGTCCCAAAATTCCAAACGGCACCGCATACGTAAGTCCGGAGCCCGCATGGCCCGCCGGCCGTGAGTAACGCGTGCTCTTCATCCAGCGCAACTGGTCGCCGAGCGTGCGCAGCGGCGAGCGTGAAGTCAGCACGTTGCGCACAATGTGATGCGACAATTCGACCCGGTAGCCCTTCGCCCAGATGCGATTGCCCAGTTCGAAGTCGTCGGAATAATAATCAGCAACCGCGGCGATGCCGCCGATCGCATCAATCGCATCGCGCCGCACCGCCATCGCCGGGCCCAGTGCGAAGCGCATGCCCTCCATCATGTCGGCGACCACCACGCCGGATGACATCTCAACCGACAGGCCCAGCGCCTCGAGCGACGACCAGAAGTCTTTCGCCGGAATACCGCGATACATGCAAGTCACCAGGCCGACTCTTTGGTCGAGTAGCGGCGGAGTCGTGTTGCGCAGGAAGTCCTGTGCGACGCATACGTCGCTGTCGCTGATGATGAAATATGAATTCGTCGATGCCGCAATCATCTTGTCGAGGGAATAGACTTTCGCGCTGGGCCACTGTGGCGGACCCGAAACGATAATGCGGCTGGGAATTTCCGGATACTCCCGGCGAACTTTCTCCGCGACTTCGGCAGCAGGATTGTCGAGATCGCGCACGCCAAAAATAATTTCGTAGTGCGGATAGTCCTGCCGGAAAAAACTCTCGAGATTCTCGCCTAGCTGCTCCTCCATGCCGTGAATTGGTTTGAGGACTGTCAGCGGCGGCAGTGAAGACCGCGAGACAGATTTCGCTTGCGCGATTGCAACGCTCCTGTGTCCCAGGTAGCGCGAGGTCGCCACCAGCGTCATCGCAAGATAGATTGTGGAAGTGAACGATCCCGCCAGCGCGATCAGCAGGAGGGCCCGCCAAAGCATGACTCCATGTGCGAAAAACACGCCGGTGATCATTAGGGAAGCACGATTATAACTGCGCCGTACGAAACCGAGAGCGATCTTTGCCGCGAAAACTGCTTATGGCGCGCGGTTTGTGAAAATAGCTTTCCCGCCGCTTCGGCTGAGCAAGAAGTGCGGCATGCCCTGCAACTCTTTCGGATCGTCCTGATCGGTCCAGAGAAAAACCCGCGCCGGCCCCGCCCATACTGCGGCAAAAGACTCGGGCGTTTCGAACACATGCGGTGCGTCAGGGAATTTCTCTCCAAACCACAGATTGCCGCTGGGGGCATGCAGAACGCGCAGCGGAACGTGCGTGTAGAAATTCAGAGTCGATGCCTGATGATATTCACCATCCACCACGATCAGGTCACCCGGCTTGTATTCTTTCTCAATGGCCACGGCCAGGTCGTAAGAAGAAATAATCGGCGAAAAGCGCGCGAAAGAAATATGCACGCAGGTGAGCAGGCATACCATCATGGCTGCGAGTGCCGCATTACCGAGCGTGGGCCTTCCGCGACGCCGCATCCACCAGTTCAGAACGCTGCCGATTAACAGCGATAACGACGCGCCCAACAGCGGTCCGCGAAATACTCCCAGCGCCTGCGGAGTGAAGTCGAGCACGTGGCCGAGTGAAAAATCGTAGTCCTGCGGATTTTTCTTGAGCAGATCCGCGAGATCGACTCCCGACGGTGGCTGATGAACTTTCGACCAAAGCGCCAGCCCGATCAAACCGCCAGCGATGCCGAGGACCATCAGCACCAATGCCGAGATGCGCCCGGCACGCCGCTCCGGCGCTGTTGGGGAAGATGTCTCCCGCGCAAGCCACGCTGCTGCCAGCAGCGCGATCCCCGGCAGGGCCGGAATCGTGTAGTACTCCTGCCGCGTGGAAAAACTGAAGAAAAGCAGAATGACAAGAGCCCACAGAAAAAACAGCAGGCTTGCTCGCTCGCGACGGTCGAGCGAAGCTAAATTCCGCACCGGGACGGCGCGCAAAGCTTGTGGCAAAAACACCGCCCATGGCAACAGCCAGAGCACGAGCATTGCCCAGAAAAGAAAAATTGGAACAGTGTCATAACCGGGCGGCACGCGCTTGTTGAGAAAGCGCATGATGTGTTCATTCACGAAATAGAACCACAGAAATCCGCGCGCTTGTCCTTGCGCCGGATTTCGAATCGCGGCCAGCACGTGCCACGGCGCAGCCAGCACAAAAAAGACCAGCGTGCTCGGCATAATTCTCAGCTTGAGAACGTGCCGCAGATTTCCAGTAAGTAACAGATACAAACCGATCGCAGCCGCAGGAAATACCAGGCCGATCAAGCCCTTGGTCAGCACATTCAGAGCGCAGGCCGCAGCAAATCCCCAGCACGTCAGGCGGGACGGTGTCTCTTCTTCGAGCGAGCGCAGAAAAAAGTAGTACGAAACCACCAGCCACAATCCAACCAGCACATCGGGAATCAGAAAGCGCGTGAAAATATACGGCCCGATCGATGTGACCAGCGCCAGTCCGGAATAAAATCCGGCGCGCTCACCGAATGCAAAACTGCCAATTCCGTAGGTCGCCAAAACGAGCACCAGAACGCCCAGCATCAGCGGCAGGCGCGTGCTCCAGTCGCTGATGCCGAAAATCTCGTAGCTCGTGGCCAGCCCCCAGTACATCAGCGGCGCTTTTTCCAGGTAGCGCAACCCATCGGTATAGAGCGTGACCCAGTCGTGGCGCAGCAGCATCTCGCGCGCCGCCTCGGCGTGAATCGTGTCCACGTCATCGAGCAAAGGCGGCGTGAACATTCCCGCCGCGTAGATGGCGATCCACAGGCCGATAAGAATCAGAAGAGATCGTACGACCGTTTTGCTGGGAGGCAGGAGCTGCGACGTTGCGCTTCGGTCCGGGCTCTGCAACGGCGTGGGACGATTCATGCGGAGTCTGCACGCCGATTATATAGGCTGCCGTGAGGCAGGATGCGGCTGGTTGCTGCCTGGAAACTGAACGCAGGCACGCCCCGTCAGTTCTTCACAGCCGCCGCCAGCGTTTCGCGAATCTTTCCCGAGAGTTGTTTCAGGGTATAAGGCTTCTGCAGAAAGTTCGTTTCCAGGTCAAACACTTTGTGATCCAGAACGGTTTTGCCCGCATAGCCTGAGACGAACAGCAACTTCGCGTTCGGGCGCCGGACCCGGATTTCCGTGGCCATCTCGCCCCCGCTCAGATTGGGCATGACCACGTCGGTTACGATGAGGTCAATGGCGCTCGCGAAGCCTTTCGACACGGAAAGCGCTTCCAATCCATCTTTTGCCTCGAGCACGGTGTAACCCTGAAGTTTGAGGAACTCGCTCGTGGCATGCCGCACGGCTGGCTCATCTTCCACCAGAAGAATCGTCTCCCATCCGCGCGCTGGCGATCCATCGGTTACGATTCCGCCCTCGGCGCCGATGCTGTGGCTGGTCACGCACGGCAGATAGATCTTGAATACGGTTCCCATCCTCGGTTCGCTATAGGCCCATATGAATCCCTTGTTCTGCTTGACGATACCGTAGACCGTTGCCAGCCCCAGGCCCGTGCCCTCTCCCAGCGGCTTGGTGGTGTAGAAAGGTTCAAAGATGTGGCGCAGGTGTTCGGGAGGAATGCCCGCGCCGTCGTCGCTGATTGTGATCAGCGCGTAGCGCCCGAGAGGAATCACTACCGAACCCTTACGATGAATGTAGTCGTCGTCAAGTTTCACGTCAGAAGTGTCGATGCGAAAGTGGCCGCCCTGCGGCATGGCGTCGCGCGCGTTGGCCGCAAGGTTCATGAGAATCTGCTCGATCTGCACCGGATCCAGCCGCACTGGACCGAGATTTTCTCCGGGACTGAACGTGCAGTCGATGTCTTCGCCGATCAGCCGCGGAAGAGTCTTCACGATGCGGGCGACCACTTGATTCAAGTCGACGACGCGCAGGGCCTGCGGCTGCTTCCGGCTGAAGGCCAGCAGCTGACGCGTCAGCTCCGCTGCCCGCCGTGCCGCCATGAGGATTTCGTTGATCTTGCCCTCCAGCGAACTGCCGCGCTCCACTGCGTCGAGCGCCAGCTCCGAATAGCTGGTGATGATCGTCAGCAGGTTGTTGAAGTCGTGGGCCACGCCGCCGGCCAGGTGGCCAATCGCGTCCATCTTTTGTGCCTGCCGCAGCTCGGCTTCCAGGTGCAGTCGCTCGGTTAAATCGCGCCCGTTCGAAATGAAATGCGTGATTCTTCCGTCCGCGTCGCGCACCGGCGAGATGCTTTCCTCTACGTAATAAAGGGCGCCGTTTTTCTTGCGGTTAACAAAAATGCCGCGGTAGACGTTCCCGGCCAGAATCGTCTTCCACAACTCCTGGTAGAACTCGGGCGCCTGTTCTCCTGACTTGAGAATGTGGGGTGTCTTTCCTTCCACGTCGGCCCGGCTGAATCCGGTGAGAGCCTCGAATGCCGGATTGACATACTCGATGATTCCGTGCCGGTCGGTCACCATCACCATGTCGGCGGACTGCTCCACCGCGCGCGAAAGCTTGCGCAGCGACTCTTCCACCGTCTGTTGTTCCTGCTGCATGGTGTGAAGCGCCAGCGTGCTGCGGATGGTTCGAACCAACGTGGCTCCGTCGAGACGCGATTTGGCCACGCAATTCCACACGCCCGCCTCGATAATGTCGGCTACGGTCCTTTCGTCCGCATCTTCGGTCAGCAGGATGAAGGGCACCGAAACCCCGGCATGCAGGAAATCCGCCACGAAGTGAACCGCTTCGGCGTCGCCTGTTTCGTGTTCAAACAAGAGCAGCCCATAGGGCTTTTGTTGCAGCATCTCCCGGGCCTGGCTGAGCGTATGTGCGTGTTCGAGGTCCGTGGGCAGGGCGTCCTGGTTCCGCTCCAGAATCTCGTGAACGAGAAAGAAGTCCTCCTCCTTGCGGCCCACCAGAAGAACGCGCAGGGGAGATTGCGACTTGGCGGTTTTTGTCGCCGTCAAAGTTAGCAAGAAAGAAACTCCATACCTTTGCTTCTATCGGAAGGGCGTGGCCTGTTCGTGCTCGGCGGAGTTCCGGCTTCGATCTTCAGAAACGTCCAAATTCCCACTTCGAAGAACGATTCTGATTTGGTACTGAACCCTGTCGAACGCAGTAGTGAGTGAATTCTGTATTTCGATGGCGGCATCCCGAGCGCCCGTTCTTCAGGCGGAGCGAGATTCTCTCGCTCCACGGCTACATAAATTCGGGGAAATCCTTTGTCCCGCTGGTGAAAGCGCGGGCCTTCGGGATGACGCCGTAGCGCAGATTTCAAACTGAGCCGCGCGTCCGCTTGCCACAATCAGCCGGAGTTGGACGATAATATTCTGTTGGAGATCAGAGAGAGACTGTCTCCCGGAGGTTTTAATATGCCCTCCAAGTTTAAATTGGCGCTGTTAGCGTTGATCTGTGGAGCCCTGCTCGTTGGTGCGCGACTCCTCGCCGCTCAAGATCTGAGTTTTCAGATTCCCACCACGCAAGCCTGGACCGATACCGGTCTCGACCTGCAGGCGGGAGACGTACTCAATGTTTCTGCCAAAGCCCCCTCACTCGATATCGCCGGTGCCGACGCAGCCATCTGCGACCCAAAGGGAACGAGTGGGACGAGCACCACCTCTGGCCTGCCATTGCCTTCGGCACCGGCCGGAGCGCTGATCGCGCGCCTGCATGCCAATGGTGCTGCGCCCGTCCTTATCGGCTCGGGGACGGAGCTGCGAATCGACCAGGCTTCTCATCTTTATCTGGGTGTCAATATGGCCAATTCGGCCACATGCCAGGGAACCTTCGCGGTAAAAGTTCATGTCGTCTCAGCGGCTTCGCGCGCGGCAGCGCCAGCCCAGGATTCGTCTTCGGGTGCCGCTGCCTCGACATCGACTGCACAGACGCAGCAGTCGCGCGGGCAGCAATTGAAATCTCAACTCTCCGCCGCAGCGCAGGTTTTCATGTCGGGTCAGTTTGGGATGGGAAAATCGGAATCGGGGGCAAGTTCCTCAAATGTCGTGTCAGAAAATGGAACGAGCGGCGAGGCGTCCACGCCGGCACCTGTGCTGCACATCTCCGAAGCTCCGCTCGATTCCGATTTACGCAAGAGCATCGACAGCTTGCCACGCCGTGTAAACGATCAGTTTCAGAATCAGGGCGACATGGTGAACTTCGTCATCGTCGGTTCGCAGAAAGACGTTCAGGCTGCGCTGGATGCCGCGACCTGGCACGTAGCTGACACGAGTAACTCAAGAGCTGTGATGAACGCCATCATGGAGACTTACGAGAGCAAAGACTATCTCGCTATGCCCATGAGCACGCTGTATCTTTTTGGGCGCAAGCAGGACTTCGGCTACGAGATGGCCGAGCCTATCGCCATGGTCGCCAGCCGCCATCACTTCCGTATCTGGAAGGCGCCTTTCACATGGAAGGGCAGTGAAGTGTGGGTGGGAGCGGGCACGCACGACATCGGTTTCGCAAAAGACAAACGCAATAACAATGTCACGCACAAGATCGATCCGGCGGTAGACGGCGAGCGCGACAACATCGGAAGCAGCCTGCAAAAAGCCAACAAGGCGAAAACGTTAAGTTATTACCTTCCTCCGAATCCCGTGCAGGACGCCAAGAATGCCACGGGAGACGGCTATCACTCCGATGGCAGGTTACTGGTCGTCTTTCTTCAATAACCCCGCAATGGGCTGCAACAACCTGCTGCAATTGACCGCAATCATCGCGCGCAGGAAACAAATCATTGAAAACATCGGAGTGAGAAACATGAATTGCTATGTCTCGATGTGTCCGCAAGATGTCCATTCGCGGACAGTCATCGAATGAGTAACTTAGTCTTTGTTCTCGGTGAACTTATTGTTAACCAATTTGCAATTTCTGCGTCTAACCCCACAACAATCCGGAAAAACCTTGAAACCCAGACAGCAAAAATCGAGGGAACGCCGGAGCGAAAACCTTCGTATCAATCGGTAAGCGAGGTTCTGCCCCTCGCCCGGTTTCTTACGTTGGCGTTGACTGCGGAACGAGCCTGGTTTGAAGTGCGGTGCCAGCGAATTCCGGTTCGTTCCTGTAACCAAGCAAAGTGACAGGGCACGGCGCGCCGAACGCGCGTCTCAAAAATATGGGGAGGTAGTATGGAGAACGGGCAGAAGGTAGTCGGCTCGATCCGGCCAACGGAACGGTACGACGTGGGGCATGTGCAGGAAGTGATTCGTCAGGCGCACGACGAACTGCGGCAGCTGATGCAGCAGCGTGCGGAAGTGATGAAGCGCATCGGCACCGTCAAGCAGACCATCGCCGGCCTGGCGAATTTGTTTGGCGACGGAGTACTCAACGAAGAGCTGCTGGAGCTGGTCGATCGCAAGAGCAACGGCCGCCAGCCGGGATTTACCAAAGCCTGCCGCATGATCCTGATGGAAGCGGGTCGCGCCCTGAGCGCCCGCGAAATCTGCGAGCACTTCCAGCAGAAGATGCCTTCCATGCTGGCGCGCCACAAAGATCCCATGGCGTCGGTCACGACCGTGCTCAATCGCCTGGTCGAATACGGTGAAGCGCAGGCCGTTCTTACCAACAGCGGACGGCGGGCGTGGCGTTGGGTGGCAGAAGCCTCGGTCGAACAACTTGCGGAAACACAAGCCCTCACGAGCGCTGAGGGCTTCGCTGCGGATTAAAGCCGGTCAGGGCAGTATCCTCTGTCGCTGCCTGCGCTCTGTCCTGCAGTTGGGCTCGCCTGCTGCCTCCTTATGCCGGAGGCAGCAGCATTCCTTTCTCCAGGTGGCGCGTCACGTGCGCATACGATGCCGCATGCGGATCGTGCGTGACCATCACAATCGTCTTCTGAAAATCCTCGTTCAATCTTTTTAGAATTTCGAGCACCTCTGTTGCCGAGTGGCTATCGAGGTCGCCGGTCGGCTCGTCGGCCAGCAGCAAGGTCGGGTCGCTGACGATGGCGCGCGCGATCGCCACGCGCTGCTCCTGCCCGCCGGAGAGTTGCTTGGGTAGGTGGCCTACGCGATCTTCGAGGCCGACCAGTTTGAGCGCAGTCATGACGTGGTCCCGGCGCTGTTGCGCCGTTAACTTCGTCAGCAACAGCGGCAACTCGACGTTTTCAAACGCCGTGAGCACGGGAATCAGGTTGAACGTCTGAAAGACGTATCCGATGTGCTCGTTGCGCCAGCGCGCAATCTGCGAATCATTGAAGCGGAAAATATCCTGCCCCTGCACCAGCAGTTCGCCGCTTGTCGGACGGTCAATGGCCGCGATCATGTTCAGCAGCGTCGTCTTTCCCGATCCCGACGGCCCCATCAGGGCCAGGAATTCGCCCTTCGCGATGTCGATGGAAACATCGTCGAGCGCCTTCACTTCAAAGGCATCGCGCTTGAAAATCTTGCTGACACCGCGTACCTGAACTACTTTTGCGCCGGTCGCAATATTGGGTTGCGTAGCTGTGCTCATGATTGCCTCTTTTATCCTTGCCCTTTGATTTTGATTTTGTCCCCGTCTTTCAATGTCGCGGGTGCGGTCGTGATCACGTTCTCGCCGCCCACCAGCCCATCCACCAGCGCTCCGTCGGCGCGCAGGCTCGTGATGTGAACTTCGCGCGCCACCGCCTTCCCGTCGTAAGCGATCAGGACGATCTTCTTGCCGTCGCGATCGCGCAACGCCGCCGAGGGCACAAACACGCCGCTCGGCGCCTTCGCGTCTTTCGGCTGTTCATTGGCCAGGAAGCGCACAGTCGCGTTCATCTCCGGCCGCAATTGCACGTCAGGATATTTTCCCGGATTCAGCACCTGTACCTTCACCTGCACCGTCGCCTTCTGCCGGTTCGCCTCGGGAGAAATCTGCGCGATCTGCCCGTCATACTGCTTGTCAGGATAGGCATCGGTGGTGACGATGCCTTTTTGCGCGGGGCTAAGCCGCGCGAAATCCGCTTGCGCAATGTCGAGTTCGACCTGCAGATCGTTCAAGTCGGCGAGTGAAACGACGGATCCCTGTGGCCCGCCTGCTGCCGCGCTGGCGAATTGCGCCGTGATCAACTCGCCTTTTTCCGCCGTGCGATCGAGAATCGTGCCCGTCACAGGCGCGCGAATGACCGTTGCATCGAGCTGTGACTTGGCATAATCGAGCTGTCCTTGCGCCTGAGCCAGCGCGCCCTGCGCCCGCGAGATCTCTTCCACGCGGGGACCGATCTTCGACATCGCGAATGCCTGTTGCAGCGAATTCATGCGCTGCTGGTCGGCCTCATATTTCGCGTTGGCGTCATCAAGTTGCTGCTTCGAGACCACTCCGGCAGCGGCCAGTTCTTTCGTGCGGTCCAAGGTGATCTTGTCGTTCGCGGCAGTTGCGCGGGCTTCGTCCAGATTGTGCTGCGCCTGCTGAACTTCTTCCGGACGCGAGCCATGCTGCAACTCATCGAGATAAGCGCGTGCGTTTGCCACCGCGCCGCTGGCCTGGTTATACGACGCGCGAAATTCCTGATCCTCCAGTCGCACCAGCACCTGGCCTTCTTTCACTTTGTCGCCTTTTTCCACGCCGATCCACGCCAGGCGACCAGTGACCTTGGAATTCACATTGATGGTGTGGTGCGCGACGATATATCCGGTCGCGGAAAGAACCGTCGAGCCGGCGGCATCGGGACTGTTCTGCGCGGAGGCGCGCACCACCTCCACTTCGGGAGTGTCGCCGGAGACCGCGCGGTAGACGAGCGCGATTACGCCCAGCAGCACGACAACCGCGATGCCGACAAGAATGTAGCGCCGCGCCCATGCGGGCGGCTCGCCGCCATTGTCGCTGCGCTGCGAGCGGTCGATGCGCAGGCTTTGCAGGTCTTCGTGTTTGGTGTCAATCGCCATAAATATCGTTTCATTTATCGTAACGTCGTAGCGCCGGCATTCTGCCGGCTGTCGCGAGGGCGTCTCGCCCTCGCAATCGGTGGACGAGACGTCCGCCCGCCAGCCGCCGAGACGGCGGCGCTACGCTTCTAGCCTCGCAGCGCGTTCAAAATATTCTGCCTTGCCGCATGCCACGCCGGTGCCAACCCGCCGATCAATCCCATGACCAGCGCGAAAATGATTGCATTGATCCCCACTGCCGGCGTGATGCGCAGCGCGAACACGACTTCGCTGAACGTCACGGCATTCGATGTCCCCGTCTGCATGCCGTTGAAGGGTAGCATCAGCAAGATGCCCAGCAGCGCGCCCAGCAGCGCCAGCATCAGCGACTCCAGCACGAATGAAGTCAGAATCGCAGGACGAGAGAATCCGATCACTCGCAACGTCGCAATCTCGCGCCCGCGATAGGCGACCGCCGCATACATCGTGTTCATCGCGGCAAAGATCGATCCGATCGCCATAATGAATCCGACCACGTAGCCGATGACCTTAATTGGCGCGCCGGAACTCGTCTGCTTGGCGTAATAATCGGTCTCGATGAATCCCTCGAGCTTTAGCCGCTGGTCGTCGCTCACGCGATTCTTCAGCGCTTCCGCGGCGATGGGATCGGTGGCGCGCAGATACGCCGAAGCGTATCCACCTTGCCGATCGAAGTCCGAAGCCATCTGATTCACGTCGCCCCACACTTCCGATTCATACGCCGAGCCGCCCGCGTCGAATACGCCCACCACTTTCCACGAGCCTTTGCCGAACTCCATGGTGTCGCCGATGTTGGCATGTGCAAAGCGATTGCGGATCGAACTGCTCACCACGACTTCGCGCTGTCCGGTCTGAAACCAGCGTCCATCCACCAGTTTCACGCCGGGATGATTGCCCGGCCCGGACAACTGCCGCATCTCAAGGCCATCGGGCATCATGCCGCGCACCGTGACGTTCACTTCGCCCGTGCCATCTCTTCTCGGCAGCACGATGACTACGACCCACTCGCCCGAAGTCATCGGCTCGCCGTGACTATCTTTCGCGATGCCCGGCAGCGTCTTCAGCGTGGGGTAGAGCGACGCGTCAAAACCGCCCGACAGTTCCGCCTCAGAACCTTTGCGCAACACCAGCACATTCAATGGATTGCCGCTGCTCACGAACGCCTTGTTCAGCCCGGCGATCAGCGCCATGAGGAAAATAGCGGTGGTGACGGTGAGCGCGATGCCCAGCGCCGTCATAATCGTGAGCCCTTTGCGAAGAATCAAATTGCGGATGTTGTATTTGATCGGTATCCGCAGCAAGGAACTGCTTCCGCCAGCTGGAACGGGAATAAATACTGGATCGCTCATAAGTTCACTCTCAAATTCACCCAACGTGCCGCAGCCCCTCCACGATGCTCAAGCGCGACGCGTTGTAAGCCGGAATGCAGCCGCTGATGAATCCAACCGTCGCCGCCACCAGCAGCGCGAAGAGCATGGTGACGCCCGTGACTTTCATATCTGCCGGGATGCCGATGGCGACCGGCGAGTGCGTGAGCCACTGCAATACACCGGCTGCTGCCAGGACACCGAGCATCCCGCCCGCAACCGACAGCGCCACGGCCTCGCTTACCAGAATTGCCAGCAGGCGCTGGCGGGTGAAGCCCAGCGTTTTCAGCACGGCGACTTCGCGCGTGCGCCCGCGAATCGACATCGCCATAGTGTTCGCCGAAACCAGCAGGATCGCAAATACCACCGCGCCACAGATGCTCAGAATGAACACTTTCACGTTCCCCAGCGTGGCCACGAACGAAAGCCGGAAAGCCTGCTGGCTCTCGGTTTTGGTCCGTTGCGGCGAATTGCGGAACATTTCATCGATCGTGTGCGAAACCCGCGCCACATCGTCCGCCGACGCGACTTGCGTGATGTACCAGCCCGCCTGCCCTTTGAACCAGCCCACTGACTCTTCCAGGTACTTCGAGCTGAAGTAGAGCGCGCGGGCCGGCGGATCGATGGTGTAGATCGCGCGGAGTGTTAACTCCGGCTTCACGGGAAAATACGGACTCGACAGCGTGATCCGGTCGCCGATCTTCCATCCATATTTTTTCGCCAGTTCCACGTCCACCATGGCTCCGGTGCGATCGCGCTGCCACGCCAGCAACTGATCTGCAGGAACGATCTTGTCCGCGGCGACCTTCATGTATTCGTCCGGATCGGTAGCAATCTGCGCGAAGGCGTTCGCCGAGCGATCGTCTTTATACCGGTTGCCGAAATACGTCATCGGCGCCACCGCGAGCACGCCGGGAACGCTGCGAATCTTGTCACGATAATATTCCGGCAGAAAAAATGCGAGCGAGACGCGGTCGCGCGTGATAATGCGCCGGGCTGCGTCCGGAGTTCCGGTATCGACGTAGAACGTGCGCCAGATCGACATCATCATCGTGAGCAACAGCAGCGAGAAGCTGATGCTGGCCATGGTCAGCAGGCTGCGCCGCTTGTTGCGGAAGGTGTTGCGCACGATGAAGCTGCTTAGCGTCATAACCTGAACCTAGCTGCCGAAGCTTGTCGAGCTGCGCTCGACGGACAGCCGAGGCGGCTGTCCCTACATTTATCCGATGTGCCGCAGCCCATCTACAATGTTGACCTGCGATGCGTGATAAGAAGGCAGCGCCGAACTCATCAGTCCTACCAAGCCCGAAGTCAGCATCGCCAAGGCCCAGATGCCGAAAGTGACCTTCAACGGGAAGAAACTGAAGAACTGCGGCGAGTGGGTGAGACCGTAGACCAAAAGCCATCCCAGCCCGGCGCCAATCAAACCTCCGGCCAGCGATAATGCCACCGCTTCGCTGACAAACAATCCCAGCACCCGGCCGCGGGTGAAGCCCAGCGTCTTCAGCACGGCCACTTCGCGTGTGCGTTCGCGAATCGACATCGCCATCGTGTTGGCGGAGACCAGCAGCGTAGCGAATACGACTGCCGAACAAATGCTCAAAATGAATGCCTTGACGTTCCCCATCATGGCCACGAACTCCAGCCCGAATGCTTTCTCGCTCTCCGCCTTGGTGGGCTGGGGCGAATTGCGGAACGAGTCATCGATCTCGCTCGCCACCTTGCTCACGTCGGCGGGAGAATCCGCCAGCACGCTGAAGGTTCCCGCGCGGCCCTTGAAGAAGTCCACTCCCTCTTCTAGGTACTTGGCGTTGAAGTAGACGGACTTATTGTCCGGATTAGTGTGAAAAATGCCGCGGATATTTAACTCGAGGTTGATGGGGTAAATCGTTCCCTGCAAAACGATGCGGTCGCCAAGCTTCCATCCGTATTTCGTCGCCAGCGAGTCGTTGACGATGACCCCTTGACGGTCGCGCTTCCACGCAGCGATCTGATCTTCGGACATGAAGCCATCGCGATACACCGTGAAGAATTCCTCGGGATCGGTTCCGAACTGCGCGAAGAAATTCTCCGGCTTCTGGTCTTTGTAAATTCCGCCGAACCACGACACCGGAACGACGGCCTGGACCCCGGGAAGCGAGCGGATCTTCTCGCGATAGAAGCCGGGCAGGTTGAACGTCAGTGACACACGATGCCGAACCACCAGCCGCTGTTGCGACTCCGCGCTGCCGTTGTCGGCGTAGAAGCCGCGCCAGATCGTCATCATCAGCGTGAGAAGGAGTAGCGAGAACGCAATGCTAAGCACTGTCAGGATGCTGCGGCGCTTGTTGCGAAAAGCATTCTTGGTAACGAACCGGGTCAGTGTCATGGGCGAACTCCAGGGAGAAGCGGGGGCGAACAGCCGCCGGAGAAGACGAGCACGTCCCAACCCTCACAGAATAGACGAATGCACTTGCCATCGGCAATGCGTTGCGGCGAAAACCTTTGCGCGTTGCGGTCGGTCACACTCAACATCACCCTAACCGGGAGATCTTCCTCCTTGCTCTCAATCCTTGCGCTCGCGCGCTCCAATCGCAAGTGGAGATCGTCATTGGCCCCGGATGACAATTGTCACCCGTGTGGATACATAACAAGCACAACCGCTGGGAACCAGGGAAAGTTACGCGCGACGAAAACGCAACAGCAGCCTCATCGCGATGTCATCCTGAACCGTGGCGCAGCCACGGTGAAGGACCGTCCGACAGTTGATCCCGCCGATGCAATCGACGGGTGCCGAATAAGCTGCAGGCAGCTGGGACGATCCTCCCTACCGCATCGGTGCTTTGAGCCGGCGTAAGGTCCCTCGCGCCGGCTACGCCGCCGCTCAGGATGACATCGTTGAAAAAGAGGCGCGCAGAAATTCTGCCAACCGTCCACGACATCGCTGCCCGCCCAAGCTTTCCCGTCACGCCGCAACTGTGTCCAGCAAAATCTCGATGGCTTGGTCAAAGAAACCGCCCTTCATCCGCCGAGGGCCCGTAAATCGCGGGTACTGACGCCTCATTCAAGCGCAGATACACGGTCAACTGTCCGCGATGATGCGCCAGGTGGCTGAGCACGGAATCGCGGATCGCGATGTGCCGGGGTTGGTCGCTGACTACATGCCCGGCCACCATGAACTTCCAGTTGGTCAACAGGTGGTCGTCGTTGGTGGCGCTGAGAGCTTCGCGCGCGCGTGCCAGGCTCGTGTCGTGCGCCGCAATCAAGTCTTCGCGCGTTTTCCACTCCAGCGGCTTGAACGTCGCAGCCGCCGGGCCGCGGATATCGAATTCATCCTGCTTCACCATCGATTCAATCCATGAGGGCAAGGTAGCGACCAGGCTGGCGAGATAGCCGAGCGGCATCGACTTCGGATGTGGCTTCCAGTCGTTGTGGCCCTCAGGCACCCGTTCGAGAGCCTTGCGCGTGCCTGGCGCTTCGCGCTCCAGTTCGGCCAGGAAAAGTTCGGTCATCCTCATAAGCGTTCTCCCATCGCGATTCGTTTTTCTACCCCAGAATCGATAGCCAAAACCCTAACAAGCATTGCGGACAGTTTCAGTCCTCGATTTCTGGCACAATAGAAAGCCATGATTTATCGAAGCTATGATTCAGACCTCGGCTAGGCTGCTTCGCTTGCTGTCTTTGTTTCAGGTGCAGCGCTACTGGCCGGGCAGCGAACTTTCGCGCCGCCTCGATGTGACCGCCCGCACGCTACGCCGCGATGTCGATCGCCTGCGCAGCCTGGGCTATCCGGTGCATTCGACATCGGGAACTGCCGGCGGGTATCAGCTTGGCGCGGGGGCGAATCTGCCTCCGCTACTGCTCGATGACGACGAAGCAGTCGCGGTGGCGCTAGGCCTGCAGACCGCGGCCAGCGGCAGCGTCTCAGGCATGGAAGAAGCCTCGGTCCGCGCCCTTACCAAGCTTGAGCAGGTGCTGCCGCCGCGTTTGCGGCATCGCGTGGCAGCGCTGCATGCCTTCATCGTTCCGCTGCGCCATCGCAGCGGGCGCGGAGCGATCGTCGATGCCGATCGACTGGCAACGATCGCCGGCGCATGCCGCGATTGCGAATGCGTTCGCTTTAACTATCAGGACCGCGCGGGCGCGCCCAGCGCGCGCAACGTCGAGCCGCACCGGCTCGTACATACCGGTTACCGCTGGTATCTCGTTGCCTGGGATTCCGCGCGCAAAGACTGGCGCACGTTCCGCGTGGATCGCATCGAAGGCAAGCTGAAGACTTCGGTCCGCTTCAAGCCGCGCAAGCCGCCCGAGGGAGATTTCGCGGCATATGTTTCAAAATCTCTCTCTCAAGTGCCCTATCCTTACCGTGCCCGGGTGACGCTGCATGCACCGGTCGATGCCATAGCCAAACAGATTCCGCGTTCCGCGGGCGTTCTGGAGGCGATCGATCCCAGTTCGTGCATGCTGCGCGCCGGGTCGCAGTCGCTGGAGTGGCTCACTATTCATCTCTCGTTGCTGAACGTCGACTTCGAAGTTCATGAGCCGCCGGAGTTGATCGATCACATTCGAAGGCTGACTGAAAGATTGAGCCGAGCGGCGAAGTAGTGGTCAGTGGGGGGGTGGTCAGTGGCCATTATTCCTGCGCGCCACTTTCGATGATGTCGTCCTGAGCGGCGGCGTAGCCGGCGCGAGGGACCTTACGTCGGCTCAAAGCGTCGATGCAGAGGGTCGTCCCAGCTGCCCGCAGCTTGTGCGATGCCCGTCGGCTGCATCAGCGGGGTCAACTGTCGTACGGTCCTTCACCGTGGCTGCGCCACGCTTCAGGATGACATCGCGTTGAGGAAGGCAAACGATTGCGCTAACTGACCACGGCCACTGACCACTGGCCACCGACCACTGATCTTATTCAGAATCAACAGCTTCCGCCCTTACCTTGGTAACTCGAAGGCCCCTGCCCAGAACGATATTCTTAGCCTAGCATCCCCCTGGGGGTTTCCATCTGGGCTGTCTTGTCGCGGCGACGCGACGGGTTTGCAATGGAATGGAGCTAGGAAAGAAATGTCCACAAAAATTGGCCACTTTGAGATTCTCAGTGAACTGGCGACGTCGGCTACCGGTACGGTCTACAAAGCCAATGATCCGGAGAGCGGGCAGACGATCGCACTGAAGGCGATTCAGCTAAGCGCCTTTGGCGAAAGCGCGGCGGAACTGGAAAAAGCACTGCTGAAGGAAGCGGAAGACACGAAAGCGTTGAGCTGCCCCAACATCACGACGGTCTACGGCGCGGGCGAAATTGAAGGCCAGTTCTGCGCGGCCATGGAATATGTGCAGGGCAACAGTATCGCCACCATGCTCTCGCGCAAAGAAGGATTCTCCATTTGGGATCTGCTCGACATCGGCCGCCAGTTGTCCAGCGGCCTCGATCATGCCGCCTCAAAAAATCTGGTTCACTACAGCCTTGAGCCGTCGAAAATCATGTGTGGCTGGGACGGCACGGTCAAAATTCTAAGCTTCGGAATTTCCAGCGTGGGCAATTTCGCGCACCTAGTGAATGAAGGCTTGCCGACGACCCTTTACTATATGTCGCCCGAGCAGGTGCAAGGGCAGCCCATGGATGGGCGCTCGAACCTGTTCAGCCTGGGCGTGATGCTGTACGAGATGGTGACCGAACGCAAGGCGTTCGATCGCGACGACATTGAGTCGCTGCGACTGAGTATTGTGGAAAGCACACCGACCGCGCCCATCGCGGTGAATCCCAAGGTGCATCCGCAATTGAGCGATCTGATCATGAAGGCGATGGCGAAGGATCCGGCTGAGCGCTATCAAACGAGCCGCGAACTGCTCGACGATCTGGAGAAGTGCAAGGAATCGAAATCGCTGGCCGCGAAGAAGCCGGAAGCGAAAGGCACGATGGCTCCGCAGCAGGCGAGAGCCGCAGCGCAATCGAAATTTATTGCCGGAGCTTCCGCAGCAGCGAAGCCGGCTGCTCCGAAAGCTGCCGCGCCCGCGCCCAAAGCCGCGCCTGCGAAACCCGCGGTTTCAGCGAAGCCGGCCGCACCTTCAGCGCCCGCCGCGAAATCTGGATTGGCGCAACCATCCAAGCTGGCCGCACCTACGCCTCGTTCTACCGAAACCAAAGCCGTCGCGAAGCCAGGGCTGGCGATGCCGAGAGCAGCTGCGGCTGCCGCCGGCGCGGGATCGAACGTTACTGTTCCTTCTCCGGCGCAAGACGAGCCGCAAGAGATCGACCTTTCCGATACCTTCATTAGCGCATCGGTGAAGGCGACCTTGAAGGCCGCGGAGAACACGCCGCCTTCCGCTTATATGTCTTCGGCCGTAGCTGAGCCGCCCGAGGTGGAAACTTTCGAGCCGCAGGCGGATGAAGACGCGCCGCGCATCGCCGTCGATCCCATGATGGCCGAGGGCGCGCCTTCGGCAGGTCGCACCAGCTTCTCCGAAATTTCCGAACTGCCTCCGCTGAAAAAAGAAGAAGACAGTTCCTTCGCACCGCCCGAGCCGGCTGCGCCTGTAATTGAGGCGGTGAAGCAGGCGCCGCCCAAGGCGACGATGTATGACGGCACGCTGCCGGGCCAGAAAGAAGAAAAGCCCAAGGTGCAGCCGCGCGAAGTCGCCGAGAAGGCGATCAAAGAGATCAAGAGCGTTCCGCCGAAGCTCATGATGTACGCGCTGGGCGGAGCAGCAGTATTGATTTTGGCGATCGGCGTGGGCGTGACGATTTACATTCACGGGCTGAATGCCGACGACGACAATGGCGCTTCAAAGCATGCGCCGATCGTGCAAATCTCGCAGCCGGAAACAAGCCAGCCCGCGCCGAAGAAAGCTCCGGAACCGGTAGCGGAGCAGCCTGCCGAGAGCGAGCCTGAACCAGCGGCTCCCGCTGCCGCGAAGTCGCACGCTCCTAAGAAAAAAGCGCCCGCGCCGGCCCCCGCGATTATTCCCGGGCAGCTGGCGATCGACTCCACGCCGCAGGGCGCTCAGGTGCAGCTCGACGGCAGAACCGATCCGAGCTGGGTGACTCCGTTTGCCCTCACGAATTTGCATCCGGGGCAGCACTCCATCACAGTGAGCAAGCCGGGATTCTCCACCGACACGCGCGCAGTTGAGATTACTTCGGGCAACCGCACCACGACTGTGGTTCACCTGGCGCAGCTGATGGCGACCTTGATCGTGCGCAGTGATCCGCAAGGCGCGAACATTTACGTCGATGGCCGCGATGTAGGCGCCAAGACGCCCGCGCAGGTCAGCGTGGATAAGGGCCAGCACGTGGTGCTGGTGCGCATGCCGGGCTATATCGACGAAACCATGAACGGCCAGTTTGTGCTCGGGCAGACGTTTAATTTTGCCCCCACGCTGCGGCCGCTGGGCAACACGGACAACATCAAGACCGTCGGCAAGATGTCGAAACTCTTCGGCGGAAAGGGCGCGCAGGCGGGCCAGGGTGTAGTCAGCATTCATACGCAGCCCAAGGGTGCGCAGATCGCGATCAACCAGCACATTCTGGACAAAAACTCACCCGTGGATGTGGCGCTCGATCCCGGCAACTACGTGCTCGACATTACGATGACGGGATTTGCGCCGATTCACAAGGTCATCACCGTCGACAAGGGAGGAAAAGTTGCGGTCGACGAGGTGATGCAGAAGCAGTAGGGGCGAAGGCAGAAGTAGGAAGTCAGAAGGCAGAAGGCGGATTGCAGATTGTAGATTTGAGATTGCAGATTGTCGGGCGCGCTACCTGTTGGCAGCACGCGCCATCAAAGATCTTAGCAATCTGAAATCTTCAATCTGCAATCTAAAATCTTCAATCCGCAATCTAAGATCTTCAATCTGCAATCGTTGTTCTAAAGTGTTCCTTCTGCATTCTGCCTTCTTCCTTCTGCCTTTCGTCGTTTCGTTTCCCTAGCCCCTGGTTCAAAAAACGTCAGGAGTGATCACTCCCACAACGGGCGCCAGCCTCGAGCCAATCGAGGTAGCTCACCTGAAGCGCCCTGTCGGATGTCCGGCTGTCCCCTCTCGCCCCGAAGGGGAGGGTTGCGCGGGCCGCGAGGTGCCTAGGTCTGCGCGGCTTCACATCCGGGCCCTACGATCTCCACATTAGTACATCCAGTTTTCTCAGTCACGGTTGCGTGTCACAATCGCGAAATAAATTCTGTGGAAAAGTGTGAAGCAGTGGGCAGTGGTCGGTGGACAGAGTTTAGTACTCGGTACTCAGTGCTCAGTTTCTCGTCGCAATTCACCTTCGAAGGTGATGTCATCCTGAGCGGCGGCTTCGCCGGCGCGAGGGACCTTACGTCGGCCTGATGAACCGGTGCAGCCGAGAAGGTCGCCTGAGGCGTCAGCAGCGTACCGGGGCTTGTTGGCCGCATCGGCGCGACCTGCGTTCGTACGGTCCCTCACGGTGGCTTCGCCACCGTTCAGGATGACAACGCCCTGGTGTTTACGGTAGTCGTCAGCGGAAAGCAGGTTCCTCACCGGCGCTTCGCGCCGGTTCGGAATGACATCGCGTGGGGAGGACGAACCGGATTTCGCGAGGCGCTCTCGTTCCGCTCGAGTTGACAGCCCTACTCGAATTCACAGTCCTGTAACTTTCTCTTTCTGCTTGCTTGTTAGACTCGGTCGCACGCGTGCAGAAATTATTTTGCAGTCTTTTTCCGGGCCGAGTTCCATGATTTTCCGATTGTTTGTTCTTGCTCTCGTTCTCGTCGCTCTCGTTCTCGCCTTTGCTCCGGCCTTGTTTGCGCAGGCTGCCGACGTCTGTTTGCGCGGCGCAATCGGCGGCCAGGTGCCGGAGCCTGCCGACCTGCACAGCAAAGATGGCGCTTTGCGCGTCGAATTCTCTTATCGCAAGTTTGTCGATGCGCAGGGGCTCACCCGCTACTGCTACATCGATAAAGACGGCCGCCAGTCTCCGACATTGCGAGTGCGACCGGGTGACCAGGTGACGATGACGCTGCGCAACGAATTACCCTTGGACGATCACGCGCATGCGATGGGGCACTCTCATGCTTCGGACCATGCCGTGGGCGATTGCAGTGGCGGCGCGATGAGCGCGTCTTCTACGAATCTGCATTTTCATGGGCTCTCGATTCCTCCGGTCTGCCATCAGGATGAAACTCTCAAGACGCTGATCCAGCCGGGCGGCGAGCCTTTCGAATACAGTTTCAAAATTCCCGCCGATCAGCCGCCGGGGCTTTATTGGTATCACCCGCACGTGCACGGATTTAATAAAGCGCAGATTCTTGGCGGCGCGTCAGGGGCGCTGATCGTCGAGGGCATCGAAGCGGCGAACCGCGAAGTTTCGGGCCTGCCCGAGCGCGTGATCGTGATTCGCGACCAGGAGTTGCTGCATCCCGATGCGGCGCCCGAACAAACCGACTCCATGCCGCCGCCGCAGGTTTTGCGCGACGCAGAAGGCGACATCCTGAACAGCGGCACGGGCGGCGGCAAGCCGGCGAAAGATTTGTCGATCAATTTTGTGCCGGTGCCGTATCCGAAGTATGAGCCCGCGGTGATTCGCATGAAGCCGCAGGAACGACAGTTGTGGCGCGTGCTCAACGCGTCGTCGATCACGTATCTTGATCTGCAGCTTCTCTTCAACGATCGGCCACAGTTGATGGGCGTGGTGGCGATGGATGGAGTTCCGGTCAACTTCAACGGGAACGGCGCGCAAAGCGTGGTATGGAAGGGGCATCTGCTGATTCCGCCGGCCGGACGCGTGGAATTCATCGCGAAGGGGCCGAAGCCGGGAATGCGCGCGAGCCTGGTGACGCGTACAGTCGATAGCGGGCCGATGGGAGAAAACGATCCCACTCGGCCCCTGGCGACGATCGTAGCGGCAGAGGATGCGGCTGAGCCGCAGTCGCAGCTTGCGTCATCTCCGGCGCAACTTACGACACAGCGAATCGCGCCGCTCGGCGAAGCTACTCCCGCGCACACGCGCAAACTGTACTTTTCCGAAACGCCGCAGGATCCGAAGGATCCCAACAGCCCGACGACTTTTTATCTGACCGTCGACGGCAACACGCCCGCCGTGTTTGATCCCAATGCGCCGGCGCCCAACATCGTGGCGCGCCAGGGGGATGTGGAAGACTGGATCATCGAGAACCGCACGAAAGAACTCCACGATTTCCACATTCACCAGACACATTTTCAGCTTTTGCAGTGGAATGGCGTGCCGGTAGATGAACCGTATTTGCGCGACACGGTCAATGTCGCGTATTGGGATGGAACCAGCCCGGTGTATCCCAGCGTGAAAATACGCGTGGATTTTCGCAATCCTGAAATCGTCGGAACATTTCTCTATCACTGTCACCTGCTTGAGCATGAAGACGGCGGCATGATGGGAACGATTCGTGTCGATCCTGCAACGGCTAGGAATTCCACAGGCGAAGATCATGCGACTGTGCAGGCGCACACTTCACGATAATCCATTCACACAAAATTAATTTTGCGGTGACCTGCGGTTAAAGTTCGACCGCTAACGTCAACGAAATCACTTGGGTTGCTGGGGCGTTGGTGTGTTCGTGGTGCCTATCCCTGAAGATTTTCGGTTTCAAGACCAAACTGAGGAGATTTCGCCGATGATGAGCCAGCACTTTCGCAGCATCGCTACGGCGCTGTGTGCCGGATGCATGTTCCTTAACCCCTTTACCGAAGCGTGGGCGGCCGACAAAGCAGAGCCTGCCAAGCAGCCCAATGCAGCCGAGAGCTACACGACGACCACTCCCATCAAGCACCTGGTGGTGATCTTCGGGGAAAACATTTCGTTCGATCACTATTTCGCCACGTATCCCAACGCCACCAACCCGGCGAGCGAGCCTGCATTTGTGGCCAAGCCGAACACGCCCAAGGTAAACAACCTGCTGAGCGGCGGACTGCTGACGGAAAATCCGAACTCGGTGCAGCCCTTCCGCCTCGATCGTTCGCAGGCCGTGACCTGCGATCAGAACCACAACTACGGTCCCGAGCAGCAGGCGTTTGACCTGGGCGCGATGGACAAGTTTGTGGAATTTACCGGAGTTGGCGGCAGCAGCTGCGACTTCGGCCACGGCACGGGACTCGTCATGGGCTACTATGACGGCAACACCGTGACGGCCGTGTGGAACTACGCGCAGACCTATGCCATGAGCGACAATTCCTTCGACACGCAGTTCGGACCGTCGAGCCCGGGGGCGGTGAACCTGATCAGCGGCAACACGGCGAATGTGCAGTTCGTGAGCGGCGGATCGACTACCGGCGTGATCGCGGGCGGCGGAACTTCCGGCGCGCTGATCGGCGACGGACGCCCGGCGGGCGACGATTGCAATCCGGCGAACAAGACTTATGTCAGCTTTCCGGCCGGAACCAACAACATCGGCGTCGAACTGAACAATGCCAGCTTCACCTGGGGATGGTTCCAGGGCGGCTTTGGTCCGACGAGCGTGAGCAACGGAACCGCGACCTGCGGCGCGACCAGCGTCGGACTGCCGGGAACGATCACCGATTACGTGGCGCATCACGAGCCGTTCCAGTATTTCCCGGACACGGCAAACCTGCATCACCTGGCGCCGACATCGACGGCTGCGATCGGTTTCAGCGATCAGGCCAACCATCAATATGATCTGTCGGCGTTCTTCACGGCTCTGGATGCCGGCCAACTGCCCGCGGTGACTTTCCTCAAGGCCAAGGCGCTTTATGACGGGCATCCGGGCAACTCCGATCCGATCGACGAGCAGACGTTCCTTGTGAACACTATCAATGCCATCCAGGCCAACAAGTACTGGAAGGACACGGCAATCGTCATCGCATACGACGACTCCGACGGCTGGTACGACCACGTGATGGATCCTCTGGTCAATCAGTCGCAGGTTTCTGACGATCAGCTGACCGGGGCTGGACTTTGCGGCGGCAACACTGCGTCGACGTTCCAGGGCCGTTGCGGATATGGTCCTCGCACTCCGCTGTTGGTCATCTCTCCGTATGCGCGGCAGAACTTCGTGGATCACTCCATCACCGATCAGTCTTCGATTCTGCAGTTCATCGAGACGAACTGGAATCTGCCGGCGATGGGCACGGGATCGACCGATGTGAAGGCGGGCAGCCTGACGGGTATGTTCGACTTCACCAGCGGGAAGAAGGCGCCGAAGCTGACGCTTGATCCGACCACGGGCGAAGTGCAGCCGTAGTTTTTAGTCGAAAGTTAAAAGGCCACTCTCGTTTCGAGAGTGGCCTTTTTCTATTCTGTGGCGTTAATTCGGCAGCTTGAAGTTGACGGTGACCTGCGTCTGAATTTCGACTGGTTCGCCGTTGAGCAGGTACGGCTTGTACTTCCACTGTTTTACGGCGTCGACGGCGGCGTGGGTGAGAAGAGCCGGCCCGCCGAGGACTTTCACGTTGGTGATGCTGCCGCTCTTCGAAATGGTAGCGAGTAAATTGACGGCGCCCTCCACGTGCATCGCGAGAGCGTTCTGCGGATAGGTCGGCTGAACTTTCTTGATCAGCAATCCCTGCGATACACCCTGCGAGATGTTCAGCGTCTGCAGCACAGGCTTGGGAATGATGCCGGAGTTGCCCATGTTGATCTGCGGCGCGCTGGTTGTTGGTGTCGCGAGACCGATCATGCTGGGAGCGGGAGCGTCGGCGCCCGCGGGAGCCTTCTTGATGGAAGGAGCGGCTCCGCCTTTTACCATCAGCGGAGCAGGTGTTGATTTCGCCGGCGCGGAAGACTTGCCCGAGGACTTGGTCGTTACCGGCGATGAAAGGGAATCATCAGCTTCGTCGGACGCAGGCTGATCGGCCTCAGCGTCATCCTTCGGCTTTGGCGAAGTGGCTTGCGTGACCGGTTGCGGCGCAGGCTGCGAATTCGGCGCGGAAGCAGCCGGCTGAGACGTCGCGGCCGGCGTCGTCGCGGGCTTCAACGGGGCGGGCGCGGGCTTTACTGGCTGCGAAGCCGCGATCGGCGCTGGACTAACCGGAGTGTCGCTCTTGCTGCCAGAGAAGTGCGACCACGCGAGGTAAATTCCGGCGACGGCAATGACAGCCGCGGCGACTCCGATGAGAACTTTCTTATTTGGACCGCTCGGCTCCGATTCGACGGCGGCTCCGCCGAAGGTGAAGTTCGTGCCCGTTGTGGATTTCGAATCGGAGTCGGGAGCTTCCTGCTGAGCGAGAGGCTCCGGCTCGGTCACTGTGTCGCCGGCCGGCGCAGGCTGAACATCTCGAGCGGGCGCGGCTGCGGCTGCGCTGCCGAATGCTGGCGCTGCGGCAACTGGCTTCGCCGCGGGCTTCGATTCGGCCGTCGGCGCGGGAATTTGAGGTGGCAGCTTCGCGCTGGGCGGCGCCTTGGCTGTCGGCACCTCGCGAGTGTCATCGATATTGATCTCGAGCAAGTCGTCGTCGTTGGCTGGACTCGCTAGTGGCGCGGCACTGGCTGTGACAGCTCGCGGAGGCACCGGACTAGCAGAGGGTTTCGGCACTGGAGGAAGCGGCGAACGGGCTCCAGCGACGCCAGTGGGCGCAACGGGTTTGGGTGGCGCAACGGGCTGGGGGGAAGAGGCCTTCGGAGCTACAGGTTTTGCGGCGGCCGGAGAGACATTTGCCGGAGAACTTCCGGCTGTCCCCGGTGCCGGTACTGCGGCGGCCGGTTTTCCGGGCTCGCCTTTGCGCAGCAGGCCGCGGGCGACGCGGAGTGTTCCCTTGGCCTGTTCCACGTTGATGGGTTTGGTCAGGACGAGGTTCGCGCCAATGCGAAACGCTTTGGCCACCCCGGCCTGACCTTCCACTACGGCAACGGCAAGTGACGCCTGGTTTGACGTCGAATTGCGCGCGCTCTTGAACAACAATGTGGCGTTCTGCTCGTTATCGCAGTCCACCACGAGGGCATCGAAGTGCTGGCTCATCAACTTCTTGACTGCGGCGAATGGTTCCGCACAGGTCTCGACGCTGAACTCGAGATCGCCCAGGACCTGCGTCACCGTGCGAGCGGTTTTTTCATCGGGACAGAAGAGAAGAGCTTGATAACCCATACTGTTGTCATCGTAGGTACAGGGGTAAGGAGCGGCAAGTTACGGGGGTAATTGGGGTGTGGGTGTTGGGTTCTCGGGTGTTAGGTCTTGGGACCTCAGAGCTCAGACCTCAGGCCTCGGAACCGGCAAGACGCAACTACAAGACCCAACAGCCAAGACCAACACCCAACACCCAAGACCCAACACCGACTCGCGTACAATGTCGGCCCATGCGCGTGCCGCTTTGGCTGAAGATCGGATGGACTTTGTGGCTGCTCGTCTGGGCTCCTGTTTATTGGCGCCAGTACGGGGCGCAGAACTTTCTTTTCTTCTGTGACATCGGGAACGTGCTGATCGGAATCGGCTTGTGGCTGGAGAGCGCTCTGATCTTCTCGTGGGTGGCTTGCGGGTTGTTATTGTTTCAGACTCTCTACACGATTGATCTCGCGGGAGCGTTGTTTCTCGGTCCGCATATCGTCGGCGGCACGGAATACATGTTCGATCCCGGATTGCCGCTGGCGATTCGCATCTTAAGTTTGTTTCATGTCGTGACGCCGCCACTGCTCTTGTGGGCGATCTGGAAGCTGGGCTACGATCCGCGCGGTTGGAAATTGCAGACCGCGATGATGTGGATTGTGGTGCCGATCAATTATTTCTGGCGACCGCAGATGGATGTGAACTGGGCTCGTGGGTTGTTCTTCCACGAGCAGCATGTGATTCCCGGACTGGCTTATCTGGCCTTGTATCTGATCGCCGTGTCGCTATTTGTCTACTTACCCACTCACTTGTTTCTGGCATGGATTACTCGAAAACAGAGAGCGACATCGCCTGATGTATGAACCATTTTCAGCGCACCAACGTACCATTGGGCTGAACCTCGCTGATGAAGAGATGAGGCGCATCAGTTGTCCGGCAGAGCGTTTACGAGGCGGAGGATCGAATGCGGTCAGTAATCGAACAGGCTGAAACGCAGAGCAGCCAACGAGGATACGCGAGACTAGCGGGATTTTTGTTCCTGATTGAAATCGTCCTCGCTCTCGGCGGCGGCTTCCTTCTCTCTCATATAGCGGGAAGCGGAACGTTCACAGAAACAGCCAAGAGAATCGCGGCGTCGGAACATCTATACCGGGCAGCGCTCTCCATGGTGGTAATCGTGACCTTGTGCAGCGCAGTACTGGCTTTCGCGTTGTACGCGACTCTGAGGCCGGTCAACCGGTTGCTGGCTCAACTCGCCATGATCTTCAGTCTAGGAGATTCGTTCCTGGCGATGGTTGTGCGGACGTGTGGCTTCGTGAGAGTGCACCTGTACATCTCGGCGCAAAACGCCGGGGACGGCGCGAAAGCAGGCGAGGCGTTGTCGGACCTGATCGGTATCGTCGCCAGTACTGCCGAGAACATTGGCGGTATTTCTTTCGGCATCGGCACACTGCTCTTTTTTTATCTGTTTTTCAAATCGAACTATATTCCGAGAGTCCTGTCAGTACTCGGCCTGGCTGCCTCAGCAATCTGGACGTGTGTCTATTTCGCAAATCTGGTGTTCCCGGAACAACACTCGTTGTTCATGCGCATTTGCCTTCCCCCGCTGGCTCTGGCCGATATCACGACCGGCTTCTACCTTATGTTGTTTGCAGTAAGGGCAGGGGCTAGCGGCAATCAGGATACGCAGCGGGCATCCGTTGGCGCGACCTAGGTTCGCAGCAATCGGTTCCCGTGCAGCAGACTAAATGGGCCGGCCTTTGAAGAAATAGATCAGTTCGATGATCAAAATAACGACCACCATCAGTTCGAGAATAAATGCGCGGGACTGATTGAACTGCTCGACCATGAAGCGGTAGAGGTCTTCGGCGGTCTTGAGTTTTTCCTGGACCAGGTCTTTGTAGTCTGGCACGCCAACTTTTTGCGCGCAGAGCTTGTAGAGGCGCGCGGAAAACATGTCGCTCAAAAACTTGATGGCGTTGTCGGCGCGCTCGGTGAGTTCGCTCACGTCAAGCAGCACAGTGTGCAGCTTGGATGCGGCTTTCGCCGTGCGCCAGCGCGACCAGAGGCCGGTGGATCCGGAATCGAGAAAATCGTAGACGCCCTCGAGTTCCTTGGTGAGCAAGTCGTCGTAATGGCGGAATTCGAGCAGCTGCGAGTTGGCGTATTGCAGGAGCTGGATGGCGGTTTCGGCGCCCGCGGCGGTGTCATAGATGAAGGCGGCGTTCCATCCGATGACGGCGAGGTCGTTGGGATAGTAAGAAATTTTCGACTGCAAAACTTCCTGGCGCTCGCCTTCCGCGAGTTCGGCGGTTTCTCCGCGGACGATTTGTGAGATGTGGTCGCCGTGCGCGGCTAGTAATTCGTTTGCATTGGGCGAGCCCGCGATCTCGCGCACATGGAAGATGAAATAGTCTTCGGTGAGCCACGGGGAGTCGGGCTTGTTCTCATAGGGCTTGATCAGAGCCGGGGCGGCACGCTCGAGTTTCTGCTTCACGATGCGCGACACCAGAGTCTCGAAGTTCGTGTCGGACGTCCAGCGGCAGGAAAGCTGGACCAGTGTCTCCCAGTCGCCGGTGAACGGTAGTTCGAGCTCCAGGCTCACCACGCCGTAATCGTAATACTTGATTTCTCCGGCGAGGCGTTCGCCGCTTTCCAGGATGATCGGATCGAGGGTCTCTTCGACCGGAGGGCGCTGATACTGCACATAAGAGGGCGCTTTCTTGAAGCTGGCGCCGACGGTGCGGGCGCCGAAGATCTTGCGAAGCTCGTCGAGGCGGATCTCCTCGCAGACGTCGAACTGGATCAGCACCAGTACCGAGCCGCTCAAGGGCCCTTTGGCAGGGTGGGTGTGGGCGGGGAGCGCGGAGATTTCGGCGCCGGGGATGGTGGTGGGTTCCATTTTTCAGTTGCCAGTGGGCGGTGGCCAGTGGTCAGACCGTGGCCTGCCGGGAGACTGGTCTATTGTTTCAGAAATGGAGCTGGCGGGGTAGTGCTGGGTAAGTTGCTGATTTGGCTTTGGTTAGAGTGGATGGTGCATTGGCGGTACGAGCAAGAAGCAGGTTCCCCGCGTTGCTCGGAATGACAACCTAAAGAGAAGCAGGTTCCTCACCGGCGCTTTGCGCCGATTCGGAATGACATTAACTTAGAGGGATGACACGTTGCTGAGGGCGCCCAGCGTCAGCTTTTGCGGGTGACGGCCCAGAGGGCGAGCACTCCCGCAGCGGCTAAGCCGAGGCCAACTCCGGCGCGTCGGATCGAGCCGCGGACTGCGGTGTCGTGGCGTCGGGTGGCGGCCGATTCCGGATAAGGGGCCGGTTCCTCGGGGGGCCGTAGGGCCATTTGCAGCACTTCAGCCAGGTGCAGGGCGCGGCGGTTGGTGCCTTGGGCGATCTGCTCGCGGCAGCTGAAGCCGTCGGCGATGATGAGCCAGTCGGCTGGGGCTTGGCGGACTGCGGGGAGAAGCTCGAGTTCTCCGATCGTGAAGGAGACTTCGTACTTGTCGTGCTCGAATCCGAACGACCCGGCCATGCCGCAGCATCCGGGGGCGGGCGATTGGAAGTCGATGCCGAAGCGGCGAAGCAGCGACTCTTCGGAGGTCATCTTCATGAGCGACTTGTGATGGCAGTGGCCGTGGAGCAGAGCTTTGCGCTCGAAGCGAGGGAGTTCGGCATTTTTTGAGTTTTGGTCGAGGAATTCGCTGAGCAGGAACGTCTGCTTGCTCAGAGCTCGGGCGCGCTCGTCGTGCGGGAAAAGATTGACGAGTTCGTCGCGGAATACGGCGACGCAGCTTGGTTCGAGGCCGACGATGGGAACTCCGGCTTCGATTTCGGGCTGGAGTTCGTCGAGGATATTGAGGAGCAGAGTTTCGGCACGGTCGAGCATGCCGAAGTCGTAGAGCGGGCGTCCGCAACAGAGGTGGGCGCGGGGGACGGTTACGCGGTAACCGGCGGCTTCAAGGACTTCGACTGCGGCTTTGGCGGTGTTCGGTTGGAAGTAGTTGTTGAAGGTGTCGGGCCAGAGAAGCACCGCGGGGATTGAGTCATTGAGTGATTGAGTCAGTGAGTCGTTGGGATTGGAGCCCCGGACGCCCTCGTCCGGGGAGGAGTCACGAAAATCTGTGGGTTGAGAGCTGTGGCGCTCCCTGGGCGGACGAATGCGTCCGCCCCTCCATGAGCTTGTTCGGAAGAACCAGTCTTTGAAAGTTTCCGGGGCGAAGGCTGGCAGGCAGCGTTGCGGGGCTATGCCTACGGCGAATTTCGCTATGTCGCGGAGGATTGGCGTTTGCGTTACTAGATTCGCGAGGCCCGGAGCGACTGACGCTGCGCGCGCCCAGAGGTCGATATTGCCGAAGGCGTAGGCGCTGAGGGGGCGGACGCGGCCTTCGTAGTAGTGCGAGAGAAATTCGGCTTTGTAGCTCGCGACGTCGACACCTACCGGGCAGTCGCTTTTGCAGCCTTTGCAGGCTAGACAGAGATCGAGCGACTGCTTCACTTCTTCGCTGCGCCAGCCGTCGCGGATGACGGCGTCGTCGCGATTGGCCTGCGTCATCTCCCAGAGAAGATGCGCGCGGCCGCGGGTGGAGTGTTCTTCTTCGCGCGTTGCGCGATAGCTGGGGCACATCACGCCGCCTTCATCGCGCCGGCACTTGCCCACCCCGACGCAGCGAAGACTGGCGTGCGAGAGGCTGCCGTGATCGTCGGGAAACTGGAAGCGTGTTGCCGGCTCCCACGGAGCGTAGTCCGCGCCGAGGCGGATGTTTTCGTCGAGCTTGTTCGGCGTTTTATCCGGCGCGCCGATGAGCTTGCCGGGGTTCATCTTCCAATCGGGATCCCATGCGGATTTGAATTCGCGGAAGGCCTGCATCAGTTCGGGGCCGAACATTTTGGGCAACAGTTCGGCGCGGGCCTGGCCGTCTCCGTGTTCGCCGCTGAGCGATCCACCGTAGCTGACGACGAGGTCGGCGGCTTCTTCGACGAATTTCCTGAACTTTGCAATTCCGTCTTTCGATTCGAGATCGAAGTTGAGCCGCGTGTGGACGCAGGCGTGGCCGAAGTGACCGTAGAGCGAGCCTTTGTAGTGGAACGCGTCCATCATTTTGCGCAGGTCGCGAAGATAGGCGCCGAGTTTTTCCGGGGCGACCGCGGCGTCTTCCCAGCCTTCCCAGTTGAGCGGCTCGCCGGGGACATGTGACGTTGCGCCGAGGCTGGACTCGCGGACTTCCCAGACGCGCCGCGCATTCGCTCCAGAGTAAAGCCGCACTGTCGGAGGACTTGCACTGCGATTGAGTGAATCGATAAGACGCTGCGCCTGCAATTCTGCGCCGGGGATGGATTCGCTGCCGAATTCGACGAGGAGCCATCCGCCACCTTGGGGAAGCAGCTTGAGACCTTCGGGATTGAGGCCCTTGGTGCGTACGTAGTAGGCGAGCAAATCGTCGAAGCCCTCGAGCCCGATGGGCTTGTGCTCCATGATTTCGGGGATGTGGTCGGCGCACTGGAAAATGTCGGGATAGCCGATGACCGCGAGTACACGTGCGGGCGGACTCTCGACCAGGCGGCAGGTGGCTTCGAGGACTGTCGCGCAGGTGCCTTCGGAGCCGACTAGCGCGCGGGCGACATGGAAATTGTTTTCGGGGAGGAGGTAGTTGAGGTTGTAGCCAGAGACGCGGCGCGGGATGTTGGGAAATTCTTGGCGGATGAGAGCGGCGTATTGTGTTGCGATGTTATGGAGTTTCTGGTGGATTCCTGCTGCGCGGTTGCTGCGGCCCGATAAGTCTGGGCCGCTTGGACGGGCGGGGGCGCTCGTCCCTCCATGGCCTTGTTCGTGAACGGAATTCTCGCCGACTCGGAGGCGGATGCCGTCATAGGTGACTACTTCCAGTTCTTCGATGTTTTCGTCGGTCTTGCCGCCCATGATGGAGTGAACACCGCAGGAGTTGTTGCCGATCATGCCGCCGATGGTGCAACGGTCGTGGCTGGCGGGGTCGGGTGCGAAGGTGAGATGAAATTTTTCGGCGGCGTTGCGCAGGCGGTCGAGAACAACTCCGGGTTGCACGCGGGCGAGGCGGCGCTCGGGGTCGATCTCGAGAATCTGCGACATGTACTTGGAGAGATCTAGAATGACGGCGACGTTGCAGCACTGCCCGGCGAGAGAAGTTCCGCCGCCGCGCGAGAGAAGAGGCGCGCCGAAATCGCGGCAGACGGCAATCGCGGCAAGAACGTCATCGATGTTGCGCGGAATGACTACGCCGATCGGGACCTGGCGGTAGTTGCTGGCGTCGGTCGCGTAGAGGGCGCGGGCGCTGGAGTCGAAGCGGACTTCGCCTTGAATTTCGCGGCGCAGGCAATCGGCCAGACCTCGCTGATCAAGGTCAGCGACGTCGGCTACAGAAGATTTGCTTGCCGAAGTGCGCTCGGCTGCTTCATCTGGCATAAGTTCGGAGTTAGCTTATCTTATGCGATGGGCCGGCTTCGGTGAGATCGCGTAACGGGTTTCTTTTCTGCTTTACCGCCGATTTCGGCGAAAGCCTTTGACCGCAGAGAGGCAGACGACATCCGCAGAGAGCGCAGAGAAACCTTTTTCCGCCAAACAACTGCCGGGCTGCTCTCCAGAATTATTTTTCGACTTTGCTGACGTTGGTGATCTGAATTCTCGTCGTATCGCCGCTGGAATCGACATTGACGGTGATCATGCTCTTCTTGTCTTTATCGTTTGAGATGTAGGTGCAACGGTTATTGTCTGAGCTTGTGACGGTTGGGTTGGTGAGCTTCGACTTGTAGAAGCCGCAAACTTTGTCGACGGAATCGCTGGTAGTGAATGCGGCGGAGGCGGTATGCATCGGCCCGAAGGAAGCGGAGGCGGTGCCGTTTTTCTGCATCTCCGCGCCAGGATAAGTTTCAATGCCGACGTCTTTGGCGGCCTGCTCCGGGTTGGCGTTGCTCTCTACGTTGCCGAAAGGGGTTTCGACCTTGACGTGGTCGCCCTCTTGCTTCACGTGACTGCTCTTCATGAAGTGATAGCCGACGATGCCGACGGTAGCCACGCCAAGGACGCCGATGCCGACGATCACGGCGATTACGATGAGGACGACTTTAAGAGCGCCGCTGCCGCCCGTGGCGGGAGGGGCCGCTGGTGTTGGGGTCGCGGTGGGGACTCCGCCGGCGATGGCGGCTCCGCACTTGTTGCAGAATTGTGTGCCGGGAGCCAAGGTTGCGCCGCAAGAATTGCAGAATGCCATAAGAGGACCTCGGGTTCGCGATGAATTCGCTCGACGCCGGGAGTATAGCGCAGATTGGGGGTTGGGCGGCAGGCGTTGAGCGTCGGAGACAGAACCGGGGCTAAAGCCCCTGCGTCTCTAATTGGTGTTTGACGCAGGCTGAAGCGCCGCTCTTCTACGCTAGCTCCAGCACTTAGCTCCAGGCGCGGGTGCCGTAGTCGGCCATGGAGAGAGCCAGCAGCAATAGCAGGAAGAAAACCGTGGAGATGACGACCAGCTTGAGCAGTTTTTCGTGGGCGCCTTTCAGGTGCATGAAGAAGAGCGCGACGAGGAGCGCTTTGGTAGTGGCAATGATGAGCGCGACGGCTGCGTTGAAGACGCCGAGATCGATTTGGGCGGCTTTATAGGTCAGGTACGTGCCCACCAGCAGCGCGCCCCAGACGGCGAAATAGGTGGGCAGAGGCGATTTGGAGTGGGCGGTTGTGTTAGACGTCGCGTGGTCAGACATGGGAACCCTCAGGGCAGTGGTGATGGAGATCCTTCGCTGCGCCTCGCTTCGCTCGCCTCCGGCTGAAAGCCGGAGGTCTACCAAAGCGGCTCCGCTCAGGATGATATCCGCCCGTTTTTTTAAAGCTGTGAATCATTTCGATCAAAATCGTGGTTCAAAGCAACCCCATTCAAAGCTACGGATGCCGGTCGATCAGATAGAGCAATGGGAACAGATAAATCCAGACAATGTCGACGAAGTGCCAGTATAGGCCTCCGATTTCGAGCGGCGTGTGATATTCCGGTGTGAAGCGTCCCTTCCAGGCCATCCACAACAGCCACGTGAAGATGCCGAGGCCGACGATCATGTGCAGAGCGTGCAGGCCGGTCATAACGAAATAGAGGGCGAAGAAAATCTGCGCATGTTCCGGATTGGCGTATTGCCCGGGATGCCCGGGAATCTCTTCGTGATCGAAGCTGAAGGAAGCGCCGGGAATGTGGTGCTCTTTGTACTTGTCGTAGTACTCGACGCTCTTGATGCCGAGGAAGGCACAGCCGAAGAGCATGGTGAGCACGAGCATGAGGATCATCATGCTGCGGCGCGCGGTTTGCGCCGCCCAGATGGCGAGCACGACGGTCAAGCTGCTGCAGATGAGGACGGCAGTGTTGGTGCCGCCGAGAGCGGCGTCGATGGATTTGCTGGCCGCGCCGAAGTCTCCGAAGTACTTTAGGCGGTAGATCAGGTAGGCGCAGAACAGGCCTCCGAAGAACATGACTTCGGTGGCGAGGAAGATCCACATGCCGAGGCTGGAGGAGTTGCGCTGCTGCTCCTCGGTGGCGAAGTGATGCAGGAGCGCCGGATTGTGCTGGTGCGGCGTATTCATGGCTACGATGGAGCTATCGGGCAATGCGAATCTCCCTGCATCAGCGGCTAAAGCCGCCAATCTTTGTTACGTCTAACGCGGCGCTAAAGCGCCGCTCTTCCACAAGCGGCTGAAGCCGCTCACAATTTCCGCATGCGTACGGCGCGGCTTGAAGCCGCGCCCTTTCAAAGCGCAATTTGTCCGCGGGCGATTTACCCGACAACGTGAACCTCCTGCTTGTGGCCGGAATCGATTTCTTCGTAGTTGTAGGCTTCCCAGGTCACGACCGGCTCTTCTTCAAAATTAAAAGTCGTGGGCGGCGACGCGGTCTGCCATTCGAGGCCGGCGGCGTTCCACGGATTGTCGGGCGCGGGCTTGCCGTAGCGCATCGACCAGAGGAAATAAATCATGGGCAGCAAATAGCCGACGCCGAGCACGGTCGAGCCTGCGGTCGAGAAGACGTTGAGAATCTGGAATTCGGGCATGTGGCTGTAGTCGGCGTAGCGGCGCGGCATGCCCATGTAGCCGAGCAGGAATTGCGGGAAGAATGTCAGGTTGAATCCGATGAAGACGATCAGCGCTGCGAGCCGTGCCCAGCCTTCGGGATAAAGCTTGCCGGAAATTTTCGGCCACCAAAAATGCATGCCGCCGAGATATCCCATGAGCGCGCCGCCGACCATGATGTAGTGGAAGTGGGCGACGACAAAGTAGGTGTCGGTGACGTGCACGTCGATGCCGAGGCAGGCGAGGAAGAGTCCGGTCAGTCCGCCGATGGTGAACAGGCCGAGAAAGCCGAAAGCGTAGAGCATCGGGGCTTCGTAGTGGATCGAGCCTTTGTAGAGTGTGGCGGTCCAGTTAAAGACTTTCACGGCCGAGGGCACCGCGACGGCGTAGCTGAGCAGCGAGAAGATGAGCGCGGCGTAGACCGACATGCCTGCGACAAACATGTGATGCGCCCAGACGAGGAATCCGAAGACGGCGATGGCGATGGAGGAGAGCGCGACGAAGCTGTAGCCGAAGATGCGCTTGCGCGAGAAGCAGGCGATGATCTCGCTGACTACGCCCATTGAGGGCAGAATCATGATGTAGACGGCCGGGTGCGAGTAGAACCAGAACAGGTGCTGGAAGAGCAGCGGATCGCCGCCGAGTTTGGGATCGAAGATGCCGAGGTGCAGGGCGCGTTCCGCCGCGACCAGAACGATGGTGATAGCGACGACGGGCGTGCCGAGAATCTGGATAATGCTGGTGGCATAGTGCGCCCAAATGAACAGGGGCATGCGTGTCCAGGTCATGCCGGGGGCGCGCATGCGGTGGATGGTGACGATGAAGTTGAGTCCGGTAAGGATGGAAGAGAATCCGGCGACAAAAATAGCGAGCCCCGCCTCGACGATTTTTGTGTTGGTGTAGGCCGTGCTGAAAGGCGTGTAGAAGGTCCATCCGGTGTCGACGCCGCCGGTCAGCATGCAGTGCAACATCATCACGCCGCCGATGATGTAGAGATACCAGCTCAGCAGGTTGATCTTGGGGAAAGCGAGATCCTTGGCGCCGATCTGCATGGGGATCAGAAAATTGCCGAGCGTGGCAGGGATCGACGGGATGAGAAAGAAGAACACCATCACCATGCCATGCATGGTGAAGAGCTTGTTGTAAGTGTCGGCCTGGACGAGGTCGCTCGCGGGCGTGAGCAGTTCGAGACGGATGAGCAGCGCGAAGAAGCCGCCGATGAAAAAGAAGAACGTGATGGAGACGAGGTAAAGCAGGGCGATGCGTTTGTGGTCCGTGGTCAGGAGCCACGAGCCGACGCCGTAATGCTTGTTGAGGTAATTTTCGCGCTCGATCGCTTGACCGGGCGGTTGAGCCGTTGCGGTTGCCATTAATTCACCTGACTTCCCTTGGGCTTATTCTGTGCCCCACTCTGCGCTTTCTCTTGTCCTGCTTGCGGCGCAGGTTCTGCAGCGCTGGTTTTTATGCCCGAATCGGCTGGCTTGGACAAAGATTTTACGTAAGCCACCAGCGCGTTCACCTGATCTTCGCTGACCAATCCCTGGAACGTGGGCATGATGGGCTGGAATCCCTTGACCCGCTTGGAGCCGGGATCGAGGATGCACTCGCGAATGTAGTTCTCGTCCGCAGTGACGGTGCGTCCGTCGGCGAGAGCGACCGGATGGCCGAAGACTCCCTGCAAGTTCGGGCCGCGGCCCTGCGAGTCACTGCGATGGCAGGTGGAGCAGCCGAGTTCGGCGAAGATTTTTTCTCCAGTCGCCGAGAGCGGTCCAGTAGGGCCTCCATTGGTCCAGGCTTCGTATTGCGCTGGGTCCATAACGACGATGCTGCCTACCATGCCGGAGTGCTGCGTGCCGCAATATTCGGCGCAGAACAGATGGTAGGTTCCGGGCTTGGTGGCGCGGAACCAGGCGACGGTGTAGCGGCCGGGTAAAACGTCCTGCTTCATGCGGAACGCGGGAATGTAGAAGCTGTGAATGACGTCCTGCGAGGTCATGATCAGCTTCACGTCGCGTCCGACGGGCACGTGCAGTTCGTTGATTTCGCGCTGGCCTTCGGCGTGTTCGAGCTTCCACATCCACTGCTTGGCAACGACGTAGACTTCGGTCGAGTCGCGGGGTGGCGTGCGGCCTTTGAAGTAGACGACCGCGCCCCAGAAAAAGATGACCATGAAAACGCCGAGCGGAATGATCGACCAGGTCAACTCGAGCGGAGTCGAGCCTTCGATCTGCTCGGCGGGCACGCCCGGACGGTAGCGGTAGCGGGCGGCGAAGTAAATGAGGGCCGTGAAGATCAGGGCCGTCATCATGGCGGTCACGATGAGCAAGAAGATGTAGAGAGCATCGACGTTGCCCGCCATGGCGGAGGCCCGTTGCGGCCACAATGGAAAATTATCGAGCATAGGGTAACGAAATGTAGAAGTCAGAAGTCAGAATGCAGAAGGAAAACCGCTTCATACTTCTGCATTCTGCCTTCATCCTTCTGACTTTCTTTTCTGCCTTCATCCTTCTGCATTCAGACTTCAAACTTCTGCATTCTGCCTTCAAACTTCTAACTTCCCTTGGCTCCAGTTTCTGCGGGCCGCGGCGCGGTCCATGCGGATCAGGACAAAGAGCAGTCCGCCCAGCAGTAGAATCGTGACTGCCGCGCCTAGCCGCAACATGTTGGCTACCATGGCGCCGTATTTCCCGGTCGCCGGATCGTAGTGGTAGCAATACAGCAAGACTTGATCGACGGTGTTGCCGATCTTGTTTTCCGAGGCTTCGACCAGGCCCATGCGCAGGTCTTTCGGCGCGAAATCGATGCCGTAGAAGTAGCGCGAGATGTGTCCCTCAGGCGTGAGCACCATGATGGCCGTGGCGTGGGCGTACTGATTGATCTTGGGGTCGTACTGATACTGGAAGCCGACGGCCTTGGTGAGCGCGTTGATCGATTCGGCGGAGCCGGTGAGAAAGTGCCAGCCGTTTTCGGCGCCGGGGCGGCCGTAGCGCTTGACGTAATCTTTTTTCTTGGCTGCGGCCATCGCGGTCGTCTCGTTGGGATTGAAGCTTACGGTGACGACGTCGTACTGATTGCCGATGTCGAACTTCACCATTTTCATCGACCCGGTGAGTCCGGCGAGAACCTCGCCGCAGAGCATGGGACAGGTGTAGTAGACGAGGTTGAGGATGACTGGCTTTTTGCCGAAGTAGTCGCCGAGTTTCACGGCGCGGCCGGTGTCGTCGGTGAAGGCGAGATCGGCTGGGACTTGCGCGTCGAGGTGTTGCTCGATGCCTACGTTTTCTAAGTATGGCGGGCGCACGTTGGCGGGCGGGGACATGATGCCCTTGGACATGCCTTGGCCGAAGGCGGTGGCGCACAGAGCGATCAGCGTTATTGCCTGAAGAGCCGTTGCGCGGGAGATCCTTCGCTGCGGCTGAAGAACGCCTGCGCTCAGGATGACGCCGGTCGAAATCGAATTGGTATTTACGATTGTCACTTCTTTTTTTGTTTCGGACTTGCCTTCGTCTGTTCCTGTTGAGCTTTTGGCTGTGTATCAGTTGCCGCCGCTTGAGTTCGTGTCGGTAATCCGCGTTGCGCGATCAGATCCATGGCGCGCTCAATCGGAATGCGGACTGTTCCGGCTTTTTCGTCGATGTAAGCGTAGGTTGCGAGCCTTCGTTCTTCTTTGAGGCGGACATCGTTGAGTTGAATGCGCTCTTTCGTTTCCAACTGAGGCGCCGGGAAATTCTGCTCTAGGTACTTTTCGTAGTCCGTACTTTCCGCGTCAGTTTTATACTCCGGCGGAAGCTTGCGCGTATCTTTTGGCGTGTTGGTGACGAGCGGGCTGACTGCCGTCTGCTCGGATTCGTTGCGGCGCTCGAGGAAGCCGTAGACACCTTGCACGATGAAGTAGATGAACATTCCTGCGACCGCCAGGCCCAGCAGGAAATAGAGCACTCCGGCGACGCCGATGTCGCGGCGTTCGTAGTCGCCGTGGCCTTGCGCGGGTTTGAGTTGGTCGGTCATTTGTTGACGGGGCTAAAGCCCCTTGTATTTATCGTCGCTTACGCCGGGCTAAAGCCCGGCTCTTCCACTAAAACCTTGCCTTCACGCCGGGCTAAAGCCCGGCTCTTCCACTTTCCTATGCGCCTCCGTGGTGCGGCGCGGGTTCGAGCACTTCGATCGCGGTCGGGTCGTAGACCGGCAGCAGTGGCAGCGACGCCAGGTTGCGGAAGAAGTAGCCCATCCACAGGCAGCCGAAGGCGATCGATACGACGACATCAGCCACCGTAATGCGTAGCGTCTGTGAAAAATTCGGCTCGATGATCCAGACTAGGTCGAGCCATCCCATGAAAAGCATCCAAACCGCGAGCCAGACCAGCTTGCGAATATCGCGCTTGAAGGGCCGCGACAGCAGGATGGCGAAGGGCAGGGCGAAGTGCCCGAGCACCATGATCAGCGCGACCCATCCCCAGCCGTTGTTGATCCGGTGGATGTAGTAGGTGATCTCGGTGGGCAGGTTGCCGCCCCAGATGATCAGCCACTGCGAGAAGTTGAAGTACGCCCAGACCATGATGAAGGTCAGGATCCACTTGCCGTGGTCATGAACGAAGTCTGGGTGCAGCATCTCCGACATGGGCTTGTAGTCGAAGAGGATACGTTCGGCCACCACGGCAAAGCACATCGCCGAGAGTACGCCGCCGATCAGTACGGCGAGCGGGAAGATGGTCGAAATCCAGCTGGGATCGAGCGACATGACCCAGTCGATGATGGCGAAAGAAAGCGTGCCCCCGAGAAGGATGAGTCCCGGGCCACTGACCGCCTTGAAGCGGTCGGTATTGTCGCGTGCAGAGGAGGAATCGCCTTCCTTCGACCACTTCGACAGCAGGAACGAAAGCAGGTTCCAAATGAGGAAGTAGATGGCGGCGCGTACCCAGAGCCCGTTGAGGTTGAGATACTTCGCTGTGACGAAACTGTGCTTAAGCAAATGCTCGCGAATGCGCGGCTCGGTGATCTTGTCCGGCGACATCGCCCAGGGATACATGCGGCCCTGCCAGACGGCGATAAAAATCGGGATGAAGAGAACAGTGAGCAGCGGCAGCGTACGCATGGCCGCGCCTTGCAGGCGGCGAATGACCACGCCCCAGCCTCCGCCCGTTAGGTGGCGGATCATGATGATGGCCATGGAGCCGAGCGCGACGCCAAGCCAGTCCATGAATGCGACCAGGTATGCAGGATAGAACTGGTCGGGATTGGAGAAGGCGATCCAGGCGGAGATCAGCGCGAACACGGCGCCGGCGATGAGCAGGCGCTGCGCCAGAGTCTTGACCACCGGCGGCGCAGTCAGATCGAGTTGGTTATGCGCCGCGCTCATTTGTGATCTTCCTTGTCGTCGTGAGGATTCGCCATCTTCTTACTATTGAACCTGCCTAAATCGGGAGCCTGGCCTTCCGGCTTGCCGTCTGCTTCATGCAGCAGGCCGGGTAATGTCGCGCCCGATCCGGGCTCGCGGAATTGCGGCGGCTCGGAAGGAATCTTTTGTCCCTGTGGCACGTCGGCCATGGTCGCGTTCTGACTGAGTTGCAGCGCGCGCACGTAGGCGACGATGTCCCAGCGGTCCCGCGGCGGAATCTGCGAGGCGTAGTCGGGCATGATGCCGAAGCCGTTCGTGATGACGTCGAAGAAATATCCGAGAGGGGCTTTTTCGAGGCGCGCAATGTGGAACGACGGCGGAATGCGAGAGAAACCACGGGAGGGGACGAATCCCTGGCCATCGCCGAGGCGCGAGTGGCACGGGGCGCAGAAGATGTTGAAGCGCTCCCGGCCGCGATCGAGCACCTGGCGCGTGACCGGGAAGGGCATGACGTCGCCGGGAGTCTCGCCGACTTTTCCGGTGTAGAAGTAGGTGTCTTCGCGGAGCTGGCCGCGGGCGACGGTGCCTTCGACTGGCGGACGGGCGGAACGCTGGTCGGCGAAGAAGTCGCTCTTCGAGAGTGGATTCTGGCGGGGCTGCTCGTGCATGTCGAGGCGGCAGGCGGAGGTTGCGGCGATGATCAGCAACAAGGCGCTTCCGACCGAGAGCCTATAGTTCCGGCTGCATGGATTCCCACCCTTGCGCACAAAACGCGCAAGGATGGGGCACCCGCTTTTCGTAAGCTGGAGAATGTTGTCCCCTGATGCACTGTTAGGGAGATCCTTCGCTCCGCCTGAAAAACGGCTCCGCTCAGGATGACGCCGTGATTTCGAGAGATGCCACATATTAGCTGGGCACCTCCGAGACGGAGCGCGGGGCCAGGGCTTCGAGGAACTGGCGCGTGCCCGCGGGGTCGTATTTCTTGTCGGACGAGAAGACGATTAAGAAGAAGCGGTCCTTCGAGGCCGACGAAAATCTTGGGACGTTGAAGACCGGGTGGTACGGCATGGGCAGGCCGTTGAAGGCGAGCATGCCGAGCACGGCGGAGATTCCGGCGAACAGAATCGTCATCTCGAAGGTGATGACGATGAACGCGGGCCAGGAATGATAGGGCTTGCCGCCGATGTTCACCGGGTAGTCGACGGCGGACATCCAGTACTGCATGAGGTAGCCGGTGGCGCCGCCGATGATGCCGCCGATCAGAACCGTGAGCGGAATTTCGTCGAAGTGGAAGCCGATTTCTTCGGCCAGACCTTCGATGGGGAACGGGCTGTAGGCGTCGATCTTTTTGTAGCCGGCTTCGTGCGTTTTCTTCGCCGCGTCGACTAACGCCTGGGCGGAATCGAATTCCGCCATGATGCCGTAGATGGGATCGCGCTTCGCCATTATTCCTTCACCTCGGCTTCAGGCAGAAGGGTGCGCATCTCGAAGATGGAGATGGCGGGCAGCACGCGCAGGAACAGGAACATCAGCATCAAGAACATGCCGATGGTGCCGATGTAGGTCATCCAGTCCCAGCGCGTTGGGTAGTACATGCCCCAGGAGGAGTTGAGGAAGTCGCGGTGCAGGCTCATCACGACGATGACGAAGCGCTCGAGCCACATTCCGACCAGAATTACGCCCGAGATGAGGAACAGCGCGACCGGGCTGGTGCGGAGCTTTTTAATCCACAGCACCTGCGGGATGAAGATGTTGCAGATCAGCAGCATCCAGTACGGGACGGCGTAGGGCCCGTGCAGGCGGTTCCAGACCGTGAAGGCGTCAAAGCGGTCGCCGCTGTACCAACTCATGAAGGCTTCGATCATGTATCCGTAGCCGACGATGAGGCCGGTGGCGAGCATGACCTTGGCGGAGTTCTGCAGGTGGCGCTCGGTGATGAAATCTTCGAGGCCGTAGATCTTGCGGATCGGAATGGAGAGCATCAGCACCATCGCGAAGCCTGAGTAGATTGCGCCCGCGACGAAGTACGGCGGGAAGATGGTGGTGTGCCATCCGGGCACGATGCCCACGGCGAAATCAAAGCTGACCACGGTGTGCACGGAGAGCACGAGCGGCGTGGCCAGACCCGCGAGCAGCAGATACATGGTTTCGTAGCGGTGCCAGTGCCGAGCCGATCCGCGCCATCCCATGGAGAGCATGCCGTAGATCATCTTCAGGGCGCGGTTGTCGCTGCGGTCGCGCAGCGTGGCGAAGTCAGGGATAAGGCCGGTGAACCAGAACAGCGCGGAGATGGTGGCATAGGTGGAGACGGCGAAGACGTCCCACATGAGCGGCGAGCGGAACTGCGGCCATACGCCCATGGTGTTGGGGATGGGGAACAGCCAGTAAGCGAGCCAGGGTCGGCCAACGTGAATCGCTGGGAAGATGCCGGCTGCGGCGACCGCAAACAGCGTCATCGCTTCGGCGAAGCGGTTGATCGAGTTGCGCCACGACTGGCGGAGGAGCAAGAGGATGGCGGAGATGAGCGTGCCGGCGTGGCCGATACCGATCCACCAGACGAAGTTGACGATGGCGAAGCCCCAGCCGATGGGGATGGTCACGCCCCAGATGCCCGTGCCTTTCAGGAACAGGTAGCCGATGGCGTAGAGCATCATCATGGTGAGCATGAAGCAGATGCCGAAGCCGACGAACCATCCGTTGGAAGCGGGACGGGTCAGCACGATGGCCGAGATTTTTTCCGTGACCGTGCCAAAGGTGTGGCCGGGTTCGATGACCGGGGCTTTGTCGACGGCGGCCGATTTGTATTGATCGTTCATGAATCTGCTTTTGGCTCTTGGCTCTTTGCCTTCCTTATTTCTGCGCGAAATACTTTTCCATCGGCTCCCAGTAATTCTGCTTCCAGCCTTCGGCGAGATGCTGCGCTGTGCCGTCGGGGAAGCCGCGGTGGTCGAACAGAATTTTTGTGCCGGAGCCCTCTTCTACTAAGACAAATTTAACGATCGAATATTCGCCGGGCTTCCATCCCGAGCGCCAGGCTTGCACGATACGCGCGTTGGGCACCAGTTCAATGTGGCGGCCGGTGATGTATCCGCCGAAGAGCGAAAAAGCGCCGCCGACTTCGCTGCTGATCTCCGTTGGCTTGCCCGTCGGAGGCATAGTGTGCATGGCTTCGCTCATGCGCGTGACTGCGTCGAATTTTTTTGTGTCGGTCAATGCTTCGTACACTTGCTGGCGGCTGGCCTTGAAAGTTGGCTCCTGGTGAATCGAGTCGGCGCGGGAGATGCTGGCGTCGTCGCCCCATGCTTGGGTGGAAACGAGAGACAACGCGGCTACGGTCGCGGCACCGGTCAGAGCCTGGCGGCGGGTGGCTGCGGCAAAAGTCGAATTGTGCTGCTGCGCCATCATTATTTCGGTCTTGTCATCCTGAGGCCGCGCATTTTGCGGTCCGCAGGATCTTTGTACTCGCTGGCAGCATCGGCCCTGCCAGCCACTGCATAGGTCCTTCGACCCGCAAAAAACGCGGTTCTCAGGATGACAACAAAAAAATCAGCTCCCGAGCTCCGGGTTCGGGTTTCTTACTTCTGCCAAATACGTTGTGCGCGGGCGCGTGTTCAGTTCGCCCAGCAGGCTGTAATTGCGCGATTGCGCCTTCCACTTTGAAACTGCGCTGTTCGGATCGTTGATGTTGCCGAAGACGATCGCATCCGCCGGACAGGACTGCTGGCACGCAGTTTTTAGCTCTGCAGGATGTTGCGCGTCGTTTATCTTGCGGTCTTCGCGCTCAGCGTCGATGCGGCGCTCGTTGATGCGCTGCACGCAGTAGGTGCATTTCTCCATGACGCCGCGGCTGCGCACGCTGACATCCGGATTGCGCATCATCTTGTATTGCGGCGTGTCCCAGTCCTGGAAGAGCAGAAAGTTGAAGCGGCGAACTTTGTACGGGCAGTTGTTGGAGCAGTAGCGCGTGCCCACGCAACGGTTGTAGGTCATGTCGTTCAGGCCTTCGGTGGAGTGCACGGTGGCTCCGACTGGGCAAACGACTTCGCAGGGCGCATTTTCGCACTGCATGCAGGGCACGGGCTGGAAGAAGGCGCGGGGATTGTCGCGGTCGCCCTGATAGTAGGCGTCGACGCGAATCCAGTGCATGTGGCGGCCGATAACGACCTGCTCTTTGCCGACGACGGCGATGTTGTTCTCGGCCTGGCAGGCCAGCATGCAGTTGTTGCAGCCGACGCACTTGTTGAGATCGATAGCCATGCCCCACGCGTAGTCTTCTTTGTCGTAGGGATACGGCTGGTAGAGCGTGAGGTCTTTCGGCGGCTCTTCTTCTTTGGCGAAGTTGGGTTCTTTTTTGTATTCCTCGAGACTGCGCTCTTGCACCAGTGGACGATAACCGCCGTCGGGTGTCTCCATCGACTGCATGCCTTGCGTGGAGGCGAGCTTGTAAGTCTCTCCCGTCTTGGTGATCTTTACGCCGGATGCGATCCAGGGATTCGCGCTGGTGCGCAGTTCGTAGGCATTGAAGCCCTGCGCGGTGCCGACGCGGCCGGCGCGGGTGCGTCCGTAGCCGAGCGTGATGGTGACGGAGTTGTCGGGATGTCCGGCCTGAATCCAGACGGGGCCTCTGACTTTTTTGCCGTTCAGTTCGAGTTCGACTACGTCTTCGCTGGCGATGTTTAGCCGCTGCGCCATCTTGGGACCGATCTGGACGGCGTTGTCCCAGGTGAGCTTCGACATCGGCTTGGGCAGTTCCTGCAGCCAGCCGTTGTTGGAGAATTCTCCGCCCCAGATGGTGGGGTCGCGGCGGATGTTGAGTTCGATGGCGTTGGAGTCGCTTGCAGGCGGAGGTGGGAAGCCGCCTGATTTGGTCTGCAAGGACTTCGGAGCGAATGTTATACCTTCGATCCAGCCATCGTGTAGAGATTTGCGCCAGACATCCTCAAACGTCTTGCAGCCGTCCCCGGCACAAGGGGGAGTGATGAGCTTCGACCAAAAGGCGCGGACGAGATCGTATCCGGTGGCATCGGCTTGGCCGTTGAGCAGTGCGACGAATTCCAACGCGCTTTTGCCGCCGTAAAGCGGAGCGATCAATGGCTGGATGATGCTGACGGTACCATCATAGGCACGGGCATCGCCCCAGGCTTCAAGATCATGCGTGGCGTTGACGTGCCACTGGCACAGCTCTGCGGTCTCGTTATGGTAGAGGCCGTAATGCACCCGCATCGGAATCTTGCTGTTCTTGAGAGCGTCCGCGAAATTGAGGTCGGCGGGCGCGTCGTAGGCCGGGTTGCCGCCGAGAATGATCAGCAGGTCGACTTTGCCTCCGCGCATGTCGGCGACGAGATCTGTCAGTGATTCGGTTTGATTGACCGGGTTGGCGTCGACGGGATCGGAGTAGAAAACAGTCTTGCCGACATTGCCGAGCTGAGAGTTCAACAATTCCGCCAGTGCGTGAACAGCTGGTGGCTGGTGCTCGCCAGCGATCACAATGCTGGCGCCGCGATGAATGTGTAGATCGCCTGCGGTTTTTGCAACGAACTCTCCTGATGCGCCGGTCATGTCCGCCATTGCACCGTGCCCGGTAACACCGAGTCCCGAAGCCAAGAAACGCAGAATCGGATCAATATCCGAGGCCTTCACAGGCAGCCGATGATCCGCTTTCGCGCCAGTAGCACTCGGCGTGCTCTCGATCACGTATAAACGGTTCATCAGCGGGCGGATGCGGTCTGCTTCCTGATACGGACTCCATCCCAACAAGTCGTTGCCACGGCGGGCGGCGAAGTCGCGGATGTATTTCGTGTTGCCGGGGAATCCGGCGGAGAGAAAGTCGGCGTCGAGCGAGACGATGACGTCGGCCTTCGAAAAATCGTAGCGCGTTTCGACCGGCTGTCCGAAAGCGAGCTTGGCGCCTTCGAGAACGTTGTCGCGATTGATGGGCTCGTAGACGTGCCACTTGGCCTGCGGGAAATTCTTAAGGAACGTCCGCATCTGGTCGGCGAGCGTGGGCGATGAGATCGTCGGCGTGAGAATGCGGATGCCTGCGCCCTGCAGCGCTTTCTGCGCACTGAGCGGCCCGCGCAGAGCTTCAAGAAACGCCTTCCACGAACGCTGATCGCCCATGGATACGACGCTCTGCGAGCGGTCGGGATCGTACATGGTCAGCAGCGACGCCTGGGTAAAGATGTCGGTGCCGCCAAGCGAGGCCGGGTGCAGGTCGTTGCCTTCGATCTTGGTGGGGCGGCCTTCGTGGCTCTCGACCAGCACGGGGCTGGTGTATCCGCCGAGCGTGATCGCGGTCGCGTAATACTGCGGGCGCCCGGGGATGACGTTTTCCGGCTGGCGCACGTAAGGAACGATGGGCTCGTTGGGCAGGCGGACGCATCCGGTGGCGGCCGTCAGTCCGGCCAGGCCGAGCGATGCGCCCATGACCTGCAGGAATCCGCGGCGCGAGACCGAGTCAGCCCATTCCGAGGCGCCTTTGGGAAATTCGCGGTGCATGGCCTGCTGGAATTCTTCGCTGCCGGCAAGTTCTTCGAGCGAGCGCCAGTATTCGGGACCGGTTTGGCGGGCGGCGTCATCGGCGACGGCAAAGTCGATGCGCTCGCGCACGGCGTCGAGCGAGAGCTTCTTGCCCGGGCAAACGTCTTCCGGCTTGTCGATCGGTGCCTTCTTGATCTGAATCAGATCGCCGGTATTTTTTTCTTCGTTCGTCATTTATCTATGGCACGTGCTGCAGGTCGTGATGTCTTTGACGCTGCGCACGTTGTACTTCTGAATCAGGGCCGCGCCCAGCGCCGCCTGATCGACGTAACTCGATCCATCTACGACGACCGGATGCACGCTGGTGGGCTGCTGATATTTCATGTTGAACACTTCGCTGCGCGGGCGCAGGTTGTTTTCCGGAGCGCGATGGCAGCTCAGGCACCACTCCATCTGCAGGCTTTCCTGTTGATACATCAGCGGCATCTGGTCAACCGGGCCGTGGCAGGTGTTGCAGCCGACTCCTTTATTGATGTGAATGCTGTGATTGAAATAAACGAAGTCGGGAAGCGCGTTGACACGCGTCCATTCGAGCGATTTGCCGCTTTTGTAGCTGGCCCGGACCGGTTCGAGCAGTTCGGCGTTGGTCCAGATCTGCGAATGGCAGTTCATGCACGTCCGGGTCGGAGGAATGCCGGCAAAACTCGAGGTCTCGACGGAAGTGTGGCAATAACGGCAGTCGATGCCCAGACCGGTGACATGGTGCTGATGGCTGAAGGGAACGGGTTGCGGCTTGCGCACCCCTGCATAGGTCACGTAGGGCGAGCGCTGGACTTCCATCGCCATCCAGCCCAAAGCCGCCAGTACGAAAACCGCGCCAAAAATGGTGGCGCGAGACAAAGTATTCGTACTGCGATGAAAGATCTGTGACATTTCCCTATGAGATCTGGTTTTAGGAGACCCGGCGGACGCTGTACGGCGACTTCCGCCACGTTGTTAACGCTGGTTCGGTACGGCGTTCAAGAAAACCACCCACAGGTTTTCTAAAAAGGATTGTGGAACGAAAGATTATAAATACTTCGTTAGAGTTTTGTCGCGCGTTTTTGAATTTTGACCGAGAAAAAAATTTCGAAATGGAACTGAGACGGAAAATGGCGTTGGGATTTTCAACTTGCGCACGCTTCAGAACTCAGACCGTGAGTTGAATAACAAGCATGAAAGGTTGCCGCGAAAAATGCTAACGAAGATTCATGACTAAAAGTTTTGGTTCGGTCATCTCTTCTATCGCGTAGCGCAGGCCTTCGCGGCCCAGGCCGGAATCCTTCACGCCGCCGTAGGGCATGTGATCGATGCGGAACGAAGGGACATCTCCTGCGATCACGCCGCCGACCTCGAGTTCATCGAAGGCCTGAAAGAGTAACTTGGCGTCGCGGGTGAAGATGCCGGCTTGCATTCCGTAGATAGAGTTGTTCACCTGGCGCAGAGCCTGGTCGAAATCTTTATAAGGCTCGACCGTCACAACCGGGCCAAAAATTTCCTGGCAGTTTACTTTCATGTCGGGCCTTGTGCCTGTGAGAACCGTGGGCTCAACCACGAGTCCTTTGCGGCTGCCGCCGCAGAGCAGGCGCGCTCCGCCGCGCACGGCTTCTTCGATCCACGTGCCGGTGCGGATGGCGTCACTTTCGCGGATGAGCGGGCCGACATCGGTTGAGTCGTCGAGCGGGTCGCCAACCCTTAGTTTCTTCACGCCGTCGACGAGCAGATCGGTGAAGCGACCGTAGACGGAGTGCTCGACCAGAACCCGCTGCACCGAGATGCAAGTCTGGCCGGCATAAGCAAAGCCGCCGGTCACGCAGCGGTCGGCAGCGTAGGCGACGTCGGCGTCGGAGTGGACGATGACGGCGGCGTTGCCTCCGAGTTCGAGAACGACTTTCTTCTTTCCGGCGCGGCGCTTGATGTCCCAGCCGACCGGCACGCTGCCAGTGAAGCTGATGAGCTTGATGCGATCGTCGGTGACGAGCAGGCCGGCATCTTCATTGGAAAGCGGAAGAACGTTAAGGCCGCCGTCGGGCCATCCCGCTTGCTGCACGCATTCGGCGAGCAGCAGCGAGCAGAGCGGCGTTTGCGGCGCCGGCTTCAGAACCATGGAACATCCTGCAGCAATGGCGGGCGCGACTTTGTGGGCGACAAGATTGATGGGGAAGTTGAACGGAGTAATGCCCGCGATCGGTCCCAGTGGATAGCGGCGCACAATGCCCCAGCGTCCGGCGGTGAACTCCTGCCAGTCAAGCGGCAGATATTCACCGTGGATGCGGGTGCTTTCTTCGGCGGCGACGTTGAAGGTGAAGATGGCGCGCTCGACTTCAGTACGCGCGCCCTTGATGGGCTTGCCGGCTTCTTGCGCCAGGGTGCGGGCAAACTCTTCCTTGCGCTCGCCGATGTGGGCGGAAATGCGGCGCAACACGCGCTGCCGCTCGAAGGCGGGGAGACGGCGTGTGGTGCCGAAGGCTTTCACCGCGGCGGCGATGGCGGCTTCGGCGTGTTCGCGGTGGCCTTGCACCACGCGCGCGATCAGGCTGCCGTCGTAGGGCGCGCGAATCTCGACTACATCGCCATCCTCTTGCCAACGGCCGTCGACAAAAAATCCGTGGGTGGCGACTGGAGCGATGAGTTCAGCCATGGTGTGGAGTTCCCCCGGGATGCAGTTACCCCAAAACCGATTATAGGACGTTTGGCGTTCGGAAATGTGAACCGCAAAAGCATTCACCACAGAGGACACAGAGGTGCACAGAGGGGATACAGCACAGACTCACGAGCGTCATGTTTACAATGAGCGCACAGATGATGGATGCTCCACGGACAATTACTGAAGTTGCTCGCGCGATCAAGAGTAGGGAAATTTCTCCCGTCGAAGTGACGCGTGCTTGTCTTGAGCGGATTGAGAAGCTGAATCCGCGGCTGAACGCGTTTATTACCGTGATGGCCGACTCGGCTCTGGCAGAAGGGACGGCAGCCGAGGCCGAGATCATGAAAGGACAGTGGCGGGGGCCGTTGCACGGAGTGCCTGTCGCGGTGAAGGATCTGATCGACACGGCGGGAGTGCGCACGACTGCGGCCAGTGCTCTCTATAAGGATCGTGTTCCGGCCGAGGACGCGGAGGTTGTGCGGCGGTTGAAGACTGCTGGGGCAATCATTGTCGGGAAAAATAATCTGCATGAGTTTGCTTATGGCGGCAGTTCGATGGTCAGCTTCTTCGGCGAGGTGCGCAATCCGTGGGACGCGGGACGGATTACCGGCGGTTCGTCGGGAGGTTCGGCGGCTGCGGTTCCGGCGGAAATGGCATATGCCACGATTGGGACCGACACGGCGGGTTCGATCCGCGAACCGGCGGCTTTGTGCGGATGCGTGGGGATCAAGCCGACTTACGGGCGAGTCTCCAGCCGTGGCGTGATTGCGCTGTCACCTTCTCTTGATCATGCTGGGCCATTTGCGGCGACGGTCGAGGATGCAGCGACAGTTCTGCAGGCAATTGCAGGCTACGACCCGGCCGATATCACGAGCGCCGACGTTGCGGCTGCTGATTACACCAGCGGGTTGCGAGCGGATTTGCCCAAGCTTCGCGTCGGAGTGCCAAGCGAATATTTTTTCGACGACCTCGATGCGGAAGTGGCCTCGGCGATGGAGCATGCGCTGGCGGGAATTCAGATGCTGGGCGCCGAATTGAGAGAGGTCAGATTGGATGTCCCCAAAAATCGCACGCTGCAGGCGGCGGAATCGTATGCGCAGCACGCGGAGAAAATCGCAAGCAGCGCGGACTTGTATCAGGCCGAGACTTTGCGGCGAATTCGCACGGGCGAGAAGATCACGGCGGCGGAGTACATCGAGAAGCGTCGGGAGTTGGAGACGGCGCGGCGAGAAATTCAAAAGATATTTTCGCAGGTCGACCTGATCGTCACGCCCACCACTCCGATTCCGGCGCCCACGATCGCGGAGTTGAAAACGAATCCGGAGGCGCTGCGTCCGGCGGAACTCAAACTGCTCCGCAACACGCGGCCGTTCAACGTGTGGGGATTACCGGCGATCTCCGTCCCCTGCGGCTTTACGCAGAATGGATTACCGATCGGCCTGCAGGTTGCCGGGCCGCACTGGCGCGAGGATCTTGTGCTTCATCTGGCCCATGCCTACGAGCAGGCGACGGCATGGCATAAGCGGCGGCCACAGCCAGTGATCGGAATCACGTAGGATTCGCTGACGCTACGTGCAGCAAATGTTACGAGATGCGAAAATTGTGTGACCAACTGCAAGTGCCCCGGGAGAAGTTTGTACGTCTAAACAAAGAGTGTCAGGGTTCGACGACCCCATTCCGAACGTCTCTTATTCCCATCCAACTACGGGAGTTCTCATGAAGCTCATTCTTCGATTTGCATGTTATGCGTGTGTAGCGGCAGGAGTCGCCGCGCTGTCCGCGGAGCAACCCGCGTTTGCTCAAGAAGTGCACGGCGTTGCTGTGTCTCACATGGACCGCGCGGTGAAGCCAGGTGACGATTTTTATCACTATGCCAATGGCGACTGGCTGAAGCGCACTGAGATTCCGCCAGATCGGGCCGATGTGGATGTGTGGAGCAAGCTTTCGGATCAGGCCAACAATCGCCTCTCCGATTTGATCGCCGAGCTTGCGAAGTCAAATGCGCCCGCCGGCTCCAGCGCGCGCAAGATCGCCGACCTCTACAACTCGTATCTTGACGAAGCCGGAATCGAGGCGAAGGGCATCACGCCGCTGAAGCCGCATCTGGATGCGATCGCGGCGATTCATGACAAGAAAGAACTGGCGCACGCGCTCGGAGAAACACTGCGCTCTGACGTGGATGCGCTGAACAACACCAACTTCCACACGCCCAATCTCTTCGGATTGTGGGTCGCTCCCGGTTTCAACGATCCCGAGCACTATGCGCCCTACATTTTTCAGGGTGGGCTGCAGTTGCCGGACCGCGAATATTACCTGGGCGAGAACGAGCACATGCGCCTGGTGCGCGACCAATACAAGGCGCACATGGCGGCGATGCTGAAGCTGGCGGGATTTTCTGACAGTGACGCGCGGGCCGCGCGCATTGTGGAACTAGAGCATGCGATCGCGCAGACGCACCGCAGCCTCGCCGACAACGAAGACATTCATAAGGCGAACAATACCTGGACGCAGGCCGACTTTCGCAGCAAGGCTCCGGGGCTTGATTGGGAAGAATATTTTCGCGGCGCGGGGTTGAGCCATGTGGAGAGCTTCATCGTGTGGCAGCCAGATGCATTTACCGGAGAGGCCGCGCTGGTGGAGTCCACGCCGCTCGAAACCTGGAAAGACTGGATGGCCTTTCATCTGGTCGAAGCCTACGGCGGAGTGCTGCCGAGGGAGTTTGCCGAACAACGCTTCGCATTCTTCGGCAAAACCCTTGCCGGTGTCGCACAACAGCGCCCGCGCGCGGAGCGCGGCGTCTTCGTGGTGAATGGGCTGCTGGGCGATGCTATCGGCCAGATTTACGCGCAGCGTTATTTCCCGCCTGAGGCCAAGGCCAAAGTCGACGCGATGGTCGCGAACATGATCGCCGCGTTCCGTAAGCGGATCGAGGCGCTGACGTGGATGAATCCATCGACCAAGGCGGAGGCGGAAGCGAAGCTGTCGACGCTGTACGTGGGTATCGGATATCCCGAAACGTGGAAGGACTATTCGAATTACGAAGTAAAGCCGGACGGCATCTTCGGCAACATCTGGCGCGGGAATCTTTCGGATTATCAGCGCGAAGTGGCGCGGCTGGGCAAGCCGGTCGACACAAAAGAATGGTGCATGACGCCACAGACGGTGAATGCGGTGAATCTGCCGCTGCAGAACGCGCTGAATTTTCCGGCGGCGATTCTGCAACCGCCGTTTTATGATCCTCAGGCTCCGGCAGCGTTTAACTATGGTGCGATCGGGACAGTGATCGGCCACGAGATCAGCCACACCTTTGATACCGAAGGTGCGGCCTTCGATTCCAAAGGCCGCGTGCGCAACTGGTGGACGCCGGAAGATCTGAAACACTTTGAAGAAGCGACTGCGAAGCTGGCGGCGCAATACGACACCTACAAGCCGTTTCCGGATTTGTCACTGAACGGCAAGCAGACGCTCGGCGAGAACATTGCCGACGTGGCAGGAATTGCCGCGGCATACGATGGCTACCATGCCTCTCTCGCGGGCAAAGCGGCGTCGGTTCAGGATGGATTTACCGGCGATCAGCAGTTCTTTCTCGCCTTCGCGCAGAATTGGGCCGAGAAGACGCGCGATGCTGCCCTGCGGCAACAGGTAATGACCGATCCGCATTCACCGGGAGAGTTTCGCTCGTACGAGGTCCGGAATATTGATGCCTGGTATGACGCCTTCAAAGTGCAGCCGGGAGAGAAGATGTATCTCGCGCCGGCCGAGCGGGTGAAGATCTGGTAGGAGACAACCGAAAAAACTTCCCCATGCCAGAGGTCGGCACTAATCGACCGTTCGCACATCGTCGGGCAGAATCAAGGAGAACTCGCACTTGCTCGTTGCCATGGAGCAAGAGAGCGTTCCTCGGCGAAGAATCTTCAACGGCGTGTCGTCGGGGAACGTTAGATGGTAATCGGCGGTACGCAGCGCCTCAGTGTACGACTTGAGTTTTTCGTCGCCGCTGACGAACTTGATCGCATCCACTTTCGCCTGCGAACCGGCGCCACCGCTGAGCAGAATGAAGAAGTCGGCGTTGCCGTTTTGCGTGGCCCTTCCAAGATCGACCGAACTCAAATGCTGTAATTCGTCTTTATAGTGTGCGACCGCCGCGTCGGCTTTGGCCGGTCCTCCGGCAAGCGTGGCCAGGCGATCATGCGTCTCGGGGGCCGGCCGCAGTCCGTTCATCGACAGCGCGTAAGTGCGCAGCGCGCGCTCCTTGTCGCCGCGTTTTTCGTAGATCTGCCCGAGATGGTCGCCAACTTCGCCGTGATGTCCGAGTCCCCAAGCGGCGGCGACATATTTCTCGGCCTTGTCGAGATCGCCTTCGCTGAAGTGCACCCAGCCGAGTGTGTCCCAATAAGCGATAAGCGACGAGACGAGCGGCAAGTCCTGCTGCGTGAGGCGATCCAGCGACAAATTGCGCAGGGCCGCAGCCGTCGACGAGACGGCCGACTCGGCATATTGCTGCGCTTTATCGAGATGAGCTTTTTTCAGAGAAAGCTGATACGCGATGTTGTTCCAGATGGTCGGCGTGGCCGAAAGTTCGACGCCGCGGTCGAAGGCAGCCAGCGCCTTGTCGTCCTGGCCGAGATTCAAATAGGCGTCGCCCAGGCTCACCTGCAATTCGGCGCTCTCCGGAGTCAGCGATGCGGCCTTTTCCAGTTCGGCTACAGCCTGATCGTACTTGTGCCACTCGGCGTACATAATGCCGAGGTTGGCGTGGGAGAATTTGTCGAGCGGATTATTTTCCAGTTGCTTGTTAAACGCTTTCACCGCTTCGTCGTATTTGCGTTCGTTCCAATAGACGCGGCCCACGTTGTTCCAGGCGTAGTCGTCGTAAGGATTGACTTCGAGTTGTTTCTGGTAAGCCGCGATTGCAAGATCGTCCTGGCGCATTGCGAAGTAGGCCAGACCCAGATTGTTCCAGGCGAATTTATTTCTGGGATCGACTTCTGTCGCGCGCTTCAGCAGCGCGACTGCTACCGGGTAGTTGTAGTTCGCCATCGCTGCGCGCCCACTCTCGACCAGATCGTCGGCCTTCATGTCGGGCGGAGGAATGGGAGCGCCCGCGCTGGCGGTTTCAAGGGAAAGCTGTTGCGCCAGGTCGGAGCCTACGGCATGGCGAAAGGATTCGTAATCGGCGACGCGCGCCGGAGGTAATTCGTCCTGATTGACCGTGAGTTTGCGGCCTGCAGTAAAGACGCTGCCGTCGATTTTGTAGGTCGCCACATACTCAGCGTAGTCGCGTTTCAGAGAGAACGCGAGCGGCGCGCGGGCTGTGTACTTCGCGGGCAGAGCAAGCTTGATCGAGTAGGCATAGACCCCCTTCGGCCCGACTTTTAGCGGTTCGGCGTCGGCGTCCGCGTCGTCTTCATCGAATTCCGGAAGATTGAATTGGACCAGCGGCAGAGCAACGTCAGTCTTCTTTTTCGACCAGTCCAGAAAATTCACCTTCGAAACGTCATAGGAAAGCGTGAAGGGTTCCTTCGTCGCGGCAGGATCGCTGACCTTGAGATTGGTGATTTCGCCGCCCAGGCCCGAGTTGACGTTGTCGACCACGCGCTGCCAATTGGCCTGGGGCACGCGCCGGAAGACGGAACGCAGCAGAAGCTCTTCGTCGCCGCGAAACTCGAAGTGCACGTGGGCTTCGAGCTTGCCGATGTCGTTGACTTTGCCGTCGACTTCAGAAATTTCGGAGTCGGGCATGGGTGTATCGGCGGGGGTACTTTCGAGATGGGGCGGGTCAGAGGACGGCGGATCTGTGGGAGGAATCACCAGCGCTTTCTTGTTGCGCAGCGAAAATGCCAACAGGCGGAAAGGAGCGACCTCGCTGGTGGTGTCCATCCAGACTTCGTGACCGTTCAGCGGCAGCATGGTGATGACGTGGTCGAATTGCGAGGGCGAGGGCACGTCGGCATCGAGCTTGCGACTGGAGTTGATCAGAACGGAATCGGCATGCAAGCCCTCGGCTTCGAGCAGCGAGGCCAGCAGCGTGTGCTTGTCCTTGCAATCGCCGTACTGATTGTGCAGCACGTCGAAGGCGGCGTGAGGCTGATAGCGGCCAACGCCAAGCGACAGGCTGACGTAGCGAAAGTTCTTCGCGACGAAATCGTACAGGGCCTCGGTTTTTTCTAGGCTGGTGTTCAGCCCTTTCGTCAGCTCTTCGGCTTTGGCGCGAACCTCCGGCGAAGGCGCGCGGCGATCGCGCTCGAGCTGGGCATACCAGCGGCCGATCTGCTCCCACGTTTCGAAGGTGGTGAGCTGAACGTCAGGGCGGTCGTCCTCTTCAGTGTGATGCTTCCTTTTTTTGTCGGCCGCCTTGTCCTTATCGTCCTCGCGCTCATGGTGGGTGTTGGTCCAGTGGTAGATACGACGGCCGTTTTCTTCGGTAATAGCCGGATCCATGCCGGCTTTACATTTCAACTTCACCGCGCGCTTGGCGGGAACGTCGACGTCGAGTGTTTCGTCGAGAATGATGTTGTTCTTTTCGAACTCGTATTCGGTCCAGAATTCGCCGGTGGCCAGCGGAGTGTGGATCACGGTGACCATGTCGTATTCCAGCACCTCGCCGGGGCGCAGGCCGGGAACCGTGATGTGCTTCTGGCGGTAGTCGGTGTAGACGGGCGCCTCGTGCTCGATCGGGGCACTCAAGTCCTGCACTGCTTCGTCACCGGCTTTCACGACTGTGCCGTCTTCTTTCAGCACGCGGACGTACGGAATTTCCACCCGCTCATTGGCTGAGTTGTAGCCGATGGGAATCTGTCCCCACTGTTGCACGCCGGCTTCGCTCTGCACGCGGATGCGGGCGACGACTTCCCGTCGGCCTGTGCCGTCGTTTTCAAAGCGGTAGCGGGAGTGCATCTGCTCGATGACGAAGGATTCCTGGGAGTAGTCGTGGGACTTATCGATGGACCTGGATGCGGTATCCGGAGTCGCCGACTTTTGGGCCGTGCCGCCATTTGCCGGCGCTGTCGTCGATTGCGCAGAGCTGGATTGGCAAATTGTGACTATTGAGAGGAGGCAGGAACAGAGAAGGGTATCGAAGCCAAAGCGCATAGTTTTGAGGCGAGTCCCGGAATCCCCATTATCCCATGATGCGCGTTCTGGCCGTTGGGAGGTCCCGGCGGGAGGACTGGGCTCTGCGCGGCACCTGTCCAGGACTCCGAATCAGCCCACGAAGTGGCTAATCTCATTTATTTACTTGACATGACAAGTAATTTTCCTGTTACTCCTGTGACCAGAGTCACAATTTTGTGACACCGCCGGGGCGATTCGGGGGTAAAATCGCGCTCAGATAGTCCTGCTTTGCCGCGACGCAAGGCGGGCGTGACGCAAAACGTACTTGCGCCACGATCTTTCCGTCGGAGGTTTTTGCATGGAAGATCGGGCCCCTGTCGTCTCATCCACGGACGTCCCATCTACGAACCAAGAGCAGTCCTCAACTTCTACATCCGCCATCAGACACCACGAAGGCCGCGGAGCCTGGGTTCTCACCTGTTACGGCATCTGCGGACTGGCGCTGTTCGGAGTTCTAGCCTACTTCTTCTCGGACTTCATCGCTCACTAGTCCGGTACACCGCAGTGGCGAACGGGCGCGCGCGCTCGCGGAAAGTGCGGAAGTGTAAGCACGGGTTTGAAGAATGCAGAACGCAGAAGTCAGAATGCAGAAGTCAGAATGCAGAAGTCAGAATGCAGAATTAACACCTGCAGATTACAAATTGGAAAGAGGCAGAACAGGTTTTTCATTCTGCATTCTGCCTTCTGCAATCTGCATTCGGGCCCTGCAATCTAAAAATCTCTCCCAATTTTTTTCGCGATTCCGGGCCGCAGCCGCCGTCCCCAAGCCCTGCCTTCCGAACGTGCTACAATGAGCGGCCTTAGCGAGTGTTGTTGCTTCGGCATCCGGCACTAAATCCCACGCAAGAGACCAAGCAGGAAAGGATCTGTGGCCAAGACTCCCACGTCGAGCCCCACGCCGATTACCTACGCCGACGCGGGCGTCGATATCAGCCGGGCCAACCGCACCAAGCAGCGCATCAAGTACCTGGCGCACAAGACCTTTACCAAGGGTGTGCTCAGCGAGATTGGCGGCTTCGGCGGGCTATTCTCGGTCGACAAGATGAAGTATGCCGATCCGGTGCTGGTTTCGAGCGTAGATGGCGTAGGGACGAAGCTGAAGATCGCCTTTGAGATGGACCTGCACTCGACCGTGGGAGCGGACCTGGTGAATCACTGCGTGAATGACATCGCGGTGCAGGGTGCGGCGCCGATGTTCTTCATGGACTATCTCGCCACCGGCACTTTAGATCCGTCGATTGCCGAGAAAGTGGTGGAAGGCATCGCGGATGCCTGCAAGCACAACGGCTGCGCCCTGATCGGCGGCGAGACGGCAGAGATGCCGGGCTTCTATCCCGATGGCGAGTACGATCTTGCGGGATTCATCGTCGGCGTGGTTGATCGCGAGCGCATTATCACCGGCAAAGATGTGCAGATTGGCGACATGGTCCTGGGCCTGCCGTCGAATGGCCTGCACACCAACGGATACTCGCTGGCGCGGAAGCTGCTATTCGAAGTAGCCCATTACTCACCGGAAACTTACGTAAACGAGATCAAGAATAAAGTCGGCAACGAACTGATGCGTACGCACAAAAGTTATTGGCCGGCGCTGAAGAAGTTAATCGACGCGGAGTGCGTCGTCGCCCTGGCGCACATCACGGGCGGAGGCATCACCGAGAACCTTCCGCGCGTTCTGCCCCGCGGGACCGCTGCGGTGATTGAGCTGGGAACCTGGCCGGTGCTGCCCATTTTTGAACATCTGCAGCAGCTCGGCAACGTTCCGCAAGACGAGATGCTACGCACCTTCAACATGGGTATGGGCATGCTCATGGTAGTTCCGTCAGCGAAATTCAAGAAAGCGCAATCCGTGCTGGAACGCGTCGGAGAAAAGGCCTACACGATCGGGCGCATCGTCAAGGGCGAGCGGAAAGTCACCTACAGCTAGATTATTGTTGATTATTGAATGAAATCGTCCGAAGCTTCCGATTTCAGCAATCAACAATCAACAATCAAAATTCAACAATGCACTCTCTCGGAATCCTCCTCTCCGGCCGCGGCTCGAACTTTGTGGCCATCGCCGACAGCATTGATGCAGGCCGCATCCCCGGCGCAAAAATTGCTGTTGTCATCTCCAATAGGGCCGACGCGCCGGGAATCGCGACCGCACGCCAGCGCGGCTTGAACGCTCTCGTCATCCCCTCCAAGGGCAAGCCGCGCGAAGAACATGATCGCGGAGTGGTCGCCGCACTCGAGCAGCACAAAGTCGATTTGATCTGCCTCGCGGGATACATGCGATTGTTGTCGCCGTGGTTCGTGCAGCAGTTTCCGCAGAAGATTCTGAATATCCATCCGTCGCTGCTGCCGGCATTTCCCGGACTCGAAGCGCAGGAGCAGGCCTTTGCCTACGGCGTGAAAGTTTCCGGCTGCACCGTGCACTTCGTGGATGAAGAACTCGATCACGGAGCCATTATCGTGCAGAAGGCAGTGCCGGTGCTCGACAGCGACGACGAACACACTCTAGCCGCGCGCATCCTCGAACAGGAACACGTAGCCTACACGGAGGCGATCAACGTCGTGCTGGAAGGAGACTTCGAAGTGCGGGGCCGACGATTGGGCCAAGTCAGAATGAAAAAGTCAGAATGAAGAAGTAAAACGAACCCGCCTAAGGTGCGATTTGCTTGGCGGTGCACAGCGAGCTGACGAATATGGATGTGAGCTCGTCGGCTTCCTTCAGCAATGGTTGGACCCTCTCTGCATTGCCAATGCCTGCCTCAATGAGCAGCTCAAGCCAAAACACGGTTTCGTCCGCTTCCTCAAGCACGATGCCAAGCTTCGCAATGAACTCTGCTTTCGAGCGGGCACGGCAAGCGGCACGATAGTTGGCGCCAACGGAAGTGCCCGACCGCAAGAGCTTCCCAAGTATTCGGGCTTCTTCTCCGGGCGGGAGCATTCTATAGAGACGAATTACCCGGAGCGCGAGCTGTTTGGTTCTCTCTCTTAGATCACGATTGGATTGCATAAACTAGTTCAATCATTCCACAAACGGGGCGTTGACAGATGCCAGAGTTCTGTATTCTGCCCAACGAATTCCCGATTTTGGACCTAGCCATGTTGCAACTTGGAAGCCTTGCTTTTTACTTCTGCATTCTGACTTCTGCATTCTGACTTCCTTATAATGTCTTTTCTCATGTCAACCTTCAAACCTGTCGATGAGCAGCTAACGTACCTGAAAAAAGGCGCGGCGGAGATCATCCGCGAAGCCGACTTGCGCGCCAAGCTGGAGAAGTCCCTTAAAACTGGCAAGCCGCTGCGGGTGAAGCTGGGTATGGACCCGACTGCGCCAGATCTACACCTCGGCCACACCGTTGTGCTGCGCAAGCTAAAACATTTTCAGGATCTCGGCCACACCGCGATCTTTTTGATCGGCGATTTCACCGGCATGATCGGCGACCCTACGGGACGGTCGGCGACGCGGCCTCCGCTAAGCCGCGAGCAGATCGAGCAGAACGCCGAAACTTATAAGGCGCAGGTGTTCAAGATTCTCGATCCGCAGAAGACGGTCATCGACTTCAACCGCCGCTGGATGGGTCCGCTGAGCGCCGACGATTTCGTGAAGCTTACGGCCAAGTACACCGTTTCGCAGTTGCTAGAACGCGAAGACTTTCACAAGCGCTTCCAGGAAGAGAAGCCAATTTCCGTGCATGAGTTGCTCTACCCGCTGGTGCAGGGCTACGACTCCGTCGCTTTGGAAGCGGATGTGGAGTTAGGAGGAACAGATCAGAAGTTCAACTTGCTCGTCGGCCGCGAGTTGCAGCGCGCCTACGGCCAAGAGTCGCAGGTCGTGCTGACCACGCCGATTCTCGAAGGTACGAATGAAATACAAAAGATGTCGAAATCTCTGGGGAACGCCATCGGAATCAACGAGCCCCCATTCGACATGTATACGAAATTGATGCGTATATCTGACAGGCTTATGTGGCTTTATTACGAGCTCTTGACCGATATGCAAATTGCAGACATCGAAAAAATGAGGCTTGAAACCCACCCCCGAGACGCGAAAAAGGATCTTGCTCGACGAATTGTGGTTGATTTCCACTCTGCGGAAGCAGCCACCCAAGCTGCCAACGACTGGGCCAATCGCGACAAGGTTTCGGAAGAAGAGGGTCCGCATGATGTTAGTGTGGAAACAACGCCGGATGGCCGAATACGGTTAGACAAGTTAGTGCTGCGAGAGGGACTTGCGGTTTCTGTAACAGATGCTGGGCGCAAAATCAGGGAGGGCGCCGTCAAGGTGAACGACGTGGTAACGACCGATCCTCTTCCACGATTGAACACTGATGAGGTGATCATTCTGCAAGTAGGCAAGCAGAAGCCTCGCAAGATACGTTTTAAGCCCATAACAAAAATTTCAGCCAACTGAAGGATCTTCTTTCCGCGCTTCGTACACCTGCGCCGACTTCTGCTACTCTCATCCGCGCACATGCGCGCGGCGGCCATCTTCGGGCTGGGATGCTCTCCCAAAAATCTGAAGCCTTTCCAAACCGACGCATCCGTCGAGTGGCGCATAGGCATGCCTGCATCCTCCCACGACGCCGACGCCATCCTCCTCTTTGGCGGCGACGGAACGATTCACCGTCATCTCGGACAACTCGTAAAGCTGAATCTTCCCGTGCTCGTCGTCCCCGCCGGAAGCGGCAACGACTTCGCCCGCGCGCTCCAACTCAAAAACATCCGCGATTCCCTCGCCGCGTGGAAAAAATTCTGCGCGCAATCGGGCAACGTGTATGCGATTGATCTCGGCACAATCTCAACACTCGACCGCGCGGGCGAGTCGCCCGCGCCACACAATCCACGTTATTTCTGCTGCGTTGCCGGCATCGGCCTCGACGCCGAGGTCGCGCGCCGCGCCAACCATCTGCCACGCTGGCTGCGCGGGCATGGCGGCTACGCGCTGAGCCTTATTCCTACAGTCGTGAAAATGGCGCCATTCCCGCTCAAAATCCTCACTCCAACCGACCACAACAACTGGTCCCCCACCACCGACCAACCCACAATCCTCGCTGCATTTGCCAACACGCCGGTTTACGGCGGAGGCATGAAGATAGCGCCTCGCGCCCAGATGGACGACGGCCTCCTCGACGTCTGCGTCATCGGCGCCGTTGATCCTTTCAAATTGTTCTGCATGTTTCCCACGGTCTACGGCGGCCATCATTTGAAGATCAAAGAAGTAAAATACTTTTCGACCTCTCGGGCACGCATTGAAACCGAGCGCCCGCTCGAAGTCTACGCCGACGGAGAATTCGTCTGCCAGACTCCCATTGAAATTTCCGTCGAGCCGCGATCCCTTAGGGTCATCACACTCTAGTCGGTGGGCCGTTTGTCTCTGATCGGCTCTATGCTTGCAGTTTCACGCCAAATTCACTTGACGCGGTTTCGAAGCGGCATTTAGGCTTGCCCTTCGGCGGCACAACGCACCTCCCCGCGGGCCGTCAGGTTGCCACTCAGCGTTACTTCTCTGAAGGAGACCCTCAGATGAAATCTGCTCTACGCGCATCTTTCTTTGCCCTTCTGGGCTCCGCAACGCTGGCGGCTGCTGCAACCAACGCCAACACATTCTTCATAGCGAAGACGTATGCTGTGGGCAATTCGCCGGTCTGTATTGCAACGGGCGATTTCAACGGCGACGGAAAACTCGACATCGTCACCGGCGACCGCAACGATTCGGCGGTGGCTGTGCTGACCGGCGTGGGCAACGGCACATTCAAGCCGGTGCGCAATTTTGTGGTGGACAGCGCGCCCACGGCGGTCCAGGCAGTGGATCTGAATGGCGACGGCAAGCTTGATTTGGTCGTGGCCACTGGCCTCGACATTTTTGTTCTGCTGGGCAATGGCGACGGAACGTTCCGCGTGGGCGGAGCATATGCCAGCGGCACTTCGCCGACGTACATGACGCTCGGTGACTTCAACGGCGATGGCAAAGTCGATGTTGCCCTCTCGAGTGACAACACCGGAGTTTCAGGCGTCATTCTGGGCAATGGCGACGGGACTTTCCAGGCATTCAAGAGTGTCTCGAACCAGTTGATCGGCCCGGTTGCGGCGGGCGATTTCAATGGCGACGGCAAAGTCGATCTGGTGATTGCGAACGATGGCATCACGGAGTCATCTGCCGGTGTGGCAGTGCTCACGGGCAACGGCGACGGCTCTTTTATTGCGCCGAATCAATTTCCTCCTTTCACGATCGGATTCAACCCGAAATCGATAGCTGTGGGCGACTTCAACAATGATGGTCACCTCGATGCCGTCATCGGCAACGGGATCGCCGACTTTGCTCTGGATCAGATTGCGGTTGCTTTTGGGGATGGCAATGGCCACGTGGGCAACTTCCGCTATGTGTCGAGCGGCGGAGTTCCCAGTTCAGTGGCGGCAGCTGACGTGAATGGCGATGGCAATCTCGACGTCGTTGTAGGCAACTCGTGGGATTCTGACGTGACGGTTCTGATCGGGAACGGCCGAGGCATGTTCACGGCGAGCGCGAACTACGTCGCGGGGAATGGGTTGCCGGTGGCAGTTGCGATCGGTGACTTTAACGGAGACGGCAAGACCGATATCGCTACGGCGAATCAGGTGGCCAATAATGTGAGCGTGCTGCTCGCAACCGGCGCCGGAAAGTTCAATGATGCGCGTGATTACCGGGTGGGCGAGATTACGCAATACGCCGCCACCGGCGACTTCAATCATGACGGCAAGCAGGATCTGGTGGTCTCTTCGTACCTGACCGGATTGAGCCTCTCGTTGGGCAACGGCAATGGAACTTTCAAGCCTCCGGTTTCTGTGTCATCGACGCTCAACGGCCCGGTCGTCGCCGCCGATCTGAACGGGGACGGCTTCCTGGATCTGATCGCGCTGGGCACGGCCGGTTCGAATGTGAACGTGCTCATAAACAATGGGGACGGGACATTTGCGGCTCCGGTGGCGTACTTCGCGGGAAGCAACGCGGTCGCTCTGGCTGTCGGCGACTTTAACAACGACGGCAAAATGGACCTGGCAGTATCGATCAAGAGCTTCGTTTCGATTCTTCTAGGCAACGGAGATGGCAGTCTGCAATCGCCGATGGTGTTTAGCGCCGGATCGCAGCCAACCGGACTGGCAGTCGGGGACTTCAACGCCGACGGCAAACTCGACATCGCAACCGGCGATCTCAACGGCTCGGATATTGCTGTGATCTTCGGCAAGGGCGACGGCACATTCCGTCCGGCGCAGTTCACCCAGGTTGCAAGTTCACAGGTACAGACGCTGGCAACTGGATTCTTCCACGGCAAAGGGCCGGGACGGCTGGACATTGCGGCGCTGTCTCCGGATGGACACCAGTTCCTTGTTCTCGTGAACAATGGCAATGGGACCTTCAATGGTTTCACCTACGCTGTCGGACCGGGCGACAATCAGCCCACCTCGATGGCCGTCGGCGATTTCAATCTCGACGGCAAACTCGATGTGGCGCTGGCAGCTTCTGGCAGCAATGCGACCGTCCTGTTCGGAGACGGCACGGATCATTTCTCCGTGACCACCTTCGGCTCGGGCGGCGGAACCTCGATCGGATCGCCACAGTTCCTGCCCGTCAGTGTGGTGTCGGCGGATTTCAACGGTGACACAAAACAGGACCTGGCTGTGATCGATGGCAACCATAGCTTCACGGTTTTGCTGAATCAGACGAAGTAAAGGAGCTGTACAAGCAGTTGTGCGACGCAGGGCGGCCCGGACGATTCCGTCAGTTCCCGGCCGCCCCCTCTTTTTGGGCTTCGGTCAGTCCGTCTTCCCACGAAGCGGTGTCATCCTGAGCGAAGCCGTCCTTCCGGCGTAGCGAAGGATCTCCCGCTCAACTGGCCCAGCGCGTCAGCCAAACTATCCCGATCCCTACCGATCCGCTCTTGGTGCTAAACTTTCCCCATGGCTGAAGCACGCTCGCGCACTTTGCTCTGGATTCTGATCGGGGGAGGAGCATTTTTCCTCTTCGTGCTGGCGGTGTTTTCGCTGGTGTACATCACGCTGCATGCCGGTGGCGGCGACACCACCAGCATCACCAGTTTCGGCGATCGCATCGGCGTGGTCGATCTCGATGGCGTGATTCTGTCTCCGCAGCCAGTCGTCGGCCAACTGAAAAAATTCGGCGAAGACTCTTCCATCAAAGCGATCATCCTGCACGTGAATTCGCCCGGCGGCGGTGTCGCGGCTTCGGAAGAGATTTACCGCGAAGTCAAGCGCATCCGCAAAGAGAAGAACAAGAAAATCGTCGTCTCGATCGAGACGGTGGGTGCCAGCGGCGCGTATTACGTAGCTTCGGCTTCGGACAAGATTTTTGCCGATGAAGGCAGCATCGTCGGCTCGATCGGCGTGATCGCGCAGTGGGTGAACTACGGCGATCTGCTGAAGTGGGCGAAGCTAAAAGATGTCGTCATAAAGACCGGTGAGTTCAAAGATACCGGCAACCCGTCGCGCGATATGACGCCGAACGAGCAGGCGTACATGCAGTCTTTGATCGACAACATGTTTGGGCAGTTCATCAAAGCCGTCTCTGATGGGCGAGGACTGAAGTATGACGATGTGAAGTCCATCGCCAACGGAAAAGTCTGGACCGGCCAGCAAGCCGCCGAAATGAAACTTATCGACAGCGTCGGAGATTTTGAAGCGGCGGTCAATGATACGGCGAAGTCGGTGGGCATAAAGGGCGAACCGACGTTGGTGCGCCCGGAGCGCGACCGCAGGACGCTGCTCGACCTGATGACCGGCGATCTGTCACAGTACATCCCGACGCGCGAAAAGCTGATGGAGCAAGAAGTCGGCTTCTACTATCTCTGGAAGTAGTCCCCTGGAAGGAGTGTTCCAGATGGGCGTGGGGCACGTGGCTTTGGCTTTGGGAGCCTCCAAAGCCGCACCGCGTGTGAATGTGGGATGGCTAGTCTTTGCGGCAATTCTGTCGGACTTTCTTCTTGGCATCTTCGCCGCACTGGGCTTGGAACATTCCACGCCTCCGCCCGACTACGCTGATCGGCACTATCTTCTCTTTACGTTTCCCTATTCGCATGGTCTGACTGCGATGCTCCTGTGGGCAGCGACCCTGGCGTTCCTGGTCGCGCGCGTCTACAGGTCTGACACCAAACGAATTTTCATCGTCGTAGGCCTCGTGGTGCTGTCGCACTTCCTGCTCGATGGCCTGGTCCATGTTGCCGGCCTGCCTCTGATCGGCCAAGACTCTCCGAAGCTCGGCCTTGGCCTATGGAAGTACCTGCCGCTGGAGCTCTCAATTGAGACTCTCATGTCGGTCGTTGGTTTCATTGTGTATTGGAGACTCCCGAGTTCGAGCAAGTCCGCCTTCGGTCGCTATGGAATGGCGATCTTCTTGGTCCTGGTCACCGTCATGACGTGGAGCCAACTTTTGGCCACGGTGCCGCCTTCGCCGCAACAGCTGACTGTTTCCTGGATTGTCGTGCCCCCGATCTTCGGCGCCATAGCCTACGTCCTTGACCGGAAGCGAGCCCGAGAAGTGGCGGCAACTAAGCAGATGGTCCCAAAACCGTAACTTGCATTAAACCCCTGAAATTTGAGAAGGTTATGAGGGTAGGGAAGCATCCTGCCCCCAAATGGGATGCTTTTCTGGTTTCCTAACGGCATAATCTTAAGAATTGGCTTACAAGCCGATCGACTGCAAAGAAGGGCGCTATGACCAAAGCCGACCTGATTGACGAAGTCTCGCGTTTAGCGGAACTTACGAGGAAAGACAGCGAAGTGATCGTGGAGACGATCTTCGACAGCGTGGTGCGCTCGTTGCGCGCCGGAGACAAGATCGAAATCCGCGGCTTTGGCAGTTTCCGGACCCGCCAGCGCAAACCTCGCGTCGGACGCAACCCCAAGACCGGAGAGCGCGTGGAAGTCCCGGCCAAGAAGATTCCCTTTTTCAAACCGAGCAAGGAATTGAAGGATCTGGTTAACGAAACGACGGCGAGTGCTCCGGCGCCCGCGGCGCCACCGGCAAGTCCTGCACCCCCGACCGCATAGTTTCGAAGTTATGTTCAGCCAAGACGTTGCCGCGCGCAACGTCTTTTGTTTTTTGTCCGCGTTCTTTAGTGCGCGGTCTTTGTCAGATACAAATCTGCAACTTTAAGCGCAAGTTCCTTCGGCTCCGCATCGGCGCGATTCGCAAGAACAATCACAGTCAAGTCATCCTCCGGAAAGCGCTGGATGGTGGTGCGGAACCCCATCGTCTCGCCGTCGTGTGACATGCGCTTGTGGCCGCGGTAGGGATCGAGAAACCAGCCGAAGCCGTAGCGGACTGGCGTGCTTCCGTCGGTGAGTTTGAGCGGGGTCAGTGCGGGCTGCATTTCTGCTTCGCTGAGGAGCGTGTGCTCGCGGAGGGCGCGGTCCCATTTCTCCAGGTCGTCGATCGAGGTGTAGATGCCGCCATCGCCCAGCACGGCCGATGTGGAACTCTGATCGGTCTCGCGCCAGCCGCCATTTTCTTTCGTATGCCCATACGCGCGATGCGGCACTTCATTCTTGCCCTTCTCGTAAGCAAGCGTGTGCGTCATCTTCAACGGCGCAAAGATTCTTTGGCGCAGGAATTCGCCAAAGCTCCTGCCTGAAATCTTCTCGACGATCATCGCCAAAGTTGCATAGCCCGAGTTGCTGTATTGCCACCGCTTGTTCGGCGGGAACTTGCCCGCATTCTGTTGCTCGAGCAGTCTGAGCACGCCGGCGTCGTGAATCTGCGGAATCTTTTCGTCCGGCGTAACGGGATATTGCCGCGACCGTATGTCCTCATAGTCGGGCAGTCCAGAAGTGTGGTCGAGCAGATTGCGCACCGTGATCTGACGGCCGTAGGCGGGAAACTCGGGGAAGATTTCGGTGAGCGTCTCGTCGTAGCGCAGTTTTCCATCGTGAACCAGCAGCATGATGCACGTTGCCGTGAATTGCTTGGTGAACGATGCCAGCCGGAAGTCAGTTTCGGCGTTGATGGGATGTTTCGTGCGCAGGTCGGTGACGCCGTATCCACGACGAAAGACAACCTTGCCGCTACGCACAACCAGCACGGCCGCTCCGGGCGCATCGCTCGACTTCAGCCCGGAGAAGACAGCATCAATCTGCGACTCAGAGACCTGCGCCAGTGTGGACAGAGCGCAAAAGAGTACAACCAGCAGAGTTAGTGGAAGCAGGTATCTCACGTATCGAGAAAGGGCACGATGAACCATACCACAGACCTTCTTCCGTTGGATTCCAGTGAGACTTAGGGGTCAGCGCGAATGCCCGCAACTGCCATCATCCTTCCTGTGTTGCCCTTCTCGGCTCGGTAGGAAAAAAGCAGCTCGGGATGGCAATTTGTGCAGAGGGAAGTGGCCTCAATGTTTCTTGCCGGAACTCCGGCAGCCAGCAACTGTTGGCGATTCGCCTCCATCAGGTCGAGAACAATCTTCTTTGGCAATTCGCTGTGTCCCGGTGCGCGCGCGGTGAGAAACAGCAGAGGATATTTTTCCCGCACCGGATCTGATTCTTTGACCTCGCGAAACAATTTGGTGGCGTATTCGAATTGCGATTCGAATTTGGTGCGCACCTCTTCGCCTACCTCGTAGCAGCACCCCTGAATTCCCGGCCCGATCGCGGCCTTCAAGTCGCGCGGGCGTGTGCTGAAGCAGCGAAACATTTCGCCGACGCCTTTCTCTACGATGCGTCGCACCGTCCCGCGCCATCCGGCGTGAAAGACGCCAACTGCGTGCCGTTTTGTGTCGACCAGAATCACCGGGAGGCAGTCTGCAGTTTGGACCGCCAGCAACAGGCCGGGGACTTGCGTGATGAGTCCGTCGCCGCTTAGCGGTTGTTCGGGAACAGAATCAATCCAATGAATGATGTCGGAATGAATCTGGCGTACCGTAATCAGGTGCCACGGAGAGCTTGCATTGCGCGAGCCGCCGAGGTTGCGTGCAGAGGCCCCGAGCTCTTTCAGAAACGCCGCGCGATTGCGCTCAACAACTCTTCGGGAATCATCTTTCGTGAAGCCGAGATTGAGATCGGCTTTGCCATAGGCTCGCGAAGAGCCGCCGTTCCGAGTGGAGAATCCGTGGGCGAGCCAGGGGAGGCCCGCAAGATTCGACGCGCGCAGAATTTCGAGTCCTGAATTCTTTTTGGCGATTCTACGGGGAACTGTCTTGCGGCGAGCTAGAGTCGGCACATCTCCATACTATCGTGGACGAAGTGTCGTCGATCAATATGGCGTGACTATGCCTTGTCTTGAATATGAACTTGGTGCCGGCACGGGTCGAAAATCTCATTCAGTATTTGAAAATTCCTGTTCGAAAATGAATTCCGCTCACGCTGAGCAATGCCCGATGCTGCGATTTCTGGCCGCGCTGATCGACGATCGCGGTCGTGATCGAACTAGGCATCGGCTTCGTTTTGCGCTCACGTAGCGGCTCTTTAAGTCGATTTAACTGCCGTTTCTAAATATATGATTCTAATTGGCTTGCGGGCGATTTCATCAACAGGGCCTAATGGAAAAACAACATCGGAATCATAGCTTTGCGACGAGTGCATCAAAGGCTATGCAATTGCAATCAAAGTTGCCCGCTCGCGAAATAAATTTCGCCATGGTGGGTGCGTGACGAGTGCCCTCAGGCGCTAAAGCACGGTCACATTTTGAACGACCTGATGGGCCGACGGTAAGTCGGGCCCATCCCCTTACCTGCAGCCGCCTAATCTACGCACTTTCCAAGATTCTAGCGGCTAATACTTCCAACTCCTCACGTCCGCGCCCGGCGGCGCAGTCGCTTCCATGTGCTTGACCATTTCGGGCCAATAGTGCTGATTCAGGCCGACTGCGGCGTCGACGTCTCCGGCGTAGCAGTGGGGCTTGCGCATGCCGAAGTCGAACGTCCCGTGGTAGTAGGGGTCGGTGGTCGACTCCAGAAAATCCTTTAGCAGATGAACGGCGCGGTCGAGATAAAACGTGTCGGCCTCGCCGACCCAAAAGTGCAACTTGCCGGCGAGTTTGGGGCCGAGAGTTTTCCAGTCGCGTTGAATGATTGCGCTGAGATCGTAGTGTTCCTTCCAATACTTGGCGACTTCGGGATCGATCTTGCCGGTGCGCTTGTCGAAAATGCGTTTTGGATAGCCATCATCGCCGACCGGGCTGAAGACTGATTCCCAGATATCGAACTGTTCGCCGGAGCGGCCGTGCGTGCCCTGCACGAGCTCATACCGATTCATCTGCTCCATGGTTGCCTGAACTAAACCATCGGGCTGTCGCATCGACGGGCGTGCAACGCGCGTGTAGGGAGCGTCGATGAAGTAAGCGTTCTTGTCTTCATAAAGATTCGCGGTGACGTAGGCGCGGAAGTCGACGACGTCGGGGCAGAAGACCCACGCGCCGTTGTAGAAGTCCGGATAGAAAACCTGCGAGGCCAGACTCTCCCATCCGCCGGTCGATCCGCCATAAACCGAGCGAGCCCATCCCTGGCCAATGCCGCGATATTCCTTTTCAATGTAAGGAATCAGCTCCCGCGTGATGGCGTCGCCGTAGGGGCCGTCGTTCTCGGAGTTCACGGCATACGAGTCGTCGAAATACGGCGTAGCGTGCTGGATGGTCATCACGATCACGCGTGGCAGGCGTCCGGCGGTCCAGTCCTGATAAAGCTTGTAGCCCCTTTTCGCGGCGCCCAGTTCGTTGCCCTTCAAGCTGTCGCCGGGCGGCGTGGTGCGGAGGGCGATGATGCCGGGCATGCCGCGATGGAAGTGATCCTGCTCGACGATGAGCGGATAGTGCGCGTCAGGATGCTCGTCCCATCCGTCGGGCAGAAGGATGACGGCGCCGATGGAAGTCGGTCTTCCCCAGAAGTTGGTGAGCACGTCGCTCTTGATCGTGATGTGCTTGACCCATTTGTTGTCGGCGACTTTGTGATCGTCGTTGGAGAAGTCCCATCCGGCGAACATGTCGACAACTTTGGGCTCTTCGTCGACCGCCGGGATTTTTTCGGTGAGAGAGATTTTGATAGTTTGTGACGACTTGGGATCGATGTGAATTTTTTCCGGCTTGCTGATCAGGTTGCCCGGCTTTACTTGCCAATGCTGGCCTTCGCCTTTGTCGGGAGGAAGCTTCACGGTGTGGCCGTTGCCGAGATGAAACGTTTCGTAGATGTTGATGGCGCCTTGCACCCAGTAGTCGCCGGCGGGAATGTCGGCGAGACTTTCGGCCGGATAGCCTAGCGTGGTGTGGTCGATGATCGCGGGCGTGCCGGGTGCTAGCGCGTCAACGTCTACGCCAAACATCTGCTGCGATTCGGTGGCGTTGTAGCTGAGTTGGAAGCGCGGCTCTTTGTCGTTGTTGTTGGAGATGAGCAGCAGCACGTGGCCGTCGAGCGGTGTGGCGCTTTGTTCTTTGGGGAAAGAGATTTCGAAGCGGAGGCCGGCAGAGTTCGCCGCGCGCTTGTTGGCGGCTTGGGCGATGGTGCTGAGGATTAAGAAAAGGGCTAGTTTGCGCATGAGGGTCTCCGGGCGAAGGCAGATTGTATCGCAGCGGGGGTGGGTGGAGGGTCTGGGAAGCCGCGGAATGACAGTGCGTTTGTACCCCGCTTGAAAATTAGCGCCGACAGCGATGTCATCCTGAGGAGCGCTGCAAGCGCTCCGAGGGACCTTACGACTGCGTGGGCTGCTTGTGCAGTCGAAAAGGGGCGAACCCGGCATATTCATCTTTGAAAAAACTCTGCGACGGCACTGGAGGGATTTGCTGCCGTACGGTCCCTCACGGCGGCTTTGCCGCCGTTCAGGATGACAATTTCATAATGATCGGGCGAAATGTCGGTTTGCGGCTACGCTAACGCTTCGCTATAGTTCTAGCTATGTTTGCAGATTTCACTGCGACCGATCGTTGGACCAAGAAGCAGGTGCACTGCGTGTACCAGGCGCAGATTGTGGCGATTGCTACGCGGCATGCCGATGCCGTGGACTACAAGTTTCTTGTCGACGGACGCAAAGTTTGGGTGGCGTTGCCGCATCCGGCGTGGGTGGAGTACAAGAAGCGCACCGGCAAGCTCATCACCGATTCGCTGGGCGTGGAGATTGCCGGGCATTATTTGAAAACCGCGCTCGAGTCCGGCGAGGGCGTGGGGCGCGAGATGTATTCGCTTACCGTGGATGAGACTTTGGCCCATTTGGATAAAGCCATCGAAGAGATGCAGGCACAGCCGGCTTAGGCACACGTTCGCGGGCGGGGGCGCCCGCGCCACATTTCCACATTCCATCTATAATGGCCCGCATTCATGGGACTCTCTGCGGGGTCGAAAGTCGGGCCGTATGAGATTTTGTCTCTGCTCGGGGCGGGCGGCATGGGAGAGGTGTATCGCGCGCGCGATAGCGCCCTGGGCCGCGATGTTGCCGTAAAGATTCTTCCCACTGCATTCTCGGCGGATGCAGACCGGTTGCGGCGCTTCAAGCAGGAAGCGCAGGCCGCGGCGGCGCTGAATCATCCCAACATCCTGACGATTTATCACATCGGCGAGCAGGACGGCGCTCCTTATATTGCGTCGGAACTGCTGGAAGGTGAGAGCCTGCGCCAGCGGCTTCAGGCCGGCCCGTTGCCGGTGCGCAAGGCTGTCGACTATGCGATCCAGATGGCGCGTGGACTCGCGGCGGCGCACGACAAAGGCATTGTTCACCGCGATCTGAAACCGGAAAACATTTTTCTGACGAAAGATGGCCGGGCGAAGATTCTCGACTTCGGCCTGGCGAAACTGACTCGTCCTGAGCAGGATGGCTCCGGGCCGGATTCACAAACGCTCACCGGCAGATCGGAGCCCGGATTTGTGCTGGGCACGGTCGGCTACATGTCGCCGGAACAAGTGCGCGGGCATGTGGCCGGGCCAGCTTCTGATCTGTTCAGTTTTGGTGCGGTGCTTTATGAAATTCTCACCGGCAGGCGTGCATTTCGCGGCGACACTGCGGCTGACACGATGAGCGCCATCCTGAAGGAAGATCCGCCGGAGATGCTTGAGGCCGACCGGCAGGTTCCTCCTGCGCTGGAGCGCATCGTTCGCCACTGTCTGGAAAAGAATCCGGAAGAGCGTTTTCAGTCGGCGCGGGATGTTGCGTTTGCGTTGGAGTCGTTGTCTTCGGCGTCTTCGAGTGCGACTTCGGCGACGTCTTCATTGTCAACTGCGTTGGCAACTGCGGCGGCTACTTCTGCCGGCTCGAGAGGCAAGTCGAAGCTGGCCATTTACGCCGTCGCGGGCGCGGGACTTGCGCTGGCGCTGGTCGCTGCCGGTGTCTGGTTTGGCGGTCGCAACAAAGTGGCGAAGCCGAATTACCATCGGCTGACGTTCCGCCGCGGAACGGTGCAGAGCGCGCGCTTTGCTCCCGACGGCCAGACGGTGGTTTACAGCGCGAGTTGGGACGGCAAGCCGCCTGACGTGTTCACTACGCGCCCGCAAGGGCCGGAGTCTCGTTCGCTTGGTATGAAGGGCAGCACGTTGCTGAGCGTTTCCGAAACCGGCGAGCTTGCGGTGCTGGGCGGCGCGCACACGGTGGAACCGGTGTATTACCGGGGAACGCTCGGGCGCGTGCCGCTCGAGGGTGGCGCGCCCCGGGAAATCATGGCGAACATACAAAACGCGGAGTGGTCGCCGGACGGAACCGGATTGCTGATCATCCACCAGGTCAGCGGCCTGGATCATATGGAATTTCCTGCAGGCAAGCTCATTGCGCAAGGCGGAGCGCTCAACTTCCCGCGTTTCTCGCCCAAAGGCGACCGCGTTGCCTTCGTCGAATTTCCCACGCACTTTAATCTTGAGGGTTCCGTCGATTTAGTCGATATGGATGGACACAAGACGGTTCTCTCAAAAGGCTGGGCCGATCTCACCGGGCTGGCGTGGTCTGCGGATGGGAAAGAGATCTGGTTTACCGGCGACCATGACAACGGTTCCGCCGGATTGTTTGCCGTTGACCTGCAGGGCCACGAGCGCCTGGTGGAGAAAATCCCCGGAGACCTGATTCTGTATGACGTCGCGGCGGACGGACGCGTGTTGTTCGGGCGGGAGGAGTGGCGCGGCGAAATCTACGGTCTTGGCCCGGGAGATGCTGCCGAGCGCGATCTTTCCTGGTTTGATTTTTCTTCCGCGCAGAATATTTCGGCCGACGGAAAGTATCTGCTATTTGCCGAAGAAGGCGAGTCGTCGGGCGGAGTCGTCAGCTATTTCCGTTCCATGGATGGCACATCTGTGGTGCGTTTGTACGACGGGCCCTGCTGGGCATTCACCCAGGACGTGCAGCATGCGATATGCGTTGGCCAGGACGACCAGTTGCACGATGTGCCAACAAGGAGCGGTGAAACCACCTCGTTCGGCCACGACAATCTGATCTATCTGGTGGCTGCCTGGCTACCGGGAGAAAAGCAACTGGTTACTACCGCACAGGAGCGCGGTCACGGGCGGCGCCTTTACATCGTGGACCGTGACGGCGGTAAGGTGCGCCCTGTCGGTCCCGAGGGAGTGGGGAATTATTTCAGCATTTCCAACGATGGATCGTTGATCGCCGTCTTAGTGGGTGCCGACTATCAGACTTATGTTGTCCCGGTGGCCGGTGGCGATGCCAAAGCGGTACCTGGCCTTGAGCCAGGCTGGTTGCCGATCGCATGGAGTCCTAACAACCGCTATCTCTATTGCGCGCGTATCGGCGAGGTGCCGGCGCACATTCGGCGAGTGGAGGTTGCCAGCGGAAAGAGCGAGGAATGGAAACGCTTGATGCCGCCCGATCCTGTTGGGATTACATACATCACCGATATTCATTTCAGTTCTGATATGAAGAGCTATGTGTATGACGTGCAGCGGAGGCTGGATGTGCTGTATGTGGTGGAGGGTTTGCGTTAGCGCGATGGCGAGATGATGAGCGGCATATCGAGGAGAGGGGCGATCCAGCTAGGTCTTGGAGGCGCAGCGCTGGCGGCGGTTGGATCCGCGCGCTGGTTGCTCTCGCCGACGGAGAAAATCTCTGCGGCGGAACGCCAGGCGATGCAGGCGGTTGCTGAAGCGTTCATGGATAAGTTCCGGGTTCCAGGCCTTGCGGTTGCGATCGCTCGCCAGGGCGAACTGGTCTACAACGAGGCGTTCGGATTTTCAGACCCTCAGCAGAAGCAGTCGTTGTCTCCTTCGAACCTGTTTCGCATTGCCAGCGTCACCAAGCCAATCACCTCTGTGGGGATCTTCACGCTGGTGGAGAAGGGAAAGGTCCATCTGGAAGAAACCGTCTTCGGCGCCGGGGGAATTCTCGCCAACGATTACGGGACGCAGCCTTACAAGCCATTCATTCGTGAAGTCAGCGTCGAGCACTTGCTGACTCATTCCGCGGGAGGATGGCCGAATGACGACAGCGACCCGATGTTTCGGTTTCCTCAAATGGGTCACGCCGAATTGATTTCCTGGACGCTGGATAATCTGCCCTTGCAACATCCTCCCGGAGAACACTACGCATATTCGAATTTTGGTTACTGCGTTTTGGGACGGATCATCGAGAAGATGGCGCAGGTTCCTTATGAGCAATTTATCCGGCAAGAAGTTTTGGGCCGGTGCGGAGTCGACCAGATGCGTATTTCCGGCAACACGCTCGCCGAACGTGCGCCCGGCGAGGTCGCTTATTCGGGACAGAATGGAGAGGATCCATACTCGATGAATGTCAGACGGATGGACTCGCATGGAGGCTGGCTGGCCAGCGCCTCCGATCTGGTGCGGGTTGCCGTCAACATTGGCGGAATCAAGGCCGAGCCCGGTCTGCTGCGGCCCCGTTCCCTCACTAGCATGTTTACGCCGGGCGCCGCGAGTTCGCCCGCGGATGAAGTCAGATATGCCCACGGCTGGAATGTCAGGGAGAATGGGCGAGGGAACTGCTGGCACGGTGGCAGCCTGCCGGGGACTACATCAATTTTGGTGCGAACCGCCAGAGGTTTCTGCTGGTCTGCTCTGACCAATACTCGAGTGGAGGGGATCGACTTGGCACTCGACCGGATGGTGTGGGATATGACGCGCCAGGTTAAGTCGTGGAAACCGTGAACGTTCTTGCGAGTGAGAAGCCTTTTGATGTAACAGCAAGCGGATCTGACCGCAGAGGGCGCAGAGAAATGCTACGCAGAGAGCGCTGAGAAAGGGTGTGCCCCCGGCCGCTGCAAATGGCACCGCTTGGGTGCACGGGAGGGATTGACTCACGTAAGGTCCTTCACCGCGGCTTTGCCGCGGTTCAGGATGACATTTCTAAACTACGACCGCTTCTTTGTACTTGCCGAAGACTCGTTGTCCCGAACACACCAGAACAGGATCAGCGCACATTCGATACAAAGAATCACCACGCAGATTGTCGGGCCTCCCTTGAGTCGCGCCCGGGACGCTGTAAGAAATGCCGAAATGGCGAAGGTGAAAGTGATAAGGGACGAGAAGACGACCCCCGCAGGTGCACGCAATCTCAGATCTTGACGAACGCTCAGTAACCACAACCCTGAAGCCAGTAGTTGGCCACCGGTAGTTCCCCACTCGCTTCCTACGAACGTAAGTACCGTCGTTGCTGGCGTGGGCATAAAGTTGGTTCTCGCTGGCGGTTGCCCTGGAATACACGTCGACACTAAATCACGACCGCCTCTTTGTACTCGCCGAAAACTCGGCGCATCGCGTCTGAAATTTCGCCTACTGTCGCCTGGGCTTCGACTGCGGCTAGAATTTTGGGCATGACATTGGCGCCGGAGCGGGCGGCTTCTTCCACTTCTGCTAATGCTGCTTTCCATGGGCCGGCGTCGCGCTTTGCGCGGAGGGCGCGAACGCGCTCGATTTGCTTCGGTTCCAGCGCTGGGTCGATGCGCTGGATCGGGATTGGTTTTTCTGCTTCCACTTCGAAACGGTTCACGCCTACGACGACCGCTTGCTGATGGTCGACGGCCTGCTGGTATTCGTAGGCGGCGTTTTGAATTTCCAGCTGGACGAATCCGCGCTCGATGGCGCGAAGCATTCCACCTAAGACCTCGATCTTGCCTAAGTATTCTGCCGCGCGTTCTTCGATTTGGTTAGTGAGAGTTTCGATGTAATACGATCCGGCTAGCGGATCGATGGTCTGCGGCGCTCCGGATTCGTAGGCGATGATCTGCTGCGTGCGCAGCGCGATACGGGCAGCCTGCTCGGTGGGCAGGGCGAGGGCTTCGTCGAAGGAATTGGTGTGAAGCGATTGCGTGCCGCCCATTACCGCCGCTAGCGCCTGGATGGCGGTGCGCACGATGTTGTTTTCGGGCTGCTGCGCGGTGAGCGTGGAGCCGGCGGTCTGGGTGTGGAAGCGGAGCATCCAGGAGCGGGGATTTTTTGCTTTGAAGTGTTCGCGCATGATGCGCGCCCACATGCGGCGCGCGGCGCGGAATTTGGCGACTTCTTCCAAAAAGTTGCTGTGCGCGTTGAAGAAGAACGACAGGCGCGGGGCGAATTTGTCGACGTCGAGCCCGGCTTTGATGGCGGCTTCGACGTACGCCATTCCGTTACCGAGCGTGAAGGCGACTTCCTGCACGGCGGTCGATCCGGCTTCGCGCATGTGATAGCCGGAGATGGAAATCGTGTTCCAGTCGGGCACGTTCTCGTTCGCCCACGCGAACATGTCGGTGATGACGCGCATTGCCTGCTGCGGCGGATAAATATATGTTCCGCGCGCGATGTACTCCTTGAGCACGTCGTTCTGCACGGTGCCGGAGAGCTTGCGGATGTCGGCGCCGCGGCGGCGGGCGACGGCCACGTAGAGCGCGAGGAGGATCGATGCCGTCGCGTTGATGGTCATCGATGTGGAGATTTTGGTGAGGTCGATCCCGTCGAAGAGGCGCTCCATGTCTTCGATGGAGTCGATGGCGACGCCGACTTTGCCGACTTCGCCCGCGGCCAGAGCGTGATCGGAGTCCATGCCGATTTGCGTGGGCAGGTCGAACGCCACGGAGAGCCCGGTCGTGCCGCTCGCGAGCAGATATTTGTAACGCTTGTTGGATTCTTCAGCGTCGCCCATGCCGGCGTATTGACGCATGGTCCAGAGGCGGCCGCGGTACATGGTGGCCTGCACGCCGCGGGTGAAGGGATACTCGCCGGGGTACCCGACTTCGTTTTCGTAGTCGGAGTGCTTGAGGTCGGCTGGAGTGTAGAGAGGATTTACCGGAATGTGGGAGGAAGTTTCGACTTCAGCGGGGGAACTTTCGCGTTGCTTCAATTTGTCTGTCATGGCGCTGCTTAAGCCGCCTACGATCGTTGTTTGCGCCGCACTCTCCAGAACGAACTCAGGCCGAACCAGGCGAAGACGGCTGTGAAGCAGGCCGCGAGGGCGACGCGATTTCCGCTGACCTGGTGCGCTGTGTACCTGGAATATTCGTGAACCAGAGCACCCGCGCCCGAGAGCGCCATTACCAGAAACACGGTGCCGGTGACCTCAAGCCAGAGATGGTGCGCGGCGCGTCCGAAGGAGCGGAGCGTGGCTTTGGCGCCGCTCATGAGAGCGTTCAGGGTGCGGCTGCGGCCAGCCTGCTGGCGCGCGACCTGCGCCGCTACCCCCAACTTTCGTAAGGTAGAAACTTTGCTCACGCCCTCGATTTTAACAGCCTATGGCGCTACAATGACGCAACGCAGGCTCGGCGAACGGGCCGCCGCGAACCGTTTGCTCCACGGTGGCATCTAACCTAGTAGGTTCTTTGATTTGGATGAGGGGGGACTCGTGGATCCACAACTGAAGCAATTGATGAAAGAGCTCGGCGATGCGATCAACGAATCCTTGTCGGATTCCGAGCAGATCTCTGAAGTTGTGTCGCGGATCAAAGACGGCGGCTACGACATATTTCTAGTTTTGGAAGCTACAATCGGAGTGAGCAAGCAGGGCGAGAAGACTCCGGATAAGACCTCTCTCGTGACCACGTTGTCGACTAATCCCGAATTCAAAGTGAGCGATCAGGATTTGAAGTTTCTGAAGTCGCTGCGGATTAAGATTGACGAGGAGAAGCAGAAGTAGCTTCACCTTCGACTCGCGCTCAAAGCGATAACCACAAAGGACACGAAGTTGCACGAAGGAAACCTTGGTATGGCAGTCCTTCGTGATACTTCGTGTCCTTTGTGGTTTACGGTCTTTTCCTAGTCTGCCAATACATTGTTTAGCAACTGCTCGACTGCTCGATCGGCCTCGATGATCGAAGACTTGTGGTCGGGCATTCCTGACAAATCGGTATTCGCGAAGGCGATTCTGCCAAACGGGGCGGCGCGGAGCACCTCTCCCGGGGCGGGTTTGCCATCTTTGCCGAAATAGAATCCGGGCGCGGGGCTGGCGTAGGCGTGGCCCCAGCGGTTCAGGATGATGCCGGCGATGTCGCGCGAGGCGTCGAAGCCTGTCGCTGCGAACATCGCGGTCATCTGCTCACGAATCTGGCGCTCGTATTCGCGGAATGGAGTGGAGATCATTTCCGCGCGGCCCATGTGGCCTTGCTGCTCGGCGGTTTTTCCCGGATACATGTAGAGAACTTTGATCGTCAGTACCACAGGCGAGTCCGGCCCGATGGTCGGCGAGTCTGCGCCGCACAGCGCGACTTTGCGCAATTGCAGATAGCTTCCGAGGCCTTCGAACCATTGGCAGCCGGAGATTCCGAGTTTGTAGAGGAATCGCCAATTTCTCACGGCGACGTTCGCTACCATGCAGGGCGAGCGGTAAAACTGCGCGTAGGCGTCTTTGCGATCGTCGGGCAGGTCGCGGACTACGTGCTTCGTGGTCCAGCTTCCGCCAGCCATGATTACTGAGAGCGCCTTCACGCGATAAGTTTTTCCGTCGCGCGTGTAGACAACGGTTACCGACTCTGATTTCGCGGCATCGCCGTCGTGCTTCACCCAGACCGCGGTTGAATCCAGGCGAACGCGCGTGGCCGATCCAGCGCGATCTAGTGCGGAGAAATTGACCGGGTTGCGGTTGACGTCTTCGAGCGAGTGTGCGCCGGCGATTGCTTCGGGAATCAGAGTTTTTACGATCAGGCGCGCGATTCCGCTGTTGCCGTCGGGTAGCATTTGCGTGCCGTCCTCGGGGATTTGGCCGAGTCCATCGAACGCATACGCTGTGTAGCCGGAGAGCGCGTCGGGGCCGAGGCCGAAGCCTCCGCCTTCGTCCGTAAAAAATGTGCGCACGGTTTCGCGGCTGATGTTGTAGCGCTCCATCACGTGGTCTTCGAGCGTCATGGAGTCGAGGCGTCGCGAGATCGCGTCGCCTCGATACTCGGGCTTTTTTGCGGCGTCGGAGGATTGCGAGCGCAATAGCTCTTCGCGAGTCTTGGCGGAGATGGGCGCGCCCTCGAGCTTAGTTCCCCAGGGATCGCTGCGCCACACTCCCGGTTTCTTTCCGAACTTTGCGCCGAAGTAGAAACCGTAAGGAGCCGAGCCGAGGTAGGGAGTGGTGCTGAGCTTGATCTCCGGCTCGGGCCCCGCCCATTTCTGATATTCGAGACGCGGCGTCTTAAGGCCGATCGAATCGTAGAAGCGGCCGATGAAGCTGTGCGGCAAAGGAGGCCAGAAGAGCGCGGAGCCCTGATGGCCGAGGAGGCGGTGGCCATCGACCAGGAATTCGTTGCGCTTGGCCTCGCCGCCGAAGATGGGATGATTGTCGAGAACGAGACAGGTTTTACCGGGGCCGGCTTTGCGTTGGAAGATCAGTGCGCCCGCGAGTCCGCTGATGCCGCCGCCTACTATTACACAATCGTAGGTTTCGCCCGTATCGATGACACTGGCGGGCAGGCTGTCGAAGGCGCCATCGCGAATCTGATGGCCGGCTTGGAGCACGGCGAGAGTGTTGCCGTTGGAATTGGCGTAATCGCCGACGCCGCCGTAGCCGGTCCAGTCGTCTTTAGCTGATACGCCGCCTGACGATGATGGCTGCGCCGACTGTGCGAGCACTTGAGCAGGCGACGTTGAATTCAGCAGCAGGGCGCCCGATCCAACTAAAACTCCGTTCACAAAATCACGGCGCGTGATATCGCGAGGTTTGTCCCGACCCATGTCCTGACCCATGGCCTCGCATTATAAGCATGTGGCTGCACGGGTCGCGGAGAACTGGTGAAGTATGGCTTACGCGCCGGGCTGGCTAAGCGGGAGATCCTTCGCTACGGCTGAAGAACGCCTTCGCTCAGGATGACAGCGCGATTTAGAGATCCAAAGTGACCCCCCGACCCATTGCGGGACTCGTCTTCTCGCAACTCGTCTAACGGCAACTCGGGCTTGCCAAGCGGCAACTCAGTGCATGGACCCTGTGCTACCATCTACTGTTTTCTTTTGGCTTCTGCCGGGCAAAAAGAAATCGGTTCTGCGTACGGGTCAAGAGCAGGAACCTGCGAGGCCGTGAATGAAAGATACGCTGGGGGTACTGTTGGCAGGCGGCGCCGGAGAGCGCCTCTATCCTCTTACTCGCGACCGGGCGAAGCCTGCGGTCACGTTCGGCGGCATCTACCGCATCATCGACATCACGCTCTCCAACTGCCTTAATTCCGACCTGCGCCGCGTTTACATCCTTACCCAGTACAAGGCGCTCTCGCTGAACCGGCACATCCGCGAAGGCTGGAACATTCTGGGCCGCGAAGTGGGAGAGTTCATTGAAGTGCTGCCGCCCATGAAACGCGTCAGCGATCAGTGGTATCAGGGGACCGCGGACGCCGTGTACCAGAACATTTATTCGATCGGCTCGGAACAGCCCAAGCACGTGCTGATTCTTTCCGGAGATCACATCTACAAGATGGACTACGGAAAAATGCTGAAGCAGCACCAGGACTCGGCCGCCGATATCACGCTCGCTACCATTCAGATCGATCCCTCGCAGACCTACCAGTTCGGCGTCGTCGACGTCGACAAGGACGGCCGCATCAACGGCTTTGAGGAAAAACCCAAAATTACCGCGCTGCGTTCACCCTTGAATCCTGAGAAGGTCGCCGGCTCGATGGGCGTATACATTTTCAACGCCGACGTGCTAATCCCCGTGCTGTTGAAAGACGCGGAGAATCCGCAGTCGAGCCATGACTTTGGCAAAGACATCCTGCCTAGGATGGTCGACGACTACCGCGTCCTAGCCTACGACTTCGTGGACGAAAACAAGAAGGAAGCGCTCTACTGGCGCGACGTTGGTACGCTCGAGGCCTACTACGAGGCGAACATGGATATCGTCTCGGTCTCGCCAATTTTCAATTTGTATGACGAGCACTGGCCGATTCGCACCCATCAGCGGCAGTATCCTCCGGCGAAATTCGTTTTCGCGGAAAGCGGCCGCACCGGAACCGCCCTGGACTCCATCGTCTCCAATGGCTGCATCGTTTCGGGCGGCACGGTCAAGAATTCGGTTCTGTCGCCTGATGTGCGCATCAATTCCTACTCGGAAGTAGACGACTGCATTCTTTTTTCGCACGTAAGCGTCGGCCGTCGTTGCCGCATCCGCCGAGCCATTCTCGACCGCGACGTGCACATTCCTGAAGGCACCACGATCGGCTATGACGCCGAAGCGGACCGGCAGCGCTACTTCGTGACCGAAAGCGGCATTACCGTAGTAACCAGGGACTATTCGCTGTTCGAGAACCCCGTCTCAGTCGACTATTTCACCAGTGAATAGAGGGGCTTTGGCGAGTTTTCCCTTTCTGGGGTGGAACCCTTCTGGGCACTGCCCCCTTACTTCCGTTCGTTGACACCCGCGTTTTCTGAAAACAATATGGAGCTGTACCCAGGGGAATCGCGCGATAAACTGCGCCGACGGCGTGAGCTTTCGTCTCACGAGTGAGGCCGGTTTCCTTTTCGCGCGCTGGCCCGGTTCCCAGACCGCAGCCGATACAAACCTCGACGTACTTGAACCCAGGACCAAGGAGAGAGTTCATGAAGCAGATTCGGTTTACAAAACCCCCTCGCATCTTCGCAGGGCTACTGGTCGGGCTGGCGATGGTCATCACCTCGACCCCACTGGTTGCCGGAACTTTGGCCTCAGGTACGCGGCCATTTTATGACCAGCGCCAGGAAATTACGTTTTCAGCAACCGTATCGAGCGTGGTTGCCAAACCCGCGCGCGGCATCATGCCGGGTTCGCACCTTGTGCTGAATACTTCGTCGGGCCCAGTCGATGCCAGTCTGGGCCGCTTTGGCCTCACGGGCAAAGGCGCCTTGTCAGTGAGAGCTGGACAACAGGTGGAAGTTACCGGAGTCGTGAAGATTGTGCGGAACAAACAGATTCTCATCGTCCGCAACGTGAAAGTCGGCAGCCAGATCTATCAGATTCGTAACCAGTACGGAATTCCGGTTTCGCCGCAGGCTCGCACGCGTATAAACCAGAAAGCCACTGTGAAAGGAGAGGCGCTATGAACCGGAAATTCTTCCTGTATATTTTTTCAGCCTGTGCGGTTCTAGGCCTTGGCCTGCTCACCGGATGCAGCAGTTCCAGTTCGTCATCGCCGAAGACAACTGCGATCAGCGTCAGCAGCGGATCGGGGCAGAGCGCGACGGTCAGCACGGGCTTTACCAACCCTCTGGTTGCGATTGTGACCCTGGGCGGATCGCCGGTGAGCGGCGCTTCTGTCACCTTCACCGCGCCTTCATCCGGCGCAAGCGGCACATTCTCGTCAAACGGAACCGCGACAGAAACAGATACCACCGATGCGACCGGGAAAGCGACTTCGAGCGCTTTTGCGGCGAATTCAACTTCCGGGACCTACTCCGTTACGGCAACCACCAGCGGAGCCACGAGTCCCGCGAATTTCAGCCTCACCAACTCGGCAGTTACGGTCACTGCGAATACCTACGTGTTTTATCTGGCGGGGGAAGAGTTGATCAACTTCGGGCCGAATTATTACGCCGTCGTGGGAGCAGTGCAGATCGACGCGAGCGGCAACATTCTCGGCGGCGAACAGGACTACAACGATGCCTTCGGTCTCACTTTCTCCGACGCGATCACCGCGACCAACAGTGCGTTGGTGGTCGATTCGACGACGGGTCAGGGAACTCTAACGATTACAACCGCGGACACTTCAATCGGCGTCAATGGCGTCGAAACGCTCGGTGTGCAGTTCGTGAACAGTAACCACGCACTCGTCATGCAGTTTGACGGAACGGCGACTTCGAGCGGAAGCATGGATCTTCAAACCCTGCCGAGTTCGAGCGATGGCAACTACGCCTTCACCGTCGCCGGAGTCGATCCCAACTACAACCCGGCCGCGTTCGCGGGCGTCTTTACCATCAGCGGCACGTCGTTGTCGGGAACATCTGACTTCAACGATGCAGGATTCGTTTCCACCGGAGTGTCGTTCAGCGGCACGCTTTCGGCAGCGGATACCTTCGGGAAGGGCACCGTTACCGGCATCGGTTTCAACGGCGCGGCCTATAGCTACGACTACTTCCTCGTAGGACCTGGAACAATTCGGCTCATCGCCATGGATGCCACTGATTCCCTCGTGGGCTCGGCGTACGGCCAAGGAGCGGGCACATTTAACAATGCATCTTTGTCGAGCACTGTACTGGCTCTCTCGAACAACCCATGGAGCAGCAGTCTCAGCGCCATCGGGCAGTTCAGCACGAGCAATACGTCAAGCGACCCGGCAAGTTTTGCGGGCGTCGGCGAAGACGATGAATTGGACAACGGCTTTGTTTCAGCTCTCGCTGTTCCGACGGCTGGCACCTACTCGATTGCCAGCAATGGCTACGGCAGCCTGGCGCTCACCGGCGGAATCGGGGGCGGGAACGTAAGCCTGCTGGGAGTCTATATGGTGGACCCGGCGCTGAACATCAATGACCCCAACAACACGAACGGTGGGGGCGGCGCTCTCATCATCGACCTGGACTCGGTTAATACCGGGGCGGTCGGAGTGATGGTTCCGCAAACTGACACCACGAATTCCGACCTTACTGGCAACTATGCTGCCGGATGGCAGGATTTCAACTACTTCAACACCTGCACCGATTGTGAATTTGACATGATGGCGCAGGGAGCGTTGACCAGCAGCACGATTAGTCTGACTGGGTTGGTTAGTGATCCGTTCTTTACACTGGGGACACCGGACGCGACCAGCTCCGGAGACACATTCACCGGAACTCCGCTTGTCGACGGAACCAACGCCGGACGCTACTCGATGTTATCGACGAACGTGCCGGCCAATTCGCTGGCGGCCACAATCGACGGCGCATCAGGCGGCTTTGACCTGGTGATGTATCAGGCCAGCGGCGGGCAGTTGTTCTGGATGAACTATGACCCCGGATTCAACACCGTCTTCAGTGGCCCAATCGAGCAGCAGGGATCGCTGACTGGTATTCCGGCGGCGCGACGCTCGATGAAACTGCAAGCGAAGAAGCACTAGATTAGAAAAGCTAGGGTGCAGCCGGGTTCGTCCCGGCTGCTTTTTTTTGGACTTCGGAACCTGAAACAAAATTTTTTACCGCAGAGAACGCTGAGAACGGCCGCAGAGATCGCGGAGAAAAACTCTTGGGATGACGTTTATCGTTGGGTTGATCGAAGCGGTTGGGGGCGAACTTTCCTACAGCGGCTGGGCCTGTGTCTTTCGAAACACGCTGCACTTGAGCGTGCGGCGCCATTTTTTTGACATCCCCGGGCAATCGCCTTAGCATGAGGCACTACGCGTGCGGAGCCTCTTCGTTGCTCGATCAGACCATTTCCCATTACCGCATTATTGAAAAGCTGGGCGGCGGCGGTATGGGCGTGGTCTACAAAGCCGAGGACACACGCCTTCGCCGTTTCGTGGCGCTGAAATTCCTGCCGGACGCCGTGGCAAAAGATCCACAGGTTCTCAGTCGCTTTCAGAGGGAAGCCCAGGCGGCATCGGCGCTCAATCATCCCAACATCTGCACCATTTACGACATCGGCAATGAAAACGGGCAAGCCTTCATTGCCATGGAATATCTGGAAGGCTCGACGCTCAAGCATCTGATCGAAGGGCGTCCGCTGAAAACGCCGCAGCTGCTTGACCTGGGAATACAGATTTCGGATGCACTGGACGCCGCTCACACCGGGGGAATCGTCCACCGCGACATCAAGCCCGCCAATATTTTCGTGACGCAGCGCGGTCAGGCCAAGATTCTGGATTTCGGCCTGGCCAAGCTCACCACAAATCACGCAACTGACGCTTCGGCCGCGACCGTCGGGTCGCAGGCCGTCAGCCCCGACCAGCTCACGACGCCCGGGACTGCGATGGGAACGATCGGCTACATGTCTCCGGAGCAGGCGCGCGGCGAACCGCTCGATCATCGCAGCGATCTCTTCTCGTTCGGGGTCGTGCTTTACGAAATGGCGACCGGCAAACAGCCGTTCTCCGGAACCACGTCGGCCATTGTTTTTGAAGCCATCCTGAACAAAGTTCCTCCTGCGCCGGTTCAGTTGAATCCGGGGTTGCCGCCACAGATTGAAAGCATCCTGAACAAGGCGCTTGAAAAAGACCGCGATCTACGCTGCCAGAGCGCAGCCGAGTTGCGCGCGGATTTGAAACGCCTGAAGCGCGACACAGACTCTTCCCGGGCGCTCTCGAGGGGCGTGACTGGGGCGGTCGCCGCGAAACCACCGGTACTGGAAACAGCCGCCAAACGTACCTCGCTTTCCTTAGTCGTGATCGGTATTGTTTGCCTGCTTGCGTTCGCCATCGGACTTTTCGCAGGGAAGCGGATCTGGCAATCCATCGGACCCAGCGCGCCGCTCTATCACGAGATTACTTTTCGCCGTGGCGAGATTCGCTCCGCGCGATTTGCTCCCGACGGGCAGACGATCTTGTACAGCGCGGCCTGGCAGGGAAACCCGGTGGAAACTTTTTCCGCCCGACAAGGCATGGTGGAGTCACGCTCGATGGGGCTGGAGCGAACGGAACTCCTCGGGGTTTCGTCCAAAGGCGAGATGGCTCTTTCCCTGAACAATCATCCGGCGGGCACCTGGGTCAATGTGGGCACGTTAGCCCGCGCTCCGCTCGCGGGTGGTGCTCCGCGGCCGGTTCTGGAAAACGTCGAGTGGGCCGACTGGTCTCCTGACGGCAACAACCTCGCGGTCGTTCGCAGTGTTGGCGGGCGGGACCGGATCGAGTATCCCATTGGCAAGGTGCTCTACGAAACCAGCGGAGGTTGGATCAGCTATCCGCGTGTCTCGCCGAACGGCGATGCTGTCGCCTTCCTCGATCACCCCAACCAGGGTGACGATGGCGGCCTGGTTGCCATGGTGGATACATCCGGTCACAAGAAGGATCTGACCCGGCAGTGGTACGGCACTCAAGGTTTGGCATGGACTCCTGATGGCAAGGAAGTCTGGTTCACCGCGAGCGAACTGGGATTGTTCCATTACTTGACGGCGATCAATCCATCCTCCGGCGTACAGCGGCTGGTTACGCGCGTTCCCGGATCGCTCGATCTGTTCGATATATGGAAGGATGGACGCGTGCTGCTGGCGCGCTCGGACCGCCGCCGCGAAATCATGGGTCAGTACAACGGCGCCGACAAGGAACGCGACCTTTCCTGGCTGGACTACTCGTATCCCACCGATCTTTCGACCGACGGCAAGACTCTTCTTTTCGATGAAGAAGGCATCGGTGGCGGAGTGCAGTATGGCGAGGCGCAGGATCTGACCTATGCCGTTTATGTTCGCAATACGGATGGCAGCGCCGCCGTTCGTTTGGGCGAAGGCGGCGCGACCGCACTCTCGCCTGATCAGAAGTGGGCCATGGTGGCCACTCCGGTTTCTCCGTCACAGTTTCGACTGTTGCCCACAGGAGCCGGCGAGTCCCAATCGCTGACCAATGATTCCATCAACCACCAGTGGGCGCGATGGTTTCCTGACGGCAAACGCTTTGTCTTCTCCGGCAATGAGCCGCAGCGAGGAGTGCGCCTCTTTGTGCAGGATGTTTCCGGAGGAAAACCGTCGCCGATCTCACCGGAGGGAGTGGACGCGCAAAATTTCACCATTTCGCCCGATGGGTTGACGGTCGCAGGCATTGGGCCTGACCAGAAGGGCTACGTTTTTCCTGTCGCGGGTGGCGACCCTCGTCCCATTAATGGCTTGGAACCTGGCGAGGTCCCTCTTAACTGGAGTTCGGATGGACGGTCCCTTTATCTCTACCGGACCGGCGATGTGCCCGCGCGAGTGTTCCGCATAGAATTAGCCACCGGGAAGAAAAGCGTGTGGAAGCAGATTGCCCCGCTTGATCCTACGGGAGTCTCCACGATTGGGCCGATCATGATGACTCCTGACGGGAAGAGTTACGTCTACGGCTTCCATCGCTCGGTTGGAGACCTCTATCTGGTCGAAGGGCTCAAGTAGATATGCTCGATCAGACTATTTCCCATTACCGCATCATCGAGAAGCTTGGTGGCGGCGGTATGGGCGTGGTCTACAAGGCGGAGGACACACGTCTGGGCCGCTTCGTTGCGCTGAAATTCCTTCCTGAAGATCTGGCGCAGGATCGCCAGTCGCTTGAGCGATTTCGTCGCGAGGCCAAGGCGGCCTCGGCGCTGAATCATCCGAACATCTGCACCATTTACGACATTGGCGAAGAGGGCGGCCGCGCTTTTCTCGTCATGGAGTTTCTCGACGGCGCGACGCTGAAGCATTTGATCGGCTCGCGGGCCATGGAGTTGGAAACGATTCTTTCGCTGGGGATCGAGATTGCCGATGCGCTCGATGCGGCGCACGCCGAGGGTATTGTGCACCGCGACATCAAGCCGGCAAATATTTTTGTTACCAAGCGCGGGCACGCGAAGATTCTGGATTTCGGCCTGGCGAAAGTGAAAGCGGAGCCCAAGGCCTCGAGCAGTGTTCCTGACGTGACTGCGGCGACTGCGGTCGAAATCGAGGAGCACCTGACGAGCCCGGGCTCGACTCTGGGCACGGTGGCTTACATGTCGCCGGAGCAGGCCAAGGGCAAAGAACTCGATTCGCGAACCGATCTGTTTTCGTTTGGCGTGGTGCTCTACGAGATGGCGACGGGAGTTTTGCCGTTTCGCGGTGATACGTCGGCGTTGATCTTCGATGCGATTTTGAACCGGGCACCGGTTTCTCCGGTGCGGCTGAATGCGGATCTGCCGGCGAAGCTGGAAGATCTGATCAACAAGGCGCTCGAAAAAGATCGCAACCTGCGCTACCAGCATGCGGCCGACATCCGCGCTGATCTGCAACGGCTGAAGCGAGACACTGATAGCGGGCGAGCGCTGGCAACGACTTCGGCGGATGAAGATAAATTGCCGCTACCGGAGCCTCGGGCGTCTTCCGCCAAATCTCCGGCGGCGTCAGGTTCTTCGCGTGTGGCTGCTGCTTCTTCTAAAAAAGTGCCAGTTGCGTCCACGCCCGAGCCGAGGAAGAATTCCCGCACGTTAATCATCGTCGCTGCGGCCATCGTGATTGCACTTCTTGTCGCCGGTGGCTTGTACTTCCGCTCACGACAGTCGGCCAAGCTGACGGAAAAAGACGGCGTGCTACTAGCCGATTTCGTAAATACCACGGGCGATGCTGTATTCGACGGCACTTTGAAGCAGGCTCTCGCCGTCCAGCTGGAGCAGTCGCCTTACCTCAACATCCTGCCGCAATCGACGATTCAGAAGGCGCTGCGCCTGATGGGGAAATCTCCTGACGAGCGCGTGACCAACGACATTGCGCGCGAGATTTGCCAGCGCGAAGGCGTGAAAGCGATGCTGACCGGTTCGATCTCGAGCCTGGGCAGTCATTACGTGATCGCGCTCGAAGCCATCAACGCGCAGAGCGGAGATGCGTTGGCCAGTGAGCAAGCCGAGGCCGAAAGCAAAGAGAAAGTACTGAAAGCGCTGGATCAGTCAGCCTCAAAGCTGCGCGAGAAACTCGGCGAGTCGATCGGATCGATCCAGAAATTTGCCACGCCGCTCGAAGCGGCAACAACTTCCTCTCTCGATGCCTTAAAGGAATACAGCCAGGGACAGGCATTCCACGACCGTTTCGATGATGACGCCGCCATGCCGCATCTGAAGCGCGCGGTCGAGATCGATCCCAACTTTGCCATGGCGTGGGCGGTGCTCGGTGTGGCCTACAACAACCTGACCCAGACTGCGCTGGCGTCCCAGGCGCTGCAAAAAGCCTTCGATTTGAAAGACCGAGCTAGCGAACGTGAGCGCTTCTACATCTCGGGGCACTACTACGACACATACACGCGGCAGGCAGAACCGTCAGCTCAACTATTGCAGCAGTGGATCCAGACTTACCCGCGCGACCGGGTTCCGCGCGACAACCTGTCGCTGCTGTATTCCACGCTGGGGTGGTATGAGAAGGCATTGCCCATCGCCATTGAAGCCGTAAGAGGGGACGCGAAAGATCCTTACGCGTACCAGAATCTGGCTGCAATTTATGTCGCGCTGGGGCGTTATGAAGAAGCCAAGGCAGTGATTGACCAATCCATCGCGAATGACGCCGCCTCGTGGTCGCTGCATCTCGATACGTTCTTTATGGATTTCATCCGCGGCGATGACAATGCTTTGCGGAAGGAACTGGAACAGGCCGTCGGCCAGCCTCAGGAGCCGATTCTGAGCTCTCTGTATTCTGACAGCGAATGCGCCCAGGGCAAGATCAAGCAGGCGCGTATCGATTACGCGCGAGCGGCGGCTTTAGCGCAGAGCAAGGGATACAAGGGCTTCAGCGCCGGCGTCTTGATTTCTGAGGCGACGTGCGACGCACTCACCGGCTATCCGGCGGAGGCCCGGCAACTGGCGAATTCGGCTCTCGGAAACCTGGAAGACTCCGATGCGAAGTCGCAGGCGGCCGGAGTATTTGCGGTTGCGGAAGATGCGCCGGCGGCACAGAAGCTTGTTGATACGCTGGCTAAGACATACCCAACCGACACGCTGCTCAATCAGGCATTTCTTCCCGGCGTGCGGGCGATGTTGAGCCTTGAGAAAAATCAGCCGGCGCAGGCACTTGCGCAAATCGAATCGGCGGTGCCCTACGAGTGGGGATTCGGTCCGCGCGACGTCGGATACTGGCCGGCTCACATTCGTGGAGAGGCTTTGCTGCGCTCCCACGATGGCGCGAACGCTGCCATCGAATTCCAGAAAATTCTGGCGCATCGCGGCGTCAATCCTACGGACCCGCTTTACACGCTGGCGCATCTTGGATTGGGCCGGGCCTACGCGCTGGCGGGAGATACGGCAAAAGCAAAGCTGGCCTATCAGGATTTCTTCGCCGTGTGGAAAGATGCGGACTCGGACGTGCCAATTCTGAAAACCGCTAAAGCGGAGTACGAGAAGCTGAAGTAAGTCAACGGCAGAAACGGAAGGCGAAGGAATGGCGGAGAATAAAACCAAACCCACCAAGATAAGTGTAGCGAAGTTCATCAGTGCGATCACGGACTCGACCCAGCGCTCCGACGCCAAGGCGCTCGCCAAGTTGATGCAAGAGGCTACCGGCGAAAAGCCTCAGATGTGGGGGCCATCGATCATAGGCTTCGGCAGCTGTCACTATCGCTACGAGAGTGGGCGGGAAGGCGATATGCCGATCGTCGGTTTCTCGCCGCGCAAGGCGGCAACGGTTTTGTACAGTGTGCTCTGCAGCGATGCGAAGGCAATGCTGCCCAAGCTCGGCAAGTACTCCACCGGCAAGGGCTGTCTCTACATCAAGAAGCTCGCGGACGTGGATGCCAAAGTGTTGCAGGCGATGGTTGTGACAGCTGTCGCCGAAAAGCGAGAGCGGCACTCCAAAACGGCTTAGGCTGAGCAACAGCCGCTCACCTCAGTAATCTTGCATACCTCTTTGTATCCCCACACAATCGACCTGGCTTGAATCTTGTTCGCCAGGAGCAGGTCGTGGGCAGATTGTTCCGTGTGATCGTGGTCGCCGGCTGCGTGCTGGCGTCGCTGTGTACGGGCGTTCGAGCGGTCGATACGCGCAAGATCGTTCTACCGAGTCCTCAACTGATTCACTGCCGCTCGGCGAACTGCTCGCAGTTATGGAAGCAGGATTCGGTCGAAGGCATTACCTACCCCGCACAGGTGCTGACAGATTTTGTGAATGGCGAAGTCGTGGGACTGATTGCTGTTTACGATCGGTCGGTATCGACGGAAGAGATTCGGGCGGAGATCAACGCAGTCTATGGAAACTCGCCGCAAGTCGTTCACGACATCTGGCGCGTGGAAGCGGAGCAACTCGTTATTTCGCTTGCCAAAACGCAAAGCGGGGCCAACGAAGTCATCTATCTAAAGATTGGGACCTACGCCTCGCACGTGCCTTCTGAGCGCCTGGATTGCCCCGGCCAGCCGTTTAAGAAGCCGTGGTTCTTACCTTGACGTTGATTCGCTGAATTCGCCGAGCGGCATTTTAGAATCCAATTCACCGCCGGAAACGTCTGATATCTGTTAGCGTCCCTGCTATCTCACGACAATGCACTCCGCTCAGCGCCCAAGCCGGTGGATGGTGATTCTTGCCTTCGGGCTGGTGTACCTGTTCTGGGGCTCGACCTACCTTGGCATCGACATTGCCGTGCAAAGCATTCCTCCGGCGCTGATGTGTGCCACGCGGTTTTCCATTGCGGGCGTGGTGATGCTCGCGGTGTGCGCGCTGACCGGAAGAAAGATTTTCGTGACGCCCCTCCAGATCGCCCGGTGCGCGGTTGTAGGCGTTCTGCTGCTGATGGGCGGGAATCTGACCTTGTCTTACGCCGAACTCATCGTGTCGTCGGGATTGGCCGCCCTCATTATCGCCATCACGCCGCTGTGGTTTCTCGTGCTCGATTCGCTCTTGCTCGGCGATCACCACATTTCTGGACGCGGCAAGGCCGGGCTGGCGCTGGGAATACTTGGATTATTCATTCTGGTGTGGCCGCAATTACAGGCCGGAACCATGGGCCATCGCGAATTCTGGGCGTCGATCAGCCTGATTGGCGGATCATTCAGCTGGGCGCTGGGATCGGTGTTATCGAAGCGCTGGCAGTCGGGGCTCGACGTGTTCAGCGCGACCGGATGGCAAGTGACCGCGGCGGGCGTGTCCAATTTTATTTTTGCGTTGTTTGCAGGCGATCTCTCGCACGTGCGCTGGACGGCACGCGGGATCGGCGCCGTGCTGTATCTGGTGGTGTGCGGATCGTGGATCGGCTATACCGCATATATCTGGCTGCTGGAGCATGTGCCTACGTCGAAAGTTTCGACGTATGCGTACGTGAATCCGGTAGTGGCGGTTTTTCTCGGCTGGCTGATTCTGCACGAGCGCGTGGACCGCTTCATCCTGGCGGGAAGCGCGATTGTTGTGCTGTCGGTGATTCTGGTGACCAGCGCCAAGGTGAAGGAGAAGTCGGCCGCCGCGGAACTGCCGGCCGTGGAAGCGGCGGGCGATTGATGCGGTTACGCGACGGGTTCGCGGCTGTGCTAGATTGAGCTCTGCGGGGCCCATAGCTCAACGGTTAGAGCAGCAGACTCATAATCTGTTGGTTCCAGGTTCAAATCCTGGTGGGCCCACCAGATGCGCGGTATCCTCTCTTCTTTCGGGATTTTACTCCGGTCTTACGATTAACCAACATGGAACGCGCGCGCGCCGCTGCGATTGACACTACAATCGGGCCAGTACTAGAGTTGCTTAGTTTTAAATAACAATCTAGTTAACAGATTAGAGGGGGCAGGCATGCGGTCGATGCGATTGGCGGCAGGGATATTTCTCTGCCTGGCCACAGTTTCCACGTTCGCGCAGGATCCCACCAAAGTGGAACCCAGACACTACAAGCTGGATTTTGAGAACGACCGGGTGCAGGTGGTCACGGTACACTACGAAGCGCACGAAAAATCCGCGCTGCACGAACATCCCGGGGGCGTGGTCGTGAGCCTCACCGAGGCCCATCTTCGGTTCATCGATGAGAATGGAAAAGTACGCGAGGTTTTTTCCAAGCCGGGAGAGGCGCGGTGGTATCCGCCGTTTAAACACCGGGTTGAGAACCTCGGCGATACCGCGTACGAGGGCGTCTACATCGGGATCAAGGGGAAACTATCGACCGCTTCGGGCGCTGCCGGCGATCCCGCAATGGACCAGCAAGCTGCGCAGCTTCTGGCTGCTTATCTTGCGACGATGAAGCGTTGAGCGAGTTAAGACGCTAATCTGCGGCGCTATCCGCATAATGGGGACGCGTCGGTTACCATCGGAGCAGTTCCGATGAACCCTTCGCCACACCTGCCCTCGCCACATCGGCCTCCGCCACATCTGCCTCCGCACTGGAAACAGGCATTGCTCCTCGCCGCCACTGTTTTTATCTCATGCATTTATTTCTACGAAGGCGGCGGGTGGAACCAGAACTCGCGCTTCGATCTGGTGCGGGCGATTGTCGAGCGTCACACACTGCAGATCGACGCGTTTCACGAAAACACGCAGGATAAGGCTTACTTTCAAGGTCATTACTACTCCGACAAGGCGCCCGGCCTCGTCTTTCTCGCCGTGCCATTCTTTGCGGTTGCGCGGCCCGTGCTGCGGATGGCCGGAGTCGACCCGGAGTCGCCGCGTGGAGAATTTGAGCTCTCGTATCTCGTCGGCGCCGGATCGGTGGCGCTGCCCATAGCCTTGGCGGCAATGTGTGTTTTTCTGCTGTGCTTAAGATTTGGTGCCGATGTTTCCGGAGCCGCATTCGCCACACTCGTGATGTGCGTAGGAACTCCGCTGTGGGCGTATGCGAGTTTGTTTTGGGCGCATGCCCTCGTGGGCGCTTGCCTCGTCTTCGCTTTGGCAGCCGCCATGAAACTGGCGCCTGGCCAGAACAACTTTCTGTGGGCGCTGGCGGTTGGACTTGCGGCAGGGTGGGCGACGGTGACGGAATATCCGGCTGCGCCTGCGTCGGCGATATTGGCTGTTTTCGCTGTGTCGCGCGTTTGGAAAGATAAAGATGGGGGCGCGAGGTTGAGAGCGGCATTTGGAATAGGAGTCGGGGCCGCAATCTGCATCGCCGTATTGCTGGGATATTTGTACGCAGCATTTGGATCGTTCCGGCCTAGCTATTCGTATTACGATCCGCAGTCTTTTTCATTCATGCAGCAACAGGGGTACATGGGTTTGACGTATCCGCATCCTGATCGACTGCTGAAGCTTTTGTTTGGTTGCTCGCGCGGGTTGTTCTTCGCGTCCCCGGTGATGCTGGTGGCGCCGGTAGGATTGTGGTGGAGTTGGAAACAGAAAACGAATCGTGGAGCGATGCTGGTGATTGCCGCGATCGCTGCCTACTACTTTCTGTTCAATGCATCTTTCTATTGGTGGAAAGCGGGTCTCTCGTTCGGGCCGCGCTATGCGGGAGCGTGCATTCCACTGCTGTGCGTGGGCTTATCTGTCGCGTGGTCCCGGGCGAAGCGGATGTGGCGGATCGTCATAGACATGCTGGCTCTAGCCAGCGTTTTTGTTGCGCTGGCCGTGATCTCGACGAACTCGCAGCTTTCGATGCAGGACAGTTGTCCGCTCTTCCATCAAAGCCTGCCGGCCTTCGTGGCGGGTCAACTGTCGCTTAATCATGACTCGATGCTGACGGTTACAGAAGCGCAGTCAGGAACTTACGGAGCCTTCAATCTCGGCGAATTGCTTGGATTGCGCGGGCTCGCGAGTCTGATTCCACTGTTCGGCTTGTGGGCGACCGCCGCGGTTTGCTGGTGGCGCCTTCAGCGCTCTGAAAGAGCGGAGTGAAATTCCTGTAAAATAGTTCCTTCTCGTGGCCACCGTGGACCAACAGGCAGCAGCTAACGAAGTCGACCTCCTTCGCAGAGTTTATGTGGCCTTCAATCGGCGAGAGATCGAGACGGTGCTTGAAGCGATGCACCCCGATGTGGATTGGCCGAATGGCATGGAGGGAGGCCGCGAGCACGGAAAGGCCGCCGTGCGCGCCTACTGGCGGCGGCAGTTCGAAATTTTGGATCCTAAAGTCGAGCCGCAGGCCTTCACCCAGGAAGCGGACGGCCGCATCGCAGTTGCCGTGCACCAGGCAGTTCACGACAAGGCTGGGAGACTCCTGGTCGATCAGATCATCCAACATGTGTACGACATCCGCGACGGACTGATTCGCAGCATGGAGATCCGGCCGCGTAGTTTTTTAAGTGAGGAGATCTTCAGCGAGGGAAATATGGCGCATACGGTTTTTTGCGTGAAGTTCAAGAAGGAAATGCCGGGATTGGACGAGCCGCCCTTTGACAACGATCTGGGCCGAAAGGTTTATGACAACGTCAGCCAGGAAGCGTGGCGCATGTGGATGGAGCACTGCAAAATGCTGCTCAATGAGTATCGGCTGAATCCGGCGCGACGCGAGGATCAGGAAGTGATCGTCAAGCAGTTGGAGATGTTTTTCTTCGGCGAGGGCTCGGCCCGGCCGAAGGAGTATGTGCCGCCGCAGGAATAGGTGCGGAGCTTGGCGAATGGTGGCGTTTCTGGAAAAAGCTTTTGACCGCAGAGATCGCAGAGAAAGGCCGCAGAGAGCGCTGAGAAGGGCCCGAAATAGAGCGCTGAGAAATGCCCAGAGATCGCTGAGAAAATCTCTCAGGCAAGTCTCGTGATGCGGCCCACCCGCTAAGAAGTTCCCAATCTTCCCGAATCAGACCGCGATAAATTGCAACAGCCTACCTGAATTCCTGTATATCGCCAGCAGTGTCGGGTCGCATCCAATTCTGTAGTACAGCTACGTCCAGCACACGCATTAGAATTGCAGCAAATAGCGCATGTGTTGATTTGGGGCGTGCGCTCGGAAGAGAAGCGAATTTCGAGAATGGGAGATCAACCTGATGAGCAATACTTTTTCGCGCTTGCAGCAGCGGAGTCGAGCGCTCGGGGTTGTTACGGCGCTGCTCGCGCTGATTCTTTCCGTATCCGGATTTTTAACCAGGGCAAATGCGCAAGATCAAGATGACGACGACCCGCCGGGCCGAGTAGCACGGCTTGGGTACATGGAAGGTTCCGTTTCATTTCAACCGGCTGGCGAGAACGAATGGGTGGAAGCTGTCCCCAACCGCCCGATGACGACCGGAGACAAGCTTTGGGCGGATCAGAACTCTCGCGCCGAAGTGCAACTCGGGTCAGCGTCGATCGACCTCGGCCCGAACACGGGTTTTTCTTTTTTAAACCTTGACGACCGCACCGTGCAGATTCAGTTGAGCGCCGGCACGCTGAACGTGCGCGTGCGCGAACTGGATCGCGACAGCGTGTTCGAAGTGGACACGCCCAATCAGGCTTTCACCGTTTACCAGCCGGGCCGCTACCGCGTGGAAGCTTCAGAGAACGGCGACTACACGGTGGTGACGATTCGGCAGGGCGAAGGCGAATCGACCGGCAACGGACAGAGCTACACGATGCATGCCGGGCAGAGATTTACATTCAGCGGAACCGACTCTTTGAATGCCGACGTGCAGGAGATCGGACCGCCTGACGGATTCGACAATTGGAGCGATGCGCGCTTTCGCCGTTACGACGATTCACCGTCGGCGCGGTATTGCTCACGTCACATGGTCGGCTACGAAGATCTCGATGACAACGGCGACTGGCGCGACTATCCGCAATATGGGCACATGTGGTTTCCGCGCGTCGAGGCGGGATGGGTGCCTTATCACACAGGACACTGGGCCTGGATCGATCCGTGGGGATGGACCTGGGTCGACGATGCCCGCTGGGGATATGCGCCATTTCACTACGGCCGTTGGCTTTGGGTTGAAGGTCGCTGGGGATGGATCCCGGGGCCGATTGACGTGCGCCCGGTCTATGCGCCAGCGTTGGTCGTATTTGTTGGCGGGGGTGGAGTCGCCTTCGGCGGCAACGTCGCGTGGTTCCCCTTGGGCCCGCGCGAAGTGTATGTGCCGGCCTATCGCGTGAGTCGGGCTTACGTCAATCGCGTGAATGTCACGAACACGACGGTCAACGTAACCAATGTCACGAACGTCTACAACACAACCATCGTCAAGGACAATACGACCATCAACAACGTCACCTATGTGAACCGCAATGTGCAAGGAGCCGTGACGGCGATGCCGCAACGTGCCTTTGCCAGCGCGCAACCCGTGGCGCGCACCGCAGTGGCTGTGAACGCGCGTGAAATTTCATCGGCGCCATTGAGTGCGCGGGCGGCTGTCCCGCCTGTGCAGGCTGCCGTTCTTGGAGCGCATGCAAATACTGCGAATCGTGTTGCCGCTCCGCCGCAAGCCATTGCGAGCCGGCAGGTGATTGCCAAGGCTGCGCCTGCTCCGCCGCCGCCGTCTTTTGCGGCGAGAGAGCAAGCGCTGGCGCAGCATCCGGGTCAGCCAGTGCCGCGCCAGGAAATGGCGAAGCTCGCTCCTGCGCGGCCGACGGATGCTCCACTCGTAAGACGGGCGCCGCCTGCCAAGCCAGCCATGGCGACCCCTGCTCCGGCGAACCAGACTCCGAGTCAGTTGGCGAACCGTCCGGGAAATCGACCGGCGAATGCGCCGGCTGCGAACACTCCGGCTACGGCTGCTCCGGGCGGGAATGCGCGGCCCTTCACGCCGCCCAGTACGAATCGCCCGGCACCTAATAATCAACCTGCGAGTCAGCCCGCACCGGGGAATCGTCCGGAAGCGAATGCGCCGCAACCGAATCGACCTGAGCCAAATCAACCCGAGCCGAATCGGCCTGCGCCGCCTGCACGCAACGATCGTCCACCCTCGGCACAACTGAACAATCAACCCAACAACCAGCCGCAACCGAATCGTCCGGAGATGAATCGTCCGACTGCTGCGCCGCCGGAAACGAATCGTCCGCGGCCTCCGGCCAATGAGGCTCCGAATAATCGCCCGGAACCGAATCGTCCACAACCGAATCAGCCGCAGCCGAATCAACCTGAGCCCAACCGTCCGCAGCCGAGTCGCCCTGCGACACCGGAGCGGAACGATCGCCCATCGAATGATCGTCCAACCAATGATCGTCCACCTTCGGCGCAGCAGAATAACCGTCCGGAACCAAACCGTCCAAATGCAGCGCCGCCGGAGACAAATCGCCCGCAGCCACCAGCGAATGAGAATCCGCCGCGGAATGCTGCTCCGGGGAATCGGCCGCAGCCCAGTCGTCCGCAACCGGAGCCGAATCGTCCGGAGAATCAACCGCGGCAGAATCCGCCGCAGAACAATTCTCCGCAGAATTACCGTCCGCAACCCGAGCGGCCGCCGGCGGAGGCGAGGCCGAATCCACAGCAGCAGCAAAAGCCGAGGCCGCAGACTCCGGACGAGAAGAAGCGTCAGGAGGATCGGAAGAATGACGAGAAGCCGAAGCCTCCGCAGTGAGATGTGTTGATTGGAGCCCCGGACGCATTCGTCCGGGGCTTTCGCCGCAAATGTTGACCCCAAATTGTTGTCGCTTCCTGGGCGGACGAATGCGTTCGCCCCTCCACGATCGTGTTTGCAATACGATTGCTTTCTCCCAGGAGTAGAATTCCTCACAACACGTTGCTGCGGGATGCAACGCTAGGTCCACTACACGTCACTATTCAACAAGCTGTGTTGCATTCCCCGTTCGTGGGACCGGGATGATTGGCCAACGGCTGTCACATTACCTTATCGAGGAACAAATCGGCGCGGGCGGGATGGGAGTGGTTTACCGTGCGCACGACGAGCAACTCGACCGCGACGTCGCGATCAAGGTGCTGCCCAAGGGGTCTGTCGCCGATGAGACAGCACAGAAGCGTTTTCGCAAAGAGGCGCTGTCTCTTGCGCGCCTGAATCATCCCAACATTGCAACCGTTCACGAGTTCGGAAGCCAGGATGGCATCGACTTTCTGGTCACCGAATATATCGCCGGTATTACCCTGGACACCAAACTGGCTCGCGGCCCGCTTCCGCCGCCGGAAATTGTGCGACTGGGGTTGCAGCTTGCCGCGGGGCTCGCGGCGGCGCATCACCAGGGAATCGTGCATCGTGATCTGAAGCCAGGAAATCTGCGCATCACCACCGACGGAAGGCTGAAGATTCTGGATTTCGGTTTGGCGCAGTTCGTGGCGGTGGCGCACGGCGGCGATCTGGGAATGACGGCGACCGCGACCATGACGAAGTCGCAGGAAACGAGCGGGACTCTGCCCTACATGTCGCCGGAACAGCTCAGCGGCCAAGCTGCCGATGCGAGCAGCGACATCTGGGCGGCGGGAACGGTTCTCTACGAAATGGCGACGGGCAAGCGCCCATTTCCGCAGAAAGTTCCGGCGCTGATGATCAACGCGATTTTGAATCAGGCTCCAGAGCCGCCAAGCAAGCTCAGCCCCGTTCCGCCCGAACTGGAAAACGTAATTCTGAAGGCGCTGGAGCGCGATCCGGTGCGGCGCTACCGCACAGCCGAAGATCTCGGCGCCGACCTGGAGCGGACGGTCGCGTCGACCTCTACGGCAGCGGTTCCGGTTACGCCGAAAAAAAACGTTCAGTTTCCCGTTGCGGCGGCAGTCCTGATCGTTGCGCTCGCAGTGGGAGGATATTTTTATCTACATCGCAGTCGACAGGCTGCGTCCGGTCCGCTGGCACCGCCGCGGCGATCGGTGGCAGTGCTCGGGTTCAAGAATCTGTCTGCCAATCCTGAGAAATCATGGCTTTCGACGGCGCTCTCGGAGATGCTCACGACCGAGTTGAGCCAGGGGGACCAACTGCGCACTATTCCTGGGGAAAGCGTCGCGCAAATGAAGGCGAATCTCGCATTGCCGGATGCCGACAGCTTCAGCCAGCAGACGCTCACTCGCATCCGGCAGAATCTGGGCAGCGATAACGTCGTCGTGGGCTCGTATGTTTTCCTGGGCAACGGCTTGCTGCGCCTTGATGTGCGCTTGCAGGATGCGGTCGCCGGAGAGACGCTGGCGTCGGTCTCAGAAAAAGGAAACGAGACGGAAATCGACAGTCTGGTCGGCAAGGCCGGCGCGGAGCTTCGCGCGAAGCTTGGTGTTGGCGCGCTCTCCGATGCGCAGTCGGCACAGGTTCGTGCTTCGATGCCGGCGAATGCTGAGGCAGCGCGGCTGTACTCCGAAGGATTGCAACGCTTGCGAGTGTTTGACGCTCTGGCGGCGCGCGATGCGCTCGAGAAAGCCGCGGCGGTCGATCCGAAGCATGCGCCTACGCACTCGACGCTCGCGGAAGCGTGGTTCGTTCTGGGGTATGACGAAAAGGCGAAGGATCAAGCCAAGCTGGCGCTTGATCTCTCCTCGAAGGCATCCCAGTCATCGCGGGAAGAACGCTTGCTGATCGAGGGACGCGCGCATGAGCTGATGCGGGAGAGGCCTGAGGCGATCGAAAGCTATCGCGCCCTGTGGGGGTTTTTCCCCGACAACATTGATTACGGGCTGTTCCTGATCCGGGCGCAAATTGCCGGCGGTCACGCCGCCGATGCCGAAAATGTACTTTCACAACTGCACAAGCTGCCGGCCAGCGACGGCGATACGGCGCGCATCGACCTGGCGGAAGCAGCGGTGGCATCGGCTCTTAGCGACTTCAAACGGCAACAGTCGGCAGCGGAGCGGGCGGCCTCGCGCAGCCGTGCGGCGGGCGCCACGCTTCTCGTGGCCGAGTCGCTGCAACTGGAAGCCGAAGCCTGGGAGCGCATGGGGCAATCGCAGAAAACGATCGACGAGTTGCATCAGGCGCACGATTTATTCGCTTCGGCAGGAAACAGACAAGGCGCCGCGCGCACCGTGGTGGCGGTAGGCGATCTACTCTTTGACCAGGGGGACTACGAGGGTGCCAAGAAGCAGTTTGAGGACGCATTGAAAGTGTTTCAGGAACTGGGCGCGCGCAAAGGCATTCGCGGGTGTTATGAGCGCATCGGTAATGTTTACTACGGCGAGGGGCGGATGCACGAGTCGCTGAAGCCCTACCAGCGGGTTCTGGATTTTGACCTGGAAACCAACGACGCTGTCGGGCTGGCCAGCGACTACGGCAACATGGCCAATGCCCTCGATGGGCTGGGCGAATTAAAGGAAGCTCTGAAAATGCAGCAGCAGTCGCTGGATGCGTTTAATCAGATTGGCGACCGCCGCGGAAGTTCGGCGACCATCAACAACCTTGGGAATCTGTATGTCGAGATGGGCGACTTTGAGCAGGCGCGGAAGTATTTCGATCAATCCCTAAAGCTTTCGCGCGAGATTTCTTACAAGCGCGGGGAGCCCTACCCGTTGTCTGGTTTGGGCGACGTTTCTCTTGCCCAAGGCGACCTCGAAGGCGCAACGACGAAATATCAGGAGGCTCTTGCGCTGTGCAAAGAGATGAACGACGAAGATTTCGCGGCGCAGTTGAACGTCGGATTGGCAGTTGTGGCTCTTGCCGAGAAACGCTTCGCTGATGGCGCGAATTTGGCCGGGCAAGCTGCAGGGGTTTATGAGAAAAGCAATGTTCCGGCGAATGCCGCGTGGGCTGAGGCAATTCGTGCCCGGAATCTGCTGGGCGCAGGGAACCTGGCGGAGGCACAGCCGGCGGCCGCGAAAGCGCTCACGCTTTCCCGACAGGGGAGCAGTGAGACACCGCGTTATGAAGCCGCGATGGCCGCGGCCAGGGTCAAGGCCCGCCAGGGGAAGGCGGCGGAGGGTCTGAAACAGCTTGAGCCGGCTCTGACCTCCGCGAAAAAATTTGGCTATCGGCACTACGAATATCAGATTCGGCTTGCCCTCGCGGAGATTGAGTTGTCGAGCGGATCGCCGGCGGCGCGTGGTCACCTTGCATCGGTTGAAAAAGACGCGCGGCAGCAGGGAGCCCTGCTGGTTGCGAATCAGGCACGTGCTCTTCTTGGCGGCGAGGCAGCGAAATCCGGCTCGCAGTAAGGGATATCCCTCGCCACAGGACAGTGGTATGGAGATCCCTCGCCCCGCTGGAAAAAAGGCGGGGCTTCGGGATGACGCCTTTCTGAACTTGGTACGCAAGATTTCAACTGAGCCCATTCGTGTGTTACCAAGGGGGTTACGCGCCGCGGGTTGTTCCGGCTATAATCAACTGTGATGTTGGTCGATTGCGATGAAGCGCCCGCGTTCCAATTCGCAAGTTCTGTTCTCTCATCGGCCGGAGTGCTGGCTGGACGGTTTGGTCTGTCCGCGGCGCTATCGCGCCAATTTGCCTTCCCGGCTTCGTCCCAGCCTCTTCGGTAGCGATTAATTCATTCCTCTGCCTGATTCGCCCTGCTCGCCGTGCGTCTCAACCCAGACTCGGCGTTCATGGGCATGATGAATCGACAACTGGCCAAGAACCATTGGCCCGCCCTTACGGAGGATGCCATGACTACCGAAACGATGACGGTACCCACAACCAGAACGACCGTCAGTCCCAAGATTAAGACCGCCCTGCCCGGCCCCAACGCCAAGCGCGTGCTCGAGGGCGATCAGAAGTACATTTCTCCGTCGTACACGCGATCGTACCCGCTCGTCGCGAAGAGCGGACGCGGCATCGTGGTTACCGATGTTGACGGCAACGAATTCTTCGATTTTTCCGCCGGCATCGCCGTGACTTCCACTGGCCATTGCCACCCTGATGTGGTTGCGGCTATTCAAAAGCAGGCGGGCGAACTCATCCACATGTCGGGTACGGATTTTTATTACGAGAACATGGTGGAACTCGCCGGCCGCTTGTCGAAGATTGCGCCCATGCGCGGGCCGCATCGCATTTACTACGGCAACTCTGGAGCCGAGGCGATCGAGTGCGCGCTGAAGCTGGCGCGTTATCACACCAAACGGCAAAACGTGATCGCATTCTTCGGCGCGTTCCATGGGCGGACGATGGGTGCACTTTCGCTGACAGCCTCCAAGCCGCAGCAGCGGCGGCGATTCGCTCCGCTGGTTCCGGGCGTAACGCATGTGCGCTATCCCGACGTGTATCGCGGCTGCGTCGGCGGCACGCAGGATGCAGACAATTTCGCGCTCGGATGCGCGCGCTTCATCGAAGAGAAGCTTTTCAAGACGACGCTTCCTCCCGAGGAAGTGGCTGCCATCTTCGTTGAGCCGGTGCAGGGCGAAGGCGGATACGTCGTTGCTCCCACGATCTTCATGCAGGAGCTGCGGCGCATCTGTGATCGCCATGGCATTATGCTGGTCCTTGACGAAGTGCAATCTGGAATTGCGCGTACCGGCAAGTGGTTCGCGGTCGAGCACACCGGAGTTGAGCCCGACATGGTCTGCATCGCCAAGGGGATCGCTTCCGGCATGCCGCTGGGTATCACCATGACGAAGGCTGACATCATGGACTGGGTTCCGGGCTCGCATGCATCCACGTTTGGTGGCAACCCGGTAGCCGTCGCTGCCGCTCTTGCGACGCTCGACGTGATTGAAAAGGAGCGGCTGCTGGAGAATTCGACGAATGTCGGCAATCACATCATGAAGCGCATGGCGGACTGGCCGAAAAAACTGAAGCTGGTCGGCGATGTGCGCGGCCGCGGATTGATGATCGGCGTCGAGATCGTGAAAGATAAGGTCACGAAAGAGTACGGCGCCGCCGAGCGCGATCGCATTGTCGAACTGGCGTTTGAGCGCGGTATTCTCTTCCTGGGTTGCGGGCCGAGCACGATCCGGATCTGTCCACCGCTTGTGGTCACAAAGGAAGAAGCTGACGTTGCGGTCGATATTCTCGAAGAGTGCATAAACCTAGTTGGGGCGTAAACCTTCGCCCATTAAGAAAATCGGCCTCGCTTGAGCGAGGCCGTTTTTTTGCTTTTGAGGATTGGGCAACTAATTGTGGTTGGGAAACCCGAGCTTTGCGACCAGTTCGCGATATCCGGGTTCGGCTTCCAGCGGCGCGAAGGCGGCTTCACCTGCAATCCCTACCATCCGTTCATCGTGCTGTTGGTAGGCCAACCGCAGGTATTGGATAGCTTCCTGTTTCTTGCCCAGGCGTGAACTGGTTTGCGCCAGAACGTAAGGAGAGAATTTCCCCCGCTCGTACAAGTTCTTTTCCGATTTCAACATTTCCTCGAGCATGCCCTTGTCGCCGCCGGCGGCATATCCCTTTTCTCCCATATCGACCATTTTCTCAGTGGCGCTGTCATGCAGCAGTGCTGCTTCTTTTTTCCACTCAGCCAGGTAGTTCGGGTAGTCCTCCATTGCGAAATAGATGAAGCTCAGGTAGCGGTGAGGAGAAATGAAGTCTGGCTCTGAGGTCTCCATCTGCTTAAGCAGCGAGAGGCCCGCATCGCGCCGCCCGGCTAGCCATAACAAAACACCCCGGTCCGCAATGATGGACTTCGAAGCCGGGTCCAGGGCTTGCGCCCGTTCAATTTCGCGTAACGACTCGGAGCGCCGGCCGATCGCAGACAGAAATGTTGCGTACCAGTGGTGGGCAACGGCATTGTCAGGTTTCAGTTCGATCGCGCGCTTGAACTCGCGTTCGGCTCCGTCCGGGTCCCACGTTCCATAAAACAACGCAAAAGCCAGAGAAGCATGGGCTTCCGAGGACCGGTCGTCGAGTTCGACCGCCTTTTTTGCGGCAGCCAGGGCCCGCGGATAGGCTTCGCTGGCGGGCATCAGCGTAAACTCCCGCATCAGATTGTAGGTATCGGCCAGTCCGACGTAGGCCGGGGCGTAGTTCTGGTCGCGGATGATTGCTTGGGTAAAGCAATCTACAGCCTGGCTCAGTGCGTCGGGTGTGCGCTTCTCCCAATAAAACCGGCCTTTGAGATAGAACTCTTCGGCTTCACTTGCGGGATGTACCGGCTCCCCAATGCCCATTGGCATAACCGTTTTACTTCCCGCCGCCTTCGCCGAGCGATGAAACGGTCGGAATCCCCAGGCTGCCACAATCAAGGCCATGGCTGGGATTACCAGCATCCATGCCCAGCGGTGCGGCGGAGAGGCAGGCAGCATGATTTTGCCCTTTGGTTCCGTTTTGATCAGGATTGGTACTGCGGGCGCTGCGCTGGCCAGTGGAGCAGGATTGTGGGTCGGAGCGATCCAGCGGTAGCCCCGGCGCTCCACGGTTTCGATAAAGATGGGACTTTCAGCAGAGTCCCCGAGGGCATCGCGCAAGCGGTTGATGGCACTGCTGATTCCGTGATCAAAGTCGACAAAGACATCGGCTGGCCACAGCGCCTGACGGAACTGCTCCCGGGTCAGAACTTCGTTCGGCCGGGTCAACAGCAGCTTCAGGGCGCGGAACGGGAGGTCCTGGATCTTGACCCGCACACCGTTCTTCCGCAGTTCGCCCGAGCGAACGTCGGCCTCAAATACCCCAAAGCGGATTACTGGATTCAAAAGCTGAACTGTCTGCATGACCTACCGCAATCCCTTCGATGAGCAAGTTTACAAACACATAAGGTAAGACCGAAATTGCCATTTTGTGCCATTCAACTACCACTTTCTGCCGGAGCCATACCACTTTTGTCCGAGTGAGGACTCCTTCTATCGTGATGCTTCGTAAAGGTTTACGGCGTGAGATACGTTTGTAACATGGGTGAATTGACGGTCGATGGGTGCTTCGGAGAGAGTAGCCTCCGCTGCTTCGCTCATTAGAGTCAGGCAGGCACGGCGGATCAAGATTCTAGCGCCGATCCACCCCAGAAGGATCCAGGCGCCACTAGTTTTCACGGTCATCGCCTAACCGTGGAACTCTTGCGGGGCGCGCGAGAGGGTGCGCTCCGCAAGTTAAGAGATCCAAGTTTTGTTGCTGACCTCCTTGGGGGGAGGATGGCGACCAGGCCTGCGGCCCAGTCCGTGGGCTTGTTTTTTGGGACGAGAACTCCAGCACCCGCCACCAAGCGTCCACCGATCCCGGCACTCCTATTTTGACAATGACTTGGATCGACCCTTGGCTTTCGAGGACTTCAACCTCGACGGTGCCGGAATCGCGATGGAGATAAAGTCGTGCGGTTGTTCCGCGGGCCCCGACGGCAGGGGGACCTCATTTTGAAAGTTTTCAACTTAGAATTTCCCGGAATGGAACAGCGGCATAACCTTTTGTACTCTCATTCCCACGCTCGTCGGCTTCGCCTCGTACAGCCTGAGTTATAACGTTGTCCTGTGACCCTGCTCTCAGGACGAGCCACGCATTTCGTTGTCCGATCTCTGGATTGGGCGACGCGGCGCTTCTTGCCGCCAACGGCGATCCCCATTCGCCACCAGGTAGGGAAGATGGGAGAGGACGCGGCGTACTTTCATCTGAGGAAACTGGGTTACACCATGGTGGCCCGGAATTACCGAACGCCGCGGTGCCGCGGAGAGATTGACCTGATTGGTTGGGACCGGGATGTTCTCTGTTTTATAGAAGTGAAAACGCGTACTTCGCTCGACGTAAAGCCGCCGGAAGCGGCTGTCGACCGGCATAAGAGGCGCGAAGTCGCCGAAGTGGCACGGGAGTACCTGCGGCATCTGCCACCAAGGTGCCAGTGGAGAATCGATATTGTGAGCGTATACTATGAAAGCTCTTCCTCCCGCCCGCGAATCGAAGTGTTTCGCAATGCTTCCTTGTCGGCGTAGAATTCCAAGTTTCGCGTCGGCTGAAAGGATCCTGTAATTTGCCTGAGCTTAGAAAAGACCCGATTGTTGGCCGTTGGGTGATTATCTCCACAGACCGCGCCAAGCGCCCTACCGATTTCGTTCGCGAAAACATGAAGATCAAAGGCGGCTTCTGCCCGTTTTGTTACGGAAACGAGGGCAAAACGCCACCTGAAATCCAAGCGTACCGACCTAACGCCAACGGCGGCCCGCCTCCGCAGCGTGATGCGCCCGGTTGGACTGTGCGGGTGGTTCCCAACAAGTTTCCTGCGCTGGGCATCGAAGGCAACCTCAACCGACAGGCCGAGGGCATGTTTGACCGCATGAACGGCGTCGGGGCGCACGAAGTGATCATTGAGACTCCCGATCACAATGCCAGCCTGGCGACGCTGCCGCCCAAGCGCATCGAAGATGTGCTCTGGACCTTCCGCGACCGCATCCTTGATTTGAAGAAGGATCGCCGGTTCAAGTACATCCTGCTCTTCAAGAATCATGGCGAGGCCGCAGGAGCCTCTTTGGAACACGCCCACTCGCAGCTCATCGCGCTGCCCATTCTCCCCATCAACGTAACGCAGGAACTGGAAGGCGCGAAGCAGTATTTCCTCTACAAAGAGCGCTGCGTTTTTTGCGACATCATTCGCCAGGAAATGGATGCAGGCACGCGCGTGGTCGCGGAGAATGAGAACTTTCTTACCCTCGCCCCGTATGCTCCGCGTTTTCCGTTTGAGACCTGGATTCTTCCCAAACAGCACGAGTCAGCCTTTGAGAATTCCTCCTCGCACATGTTTGAGAACCTGGCTCGCGCGCTCAAGGATTTATTGGGCCGTGCCGATCGCGTCCTCGACAATCCGCCTTACAACCTCGTGATCCACACCTCGCCGGTGCAGGATCCCACCAACGATCATTACCATTGGCACATCGAATTCATGCCGAAGCTGACCAAGACTGCAGGATTCGAGTGGGGAACCGGTTTCTATATCAATCCGACGCCACCGGAAGAGGCGGCAAAGTTTCTGCGTGAGGCGAATGTAGAAGAGGCGGCTGCAGTTCCGGTGGGCTGAACGCTTCTCACGAAAAAATGGGGCACGGTAGAAACCGTGCCCTTTTTGTTTGGCCGGAGAGAGAAGGAAGTCACGGTAGAACCGTGGCTCCTCATGTACAGAGCATAGGTTCGTGCAGCCGGAAGTTTGTCACAAGGATGTAAAAGCTGTGCTTGCGGGTCGTCAAGGCGGGAAGCTCCGCGGGATGAGATCGGAGGATGAGACGAGACTCAGCCTTGCGTGCGGTCCTGAAACTCTTCGTGCCATGCCATTTGAATCGCTTCCAGCTTGCCCTCGTTCGAGGCTTTGGGATCGCCGGTGAACCCAGGCAATTCGGTCACGTAGCGGTGCAGGTCGGTGAATCGAACGGTCAAGGGATCGAGTTCGGGATGAGCTTCAGAGAGCAGAATGCCGATGTCTTCGGCGTCGTCCCAGGTGAGTTGTTTAGGCATTCGTAAGGTTCCTGTGGCTTAAAAGTGGCAAGGTGGCAAAGTTGCAAAGTGGCAAGGCTGAAAAACTAAAACCGAGTGTTCGCTTGCCGCGACGAAGCTTGCTACTGTGTCACCTTGCCACCTTGTCACTTTGCCATCCGATTTAGTGATGCTCCTCGGAAACGTAATTCCGATTCCACGCCGGAATCTCCACGACAACTTTTCCGGGTTTCATGATCTGCGCCTGGCAACCGAGACGAGAGTTTAGCTGCAGGTCCGCCGCCATGTCCAATCGATCGGCTTCGTCGTCATCCATATCGGAAAGATTCTCGGCGCCCTCTTTCACCCAGATATGGCAAGTGGTGCAGGCGCAGTTGCCTCCGCAGGCGTGGTCGAGCGTGACGCCAAAGTTTAGCGCGACGTCGAGGAGGGACTGCTCTTTGCCGTGATATTCGTAGGGCAGCTTCCCGTGCTCGAAAGTCACGGTCTTGCCCTCGGGCAGGAACGTCACCTGCACCGTGTTTTCGCCGGGTGCTTCCTCGGTCAAGGTGCCGGTTCCTTGAGTTTTTTCGTCTGACATGTGTACCTCAATCTCTCATCTGTCATCCTGAGCGAAGTAGATTTCCGCAAAGCGGGGAATCTACGCAGTCGAAGGATCCCTGCTTACTCCCGTGTCTCCAGACCGTGGGCTTAAGTCTGGCGGCAGGGATTCTTCGACTCCGCATGACTTCGCATTCGCGAAGTCATGCTCCGCTCAGAATGACAACACGCACAGAAACATCATTCAAACTCTGCCTTCGCCATGGGATGCGGCGCCGTCGGGCCTTCGCCCATGTCGGTCTCATTCATGCTTTTGCCCTTTAGTACAGTCGAGACGGCGCTATCCATCATCAACTCGGCGAGCCGCGTTGTCCCTTGATTCAAAGCGTCAATCGCTTTGCGGATCGCCTGATAATCGTTCTCTTTGTTGACGTCGGTTAACGCCTTCTCCATTTTGGCGATGCGTTTCTTCTCGTCGCTCGTCAGCACACCCCACGCCGGGCTCGTCTTAGCCTTCTCGAGAGCCGCAAGAATGGTCGCTGTTTCGTTCCGAGCCTCGATCAACTGGCGCTGGCGGAAGTCTTCTTCGGCATTGTCGAACGAATCGAGAATCATTCCCTCGACCTGGTCGTCGGTTAGCCCGTAGCTGGGCTGCACCTGAATCTCGGCTTGTTTGCCGCTGCGTTGCTCACGCGCTGAAACATTCAGAATGCCATTTGCATCGATCAGGAACTTCACTTCGACGCGTGGAATGCCCGCCGCCATCGGAGGAATGCCCTTCAGATCGAAGCGCGCCAATGAGCGGCAGTCTTTTGCCATCTCCCGCTCGCCTTGCAATACGTGAATGGCAACGTTCGCCTGGCCGTCGATCTGCGTCGTATAAAACTGCGTGGCTGACGCCGGGATCGTCGAGTTGCGCAGAATGATCTTGTCGGTTACGCCGCCCGCGACTTCGATGCCCAGCGATAGCGGTGTCACGTCCAACAGGAGCATGTTCTGCGTGGCTTCTGATCCGCCGCCGAGAATGTTGGCCTGCACCGCGGCACCGAGAGCGACAACCTCATCGGGATTGAGATCGACGTGCGGATCGCGGCGAAAGAGTTCCTTGACCAGAGCCCGAACTTTGGGAATGCGCGTCGATCCCCCGACGAGAACGACTTCCTCAATCTGTTCCGGCTTCAGGCCTGCGTCCTTCAGTGCCTGCCTGCACGGACCCACTGTGCGATCGATGATCGGCTGAATCAACTGTTCGAACTGCTCGCGCGCAATCTCGCGCTGGTAGCGCCTTCCCTGAGGAAGTTCGATGTCGAGCTTGACGGAAAGGTGCGATGACAGCACGATTTTCGCGTCGATCACTGCCTTACGAATCGCCTGCACGGCTTCGGCGTTTCGGTGCAGGTCCAATCCCAGATCGCCACGAATGTCGTCAAGAGCGATCGTGATCAACAGATTATCGATGTCGTCGCCGCCAAGGTGCGTGTCTCCGTTCGTCGCTATGACTTCGAAGATGCCATCGTGCAGCTTGAGAATCGAAATGTCGAACGTGCCGCCGCCGAGGTCGTAAACGGCGACTACGCCGTTCTGCTTTTTGTCGAGTCCATAGGCGAGCGATGCGGCGGTTGGTTCGTTCACTAGCCTGAGCACTTCAAGGCCGGCAATGCGGCCGGCGTCTTTCGTGGCCTGCCTTTGGGCATCGTTGAAATAAGCCGGAACGGTAATCACCGCCTTAGTGATAGCGCTCCCGAAATAGCGTTCGGCGTTTCGCTTGAGCTGGCGGAGAATCAGCGCGGAAATTTCCGGAGGAGTGAAAGTCTTGTCGCCCAGCCTGATGCGGAGGACTTCGCCGGGCTGCAAATCTTCGGAGACGCGGAAAGGGAAGAGCTTCAGCTCTTCTTGAATATCTTCGACGCCGCGGCCCATCAGTCGCTTGATCGAGTACACAGCACGTTCTGGGGTCTCGATCAGGTGCAAACGGGCGGCATTGCCGATCACCGCCTGGTTGTTCGAGTCGAGCGCAACCACCGACGGCACGAGGTTCGAACCGTCCTCGCCCGGGATTACGACAGGAGTCTCTCCCTGCATGAAAGCTACGAGAGAGTTCGTTGTCCCGAGATCGATGCCGACGATGTGTGATTCAGCCATTTGATTTCTTGTCTTACCCCGGGCCGTTAGCAATTGGCGATTAGCAACTTGCCATTCCCGCTACCGGCCATTCCTAATTGCTAATTGCTACTGTCCAGCACCGTGCTCACATCCCGCACTAGGTTGCGGATGTAGTTGCGGCGGTTCAGCACGTCCACCATCTTGCTTGTCAGTTGCGCCCGTTCCTGCGGCGGGGCTTCGTTTTTGCGGCTGCGATCGATCGCGCTATCCCAAGCGCTCCAGTACGTTTTCAGTTCTTGCAGAAGGGAGTCGTGTTTCTCCTCCAGCGCCATCTTGTGTTTGCCGATTTCTTCAATCAGCGCCGGATCGTCTTCGCCCATTTTTTTCTGCATGCGAAGTTCTTCAAGTTGCATGTTCAGCTCAAAGACTTCTTCCAGCAGATCCGGCGGAACGATCTGCTTCTTGATCTGCCCCGTGGCGCGCGCCTGTTCGGTGGCGCTCTTCGATTGCTCTTCCAACGCCACGCCTTCAAGGTGCAGCAGATATTCCGTGCGCTTGATCGGGTCGCGCAGCGTGCGGTAGGCGTCATTCAGCAGAGAACTCTGCTCGAGGCTCCACTCCTGCTCCTGGCTGCCGCCCTTCGCGTTGAGATCCGGATGAAGCCGGCGGCTCAATTCGTAAAATTCCTTTTCGAGGGCTGCGACGTCGAGATTCAGTTTCGGCGGCAAGCCGAAAAACGTGAAATAGTCCACCGGAGCCGGAGGTTGCACTTTGCCACACGAGCCGCAGAAATGCGCTGCGCGCATGGCGCCGCACGACCAGCAGGAGTGGGTTTCCTGCGGCAGCGGCTTCGCGGCGATTACAGTGAAAGGAGGCGGCGTCATTGTAAAAGTTACAATCCTAGAAACTTACCGCCGAGCACGCAGAGAGCGCAGAGACCTTGGGACTGAAGAAAGGGTCAACCCCTATCCCTTCTCGGCGCGCTCGGCGTCCTCGGCGGTTGACTTTCTCTCGATCAGGCGGAGAACGAAGTTCCGCAGCCACAGGATTTCGTGGCCTGTGGATTCACGAAAACGAAGCCCTGCTGCATCAGCGTTTCCTGATAGTCGAGCGTCATGCCGTGCAGATAGATGAACGATTTCGGGTCGACGAAAACACGCACATCGCCAAACTGAAAAATGCGGTCGCGCTCGCGCGGCTGCGAGTCGAAGCGAATGTTATAGCTCAGCCCGGAACAACCGCCACCCTGCACGCCCAGGCGCAGTCCGCCCTGCTCGGGCGAAATGCCTTCTTTCGCCATGGCGCTGCGAATCTTGCCAATGGCCTTTTCGGTCACGGCGATTCCCTTGGCGGGTGCCTGTGCGGGTTGTTCGCTGACAACGGTCATTTCGTTCAACTCATATCATCCTGATAGAAGCGAAGGACGTCTGCGCGCTGCATGGCCCGTGAAGGCGCCAGCAACTGCATAGGTCCTTCGGCGCGAAGAACGCGCCTCAGGATGACAATCAGAAGCTACTTCGCCTCGACAGCAACCGGCTTTTCGGCTCCCTGCTTCTTCTTCCAGTCGCCGATCGCGGCGCGGATTGCGTCCTCGGCCAGCACGGAGCAATGGATCTTCACCGGAGGCAACGAGAGCTCCTTCACGATGTCCATGTTCTTGATGGCGAGAGCTTCGTCCACAGTCTTACCCTTGACCCATTCCGTCGCGAGCGAAGATGAGGCGATGGCCGAGCCGCAGCCGAAGGTCTTGAACTTGGCGTCTTCAATGACGTTGGTGTTCGGATTGACCTTGATCTGCAGCTTCATGACGTCGCCACATTCTGGCGCGCCGACCAGGCCGGTGCCCACGTCTGTGCTGTTCTTGTCCATCGAACCGACGTTGCGGGGGTTGTTGTAGTGATCGATGACTTTATCGCTATATGCCATTTTTAACCCTCAAGTTTCAAAGTTTCAATGTTTCTGAGGTTTCAAAGACCGTGGCTTCAGAGTTCCTTGCAACTTTGAAACCTTGAAACTTTGAAACCTTGCACTTAGTGGCTCACTTCTCCTGCCCACTTCACGTCCTTCAGATTGATGCCTTCTTTCGCCATCTCGTAGAGCGGAGAAAGCTCGCGCAGCCGTTCCACCGTTTCAATCACGCGGTCGGCAACGTAGTCGACTTCGGCCTCAGTATTGAAACGCCCAATGCCGAAGCGAATCGAACTGTGCGCCAGATCGTCCCCGGCGCCTAACGCCTTTAATACATACGATGGCTCCAGCGTCGCCGAAGTGCACGCCGATCCGCTCGAAACCGCGATGTCGTTGATGCCCATCAGCAGCGACTCGCCTTCCACGTAGGCAAAGCTGATATTCAAGCTGCCCGGCAGGCGATGCTCCATTGATCCATTGATGTAGGTTTCGTCGAGGCGGCTCATGATGCGGTCGCGCAAGCGATTGCGCAATCCGGCCAGACGGCAGGATTCTTTCGCCATCTCTTCCTGCGCAATGGCGCAAGCCTTGCCCAGTCCCACAATGCCCGGAACGTTCAACGTGCCGGAGCGCATGCCGCGCTCGTGTCCGCCGCCGTCGATAATCGCCGCCAGTTGCACGCGCGGATTCTTGCGCCGCACATACAAAGCGCCCACGCCCTTCGGTCCGTACATTTTGTGCGCGGATATCGACATCAGATCGATGTTCTGCTTGTTCACGTCCACCGGAACCTTGCCGATGGCCTGCGTGGCATCCGTGTGGAAGATCACGCCCTTCTCATGGCAGAGCTTGCCAATCTCGCTGATGGGCTGCAGCACGCCGATCTCGTTGTTCGCGTACATGATTGTGACAAGAATCGTCTTGTCGTCCATGGCGCGCTTCAGCTCTTCGAGATCGATCAGGCCGTCCTTCTGGACTGGCAGATAGGTGACGCGATAGCCATACTTCTCGAGGCGCTTGCAGGTGTCGAGTACCGCTTTGTGCTCCGTGACCGCAGTGATGATGTGGTTGCCCTTCTCGCGGTACATCTCGGCCACGCCCTTGATGGCGAGGTTGTCACTCTCGGTGGCGCCGGAGGTGAAAATGATCTCTTTGGTGGTTGCGCCCACCAGCTTGGCCACGCGCTCGCGCGCCGTCTCCACGCCCTCTTCGCCGGCCCAGCCAAAAGAGTGATTGCGGCTGGCTGCGTTGCCGAACTTTTCCATGAAGTAGGGCAGCATCTCTTCCAGCACCCGAGGGTCCATCGGGGTGGTGGCATGATTATCCATGTAGATCGGCAGCTTCACGCCCTGGGGCGTCGGAACCTGCGTGTGACCTAATTCCTGGGGGATCTTTACCTCTGTGCTCATTGCGATTCCTCTCCTGCTTTGATGAACCTGATCTGTTTTGGGCTCAAGACTCCTAAGCCGTCGACCACGCTCCGAAAAAACTAACTGATGGTTACCAGTTCCGCTGGTTTCACAGCGGCGCTTGCCACTTCTTCCGCTTCTTCCCGCATATGCGAAATCTTGATGCGCTTGAGCACCGCCTCGATGCTTTCGTTTACCTTGCGCAATGGCTCACGAATGTTGCAGCGATCGGACTGGTCGCATTCCCCGCGGACCGTCACGCACGACGTAATGAACAACGGCCCGTCGATCGCCTGAATCACTTCAAACGCCGAAATTGTGTGTGCTGCCCGGGCCAAGGTGTATCCGCCCTTGATGCCGTGCTGCGAATGCAGCAGTCCCGCCTTTGCCAGCCTCTGCAGGATCTTCGCCAGTGCTTCCGGAGGAATGCCAAAAGCATCGGCTACATCCTTAGCGCTATGAGATCCTCGCTCCGCGTTCTCGGCGAGATGCTTCATCGCCATGAGCGCATAGTCGGCTTTTTTGGTCAGCTTGAGCACGATCGTTGTGCGAACGCCTTGTGGCAAAACCCGACCGAACTAGCCGGATTTAAATCCGACCTTTTCCGTCGTAGTTAGATTCTATGGCATTCCAGCAACTTGGCGCAAGTGGTCACAGGAATCGGCGGCTCTTAGTGGTGAACGGTAACTATTGGCGATCTAATGGCTTAGGTTAATACGACAGTTTCAGTCGGAATTTGTAAGTCGGCCGCGACCTGTTCGCACCCCGACCGTTAGACATTGGCAACCACGAAATTCACTGCCACGTAACTCGTAGGGCCTTGACAAGCCGTAAAGCCGTTCTAAAATACCGGGAAATTCCGGCGAAATTATCGTCCCTCCGCCTGAAGATTACCGGGACCTTCCGGATTTATGACTCCAAAGTCGCCCTCTCCCCCTCAGAACGTAGATCAAAAACTTCCCTGCAAGCATCCGCGCGTGCAAATCGTCAGCCGCGACGAAGACGCTGAGTTCGTGGAATGCATCGAATGTGGTGAAATCTTCGAGTCCAGCGAATTCCGCGACATGAGTATTGAGGACCGCGCGCAGGAAAGCGAAATCTGAACGCGGTTGTCTGGCGCGTGTGACCGAGGTAATCGCGCCTAGACCTTTCAACTTGTTCCAGCCCAAATGCGCTGCTACTGTCCAACCGGGGGGTGTGCTAACTCCCATTTTCCTCATGTCTCAGGTGGCCCTCGTCGTCGACGACTCCATGCTGATCCGCTATACCGTTTGCCGTTTTCTGGAAGAACGCGGCTTTGCGGTGGAGTCGGCAACGAACGGCACGGAAGCCCTGGAGATCGTTTCGCGGGTGCAGCCGGATCTGATTTTCACCGATATGCAGATGCCGAAGATGTCAGGCAGCGAATTGATCTCGGCGCTGAAAAACAATCCGGCAACTGTCGCGGTGCCGATCGTCGTCATCGCCGCGCGGGCCAGTGGCTTCGCGGAGGCTGAGAAACGTGCGAATTTCGTGATTTACAAAGACATCGATATCGAGACCCAGCTGGCCAAGACGCTGGAGGCGATTGCCGGCAAAGCGGCGCGCTCGCAGGCCGCTGGAAATTGACTGTCTAGCGAAGCAGCAGTCCTGCCTCTGCCGAAAAATCCATCGCGGCAAAATCCTTCGCCAAAAACTTCGGATAGGCCGCGGCGGCGATCATGGCTGCGTTGTCCGTCGAGAGGGGTCGGGAGGGGAAGTAAACCCGCAATCCCGCCTCGGCGCCCTCGCGTTCAAACGTCTGGCGCAACTCCTGATTGGCCGCCACGCCCCCTGTCACAAGCAAGGTCGCCACGCTGAACGCCTGAGCAGCGGCCAGAGTCTTACTGACGAGATCGTCTGCGATCGTCCGCTGGAATGAAGCGATGAGATCTAGAGTCTGCTGGTCGCAGAGCGAGCGATAATCGTCGGTCTTGGGCTTCGAGATTTTCGCCAGCGCACGCTGTCTTTCTTCCACAGCAGGACGCAGATTGTGGGTTTCCACATACCGCAAAATGGCCGTCTTGATCCCGCTGTAGGAAAAGTCGAAGCGGGGAAACTCCGCTTCGCTGCCAGCTTCAGGCGTCGCTCGTCCGTCTTTGCGGCCTCGCCGGTCCGCGTGCTTGATTTGGGCAGCGGGAAATTTCACAGCCACAGCATCGCCGTAAGGCGCGAGGCGATCGATGACAGGGCCGCCGGGATAGCCCAGCCCCAGCAGCTTCGCGACCTTATCGAAGGCCTCGCCGGCAGCGTCGTCGCGGGTGTGGCCGACGTTCTGGTAGGTCCACACATTGTCCCGCTGCGATGCGAGATACAAATGCGTGTGTCCACCTGAAACGACTAACGCCAGCACCGGGAATTGCAATTCTTGGTTGCCTTTCTGCCGCTCCTCAAGCAACACGGCATGAATGTGCCCCTCAAGGTGGTTGACTGCGATCAGCGGTTTGTCGAGCGCGAACGCCAGCGCCTTGGCATAGCTGATGCCTACCAGCAACGCCCCGGCAAGTCCGGGCCCGCGCGTGACCGCGATGGCGTCGATGGAGGAGTAGGAGTGCTTAGCCTCGGCGAGCGCTTGTCGCACGACCGGAACGATCGCCCGCAAGTGCTCGCGTGAAGCAAGTTCTGGAACAACGCCACCGTAAGGCTGGTGCGTGGCAATTTGCGAAGCCACAACATTGGAGATGAGCTGTTCGCCGGAGCGCACCACAGCCGCGGCAGTTTCATCGCAGGAACTCTCGATGCCGAGGAGATACGCGGAGGACATATCCGCTCCAGTTTCGGGCTTCTCGGTTCCAGTTGCAAGCTGAGCGAAATGCATTCGCCACGAAGGACACGAAGGGACACGAAGTAGAACTAGGGCTTCCTTCGTGAACCTTCGTGTCCTTTGTGGTTTCAGGTTTCGGTTGGGGCGTTGCGGAACCTTACTCGAGTTTGATGTCATCTACCTGAAAGTCGAACTTGCCCGCGGCTGGTCCGCCGACAAACAGAATCGCCGAAATATCGTGTCCGTCGGTTCCGTTGAACGCCGAGAAGGGAATGTTAGTCCGCTTCCAGTCCGGGCCGGTCACGAACTCCTGCTGCGCGGGGATGCGGCCTCCGCTGGCCGTGAATACCAGCACGCGATAGGTTTTTCCGTCTCCTTTGGCGAAGAACGAAATGCTTTTCTTCGACGACAGGTTCACTGGAGTAAACATCTGCGCGCCGGGAGAAAACATGACGCCGGACCAGGCGTAGGGCAGGCCACCATCGATCTCGCCGGTGACTGCCAGCGCGTGCTTGCTGCCGGCCGACCCGCCGTCGACAATCTTCATTTCGCCGATCGATTTCCCACCCGCGATGCTGTCGGTGGAAACCACCCAGCCCGAGCCGAATTTCGCATTCGTCGTCCCGTCTTCAAAATCGCTGATCGATCCCGCTTCCGGTCCGGCTCCGCCCACGGCTTTCGCAGTCTGACTTCGGGCTTGCTCTAGCCCCGCGCGGTACGTAGCGCGATCATCCTCGACGCCTAACTTCCATACTGAGACGATGTCGCGAGTCGCGGTGATGTCCTGTGTAGGGTCGGCCTTCACTAGAACGAGATCGGCGCGCTTGCCGACGGCAATCGTCCCGCGGTCGTCGAGATGAAATGCCGCTGCCGGAACCGAGGTGGCCGATGCCAGAGCTTCCTGCGGCGTCAATCCTGCGCGTACAAGCAGTTCCAGTTCACGGTGCAGGCTGGCTCCGTGCGCCGTGCCAGGATTCGGCGCGTCCGTCCCCGCCAGCACTGGAACGTGCGCTGCCTTGAGTTGAGCGACCGCCTGCTCGGCATACCTCTCGCTCAGGCTGGTGGGGAATTTGGGGAAGGACTGTTTCAGGTTGCCGATGCTTTCGTCCGTCAGGTATGGAGAGATTCGTGCGTCGGTGGCGAGCGACGCTCCGCTGGCAATATTGCTGACACCTTCAAGTACGGTCAGCGTGGGAATCACGAAAGCGTGATGTTTTGCGACCAGGGCGGCAAAATCCGGATCAGGAGCGCTGTCGGCGAACAAATGGGCCAGCCCATCGGCTCCCGCTTCGATCACGGCCCGCTCATCCTGCTGTGTTCCAATGTGGACAACGGCCAATTTGCCGCGCGCATGCGCCGCGTCAATCAAGGCCTTCACCGTTTCCATGCTTAATGTCGGGCGATGCCCGCCGTAAGCGCTGGCATCGTCGACAACAATCTTGATGTAGTCCGAGCCCTCGGCAATGCGAGCATCGACCCAAGCTTGTGCCTCACCTGGCGAAGAGAGCGTCGGAATCGTCACCCCGTATTCGGTGCCGTGGCCGCCTGGAGCGGTCGCCAAGGTGCCTGCCGAACGCAAATCCGCCAGGTCCAGGTCCTTGCCCTCAGCCTGCTCTCTCTTGATCTGCTGCGCATACTTCGCATCGGTGAACATGTCGAGCTCGGTTGTAACTCCAAAAATCTCAGCTTCCTTGAGTGCGGTGCCCCAGGCGTGAGTGTGCGAATCGATGAAACCGGGAAGTAGCGTGTCGCCGGTTGCATCGATCTCTTTGGCACCCGGCGTCTTCAATTTTGCGCCGATTGCTTTGACCTTTCCGTTCTCGACCCATACATCGGTACCCGTTGCGATCTTGTGGCCGTCAAATACGCGTGCGTTGCGGATCACAAAACTGTTGCCGTTATCTGCGTCAGCCAGAAAGACCGCCGGGGCACACAGCAGTAGATAGAAGGCTACCCAGCCGAAAACCTTCAGAGTGGCAGCATATCGGGTTAGCATAAGTCTCTCCTCAAATCGAACGATTCTCTGGCGACCAGCGAACGAGCCCACGGGATTGAGCGACCCGATCTTCCCGCCGCGCACGAGCGCCTGCCAGTACAAACCGTCACGTGGCCAGCGTGACATCTGTCATATGTAAAGCATGCTTGACAAGCATGAAAGTAAAGCATGCTTTACATCATGTCAAGAGTTTTTTCGCGAATTCGGGCGGTATGATGGAATCAAGCGTAAATCCGCAATGCTCAAAGACTTCGCCATCTCGATCGTGCAGACACTGCGCCAGAGCGGCTTCCAGGCCTATTTAGCCGGAGGATGCGTGCGCGATCTGTTGCTGAAGAGAGAGCCCAAGGACTACGACGTCGCCGCCAATGCCACGCCGCAGCAGGTGATGCGCATTTTTCCCGAATCTTATGCAGTGGGTGCGCAGTTCGGAGTCGTGCTGGTGCCGTCGCCCGAGAAACACGGCCAGGAATCAGGCGGTTCGCAGAGTTCCGGGGTCATCGAGGTCGCCACTTTCCGCAGCGACATCGGCTATTCCGACGGCCGTCATCCGGATGAAGTGCGCTTCAGCCGGGATCCGCGCGAAGACGTTGCCCGCCGCGACTTCACCATCAACGGCATGCTGCTCGATCCCGTCAGCAATGAAGTCCTCGACTTCGTCGGCGGCCGCGACGACCTGAAAGCCGGAATCATTCGCACAATCGGTGATCCGGAACAGCGCTTCGCCGAAGACAAACTGCGCATGTTGCGCGCGCTGCGCTTTGCCGCGCGGTTCGGATATGCGATCGAGGCAGCAACCTTTGCGGCGATGCAACAGAAGGCGTCCGAAATTTTGGTAGTCTCGCGCGAGCGCATGCGCGACGAACTGACCCGCATGCTGACGGAGGGAGGCGGGCATAGGGCGTTTCTGCTCCTCGACGAAAGCGGCCTGCTGTCTTACGTACTGCCGGAAATTTCGGCGATGAAGGGCGTGGCGCAGCCGCCCGAATTCCATCCCGAGGGCGATGTCTTCACCCACACATTGCTTCTGCTCGACAATCTGCCGCAACCGTGTCCGCCGACGCTGGCCTGGGGCGCCCTTCTGCACGATGTCGGCAAGCCTCCGACTTTTCGTGTAGCGCCAGATCGAATCCGCTTTGATGACCACGTAGAGGTTGGCGTCAAGATGGCAGATGAGATTTGCGATCGGCTCCGATTCTCGAAGCGTGACACCGAGCAGATTCTCGCGCTGGTCGACAATCACATGCGCTTCGGCCATGTCTACCGGATGAAGGAATCGACTTTGAAAAAGTTTCTGCGCATGCCCGCATTTGACGAACATCTCGCTCTACATCGCGCGGATTGCCTGGCCAGCCATCGCCAGTTGACCACCTTTGAATTCCTCCAGCAAAAGCTGGTGGAAACTCCGGTTGAAACCATGCGCCCGTCCCCGCTCGTAACGGGAGACGACCTGATTGCGGCGGGGCATTCGCCTGGACCAAAGTTCCGCGAAATTCTTTCCGCTGTAGAAGACGCGCAACTTGAAGGCCGGCTGCCCTCGCGCGATGCCGCTCTGGAATTCGTGCACCGCGAATTCCCCGCTGATTCGGAAGCATCCTCGCCCTCGGCGGAATGACCGAAGCCGCAGCCGAGTGGGAATGTTAAAATCAATTTTCTCTCCGTGCGAGGGCGCAGTTTCGAGGAAGCCCGATTTTGCAGCTAGCCGGTTCCAGTCTCGAAAGAATTATCGCCCAGTCGTTGCGGCAAGCTCTCCCGGCGGAGGCGCCGCTCCTGGCGTGGCCTGTGGTGTGCGGTTCGGCGGTGGCGGAACGTACTCGGGCCGTGAGCTTTCGTGATGGCATTCTGCAGGTAGAGGTAGCGGATTCGGGCTGGAGATCGGAGTTGCAGTCGCTGGCGCCCAAATATCTGGCAGCCATCAATCGCTACACGGCGGAGGCTGTGCGGCGAATCGAGTTCGTGGTCAGCAACACGGTAGCTGGTAGCAAGTAGCCCAAGGCCAACTCAATGAAAGTTACGGAAAAAGACGTGGTGTACGTGGCCGATCTAGCGAACCTGGAGCTGACCGATCAGGAGCGCGCGGCGATGGTGCGCGATCTGAATTCGATTCTCGGATATATGGACCGCCTGAACGAGCTCGATACCTCCAACGTTCCGCCAATGGCGCAGGTTTCCGATCGCTATGGAGTCGATAACGCGAAGCAGGGCAGCGACCGCTTTGCCTACACCACCCGCGAAGACGTGCTGGAAGGATTGCGCAAGTCGCTGCCGCACAATGTCGCCCTTGAAAACGCACCCGATGCCGACGACGATTTCTTCCGCGTGCCCAAGGTGATCGAGCGATAAGCCAAGTCCCGCCAACTGCATGGACCTGACCAACCTCACCATCGACGCGGTGCGCGCCGCTATTGCCGAGCGTAAGACCAGCGCGCTCGCCCTCACCGAGGCTTGCTATGCACGCATTCAGCGAGAAGACGGGCAGATCGGCGCGTTTCTTACTCTTTCAAAAGAGCGGGCGCTCGAACAGGCCGACCGTATCGACCGCATGGCGGCTGAAGGGAAGCCTCTGCCGCCTTTGGGCGGCGTGCCCGTGGGCATTAAAGACGTGATGAGTACGCGGGGCGTGCGCACCACGGCGGGCTCGAAAATTATCGAGAAATATATCCCACCTTACGACTGTACCGCGGTCGCGCGCATGGAGGCTGCCGGCGCGATCGTGCTGGGCAAAATGAATTGCGACGAGTTCGCCATGGGCTCGTCCAACGAAAATTCGGCATATCACCCGGTGCGCAATCCCCGTGACCTGAGCCGTGTGCCGGGCGGTTCATCGGGCGGATCTGCGGCGGCAGTCGCCGCTGACATGGCAGTCGTGACATTGGGTTCAGACACTGGAGGATCGATTCGCCAGCCGGCGGCGTTTTGCGGCGTCGTCGGACTGATGCCGACTTATGGCCGCGTCTCGCGTTATGGACTGATTGCGTTCGCATCGTCGCTCGACCACATAGGACCGCTGTCGAAAACAGTGAAGGATGCCGCGATCGTTCTACGCACCATTGCCGGACGCGATCCTATGGATTCCACCTCCGCCGATGTGCCTGTGCCGGATTACGTCGCCGAGTTCGACAAGCCGGTGCGCGGCCTAAGACTCGGCGTTGCGAAAGAATACTTTGGCGACGGCCTGGACGATGAAGTTCGTCAGGCCGTCGAGTCCGCTATCGACAAGCTGAAGGGACTGGGATGCGAGATCGTTCCGGTTTCTCTTCCGCACACGCCGTATGCGATTCCGACGTACTACATCATCGCGACGGCTGAGGCTTCGGCGAATCTTGCGCGTTACGACGGCGTGCGGTATTCGCATCGCGCGCGTGGGGTGAAAACGTTATCTGAGATGTATCGCCGCAGCCGCAATGAAGGATTCGGCGCCGAGGTGAAGCGCCGCATCATGCTCGGCACCTACGTACTGAGCGCGGGATATTACGACGCGTACTACTTGAAGGCGCAGAGAGTACGCACACTGCTCACCCGCGACTTCGACGAGGCTTTTGCGAAGGTCGACGCAATCGTGACGCCGACGAGCCCCACGGCGGCATTTCGGCTGGGAGAAAAATCGGATGACCCGCTGGCTATGTATCTGGCCGACATCTATACAGTGACTGCTGATTTGGCGGGCATTCCAGGAATTTCGATCCCCTGCGGAAAAACGAAGGAGAAGTTGCCAATTGGGCTGCAGATTCTGGGCCGTCACTTTGATGAGAGTACGATTCTGCGGATCGCGCATGCCTATGAGCGTTCTTAGTGACTTCGTCCTCTAAAGCAGCGAGTAATAGCTCTCTCCCGCACAGCCGCGGCACAAGACTTTCCCGTCGCGCCGGACTTCCTTGCGAAAGTTGATCCCTTCTCCACACATCTCACAACTGACGCGTTCCCCCTTGTAGCCGGGAAATTCTTCCGGTGGGATCTCGACTTTGACCCACTGTCGCGTAAAAAGATCGTCATCTGAGATTTCGCGATAAGCCAGCATCTGCTGCCGGTTCTTGTCGGCAATTTCCGGATGGAGTTGGCGGGCGAGCGCTTTCGAAGACTCCTTTGCTGCAATGCGTACAGCCTTTCCTGTGTTCACATCGACAAACGTGGCAGCGACTTTTCCCCAGTCGCGAAACTTGAGAGCTCGTTTTCCCAGACGGCATCCGGTGACCACGCCTACTGCGTCAGTAGCGCAGCGATCGATTTCAACGAACGTAACCAGGCGCTTGCGGTCTTTGCCTTGAGGATCGTCAATGCCGAGCTGTCGCAACCCGAACATTGCGAGACGCACGCCGAGCACCTGTCCGGCACAAATGTGGCCATGGGCCTGCTCTGCGTCGCGAAGATATTCTTCGAGGGATTTCACGAGATTCGCTGTCAGCTTGCAGTCGTCAGCTTTCAGCTTAACATCTTGTTGAGTCACGACCGGATGGGACCAAGGACTACTTCCTTCGCCAGCGAATGCCGTCTTTGGTGATCTCGACGATGACTCCCGCGTCAGCGAGCTCTGCGCGTGTTGCGTCGGAGGTTTTGAAATCGCGCGCTGTCCGCGCGGCTTTCATCTCTGCAATCTTTTGTTCAATGTCGGCATCGGAAAGCTGTCCCGTGCTGACTGCCTCACGAAGTTCGGCGCTAATGTCCTTCTCGCGGCCTTCGTTCAGCGCCCACTCAGCTACTCGCTTCATCTTTGGCAGGTCGTCATCATCCAGAACCGCGAAGATTTCATCGAACTTCTCGAGCGCGGAAAGCAGAGGCTGCACGTCGTCTTTCTTGATTCCGCCAGTATCGAATGCCGCGTTTGCCTGGCGGACCATCTCGAAGATTGCTCCCTGAGCCTGCGCCGTGTTCAGGTCATCGTCTAAGGCCGCCTGCATACGCTCGACTGTGTCTGTGGCGAGCTTCTGCATCTCTGGACTTGTGCCTGATTCGAAATTCGCAGTGCTCAGGCGCAACCGGAAATTTCGCAGTCGCTCCACCGAAACAGCCGCCTGCTTCAGCCCGTCAAAGGTGAAATTCAGTTGATTCCGGTAGGGGACAGAAGTCAGAAGATAGCGTAGCGATGACGGCTTGTGCCCCTTCAACACCAGATCGCGCAGCGTGAAAAAATTCCCCAGACTCTTCGACATTTTCTCGCCTTCGACCAGCAGAAAGCGTGCGTGAAACCAGAAATTCGCGAAAGTCTTACCGGTAGCCGACTCCGACTGCGCTATCTCGTTTTCGTGATGCGGAAAAATCAGGTCTTCGCCGCCCGCGTGCAAGTCGAAGCTCTCGCCCAATTCCTGCATCGACATGACCGAACACTCCAGGTGCCAACCCGGGCGGCCCGATCCGATCGAAGTCTCCCATGACGCCTCGCCCGGCTTCGGTGCTTTCCACAGCGCGAAGTCGCGGGCGCTGTCTTTGTCGTATTCGTCGACGTCGACCCGGGCGCCGTCGAGCATTCCCTTGAAATCTTTCTTCGAAAGCTTTCCGTATTGCGGGTATTTCGCGATTCGGAAGTAATATGAGCCATCTTCCGTGCGATAGGCGATATCTCTTTTGACAAGCCCCGCTACGAACTCGGCCATCTGCGGAATATTTTCTGTCGCCCGCACCAGCTTCGGTGGCTCAATGTTGATCATCGCCGAATCTTCGAGAAAAGCCTTTTCGTACTTCGCCGTGAACTGCTGCACCGTCACACCGTCGCGCGCGGCGTTGCGGATAATCTTGTCGTCCACGTCAGTGATGTTCATGACGTACTGCACGTTGTACCCGCTCTGGTGCAGGAAACGGCGCAGAAGATCGACCGCCACGAATGTGCGGAAGTTGCCGATGTGCCCGTAGTCGTAGACCGTTGGCCCGCAGGCGTACATGCGAACCTCGTGGTCGCGGATCGTGCGGAAATCTTCAATCCGCGACGACATGGTGTTGTAAAGACGAAGCGTCATAGGAAGAATTCGAACGTCAACGACGAACCTAAGATTCTAGGGGGCGGCCGGAAAGACGGTCAAATTACCATCAGGCGGCGGAACTGCTTGGAGGCAGAGCGTGCGCGCTGGCCCGCAAACGCTGTTGCACCAAAATCACATAGTGCAGCGCGGAAAGAATCGTGAAGATGAAGGTAGCGCGCAGAAATTCCACTCGCGCAATCCAGACCCAGCGCGCGCCGTAGATTTCGTGCAGCAGCACAAAAAACACGGCCGCGATCTGGGAGAAGGTATTGGCCTTGCCGAAAATGCTCGGCCGGAAGTCGCGCAATCCGGCGATCGCGAACAGCACGGCGCTTGCGGCCAGGATTGAAATATCGCGGCTGAATACGACCACCGTATATTTCCACGCAATTTTGTGCAGGATGGAGAGCACGAGGAACATCGTACTCAGCAGCAGCTTGTCGGCGATCGGATCAAGATATTGGCCGAGCAGCGTCTGCTGATGCAAGGTGCGAGCGAGCAGGCCGTCCAGGCCGTCGCTGAATCCGGCAGCCACAAAAACGCACAAGGCCCAAAGATAGCGCCCATCTACTAGATGAATCACGATAAACGGAACGAAGATCATCCGCAGCAACGTGAGCTGGTTGGGGGCGGTGAAAATCTGCGAGAGCCTCAAGCCTGCTCCTCAGGAACGTCAGCAGGGGCTTGGCCCCGTTCCGCTGCGGGAGGAGTCAGCACCGTAGAAGGTTCCAGCCCGGTCTTGGCGAGGAATCGTTGCGAGAGTGACGGCAAGCTGCCGTCGGGCAAGTCCAGTTCCACGCGCTCGATGCGGTGCATGGGAAAGAAAACCACCGCGGGAGTGAACGGTTCGCCATCGCGAATCATCACCGCGAGATCTTCGAACGAAGCCAACTCGGCGCCGCTCAAGCTCAGGCCCTCGGGCGCGAGCGCGAGGATCATTCCCCAAAATTTTTCTCTCGGATTGGAAAGGGCGGCAATGATGATGACACCCGGCACAAATGGACCCGGCCCTGTGCCGTGATTGATGAGACCTGAATGGAGGCCCACTTTGTTCACGGAGAAGATTGTCTCCGGGCCGAGCGCGCATTGCAACTGCATCGGTCGCCGGGAGTGTCCGGCTGACATGATAAAATCACAACTGGTTCGGCATTCGGGCCTGGCGAGCGAAGTTTGCTTCGCGCAAGTCTGCAATGTTCTCCGAACGAGATAGGCCCGTAGCTCAGTTGGTCTAGAGCGCTTCCTTGACACGGAAGAGGTCGATGGTTCGAATCCATTCGGGCCTACCATTGTTTCCATAGCGATGGAGAGAATCACCCAGATTCTCTAGCCCGTTCACTTCCCCAGAAACGCGCATGATCTACCCATGCAAACTATGCTTCAGTCCACGTCCTGGCGTGTGTCTGTCCAAACGTGCTTTCGAATTATGTTGCAATGCCAACATTTTTATGTTGTAATAGCAACATGAATGCCGAGATGATTTATGACCCAACCCTTTCTGCGATTTTCAAGCGCCGTGCGGTACGAGCTTTCGAGGCGGTGCAAATCCCTGGTGCAACGCGAGACCTGCTCTTGCAGTCCGCGCGGCAGGCGCCCTCCAGCTTCAACATGCAACCATACCGGCTCTACTGGGTGGAGTCCCCGGCGCAACGCGATGCTGTGGCCAAGCTCTGCATGAGTCAGAGTCCGGCGCAAACCGCGTCTGCCTTGGTTGTCGCTGTTGCCGACATCGGCTCATTGCGCTCTACGGCGCAGCTTCAGGCGGCGTGGATGCGCCAGTCCAGTTTCTCATCACGAAAAATCCGCGAGTACGAACGGACCGCGCGCATTGGCCGCATCATTTTCATGCCCGGGCCGCTGAATCTTTTTGGCATGCTCAAAAAGGCGCTTTTTTGGCTGGTGAATGTTTTTCGATCGATCGGATCGCCGCCCGTCATGCGACATGAAGTATTCAAGTGGGCCAGCAAGAGCACGGCGCTCGCCTGCCAAAATCTGATGATCGCCGCCGAGGTTGCCGGCCTAAATACTTGCCCCATGGAAGGCTTCGATGGCCAACGGCTGGCGCGCTATCTTGGGCTCTCGCGAAAGCATCAGGAAATCTTGATGGTCATCGCCATTGGGAAAAAGTCGTCGAGTTACACCGCGCAGCCGCAGTGGCGTCGGCCGATTGAAGCCACGGTGGCTTTCTTATGACTCTTAGCTTGCAAGTGATCCCTGAATCCAAGATTCCCGATGACATTCTCAAAGATTCTCTCCTCGCACATCTGGCCGCTGCCTACTTCGCGGTTAGCAAACAGATGGAACGAAAGACTGGCTGCTCCGCGACTCGCGGTTTCATTCTTTCGATCCTGAGGCACGAGGCTGCCCTCAATCAAAATCAAATCGCAACGCGGCTTGGATTCGACCGCACGGTGGTGCATCGCGCCATCAAGACCATGATCAAGGAAGGACTCGTATCGGAACGAAAAGCTAAGACGGGGCGGGCACTGCTGCTTCATCTCACGCCGCGGGGAGAGAAATACCACCAGGCGCTCGTCCAGCACCGCCGCAGCGCTGACGAAAAAATACGCTTGGCGTTTACGGCGGAAGAACGCGCGACTCTGATTCAACGCCTGAAAACCATCGCGGAGATGGAGTTCTGAAGCGAGTCTACGGCCAAAGCAAAGCCGCCAGCTTTCGCTGACGGCTTATCAGTCTTGCCGAGTTTTTGGCGCGGCGGGCGTGGGCGCCCGCCCCACATGAACTAGTTCTCGTACAACAACACGCCTTCGGCCTTTTCCGAATCGACCGGGCGGTAGAAGAGCTTGTTGTCCTCGAGGAAGACCTCGATGAAGGCGGGCCGAGTTGTGATTGTGCCCTGAATCAGCGCCTCCGAGAGCGGGTCTTCGATGTACTTCTGCAACGCACGGCGCAGCGGACGCGCGCCGTAGCTGCGGTCGGTGAGGGTCTGGTTGAGGATCCATTTCTTGGCTTCGTCCGCAACCGTGACCGTGATCGACTTCTGCGCCAGGTTCGTGTTGAGCTGGTTGACCATGAGCTCGAGAATCTGGATGAGGTCGTTCTCGCCGAGCGCGTTGAAGATGATGATTTCGTCGAGCCGGTTGAGGAACTCGGGGTTGAACGTGCGCTTGACTTCGTTCTTCACGAGTTCTTCGACCTTGTCGGCGATCGCGTCTTCCTTGGTGGATTGGAAGCCGAGACCTTCGCGCTTCTGCAGGTGCCGCGCGCCGATGTTCGACGTCATGATAATGATCGTGTTCTTGAAGTCGACTGTGTTGCCGAGGCCGTCCGTCAACTGGCCGTCTTCAAACACCTGCAGCAGGATGTTGAAGACGTCTGGGTGCGCTTTTTCGATTTCGTCGAGCAACACGACGCTATAGGGCGCGCGCTTCACGCGCTCGGTAAGCTGTCCGCCCTCTTCGTAGCCGACGTATCCCGGAGGCGAACCGATCAGCTTCGAGACCGAGTGCTTCTCCATGAACTCGGACATGTCGAAACGGACCAGGGCTTTTTCCGTGCCGAACATGAACTGCGCCAGCGTACGTGCGACTTCGGTTTTGCCGACGCCCGTGGGGCCGAGGAACAGGAACGAGCCAATGGGGCGGTTCGGGTTCTTGAGGCCAGCGCGCGAGCGGCGAATGGCACGGGCCAGCGCGCTGATCGACTTATCCTGCGAGATGATGCGTTTGTGCAACTCTTCCTCGATACGCAGCAGTTTCTGCGTTTCTTCTTCTTTGATCGAGGTGATGGGCACGCCGGTCCAGCGCGAGACCACGTCTTCGATGTCTTCGCGGTTCACGACGCCAGTCGAGGATTCGTCGAGATGATATTTTTCGCGAAGAGCGCGCAGGTTTTCGCGCTCTTTGCGTTCTTCGTCGGAGTAGAAGCGCGCCTTCTCGAACTCATGGTTCGCAATGGCGTTCTCCATACGGTGGACGATGAACTTGATGCGCTTCTGGACCTCGGTGATCTCTTCAGGCAGCGAAGTCTGGCGCAGCTTGACGCGGGCGCCGGCCTCGTCGACCAGATCGATCGCCTTGTCGGGCAGGAAGCGGTCCGGGATGTAGCGGTTGGAGTGCGAGACCGCGAAGTTGATGGCGTCGTCGGTGTAGGTGACGGCGTGGAACTTCTCATAGCGGTCTTTGATCCCGAACAGAATCTTGATGGCATCGGCCTCGTTCGGCGGCGGAACTTTCACGGCCTGAAAGCGGCGCTCGAGCGAGCGATCTTTTTCAATCGACTTGCGATACTCGCCGGGCGTGGTCGCGCCGATGCACTGAATTTCGCCGCGGCTCAGCGCGGGCTTCAAAATGTTGGCGGCGTCGAGCGAGCCTTCGGCGGATCCCGCGCCGACCAGCGTGTGGAGCTCGTCGATGAAGATGATGGAATTCTGCGACTCCATCAGTTCTTTCATTATGGTCTTGAGGCGCTCTTCGAACTGACCACGGTATTTCGTGCCCGCAACGATCAGCGATAGATCGAGAGCAAGGATGCGCTTGTCGGCGAGGAACGACGGAACTTCACCGTCGGCGATGCGCTGTGCCAGGCCTTCCACGATGGCGGTCTTGCCTACGCCGGGTTCGCCGATTAGCACCGGATTGTTCTTGGTGCGGCGACAAAGAATCTGGATGACGCGATCGACCTCGCCTTCGCGTCCCACCAGCGGATCGAGCTGAGAATCCATCGCGGCTTGGGTCAAATCCCTCGAAAATTCCGCTAATAGCGAACTTTCACGCTGCCGCTGCGGCTGAGCTTTTTCCTGCGTGGTGCGGGCCAGTTCTTCGCGGATGGTCGAGAGCCGCAGGCCGCGCTCGTGCAGGATCTCGGCGGCAAAGCACTTCTCTTCTCTCAGCAAGCCTAAAAGCAGGTGCTCGGTTCCGATGTGGCGATGCGACAGTCGCTCGGCCTCTTCGGCGGCATAGGCGAGCACGCGCTTGCACTCATTCGAAAGTGGCAGATCGACCGAGGTGGAAACCTTCTCGCGGATCGTCGTATGTCCCTCGATCTGCTTGCGGATGGATTCGACCGAGGCATGGGAGCGCAGAAAACGATTGGTCAGGGCCTTGTCTTCGCGCAGAAGTCCCAGAAGCAGGTGCTCAGTCTCAATATAAGGAGACCCAAACTGGCTGGCTTCGTAGCGCGCAAAAAAGATGACGCGCCTGGCTTTCTCCGTATAGCGTTCAAACATATTGCCCGTCCCCCTGACCTTCCCGGCCGGGAAAAGAACTTGCCTGCCCGACCTACCAGCGAACCGTTGCCCTGGGCTGCCTGCCTGACACCATTATGCAATCAAAGGGCCGAGAAACCCAAGTGCCGAAACGTTACTCTAAACCTTTGATCACGTTACCGAAGGAACCGAGTTTGGTTCATCCGGGTAAAGTCGAAACCATTTTCTTGCAGTTTCGGTGATTAAAGTTGCTCCGTTCCAGTGGGGCTTAATCCCCAGTTCTTTTGTGATCCTTCCCGCCGCCCTACAGCGCGTTCTTCCACTGAACTCTCAGGCCGTCTAAACTCTCAGGCCGGCAACGACTCCGGCGCAATCTCCTCCACGCGTCCGCGCTCCAGCCTCAGCACACGATGGCAGCGTCGAGCGAACGCCAGATTATGCGTAGCAATGAGGGAGGTGAGTTGGTGCTCGCTGTGCAACCGAGCGATCAGGCTGAAAACCGTTTCCGCGGTGTTGCCGTCGAGGTCACCGGTGGGCTCGTCGGCAAGCAAGAGCTTTGGACCCGTAATCAGCGCCCGCGCTAAAGCCACTCGCTGCTGCTCGCCACCGGAGAGCTCGCCCGAGCGGTGGTGCGCACGCTTTTCGAGGCCGACCTCGCGCAGCCAGCGCAAAGCCTCAGGTTCAGCCTGCTGCCACGTCTGCCCGCGCAACAGCAGCGGCATGGCCACGTTTTCCGCCGCCGTGAACTCCGGCAACAGATAGTGAAACTGCCAAACGAAGCCTGTTTCCCGATTGCGAAAGTCCGCGGCCTGGTCGTGGGTCAACGAATTCAGTCGCAAGTGGGCGCAGTATACGTCACCTGCAGAAGCACGATCAAGGGCGCTGAGGATGTGCAGCAACGTACTTTTTCCAGCGCCCGATTCCCCAACAATGGCCAGCATCTCGCCTCGCTTCACCTCAAATGACAAGTTCTCAAAGAGCACCAGGTCCGACTCGCCGGACCGGAAAACTTTCTTCAGGCCTTCTACCCGAAGTATCGACATTTGTTCGGTTAGATGCAAAGCGCCACTGTTTCGTTCCAAAGGCTCCAGTTTAGCCGATGCTGGCGTACTGTCTGGCCCGTATCTGCGGGCTTAAAGATTAGTGCTGACCGCGTTGGAATCGTTTCCGCGTACCGATTCCAGTATGGCTCTGCGTAAAATCGTACATCCGGCCCAACTGCAGGCAAGTGATTGTAGTCACGGGCGATATGTTCGTGGGTCATCCGCCCACCTCAGTGTTGCCACCGATCATCACGCCCTCACCCACGTCGTTTTCAGTTCCATGACACGCACAAGTCTGGCCACGACTCACTCATACCGCAACGCCTCGGCGGGCAGAATGCGGGACGCCGACCAACTGGGATAGAGCGTGGCCACGAAGGACACACCCACCGCAACCAGCGCCACGATCACGCCATCGATCAGCCTGGGCGCGAAGGGAACGTAGTCGATCGAATAGACCTCGGGCGAGAGCGAAATGATGTGGTAGTGGCCGCCGGCGTAGGAGATGGCGAAGCCGAGCAGCAGGCCGATCGCCGTGCCGATCACGCCGATCAGGACTCCCTGCGCGATGAAGACGTTGCGCACCTGCGAACGCCGCGTGCCCATCGACATGAGCACCGCGATGTCTTTGGTTTTCTCCATGACCATCATGATCAAGCTGATCAGAATATTGAGCGCGGCGACGAAGACGATCAGCCCGATCGTGATGAACGTGACCAGCCGTTCGAGGCGCAAGGCATGGAAGAGCGCTTTATTTTGTTCAAGATAATTCGTGGCCATGAAGCCCTTGCCGGCGGCTTCTTCGAGTTGCTGCGTAATCTGGTCGGCCTTGAAGATGTCATCGATCTTGAATTCGATGACGGAAATCAGGTCGCCGAGGCCGAACAGGCGTTGCGCGTCCGACAGGCGGGCGAAGGCCCAGCTGGAGTCGTAGTCGTAAAAGCCGGAATTGAAGATTCCCACCACGCGAAAGCGATTGTATTTTGGCACCATTCCAAAGGGAGTCAACTCCCCTTGTGGGCTGGTGACTAGCACGACCGAGCCAATCGTCGCGCCCAGAGTGTCGGCCATGTCTTTGCCGAGGACGATGGGGGGCATTTCTGCCACGCGCTGTTGCACGCCGGAGAGAGAGTCGGGGGATGAATTGGTTTGTGTGGATGCGGGCAACTCGCCCGCATCGGTGCTGCTCCCGGCTTGCGCGGGCGAGGACGCCCGCGCCACATTCTTCTCATCTTTGTCTTCAAGTGCGTCGGCGGAGCCTTGCTTCACCGTGGTTAACAGATCACCGACTCTGCGCTCATAACGCGGGATCATCCCCTTGAGCACAGCTCCGCGGGCGCGTGGGCCACGCGAGATCAAAACTTGCTCGAAAATTGCCGGAGCTGCGGCCAGGACATGCGGCTGTTTCGAGAGACGGTCGAGCAGCGGTGGCCAGTCGTTGATGCCGTCGTCGGCGACGCGCTGCAGGCTGATGTGCGATGTGGAGCCGAGCAGGCGCTGCTGCAGGTCCTGTCGGAATCCGTTGTTGATGGCAAGGGCGATGACCAGCGAGGCGACTCCGGCAGCCACTCCGGCGATGGAAATGCCGGTGATGATGCCAATGAAGGCCTGGCGTCTTTTTGCTCGCAAATAGCGCGAGGCGATGAAAAGTTCGAAGCGCATGAAGAGCGGCTGTCGGCCGTCAGCTCTCAGCTTTCAGCCATGATTACGGATTATACGGGTGGGTTGGCAGGATGAAGGGTGGACGTTAGGACAGCTAGGCCTTCCTTGACTTTCGATCCCCGGCGAATCATTCTGTGAGCGGAGGCAGCTTGGAAGGGAACGTCCGCACACGGTGCGGAGGCTCTCAAATTGGCGGACGCATCTTCTGCAAGACTTGTGGGCAGCGCTTCGACCGCCGGCTCCGTTGACGTCCTCGAACGAACACAGCGTCACTACCTTCCCGCCAAAGGAAATCACCGGGGCAGGTATCCTGTTCGTGTTCTTGCTGTGTGCCGTGTTCGATTTTGTCCGCGGCGACATTGGCGGACATTCGGTTCCAGCTGGCCTGATCACCGTGGTGGGAGGCATCTTCGGCACGGCATTCTATCTGCTTCTTTTCTGGCCGAGGCGATCGGGGTAGCCTCGGCCCTGTCACCTGAGGCCGGGCAAGACCGCCGGTACCCCGCTGCGGTACTGCCGGAACTCCTCTCCGAACCTTTGTTCCAACTCCGCGTCTTCCATGCGGATCATCACGGCACCCGTCGCAATTGCGAACGCCGTTAGCGCCCAGCAGACTACGAGCCCAGTTCCGATGCTCCAGGCGAGCATCTCGCAGAGATGGCCGAGGTAGACAGGGTGCCGGACGCGTGCCCGGATCCCGCTGGTGATGAGGTGGCCGTCACGATGTCCACCACGCACTTCAGGTAGGCCGCCGAGTTGCGCCCAACTGAAATGGGCGCCGGAGCGGACGTAGAGGGAGATGCCTACTGCAAACAGTAAGCAGGCAGGCATCCATGCCCAAGGCGTTGAGTAGAGTTGCACGCTGCGCCAGGGCTCGGTGATCGCGCCTATGCCGAACCACATCACAATCCACGCCGGAACTAGCACGCGAAAGGGCGAACGCTCCTTCTCCCGCCACGCGTGCGCGCGGGGATGCACCATCAGCCAGAAGAGCGGGACCGTCGAGTAAACGACGCAGGCGAGCCAGGCGAAGGTGCGAAGGAACTGCATTCCGAAATTCTACAGATAGCCCAAGCCTCATCCTGAGGAGGGCGAAGCGCTCCGAGGGACTTTACGATCATGTGCGGTGTCGATGAAGTGAGAGGACGTCTGTGTTGCGGTTTGCATCTTGGCTGTTCCCGCAGGTCGCACCGAAACGGCCGACTATCGTAAGGTCCTTCGCGCCGGCGCCGACGCCGCTGCCGCTCAGGATGACAACGGGCGAATACCACCGTGCTCTACTCCATTCCGGTCCTAAGCGCGATAATGACAAGATGGGGCGTACTTTCATCAGCGAAAATTGGCTTCCGAAGTCGGTTCTTTTATTAAGAACTTATAACCGGCACAAGTTCCTGCTCGATCTGATCGCGGGCGTGACGGTCGGCCTCGTCGCGCTGCCGCTGGCGATGGCGTTTGCCATTGCTTCTGGGCTGACGCCGCAGGCTGGAATCTACTGCGCCATTGTCACAGGATTCTTGATCTCCGCTCTCGGCGGATCGAAGACGCAGATCGGCGGCCCGACGGGAGCATTCGTCGTCGTGGTGGCGGGAATTATCGCGGCCCACGGCGTCGATGGCCTCTTCATGTGTACCGTGATGGCGGGCGTGCTGCTGGTGATCATGGGCGTCACGGGGCTGGGCACGGCGGTGAAATTTATTCCGCGGCCGGTGGTCATCGGATTCACGAATGGAATTGCGGTGCTGATCGCCTCTACGCAGGTGAAAGACTTCTTCGGCCTGCACCTCGACAAAGTTCCGGGCGTCTTTTGGCTGCGAATGGAGGCGCTGGCCGGCAACTTTCACACGCTGTCGTTTACGGCCACGGCTCTGGCAATTGGCACGCTGGCGACGTTGCTTCTCTGCCGCGCACTGTCACCGCGAATTCCAGGCCCCATCGTTGCCCTGTTGCTGGCAACAGCCGCCGTATATTTTTTCAGGCTGCCGGTGGAAACGATTGGCACCAAGTTCGGAGGAATTCCAGCCGGGCTGCCGCATCTGCAGGTTCCGAAATTCCGCGCAGACCTGATTCACGGACTGCTGGGGCCGGCGTTTACGGTGGCGATGCTGGGCGCGATTGAGTCGTTGATGTCGGCGGTCGTTTCAGATCGCATGAGTAATGACCGGCACAATCCGAATGTCGAGTTGATAGCGCAGGGCGTGGCCAATGTCTTCTCCCCGATGTTCGGCGGGTTGCCGGCGACTGGCGCGATTGCGCGCACGGCGACGAATATACGATCAGGCGCACAGTCTCCGGTCGCGGGCATCATTCACGCGCTGACGTTGCTGTGCATTCTGCTGTTCGCAGCGCCTCTCGTGAGCTATGTGCCGATGGCCGCGCTGGCTGGGATCCTCATGATCGTCTCCTACAACATGGGCGAGTGGCGGGAGATTCCGCAACTGCTGAAGCTGACCAAGACCGACATCAGCATCTGGCTGGTGACGTTTGCCTTGACTGTCTTTGCCGATCTTACTGTTGCCGTCGAAGCAGGAATGATTCTGGCGGCGCTGCTGTTCATCAGCCGCGTGGCCGCGACTACGACCGTTTCGCAGGTCACCGACGACTACGTCGAAGACGGGCGCGTGCACATTTTGCAGGATAAAGACATCCCTTACTATGCGACGATCTTCCGGATTCACGGGCCGTTCTTATTTGGCGCGACCGACAAGATTTCCGCTGTGACAGAAAACCTGCACACGCTGCCACCGGTGGTAATTCTGCGTTTACGCAACATGACCGCACTCGATGCAACGGGTCTGTTTGCCATCGAAGAAGTGGCCAAGCAACTGCACGCGTCGAAACGAACCTTAATTCTCTGCGGAGCTCGCGAGCAGCCTTCGCAACTGATTCATCAGGCCGAGTTCGCGGAAGTGATCGGCGAGGAGAATATCTGCGACAACGTCCAGGAGGCGCTGCGCCGCGCGGAAGAGGTATACGAAGGACTGGAGACGAAGGCTGCGAAAGCCTAATCGACCTCGAGCAGGCCCTTTTCAGAGTTCTGCTAGAATTCCCGCGTGAAACGACGAACCTTGCTGCAGTCCCTTCCCGCCGTAACACTTCTTCCGGCATTGCTTCGCGGTGCGATGGCGCAGGAAAGTCCTGGCTCCTCTGCGGTTTACGAACTCCGCGTCTACCATGCCGCTGCGGACAAGCTGCCTGATCTGTTGGCGCGTTTTCGCGACCACACCATAAAAATCTTCGATCGCCATGGACTGAAGAGTGTCGCCTATTGGACTCCAGTAGATGAACCGGATAAGAGCAACACGCTGATCTATATTCTTCGCCATCCCAGCCGCGAAGCCGCAGCCGCCAATTGGAAATCGTTTCAGGACGATCCGGAGTGGAAGAGCGTGAAGGACAAGTCCGAAGCGAACGGAAAACTCGTCGACAAGGTCGATTCCACTTACATGGCGATGACCGACTTTTCGCCAAAGCTAAGCTAGCGGGTTCGTGATCACTGTTCCGGCAAACCTACGCGCCGCAAAAGGTCGCTGAAGCGCGGATCGGAGCGAAGGCTGTCGAATTGCGGATCGGGCTTAAAAAATATGAGATCGCCCCGTTTTGCGAAAGCCTTCTCCAACTCGGCGAATGCGGCGTTTTTTTCGCCAAGCAATGCATAGTCGCTCGCCGAATCGGCATAGCTGCCGTGGGCGTCACTCGCCTTCGCTTCCACCCGGAGTAACTCTGTGTAGCCGCCTTTCTCGAAAGCTCGAACTGCTTGCTCCGCACGCTGATTGTCCCCGTCGAGTTGAGCGAGTTTGACCCAGGCGTCGAGGGCGTCTTTGTAATTTCCCAATTGCTGCTGGCTGTATCCAATAAATAGCCAGGCCTGGTAATAATTCGGATCAAGTTTTAGTGACTTCTCTGCTTGTCCAAGCGCAGTCTTGTAATCGCGTGCGTAGTAGTAAGCCAACGCCAAACTGGTGCTGGCCAGCGGCGACAGCGGCTCCAGCTCTGCGGCCTTCTGCCCTTCTGCAATGGCGGGCTGGGTTCGGCCAACTGACACGTCGAACCAGGAATAAACCTCGTGCCCGTACGCCGAATTCGGATTGAGCGCCAGCCCCTGGCGAACCTCCGATTCGGCCTCGGTGAAGTTCCAGAAGTAAACAATGTCTGCGAGTGCGATCGAGATGTGCGGTTCGGGACTGTGACTGTCGAGTTCCAGCGCTTTGGTGGCGGCCGAGCGGCCTTGCTCGAATATTTCGCGGCCCGCTCCCGAAAAATACCCGAACATCACGCTGGCGTCGGCGAGTCCGGCATAGGCCGCCGAATAGTCGGGGTCCGCGGCAACGGCCTTCTGAAAGGTGGCCATGGCGTCCGAAAAGCTTATGGTTGTGAAGTTCTCGTACTGTGAACGGCCTTTCAGATAGAGCTTGTAGGCCTCGGCATTGCGTGTGCCGATTTTTTCGAGTCCTTCTTTTTCGCTGCCGGAGAGTTGCGAGCGCAGCTTGCCGGCAACATCGCCGGTGATCGCAGATTGCAGCATGGACGCGTCGCTGACATTGCGTGTATAGCGCTCACCCCAAATTTGCGCGCCGGTGGCGACGTTGACCAGTTCGGTTTCAACCTCGATCTGGTTGCCGTGCTCGGCCACCCGTCCGGTTAAGACGGCGTCAACGTGGAGATCACGCCCTACACCCTGAGGATCGTCCTGGCGCGACTTGTAGTGGGCTACGGTGCTGCGCGCCATCACCCGGAGATCGGGCAGCCTGGAGAGCGAGTTCGTGATCTCTTCGGAGATCCCGTCGCCAATGTAATCCATCTCCGGATCTTTGCCCGTGTTGGCAAAAGGCAGGACAGCGATCGATTGGATCTTCGCTGTTTGCGAGGATTGACGCGGAAAATAGCGCCAGCCGACAAATATCGCGACGAGTCCGACAACGGCAACAAGCGCACGGCGCATGATGGTCGGTATAGCTCGAACCAGCGGCCGCGTGGTGCGTCGTCTGCGAAGTTCTGGAACGGCGACATTCTTGCTCGATTCAGTATCCCGTTTCAAGCGCTTGAGATCGGCTCTGATTTCTGCAGCGGATTGGCAGCGAATGTCGCGGTCCTTCTCCAATGTCTTTGCGATGATCTCTTCGAGCTTCGGAGGAAGATCGGGATTCAGGCGCATCGCCGGTGCCGGGGCGCGATTCAGGATCGATTCGAAGATGACGCCGGAGGTATCTCCCCGGAAGGGGAGCATGCCAGTCGCCATTTCGTACAGGACAGCCCCGAACGAAAAGAGATCGGTACGGGCATCGAGATCCTTGCCGCGCACCTGCTCTGGCGACATGTAAGCGACGGTGCCCAGTGCGGCGCCGGGGCTGGTGAGAGGCTCTTCGAGAGTTGGAGCGCCGAGAGAACTCTCGGGCTTTGGAACAACTTTCGCCAGACCGAAGTCCAGGATTTTCGCCTGTCCGCGGGTTGTGACAAAGATGTTTGCGGGCTTGATGTCGCGATGAATGATGCCTTTGGAGTGAGCCGCATCGAGGGCGTCGGCGATCTGGATGCCGAGATCGAGGACGCTATCTACATCGAGCGGCTTGCCGTTAATTTGCTGGCGAAGTGACTGGCCTTCGAGCAATTCCATGGCGATGAAAGCCTGTCCGGCCGATTCGTCAATGTCGTAAATAGTGCAGATATTCGGATGGTTCAGCGCGGATGCGGCGCGGGCTTCACGACGAAAACGTTCGAGCGCCTGCGGATCGCTGGCTAGTTCGTGCGGTAGAAATTTAAGGGCGGCATGCCGTCCAAGCTTCAGGTCTTCGGCTTCGTAGACTACACCCATCCCGCCGCCACCAATCTTATGCAGGATGCGGTAGTGAGAGACCGTTTGCCCTACGGGTTGAACCGGCGAAGACATCGGCGGCAATGGTATGAGGAGGGCGAAGGAAGGTCAATATAGCCTGCAGGAAGTACCGAAAAACAGCCGCATCCCGTATGCTCTAAGGTTGTTGGCGGCAGTTTCCGCCAGCTCGTAGACACCCGCAATGATTGTCAACTTTGCCGAACGCGCACACAACCACAACTGGGAACTCGATCCGGTGATCCGATCCTTGTTAGACACGGATTTCTACAAGCTGCTGATGCTGCAATTCATCTGGAAGCACTTCCCCAGTACGCGAGTGGAGTTTTCGCTGTATAACCGGCATCCGGCGGTGCGCATGGCCGACCTGATTCACATCGAGGAACTGAAGGTGCAGTTGCAGCATGTGCGAGGTATGCACTTTCGAAAGTCGGAACTGGTCTGGCTGGCGGGCAACACTTTCTATGGACGGCGCGGCATTTTCGAGCCGGAGTTTATGGAGTGGCTGGAGCGCGACTTCCGCTTATCGGATTATCAATTGCGTGTGCGTGATGGGCAGATTCATCTGACATTCGAGGGAATGTGGACAGAAACCACGATGTGGGAGTTGTACGCGCTGGCGATTTTGGATGAGTTGAAGACGCGCGCTCACTTAAAGACCTTGAGCGAATTTGGACTCGACATTCTTTATGCGCGGGCAAAGACAAAGTTGTGGAACAAAATCGAGCGGTTGCGCGGCGTGCCGGGGTTGAGCGTCGCCGATTTCGGCACCCGGAGGCGGCACAGTTTCTTGTGGCAGGAATACGTGGTGGTTGCTATGGCGGCCAATCTGCGAGAGAACTTCATCGGTACGTCGAACGCGTTTCTGGCGCACAAGCATGACCTGGAGGCGATCGGAACCAACGCGCATGAGATTCCCATGGTGATGGCGGCCCTGGCTCCCGATGACGTGGCGCTGAAGGATTCGCAATACCGTGTGCTCGAATTATGGCAGCAGACGTATGACGGCGCGCTGCGTGTGATGCTGCCGGATACGTTCGGGACGACGCAATTCTTAGCTGGTGCGCCAGACTGGGTGGCCGATTGGACTGGGCAGCGCGTCGACAGCAAAGATCCGTATGTGGCCGGGGATGAATATATTGCCTGGCTGAGCACACGCGGCCACGACCCACGGGAGAAGCTGCTCATTTTCTCCGACATGTTGGATGTAGACCGGATTCTGGGATTGCACGCGTATTTCGGTGGGAAGATCGCCCCGGGAGTAAAGGCCGAGGACTTTGCCAATGCCGCTGATTTCAACGATGCGAAGAAGTGGACTCCGGATCGGCGGGCGCGCGTGAGCGCCGGCTGGGGAACGTTACTAACCAACGATTTCCGCGGCTGCAATCCCAATGACGGCAGCGGATTTGACCCGATTAGCCTGATCTGCAAGGTTTCTTCGGCCGAAGGGCGGCCGGCCGTAAAGCTTTCGGACAACTATTCGAAGGCGCTGGGGCCAATGGCGGAAGTAGAGCGATACCGCCGAGTCTTTGGAACCACCGGAATCGCGAATGCGCCTCTGGTGTCGTAGAGTCTGTGCGATTCCGTCGACCTAGGTTCCTCGCACCTCAATTTTCCGCCAAAATTCTTGTTAACCATTGGCCACCCTCGTTCGTTGTGTGCCTAGAGAGTCTGATTAGACTTCATCGACAGGGGAACGCTCTCATGAGGAAGAATCGCCGCTTCAAGGCTGTGATTGTTGCAGTAGTCGTTATCGTTGTTTTCAGCAGCGTGAGTGTCGCGCAGGTGCAGCGTACGCCGACCGTCGCTCCGCAGCAGATGAGCCAGCGAGAGGTCAGCGAACTGCAGGACCAGTTGCTGCAGTTCCTCCGGGTCAGCCCAACGCTGGCCGAGGTAGTGGCGCGCGATCCGTCGCTGCTGTCGAACGCGGAATACGTCAACCGCAACAATCCGGAGCTGGCGAGGTTTTTGCAGGCGCACCCTGAGATTGCGCAGAATCCAGATTTTTACCTCTTCAATAACCTTCACGGCGAACATGAGCCCGCCAGCCAAACCCTCGAGCGCAAGCTGTGGCCGGAGTTATCAGAACAGAGCCAGCCTCGCTCCCCGGTGACCATGGAATTGATTAGCGACGGCATACCGTTTCTGGTTTTCGTCGGGATTCTGTTGGCGCTGCTGTGGCTGACGCAGGTATTGCTGGAAAACCGGCGCTGGAACCGCATTTTCAATCTGCAGAGCGACGTTCACGGAAAACTGATCGAGAAATTCGGCACATCGCAGGAAGTGCTGACCTACATGTCGACGGAATCCGGCAAGAAATTTCTTGAGGCGACGCCGATTGCAGCGGGCATGGAACGGAAGACTCCGGTCCCGAGCACGGTGGCGCGTGTGCTCACGCCCTTGCAGATTGGAGTGGTGCTGACACTGCTGGGCAGCGGATTAATCGCACTGCGCCACAGCGTGCCCGATGGCGAGGCGGCCTTGCGCGTGATCGGCACGGTGGTGCTGATGCCAGGAGTTGGGTTTATCATTTCTGCGGGCATTGCCTACGTATTGGGGAAACATCTGGGCCTGATGCCGGATCGCGGAGCACAAAACTGAAACGAGCTGCCTGATCCATGCAGCGGCTGAACGCAGCCGCCGTGCAAGCAGCCATGAGGAAGGACGATACGACCGGGGAATATGCAATATCGAACGTCGATGCTCGCCTGGGATTGCGAGCCGACGCACTGCCCATGGATAGCGATGCCTTCGCCGGTTTCTACCAGCGCTCTGCTCCCGCCCTGCGCGCGTATCTGACGCGGGTCTCGGGCAACGCGGCACTGGCCGACGATCTGACGCAGGAAAGCTATCTCCGATTTTTGTGCGCGACGCAGCCCGACGGCGGCGAGGTGAACTACCGGCGGTATTTGTTCCGCATTGCGACGAATCTCCTGCGCGATCATTGGCGGCGGCCGCGGGCGGCTTCGATTGAAGATGTTCCCGAGTCCTTCTTCGCAACCCACGGAACCTCGGCACTGGTGGAATCGCAGGCGGCGCTCGATCCAGCAATGGCGCAGATGCGGCCGCGAGACCGGCAAATCTTGTGGCTGGCCTACGCCGAAGGTTATTCGCACCGCGAGATCGCTGAGATCACCGGCCTGGGCGCGGCGAGCATCCGGTTGCTGCTTTTCCGCGCACGGCGAAAGATAGCGCGCCTGCTGCGTGAGCAGATGGCCGACGATCGGAGACAGGCATGATGCTGCGGGCTTGTTCCTTCGAGAATGAAGTACTTCAGGCGCTCAGGAATGGGCACTGGCCGCACGGTTGCGCCGCTGAGTTATGCGCACACGTCGTGAAGTGCTCCGCTTGCAGTGATCTGGTGTCGGTGACGCAGACGTTTCAGTCGGCGCGGAATGAGTCGACGCGCGAAGCCGCGTTGGATTCACCGGGACTGCTATGGTGGCGCGCGCAGCTGCGACGGCGGCACGCAGCGAACGAACAGGTGAACCGCCCGATCACCATTGCGCAGCGTTTCGCTCTGGTCATGACTTTGGCGGCTGCAGTAGTTTTTGTCGCGTCTCAGTATCGGCGTGGCCTGCATTGGGCTTCGTGGTGGGCGGAACTGGCGCCGACGCGGCTGTTTCATCTTTTGTCCAGCTCACCGACTCCGCAATGGAATTTTCCTCTCCTCATCGCCGGGCTGGCTGGACTGGCTCTGCTGAGCGGGCTAGTGGTGTATCTGGTTACGGAAAAATCGTGACAGCTAAGCCCCGATTCTGACGAGAAATCCTCACATCGCACCGTGCACAGGCTCGGCATTCTGTGTCACATTAGAAGTTCATGTCCGCCCCCGCCGACGCCAGAGCTGGCCGCGCCGCCTTTACCCATCCGGCATTTGTGCTGTTTCAAGTCGCGCGCTTTCTAAGCGTTTGCGCCGTGGAGATGCAGGCTGTTGCCGTCGGCTGGCAGGTTTTTGAAATCACGAAACGGCCCCTCGACCTTGGTTACGTCGGCCTGGCGCAGTTTCTGCCGGGGATTTTGTTATTTCCGCTCTCCGGCCACGCTTCGGATCGATTTCAGCGGCGCCACGTGCTTTCGGCTTGCTATGCGGGATACGCCGCTTGCTTCGCCCTGCTGCTTGCTTTGTCCCAGCGCAAGCTGCAGTCGGTGGCGGCGATTTATGTCGTGCTCGTGCTGATCGGGGTAGTGCGATCGTTCAACGGAACGGCGAGCCGGTCGATCCTGCCGCAGCTCGTGTCCGAGGAGCACTTCCCCAATGCAGTGGCGTGGAATGCCAGCATCTTTCAGGCTGCGACCATTCTTGGGCCGTCGTTTGGCGGGGTTTTGTATGCGGCATTTCGTGGACCCTCGGCGGTGTACGCGATCGCGATGTTCGTTGCGGTTGGCGCGACGGTCTCGACCTTCCGTATCCATCCGGAGAGTCAAGGGCGCAAGCGCGAGCCGATGACCTTTAAGACGGTGTTCGCCGGGATTGATTTCATTCGGAGGAAGAAACTTATTCTCGGCGCGATTTCCCTGGATCTGTTTGCGGTGCTGCTCGGTGGCGCCGTGGCTCTGCTGCCGGTTTACGCGCGGGATATCCTGCACACCGGCCCCTGGGGACTTGGACTGTTGCGAACGGCGCCGGGCGTGGGGGCTGCTCTGATGGCGGTCGCATTGGCGCACCGGCCGCTCCGGGGAAAGTCGGGAACGACTCTGTTGTGGGCGGTTGCAGGGTTTGGTGTCTTTACAATCATCTTCGGGCTGTCGCGCAGCCTGACAGTCTCGCTGATTGCATTGCTACTGCTGGGAGCGAGCGACATGATCAGCGTGATCATCCGTGCGACGCTCACACAGTTGGCCACGCCGGACGCCATGCGCGGGCGCGTGACTGCAGTCGACATGATCTTCATTGGCGCATCCAACGAACTCGGCCAGTTCGAGTCGGGCGTGACAGCCCAATGGCTCGGAACCGTGCCGGCGGTCGTCCTCGGCGGAATGGGAACACTCGTCGTGATCGGCCTTTGGGCCTGGATGTTCCCGGAACTCCGGCGCGCAGGGGAGTTGACCAGTTCCAGCCTGCTGGAAAGTGCCGAGGAAGAGCAGCTTCCTTCTTCAACTTCGGCTTCGTAGAGGCCATTCTCGCTTGTGCGCCGATTCCTGATCTGCTGTCCATCCCGACCAATTTGTACTCTCGTTTCGTGATGCACGATGCGAACTATCGAGGAAATCGATTGTAGCTGCTCTACCTCTCATGCCTTAGAATGACGCTTTCATTCAGCACCATCCCGGCGAGACAAAGGATCTCTTTTGCTCGAACGCTACTTTCGCCTTTCAGAAAATCAGACGAACGTTCGCAATGAATTTATCGGCGGCTTGACCACCTTTTTGACGATGGCCTACATCGTCGTGATCAATCCGCAGATGCTGGCTAAGGCCGGCGTGCCGATTGCAGGCGTGCTGTTTGCAACGTGCATCTCGGCGGCCGCGGCAACGCTCGTGATGGGGTTGTATGCGAACTATCCCATTGCGCTGGCGCCGGGGATGTCGCTGAATGCGTACTTCACTTATGTCGTTTGCCTGGGGATGCATGTGCCGTGGCAGACGGCGCTTGGTGTGATTTTTCTCTCTGGCGTGGTCTTCTTGCTGCTCACGGTCACAAAGGTTCGCGAACAGATTGTGAACGGCATTCCCGACTGCCTGAAATACTCGACTGCCGGCGGGATCGGCATGTTCATCGCGTTTGTGGGTTTGCGCAACGCGAACCTGGTGGTGGCGAATCCGGCCACGTTCGTGAGTCTGGGGAGTTTTTCGAATCATGAGGCGCAACTCGCTTGCATCGGGCTGGCAATCATGTTGGTCCTGATGACGCGGAAGGTGCACGGCGCGATTCTCATCGGAATTCTCGGGACCACGCTGCTCGGGATTCTGCGCCACATGGCGACATGGCCGACCTCGATCTTTTCCTGGCCGCACCCGTCGGCAACGTGGCTACAACTGGATCTGCGTGGGGCGGTGCATCTCGGTCTGTTCGAAATTATTTTTGTTTTTCTATTCGTGGACTTGTTCGACAACGTGGGCACGCTGGTGGGAGTCTGCGAGCAGGGTGGGTTCGTGAAAGACGGCAAAATTCCGCGGGTGGGGCGGGCTCTCGTATCGGATGCGGTAGGAACGATTTTTGGATCCCTGACGGGGACATCCACTGTGACGAGCTACATCGAAAGCGCTGCGGGCGTAGCAGCGGGAGCGCGGACTGGGTTGAGCAACATTTTCGTGGCCGCGCTGTTTTTGCTGGCGATGTTCTGTTCGCCGCTGGCCGCGGCGATTCCGGGCTATGCAACGGCTCCGGCTTTGATTCTGGTGGGAGCTTTAATGACAGAGTCGATTGGGCGCGTCGAGTGGGGCGAATTTACCGAGGCGATTCCGGCATTCGTGACCTTGCTGGCGACGCCGTTGACCTTCAGCATCGCGACCGGGCTAAGTTTGGGACTGATCTCGTACACGCTGGTGAAGGTGGCGGCGGGAAAATTTCGAGAAGTGAGCCCGCTGATCTGGATTCTGACTGTCTTGTTTATTTTGCGGTATGTGTATCTGGCGGCGGGGTAGGAGTTCTTCGTTCTCACGAACATGGTTCCACAACCCTGTCATGTTGAGCGCAGTCGAAGCGTCACTGTGAGCTTCACTGCTCCCCAAGGCTTCCGGGCCCAGCTATCGTGGTACCAGTAGGGATGTTTCGACGGCACAATGAGGTTCGCCGCGCTCACCTCCTTGCTTCGCTCAACATGACAAGATCCAAAGGTCTACGGGACGTTTACGGTGACCGTCGCGGTGGTGCGCCCGTACTGATTAGTGGCGCAGAGCGTGTAGGTAGTCGTTGAAGTTGGATTCACGGTAACACTGGTGTCCCGCACGGCGCCTGCTCCCGGGGAAACAATCAGATACGAATCGTTGCTCGTACTCCACGACAGCGTGACACTGCCGCCGGATGAGACGTGAGTGGGCGACGCAGTAAAGCTGCTGATCGTCGGCGCGGAGCCAGTCGGGTAGCTCGAATTCGTGTACACCGGGTTGATCTGTACGACTTCAAAAGCGGAGGAGGGCACGGTTTTGAGCGAGTCGAGATCGGAGCCCCAGCGACTGTCAGAGGCTCCTGTTACATAGAGCGCGCTGCCATTGTCCGCGAGGATCAGGCCGTAAGTCTTCATTGCAGTGAGAATGACTTGCATCTGCGAAGAGAATCCGGAGATGTCGTAGCTCGATTTCAGGCGAATCCGCATGCCCATGGGCGGCGCGGAGGAGTTGCTGGTTGTCGCAGCAGAATGCGAGGCAGGCGGCGTAAACGCAGCGCTAGTCCTCGGCAGGGTGAAGCGGAGCGCGTGCTGAATCTTCCCTGCGGCAACTTCGTCATAGCGGACGAGTCCGGGGAAGACCGGCAGCCCGGCAGCGTCGGCTGAGGTCCAGGTCCAGGGCCGTTGCTCGTCGCCAAGCAGATCCCAGACCGCAGTCGAATCGGCATTCCAGCTTCCATCAGAATTGGGGGAGGCGTTGTACAACTCGTACAGAAAACAGTTCGCGTTGTTTAGCACGAGCACGTGACGATCGCCGCTGCTCGACGATCCGCCTTCAACTGGTGCGTTTGCGGGAATGGGCATGGGGCCGGGATCACTCTCATCGCCATAAGCCTGCAGATTCACATTCACCAGCGGCTGATTGCCATCGACGACAACATACGGAATGCCGTAAGTCGGATCGTTGCCCCAGTCGGGATGCACATTCACCGAGCCCACCCAATTAGTGATGATCGAACTCGAGTTCGGATCGACGGGCGCTGAAGAGATGTTGGTGTTCCAGAGGCTATTGGAAGAAAACGGGACGAATCCGCCGAGGCTGGCCATCTGGCCGTTCGACATCACGCTGCAGTCCAGGTTGCCGCCGCCCGTTCCACCACCCCCACCACCGCTACCGCCATTGCCACCGGAGCCATTGGAGGAGGGATGCGATACGCCGGCACAAGCTGCAAGGAGGAGGGCCAGTGATAATACCGCGACGAGGGAAAGCGATACTTTCGAAGCTGAACAGGGACAGCGCATCGCAGAACCATTGTCAGCGAGCGGACACGCAGTCAGAAAGAGGCCTTCGGGTCATGTCCGAATTCCCGGCTGATGCCGTGAAACGGCTTATCCAGCGAGGCTTTTGGGACTAGCCTGTGAGTTGGATGCCGGGGAGTTATTTTTCCATGAGCAGAACTTTTTCGGCGTCGTCGATCTCCTGCAGTTTGACCTCGATGACTTCGTTCATCGTGGTTTGCACATTGCGGCCGACGAAGGTGGCTTCGACGGGAATTTCGCGATGGCCGCGATCAATCAGGGCAAGAAGTTGTACGCGTTGCGGACGCCCGTGGGAAAACAGGGCGTCGAGCGCAGCGCGGGTGGTGCGGCCGGTGAAGAGAACATCGTCGCAGAGAACGATATTCTTGTCTTCAATCTCGAAGCCGATTTCTTTTTCCTGAACCACCGGCTTGGGCCCAAGCGTGGAAAGATCGTCGCGATAGAAAGTGATATCCAGAGTGCCCACCGGCACTTGCGCATTCTCGATGCGAGCAATGATTTTGCCAAGGCGTTCGGCGATCGGGACTCCACGGCGGCGGATGCCGACAAGTCCCAGGCCCTTCACACCGTCATTTTTTTCGACGATTTCATAGGCGAGTCGCACCAGAGTGCGCTCGATTTCGGATGCAGACATAAGTTGCGCCTTCTGGCGCAGGGGGGTTTTGCGAGCTTGATTCTTTGCATTCATAAGAAATCACGCCTTGCGGTAAGGAAGCCGGCTACTCAATGTAGACAAGCTACCGCGCGCCGGTCAAGGGTTGGTGTGCTGAAGGGAGCTTCAGATGAGCCATTCTGGGCGCGAATTCTTTTTGATCCTGGCGAGAGACGGTCCATCCCTGACGGGAGATCGAGGCACACAAAGCACTTGATACCTTGAGATTTAGACGCGTTTCTTGTCAATAATCTCAGCCGTCTCAACATCGTATGAATCGGTTTCTTGGAGGGTGCCTTTGACGGGGCAGCTTGTTCTCACGATGCGTACGAAGTGAGATTTGGAATCCTGTGCCTGCGCCAGACTGATGGAGTCGGGTGCGGCAATTGCGGCATCGGTGGGAAGAATGCCGACACCCTGATTTCTGCCCAGGCCCTTTGCGCGATAGAGTGCATTGTCGGCAAGTGCGATTACTTCCTCGGCGCAGATAGCTTCATACGCGGTGCGGCTCCAGGGATAGGGCGCCCATCCAACGGAGCAAGTTTTCGCGACCACGATGCCGTAGCCGAGTTCGAAAGGTTCGGCTGACATGACCTCCAGGACACGACTGCAGAACTGGGGTGTGCCGGCGGGATCGGTGGAGCGGCTCATGATGAGGAATTCTTCACCACCCCATCGCACGAGCACATCAGACTTGCGTACGACCGTGGAAAGCCGCTGGGCGACGAGTTGCAGAAGGCGATCGCCGGCCGGATGGCCATGGAGATCGTTCACTTCTTTGAAGAAGTCGACATCGACCATGATAAAGACGAGATCGCGATGATCAAGCTTGCGGATGTCGCCTCCGCGAGCGCGCTGGTAATTGCGCAGCACCTGCTGCGCCTCGGCGGTGAGAATCTCTTCGAGATAGCGTCTGTTCCAGACGCCGGTAAGAACGTCGGTGTAGGAAATTTCCTGGAGTTCGAGATTCTTGCGTTGCAACTCGAGGCTATGCCAGCGCAGCGAGTGCTCCTTGTTTTCGAGTTCGTCTTTGAGGCGGCACATTTCGTCGAGATTGTGCCGCGAGAGGCGCAACAGGCTGAGTAATTCCTGATCAAGCAGGTGTTGCTTCAGAAACACAAGGCCACCCATGAGCAACATCACCGCGACCGTGATCCAAAGGCGATAGCTGCGCACGCGTGCCGGCGCGTCGCCACCGAACTGTGACCAGGCCACCATAACCGGTGTAACCAGGACAGTCACCATGGCGAGGCGCGCCTTCCAGATACCGTAGCCGCGGCTCGGTATCTCGTCCGGGTAGTTCTCTTCGCGGCCTTCTCGTGTGAGAAACCCTATTCGCACAAACCATGCCATGGAAGCGACGAGTGGAACGTCAAAGAGACTCCCCGTGTAATACAGGTGCAGGTCAATGGCCTCGCTGGCGACAAGCGAGGCCACGCAGTAGACCAGGGTTGCTGCGAACAGGTGAAAGTAAATCTTGCGCCACGTTCCCTGGCTGCGAGACCAGACGAGAAACAAACCGGCGGCCAGAACTACTTCTTCGCAGACATACAGCTGATCAAAGCTCCGCCCGTATATCGATTCGACCGGCTGTACGTACTGCCAGGGAATCACGACGAACAGATAAAGAAAGAGCCACCACGTAAACAAAAGGGCGAAGTCGAGCGAGCCTGCGCGAATGGTGCGGGTTTCGTGTTTCGCGTGAGGCTGGATCGCGACCGCCGCCATCATGGGAACGATGTGGAGAAAAAGAACGACGTCGCCGACAAAAGGATTCGGCGCCTCGTGTCGCAGGTAGACCTCGACGTACGTCCACATCACTTGCGAACCCAGCCACATGCCCAAGCCCAGGGCCATGAGACCCCAAAAAAGGCGCGCTTTCGAGGACGATGTCCTCAGGTTCACCAAAAAGACGATGAAGGCGCCGAGCAAAACCAGGTTTTGCAGGATGTCTCCGGAGGCGGTAAGGCCAAATCCGCGTGGTACGAATAGAGACAATGCCGCGTAGGCGCACATGATGGCGCACACGATGGCCGTCCACCGTTTGGCGGGCGTGAGCGGAAATTTCCCCACAATTGAATTGTATGTTTGTTTTGAGAATCGCAGCGGTTACTGACGTAACCAACTAGCAGGCTCGACGGAAGGCCTATATCGAAGATATCAAGGCCTCGGCAAAGCGCTGCGTGAAGCGGTAAACGTCGATATACGAGTTGTATAGCGGGATCGGCGCGACTCGGAAAATGTCGGGCTCGCGCCAGTCTCCCACGACACCTTCCGCCGCGAGGCGCTCACACAACGGCTTACCGGCCCGGGTCAATCGAATGGAGATTTGCGCGCCGCGGCGGTGTAGTTCGCGCGGCGTTATAAGGGAGAACTCAGGCGACGCGTGACGATCCAGGAGGAATTCCAGATACCCGGTAAGCGAAATGCTTTTGGCGCGCAGATTGTCGATTCCAGCGTCTGAAAAAATCTCCATAGACGCGCGCAACGGAGCGAGTGCGAAGATAGGCGGATTGCTGAGTTGCCAGCCGTCGGCTCCGGGCATGGGATGAAACTCAGGTCCCATCAGAAAGCGAGTTTTCTCGTCGTGTCCCCACCATCCTGCAAAGCGCGGCAAATCCCACGCGCGTGCGTGCCGCTCGTGCACGAAACACCCACCCACGCAGCCCGGTCCACCATTCAAGTATTTGTAGCTGCACCACACGGCGAAGTCGGGTGCCCAATCGTGCAGGCTAAGCGGCACGTTGCCAATGGCATGGGCGAGGTCGAGTCCGACGATGCATCCTTTCTTCCGTCCGGCCTTTGTTATTTCGTGCATGTCGAAGAGCTGGCCCGTGGCGTAGTTCACGCCGCCGAGAAGGATGAGCGCGATGGAATCGCCCTCGCGATCAATCAGGTCGAGGATGTCTTCGTCGCGCATGCAGGATTCACCAGCACGGGGAGTCAGTTCGAGCAGCGAGGCAGATGGATCGAATCCATGAAAGCGAATCTGCGATTGAACGGCGTATTGATCGGAAGGGAAGGCGCCGCGCTCGATCAGAATCTTGTGCCTGGCCGTCGTCGGGCGGTAGAACGACGCCATCATTAAATGCAAATTCACGGTGAGCGAGTTCATCACGACGACTTCCAGCGGTTGCGCCCCGACGAGGGCCGCGGTTTGATCGGTGAGCAGCCGATGATAGGGCATCCACGGATTCTTCGCGTGGAAGTGGCCTTCTACACCGAGTTGCGCCCAATCGCGAAGTTCCTGCTCGATGTAGGATGCCGAAGTTCTTGGCTGAAGTCCTAACGAGTGGCCGCAGAGATAGAGCCAATCCTCGCCATTCTGCTTCCTGGGATAACAAAAACGATCGCGAAAGTGAGCGAGTGAATCACGGGCATCCATCTCGACGGCGAAATCTTCGCCGAGTCGATATTTAGTGTTGCTCAAGCCGCGAGCTCCAATGGCGACAGTTGTGCTCGGATCAGTTCATCCGCCTTCTTCCAATTGAGATCTTCAATGTGATCGATGGAGTTGCTCAACTCGGCGAGAATGCGCTCCTGGATTTTTCCACGGCTCAGGGCCACTGAATACGGGACGCGGTGAAAGGTCACCATTGCGTACTTGGGGACGAAGCGGCCGGAATATTTGGTCTCAAGCGCAATTTCAACCTTCTTCCGAAAAAGAAATTTCGGATCGGCGACGCGATCGCGCATCTCGACGAAATTTTCAATCGCCATGTCGGCGATGGCATCCGTATTGATCTTTCGGGATTCTTCAAATTCGGTGAAAATCCGTGCCCAGTCGGGACCGTAGCGATCGAGCAAATCCAAAAGAAAAGTGCAGTCTTCGAATCCGCAATTGATCCCCTGGCCAAAGAAGGGAACGATAGCGTGCGCGGCATCGCCAAGCAGGAGAGCGCGGCCTTCCGCGTGCCAAGGGGAGCACTTTACTGTGACCATGGCCCCAGTCGGATTCGCAGAAAAGTTTGCCGTGAGATCGGGCATGAGCGCGAACGCGTCGGGAAAGCGTAATTGGAAAAATGAAACGACATCGGCCGGCGAAGTTAGCTGCGCGAAGCTGTCGGGACCCTCGAAGGGTAGGAAGAGGATACAGCCGAATGTTCCGTCGATGTTGGGCAGCGCGATCAACATGTGGCTGCCGCGCGGCCAAATGTGCAGCGCATGTTTTTCCATCACGTGTCTCCCGCGACGGCCTGCAGGAATCGCGAGCTCCTTGTAGCCGTAATCGAGAGCTTCTTGCGAGAGATTGAAAGCGTTCAGTTTCGCCATTTCATTCCGGATGGCGGAGGCCGAGCCGTCGCAACCGATTACAACGTCGGAGTCTACTTGTCTCTGAATGCCGATTTTCTCGTCATGCAAGAAAAGCGCCCCAGCGTTGAGGTCAACTCCTGTGCATCGCTGCTGAAAGTGAATCTTTACGCCGCACGCCTCAGCCGCATTCATCAAAGCGATATTTAGGTCGGCGCGGGAAATGGAGTTGATAACTTCCAAATCGTTTTTTCCGTATGGCTGATAGGTCAGCTCTGAATTGATGGCGTGCATCATCCGGCCCTTCATCGGGGTGATGATGTTTTGCATCTCGTCCCACAACCCCGCCTGCGTGAGGGCATGGATGCCGCGCGCGGACAACGCCAGGTTTATGGAACGACCGGCGCTCATGCGGACGCGACGCATGTCGGCGCGGCGCTCGTAGATTTCAACCGTGAATCCGCGGCGCACGAGCCCAAGCGCCAGCAACGGGCCATTCAGGCCGGCGCCCACTAGAGTGATGGTGTCGTTTCTACCCATGAAGAGATCTGGGATGGCCCTATTCGGTCAAGAGAGTCCTCGCCTCCCAAAGTTCCGGGAAGAATTTCTTGTCGAGCGTGAGCTTGAGGTATGACGAACCCGCACTGCCGCCGGTTCCCATGCGGGCGCCTATAACGCGCTCAACCAACTGCACATGCCGCAGGCGCCAACTCACGACCAATTCGTCGAACTCAGTGAGGCGTTCGCAAACATCGATCCAGTCGCGATTGCTGCGCTCGTCGCGGTAGAGCGAGAGTACGGCGCGGGCACGAGCATCGAAGCGCTCACGATCCGTCGTGGCATTTGCCACCTCCAGTTTCCCCATGGCTTGCAGTGCGCCGAAGAAAGCCTCATGCACCGAAGGTTCGCGCAGGCGCCGTTCCAGCTGCGCGTAAGCCTCAGGCGTTGGACGGTGATACCGCAGCATCTTCTCGTCTTTCAGGCCGCACAAAAATTCGAGCTCACGGAATTGTTCCGACTGAAATCCGCTAGCCGGCTCCAGCTTGCCGCGGAAAGCAAGGAAGTGTGTTGGCAGCATGGTCTCCAGAATCGTGAATTGCTCAACCAGCACCCGCGTGATTTCGGTGCAACGGCGAAGCAGGCGCGCCGCTTCATAGACTTCGTCGCGCGAGTTGGGATTCTTGCCCGCGTGGAGAAGATTTGCGACAACTCCGTCCAGATCGTGCAGCAACTCTTTGAACCACAGTTCATAAGTCTGATGCACGATGATGAAGAGCAATTCGTCGTGATGCTCCGGCACAGACTGTGGATGCTGCAATTCGAGAAGCTCGGGAACCTTTAGATAGGAGCTGTATGTGAGTTGGTCCGTCTGCGGAACGATCGGTCCGGCTTGCTGCGCCGATTGCTGGCTGCCGCCGTTGCGGATCATTCCCAGAAACTCTTCGGCGTTTCCGCCGAGAAGCCGCGTCTTCGCTTGCGCCGGCAGGATGCTGGAGCGGATTAGCGATCCCACGCGCTCTTCGCCAAGCGGAAAGGGATAGTCGGAGCCGAGCATCACGCGCTCCGCGCCCATTGTCGCAACCAGAAACTGCAGCGCGCGTTGATCGAAGACAGCAGAGTCGACGGAAAAACGGTTTACGTATTGACTGGGTGGCAGTTCGCAAACGCCGCGCGCGACCGGATGGTGATGCCATGCGTTGTCGAGCCTGCCAAGCAGAAAGGCAAAGCTCCCGCCACCATGAGCGAAGCAGATGCGCAGATGCTTAGGCAGCCTGTCGAATGCGCCGCCGACGATCATGGCGACGATGGCCAGTTGAGTTTCGGCGGGCATGGCAACGGTCCACGGCATCATGTACTTCGGCATGCGCTCGGCGCCGAGCATGTCCCAGGGATGAACCAGCACGGCAGCGCCTTCATCTGCGCAGTGCTGAAGAAATGTAATGATGCCGGGATCATCGAGATTTTTGTCGCCAACGTGATTGCCGATCTGTACACCGAGATGTCCGGCGCGCAGGCAACGCGTCAGCTCTTTGCATGCCGCGTCGATGTCTTGCAAGGGAACCTGACAGAGCGACCTCAGCCGACCCTTGCCTCGGGCGCAGAGTTCGAGCGCAGCGTCGTTAAAAAGTTGTGCGCAGTCCAGCGCATGTTCGATGGGGCGCTCGTAGGCAAACAGAACTGGGGTTGCCGAGATGATCTGCATGTCGATCTGGTCGCGATCCATTTCGGCAAGACGAACTTCGGGGTCCCAGCAGGCGGAGTAGATGTGGCGAAAGAAACGGTCGCCGACCATGATTTCGGCCTTGCCCGGCTCGGTATGCTTGATCCACGGCCAGTCCGGCGTACTATAGCGGGCCGCGAGATCGGGCCATTCGCGCGGGAAAAAATGATTGTGAATATCGATGACGGGCATTTACTGTTTGCCGGGATGAATCGCGCCGCAGTGTTTGCACTTGCGCAGATTTTCGTTGTTATAGAACTGGTCGAACAGCGGCGGCAGATCTTTGACAATACTCTTCAATTTGACCTCTGCCCGATGCACAAGTTGATGGCAATTCTGGCAGTACCACTCGAATGCGTCCAAAGCTCCGTCTGGGCGCGGCATTTCGACCACTACACCAATGCTGCCCGCGACGCGCTGCGGCGAATGCCGCATGTGCTTGGGTAAAAGAAAAATGTCGCCTTCATGGATCGGAATCTCGATCGGAGGCTTGCCCGGAGTCTCCATAATGCGCAAAGCGATATTCCCTTTTAGCTGATAGAAGAATTCTTCCGTCGGATCGTCGTGATAGTCGCGGCGCTGGTTAGGCCCGCCGACTACGGTGACCATCATCTCACCGTCCTCCCAGACCTGTGCGTTGCCCACGGGCGGCTTGAACTTGTCCTTGTTTGCTTCAATCCAGCTTTGAAAGTTGAACGCTTTGAGCTGCTTGATGGACGGCACAGCGCCTCCTATGATTTCGGCTTGTAGGCCACGGCTCGAATCTCGATCAGCAGATGCGGATGCGGCAATTGATGCACTGCGACGGTAGTGCGCGCGGGACCGTTGTGATCGAAATATTCGCCGTAGACCTCGTTATAGCCGGCGAAATCGTTCATGTTGACCAGATACGTCGTGACCTCGACCAGATCTTTGAGTTCCGCTCCCGCGCTTCGAAGGATGTCGCGGATGTTCTCGATGACCGCCTTGGTCTGCGCACGGATATCGAGCCGCGTAGTGCCGAGCGCGTCGACTTCGGCCCCGGCGATCGAATTGTCGGCACAGCGCGAACTGGTCCCAGAGACGATAAGAAAATCCCCCGCCCGTTTGATGTGCGGATACATGCCGCGCGGCTGCGCTTTTCCATCCACCAGTTTGGCCTCAACTATTTCCATGTCGTTGCGGTGCCTCGCATCACAGGCGGATACAAATGTTATTGAGTTCCGAATAAAAATTGAGCGAATGCATCCCGCCTTCACGGCCAATGCCGGAAAGGCCCATGCCGCCGAACGGCGTGCGAAGATCGCGCAGGTACCAGCAATTGACCCAGGTGATGCCAGAGTTCATTTTTTGCGCCACTCGATGTCCGCGTTTAAGATTCGTGGTCCAGACCGAGGCGGCTAGGCCGTATTTCGTGTCGTTAGCGCGGCTCACCGCTTCTTCTTCCGAATCGAACGGCGCGATGTGGCACACCGGGCCGAAAATTTCCTCTTTCACACAACGAGCGGAATCCGGCAATCCAGTATAGATGGTCGGCTCGACGAAGAATCCGTTGTCGAGTGCGCTGCCGAATCTTGGCACACCGCCGCCGGTGATGACGGTCGCTCCTTCCTCTGTTGAGAGCCTGTAGTAAGAGAGCACCTTTTCGCGATGCTGAGCCGAAATCAGCGGACCGAGAGTTGTTGACGCTTCGAGCGGCGACCCGGGTCGCAGTGTCTGCGCTTTGGCCTTCATTGCTTTTACAAAATGATCGAAAATTGGCCGCTCGACATAGACGCGTTCAGCGCACAGGCACACCTGGCCGGTATTGAGAAAAACGGCGTCAGAAATTCCATTTACAGTGTCTTCGAAGTCGCAATCCGCGAAAACCATGGCGGCATTCTTTCCGCCAAGTTCGAACGACACGGGCTTGACCGTAGCCGCAACAGTTTTCATGATGGCCACGCCGGTTTGCGATTCTCCGGTGAAGGTAACGGCATTCACGTCGGGATGCTGTGTGAGAAATTCGCCAGCGGAATTTGGCCCGAAGCCGTGGACTACGTTATAGACCCCATCAGGGACTCCCGCTTGCTGCATGGCCTCCGCCAGCAAGGTTGCAGTTGCCGGAGTTTCTTCCGATGGCTTGACGACAACGGTGTTACCGCACGCCAGTGCAGGAGCGACTTTCCAGGTGAGCAGCAGAAGCGGCAAATTCCACGGCGTGATGATTCCGACGACACCGAGAGGCTTGCGGATGGCATAGTTGAGCGCGGTTTTGCCGTCGGGAGTTTCGGTATGAAACGATTCAAGGCCTGCGGCCTTGATGATGTCGGCGAAGGCGCGGAAATTCGCAGCGGCACGAGGCACGTCGAGTTTGGACGCGAGTGAAACTGGCTTGCCGGTGTCGGCGACTTCGGCCGAGACGAAGCAATCGAAGCGGGCTTCAATCGCATCGGCGATCTTGTAGAGGAGCGCAGCGCGTTCGCGAACGCTAAAGCGTCCCCAGTCTCCGCGCAACGCTCTGCGAGCGGCTTGAACGGCATTATCCACATGAGCCTGATCCGCTTCTGCGACTTGCGCGATCACGCTGCCGTCAGCCGGGTTCACGTCAGGAAATTGCCGCTTGCCGCCGACAAACTGGCCGTCAATGTAGTTGAGGATCGACTTCACGGAACGAGGTGAGCTTCACGGAATCGTACCAGCCTTGCGTTTCTGGAAGCAATGGCGTGGGCGGGCTGGAGCTTCTGATCGTAGGGAGGTCAGGCTTGCCGCTCGTCGAAATAACGCCGCAGAGCGTTCTGCCAACTGGGCATCTCGATGTCGTATTGCTGCAAACTCTTGGGCGAAAGTACCGAATAGGCCGGCCGCGGCGCTGGGCGCACGAATTGTTGGCTGCTGACCGGGCGGACTTCGGTGGTGAGGCCAGCCACTTTCAGGACTTCACGCGCCAGATCGAACCACGTGCAATTGCCGGAATTCGTCACGTGCACAATTCCGGTTGCATTCTTGCGGCAGAGTTGGATGATGGCGCCGGCAAGATCGACCGAATAGGTGGGAGAGCCGCGCTGATCGTTGACCACATCGAGCGCTGTACGCGTAGCCGCAAGCTTCAGGATCGTGTCAGGGAAACACTTGCGGCCGATACCGAACAGCCACGAGGTGCGTGCGATGCAGCACTCGGGAAGAATCTGTAGAAGTCGCACTTCCGCCTCCGCTTTGGAGCGGCCATACACGCTCTGCGGATTGCGACTGTCATTCACTTCATAGGGGGAGTTTTTCTTGCCATCGAAAACGTAGTCGGAGCTCAGAAAGATCAGCTTCGCACCCGTGGCCTTCGCGGAGCTGGCGACGTTCACTGCTCCATCGCGATTCACGCCAGAAGCGAGATCCGGATGACTCTCGCAGCCGTCAACGTCGGTATAGGCGGCGGCGAGCACAATCCAATCGGGCCGCGAATTCGCGACGATCTCGCTCACTTTTTGAGCGTGTCGAATGTCGACGTCGCGCGAACTAAGCGCAATAATTTCGTCATCGTCGTTCTGCCATTGGCGCACGAGCGCCTGGCCGAGAAGGCCGCTTGCTCCAAGGATGATTACTTTCATGGGGAAACAGTCTCGCGGCTAGTCAAAAGTTTCGGCATCGCTGAGTAAAGCGCCGCGCTGGTCTTTCGCGGACACAATCGGATCGCCGCCGAGTTCCCAGTCGATTTTCAACTGCGGATCGTTCCAGGCGAGCGTGCGCTCGAACTCGGGAGCGTAGTAGTCGGTAGTTTTATAGAGCACGTGAGCCTGCTCAGAAACGACGCGGAAGCCGTGGGCAAACCCGGCCGGAATCCACATCACGCGCTTGTTTTCGCCCGAGAGGCGAACCGCCTCCCATCCGGCAAAGGTCGGCGAGCTGCGCCGCAGATCCACGGCCACGTCGAGAATCTCTCCTTCCACAACGCGCACGAGTTTTCCCTGTGGGTGCTGAATCTGATAGTGCAGCCCGCGCAGCACATTTTTTCGCGACTTGGAATGATTGTCCTGCACGAATCGCTCGGCTACGCCCAGGTCAGCAAAAACTTTCTCGTTATAGCTCTCCAGAAAGAAGCCGCGCTCATCGCCGAAGACGCGCGGCTCGAGAATGAAGACGCCGGGAAGGGAAGTCGAGATTTTCCGGATCGAATCCATGTGGCGCAAGACTGGAACTGCATTCATTGTCAGAATACCCTTTCCCGCAAAAGCTGCAGCAGATAGGCGCCGTAACCGCTGTTCTTCATAGAGGAGGCAACTTGTTCGACCTGTGACGCGGTGATGTAGCCCGAGCGATAGGCGATCTCCTCCGGGCACGCAACCATCAGGCCCTGCCGCTTTTCGATGGCCTGAATGTAGAGCGATGCTTCCATCAAAGACTCATGAGTGCCAGTATCCAGCCAAGCCATTCCGCGTCCCATGACCACCACTTCGAGTTCGCCGCGGTCGAGATAAGCCTTGTTGACGTCGGTAATCTCGAGTTCCCCACGGGCGCTGGGTTTTAGTGACTTTGCGATCTCAACTACCTGCCCATCGTAAAAATAAAGTCCTGTAACAGCGTAGCGTGACTTAGGAACCTTAGGTTTCTCCTCAATGCTCAGAGCGCACCCGCTCGAATCGAACTCCACTACGCCGTATCGCTCGGGGTCGTGCACGGGATAAGCAAAAACTCGCGCGCCACGAGTCTTCTTTGATGCCTCCCGCAAGTCCTTCGCAAGGTCGTGCCCGTAAAAAATATTGTCGCCCAGAACCAGCGAGCAAGCGCTGCCTGATAGAAATCTTTCACCCAACAGAAACGCTTGCGCGATCCCTTCCGGGCGCGGCTGCACCAGATATTGCAAGCTGATTCCGAATTGGCTGCCGTCGCGCAGCAGGGCCTGAAATTTGGGTATGTCCTCTGCCGTGGAGATGATGAGGATGTCGCGCATGCCCGCCAGCATCAAGGTGCACAGCGGGTAGTAAATCATCGGCTTGTTGTAAACCGGGAGCAGGCTCTTGCCCATGGCCTGCGTCACCGGGTAGAGCCGCGTGCCCGATCCTCCCGCGAGAATGATGCCTTTGTAGGTTGAGTCGCTCATTGATTTGCGATCGTGGACTTCGATTGGGCAACTGACGGCTAACGTTATACAGGCGTAAAAAAGCTCAACTCGAATATTGCGTGGCGATCCATTGGCGATAACTGCCGCTGGTAACGTCGCGCACCCAAGCCTCGTTTTCAAGATACCAGCAAACGGTCTTGCGAATGCCGCTCTCGAAGGTTTCCCGGGGCCGCCAGCCCAATTCGCGCTCGATTTTGCGGGCATCCATGGCGTAGCGGCGGTCGTGCCCGGGGCGGTCCTTCACGAATGTGATCAATTCGCGGCGCGGCCTGCTACCAGGAAGCCGCTCATCGACGAGATCACAAATCGTCTGCACAATTTCGAGATTGGGCTTCTCGTTCCAGCCGCCAATGTTGTAGGTTTGCCCCGGTTTTCCGTCGCGGAGCGCGGTGGCGATTGCCTCGCAGTGATCTTCCACGTACAACCAGTCACGCACATTCAGGCCGTCGCCGTAAACGGGTAGCGGCTTGCCATCGCGCGCATTCAGAATCATGAGCGGGATGAGTTTTTCCGGGAATTGATATGGCCCGTAGTTGTTGGAACAATTTGTCGTGATGGTCGGCAAGCCATACGTGTGGTGATAAGCCCGCACCAGATGGTCGGACGCCGCCTTGGATGCGGCGTAGGGACTGTTGGGGGCGTACTGAGTCGTTTCAGAAAAAGGCTGATCCTCTGGACCAAGCGAGCCGAAAACCTCGTCGGTGGAAACGTGGAGGAAGCGAAAGCGCGCTTGAGCATCTTTCGCTAACGAGTTCCAATAGGCGCGTACTTCTTCGAGCAGCGCAAACGTGCCATCGACGTTAGTGCGGATGAAGTCATCGGGACCATGGATTGAGCGGTCGACATGGCTTTCGGCTGCGAAGTGAACGATCGCAGCTGGACGATATTTCTCCAGCGTCTCGCGGACGAGCCCGCGGTCGGCAATGTCGCCGTGAACAAAGTGATATCCGGGATTTTTCTCGATGCTTTTCAGATTTTGCAGGTTTCCGGCGTAGGTGAGTTTGTCGAGATTGACGATCGAGGCAGGGCGGCTTCCCGCTTGCTGCAGAAGGAAGTTGGAGCCGATGAATCCTGCTCCGCCAGTGACGAGAATCGTGTCGGTCATGCGAAGTGCCGACGGCGGCCATGAACCTGACCGCGAAGCCGGCACTTGGATTGTAATAAAAAAACGGACCGCAGATTCTAGCCGGCTCTACGGGCAGCCTGGTCGACCTGGCCGGGCAATACAGCGCGGCTGGGCTTTTTGATGGACGGAGTGGGAGTCCAACCCATCAGCTCAAAGTAAGCTTTTTCGATCTCCGCGGCGATTGTGTGCCACTGATACTGCTCTTCGACGCGCTGCCTTGCGGCTTTGCCAGCGGCCTCGCGCACGGCCGGATTGAAGATCAGGAAGCGCAGGCGATCGGCCAGATCAGATGCGTTTCCATTCTGAAAGGTGAAACCTGCCCCGCCTTCGACCACCTCGAGATTTTCGGGAACATTGCTCGTGAGAACGCACAAACCCGCTCCCATGGCATCGAGCAGGGCCAGTGACAGTCCCTCCATATCGGATGGAAGGACAAAGAGCATGGCGTTAGTGAGCAGTTCATCGAGGTCATCGCCCGAGACCCAATCGAACATTCGAATTCGGTCGCTGGCGTGGCGGCGCAAATTCCGGCTGTACTCGTCGCAATAGCTCGATGCGCCAGCCATTACCAGCTTGACATTCGTGCTGAGACGTTCAAAGGCCTCGACGAGCAAGTGGCATCCTTTCTCGGGGGAAAAGCGGCCCAAAAAGAGGGCGTAGTTTCCGGGTTCCAGCCCCCACTCAAGAATTTTGTGTGGCTCCCGCCACTTGCGCAGCACACCGCCGTTGGGGACGTAAAAGGCTTCGACGCCATGCCTCTCGCGAAAGCGTTGCTGCAACGCCTGAGAAACGACCGTGGTTCCGTTGGGAAACGTCACAGAGGCACGTTCCCCCATGCGCAGTACAAATGAGGCAAGGCGTCCCCATTTTTTTCTTTGCCAGTCGAGTCCCTGCACCGTGACGGCCGTTTTCTGGCCGAGTAGCCGTGGAATGAAAGAAAACAGTGCCGGCCCGAGCGCGTGATAGTGAATGACGTCGTACCTCTGCGTCAAAGCGTGCGCCGTGCTGAAAAAGGTATGCACGAGCGTTTCAAGATGCTTGGAGCGAAATGTGGGCAACCTGACGATGCGCATGCCGCGGTGTTCCGACATGGCGGGCGTGAAGTAGCTGCGGCAATATACAGTGACTTCGTGACCCATCTCGGTGAGACGGGCGCCGACTTCGTCGTAGTAGGCCTCAATGCCGCTATATTTCGATACGACGCCTCGTCCTCCTATGAAAGCCACACGCAGTCTGCGCGGCTCAGCCGTTTCGCTGGTGGCGGCATTGATATCTTTCCGCGAGTTTACTTCCCAAGGCGGCGCATCGCTGGTCGCGACGAGCCCCAGCCTGCGTCGGCCTCTACGAAGGGATACGCGTTCATAGAATTCGAGCAGCTTCTGGTAGTGGTCCTCCGGCTTAAACGCGCAGTCAACGAACTCCCATCCGGCACGTCCCATCTTCGCGGCCAACTCGGGCGCGGAATCGAGAAGGCGAATGATAGAGGCGAGTTGTTCGCAGTCTCCGGGCCGGTAAAGGAGGCCAGTTTTGCCTTCCTGCACCAGTTCGCGGCGCGAACCCGTATCCGTTGCAACTACAGTGCGTCCGACCGCGTAGGATTCGAGGATCGTCTTGCCTAGAGTTTCGTATGCGTGCGAGGGCAGCACGGTAAACAGCGATTTTGCAATGAGCCCGTCGCGCGCGTCCGCGCCGACCCGGCCGACGAACTCCACATTGCGCATGCTCAGCGACTCCGCGAGCTGTTGCAACTCTGCACGCTGCGGACCTTCGCCAGCCACAACCAGCTTTCGCTGCGGAACCCAGGACATCGCTCGCAGCAGGTCGTCGACTCCCTTTTCCGGCGAAAGGCGGCCGAAATAGAGGACAGTTCCGTCGTCGGGCGGCCGCGTGAGCTCATGTGTCTGCTGGAAATGAGGCAGCACTTCAAACTTCGAGGTATCCCAGCCATGCTCAGCGAATTTCGCGCGCACGAACTGGCTGGGCGCGAGAAACAGGTCGACGCACCGGCGGTATGTGCCGAGCAGACGATGCGTGTAAGCCTCGGTCACCAACGCAAGTCTTGGGCCAGTGCCGGGATAGCACTTTTGTTCGAGAACGTGCCAGAATGCGCCGCCTTTGCAAGCCTCGCAGGCTTCGCCACGAAACACGAAGTTATAACTTGGGCAGAGCAACTTGAAGTCATTCAGGTGGAGAATCACAGGTACGTTCTGCGCCCTCAGCTCCCACAGAATGGAGGGCGAGAGGTGATGATAAATATTGCGGACATGCGCGACGTCCGGCCGAAATTGGTGGATCATGGCGCGCACGCGGCGGCGGGCCTCCACCGAGTAGATGGCATACGCCGCTTTTTTCGCCTTCTGCCAGTTTCCCGAGTCTTCTTTGAAGTCGATGTGAGGAACCAGAAATTCCCCGTAGGCGGTTTCTTCTCCGCGGCTATCGGACATTGAGAACAGTGCGGTTTCGTGACCCTGAGCGCGGAGCACCTGCATCAATTCCAGCAGGTAAACCTCGGTTCCACTGAACGGGTAGTTATATTTGTTGCAAAACAAAATCTTCATGGGGGAGACCTTCCTGGTGTCATGCGATTTGCGACAGGAACATTTCGGCAAATGACTTCACGTTTTTCTTGCGGTTGAAATTGTGGCAAACCTGCAGTCGCGCCCCGTGCCGAATCCAGTCGAGTTGCCGGGCCGCGGAAGGAATGTGAGGCAGTGGGCTGCGGTCGCGAGACCGCATGAGCGAGCGGATCAATAGCAGTTGCGACAGAAAGTCATCAAGTGAGTCCGGTTCGTACAGAAAGCCGGTTTTGCCGGGCGTAACCAGTTCGGGGATGCCGGTTATCGACGGGGCGAGAACGATCCGGCCGCGCACCATGGCCTCCATCAGGACCAGGGGGAGACCTTCGCTGCGGCTGGTCAGAACGACCACGTCGGCACGGTCGTAGAGCGAGTCCATCTGCCGCCGTTCGACGTGGCCTAGAAGCGCGATGCGGTTCTCGAGACCAAAGTCTCGAATCTGTGTCTCCAGACGGCGGCGCTCCGGCCCCTCGCCTGCAATGGAACACTCGAAGTCGACACCGCTCGCGTCTAGCTCCGCGCACGCTGTTATCAGGAATCCATAATTCTTGGTTGCGTGCAGTCGGCCGACGGCGAGTAGGGAAAAATCAGCTTCGCGTACGCGGTTTATGCAAGTTGGATAGTCAGCCTGACGACAGACCTCTACGCCTAGCCGTGAGACTTTAATTTTCTTCGGATCAACTTCGGGGTAGAGATCGACAATATGAGACCGGTTGAAGTTTGAGATGGTAAAGCAAGAAGCGCAATTGGCCAGCTTCACGTCGAGGTAGACGCCATGCAGCAGCAGGTCGGAGCCGTGCAAGGTCATGCTAAAGGGAAGCTCCAGAAGACGTGCAGCGACCATTGCGATCCATGAACCGAAATAGCCGTGGTGTACATGGATGTGGTCGACTTGGTGCTTGTGAAGCCGGATGGCGTAACAGGCGCCCATCCAGGTGTGAAGCAGCGCTTTCGCCCGGCGAATCGGGCCCTCGTTCCCCGCGAAGAGGACGCGCCGAATCAGGGAGGAAATCCTGTGCCAGCGGACAAGGCACAGCCAGAAAGCACGCCAAAGAACAATCGCGTCCAGCGGCTGTAAGACGATCTCTGGGTGCGAGTCGCCTGAATTAAGCGCTGGCTTGCGCACGCTGCCGGCGATGACTTGAACTCCCTTGCGCCGCAATTCCTCGATCTCGTCGAGTACGTAGGGTTCGATGGCCGTGGGGAATAGATTTGCGAGATAGGCAATCGTCAGCATATTGAAAATCCCAGGGCTCTTCGTCGTTGCGCGGCAAGCATGCCCGCCAGACTAAAGAGCAGTCCGTTTACAAACTGGTAACTCATTACGACCATCGCTGCGTTGACCCAATAAACCGCCAGAAGAATGGGCCAAAGGCGATGAAAATCGCGATCAAGAAAGCTGTGCTCCTCGCCGACAGGAATGGCTCCTCGCCCCAGCTTCCACATTTCCCACATCAGCCAGACATAGAGGGCGAGGCCAATGACGCCGTGTTCCACGAGCAACTCAAGATAGGTGTTATGCGGATACAAAACCTTTTCGTGGTAGCCGATAACGTGGCGGGGCAGCTCGGCGGGCATCTGATGAAATCCCCACCCAGTCAGCGGCCGTTCCAGAAACATCTCCCAGCCGCCGGCATACATGGCTTCGCGGTAGTCGATCGGTCCCGGCTCCTCGAACCTGTCGGTCAGAACGCCTCCAAAGTCATGGCAGCTCAGAGCGAACCCAATCGTGACTGCGGAGATCGCAGTCACGCCGATGCAAGTTCTCTTCAACATTCGATTTCCCGTGCGAAATATCAAAGCGATCACGGCAGCGGCAAATGTGAACCAGACGGTGCGCGTCATCGTCGCGAGGATGGCGACGGGGATGGACGCAAGGAGCAGAACGATCTTGAATCCGCGCAAGCTATCCCGGCGAAAAGCGTGCAGCACCAGCATGCCGAGGATGCTCAACGAAACGCCGTTCGCAACCGCCTGCAAGAGGGGGCCACGCGCCCGCTCAGGTTGAAAGCCCAGGCTCTCGTCAAGAATGAATCGGGGAAAAATCAGCGAGCGCATCCCGGCGAGGAATGCAATCGACGTGAAGCTCAGGTAGGCCAGCACCAGTGCGGCGAAGATTTCGAAATGCCGAAATCGCTTCTCCTCGTCGAAGACGAGTCCGGCTAGATGAAATAGTAAAAAGGGAACGATGAACTTTGAAGCAAGCAAGCTCCAGGTCTCGTTCTCGAAGGGTTGCTGCAACGCGCGGCTCACGGTGAGCAAGATGAGCCCCAGCATCGGCAAGGCAATGCGTTCCAAAGGGACGATTCGTCGGCGCTGCATCATCGCTCGCGCAAGCACGCCCACAACCAGTAATCCGAGCGCAACGCGGTCGATTTCATAGAAGGCAACATCGGGGTGGCGCAGCAGCATCGCTGTCAGCGCCAGCAGGAACCACAGGGAAGGCCAGGCCATGAGTAGCTGCAAGGGACGGAGAAGGGCCGCGACCGTCCCTGCGGCAAACTTTTCGGTTGGGGCATCGCCATGCTCGACATGTAGTGAAATGGCCATCAGTCTCCGCTCCCGTGAACAACGGCAGACAGAGTGCGCAGCAGAATTCGCAAATCCACTGCCAGGCTCCAATTCCGGATATATTCACGGTCCAGTTCCATCCCCCGCTGGAAAGAGGGATCGCGGCGTGCCGTCACTTGCCACAAGCCGGTGATTCCCGGAATCACATCCAGCCGCGCCAGGTGTTCCACCTCGTAACCTGAAACATCGTCGAGGGGATGCGGTCTGGGACCCACGAGACTCATCTCGCCTTTGAGCACATTCCACAATTGGGGCAGTTCGTCGAGGCTATAGCGTCGCAGGAATCGGCCCAGGCGCGTGATCCGAGGATCGTCGGCCATCTTGAAAGACGGCCCCGACCGCTGGTTTTTCTGGCGAAGTTCATTCTTGAGTTCGTCGGCATTGTTGACCATGCTGCGGAACTTGTAGCAAAGAAATAGCCGACGTTTGAATCCGGCGCGCTGGGCCCGATAGAGAACGGGGCCGGCAGAATCGATCTTGATCAACACTGCGATAACTGCCAGCAAGGGCGAAAGCACGGCAAGAGCCACGCCAGAACCAGCAACATCCATAAGACGCTTGAGAGCCAGCCCGACCGTAGGTAACCGTTCGCCGTGAAGGCGAAGCACCGGAAAGTCGCCAACGCGTTCCAGTTCAGTGACGGCCGCGACGCAGCCGAACAAGTCTGGAACAATTTGTACGTCCAGATGTAACTGCCGGGCTTCGTGCAGGACCTGGAGGGTGACATCTCTGCGCTGCGAAGCGATGATGACCTCATCGACGAACCCGGTGCGCGCGACTCGCGCCATATCGCAAATCCCGCCCAGAACACGCTCTCCACGGGGTTTGTCGTCATCAAGAAACCCAACTACCCTCCGGCCAGAAGTGGGGTCGTTCTCGACATCCGCTGCCAGGCGGCGCCCGACGCTCCCTGCGCCCACGATCAGTACCCTTCGGCCATTGAGCAGGCTGGAATTTCTGGAGCGTTGCTGCGCCGCATAACGTCGCAACAGAAACAGTGCTCCAAAATGTAGCGTGCCCGCGCAGCAGATCAAGGCACTGGTGGGCCAAGCCGTTTGCAGTCCATAGGCGACGGCCAGCAAAGCAGTCGCCCACAGCACCGACTTGAGCAGGATGCGGGACTGGCTCTTCAACGCGTTGGTTCCGGCAGGAACTTCCTCGCAGTGCGTCAGAAGTGTGATCAGAGCGGAATGCAAAAGGGCCAGGCCCAGCAGAGACCCGGGCGATCCAGCATCAAAATTGAATACTAAAACGCGAGGAAACAAGGCGCGTAACGGCACGAGTAGCGCACCCAACAGCAGCCAATCCAGGGCGATGAGAGCAAAATCCACCGCCATCGATCGCAGCTTCCGCGACGCCATGCGTCCCCGCAAGGGACGTGGCAGAGAGAAAGCTACAGCCAATTCCCACTGGCTCTGCTCCCCAGCGAGGCCTGCTGCTTGTTTTTGCACCGACCGCCGTGTGGAATTCGCTCGCGCGGCCGGCTTTTCGCCTGGAATCAGGCGAGCCCACGCGGCTTGCTGCGCTTTCTGTTGGCCGGGATTGAGACATGAAGTGGACACGGGAATCCATGATTGGTTCACAAAGTTGTCTAGAGGCGCCGGTAAAGCCCCTCCGGAACCGGGAAAGTCCGTTCGCTCAAGATGGTGCCGAGTACGCGCACATGCGAAGCCTCCAGCATTTCCTTGACTTTGCGCGCGGTAACGCGACGCGTGCGGTGGGCTGCCAGCACCAGGATGATTCCATCGGCAAATTGCGCCATGGTGGCCGCTTCGATGCGCTCACCGGCGGGCGGGGCTTCGACGATTGAGTATTCGAATTCCCGCCGAAGCTCTGCGAGGAACGATAGAAGAGAAGAGGCCGAACCCAGGCCGAAATCCAGCCCTGAACGCGGCACAAGCCACAGATTGTCGCGAACCCGGGTGGCGATCCGCTGCAGAGGCCTGAGGTTTTCTCTGGAAGATGGTTCGGTGCACTGATCAGAATTCACCAGGAGCCGTGAGTTGGCACTGAGTACGGCGATGCTGCTTGCAGTCTCTCTGGCCAAAGCCTCGCCAACTCGCCGGCAAATGGTGCGCACGCCGGTATCTGCTTCAATCGGGCTGAACACGACTTGACGCACAGAGCGCGGAGCGCCAGCGAGAAATACTTGCCGAACCAGGCCACGAATCTGGGCGCGTGCATAACTATCGGCGTTCCACGCTGACGTACGTTGCGGACTGATGACTTCCGCTCTTAGTTCACCGGCGCTCGAAGCATCCGGTGCTTCGACCGAGTTCAGAACGTCCACTTCCGCGGTACTCACTCCCATGCCATTGCTTCTCATGCCGAGAGGCTCCCTCTCTTGGTTTTCGGTAGCGACGCCAGCACTGGAGCATTCAGGCAGGCGAGTACATCCTCTGGACTTCGGAATGCCGAATCGAAGTAATCGGCGGCGAAGGCGGCGCCCGTTCCTGAAGCTCCCGCAGCAACGATGCCAACCGCCACAATCATCCAGGCGGACCACAGCGGCAGCGCGGGCGCGACTGGCTGCTGCGCGATCGCTACATCGACAATGCCTCGTTGATCCAGGGCATCATCCACGCGCGCCTGCTCTTCCTTTTTCACATAGAGGAGATAGGTTTCCTCGGCGGCCTTCTCGCTGCTGAGCAAATCATCCTGTGTGATGGCGTCTTCGCCGAGCTGGCGAGCCATCTGTTGGTAAGCCAGCTTCTGGCCTGCCGTGGCCGCGGCGCGGGCTTGCAGGCTGCTCAACTGAATCTGGGCCTGCTGCAATTCAGCCTTCGCCCACTCGTAATGCGAATTCCTGTCGGTAGTTTCGTCGCGCAGAGGGAGCGAGTTCTCTTTAGCGATTGCCGCCTCCGCTTGCGCGATTTGCTGGTCGACTTCCTGCACCAAACGATGGGACGGTTCGAACTTCGTGAGTAGCTGAGTCCGCTTCTCTTGCAGGTCGAGCAAATTTGCCTTGAGCGCGCGCTGCAGCTCCGGATTGTCTGCAATTCGAACCTGGGTGGTCGTTCGCTCCGGCAGCTTCGCCAAGAGAGACTGCAGGTCATTCACGCGCTCCTGCGTCTCCATAATGTCGACTCGAGCTTGCCGGTAGCTCGCGTCGGCATCGCTCAGTTTCTGCAGCGTCAGGTCGCGCTGTTGCGCAGCGGAAATGACGCCACGCCGGGCCGTGAATTGGAGAAGGCTCCCTTTGGCCTCCTCGAGTTGCCGCCGCGACTCATCGCGCTGCTGGTCAAAGAAGCGGACTTCGCCGCTCGGCCTGTGCACGACTGTGTGCTTCTCGATGTAAGCATTTGCCATCGACTGCAAAACCCGGGCTGACAGTTGCGGATCGTCAGAGGTGTAACTGATGTTGATCAGGTTGGTCTTCTTTACCGGTTCGACTCGAATCTTCTTGGCCAGTCGCCGTGTGGCACGCTCTACCCGCTCGGCATGGCCCTCGTTAAGACGCAGAAAGTGAAACCAATCGCGTCCACCGAGGTTGTTCTTCTCCACCACCTTGCGCAGCACCTCTTCATCGCGCAGAAGTTCGACCTCTGAATTCAGTTCTTCTTCCGTCACAGCCATCCGAGTTACGTCGAGCGGAGCATTCTCCTGCGCGCTGGCTGGAGCATCAGCGCGTCCGCGACGCACCAGAACCTTCAAGTTGGCTTCATACCTCCCACCTACCAGCGCATAGAGAAATGTGGCTGCCAAAACCACTCCTGAAACGCAGACGAAGACCTTCTTCCGACGAAATAACACCATTGCCAATTCCCGCAACGTTGGCGCCGGGAGTTGTGTTTCGCTGCGAATTAGGCCTTCGTCTGCCATACGAGTGGGGGAGGATGTCTCTAGAATTGGGTTGAATTCATGTACATGCTTACTGAGGGCCTTGTCAGGAAGCGTGCGATTTTCGAGATCTCGTTTTGGGGGACGAACACGAGATCTCCGGGCCGAAGATGCGCGTCTTCTTTCAAGCTGGGTGTTCTAAGCATCTTCTTCAGATTGAGCAGGCGCGTTTCTACCAGATCGTCATTGACCCTGCGGAAGAGCACCACCTGGGAATGCTTGGCCTGTTGTGTCAAGCCTCCGGCGATCTGCACCGCCTCGGCGACTGTCGTATCCGAGCGCAACTCGTATTTGCCCGGGTGACCAACCTCGCCGCCCACGATGAAGTAAGGCCGCTCGAAATCCTTCAACACGACTGCCACCTGCGGATCGTGCAGGTAGCCTTGATACGCCTTGTCAATGGCTGCGGTGAACTGTGCCAGGTTCAGCCCTTCCACTTGCACCATGCCGGCGTCTTTCAGCATCACGTAGCCGTCCGGCTGGACGGTCAAGGTCTGGTTGAACTCGGGAGCAACTGTGAAACTGATTTCCAGCACGTCGCTGGAGCGAAGCCGGTAGAGCGGATGGCGCTCTCCTCCGAGCGGGAGGTTTCCCACGCCATCCGCACTTCCGGTTTTTGCGGCCGATACACCACTGCCTCCCCTTCCGCCCCCGGTTAGGTCGGACTGGGAAGTTCCTTGGTTTTCGCTTGGGTTCTGTATCCCTCCCTGCGCGACAGCGGTCGACCAACAAAGCACAACCATCACCGTAAAGGCCAGGAATCCTGCGAATATCGCCAGCGGCTTCATCTTTGAAATCAATCCGTCCAGTTTCCCTGCCATTCGTAATGCTCAGTGCGCAAGTTAGGACCATTGGCCGATATCGGCAAGACATAAGAAGTGCTGTCCACGAAAGTGGACAACGCCGCAGGGCGTCGTTGACGCGCGGCAAATGCGGAATCAATTCGCCAATCGCGGGTGTCTCGCGAATTGCCCCGAAGTTACGCAGGCCTGCAGGATTTGGCTTGCATACCCACTTTTGGCGTACCCACAAAAGTGGACTTGCGTGTTTGGGGTATCACAGAGGCTGATGCAAAGAAATTTCCTCGTGGAAACAAAGGCGAGAATAATGTCCGGAAACATGGGTGAAGTTCTTTACTCAGACTTCAAGCCGAAAGCTATAACGACCAAGAATTCCACATCCCCACAGTGGCTCCCATAGCTGCGCCAGGCTCTGGATCAAAAATTCCCAAATTGAAAGCGCTGCAAACATTTTTTCAAGCAGTTTCCTTGTGGAACGATCCAGCGCGTCCCTACAATCGCAACATTCTCTGGCTTGGTGTTCGGGAGAGCTTTATGAATCGTTCGTCCCCGGCCGCTACGGACGCGATCAGTGTTCTTGTCGCGGATTCGAACCGCATGCAGGCGCAGTTGTTAACCGGCGCGCTGCGCCGCCATCCCGAGTTTCAGGTCGCTACCTGCCGCATGGATACGATTTCCATTCTGCAGGCGGTAACCAGCGGCTCGCCGAAAGTCGCGCTTCTGTCGCTGAGTTCGCCGGCCACTGTCGTCGATAGTGTGATGATCCTGCGGCGTTTTCATCTGTCGCACCCGGAAACAGCCAAGGTGTTGCTCGTGGATTCCTGCGACAAGGAACTGGTGGTGAGCGCATTCCGCTCCGGCGCGCGCGGCATTTTCACCATCACGGATTCCAATCTGCGGTTGCTGTGCAAGTGCCTGCTGCGCGTCGCGGCGGGGCAGATCTGGGCCAATACCGAGCAGCTGAACCATGTGATGGACCTGGTCTCGGAGGTTCCGTCGCTGCGGGTCTTGAACGCGCGCGGCTCTTCGCTGCTGACGCCGCGCGAGGAGCAGGTCGTCGCCCTCGTGGCCGAAGGCTTGGGAAATCGCCAGATCGCCCGCGAACTCAACCTCAGCGAGCACACGATCAAGAAATATCTCTTTCGAATATTTGAAAAGCTGGGCGTCTCCTCGCGCGTGGAACTGGTGCTCTACGCCGTGAACAACGGAGATCCACGTCCGGCCGAGTGGCTGGCCGGAGGCTAACCGTTGTGCTCAAAACGTCTTGACAAATAACTCGGAATCCGATATATTGCTATCCGAGTCATGAGCGACGACATTTCCAGCTTCCTGCCGCTTTCTCCGGCTGCCTTGCATATTCTGCTATCGCTTGCCGGCGACGACCTGCATGGCTACGGCATCATGCAGGAAGTGGCACGCCAATCCGATGGAAAATACAAGCTGGGTCCGGGCACGCTCTATGACAATTTGCAGAAGCTCATTCGCCAGAGACTTGTGCAAGAAATGGGCCGCCGGAAGGATGACGAAGATCCGCGCCGCCGCTACTACCGGCTGACTTTGGTGGGACACGGAGTGCTGGCAGCAGAAACTAGGCGTCTGGCCGGCGTTGTGCGGGAGGCGCGCCGGCGCCTCCAGATTCCGACGTCCTCGGAGTTGAAACCCAGGAGGGCCTGATGCTTCGGCTTCTCTACCGCACTCAGCTCGCATTGCATCCGCCTGCTTTTCGCAAGCGATTCGCGGACGAGATGCTCTCAATTTTCGATCGCCCCGGCGAGTGGTCAGCAAAACTGCAGCTGCTCGCGGATGGATTCCTGTCGTTAGTACGCCAGTGGGCATTGCGTCCTGAGTTCTGGTACGAACACTCTTCAGCCATACCAACCCAGCCAGCATCCGATGGTATTCCCTCATTCTTCGTTCTCGATTCCTTTCGTCCCAGGCCCTCCGCTCTGATTCATGGCCTGGTTGTATCGATGGCAGTGTTTTGCCTGACATGCTTTGCCATCCGATACAGCTCAATTCACATCCTTCACCTGCACATTCCGAGAGTGCTCTGGGAAGAGCAATCATCGATTCAACCGAGCGTCAGCCCCAGCGAACTTCGCGGCAAGGTAGAGTCCCCAGGAAAGGCAGGCTCACTTCCCACTCCAGCTCCGGCCATACCCGCTGCGATATCTTCACATTCGCCTTCGGCTGTGCAGGCCAAGGCAAGCGCAACGGTTCTGGCGATGGACGGAACGAAGCCTCAGTCTCAAATCACTGCTGGCTCCAGCGGGCTCGTGACCGTTACGGCAATACAGCAGAGTCAAACGCAACTTTACGCGGGGGTCTACATCTGTCATTCGCCTGATGTCACCATCGCAATCACCACGGATCATGGCTCCCTCATGATGAAAGTCGGCGGGCAGCCTAAGCGCGCTCTCGCGCCCGTTTCATCCACTCGCTGTCTGATCGTCGATGTGGAAGACAGCTGGATCGAATTCGACCGGGACAACACGGGCACGATTCGTCGATTGCGGTTCTTTCAGGATGGCAGGCTCCTCACCGCGGAACGCCGCTGATCGCATTCGCGAGCTCGAACTGCGCCTCATTTGAAAACTCGGCATGCCCCCTGTATAACTTGGGGACAAGCTTGTCCGACGCCGCTTCCAACCCGCCATCTGCGCGCAAGCCGCGCCGCTGGACGATCTTTGCGTCCGGTTTCCTCCTGATCGCGCTGGCCATCGTGGTGATCTATACGGGTCGCGGCGCTTTCTTCAGTCCGTTGGCATTGGTTGTTGTAGCTGCGATCGGGCTGGCGGCGTTGTTGCTTCAACTGCGTCTGCGAACGGACATCGGAACTCCCGTACGCTCTCCGCTCTGGTTGCATGTCGTGGGACTTGCAGGCGCGGTGGTGGCCGTCTTTGCCGATATTCTTCGTCTAAGCCCAGGCGTGACGCTCGTTGCAGCCCTGGTCGCGGTGGTTTGCTTCGCTGCCAGCGGGATTGTAGTGCTTCATGCTCTGCGAAAAGTGAAACGGTAGTCGAGTTATAGATCTAGCGCTTGAATTCGACAGCGACAGTCGTCTCTACGATCGCGGGCTCGCCATTGATGCGATACGGCTCAAACTTCCACCAGCGCAATGCATTCATGGCGGAGCGCGCCAGCACATCGGGGCCATTCAAGGCGTGCATACTGACAACCGATCCGTCGCGGCCGACCACAATATCGATGGCTATCGTGCCTTCGAGTTTTTCCGCGCGCGCCTCCGCTGGATAAGTCGGTTCAACCCGATGTGTGATGAGCTTGGCCATCACTTCGGGCGCGACCTGCGCCTGCGGCTTCTCCGCGGATGCGGTGTCGGTTGCCTTAACTCCGGATTCCAGTTCCTCCCAGCCCCGATTCCAGCGCCACCAGAAAACTGCGACGGCGATGGCCGCAATAAGCAGAAACAGAGTCAAGCCGGCGCCGGGAAATTTTTTCTTGGGTTTGGTTTTCGAGACGGCGACCGTCGATCGGGGCTTTGGCGCGTGTGCGGCGTCGAGACTCTTCTTTTCCATGGCAGGCAACGGCGGCGCCGTATCGCTTTCCGCCTTAGCTGTTTTCGCCCATTCTCGAATGGCGGCTCGCTGCTCGGCAGAAAGCCCGACAAATTCCATACCACATTGCAGCTTGCCTTGAAAGCGCACGGTTGCGCGGGTGCGCAACGCATCGGCAATTCGCGGAAGCCGGAGTTCGATTCCTACGGATTCGCCCGGAATAAGCTCCCCTGCCAGAACGGCGGCAAGACCGCGCTCGCCAACGTTCAACGACCGTCCCGGCAGCGTGTCTGAAAGGCCGGAGCGTTGGACGGTGACATCCAGTGGAGCCTGCACGGTGAAGCGCGGCACGCGGCGCCGCGAAGGGCCTGTCCACTCCCGAGTTTGTACTCCTGTGGCCATCGAATAGGAAAGAGCGCCGCATCAGCAGGCCAGACACGAGGCTCAACGAGGTTCGGCCCCACGACGCAGCTCTACAATCTCACTTCCGTGCGCGAACAGCGCGATACTTGCCATGCCGATAAACAATCCGTGCTCGACGACGCCCGGCATCTCGCTCAGCTCTCGGGCCAGCAGGTCGGCATCGCGGATCTGGCCAAAGCGGCAATCGAGGATGTGATTGTTCTCGTCGGTCAGATACGGCGTTCCGTCAGAGTTGGCTCGCACTTCCACGCTGGCGCCGAGCGCCGTAATACGCTTAGCCACCAGTGCCTGCGCGAACTTGATCACTTCCACCGGCAAGGGAAATTTTCCCAAGGTCTGCACCTGCTTGGTCGCGTCGGCCACGACAATCATCTTCTTGGTTGCCGAGGCGACGATCTTCTCGCGCAGCATGGCTCCGCCGCCGCCCTTGATGAGACGCAGTTGCGGATCGACCTCGTCAGCCCCGTCGACCGTCACATCGATCTCCAGGCATTCATCGAGTGTGGTCAGCGGAATGCCCAGGCTCGCGGCCAGCTCCCCCGAGCGCACGGAAGTCGGGATCCCGCGAATCTTCAAGCCTTCCTTGACGCGCTCCGCCAGCAGCTTGATGAAATAAGCCGCGGTTGAACCCGTACCGAGGCCGACGACCTGGCCGTCGGCGATGAACTCCAGGCTGGCGCGGGCTGCAGCTTCTTTTTCCTGATCATTTGCCATATCTTGTGCAAGAACGGCACTTCAGCGGCAGGCTTCGATGCCAAGAAAGCCTGCGCTCTCTACCCCAAACTCTTCTGGATAAAAATCAAATACCCGGCCAGGGCCAGGCCGAACAAAACTGTCAATATAGTGACAAGGTCGAGCACAAATCCGGCTGGTTCAAAGTTCCCGGAATCCAGCTGCACGCGCGTCTTGCGATAGCGCACCAGCCCTGCGATCACCAGCACGACTCCGGCCACAATCGAGAACGCGCCCAGCCAGACCGAGAGGCCGCCCGAACGCAAAGTATGTCCCTGTAGCGCCGTCAGTTGGCGGATGGCGATCGAAAAGCGCCCGATTGCAAAACCGAAGACGACGATTGCGGTGCCGGTACGCACCCAAGCCAGAAATGTCCGCTCATTAGCGAGATGGTCGCGGGCGCGGTTGGGGTTATCGGCCAGAGGTCCTCCGAGTGCCCCAGCATTATTCCACAGCTTTCGCGATCAGCGCTCCGGCACCCGCGAGATTCTTGATCAGTTCCGCAGGCACGCCATGGCGACTCTGCAGATACTCCGGATCGTTGTAAGTGACCGTCACCTTCCCGGCAGCATCTTCGGCCACCAGAGCTTTCAGCGGCAAGTCGATGGCCAAAGTCGGCGCCGCGACCATCAACGGGGTGCCGCCCTTCGGACTGCCAAAAATCAGCACCTTGGTCGCGGGCATCTTCAACCCGGCCTTCTCCGCCTCGCCCGAATGGTCGATGAGGGCGAAGATTTGCATGCCCTTGTTTTTGAAGCCGCGCTGAGGCGCTCAATCGTTTCGTCGACGGAATGATTGCTGTGGAGTACGACGAATCCATTCTCGCGAGCCACATCCCCCTCCTGAATCTTGCCGCCCGGATCGAGACATTTTACCCGCCGTGGCGTGGCGAGCTGGGCCGATTCCCCTGTGATATTGTTTTGCCTCATGCACCGCTCACGCGTCGGGTGCCATTATTCAGAAGGAGAAGAGGATGGCTTCGCTCTCAGACGCTTTGGTTCAGCAATTATTGCAAGGGAGATACATCGGCACGCTGGCGACCGAGAGCCCGAACGGCTCCATTCACATGGTGGCAGTTTGGTTCCATTTCGAGGGGACAAAGATTTTCGTGGCTACATCATCGCGCAGTCGCAAAGCACGAAACCTGAAAACGGGTTCGAAGATTTCGCTGATGATCGATTCGCGCGATCCGTCGGCGTCGTTCGGAGCGACCATCGCCGGCACCGCAGAAATTCTGAACGGAGATGCGGCGCAAAAGAGAAACGCCCAGGTCCATCACAAATATCTGAGCCCCGCGGCGCTCGCCGACCCGCGAGTCGGCCCAGTCTTCGCGGTGTGGGACGATATCGCTATCCAGATCACGCCAGCATCGGTGATTGCCTGGGACATGCGCGTGCTCGACCAACAGGTTCTAGGCAGCGCCTTCGAACAGAATCCGTCGTACCTGCTGCCATTAGAGCGCTGATCTCATCCGTTGTGTTGTTCCCTGTGATCTCGTCCTCTGTGCTCCTCTGTGCCCTCTGTGGTAAATGCTCTTCGAATTTTCTGGAGTCTGCCCGTGCGCTCGGCGATATCTGCGGCGTGGTTTACACTGAGCCGGGAAAAAAGACATGAAGAACACACGCCGCGTCTCCATCGCAACGTTGTTAGCAGCCCTATTCGCACTTTCCATTTCTTCCCCAAGCCACGCTCAAACCGAAAACCAGCCGTCGCCCGAGAACCTGCAAGCGCGCCGCGAATTTCAGGACATGAAATTCGGCATGTTCATTCACTGGGGTGTCTACAGCGTTCTGGGCGACGGAGAGTGGGTCTTCCACAACCGCAAGCTAAAGGTCGACGAATACAACCGCCTGCCTTCGTTTTTCGATCCCGAGAAGTTCGACGCGAAAGCCTGGGTCGCGCTCGCGAAATCCGCAGGCATGAAATACATCACCATCACGTCCCGCCATCACGACGGCTTCGCGATGTTCGATTCAAAAGTCTCCGACTGGAACATAGTTGCGCGCACTCCCTACAAAAAAGACCCGCTGAAGATGCTGGCCGACGAGTGCCACCGCCAGGGCATCAAGCTGTTTTTCTATTATTCGCAACTCGACTGGCACAATCCCGACTACTTTCCGCGCGGCCAGACCAACTGGGACAACGGACGCCCCGACCACGGCGACTTCAACCGCTATCTCGACGAGTACATGGACGGCCAACTCACCGAGCTGCTCACGAATTACGGTGCTATCGGCGGCATCTGGTTCGACGGCATGTGGGACAAACCCAACGCGGACTGGCATCTCGACAAAACCTACGCGCTGATCCACAAGCTGCAGCCGCCAGCGCTGATTATTCCGAATCACCACCAGACGCCGCGCCCAGGCGAAGATGTGCAGACGTTCGAACGCGATCTCCCCGGCAAAAACACCGCGGGATTCAACACCACCTACGTCAGCACTCAGCTGCCTTTAGAAAGTTCCGACACGCTGAACGACAACTGGGGTTTCAACATCGGCGACAGCAACTACAAGAGCGCGGAAGAAGTCGAGCGCAGGCTCGTGCGCGCAGCTGGAAACAACTCGAATCTGCTGATGAACATCGGCCCGTATCCGAACGGAGAGATCGATCCGCAATTCGTCTCGCGGCTACATGCGGTCGGCGAGTGGATGTCAAAGTACGGAGAGTCGATCTACGGCACGCGCGGCGGACCGATGCCGCCCGGCGATTGGGGCGTCACAACGCACAAAGACGATAAGATCTACGTGCACGTGCTCAATTGGGGCTCACCACTGCTGGCGCTCGGTCCGATCAACGGCAAAATTTCTGGAGCCCAGTCGCTCATCGATGGAGTGAAGATCGATTTCACGCAAAGTGCAGAAGGTGTTGTCCTGAAAGTTCCGGAACCCAGGAAAGATGAGACGGATCGGGTGATCGTGCTGACTGTGAACTCTGGAAAATGATCGCACGGATATGGAGGGGCCGACGCCCTCGTCCGCCCAGGTAGCGCCAAGAACCATGAGTCGAGAGTTGTCGCGCTCCCTCCCCGGACGAGGCGTCCGGGGCTCCATGGTCCGGACTAGGGCTTTTGCCCCTTCTCATTCTCCTCATACGGCTTGAGATGTGGAAAGAACGGCGTCACTTCGAACGGCCGCTTCTCCGCAGCCGTGACTGGAGACGCAGGCTTAGCCTTGAGCATCTCGATGCGGTCGGACCAGGGATCGACTTTGATCCGCGAGCCAAGAGGCAGCGCGGCGATCTGGTCGGTGCGATCCATATGCAGGAGCTTTGGAGCGTGGGCCAGAGACTGCATTCCGATGAGATGGCTGCTGGCAAAATCGTTGCTGAATCGCCCATGCAGCAGATTCGGGAGTTGAGGAGCGCGGGCCTCCATGGCCTGCAGAAAAAGCGCCGCATTCGCAATCTGGTCTTTGTAGGGCGAACTGGAAAACAGCTCCAGTCCCTTCTTGTCGGCAGCGGCTTCCTGCGCCGGATCGAAGCGAAAACTGAACTTGGAAAAAATTTCCAGATCCGAGAAGGGAACCGTGAATTCCGACAAGTACTGCGCGCCAACAGAATGACCCAGGAGAATGTGAGCCAGTTCGTGCGACAGCACAGCCGCCAGCGACGCTTCGTCCTCGAGAACGTCAAGCAGGCCGCGGCTCACGACGATCGTTCGACCCACCACGAATGACTCGAGCGGGGTCGTGAGCAGGACGCGGCAGCGAATGCCTGCAGTATCGAGCGAATTCGTGATGAGCAGATTGCTGACGACCTGTTCGAGGATGCGGTCGACCGGTCCGTCAGGCGCCATCAGTCCGGCGACTTGCAACCGCTCGACGACATCGTCTTCCGCCGTATAGGTAGATTTGCCGAGTGTGTTTTCCGGGCTCACATCCTGCGAAGCCTCATGCCGCTTCGGATCAAACCAGATGGGATTATCGGTCAGAGGCTTGGCGTACTCGCGATGATCTCCCGCGTGCTGCACGTCGTAGCCCCAGATACGTGTTTGCGCCTTGAACCAAAGGCCCTTGCTGGAAGGATCATGCGGATCAGATTCCTCGGTATAAACCAGGGCGGGCAGCCACACGATGCGCGGGGAACTCAGGCGCCAGCTGTCGAAGTGAAACGAGCGCTTCGCGTATTTCCTGGCGACGTAGGTTCCGGTGAAGCGGACAACGTTGTAGTCCTGATCTTCCACCCAGATTCGCCCGACGAATCCGCGATTAGAAGTATTCTCGCGCGGCCTCACGTTGATGACGGCGCAGTGAACGTCTCCAAGCGTCTCCATGCGAACAAAATCAAAGGTGTAGTTCGTTTTGTCGAAGTGATTGAGGTCAGGAAAAACGGCCTGAGCGAAGCCTCCAGCGGCGAAGGCCTCCGCGTTTCGGGGAGATTTTTTCTCTCCCCCGTCTTTCGAGCGCTCCGGCTTTTCAAATTCCTCATCAGAGAAAGAGTTGCCGGTCAGATCGAGGCGGCTCAAGAAATAATCATCCGACTTAGGAGAGGTCTGCAGCTTGGCGTCGGGTTTTTCTTCCTGCACGTAGGTTTCGACGACCGGCTTAAAGAAGCGCAGCAGGTCGGCAAGACGCCGTTCGTGCTGAATTGCGAGATCAACGAATGTATCGAAGTTGATTGAACTCTTTGGGGACGGGGGCGCGAGCATTGGGTCGAGCGGGGGTGGGGGAGCAAGCATCGGGTCAAGCGGGGGTAGAGTGCCGTTTGCATTTTGCGCAGCGGACGAACCCATCATGATCGCCGCAACCAGTGCCGCGCAAAGCCAGCCGGATATCCGCCCGATACTCATAAACATCAAGTCTATCGTCGGCACAATCGTGACGTCGGCCAAGAATGCCACACCAGCTGGCTTTGGTAACCAGCGGTTACTTCGACGTTGGCGCAGGTTGAGGGGATGCTTTCGCAGGTGCCTGGGCCGGCGTTTGCGAGGGCGCGGGTTTATCGGACTTGCCCATATCGACCCAGACTTGATTGGTTTGCCCGTTCGCGTCGGTAGTAACGATCGTCGATTGCTGACGGGCGACGCCGTTCGCATCGGTTCGCACGATGTCGATTGCCTGTTGCGTCACTTGCAATCCGGCTGAGGGATCACCTGGGTTCGGCCGTGCGGTCTGGCGGACGGTGCTTTGCTGGCCGTTGGCGGAAGTTTTTTGTACGGTGCTCTCGCGTTGCACGAGGCGCAGGCCTTCATCGCCCGCTTGTCCCGGAACATTTGTCGAATAGGTTTCGGTCGTGCCGCGCTTCTCTCCGCCTCCAGCATCGCTTTGATGCGTCACGGTTCGCTCGATCAGAGCGAGCTTCCCATCCGAGTCCGGGCGCAACACCCGTTCTTCTTTGCTGCTGGCCTGAGCGCCGTTCGGAGTCGTCGTGCTCTCGCGAACTTCGCTGAGCGCGAAGTGACCGGCGCCATCCGACAAACTGGTCGATTTCTTGTAATTCACTATGCCGCCGTCGCCTTTGCTTTCGCGCTCGTCGACTTGCACGCTGGCAGCGAGGCCGCCGCTGCCATCCGGAGAAAATATCGTCGTCTTCGTATCGCGCACGCCGGGGCTAAGCTGCTTCGAATCCGAAAGCTCGCGCTGCACGACCTGCAGCTTGCCATCCGCGTCGGGATTCGAAGTTGTCCGGACAATTTTCTTCCCGCCGTCAGGCAGACTGCGCGTTTCTTCCTGCTGCTCTTGAACTAGAATCCGCTGGCCATCAGGCCCTCTGCCGAAGGTACGCACCGTGTTGCGAACAGTTGTGTCGTTGACTCGCACAGACTGGTTCTCAATATCTTGATACGGAACGTAGCGTCCATCAGGGCCGAGTGTCTGAGTCGAGGTGCGATCCGTGCTTCGCCCGTCGGACTCTTTGTGCGATTCGGTCGTGCGGGTGCGATTCGTGCTGCCGCTTACGTCGCCCTGCTCGCTTGTCGCGGTCCAGGATTTGTTTCCGGAGCTGTCCTGAGCGAACCCGAGCTGGCCGGCGGCCCCGATTACAAGCGCGCCTAGGAATGCACTTTTCGCGAATCTGCCTGGAACCATGACAGGAATATTCTAATGCTCATTTTCCGGCGTTCCTCGAGATTTTCGCAGGGCTCGGCCGCACTCAAGCGGATTACTGCCGCTGCGGCGCTGTAACGCGCCCAATCCCGGCGGGCTAAGATGCCTTTGGTCCTAAGTTTGTACACCTCAGTTTGTCCACCTCGGGTTACTCGCGCAGGTTTGTCCATCCCGTGCGGGAGACCCAGACTGGGCAACGAATCGGGCAAGATTTGGCCGCCGGCTCGTTCGTTATGGGTGCTACCTTAAGTGCAGACAATTGACGACGCCGGAATTCGAATATGCATCGATCCCGCCTCCTTCTTGCCCTCACGGCCAGCTGCTTCATCGCTACTGCTGCGCTGCTCCTGGTTTCCTGCCAGGTTTATCCCGTCCACGCGGGGCAGGATGCGCAGCGATCGGGGTCCCCGCAGGAAAGCGCGCTGGTCATTGAGAACGAGTCGGAATTGCTCGACACCTACCCTGGCGCACGCTACGAGCTGAACTTCCACGCCCGCGGCGGCGTTCCGACTCTGCACTGGAAGCTCGAAAGGGGAGCCGTACCTGAAGGGCTGAGGCTTGAGGAGGGTGGCCTGCTCGATGGCTCGCCGGGGCGCGCGGGCGAATTCCAATTCACGATTTCTGTGACAGACTCGGGAAAACCGCAGCAATCGGTGCAGAAGCAGTTTTTTCTCCGGGTGCGGTCGGCGATGACGTTGATCTGGAAAGCGGCCGCTCACGTGGCAACGAACCGCATCGAGGGCAGCGTAGAAGTGGCCAATACGACTCCCGACGATATCGATCTGACTTTCATTTGCCTTGCTGTTGCGGCGGCCAACGGGCGGGCCACCGCTATCGGTTACCAGCACTTCGTCCTGTCCAGGAGCTCGACCAAAGAATTGCCCTTCGGCGAGAGCCTGCCCAGCGGCGCATACGTAATCCATGCGGATGCGATCGGCGAGGTCGCGCCCAAGAACCTGATCTACCGCGAACGATTACAAACTCCGGGCGCCCTGCAGGTGCAGGTCGGGCCGTAGAGAAGCGCGGTCGGCGGAATATCAGACGAAATTTTTTTCATATCAAATCCCGCAAGATATTGAGCTTCAAGGGATTCCACGGTTTCTGGACATGAGCGTGGCTCGCAAAATATTGAGGGCCTTGGTGTTGCACCTAAAAATATTGAAAAAGAACAAGTTGCCGAGTGGGGTTAGACCTCGGCGTCCACCTTATGCGGCTGCCTGATCATCTGCTGCCGAGGCTGTGGAAGACAAGGACAAGCGTCACATAGGGGCTGTGGATTTCAGTACGTGGAAGCATGCCGCACCGTCTATCATTCCCTCGGGCTGGATTCACTTCGGCGCTTGCGACGTGGATTTATTCTTATGCCGCTGCAACGGCTGGTTCTTGAGAAGTGCAGCGTCCCTAAGCCGGCACTCGGTTGGACCAGGAATTTCGCGGCTGGAGGCGGCAGGGGCTAAAGCCCCCACGTGATTTCCGTCCTGTACGCCGGGCTGAAGCCCGGCTCTTCCACAAAACGCCAAGTCATCGCAATTTGTGGTACACGGTGGTCACATTGACTTCGCTTAACGATTTCTGAAAAACTAACCGCCGTAACACGTGTTCTCCACTTCATGGAACTGTTACTGAACCTGGCGTGGTTGTTGCTCGCGCTCCCAGCCTACTGGCTGTGGCGTGGCCGTACGTCGACGCGCAAGTTCAGTTCTTCGCAATGCCTGCTCGCTCTTGGCTGCCTGCTCGTCGTACTTTTCCCGGTCGTTTCGGCTACCGATGACCTCCGCGTCATGCGCGCGGAGATGGAAGAATCTCCCGGCAGCAAGCGAAGCCTGCGCCAGGCCAGTACCGATAAGGCACCGCAGTGGACTGCTGGCGTTCACCGATCGGCAGCGATGGCCGTTTCGCCCGCGCCATTCATCGCAGGCGACGGAACCTGGCTGCAACTTTCGAAGCCGACTTTGATTGTTCCTGCAACCCCCGTTCTCGCTCGCGCCGGACGTGCTCCTCCCGTTTCCTTCCTCAGCTAATCACCGTTCAATTGTTCCAGCCCCGCTAGTGAAGGTGTGGGCGGCCAATTGATTAGCAGTTCACTTCCTTTACGGATCCCTTTAGCAGGGAATTTCCACACTCGTAACCGTTCCGCAGAAGAGGCGGAAGCGGTGCCGTCAGGACTTCACGAGCGTTGCTTGCGCTTGGAGACGGCGGGACTTATTCGGAGCGGCGGATGGGCGGAACATTCGGGCAATGGATGGTTACGGCACTGGTCTTCGGAGTAGTGTCTCTCGCATCGTCCCGTCCGGTGATGCAGTCTGAGCCGCAATCGCCGACATCCTCAGTTCCGCAAACGCAAGCATTGCAATCGTCGGTTCCGGCTCAAGTCTGGACCTGGGAAGCCGTTAAGGAACGCTTCGAACTGAATAACCCGACACTGCTCGCGGCGCGGCTGAATATCGACGAATTGAAGGCGCAGGAAATCACCGCTCATCTCCGTCCGAATCCTGATTTCACGCTTTCGGCCGACGGTACACAGATTTCTCCCAGCCACAGCGTGTGGCAGCCCTTTGCCGGAACGTTCGTCTCGCCGGGAGTCAGCTATCTCTTCGAGCGACGGAACAAACGCGGCTTGCGTTATGAAGCCGCCAAACAGGGCACAGCGATCGGAGCGGCGCAGCAATCGGATTCTGAGCGCAACCTGCTTTTTAACCTGCGCAGCGCATTCGTGGGGATTCTGCAGGCAAAGGCCGTTCTGCATCTCGCGCAGGACAATCTCGACTACTACGACAAAATTCTGAGAGTCAGCCGCGACCGTTTCCAGGCGGGCGACATCGCCAGGATCGATCTCGACCGGCTGGAACTGCAGCGCCTGCAGTATGAATCCGATTTGCAATCGGCGCTGGTCAACCTGCGCACGACGAAGATCAATCTGCTGGCTTTGCTCGACGACCGGCGGCCTGTCGATAGCTACGACGTCGATGGCGCCTTTGACTTCGCAGAAGATCTGATCACGCTCGACGACTTCCGAAAAGAGGCGGTCGATGCGCGGCCTGATTTGAAGGCCGCCGTGCTGGCGGTCCAGCAGGCCGAGACGAACTACAAATTGGCGGAAGCGGACGGTTCGACTGATCCAACGGTCGGCGTCTGGTTCACGCACAACGGATCGTTTAACAATCCGGACGCACTGAATACGATCGGCGCCAGCGTCAGCATTCCGTTGCGCATCTTCGATACGAACCAGGGAGAAAAACTGCGCACAAAGATCGATATCAACCGCAACGAAAAGCTGCGGCGCGGGGTTGAAAACCAGGTTTACAGCGACGTCGACTCCGCCTACGCGACGCTCGAAAGCGACATTAATCTTCTAAAGCCCTACAAGCGCCAATACCTCGAGCAGGCGGTGCGCGTCCGCGACACAGTTTTTTTTTCTTATCAGCACGGCGGGGCCTCGCTGCTGGATTTTTTGAATGCCGAAAGCGAGTACCGCACGGTCGAGTTGAGTTACGTGAATCTGGTCGGGTCGTACCTTACGGCGGCGGCGCAGATGAATCTAGCCGTAGGACGTGAGGTCATCCGATGAAAAGTGTTTTTGAGATTTTGAGTTCAGGGGCGCGCCGCGAGCCGTGGTCCGCGCGCCCCTGCGGCACGGAGCACCGAGTCCCCCCCGTTCCGTGCCGGACGCGGAGCCAGGCTGTCTCGCCAGCGGCAGCCTGGACTCCGCTGATCTTGTTGTTAGCCGTGATGTCGTGCGGGCTGGGATGCTCGAAGGAAACTCCGGCGGCGACCAGCAAGCCTCCGGTCACGCTCGATCCTGATCTCTTCGATACCGACCATCCGGAACTGTTCAAGACGGCGAAAGCTGAAACTCGCTCTTTGCCAACTCTGGTGACGGCTAACGGGTCGATTTCTCCGGATGTGAACCGCACCATTCACGTGACCTCGCTTGGCAGTGGGCGCGTTCTGGAACTGAGGGCAAGACTTGGCGACAACGTGGCCAAGGGGCAAACCCTTCTTGTGATTTCGAGTCCGGATCTTTCCGGCGCGTTCTCTGACTATCAGAAAGCGAAGGCGGATGAGGTGCTCGCGCACAAAGCCTTCGATCGCGCGCAGACGCTTTTTGACAAGGGCGCCATCGCGGCTAAGGACCTGGAAGGCGCGCAGGATGCCGAAGACAAGGCCAAGGTCGATGTGGAAACCGCCGATCACCGTGTTCGCTTGCTGGGAGGCGATCCGGCGCATCCGAGCCCGTTGATCGAACTGAAAGCCCCGGTCGCCGGAACCATCGTCGAACAGAACGTGGCTGGTTCTGAAGGCATAAAGAGCCTCGACAACACGCCGAATCTTTTTACGATCGCCAATCTCGCCGAAGTGTGGGCGGTTTGCGATGTGTTTGAGAACGATCTCGGCGAAGTGCACATTGGCGATGCGGCTGAGATTCGGCTGAATGCCTTTCCTGACCGGATCTTCAAAGGCAAGGTCTCCGATATTTCGCGCATACTCGATCCCAACACGCGCTCGGCGAAGGTCCGCATCGTACTGGCCAATGGCGATGGGTCACTGCGCCCCGGTATGTTTGCCGTGGCCACCTTCCGCTCGCGCAAGCTGACGCCGCGAGTCGTGGTTCCCGCCACTGCCATCATGCGCCTGCACGATAAAGACTGGGTCTTCCGCAAAGAAGACGGAAAGCACTTCCGCAAAATTGTCGTGCAGGCCGACGGCCTCGCGCCCGACGGCATGCAAGAGATCCGCGATGGCGTGAAGGCCGGCGACGAATTGGTCACCAACGCGCTCGAATTTTCGACTGAGGTGGCGGAGAAGAAGGAATGATCCGCGGCCTGATCGATTTTGCCCTGCGCAATCGATTGCTGATTCTGGGCGGCGCGCTGGTGCTTTTTGTCTGGGGCATCATTTCCTTTCACGCGCTGCCCATCGAAGCGTATCCCGATGTTGCCGACACATATGCGCAAGTCATCACGCAGTGGCCTGGTCACGCGGCGGAAGAAGTAGAGCAGCAGATCACTGTGCCACTTGAAGTCGAACTGAATGGCGTCGCGCATCTCACGCACTTGCGCTCTGTTTCGTTGATGGGATTGTCGGTCATTACCATCATCTACGACGATGACATCACGACGTTCAATGCACGGCAGGAAGTTCTCGACCGGCTTCAGCTCGTCACGCTGCCGCCGGGAGTTAATCCCGGCATCGGGCCCGACTACAGTCCGACCGGGCAGATCATGTTCTACACGCTCACCAGCACGAATCCGAAGTACGACGTGATGGAGCTGAAGTCGCTCAACGACTGGGTCGTGGTGAACCAGTTGAAATCGGTTCCCAACATCGTCGATGTCAATCCCTTCGGCGGGCCGACGCGCGAATACCAGGTGCAACTCGATCCCGGCAAGCTGGTCTCGTATGGGTTGTCATTGACGCAGATCGAGAATGCGCTGGTCGCCAACAACATCAACGCCGGCGGCGGATTCATTGAGCGCGGTGAGCAGGCGCTCAACGTTCGCGCAGTGGGCTTGATGGAAACCACCGATGACATTGCTGCGACCGTGGTGAAAGTGCAGAACGGAACGCCGGTTCGCGTGCGCGACTTGGGCAGTGTTGTGCAGGCGCCGAAGGTGCGGCTGGGGCAGTTGGGAAAGACGATTCGAAAGGATGATGGAAGCATCATCGATGCCGACGATGTGGTCGAAGGAATCGTTCTCCTCCGCAAAGGGGCGGTTGCCGAAACCACCTTGGCAGCGCTCCACAACAAGATCGACGAACTCAACGGCGCCAACGGGAGGACTGGCTTGTTGCCACAAGGGGTGAAGTTTGTTCCGCATCTCGATCGCAGCGAGTTGATGCATCACACTACGCATACCGTCTTGCGGAATCTTACCGACGGCGTATTGCTGGTTACGCTGATTCTTTTTCTCTTTCTCGGTAATGTGCGCAGCGCGCTGATCGTCGCGGTTACGATTCCTTTCTCGTTGCTCTTCGCGGCGATTCTGCTCGATCTGCGGCAGATTCCCGCAAACCTGCTCTCGCTTGGAGCGCTTGACTTTGGCATGGTGGTGGACGGTTCTGTGGTGATGGTGGAGAACATTCTGCGCCATACCTCCTTTGCTGACCGCAAGAAATCCTTTATGGAAACGATTGCGATCGCGGCGCATGAAGTGCAGCGGCCGGTTTTTTTCGCGCGCGTGATCATTATCGTTTCCTATCTGCCCATTTTTACTTTGCAGCGCGTCGAAGGGCGGTTGTTCAGCCCCATGGCTTGGACTGTCGCGTTTGCACTGCTGGGCGCGCTCGTCTTCGCACTCCTGATTGCGCCCGTGCTTTGCAGCATGATTTTCAGTTCGGAGATCAAAGAGTGGCGCAATCCTGTGCTCGAATGGCTGAACCGCACGTACGCCGCGTCGCTTGACTGGTGTTTCGATCATATGAAGTTCACGCTTGGCATGGGTCTGCTCGCTCTCGCTGTGATGCTGTTCATGGCTACGAGCGGGATCATCGGATCGGAGTTCCTGCCGCATCTTGACGAAGGTGCGATTTGGGTGCGGGGCACGCTTGCGCCCAGCACCGGGCCCACTGCGAGCATGGACATGGCGCGCAAGGCGCGACTCGTGCTGGCTGGTTTTCCTGAGGTGAAGCAAGTTGTGAGCCAGGTTGGCCGGCCCGACGACGGCTCTGATGCCAGCGGCTTCTACAACACGGAGTTCTTCGTCGATTTGCATCCGCGCGATGAATGGCGCGCCGACTTTCACGGCAAGAAAGATGAACTGATCGCCGCGATGGACAATGACCTGCAGCAATTTCCCGGCGTCGACTGGAATTTTTCGCAACCGATTTCCGACAACGTGGAAGAAGCGGTCAGCGGTGTGAAGGGTGAACTTGCTGTGAAACTATTCGGCCGCGACCTGAAGACGCTCGAGCAGAAAGCTGACGAGATGCAGGGTGTCATGGGGCAGGTTCCTGGCGTGGCCGATTTGGGGACATTTCAGGTGCGCGGGCAGCCCAACGTGAATCTTAATGTTGATCGCGCGGCGGCCGATCGATTTGGCATCAATGTCAGCGACATTCAGGATGCGGTCGAAACTGCGGTCGGCGGCAAAGCTGTGAGCCAGATTCTTATCGGCGAGCAGCGTTACGATCTGACCGTGCGTTACCAGCCGGAGTACCGGCATTCGGTTGAGGACATCGGCAATATAAGGCTGGTGGCGCCTTCGGGTGAGCGTGTCTCGCTGGCGCAGCTTTGCAAAATTACTCTCGACGATGGCGCTTCCACGATTTATCGAGAAGGGAACTCACGCTACATCGCCATCAAGTACAGCGTGCGCGGGCGTGACCTTGGCAGCACGGTGCGGCAGGCCATCGATGAAGTCGGACAAAAAGTGAAGCTGCCCGAGGGCTACCACCTCGACTGGACCGGCGAATACGAGAGCCAACAGCGCGCCAACCGCCGGCTGGCGATTATTGTCCCGGTTACGTTGCTGCTGATGTCGTTCATTCTTTATTCCGCATTTAGTTCGTGGAAGTGGGTGTTCCTGATTCTTGCCGTGGTCGCACTTTCACCGCTCGGCGGATTTCTCAGCCTCCTCATCACGGGAACGCATTTCAGCGTTTCGTCGGGCCTTGGCTTTCTGGCGCTGATCGGCGTTTCTGTTGAGATTGGTGTGATCATGGTCGAGTACATCAATCAATTGCGCACGCGCGGCATGCCCGTGCGGGATGCGGCTAAGGAAGGCGCCGCGCTGCGCCTGCGGCCGATCATGATGACGATGCTTGTGGCCACGCTCGGCCTGCTGCCGGCCGCGATGTCGCACGACATCGGTTCCGACTCGCAACGGCCTTTCGCGATTGTGATTGTCGGTGGATTGATCGTGGAATTGCTGGTGAGCGTGATTCTATGGCCGACTCTGTATGTTTTCTGGGCGCGCCCGGGAGATCGCCTGCCGCCGGCGGAGCAGAGCTTTATGGCGGAAGGAGAGCATGTGGATTGAGTTAGTCGTGAGTCCCGAGTCGTGAGTGAAAAGCACTCAGCACTCAGCACTCAGCATTTGGCCGTCAAGGTGAAGCTGGCGTGCACAAAGTTAGTCGCTTTATTGATGAATGTTGGCGAAGACACTTAAGGAAAGAGTGCGGAACAAGGAAGTCGCAGGAGAAGCTCAGAGCTCGCGGCTCGGGACCAACAACAAAGAGAGTTCCGAGGTGGTGTGGGGTCCATTCGTCTCGGCCAGTAGCTCACGTTTGACCCTTGCTCGACCTGCTTTCGCGGCTTCCCTTGCGGGGCTGCTGCGCGCGATCTTCGCTTGGGCTCCGGGCTCACCGCCAACCGGAAAAACCTACCCTACGCCTCGGAACTCTATCCTGCCTTCAACATTTCTTCTCTGTTCGCCTCGACCAGCGCTTTGCTATAGACCCTTGCTTGCCCTCCTTCTTCTCTTGCGAGGAGAAAGTGACTGAGCTTGAGCCCCGGACGCCGCACCAACCGGAAAAACTTAAGAAGCTGTCAAAGAACGATCTTGTTGTACGCTTTCTATTTTTTTCGTCAATGGAAAATGCGTGTCCGTAACTACGCGCAAAATCAATCGAGTGCAGCTGGTTCACAGGCCCATGACCGGATTTAGTGCAGTTCCATCGAGCAATTATGAAGAGAATTAGCGTCCAGCGCGGCTTTTCCTAAGATTCATCGATCTGATGAAGTCCACATTCGGCGTGCGTCAGGCAAGGTTGTCTGTGAAAATCCCGCGCGCTCCGCATCCAGCGAGGGCTTGCAGCTTTTTCTTGTTGTCGAAGACAGTACGGACTACGCCATTGACGAGGCCCCTCCTGCGTGACAGAATCACCCCGCCCGCTCCCCAAACACTTTCTTCCTGAAGCAAAGGAGTTTCCAATGACCCAGCCCAAATCCAACCTCCGGCCAGTTTCTTCTCTGAACCCTAAGCTCGACCATCGTTTGGCCGCATATGTTGCGGTCGCAAGCGCAGCCGGTTTCGGCCTGATGGCAGCCCCGCCGGGGGCTGAGGCAAAGGTCGTTTATACCTCCACGAACGTGCGCATTTTGAGCCAGAGTACGATTGATCTGAACAACGATGGCATTGCAGATTTTCAATTCGTCATCCGCGAATGCGGTTCCCACTCAGACTGCCTGGACGTAAATCCACTGGCCAAGGGCAATGGCATGCGTGGCAAGAATTCAATCGTGAATGCCGGCTTCTTCGGCGTTCCTGTGGGAGCGGGCGAAAACTTCCTCGTCGGAGAAGGAAATGCGAGCTATGGGAATTTCATGGCCTTGGGGGGAGCTTACGGGTCCTATCAATGGTCCGGCGGGCCCTGGGCGAACACGACGAATCGCTATCTCGGCGTAAGGTTCATGATTAGTGGTCAAACTCACTATGGATGGGCGCGACTGAGCGTCAACATGAAGTCCGGACTAATCAAGCTCTCGGGCTATGCCTACGAGACGACCCCGAACAGAACGATTATCGAAGGCCACATCAGCGGACCTGAAATAGCGGAACTTTCACCGGATCGTGTTGTCCCGTTTCAACGACCAGCAAGCCTGGGAGCCCTCGCCCGTGGTGCCGATGGTCTGGACCTGTGGCGCCGCGAAGAGGAACTCTCGCGCTCGGTCTAGTCGGCTCGTCCGCAAGCGCTGTCTAGCTCTCCAGCCCGTTCTTGCAATTCTTCGCAGGAGCGGGCACTCCAAACCGTCACCTCCCCGCGGTTTTCTTCTTTTCTGCCGTTCGCATCCCTCCGCGGCTGCTCTTCGGTCCATGGCCTTGGACAATATCCGCGATGGTCGTATTCTCCAAAATCTTGGCCGCTGCATCGCGCACCGAAAGAAAGACCTGATAGAGCGCACGATGATCGGCGTCTTTGGCGATCAGGCCTCTCAGTTGCTCCGCGTCACCCATCGGGGCCAGCGGCCCGTCGATGAGCCGGATGATATCGCTCAATGGAATCTCGTCGGGATTGCGCCGCAGCCGGTACCCGCCGCGCGCGCCACGGACGCTATCGACGATGCGGGCGTTCTTCAACTCCAAAAGAATTAACTCCAGAAATTTTTCCGGCAGGTCGCTTTCCGCGGCGATTTCCCGGATTTTGATCGCGCCTTGGTTGTGCCGGCGCGCCAGGGTCATCATGGCCTGCAGCGCGTAGAGTCCTTTTTGCGAAATCTTCAATCAGTATTCCTCCCGCCCCGCATGATTGTGCCCCATTTCCGTGCCCTTGCCTAGGAGCACGAAAGGGTCATGCACGGCTAGCTCGGACCGACGCCCGGAGTGACCCTGAACGATAACGAAAACCTTTGCCGCAGACTTGCGCGGATGAACGCAGACAATTCTTTTTGTCGATATCCGCGCCATCCGCGTCCGGCTGCGGAAAAGAAGTTCTCGGATGAATTTCTGGACAGGCAGTAGCCGGTCACCACAGGTGATAGTGGCCGTCGCGGCGGGAGAGTTCGACTTCAATGCCGAAAAGATCGCGCAGGCGGTCGACCTGCAGGATTTCTTCTTTTACTCCGTCGGCGACGACTCGTCCCTGGCTCATCAACACGACTCGCTGGATTTCCGGAACTATGTCGGCAAGCTCGTGGGTGACCAGGAGGATCGCCGTGCCGGAATTGGCCAGCGTGCGCATGGTTTGGCGCAGACTCTGCTGGGCGGCGAGATCGAGCGAGTTGCAGGGTTCGTCGAAGAGCAGGGCGCGCGGTTTGTGGACGAGAGCGCGGGCGATCAGGGTCCGGCGGGCTTCGCCGGAGGACATTTCAGCGACGGGCCGGTCGGCAAGGTGTTCGATCTTTAGCTGGGCCAGTGCCTGATCGGCGAGCCGGCGTTTTTCCGGATCGACTTCATGATTCGGCCAGATCGCCGTGCTGCTGAAAAATCCAGAGAGCACGACGTCGCGTCCGCTGGCCTCGCCGGTGCAGGAAAGCATCAAATCGTTGGAGACGATGCCGAGCATGGAGCGCAGATCGAAGACGTCCCATGTGTCCTGGCCGAGGATCGACATGGAGGAGTTCGGGCGGACGACCGGATAGCATTCGCGCGTGATGGTCTTGATGAGCGTGGACTTGCCACATCCGTTGGGGCCGAGGATCGCGACGTGTTCGTCGGCGCCAATGCGAAGAGAGAAGTCGTTGAGCGCAATTTTCCGGCCGCGCATGACTTGAAGGTTGCGAAAATCCAGCAGGGGCGGGGTGTTCGGCATGAGCACTTCAGTGTATGTCATCCTGAGCCCGGCCAGAGCAGGTTGTACGAAGTCGTGAGTTTGATAGCGTTGTCGCGCGATTGCCTTTGAGTCCGTCAGGTTCGGGGGGGCCGCTTGGCTGCCCTGTGGGAGCCCACCGTCGTAGGGTCCTTCATGCCGGCTTCGCCGCCGTTCAGGATGACATCAATCTGCACCTGTGCTGGCTACTGACCACTGACCACCGGCCACTGCTCCTTGTTAGACTTAGAGCAGATGACGCTTCCCGTGTATCGTTTGCGGCGGTTGCTGGCCATCGTCGCCGTGCTTTTTGCGGTGATGGTGATGAGCATGTACTTCTACGCTCGCTGGCGGACGCGCGATTTTCGGAAAGTGGTAACCCAGAAGCTCGGATACGACATCAAGCAGACGGCCAACGGATTTCAATTCTCCAAGTCCGACGGCAAGCGGACTTTATTCACGGTGCAGGCCAGCGATGTAAAGGAATTCAAGCTGAACGGCCGGGCCGAACTGCACAACGTGAATATCGTCCTCTACGGGCGAGATTCTTCGCGTTTCGATCAGATCAGCGGCGACGATTTTTCCTACGATCCGAAGACCGGCGACGTGACCGCGAAAGGCGACGTGCAGATTGACCTGGTGGCGAATCCGGCGGGGCTCGCTGCTCCCGATCAGTCGACTCCTAAGGAATTGAAGAACCCGATTCATCTGAAGACACGCGACCTCGTCTTTAATCGCGAGTCGGGTAATGCATGGACGGACGCGAAGGTGGAGTTCAGTACGCCACAAGCTTCGGGCAGCGCGACAGGAGTGCGCTACGCAGGAAAAAGTAACGCCCTGACGCTGTCGTCGCAGATTCACCTGGTGCTGAGCGCGCCGCATGAAGCGACCATAGACGCCGAGCATGCGGTGTTGACTGGCGACCCGCGCGAGATTGTGCTCGAGCGTCCGCGGCTGGAGCGTGCGGCGGGAACGATGAGCGCGGATCGTGCCGTGTTTTACCTTAGCCCCGCGAATCAGGTGGAGCGGGTGCTGGCCAGCGGGAATGTGAGCACTGAAACGCGCGTAGCAGCAAAGGCGGCGGGCGGTGCAAAACAGCACGAGGCAGATGGCTCTTCGCAGATTCGTGGACACGCTGAGCAGGCGGAATTCCTGCTCAATGGTGACCGCAACCTCCTTCATACTGCGAATTTGAGCGGGCAGGTTCACTTCGAGCAGACCGGAGCACAGCCCATGCAGGGCGATGCCGGGCGGGTCGTCCTCGACTTTGCCGGGCAGAATCAACTGCAGAAAGTGCACGCGCTCGATGGGGCACACCTCATTCAAAAGGGCGCTCAAAAAGACGAAGCCAGCAAGCCAGAAAACAATACGCCCCCGCAGGACTTCGATTTGGCCGCGCCGGCGATTGATTTCGCCGTCGCCAACGGACATGTGCTGGAAGACGCGACCACTGTCGGCGCGGCGCGGATTACGATTGCGGCGGCCGCAGGCGCAAATTCTCCGGCGCAACAAACGATTGTGACCGCCGACAGGTTCGACGCAAGCTTTGCCGTGACGGGAGGGCGCAATCGACTGAATTCCGTCCATGGTGCTCCCAACGCTCGCGTGGTCAGTTCAAGCACTGGACAGCCCGATCGCATCAGCACCAGTGACGCGATTGATGCGATTTTTCTCACGCAGGGCGGAGTGGAATCGGTGACGCAGCAGGGAAGTGTGCATTATGACGGCGGCGAGACCGGTGACAAGCATACGCAGGCATGGGCCACGAATGGACGCTACACGCCTGCCGATCAGATGCTGGTGCTTACCGGAAATCCGCGCGTGGCTAGCGGTGGCATGTCGACGACAGCCAAGACAATCCGCTTGAACCGCGCGACCGGCGAGGCGACGGCTGACGGAGAGGTGAAGAGTACGTACAGCGACTTGAAAGAGCAACCCGACGGCGCGTTGCTGGCGTCCGCTTCCCCAATTCATGTGACGGCGCGCAGCATGAGCGCACACAAGGGACCTGGCGGCGCACTTTATTCGGGGAACGTCCGGCTGTGGCAGGATGCCAACGTCATTGAGGCGCCTTCGATCGAATTTGATCGGGACCACCGCTTTGTTGCTGCCCAGGGTACGGCAACGCAGCCCGTGCAGACGATCCTGTCGCAGACCGAAAAGCCTGACGCCGAAAAAAAATCGCCGGCAGCCGCTGGAACCTCTTCGAAAAAGGGTGGATCGAGCCCGATTTCGATCACGGCAGCGAAACTGACCTATGCCGACGCCGAGCGCAAGATTCACTATGAAGGTGGTGTTCTTGCGAAGAGTGCCGACTTTTCTGCGGTCGCGAAAACTGCCGACGCCTTTTTGCTGCCGCGCCGTCAAACCGCTGGAAATCAATCATTTGCAGGACCGGGACAGCTTGATCGAATGGTCGCGGAGGGCGATGTAACGATCCGGGAGCCCAAGCGGCGTGCCGACGGCCAACGGCTGGTTTATACGGCTGCGGACGACAAATTTGTTCTTACCGGTGGTCCGCCTAGCATTTTTGATGCCGAACAGGGCAAGATTACCGGGGTTTCGTTGACTTTCTTTAGACGCGATGATAGGGTGCTCGTAGAAGGCGAAGCAAGCACTCCTGTGGTAACGACGACGCGAGTGGCCCGATAATTGCCTTGTGTGGCACGACAAATGCGTACCTTGGCCACTGAAGAAATCGGCAAGTCGTACCGTGGCCGGCGCGTCGTAAACGGTGTCAGCCTCCGGGTCGAGCAGGGCGAAGTTGTTGGTTTATTAGGCCCTAACGGCGCGGGTAAGACGACGACGTTTTATGCAATCGTAGGCCTGATCCCTCCCGATACTGGCCGCGTGCTGTACGACGGTCAGGACATAACTGACGTTCCCATGTACCTGCGGGCGCGGCAGTATGGAATCAGTTATCTCCCGCAAGAAGCTTCGGTTTTTCGCAAACTAACGGTCGAAGAAAACATCCTGGCGGTGCTGGAAGCGCAGCCGATTTCGTGGCATGAGCGCCGCGAGAAGATGGAGAAGTTCATCGACGAGCTGGGATTGGAGCACATCCGCGGAAATCGCGGATATGCGCTTTCCGGCGGAGAGCGGCGGCGCGTCGAAATCGCCCGCTGCCTGTGCATCAATCCGACCTTCATTTTGCTGGACGAACCGTTTTCAGGCATTGACCCGATTGCCGTTCTCGACTTGCAGAAGATAATCAGCAGTTTGCGGGCGAGTGGCATTGGGGTGCTGATCACCGATCACAACGTGCGCGAGACGCTTTCAGTCACCGACCGAGCCTACATCATCGATGACGGCAGAATTTTCCGTCATGGCCCGCCAGCGCAGCTGGCCAGCGATGCGGAAGTGAGACGGGTTTATCTGGGAGAGAGTTTTTCTCTAGTGTGAAGTGGCAAGGTGGCAATGTGACAATGTGGCAAAGTTAAAACCCGTAGCTGGACGTTGCGGTTCTTAACCTTACCACTTTGTCACCTTGTCACTTTGCAACCTTGAAACAAACATGGTTCTTCTTCAACACAAACTGAGCGTCAAACTGTCACAGCGCCAGATTCTTACTCCTGGCCTGGTGCAGATGGTCTCTGTCCTTGCGCTCAACAAGCTTGAGCTGAAGGACATGATTAACGCCGAAATGGTGGAGAATCCGGTCCTTGAGGAACTGGAGGATGCGGTTCCGCTGCTCGACGAGATTGGCAAGAAAGAAGAAGACCGGGACCGCGCGGCCTCGGCTACGACGGAAGAAAATCCGATCACCGCGACGGAGAAGAAAGATCCCTTCGAAGAGATCGATTTCGGCTCATTTTTCCAGGACTACCTCGATCCCGGCTACCGCACCCACAGTGAGATGGAAGAAATCGAGCGGCCGTCGTTCGAAAATTTTCTTTCCAAGCCGACCAATCTTACCGATCACCTGAGCTGGCAGCTGGGCGCTCTGAGCCTGCGTCCGGAAGTGCGCGAAGCCGCCGATCTTATCGTCGGAAACCTGAATGAAGACGGATACCTGATCGCCAGCAACGAGGAATTGCTGGGAATTGCGCCGCCGGCTTCGCCGGAAGCGGACGCGGTAACCACAAAGAATATCGTGAGTGAAGCGCAGGCTCTCGGATTGGGCGAAAGCGGTTCCCCGGACGCTGACGCTGAAAACATTTCGGGCGCGGGCGGGATTGCGGAGTCCGATCAGCCAGATACGGCCATAGCGGCTGAGGCCTTTCCGGAGAGCCACGCTGTCGAGGCCTCCTTCTCCACCTCAAACGACTCTGCTGCCGCGGTTGCTCCAGCGCCTGAGCCGACGGCTCAAGCTGCACCCGCCAACAAACTGAATTTCACTGCAGCCGACTTGCAGGAGGCGCTTGAAGTGGTGCGCCAGCTCGATCCTCCAGGCGTCGGATGCCGCGATCTGCGCGACTGCCTGCTCTACCAGCTTCGCTTTCATCAGGCGCAGCTGGAGCAGCACAAAAACGGCAACGGCACGGCGCAGGTACTACAAGACGCAATGGCGGTCGTCGATCATCTGCGGGGCCTGCAGAACAAGCAATATAAGGAAATTGCCAAAGCGATTGGGCGCCCGATCGAAGCGGTGCAGGCGGCCCTGGAATACATACGCACCCTCGATCCCCGGCCTGGCCTTCGCTACAACAAAGTACAGGCGCGGCTGATCGAACCTGACGTAGCATTCGTAAAGCATGGCGACGAGTGGCTGGTTATCATGAACGATGAAGACCTGCCGCAGTTGCGCTTGAATCCAGCCTACAAAAAATTAGTCACGCGTGACGGAACCAACGACAAGAACACCCGCGACTACGTGAAAGAGCGCTACAAGAGCGCTATCCAGCTCATCAAGAACATCGAACAACGCAAGCAGACGATCACCAAAGTCTGCTACTCGATCGTCGCGCGCCAGCAGGAATTTCTGGAACGCGGAATCGATTTCCTCAAACCCATGATGATCAAGGAGGTGGCCGAAGAAATCGGCGTGCATCCTTCGACCGTAAGCCGTGCAGTGGCCAGCAAATACGCGCACACACCGCAGGGCGTATTCGAGCTGCGATATTTCTTCAGCGAGAGCGTTCAAGGCCCCGAGGGCGGCGGCACATCGCTGCTGATCCTCAAGCGGCGCGTCAAAAAGCTCATCGAAGAGGAAGATCCCAGCCGTCCGCTGACCGACGAGCAGATCACCCGCATCCTGCAATCGCAGGGGATCCAGGTGACCCGCCGCACGGTGGCCAAATACCGCGAAGACATGCGCATCCCGAGCACGCACCAGCGCCGGGTTAAAAAATGAGGAAGTAAGAAGTCAGAATGAAGAATTAAAGACGATCAGGTGCAGATACTGAGGGTTTTCATTCTGCAATCTGACTTCTACCTTCTGACTTGGCTCTCAATGCAGTGCCCGATTTATCCGATATCAAGACTTAGAAGGGGGCGCTCATGAACGTGGAGTACACCGGAAGACAATACGAAGTTACCTCCGCCATCCGCAAAGAAGTTGAAACCGGCCTCACTAAAATCCGCAAGATCCTCGGCGACCGATTCGATTCCAAAGTCATTCTTGCCGTTGAGAAACACCGTCATAAAGCAGAAATTACAATCAGCCCGCGCAACGGCCCGCTGGTCGGCTTGGCTCAGGCCAAGGACATGAGCATCGCCGTCAACGAAGCCCTCGATCATCTCGAAAAGCAAGCCGTGAAGTACAAGACCAAGTGGCAGGCGAAGAAACGCTCCGCGCGCAAGAGCGAAGAAGTGAAGAAATGGAATGGCGGGCACACCGCGCCGCAGGAGCAACTGACGACGGTGGTTGGCCTGTCTGAAAAAACAGCTGTACCGGTGATGGTTCATAAGTATCCCGCAGTAGCGAAGACAACGGAAGTGCATCTGATTCGCTCGGAAGATGCGGTCGCCATGCGCGCGATGACGCTGGAAGAGGCGATCAAGGAAGCGCATTTCAAGGATCGCGACGTCTTCGTCTTCCGCGACTTGAAGGGCAAGCTGATGGTGCTGCATCGCCGCCGCCGCGACGACAAGATGGAACTGATTGAGGTGCCGTAGGGCGGGCGTCGCGCGTCGGCCCTCAGGCCTCGGACCTCGACGCTTAAGAATTCAGTTTGTTGGTAGGTTAGTCAGAAAATCGGGTGCCCCACCTCTCGCCGATTGGCGAGAAGTGGGGTTTTTCGTGCCTAAATTTGGAGTTCAGTAGAAGCCGCGATTTCGATTTCTAGTCTATTTCCCCCTGATGAGCGTATGATCTTCCCGCCGTTTACTCACCTTAAGAAATCAAGGAGACTACGAATGAAGAAGCTCCCGTTGCTCGCGTTTCTGCTGTTGTTTGTCGCGCCTGCATTGTTCTCTCAAGAGCACTACACCGAAGGACCAATCTGGCGGGTTCAACTGATTCGCGTCAAGCCTACGCAAATGGACGCCTACCTCACCAGCCTGCAGCAATCCACGAAACCGCTCATCGACGAACAGAAGAAGCAGGGCGTAATTGTCGACTACAAAGTGTTCCTCAAGCAAACCAAGAACAGTCCGGAGGATTGGGACATCGCTGTCGCCATTGAATACAAGAACTATGCCGCCATGGATGGCTTGGCCGCTAAGGGAGAAGCTCTGCGCGACAAGATTCTGGGTGGAAAACAGGCCGCGCAACAGCTTGGAGAAAAGCGACAGGAAATTCGGGAAATCATCAGTTCAGAACTGATGCAGGAAATTTTTCTGAAGTAGAGAAAAGAGGGGTGCCCCACGTCTCGCTGGCTTTGCGAGACGTGGGAAGTTTACTCGTTATTGTGCAGGAACGTACGAAACCCTCCAGTATGTAGAGGGTTGCAATTAGACCTATTTGTTCTTAATCGTGATCCCATCAGCCTGAACGGGTTCGCCGCACTTCCCATTTCGCAGGCTGTCGAGAAATGCTTTCGTTTCGAGCAGAGTGAGTTTCTCGGTTGTTCCAGCCATCCCCACTCCCGCGAAATTCATATGCGTCGCGCCATCGATGACACCGAGCCACTTGCATCCCGCCGGAAGGCTGTCGTAAGGAATCGTGCGCGTCTTCCAGTCGCCATCGAGCGAACCGTCGCGTGTGCCGGTGAGCAGCAGAATCGGCTTGCGAATTGTGCTCCACGCATTTTCCGGAAACATTTCGCCCGGCCCATCGGGCGAGAGGGCAACGTAGGCATCGAAGCGGTCTTGCGATTTCAATCCGAAACTGTTTTTCGCTCCCGCTTCGGCCTCGACTGTGCGTGCGCCCATCGAATGCCCCAGCAGCGCCACGAACGGCGCTTTGCAGGATGAGTTGGCCCACTTCAGAGCAGCGCCAATGTCCATAAACCGAGCCTTGTATGCGGCAGGATCATTTACCAGTTCGCGCAGCCCTTTGCGCAGGCCGTGCGATTCGCGCATATCGGAGCGCAACGCTCCCATGCCGCTCTCCTTGTGGCCGATTACGATCGCCCGCCATCCGTCATCGCGCAGTGCCTTGGCCAGATAACTGTAACCATCTTCACTGCCGCCTGCGCCCGGAGAAATTAACGCCAAAGGCGCACAACCGGCAGACGTAGGGGAGTAGGCGCGCAAAGGTGTCTGTGCTCCATCTCCGCGTGTTGCTTGTACCAAATCTTGTGCGCTTGCAATTTGCGGCACAGCCAGCAAGAAGACAACAGTCGCGACGGCAATCGAACGGGACACTTTCAAGTCGAACTCCTTAGAGACACTCGATGAATGAAACCCCGCGACAGCCAAGGAGTTTCGTTAAGCGAAATGGCACGGAAGGCTGGTTACCTTGGGCATCATTTCACGAAGCGGAATCCGCGCAACGCCTGCAGCAATGTGTTCCTGATCTTCTCGCGTTCGGCTGCCGCCAATTTGCGCGGCGCATCTTCCACCGCGAAAGCCGCATCCAGGGCACTCGTGAAATTCAAGTCGACTTCGTAACACGCGCCATCGTGAACGACGCGATAGATCGTCTGCTCGGAAATGAAGTTGTTGGCAGACTCCTGCGCGCTCGCCGCGCGGAAAGTGTTGCCGGCGATCTGCTCTGTGTGAACATTCGATGTGTTCGCGCGTGGCCACTTTCCTGCGCACTCTTCGAGGGACAAATTTTCGAGCCGGCTGACGGCAAGAGCCGCCGCTTGCAGGTTCGATTTGTTGAATTCGTCCATCGGATACGCGAGGCAAGCGAGCACATTCTCAGCGTGGCCGCTGCTGTCACACACCGGAATTTCAGCCGCGCACGCTTTCGGCGACCAGACATCAGGATTCTCTCCATCGCGATGTGCGCAAACCAACAGACTCGGAGGATAGCGGATCTCAAAAGACTTGTCCGCGCTGGCGATGGTTCGACGTTCCGAATGCGCCCTATGACTCGTCTGCGCTGGAGCCGAGACACTCGCCAGGAGCGCGGCGAGAGTGCAGAGGAAAAAATGTTTGCTCGCTGCTGGCGCTCTCATTGGTCGTAAGCGTAGTTTACCAAGGGCCCGGCGGTACTTAACAGAATCGTTTTAATAGAGCCATTTCGCATGCTAGAATGCGCGCCCGAGGGAGAAATTTGCCATGATGACTGCAGTTATTTCGCGAAGCACGTCAGTTCGCGCTCTGCTTGGATTCGTAGCACTCATTGCGTTGGCATTCGCCGGAGGAAGATCGCAAGCGCAGCAATCGTCGCCGGCGAAACTTTCGGTTCACTGGGAGGAACTGACTGCCGCAGACTTTCGCGAGGGAATTCACCGCTCGCAGGGGACTTGTCTGTTGCCATTCGGCATTCTGGAAAAACACGGGCCGCACCTGCCATTGGGAACCGATCTGCTGGATGTGCGCTACGCGGCGCTACACGCAGCCGAGCAAGAATACGCAGTCGTGTTCCCCGAATATTATTTCGGCCAAATCGCTGAAGCCAAGCATGAACCCGGGACCATGGCTTACAGCCGCAGCCTGCAATTGGCGCTCTTGCAGGAGACCACCGATGAGATGGCTCGCAATGGCTGCAAAAAAGTCCTGATCGTCAACGGCCACGGCGGTAACGAAAGCCTGCTCCCTTACTTCGCGCAAACGCAGCTCGACAAGCCCCACGACTACGTTGTCTACGTATTCGACGAGCGCACGCCCGACCACGGCGGTCCGCCACGGAAAACGAAGATCGACATGCACGCGGGTGAAAGCGAAACATCGAAGATGATGATTTCGCGGCCCGATCTCGTGCATCAGGATCGCGCCGCAAGCGAGTCTGGCGCGGACCAGGCCCGGCAGAAAATTCCCGGCGACGTTTACACCGGCATCTGGTGGTATACGCGCTTCCCCAATCATTATTCTGGCGAAGGGTCAGCCGCCACCAAGGAACTGGGTGAGTACCAGATGAAGTGGTGGATCGACTCTGTGGTGAAGGCGATTCAGTCGGTGAAGGCCGACGACGTCAGTCTGAAACTGCAGCAGGAATTTTACGAGAAGAGCACGCACCCGCTGGATACGCAGCCGTGAGGAATTGTTGATTGATGATTTTTGATTGTTGATTGAGAATCCTTCGGACCTCATCCGTGAAATCGCCACCATGAGCTTTTCAATCAACAATCAACAATCATCAATCATCAATCCACAATGCTTTTACGAGCTTCCAATCAGCACGCCCGTGACAAATACGAGCGCTCCTCCCAACCCCACCTGCAAAGCCGCCGAAAACCATGGCGTGTCCATGTAGCGTCTACGAATCCATGTGATGGTGCCGAGTTCGGCGACCACGATGATTCCGGCGGCCCAAAATGCGAGGCGAAAATTACGCACCAGGAAGGGAAGTGTGTGACCGATTCCGCCGACCGCGGTCATCGCGCCGCAGACCAGGCCTCGCACCCACGGATGTCCACGGCCGGTCAAGCTGCCGTCGTCAGAAAGCGCCTCCGCGAAACCCATGCTGATGCCCGCGCCGACCGAAGCCGCCAGGCCTACGAGAAAAGTCTTGAACGTATCTTGAGTTGCCAGGGCGGCGGCGAAGACCGGCGCAAGCGTAGAAACCGAGCCGTCCATCAGGCCTGCGAGGCCCGGCTGTACAATCTGCAGAACGAACAGGCGCCGCTCCGCGGCCGCTTCGTCGGCCTTTACGCTGTCCGGGAGTTTTTGCTTGTCTAGTTCCTGCGCCCGCTCCTCGTGTTCGCGTTCTTCATTGGCCAGATCGTCGAGTAACTGCCGGATGCTGGCGTCTCGCGTGCGCGAGGCGGCTCGCTCGTAGAAACGCCGCGTTTCGACTTCCATGGTCGAAGCCTCTTTGCGTACTGCCTCGATGCGCAGTGGCCGAACCAGCCACAGCGCCGGGCGCTCGACGAAGCCACGCACGTCCTGGCGACGAATCAGTGGAATGTGTTCGCCGAACTTCTTCTGGAAAAGTTCGAGTAATCGGCGACGGTGGCCGGATTCTTCCTCGCGCATACCTAGAAACATCGATGCCGTGGCGGGATAATCCTGCCGCAGACCTTCGGCAAAATCCGCATACACGCGCTCATCTTCTTCCTCGAGCGTGATGGCGAGCGCGAGAATTTCCCGTTCCGTCAACTCTTCGAACTTTTTCATGACGCCATAGATTAAATGGAGGCGCGCTGCGGAGACAACGTGGATTTGCACCTCATCGTGCCGAGACGCAGCGGTATCTCAATTGCCAATCCGCACCCGGAAGCAGGTAGTAGCTTCGGTGCTACTATCCAGTTTATGACGACGCGGGCGCACGGCCGGAAAGTCGCGAATTCAAAGCGAAGCAAGAAATCCAAGCGCGAGCACTCACCGGAACTGGTCCTCATCACCGGCATGAGCGGTTCCGGCAAGGCTTCGGTGCTCAAAGCATTCGAAGACCTCGGCTACTACTGCGTCGACAATCTTCCCATCGACTTGATTCCGCAATTTGCCGAACTGGCGGTGCAATCGGGCGAGATTCGGCGTACGGCGCTGGTCGTAGACGTACGCGAAGGATCGAAGCTGGAGAAGCTACCGGGCATTCTGAAGTCTGTCCGGCGGTTGATTCCCACCAAGGTTGTCTTTCTTGAGGCTGACGATTCCGTTCTGCTGCGGCGCTTCAGCGAAACGCGGCGGCCGCATCCGTTGGGTGCGGACAATCCGGTCAAGGCCGCGCTGAAGACCGAGCGCCGGCATTTAGGCTCGATCCGCCGGCTGGCGGATTTCGTGATCGACACATCGAAGTTCAACGTGCACGAACTGCGCGCCTACATTCATGAGCGCTTCCACGAGAAATCTGCGGAGCGCGGCATTCTGGTCTCGTGCGTGAGTTTTGGATTCCGTCAGGGTCTGCCGGAAGATGCGGACCTGGTCTTCGACGTGCGATTCCTGCCGAATCCGCATTTCGTGCCGGAGTTCCGCCCGCTCACAGGAAGGCATCCCCGTGTGGCCAAATACATTCGATCTTTTCGGCAGACTCGCGAGTTCGTGTCGCGCATCTCCGACCTTCTGGTGTATTTGCTGCCGCACTACATTCATGAAGGCAAGAGCTATTTGACGATTGCATTTGGTTGTACCGGTGGGCAGCACCGTTCGGTCATGATCGCCGAAGAGGTCGGCAAGCATCTACGTCGCGCGGGATATCGAGTGAAAGTCGTGCACCGCGACAGCCCGAAATGAGCCATGCCGAATCCGCCCTATCCGCTCCATCCGGAACCGATGCAGAAGAACTGGCTGGAGCGGAATCCGCGCTGGAAGATTCCGCTCGGCTGCTTGATCTTGTTCTTCCTGCTGGGTGTGTTCGTTGCGGTCCTCTTTACAGTAATCACGGCGTCGTTTCGCAGCAGCGACGTGTATAAGCAGGCCATGGCGAAAGCAGCGGCGAGTCCGCAAGTGCGGCAGACGCTGGGAGAGCCGATCCGGCAAAAGGGGTTCATGACTGGAGAGCTCCACATCAATGGGAGCACGGGCGACGCCGATCTTTCCATCCCAATCAGGGGGCCGCGCGGAAAAGCTACGGTGCGTGCCGTGGCGAAAAAAAGCGATGGCGTGTGGCGTTTCAGCTGGTTGCAGGTTTGTGCAGAAGGTCAGGACAGCGGTTGCATCGACCTGTTATCGATCCAGCCGCCGGTCGAGCGTGAATTCTGACGGTGGGAGTTCCAAAGAGCGACTCTCGGTAGTGACCTGCCTGGTTAGCTTCAGGAGACACTGGACTTTGGGACTCAGGTTCGCGGCTCAAGTAGAATAAGGCCTTGGACTCCACCTTGATCCGGCCGGTGGCCAGCGCTTGCGACCCGACGCGTCCAGGAGCCCTATGCGGCAACTGACGCGCCTGGTGCGTTACGTGTTTCCGTTTTTCGTGCAGTTACTGCCGGGCGTTTTTCTTCTCGCAGGCGTCGGATTTCTCGAAGCATTTCGGCTTGTGCTTTTGAAGCCGGTACTCGACCGTGTGCTGAATCCTTCGTCGGGCTCCGAGAACATTCTGCTGTTCACCATGCCCACGACGGGCGAGCCCATATATCTGCAGCGTTTTGTGCCCACACATTTCCACAACGCCTGGACGATTGTTGCCTATGCCCTTGTCGCCTCAACGGTCTTGAAGGGCATATTCGATTACGCCGGAACCTATCTCGTCAATCATGCTGGCTTCGGCATGATTACGAACCTGCGCAACGATCTGTACAACTCGGTATTGCGACGTTCGGCGGCGTTCTTTCAAAAGCACACAACTGGAACGTTGATCTCCACAATCATCAATGACATCGAGCGGGTACAATTCGCCATGTCGAGCGTGTTGGCGGAATTTCTGCAGCAGTTCTTCACTTTTCTTTTTACGGCAGGGCTGGTCGTAGTGCTGGGCCGGAAGCTGGCATGGGTACTGGTGGTTTTCATCCCGATCATCATTTTTTCGGCGGTGCGGATCGGCCGTAGGGTTCGCTCGACCACGCGCACCGGACAGGATCAACTGGCCGACGTGCAGAACATTCTGCACGAGACGATTACCGGGAATCGAATCGTCAAAGCGTTTGGCATGGAATCATGGGAGGTAGCCCGCTTTCGCAGAGCTGCGCAACGTCTATTCCGCGCAAACTTGCGCTCCGTGGCGGCGGCTGCGATCAGTTCACCGCTCATGGATCTTTTCGGCGCGATCGCTATCGCGTTGCTCCTCTTACTGGGACGCGAACAGATTGCCCACAACCAACTCACGCTGGGGGCGTTTATCGCCTTCGTCGCCGCCGTATTGAGCATGTATAACCCGGTGCGTAAGTTTGCCGTCTTCAACAACAGCTTCCAGCAAGCTCTGGGCGCTTCCTCGCAGTTGTTCAAATTCATGGACACCGAAGATGTTGTCGCGGAGCGTCCTGGCGCCAAGGCACTGCCGCGCTTCAACAAGAACATTCGCTTCGAGAATGTGCATTTTTCCTATCAGTCGGATGGAGACGATTCGCGAGAAATCTTGCGGGACGTAAGCCTCGATGTTGGCCGAGGTGAAGTTCTTGCTGTCGTGGGCTCCAGCGGCGCGGGCAAGAGTACGCTAGTTCACTTGTTGCCGCGATTCTTCGACGTCACTGCGGGCCGCATCCTGGTCGACGGGCACGACGTGCGCGATGTTACCCTTTCATCGCTGCGGAGTCAGGTTGGGATCGTCACACAAGAAACGGTTCTGTTCAACGACACGGTGCGCAATAACATTGCATATGGCCAGCCGAATGTCGCGATGAAAGAGGTCGAAGCGGCGGCGCGGGCCGCCCTGGCGCACGACTTCATTCTGGCGCTGCCTTCGGGTTACGATACCGTGATTGGAGAACGCGGCGTGCGCCTTTCCGGAGGCGAGCGCCAGCGATTGGCAATCGCGCGGGCTCTGTTAAAGAATGCGCCCATCCTGATTCTGGACGAGGCAACTTCCGCGCTCGACAGTGAGTCTGAGGCATTGGTGCAATCGGCGCTTCACAATTTGATGTCCGGGCGCACGGTCTTCGTCATTGCGCATCGCCTGTCGACGGTGCGCCGCGCGGATCGAATTGTGGTGATCGAAAATGGATCGATCGCCGATACTGGCACGCACGAGGAATTGCTGTCGAGGCTGGGCACTTACCGGCGTCTCTATGAGTTGCAATTTGCTGTCGATTCTCCCAAGGTAGTGGCGGGAACTTAGAAGACATTATGCCGATACGTTCGATGACGGGCTTTGCGCAGGTGAAAGGGGAAGTGCAGCGCCAGGGGGCTGGATCGTCGGGGGGATCCGCGAATGGCCGTCTCGCCTTCGCACTCTCGCTCAAGTCAGTAAACCACCGCTTCCTTGATCTGCACTTCCGGATTCCATCGGGAACCGATTCTCTGGAGATGCAACTGCGCCGCCTGCTGAAAGAGAAGATGGCGCGGGGACACGTTGAGGTTACTCTCAGCTTGGAGCGCACATCGTCCGACGCCTTCGGCTTCAACCGCGAGATCGTCGGCGGATACATCGCCGCATTCCGGGCAGCGTCGGCCGAGTTTTCCCTGGCCTCCGAACCCGACCTGAACGCGATCTTGCGTATCCCCGGGGCGCTCGACTCCGGCAGCGACAACACCAGCGCCGAGATTGAGGCCGCCGTGATGGGCAAGATTGGCGAGGCTCTGGATCGCCTGAATCAGATGCGCGAAGAAGAAGGGCGCGGTATCGCGCGCGAACTCGCTGAGCGCATGGCACACCTGGTCGAGGCCAGCAAGAGCGTGCAGCAACATCGGCGCACCGTTTTGCAGAACTACTCTGAGCGCCTGCAATCGCGGCTGCAGGAGTTGCTGGGTGCCACCATCGATCGGGAGCGCGTCCTGCAGGAGGCCGCACTTTTGGTCGACCGCAGCGACATTCAGGAAGAAATCGTGCGTCTGGAAACACACGTGCAACACTTTCTGGGCTTGCTCGATCAAGGCGGGGAGATTGGGAAAAAACTCGACTTCCTCTTGCAGGAGATGAATCGCGAGGCCAACACCCTCCTTTCGAAGACATCCGGTCTTGCGGGTGAAGCGCTGAAAATCACCGAGGCAGGTCTGGCCATGAAGGCAGAAATCGAAAAATCGCGCGAGCAGGTGCAGAACCTGGAATGAGTTCGCACACGCCCATCGTCTACATCATTTCGGCGCCTTCCGGATCGGGAAAGTCGACCCTCGTCAATGAATTGCTTAAGCTGGTCCCGAGCCTCGATTTTTCCATTTCCTACACCACGCGCGAACCGCGCGGCAGCGAGCAGAACGGCAAGGAGTATTTCTTTGTGTCGCGCGAAGAATTCGAGCGGATGATCCAGGCCGATGAGTTCCTCGAGCACGCCACCGTCTTCGGCAAGAGCTACTACGGGACGGCGCGCCGCTTTTTGCGTGAAGCGGACCAAAAAGAGCATGACCTTTTGCTCGACATCGATGTGCAGGGAGCTGAGCAGATCAAGCAGAAGTGTCCCGATGCGGTCAGTATCTTCGTTCTTCCTCCCGACCGTAAAACTCTGGAGTGGCGACTCCGTCATCGCAGCGAAGACGCCGAGGACGTGATTCAGCGACGATTGGTTACGGCCAGTCGGGAAATCGAAAACTACAATAAGTACGACTACATTTTGATCAACGATGACCTGAAAGACTCGGTCGAGTCCCTGACCGCCATCGTACAGTTCGCGCGTTTGCGCCGCACGCTCGGTTCCGGCGATCAACGAATCATGGATCTGGCCGACCAGTGCCGCCTGACTCGCGTGGGCAAGCGCCTGCGGCCGATCCTTGATTCCTTCCGTAACCTACCCCCGTCGGCATAACTATAGTTTTCGCGGTATCATTTCATGGACGCTAAACCGGCGTCTTAACCGGCACAGATAAGCGGACACGCCCGAAAGCTGGACATGGTCTGCGGAACGCATGATTCGAGCTCGGACTGATTCGATGTAAATAATCAGTATTCAAGGGGAGCGTCCCAATGAAGTTGATCGAAGGTTTTGACAGCAACTACCGGTACATTCTTGTGGCAGCGCGGCGCGCGCGGCAACTGCAATCTGGTGCGCCCCCGGTGGTCGACACCAACTCCCGCAAGCCCTGCCGCATCGCCCAGGATGAAATCCGCGCCGGCAAAGTGAAGTGGGAGATTCCTGATACTCGCACTGTCGCGGAGCAGGCGGGAGCGGAACTGGACAAGGCGCTCGGGCAAGACTAATGCTCGGACAAGATTAGGAATTGCTGTTCGCCGCTGGGGATGGGTTGACTGCGAAGCCCCAAATTCGCAGGCAACGGATGCGAATCCTTGAGCGGCGGCCAACAATCAAAACATCATGAAGATTGCGCTTGGCGTCACCGGCGGCATTGCCGCCTACAAAGCCGCGGAAATCGTTCGCCTGCTGCAGGATCGCGGGATTCGCGTGCAAGTGATCATGACGCGCGCCGCGCAGGAGTTCGTGCGCCCCCTCACCTTCGCCGCGCTCTCCGGAGAGAAAGTCATCACGGGAATGTTTTCTCCGGGCGAGGATTCCAGCAAAGAACATCAGCCCAATATCGACTCCGCCATCGAACATATCGCGGTCGCACAATCGATTGACGCGCTGCTAGTAGCGCCGGCCACGGCTGATGTGATCGCGCAGTTCGCGCAGGGTATCGCCGGTGACTTTCTTACGACGCTTTATCTCGCGACGACTGCTCCGGTTGTCATCGCACCTGCGATGAACGTGAACATGTGGAACCATCCGGCAACGCAGGCGAATCTGCAGACGCTGCGCCAGCGTGGAGTGAAGATTGTAGAACCGGGCGCAGGATATCTGGCATGCGGCATGACCGGCGCGGGACGCCTGGCAGAGAACGAAGCAATCGTTGCCGCTGTGCTGGAATCGATGGGTGCCTCGCAGGATCTGTCTGGCGAAACGGTTCTCATCACAGCAGGACCAACGCGCGAGAAGATCGATCCCGTCCGTTACATTACAAACCGCTCCAGCGGCCGCATGGGATATGCCTTGGCTGAAGCTGCATTGCGGCGAGGTGCCCACGTTCTGCTGGTTAGCGGCCCGACATCGATCACTCCGCCCGGAGCAGCAGAAGTCACGCAGGTTGAGTCAGCCGAAGAAATGCGTGAGGCGGTCTTGAAACTCCTAGCGCAGGCCAGCATTGTGATCAAGACCGCAGCCGTGTCCGATTATCGGCCCAAAGCGGCCGCCGGACAGAAGATCAAGCGCAAGGGGCCGATGACGCTCGAGCTCGAAGCGACGACCGACATTCTGAAAGAGTTAGCAGCAAAGAAGAGTTCCCAGATCGTCGTCGGTTTCGCCGCCGAGACAGAGAACGTGTTAGAAAACGCCCGCCAGAAGCTGGTCGCGAAGAATCTCGATGCGATCGTGGTGAACGACGTCTCGCGCGAAGGCGTAGGCTTCGACTCGGATCGCAATGCCGTCACGATTATTTCTCGCGATGAAGTCGTGGAAGTCCCCGAAACAAGCAAATGGGAAGTCGCGCAGCGCGTGCTCGATCAGATCGTGAAGCTTCGGCAATCGCGTAAATCGACCGTAAAAGCCTGATCCTCGCATCTGTCATCCTGAGCGGAGCCAGTCGTTCGCGAAGCGAACGACTGCGCAGTCGAAGGATCCCTGCAGTCTCAACTGCAGCCAACGTATAATTCCCTTAACGTAAAATTACTTTCGTCGATTTCTGCTCTTGTCGATTCTGCAAAATGCCGATCTTCGCCGGGCCCTCGCCGACCGCGTGCGCTATTACAACGAGCTCGGCATCTATGACTTTTACCGGCGTGACGATCGCTCCGAAGTTGCAGTGATCGCGTCCGCCGTGGTCGAAGAAACAGAGTTGTCGATTTCCCAGTCAGAACAGGAAGAAATGCCCGCCAGAAAATCCGCTGCCGTTGCCATGCCTGCCGACAAAACAATATTTCAAGTACTGACCCCGAAACCGGAGCAGGGAGCCAAAGATTCGATCGCAGCGCTCAGGCTGATTCGCGAAGATCTCGGCGACTGTACGCGCTGCAAACTGCACAAGCAGGGGCGCAAGCAGATCGTCTTCGGCGTGGGCAATCCCAATGCCGAACTCATGTTTGTAGGCGAAGGCCCGGGCGCTGACGAAGACGCGCAAGGAGAACCCTTCGTCGGCCGCGCCGGGCAATTGCTAAACAACATGATCAAGGCCATGGGCCTGCGCCGCGAGAATGTCTATATCGCAAATGTGGTCAAGTGCCGCCCGCCGGGAAATCGAACACCGGAGCGCGACGAATGCGAGACTTGCTCGCCATTCTTGATGCGCCAGATCGCGGTGATCAAGCCTAAAGTGATTGTTGCGCTCGGCGCAGTCGCTGCAAAAAATCTGTTAGCGATCAACGCGCCAATGGCCGAGTTGCGCGGCCGCTTCTACGACTTCATGCCCGCTGGCGCTCGGCCCGATCCGTCGTGGCAAGGAGCGCGACTTGCCGTCACTTATCACCCGGCATTTCTGCTCCGCGATCCTCGCCAGAAAGGCGAAGCGTGGAAAGACTTACAGATGGTGATGAAGTACCTCGGGCTGAAGCCGCCAGCGAAGAGCGAGTGAGTCCCACAACTCTGTCATGCTGAGCGAAACGGATCGCCCGCGAAGCGGACGATCCGTGCAGTCGAAGCATCCCTGCCTGCTCCACTGATCCTTTGCTGTCGCCACCTCCACAAGCGCATCGTTTATCCTTCCATCCAATGCCCGAATTCTGCGACGTCGCCTTGCCCGTGCCGTTGGACATGGCGTTCACCTACCGTGTTCCTCCGGATGCCGCTCCGGTGGTCGGCGGACGAGTGCTGGTGCCGTTTCGCCAGCAGCGCATGACGGGCATCGTTGTCGGACTACACGATCGCGAGCCTTCGGTCACCGCCAAGAAAATTCTGAATGTCGTCGACGCCACGCCAGTGCTCGATGAACTGTTGCTTCGTCTGGGCCGCTGGATCGCTGACTACTACCTCGCTCCCATCGGCGAAGTCTTTCGGACCATGCTTCCGCTGAGTGCCGAGTTCAAGCGTGCCATCGGATACCGCATCACCGAGGCCGGTCTCCTTGCGTTGCACAACGCCGGCCAGGCGGGATCGTCTGCGCGTTCGCGCCTGTCGCCGGAAGAGCACGACGCCGAGATACGCGTGCTAGATTATCTCGCCGCTCACGCGGACGAAGAAGAAATCGACACGACTGAAAAGAATGGGATTTCCAACGAAAATGGGGTGCCCGTGGGAGCTTCCCCGATCGGAAGCCAGGTCCGCGAAGAAACCCTCCGTTCCGCGACCCACGCATCGCGAGCGCTGCTCAATGGCATGGTTCGCAAGAAATGGATTCTCCGCCAGGATCTCTCAGCCCCGCAAGACGCGGCGCGAACCGTGAAGATTGCGACCCTGAAATCCGCAGAGGGCAAACTCAATGCCAACCAAAAACTCCTCATCGACAAGTTGGCCGCTTCTGGCGGCCGCGTTCCTGTAGAAACCCTGCAGTCGCTCGAAGTGCCGCGAAGTACCCTCGCTACACTGGTTCGCCGCGGACTAGTGGACCTCATCGAAGAGCGCGCCGATTTTACAGTTTCGCGATCCAAGCCGCGTCCCTCGCCGTTTGATTTTGATTTCAATGGGGCGCAGAACGCAGCTCTGGAAATACTTCGGCAAAATGTCGATGCCCGCAAGTTCTGCGGAATGTTGCTGCACGGTGTCACTGGCTCCGGCAAGACTGCGGTTTATCTCGCCGGCATGCGCTCAGTGCTCGAGGCTGGACGCTCCGCCATTCTGCTCGTGCCCGAGATCGGCTTGACTCCTGCCGTCGCCGCCGATCTACACCAAATCTTCGGAGACGAAGTCGCAATCCTTCACTCGGCGCTGACCGACCGCGAGCGCGCGGAGCAGTGGCATCGCATCAAGCGCGGCGCGGCGCGCATGGTTGTAGGAACGCGCTCCGCCGTCTTCGCCCCGGTGGCCGACCTTGCACTGATCATCGTCGATGAAGAACACGACTCTTCGTACAAACAGGAAGAGACGCCGCGCTATCACGCTCGCGATGTAGCGGTCATGCGCGCAAAAATGGCGAATGCCACCGTGGTTCTTGGATCAGCCACGCCTTCGCTCGAATCGTATTTCAACGCGAAGAAGAATAAGTACACGCTGATCGAACTTCCCGATCGCGTCGAGCTGAGGCCGTTGCCTGAAGTTGAAATCGTCGACATGCGCCAGGAATTTCAGGAAACCGGCCAGGAGCAGGTGATCTCGCGCAAACTGGCAGCTGAAATCAGAGAGCGGCTCGATCGAAAAGAACAGGTCATGGTCTTGCTGAACCGCCGCGGATATTCCCCGGTCGTGCTTTGCCGCACCTGCGGCAAGAAGCTCGAATGCGCAAACTGCGCCATCGCGCTCACCCATCACAAGCGTGAACACAAGATGGTTTGCCACTATTGCGGCTATCTGGCAGCCGTGCCCAAGACGTGCGTCCATTGCGGCAGCGAGTACGTTTATTTTCTGGGTACGGGTTCAGAGAAGCTTGAAGAATTGCTGCACGGCATGTTTCCGCAAGCGCGTATCGCGCGGCTGGACCGCGACACGGTGCGCGGCCACGAAGATTTCGAGCGCACGCTCAACGCATTGAACGAAGGCGAACTCGATTTGCTGGTCGGCACGCAGATGATCGCCAAGGGGCACGACATTCACGGAGTGACACTGGTGGGCGTGATCGGTGCAGATACGGCCCTTGGCCTGCCCGACTTCCGCGCTGCCGAGCGCACGTTCCAACTATTGACGCAGGTCGCCGGGCGCGCCGGCCGCGGCCAGTCTCCGGGAAAGGTCATCCTGCAAACTTATTTTCAGGACCACTACGCCGTGCGGTATGCCGCGCGTCACGATTTCGTCGGCTTTTACGAGAAAGAGCTGCAGTTCCGCAGCTGGATGCACTATCCGCCCTACTCAGCGCTGGCCAACGTGCTGGTGCGCAGCGATAAGCTGGACGACGCATTACGTTGGTCCGGAGTGCTGGGGAAGTGGTTCGACTCCACCCGGCATGAGGGCGTGCGCGTGCTCGGTCCGGCGTCGGCGCCGATCATGCGGCTGAAGCGAGACTACCGGTATCACTTCGTGCTGAAGTCGCCGAGCCGCGAAAAGCTAAATAAAACCCTGCGGTCGCTGCTGGCATACGCGACCCAGCAAAAAATTCCGCGAACGCAGGTCATTGTGGATGTCGATGCCCTTTGGTTGATGTGAGAAGACCTGCTGGCGACCAGATGCTGGCGAAATCAAAAAACTATTTCGTACTGATTGCACCCCGTATTACCGTTACCGAGGCCGCCGGCAATTCATACACCGTGTCTTTTGCGGCATTTTGTTTCGAGTGCGTAATCGGGCCATCCGGCTCGGCCCATCCCTTTGTTGTGGCCACCACTGTTCGCTCTGCGGCATGCTCCGCGTGCGCTTCGAAGCGTGTGCGCGCGGGATGCCAGTTGTACTGCGCGCTGCCGAACGTCTCGATCTCAACCGGCCCCGAAAAACTCTCAGGCGCTTGTCCGGAAGAAGGCGGAGCCCCTTGAAAAGCGATCTGCACCTTATGCGGGGCCTGCTGATCGCGATTCACCAGCATCACCGACCAATGGTTATCGGGACGCCTTACCGCATACGCAGTCACAAGCTCATGGCCGGCCCCATCGTCGACATCGCTCTTTGCTGCGTACACCTGATGTTCCCCTCCCGCCGGTTGCACCCAATCCTGATTGATCATTTGCGCGACGAAGAATTGCGCCAGCCGCTGCTGAATTTCGTAATTAGCATTCACCGTGAACATTCCAAACGTTCCCGGCGAACTGTTGCAGCCCGGTTCCATCTGCAGCGGCAGATAGTGGAAAAAATAAACTCCCTTGCCGCCTGAATTCAGAAACGATCCAATGTAGTCCGCCAGCCAGACTCCAGCGAAAATATCCTGATACGTCTCGCTTGCGCCCGATGACAGATTGCCCTCGGTAATGAACATGGGCATGTCGGCAGGGATGCCGTCATCGTGCCAGACCTGCATGATGTGGCTCACCAGTTCAGGCTCGTCATAGAGCACGCCCCATGGTGTGCGACAAGGATCGTACGGATAATGCTCGAACGAGAAGAACGACAACTCATTCATTCGTCCGTGCGCTTTCAGATAGTCAATGAAACGCCCAGTCCACGAAACTTTTCCATTCGCGTCCGGCCACACTTCGATATCGCGATTCACTCCCTGAAACGAGGGCCCGCCCAACTTCAGCGCGGGATCGAGTTTGTGCAACGCCGTTGCCCATTGCAGATAGAGCGCCGCGTAATCTTCGGGCAGCATGTATTGTCCGTCCGCCTCTTCGCCCATTTCGATATATGAGATCGGATAGTTGCGCTTTTTCAGGTACGCGATTTCAGACACAGAGTTTTCTGGCGTCTCATAAAGCATGGCCACGGGAATCATCGCCGGAAGCCCGCGTGTCACGCCGCTCGAGAAAAACAGATCGAATCCCATCTGCGCCTGAGTGGTAGCGCCCAGATCCGACGGCTGATGCCACGGGTCGACCGATGAACAATACGTAGTCGTCTGCTCCTGGTCTGGCGTGTGTCGAAGAATGTCGTGAAATGCACCGTCCTGTGTCGTGATGCCGAGATAGATTTCGCGGATCGCGTAACCTACGCAATTGCGTGGGTCCGATGCGCCGTCGGCGTTGCAGGTGTTGGAAGACTCGGTCATCCACAATCGGATGAATCGCACCGTGACGGGAAGGCTGCCGAGTTTCACAGTCTCCATCCCGCCCTTGCCCGCGACTTCGCCCTGCAGAAATGTTTGCCAGGCGCCCCGCGTCGGCGCGTGAATCGGATCGTCGCCGGCCGTCCAGTACTGCACCAGATATCTCTTTGCGTACGGTTCGCCCCACGCGATCCGAATACTGTTGACTGCCTGCGCCTGCGCCAGATCGAGCACCACCCACTGCGGATGCAGTCCGTCGCTCTCGCCCGTGAAATGCTGCGTCAGGTACGGGTTGCTCTTCCAGAACGTATCGAGATCGCCGTCCGTCAAGCGCGAGAATCCGGCATTCTCGGTGCCGTCATTGCGCGTGAAGCCGCGGCGCGGCAAGCCGTAGCCGTAGGAATATCGAATCATCTCGGTCGGGGTGTCGGAGCCAACGAAGTATCCCTTGCCGCTGGCATCGCTCCACTTGCCCTGCGGATTCCAGTGCCATGCCTCAACCGCCAGTTCGGTGTTCTGGCGGTAAGTCACCGGTTGCCAGCCCGAGGCGAGAGTCTGATCGAGTGTCGGCTGCACGAGATCTTTGTCAATGGCATCAACCGCAATGCGGTCGACGCCCGCGCCCAGAGTTTCTCTCGGCACAAAGTGGTTAGTGGCGCGAGCCGTGTCGATCTCGACGACTTGAGCCGTCGACAGATTGAACCTTCCAAACAGAGTTGCGAGCCCTAAAAGCGCAGCCAGTCTGAGGCGCATCCTGACTTTCCTCCTGATCTATTAAAACGATTGAATAGCGAGTATACGAGACTTCCGCCGCAAACGCGACGATTCATAGAATGACCTTTGGCGATTTCTTTCTCCGGCATTGCAAGGCGAAGATACAATGCCGAAGCGAACCACAAGGAGCCACTGTGTCCGACCTGCTGGCAACCAAACCCATCGATCTGCTCTTATCCGAAGCCCACGACGAAAGCGAGACCGGCCTGCGCCGCGTGCTCGGTCCAGTCAACCTGGTCACTCTCGGAATCGGAGCCATCATCGGCGCTGGCATTTTCGTTTTCACCGGAACGGTCGCGGCAACGTTCACCGGTCCGGCCGTGGTTCTGTCGTTCATCATAGCCGCTGCAGGATGCGTCTTCGCCGGGCTCTGCTACGCTGAATTCGCCTCGCTCATTCCCATCGCCGGTTCAGCCTACACCTACGGCTATGCGACGCTGGGCGAAATCTTCGCCTGGATCATTGGATGGGACCTCATTGTGGAATACGCCGTGGGCGCCGCTTCGGTCGCCGTGGGATGGAGCGGCAATCTGGTCGCGTTATTTCAAAGCTTCGGCATTCAACTTCCGCCGCAGATTATCGCTCCGCCGGGGACGCTGATGGTTTTCTATAACGGGCAATGGTCGCGCCTCGCGACTGTCGGCGTAGCTCTGGCCAAAGCCGGAGTTGACGCCACTAAGCTGCCGACGGCTCACGGAATTCTCGACCTGCCCGCCTACCTGGTCATCGCGCTCATGACTCTCATTCTGGTCATCGGAGTGCGCGAGTCCGCAAACTTCAACTCGCTCATCGTCTTTATCAAGGTGGGCACCGTACTAACGTTCATCGCGATCGCCGGAGTGTTTCTCCTCGGCCATCCGCAGATTGCCTCGGCCAACTGGCACCCTTTCATTCCACCCAACGAGGGAACCTTCGGCGCGTTTGGCTGGTCGGGCATTGCGCGTGGCGCTGGTGTGATTTTCTTCGCATATATCGGCTTCGATGCCGTCTCAACCGCTGCGCAGGAGGCGCGCAATCCGCAGCGCGACATGCCCATCGGCATTCTCGGGTCGTTGGCTATTTGCACGGTCCTCTATGTCTTGCTGGGAGGCATGCTGACCGGCGTCGTCTCCTATACGGAACTGAACACGGCCGCGCCTGTCGCGGTCGGAATCAAGGCCACTGGCGTGCGCTGGGGAAGCATCGTCGTCATGCTGGGTACCTTCGCCGGCCTGACCACCACCATGCTGGTTATGCTGCTCGGTCAGTCGCGTGTTTTCTTTTCCATGTCGCGCGACGGCCTGCTGCCGCAGTGGGCCGGCCGCATTCATCCTCGCTTTCGCACTCCGTGGATTTCATCTATCGTCGTCGGATTCTTCGTGGCCATTTTTGCGGGCGTATTGCCCATCAACGTGCTCGGCCAACTCACCTCGATCGGAACGCTGCTCGCCTTTGTCATTGTGTCCGCCGGCGTTTGGGCGCTTCGCATCAAGCGCCCCGATCTGGAGCGGCCCTTCAAAGCGCCTCTCGTCCCGCTGACTCCCATTCTTGGCATTCTTATTTCGTTCGGACTTATGGCCAGCCTCCCCTGGAGCACATGGGTTCGCCTGCTCGTGTGGCTGGTGATTGGCATGGTGATTTATTTCGGATACGGAAGAAGCCACAGCAAGCTGCGCTCGCGTCCGTGAACTATCGGGAAAGAATCTGGATCGGCGACAACGTGATGGTGAGTGCGAGAAGAAGGAAACCCAGCAATCCCAGCCCCCAGCGGCTCGCGGGAAGCATCGGGTAATTGGGGGCCTGCTCCGTGCGGTAAGTAAGAACATTCATCACAATGATGACAGCTGCCCATACCCACCAACCGTAGCTCCACCATCCCATCACGACCAGCGCGGCAGCCGTCAGCATTGAGATCGCTCGGTGCGCACGCGGCGCCAGCGCGTAAACGATATGTCCGCCATCCAGTTGCCCGCTGGGGAGCAGGTTCAGCGCCGTCGCGTACATGCCCACCCAGGCAGCCACAGCCGTTGGATGGAGGTAGATGCGACTCAGAGGCAGCATCGCGATGGGATGCCCCGGAGCCACAGTGCGCAGCAGATCATGTGTGAGATAGAAAATCCAGGGAAAACCCAGCCGCAGGTCGGCTGAGCCCACGCCCACGAGCGGCTTCGACAAAGTCATCGCCACCAGAAGCGTGGTTACTGCGACGGCGAATCCAGCGATGGGCCCCGCGATCCCGATATCGAAAAGCGCAGCGCGCGTGCGAATCGGCGCTTTGATGCGAATCACCGCGCCTAACGTCCCAATCATGGTCGGCGCGGGAATAAAAAACGGCAGCGTCGCCCGCACTCCATAGTACCGGCAGAACAAGTAATGCCCCATCTCGTGCGCGAGCAGAATTCCCAGCAAACTGAACGAGAATGGAATTCCCAGCATCAGCCGTGAGGGCCGTTGCATCACCCATCCCAGCGGAAAGAAAGGTAGCCATTCATCGCCGGAAGTGAAGGGCGGCAAGCCGTGCAAAAAATTAAACTCCATCCGCGAGCCCACAACCAGCGTGGTGAAGGCCGTCGCCAGCAGCAGCAGAATGTGCAGCCAGTAACGTTGCTTCAGCCGCACCGCCTCCGGGACGGGCAAGCTCCGATAGTAGTCCCACGTCGAGGCGGGCATCGGGGATGACGATAAGGCTGGAGTAGACGACGAATTCGGTTCCGACATGTCTAAAAATCAGGGCACAGTCTGCAAGTTCGGGCCCGCTCTCTGATGCTACTACGAGCCGACAGGTCGCCCGGTGTTGCGTCCCCCTAAAAATCGCAGTTTTCGACCGATAGCCGGTAAGTCTTGAAAAGTCAATTGGATCGCGATCAGACCAGCGTCGGAGAGATGGGGCGGCCCGCCGTTGCGGACTCACGTTCACGACAACAATTTTCTACTGGACGAGAGATCCTAATCCTTGGAACCCCTGTCCAGCGCGGGAAGGCGCCTAGTCCGGGCTAATCCGATGGCACGACCGGGCCATTACGAAAAGGCCATTTTTGGCGCATAAAAGAAGGCCTAAGATGGTCGATGAGGCAGTCGAACCGCAGCTTGTTCGAACGCCACCGCTGCCCCGGGGACCCTGTACAAATTCCCCCCGGATCGGTTTCCGGCCTCGAACTGGATGCAGCAAGAAAACAAAAAGTTAAGAACGGTGACTCGCCTTTTCTCCCCCTTGCGACGATCCTTCTCCCCTCGAAAGTTGATTTTGAAAAACTGGCATCGATGAGTGTGGTCGCCCCGATTCCCGATATTTCCGTCGCCGCAGAGACGAATGCGCCTCAGTCCACTGATAAGACTGAGAGTCGATCTTCCACGCAGGCCGCCTGGTTCGAGGTTCGCCCCGAGCATTTGCCCGTCTGGAACAGCGTTCTGCTCGATACTTCAACCTCGCTCTACCAGTATCCGTTCTGGAATGAGCCCTATCGGCCGTTGTGGCTGACGCCGCGCTATCTGGCTTGGGGTACGCAAGATCGTCCTCAAGCGTTTGTCAGCATCCTGACGATCGGATTCGGCCCGGCGAAAATCGGATTGGTCTTCCGCGGCCCGACCTGCATTCATTCTCGCGCCGGCATCTGCAGCGTCGCCATCGGCGAACTGGTGAGATGGGCTCGCAGTCACGGCTACATCTTCATTCGTTTCACGCACCACGATCCGGAAGTTCTCGGCAAGCTGGCCGCAACCGGCCGCGCCGACAACTTTGATGCGTTCCCATATTTCCTCGACTATCCCATCATCTCCCCAGACTACGTTGTGTCGCAGAGCGACAGTGACGAGGAAACCCTCGCCGGTTTCGACCGCGAAGTACGCCGCAAGCTGCGCCGCGCTACCGAACTCGGTTACCAATTTTGCGTGGAGACTTCTCCAGAAGCCCTCCAACGGGCATGGCCGCTTTATCAGGATTGTTCCCGCCGGAAGCAGTTCCGACTGGAGCGGCCGCTTTCGGTTTACATGGAAGCCATGCGCCTGGGTCAGGTCAACGACTGTGTACGGCTCTACTCCGTTCACCATCACGGAAAACTGGTGGGCAGCACGCTCGTCTTCCGCGACCGCGATACGGCGCACTGCCAACTCGCCGCCTTCGACGTGCAGCATCGCCAGGCCGCGGTATTTCTCCACTGGCATGCGATGCGCGATATGTATCGTGTGGGCGCCCGCCGCTATAACATGGGCCCAGGCCCGGGCTCACTGGCTCGTTTCAAGCGCCAGTTCTGCCAGACTCCGGTTGCATATCCCGGCGCAATCACGGTCGTGACGAACGAAACTCTTTATCGCACATGGAAGTTTGTGTTTCCCGTGGCCAAGAGCCTTCGTCCCACATTGCGGAAGATTGTCACCCGCCTGAAAAGCTAATTCTCGATCAACATGGAGAGGCAGATGTATTCGTGCCGCCGAAGAATCGGCATGAGGGCGGAATCTGTGGTGCTAGGTCGAGAGTTGTGGCGTTCTCTCCCCGGACGAATGCGTCCGGGGCTCCATTTCAATCGATCGACTGCAATTCTTTCCCCGGCTTAAACCGCACGGCCCGTCCTGGCGGAATGGACACCTCGGCCCCCGTCCGCGGATTGCGCCCGATTCCGGTCTTGCGCGGACGAACGTTGAACACGCCAAATCCGCGCAGCTCAATGCGGCTTCCCGCCGCCAGCGCTTTCTTCATGCTCTCGAAGACGGTTTCCACCGCCATCTCGGCCTTGGTCTTGGTGATACCGGTTTTCGCGACCACTTCGTTGATAATGTCGAGCTTGATCACGGCGGGCTCCCGGGGTTGAAGAGTGAATAACGCTTTAAGTAATTGATGCTAAGGGGGATAGCCAAGATTGTCAACGGGAGCACCAATCCCGTAAACTGGCAGGCACACCAGCCAAAGCATTGAGTGATTGGGTCATCGGGCCATTGTGTGATTAAGTTCGCACTGGGATTGGCGCCCGAAAATTCAATGACTCAATCGCGAAATGACTCAATGACTCAATTCCAAAAGGGAGTTTCATGCTGAAAAGCGACCGCTGGATCCGCAAGATGTCCAAAGAGCACGACATGATCAATCCTTTCTCGGAGAAGCAAGTGCGCGAGGGCGTGATTTCCTACGGCCTGTCTTCCTACGGATACGACTTGCGCGTGGCCGACGAGTTCAAGATTTTTACTAACGTCAACAACGCGCTGGTCGACCCGAAGCGCTTCGACGAAAAGTCGTTTGTAACTATACAGACTGACATCTGCATCGTGCCGCCCAATTCGTTCGCGCTGGCGCGCTCGGTCGAATATTTTAAGATTCCGCGCAGCGTGCTCACTATCTGCGTAGGCAAGAGCACCTACGCGCGCTGCGGCATCATCGTCAACGTCACGCCATTCGAGCCCGAGTGGGAAGGTTTCGTGACGCTCGAAATCTCCAACACCACGCCGCTGCCGGCGCGCATCTATGCCAACGAAGGCCTCTGCCAGATTATTTTCTTCGAGTCCGACGAAGTCTGCGAAACCAGCTACGCCGACCGTAAAGGCAAGTACCAGGCCCAGAAGGGAATTGTCCTGCCCAAGCTTTAAGAGTTGGGGACTAAATTGGAAAACTGAAATGGGGTGCCCCATGTCTCGCCGCCTTTGCGAGACATGGGAGTCCTCGCTGCCGACGGAATCTACACCAATCTCATATAGGTCATGTAAGGCTGATCCGCAATCGCCGTCCACGGCAGCATCTTCAAATTCCCTTTAGCCGTCTCCACCTGCCACGCCTGTGCGCCAGTTCTCTTTGCTGTCAGCAATTGCTCGCTCGTCACGTTCGGTGCTGCGTCCGTCATCGCAAATAATACGAGCGGCCCATGCAGCAGAGCCACAGTCTCCGGATGCCTCGCATCGATGGCCTCGATCCGCGTCGACATCGGCAGCTCAAGCTCAATCCGGTCGCCATTCTTCCACGTGCGGTGAATCGCCGCGAAACTCCCCGCGGACGTCCCCTGTGCTTTTCCATTTACTGCAAGCGCAGGCTTCTGCGCCCAAGCCGGAATCCGTAGATTCATCGTAAACTCGCGCGGCGACGAAGTCTTCACCTCAAACTCGATATGCGAGTCGTGCGGATACTCACCCTTCATCGTTAGTGAAACCTGCGCGCCTTCCTGTGTCCATTTCACGGTCGATGGAATGTACAAATTCACCCAAACTCCGCGCGCATCCCGAAAATACGTATTGATCCGATAATCCGCCACCACCTGCGGATGCGTTCCCGAGCAACACGGCCAGCGGTGTGGCGAATACACTTTGCTGCCCTTGAAGTTGTAATCCGAGTAGTAGAACGTGTGCCCGTCGGATTCGAGCCCCTTCACGCCGAGGATCGTGTTGTACATCATCCGCTCCATGCTGTCGCCGTAGCGCGGATCACGCGTCACGCGCAGTAAATACCGCGTGAGCTTGAAATGCGCATACGATCCACACGGAGTCTCGAATCCGCTGTGCGTATTGCTCAGGCTGTTGTAGACGTCGTCGCTGTCGGTTTTTCGCAGAAGTTCATCCGGGCCCCAGCCGCCGGTCGCGAAACTCTGCGCCGTCACGATGTCGAATCCATTTTTCGCGGCGCGCAAATGTTTATCGCTGCCCAGCGTCAGGTAAGCCTGCATCGCCGACGACAGTGAATTGACGTGGCTGTAAGCATGCCGCCCCGCCAGATCGTTTTCTCCAGCGGCCAGCCGGTCGAAAACCAGATCATGCAGATACTGCCGCCCCATCTCGCGATACCGCTCGCCCGCGCCCCGCTGATACGCGAGAAACAGATTCTCCGGCATGGTGTACGACTCGTCCCACGTATACGACTCGTCCGTCCCGGGGCGCCAGCTCTTGCCATGCTCGATCGCGTGGCCCGGCAGGTGAGGCACTGCCGTGTCAGTTGTCTTATTCAGGATCGCCAACGCGTCCGGATCGCCGACATATTTGTGCGAATCGATCAGTCCGCACACTAGCTTGTCGTAGCAATAAGCAGGGAAGCGGTTCTTTAATGTGTAAAACTCGCCGTCGATCACTTGCGCGTACAAGCGATTCAACCGCAGAATTTTTTCCCGCGTGGCCTGGTCGCCCGTGATCGCGTAATACCGCGCGAGCGCCGAGACCCATTGGCCAAAGGTCGCCGTCGGCGCAAAGCCCGCATCAAACGTATGCCAGTCATAGTTCGGATCGTAGCGATACCAGCCGCCCAGGTCCTCGCCCGGCGCAGGTTTCCCGATCATCTGCCGGAAAGGCTTGAGCAGCGCGTCCTCGCTCAGGCCCATCAGGACCTCATGCGTCTGGTGGAGTTGCTGCTCGTGCAGCGGACTGTCGAGCGACACATCGCCGTAATCAAATTCTTCGAGCGGTACGGCGGAGGGCTCAGAAGCAAAGGCAAAGGGACGAAAGGGAGGAAGACTGGCTGCGGAAACCAGCGCCGCCGATTGAAGAAAACGTCTGCGAGAGATGGAGGAGGAATGCGGCATGTATGCATCCAGATTGCTCGGTGCAATCCAATGCCACATTCTAACCCCGGAGTGGCCGAGTTCTGCCGTCTGAAGTTTGTCGCCCGAGGTCCGATGCCTGCTCTAGCGCTGGTTCTCGCCTTCCTTGTACATGTACTTGATGGCGGGTTTGTAGATCATCAAGTTCGGCTCGCCGCTATCGCGGTTCACCTTCAAGCAATTCTTGTCGTACCACTCAATGACGCCGCGAATCTCTTCACCGTCGCGCAGCACAATGACCATGGTGGTCCGCGACTGCATCTGTTTTTGATAATAAAAGTTTTCGGCGTTGGTCTGTTCCGGCGGTGTGGGTTTCTTGCCTCCACCCCCACCACCGCCCATAGGGCGATCACCACGATCGTGTCGCTCCGGGCGATCTCGGCGCTCCTGAACCTGCAAGGGCGCGTGATTACCGTGGTTCTCCGTGCGCGGCAAGGTCGGTCGAATCAGCTTCCGGTTGGCGAAGTTTTCTTTCTCGCCGGTTTCGCTGGCTTGCAGGGGATCCATAATGTCCTTCATCGTGGCGCTACCTCGGATGCACGCATTCGCGCAGCACTACAAAGCTGGGGGACCCTGTTTATGTATGGAACGAAGGCGTGAAATTTTACCTACCGTACCACAGGAACCTCTCCCTGACAATGCCGTCCTAGTAACCGCGTTGAGGGTGCCGTTTCTTGCATACAGCGGGAAGGTAGTGGACAGCTTGGGTGTGAATAGGTAGCGATTAAGTTATTGGCGTTTCAGAGCACCTACTTAGTGCCGGATAAGTCAACGCCGCGCGACTCCCGCCCCCATGCCGTCAGCGCGGCAACCAGCACTGCAATCAGCAGCACCGTCCAGGCGAGTACCGGCGAATAGATTCCTCCGTAGCGCCCTTCGGTGACCCTCGCCTGGATTACAGAATTCTTAGACGACAGCAGGTTGCCCAGTTGATAAGCCAAGCCGGGGAACGTGCCGCGAACATTGGGCGGCGACAGTTCATTCAAATGTGCGGGAATCACGCCCCACGCACCCTGCACCATGAACTGCATCAGAAATCCGCCGAGCGCCAGCATAGGCGCCGTATGCGAATACGCCCACAATGGGATCATCGGGATCGCCAGCAGCGCCGCAATCACAATGGCCCGCCGCCGCCCTATTCTTTCCGACCACGATCCGAAAGCAATCCCGCCCAGCAATGCCCCCACGTTATAGATGATCACGATCAGACCGGTCGTCTGGGGAGTGAAATTAAGATTTCTCTCAAGAAAAGTCGGATACAAATCCTGTGTGCCGTGGCTGAATGAATTGAAGGCAAACATCAGCGCCACCAGAAACGCAAAAATTCCGGCGTGCGCGGCAATGTCGCGGCCCACTCTGCTCTCCGAGTCGCGTGCCACGCGGCCTTGCAGCCACGCCGGCGACTCCTCCACCTTGGTCCGGATATAGACCACCAGCAGCGCCGGCATCGCGCCAAGAACGAACATGCCGCGCCAGCCGAAAACCGGAAACAGCGTCCGGTAGGCCAACGCGGCCAGAAGATAGCCAACCACGTATCCTTCCTGCAACAGTCCGGAAAAAAATCCCCGCCCCTCTGCGGGCAGCGTCTCAAACGTCAGCGCCGCGCCCACGCCCCATTCGCCGCCCATGGCGATTCCGAAAAATGCCCGCATGATGAGGAAGACTTTCAGCGATGGAGCAAACGCCGAAGCCAGCTCAAACACCGAATACGCAATGATGTCGATCATCAACGTCACGCGCCGGCCGAAGCGGTCGGCCATCATGCCAAACAGAAACGCGCCGACCGGGCGCATGGCCAGCGTCCAGAAGATCGCCTGAGTGATCGCCGAGACTCTTTCGTGGAATTGCATTGCCAGCGCGTTGACGCAGAGGATCAGGATGAAAAAATCAAACGCATCCAGCGACCACCCCAGAAAGCACGCGATGAATGTATTCCGCTGTACCGGCGTCAGCCGCCGGAAATGTCCCAAGAATTCCATGCCGTTTCTCAGTGCCCTCTGTGTCCTCTATGGTGAAAGGTTTTTGCCCCAAGCCAGCGGATGCTAGCATAAGCCTTCAAACTGTAATCGAAAATCGCTATCGCCCATGCCCGAACTCGATCTCCCGCAACGCCAGGCCACCGACGCAGTCATGCTCACCGGTTTCTGGTATCGCGCGCTCCCCGGCGACCGCGTCCATCGTAATCATCTCCACAAAGCCACGCTGCTCGAAATTCCTCTCGTGATCGGCCGCGACCGCGATGGCCAAGCCTTTGCATTGCGCGACTCCTGCCCCCACCGCGGCATGCCTCTCAACCGCGGACGCTTCGATGGAGAAAACATCGAGTGCCCCTACCACGGATGGCAGTTCGATGCGCACAACGGCCAGTGCCAGCTCATTCCATCGCTCACTCACGATCAAACTCTGAAGATCGAACGCATCTACGCCGGGAGCTATCCCTGCGAAGAGCAGGATGGTTTCATCTGGGTCTACATCCCCGATCCGCTACCGGGAGGCGCCGGCTTCACAGCTCCCGCCGAAGCTCCCGAGGCTGCGCCGCAAATCGGAAAGTTCAGCGACAAATACAAACTCGCCTACCTGCAGGCCGAGATGCCCGTGAACATCGATCACGGCATCATTGGCCTCATGGACCCGGCGCACGGACCCTTTGTTCATCAAGCCTGGTGGTGGCGCACACGCCACAGCATCCACGAAAAACAGAAGCATTTCGAGCCGATTCCCAACGGCTTCCGCATGAGCGCGCACACGCCCAGCTCAAACTCCGCACCCTACAAGCTTTTGCGCCTCTATGCCGACGCCGACTCGATCACCACAACCATCGATTTCATCCTGCCCAACCTGCGCACGGAAACCATCCGCGCAGGAAAATACTGGTTCTCGAGCCTCACCACCGTCACGCCGATAACGCGCAGCCAATGCCGCATCGACGTAGTCGCCGCCTGGAATCTCTTCCGTCACGTTCCCTTCGTACCGGAACTAATGAAGTATGTCTTTGCGAAATTCGTCGAGCAGGATCGCCGCACCATGGAACTCCAGGCCGAAGGCCTGAAGCACAATCCTCATCTCATGCTCATCGACGACGCCGACCGCCCCGCCAAGTGGTATTTCCAACTAAAAGCTGCTCACGTGGAGTCGAAGCGCACTGGCCAACCCATGAAGCACCCAATGTCCGGCTCAGTCACGTTGAGATGGAGAAGTTAGGTCTCTGTGGAAGCGTGTGGGCGCGGGCGACTCGCCCGCGCGGGTTGTTTCGTCATGCCTAACGCTCAATCAGGTAAGCAGCGAATCCGGCATTTTCGTCATCGAATGCGAATGACCACGAAGCACCAAAAGAGCTTCCTGCACGAACACTCGCTCACCATTGCCGCCACTACGGTTCTCGCCGCGTGGATCGTTCTCTACCTTCGCTTCGATCCCAGCACACACTGGGGATCTTTTTTCGGCAACGCCATCGCGGATTGGTCTGGCCTTCTAGTTACCGTCGTTGCCACGAAGTACTTCTTCGAGATCAATTCCGCCGAAAGCCGCACGCCGCCGCAGCATTGGATGGGCACCCTGCAGCAAACTCTCGAAGATCATTCCCTCTCGATTTTTCTGATCGTGACCGGAGCCGGCTGGATTTGGCTCTTCGCCCGCGCCGATGCCAACTCCAAGTGGGGACAAGTCGCCGGCAACATCGTCTCCGAGTGGACTCAGATTTTTGGAACGGTCATCTTGACCAAGAAGCTGATCGAGCGCCACTCAAAAGAAAGCCGCAGCTAAACGAAAAATGTGGAGTGGGCGTGGTCGAGGTCGAAGAGACATGGGGCCCAAGCTCGCGCGCTCTTTGCGCAGGGGCAGCTACTCAGCCACGAGCCAGTCCAGTGCTTCTTCTTTGGTCTTGAATGCCGGCAGTTCACGCTGCGAGAAAGTTTTGAAATTCTCGTAGAACACGTGTGGCAGGCTATCGACTCCGATCCACGCGGACTTCTTGATGTACGGACGGTCGAGCACCAGCACTTCCTTGGCGCGCTGTGCGACCTTCTTATCAATCTCCGCGCCTGTGAAGTCGGTAAACGCCAGCACCGACCCAGGCGCGTGACGCTCCACCGATGATTTGATCTGATCGAGCAATAGCAGCATCTCTTTCGCGCGGCAATGGCTGAAGTCAATCACAAAAACAGCGTGGCCCTTGTGCTTGATGAAATGCAGCCGCTCCAGATAACTCAGCCCCGCAGTGTCGTCCGCGCTCATGCCAGCAATCCCTCCACGACATCGTAAGCCCCGTCCAGCGCGGCATCCAGCGCAGAGGCGTCTTTGCCTCCGGCCTCTGCCAGGTCCGGACGCCCTCCACCTTTGCCGCCGACCTTCTGTGCCACTGGCCCGATCACTTTGCCAGCCTGGACGCGCGCCGTCAAATCTTTCGTGACGCCGACAATCAAAGCAACGTTTCCGTTCGATGCCGACCCCAGCACCACCACGCCCGAACCAAGCTTGTCGCGAAGTTGATCGGCCAACGTGCGCAGTTGCGCTCTCTCGAGATTATCGACGCGATGCGCCAGCACCTTTACGCCTTTGATCTCTTTTACCCTCTCGCTAATATTTGCCGTCGAAGACGCCGCCGACTTCATCCGCGCCTGATCCAGTTCCCGCGTCAGCCGCTTGATCTCAGCATCTTTTCTTTCGAGTTCTAGTTTCAACGCGTCCGCCGGAGAAAATACGGTTTCAGCATGATCTTCCGTTGAAGCGGGTGCCCCATCCTTGCGCGTTTTTTGCGCAAGGGTGGGAGAGACGAACGCCGACACAACGTTCTCCAACTGATGATCCTGACGAAAATGTTTCAACGACCCTTCACCCGTAATCGCCTCCACGCGCCGCACGCCCGAAGACACGCTGCCTTCCTTCAAAATCTTGATCAGCCCAATCTCGCCCGTCGCTGCTGTGTGCGTACCGCCGCAAAGCTCGGTCGAGAAATCTCCAATGCGCACCACGCGCACCTTGTCGCCGTACTTCTCGTCGAACAGCGCCATCGCGTGATACTTGCTGATCGCCTCGTCAATCGGCACATCCACCAGCGTCTCAACTTTGGTGTTGCGCAGCATCTCCTTGTTGATCAGGTCTTCGATGTCCTGCAACTCTTCATCTTCGACCGCTGTGAAGTGTGAAAAATCAAACCGCAGATGATTCGGCGCGACCAGCGACCCAGCCTGCTTCACATGCTTGCCCAAAACTTCGCGCAACCCAGCATGCAGCAGGTGCGTTGCCGTGTGATTCCGCATCGTAGCCAGACGAATGTCGGTATTCACGACAGCGTCAACGCGATCGCCAACGCGAGTCGAACCCTTCATCACAACCTGATGCGCCCGCACAGCTTGAATCGGGTAATAACATCCCTTCACCTCGGCGATGACGGTATTGTGATCGTCGGAATAAAGCCATCCGCGATCGCCAACTTGTCCGCCCGCTTCGGCATAAAACGGCGTGTGATCCAGAATCACCTCGCCCTCTTCGCCCGCATTCAGCTGCTGCACGCCCTGCCCGCCCCGAATAATCGCCAAAACCTCGCAACCATCCGAGCGCGTCTGCTTGTAACCCTCAAACACAGACTTCGGCAGCTGCTGATACGCCGGATTCGCCGTCTGCTTCGCCGCACCTTTCCACGACGCGCGCGCACGGGATTTCTGCTCAGCCATTGCTGCATCGAATCCCGCTTGATCAAAAGCAATGCCTTGGTCGCGCGCTGCCTCCTGCATAAAATCAAGCGGCATGCCATAGGTGTCGTACAACTTGAATGCCTCATCTCCGGAATAAACAAGAACCCCGTCGCGATTGAAGGAAGGGGAGGTTGGGTTCATCTTGACCATTTCCAAATCCCGCTCTAAGCGGTCCAGCCCTACTTCCATTGTGTGACCAAAGCGGACCTCTTCCGCCAGCACCGCCTTCGATACCCGATCTGCGGTTTCGTTGAGTTCGGGGTAGGCATCGTTCATCAAATCCCGCACTGTGAACACCATCTCGTGCAGAAACGGCTTCGTCTGCCCCAGCAGCCGACCATGCGTGATTGCCCGGCGAATAATCTTCCGCAGCACATATCCGCGCCCTTCGTTCGAGGGCAGAACTCCGTCAAAAATTAAAAACGTCGCCGCGCGCGAGTGATCGGCAATCACCCGCAAAGAAGCCGCCGACTTGGTGTGTGATTCTTTGTCTAACTCTCTCTTCAGCGAAGCCCCAGTCAACTCCGCCGCCCGCTTGATCAGCGGCGTAAACAAATCCGTCTCATAATTCGAAATCACGCTCTGTAGCACCGCGGTCACGCGCTCCAGCCCCATGCCCGTATCGACGCACGGCTTCGGCAGAGGCGTCAGCTTGCCCGACGCATCGCGGTCGAACTGCATGAACACCAGATTCCAAATCTCGACATAGCGTCCGCAATCGCATCCAAACGCGCAGTCGGTGTGTCCCTGGTCCGAAGCAGGCACACCCATGTCGTAGTGAATCTCGCTACACGGACCACACGGCCCTGTATCGCCCATCTGCCAGAAATTGTCTTTTAACCCCATTTCATAAATGCGATTTTTGGGCACGCCCTGCGCCGCCCACAATTCATAGGCCTCGGCATCACGCTGCAGTCCGCCTTCTCCGTTGAATACGGTCACGTACAACTTTTCCTTCGGAATCCCGTACCACTCCGGCGAAGTAATCAGCTCCCACGCAAAAGCAATCGCGTCTTTCTTGAAGTAATCGCCGAACGAAAAATTTCCCAGCATCTCAAAAAACGTGTGATGCCGGTTGGTGAAGCCAACGTTCTCGAGATCGTTGTGCTTGCCGCCGGCGCGTACGCACTTCTGCGAAGTCGTGGCGCGGTTGTAGTCGCGCTTCTCGAGGCCGAGAAACACGTCCTTGAACTGGTTCATCCCAGCGTTGGTGAACAGCAGCGTAGGATCGTTCGCGGGCACGAGAGACGACGAATGCACCTCCTTATGCCCCTTCTGCAAGAAGAAGTCCAGGAACTTTCTGCGAATTTCAGAGCCGGTCGGCATGAATTAATAATTCTAAATGATCGCGCGAGCAGGACCTTGATTAGAAAAAACCATAAACCACAGAGGGCACAGAGGAACACAGAGCGAATCCTCTGTGAACTTCTGTGCCCCCTGTGGTGAATGTTTTTGACCTTCCTACTTCACCGCATCAGCTGTCTTCTCCGTGCCTTTTTTCACATCGTGGCCAACAGCCTTCACGCCCTTCTTGATTCCGCTGCCGGTTTTTTTGGCGGCATGTTCAGTCGCCTCGCCAGTCTTGTCAGCGGCCTTCTCGGTATCCTTGCCCGCGACCTTCGCGCCTTTCTCTGTATCCTTCGCGGCGGTCTTCGTTCCTTTTTCCGTATCTTTGGCAACCGTCTTGGTGCCCTTCGCCGTATCCCTGGCCGCAACTTTGGTGGCGTGACCGGTCTTATCGGCTGCTTTCTCCGTATCCTTGCCTGCGACCTTCGCGCCTTTCTCTGTGTCTTTCGCGGCGGTCTTCGCGCCCTTTTCGGTATCTTTGGCCGCGGTCTTGGTCGCGTCTTTTACTTCCGTGCCGGTAGACTTCTTCTCTGCGCTGCCGGAATCCTGCGCCATTACCAGCGGCGCCGCCGCCAGCACTGCCGCCACAAAAATGCCCGCCCATTTCGTCTTCATTACGCCCTCCTCAGGTTGTACTTGGCATTGCCTGCAAGTATGGAATATCAGCAGCCCGCCAAGCAAATCGGCGCCAACAGGAAATTGCTGTCACCCTGTGGAGGGCACTTTGCCCGACGAAGGATCTGGGCGAACCGCGAAGCGTGGCGCTTTTTGCGAGGCAATGATTGCGCATTCGGCTCGCTTCCTTATTCAGGCATTCCACATCACGACGCCTCTTCTTCAAACGCAGTCAAAGTCTCGTCATCCACATCCCACTTCTTCAGGATCGTAAAAATCGTCCGCGTCCCAAATCCCGCGCGCGCCAGCTGACGAAAAATCCGCGCCGCCTGCTTCTGATCCTTCGGCTTCTCCATCCGCTTCTTGCGCAGATAATCGCGCGCCAGCTTCTCCTCGTTCACGCCTTCATATGCCGCATCCACAGCCTTCTCAATCACAGACGCATGCACGCCGCGCGTCTTCAACTCCGTCACCACGCGCATGCGTCCAAGTTTCTGGCTATCCCGCCGCGACGATGAAAAGTAAGCCGCATACTGCGAGTCGTTCAGATATCCCGAATCCTTCAGCCGCCGGATCACTAATTCCACCAGCGTCTGCGCATATTCCGACTCCGGATCCTCTACGCGAGCCCGCATCAGCCGCTTCAACTCGGCCACAGTGCGCATCCGCCGCGCCAGCGCGCCCACGGCATACTCATACATGTCATCCTCGGAATAGTGCTTCCGCAACGGACGTGAGAACGTCATTCGCTAACGATAGCGCAACCGGGAGAAACAACCAAGAAAGCCACGGAGGACACAGAGGGGCCGGGGAGTCGCGGCTAGAAGATCCAGCCCTCCAATGTCCGTCTCTCTACGTCCTGCGGTTTTGATTTCTTCTGCAAAAACAAAAAAGGGAGCGCGATATTCCGCGCCCCCGACGCTTATCGTTTGCACCTTAAAATTCGCTACCGCCCTCCAAACCCTGCCGACTGCATCGATTGCCGCGAAATGTCCGCGGTCGACGCGATGCCCTGCATGCGCAGCTTGAAGTCGTCGGCGTTCGAGGCATTCTCAAGAGCCGTTTCGTAGTTCACGAGGCCAGCCTGGAACAAATCCCACAGCGACTGGTCAAAGGTCTGCATGCCGTATTGCGAAGTGCCGGCCGCAATCGCGTCGCGAATCGAGCGCGTCTTTTCCGGCACCAGAATCGACTCGCGGATGAACGCTGTATTGATCATGACTTCCACCGCAGGCACGCGGCCTTCGGCGTCGCAGCGCCGCACCAGTCGTTGGCTGACGATCGCGCGCAACACGGCCGCCAGCTGCATACGAATCTGCTTCTGCTCCGGCGGCGGGAAGATCGAAATAATACGGTTGATGGTTTCGACCGCGTCCAGAGTGTGCAAGGTCGAGAACACCATGTGGCCGGTTTCGGCCGCGTGCAGCGCGGTCGAAATCGTTTCCAGGTCTCGCATTTCGCCGACGAGAATCACGTCCGGATCTTGACGCAGAGAGGCTCTGAGCGCCGCGCCGAATCCCGGCGTATCCACGCCGACCTCGCGCTGGTTCACATAGCCTTTTTTATCGCGATGCAGAAATTCGATTGGGTCTTCAATCGTGACAATATGTTCCGCGCGTGTCGAGTTCACGCGATCCACCATCGCCGCCAGCGTCGTTGACTTACCGGAACCCGTAACGCCCGTCACTAGCACCAGTCCGCGCGGCATGTCGCAAATCTGCTCAACTACCTTGGGCAGGAACAACTCGTCCAAAGCGCGAATCTTCGTCGGAATAACGCGCAGCACGAGTCCCACATTGCCGCGCTGCTGAAAAATGTTCACACGGAAGCGTCCCAGTCCGGCGACGCCGTATGCCATATCGATTTCCGTGGTCTCTTTGAATTTCTGCTTCTGCCGCGCCGACATCATGCTGAACGCCATGTTCAGCATGTCTTCGGCCGAGATGCGCGGCTGGTCCGTCAACGGCACCAGTTCGCCGTCGATGCGCAGGTGCGGATAGTTCCCCACCTTCAGGTGCAAGTCGCTCGATCGCCGTTCCGTCGCTATCCGCAGCAGGTCATCAATATTCATTGCAGACTTTCCCCTGGAAGGATCAACCTATGAGTCTCCTAGCATCATCGCCCGAATCGTCACCTCGCCCAAGATGACCTAGGTAACGGCCGCAAACCGGCGACCGGACAGCACCTTAAGTTCGCAGCCGGACTCAGCAGAACCGGACCGTAAATCAAGCTTCGGCAGGTGATGGGGATGCCGAGACTATAATGGCGGCGCCAATGCCTCTTACCTCTGGCACGAAGTTAGGCCCATATGAAATCCAGGCTCCGCTCGGTGCGGGCGGCATGGGAGAGGTCTACCGAGCCTGCGACACGCGGCTGGACCGCACTGTCGCCATAAAAGTTCTCGCGTCGCATCTTTCTTCTTCTCCCGAACTCAAGCAGCGCATGGAGCGCGAAGCGCGGGCGATTTCCTCGCTGAACCATCCGCACATCTGCCAACTCTATGACGTCGGCTCCCAGGACGGTTCCGACTTCCTCGTGATGGAGTTCCTCGAGGGAGAAACCCTGGGCCAGCGCCTCAGCAAAGGCCCGCTTCCGCTGCACGAAATCTACAAGATCGGCATCGCCGTCGCGGAAGCCCTGGCGGTTGCGCATCGCCACGGCATCATCCATCGCGATCTGAAGCCCGGCAACATCATGCTCACACACTCCGGCGCCAAGCTCATGGACTTCGGCCTCGCCAAACCCCTGAGCCCCTCGCCCACCGGTGCGGCGTCATCGGCTCCGCCATCGTTCACGGCGGCAGCTACGTTGAGCGGGCCCAGCCCGCTGAGCCCGCTCACTACCGCTGGTACGATCATCGGCACCATCCAATACATGTCGCCCGAGCAGATCGAAGGGAAAGAGGCCGACGCCCGCTCCGACATCTTCGCCTTCGGCGCCGTCCTCTACGAGATGGCCGCCGGCAAGCGACCCTTTCAGGGAAAGAGTCAGATTTCACTGGCGTCCGCGATTCTCGAATCCGATCCCGAACCTATCAGCAAGCTCAAGCCGCTTACTCCGTCCGTCTTCGAGCACGTTGTCACCACCTGCCTTCAGAAGAATCCCGACGACCGCTACCTTGCTGCCCACGACATTAAACTCGAGCTGCAGTGGATTGCATCAGAGAGGCTCGCATCCCAAGAGCCAGCTCCGGCACAGCAAGCGAACGCTGCCGCCGCCCGTCGTTCCCTGGCCTGGATGTTCGCCGTGATCGCCAGCCTCCTGCTGGGCGCGATCGCCGGATTCCTCCTCCACCGTTCGGCCCCTGTGCCATCGGTCTACACCGCTATCGACGCTCCCCAAAAAACTCGTGTCAATCTCACAGGCGACAGTGCCGGTCCTCCCACCCTCTCGCCCGATGGCACTATGATCGCCTTTACAGCCACCGACGCTGACGGCAAGACGACGATCTGGGTACGTTCGCTCAACTCACTGGATGCCCGTCAGCTCGACGGGACCGACCATGCCATCTTTCCTTTCTGGTCTTTTGATAACCATTCCTTGGGTTTTTTTGCGGAGGGAAAACTGAAGGCTGTCGATCTCGCTGGCGGCTCCGCGCAAGTAATCGCCGATGCACCCATCGGACGCGGCGGCGCCTGGGGAGCCGATGGCGTCATCGTCTTCTCGCCCGCAAGTACAGATCGCCTCTATAGCGTGGGCGCCAGCGGCGGCACGCCCGCTCCCCTGACTACCATCGACGGCAACCAACACACCTCGCATCGCTGGCCTTTCTTCCTGCCCGACGGCAAACACTTCCTCTATCTCGCCATCAACCACACTCCCTCCCTGGCTGGAACCGACACGATTTACTACGCATCGGTGGATGGCCGTGAAAACAAGCCCTTGCTCAAGGCGCAATCAAACGCCATCTACGTGGATGGCTACCTCCTGTTCGCGCGCAACGAGCACTTGCTCGCCCAGCCCTTCAATCCTTCCAGTGGCGCTCTGAGTGGTCAGCCACAAACTCTGGTCAATGGTGTCATTAACGATCCCGTGACTTGGCACATGGATGTAACCGCCTCCAACGACGGCCTGCTCATCTACGGCAGCGGGGGGTCCGGTGAAATCCAGCTCCTATGGATGGACCGCGCCACGAAACAGCTTTCTGTCGTCACCGACAATATCGCCGATCTGGAGTCTGCCGACATTTCTCCCCGAGGCGACCGCATTGCCCTTGAGATCGGCGCTCGTGGGAGTGCTGACATCTGGGTACTCGATCTGGCCAGCGGCACGCGCACGCGTCTGACTTTCGGTCCCGGATCCAATGTCGTCCCTGTGTGGTCGCCCGACGGAAAATGGATCGTCTACTATTCCCGGCGCAACGGCAAGCCTGGGATATTCCGCAAGCTGGCCGATGGCAGTGGCGCGGAAGAAGAACTGCTCAGTGACGATCAACCTATTGTTCCCTGGGATTGGTCACGCGACGGCAAATACATCCTTTACCAGCACGGCATCGCGGGAACTCAGGACATTTGGGCTTTGCCCCTTGAAGGCGACCGCAAACCCTTCCTCGTCGTACCCACCACACCCAAGACATCACGCACCACACCCCGCCTTTCTCCGGACGGCCGCTGGTTGACCTACGTTTCCAATGAATCTGGATCAGTGCAGGCCTATGTCGTTGCTTTCAAGGGCGGGCCCGGCAAATGGCAACTCTCGGCAAAAGGTGGGTATTTTCCCATCTGGAGTCACGACGGCAAGGAACTCTACTACTACGTGGACTCAGCGAATGCGATTTACGCCGTCCCGGTCAAGGAAGTGGCGGGCGCCCTGCAATTCGGAGCACCACAAACCCTGGTGAATTGGTCCGCGCCTGATCCCTGGTACGAGGTCAGCCCCGACGGCAAGAAAATCCTCCTCTACCGCGTTACCCAGCAGGTCAGCGACTCCGTCGCGGTCGTGACGAATTTCACCTCAATGCTGAAGAAGTGAGAGTGGGCCGTGAGGGTGCAGCAGCTTTCCTTCAGCAAGGCTCGAGGTTTGACTTGCCCTGAAATTGAGACCTAAGATTCCTCTTCGCGGGCATCAGGTCTCCTCATCATGATCGGCCAAACCATTTCCCACTACCGCATCCTCGAAAAGCTTGGAGGAGGCGGCATGGGCGTGGTTTACAAAGCGGAAGACTTATCGCTCGGTCGCTTCGTAGCCCTCAAGTTTCTGCCCGATAGCGTGGCCAAAGACTCCGGTGCTCTTGAGCGCTTCCGCCGCGAAGCCCGCGCTGCTTCCGCACTTAACCATCCGAATATCTGCACTATCTACGAAATTGGAGAAAGCGACGGCACGCGCTTTCTGGCGATGGAGTATTTGGAAGGCATGACGCTGAAGCACGCCATCGCCGGTCGCCCGATGGAAACCGATACGCTGCTTTCTTTGGGCATCGAGGTTGCCGATGCTCTCGATGCGGCCCATACCGCCGGCATTGTTCATCGCGACATCAAGCCCGCGAATATTTTCGTGACCAAGCGCGGCCACGCTAAAATTCTCGATTTCGGACTGGCCAAAGTCGAGGAGCAGAAAAGCTCTGCCAGCAATATCGCCGCCGCGAACACTGTATCGGGAAGCGATCACCTCACAAGCCCCGGCTCCACGCTCGGCACTGTCGCCTACATGTCGCCCGAACAGGTGCTCGGGAAGCCGCTCGATTCGCGCACCGATCTTTTTTCCTTCGGCATCGTCCTCTACGAAATGGCAACGGGCGCGCTTCCGTTTAACGGCGATACGTCCGGCGCAATCTTTGATGCCGTGCTGCACGGAACTCCAGCGACTCCAGCGCGGCTGAATCCTCAGGTTCCGGCAGATTTGGAGCGTGTGATTCTGAAGGCTCTCGAGAAAGACCGCGAGGTCCGTTACCAGCACGCCTCCGAGATGCGCGCTGATCTCTCCCGTGCCCGCCGCGACACCGGTTCGGCGTCAGGAGCGGCAAAGGTAATTCCTGCTGCGCGACCGCACCGGGCTTTTCCCTGGCAATGGATCGGGATCGCGGTGGTTCTGTTGGCCATTGTGGCCGCGTGGCGATGGCGTGAGATGCCTCCTTCTGAAAAATCGCCTGCGGCGCCGGTGACCATCGCAGTCTTACCTTTTCAAAACGTGAGCGAAGACAAGGAAGAAGATTTTCTCCGCATGGCCCTGCCCGATGAGGTCGCGACCACGCTGAGTTCGGTGCGCAGCTTGTCCATTCGACCGTTCAGCACGACGGGAAAGTACGCCAGCGGACAAGTGGACGTGGAGCAGGCGGGCAAGGAAATGCATGTCGGCCGCATCATCATTGGGCATTACCAGAAAGTGCGCGATCAGTTGCAACTGACGATCCAGGCCGTGGACGTGAATGACGATCGAGTGCTCTGGCAGGAGACCATGAACGTTTCCAGCGCCGACCTGGTGCAGATGCGGCAGCAGGTGACTTCGCGAGTTTCGCAGGGATTGATTCCAGCGCTTGGTGCAGTGACTGACTCCAGTAGCGGGACGCGTCCGTCGAACGAAGAAGCCTACGACCTTTACTTGCGCAGTGTGGCGCTCGCGCACGACGGCGATCAGAACCGCGAAGCCATCCGAATGCTCGAGCGTTCTGTCGGCCTGGATTCAGCCTACGCCCCAGCGTGGTCGGCGCTCGGCAAGCGTTATTACTACGAAGAAGAATACGGGCCGCAAGCCACGGGTACGATGACTCGCACCGAGCCCACTCTGCGGCGCGCGCTGGCCCTCGATCCGAATCTGGAAGACGCCGAGCAGCAGATCGTCAGCCTGCTCGCCGATGCCGGCAAGCTCGTCGAGGCTTACAAAGAAGCTAAGTCGATGGTCGAGCAGCGGCCGAAGAGCGGCTTTGCGCATTTCACCATGTCCTATGTCCTGCGCTATGCCGGCATTCTTAAAGAGACCGAGCAGGAATGCGAAACTGCACTGCGCCTCGATCCCGGAAACTATCAGTTCCGCTCATGCTCCAGTGTATTCAGCGTCGGCCAACGACAAGACCTAGCGCGCCAATTCGCCAACCTCGATGCCGGATCGGAGTGGTCGAACAACGTCGAGGCGCACTTTCTTGTCCGCGAAGGTAATATCAGCGGCGCTCTCCAAATGCTGCATATGCTTCCCGACACCCGTTTTTTTCATGCCCGTGCGATCGCGGCCTGTTACACGACTCCGCCTCCCGCAGGAGCCGATCAGATTCTCCAGCAGGCAGCCAAAGACATTGAATCTTACCGCGATCCCGAGCCGCGATATGCTCAGGGCAGCATTTTGAATCGCTGTTTGGGGAACCAATTCACGGCGCGCGTGCTGCAAAGCGCCGTTCACGATGGATTCTGCGCCTACGATTATTTGCCACTGGACCCGCTTTTGGCCGAATTCAGAAAGTCGCCGGAGTATCCTCCGTTGCTTGCGCAAGCAAAACAGTGCCACGACAACTTTCTGGCGCAACGTGACAAGTAATGAATCCTTCTGGCGGATTCAACGGTTCCCGGGTTATCTACGACTATTTCGGTGAGTGCCGCCGGCCGGTCTAGAATAACGGGCGGAGAAAATCATGCGCCTATCCCGCATTCTTGCTTCCGTGATCTGCCTCGCCGCTCTCGCTCGTGCGCAAACTCTTCTTGTTCTTGAAAAGAAGGACAGCTCCCTAGCGCTCGTGGATCCCACTTCTCTGAAAATTCTCGCCCGTATCCCCGCCGGAGAAGACCCGCACGAAGTCGTCGTTTCCCCCGACGGGAAATTCGCCTATATTTCCAACTACGGCGCCTTTCAAAATCCGCAACACACAATTTCGGTCGCCGATCTCGCTGCGAAAAAAGCCTTCCCTCCGATCGATCTCCAAACACTTCTCGCGCCGCACGGACTCGACCTGGTCAACGGCAAAGTTTATTTCACCGCCGAAGGCAGCAAGGCCATCGGACGCTACGATCCCGCCACCAATCAAATCGACTGGACCCTCGGTCTCGGCCAGAACCGCACTCACATGTTGCTGGTAGCCAAAGACGAAAATCGTATCTTCACCTCCAACGTGAACGCCGACAGCATCGGCATTCTCGACCGCGACAAAAGCGCTGATGCCTCCGGGTGGACTCAAACCACCATCAAGGTGGGCAAGGGGCCCGAAGGTTTCGACGTCTCTCCCGACGGCAAAGAAGTCTGGGCCGCCAACTCGCACGACGGCACCGTCTCGATCATCGATGTCGCCAGCCGCGCCGTCACGCAGACGATCGACCTGCACACGAAATCCGCCAATCGCCTCAAGTTCAGCCCAGACGGCAAGCTCGTACTCATTTCGCATTTAGGAAATGGCGACCTGGTCGTAGTCGACGCCGCAACTCGCAAAGAAGTGAAGCGCGTGAATCTCGGCCACGGCGCCGCCGGAATCCAGATCACGCCCGACGGCTCTCGCGCCTTCATCGCCGCCAGCCCCGACAACAACATCGCCGTCTTCGACTTGAAAACACTCACCGTCACTGCCCGCATCGCGACAGGGAATGGCCCGGACGGCATGGCGTGGCTTCCAGGCCGTTGATCGATGCATTAGGCGCAGTGTACTTCCTCTGTGCCCCTCCGTGTCCTCTGTGGTTAAGGTTTTTGGTTTTTATCGCGCGGGAGCTGCAAATTTACTTTTTCGGCACAATCTTAATCTCAAACAACTTCGGCCACAGTTTCCCGGTTACAAACAACCGATCCCCAACCGCGTCATAAGCAATCCCATTCAAAACCGCGCCGTTGCCCTGCAACTCATGCTTGTCGATAATCCCGCTCAAATCAATCCGCCCCACAACCTTCCCCGAAGTCGGCGAAATGCGCACAATCTCGTCCGTCTGCCAGATATTCGCGTAGATCTCCCCGCGAATGTATTCCAGCTCATTCAGATTCTCGACGTCCTTGCCGTTCTCATCCGCAACGCGCAACTTCTGCACCACTCGAAACGTATTCGGATCCAGAAACCGCAAATACGCTGTTCCATCGCTCAAAATAAGTTGCTTGCCATCATGCGTCAGCCCCCAGCCCTCGCCACCGTATTTCAATTCTTTGATCAGTGAAAAACTGAACCGGTCATACACGAACGCCTTGTGGTTCATCCACGTCAGCTGAATCAGCGTGCTGCCCCACTCGGTCAATCCTTCGCCGAAATATTCCGCGCCAAGATCATGTTTCTGCAAAACCTGCCCGCTCGCCAAATCGACCATCCGCAGCGACGACCGGCCTTCCAGTCCCGTGCTCTCATACAAGTGTCCATCCACATAAATCAGTCCCTGCGTGAACGCCTTCGCATCGTGGGGATAAGAATGGATGACCTGGTACCCATCTGCGCGCGCAGAATCAGCCGGCGCACAGAGAGCGCATCGCGTAACTAGGCCCAGAACAACCGAGAGAAAAAAAGCCCGCCGCAGCATGCAGCTATCTTAAGGGAAGTTACTCTTCCAGCGTTTGCTTCAAAAACTCCTCAAAGGACTGCAAATTCCGCATCAGCCCATACTCATTCACCGGTCGATCATCTTCGAGCGCGGGCGCGCTGCTGTCGAAATCGATCAACGCATCGATCGGAACCTCGCGCTTCAGCACCGCTGCGAACTGCCCTTCGGGGGTGTTGTACGGTCCCCACTCGGTCAGGTCCGCCGCGGCGTTAGCTGGCATGCGGCTGGCGAGTTCCACCGGCGTGCGTTGCGGAATCGGACTCTGGCTCGCCATGTAATGCACGCCCCAGTCTTCAAACGATGCAAACGCCCGCACGTAATGGAACGATTTCTTCAGCGCCAACGAAATCGAAGCCGTCGTCCGGCGGTCGCCTCCCGGATACCATTGCATCAGAATCCCGCCCGGCCGCAGCCGCCGTTTCGCCGCCGTGTAAAACTCCCGCGAGTACAGCAGACTCGACCCGGCTGCTCCGATCGGTGGCGGCGGATCGATCACAATCACATCATATTGTGACGTTGTCCTCTCCAGAAATCGCCTGCCATCGTCCACTACGATGTGCGACTGCGGCGACTTCACCAGTTCGTCGGCGTCAGCGTGAAAGTAAGAAAAAAACTTCGGAACGCTCGGCACCAGATCGACCGCGGTCGAATCGATACCCCACGACAGCATCGATCGATGCGTCGTGCCCATCCCGAAGCAGATCACCAGGGCGCTCTGCGGAGCATGATCCAAGAATGTCAGCGGCATCGCCGACATCATTTTCGTGATCGGCGTCAGCGCGGTCATACTGATGCCGTTTACGTAAAGCTCCTTGTCCATCCCCTCGCCTGCAGCTACCACGGTGGCAGTGCTGTCGCGTCGCACCTGCGCGTTGGGAATGGTCTGCAAGTAGCTTCGCGTTCGAACAATCAATAAGACGGACGCAATAAGAATCGCGGGAAGAATCACAAGGTGGGTGCCCCACCCTTGTCGCGTTGTTGGCGACAGGGTGGGGATTTTGACTCCTCCTGACAATCGCGTTTGTCTAGCAAACGTAAACATAACCCCCACCACCAGCCAGGGCGCTGCCAGCAGCAGCAGCGCGTAACGCTCATCTAGATAAGGCAGCAGCCCAAATCCCGCTACCAGCGGCCCCAGAATGCATCCCAGTACGTTGACCGCGTAGGCCGCTCCGGCCCGGTCGGGATCGCCTTCTGAAAATCGATCCACCAGCTTCGGCGTAAGAAAGCCGAGCAGGCCGCTGAATCCGGCGATCCCCAAAGGCACTCGCAACCACCCGTTGAAACTCGCCCGCATATCCGCGGTGAGCAAGGGGGCCAGCGCCGCCAGCCACAGCGCCAGCCAGATCAGGCCGCCGTCTCCGCGTTGCCGGGAACTCAGCCAGCGGTAGATCATCGATCCCAAAAATGTCGCCGCCAGATACGCGCCCAGAATCAGCGCAAACGAATAGACCAGGGTCCCAACATAGATTGTGTAGAGCCTCGTCCAAACCACTTCCATACCCATGCTGGTCAGGCCGGTCAGGAATAAGAGCCACAACGTCCCACTGCCCGCCATCTGGCGCAGCTCAAGAGAGCCCGAACCGCTCGCACCCAGTTCGACACCCGCCGGTTGCGATCGGTTCTTCGCCAGCCGGAACGCCATGGCGCAGATCGCCAGATTCAACACCAACCCGAAACGAAGCGCCCCGTTGAATCCCCAATACTCCACCAGCACCAGCGGAACGAACGTCCCGGTGAGCGCTCCCAGAACATTGGCGAGATACAGAAAGCTGAACGATCGCTGCGACTCGCTCGGCCTCTCGCTGCGAATAGCAAACATCGCCAGCGGAATCGTCGCGCCCATGCACGCGCACCACGGAACCAGCGTGATCGCCAGCCAGATTCCTGCCGCCACGTAGTACGCGCCTGAAGACAACTGCAGCCAGCCCCCAATGTGCTCCAGCACATACCGGCCCAGCAGCAACTCCAGCGGCACCACTACCGCCGAGCATCCGATCAGCATCTCGCACACCGCATAAAGGTGCAGCGGAGGAGAATTCAACTTTCCCGAATACTTCCGCAGCAATCGCCCAGCGGCCCATGAACCCGCGCCCAGCCCACCCATAAAAGTCGAAAGCACAATCGAGACCATCGCCGTAGTCACGCCAAACTGAGCCATGGCCAGGCGAAGCCAGATCAATTCATAGAGCAGGCTGCACAATCCAGAGAGGAAGAAGAAGACGAAATACCACACCAGGCTGTGCGCACGAGTACCCATCTCCGGGACTCTCTCCAACGCGGGCTTGGCGGCGGTCGGAAGTCCAATGCTCAAGGGCTGCTCCTCATTTGCAGGAATGTATGATGATTCGCTTCATAGTGGATCGCGTCAAGTCCGGCGAAACGTACCGTTGTATGAGTTTTTCTCTGCGCTCTCTGCGAGTCCTCTGCGTTCTCTGCGCAAAAAGCTTTTGGCTGGCAGCGTTCGCTGAGAAAGGCCGCAGAGAACGCGGTGAGGCATTACTCCTTCAGTTTCGCAAACCCCGCGACGCCGAATCAGAAGGATCCCGTCGCGGGCGTAACCAAAGTCATAGGTTGCTGGAATCACCGCCGCTTTCGTTGACTTGCGTTTGCCTCCGACGTAACATGCGCCCCAGTGATTGGCCAGACCATCTCGCACTACCGGATTATCGAAAAACTCGGCGGTGGCGGGATGGGTGTTGTCTACAAAGCCGAAGACACCGACCTCGGCCGCTTCGTCGCCCTAAAGTTTCTGCCTGATGCCGTTGCTCGCGACGCCCAGACCCTGGAACGCTTTCGCCGCGAGGCCCGCGCCGCCTCCGCCTTGAACCATCCCAACATCTGCACCATCCACGAGATTGGCAAGAGCGGAGACCAGTCCTTCATCGTAATGGAGTTCCTCGATGGATTGACGCTGAAACATAAGATTGGCGCGGGTGGGATGGAAGTCGCGGAGTTGCTTGCCTATTCGATCGAAGTCGCCGACGCCCTGGATGCAGCCCACGCGGCTGGGATTGTCCACCGCGACATCAAGCCCGCCAACCTCTTTATCACCCGGCGAGGACACGCCAAGGTCCTTGATTTTGGATTGGCGAAGATTTCCAGCTCTCGCCTTGAGGATGTCGGTCCCGACGCAACCACCCGCTCGATTTCGGCTACTAGAGAGCAATTGACCAGCCCGGGTTCGGCGATCGGCACGGTGGCGTACATGTCGCCGGAACAAGTCCGCGCCAAGGATCTGGACTCGCGCACGGACTTGTTCTCGTTCGGAGCCGTCCTCTACGAAATGGCGACTGGACAACTGCCCTTTCGCGGAGAGACTTCCGGAGTCATCTTCAGCGCCATCCTGGAGCGTGCGCCTGTGCCTGCGGTGCGGCTCAATCCCGATTTACCGCCGGAGTTGGACAGGATCATCAGCAAGTGCCTCGAGAAGGATCGAAACCTGCGATACCAGCACGCTTCCGAGATTCGCGCCGATCTGCAACGCTTGAAGCGCGATTCCGAGTCCGGTAGGCACCCGGCAGAGTCGGCCTCAGCCTCGCCGCCTCGAAAACAACGGCTATGGTGGCCTATCGTGGCTGCCGCGGTCATGGCAATTGCCATCGCAGCGGTAACTTTTCGGAGTGGTTTTTTCCCGTTTTCCAAAGGCTCCAAACACGATGATGCCGTCAATGGGGCGCTGAATAGTGCTATCGCCGTGCTGCCACTGCAGAACATGAATGGAGACTTGAACGTCGACTATCTGCGGTTTGCACTTGCCGATGAGTTGACCAGCATCCTCTCGTACTCTCGCTCGCTGGAGGTCAGGCCGTCTTCGGCGACCCGAAAATTTGCGGCGGTCGACCTGGATGCGAAGAAAGCGGGAGAGGAACTGCGCGTGGGCTGGCTGCTGCTAGGTCACTTTCTGAAGCAGGGAGATCATCTGGCAGTGACGCTGGAGGCGGTCGAAGAGCCCGCCGACCGGCTGCGCTGGCAGACCACAATTTCCGCCAAGGCCGACGACCTGATCGGACTGCAGCAGCAACTAGCCGCCCAGCTACACGGTGGGCTGTTACCGGTCCTCGGCGGACCCGCCGGAACTGCGGAAGCGGCAGCCTCGCGACCCACCAACCAGCAAGCCTATGATCTTTATTTGCGCAGCCTTGCCCAGTCCCACGATCCGAGCCCGAACAAGGAAGGGATCAAGATGCTGGAATGGGCGGTCGGCATAGATTCCACTTACGCCCCAGCTTGGGAGGCTCTGGGACAGAGATACTACCTGGACTCAGTCTTTGGCGGCGGTGGCGAAATGATGTTCCAGCGCTCTAATCGCGCAAATGAGAGGGCCGTGCAACTCGATCCGAATCGCGTGATGGCGGCCAGCAATCTGATTACGAACCGCGCAGAGCGCGGCGAACTGGCTTCGGCTTACGACGCCGCCATGGACCTGGTACGGCGGCGTCCGCAGAGCGCCGACGCCCACTTCGCGCTCAGCTACGTCCTGCGCTACGCCGGCATGCTCGATCAATCGATGGAGCAATGCGACACTGCCCGGCAACTCGATCCAGGGAATTTCGCCTTTCGCTCCTGCGCCTGGTCCTTCCTCGAGGCGGGCAAGCCGGAGCGTGCGCTGGATTATATCCATCTGGATGTGGGCTCGGAATGGGCGGCATGGGTGACTCCCTACATGTATCTGGCGCAGGGAAACGTCGCCGCTGCGCGAGACGCCGCCAAGAGAGTAGGTAAGGCTTCCTCATATCACGGGGATCTGATGCAGGCCTGCACCGCTGCCCAACGCCCCCCTGACATCGACAAAATCGCGCGCAACGCGGAAGCGTCCGTTATGACTGAGACGGACGCGGAAGCGTGGCATCACTTGGCGACATTGATGGCGGCCTGCGACCAGAACGAGCCCGCGTTGCGATTGCTGAAGGCGGCGATTCAACAGAACTATTGTGCCTACTCCGCATTGCTCGACGATCCGCTGCTCAAGAATCTTCGCCGACAAACAGCGTTTAATGAGCTTCTGACCATGGCTAGCAGTTGTCAGGCTGTGTTGCGTTCAAAACAATAAAATCTCAGGGACGAGCGCTCCGGCACAGTCGATGCAACCGGCAATCGGAAAGCCCCAAGGTCCTATGTAGGGACAGCCGCCCTCGGCTGTCCAGTCGGCGATGCCGACGGTATCGCACGAGCCGATAAAAAAAGCCGCCCTTGCGGGCGGCTCCCTAGCGAAATTCCAGAACTACGCAGCAGTCTCCTCCGCAGAGGCCGGCACAAACGGCTCGTCGTAGCTCCCTCCATAAATCGAGGGCACCTTCGATCCCATCGGCCGCAGATAGGTCGCCAACTCGCCGCGATGATGGATGGAGTGATTGTTCAGGAATCCCAGATACGCCACCGCGGGCAAATTGAACACGCCGAAGAACTCGATCGGTGTCGTCAACTGCTCTGCTGTGAGGGCCTGCACTTTCGCAATGCCGCGTTTCATATTCTCGTCATACCAGGCCACCACTTCAGCCGAGGTCTCCGGTTTCTTCTCGGGGTTTTCCATCTTGAAGTTGAGGTCGGCAATGCCATCGAGGAACTGCACGTCAGTGTTTGCAATATGCCACGCCAGCTCCTTTGCCGTGCGCGCATTGGGATCGGGACGATAGTCCGACTTGGCATCCGGGATCGCCGCAATCACTTTCTTGGTGGTTTCCGCTTCGCGCGCAATACCATCCAGCATCATGGCGCGCATGCCAAGAGCAAAATCAGGAGTCATGCCTGCAGACATAGTTCTTCTCCTCGTATTGAAATGTTTTGTTCTTTCGGGGCTGAATCGACACAGAGACGCCAGCCGCGTCCCTGGCCATAGATGTCACTACGAACCGTGGCGTCGCAAATTATACGCCCACCGGCTGTTTGCTGCGCACCGGAACCGGAGTGAACCAGCTATGCCGGTCGCTCTTCTCCCCGCGCACAATGGCGTAAAACTCCTTCTGAATCGCCTTCGTGATCGGCCCAATCCCCGCGCCCTTGCCGACCTTAATCTTGTCGACTGATCGGATCGGCGTGACCTCCGCCGCGGTTCCGGTAAAGAAGGCTTCATCGGCGATGTAGAGCATCTCCCGTGGAATTGGCTGCTCCGCGATCACAATGTTCAAGTCGCGCGCGATCTGCAGCACCGAGTCTCGCGTAATCCCGGGCAGCACCGAGTTGCCCAGCGGAGCCGTGATCAGCTTGTCACGATGCACGATGAAAAGATTTTCACCCGACCCCTCGCTCACCAATCCGTTCGAATCCAGCGCAATCCCTTCTACGTAGCCGTTGGCGATCGCTTCCATCTTGATGAGCTGTGAATTCATATAGTTCGCGCCTGCCTTCGCCATGGCTGGCAAAGTGTTGGGGGCAAGCCGCGTCCACGAAGAGACGCAGACATCCACCCCCTCGCCGTCGCCGCTCAGATATTTTCCCCAGGGATAATTGCAGACATAGACCTCCACCGGGCAGTTCAGCGGATTCACCCCCGCGTCGCCATATCCGCGAAACACTACCGGGCGGATGTAGCACGGCCACGCCCCGTTATGCCCGACCGTATCCAGCATGCCCTTGGTGATTTCGTCGCGCGTGAAAGGGATCTCCATGCGGTAAACCTTGGCCGAATCGACCAGCCGCTGGATGTGTTCGGTGGCCCGAAAGATCGCCGGGCCCGAGGGCAGCTCATAGCAGCGGATGCCTTCGAAAACCGAGGAACCATAGTGGACGACGTGCGACATCACGTGCAGCGTCGCGTCGTCCCAGTTGATGAGCTTGCCGTTGTGCCAGATCTTGTCGGTCTTCTGGATGGGCATCAAAACTCCTTGCAGGAATAGTTTGAGTAACGAGGCCGAGGCATCCTCGGGCAGCCAGGGAAAGTATCAAGTAACCAAGGCGCGGAACCGACCAGCGTTACCCTCCATTATATCCGAGTCCAAAATCCGCTCTTCGGCCCACAGAGTTTCAAAAGCACGACTGTACTCTCCAAATCGGGTGCCCACCCTTGTCGCGTTTTTTGCGACAGGGTGGGGATTTTTCTCGTGCCGCAGGCCGATTACGCTGGAACCCTGCCAGCAACACCCTATTGCCGTTGACCACGCCGCCCGCAAATAATAATCAGTCAAAACCTCCCCGAAAATTCACAGCTTATTAACCACGATGTCCGAAAATCGCTCTATCCTTAGCCATTGGTGATTCAATCCCAATCTCAGGGCCAGGACAAGGAAAAGCAGCGGCCGAACCGCGCTGACGGGCCTCCCAAAGCTGGGCGCCGTCCGCGTTCTCGTCCATCGGATACTGTCATGAGCAGTGCACTCCCAACTCCGACCCCCGAACCCGCCCACCACTACATCGTGCGCCGCACCGTGGAAGCCTGCCGCCTCGCCAAAGACGCGGCCGGAGCGGCCGCCGAAGGTATCGCCACTGGATCGCCCGCGCTCCTTTCCTCCCTCCGCCAGCGCGAGCGCGAACTCGACACGCTCGACATGGAAATCGACGGCGGCGTTACCAGTGCCATTACCGAAGTCGGCCCCGCCGAAGCCCGCGAACTGCTGGCCTGCATGAAGTTCATGATCGGCCTCGAGCGCATCGGAGACCTGCTGCTCAGCTTCGCCAACAGTGCCCATGCCGCCGGTGCCCGCATCGACTCCGAAGACACTCGCGATCTTACCCAGATGGCAACCATCCTCGAGAAGATGCTGACCGACTGCGCCGACTCCTTCTCCAATCGTGAAATCGGCAAAGCCATCGACGTCCTCCGCGCCGACGCCGAAATGGACCGCCTGCGCAATCTCATCTTCCTGCGCCACATCGAGAACCCCGAGAACGTTCATCGCCAGGCCAGCCTGCAAGTCATCTTCATGACGCAGTCGCTCGAGCGCGCCGGCGACCACGCCAAAAACCTCGCCGAAGAAGTCTGCCACTTCGTCAGCGGACACACTGTCCGTCATGTCCTCATGGCCTACGACAAGCCCGTCGAGCAAATGTTCATCGACTACCTGCGCCGTCGCGACCAGCACAGATAGTGGAGCGGCGGACGCCCTCGTCCGCCGGCTGATGGCCACGCTTGCAAAAAGAACAGGAAATTTTTCTCGCTCCGACACGCCATCAGAGTTTGATGATAGAAAGACAGCTCACGTTATGCGGCTCCTGCTCTGTGTGATCACCGGACTTGCCGGGTTGTTCGCCGCGAGCCCTCTGGCGGCCCAGCTTCCCTTCTACACCGATGATCCCGCCGTAACCGACCCTGGAGTCTTGCACTTCGAATTCTTCAACGAATTTGATGGCCTGCAATCCTCGCAGTTCCCCGACCTGCGGCAGAACACGGCCAATTTCAAGATCAACTACGGGCTGAAGCACAATCTCGAACTCGATCTGGACTTTCCGTATCTAAATATTTACCGCGCGGCGGGAACTGCGTCGGCAACGGGTTTCGGGGATACCGACCTGGGCATCAAGTGGAACTTTCACAAGGCATCGGCAGGGTCATGGGTCCCGGCTCTGGGCGCCAGCTTTTACACCGAATTTCCGACCGGCGACGAGCAGAACGGCCTGGGTTCAGGCTTGAGCGATTACTGGCTGAATATGATCGCGCAGAAGCCCTTCACCGAAAAAATCCGCATGAACGCGAACTTCGGCTTTCTCTTCGCCGGAAATACCAGCACCGGCGCAATTGGGGTTCAAACCAAGCGCGGCCACGTGTTCACCGGCGGCCTCTCGCTCCTGCGCGACTTCACTCCGCGTCTCTCGCTCGGCATCGAAGGCTACGCCGGTTTTGCCGACACCTCCGGCCTCGGTCGAACCCAGCTGCAAGGCTTGGTCGGGGGCGAATATATGATCCGCGACGGCTTCAGCTTCACCTTCGGACTGCTTGGCGGAAAATACGAGGCGAGCCCCAGAGTAGGCGGCCAACTCGGATTTTCCGTTGATCTCCCCATGGTTAAAAACCGCAGGCAGACAGCCCGCTTGGTTTTCTAAACGGCCAAACATGCTCTGCCAATTAAGCTTCGAAACCTTGAAACCTTGAAACTTTGAAACCTTGAAACTTTGAAACCTTGAAACCTTGAAACCTTGAAACGTTATCCCTCGACCACTTCCTCCTCCCGCCGCCACACCGCGATTCCCGGCGCTCCCTGCGCCAGCAGGCCCAAGCTCCCCATCCGCGAAGCCGGAGCCAACAAATCGGCCGGCGCGAGCCCAAGCGCTTCCTCCGGGCCAGAGGTGTGACCCTCAAGGATCGGCTTGTTCGGAATCGTCTCGTAAGCATAGCCCGACAGTACAACCGGATTGAGTGCGCCAAAGCTCATGCGTGCCCAGCCATAGTGCACCTGCCCTTGAATGATGAACTTCAGGCCAAGATAACGGTCCTGCTTGTTGAGCCACGGCCCAAACACCGTCGAGTACGGCCCGTAAGCATAACCGCCGGCCATGAGCACTCCGTAGCTGTAAAACGTGTTGGTGACAAACTTCTCGCCGTTTGCGACCGGCATGCCAAAGAATCCGGCAGCCGCTCCACCAACTTTCACCGCTTCTCGTATCGCGTTGCCGTTCACCTTCGGAGCGACGACCACGAAAAACAGGTGCGAGATATGGTTCGAACTGACCAGGAAATCCGGAATGCCGTCGTGGTTGAGGTCGATGTTCAGCTTGCCATCCAGCGTGCTGTTGGCTGGCGTGTAGACAATGTGCGCGGATGCAGGCTGCGAAAACGACAGCAGCGACACTCCGGCCGCGCCTGCGGCTGCCACATACGCCACCAGCTTTTTTTCGAGAGCGCAATCGATCCGCGCGGTAGCGCGCGACGAAGTTGAATTCTTCAATGGAACTGACATGATAATCCTCGGCTCGAACAGATTTGACTACGCGGCCCTAACTGCGAATGCTGCTTCAGATGGGGGATTATCGGGGGTTTGATCGGAAAGACGGTTGAGGTGTTGACCGGGAACGTGATCGGCAGGGTCAAGCCTTGCCGTTTTACCGCGCCAGAAGGAACGTGCCGCGCTACGACGTAGGGAACCATGACCGTTCTCCAGCAAGCGGAATAATCAGGAGCCCGGGCCCACAACCAGCGAGAATTTTCCTCGTGCGCTAGGGAGAAGTCAAGAAGATTGCGAGCAGAGTAGGTCGCTCACTAGGTAGCTGCGTCATCCTGAGCGAAGCCGCTTTTCAGGCGTAGCGAAGGATCTCCCGCTCAACCGGCTTGGAGCGTCAGCCAAATGTACTGCTACCGCTAAGTCAGCGACTCCAAAATCGCTAAGTGAAAGGGAAGCAAACTAACAATCTCGAATATGCGAAGTATCTCCTCTAAACCTTGGCATTCTCCTGCAAGATGACATTTGTTATCCAGCCCAGCACGGCCTCATCTCTGGCTCCAGTCTGTGTGATGAACACGTCCTGGCAATCGTCGATCTTATTCATGACTTCCGCGGCGTCCGCCAGAGAAGCATCTTGCCGGACCACGCCGAATGCCTGAGCCATTCGCCGAAGGCCTTGATCCTGGTTAAGCAAATCCTGCACCGTCAGCGCCGCGACCTCGGTTGCGGATTTCCCCTGGCGTGTCAGGCCGACAATGAATTTGTCGATGATACTGCGATGCAAAATATATTGTGCTTCTCCTTTGTCGCCCAGAATCGGTACCCGATTCCCCTTCTTCTGGCTCTCCAGTTCACTCAGGAGATCGTTCAGTTTGAGCTTGTCAGCCGCCAGACTCTTCGAGAACATCTGTGCCTTCGGAATCATTTTCAGATTGGCCGGCGTCGACTTCAGCTTTTCTTGCGGCGTGATCTGTTTTGCCAGATCGGTCACGCTCTTGGTCGCCGCTTCAAAGTTCTCCTTGGAGAAGTAATACGCCAAAACGGTTCCAACCCAGGTGCCCAGAAGCGGCAGGACGCTGCCCAGTACGCGTGTGCCGGCATCCTCTTTATCAGCAGCATAATGAATGACCAGGATCGCTAGGGTTGCAACCGATGTAATCGACAGAACCATCACTCCGATGGCCAGCCAGAATCTTGTCGATTTCCAGTCGCTTTGCGGAGCGTTTGTAGGATCGGGCATTTGAAAACTCCCTTGCATGTGACTCTGGGCGCTTCGGAAGAAACCAGCAGATGTTAGTCGAGCCTGCCAGAAAGTCAAGCGACTTTCGCAACTCAAAGGTCTCACTGACCCCTGTATCAAGCGAGCAAGTGTGCGCGGCGCCAGACTTTTGTGATGGCCCGCGAATGTCAGGTGTGCGATGATCGCCGCGTGTCACGGATTGACAAGATCGTCAGCGAGTACCGCGATAAGAGACGGGGCGGCTCTGCCACCGTTCGCGCGCGGGACGTGACCGAGGCGGTCGCGATCGCAGAGCGGCTCAAGGCGCTCGGCGAAGCCCACTGGTTCCGCGGGCAAATTCAGGACTGGCCGAAAGTTGCTCCGACGATTTGGCGTCTTCCCCCCGAGCGCCTGGAGGATGCCAAGCAGCAGGTCGCGCGCCTCGCAGACTGGGCACGCATCACCCCGGGTATGCAGGAACTCTCGGCCGCTCCCGATGCGCTGCTGGCAGTCGCGCAGCACTATGGCGTTCCCACTCCGTTCTTGGACTTCACCACCGAACCACGCATTGCCGGGTTCTTCGCGACCAACGGATACTCGCAGGATTGCGTCGAGAGCGTGATCATTTGCCTCGATATCGAAGAGGCAGGCCGGCGATGGCAAGAAGTTGCGCGCGAGCGAACTCTACCGGTTCCGGAATTATTGACTCTGGACGTTCCCAATCTCTGGCGCCTCGAGGCCCAGCACGGCGCCTTTGTGTGGTGCCCCTACGACTCTCTCGACGCACCCTTCCGCCTCAGCAGAATCCTCTTTCCTGCCACTGATTCCTGTGGCGTGGCGCAAGCCGACATCTATCCGCAGCGGGAAAGCCCCCTCGAGCAACTCCTGAAGCAGTTTTTTCAGGCAGAAAAGAATCGAGGCGGACTTAAGCCCATGCTCGAGTACATGGAGAGCCAGGGGGTTGCATTTAACAGCTTCGAATTTCCGGATGACGAGTACAGCGCCGAAGCGTTTGTTAGACCTCCCGAACCCCATCCATCGTGGGAGCCCGAGTCAATTCGGCCATGGCTTGCCCTCGAACGGGAATACTGGCAGAACTGCGCCGTCGGTCCCGAGGTCCGGCTCGAGTTTGGCGTCGAGGAACCGCATCTGATGGCGATGCACCTGGCGATTCGCCTCATGGGAATTTGCGAAGACGACCCAGGCCTTCGGAGCCGTTCGCCAAAGTGGAAAGTCGCGGTGCCCTATATCTCCGACGAAGCTAGGGAGTCTCTGCGATCAACGCTCCAGCAGGTCTGGGATGGGATGACGCGCCTGCCGTACACGATCAAACAAATCGCGTGGGCGATGGGTACTGCGGCGGGACTGTTCGTGGCCAAAGCAGAGGAGGGCAGCGCGAACAAAGCGGCCGAAGCATTCTTCGGCGAGGTCACTCCCATCGAGGTCGCGCGGAGCGACTCTCGCTCTTACGCGGGGGCATGGGTCGCTGATGGTGCGATCCGGAAGGCAGTTCGCGACGATTTCGAGGCGCTGCTGCTGCCGTTGACGCGCGAAAACATTCTAAAGTACCCATTCAACCTTCTGATGACCGCCCGCAACCCGCGCTTACTCTTCGACTTCAACCGCCTGACCGAACTGTTCGCCAGCCAGATCATCCCGACGCAAGTTGCCCTGGATGACCCTCATCATGCCACGGTATTTTCTCCAGCCCGCGTCCATATAATCGGCCCGGCGTAGCGCAGGCCGCGATCGATCGAAGTGACGGGCCCACCACGCTTCCTCCAAAACAGCAAGTCCACTCTAGTAGGCATGAAATCCACAAAGAATACCCTCGAAAGTAGACATTTCTTCCACAGTCTAAGTAGTTGCAAATCTTGGCGCGCCAAAATGCGCAGTAAAAGATTCAGAAGGATAGCGCCAGCGACCCCGTGTGTTTTCCACAATGTTCCTGCAGGAACATTGCTAGCAGCATTGCTAGCATAAGACCCGCCAAAAGCGCACTCCGTCTAGGCTCGGGACTCCAAGCCGTTACCATCGCCATTCCTCACGCCGCTTTTGCGTTGACTCTTGCTGCGAGCCACTTCTACCATCCGGTCAAACCAGACCTCGTGCGTCATCCTGTCCGGGCGAAGCAAATGCTCGGGGCGCAGCGGTCGCAAAGGGCGTGCCATGAACAATTCACATCGTAGTCAAAATTCTCAAACTACAAGTGTGTCGCAGCGTGCGGCGGCGAAACAAAAGGGTTTCGCCCGCATAGCGCCCGTCGTCGTAATTCTCTTTCTCGTCGCATCAGGCGCGTTGGCTGCGCCGCAGTATCAAGACCGCGATCATGATCGCGACCATGACCGCAACCGCTTCGGCGATCGCACCATCTTCATTCTTTCCTACGAGCGCACTACGCGCGACTTCGGTGGAGGCAACGGCGGCCGCCCCTCGCCCGACGCGCAGTGCGAGCCCGGATTCGTCGCCGTCGGATTTCACGTGCAGACCGGCGAGTTCGTCAACCAAGCCTGGCTCGACTGCGCGCCCATGCGCTCCGATGGATCGCTGGGCGAAGAGCGCCGCATCACCACACGTACCGGCAGTCCAGGTGGCCGCCCCATCTCTGATGCGATGTGCCCCGACGGCCTCGCGCTGCGTGGCCTGCGCGGCCGCACCGGAGCTTCCATCGACGAAGCAGCGGGAGAGTGCAGCCAGGTGCGCGAGATGTCGGAGCGCGACAATCCCCGCACAGAACTCACGCAACCGGTGATGCGTCCGCGGCCGGGCGGACGTCCCAGTGAAGCGCAATGTCCCGCGGGATCAGTCGTCACCGGCTTCCGCTCCATGAGCGGTGAATACATGGACCACCTCTGGATAGTCTGCTCGGAACTGCGCCGGACGTACTAGTTGAATGGAGCCCGGGGCCGCATTTCCTCTGGGCAGGAGCCGCCACAACTTTAGACAGTTAGCGCCGCAACTCTTGCTCCTTGAGTTCTTGTCACTCCGGGGGCGGACGAATGCATCCGCCCCCATAGTCGTTTCCCTAAGCACACTCTTCAAACGATCGCGCTTGCGTCGATACTCCTGTGATGGGACGAGCTGCTGTTCGTTCTCCTCTGCGAATGAGCACGATCGCTCCCAGAATTGCTATCGACGCCAGCGCGACACGCAGCGTCAGCGGTTCGGACGCGAGCAGCCATCCCAGCAGCACTGCGACCACTGGATTCGCGTAGGTGTGGGTCGCTACCAGGGCAGGCGGGCAGCGCTGCAGGAGCCACGTGTAGGCGGTGAACGCGACGATCGATCCAAAGAAAATCAGATACGCCAGGCCGAAGATCGACTTGAATGAAATGTTCGTCCACTGCACTGCGTGAAATTCGCCAGTGAGCGCAGCGGACGCGAGCAGCATGACCGCGCCGCAAACCAGCGGCACCGCGGTGCGGGCCAGAGCATCCGTCGGCAGCTTCAAGCGCGGAGAGAGAACCACGCCCGCCGACCACGCAAACGATCCCAGCAATACAGCCAGCAAGCCAAGCAGGCTTGAACCCTTCATCGTTAGTTCGGCGCGCATCAGCAACGCTACGCCGATTACGCCCAGAGCTAAGCCGGCCGCGCTGAGTCGGCTGATCTTCTGCTGACCCATCAGCCACGCCAGCATCAGAATAAACATCGGTTCAGTCGCGATGAGCAGCGCTGCCAGTCCCGAGCCAACGTACTGTTCCGCCCAATGCAGCGTGCCATGACCAACTAAAAAGAAGAGCGCGCCCACGACTGCGCCAGCCAACCAGTGCTCGCGCTTCGGGCGGTATCCGCGCGCGACAGCCCAGGCCAAAAGAATTCCTCCCGCGACAGTGTGGCGGATGCCCGCAGTGAGCAGGGGAGGAATCGTTTCAACCGCATAGCGAATGGCGAGGTACGTCGAGCCCCAGACGAGATAAATGGCGGCGAAAGCCAGCGCGAGCTTGATGTTGTCGATGTTGAACCGGGGCGATGATGGGCGTGGATTGCTCACGAGCGCAGGCCTGCCTCCTATGTGTATCAGCTTTTCGTGTTTCAGTTCGCCTTGCCGCGCCATGGCGTCGCGGATGATGGCCAGGATTTGCGCCGGTTGGTCGAGGAACATGATCTAACCTCCTAAAGTATGTTTGAAGGTTAGGTAAAGGTTATGCTTTCGAATCTAACTTGTCAAGGGAGATTTAACGGTTAGATAATGGGTCAGGCATGATTCGAACAGCCAAAAAGAAACAAGCGCGGCGGAGGCCGCCAAAGTTTGACCTCACCGCGGGAGTAGTATGCCTGGATTTCGTCAACACGCTGGATGACCGCTTCAAGACCGAGCAGAAAGAATTGCTCAAGGACTATGTCGACGTCGCCCGTTTCGCGGAGGACACGGGCATACTTCCCGCGCATGCCGTGGACCGCTTGATGGCTCTGAGCCAGGCGTCGCCGGCGCAAACGCAGAAAGCGCTGGCTGCGGCTGTGCAATTGCGCGAGGCGATCTTTGAAGTGTTTTGGGCTCACTTGAAAAAGAAATCGGTTCCGGCGGCGGCGCTGTTTACGTTGAACCAGTACGTGCAGGTGGCGGCACAACATCTGAAGCTCACGCCTGTGAACGGGCATTACGAGTTTCGATTCGAGGAAGCCTCGAACAATCTTGAGGCACCGCTGTGGCCGATCGCGCGCGCTGCCGGGGAGTTGCTGGCTTCGGAACAACTGGAGTTTGTGCGCGCCTGCGCATCGGAAGCTTGCCAGTGGCTGTTTCTCGATTCGAGCAAAAATCACCGACGGCGCTGGTGTGACATGAAGCAGTGCGGCAATCGCGCGAAGGCGCGCGCATTCTACGAGCGCGAGAAAAAAGACAATTGATCGCCGATTTCTCGCTGATCGCCAGCCTCCTGTCGAACGAAGGTAACCTCGACCGACCAATCTTCACTTAGTAACATCAGGCATCGTGGAGCGGGAGATCCCTCGCTTCGCGTGAAATGCGGCTGCGCTCGGGATGATGACTGCTCAAGATTCAGACGCCGAATTTTTCAATTGGCCACCACCAGAAGATTCAGGAGTTGACCTTATGACGAATCAGAATGCCTTCAATTCCACGTCGAGTTCCCACACCTCTGTTGTTGCTTTCCGCGTCGCTGCACTGTCAGTTCTTGTGCTGGTTCTATCGCTTGCCGCGAATGCAGCTGGCAAGACGAAAGCCGCGAAGCCCTGCGAGTTTTCCGATGCTTCTTTCGATGTAGCGACCAATGCGCACGCGCTGGAGGATTATCAAAATGCCATCGCGGAACTTCTGAAGGAGAAGAAATTCAAGGATCTGGATTGCCTGGCCAACGAGGCGCGGGCAGGTAAGACGCGCTTTTCCGGCGGCGCGTGGAAGCTGCGCCAGCTTTATATCGGTCTCGATTCTCCGCGCCCGGGGCATCCGACAGAGGTGGAGTGGAAGGCGCACATGAAGCTGATCGAGAACTGGAAAGACAGCTATCCCAAGTCGGTGACGGCTCCGATCGCACTCGCCGAGTCGTACGTATCGTATGGTTGGGCGGCGCGGGGGACGGGATATTCCGACGACGTCAGCCAGAGCGGCTGGAAATTGTTTGGGCAGCGGGCGGCGAAGGCGAAACAAATTCTCAATGACGCGGCGGTTGGCGGCGTGAAGTGTCCCGACTGGTATATCGCGATGCAACTGGTGTCGCGGGCGGAAGGCTGGCCTTTGGAGCAGGCTAGAGATCTATTCCTGAAGGCGGCTAAGTTCGAGCCGGGTTACCAATACTATTACCGGGTATTTGCGGGCTATCTCCAACCAAAGTGGAGCGGGAAGGAAGGCGATGCGGCGCGATTTGCCGAAGAGTGGGCCGACCGGATTGGCGGCGAGGCCGGAGACCTGCTTTATTACCAGATTGCTGAAGTGATCGTATGCGCCTGTGCCGATCCTGAGTTCGGACATTTTTCGTGGGCGCGCGCCCAGAAAGGATTCGCGGCCCTCGAGAAAACCTACGGCCCTTCGCTGGTCAGCGTGAACGCGTTTGCCTTGATGGCGACAAAGAATACGGAGTGGGTGCTGGCCGATACCGAGTTCAAGCGCATCGGCGACCAGTGGGTGAAAGACACCTGGACCTCGGAGCAGTGGTTCAATCAGATGAGAGGCTTATCCGCACAATTGGCGCCGCAGAAGAGTGCTCTTCTCGGCAACCGCAGGGAAGCCGGGGACAATCAGCGGACCAAGGAAGGCCAGGAGTATCAGAAAGAAGCCGAGCACAAGCTTCTTGCATATGAGCAGAAGTGCCTGAAAGAGGCCGGCGTGGGCGAGCCGAAGTTTGATGTTCTGTTGCTGGTTGCCAAAGACGGCGACATTCAGGACATGAAGTCCGATCAGACGCCGGGGCAGTTCAGCACTTGTGTGTCGCGGGCGCTGTATGTGGCTCACGCCAACAAAGAGACGCCTCTTCCGGCTCCACCGCGTGATGGATATTGGGTGATGATCACGCTGGATCCGAGTGTGGTGTCGGCTTCAGTTAAGTAACGCTCAGCAGCTGAAGCCGCAGTTGAAAAGAACTGCTTCATCGCAGCGGTGAACCGCTGCGCCACCGCGAAGTGCGCGCGGGCGAGGGCGCCCGCGCCACATCCGAATCTGCCTGCGTCCATTTCCCACCCTCGTTCCATTTCTACACAGCTAGGATTTGTCCCAAAGACGGAAGCGACTCAACCGGTTACCGATTTGCGCCGAAGTAACGATCAGCAGCCGTGGAACGCGGGACTGTCTGCGTGGCTCGGCTTCGGAGACAGACATGAATTGGTTCAGCAACCTGAAGGTCAAGCACAAGCTGGGAGTGGGCTTTGGCATCATCCTCTGCCTCATGATCGGGCTTGGCATTTTTTCTCTGGTGGAACTGGCCAAGGTGAATCGCCTATCGGTCGAAATCTCCACCAACTGGATGCCTAGCGTCCGGGTGCTGGGGCAGATTCGCTATGACATCGCCGACATTCGGAAGAAAGAATTGAACGTACTGCTGGCACCGGACTCCAAGCTCGCGGAGCGTTTCGAAAACGAAATTAAAGAAGTTGACGCGCGGCTGGATTCTCACCTGAAGGAGTATGAGCCGATGGTCTCAGGTGAGGACGAACGCCGATTCCAGCAGGAGATCCTGGAGGATATCGCGCACTACCGGAGCCTGCGGGCGCAAGTCTTCGATCTCTATGGGCAAGGCAAGAAAGCCGACGCGACGCAGTTGTGCCAGACCCAGGGAAAGGCGTCGGTCGAGGCGGTGACGGTGAAAATTAATGAAGACTCATTGCTCAACGAGCGTGGAGGGCAGGAATCGACCAAGGCAGCTGCGGACGCGTATACGACGGGGCGCTACTGGATCTTCGGGTTGCTGATCGCGGGTGTGCTGGCGGGCGTGTTTTTGACCATTGCAATTACTGGCTCAATTGCGCGCCCGGTGCAGGATTCGATGGTGGTGCTGGAGTCGCTGGCGCAGGGTGATCTTACGAGGACCCTGCACATCAAGAGCAGCGATGAAATCGGAGTAATGGCGGGGGCGCTGAACGAGACCATCGATGTGCTGCGGGGAACGATTGCGACGATCAATCAGAGCGCCGAGCAGGTGACGGGTGCAATCGAGGAAATTTCGTCGGGCGCCAACCAGACGGCGGAAAGTTCGCGGCATCAATCCGACGAAGTGGGGCAGGCAGCGACGGCCATGCACGAAATGTCCTCGACGGTACAGCAGATTTCGGACAATTCGCAGAAGGCGGCGAACACTTCGCGGGAGGCGGCGCAAGCGGCGCAGCAGGGAGGGCAGATCGTGGAAGAAACGCTGGCCTCGATGCGCAACATTGCCAGCGCAACTTCGAAGACGGCGACGAAGGTATCGGAGTTGGGACAGAGGTCGCAACAGATTGGCCAGATCATCGCGGTCATCGACGATATTGCGGACCAGACGAACCTGCTGGCCCTGAATGCGGCGATTGAAGCCGCACGGGCGGGTGAACAGGGGCGCGGCTTCGCCGTGGTGGCCGACGAGGTGCGCAAACTGGCGGAGCGGACGACCAATGCGACGAAGGAGATTGCGGCCACGATTGAATCAATTCAGAAAGAGACGAAGAACGCCGTAGAAGCGATGGAAGATGGGAGCCGCGAGGTGGAGTTGGGAATGGAGAAGACCGCGGCGTCGGGAACGGCGCTGACGCGGATCATCCAGATGTCGGGGGATGTGGGAGACATGATCACGCAGATCGCCACGGCGGCGAAGCAGCAATTCGCGGCGACGGAGCAGATCAACACCAATATGGGCGCGATTTCCGCAGCCACGCACCAGGCCTCGCAGGTCGCGCAGCAGACCGCGAAAACGTGCAGCAACCTGTCGAGCCTGGCGCTCGATCTGCAGAAAGTGGTGAGCCAGTTCAAGCTGGAGGCGCAGACGCGGCCGCAGGGCGGAAGGGCGTCACGGGCCGCTGGCGCTGCCGCCGCCGGGAGATGAAGGTAACGGCTTTCCCATCCTAACGCCGCAAAGAACGCGGCGTTAGGATGAGGTGCCCAAGCGAAGAGTCTTTGCTCAACTGACTGTTAGTCTCCGGTACCACAGCTGCAAATACCTTTGCCGCTGCCGACCAGAGCAATGGCATAGCACTCTCTGCCAAGGCGCGAAATTTCGCCGGCGCTGAGAGTGGCATCTTGCGAAGCCCCCTCGGTAACCGCGAAGCCGCCGCTCTGGATGTGTGTCGTCCACGACCGAATGGCAGCCACCGGGTGCACAACCGTAGGAAGCGGGCAGGTGCCCGACACAGGGATGGTGGAGGCGATCTTGATCAGGCCGGTGGTCAGGGTCACGCCCGTGAGTGGGTTGACCGTGACATCCTTGTCGATCGAGAGCGTGCGGAGGCCATCGGGAGTGAGCAAGCAACTGCAGCAGGCGCTCAACTCCTGTTCTGGATCAAAGACGTAGATGCTGGCGCAGATGTTGCCCGAAGCATAGGTGCCGGGGTTGGTGATGCGAAGAGTCGCATCGGGAGCACCTGCGGTATTGGCATTGGCGAAATAGTCGACCTTCAAAGTATCGACAGGGATCGTGGTTTGCGCCCATGCGGAGCCGGCGCATAAAACAAGCATCGAAACGAACGCTGTCAGCAGTGCAATTTTGCGCATTATGGTCCTCCTTGCCAGATGACGCCACGTAGCTGGGGGAGGAATAGCCTGATGGCGATTCCATCTCACTCTCCTCAGAAGGGGCCGAGGCTGCAAGTCCCCACACGCATTAGTTCGGGTTCACTAACTGATTTCAATCAGGAGATGCGTGTGATTGTAATCACACGTCGTAGTGCTAAGGTGCGGATTCTATTTTGACAGCGCGTGCCATCAGGCGTTCGCAGGTGAATGAGGGTGCAGGAACGCGGTGGAGGCTTCGCGGTCTTCTCGCTACTCCGAGAGACGCGAACGCAGTCGTCGATCATGTTGCTGGCGTAAGACGAGTTGCTCAGCCGCTTTCGCCTCGATGGAAATGCGCGGGCGGGGCGCCCGCGCCACATTTTCGCTGTCATCTTATGATTGCTGCGGCGGCTCGATTTACAATCGGGCCGCTTGGCACAACTAATCACGGAGGTTCTGGGATGCTTCGCTTGCTTGCAGTCTTTGTTTTGTCGGCATGTTTTCTTTCCGGTGCGGCGCTGGCGCAGAATGTGGTGCGCTACACCACGACCAACGACAACGTGAAATATCTCTTCGCGACGGCGGAGCCGGTGCTGCATTTGAAGCCGGGAGACATTCTCGACACGAACACGCTGGATTGTTTTGGCAACGGGCTGAAGAAGCCGGGCGACACGCTGCGCATGGGGAAGGGAGACAATCCGCTGGCCGGGCCGTTTTATGTGGAGGGTGCGGAGCCGGGGGACACGCTGGCGGTGAAGATTATCGATTTGCAGGTGGATGGAGAATACGGCGTGGGCGCGTTCTCGCCGGGATTCGGGTCCATCAATTCGTCGCACTACACGCCGGTTCTGGAGGCGAAGCCGCTCGAAGAAAGAGTCTGGTTTTACAAAATTAATCATGACGACAATACGGCGACGTTCAAGGCGAACGATTCGAATTTCTCGGTGAAGATTCCCATGCATCCGTTTTTTGGCTGTATCGGTGTCGCGCCGGCGACCGGCGAGGCGCGCAGCTCGATTGTGCCGGCGGAGTTTGGCGGGAACATGGATTCTCCGGAGGCGAGCGCGGGGAATACGGTTTATTTTCCCGTGAACGTGAAGGGCGGGCTGCTTTATCTCGGCGACGGCCACGCCGCGATGGGCGATGGCGAAGCGGCGGGCTCGGCGATTGAAGTGCCGCTCAAGGCCAAGGTGCAGGTCTCGGTGATCAAAGGCCGAACGATCGACTGGCCGCAATTTGAAAACGATGACGCGATCATGACTGTGGGAGCGTATCGTCCGCTGGAAGACGCTACGCGGATTGCGCTGACCGAGCTGGTGCACTGGATTCATCGCGACTACGGATTGTCGGAGATGGACGCGTACGAGTTGCTTTCGAAGGTGGCGAAGCTGCATTTGAACGAGATGGTGGATCCGAATTATGTGGTGGTGGCTTCGGTGGAGAAGAAGTATTTGCCGAAGAGGAAGTAGAGAGGCGGACCTCGGACCTTGGACCTCTGACCGCGGGCCTTGCGGCATTGCGCGGGCGAGGGCGCCACGCGCCACATTTAAGAAAAATGCCCACTCAAGCCCACAGACGGCTTGAGTGGGGCAACCACTCTTTCTTCTCTTACGCCTTCACGATTTTCTTTGCGTTCGCGTCCCAGACTGCCGTGGTCTTCTCGAAGTACGAGAAGTTGGCCAGGTGGCAGCCGATTGACGTGTTATTGCCAAAGACTTCGTTCTCGACGACCGGCTTGCGCGTGCGAACAGCATTGTAGAAGTTCGCCTGATGGTCAACCGTGTCGCTGTAGCCCGGAGGATTGGCGTAGCTTTCTCCCTCGTGATCGACCTTCGAAGCTAGCGCGGCCGGCTCGGGATGTTCCTTGTGCCACTGGTCGAGGTAAGCATCACGCATCTCTTTCGGCCATCCGTAGACGGAGTAGCCTTCGGGCTCGGGGCGCGTGTCTTCGGGGCGATAGGTCAGCGTGCTGTCTTTGATGATCAACGTGCCCTTGGTGCCGTAGAAGGCGATGAACTCTCCGCCGTTGTTGTTGAGGTTGCAGCGCAGAGTCACGCGGAAATTCGGATAGTCGTAGAGCGTCTCGATGAGATCGGGGAACTCGCGGCCATCTTTGAAGTGGAAGAGTCCGCCGCTCGACTCGGCACGCTGCGCAGGCTGATTGGTGCCGGTGATGAAGTGAATGCCGCTCAACAGGTGCACGAAGAGATCGCCGCCGAGGCCTTCTCCGTAATCGCGGAAGCAGCGCCAGCGGAAGAACCGGACGGGATCGAACGGGACTTTGGGAGCCTGACCTAGGAACGAATTCCAGTCGATCGTCTTTTCGCTGGCATCGGGCGGAATGGGATAGACCCATGCGCCCGAGGGCGAGTTGCGATCCCAATAAGCGTTGATGGAGAAAACTTCGCCGAGTTTGCCCGAGTCGTAAATCTCTTTCGCCTTCGCATAGAGAACGGAACTCACGCGCTGGCTGCCCACGCAAACCATGCGATTGTTCTTGTGCGCGGCTTCGACCATGGCGAAGCCGTCTTCGACCGTGTGCGACATGGGCTTTTCGCAATAGACGTCTTTGCCGGCCGCGACGGCGTCCAGGAAAATCTGCCGGTGGTTGTGATCCATCGTTGCGATGAGGACGGAGTCGACATCTTTGCGATCGAGAATGCTGCGGTAGTCGCGCGTGGCGGTGACGCTCGGATTCTTTACTGCTTCGCGCGCTGCGGTATGGCGGCTGTCATAAAGGTCGCAGACCGCGACGCACTGGATGCCGGGAACGCTGAGTGAGGCCTCGAGATGTTCGCAGCCGCGAACGCCGGTGCCGATGGAGGCGAAGCGGATGGTGTCACTCGGGGCGACCGGGCGTCCGGCGCCAAAAAGTTTTTGCGGTTGAAGAATGACGCTTGCGGCGGAGGAGGCGGCGAGGGCTCCGGCGCCGAGATGGATGAATTTGCGACGAGTCAGGGGATATTTGGACATGGATTTTTTTCCGTCCTCACAAGCTTATTTTTCGCAGCGGCGTTACGCGCCGGCGAGGATTTGTTGTATGGCCAGAAATTATTGCACAAGCGCGGGTGGTTCAGTAAAACGATTTTCTAAGAGGGAATTAAGGTGTTGCCGGGGCTGAAGCCCCGATCATTGTTGAGACGCTCGACAGGGCGCTGCAGCGCCGCTCATTCACCGAGCCCGTCTCTGCCGTCACGCTTTTGCTTCCCACCCTCAATCGCAAAGAGCGCGATCCTAGGATGAGGCAGCCGCGTCCTGTATTCACACTCCGGGGATTGCGTTGACGTGCCGTAGGACCTTCCCTAACATGGCAGGCTAGGTTCGCGATTGAACCGTAGACAATTCAAGCTGTGACTTTTGTTATCTGATCGGCCAATCCCTGCTGGGCAGATCATTGATGGGCAGATCATTGTCCGCAGAATAACGTGCGCAAAAACACGATCCGCACAGGGCGTGCCGGATCAAAATCAATGAACAGCCCAATCAGCATCGGCCAAATCATTTCGCACTATCGCGTCGTCGAGCAACTCGGCGGCGGCGGGATGGGTGTGGTTTACAAGGCCGAAGACGCCGAGTTGGGCCGGTTCGTTGCGCTGAAGTTTCTGCCTCCCGAGGTGATCGGCGATCCCCAGGCGTTAGAGCGCTTCCGGCGTGAAGCGCGCGCGGCCTCCGCGCTGAATCATCCGAATATCTGCACCATTTATGAAATTGGGCGGCATGAAGGGCAGCCCTTCATCGCGATGGAGTTTCTGGATGGCCTGACGCTGAAGCATCGCATCGGCGCACGCGCGATGGAGGTAGAGACGCTGCTCGAACTCGCCACCCAGATCGCCGATGCTCTCGATGCGGCGCACAACGGCGGAATCGTGCACCGCGACATCAAGCCGGCGAATATTTTTGTGACCAAGCGCGGGCACGCGAAGATTCTCGATTTCGGGCTGGCGAAAGTTTCTCCGGCTGTGGAGGCTGGCTCGGGTGGAATGCCTTCGAAGACAGTCAGCAAGGAACAGCTCACCAGTCCCGGCAGCACCCTGGGGACGGTGGCATACATGTCGCCGGAGCAGGCCCTCGGCAAGGAACTCGATGCGCGGACAGATCTGTTTTCGTTTGGAGCGGTGCTCTATGAAATGGCTACCGGAGAAATGCCATTTCGCGGCGACACCAGTGCGGCGGTGTTCAATGCGATTTTGAACAAGACGGCGGCTGCGCCTACGCGGATGAATCCGAATCTCCCGGCTGAACTGGAACGCATCATCAATAAAGCGCTGGAGAAGGATCTCGATCTGCGCTACCAGAGCGCGGCCGAGATGCGCTCGGACTTCAAGCGGCTGCGGCGAGAGACGGAATCGGGGCGATCGGCCGCAGTCGCTGTTGCTCCGCAGGCCGGCTCGGGGCGCAAATATGCCGGCGTCGCTGCGGCTACGGCGATTGCTGCACTTATTGTCGTGGCCCTTGTTTGGCTGCGTTCGCCTTTGCCTCCGCCGCGCGTGCTCTCCACTACGCAACTCACCAATGACAACGTGCCGAAAGATCGCGTCATGACGGATGGCCCGCGCGTCTACTTCACCGAAGTTGTTAATGAACGCAGTCTGCTCAGCCAGGTCTCAGTCAGCGGCGGCGAAGTCAGCCGGATTCCGACGCCCTTCGCCAACAACATTCTGTGGGACGTGTCGCCGGCGAAGTCGGAGTTGCTGGTGGGCACATTCAGCGGGGAAGAGACCTTCCTCGGCATGGGGGAGCAGCAGTTGTGGATCGTTCCGGTCCCGGCAGGATCGCCGCGCCGCGTGGGCGACTACATGGTGAATTCGGCGGTGTGGTCGCCAGACGGCCAGAAACTGGCTTTCGCGCGCGGCAAGGAATTGTATCTGGCGCAGTGGGACGGCGCGCACGCGCACAAAGTTACGACGCTTCCTCAGAATTGCGGGGACCTTCGATTTTCGCCCGATGGAGCGCAGCTCTTTCTGACGATGGCAGCCTTCGGCACCTTCTCTGCGACGCTTTGGGAAATCCGCATCGACGGAACCGGCCTACGCCAGTTTCTGCCGCAGAGTTTTCACGAAGATGAAGGCGAATGCTGCGCTACATGGAGTGGCGACGGGCGCTACACGTTTTTCAACGCCACGCGGGGCGGGCGGGGCGATATCTGGGCATTGCGACAGCATGCGGGATTTTTCCGAAAGGCCCAGCCTGAGCCGTTGCCGGTGACGATCGGCCCGCTGTCCTATGGGAATCCCGCGCCGGCGCTCAGCGGCAATCGAATGTTTCTGGTGGGTGAGCAACAGCGCGCTCAACTGCAGCGATTTGACAGGAAATCCAATACGTTCGTTTCGTATCTCGACGGCATCTCGGCGGGCGAGGTGAGTTTTTCGCGGGATGGGCATTGGGTGGCGTACGTCAGCTATCCGGACGCTGTGTTATGGCGAAGTCATCCGGACGGCAGCGAGAAGCTGCAACTGTCGTCGCCGCCTATGATCGCGCAAGTGCCGCGGTGGTCGCCAGAGGGCAGGCAGATCACATTTCTAGGCGCTCTGCCGGGAAAGGCGCCGCAGGTATTGATCGTTCCGGCGGACGGAGGAGCCGCCAAGGAAATCCAGATCGATCCCAAGAATTGGCCCGACGATCCGCAATGGTCGCCAGACGGGAAATCGCTGCTGATGGCGTTGTATCCACAAGGCATTGGAGGACAGACCGAGCAGTTTTCTCTGGTGCAAGTGGATGTGCAGACCAGAGTCATCACCACGGTTTCGGGCGGCAAGGGACTCGTAGGGCCGCGCTGGTCGCCGGACGGCCGCTACATTTGCGCTTTCACGGCGGACACGAAGAAAGTCGTGCTGCTGGACGTGAGCAGCGGTAAGTGGTCCGATGTAACGACTGGAACTGCGCTGCAATATCCCAACTGGACGCCGGACAGCAAGTTCGTGACGTTTGAAGATGTCGGACCGGAAGGGCCGGAGATCGACTACGTGTCAGTTGCCGGGAACAAGAAAGAGCGTGTCGCCAGCCTCAAAGGAATTGCCCGGGTCAATCTCATCTCCGGAGCGCCATGGAACGGCGTAGCGCAGGATGGCTCGCCCCTGATCATGCGCGATGTGGGCACGAGAGAGCTTTATTCGCTGGAACTCGAGTTGCCGTAAGAGAGAGTACTTCCCTTTAAAAAATGTCATCCTGAGGACGGCTGAAATCGTCCGAGGGACGGTACGACAGCCGGCAACTGTGGATGCCGTAGATAGGACAGCCCATGCTGTACACGCCTCGGGAGGCCTTGCAAACGCTACTGCCACAGTCGACGTACGTAAGGTCCCTCCTAGAGCTTTCGCTCTCGTCAGGATGACAGTCTGTGGTGTTGAGTCCGGATCGAGAAGTGGAGGAGTTGAGGGTTTCCGTGCGAAGAGTCGGGGCGAAAGGGAAACCTGCGTCCAAAAAAATTGAAAGGGCCGTGACATTGGTTATGCCCTAGCTGCCAGCTCCTGCGAGGGAGCTTACAGCGTGGTGGCATGCACCGTCACAGCCCCTTGATGCGATCACCGCTTTCGCGGTCCCCGACCCCAACTGACCCTCGCAGGTCCGTCGGTTTTTTCAGGTCCGGTCGCCTTGCAGGTCGCCCCGCCCGGCTGATCACTCAGTCTACTTCGGACTGGCTCGTTTTATTGTGCCAACCCTTTCGACCGTCGACGCAAGCAACGTTAACAGAGGGTTCACAAAAGTCAACGCAAAGTTTTGGTGCAATAGCTCTGGGCAAAGCTGTGCAAAACCTGTTGTGCAAATTTCTGTAAGGAAGAAACTTAAGTACGTCTACGGTTAATTCGGACAGCTTTTGCACATTAAATTGCACACACTTCAGGTCGACGGCAAATTGATGAAAGGGAATCAAATAATCGTCTTGACGGAGTTGGTGATGGTGGAGCATCTTGCAGAGAGTGAAAATCTCAACTCTAACGCAGCAGAGGACGCGACGTTAGAATGGGGCACCCAGTTCGGTTCTTACCGGTTTGGTTTGAACCAGTTCAGCTCTAACCAGTTCAGTTCTAACCTGGACCATAGTGAAGATGCATTGATGCCGGAACTTGTGGCCTATGTGGACGGCGGCTGCCTGGGGAATCCAGGGCCGTCGGGGATTGGGGTGGTGATCAGCGGCTGCGCCAGCGGCCCGGTGAAGATCGCCAAATGGATCGGCCATCAGGATAACAACGTCGCCGAGTATGCCGCGCTGATGGAAGCGCTGCAGTATGCGTTGTCGCTTAAAGCGGGCAAACTGCACGTTTTTTCGGATTCGCAAGTCGTGGTGCGACAGATGACGGGAGAGTACGAGTGCCGCAGCCCGCGGCTTTACTCTTTGCACTGGACTTGCCGCAAGCTGGCGCGGGCGCTGAAGTTTTCCATCTCCCATGTGCCGCGGGAAGAGAACGCTGAGGCCAACCGGCTGGCGCAGAGCGCGTTGCGGAAGAGACGGGCGACGGGCGTTAGGCTTCAGACCTCAGACCTCAGCCCTTAAAGCTCGCGGCATTCAGGATGTCATCTTGAACCGTGGCAAGGCCACGGTGAGCGACCTTACGACAGTGGCTCCCGTCAATGCTGCCAATGAGAACCGAGTACGCTGCCGGGAGTCGCGATAACCTCTTATGCCGCAATGACACTTCCCACAGACGTACAGTCCCTCGCGCCGGCTTCGCCGCCGCTCAGGATGACAGGGAGCTGAGGGCCGAGGTCTGAGGGCCGAGGGCCGAAGCCCAAGGGCCGAAGCCCGACGCCCGGTTTTACACTTTAGTACCTTCCCACACGAAAACCGTTGACACCGCCCAGTCGGCGCGGGAGACTCGAAGTACTGCATCCGTAGAATTTGGAAGGAGTTGCGGGAGGCGGGCGGCTCCAGCTCGTCTAACTCCGGAGTAAACGCCTGAGGTTCCGGCAGGGCCCCCTTTTTTTTGCATTGCGCGGGTTCGTTGTTTGCTGAGACGGTGCGGACACCAGCGAGTTCGTAAAGAGAGAGTTCGCAGAGAGACAGACACTCTTGGAACAGGGATTACAAAAAGGTCGCGGGCAGCGTTCATTTCTCATGCCGGCAGGGCTGGTTGCGGCTGGTCGGGAGATGGATGGTGTGGCGTTGCAGTTTCCCGGCGATGATGGCGGACGATCGCTGGGCGAGTTGGCTCTGAGCGACCTGGATGCCGCGCTGCAACTGCTGGCCGACCGGGCGCAGTACATCACCGGCGCGAATGGAGCTGCTATCGCTCTGCGGCGCGAGGGGCGGAACGACATGCAGTGCCGCGCGAGTTCGGGGTCGAACGTGCCCGAACTAGGCAGCCTGCTTTCGACGGAGTTCGGACTGTCGGGTGAGAGTGTGCGGACGCGCCAGGCGCTGCGCTGCGACGACACTGAACGCGACGCGCGGGTGAATCGCGACGTATGCCGGGAGATGGGAATTGCCTCGGTCGCGGTGATGCCGGTGGTGAATGACGACGAAGTGCTCGGCGTCTTCGAACTCTTTTCCGGCAAGGTGAATGCCTTTGGCGAGCGCGACTTCACCGCGCTCAAGCGGTTGAGCGAGATGGTCGAGACCGCTGTTAAGTTGGCGCAGGCCGCGGTGAGTGTTGCCGACCGGTTGCGGGCGGGAGAACAATTCGTTGCCGAGGCGACGGAGCCGGAAGTGGAAGTGATGGCTCCCGGCGCGGCCGCGGTTCGTGAGCCGGAGATTGTTTCCGAGCATGCGCACGCGCGGGAATCGATGGAGATCGCCATGGATGTTGCGCCTTCGGAGGCGATCGTCCCCTCCGTCGTTCCATCGGTCAGTCAAACGATGAGTGAACCGGTCATTTCAACAGTTTCAGTTGCGCATTCGTCAATGCCGGTTCAGCCGCCGGCAGTTCCATCCGTTCCATCTGCTCCGGTACAGACGGCTGCTCTTGCAGCTGCAGCCGCCGCGGGCACGGCTACTGCAACCAGGAAAGCGCTCTTCTGGTCTGCGGCGATGCACGTCGAGTCAGGTTCAGACCAAGACCTCGGAGCCCATCACAGCCACGTGCCTCCCATGCTGAGGAATTTGCGGAAATGCGATGCCTGCGGCTTCCCGGTTTCACCGACGCGATCGTTGTGCGTCGAGTGCGAAGAGAAAAAATGGCGTGGGCAGTTGCACCGGACCGCGCCCCCGGCTCCGAGTTCGCGGTTAGCTGAGCGGTTGGCGAAACGGTCTGAGCAGACGCCGGGAGTTGCGGTGCCAACACAACCAGTTTCCGTTCGGAAGGATCTGACCTCCTCTGAAGAAACTCAGGTTGCGGTTTTGGACATCCCGGACACGCGGGAGCAGGAAACTGGATTCCCCGCTCAGCCGAAACTGGCTGCACCGGCTACGCTTGATTCTGGTAGCCTCAATTCAGGGAGCCTCAGTTCCGGTCGCATCACTCACGCGCCGGAAGCGACTTCGGATTTTGTGTTGAGTGCCGGGCTGGAGACATCCCAGTCTTGGCTTTCGTCGAACAAATACATCCTGGGTGCTCTTCTGATCGTTGCCGGGGTCGTCGCCGCCATCTTCGTCCTGCGGTAGCAAGCTTGTAAGTATCTGATAACAAAGAGCTGAAACTGACTTTAGCCAACATGTCCGGCCAGAGTGTGCTCAGCCTTCGGGATTCTTATCCAAAACGGAACTTCGCCCTGCCGAACTTCTTGACATGGGCGACAACTCTGCTAAAGTTCGGAGGAATAGTTTGTGACTTTAAAGAATGAACCAGGTGCCCTGCCTATGAAGAACGTTTATGAAGTTTTGCGGCAGAAAGAGATGGAATTGACCCGGCTGGAGAAGGAAGTGGAAGCCCTGCGACTGGTGGCTCCGCTGCTCTCTGAAGAAGGTAAAGAAGCGATCTCTGACATGGTGAAGCCCGCGCTGGCGACCGCCGTCGGCGGACCGCAAGCGACGGCGCGGATTCCGGTGGCCGCCCCACCGTCGATTCCGGCACCTCAGCCGGTGCGCGCCGCGGGATGGGAAGATACGGCCAAGAGATGGCCGTAGCCTAGTGTGCGCGTTTACATCAGTTCTAAGGTTCTCGACAGCCTGGGATGATTCCCAGGCTGTTGTTTTTTATGGCAAGGCAACGTTCGGGCAGCAAGTCGATTCAAGGAGTGTGTAGTGGTTTCGGGCCACGGCAACGCGTGTTTCTGAATGTTCCTGCAGGAACATTTCGTCATGGCAGGTTCGTCTGCACAGTTGTGTCATGACACGTAAGTCCGGGGAAAAGCAATAGTTGCTCACGTGTTAGGCCGGTTGAGCGGGAGATCCTTCGCTGCGGCTGAAGAACGCCTGCGCTCAGGATGACACCGGAAGTGAGGTTGCGCATGCTACGTCTGATTGACAGTAAGCTGATTCGCCGCTTCATCCTCGTTGCCTCTCTGGCTTGTTCTGTATGCGCCTTTTCCAAGGATAAGGACAAAGGGAAAGAGAGCAACTCTGAGATCAAGTTCACATCGCGTTCGGAGCTGGTCCTCATCCCCGCTGTGATCACCGATAAATCCGGCAATCACATCACCGGATTGAAGAAGGAAGATTTCACGGTTTTCGAAAACGGCTCCGAGCGTCAGATTTCGACCTTTGAGGAGATCACCAGCGATCCGCGGCGATTCACGCGACCCAGCAATCCAAATCAGTTCAGCAATTTTTCGGGAGACGGAGAATCCAATCGACGGGTCACGCTGATCGTATTGGACCTGATCAACACGCCTTTTACGGACCAGGCGTATGCCCGCAAGGAGCTGTTGAAATATCTGACTCAGTCGGTCGACCGGCGCGAGCCTACTGGACTTTACACACTCAATCGCAGCGGCGTGCACGTGGTTCATGACTTCACGACCGATCCGCGGGTGCTGATTGCGGCGCTGCACAAGGTGAAGGGCGACACTTCTCAGCTGGTGGACACTCCCGAAGACCTTGAGGCCATTACCGGATCAGCGAGCCCTGAGGGCAGCGCCGGCGTCGACCCGGGGACGGTGCAAAGTGAAGCCGACAGGCTCCAGACGATGATGGAGGATGCCGAGCTGAATTTTCAGTCGTTTCAGCAGCGCATCGCGATTACCTACACTCTGGACGGAATGCAGGAGTTGGCGCACGCCCTGGCCGGCTTTGCGGGGAGAAAGTCGCTGATCTGGGCCGGGGGAGGATTTCCTTTCAGCGTCAGTGACAATACGATGCAGCTGGCGCCGGCGGGCCGAGATTCTCTGACGGATGTGTTGCCGCTCTACGAGCGCACCTGGCAACTGCTCAACGATGCACAAATCGCGCTCTATCCCGTGGATGTGAAAGGCCTCGCCAGCTTCACGCCGCCTGCCTCGATCCGAAACCCGAGCGCAAGTAATCGGAGGCCGGGCGGGTATTACCGTTCCGCGAGTTGGCGGCAGATAGATACGCAGGCGACCTTGCAGACGTTTGCGGCGGCGACCGGGGGACGCGCCTACTACAACTCCAACGATTTGGTGAACGGCTTTCGCGACGCGGTCCACGATTCGTCGGAGTACTACATGCTCGGCTACTATCTCGAACGGTCGAATACGAAATCGGGCTGGCGCAAGCTCTCGGTGAAGGTGAAGCGGGAGCACGTGGAGGTGCGCGCGCGGAACGGATTCTTTGTAACTCATGCGACGGTCGATCCTGAGAGCAGCCGCGACAACGATCTGGCGTCGGCATTAAAGTCGCCACTCGACTTTACAGCGCTGTCTCTGGTCGCGCACTGGGACACCACCGAAGCCAGCAAGGATGCGGGCAAGAAGCAGGTGAGCTACATCGTGGCTATTGCGTCAGATCCCACACTGATCGATGCCGCGCCGACAATAACCACGTCGCACTGGACTTCGTTGCCATGGCGAAGACGGCAGAGGGCAAGCCCGTTGGCGAGCCGGTTGGCCGGAGAGTCGACCTTCATCCAACAGGGGAGCAGTTGGCTAAGTTCCGTGAGAAGGGCATCAGCTATCGAGGCGCTCTCGATCTGGCGCCCGGGGAATACACGGTTCGCATCGTGGTTCGTGACAGCCTTAGCGGACGGGTTGGATCGATTGCTGCCCCGCTGAAGGTGGAATAAAGAAGGCAGTTGGCGGTTTTTCGTTCGATGGCCCTGTCTAGTTGCGATACGTCTTACTCACAGCGGAGCGCAGTAATGGGGTCAACACGGGTGGCCCGCCTCGCCGGCATGAAGCACGCCGCAGCGGCCACAGCAAGCAGCAAGAGTGCAACAGTCACGATGGTTAACGGATCGGAGGGACGCACGCCGTAAAGCAAATTTGCGATCAGCCGAGCCAGAAAAAAAGCTGCCGCAATCCCTATGACGATTCCGATGAGTACGGGACGCATCCCTCGTCCAACGACCTGGCGAAAAACGTTGCCATATTGGGCACCGAGCGCCAATCGCACGCCGATCTCGTGGTTGCGTTGACTCACCGAGTAAGAAACCACGGCGTAAATTCCGACTGCGGCTAGTAGAGCTGCAATCATCGCAAACGCCGTCAACACTACCGCGATGCCCCGAAGGTCGGCTGAATCTGCCGCGCGCCAATCGCCCATGGTTTGAATTTCAAAGACCGGTACCTCGGGATCAAGCTGCGCAATCTCTGCTCGAATCGACTTGATCGAAGCGGTGGCGTCACCGTGAGTGCGAACCACGAAATTCGCTGCCGCATCGTTCGCCTCGGGGAGATAGAACTGCGGCAGTGGATTCTCTGAAACCCACCACTCGATATCCCCGACTACGCCAACAATTTCGAACCATTTGGGCGGAACTGTTGCCGTAAATCGGCGGCCGATCGGGTCCTGTCCGGGCCAGAGGCGACGTGCTATCGCTGCACTGATGATGGCCACTTGGGGTTCCTCTGAATAATCGGACAGAGTGAACCCTCTGCCGCGCAGCAGAGGTATTTGCAACACTTGAAAGAAGTCGGGAGTCACGGGGAATTCTAGTGCGGGCGGTGCCTCCGCAATCGTAGAGGTTGTTACCGGCTTGCCCTCGGGCGCAGTTTTCTCAATACTGCAACACACAAAAAACGCAGTGCTGCTAATGCCCGGCAGAGATTGAGTGTGTTCCAAGGCGCGTTGGTAAAACGCGGCGCGCTGGTTCGGCTTCGGATATTTTGATGCGGCAAGCGTCATCTGCATCGTCAGCACATTGGTTGGATTGAAACCGGGATCAGTTCGCACAATTGCCACGAGACTCCGGATCAACAACCCGCCACCGACGAGGAGAACGAGAGCCAAAGCAACTTCACCGGTCACCAGACCATCCCGCAAACGGCGTGCATGCGCACCGCCGCCAGCTCCTCGGGTTCCTTCCTTCAGTAACTGATCAATATTCGTACTCGTGGCCTGAAGTGCTGGGGCGACGCCGAAAACAATCCCGCTGATAACCGAGATCGCGGCAGCAAAAGCTAAGACCGACCAATTGATGGCAATGGGATTGGTCTGCGGAATTGACCCTTCCGGACTGAACGAAACCAGCGCCTCCTTTAACCAGATGGACAGCAGAATCCCAGCCACACCACCCGCCAGGCCGAGCAAAACGCTCTCCGTCAGCAATTGACGAATCACGCGTCCGCGTCCTGCGCCTACGGCCAGTCGAATCGCAATCTCGCGATTGCGGCCTGAAGCATGCGCGAGGAGCATGTTTGCCACGTTCGCGCACGCGATTAATAGCAAGAATCCGACGGCGCCAAGCAAGACAGTCAGCACCGGGCGGGTGTCACGCTCGACCTCGTCATGCAGAGGTTGCACGAAGACGTCAGCACTAGCGTTGGTTTCCGGATATTGCTGGGCCAGCCGATGAGCGATGGCCGACATCTCTGCCTGAGCTTGTGCGACCGTGACTCCAGCTTTGAGTCTGCCGATGACCCACATCCGCTGGTTTCCGCGATCTTTCTGGATTTTCTCGATCGGCGCGGGAGCATATAGCTCAGGGTCGGTGATGCCCCAAATCTGCGGGAAACGAAACTTCTCGGGCATGATCCCGATGATCGTGAATTTGTTTCCATCCAGTATGAGAGCCTTTCCCACAGTGGTGAGACTGGCGCCGGGCCCCCACGTCCAGAATCCCTTGCCGACTACAACCACGTGGTCCTGACCGGGCTGATCTTCGCCGGGCAGGAAGGTGCGCCCATTGGCAATGTTGACTCCCAGAACCTTGAAAAAGTCTGGCGTGACTTGGATCCCGTATAAATGCTCCGCTCCGCCCGTCGCCGTGAGGGCTGGATCATAGATCGCTCCCGCAGCAAGCGCAGAGAAGACATCAGACTGCCGGGACCAATCGAGAAAGTTAGGGCCAGAAACCGGGTGCTGGTTGAAGTGCTGGTCCTTTTGCCAAAGCATGACCAACTGTTCGGGGTGTTCGAATGGAAGAGGGCGAAGTACCACGGCGTACAAGATGCTGAAAATTGCTGTAGTAGCGCCGATGCCAAGCGCAAGAGTGAGAACGGCAATCGCGGTGAAGCCCGGCCGCTTGTGTAGCGCGCGAAAACCCTGGCGCAGATCCTGAAGCAAGCTGTCCATACGGGCCGCTCCGCAGAAACTTTAGCATCAGGCCGGTGAGGTGTCCTTGGAAATATTACTTTCATACGTCCCGAAGTTTTTTTGACAGCCTTATTGTCGAGCCCTAAGATTGCCATTCCTCTCTTGGCGCCAGATCATGATCGGACAAACCATCTCTCACTACCGCATCCTGGAAAAACTGGGTGGCGGGGGTATGGGAGTTGTGTACAAAGCGGAAGACTCTGAACTTGGGCGCTTTGTGGCGCTGAAGTTTCTTCCGGACGAGCTGGCGCGCGATCCGCAGGCGCTGGAGCGATTCCGGCGCGAGGCGCGGGCAGCTTCGGCGCTGAACCATCCGAACATTTGCACTATTTACGAGATTGGCAAGCACGAGGCGCACTCGTTCATTGCCATGGAGTTTCTTGAGGGGATGACTTTGCGCAACCGGATCGCGGGCAAGCCGCTTGATGTGGAAACGGTGCTGTCGCTTGGGATTGAGACTGCCGATGCTCTGGATGCGGCGCATGCGAAGGGAATCGTGCACCGGGACATTAAGCCGGCGAACATTTTTGTGACGGCGCGCGGGCACGCCAAGGTGCTTGATTTCGGGTTGGCGAAGGTGGCGCAGGCGGCAGATTCGCCATCGGGCAGCAGCGAAGTCACCAAGACTGTCGACGAGCAGCACCTGACCAGCCCCGGCACTGCGGTGGGGACGATTGCTTACATGTCTCCCGAGCAGATTCGTGTGAAGGAACTGGATCCGCGCACGGACCTGTTTTCGTTTGGCGCGGTGCTCTACGAAATGGCAACGGGAACGCTGCCGTTTCGCGGTGAGAGTTCGGGAGTGATTGCGACGGAAATCCTGGAGCACGACCCGGTGCCGCCGCTGCGACTGAATCCGGACTTGCCGCCGGAGATGGAGCGCATCATTCATAAGGCGCTCGAGAAGGATCGTGATCTGCGCTACCAGAGCGCGGCGGAGTTGCGGTCGGATTTGAAGCGGCTGAATCGGAATACGAGTTCGGGAAGAGTGCGCAGCGCGGCGACGAGCGGCGAAATTGCCGTGGCTGGACCCTCGTCGTCAACGGCGGTTCGTTCCTCAGAGCTGTCAAGATCGGCGAGCGTGCCGTCGGCGCAGGTCGCTCCGAGAAAACTTGGGCTGTGGATCGCGCTGGGCGCATTCGTCGTCGCTGCGATCGCAGTGGCAGGCTACTTTTTCTTGCGTCCCGTCCGACATCCAGCGTTCCAGGAAGTCGGAATCGAGCAGTTGACCACGAACGGCGACACGTTCAGCACCGCGCTTTCGCCCGACGGCAAGTACATTGCGATGCTGCGGCGCGAAACAGACGGCCGCGAGAGCGTCTGGATGCGGCATCTGGCGACCAACAGCACGAGCCAGATCATTCCGCCGAGCGAAGCGCAGTTTGACGAAGTGAGTTTTGGTCCCGACGGAAATTACGTTTATGTCCGGAGTTTTGAAAGGCAGTCCGCCGGCATGCATGACCTGAGCCGCGTGCCGGTGCTCGGCGGGGCAGTCACACGCGTTGTTCACAATATTGATTCACCTCCGTCGTTCCACGCAGACCGCCTGTGCTTCATGCGCGACAACTTTCCAAAGCCTGGGAATCTTCAGCTGACCAGCGCAAAACTCGATGGCAGTGAAGAGAAGGTTATCTTCCAGGTTAGCGGTTCGCACTACTACGGTCCGGCATGGTCGCCAGACGGCGAGCACATCATGCTGATGAAGCAGATGGGGAATCGAAGTGCGTTGGCGACCATCGATGTGGCGACGGGTGCCGAAAAGCCCTTTGTGTCGAGCCCTCCGAGTCACGCGCCAACCTCGATTGCGTGGGCACCGGACGGAAGCGGAGTGATTGTGCTGGTGCGAGATCTAGATATCGGTCTGCAGCAGCTGCAGTATCTTTCCTATCCCGAAGGAAAGTTTCGCCGCATTACCAACGATGTGAACAGCTATGGGCGCGTCTCGCTTACTGCCGACGGAAAGATGATCTCCAGCGTGATGAACCAGAGCCGCTTTGACGACTACGTGTTTGCAGCCGACAAGGAGCCGAAGCTTGCCGAAGGCACGGTTGTTTCCGACGGGTCTTTGGTGAGTTGGTTCGGAAACGACAAGCTTTTATTGTCGCAGTTGGGTTCGCACGCATTGGAAGTGACGACGCTCGCGGGGCAAAAAACGACGCTGTTTTCATCCGGCGATCTGCGTGCGTTCGATGCGAACGTTTGCGGGGGGACGTCGGTGGTGTTTGCGGGCGAGCGCACCGATCATCTGGGCGACACGCGCTTGTGGTCGGTGGATTTTGAGGGAAACAACCTGCAGCCGGTGACTGCGGGGCCAGCCGACCAGTATTCGCGCTGCAGCGCTGACGGGAAATGGATGGCGTATTTCGATTTCAGCAACCGCAGCGTGAAAAAGATGAACCGCTCGGATGGCAAAGTCGAGACCATGATTCCTGCGGAGCAGCATCCTTCTTCGTGGTTCGATCTTTCATTCGATGGGCGGCAGATTGTGGCGATCACGCGTCTTTTTGGGCAGTCGGTAGGTAAGTCATTTTTTAAGCTGGTTCCTTTTGAGGGCGGTGCGCCTGGCAAAGAGATTCCATTTGCCGGCGCGCCGGTTAGCGTTGCGGCGATGCCGGGAGGAAAAGAGATCGCTTATACCCTTCGCGACCGCGGAGTGGAGAATATATGGATCCAGCCGCTCGATGGCAGTCCGCCGAGACAGTGGACACACTTTAGCTTGAACCGCGAGACTGCGAGTTGGATTTCGAGCTTGGCATGGTCTCCGGACGGAAAACGGCTGGCCATGGCGCATGGCACCACGCGCGGAGATGTGGTGCTGATTAAAGATCAGGGGAAGTGAGTCTCTACACTCTTGTGACTTCTCGCAGAGCGATCAACAGGCGGTCGACTTCTTCGATGGTGTTGTAGTGCACGAGGCCAATGCGCAGGAAGCCTCCGGATTTTTCCACGCCGAGGTGCTCGGTTAGGTTGAGCGCGTAGTAGTTTCCATCCCAGGTGAAGAAGCCGCGGTCGCCGAGTTTGGTGGCTAGTTCTAGCGGCGAGTGGCCCGGCTTACCTGTTTCAAAGCGCACGGCGATGGTGGCGCAGCGTTCGTTGAAGCGTGCCGGGTCGGTGATGCCGTAGATTCTTGAGCCGGGGATTTGGTTTAGGCCGGAGATTAATTTTTCGAGCAACGCGCGCTCGTGCTCGTGGAAGGCCGCGTAGGCGGCTTCGATTGCCGCGCGGCGTTCAAGCGGTCTAGCTTCGCTCGACTGACGGCCGAGGCGGCCGTCGCTACACTGTCTTCCGATGTCGGCGATGTAGTCGACGCAGGCGGTGATTCCGGCGATGCATTCGTGATTCAGCGTACCCCACTCCCAGCGATACGGAATTGTGTCGACTAGCGGGCGGACCTTGTAGGGGCGCAGGCGCTGCAGATGTTCGCGCTTGCCGAAGAGGACGCCCATGTGCGGTCCGAAAAACTTGTAGGTTGAGCAGACTAGAAAATCGCAGTCGAGCGCGGCTACGTCGATCAGGCCGTGCGGGCCATAGTGCACGGCGTCGATGTAGGCTAGCGCGCCGGCTTTGTGGGCGAGTTCGACGATTTTCTTTACTGGATTGATTGTGCCCACGGCGTTTGAGGCGTATCCGACGGCGACCAGCTTGGTTTTTGAATTGATCTTCGAGGCGAGGTCGGCCATGTCGAGCGTGCAGTCTTCGTCGTGAATCTCGGCCCAGCGGACGGTGACTCCGCGATCTTCTGCCATGGTTAGCCACGGCGAAACATTGGCGTCGTGGTCGAGGCGGGTGACGACGATCTCGTCCCCGGGTTTGAGTTCGCGGCCGATGCTGCGCGCGATCATGAACGTGAGGCTGGTCATGTTCTGGCCGAAGATGACTTCGTCGGCGGCGCAGTGGAAGAAATCGGCCATGGCGGCGCGGGCGGAGGCGATCATGGCATCGGTGCGGCGGCTGGTGGGATAGTTGCCGCCGGAGTTCGCGTTGTCGGTGCTCAGATAGCCAGAGATGGCGTCGATCACGCGCTGTGGCACTTGCGTTCCGCCGGGGCCGTCGAAGAATACGGCGGGGTTACCATTGACGGTTTGGGTTAGGGACGGGAATTGCGCGCGGATGTGGGTGAGGTGGAGAGTGGGGAGGGTTTCGGTCGTGGGCATGACTCATTTAACCATGTCGGTGGTCCTTATGGATTCGGGAGGCGGTTTAAGCCATAATCCGTTCGAAGGTGTGATGTGAAAAACAGAAAGACCATTCTGCTGGTTGTCGCCGCGTTCTTGATGATGACCTCCGGGTTGGCATGGTTCAGTTACGTCGGTCAAGGAATTGCGTACGGCGATCTCGTTGGAATCAGAGGTCGCGAGAGTGATCTTGCTTCGATAGGTCGAGGTGCCATGGAAGCCCTATGGGTCGGGGTATCTTGCGAGGCGATGGGTATCGGGCTCATTGGGTGGGCGCTGGCTGATCGTGACAGTTCGATTTGGGGAAGATCGATTATCTGTAGTGGATTAGCGCTATTTGGCGACGTGTTTACGTATGTCCTCGTTCGCTCATTATGATCCTCTCGCAGCCTTCGCTCCTAAAGCGATTCTGGTCTGGCAATACGAATGAAGTCTGCGAGCAAGCCGTAGGCGGTTGCGTACAATCCAGGATTTTCTTCTGTGATCGCTAGGCCCGGAAAGATATCGGTCTCGAAATAAATGTAGGAAGTGGTGCCGGTGATCTTGGCCATGGGCTGTGTGAGCACGACTTTTTCTGGCTGCACGCTCGCTTGCACGGTGTTGCCGATGCGTTTGGCGCGGCAGACTAATTTGAAGCGCCATCCGTCGCGCTTGGCGTTTCGGATGGCCTGCGGAGTGAGATCGCGGATGCCGTCGCGGGCGATCTGGTCGAGGCGGATGGGCGCGTCGTTTTCGCCGGACACCATCAGCACGTTGATGAGCGCGGCGGTTTTTACGGCGGCGTCCCAGCCGTCGATGTCTTGAGTGGCGTCGGTTTCGGCTACGCCGAGGGCTTGCGCTTTTTTCAGAGCTTCATCGAACGTTAACCCTTCTTCCATTTCGGCGAGGATTACGTTTGTCGTCGAGTTGAGAATTCCGTGGAAGCCTTGCAGGTGGACTACTGGGAGTTGATCGAAGAGAGAAAAGACGGGGACGCCGTCCATCACGGTGGATTCGAAGAGGAATTTTTTATTTTGCTTAACGGCCAGATCGCGCAGTTCGCGGTAGGCGTGGACGATGGGTCCCTTGTTGGCGGTGATGGCGTGGGCTCCGTGAGCGAGCGCCGCGCGGATGTGGTCGACGGCGGGCTGGCCGTTGTCGACGTTGAGCGATGTGGCTTCGAAGAGGATGTCGGCTCGGGCGGCGGAGAGCCATTCGCCGACGTTTTTATGTGGCGCGGGCGCCCCCGCCCGCGCGCTGAGAACTGCGTCAGGCATCGCGGTCGATTCGGAAAAAGTTGGCTCCGTAGATTCTGAACCGCTTTCGGCATTTGCGCGGGCGAGGGCGCCCGCGCCACATTTTTCTGGATCGAGGCCGTTCGGATCGGCGAGCCAACCCAGGCGGCGCGAGGCAATTCCTGTGATGCGGAAGCTAACGTTGTAGCGGTCGCGGAGCTCTTCGCGCTTTTCTTCGAGTAGGCGGACTAGCGTGCGGTTGACGTTGCCGTAGCCGAGGAAGCAGAGGTTGAAGTGGCGAACTGTCATCCGGAGGTGAGTTCGTTTCGATCAGAAGAACGAACGCTGCGGCCCGATACGCCCGGGCCGCTGGACAGCCGAGGGCGGCTGTCCCTACATGAATCTTTATCCCATCACCGTAGTGTGCTCGGGTTTGATCTTATAAACGACCCGGACTTCGCCGGGCTGGCCGTAGGGATACTTGTCGACTCCCAGATATTTTTTTGCCAGCTTGTTGATGCTGTCGTCGGCGCCGTCTTCGGTGATCTCGACGACCGTGCCCCGGATCTCGAGATAGCGGTACGGGTTTTCGGGATCGACTACTGCCAACGACACTCGTGGGTCGCGGCGCACATTGCGGTCTTTCTGGCGGCCCTTGGCTGAGTTGAAGATGACGTGCTCGCCATCGAAGTCGCACCACACGGGCGTGACCTGCGGGCGTCCGTCGGGCATGAGCGTGCCGAGGCTGGCGAAGGCGCGTTTCTGGAAGAGGTCGCGGTATTTTTCGGGGATAGCTTGCGGCATAAATTTCTCCGTACGATTGGATGCGGGAATTATAAATGGCGGATGTGGAATCCGGCACGCCGGGGCTGAAGCCCTTTTTATGGGACGCTTTGACGCGGCGCTGAAGCGCCGCTCTTCCACGGGTTGACACGCACACTCGCTGGTGCCGTGCTGCCGGGCGGACTCTAGTAGACTGCTACGCAATCTTCACTTCAAGGAAACGGATCAATGAATTTGAAGCATCGGAGTTTTGTTTCGGTGTGGGTGTTCGTGTTGATTGTGGTTCTGGCTGCCAGTGCAGTTGCGCAGAAGTATCCGCCGACGATTGTGTTCATGACGGATTTTGGAGTGGCCGACGACTCCGTGGCGCTGTGCCGCGGGGTGATGTATTCGATCATGCCCGAGGTCCGCATTGTCGATCTGACTCACCAGGTCACGCCCTTTTCGATTCTCGATGGCGCGCGATTCTTATATGGCGCGACGCCGTACTATCCGGAGGGCACGGTCTTCGTGGTGGTGATCGATCCGGGAGTGGGCAGTACGCGCAAGGCGATCGTGGCGCGATCGAAGCGCGGGCAATTCTTTGTGCTGCCCGACAATGGCCTGCTGACGTTGGTGGAGCAGCGCGACGGCATTGAAGCGGTGCGAGAGATTACAAATCCGGATTGGATGATTGGGCAAAAAATGTCGTCGACGTTTCATGGCAGAGACATTTTTTCTCCGGCGGGCGCGCACGTGGCACGCGGTGATGACTGGACTAAGGTGGGACCTGAAGTCCAGGTGAAGGACCTAGTGCAGCTGGAGTTGAAAGTGGCGACGCTCGATGAGCGGGGCATCACCGCCACGGTGGTTGCGACCGATGGCCCGTTTGGAAATCTGATTACGAATATCGATGCGGATGATTTTTCGAAGCTGGGTTATCAGCGTGGGCAGGAAGTCCCGCTCACTTTGGGCGAAAAAGAAATGAAGATCAAATTTGTGAAAACGTTCAGTGACGTGCCGCTGGGGCAGCCGTTGCTATACGTGGACTCACGCGGACATATCGCGCTTGCAGTGAATCAGAATAGTTTTGCGGCGACGTATGGAGTGAAGCCGCCGGTGAGTTTGTTTGTGGCGCGTAAATGAGATTTTCTCGGAGCGCAGCGGCGCCGGTCTGCGGAGTTTCATGCGGCGAGGAAAAGCAGGTTCCTCACCGACGCTTTGCGCCCGTTCGGAATGACATCGTAGAGGGGATTGCCGGGCTAAACAGAACAACCTTCGGCGATACGCGGTAGCACGGCGCGCAGCAAAGATTCGAAGGTTGACTTCACGCGCTCGCCGGTTTCGATGACTTCGGCATGGGAAAGTGGCACGTCGAGGATTCCGGCGGCCGTGTTGGTAACGCAGGAAATCGCGAGAACTTTCATTCCCATGTGGCGGGCGGCGATGACTTCTGCCACCGTCGACATCCCTACCAGGTCGGCGCCAATGCGGCGCAGATATTCGATCTCGGCCGGCGTTTCATAGCTGGGACCGAGTAGTGCCGCGTATACGCCTTCATACAACGTGACCTTCAGCTGCGAGGCTTGTTCGCGGGCGATCTGGCGATAGACGCGGGAGTAGGCGTGCGTCATGTCGGGGAAGCGAACGCCGAAGCGGTCGTCGTTGGGACCGACGAGCGGGTTCGATCCTTGCAGGTTGATGTGGTCGCGGATGAGGACGAGTGCGCCCTGCGAGTAGCCGAGATTGATCCCTCCGGCGGCGTTGGTGAGGATCAGGGCGCGAATGCCCATGCGCCCGAAGACGCGAATCGGGAAGGTGACTTCCTGTGAGGAGTATCCCTCATAGAGATGCACGCGGCCCTGCATGGCGGCGACCGGAACGCTTCCCACATTGCCGATCACGAGTTGGCCGGCGTGGCCGATCGCGGTGGATTTGGGAAACGCTGGAACATCGCCGTAGGGGATGCGCGCCGCGTCAGTCAGCGAATCGGCGAAGGCGCCGAGACCCGAGCCGAGAACGAGAGCGATGCGCGGGCGAAGAGTCGTGTGCTTAAGAATGAATTGCGCGGCGGAGTCTGCGAGGGTGAATTGGTCGGGCATGAGCTTGGGCTTTGTGTGTTTTTAGTATTTCTTTTCGAACTCTGCGAATTCTTTTTCCAGCTTCCATTGCTCTCGGGCTCGTTCGCTGGTCGCGAGAAATTTGTTGCACGCGCTGGAAGCCTTGTCTGGCGCACTTTCCGCACAGGCTGCGACTGGTTTGAATGTTCCTTTCGTTGACTCCCACAAGCTGCTGCCGGGTAGAAAGGAATGCTCGAGGCTCTGGCGGGTGTTGTTTTTCAACACCGCGTAGGAGAGCGAGTATCCCTGAACCGCACGAAGATATTCGTGCGTCATGTCGGAGCGGGCAACGCCTTCATCGTCGGAGCAGATCGCGACCGGGACACCGTATTTCATGTAGATCGGAAACGGATGTTCGTCGCCGCTGACGCCGAGAATCTGATCGTTTGAGGTGAGATTGATCTCGACCAGAACGTTGCGCTCAGCCATTTCTTTCAGCAGGCCGATGGGATCGTCTTCGAGCATGACGGAGACGCCGTGGCCGATGCGCTCGGCGTGCCCGCGCTCGACGGCGAGGCGGATGTGATAGTTAAGATCCTCGGGCTTTACGAATTCCATGGCGATTTCGCCGGCGTGCAGGCTGATGTGGACCTTGGGATAAACGCCGTGCAGGTAATCGAGCATCGTCATGTGTTCACGGAAGGCATGCGTGGGCACGTACCAATCTTCCGGCATGACAAGATCGAGGCCGACGAAGCGCGGATCAGTGGAAGCGAGTTCGAATCCTAAAACAATTTGCGCGAACACTGCCTCGCGCGGCAGGCCGCGGAGCACCTGATAGAGATAGCGGACGGTGATGCCGCATCCGGGCTCGGGATTTGGCGTATCGCACTTCAGCCCTTTGCGCGCCTTGGATTCGTCTTCGGCGAGGGTCTTGCTGGTGGCCGCGACGATTTCTTTCAAGCCGCCGGAGAGCAGTTTGTCTCGCCATTTTCCGAAGTCAGTGTCGCCGCCGAGTTTCACACCGAGTTCCGCTGCGACCGAGCCGTCGGCTGTGTGCATGAACTCGATGTACTGAACGTGCTCTCGCGCGGCGCGGTTCGTCACGGTCGCGATGTCTTCAGCATAGTGATTCTCTGCTGCGAGTGCGAACTTGTCGAACGTGGCAAAGAAGTGGTCGTGGCCGGATTCGTCCCCGGGATGCCAGTTGCGCATCGACCAGGCGTCGATGATCTGGCTGTAGAGCACGTGATCGGCGTACGCACAGCGCACCGCGGGTTTGGCGGTGTAGCTTGCGCACGGATCGCAAGGCGGCGCGAGCAGGCGCGAGGTGGTGCGGTCGACGCAGAAATTGTCGGAGGCGGCGAAGTCGATGAGGTCTTCGGCGTAGACAGCGCCTTCGAGGTGGTTGTGCAGGTCTCCGCCTTTGGGAACATCGTGAAGGAATGCGAGCAACAAAGAGGGCTGTTTGCGGATGGAGTCGAGGTAGCGGGCGGTTCTTTGTTCGGGAGTTTGGGCGCCGGCGAGGGTAGAGAGGAGAAAGCCGACGCAGAAAATTGTGTGGTGCTTGGACATTTGGGAAGGAGGATTGTAATGCACGGCTAAGACCTGCTCAATTCAAGTGGCAGGGAAAAGCAGGTTCCTCGGTCGCCGTCGCTTTCGCTCCGGCTTGGTCGGAATGACAACTCGTACTTTTTCGCATGTCTCACTTTCCATCTCTTTCTTTCTACTTCTCTCTATGTCCCGCCTTCCGCGGCTCGTTTCCCATGTCTCGCAACGGCGGCGAGAAGTGGGGCACCCTGTTTTGGTTCGGAACGAAGCTGAGCGCGGGATTTGCTACATTGGATTCCTATGCCGCAGGTTCTTGCCAAGCCTCTACGCAGTTTCGCCAGTGACAACAATGCCGGAGTGCATCCGGAAGTGTTGGATGCGATCGGACGGGCCAACCATGGCCATGTTGTGGCTTATGGCGACGACGATTACACGCGCTCGGCGGTGAAGAAGTTTGAAGAACACTTTGGCGCGGGCATCGATGTTTATTTCACGTTTAATGGAACGGGCGCGAATGTGCTCGGGTTGCAGGCGCTGAACCGGCCGTATCACGCGGTGTTGTGCAGCGATTACGCGCACATTTATACCGACGAATGCGCCGCACCGGAAAAGCACACGGGCTGCAAGCTGATTCCGCTGGCGCATCAGGATGGGAAAATTACCGTCGACCAGGTGCGGCATGCTTACCACGGCATCGGTGATCAGCATCACGTGCAGGCGCGGGTGATCTCGATTACGCAATCGACCGAGATGGGAACGGTTTACAAGCCCGCAGAGGTTCGTGCGCTGGCTGATTTTGCGCACGAGCGAGGAATGTTTCTGCATATGGACGGTGCCCGCATTGCGAATGCCGCGGCCAGCCTGGGGCAGCCGTTGAAGCAGGCCACTCGCGATCTGGGTGTTGATGTGCTTTCGTTTGGCGGAACGAAGAACGGGATTATGGGCGGGGAGGCGGTTGTTTTCTTTAATCCGGCACTGAGTGCGGATTTTCTTTATCTGCGCAAGCAAGGCATGCAACTGGCATCGAAGATGCGGTTTATTGCTGTGCAGTTCGAGACGCTGCTCTCAAACGATCTGTGGCGGCGGAGCGCGGAGCACGCGAACCGGATGGCGAAAGTGCTGGAAGCTGAGGTGCGAAAGATTCGAAATGTGAAAATTGCTTGGCCGGTTGAGGCCAATGGTGTGTTTGTGCAGATTGCTCGTGAAGCAGCCGAGAGGATTCAGCAGCGATACTTTTTCTATCCGTGGATCGAGTCGGAGAACATTGTGCGCTGGATGTGCTCGTTTGATACCACAGCAGAAGATGTGAAGGAGTTCGCCGCCGTAGTTGCCGAATCCGTGCGGGATTGAGCAGTTCAGCTGTCAGGGTCGCTGATCAAATTCTTCAGCGTCGGTTTGTACTTTTCCGGCTTCTTCTTTTTCTCGACGACTATTTTTGCGGCGGGTGGCGAGCCGACGCGCTCGCGGGCCAATTCCTTGACCGCGGTCATGGCTCGAAAGCGTTTTTTCTTCTTTTTTCTCGCAATACCAGAAAAGGCAGGCAGTCTGTCTTAGGCGAAGTGTAACGCGTTCGCATGCACGCTGGAGGTAACGAAGCGAGTGCGCCCTTGCGAATATGCAATAATTTATAGCTAACGACGATTTGAGGCACGAGACGGGAAGCTATGGAAGAGCGCGATTTCTTCGATGAGCGGCAGGAAAAGAAACCGGCGACGCTGAATTGTCCGCATTGCCATCAGTCGGCGGACTACGAAGTGATGTGGATCGTTCGCACTAAGAAGCGCCAGCTTGGCGGACGGGCCGATGAACGGGACCGGGCGCGTTTTGCCAAGTTCCGGTCATACATGGTGCGCAAAGACGACATGATGGCCTGCAAGAACATGCGCTGCAGGAAACGGTTTGAGCTGACAGGGCAGTCGACGGTGCTCACAGAGTAGGTCTGATTAGAAGCGATTGCGTGGCGCATCCCTAGGCATCTTCTTCGATTGTTATGACCCTTTCTCTGGTATAGCGAGCTGAGGTTTACGCTGCCCAACTCGGCGCGAGTCCCCAAAAAGCTGTGATCACGATCATTTCCGCGCGCCACGCACCCTCATTTATACTAAAAAGTTTTCCGATGGCTCGCTGGGCCACCGGGTAAGGAGTCGGCTTTGAAAATCCTGGTGTGCATGAAGCAGGTGCCGCAGAAAGACGCGCCGCTCAAGCTGAACGAGAGTGGCACGTGGATCCGCGAGGATGTGTCCTACGAAGTCAACGAACCGGATGCGTATGCGTTGGAAGAGGCGCTGCGTCAGCGGGAAAAGCACAAGGGAGAAGTCGTGGTCATCACCAGCGGTCCGGGGCGGGCCCAGCAGGTGCTGCGCGAAGCCCTGGCGAAGGGCGCGGACCGGGCGATTCATCTGGAAGATGACAAGTTCGTCGGGCTCGATGCGTTCAACACCGCGAAGGCGTTTGCCGCGGCGATCAAAGACGAGCAGTTCGACCTGATCTTTACCGGCCTCCAGTCGGATGACTACGGCTATGCGCAAACCGGGGTGATTCTGGCAGAGTTGCTGGGCTGGCCGCACGCCACCATCATCATGCAGATTGAAAAGACCGACGCCGGGATTCGCGTGAAGCGCGAACTCGAAGCGGGATATTTTCAATTTGTCGACATGCCGACGCCCGCAGTACTTACGATTCAATCCGGCATCAACAAGTTGCGCTACGCGACGCTGATCGGCATCAAGCAGGCCAAGAACAAACCGTTACGCAAGGTTGCGCTGGCCGAGGTGCAGGCGGCGATCGGAGAGAATCTGCAGAAGATCGAGAAACTCTACGTGCCGCAGAAAACGAAAAAGACCGAGCACATCGATGGGCCACCGGCGGAAATTGCGAAGAAGCTGGTGGATAAGCTGAGGAACGAATTGCGGGTGCTGTAACGGAGCTGCGGACGCAATCGTCCGCGGGGCGTCGCCGGCTGATTTTTAGTGGCGAGGAAAAGCAGGTTCCTCACCGCCGCTTTGCGCCGGTTCGGAATGACAGTAGTTTTGGCACAGTGCTGAGTTCAGGAGCAGGACTGAGGATTGAGTTCTTTATGGCCGATACGATTCTTGTGGTTGTGGAACAACGCGAAGGCAAGCTGAATCGCGTTTCGTGGGAAACCATTGCTGCTGGGCAGGCGATTGCCGCCGCCACCGGTTGGGCGCTTGAAGCGGCCGTGGTCGGCGCAAGTTCTGTGGCCGGCGAAGTGGCTGAGAAAAAGGTCGCGAAAGTCTATGCGATCGAGGCGGCGAAACTTTCGCCGTATACTCCCGATGCTTTCGCTGCCGCGCTGAAGCAGTTTCTCAACTCGAAGCAGCCGAAGCTGGTGCTGATGCCGCACACCTACCAGGTGCGCGACTTTGTGCCCAAACTGGCTACTGCTTTGGGACGCACGGTGATCAGCGACTGCATTGGCTTCAAGCATGAAGGCGGCAAACTGGTGTTTACACGGCAGATGTTCCAGGGCAAGCTGGCCGCCGATGTGAGTTTCACCGGCGATGGTCCGTGGTTTGCGACCTTTCAGAATGGAGCATTTCGCGGCGATAAGGCTGAGGCCGGCGCTTCCGCTGCTCCTGTCGAAACGGTTAATGTGGAAATCGCCGACGGCGTCGTTCGCAACAAGCCGCAGGAAGTTTTCAAAGAAGCCAAGCAGGCCGTCGATCTCACACAGGCCGAAGTGATCGTGGCCGTGGGGCGGGGAATTAAAGAACAGAAAAATATCGAACTGGCGAAGAATCTCGCGGACGCGCTCGGCGGTGATCTGGCGGCGTCGCGTCCGATCTGCGACTCGGGCTGGCTGCCGATGGATCGGCAAATTGGATCGTCGGGGCAGACGGTGGCGCCGAAGTTGTATCTGGCTTTGGGCATCAGCGGGGCGATTCAGCATATCGTTGGCATGAAGGGCTCGCGAACGATCATTGCGGTCAACAAAGATTCCGAGGCGCCGATTTTTGAGATTGCGGATTTCGCCGTGGTCGGAAATTTGTTTGATATTGTGCCGCCGCTGATCGAGGAAGTGAAGAAGGCGAAGGCGGGGACTTAAACTTCTTTACCGCGGATCAACGCGGATTCCGCGGATTCATAGAGAAGTCTTGGCTGATCCGCGTTCATCCGCGTGAATCAGCGGAGTGGAAGTTCTCATATGCTTGTTTTCCGCAAACCTATCGAAGGTGTCGAACGCCCGCAGATGCCGGCTGACGTTGTCATTGTCGGCGGTGGGCCGGCCGGGATGGCTTGCGCTCTGCGGCTGGCGCAGCTTATTGACGCGCACAATGCGGCCAATCCTGACGCGCAGCTCAGCAAGGAGAATATTTACGTCCTCGAAAAAGCGCGAGAGATCGGCCAGCACTGCCTCTCCGGCGCGCTGCTCGATCCGCGGGCGATTCGCGAGCTGCTTCCTGACTTTGAGAATGACGCCCCCCTCGATGCCAAAGTGGAAAAGGAAGCCGTCTACTTTCTGACCGAAAAATCGAAATTCAAGCTACCCATCACACCGCCGCCTTTGCGCGATCACGGCAACTATGTAATTTCGCTCAACCGCTTTGTGAAGTGGCTGGGCGGCAAGGTGGAAGAGACCGGCATCACGATCTTCACCGGATTTGCCGGCTCTGAGTTGCTGTTCGAGGGCGATCGCGTCACCGGCGTTCGCACCGACGACAAGGGCGTCGATAAAGAAGGCCATCAGAAATCGAATTTCGAGCCGGGATATGACCTGCAGGCGAAAGTCGTCATTCTCGCCGAGGGCCCGCGCGGATCGTTGACCAAGCAACTCATCACGAAATTCAACCTCGACAAAGACGCGAACCCACAGACCTATGGCGTGGGAGTGAAAGAATTGTGGGAAGTGCCTGCAGGGCGTATTGCTCCCGGCGAAGTGATCTACACGCTGGGCTGGCCGCTGACGACGAAAGAATACGGCGGCGCGTGGATCTACGGCGGTAAAGACAACGTCGTCTCTCTCGGATTTGTCACCGGGCTCGACTATCCCGATCCGCGGCTTGATCCGCAGCGCGTGTTGCAGGAGTTCAAGAAGCATCCCCTCGTCACGAAGTTGCTCGAAGGCGGCAAGATGATCCGTTACGGCGCCAAATCAATGCCGTACGGCGGCTGGTGGGCGATTCCGCCAGTTGCGGGCAATGGGTGGATGATTCTTGGCGACTCGGCGGGCTTTCTGAATTCGGCGCGGCTCAAGGGAATTCATCTCGCGATCAAGAGCGGCATGCTGGCGGCGGAGACGGCTTTCGACGCTTTGAAGAATGATGATTCATCGGCAGCGACGCTCGGCGCATTTCAGAAAAACGTCGAATCGAGCTGGATCAAAGAAGAACTCTGGAAAGTGCGCAACATGCACCAGGGATTCGAAAACGGATTCTACGCCGGCATGTTCCACACGGGCTTGCAGATGATTACCGGCGGACGCGGCGTGCGCAACCGCTATCCCGCGCACGCGGGGCATGAGCACATGCGCAAGCTGGCTTCATTGCCTGCTGACGGCGGGGACGAGGCGCATTTGCTGGGCGCTTACAAAGGCGACGGCAAACTCACATTCGACAAGCTCACGGATCTTTATCACTCGGGCACCAAGCATGAAGAAGACCAGCCGGCGCATCTTGTCATTCACGACACCAACATTTGCAATTCACGCTGTGTGAAAGAATTCGGCAGCCCATGCCAGAATTTCTGTCCGGCGAACGTCTATGAAATGGTTGACGACGCGACGCAGCCCAACGGCAAGCGCATCAGCCTGAATCCCTCCAACTGTGTGCACTGCAAGACCTGCGACATCGCCGATCCCTACCAGATCATCACCTGGGTGCCCCCGGAGGGCGGCGGCGGGCCAAATTATGACGGTATGTGAGGACTTTATCGCTACTGCAGATTCCGCCTGCCGTGAATAATCGCTGCGATGGTTACATTGCCATCCTGCAATCGGTAAATAATCCGATAGTTGTAGACGATCAGTTCACGCACGTTTTTGTCGTCGTATTCGGGTACCTTGCGGCCGGAACGTGGAAAGTGCGCCAACATTTTTGCCTGACCAACAATTTTCCTGACGACATTGGCCGCATAGGTTGGAGAGTCTCCTGCAATATATTCGGCAATGCCCTCTAAATCACTCAGGGCTCGGCGGGACCAGCCTACTCGGTGAGCCGTTTGCTAAGGCGGGATTCAACTTCTTCTTGCGACAGTGTGCCGTTGACGCGGGCATCTTCCAGCCCACGACGGACTTTATCCAGGACGTAGAGGTGGTACTGGATGTCCTCGACGGAGCAATCGTCAGGGAGTTTGTTGAGGAGATGTTCAACGTCTTGTTTCGCCGTGCTCATTCGCGGTCTCACGTCTAGGATACACCCGTGTGTGGCTTGGTGTGGCGCTGTCCCTGCATTACAATCGCCGCCATGTCGTTCGAGCGCGATATCGTGGAGGCGCAAATAGCTCTTGGGCTCATCGCGTCTCACGATATGCCGAAAGTGGCCTGGGATGCGCTTGAGTTCGGTCTCGATGGTCCGGCAATTCGAAGATTGGCTGCGCTCGACTTCCCGACATATTTCGAGGTAAGAGATATCCTTCCGCGAGCCATGAAAGAGATGGGGTTGGTCGAGATTGACAAGCGCACTGCAGCGCTTCGACTTGCAAGAATTCGGGCGCAGGCCATACTGGAGTCCGGAGACGACCTTCTTATACACACGAAGGATTTCGAGCGATTATGGATTGATGCCGGCTATCCTCGAGAGCTAACGCAAATCGGTAATTTGGACGACGAAGTTTTTATCGCCAGTGGTAGCCAATCGGACGATGAATTACGGGAGTTGATTGCTGCGCGCCTCAGTGAATTGATTCGTAACGGAGAACCAACATGAGTATTGCCCGCTTCCTGGCTCTGGTTTTTCTTGCCGCACAACTCGTTTCTGCGCAGCAGCCCAGTCCAGAGTTAGTTTCCACACCCGGCATCCCCACCACCGGTTTTGCCGGACTTGACGGCTACCGCGCCCACCGCATTGCAGTCTTTACCGACGACTACGGACAACTGGCGCGTTATCACGAGGCTGATGCGAAGCTTGGGCCTCCTGCGGCTGGAGAGAATCGCGTGGTATTTTTTGGCGACTCGATTACTGACATCTGGCACCTCGACCAGTTTTTTCCTGGCAAGCCTTACGTTAATCGCGGCATTGGCGGGCAGACCACGCCGCAGATGCTGGTGCGCTTTCGGCAGGACGTGATCGATCTGCATCCCAAGGTCGCCGTAATTCTGGCGGGCACCAACGACATCGCGGGAAACACCGGGCCTATGCGCAGCGAGGATATCGAGGCGAACCTGGCGTCGTTTGCCGAGTTGGCGCGGGCGCATGACATTCGCGTGGTGTATGCCTCGGTGCTGCCGGTGCATAACTACACGGAAAAGTCGAAGGACTTTTTCGCGCAGCGGCCCATGACTCGGATCAACGAATTGAACTCTTGGTTGAAGAAGTATTGCGACGAAAATCACATTGTTTATCTCGACTATTTTTCCGCTCTGGTCGACGACAAGGGCCTGCTGAAAAAAGACCTGGCCGATGACGGCCTGCATCCCAACGATGCCGGGTACAAAATCATGGCGCCGCTGGCCGAAGCGGCGATCGCCAAGGTGGGGAAATAGTCGTGAGTCCCGAGTCCTGAGTCGTGAGCCTGAGCGGTGAGCTGAGCTATTCGCAGATTTTTCTGCTTGGCTCATGCGACCTCTGATATTCCTCTAGAATCAAAGGAGAAGCTGGGAGCGGTGGGTATGCTCACAGCTCATAGCTCGCAGCTCCATGGCTCTCACCGACAAATTCGGGCGCGCGATCACTGACCTGCGCATTTCCATCACCGACCGCTGCAACTACAAGTGTGTTTATTGCCGCACGGGAAATGAAGGGGCATTGTACGGCGATCTGCCCTTTGCTGATTATTTGCGCATGGCGCGCGTCCTCGTCAGCATGGGGATCACAAAGGTTCGGCTAACCGGCGGCGAGCCTTTGCTGCGGAATGGGGTGGTGGAATTTGTACGGGAGTTGGCCAAACTCAGGCTTCAGGGGCTAAAGCCTATTTTTGAGAACCGGGCTGGACGCGCGGCTGAAGCCGCGCTCTTCCACGATGTGGACGAAGGCGGGCTTTTACAGAACTCCAAGGAACAGCAGGTTCCTGGTCGCGTTGCTCCTCGCAATGACAATGCGTTTGGGGACGATGAACCGCTCGACATCGCCCTGACAACCAATGGCCATCTTCTGGCCGATCTTGCACAGCCCTTGAAAGCTGCCGGCCTGACCCGCATCACAGTTTCAATGGATGCGGTCGATCCCGACCGTTTTGCGCGCATCACACGCGTACCGGGCGGATACGACCGGGTGCTCGCGGGCATTCGCGCGGCGCGGCGTGCTGGGCTGTGGCCGCTCAAAGTGAACTGCGTCTTGATGCGCGGATTCAACGAAGACCAGATCATTCCCTTCGGCATGTTCGCGCGCGAAGAGGGCGTGACCGTGCGCTTCATCGAGTTCATGCCGCTGGAAGAAGACCGCGTGTGGTCGCCGGCGACTGTCGTTACGCTTGATGAAATTCTTACGCGTATGGCTGAGTACCGGCCGCTGGTGGAGATTCCGCACGCGCGCTCGGAGACGGCGCGTCGCTACCGCTTCGACGACGGGGTGGGCGAGATCGGGATTATCGCTCCGGTGTCGCATCCATTTTGTGGGCATTGCAGCCGTATTCGCATTACGTCCGACGGAAAGATACGCACCTGCCTGTTTTCGGTGTGGGATCACGATTTGCACGCGCAGATGCAACGCGGCGCTAGCGACGAAGAGTTGAAGGAGTTCATCCGCGGTGTTGTCATGAAAAAAGAAGAGCGGCACCACATAGGCGAGCCTGATTTTGTGCCGGCGTCAAGGACGATGGTGCATATTGGCGGATGATCGATGCGTTCGCTGATTCTGGGGAACATGCTAAAATTCGCCCGTGTTGCAGCCACTAAGAATTGCTTCCGTTTTAGTCAGCGCCAGCATCTTTCTCTCGTGCCAAGCGCCCCAGGGCGCCCAGAGCAACAACGGGCCAGCGAGTGAAGTTGTTTCTGTGCCTGACCTCGGGTTCCGCTACACGCCACCGCCTGGTTTGCATGAAGTTACCACTCCAGCCGACCGCGAAGCGAGAAGTCACGCTGCGTCGCATAGCGACAATACTCTGGGTATGCTGCTCGACGCGCGATCAAACCCCAACGACAGCGCTCCCGATTGGCATCAGGTATGGATAGAGACTTATCCGCGAGCGCGATGGTCCAAGCTGACCGATTCCGAGGCCGAGTCGAAGATGAACGTGGTCTCTGCTGGCCCGCGCGGTGTTCCAGTCGGCAAGCCACAAGCCATCACGATTGCGGGGAAGAACTTTGTGCTTTCTGAGTTCGAGGATAAGGAACCGCCACTGCTGAAGCATGCGAAGATCTATACGACGATCTGCAAGACGCAGCTGGTTGCTTTTATCTTCGTCTCGAACGCCGCGGACCAGATCAAGCCACTGGAAGAAAGCCTGAAGAGCTTGAGTTTTTCTGCCAACTAGAGAATTGGTCGTATCACTGATCACGTGTGATTTCTCTCACACGAAGAGATGCCGGTCATCACATCGCAATTCTTAGCGACAGGTTAGAGATGTTTCAGAGCAGTTGTATCTCCAGGTCGTAATCGATCCCAGATTGTAAGCCCACCTCGTCAGAAGCCCAGACTACAGCTGCACAACAGAAACTTATTCGAAAGGAGACACCATGGAGAAGAGACCGGGTACGGGCACAGTTATCTACAAAGAAGGAACGTATTTTCTCGAAGCAGAAGGCAAGACACACGCCATTCCAGTCGGCGCTCATTTGAAAACAGCGCAGCTGAAAGAACTCGTTGGACAGAAAGTGGAAGTTGTATTTTCTGAACCGACCTCTTTCGTGATCGGACTGGTTCCGGTTGCCAAGGTCGGCGGACGGATCCCGCGGATTATCTGCTACTTCCCGGCCGATCCCTGGGCCTTTGGCGTGGTGGAGGAAGCGGCGCGTGTGGGATTGGCACAACAATTCCTGAACCAGGGTGTATTAAGCAAAGAAAACTATGAAAAGCTTGGGACAGAATGAACCTCGCGCTCTTCCGAGAGCCTTCGTGATCGAGTTGACAATGCGCTGTAATAATCATTGTCTTTATTGCTACAACGAAGGCGGGGCAGCCGAACTTACGCGCACCAGCGAGATGAGCACGGCAGAAGTTACCAGTATCATCTCCAAACTGCATGAGGAGACTTCGGTGGAAACCATCGCCCTTTCGGGAGGCGAGCCGTTCTTGCGAGAGGATCTCCCTGAGATCCTCTCGTTTATTCGCAAGATGGGGATCACGCCGGTCATCATCAGCAACGGAACGCTGCTTTCCGGGGATAAGGTCGCGGCCACAGTGCCGGATGTGACCTATGAGGTGACGTTGCTCAGTTATAAACCTCAAGTCCACGATCATCTTGCGGGGCGTCGCGGCGCGTGGAAGGCTGCCGTGGATGGAATGTGCAACGTGCGGCATGCGAAGGGAAATCTGGTCGCCGTTTTTGTGGCGACGAAGCTTAACTGTGTGGACCTTAAGACCACTGCCGAGCTTGCCATTGCCATGGGTGCGGGCGCGCTCATGTATAACCGAATGAATCTCAGCAGGCACAATATACAGTTCGCAGAAAAATTGCTGCCGACGCCGGAAATGATCCGCGAAAATCTCGAGGTGTTGGATGCGCTGGCCGTACGCTATGGGATTACGGTATCGGTATCCGTTGTGATCGAACCCTGCGTGGTTGACGTGCGCAGGTACATTCACCTTCATTTCGGCTGGTGTCCTCTGGCGGGGGAGGGATCATACTTCACGATCGACCCGCTGGGAAATCTGCGTATCTGCAATCATTCTCCGGTCCTTCTGGGAAACCTGCTGCGGGAGAGTTTCCGAGAGATCTATTACAACCATCCGTACATCCGGCAGTTCCGCGAGACCTTACCGGTGGAGTGCGAGCCGTGTGATCCGGAACTGAAGGCGCTGTGCTGCGGCGGATGCAAGGCGGCGGCCGAACAGTGCTACGGCACGCCTGTGAGGATCGATCCGTTTGTGACTCTAAGTGGGATCGGCCCAGCGGTGCCGGGTTCCCGATAAGACAGCGGACGCCACTCCAGCACGATCAGCAGTAGGATCATCAACAGTAAGATCATCCGATGAAGCGGATTTGGCTCGTGGGAATCGCGGTGGCGGCGCATCTCGTGCCCGTGTTAATTCCAGCGCAGCCTGTGCCCTCTTATCTCGGCTTCGATCGCAACGAGTATCCGGGGAACTCCACCCTCAAAACGCTGCGGCAGACTTTTTCCTACACGGGATATTGGCTGAACAATCCTCCGGGGGCGTCGGCGAATAGCTGGGCCGGACATCGCGCCGACGTCGAGGCCGCCGGATTCGGATTTCTCGTGCTCTTCAACGGGCGGTTGTATGCGGAGTTGAAGAGTGTTGCCAATGCGCGGCGGTTTGGTCAGGCCGACGCTCAGGCGGCGGCTTCGGCGGCGCGTAGTGAGGGATTTCCCGCGAAGACGATAATCTTTCTCGATCAGGAGCAGGGTGGGCGAATGCTGCCGGAGCAGAAGGCATACATCTATGCTTGGGTCGATGCGGTGACGGCCGCGGGATTTCGCGCCGGAGTTTATTGTTCGGGAATTCCTGCGGCGGATGATGCGAACGTCGTTACCGCTGTTGATGTTCACGAGCACGCGGGCGAGGGCGCCCGCGCCACATCACGCGGCGGTGCCGCGCGCGACATTACCTATTGGGCTATCAATGACGCCTGCCCGCCGTCGCCGGGATGTAGCTATCCGAAAGGTCCGCCTAAGCCTTCCGAAAGCGCCGTGAACTTCGCCGAAGTCTGGCAGTTTGCGCAATCGCCGCGGCGGAAAGGTGTCGCGGCGCATTGCACGAATTACAGCCGCGATGGGAACTGTTACGCTCCGGGCCTGCCGGGAGTCTTTGTCGATCTGAATGCGGCAACTTCTGCCGATCCCTCGCACGCGCGCACGCGTTGAATTATCACGAAGACTCGACAACAATTTACAAGGCTTCATGAAACTCTACAGTAAACGTGCTGGTGCTGCGTCTAAACGCCAGAGCAAGTTTGAGGGCAGTTTGCGAAGGAGCCACTTATGACGACATTTCAGAAGATCACCGCGGTTAGCGCAGTTCTGATAGTGACCTTGCTGCCGATGTCGGCGCAGCTTGCGCAATCGGCGAAGCAAGCTCCATCCGCACCGATTCCGTCACAGATCCTTTCCGCGAAAAGAATTTTTATCGCCAATGCCGGGTGTGACGAGATGACGGTGGACGACCCCATCTTCAGCGGAGGGCCCGCTCGCGCGTATAACCAGTTCTATGCCGCCATGAAGACTTGGGGGCACTTCGACATTGTGGGCTCTCCTGCTGATGCCGACCTGCTGTTCGAAGTCGGGCAAGACGTTTCCGCGGTTACCCCTTTTGGCAAAACCAGCTCATCCTACATTCCGCAGTTTCGACTGAAAATCCGCGATCCGAAAACCAACGCACTGCTCTGGAGCTTCAACGTGCATGCGGAGTTTGGCTTGGGCCAGGCCTCCAGTGACCGGAATTTCGACCAGGCCATAAATCATCTGGTTGCGGAAGTGCAAGGACTTCTCACCCCCACCTTGGATGCGGCGAGCAGCGCAAATCGCTAGCTATTCGCAAAGTGCCCAGGCAGATTGCCGTAGAATAGAAATATGTCGGAACGCACTTTTACGCTTGACGAGGCGCAGTCTTTGCTCCCAGTGCTGGAATCGCTGTTGCGTACTGCGATCGCGAGCAAGACGACGATCGAGGAATTCGAGGCGGAGCAGGCCGAATTGCAGCACCGCATTTTTCTCAATGGCGGCACCGCGATCAATGTTATCCCGCTGGCACGGAAGAAGGCCGAGTGCGCTAAGGCCGAGCAGCGTGGCAAAGATGCCGTAGCCGAGATCGACGCAATCGGAGTCCAGGTCAAAGATCTCGACATCGGCCTGCTGGATTTTCCCTGCGAGGTCGAAGGCCAGATTATTTTGCTGTGCTGGAAGCTTGGTGAAAAATCCATCATGCACTGGCACGGAACCAGCGAAGGCTTCGCCGGCCGCAAGCCCATCGACGAACGGATTCTGCGGGCCAAGAGAACGCAGTAAGAGCGTTAAAAGCAGGCGTCGGGTTTCAGGCCTCGGACCTGAGACCTCAGACCTGAGACCTCGGACCTTCTCATCGCTCTAGGTGTTTCGTCGAGCCACTATTTCGCACTTTGCATTGGTGTCTCGTCGACACCCGTCGTTACCTTCCAGAAACAGTGTTGGTGGGCTCCAAGGTCGAAGCTCTGACGCCTCACGCCCGAAGCCAGATCTTCCTCATTCCAAATAATTTCCGCATCCCAGCAACATAATCGAAGGTGCAGGGTTAACAAGAGAGGATCGTAATCAGGCTCTCCGCGGGCTTTTGCGCCAAAATGTCCCTCAGTCCGGCAGAAAATCCCGGCAAGCAATCCGGCAAGAAACAGAAGAGAGCCGAAACGCGATATTCAGATTTGCATCATCAAGGGGAAGGGCCATGAAACCTCACCGCTCGCTTGTGCGCTGGTTGGTCTTAGGGATTCTGATTTTCAGCCTTTCTGCGGCGTCGTTCGCGCAGGTGTTCGTGTCGGTGCGCTTCGGCCCTCCCGCGCTACCGGTGTACGCGCAGCCCATCTGCCCCGGCCCGGGTTACTTCTGGACTCCCGGCTACTGGGGCTGGAACGATGACGGCGGCTATTACTGGGTGCCGGGCACGTGGGTGGTGGCGCCGGTCGGCCTGCTCTGGACCCCCGGCTACTGGGGATGGGGCGGCGGATTTTACGCCTGGCATCCGGGATATTGGGGGCCGCACGTCGGCTTCTACGGCGGCATTAACTACGGTTTCGGCTACACCGGCGTCGGATTCTTCGGCGGAGAGTGGCGCGGCGGAGCGTTCTTCTACAACCGCGCGGTGGCGAACGTCAGCGTCACGAACGTGACCCATGTCTACAACCGCACCGTGATCGTCAACGAGAATCACACCGCCTTTAACGGCGGGGAGGGCGGCATTGCGGCGCGGCCCACGGCGCAGGAAGAAGCCTATTCGCACGAGCAGCACCGCGAACCGCTCGAGTCGCAGGCGCAGCATGAGCGCATCGCCAGCCAGAATCACGAGAACTTCGCCTCGGCCAATCACGGGCGTCCGGCGGTTGCGGCCACGGCGCGCGCCGGCGATTTCAGCAGCCATTCGGCGATCTCGGCGCGCTCGGCGGGCGGAGAGTATCACGCGCCTACGATCTCTCCGAAAGAGGCGCGCGGGCCGTCGAATGGGGGAGGGAATCGCGGGTTCAATCCGCCGAATTCGAACCGCAATGAGGGCCGCGCGGGAGGGAATGAGAAGTCGAATGACGGATTCCGTCCGTTCACGCCGCCGTCGAAGGGCGATACCGAAAACGGCGCGCGCGGGAATGAAGGGCGCGGGAATGAAGCGCGTGGTAACGAGTCGCGTGGAAACGAGGGTCGAAATAACGAAGTCCGCTCCGAGCCGCACACGCCGCCGAGTTCTTCGCACTCGAATACGGAGTCGCATGGCTCAAAGCAGAATCAGCACAAGTCGAGCCCGCCTCCTAAGAAAGAAAACAACCGCGAGCCCAAGCGCCATTAAGGCTGTTGTAACTGTATGCAGAGGGCCAGCGGCTGGTACAAGCGCTGGCCTTTTTTCTGGAGCCCGGGTTTTCTGGAGCCACGATTTTGTGGAGCCCCGGGTGCCCTCGCCCGGGGGGAGCGCAGCTCCACGCGTTTCTCGGAACTGGGTCAGTTCACCTGCGCTCCCTCGGCGGACGAGGGCGTCCGCCGCTCCATCGTTCCGCCACTCCAGGGCCGTTTTACACAAACTTATGCAAGCGATCGGGTCACCATCGTTCTACCCACGATGCAGCTTGCGCAGGCGGCATGCCGTCCCCCGAAGTGCTGTTTCAGAAGCAATAACCGGGCCAAAGCATGATTGCCAGAGATGGTTCCTGTGACCGAAGGCACGTACCGCTGTGTGCGCTGAGGGCAAATCTTCTCTGCTACAATTTTTACTAGCTCCCAAGGTCATCCGAGAATCCGGCAGGCGTGCGAAGGAGTCTTAAGAAATATGCTTTCGACGAAGTCCAAACTCCGTGTATTCGGCGCTTTCGCCGCCCTCGCCACGTTAGCCCTGGCCATGAGCTGCCGTGGATTTTTTGTGAAACCCACGCTGACAGCGCTGGCCGTGGGGCCAGTCTCGCCGATTATCTTCACTGGAAATGTCAACAACACCGTTCAGATGTTTGCCGTGGGCACCTTCAACGATGGCAGCAACAGCAGCAGTACGCCGGTGAGTTGGAGCATTACAGGAACCAACACGACTACCAGTCAGAACATCGCAACAATTAGCGCCAGCGGACTGGTAACAGCGCAGGCTTCAGGCACTGGAACGGTCACAGCGACTTCGAACTTACTCCCATCGATCAGCGGGTCTCAGCCCATAACCGTTCAAGTAGCCTGTACAAGCGCACCGATACTTAGCCAAACCACAGGCAGCCTGTCCCCGGGTCAGCCGACGATAACTCTTACGGCGTCCTGCAATGGCGGGGAAGACATAACTGCCTCTGCTACGTGGGTATCTAGCAACACAGCGCTCGCCACAGTTACCCAAGGTGTTGTGACCGCGATCGGCACCAGCGGGGCCAACGGTACGTTTACAGTTACCGCAGCGTCTAACGGGCTTACGAGCGCTCCGGACACGATCACAGCTAGCGGTTTCAACTGATTCGCGCTTCGCTAGGAATTACGCCGCTGCGGCTCTGTAACCTTCCGCAGGTTTCTGTGATTTCCCTCACTTTCTACGTCCGCTCGTAACGTTTCCCGTCTGCTCGTCCCCCGTTAACATGCTGTACGAAGTCCATGTCAAACATTCGTTGCATCGGCATCGCTACGGGCGGCGGAGACGCGCCCGGGCTCAACGCGGTGATTCGCGCCGCCACCAAGGCTGCGATTTTGCAGCACGGCTGGAAGGTGATCGGCATTCCGGACGGATTTGACGGCCTGATTTGGCCGGAGAAGTCGTTTGAACTTACGCTCGACAAGGTCAGCGGCATCCTGCCGCGCGGCGGAACGATTCTGGGCACGACCAACCGCGGCAATCCCTTTCACTACAAGACGGAAGAGAACGGCAAGACGACCGTGCGCGATATTTCCGACGAGGTGATCGCTAACTCGAAGAAGCTGGGCATCGACGCCATCATCACTATCGGCGGTGACGGCTCGCAGAAGATCGGATACGAGCTGTTTCAGAAGGGCGTGAAGATGGTCGGCGTGCCCAAGACGATTGACAACGATCTCTCGGCCACGGAGTTGACGTTTGGTTTCGACACCGCACTGCACACGGTCACGGATGCGATCGACAAGATTCACACCACCGCGTCGTCGCATCATCGCGTGATGGTGGTCGAGGTGATGGGCCGCGACTGCGGCTGGATTGCGCTCGCCGGCGGCATCGCGGGCGGCGCGCACATCATTCTGATTCCCGAGATTCCGTTTACCGTTCATCGCGTGTGCGATCTGATCGCGGAGCGCGAAAAGCGCGGCGGGCGCTTCACCATCGTCGTCGTAGCCGAGGGCATCAAGCTGCCGCGGGAGCTGAAACAGATAGCCCAGGGCGGCCCGGTCGGCAATCTGGTGGGGAATGCGATTTCTCTGCTGTCGCGCAAAGAGGTGCGGGTGAGCGTGCTCGGGCACATCCAGCGCGGAGGCTCGCCCTCGCCCTATGACCGCGTGCTGGCTACGCGCTTTGGCGTGGCCGCAGTCGATCTTGTCGCGAAAGGCGAATTCGGAAAGATGGTGGCGCTGCAGGCGGGATCGATCGTTGCCGTCGACGTGGCCAAGGCGATCGGCCACCTCAACACGGTCCATCCGGATGGCGAACTGGTACGCACGGCGCGGGCGATTGGAATCGGATTTGGCGACGCGGTGGAAGCCGGCGCTAAAAGTCAGAATGCAGAATTCAGATCAGCCGCAGTTCATTCTTCATCCTGATTTCTTTATGCCGATTCTGACCACTAGCCACTGACCACTGGCCACTGGTTTTCTAGTTTTTCATCATCGCGTCAATCGTGGTGTAGAGCTGGCTGTTGTCTTTGACTTCGATGTAGGGTTTGCTGGCATTGCGGTTGCTCACCACGTAGACGGTCGGCGTGTGATCGAGCTTGATCGCCTTGCCCAAGTCCTTGTCCGCGTTGATGAGGGCCTGCAGCTTCCCCCCGGGATCGATGACGAAGGGTAAATCTACCTTGTGCGCGGCCGCGAACTTCTCGGTATAGCTGCGCAGGTTCTGCTGGTTGATCTCAAGCTGGTTCTCGAAGACATAGTCGCGGAACTCGTTGCCCAGTTCCTTCGAGTGAGTGTCGAAATAGCGCGCGAAAATCGCAGCTTGGTTCGACCACGGATGCATGGGCAATGGAAAGTCGTGGCGCACGACGGGAATCTTGTAGGTCTTCGAGGCCTGCTCGAGTAGTGGCGCGGTGCGGCGGCACATCGGGCACTCGAGGTCCTCAAAAACCACGATCGCGACCTGCGATCCTTTGGGCGGACGCAGCACCGTCTGAGGCGTGTCCTGCGCCAGCGCCGAAAAAACCGTGGCCAAAAAGCAAGCCGACAAGAAGAGAAAAGCGCGTAGGAATTGAGTCTTCATTTTGCGTTGTTTACTCCAGAACTGTTACTCCAGCAATTTCCCATGGTCTTTAGACGCGGTAAAGCGGGGTGCGGGTCGCCTGAATTCCCCAAGAAGAAGTGCTTCCCGTACCTCTATGGTACCCGAACGGCGGGTCGATATGCGCGACGAATGTGGTCAGTGCCGGAAGGTGCACCGAACGTAAACTTTCGTGCGCGAAACCGCGTTGGCAAAGCGCTATAGTGAAATGTTCCGGACTTCAATCATTGTGAAACGCTTTGCTTCTTCGCGAATCCGGCGGATTGCCGCAGGATTGGCTATCAGCGCCAGCCTGTTCCCCTTGGCCTGCGGCCGTACGCACCGCCACGTTCTCGAAGTGGCATATGTTTCGACGCCCCAGGCGGCTTTGCGAGATCAGGTCGCGGCGATTTCCAACCACGTGGGCAACGTGAAAAACGGCGAGCGCCTGGAAGTGCTGGAGCGGGAGAAGCGCTTCGCCCGTGTGCGCACCGCCACCGGAATCGAGGGCTGGATCGAGCAGCGCTATTTAATTGACCAGAAGACTTACGACGGACTGCAAAAGCTTACCCAGGAGAAACAGAGCGCGCCGGTGCAGGCGCCGGGCGTGCTGCGCAACGAGACGAATCTGCACATCAGGCCGGGCCGCGAGACCGAGCATCTCTACCAGTTGGCCTCGGGTGCAAAGGTCTCGATTCTCGAACGGGCCACCGCTGAAAAACAGGAGCGGGTGGCGCAGGCCGCCAAGCCGGTGCTCGCCAAATCAGGCGAAAAAGCTGCAGCTGAGCCTCATCTCGAAGATTGGTGGCTGGTGCGCGACGAAAGTGGCCGCGTCGGCTGGGTGCTGGCGCGCATGGTCGATGTGGATGTGCCGCTCGACATCGCGCAATACGCCGAAGGCCAGCGATTCGTGGCGTTTTCGAAGTTGAATGAAGTTCAAGATCAGGAAAAGAAAGTTCCGCAATACCTGTGCGTGCTGACCGAACCGCACGATGGCTTGCCTTATGATTTCGACCAGGTGCGCGTTTTCACCTGGAATGTGAAGAAGCATCGCTACGAAACCGCCTACCGCGAACACGGAGTCGATGGAGTTCTCCCGGTCACCGTCACGCAAGAGAACTTCGATAAAGAGGGAACGCTACCGGTGTTCCTTCTTCGCGTCAAAGACGACGCAGGCAACATCAGCGAGCGCAAGTACAAGCTGAATACGCCGATCGTCCGCCGGGTCCTCGCCCCGGGAGAATCCATGCCCAAGCCCATCCGAAGGCGTCGATAGCCCCTTATTTGTCGCGGACTTCGGCCCGATCCTCATTCCCAAAAGTCATATCGCCAGGCTCCCGGTTCTACGGATTTGCATATTCAGCGTACAAACAGGTAGACTAACGCACTGAAAACAAGGTGTTTGTTGTTCCTTCTGTTTGGATTGTGAGTTGCACTACGGTTGTGTTCTTTGTGTGTTGTCCGGTGTTGCAAGGCGCAACAAATTGTTAGGAACAAACCCGCGGAAGACGGGGGAAGTTAGGGAAGCGACTCAGGTTTGATTTGAAAGCTGGCAAAGATTTTGAGGGGTCTCAAGGTTTTGCAATCTATCGGATCGCGCAGTTGAAACCCAGGAAAGAGTGGCGATTGCGCTCTGGATCCGAGCCCGACCGACGAAAATTCTAAGGAGGCAGGAAATGCGTTTCGAACGTTTTCCTATTGTTCTGCTTGTACTGCTGACCCTAAGCCTGGCGACAGCACCGCTGTTTGGCCAGTCGCTGACCACGGGCAGCATTTCCGGCACGGTGTACGACCCGTCCCATGCGATCGTGCCCAACGCGTCAGTAAATCTGAAGAGTCTGGACACTGGAATGACGGCGACCGCAACGGCGAACAGCGCCGGCGGATTCAACTTTGGGCTGCTCAAGCCGGGTCGCTATCAAATCACGGTAAAGCAGGCTGGCTTTGCCGAGATAACCCAGACCATGGATGTGCAGGTCGGGCAGATCACGAAGGCCGACATCGACCTAGTGGTGGCGAAGGGTACGGAGACGGTAGAAGTCTCCGGCACGGCGCCCCTGATCAATACCGAGCCGAGCACTAATACTGCATTCTCCGAGCAGCAGGTTGCTCAATTGCCGAGTGCGGGTGGCGACATCACGAACATCGCCGACACGGCGCCGGGCGTGGTGGTCAACGGCACCGGCGGCTACGGAAACTTCACCGCCAATGGGCTCCCGGCGACCTCGAATCTGTTCACGGTCAACGGCGAGAACGACATGGACCCGTACTTCAACATCAACAACTCGGGCGCGTCGAACCTCACGCTGGGCCAGAACGAAATCAGCGAAGCGACGGTTATTACGAATCCTTACGGCGGCCAGTACGGTCAGCTTGCCGGCGCACAGGTCACGTACGTGACCAAGTCGGGCACCAACCAGTTCCACGGCAACGCGATGTACTGGTGGAACGGCCGCATGCTGAATGCGAATGACTGGATGTCGAACAACTCCGGATCGCCTCGCCCGTTCTCGAATGCGAATCAGTGGGCGACCTCGGTCGGTGGACCGATCATCAAGAATCGACTCTTCTTTTTCGTTGACTATGAAGGCATGCGCTTCCTGCTGCCGAACGTCGACCAGATTTTCGCGCCAACGCCGGAATTTGTTACCGCCGCGGAAAACAACGTGGCCTCGCTGCATCCGGCAGAAGTTGGCGACTACAACAAGCTGATGAGTTTCTGGCAGAATGCGCCGGGCTATGCCGCTGCGGTAGCCAACCCGGGGCAGAGCTACAACGCGCCCATCTCCGGCGATTCCTGCGACACCCTGAGCCTAACCGGCGGATGGACGGCCGGTACAGCTTGCTCGTTAACCTATACCGCGACTCCGAAGGCGCTGGCGTGGGAATACATTTTCGCTCCCCGCGTGGACTTCAAGATTTCCAACAGCGACAACATCTTCTTCCGCTACAAGCTGGATCACGGCTTGCAGCCTACTCACCTTGACGCGCTCGATTCAAGATTCGACGCGAACTCGTTGCAGCCCTCGTGGGACACGCAGTTGCAGGAAACCCACGTCCTCTCGGCCAATGCCGCGAATTCGTTCACCGCGACTCTGAGCCACTATGTGGCGATCTTTAGCGCTCCGACCGCGGCGTCTACCTTCAATTACGCCCAGGTCTTCAACGAAGATCAGACCATTTACAACTTCACCAGCCCTAACGGCCTTGCTCCCGACTTTCCGCAAGGACGTGACATCACCCAGTATCAGTTCATCGACGATTTCTCCTACACGCGGGGGAATCACACCTTCAAGTTCGGCGAGAATTTCCGCCGCTACGACATCAGCGACCACAACTTCTTCTTTAACTCGCCGGGAGTTTACTGGGGCTATACCACGGGCGCTATGCAGTCGTTCGCCAATGGCGAGGCGTACCAGTATCGCAAGGCTCTGAATCAATCCAGCGATGTGCCGATCGCCCTCTGGGGCATTGGTGGTTACGCTCAGGACGAGTGGAAAGCCACGCGGAACCTGAAGCTAACCTTTGCGCTGCGCCTCGAGCACAACTCCAACCCAGTTTGCCAGACCAACTGCTTCGCAAACTTTGCCGGACCTTTCAGCAGCACGGCATCGTATCAGGCTGGTTTAGCTGGCACCGGAGCGGAATACGATGTTCCGTACAGCTCCGACATCAACACGGGTTTGCACCAGGCTTATCATGGCGTGGACAGTATTCTGTTCTCCCCGCGGTTCGGGTTCAGCTGGGATCCCCGCAGCACAGGCAAGACGGTGATCAGCGGCGGAATCGGATTGTTCTACGACAATCCTGCTGCCGGCCTGGTGGACAATCTGCTCGCGAATCCGCCGGCTACCGTAGCGATCCGGGTTCGGAACAGTCCGTCCAGTCTGGGAGTTCTCCCCTTCGATCCGGCGGGAGCTCCCACAACCTGGGCAGATTCGGCCGCTGCGTTCTCGATCAACGATAGCTTCAGCCAGATCCAGACTGCACTGCCAACAGGGGTCGCATTCAATCCTCCGGGGTTTGGCACGCTGGTTGGCACCATCAAGTCCCCTGAGTGGACCGAGTGGAACCTGTCTGTGCAGCAGCAGTTGAATCGCAGCACCGTGTTCATCGTCAACTATGCGGGGAACCACGGCGCACGCATCTCTTACTCGAATGCGTGGCCAAACGCCTGGGATCAGACCCAGCTTCTCTCTGAAATCTATGGTCTGGCCAACCCGAACTACGGTTTCTTTAGCAACGTCCCCGAGGCACCCCCGGCCGGAAACTACGGAACCGTCACCGAATACCGTCAGGGTGCGGTTTCCAGCTATCAGGGATTAACCTTCAGCTTGGCACGGCAGTTCAGCCACTGGATTGCGGGCCATTTGAACTACACCTGGTCGCACAACCTCGATGAAACCTCGAACGGCGGTTTGTTCCAGTATGGATTCGAAGGTACCAATACGATTCTGGGCCAGATTAATCCGACCGGCCTGCGCGCGTCGAACTACGGGAACACCGACTATGACGTCCGCCACCTGGTGAATGGCGATTTCGTCGTCAATCCCGAGTTCCACAAAACGGGCGCCCTGAAGTGGGTAACTGAGGGCTGGCAGTTCTCAGGAAAGATGTTCTGGCGCACCGGTTTGCCGTTTACGCTTGCCGACGGCAACCTGACGGGCTATGTAACCAACGGCGGAGACACGGTTCCCGCGACGATTATCGGGAACGCTCAGACCAGCAGCTGCGGAAAATCGAATGCCGCATTTGACTTGTCGAAGCCGGGCTGCCTGAACGCGAATGGAGTTGCCGACACGGAAACCATGATTGGCAACTACTTCTTCGTTCCGGGAGCGCCGCAAATTCCGTATCCCACGCAGCACCGCAACCAATACCGCGGGCCGCACTACTTCGATATGGATCTGAACCTCTTCAAGAACTTCAAGTTCGGCGAGCGGTTCAACTTCGCTGTCGGCGCCCAGGCGTTCAACGTGTTCAATCATCCGAACTTCGGCCTGCCGAATGCGACCTTTTTCACGGGAGATCCAACCTTCGGCGGTATCAACACCATGCAGGGAACGCCGACGAGCCCGTACGGTAACTTCCTCGGGTTTGACTCGTCTCCGCGCGTCATGCAGCTTAGCGCGAAGATTGTGTTCTAAACCTGCGGTTTGAGCCGCGAAGCTGCCTTTTGGATTCGCGGTCGAGACGAGTAGCAAAAACTGAGGCCAGCCGAAAGGCTGGCCTCGTTTCTTCCGGGTAAGTGCTTCTGTAAAGAAGAGTGATGATGGGATCTCCGGAGGTTAGTTCGTCTATAATTTGCGCATCCAATTGTTTGAGGTGAATGTTATGAATCGACCTAGAATTTCGTTGTGGGGGGCCGTTCTGTTTGCGGCGGCAGTCTTCTGCGTGCAAACGCCATCGACAGCGGCCCAGGCTGCTGGCGGAACTATTGGCCACGGAACGTTTCCGGTAAAGGTGACGAAAACCCTGGACTCGAGCAAGCTGAAAGACGGCGATGCCATCGAATTGGAGACCGCTGGAGGTTTCAAGTTAGCCGACGGCACGCTAGTCCCCAAGGGATCCAAGTTAGCGGGGCACGTAGTCAGCGCGAAGGCACGTTCGAAGGGTGATGCCAACTCCTTGTTGACCCTTTCTTTTGACAAACTCAATATTCAGGGCGGAAAGCAGCTTTCAGTAAAGGGAACCGTCCAGGCGATCTTCCCACCAGCAGATGAGCCCATGGGGCCGAACATGGCGACGGCAGGGACCTCCTTGGGAGGCAGCACGTCAGGAGGTGGACCGGGTGGTGGACTGGCTGGTGTTAGCCCAGCTGGAATAGGGATTACCAATTCAAAGAGCGGTTCAAACGCTCAGGCATCCTCGTCACCGCAGTCCGTGATGGACGTGAAGGCGACTGGAGTCCAAGGCATGCCTGATCTCCAGCTGGAGGACGGAATGGTCACGTCGAAGGGCAAGAACGTGAAACTTGGCAATGGCGTGCGGATGATCATACAAGCGGAAATTCTCGGATAGATGAGAACCAACCACGGGTGTGCTGGGGGCGAAGTAGCAAAAAAGCGTTGAGGTGAGTTATGAATCGAGTTGGCATTACGTTAGTAGCAATTCTTCTGTTGGCAGTGGTTTGTGTTGGACAAGGCGCCTCGGCTCCGGCGCAAGCAGCCTCTGCAAAGACCGTTCATGGAGCGTTTCCGGTTAAGGTCACCAAGACACTGGATTCAAGCAAACTCAAAGATGACGACACCGTCGAACTGGAGACCGTCGGTAGTTTCAAACTTCCGGATGGCACACTGGTAAGCAAAGGCTCAAAACTCGAAGGCCGCGTGGTCAGCGCAAAGGCGCGCTCCAAGGGCGATGCTGATTCGGCATTAACGCTGACGTTCGACAAGTTGAACCTTCAGGGCGGCAAACAGCTAAAGTTGAAGGGCAGCGTGCAGGCCATCTTTCCGCCAGCTGAGGAGGCGATGGGGCCGAACATGGCGACGACGGGTACGTCGCAGGGCGGTAGCGGTGCAGGCGGGAGTTCGGCCGGCGTAGGTATAAGCAACGCGAAAAGTGGTTCGAACATGGAGTCGTCATCGTCTTCGCAGATGATGATCGATACGAAGGCGACTGGAGTTCAGGGCATGCACGACTTACAACTGGAGAACGGCGTTATTACGTCGAAAGGTAAGAATGTCAAGCTAGGCGGCGGCGTGCGGGTGATCGTGCAGGTCGAGATTTCCGGATAGCAGCGGCCTTTCCGGAGCGAATGAGTGAATGGCGCGGCTTGGGCTGCGCCATTTTCTTTGTGCGCGAAGGATTCTGCGGTTTACTTCCCGAAGATCACCGTGCTCGAGAAGTGTGAGGCTGCGGCCATGTAGAACAGCAGAGGCACGGATAAGAAGAAGTTCGTACGCGAGGCCAGAAACGCCTGACGGGCCAACGCTGCTGCGTCTTCGCGCGGCGTGCCTGCTAAAACTCCGCGGATGATCTTCTTATTATTCGGCCAGATGATGCCCCAGACGTTGAATAGCATGACGAATCCCATGCCTCCGCCTACTCCGATGGCTAACACGTGGTTGTCGTCGCCGCCGACCGGCGTGTAGTGCACGAAGAGCCACCCTGCCGCGTAGACCAGGATCGTCGTGATTACGCCCAGCACGTATCCACTGGGGGTGATTTTTTTGATCACGAAAAACAGGATCGCCCAGGTTCCGAGCCACACTAGAAGAAAGAGTCCCATAGTGCCGCCTTCGCCCACTCCCTGGCGATCCGCGTCGGGCGCTACCAGGAATTGTCCCCAGTACCAGCCGCCGACGAACACCGTTACCAGCGCGCTCCAGCGGAACCAATTGAGCGCCGGCAGCGTCAAGTTTTGAAAAATCTTGGGTTTGGCCGCGGCGTCGACCTGCTTCATGAACGGTACGTTCACCAGGTTGAAGAAGTAGAGAAGGCCGACCCAGGTGATTCCGGCGATAAAGTGAAACCAGCGCAGAATAAGCTGTACTGCTTCTTTTCCGGAGATGCTTGGCATAACGAAAGCGGCTGCCACTGCAGAGAAATGGTGCATGATTCCTCCAGCCATGGTTCCTCCAACTATGAAGTGCAGGATTCGAGAATGCCGCCCGTGATTTCAAAGAAATCGGCGAGGACAGCCAAAGCTTAGAAAACTCGAAGAAAGTCTGCACCGCGGCGCGACTGGTGTCAACCTGCGGCCACGTTTTTCGCTGGTACGAACCCCAGCTTGCCCCAACCTGCGCTCTGCTGTGCCCCATGTCCTGTGGTCATGACGCGAAACGGTTTTTCGGACGACGCGCCTTGGCGCTTTCTACGGCAACTTGGGGTTGAAAACCTGCCCGGATCGCCGTATCGTACTTGCAACTGTCCGCTGGCTGCCAGCCTCAAACCATATGGGGCAATGCAGCGAGCGGGTTGTCCCCCCTTGCTCTCGAAATGTGCGGAAGGCCACTGGGAGCAAGCTGAGATTTGGCTGCCGACCATTTAGAAGATGGGCGGGAGAGTGGATCGTCCGGAGTTTATGCACAAAGGAGATCGGCTATGGACAGCAATAAGCCGGCGCAGAACATTCAGGATTCCTTCCTCAACACGGCCCGCAAAGAGCGAGCGAGCATCACGATTTACCTGCTCAGTGGAGTCAAATTAACGGGCCGCATTCGCTCCTTCGACAAGTACTCCGTGGTGCTGGAGGCGAACGGTCAGGAGCAACTCATCTTCAAGCACGCCATCTCAACCGTGGTCATGGGACGGGTGGCACCGTCGCATGTGGCTCATGCGCCTCATCAGGAGAGGGCGGCGGTTGCAGCGGCGGGTCCGGTGGCGGCGGCGACCGCTTCAGGCACCGAAGGGTAAGGCTTTCTCGCATTGCAAAGTTCTTCCAGCAAGAAATCCCGCGACACGGCGCGCGCTGGCAGGCGTGCGCCTCTCGGCGTTGAAGCCGCTACTGAATCTCCGGGAGTTGAGCGCGCTTTCCTGGTGGGCCTCGACGTGCGCACGCGCGGCCGTGGCGCGAAGGGAACAGTGACTGCGCAAGCTGCGGCAGCACGAGATGCTGCGGCGCAGAGTGATGGCGACGGCGAAGTTCCCGCCCTTTCGCAAAGAACGAGAAAGGATGGGGCACCCGCATCTTCTCAGGTTCAAAAATCCGACGGCAAGCCCAGCATTCCCGAGTTCGATGCCGAAGAGTCGCTGGCTGAACTGCGCACATTAGCCGAAAGCGCGGGCGCGAAAATTGCCGGAGAGATTCTGCAACGGCGCGACCGTCCCGATCCGGCAACTTTGATTGGAGCGGGCAAGCTCGAAGAAATTGCCGGAGCGGCCGCGTCAGTCAACGCCGACCTTCTTCTTTTCGATCACGACCTGAGTCCATCGCAGCAGCGCAACATTGAAAAAATTGTGCAGCGGCGGGTCATCGACCGCACGCAGCTCATCCTCGACATTTTTGCGCGCCACGCGCGCACGCGCGAAGGCCAGCTGCAGGTGGAGCTGGCGCAGTTGAAATACATGTTGCCGCGGCTCGCAGGACACGGCGTGGAAATGTCGCAGCTCGGTGGCGGCATCGGCACGCGCGGACCCGGCGAAACCAAGCTTGAAACCGACCGCCGCAAGATTGCGCGTCGCGTCCGGAGTGTGGAAGAGCAAATCGAAAATGTCCGCAAGATTCGCGCCCAGCAGCGCCAGCGCAGAGAATCGGCTCCAGTGGCGACGGTTGCGCTGGTCGGCTATACGAATGCCGGCAAGTCGACCTTGTTCAACGCGCTGACCAAAGCCGGAGTTTTGTCGTCGTCGCGTATGTTCGCGACACTTGACCCGACAATTCGCGGCGTGGTTTTGCCTTCCAAGCGAAAAGTGCTTCTCTCCGACACTGTAGGCTTTATCCGCAGCTTGCCGCACACGCTGGTTTCGGCGTTTCGCGCGACACTCGAAGAAGTGCAGCGCGCATCGCTCATCCTGCATGTATCGGATGCCAGCAGCCGTCTCTCCGCTGAGCAGGACGCGCAGGTCGAGATTGTTCTGAAGGAACTTGAGGCCGAAAAAAAACCGCGCTTGCGGGTGATGAATAAAGTCGACCTGCTGGATGAAGAAGTGGCGTCGAATCTGATTGCCGACTCCGAGCGTGCCGGCGTGAGGACGCTATATGTTTCTGCCGTTGAGGGCACCGGCCTCGACCGCCTGCTCGATCGCATCGACGCGATGATCGAAGAGGATCCCGTCTCCCGCGTGCGCGTCAGTATTCCGCAAAAGGAAGGAAAGATGCTCGCTCTGCTCGAAGCGAAAGCACGGATTCACTCGCGGAAATACAAAGAGGGTTTGGTGGATATGGAAGTGGAAGCGCCGGAATCCGTGCTACGCCGCATAAGAGATTGGGTTACTGAGTAGAGGACCTGGACTTTCCCCTTACCGATGGTTCCTTAATGTCGAGGCAAATCGGAACATGGTCGCTGAGGCGTCGCCAGCGACTGTATTTGCCCACATCAAAATTCGATATTTCCCAGTGCCGAGGCACAAAAATGTAATCAATGTGAAATGGACGATCCTTCCGGCACCAAAAATAGTGAGTGGGCTGGCTTTCGCAACCCTGGTCTTCGGAAAAGAATTCATGATAGGCACTGAGCAGGCCGCGATTAGCAAGAAGGCTTACCAAGTTTGTATGCGTCCGCTTTTTTCGTGAGTGATCAAAGCTAGAGCTACTGTTAAAGTCCCCACAAATGACCGTGGAAATCTTGTTGCCAAACCAAGTCGGATGTCGCATCACAGCTTCGTGTATCTGTCCGACATAATTGATCTCGTGATCCTTTCCAACACGGGATGCCCATACACAAACTAATAGGAAGTTGCGAGGCCCGCCAACGTGGATCGGCGCAATCCATTTCTGTGGAGGTTTTCGACCGCGTCTGAGGCCACGGTTCTACGGCAATTACGCCAAGGCCCTTATGCTTATTTTCTCCCCACCAGTGGCTTTCGAGTCCATCCTTGCGGCAAGTGAGCATTGAGTCCTGCGAACATTCTGTAATTACCGCGACATCGGGTCGAAGTGCGTACAAAAACTCGCGCTTCTTCTCAAAACTCATCCGGCAATTCCAAACTACGATTCTCACGGAGAGCCGCCTTTTAAAGCATTTTCGGGCCCTGAGACAAATTAAATGGGCCGGCAACCAAGAAGCGGTGACATTCCTTGGCTATCGGCCCATTCGATCCTGAATTGGATCGGAGGTGATACGTCTATGCTAATCCTCTTTAGCTCGAAGTCAAGGACTATGTGCAGGAAGCTGCGAGGTCCTGTTGAGGCGAAGATTCGGTGAAGATTTTGACCGCCGATAAGCCTTTTGTTTGCTGGGGTTTGCGGCGCGCGAGCGGGACGCGCGGGAATTCCGAGTCTTAGCGCGCCTCAAAAATCCTCGCCTCGGTAGCCTCTGAATTTCAAGCGGATTGATCCTTCCCTCCACGCCCAAAAGAGTGGCGATTAGCAGGGCCGCCATGCGGATAGGATAAGCTCAAATTCCATTCCGACATCCCGCCTGTTTACGTTGACACACATTTACGGGAACGTTAGACTTAACAGTTTTCATAGCCCTCATTTTCCGATTTCTATCAGCACCACATGGATGAGACCCTTCATCAACTAGGCGAATTACTGCTCGGATCGGTTCCCACGGTAATTCTGCTGACGCTGCTCTACGCGCTTTATACGGTGATTGTGCACAAGCCGTTGCAGCGCGTGCTCGCGGAGCGGCGTAGCAAGACCGAAGGCGCGATCGAGAAGTCGCGCGCCGATATCGCCTCGGCGGAAGCGCGCACCGCCGAATATGAGCAGCGACTGCGCGAAGCGCGGGCGTCCGTATTTCGCTCGCAGGAGGCACGCCGTCAGGCTGCGGTGCAGGCCCGTACCAACGCGGTGAATGAAGCCCGCAACCGCGCGCAAGCGCAAGTGCAAGCCGCGAAGAAAGATATCGAAGCCGACCGCCTGGTCGCCCAGGATGGTCTACAGCACGATGTGGCGGCTCTGGCGCGGGAGATCGTGCGGCGTGTGTTGCAGCCGGCCGGAGCGGGGCGCTGATGAATTCCTTCAAACGGATTTTCGCCGCAAGTGTTCTAGCGCTCCTCTTCATCATTGACGTGAACGGGAAAGCCCAATCCCAGGAGCAACCGCCCGCTCCCGACCAGCACCAGAATGCTTCCGAGCCCGACCAGGTTCGTCCGGGCAGGGAACTGGCCCATGAAAGCCGAGAAGCCGCCGGTGAAGAAAAAGACGAGATGGCGGAGTTCAAGCAGTCCGCCTCGGTCAAGGCCATCGCGCGGCTGACGGGGCTGAACCTCCAACAGTCGTATTGGCTCAGCGTCGTGTTGAACTTTGCAGTGATCGCCATCGTGATTATCTGGGCGGGACGCAAATTCTTGCCCGGGATGTTCCGGGACCGCACGGCGGCCATCCAGAAGGCAATGCTCGAAGCACAAAAGGCAAGCTCTGAAGCGCGCGCCAAGCTGGCCGAGATCGAAGCGCGGCTTGCCAAGCTGGATACGGAAATCGCGGCGATTCGCGATGCTGCCGAGAAAGAAGGCGCTGCGGAAGTGGCCCGCCTTGAAGCTGCGGCCCAGGAAGACGCGCGCAAGATCGTAGCTTCGGCCGAACAGGAAATTGCCGCCGCGGCCAAGGCCGCGCGCCGCCAGTTGACTGCGCATGCTGCAGATCTTGCCGTAGGGCTGGCACAGAAACAGATTCGCGTGGACGCCGCCACCGACCAGGCGCTAGTGCGAAATTTTGCCGGCCAGCTCGGCGCGGAAGAAAATTCACGAAAGGACCGGAACTAGAACGTGGCCTCCGTTGCCAGCACCTACGCTCGAGCCTTTGCGGATGTTGTGTTCGACACTCGTCTCGATGCGGGCAAGGCGGTCGGAGCGCTTTACCAGATTTCCGACTTGTTGCAGGGGAGCATCGAACTGCGGCGAGTTTGGGAGAATCCAGCGGTCCCTGCGGAACAAAAACGCAAACTGCTCGACGCGATCGCGCAGCAGAACGGCATCGACAAGCCGGTGCGCAATCTGGTGGCGGTGCTGATCGATCATCGCAGGATTGCATTTCTCCCGCGGATTGTCGAGCAATTGGTGAAGGAGCTCGATGCGCGGCTGGGATTCGCCGAGGCGCAAATTTCAAGCGCCCGCGAGCTGGGCGATGCCGAACGGCGCGCGCTTGAAACGCAGATTGAAAGACTTACCGGCAAGAAAGTGCGCGCCCAGTACGGGCTCGACGCATCTTTGTTGGGCGGAGCGGTCGTCCGCGTGGGCAGCACGATTTACGACGGTTCGGTGAAAGGGCAGTTGGAGAAAATAAAAGAAGCAATTAGCTCTTAGCTCTTGGCTTTTAGGCAACCCGTTTCACGCGAGGTTGCTAAAAGCCAAAAGCCAAGAGCTAAAGGCCAAGAGCCTCCCTATGGCACAAATCAAAGCAGACGAAATTACAAAACTAATCCGCGAGCAGATCGAGAACTACGAAAGCACGATTTCCGTTGACGAAACCGGGACCGTCATCACGCTCGGCGACGGCATCGCACGCGTCTATGGCCTCGACAAGGTCATGGCCGGCGAACTGCTCTCGTTCCCGCACGGCGTGGCCGGAATCGCCATGAACCTGGAAGAAGATCAGGTCGGCGTGGTGCTCCTCGGCGAATACACCGAAATTAAAGAGGGCGACGAGGTCAAGCGCACCGGCCGAATCATGAGTGTGCCCGTCGGCGACGCGATGATTGGCCGCGTCGTCAACTCGCTTGGCCAGCCCATCGACGACAAAGGCCCGATCTCAACCGACAAGTTTATCGCGCTCGAACGCATCGCTCCCGGCGTCATCGATCGCCAACCGGTGCGCGAGCCCATGGCGACCGGACTCAAGGCGATCGACTCGATGATTCCGATCGGCCGCGGCCAGCGCGAGCTGATCATCGGCGACCGACAGACCGGCAAGACCGCCGTGGCGCTCGACACCATCATCAACAGCAAGGGCAACGACCTCATCTGCATCTACAACGCGGTCGGGCAGAAACGTTCGTCGATTGCGCAGGTCGTAAAGATTCTCGAAGATGCTGGCGCGATGGAGTACACCATCGTGGTTGCGGCATCTGCTTCAGAACCCGCCCCAATGCAGTACATTTCGCCCTATGCAGCAACCGCCATGGGCGAGTACTTCCGCGACACCAAGCGACATGCGCTTGTGATTTACGACGATCTTTCGAAGCACGCCGCCTCGTATCGCGAAATTTCACTGCTGCTGCGCCGTCCGCCGGGACGCGAGGCATATCCCGGAGACGTTTTCTATCTACACTCGCGCCTGCTGGAGCGCTCGGCAAAGTTGAGCGACAAAAACGGCGGCGGATCGTTGACCGCGCTGCCGATTATCGAAACGCAGGCGGGCGACGTGTCGGCGTACATTCCGACCAACGTCATCTCCATCACCGATGGTCAGATTTATCTCGAAACCGACCTGTTTAACCAGGGTGTACGTCCGGCAGTTAACGTAGGTTTATCCGTAAGCCGCGTCGGCGGCAGTGCGCAGATCAAAGCCATGCGGCAGGTTGCGGGAACTTTGAAACTGGAACTCGCGCAATATCGCGAACTGGCAGCATTCGCCGCCTTCGGCAGCGATCTCGATAAAGCAACGCAGTCGCAGCTGAATCGTGGCCAGCGCCTGGTCGAGCTGCTCAAGCAGAATCAGTTCTCGCCGTTGCCGTTCTCGAAACAAATTCTGATTATCATGGCGGGTACAGGCGGCTTCCTCGACGACATGCCTGTTGTGCAGGTCCGCGAGTTCGAAGCGGAGCTGTTCAAGTACGTGGATTCAACCAATCCCGGTATCCTGCGCACGATCATGGAGAAGAAGGTTCTCGATGACGCACTAAAGGGCCAGTTGCAGGGATTGATTAAGGAAGCGAAGCAGCAATTCGTAGCAGCACGGCAAGCGGTAGCGAAATAGTCCCGAGACCCGAGCCTCGAGTCCCGAGCCGTTGGTTTTACTCGGGACTCACGACTCATGACTCAGGACTCACGGCTCGATCATGCCTAACATTCTCGACATTCGGCGGCGCATTCGTAGCGTGATTAACACGCGGCAGATCACCAAGGCCATGAAAGTGGTCTCGGCGGCCAAGTTGCGCCGCGCGCAGGAACGCGCGGTGGCGGCGCGTCCTTATGCGCAGATGCTGACGAATGTGTTGAAGTCGCTGGTGGCGCGCGCCGAAATTTACGATCCCGAAACCGGAGTGCCGAAGCATCCCCTGCTGGCGCAACGCGAAGAGAAGAATATTCTTCTGATTGCCGTGACCGGAGACAAAGGCCTGGCCGGCGCCTTCAATGCGAATATCACGAAGGCAGCCGCCCGGTTTCTCGCATCGAAGAGCGAAAAAAACATTGACATAGAAACCATAGGGCGCAAGGGGCGCGATTTTCTTCGCCGTCGTTATCCCGCGGCCAAGATACAGACGCGCAGCTTGGCCGAACTCTCGGAATCGCTGGAAGCTCAAGTCGAAGTTGCGGAGCGAACTGGAGCGATTCAGATTACCGGCGAGCACGTCGGCACTCTGGGCAAGATTGAATTCGCGCAGGCGAAAGCGCTGGCCGACAGCGTAATCGAGCGTTACTGCCGCGAAGAGATTGATGCGGTCTATGTAGTCTTCAACGAATTCAAATCGGTGATCGCTCAGCGGCTGATTGTCGAACAGATTCTTCCCATCGAACAAATCGGGGAACAGGCGGTCCGGCTTGCGGAAGAAATGACCGAAGAAGAAAAGAAAAAGGCTAAGGAAGCAGCAATTACTGCAGGCGTTGGCATGCACGGGACCGAAGGAGAAGCCGCCACGCAGTTTGGTACGGCACAAGTCGACTACATTTACGAGCAACCTCCGGAAGAGCTGTTCCGCGCGTTGCTTCCGAAGTACGTCAGCATCCAGATTTTCCGAGCGCTGCTGGAGTCAGTGGCCGCCGAGCACGCCGCACGTATGACCGCAATGGATTCGGCCACCAGCAACGCAACCGACATGATCGACTCGCTGACGCTAGTGATGAACCGCGCGCGCCAGGCGAAGATCACGAAGGAAATTATCGAAATCGTCAGCGGCGCGGCGGCGATGTAAGAGAAAAGCGCTTTTGGCCGTTGGCTCTTAGCTCTTAGCTAAAAGCCAAGAGCTAAAAACCAAGAGCTGAAAGCCAAGAGCCAAGAGCTGAGGTGTTATGCCCGAAAACACAGGACACGTCATTCAAGTCGCCGGCCCGGCCGTCGACGTGCAGTTCGCCGAAGGGACTCTGCCTCCAATTTATGAGGCGGTAAAAGTCGTCAGCGACGGCTTCAACGTTCCCGAGCCGATCAGCGTCATCCTCGAAGTGCAGCAGCACTTAGGCGAGGGACGCGTGCGTTGCGTCGCGATGCAGCCGACCGACGGCATGGTGCGCGGCATGAAGGCCATTGATCTGGGCGGACCAATCTCCGTTCCTGTAGGCCGAGGCACGCTGGGCCGCGTCATGAACGTGATCGGCGAACCGGTCGATCAACTCGGTCCGGTCGAGTTCAAAGAGAGAAATCCGATTCACCGTCTCGCGCCCGCGTTCGACGAGCAGGCCACGACCGCCGAGATGTTTGAGACCGGCGTGAAGGTCATCGATCTCATTCAGCCGTTCTTGAAGGGCGGCAAGATCGGATTGTTCGGCGGCGCCGGCGTGGGCAAGACCGTCGTCATCATGGAGTTGATCAACAACGTCGCCAAGAATCACGGCGGCTACTCCGTATTTGCCGGCGTAGGCGAGCGCACGCGCGAAGGCAACGACCTGTGGCTCGAAATGTCGGAGTCGGGCGTGATCAAGCCCGGAAAGCCCGCCGAATCGAAGGCCGCTCTGATCTACGGCCAGATGACGGAGCCGCCCGGAGCGCGCCTCCGCGTGGCCCTGACGGGGCTGACGGTCGCTGAGTATTTCCGCGACGCCGAGGGCGCCGACACGCTGCTCTTCATCGACAACATCTTCCGTTTCACGCAAGCCGGATCGGAAGTCTCCGCGCTGCTGGGCCGCATGCCCAGCGCCGTCGGTTATCAGCCCAACCTTGCTACTGAAATGGGCGAGTTGCAGGAGCGCATCACTTCGACGAAGAAAGGTTCGGTCACTTCGGTGCAGGCGATTTACGTTCCAGCCGACGACTTGACCGATCCTGCGCCAGCTACGACGTTCGCGCACTTGGACGCGACCACCGTGCTTTCGCGTGCGTTGACCGAAATCGGAATTTATCCTGCCGTCGATCCGCTGGCTTCGACTTCGCGCATTCTCGATCCGCGCATCGTTGGCCAGGAACATTATGACGTGGCGCAGATGGTGAAGAAAACCTTGCAGACTTACAAGGATTTGCAGGACATCATCGCGATTCTCGGCATCGACGAGTTGAGCGAAGACCAGAAACTCGCGGTCGCGCGCGCGCGTAAGATTCAGCGTTTCCTGTCGCAGCCGTTCCACGTGGCTGAACAGTTCACCGGCGCGCAGGGACGCTACGTCAAGATCGCCGACACGGTGAAAGGATTCAAAGCGATCGTGGAAGGCAAGTACGACGACATCCCCGAACAGGCGTTCTATATGAAGGGCCCGATCGAGGAAGTCTTGCAGGCAGCGGAGAAGATGAAAGCAGCGTAAGGGTGCTTTTTTCGATGAGAGAAGGCGGCATCCAGAGACGGAACGTGATGGTAGGTACTGTGCTGATCTGGTTCCTTATCGTTGCAGCCTGGGCATACCTGTACGGAAAGCACGGACTAACAGCTGCAGCGACGTCGCCCGAAGAAGACAGCAACTACACATGGGCTTTTTGGTTATGGATGTTCGTAATCTTCCGATTGCCGTTGCTCTCGGTCGGTTTGGCGTCGGCGCTATTTGCGGAGTCTAGTTTTCTAAAGATAAAGACGGGACGGAGCGTCGCTGGCGAATAAAGTGGCAGAAACCTTCCAACTCGAGATCGTTACGCCCGAGAAAAAAGTCGTCGAAACTCAGGCGGAAGAAGTCCAGATTCCCGGCAAGAACGGGTATCTGGGCATTCTGCCGGGCCACGCGCCGCTGATCACGGAATTGTCCGTCGGCGAGATTACTTATCGCGAGAACGCCACGGAGCAAAAACTTGCTGTCGCCTGGGGATTTGCCGAAGTGCTGCCCACGAAAGTGACCATCCTGGCCGAGAGCGCCGAGCGTCCGTCGGAAATCGACGTCGAGCGCGCCCGCAAATCCAAAGATCGCGCCGAACAACGCCTCACCAGCGGCGACACGAGCGTCGATGTAGAGCGGGCACTGAACGCGTTGCAGCGTGCCGAAACTCGATTGGAAGTCGCTTCGGGCAGATAAGACTCGTTGTCTTTTTCCTTTCCTCTGTCGTCCCGCCGAAGCTATACAATTGGGCCGTTTTCCACCAAGGAGACAGCCCATGAAGTTGTTCGCCTCAGCGTTCGCTCTTCTGTCCCTTTCCGCCGTCGCCTCAGCTCAGGAAGCCAAGCCCGCGGCAACGCCTCCGCCGCCGCAGCCCGCTCCTTTGGTGACTCCCGAAGTCCACGCCGACCAAACCGTCACGTTTCGTTTTCGCGCGCCCAACGCGCAGGATGTGAAGCTGGCGCGCGAAGGCTCGCAGCCAGTGGCCATGCAGAAAGACGACTCCGGCGTCTGGAGCGTAACCACGCCGCCCCTCGAGCCTGACTACTACGGCTACTCGACCATTGTTGACGGTCAGCGCATGCTCGATCCCTACAATCATTTGTTGGTGCCAAATTTCCTGTCGCCAGGAAATGCTGTGCACATTCCATCTCCGTCTCTTCCTTGGGAGGTAAACGACGTGCCGCACGGCGAAATCCATCACCACTTCTACAAGTCAGCCGTTGCGGAGGACGACCGCGACTACTACGTTTACACGCCGCCCGGCTATGATGCGACGAAGAAGACGAATTATCCGGTGCTCTATCTGCTACACGGCTACAGCGACGACGCCAGCGGATGGACTGCAGTGGGCCACGCCAATGTGATCTTCGACAACCTGATCGCGCAGGGAAAAATCAAGCCGATGATCGTCGTGATGCCCCTCGGCTACGGGACCATGGAAGTCATTCGGCTGGGTTGGGGCTCCTGGGGCCATACCGATCTCCGCGACAAGAATTTCGCGAACTTTCAAAAAGCACTGCTCACTGAGGTAATGCCGAGGGTCGAAAGTGAATACCACATCGCGAAAGACCGCAACTCCCATGCCATTACCGGCCTCTCCATGGGCGGATCGGAGTCGCTGCTCACCGGTTTAAACAATCTCGATAAATTCGCCTGGATCGGCGCATTCAGCTCAGGCGGTATCCCGGATGCATTCAACAAAGACTTTCTCAATCTTGACGCCAAAGCGAATCAGCAGTTGAAGCTGCTATGGATCGCCTGCGGCACCGAGGATCGCCTGATCAAAGTGAACCGCGACTTGCGGGAATGGCTGAAAACCAAGGGCATCCATCACACCGACATCGAAACTCCGGGAATGCACACGTGGATGGTCTGGCGCAGAAACTTGGCGGAGTTTTCTCAGCTGCTATTTCGATAACGCTAGCGAACGTTCAACTGTTCATGCGTTTCCGCCGGCACATATTTCACCGCCGCCGTCCGCTCCAGTTTGTCCCAGGCGAACTTGCGGCCTTCCAGCGCGCGCTTCAGCGTCTTGAATAGAACGATCGAAAACAGCTGCCGGTAGGCAAAGCGCTGCAGCCAGACTTGCGTGAGCAGCAACGTGTCTTCTTTATCGTCAGGGCGGCGACGCTCCAGGGCAAATGCGATGGCCGACGCAATGAAGTCGATCACCAGAAACGCGAAGAAAAACAAAACGAGTTTGTGAAAGCTCGCTGGGTCGGTCGAGTCCGGATGGAAATGTTTTTGAATGTAGTACCAGACCGTTCCCACCACAAACATGATGTCGATGAGCGGCGAAACCAGTGGCAGCAGTATCTGAAAGATGACGATGTTGGGCAGTGCCACCCATCCCAGAGCACCTTTGCGCGCGAAGACTCCTCGATGCTTGTAAACCGCTTGCAGAATTCCGAACGACCAGCGGAAACGCTGGCGCATAAGTCCGTTCGCGTTGGTCGGCGCTTCGGTGTAGGCCAGCGCCATGTCTTCGTATTCCACGCGATATCCCATGCGCAGCAGCGCCATGGTGAGATCGGCATCCTCGGCAACCGTGTCGGTATGGTAGCCTCCGGCTTCGCGCACGGCGGAGACGCGCCAGGCGCCGATCGCTCCGGGAACAACGCTGACCGCACCCAGCACGTCGAGCGCGCGCCGCTCGAAATTCTGGCTCGTGATGTATTCGAGCGCTTGCCAGCGCGTCCATAAGTTCACGCGGTTGCCGACCTTCGCGTTCCCGGCAATCGCGCCCACCTTCGGATTGATGAAATGCGGCACCAGCCGCGCAATGGCGTCCGCCGCGATGATCGTGTCGGCGTCTATGCCAACGAACAACTCCGCGTCGCCGATGTGCTGAATCCCATAGTTCAGAGCCTCAGCTTTGCCCGAGTTCGGCTTGTCTAGGATGAGCACCCGGCCTGCCGCTGATTCTGCGGCAAAAGCCTTCCGCGCCACCTCCAGGGTTCGATCTTTCGAGCCGTCGTCGATCAAGATCACGCGCAGATTCGGATAGTTCGAGTTCAAGGCCGCCCGAACCGTTCGCTCAATGACTTTCTCTTCGTTGTACGCCGGAATCAGAACCGCGACCTTCGGCCGGTACGAGGCCACTTCCGCCGGCTTGCCAAAAATCTTTTCCCGCAGACGGTCGTAGATCGCAGCCGCGCCGATAAAAATCAGCCGGCCCGTCATGAGGAGGTCGCCCAGCAAGAAGATCCAGGTAATGGCGACGAGCCCCGCGTCAAAAAGCCAGAAACCGAAACGATTGAGGCGCGCGGCCCAGAGTTCTCCCCGCGGTAGCGGCGCCATTACGTCGGTTCTGGTCTTGCCGAGCAGGTCATAGACCGGCGAAATCTCGTACCCTCGCGCACGGATGCCGTCGATGATCATCGGCAAAGCGCGCACGGTCTCGGCGCGGTCGCCGCCGCCGTCGTGGAGCAGCACGATGTTGCCACAACGCAAATCTTCCGGCTTGCAAGGTGGCAGATGCGACAGCACATACGATGTGATCTGCTCCGCGCTGCGCTTCGGATTGTTGCTCCAATCATTGGGATCGATGCGATTCCCGACCGTGATGTATCCCATCTCCTGCGGAATCTCGAGCGGTCGCACCTGGTCGGCAGTATCGGGTTCCTCATCAATCGCGTAAGGCGGACGCATCAGCGTCGTGCGCACGCCGATCAGGCTGGCGAACAGCCGCTCCGTCAGATTCAATTCCACCTTCATGTATGCGGTGGAGATATTGCTGACGTCGGGGTGGGTGAACGTGTGATTGCCGATGGTGTGCCCTTCGCGATAGATCCGCTTGGCGAGACCGGAAAATTTGTCGGTCTGAATGCCGATCAGGAAAAACGTAGCCGTCGCATTCTTTTCTTTGAGGATATCCAGAATCTTCGGCGTCCATTCCGGATCGGGGCCGTCGTCGAAAGTGATCGCGACTTTATTCGGACTATAGCCGTAACGGCCCACGCGATAAGGCTCGGGCAGAGTTTGGAAAACTTCGTCAGTGATCAACCGCGTATCGGATTCGACCGTGATGTCCCGCGCGCCGTGCGCCGGTTTGTCTTCGATGCGAAGGATTTCTCCCTGACCTTCCATGTCAACGTCCGCGCCCGGCGGAACGTCTCGCAGCTTGTCACTGGCCCCGACGTCGCCAGGTACATCCCACACGCGCCACAACGTGTGGTCCTCGCCGCCCAGCCGCCAGAGAGCGAATGTTTGGATGCCCAGTGTCTGCGCGGCGCGCATGTGATTCAGCGCCGTTACCGCATCCAAAAACCAGATGTCGTGGCGAATACTTTTTTCGTCGAGATAGCTGAAGTGCGGATTCAGCGCTTCGTCGTCGAAGGATACATCCTCGTCCGAATCGCGCGCCGCCAGCCACGCTTCCTGAACACTGACCGTCGCGTCGCGTTCGCCCGCCGGCAATGGACCGCTCTTCGGCTTGAGCACCCAGTCATAGCCGTAGTTGGCGATGGCGCAGATGATTTTTTCCTTAGGAATGACCCTCTCAGCAAACTTCAGGTTCTGTACGAACCAGTCCTGCGACGCCACCGGTCCGGATGGGCCGCCGGGATAATGCTCGTCATAGTTCATGAGCACGACTCCGTCGGCTGCCTTGGCGATCGCCGGGTAATCGTACTCATCGTTGTGGGCGGGAACCGCCACGTAAAGCTTCATGCCGCGACCGTGCAGATCCGCCGAAAGTTCGGTGAGCAGCGCCGCATAGCCTGCCTGTCCTGACTTGGGGAAGGTTTCGAAGTCCACTAACAATCCGCGAAATCGGCCCGACGACAGAAACTTTGTTACCTGCTGCCGAAAGCTTGTCCGCGCGTCCGGATTATTTAAGAATGCGTCAATATTCCCCACCCAGTCGGTTCCATTGTGGTTGTTCACCATAGGGAAGACTTCCATCTGGGGAGCATCCGTACTCAGCAGCGGCATGACTCTGTCGTCGACCGGATGAACTGTGTTGCCCTGCACCACGTCGAAGAACTTATTGGTCTGGTCGTCGATACCCTGGAGGCGCCCGTCAGGCGTGATCATGTGCAGCCAGTCGGGGTAGAGAATATCGATCTGGCGGGCATTGTCGCGCAGCGAGGAGAAGCTGGCGGCGTCCCACGGAACGTAGAATGCCGCGCGAATGCCCTCTTCCTGATTGAGTTTGACCTGCGACGCGGCAAGCTTGGACTTGCGGTGCGAGCGCGCGGCCAGCTTCTTCGCGTGTTCCCTGGCTTTCTCCTTCTCGCTTTCCTTAAGGGCCTTAAATGCGCGTTTCTGGGGGCTGAAGAGCAGTTCGGGCAGGGGCTCATCGCGCAAGGCCGTGTAGACGAAAAAGATGATCAGCGCTGACAAGACGATGGCGACGGCGTCAATCAGGCGCCGGAGGCGCTTCCACCGTGCCCGCCGCGGATCATAAAAGACTGGCTCAGCCATGGGGGGACGAAACTTTCATCGTAAGCTGAGGATGGCGTGTGGTCAATTCTTCGGCGGTGCAGGGTGAGTTGGCGGCTCTGAGTCGTTGGATGCACTTTCCTGCGCAGGGGATTGCCGCAAAGCGCTATAGTCGCTGCGTGCTCGATCGATCTTTCAAACTGGCCGGGAACGCGCGCTTCTTTTTGTGGGCAGGTCTGGCGGCGTTGGCGTTCCGGCTCTTCTTCGTTTTTCACTTTCCCGCCGTCGTCGATGATTCGCGCCTCTACGCCAACATCGCCGAAAACTGGCTGCAGCACAGCATATACGGGGTGACGAACTCCGGTGTCGTGATGCCCACTCTGTCGCGCCTGCCGGGATATCCTGCATTTCTGGCGGCGATTTTCACGCTTTTCGGCAGGGAAAACTTTCGCGCAGTTTTGCTGGTGCAGGTTCTTTTCGATGTCGGAACCTGTTTCCTGATCGCGGACCTCACTCGAAGGATCCTCTCCAAACGGGCGTCGAACACTGCATTTCTGCTGGCCGCGCTATGCCCGTTTCTCGCTAACTATGCGGCAACCGCGCTGACCGAGACGCTTGAAATTTTCTTCACCACGCTGGCAATGGATCTCGCGATCACCGGTTTGCAGCAAGTTACATCGGAAACAACGAATGCGAACCCCCTTTGGCTCTGCTGCGGCCTTGCGATTGGCGGCGGCATCCTTCTGCGACCCGATGGTGGAATTTTGCTGGCAGCCATCGGCCTCTATCTTTTGTGGATGCCTGTGCGCAGCTTTCTCACATCGCACGCGTTCACGCCGCGTCCCGCTTACTGGATTCGCGCAGGACTGTTGATCGCCGTCGGAGCCATTCTCCCGCTCGTCCCATGGACGGTACGCAATCTGCACACCCTGCACCGCTTTCAACCGCTCGCTCCGCGTTACGCCAACGACTCCGACGAACTCGTCATGACCGGATTCAATCGCTGGGTCAAGACCTTCACCGCCGACTACGTCTCGGTCGAGGAGATTTACTGGAACGTTCCCGGAGAAGACATCGATGTAAACCGGCTGCCCAAGCGCGCCTTCGATTCCGAACAACAAAGAGCTGTCACGGCCCAACTCTTCGCCGACTACAACAGCAACCACGACATGAGTTCCGAACTCGACGCACGCTTCGCCACGTTGGCCGCAGAACGCATCCATGCCGGACCGATCCGCTACTACATCTGGCTGCCATTTCTTCGCATCGCCGACATGTGGTTGCGCCCGCGCACGGAGCTGTTTCCCTCCGACCCGCGCTGGTGGGAGTTCAACGACGACCGCCGCTGGCTCGCCGTCAGCCTCGGGTTCGGATTCGTGAACCTGCTTTACGTCCTGGCAGCGGTGGCCGGGCTGGTGCGCTGGCACGATAAATCCGGCATCGGCCTATTTGTTTTATTTCTTCTCATGCGCTCCACGTTCCTCGGCACACTCGAAAATCCAGAACCCCGCTACACATTAGAGTGCTATCCGATCGTGATTTTGCTTGCCGCAGCCGCGTTTCAACGGCGCCTGGACATCTCCCCTACGAATATCTGAATAACACTTCTCCGAAACAACATAGTTTTAACAATGTTAAGAAATGAAAGTGACTGAAAAATAAGCTTGAAACTTCCGGCATAACAGTTGCACAATAGCGCCCCATCAGGTCCCCAGGGGTCTCAACCGTCAGTCTCTTCCTGGGCAGAACAATTTGAAATGTGGCACCCACGTGGGTGGACAGGTGTGGTGCGTTCCGACTCATGTGTAACGGTTGCGAGGGCTACGGTCAGGCTCGTGTGACGCATCAGCGCCTGTGTGGATACAGACGTGTGACAAGTCCGAAAAGCAAGTTCGCAAACGCTCGCTGGGCATAATGAGTGAATCGCTCGATAGAAGTGTCAATCTGGCTGTCTGGGGGGAGTTTTTATGGCGCATTCGCAAAAGATCAGTCGCTGGATTTCTCCACTGTTCGGTAGCTTCTTGCTCGTCCTTCTGTGCAGTCTTGCATACGCACAGACCAGCAATACGTCCCTTAACGGAGTTGTTAAAGATCCAGCTGGTAGCGTCATTGCCAACGCCACCGTCACCCTTACGAATGCCGCGACCTCTGCCACTCGCAACCTGAAAACGGATATGGAAGGCCGATACTCATTCGACCTGCTGACTCCCGGAGATTACACGCTGGAAGTGCAGGCGGGCGGCTTCCGCAAACAAACGTTGCAAAGCATTCACGTGTTGATTGCGAAAGCGAACACAATCGACGTGACCATGCAAGTGGGCGCCACGACCGAAGAAGTTACCGTGAACGCCGAGTCCAGCCAGGTGATGGTCGACACCCAGGACGCCAGTCTGGGCAACAACTTTATTTCGCAGCAGATTACGCAGCTTCCGCTGGAAGCCCGAAATGTACTGTCGCTGCTGACTCTCCAGCCCGGTGTAACGAAAGATGGCTACGTCGCAGGCGGCCGAGCCGACCAGTCGAACGTCACGCTCGACGGTGTGGACATTAACGAAGCCTATAGCAATGCGATCGGTCCCGCGCAGACGGACATCACAGTCCCCAACGCCGAGAAGGGGCCGGTGCTTCGCTTGAACTCGGAGGCGATTGAGGAATTCCGGGTTGCCACGCTGAACTCAGGAGCCGGCGGTGGCAGATCTTCCGGTGCTCAGATCGCACTGGTCACCAAGTCGGGCTCTAACACTTGGCATGGTGCAGCCTTCGAATCCAATCGCAATACGATCTTCACCGCCAATGACTGGTTCAACAACCATGCCGGAGTCGAGCGGCCCGCCTTGATCCGCAACACGTTTGGCGGCGCTGTGGGTGGGCCTGTTATTAAAGACAGAGTCTTTTTTTTCTATAGCTATGAAGGGCGCACCGACGCCAGTCAGACTCCTGTGCTCGCTGCGAACCAATCGCCGGTTCCTTTGCCCAGCATGGGGCAGGGACTGCTCAATTTTCACCTCTGTTCCGGCACTGCTGGAAATTATGACTGCACCAGTCCCGGTCAAATGGTAACGCTCGGCCCGTCAGATTTCGCCCAAATCTTCCCTGACATCCAAGGTCTGGACCAGGCCGGCCTGCAGACTTTGGGAGACGCAGCCACAAAGTATGTCGCGAACGACACGACCATTGGCGATGGCATGAACGTCGGAGGCTTCCGCTTCAACGCCAGTACGCCAGTTCGCCTGCACTCGCACTCTGCAAAGGTGGATTTCAACCTCACCAGTCATCAGACTCTGTTCGCGCGCACGAATGTGATTTACGACAAGTGGGGTGGCGTTCCTGCGTACCCCGATACGCCTGCGCCGGATGAATGGGATCACCCCTGGGGCTTTGCCGTCGGCCACACGTGGACGATCAGCGACACTGTCGTCAACAAGTTCGTTTACGGCTACACTCGCCAGTCGTTTACCAAGGGTGGCGATCTCTTTCACAACGATATTGATTTTCGCTTTGTCTACTATCCGACCAATGAGCAGTTCTCTCTGTCGCGCGTGACTCCGGTAAACAACTGGGTCGATGATTTGAGTTGGGTCAAGGGCTCTCACACCATTCAGTTTGGCGTGAATATCTCAAAAAGCAATAACATAAGGACCAGCTATTCCAACGCCTACGATCAGGCAATCACCAATCCCTCGTACTACCTCACCAACCTGCTGCGGGCACCGCTGAGCAACTACGTTTTGGCAAATGATGGCATCCCGATGTTCGGCGGCGATGGATCGAGCGCCGAAAACGCCATGACCGCATTGATCGGCCGATTCACGCAGTACACCGCCGACTACACCTATGGCCACGACCTGAACTTGACTCCGTCGGGAACACCGACGATCCGTAATTTTGCCGGCCAGAACTACGAAGGTTATGTCCAGGACACCTGGAAAGCAAAGCGCAATCTGACCATCACCATGGGCCTTCGCTATGGTCTGGCACGGCCGATTTACGAAGTGACTGGGTTTGAGACCAAGCCGGATGTTCCGTTGGGAACGTATCTCAATCTGCGCGCCGAGAACGCCAAGAACGGAATCGACTACACCAATCCCATCAGCGTCAATCTCTCCGGACCAGCGAATCATGCCTCGCCCATGTATAACTGGGACAAAACCAACATCCAGCCCCGCATTGGAATGTCCTGGTCGCCGGACTTCCACGAAGGCATCCTGTCACGAGTCTTCGGTTCAGGAGGGGCGTCTGTCCTGCGCGGCGGTTTCGCCATCAACGGCGATTACTTCGGTCAGGCGCTGGCAACATTCTTCGACGTGCGCAACACATTGGGCTTCGGATCGTCCTTCACGACTGGGCCGAATACCTACGACGTAGGCTGCTCACCGTATCAGGATCCGGGTTCAGCTTATTTTGGATCGGCCGGTACTTGTTCCGGTGGAGTGAATCTCGGTCCACTCTTCACCAGTACCGATCAAGCAATTCGAGGCGTATTGCCCGCTCCTCCGGTTGTGCAATCCATTTCCTTCCCGCAACAACAGCCGGGCGACAATTCGCTGAGAATCGAATCCTCGCTGGACCAGAATCTGGTCACGCCCAAGAGTTACACCTGGAGTGCTACTTTTGAACGCCAAATACAAAAGAGCACTATGCTTCAAATCAGCTACCTCGGGCGCGCGGGTCGGCATCTCCTGGCGCAGCGCGACATCATGCAGCCGATTGATTTGGTGGATCCCGCGTCCAAAATGGATTGGTACACCGCCGGAACTATGCTGGCGAAACAGCGCGCTCAGGGAGTTGCGACCACTTCTGTCGCCGCCATCCCGTACTTCGAAACTCTATTCCCAGGGGCAGCGGACAATCTTGGATATGATCCGTCTTGGAGTTCGACTCAGGCGATCTACCAATTGATCAACGATGTCGGCGGCGACTACACGACAACCCAGGCTATTATTGACGGGATTTCGATCGTGGGGCCTAATGCTTTCTACCAGCCGCAGTATGGAGCACTGAGTGCCTGGGGCAGCATCGGAAATTCGAATTATCATGCCCTCGCTGCGACCTACAAGGTCCGCACCGGCAGCGTGACCGCGGATTTCAATTACACGTGGTCACACTCGCTGGATGACTCTTCTGGTCTCCAGACTGGCGGCGGATACAACGGCGAGTCTTTCATTCTCAACCCATTCCGCCAGCATGACATGTATTCCAATTCCGACTTCGATACGCGTCATCAGATCAACGCCAATGCAGTGTGGCAATTGCCATTTGGCCACGGGAAATCACTCATCGCTAACGCCGGCAAGGTGGCCAACGGTATCATCGGCGGCTGGCAACTGACAGGCATCTTCCGCTTCAACACCGGCTACCCAGTCGGTTTCTACAACGGTGCTACCGGCGTCTTTGACGACGCCCGTTGGGCCACCAACTGGGAAGTTCAGAGCAACGCAGTTCGAACCGCGGACTTCAACGCCTGCCCAACCAGGAATCCGTCGGGAACGCCGAAATTGTTCGGCTGCAACACGGTGTACGCCTTCCAACACTTCCGGAATCCCTACCCCGGCGAAACCGGCGAGCGCAATGTTTTCCGTGTGCCCGGCTATGTAGTGGTCGACATGGGACTCGGAAAAACCTTCCACCCCAATGGCCTGTTCGCAAGAATTCCCGAGAGTCATGAACTGCAGTTCCGCTGGGAGGTGTTCAACGTTACCAATACACAAAAGATGGGCGCGTTTGATGCCAGCCGCAGCGGATTCGGAATTCCGTTGGATCCAAATCTGAATCAGCCGCCGAGTAACTTCTCGAACTTCACTAATATTCAGGGAGCGCCGCGCGTCATGCAAATCACGATGCGCTACGCCTTCTAGCCGCCATGTCAATTTGTGCTGGGGCGGAGCAATCCGCCCCTTTTTTCGACCCGAGAAAGGATCCTGCTTTTGGCCCTCATCATTCCCTCTGTGCCCTCTGTGGTTGAAGTTTTTTATCGGCGCCTATTCGTGACTCATATGCTTAAAACCTTTCGCCGTCTTCCCCCTGATGTTGCGTTTGTGATGTTTCCTCGCTGACTCCAAGTCATTCGGCGAAGTTATTCCGCTTGAATTTAAGCTTGCGACCGCGACACAATAGCGGCCATCTTTTCGCAAGCGGGAGCGATGCGCACTTGTGGGGTGCGTCCGCTTATCCCAAGCCTATCCATCTGCCTGGCGGCCTGCGCGCGAAAAGCACAAGGAGCACGCATGTCCCGGCCCAGCCGCAGCCTCGTCTTTTTGTTTTTCTTCACACTGCTGAGCACATCCCTGATCGCGCAGTCAACTACTTCGCTGCGTGGCGTCGTCAGCGACGCCAAGGGCGCGGTGCTTCCGGGCGCCACCGTCCGCGTCGATGACCCAAAGACAGGTTTCGCGCGCGTCGTCACCTCGGGCGATGATGGCGTCTACCAATTTCTTCAGATTCCTCCGGCCGCCTACGTTGTCACGGTAACAGCCGCCGGCTTTGCCACGCTCAAACGCGAGAACGTGGTGCTCCTCGTCAGCAGCCCCGCCACGCTCAACCTCACCATGCAGGTCGAAGGGCAAACCATAAAAGTCGAAGTCAGCAGCGAAGCGCCGCTGGTCAACACGCAGGACGCAACGATCGGCAACGCCTTCACGGAGCGCCAACTCATTCGCCTTCCGTCTGAAGGCCGCGATCCAGTTTCGATCTTGAGCTTGCAGCCCGGGGTGACTTTCATCGGCGGCGACAAGCAGGTCGATCAAACCAACGACAGCCGCGGAGGATCGGTAAGCGGCGCGCGCAGCGATCAGACCAATATCACGCTCGACGGCCTCGACGATAATGAGCAACTTCAAGGCGACGCCTTCCAGGGAGCCTTGCGTGCGACGCTTGACTCGATTCAGGAGTTCCGCGTCACCACCACCAGCGGCAACGCCGACGAAGGACGATCCTCCGGTGGGCAGGTCGCGCTTGTCACCAAGAGCGGCACGAACGGCTTTCATGGTTCGCTCTACGAGTACAACCGCTCAAGCATTGGCGAAGCGAACGACTGGTTCAACGAGGCAGCAGAAATTTCATCCGGCCTGCCTAACAAACCGGGTCATCTGATTCGCAACACCTTCGGCGCAACCCTCGGCGGGCCGGTGCAGAAAGACCGGCTCTTCTTTTTTCTCGCGTACGAAGGACAGAGGAAGCGGGAAACGACGCAGGTGACTCAAACCGTCCCCAGCGATGAATTGCGCAACGGAATCATTCAGTATCTATGCGATCCAACATCGGACCCGAATTGCATCGCTGGTAGTCCAGCTCCCGGCGTGACCGTAAATTCAAACCCCACCTTTGCTCCCGACAATGTAGTTCAACTCCAGCCCAGTGCATTTGCTGCCCTGGATCAGAACGCGGCTTCGAATGGCACTTGCCCGTGGGCGGACAGCAACGGGTTCTGCGGCGGTGATCCGAATGTCCTGGCAGTTTTCAATCAATATCCCCACACCAACATTGATTCGGTGGGAGATCTACTCAACTATCGAGGGTTTACCTTCGCGGGTGCGGATCCGGAGAAGCTCAACACCTACATCGTCCGGCTGGATTACAAACTTAGCGCCAATGGAAACCATAGCCTGTTCCTGCGAGGCAACCTGCAGAACGACAACCAGGACTACGCTCCAGAGTTTCCCGGCCAGCCTTCCTACGACTTTCACACCAGCAACAACAAGGGTATTGCCGCCGGCTACACCGCTCTGCTGCGTCCCACTTTGATCAACAATTTCCGCTGGTCGCTGGTGCGCGAGGGGCTGGGCGACTCCGGCATCAACTCCCAACCCTTCGTGCATTTCCGGACGCTAAGCGACGTCACAGGCCTCGGTTCACAGTCGCAGTATGTCAATGTCCCGGTTCACAACTTCGTCGACGACCTCACCTGGACAAAGGGCACGCACACCCTGCAATTCGGCACGAATCTGCGCCTGGTGCACAACAATCGCGCCGGCAATGTGCAGAATGTTTCTGACGCCGTCACCGATCCCTTCTCGCTCGACACGAATGCAGGCATCGCCAATAACGAGAGTAGCCTGGACCCGAGCATTGCGCCCGCCTATCCGCTGGTCGATCCCAACTTCGGAGAACTCTACGATTTTTCCGCGATGGGACTGGCAGGCGTAGTGACGGTCTCCAATACGATTTTCAATCAGAACAAGTCTGGAACCTTGATCCCCCCTGGCGACCTCGTCCCGCGGCACTTTAAGGCTTGGGAGGCGGAATGGTATATGCAGGATGCGTGGCGCATCCGGACGAATCTCACGCTGACGGCAGGCGTGCGTTACTCGCTGCTGCAGCCTCCGTATGAGGTGGACGGAAATCAGGCCGCTCCCTCGATCGACATCGACAATTTGTTCGCACAAAGAGCCAAGGCGCAGCTCCTTGGCCAGTCTTACTCTCCCGGCCAGAATGCAGCCAACGGCCTGACGGGAGGACTTCCGCCCATCTCTTTCGGGCTCTCTGGCCAAGCCAATGGAAAGCAGCCGTATTGGGAGTGGGACTACAAGAACCTCGCGCCCCGCTTCGCGCTCGCTTATTCTCCCAGCTTCGATCACGGCTGGTTGAGAAGTTTGTTTGGCGCAGCAGGGAAGAGTTCATTGCGGATGGGATACGGTTTGTACTTCGATCATTTCGGCGAAGGCATCGTCAATACGTTCGACCGCAACGGCTCCTTCGGGTTGACTACGTTAGAAACGAATCCGTACGGCGTGCAGGATGTCGACTGCGCTTTCCGCTTTACCGGACTCTACAACCTGCCACAAGGCACCTATTGCGGCCAGCAGATGCAGGGCGTCGCTCCAGGAACGCTGCCGGTCACTCCTCCTTCCGGTGTCGATGCGCCCGGTGGCTTCGCCATCTATTGGGGCATGGACAACAAATTAAAGACGCCGTATTCCCACGTCTTCAACTTTTCCTTCACGCGTGACCTTGGCCACGACTCTACGTTCTCAGTCGCGTACGTCGGCAGGCTTGGGCGGCATCTTCTGCAGGAGACCGATCTCGGAATGCCGGAAGACATTGTCGATCCCGCCTCGCACATGGACTACTTCACCGCGGCGACAATACTTTCTAAACTCGCCCGCGCCGGAACCGCCATCGCCGATGTGAACACGACAAATGCCGGGATGTACTGGGAAGATTTATTTCCTGCGGCAGCCGGAAGGAAAAAAGACGTGCTCTGGGGATGCGACTCCATTCCTTATGGCAAACTCAAGAGCCAGGTGACCGCCACCCAGGCCATGTACGACACGTTCGCCTGCAACCTCGGCGATGAGATCGTTGCCCTGCAGTCCACCGACACGCCCACCTACAACAACGCATGCTTCCCCGCCTGTTCGCAATTACCGGGACAGTCGCAGCCAACGGAATACAACTTCTTCATGCCGCAGTTCTCGTCATTGTGGGGATGGAGAACGTCGGGTAACAGTTCCTATCACGCATTGAACGTCACATTCAGGAAAGCCTTGCACGCCGGCGTGCAATTCGATGTGAACTACACATTTTCGAAGTCGATTGACGTGGGGTCAAATGCGGAGCGCATCAACCTGTTTGACATCAACGGTGGCAACGTCGGCGGATTTGCCAGCCAGGTCATCAACTCCTGGTCGCCCAATCAACTTCGCGCCATATCCGATTTCGACATGAAGCATCAGCTCAATGCCAACTGGGTCATCGATCTGCCCTTCGGGCGCGGCAAGAAGTTCGGCGCAGGCATGGGACGCGCGGCTGACGCGGTTCTCGGGGGCTGGAGCCTGACGGGACTATTCCACTGGTCGAGCGGGCTTCCGTTCAGCATCTTCAACGGAAACGGCTGGCCCACAAACTACGACCTTACGGGACAGGCAATCGAAATCGGCAACCCGGGCAAGGTCGGGGTCTATCGCGATTCATCGGGCAATCCCAGCATGTTCCCCGACCGCAACGCCGCCCTCGCGGCCTTCCGCGATCCATTTCCCGGAGAAGGCGGCCAGCGCAACGAGCTGCGCGGCCCCGGATATTTCGGCATCGACGCCGGCCTCGACAAAGACTGGAAGATTCGCGAAAACCAGACTCTCAGCTTCGCGTGGGAGGCTTTCAATATCACGAACTCAGTACGCTTCGACGCAGCGGCTTCGTCGAACCAATTCGACCTGACCAGCTCAACCAACTTCGGAGTCTACAGCTCCACGCTAACGCAGCCGCGCGTAATGCAGTTCATGCTGCGCTACACGTTTTAGTTAGATCGTGGAGCGGCGGACGCATTCGTCCGTCGAGCGTAAGGCACCGCTCGCCGGAGTTGGGACCGCCCACGGTGCTGTCATCCTGAGCGGAGGCGTTTTTCAGCCGAAGCGAAGGATCTCCCTCGCAACTAATCCTAAGTTCGGCGAGAAATCGGAATTAGTCTGCTCTGGCCACCGACCACTGACCACTACCCCAACGGCGAGTCGCTCATGCGAAAACGGGTCCGCACGTGCTCAGAGATTAGCTCAATCGCAGAACGGTTGCGCACCGGGTCGGCCTGGGCCAGATACTTCATCGCCTCTACCAGAAGGCGTTGCCCATCGACATAGCGGGGATCGGAAGTGCGTTGCCGGCGCTTATTGCCTAGCTTCGGGGGGACTGTGATCGTAAAAACCTTGGCCATGAAGGGGACCTAACTAAAGTTAGGGGTCAGTATATCGTCCCATCCGCGAATCCCGGAACCCCTAGTTGTCTTTTCTTTTCAACGGTTTAACTGCCTGGCGAAATCGTCTGTGTCTTGCTGGTCGTCTTCAGCTTGAAAACATCGTCCGGAATCTTCTTATTCAGCTGGATTGACGAGTACTTTGACAGGCGATAATCCCCTTGGGGCTCAAAGATTTGTTGCTGGACCGAGATGCCTTTCTCAAGGTCAATCCAGAGGATGAACTGTTTGAAATTGTTGCGCACTCGTTCCGACTTGGGAACGAGTTGCAGCTTCGCCGTCGCCACACCGCCGACGGTTTCCTGCCCAAGATAAATCACGTCGAACTGCTTAACCAGATCTTGGCCGCTGCCTCCGAAGCCGAGCACGAGATAAGTCTCAAAATCAGAGCGATTCTTGCCCAGATCGTAAAGCGTCACCTGATCGGCCTTCGGTTGGTACACGCGAATCTTGCCGCCGCTCAGCAGAACAAACTTGGGCTCGGGCTTTAGCGCCGTCGCGCTGGCCCCGGCCATTTTGACGTCGACCTTCATCTCGACTTCATCTTTACCGGAGCGGCGATAGTAAATCGTTCCGGCCTGAACGTCGTCGACCTCATCGATGACTTTTTCATAGCGGTCCCACTCGAACTCTGCCTGCGCCGTATTGAAAGCCGCCGCCGTTTCATCCAGCTTTTTCAGAACGGCATCCAACTGGGCGGAGTCCGCCGGCTTCGGCTGCAGAGCCAGCGCCAAACGGGAAAGCCGGCAATCAAAGCTGGGCTGCAGGTTGGGCCCTGCGAGCGCATTCTCAACCGGCGAAAGCTTCAAGAAACCAAGAGCCACAAGAGACAGGATGAGCCAGGAAGGTTTCATGTGATGAGTCCAAATGTATGCGGCAATCGGCGAGGCTACTCCCGTTTGGCCAGCACCTTGTAGCTCTGGATGCGCCCTTTCCCGTCCTTCACCGGTTCAAAACTCACGATCGAAACAGCTCCCGAAATCGGCTCGATGATGCGCAGCAACTGATCGCGTACTGAGCGGTCGTCACCGGCAGTTACTGCGCTGGCCTCCACCTGATAGAGCAGGTTGCCGTAGGGATCCGTAGTGACCACTACATCTGTCGGATGCGGGTTGCGCGCAATCGGTTTGTCGTTAAAGTTGATCACGCGCGGCGAAAACAGCACGAACACAAGAATCAGCGTGACCATGATGTCATAATGGAGTGTGCCCCGCTCGTACTGCCACAGAATGTATCCGCGAATTGTTCGCCAGACGGCGTTCATCGGCAGGGGCGCGCTGGGCGCGGCAGTCGTGAGTTCTGCTCTATGCAAGTCTAGTGACGACTCCTTCTCTTGGCAACGGCCGAGCAATGAGCAGTGAGTAATGAGCGGTAACCAGGTGCCGTTCGGCATTGCTCATTGCTCATGGCTCATAGCGTTCTCGCCGTAATCTTTTCCGCTCCAATGTACGGCCGCAGAGCCTCGGGAATTATCACGCTCCCATCGGCCTGCTGGTAATTCTCCACAATCGCCACCCATGTACGGCCCACGGCAAGCGCACTCCCATTCAACGTATGCACAAGCTCAGTCTTGTTCTTGCCCTCAGGCCGGAAACGAATATTCGCCCGCCGCGCCTGGTACGCCTCAAAATTCGAACACGAGGAAATCTCGCGATATAGCTGCTGCCCCGGCAGCCAAACCTCGATATCGTACGTCTTTGCCGACGCTGCCCCCATGTCGCCCGTGCACAAGGTCATGACGCGGTAATGCAACCCGAGCTTTTGCAGCACGGTTTCGGCATTGCGCGTCAGCTTCTCGTGTTCCTCGTAAGAATGCTCTGGATGCGTGAACTTCACCAGTTCGACTTTCTGAAACTGGTGCTGGCGAATAATCCCGCGCACGTCCTTTCCGTAGGATCCGGCCTCGCTGCGAAAACACGGCGTGTAAGCCGTCAGCGAAACTGGCAGCCGCGCCTGCTCCAGCACTTCATCGCGATACAGATTCGTCACCGGGACTTCGGCCGTTGGAATCAGCCACAGATCTTTTTCTCCATGCGGCACGCGAAACGAATCGGCGCCAAATTTCGGAAGCTGGCCCGTCCCATACATGGAATCCGAATTCACGAGATAAGGCGGCAGAACTTCTGTGTATCCATGCTCGCGGGTATGCAGATCGAGCATGAAATTCGCCAGCGCGCGTTCGAGCTTCGCGCCCAAATCCCAATACACGGCGAAGCGCGCGCCCGTCAACTTGACCGCGCGCTCCATATCAAGCACGCCAAGTTCGGCGCCGAGATCCCAGTGCGCCTTCGGAGTGAAATCGAACTTCGGCGGCGAGCCCCAGCGCCGCACCTCGACATTGTCGTCGGCGCTGCCACCAACAGGAACGCTGGAGTGCGGTAGATTAGGAAGGCCTGTGAGAATTTCGCGCAGCCGAACGTCCAGATCATTCGCTGTCTTCTCGAGCCCCGAAATTTTCTCGCGCAGTTCTTTCGTCTGCGCCATCGCCGCCGAGGCGTCCTGGCCGCTCTTCTTCAGCTTCGCAATTTCCTCGGAAGCCTTGTTACGCTGCGATTTGGCGGTCTCCGCTTCCGTAATGGCCTGCCGCCGCTGCGTGTCGACCTCGCGGAAATCCTTCAGCACCGCAGCCGGATCCATGCCGCGCTGCCGCAGCTTTTCTTCGACCAGAGGCAGATTCTCACGAACAAAGGTCAAATCGAGCATGGGAACCTAATACTGTATCGGAAAACACCACGGAAGTGCACGACAGCGTGGTACGCGGCTTCCATACAGTGAATCCCCGATTGCGCATTGCGACGTTTGGGAGAACAATGTGAGTAGCAGTCCACGAGGTTCCTATGACTGAAAAGTGGCATTCCGGCATCACCATGCACAAGATCAGTTTCGGCGGCGGATTCATCGGCCTCCTCTTCGCCGCGGGCAGCGCCTTGATCTTCGTCCTTGGATTCCCCACTCTCTGGTACTTCGTCGCATTCGCCGCTGTATTAGGGGTCGGTGTCGCAATCGTTCTGCGGATGTTCCATCGAATCCGCTCCCATCGGAATAAGCCGCTATCGATTCTTGCCACTCCTCAGCCCGAAGCTCCTATGTCTCGCAAGCGCATGATCTGGCACAAGACGCTACGCCTCGCGCATGTCGTCTCTGCCTGAGCCACGCAAAAGTTGTCAGCTTTGGGAATTCCTCTCGCCTGTGTAAACTACGTTCGCGATGAGATCGTCCCCCAGGCCAGCCACTCTGCGCATTCTTTCGCTGTTGGCCGGCATCGCGCTTTTAGTCTCGTCCATCCCCGCTGCGGCCTCCGCTTATAACGGCCACCCTAAGCTCGTGGTGGTCATCGTCATCGACCAATTCCGCGGCGACTACCTCGAGCGCTACCGCGACCAATTCACCGAAGGCGGATTCCGCCTCTTGCTCGACCACGGCGCCAATTTTTCCAACTGCAATTACAACTACGCCAATACCCGCACCGCTCCCGGACACGCGACGCTCTTCACCGGCGCCTATAGCAACGGCCACGGCATCGTCGGCAACGAGTGGTGGGACCCGGCAAAGAAAAAAATGGTAACCTCCGTCGAAGACGACGCCACAAAACTCGTCGGCGTCGCCGGAGATCAGACTGGCGCCTCGCCGCACAATCTTCTCGCCGACACGCTCGGCGATGAACTCAAACTAGCCACACAAAGCAAGTCGCGCGTTTTCGCTGTTTCATTAAAAGATCGCGCCGCCGTGCTTCCCGGGGGTTTCGCCGCCGATGCCGCCTACTGGATCGATCCCAAAAGCGGCGCCTTCATCACCTCGACTTTTTATCGCAGCGACCTGCCGAAGTGGGTGCAGGAATTCAACGCAACCCGCCCCGAAAAATACTGGGACCGCGAATGGAAAGACGCGCAAGGCAAGGTCCTGCGCTCCACGGCGCATCGCAAGGCCAAGAACGGACAGGATGCCGGCTTCTACGAAGTCATAGGCCCGACGCCGTTCGCCAACGAGCACGAACTGGAATTCGCCAAGCAGCTAGTAGTCTACGAGAAGATGGGCGAAGGCCCGGCGACCGATCTCCTCTCAATCAGCCTCTCGCCCAACGATATTCTCGGGCATCAGGTTGGCCCAAACGCTCCCGAGTTGCAACAGATGGCGCTCGAACTCGACGAGCAGCTCGCTGCCTTCTTCACTTTTCTCGGCCGCCAGATCGGCCTGGCCAACGTGTGGATCGCGCTCTCAGCCGACCATGGCGTTTCCTACGTCGCGGAAGACGCAACGCGCATGCGCCTCCCCGATCGCAGTTTTGATCACGCCAAACTCGAAGCCGAAGTCAATGCATCGCTCACGGCGAAATACTCACCAGGACACCCGGCCTCATACGTCAAACTCGACTATCCGATGGCGTGGCTGGATCAGAATGCCTTCTCCGCGGCGCACGTTCGCGAATCCGATGCCGAAGCTGCAGTCGGTGAGATGATGACCCACAGCAATCTGCGCAGTTTCCATACCAAGTCGCAGTTGGCACGAGGCGAAGCTCCCGACACGCCACTCGGCAGAAAATACCTCAACAGCTATTCGCCCGAGGGAAGCTGGTACGTGATGGCCGTTCCCGACATTTACAGCGTCGGTCCCGGCACGGGCACCGATCATCTCTCGCCATATTCTTACGACACGCACGTTCCTCTCGCCTTCTATGGGCTCCCGTTTCGTGCCGGAACTTATCGCACAAGCGTCGAGCCCGTAGACATGGCCGCAACTCTGGCCTCGTTACTCGGCATCAATGCGCCAACACACGCCGTAGGACGCGTGCTGACCGAAGCGCTCGTGCCCGTTCCCGCGAACTCAAGCGGAGGAGAAAGCAAGCCATGAGTCCTTCCGCCAAACCCGGCGCTCCAGATCTCAGCCTCGAGATTGCCGGTATCCCGTTCAAAAATCCCGTCATCGCCGCCAGCGGCACCTTCGGCTACGGCGTAGAGTTCGAGGACGTCGTCCACCTGGCCAAACTGGGCGGAATCGTCGTCAAGGGCCTCTCGAAAGAATCAATGATCGGCAATCCGCCGCCGCGCCTGTGGGAGACCGCGGCCGGCATGCTCAACGCGATCGGCCTGCAGAACATCGGCGCGCAGGCATTCCTGACCGACAAACTTCCGCACCTTCGCCAGCTCAAAAATGTCGTCGTGATCGCCAACGTCTTCGGCTACACCCGCGAAGACTACGAGCGCACCATCCAGATTTTGAATGACGGAGAAGGAATCGCAGCCTACGAACTGAACGTCTCTTGTCCGAACACGCAGCACGGTGGAATCCAGTTCGGCAGCGATCCCCGCTCGCTCGATGAAGTGGTCACCACGGCAAAGCGCGTTGCCAATCGCCCGCTGATCGTAAAGCTCTCGCCCAACGTCACCAGCATCGCGCAGATGGCCTACGTGGCGCAGGAATCCGGCGCCGACGCGCTCTCGCTCATCAACACCTTCGTCGCCATGGCGATCGATCCGGAAACACGCAAGCCGCGCATCGCCAACGTGACGGCAGGCCTGAGCGGCCCAGCGATCAAACCCATCGCAGTACGCATGGTCTATGACGCCGCGCACGCCGTCAGAATTCCAGTAATCGGCATGGGAGGAATTTCAACCGCCGAAGATGTGATCGAATTCATGCTGGCCGGTGCGGCTGCGGTGCAGATCGGCACAGCCAGCTATTGGGATCCCTGCGCCACCGAAAAAATTGTCGACAGTCTGCACGAATGGTGCGCCGAGCACCACATCGCACGCATTGCCGACCTGATCGGCGGCATGCAACTGGAATAGCCTCTATATCCTATAGCCAACAAGTGCGGTGCCCCAATGTCTCGCCGCTTTGCGAGACGTAGGATCTGTCACAAATCGCACTGACAATAACATTCCGACACGCGACGCCGAAGGCGGAGCGAGGAGGAACCTGCTTTTCCAGGAAGCCTAAAACGCCGCCAGAAATTTAGTTCTTCAACTGCGGCCGGCTGCAGCTCGCCGATCCGTGTTCCAGCATCTTCAGCGAAGATATGCGGATCGTCTTTGCACTTAAATCAGTCTCGCCAACAATCTCCACATAGTCGCCAATGTTCTTCTTCGCCAGGCTCGCGTTGGCGATATTAAAAATCTGCTTCCGCTCCGGATCGATCAGCACAACCTTCCTGCCCTTCGCGACGCATTCTTTCGCGCAGCGCGGATTCGTCGCGGTGAACGTGCCGCTCTCGGCCCGTCCGTGAGCGCATTGCTCGTCAGAAAGCCACCCGCGAATGGAACTTTCGCTGATCTTCTTGATTTGTGGCGCAGTGGTTTGCTGCGCACTTCCACTGATCACGCAAGTCAGCAACCCGGCTAACATGATCTGAGTTCGCAGATTCCGCATCGTACCCCCGAATCATCCCTGGCTTCGACCTGACTAGCTAGTAGCGTTCAGCAATCAGCCCCTTCACATGTTTGTACGTCAGAACAACTCTCGGTAGGCTGAATGCTAATTGCCAATTGCTACTCCCACGCGCGAAGTCGGGGCCAAACGGACGAAGCCCTCGCCGCCAAGCAGGGACCGCTCTACCGCCACGCCCCCAGAATTGCGCCCATCACCACGTAGCACACTAGTTGATAACCCGTGTTGATCATGTAAAGCTTGTTGCGCTGGCGGCTGAACAGCGCGTTGGTAAACTGCACCGTCGTGACAAATCCCAGCCAAACGACGAGGCCGATCTTCAAACCGTCGATCGCATTCGCTTTCCCCGAAACCGCAATAATCTTCCCTAGCACAAACGCGGTCAAAAGGCTCGCCACGAACGACATCGCATAAGATGGCCCCGCGCTCTTCTGCATCTCGGCGATCTTCGCCTTATCGTTCGGATCGTAGCCCATCAGCACCATCCACGGCTTGGCAAACAGCATCGGTGAATACCACACAAACCCCACCACCATTCCCGCTACTGCGCATGCCAGCACTGCCAGCAGATTCACTCCCAGGAATTGCATGGAATCCTCCTCAACGCAGATTTGAAATCACAAGCCTGCGGGCAGAGAACGACCCGCAACGCCGCGACCCTAATTTTTCAGGATGAGTTAGTGGCCTGAGTTCCGCTAACGCCCGCGAGTGTACCAGATGAAGCCGGTAGATTGTAGTCCCAGCCCTCGCCCTACGCCCGCCGTGGGTTTTGAGAGTAATCACCTGTTACCGACGGTTTACGACTACCATAGTAAGGGAGTGAGCACGGGCAACGGCCCGCCGAATTCAAGCGTCTGAACGGAAGGGGTGCCGCGATAAGCCTGTAGTTTTGAATTGAGGTCAAGATGTCGACAAGTTCTCCGCTCTGCCGATTGGCCCCGCTGTGCCTGACGCTTGTGCTGTGCGCCATTAGCCCGGCGCAAACTGGGCTCGCTTCCCGCATCAATCAACCGATTAACGATGCGGTTCGCGTCACGCTCAAGGGAAACATTCACCCGCTGGCGCAGGCGCGCTTCGATCTGGGCACAGTTCCGGATTCATTCTCCGCCTCGCGAATGGTGCTGCTGCTACAGCGTTCGCCGGAGCGCGAGGCGGCTTTGCAACTATTTCTTCAAGACGCACATCGGCCGGGATCCCCCACGCTTCACAAATGGCTCAAGCCCGATCAATTCGGCAAACTCTACGGGCTTACCGACTCCGAGATCGCCACAGTCTCCGGCTGGCTGCAAGACCGCGGGTTTTTAGTCGGTCGAGTCAATCGAGCCAGGACGGCAATCGAATTTTCGGGAACAGCGGGACAGGTTCGCAGTGCGTTTCACACGCAGATCCATAGCTATCTGATCAACGGTGAACAGCACTATGCGAACAATGCCGATCCGCAGATTCCGACTGCGCTGGCGCCGGTAATTGCGGGCATCACCCCGATCAACGACTTTCGCCCCAAATCCTACATAAAGAATTTCAGCAAGGCCGTCTACGACAGCAGCAAAAACAAATTCGTTGCGGACTGGACTTTTCCCGCAGGTCAGGACTTTCTCGACTTTGGGCCCGGCGACTTCGCCCTGCAATATGATCTCGGTCCGCTGTATGCGGCGGGCATTACAGGAAAGGGCGTCACCATTGGGCTCATTGGGGCATCGAACGTAGATCCGGCGGCTGTGGCGAACTATCGCTCATTCTTTGGATTGCCGGCGAACCCGCTCAACATCGTTATTGACGGAACTGATCCCGGAGAAAACGGCGCTCTCGGCGAATCCTACCTCGATGTCGAACTGAGTGGAGCTGTCGCCCCGGACGCAACGATCAACCTGTACACCGCGGCCGACACCTCAGTCCAATCTGGACTGTATCTGGCCGCGCAACGAGCCGTCGATGACGATCAAGCCTCCATCCTCAGCACAAGCTACGGTTTGTGTGAAGAGGATCTGGGCTCGGCGGGAAACCAGTTCTGGTATTCCCTGTGGGAGCAGGCGGCGGCGCAGGGCCAAACCTCATTCGTTTCGGCTGGCGACGGTGGACCCGCCGGCTGCGACAACTTCAATATACCTCAGCCGTCGCAGTACGGGGTTGCTATGAACGGGTTCAGTTCAACTCCCTGGAACGTTTCGGTGGGAGGCACCGATTTCTACTACAGCACCTACAACCAAAGCTCCAGCGCGCAGCAAACTCTGTTGGACACCTACTGGGACACGGTCCCAACTATCTTTCCTACGACGTCTCTTCTGCAACCGGTACCCGAGCAACCGTGGAACGATCCGTTCGGGCTGAATCTGGCCAATGGCGGCGTCTACGGAGCTCCCAATATCGTTGCCGGAAGTGGCGGACCAAGCAACTGCGCCACCGGAACTGCCGCTTCTGATGGCACCTACAGTTCGTGCACCGCAGGATATCCCAAGCCTTCCTGGCAGACGGGAAGCGGTGTTCCCAAGGACGGAGTGCGTGATCTTCCGGATGTATCGTTGTTTGCCGCGGCAGGCGAGAACGACACCTTCTATCCCTTCTGTCCCGGCCAGGGATATTGCGTAGTTTCCGACGGCGATCTTACCATCGGGATCGTCGGCGGAACATCGGCCTCGTCCCCGGCAATGGCAGGCATTCTGGCATTGATCGAACAGAAATATGGGCCGCAGGGACAGGCGAACTACATCCTCTACCCCCTGGCTGCGCAGCATCCTTCCGCGTTTCATGACGTCACCACCGGCAGCAACATCGTGCCCTGCACGCCCAGCGCGCCGAACTGCACTCTCAGCACGGCCAGTGACAATACAAATAGTTATTACACCATCGGGTTTTATGCCGGCCCGGCATACGACATGGCGACCGGGCTGGGCAGCGTGGACGCGAACGAACTCTTCAACAACTGGAACGCGCTCAGTTTCAAATCCTCCGCGACCACTCTTAGCCTTAGCCAGACCAGCTTCCCGCATGGCACTCCTGTCACAGTCAACGTCGGCGTAACCGGGAGCGGCGGGACGCCTTCCGGGGGTGTGAGTCTGGTTTCGGGTAGCACGTCAGCGAACATTGTGGGGCTGAAGCTGCTGACGCTTCAGAGCGGAGCAGCAAGCGCCAGCGTGAATAGTCTTCCCGGAGGCCAATATGCGGTGAGCGCGCGCTACGGCGGAGACAGTGTTTTCGCTTCCAGCACTTCCAGTGCGGTATCGGTGAATGTCGCGCCGGAAGCCAGCAACCTGTCATTATTTGGAAGGTATTACTCGTTTAGTACGAATACCTCAGGTGTTCTCACAAATGGGGGAAGCTATCCCGTCGGTACTTCGCTTGCGATTGAGGCGCAGGCGGTGGGAGTAAATGCGCCCCCGGGATCGACCGATGGAGTCGCGACCGGCACGGTCACGTTTACCGATACGGCGAGTGCAGGCACAGTCGGCTCCGGTTCCATAAATATGGGATCAGGCAGCACGGCGGAGTGGGTGCCGACTACGCTAAGCGTTGGTAGTCACAGCATCAGCGCCAGCTACTCAGGAGACGCGAGCTTCAACGCCTCTTCCAGCACCGCACCCCTAAGTTTCACCGTGACGAAGGGCAACGGCAACCCTTTCCTGTGGGTGCCAACTTCAACCGCCGCGCTCGGGCAGAGCGTGACCTTACAAATGTTCGTGGGCACCGGCACGGCTCCCGCGCCCACCGGAACCGCCACGTTCTATGCGGGAAGTACTGTGCTGGGAACCGCAACCGTCGCCCAGACAGACATAACGTTCCCCTACATCAATTCTGTTGCGACCTTGAACGTGACAACCTTGCCGGTTGGGACTGACTCGATCACCGCGCAGTATAGCGGTGATGCAAATTACCAAGCCGCAACTTCCAATACCGTAACAGTCACTGTCACGCAGCAGCCGGCGGGCATTCTTACTGCCAGCGCAAACGCGTCCACGCTCCTTCCTAGTCAGGATCTCACCGTCACAGCCAATGTTGCCGGAGTGAGCGGACAGCCCGCTCCCACCGGCTTCGTTGGTTTCTACGCCTATGGACCCGGCGGGAGCTACAGCGCCAGCTGCACGTTGCTGAATGGTTCCTGCAGCTTTGATTTCGGGAGCGGCTACTGGAGCCCTGGCACAGTGACCGTGAATGTAGGTTATAGCGGCGATACGGTATATGCGGCTAGCAATGTTGTCGTTCCTGTGACTATGCTGGATATGTTCACCATGACGGCCGCGAGTTCAGTTTCGTTTGCGGCGGGCGCGACCAGCGGCAATACTGCTGCGCTCACCGTGACGTCGGTCAACGGATTTACCGGGCCAGTCTACTTCGCCTGCACGATCGCCTACTATCCGCCAGGCGCTCAACATCTGCCGACATGCTCGGTTCCGGCATCAGTAAATGTGACGAGCGCCACTGCGGTGGCCGCCGCCATGACGATTAATTCGACGGCACCGACGACAGTCTCGCGTGCTGACGAAATCAGAACTCCGCGGTGGCTTGCGGCGCAATCTCTTACTCTCGTTGTCGGGATACTTGTGGTTGGATTGCCGCTGCGAAAACGCACTCGTAAAGGCCTGCCTTTGCTGCTAGTGCTCGTGTTCGCTCTGGGCTTAGGCTTCATCGGTTGCGGTGGGGGAGGAAACATGGGCGGCGGAGGCGGCAAGAAGGTTGCCGGGACAACCCCAGGCACCTACAAATTTATGGTCGACGGCGCCTACACCCCGAACGCCAGTACTACTACAGAGCCACTTTTTTACAGTACGCCGCAGGTATTCGTGGTGACCGTGAATATTCAGTAACCGATGGAGTGAGATGAGAAAGCCATCCCGCTCTTAGGGCAAAACGCTATCTGGCCGGCTTTGAGTAAGCCGCCGGAGTCAACGGCACGCAGTCAATGATTCGCCTCGAGGAAAACCCCACGTCTGGCATCCCATTCCGAACCTGGGGTTTCTCAACTGGTATAACATCCTCATTGCCCCATCGACCGCTACTCAGAGATAGCCTTTCTCAACTAGGCTAACGGCCGCGTGTGTACCAGATAGAGCCGGGAGATTTGTAGTCCCGTCCTTCGCCCCACACGGCGTGGGTGACCCCTTCGTTGTCGATGGCGATGCTGAAGTAATCTCCGAAAGGAAAGCGGAATCCATCAGGCAGGATGTAATCGTAGCCGGGGGCCGGGCCGGAGAGTTGCGCCTCGCCGCTCCAGGTCGCGCCGCCGTTGGTCGAACTGCGATAAAACGTATTCCATAGCGGACGATTGCGGTGGCTCGCGTCGTGCGTCCGCGCATCCATCCATGCGATGCGCACGTCGCCGGAAACGCCAGCCGTGATCGCCGGGAAACAGTGCTCCACTCCCGGCGCCGCCGAGGAAACATTCGCGCGCGCAGACCAGGTCGCGCCGCCAGTCGTCGACGATGCGAAGTAGATTCTCTCCGCCCCGCCATTCGCCGCGCCCGCGTTCCAGGCCGCATACAACGCGCCCGCCGCGTCCGATGCCAGCGTGATCTGAGCGCCGAGGTAGCCTTCCTGGCATTCCTCTTCTTCGCAATTCGGAGGCGCGCTCGAAATGTCGAGGAGCACCGTGCTCCACGTGCGCCCGCCATCGCCCGAACGGCTCACATTGATGTTGACCGGCCGCGTGGGCACGTCGCGTTTTGCATACCCCGTCCAGCCAAAATAGACGTTGCCCGTCACGTCAATCGTTGCTCCGCCAGCCAGAGACCACCCCGGTGTGGCATTCGGATTCACCTGGCCCACCGAAAACGTCTGCCCTGCGTCATGCGAGGCCGCGACCACGAACTCCTCTTCATGGTTGAATCCGACATAGACATCGGGCCCGCGAACAGCGAGCACTGGCTTATCCGCTTCCTCATCGCCCCGCTCGGCCCAGGAGAACGACCAGCTCTTGCCGAAGTCGAACGACCGCGCGACCACTACGTCCCGCTTGTTGTTCTGCAGCCAGGAGGCGTAAACCGTCTGCTTGTCGACGGGGTCAACCACGATTTGCGGATCAAACTGGCCCGTCCGAATGGGAAGAATCGGGTGCGAAGGCTGCCACGTCACGCCGTTGTCGTTGCTTACCGCCAGAGAGATCGTCGGGGGCGTGCAGGCTCGGCAGTCAGGAACCGTACCATATTGCGGGAAAAGGACATAGACGTGTCCGCGCCCATCCGCGGCCATCGCCGGCTCCCACTGGTCGCCGATATGGTAGCCGATACGCCGCTGGGGTTCGAAGCTGGATGCCGCGAAGGCGTAGGCGCCGGCTACCGTAGCCACAAGTACAGCCAGTGCAATGGTATGCACAGTCCGGCGCGCGGATTGGAATCGGCTGGTCGACACAACCACAGCAACTACCCTGGGTAAAACAAACCTAAGACAGCCCTAAACTAAGACAAAACTAATCGGACTTTATCCTGATTCCGGCACTCCGTCAATCGCCCAAACGGGCGCTTCGGTACCGAAGTTTCGGCATCCGTGACTTTCCAGAGACTTTGTCATCTAATCGAAAGTCAGCAGTCAGTGACCGGTAGCCCGTGGCCAGTATTCAGCATTGAAAATTTGAACAGGAATTTACTGGCCACCGGCCACCGGCCACTGACCACTGAAGAAAAAGGAGCTTACAAAAATGGCGAAAGCCACCTTTGCCGCAGGTTGTTTTTGGGGAGTCGAAGCCACCTTCCGGCAGATTCCGGGAGTCACCTCTACCCGCGTGGGTTACACCGGCGGCCAAACGAAGAATCCGACTTACAAAGAAGTCTGCACCGACCGCACCGGCCATGCCGAAGCCGTCGAAGTCGACTTCGATCCCGCCAAGGTCCACTATGGCGATCTGATCAAGGTTTTCTGGGAGAACCACGACCCGACCCAGGTGAACCGCCAGGGGCCGGATTGGGGCACGCAATACCGCTCCGCGATTTTCTTTCATTCGCCGGAGCAGGAGCGGGATGCGCAAGCCTCAAAAGAGGCGCTGGAGAAATCCCATCGCTACTCGAAGCCCATCGCAACCCAGATTGTTCCAGCTGTCGAGTTTTATCCCGCCGAGGATTACCACCAGCAGTATCTGGAGAAGCGCGGCCTCGCCAGTTGCCACATCAAATAGCTTTAGGTTCCGGGAGGCATGGCCGGCTGGCGTGGCCGGAAGAAGAAGATCAGCACGAATCCGCCAATGTAGAAAAGGACACTCTGCTGAAACTGGCTGCCGCGAAAACGCAGCACCAGTCCAAACAAGGCCAGCGCCTCGCAGAGTGCGTAAGTGATGATGTATCCGGTTTGCCAGTGGCCCAGGCTGAGTGCGTCGTCGGGGCGCGACGCCAGGCTGGCTTCGGCGCGCTGCACCAGCGTGCGCCTAACCACAAAAATTGTTCCCACGATTCCAACCGCGAGCGTCGAGAAAATGTAGCTGAGCGCGGGATCAACGCTGTGCACACCGGGTCCAATCCGTTCCCCCAAAAAGGCGTAGAGCAGAATGCTGATTAGCAACGACCACTGCACCACCCGCAGTGTTCTCAGTACCCTGGTCATCGATTCGGCGTAAGCGTTTTCTGGGGGGAAAGCGACAACTTCATTCTACGTCGGAACCTGCCTGTGCAATATTGTTTTTCTAGTTTCGAATTGTCAATGCGTGTGTCCGCCTGTCAGGCGCAGCCGCAGAAAAATCTGGAATGACACGGGAATGTCTCCATACGCCGCAGCCAGCGCATTCGGCTTCGAGTAAAACGTAACGTCGGCGCCCAACCCTACGAGTCCCGTATGACCTTGCAGCACATCGCGAACGCCGCCCAGGGTGTAAGCTCCGATGCGATACGACGGCTGCACCGCCAGTTCGGGAAACAGCTCGTCTTTGTCGACCAGTTCCACCCGGCCGAACGCGTAATTGCGCTGGCGAAAGTTAAACGTCGACTCCAAGAGGTAACTGTTCAAGTTCGCGTCGATCGCGATCTTGTGCACGCGTCCCCAAACCAGTGTGGTCGCCCAGTTTCCCGCCGGAGTAGGTCTGTCATATTCCACGGATGCGGTCTGCCTCCACTGGCTGCCCGGCTCGAGCGCCTCGGGCTGCTCCAGCCGTCCGATGCTGTATTGCGCCGTCCAGTTGCGCGTGGGCGCAACGCTCGCGCGCCCCGACCAGGAATCGAGCGCGGCCAGTTGAATTCCATAGCGATGCTCGCCCGGCTCGCGACCATTGAACGCCGACGCCTCCAGCTTGATTTTGTCGATCACCAATCCCGTTGTCACCACGCCAAAGCTGGTGTGCGTCGAGTCCTGCAGATGATGGCTGAGCGGCGCCAGCGGCAACTCCGCCGCCGCGGCGCGATGCAGATACGCCACCGGCCCCAGCGCTGGCTCCGCCGATGGCCCGCCATACAACTCCCACGAAACTTTCTTGCTTAACGGCAGCACGTAGAGCGCGGCCAACTCCGAAAACACATTGTGCGGATGCTGATGATCGACCAGCGGCTCGCCGTGATACGTCTCTCCGGTTTGAAACAACTCGGGAAACCCCGGATGCGGCGAGGTCAGCGACTCCGCCGAAAACATTTGCCGAAAGAGAATTGTTCCGCGTCCCAGCTTGTGCTGCTCCATCAGCATGCCCCAGTTCACCGACTCAGCCTTGCCCGCGCCGCGCAAACCGCCCTGTTGGTTGTAGCCGACGAACACCACGCCGTGCGCCATCAGCTCCCAGCCGCCGCGCATCCACATCCAGTCGTGTTCCGGAACCGACGCCGGCTGCCAGCCGGTTCCCGATCCCGCATGCGGCGAGGGCAGGGAGGACGTTTCCTGTTCTGGCATATTCATCTGCATCGGCACCTGCGTGGCGTCCATCGTGTGATCGTGACCCTGCTGCTGCCCGGATGAAGTGGCCTGGTGGGAGTCAGCTGAGTTATCCTGCGCGAATTCATTCTGTGCGGCGCTCTCCTGCGCCAAGGCCGCGGTCGCCAGCGCGCAGACCAGGCCGATAACAAAGCGTCTCCAACTCACAAGCTACCCCCACAATTTTTCTTAACGCTCCTCGCAACGTCACTCTGTGATTCCGCGACGAGGAAGTGGCGCAGTCCACAACTCAATGTGAAAAGCTCGGAGGAGAATTGCCGGATCAGATTCGCAAAGAAAAAATCGGCGGAGGGCTACTCGAAAAGTCGGCGGTGTCTCGAGAGTGATCGAAGTTCAACATGCGCTCCACGCCGTCGAAGGAACCGGTAAGCGCAACGACTGTCGGGGCCGTTACGACCTCCCCAGCGACAACAATCGCACGTTGGTGGCTGCTCGTACAGCAACGATGCTGATCTTGCGCTGGCGTCGGAGCGACAGGCGTGGAAGAAACAGAATGAGGGTTATGGCATCCCGCCATGGGCATGCTGTGTGCCGCGGAAGACGCAGGGGAAGACACGAACGCCAGCGACCCGGGCGCAAGCGCCGCGGTCATCAGCACCAGCAAATACGCGAGAAGGCGTGAAGGGTGCAGCATGCGCTCTTACGTTCCGGTAATCTTCATGCGCAGCTCTTCCGGAAGCCTTTGCCGGATTTCTTCCGGCAGGCGGTCGTGCACTCGCCGTGCGCCTTCTTTCGCTGCGTCCAGAACTGTGACTGGTGCAGGAGTCGCGACCGCCACCCCCAGCCAGATCAACGCCGACAAGGCAAAGCCCGCCAGCGCCGCAATCTCCAGCCAGAACGCGTGATGTGGCGCGAGACGCCAGATCACGCCAAAGGCCAGCAGAAAAACAGCAGCCGAAATGGAAGCCAGCGCAATGAGGGCAACATCAATTATGCGATGGATTTGCTGCCGGCTCCGGCAGTGTTCGCAGGCCGCGAAGTGACTCTCGTAGTCTCCACGCATCTCCGGCGCCAGGCCGGAAATGTCGTACCGCCAGCCCGCCAGAATCTTGCCTACGATTGGATCAGTGCACCGCTGACTCATGGAGTAACGCAAAATCGGATAACGGAAATGGAGCAACCCACAGAACGCCGCGTACAACTCTTCCACAACGCCTGGACTTTATTCCCCCTCAGAGCCGGATCGGTTGCAACGCCTCGTTCTGCCCTGCCAGCAGTACGCGGTTGGTAAACAGTCCGCCCCGCTGCGACAGCGCCCTTTCCGCCTCTCTCCGGGCAATTTCCGGATGGTTGTTCTGCTCTGAGAGATGCGCCAGTACTACAAACGTTGCACTATTATCATAGTCGTTACTGAAAAAATCTGCGAGTGCAAGGTTCGACAAGTGCCCTACCCGGCTCATGACCCGCTGTTTCACCGACCAGGGATACGGCCCCACGCGTAGCATCTCCAGGTCGTGATTCGACTCCATCACCAGCACATCGCAGCCGCGCAGGTGATCGCGAACGCTGGCCGGCACATATCCTAGATCGGTCGCGACTCCCACTTTGATGCCCTCGGCCCGAAACGTGAAGCCCACTGGATCGACCGCATCGTGTGGAATGGTGAACGGCCGCACCTCGATGTCGCCCACCTGAAACCTGTGCCCGGATTCGAAGCACTCCAACTGCTTCAGTTGCGGGCGTTCGCCCCTCTCGTTGCGCAGCGCGCGTGCCCACGCCTGGTGCGTCGCCCCCGTCATGAAGACCGGGATGCGCAGCCGCTTGGCCAGCGTCGCCAGCCCGGAGATATGATCGCAGTGCTCGTGCGTGATCAGGATCGCGGATAGCGAGTGCGGATCCTCCCCCAGCGACTTCATGCGCTTGAAAGTTTCGCGGCACGAAATGCCGGCATCGACCAGAATCCGAGTCCGCGTGCTGGCCACAACGGCGCAATTTCCCCGACTCCCCGAGGCCAGCATCGATACACTTACGCCCATGGCGGCAGCATACCCCTTCTCCCTGTGGAATCGCGAGTACCTTCTGTGGCTAGACTCAAGACAGGCGTTGGGCGTCAGGCGTCGGGCGTCGGCTTGTAAGGTCTTGGGTCATAGGACTTAGGTCGTAGATTTCGAAGCTCGAACGTCATGACTCCAACCCGCGGACCGAGCAAGTCTGACTTCCAATCTGCAATCGGAAAATCTGCAATCCAAGTCTGCAATCGGAGAATCTGAAATCCGAAAACCAGACGCGCCAAAGTCCAAAGCCCCGACGCCCGAAGCCCGACGCCCGCGCCAAAACGCCCGCCAGTCGCCCGAATCCGCCGATCGTGCTATATTGCCGTGACCCGAAAGGCCTGGGGCGACCTGTTCGGCGAAAAAATCCAAACTCAGTCGTGAAGGAGAATGACTTATGCGGATATTGCCCTTGCCGTTTTCCATCCGATTTTGGGCTGTCCTCACTGTGAGCACGCTGCTCTTGCTGGCAACCGGAACTGCCCTCAGCCAGGAGACCGCGATCTGGAGTTTTTATAGCCAGTATGGCGACGCACTGCCCATCGGCGGCCTGACCGCAGACGCCGCCGGCAATCTCTACGGCGTTACGTTCTACGGCGGCAGTTACGGCAACGGCATGGTGTATGAGCTGACGCCCATCGGGGACGACTGGGTCGAGACCACGCTCTACAGTTTCAATCCGTCGAACGGCGACGGCTGGGCCCCGACCAGCCCGCCAGTCTTCGACGCAAACGGCAATCTCTACGGCACAACCCAGTTCGGCGGCACGGGCTCGTGCAGTATCTTCGGTTGCGGCACGGTCTATAAGCTTTCTCCCAGCGGGGACGCCACCTGGAAAGAAACCATCCTGCACAACTTCAATGACACCGACGGCTGGCAGATTCATCCCGGCCTGATCATCGATGGAGCCGGCAATCTTTATGGGATGGCTACCGGCGGCGGAGCCTACAGCGCGGGAACCGTATTCGAGATGTCGCCGGCCAACGATGGCACGTGGTCGTTTTCCATTCTCCACCAGTTTTTTGGCGGCAAAGATGGCAAGGCTCCCTTCCAGGCGCTCACGCTAGACGCAGCCGGAAACCTCTACGGCACAACCTCGGCGGGCGGCGGAAAGTCCGCAGCCTGTAAGTACGGCTGCGGCATCGTCTTCGAGCTGAGCCCCTCAGGCAATGGCAGCTGGACCGAAAAGATCCTGCACAACTTCACCACCAACGCCCACGACGGCAGCGCCCCTGCCTGCCGCCTGACCTTCGACGCTGCCGGAAATCTCTACGGCACGACCAGCTCCGGCGGCGGCGCCTTGGGCGCGGGTATCGTCTTCGAACTTTCACCGCACGACAACGTGTGGACAGAAACCATCCTGCACAACTTCAACCAGCAGGCTGGCGACGGCCAGGGCCCGACTAACAATCTTGCTTTCGATGCGTCCGGCAAGCTCTATGGAATGACCATCGGCGGCGGCCCGCACGGTGCCGGCACGGCATTTGAACTGTCGCCAAACGCCGGTGGTTCGTGGACGGAAACCATCCTCAACAATTTCAGCAAACAGGGCTCGGGCGGATACTTCCCCAACTCCGGCCCGCTGTTCGTGAATGGAAGCATTTACGGAGTCGCAGCCTCGGGCGGCCGCAACGGTCAAGGCACGGTGTACGTGATTGCGCCGTGAGGTAAAACTGGTATTGGGTGTTGGGCGTTAGGTCTTAGGACTTAGGCATGAGTTGAATATGTAGCCCGCGAGAAGAAGCCGAAGACCCAATACCTAACGCCCAATACCCGGGCGTCCTCACTTCATGCCGACGCCATAAAAATACGTATAGGGCGCATTCTGCTGCAGCGGCATCGCCGTCTGAAAGCTGGAAAAAATAATCGCCCCGCTCTCAAAAGTCACAAACACATCCTGTTGCACGCTGCCTGAGGTGCGGAACGTGAACATGCCATACAACGGATCTGACAACGTGTTTTGCGTTCCGTCATAGATGTACGAAGTGTCCGCAATTGCCTGCAGCGTCCCGCTCGCCATCTGAGTGTTGTTGCTGTCTGTGATCGTGACCGTTCCCCCGGAACCGACCGTCACGGTGGCCTGTCCCTCCGCAGGCGTGCCGCTCTCGGCGTTGTTCTGGCCCATCTGTGCATTCGACTTTTCGTAATACACCGCCTTGTACGTGCCCGCATTCGAGGCGACGAAACTCTTGGACGACGCCTTGGGCTGGCTCAGAATCGCTCCCGCGCCGGTGTCGACGGCGAACAGTCCATTTTGTGTGCCGAACACCGTGTCCTGCGATCCATCGTTCTCATTAATCACAAAAAAATTTCCCGAGGCGTCTTCCGTCACGCTGGAGGCCGGGAAATAGCCGCTGTTGAACATGTTTCCCTGGCTGATCACGCCAAACGGCCAGTAGCCGCCGTGTGTGATATTCCCCGACGAGTCCACGCTCACTGTCCCAATTTCAATCCCGCCCGTCGACGTGCGGAACTGAATGTAGTTGAAGTTCCCACCCGCAAAGGTATTGATCGACGCCGGTGCGCTCTCCACCGCCGTGATCAGCGCCTTCGTATTTTGTAACGTGCCGGCGTTGGCCGCTTCCACCATCAGCGCCGTCCCGGGCACTTCATAGGCCGAGAGCAAATTCCCGTTCGGGTCCGTGATCGTATACGTGCCGTCGGAGTTCACCACGTAGGGCACGGTCCCGGTTTCGCCATTCGTATAATTCTTGTAGGTAATCATCAGGGTCGAGGAATCGATGGAGATAGTTAAGAAATCTCCCACCGACGCCGTGCCGTTGTAGGCGCGCACCGTTTTCTGTGTCGTTGTCTTGGAAGTCGTGCTGCAACCGGCCAACAGGCACATCACAACCATCAGGGCAAGCTTCGCGTGTTTCATCGCAGGAGAAACCTCCTCTGAGCAGGAGGCATCGGCAAAAAGGCTGAAGACTTTAGCGCGACGCGGCGGGAGCGCGCGAACTCCGCCAGGAATAAGAGTGAACTAAGAAAGCCGGTAGCCAGCCACACGCAGAATTCACCCGCGTGCCACCCGTTTCACACCTTAAAAGAGAACCTGAAAATTCCCCAAACTCCTCCGCGTCCCCTGTGGTTCAAGCTTTTGCCTTCTCTGCGTTCTCCGCGGCAGTTCTCTGCGCCCTCTGCGGTCAAATGCTTTATGCAGGGCGCCATTCAAGCGGCGTTCTTTGCGGCTTGAGTGGGGATGTTTCGCGGCGCCTCGGGGAAGAAGTCCGCCTACCCGCCCTCGCGCAGATGATCAATCACCCCGCGCATGAACGATCCGCCATACGCCCCCGCAATGCCAGGAAAAAATGCCAGAAACGATCCGTACACCTGCGCCCGTGTAGGTTTCATGGTCCAGAAAAGATAAGCCGCATACTCCGTTATCGGAATGCAGATCCCAACGACCAGCACCCAGCGCCAAGGCCACCGCCGCCGCAGCAATCCCAGCATCATGCAAGAAGCCAGCACCAGCAGCGCCGTAAACAACAAATCGTTCACCGCCACATCAACCCAACCGGTCCCCATGCCGCACACAGCCGCCAAGAAATAAAAAAACGCGTCGTTATTTTTGGGATTTGTCATCCTGAGCGAGGATTGCCAATCGCGCCAAGCGCGATCGGCAACCGCAGTCGAAGGATCCCTGCAGTCAGTACCTGGTCGCAGGTTGCATACCGTGCTACGGGATCGATTGAGCGATCAACAATTACAAATTACAAATTACAAATTACAACTCAGAACTCATAGCTCGCAGCTCGAAGCTCACCGCTCACGAATACTTATAAAATCCCCGCCCGCTTTTCCTCCCCAACCACCCTGCATCCACCATCTTGATCAGCAGCGGACAAGGCCTGTACTTCGGATCTCCCAACCCAGCCAGCAGCACGCGCATGATGTCCAGGCAAACATCGAGCCCGATAAAATCCGCCAGCGTCAGCGGCCCCATGGGATGCGCCATTCCCAGCTTGAACACTTCATCCACCGCCTCGGGCGTGGCCACGCCCTCCATCACCGCATACATCGCCTCGTTCAGCAGCGGCATCAGCACGCGGTTCGAAACGAATCCGGGCGCGTCGTTCACCTCCACCGGCGTCTTCTCCAGCTTCACCGACAAATCGCGCACCGCTTCAAACGTCTCCTGCGTAGTGGCCAGCCCGCGAATCACTTCAACCAATTTCATGACGGGCACCGGATTAAAGAAATGCATGCCGATCACCTTCTCCGGACGCTTGGTCTGCGCCGCCAGCTTGGTAATCGAAATCGATGAAGTATTCGTCGCCAGAATCACCTCCGGCCGCATCAGCCGGTCGAGATCGAGGAAAATTTCCGTCTTAATTTCGAATCTCTCCGTGGCCGCCTCAACCACAAAGTCGCACTCGCCCAGCCGCGAACGGTCGGTCACTGTTTGAATGCGTCCCAGAGCAGATGTCTTGTCGTTCTCCGTGATCTTGCTCTTCGCCACTTCGCGATCCAGATTCTTCGTGATCGTCGCCACTGCCCGATCCAGAAATTCCTGTTTCACATCGCACAACAGCACGCCAAAGCCGCGGCGCGCAAACACATGAGCGATCCCGTTGCCCATTGTCCCCGCGCCAATCACTCCCACTCGCTGCACATTCATCGCATCGCCTCTCAAGAAAACGTTCGAGTCTACCACCATCCCGATGTTTTCCTCCCTGGTCCTCTGTGCCCTCTGTGGTGAAAGATTTTAGCCGGGCGAAACCGTGCCCTCTGGTGCCGACACCCCGATGTATACTCTCTTTTTTCGGAAGTGAATCCCCGAATCGGGAGACCATCATGCAAAGCCGCATCACTGGCACGACCATGCCGGTGCTCGAGTTCATCCTCGACCACAACGACGCCATCATCTCCGAAGCCGGAGAGCTTTCCTGGATGAGCGCCTCCATTCAGATGACCACCCACACGCAATTTGCGGGCGGTGGAGGGCTTTTCGGCGTGCTCAAGCGCGTCGCCGGCGGCGGCTCCATCTTCATGACCGAATATCGCGCTATGGGCGCGCCGGGAGAACTCGCCTTCGCCACGAAACTCCCCGGCCACATCGTGCCCGTCGAAGTCGCTCCTGGTCACGAGTACATGATTCACCGCCACGGCTTTCTTTGCGCCACATCCGCCATCCAAATCGGTGTCGGCTTCCAGCAGTCGTTAGGCGCGGGCATCTTCGGCGGCGACGGATTCCTCCTGCAAAAGCTCACTGGACAAGGCACGGCCTGGCTCGAACTCTCCGGTGAACTCGTCGTGCGCGATCTGCAGCCCGGAGAAACTCTGCGCGTACACCCCGGCCACGTCGGCGCATTCCAGTCAAGTGTCGCGTTCCAGATCACCACCGTCCCCGGCATCAAGAACATGATCTTCGGTGGCGACGGAATCTTCCTCGCTGCGCTCACCGGCCCAGGCCGAATCTGGCTACAGACTTTGCCGATCGCCAAGCTGGCCCACGCTATCGATCGCTATCTTCCGCACGAAGTGCGCCGCGAGAGCGTCGAGGGCGGCGTGGTCGGAGGAATCGTAGGCTCGATCCTAGACGGCATGAAGTAAAGCGGGACCTCAGCGCTCAGCGCTCAGCCCTCGGGCCTCGGCCCGAAAGTGGAGGTGCACCCCGCACAGTGCGCATTCCTCTGTGCACCTCTGTGGCCTCTGTGGTAAATGTTTTTGCCGAAGCCGACAGCGAAGCCGAAGGTCCGAAGCCCGCGGATTATAATCGACTCCGCCGCAACCTTCTCACCGCGAGGCCTAACCGTGCCACACTCCTCAAGAAGACTTTTCCTGCTGGCAGCAGCCACACTCTGCTGCGCGATCCCACTCCTCGCGCAGCAACCCGTCACCGAAGGCGACTACACCGCCCGCGCCTTCAAATTCCACAACGGTGAGCAACTCCCCGAATTGCGCCTGCACTACCGCACCCTAGGCCAACCCGCGCGAGACGCCGGCGGCCACGTCACCAACGCAGTGCTTCTTCTCCACGGCACCGGCGGATCCGGCGCCCAGTTTCTCGCGCCGCAATTTGCCAACGAACTTTTCGGCCCAGGCCAGCCGCTCGACATCACGCACTATTTCATCATCTCCCCCGACGGAATCGGCCACGGCAAATCTTCCAAGCCCAGCGACGGCATGCACGCGCACTTTCCTCAATACGACTACGACGACATGGTCTTCGCGCAGCACCTGCTCCTCACCGAGGGTCTGCACGTCGACCACCTGCGCCTGATCTTCGGCACGTCGATGGGATGCATGCATTCTTTCGTCTGGGGAGAAACCTATCCCACCTTTATGGACGCGCTAATGCCCATGGCCTGCCTGCCCGTGCAGATTGCTGGCCGCAACCGCGTCTGGCGCAAGATGTTGATGGACGCGATCCGCAACGATCCCGACTGGAAAGACGGTGAATACAAAGAACAACCCACCCGCGCCCTGCGTAGCGCCGAACAATTGCTGGTCATCGCCGGCAGCGCGCCAGCCCTGATGCAGAAGCAACTCCCCACGCAAGCGGCCGCCGACAAATACGCCTCAGATTCCGTCGAACCGCGGCTAGCCTCGCTCGATGCCAACGACCTTCTCTACCAAGTCAACGCCTCGCGCAACTACGATCCTTCCCCAAAGCTAGAAACCATAACCGCGCCAGTAATGTGGATCAACTCCGCCGACGACTTCATCAACCCACCAGAACTAGCCATAGCCGAACCCCAAAGCAAGCGCCTAAAGCGAGGAACATTCGTTCTACTACCCATCAGCGAAAAAACCCACGGCCACGGCACCCACACCTGGGCCATAGCCTGGAAAGAATATCTAACAAAAATCCTGACCTCCCAGTGACCACCCTCTGTGCACCTCTGTGCCCTCTGTGGTGAACGCCTTTTCTTCGAAGCCAATCACCATTCAGTTCGAGGCCTAACACCCAACCCCCAAGGCCCAACGCCCGACGCCCGACGCCGCAATCTCAGTTAAACTAGCACTGGTCCCCCATGATCAACGGCAAGCGCATCGCGGTCGTAATGCCCGCCTACAACGCGGAGAAGACCCTAGAAGTCACGGTCGGCGAGCTCCCCGATCTGGTCGACATCAAAATCCTCGTCGACGACCACAGCCGCGACCAGACCGTCGATGTGGCGCGTCGTCTCGGCCTGCACGTCTTCCAGCACGACCGCAACTACGGCTACGGACGCAACCAGATGACCTGCTACCGCGAAGCCCTAGCGGCCGGCGCCGACGTCGTCATCATGCTCCACCCCGACTATCAGTACACGCCGCTGCTCATCACAGCCATGGCCAGCATGGTCGCCTATGATGTCTATGACGTTGTGCTGGGCTCGCGCATCATCGGCGGCCGCGCCCTGCTGGGCGGTATGCCGATCTATAAATACATCTCGAACCGCCTGCTGACCGCCTTCGAAAATCTTTTTCTGCGCGTGAAGCTCTCCGAATATCACACCGGATACCGCGCCTTCAGCCGCCAAGTCCTCACCCAACTGCCGCTAGTAGAAAATTCCGACGACTTCGTCTTCGACAATCAGATGCTCGCGCAATGCGTCTACTTCGGCTTCCGCATCGGCGAAGTGTCGTGTCCCACGAAATATTTCGAAGAAGCCTCATCCATCAACTTCCGCCGCAGCGTGACCTACGGCCTCGGTGTGCTCGCAACGACGCTGCAGTTCGCCTTTCAAAAAGCCGGCCTGCTCCACCTGCCGCGCTTCAGCAAAGAAGGCCGCAAGCTCGAGTCCGTCGATGAAGCCTACTACGCCCGCCGCACCGAACCCCTAAGTTCAAACTAAAGTAAACTTGGGTGCCCCACCCTTCTCGCGTTCTTCGCGAGAGGGTGGGGAAGTTGACTTTCTGAAACACGAATGCAGCTCTCCGCTCAAGAATCCAGCGCAATGTCACGGCGCTACCGACTCCTGAAAAATCTCGCGCTCGTAATGCTGCTGGCCCTCCTCGCCTTCCTGATCATGGGCTACCACCCCGGCCTAGAAGACGACGCCTTCTACCTCGCAGCCATTAAGCGAGACCTGAATCCAACTCTCTTTCCCCACGACGCCGACTTCTTCCGCATCCAATTTCAAGCCACGATCTTCGACAAGTTGATCGCGTTCTCCGCTCGCGCGACGCATCTGCCCATTGCATGGACCGCCCTGCTGTGGCAATTCGCCACCATCTTCTTATTGCTGCACGGCTGCCGGCGGATCGCACATCGTTGCTTCACGCACAAAGCCGCACAATGGTCGGCTGTTGGGCTCATCGCCGCGCTGCTAACCATTCCCATCCCCGGTATCGGCATCAATCTCGTCGATCAATACCTGCACCCCCGCACGCTAGCCACCGCCGCCATCATCGCCGCCATCGTAGCCGTCATCGATCGCCGCCCCCGTGTCGCCGCTATGTTGTTAGTGCTCGCGCTGTCCATCCACGCCATCATGGCCAGCTTCGGAATTTCTTTCTGCCTCATCCTCTACTGGTGTCTTCGCGACACTACGAGAGAACACGAACCGATCCCGGTAAGCGTCACCATGCTCCTTCCTGTCGGTCTGCTTCTACCTCTCGGATGGATCTTCGAGCCCGCCTCCGACGCCTGGCGTCAGGCCGCCGGGACGCGGAGCTTTTATTTCCTCGGCCGATGGCATTGGTACGAATGGTTCGGCGTCTTCGCTCCCATGGCGCTGCTCTACGGATTGCAATGGTTCACGCAGCGCCACGCCGCGCGCGCCCAAGCCAATCGGACAGGACCCGAAGAACTAGACGACGCAGACGCAAACCTCCGCGCCCTGGTCATGAGCCTGCTCTACTTCAGCGCACTGCAAACCGTAGTCGGGCTCGCCATCATGCTTCCGCCCGGACTCGAGCGCCTGCGTCCCTTCGAGCCCATGCGCTATCTGCACCTGCTCTATCTTTTATTTTTCCTGATCGCAGGCGGGCTTCTCGGCCGCCATCTTCTTCAACGCCGCGTCTATCTCTGGCTCGCACTCTTCATTCCGCTAAGCGCCGGAATGTTCTACGCGCAGCGCCAGATGTTCCCCGCGACCGAGCACATCGAATGGCCCGGCGCATCCTCACTCAACAGCTGGCTGCAAGCCTTCGCCTGGATTCGCGCCAAGACTCCCGCCGACAGCCTCTTCGCGGTCGATCCCCACTACATGGAATCGTCCGGCGAAGACTTTCACGGCTTCCGTGCCCTCGCCGAGCGCAGCGTGCTCGCCGACTACGACAAAGACGGAGGCATGGCCGCCCGCGTCCCCAGCCTAGCCCCGCGCTGGCTGAAAGAAGTGAATGCGCAAACCGGATGGCAAAATTTTCAGGACACCGATTTCAAACGGCTGAAAAAAGATTTCGGCGTGACGTGGGTGATCGTGGAAAAGTCCGCAACGTCTCATCAATCTGCAATGAACTGTCCCTACGAGAACCATCGCGTGTCTGTGTGTCGCCTGAACTGATATTTATACTGGTACCGACGTGAAGCTGATGCCACCGTGGAAGAGCGGCCCTTCAAGGGCCGCGTAAAGCGCACCCAGAATTACCAGGGGGCTTTAGCCCCAACGATGCCCAATCCGCCCACCACATCCCCTCGCCTTCAACCCTACGTCCTCATGACGGCGATCGCCCTCGCCGTCCGCCTCGCCGTAATCCCATTCCTCTACAAAGACTGGATGGATCCGTTCACCCTCGACCACTGGGCCTTCGGCCTCGTGGCCCGCTCCATCGCCACCGGCCACGGCTTCGGCAACGTCTTCGCCCAAACCGGACCGACTGCTGTGTTGCCGCCAATCTACTCCTATCTGCTCGCGGGCATTTTCAAAATTTTCGGAATTGAAACCAAAGCGTCGGTCATCGCCGCACTTTCGCTGAACAGTTTCTTCTCCGCGCTCACGTGCATTCCGGTCTATCTGATCGCCAAGAAAGCATCCAGCGACCGCGTCGCCAAGTGGGCTGGTTGGGGATGGGCGTTTTCTCCTTACGGCGTCTACTACGGCGCGGACTGGGCGTGGTCAACCTGCCTAGTCACGCTCGAATTGTCGTGTCTTTTTCTGTTGGCCTGGCGATTGGAGAAATCGTCCCGCACGCGCGACTGGGTTGCATATGGTGCGCTGTGCGGCTTCGCTGCGCTCACCGAGCCGGTTGTGATGTCGATGCTGCCGCTGCTTGGTGTGTGGAGTTTCTATCAACTGTACCGATCGAAGCTGGAATGGAAAACGCCGATGCTGGCGGCGGCATTCGCCGGAGTTCTTGTTCTGTCACCGTGGATCGGCCGCAACTACGTCGTGTTTCACCGCTTCATCCCTGTACGCAGCGGCTTCGGCCTCGAACTCTACATGGGCAACAACGGATACTCCACGCGCTGGGTCAACAGCACCCTCCATCCCAACCACAGCGACGCCGAACTAGAAGAGTACGAGCGCACCGGCGAAATGGCCTACATGGACCGCAAACTCCAGCAAGGCAAGGCCTACATCCGCGCCCACCCCGCATGGTTCGCCTGGATGACCGCCCGCCGCGCCCTCTATCTCTGGACCGGCTACTGGAGCTTCAGCCGTGAATATCTAAAAGAAGAACCGCTAGATCCACCCAACATCTTCGTGGATACAACCATGACGGTGCTGGGCTTGCTAGGCCTGCGCAAACTGTGGAAGCACGACGGCTCGCTAGCAGTCCGTTTCGCGATCGTCCTCGCATTCTATCCGCTGGCCTACTACTTCACGCATCCCGAAACCTACTACTTCCGCCCAGTCGATCCACTAATCGTGGTGCTGGCAGCAGTGGCAATCGCCGCAAGCTCCGCGCACCGTAAACAGAACGGGGCGAACTTTGAAACTTCGAAACCTTGAGACTTTGAAACCTTGTCACTTTGCCACCCTGCCACTTTGCCACCCGTCCCTCCCCAGCGCTACCATCTAACCAGCAATGGCCAATGCCGCGGCCCTAGCCGCTACGACTCAACGCCGCTTCACCATCGGCACCAACGAAGTGCTCAACTTCGCCTACGACGCCTTCTGCAGCAACAAGCTGCAATTTATTCTGACTGCGTTGGCGATGGCAGTCGGAACCGCCTCAGTCATCCTAGTCGTGACGATCGGCCTGACCGGCAAGCAATACATCCTGCGCCAGCTGCAGTCCATCGGCACCAACATGATCTACGCCGACTACCAGGGAGGCGCGCAGCGCATCGACTCCACGCCCGATCCCATGACCGTCGAAGATGTGCAGGCCGTGCGCGAGCACGTTTCGAGCGTGGTCGCCGCCTCGCCGACCGTGACCTTAAACGACCGTATCAGCGTGGGCGGCGGCAAGCAGAGCGACATTCTGGTGATGGGCGTCGCGCCGGAGTATCAGCGCGTGCGAAACCTCAAGATCCTTGCCGGACGCTTCTTCGATCCGGAAGACACCGCCGGCCGCAACAAAGTCGGCGTGATCACCGAGAAGCTGGCCGAGAAGCTCTATAGTTCATCGATCTCTGCTGTGGGGCAGGTCATCAAACTAAGCGGCGGGTTACCGTTCACGATAGTTGGCGTTTTCAAAGAGAGCGTGGACACGTTCGGCCAGTCCGAAATTCAGGACGACACCATGCTCATCCCCTACACGGTCAGCCGGTTTTTTACGCCCACGTCGGCCGTGTATCAAATCTATTTTTCCGTCGCCACCGCACAAGATGTCGAGCCCGCCACGCAGGCCATCAGGCGCGTACTGCAGTCGAGGCATCGTGCCGAGTCGGTCTACAGCGTGCAGAACCTCACGCAATTGCTCAGCGTCGCCGGCAAAATCGCCGACGCCCTCACGGTAATTCTTATGCTGGTCGCGTTCGTCACGCTGCTGGTGAGCGGCATCGGCATCATGAACATCATGCTGGCGACGGTGACCTCACGCATCCGCGAGATCGGAATCCGCAAGGCCATCGGCGCGACCAACCGCGCCATTCGCTTTCAGTTTCTCGCCGAAGCGATTCTGATTTCGGTCAGCGGAGGCATCGTCGGCATCCTCGCCGGCCTGGCGCTGCCTTTCTCGGTGCGCCTGTTCACCGATTATCACTTTCCTATCTCAGGCCTGTCGGCGATCATCGCCATCATCGTCTCTACAATCGTCGGGATCATCTTCGGAACTGTCCCTGCCACCCGCGCCTCGCAGCTTGATCCAGTCGAAAGCCTGCGCTATGAATGAGTTAGCGAAGTTGCTAGAGAAAAATGTTCACAATGTTCCCTGAAGGAACATTTTATGGACGGGATCTTCCATACTTTGGTCTAGGTTCATAAGTTGAGCGCGAAAAGGAAGGTTACGAGGGGCGTGACATGGAGCTATGAGCGTTTCCCATACCATTCTCCGGCGCATCTGTCTTGCCATCGGCACCACCATAATTCTCGCGGTCGTAACCCTATTCTCATTCGAGCTCATCTGCGGAGCGGCCTGGTCGATAGCTCGATGGCTCCATCCTGACCCGCTGCGGCCTGAGGCGAGTTCAGCGTACGGCGGTGCCAACTGGGTAACGGACTTATACCGAGAACAGTCGATGCGGCTGGCAGCGCCTTACATATATGTCCCCTTCACTGTTACGGGCGTCGCGCCTTGGCATGGCAAGTACTTCAACAATGATGAGCATGCCAGTGGTGTCTGGCGCAGGACTACCAATCCCAGCGAACAATGCCAGCGGCAGCAGCCAAGGATAAGTGTGTGGGTTTTTGGGGGCTCGACGATCTACGGTACCGGAGTGCCCGATTCTGCGACGATTCCCTCATACCTGTCGCGCGACCTGAACAGAGACTGGCAAAAGTGCGTGGAGGTTACGAATTTCGGTAACGAGAGTTTCGTAACCAATCAGGAAGTGATGCTTCTCCAGCAGCAACTCAAACACGGCGGAATACCCGATATCGTCATCTTCTATGACGGATTCAACGACTCACACATAGGTATGACAGCAGCCGATCCTTCTGCTACACATTACGGAATTGAAATTATCAAAGCGCGCGTCGAAGGCTCCTTCCGGGGACGGTTCGATTTCGTTCGCCAACTTTACAGTGTGCGTTTGTTAGAAGCTGTGCGGCAACTATCGGTAAGGGCGAGAGCTGCGCCAATTGACGAGAAAATGAGGGCTAGCGCGGCTAGAGTTCTCGACAATTACGAGGCCAACCACCAACTCGCGAACGCCTTGAGGCAGACGTACGGATTCAAATTCTACGGATTCTGGCAGCCCATGCTCTTCTATGGCAATAAGCCGCTGGATTCATTCGAGAAGCAGATTCAGCAGTTAGACAATTCCAACAAACGCCGATTCGATCCAAGGCCTGTAGCAATTGCTTATAAAGAGGCGGACCGGCGTGCTCCAGCCGCGAGCTTTGTCTTCTTGGCAAATCTCTTCGATTCTGTTTCCGAGCCACTTTATATTGACGAAGCGCATCTCGGACCGCGTGGCAATGAATTGGTGGCCGCGGCCATCGCAAAGTGTGTGGAAGATCATCCCGACGGCAACCGCTCTGTCGATAACAACATTACCCGGAAGAGATGAGCAGCACCTATTTCTTCTTTTCGATATAAGGCCCGCCGGGAACGCCCCAGCCCACTGCGGCATTGGCGTGGAAGGCTCGGCGGGAGTCTCGGGAAGCATGCTGGAGTTGATGACCGCCAGGCGCGATCCCCAATCGCGATAAACAGGTAGGGATGCTTCGATTTCGCAATGAGGATCGCATGCGCTCCTCATTTCTGTGCTTGCAAAAGAAACCTTTGGTTTACTCCGATCAAAAAGTGAAGCCGGGCTGGTTGGCCCGGCTCCCGTCCTTCTCACCCGTTCAAATCCGTTTCTGCTCAAAGCCGCGTTGCGGGATCACCAGTCCCGCTCCGCACGCTTACATCACCATTGCCAGGTTCTCCAACTCGTACTGGAGCACTGGAATGGCGCACCCGGCCATCTCGACGCGGCCTGCCGCATCGAGCGCTGCCTTGGGCGACACCCCGTAGCCCCGGCCCATCAGGAAAACCTGAAGCAGTTCGGCCGCCTCATACGAATCGATCATTCCGCCCTGCAGCAGATCGTTTCGCAAAGCTGCCAATTCCGTCACCGTAAAACGGTCCTTATCGTTGCCGCTGGTCACCGCGTTCGTTTTTTCGTTCGTGTTGAACATGGCCGTCATCACCTCCGACTTCGACCTTCCCCACTTGTGCCTATTAGACTCATCGGCAGCTGTGATAGTTGCATGCAATTGAGCTGCCGCAATTGCCCTATCCTCTAATACGTGCCCCAAACCCCTCTAGATTCATATAACCCCTGTGGATATCTAAAGTTGCGCGGGTTCCCTTAGGGCCATTCGGCCCCCCACGAGGGTGCCATTAGTACCTCGCGGTAATTTCAAAGTTGACACATTGTGTCGCTCGCCGCAGCGCTGCGAGTCACCTTACGACCGGTTTGTGGAGGCTGCATGGGGCCAAGTCGGGATCGCAGGGACAGCCGGATCGCGGTTTTTCGCGCGAGAATCCTCCGGAGGGATTGTTATTACGGCGCTCGTTTTACAAAGCCCGTTTCGGAAGGGCGATAGACGGGCCTCGAGATCTCGTCAGCCTCAAACAATTGCCGAGGCGCAAACCCGAAAACGCCCGCCAGCATACTGGAAGGGAATGACCGGACCGTCGCGTTCCAGTTGGTTGCCAGGGAATTGTAGTAACGCTGCGCGCTGGCCAGCACACTCTCCACCAGATCGAGGGATGTCCGCAGCGGCTTGAGTTCTTCGGACCCGTTCAGCTGCGGATTCCGTTCCGCGTCCGCCAGAATGCCCACTAGGGCAGCCGCAAGCTCGCTTTCCACGGCAGCGCAATCCGCGGGCTTCGTGGCCTGCATGGCGCGCGCGCGCAACTCGCCAAGCGCGACCAGCGACTCGTCGGCCTCCGGCGCGCGCTTTCGCACGATCTCAATCAACTCCGGAATCAGCTCATGGCGACGTTTCAGCTGCACAGCGATATCGGACCAGGCTGTGTCGCAGCGCAGCCGCAACTGCGCCAGCCGGTTGTAAGAATTGAGGATCACCACGGCAACGACAACCAGGATGGCGAGAACGATGATGGCCGACATGAGTGGTTTAGACGCTGCTCCCGCACAAGGGCGCAGCGTGACCTTAACACAGCGACAAGCGGCTTTTGTTAAGGCATTGTCGAAAGCCAAACAACCAAAGAGAACCACGGACCGGCGGACGCATTCGTCCGCCGCTGCAGGCTTCTAAGGGCTAAGGACTAAGGACTGAGGTCCGGTCTTACTGCTGGGGCGCGAAATATCCCTTGCGCGCGCGGACTTGCAGGTCTTTCTTGAGAGCGGAAATCTCGATCGAGCGGTAGCGCCCGTCGGCGTCAAAGTCGGCAGGCTTGTAGGAGACCACGTACTGGCTGCGCAACTCGTCTTCAATCGCCGCGAACGAGTGCGTAATGTCCTTCATTTTGAAGGGGAAGAACGCGCGTCCACCGGTCGCTTCCGCGAGTTGCTCGAGCACGCGGTCGCCGCGCATCACCAGCCCGCTGTCGTCGGTCGAGATGGCATAGATGATGACTTCGGAGCGCTGGGCCATTTCGATGGCCTGCGCTTTGGAAACTTCGCTCTGATTGTCTTCGCCGTCGCTGACGATGATGATCGCCTTGCGCACCGGATGCTCCGACCGGTCCTTCAGAAACTTGTCTTTGCAGGCATGGTAGACGGCGTCATACAGCGCCGTGCCGCCGCCATCGTGCAGCTTGTGCACGCTGGTGGAAAGCAATTGCACGTTATCGGTAAAGTCCTGCGCCATCTCGCTGTGGTTGTTGAAGCCGATCAGAAACGCCTTGTCGAAGCCGGCACGCACCGTGTGCTGCAGGAAGTTGGTGGCCGCAGTCTGCTCGAAGTCGAAGCGGCTGTCGACCGAACCGCTCACGTCAATCAGCAATCCCATGTGCAGGGGCAGGTCGGTTTCGCGCTTGAAATTCAGAATCGCCTGCGGCGGCTTGTGATCGTCGAGAATCGAGAAATCTTTTTGCGTCAGGTCGCGTACGAACTTGCCGTGCTTGTCGGTTGCGATGAAAAGCACGTTGACTTCGTTGACCCGCGTGCGGATGGTGAGCACGCTCTGATCGTCGGGACTGGTCGCCGCACCTGCAGGCGCGACAGCGGCCGGTTCGTAGATAGCGGCAGTGCGGGCGCTGGAGACGAACCCAAACTGGCCCAGTTCAGATTGTCCCAGGCAGGAAGCAACCCCGGCAAAGGTTGCCAGGATCCACATCAATATCCCCGAAATTCGCCGCGTGTAGTTCATGCCTGAAAAATACAATTTTTTCACTCTAACTCGCCCCAACCGACTTCTCCAAACTATTTGATGCACGCGGGATGCCGAATACCTCAGCCTCCGGACTACGCCATGTGATTGACTTTAGGGGCGCTCCGCGCAGGTGCCAAGTTACAAAAGGAGCACACGTTTGGTCATGGTAAAGAATCAGTTATTTCTACGACTTGCGGCGTCCATGGCCCGATTCGGGCTGTCCCCCCGTAGCCAGTCGGATTCCGCTGCCAAGATATTGGCCGCGAGCGCCGGAATTTTTCATAAAATCGTGCCAGGGGACTCCATGAGAAAACTCATCCTGCTTGCCTTCACCATCCTGTTTGTATCGGCGTGCTGCTTCGCTGCCGACGACGAACGCGAAGAAGAGCGCGTGAAAGATTCGGGCACCGTGCTGAAAGAGATTTTGAATATTCCGGACAACATTCCGCAGGAGCTGCTCGACAAGGCCGAGTGCATTGTCGTGCTGCCCTCCGTGAAAAAAGGCGCGCTCGGTGTCGGCGGCAGTTACGGGCGTGGCATCATGATCTGCCGCAGCGGCGAGCACTACAAAGGCAAATGGGGCGCGCCCGCGCTCTATGCGCTCGAAGGCGTGAGCATCGGATTTCAGCTGGGTGGCCAGGCGACGGATTTTGTCCTGCTCGTCATGAACCCCAAGGGCGCGGAATCGTTGCTCTATAGCAAAGTAAAACTTGGCGCCGACGCCTCAGCTGCGGCCGGCCCGAAAGGACGCACGGCTGAAGGTGCGACCGACATCGTGATGACTGCCGAGATTCTTTCCTACTCGCGCAACAAGGGATTGTTCGCGGGCATTTCCCTCGAAGGATCGACGCTGCGCTCCGACGGCAGCGCCAACGAAAAACTCTACAAGAAAAAAGTCAGCGCCAAAGAAATCATCCGCCAGGGAAAAGTGGGCGTTCCGGCCTGCGCGCATGAACTGGTAAGTCTGCTTGACCGCAAATCGCCGGTAAATAAGTCGGACCCGAAATCGCTGGAGTAGCTTGTCGCGGGGGAACGATCTGAATTAAACGATCTGTCATTAAACGAGCTGTCGTTAAATGACACTGTCATCCTGAGCGGAGAGTGAACTTCGCGCGCCAAGCGCGAAGCTCACTCGCAGTCGAAGGATCCCTACAAGCTCCATTTCACGTGGGTCCAGCGAGGCGTTCTCTAAGCGTCACACTCACAAGCCGCGCAGAAACGCTAAAATCCCACCATGCCGACAGCCGAACCAATCCGCTGCCCGTGGGCCAAAGGCGAACTCTACATCCGCTATCACGACGAAGAATGGGGCGTCCCAGTCCACGATGACAGAACGCTCTTTGAGTTTCTGATCCTCGAGGGTGCGCAGGCCGGGCTGAGCTGGAGCACAATCCTCAACAAGCGCGAGAACTACCGCAAAGCCTTCGATCAGTTCGATGTGAAGCGAGTCGCGCGCTACGACCGATGCAAGATGCAACAACTGCTGCGCGATCCCGGAATCGTCCGCAACAAATTGAAAATTGCAGCCGCCGTAGAAAATGCCAAGGCCTTCCTGCAAGTGCAGGAAGAATTCGGCAGCTTCGATCGCTACATCTGGCAATTCGTAGGCGGCAAGCCGCGTGTGAATGCGCGCAGGTCGCTCAAAGAAGTTCCGCCGCGCACCGCAGAATCCGACGCCATGAGCAAAGACTTAAAAAAACGCGGCTTCAAGTTTGTAGGATCGACCATCTGCTACGCCTTCATGCAAGCGGTCGGCATGGTAAACGATCACATCGTGAAGTGCATTCGCTACAAGCCGCTGCGATAAGCCAACTCTTTGGCGCAATCAATTGGCAGCCAGGCGTCGCCCACGAGCGCGAACGCGACTGAGCAACAGCCGCGAAGCGGCGAAAGAATGCAGCCCACGGCGTAAGCCGTGGGAAATAAGCGGTAACACAACAAGCCCCGAAGGGGCGAAAGAACGAAACGATAAAATCCGAAAGATATGGTAAGGCGGCGAGGTTAACGCGTCCTGGCGAAAACGCTAGCGGTCAAATAAACCGCAACCAATCCCAACAATAACACTGCACCTTCGACGCGCGTCGACCATACATGCAGCGCGTCAAACTGCACGCGCGCAGGATTATCGAGCGTAACCTTCGCGAAATCTCCTACCTGAGCACGCAACACATCCATGCGCGGAATGATCCAGAACTGCGAGAACAGCGTGAGCGCGAGCATCAGGACAATGAGCACATTGCGCATGGCCAACGGATGCGCAGATCCATCCAGCGTGTGGCTGTAGACCAGCGAGCAGATCAGAAAAATAACACTCGCGAAAATCGCCATCCAATGCAGCTTGCCGAGCGCGCGTCCGACAACGTTGCCGGCAAGATGCGTATCAGCCAGAACCTGAAATGCAGTGGGAGCGAGCACGAAGGCAAAAAAGATCAATCCACCAATCCACACCACAAGCGACAGCAGCATGAGAAAACGCAGGAATGACATGACGGGGGAATTATAAACACGGTTGTCATCCTGAGGCGCGCGTTTTGTGCGCGCCGAAGGACCTATGGAGTTGTTGAAATCGTTGCTGTTGCCGGCGAGTTGCACAGGTCCTTCGCTTCGCAAAAGGCGCTTCGCTCAGGATGACAGCGCTCAGGGAAACTTTGGAGGGAAGATGCTCTAGACCGGAACCGCGACGCTCTCGACAATCTCTTTCAGCACCTGGTCTGACTGCTCGGATTTTTTGAGCGTCGAGGCGTATTGGCCGTTGACCACGACGCGATGAGCGAACACGGGAACGACCAGCGGTTTGAAATCTTCGGGAGTGCAGAAGCTGCGGCCCTCGAGGAAGGCCATCGCTTGCGCGGCGCGGTAAAGGGCTTGCGATCCGCGCGGCGAAACGCCGAGCGATAAAAATTCTGATTCGCGCGTGCGGCGCACGATTTCGAGCGCGTAGCTGAGCAACGAGTCATCCACGCGAATCTGTTTTACGGCGTGCTGCATTTCGAGAACATCGGCTCCGGTGAGAACCGGGCGAACATCTTCGAGCTTCGATGCGCCGGCTTCCGAGCGAAGAATTTCGCGCTCGGCCTGCGCGTCGGGATATCCCATGCGCACGCGCAATAAAAAACGATCGAGTTGCGATTCGGGCAGCGGATACGTTCCGTGATGCTCAACCGGATTCTGAGTGGCGATCACCAAGAATGGCTGCGGCAATTCGTACGAGTGCGCGTCGATGGTGACTTGGCCTTCATTCATGGCCTCGAGCAGCGCAGACTGCGTTTTGGGCGTGGTGCGATTAATTTCGTCGGCGAGTAAGACGTTCGTGAAAACCGGGCCGCGCTTGAATTCGAATTGCTGCTCCATCGCCGAGTAAACGGAGATGCCGAGCACGTCGGAAGGCAGCATGTCGCTGGTGAACTGCACGCGCTGAAACTGGCAGTCAATGGCGCGGGCGAGCGCTTGTCCGAGAGTGGTTTTGCCGACTCCGGGAACGCCTTCGATGAGCAGATGCCCGCGGGCGAAAATCGAGACCAGCGCGAGGCGAACGACGTCGTCTTTGCCGCGAATGACGCGGCGCAGCGCTTTTTCAAGATCAGCGGCTTTGTGGGAGACAGCGATGGCGGACTCGGGCGACATTTTGTCGATTTTACTATTTGCGGTGGGGGACTAAGAGTTACGGATGTCACAAGCGAGCAATGAGCGATGAGTTGTGAGCGATGAGCGAACTCATTGCGCATCGCTCACTGCTCATCGCTGTTTATTGTTGAAACTCCGCTGGTCGTCCCGTGAGGCGCTCGATGCGCTTGGCAATCGGTGGGTGCGTGGAAAAAAGATTCGCGAAGGTTCCGGCGCTCACGCCTAAGAACGGTTGAATGATGAATAGATGCGCTGTTGATGGGCTGGCTTGCAGCGGCATGCGGCGCGCGTAGGCGTCGATTTTTTGCAGGGCGCTGGCTAGCGCGTAGGGATTGCCGGTGTAGTGTGCGCCGCTGGCATCCGCTTGATATTCGCGCGCGCGCGAGACGGCCAGCTGAATCAGCGTTGCGGCGATGGGTGCGACGATCAGCATGAACAGGGCGGTGAGGCCTCCTCCGCCGCGGCGGTCTCGATCGCCGCCGTAGCCGCCGAACATCATGGCCCAGCGTCCCATGCTGGCTAGCATGGTGATCGCGCCCGCGATTGTGGCTGCTACGGAGCTGATGAGGATGTCGCGGTTGTTTACGTGGCCTAGTTCGTGGGCGAGAACGCCTTCTAGTTCTTCGTCAGTGAGCAGACCCAGAATACCGTGCGTTACTGCGACCGACGCGTGTTGGGGATTACGTCCGGTGGCGAATGCGTTGGGCGAGTCGGTTGGGATGACGTACATCTTCGGCATCGGGATGCCGATCTTTTGCGTGAGGCGCTCGACTGTTGCGTAGGCGCGCGGGAGCTGCTCGCGCGTTACTGGCTGCGCGCGATAGGTCGCTAGCGCGATCTTGTCGGAGAAGAAATAAGCGGCGAAATTCATCACCGCGGCGAAGACGAGGGCGAGCAACATTCCATTCTGGCCGCCGAAGGCGCGCCCGATCATCATGAGCAGCAGCGTCATCGCGGTCAGCAGGAATACGGTCTTGAACATATTTCCCATAGTTTTGGTGGAGCTATCTCATTGGATGTTACGCGACGGGGCGAGATGCATGGGTGCGGTTTTGGGAAAAAGGGGTTTATTGAGTAGTACTCCCCCCTCCCCCTCGATCTATTGGAATCAGCGGGTTAGCGCCAAAATGCGGTTTGATCTGTTGGAATCAGAGGGATAGGGGCAAAATCTTGTGTTGTAAGGACTTAGGTGGGTTTGGCGGCTGGGGCTCACTGTGGGGCTGCACTTTTTTTTGAGACCGAATGTTCCGCGCCATGCCGGGACGAAGTAAGATGTATAGGTGTTTATCTGCTTGAGTGTATAGGTGGCCAATGGAAGAAGCCGTACGGTGGAACATAAAGGTTTCAAGAGAAACGGACCTTGCTCTGCGGACGTTCTTGGGAGCGCGAGGAATGAAGAAGGGCGACTTGTCGAAATTCATCGAAGAGGCGGTGCGTCGGCAGGTTATGCATCGCACGGTTCGCGATATTAAGGCGCGGAATGTAGGAGCAGATTCGGCTGAGATTCAGCGGATCGTCGATGAAGCGGCGGGGCAGGTGCGCGCCGAGCGCCGAACGCAAGGCCGATCCGGCAAAAAGTGATGCGGGTTGTTCTCGATACGAATATTCTCGTTTCTGCATTGATATCGCCCTCGGGCTATCCCGCCGCTATCTACGATGCCTGGGAAGATGGAAAATTCACTCTTCTTACGTGCGCAGAGCATCTCGAAGAGGTTGGAGCAACGCTGCGAAAACCGCGCGTGGCAAGGTTGATAAAACCGCATCACGCCGGCCGCCTGGTGAACCAGATCAGAGAACTTGCGGAAGAGATTGGACCGCTGCCACGCGTGAGGCGATCTCCTGATGCTAGGATGATTTCTTGTTGGCGATGGCTGAGGCAGGGAGCGCGGACTGTCTTGTCACTGGCGACAAGAGCGGCTTGTTATCGCTTGGCCGGCATGGGGCGACGAGGATTCTTTCTGCAAGGAACTTCGCGGTGTTGTTTGAGTGAGGCACGCTCCCAAAGCGCTGCGGCCCGATACTTCCGGGCCGCCTATGTTCCGAAGGATGACGCTGGACGCGGCCCTGAAGGGCCGCTCTTCCACGAAGCGCTCGCGGTGGCACGTTGTCGCCCGGTTATCGCGAAGAGGGTGCCTTCGGCGGCCCGTGCTGAATGTTTAGATTGCAGGGATCCTTCGACTGCGGTTTTGCTCCGGCTTTGCCGGAGCAAAATCCTCGCTCAGGATGACATTTTTCGCGGGACTGACCTGTCGCAGCTTTGCCGGAAAAATTCTTGCCAGTAGCCTTGTCAGGTTTGTTTGGCGGCTTCTCGCTTTAAGGCGCGCTGCAGGGTTTGGTCTAGGGCGGCTTTGGCTTTTTCGTATTCTTGTTGGGTGATCTCGCCTTGCTTGTGTTCGATTTCCAGCTGGAAGAGTTCTTCTTTCAGGCCTTCGAGCAGCATGGAGGAAGTGCCGCGCGCGGGTCCGGACGGTGCGTGCATATCTTCCGAACTGGACGTCGCTGCCGAAACTGCCGGGCTGCGCCCGGTGGACAGCCGGGGGCGGCTGTCCCTACCTGAGTCGGTTTCAACTTCGAAGTTTTCGTCTTCGTCGACTAGTTCGATGGCGCGGGGCTTGCCTATTGGGCGGCCGGCGCGGGTGGCGGCTTGCTGGCGGGAGGCGATGATGATGCCGCCGATGGCGAGCGCGGCTACGATGCCGCCCATAATCCACCATTGATATTTCTGCATGGGAGGCGGCGCGTCGATTGGGGGGCCTAGGCCTCCGCCGGGGCGGTTTTCATTTTGAGCGCTCCCGCCTTCGCCGGGCTGGCCGGCGTTTTGATTACGGGCTTGCAGCGTGCCTTCTCCGGTGATTTTGAAGGCGAGCGTTTGTCTGGACGCGGGGCTCGACGCGACCTGCACGTTGGCGTCGGGCTGCTGCGGATCGCTCATCGGCTGGTAGTTCGTGCCGGGAGCGGCGGCGAACTGGATCGACTTGGGCATGATGGCGACGAAATGCTGCAGCGGATAAATGCTTTTGGGATCGATGTTGGCGCTGCCGGTGTAGGGAAGCTGATAGGCGACCTGGAACTGCGTGGTGCCGGGACGCAGAGGGAAAACGAACGCGTAACGCGTTTTTTTGTCGTCGACGGGGACGGGCGCGGAGTTGACGGGCTGGCCGCCGGCGGTCATGGCGGAGCCTTCGATGACTTGCGCGCCTTCGGGCACATTGAACTCGAGGTTGCGTTCGTTCATCTGCGTGCGCGGCGGCTTGGAGGTGTTTTCGACGGCGAAGGCGCGCATGACTTCGAGCTGACCTTGCTCGACCTGCAGGCGCATGATGTCGGCGACTACGGCGATGCCGTCGAGTTTTTTGGCGGCGTCGTAGACTTCGATCTCGACCGAGGTGGTTCCGGGAGGCGCCATGCGGTGATAAGTAACGCCTTCGTGGACGACGCGGACTAAGTGCGGGCCTTGCGTGTTGTCGAGCTTGAGAGAGAAGTTGCCCTTGGCGTCGGACTTGGTGCGGCCTGCTTCTTCCATGCCCTGGCCCAGGCTGAGGAGGATTACGTCGTCTCCGGCGGAGGGTTTGTTGGTGGTGGAGTTTTTTACGGTGCCGGTTAAGGATTGGGCGGAGGAGAGGGTGGAGAGGAGGAGCAGGATTGCTAGCGCAAATATCGCTTGCAGGTTACAGCGTCGAGAGCTGGTTGTGACGGGTTGGTGTTGCTTCGAGAACGCCTCGCGGGGCCATGTTGGATTTCCGGCGGACGCGGGGTCCTTCGACTGCGCATCGCGTTCGCTTTGCGAACGTGATGCTCCGCTCAGGATGACAGGGTTTTTGGTGTTCATTTTGTTTTCTTTGTTGTGGAGGCGGCTTTGGCTTCTAGGCGCTCGATTTCGGCTAGGAGCGTGGCGGCTTCGTCTTGTAGCGACGATTTCAACGACTGGTAGTCGGCATCGGGGACTTTGCCGGCTTTGTATTCGAAGTTGAGGTCGCGCAGATTTTCGTAGACGACGTCTTTGCGTTCCCGGAGGTAGGCGGCGCGCGTTTTCACGGGGCCGAGGTAGAGCTTGCCTGGGAGATAGAAAACATAGAACAGAGACGCTAGCAAAACGACGGTGCAAACGACGGCCTGGAAGATGGCGCTGTCGAGGATCATAGTTCGGTCTCCTTGTCGGCCTGGTCGCGGAATTTTTCGAGTTCGGCGCCGCGCACGGGGCGAAGGCCATCGGCTAGAGCGGGGGCTGGACGATTTTTCCAGGCGCGCACTACGAAGATGACTAGGCCGAATCCGGCGATGAAGACGACGATGGGCATGATCCAGGCGGTGCGGTCGAAGCCGGCGGTGGTGGGCGCGGCTAGGACTGTTGGCCCGTATTTTTGGACGAAGGCTTGTTCGACGAGACTGTCGCTGTCGCCGCGGCTGACGGCGGCCATGAGTTCGTTGCGCATGCCGTCGGAGTCGGGGCAGCCGACGTGATTGCACTCGAGGAGGATTTGTCCGCAGCTGCAGATGCACATGAGCTGGTGGCCGATGGAGTTGAAGCGGGAGGTGGGGTCTCCGGCACCGAGCAAGGTGACAAGCGTTACGCAGACGAGTAGGCAGTGGATGGCGCGGCGGGCGGGTTGGGGTCTCGGATCCATCTGTTGAGGTTCGTATTCGCGAATCGTGTCGCGCACGAACCTTTTTGAGCTAGTTGTCTTTCGCCCCTTTGGGGCTGGTTTCTCTTCTCTCAGTTTCCCACGGCTTGCGCCGTGGGCTGCAATCTTTCGCCGCTTCGCGGCTTTGGCGGGCGAATGCGTCCGCCGCTCCACGATCAATCTCCCGTGGCTACTGGGGCGGCCTGGTGAAGCAATTCTGTTTTGCGCACTGGGACGGTTACTGGCGCTGGGGCTGGTTCTACCAGCGCTAGCGCTGTGCCGAGGACCATGACCCAGGCGCCGATCCAGATCCAGATCACCATGGGATTTACGTGCGCCTTGATGATGGGCTGGCCCTTTTCGCTTTGGCCTTCGTAGACCAGGTACAGATCCTCTTTGAAATTTGACCGGATGTCGGGCTTGGTGGACGGTTGCTGGCTGGCCTTGTAGACCAGGCGGATCGGCGTCATGGTGCCGATCTGGCGGCCGTTCTGGTTGACGTCGACGATGGCCCACTGGCTGAACTCGTTGGCGTTCTCGTCTTCGGTGTACGAGCGGCAGACGAGTTCATAGTTGCCGATCTGCATCTTGTCGCCGAAGCCCATCTCGGCTTCTTTTTCCTGATTGAGGGCTGCGCCGGAGAATCCGATCATGGCGAGCACTACGCCGAAGTGGACGATGTATCCGCCGTAGCGGCGCGTGTTGCGATGGGTGAGCTGCACCATGGAGGCGAACATGCCCTGTCCGGTTTTGTCGGAGATGACGCGGCCGCCGCGGTAGAACTCGGAGGCGACGGTGAAGGTGACGAGCGCGGAGAGGAAGATGGTCATCAGCGAGTAGAGCAGGCTGATGTCAGTCCAGGGCTTGAGGCCGAAGATTGATCCCCAGGATGCGGGTGTGAACATTACGAAAAGCGCGACGGCTAGCGCGCCCAGCGTGGGCCACAGGAAGTTGCGCTTCAGGCTTTCGAGTGAAGTTTTGCGCCAGGCTAGCAGCGGGCCGACTGCGGTGAGCAGGATCAGTATGAGCGCGACTGGAATCGCGACGCGATTGTAGAAAGGAGCGCCTACGGTGACTTTGTTGCCTTGTACGAGTTCGGAAATTTTCGGGAACCACGTGCCCCAGAGAACGTCGAGCGTGAGCAGAAGGAAGAGAAGATTGTTGAAGAGGAAACTGGATTCGCGGGAGACCAGCGATTCGAGCTGGTTTTCGCTGCGCAGGTGCTCGCGATTTTTCACGAAGAAGTAAACGAACACGGCGAAGCTGATGCCGAGGAACCAGGCGAACCAGCTTCCGATTGACGACTGCGCGAAGGCGTGTACCGAGGCGATGATGCCGCTGCGCGTGAGGAAGGTGCCGAGGATCGCGAGCCAGAAGCAAGCGAAGACCAGCCACATGTTCCAAACTTTCAGCATGCCGCGTTTTTCCTGCATCATGACTGAGTGCAGGAACGCGGTGCCGACCAGCCACGGCATCAGCGAGGCGTTCTCAACCGGATCCCATCCCCAGTAGCCGCCCCAGCCGAGCACGGAATAGGCCCAATGCGAGCCGAGAAAAATGCCGCAGGTGAGAAAGCCCCAGGTGACCATGGTCCAGCGGCGGGTGATGTGAATCCATTTCTCGCCGGGATACTTCATGATCAGCGCGCCCAGCGCGAAGGCGAAGGGCACGGTGAAGCCGACGTAGCCGAGATAGAGCATCGGGGGATGGATGACCATCTCAGGATATTGCAGAAGTGGATTGAGGCCGCTGCCATCGGGGCGCAGCGGACCTTCGAGCAGGCCGAAGGGATTGGCTGCGATGTTGACGATGGCTAAAAAGAAAACCTGGACTCCGGCTAGAACTACCGAGGCATAGGCGAACAGGCGCGAGTCGGTTTTGTAGCGGAGGCGGAGAACGAATCCGTAGCCGGAGAGCAGGAGCGACCAGAAGAGCAGGGAACCTTCCTGGCCGGACCACAGCGTGGCGAACTTGTAGGGTGCGGGAAGGTCGCGATTGCTGTGATGAAAGATGTAGGCGATGGTGAAGTCGTCGCGGAAGGCGGAGACGACGAGAACGACCGCGGCGAGCGCGACTGCGCCGAAGGCGACGATGCCGGCGCGGCGGGCAGTTTCACCGAGGCGCTCGGAGCCGTAACCTTCATTGAGCAGGGCAAGAATGCCAGCGCCGAAACAATAAATGCTGAGCGCAAAGGCCAGGATCAGTGCGAACTGTCCGATGGTCGCCATGTGGGGGGAAACTCGATTGGTATTTTTTCAGAAACGCGACTTGCAGGCAACCGGTACGGACCAGAAGTAAGGTGTCGTTAGGACGATGCTGGAAGTACAGAGGGGAGTGAAGCAGGAAGCACAGCGGCAAGCGGCAAGCGGTAAACGTGTACTAGAGCGAAGAAGGGCAGGCCGTCGCCGTAGGGGCGGCCGGCGCGCGGCCGCCAATTCCGAAAACGGCGATGTGCTTAGGCGCTGTGCTGAGCGCTCATCTGATGGTAGCGCTGGCGCACTTCGTGCTCGGCAGCCAGCCAGTCTTCTGTTTCGTGGCCGGGGCTGAATCCGCGGCGCTCGGAGTAAAGATAAGCGAGGCGGCGAATCTCGTCCTCGACATTGATGGGGACGAGGTTGGGCCGCGCCTCGCTGCGGACGATCTCGGGCTTGCGCGTTGCCTTGCGGACTTCGGGCGTGCCATCGCTGGCGGCGATGACGCCTGCGGTTGTGCTGGGTGCGGATGTAGGATTCGCGGTGGCGGTGGATGCTGCCAGCGATCCCGCGCCGGTGGTCTTTTTGGGTGCTTTGGGTTTGGGCATAATCGGATACTCCTTACAGACTCCTAAGTGTAGAAATGATTGGATTTGTTGATGAATGAAATACACTTTGACCTGCTGACTTCATGGATACTTTATGGGTACTCCCAACGATAGGGTAAGTAATTTCAGTATAGGCGCTGACGGGCTGTGAATGCGAGAGAGTTCGATAAAAAGTCGATAAAAAAATGTGATGGGAGGGAACGGAATTCCCGGGCGGTTGTTCCTGGATTTGTCTTCTCCGTGTTCAGTGGGTAGGCCGCGAGGCTCTCGGGGAGGCGGCGCGACGCGTGAACGTGTTCACCTGAGGCGGTTGCTCGGCGGCAACTCTCCTATACGCGCGCTTTGCTATAATCGAAGCTCACGTTCGCGGCGCTAATCGTCTTTCGTTTTTGTCTTTGTCTTGGGGCGCGCGGCCCTGTCATCTAACGGTTAGGATACTGCCCTCTCAAGGCAGGTATACGGGTTCGATTCCCGTCAGGGCTACCAAATTTCGACACGTTAATTCTGGACGAGGTCCAAGCCTCTCTTCGAGAAGCATTTCATGAAGCAGTGACGGCTGGTGCACTGCGCTGCTTGCTCTTAGCTCGAGAAGCGCCTTGGCACCTCGAATGCGGCCAGAATTACGTTCGCTGCCATTTTGCCCGTGAGCATTTTAATTCCGCCGGGCCCTTGTCCTTCTTGCCATTTTCCAGCACTATGAGCCCGATCGAGCCATTCCAGCCCCGCCGAGACAGCCTCACCGGCGAATGGGAAAGACAGTCTCTGGCTCGAGCCCAGCGCGGCCTGCGAATTCGCCAGCACACATAGGCGGCGATTGCAAAGGCAGCAAATCCTAGGGGCATTCCGGTCCAAAAAGCTAACCTGGGACACACAAACGCAGCAAAGAGCGGGTCACCATCCCGAATTTCTGAATGACAAGGCGGGATGGAGGGCGTCTTGTCCCGTAGCAATGGGACAGTTTGTCGCAGGGTTCTGATTTCAGGTGTCACAAAGTACGACTTTTCAGTCACTTACGGCGCTCGGTTGTGGCATTCAGTTTGCAACCTCCTTACGCGGGGGAAATTGTGGGAAAGACCGGACACATTCTGCTATTGCTCCTCGGCGTTTCGTTCACGGCACAGGCTCAAAACCACAAAATCTCTGCTGACCTTCCGACCTCGACGAGTAAGGAGGTCGATGTCATCGTGCAATTCAAGCACATCCCGAATGCCTGGCATGCTGCCAAGATCACAGTGCACGGCGGAATTCTCAAGTCGGACCTTTCGCTGGTGAACGCGTTTCACGCATCTGTTCCGGCGAACCAGATCGGCGATTTGGCCAGCGACCCTGAAGTGGCCCACATCTCTCCAGACCGTGAACTATCGAACCTGGGATCGACGACGATCTCGTTCGATGTGCCTGCGCCTGCGATTAATGCATCCTCTGCGTGGAATGCCGGATTTGTGGGAACGGGAATTGGCGTGGCAGTGATCGACAGCGGGACGCAGGACACCGCTGATCTGCAAAATGCAGCTGGCAAGAATCGCGTCGTATTCCAGCAAAGCTATATCAGCGGGAATACGTCGACCACCGATAAATATGGCCACGGCGTGCATGTCGCAGGTTTGATCGCCGGCGATGGAGACAAGTCCGCTGGTCAGTATCAGGGTGTCGCACCGGGAGCGACTGTGCTGAACTTCCGCGTCCTCGACGATCAGGGAGCAGGAAAGGACAGTTACGTTATCAGCGCGATCCAGGCAGCCATCGCTCTGAAGAAAACGTACAACATTCGAGTCATCAATCTTTCACTTGGGCGCCCCGTGTATGAAAGTTACACGGTGGACCCGCTCTGCCAGGCAGTGGAGCAGGCGTGGATGGCAGGCATTGTTGTGGTCGTGGCTGCCGGCAACGATGGGCGTGACAACTCGGCCGGCACAAACGGTTACGGCACCATCATGGCTCCAGGAAATGATCCTTATGTCATTACCGTTGGAGCGATGAAGCAAATGGGAACCGCGAGCCGCGGGGATGACCTCATCGCGAGCTACAGTTCAAAAGGGCCTACCGCGCTGGATCACATCGTCAAGCCCGACATCGTCGCTCCGGGGAACCACGTGATTTCGCTGGCCGGAAAGTCAACCACACAGCTTATACACTCGTTTCCGCAGAATCAGGTGACCACTGACTACTTTGTTCTGAGTGGGACCAGCATGGCGACTGGCGTAGTCAGTGGAGCGGTCGCTGACTTACTCCAGGCGACACCGTCGCTCACACCCGACCAGGTGAAAGCGATCCTGATGAGGAGCGCGTCGAAGACATTCCCTTCGTATAGCACGACCTTCGACCCGACTACCGGAATCACGTATGTGAGCCAGTACGACGTCTTTACTGTCGGCGCTGGATATCTTGATTTGTTGGCTGCACTCGGACTGGCCGCCACTCCCCCACCGGCAAATTTAAGCATGCTCTCACCCACTGCGGTTTTCGATGCTAACTCTGGAGAAGTTTTTTATCAGAAAAATGCCAACACGCTTTGGGGCAGTAATGCATTGTGGGGCAGCAACGCGCTCTGGGGATCGAGCGTTTTCAATGGTTCTCAGTCTTCCATCGGAGCGCGCAATGCTCTCTGGGGCAGCAACGCGTTGTGGGGTAGCAACGCACTCTGGGGGAGCACAACCACCACAGGGTTCAACGCGCTATGGGGCAGTAATGCTCTGTGGGGATCGTCCACAAGTGACGCTACTGAATCCTTGAGCATCGACATTAACGGAGAGAACTAAGTTAGGGCCATTTTCGGGTTGGCGGAAAGTCCCCATTTCACTCATCCACCCGCAGTCGACCTTGGGGAGATGAATGTCTTCGCCTGATTTCACCACTGCGAGCGCGAGAATTGAGACATTACTCGTAGCGCAGGACTACGGCAGGGTCGGTCTTGACCGCGCGGAGCGCTGGAACGTAACAAGCCAGCGTCGCAGCCGAGATCACAATCCCAAACACGGCAACGAAGGTCAGCGGATCGAATGGGCTGATGCCGAATACGAAGTCCTGCAGAAGCCTGCCCGCCGTGAGAGCCCCAAGCAGTCCCGCCGCGAGGCCGAGCCCGACGGGCCGTAGTCCCTGGCCCATGATCATCGCCAGCAACTGGGCACGCGGCGCACCGAGTGCCGTCCTAATGCCAAATTCGCGCCGCCGCTGTTCCACGGAATAGGCAAGGACTCCGAAGATCGCGATGGATGCCAGCAGCAAGGCCGACACGGCAAATGACCACGTCAACAATGTTTGGAAGCGGCGATCCTGCAAACTTTTTCCAACTACGTCCGACATAGGACGAAGTGCGACGATAGGCACGGTCGGATCGGCGGCATGGATCAGGTTGCGAACTGTGGGTGCGATCGCGGCTGGATCTCCGATAGTTTGGACGACAATGGAGGCGAAGCCGGGGGCACCGGGCGGGGACTGTGCCCAAGAGTCGGCGACGTAGATGATGTACAGAGGTGGCTGATCCAGATAGGTGCGAATGTCGCCCGCGACTCCAATGACTTCACTCTGTCCCAGCGGTCCCCACTCGGCGAGGCATTGTTGGCCGATGGGATTTTGATCGTGCCACAAGCGCCGCGCCAGGCTCCGCGACAGGATCACTCTTCTTTGACCGCGATCATGCTGGTCAAAGGCACGTCCGGCCAGGATGGGAATACTCATTGTGCGGAAATAGTCCTCGCTGACCGCACGGTAATTCGCCATTGGAGCTTGGTCCTCCGGAAGCTGATTTCCCGGCAGGTTCACGCCGCTGACCGAGCCTTCACCTTCGAGCGGCAGCATGTGCGTCCAACCGACTGATTTCACGCCAGGAATGGCGCGGATTCCATCGAGCACGCCGCGGTAGAAATCTTCACGCTTGATGTTCTCGGCATACGCTACCGGAGGAAGGTCAACGTTCGCGGCGAGAACATTCGAGACATTAAAGCCGGGATCGAGATTGGTCAGACGCTGCCAGCTGCGGCCGAGCAGACCAGCCACGATCAGCAGAACCGTACACAGGCCAACCTCGGTACCCACCAGTGCCGCGCGCAATTTGCGCGTCCGGCGATTTTCGGATACGCTCCTTCCCCCGGAGTTCGTCACTTCGTGCCAGTCGGCACGGGATGCAAGCCATGCGGGCAACATTCCAAACAGCGTGGCCGTGCCTACCGTCGCGAGGACCACGAAGAGGAACGCCCGCGCATCCAGCCGGAGTTCTGCCAGGCGAGGAATTCCCGCCGGTCCGACGCGCACGAGCCAAAGCACTCCGATTTCGGCAAACAGATAGCCCAGGGCCCCGCCGATTATTGCGAGCACCAGGCTCTCGGTCAGCATCTGGTGAAACAGGCGTCGTTCACTTGCGCCCAGGGCTTTCCGCACGCCCGCTTCGCGCAGCCGGCCGGGTAGCCGCGCAAACATCAGGTTCGTCAGGTTGACGCAGATCATGAGCAGCACGGCCCCGACGGCCGCGAGCAACAGGATCAATCCGCGCCGCGACGATGCGACCACTTGCGATTCCAGCGAAGCAATTTCCGCTCGCAGGTCAAGGTCCGCGTGAGCTTCTTTTGCGATTCGCGCCTGGATGACGTTCAGCTCAGCAATCGCCTGGGCGGGGGACACGTCGTTTTTGAGCCGACCGATCGCTGTAAAGTCGAATTCACCGATCAGGTCTTTCTCGTAATATTTCGGTCCGTTTAGAGGGACCAGGAACTGGGAATCACTGGAGAGCCCATTCACCGCTCCCGGCATTTGAAACGATGGAGCGAGAACTCCTACCACTGTATAAGGATGCTCGTCGAGCATTACGGAGCGGCCGATGATCGCAGGGTCAGCGTCGAAGCGCGTACGCCAGAACGAATTTGTCAGGATCACTGCGTATCCATAACCCGGCTCATCTTCTTTTGGAATGAACAGACGTCCGAGCGCAGGATGCACGCCCAGCAACTGCAGGAGGTTCGCAGAGGCGCGCGTACCTCGCGCTTGCTCCGTCTCGCCGGCGCCGGCAAGAATCATCGTCGTGGATTCCAGGATGGCGATGTCGTCGAATGATTGAGATTCTCTCCGCCAGATTTGAAAGTCCGGCAGATTGGCAGCGAGCACGGGAGCTGAGTTGGCCCACTGCGGAATGATTTCGTGGATCACATAGAGTTGCTTTGAGTCTTCGAAGTTGAGCGGCTTGAGCAGGACGCTATTGACGAGTGAGAAGATTGCGGTGTTGGCGCCGATGCCGACTGCCAGGGTCAAAACAACGACAGCGGTAAATCCGGGCGACTTCCGCAGCAGGCGAACGGCATATCGAAGGTCGTAGGCGAGAGCTTGCATGCACGCCTCCCGGTTTATTTCAGCACCTGCTCAGCCAAGCCGGCATCTTGTAAGTGATTGCACCGACAAGGCAAGAGCTGAGTGTACGGAAAATCATCTGTCCGATCGCGCGAGACGGCGTCCGGAAGCGGACATTCGATTGTGGTTCGCGACGGCCATCGACACGCAGAATCCAACAGCAACCAGTCAGCCGAGCTTGTCGCTAGGTCATTCGGCACGCATTCTGATGCGACGGTTCTAAACTCGAATGTGAGTCCAATCACTAATGATTGGCGCGATATTCGCATCTCGTCCGTGAAACCAATTGTTGATGATCGCAATCACTGCGACAATCGCCGCTACAGGCCATAGTCAGAGCAGTTGAGTCCCAAAGCGGAGGTCTCTATGCTGATCCGATTTGCGTCGGGATCGGTGGTGGCGTGTATTGCAACCGCCATCGCGAGTCTTGTCATGCTGATTTTCTTTGGCCTGAATCCGCAGCGCTTTGCGTTGATTCTTGCCATTTGGTGCGCGGTGCCGTGTGTCTGGGGACTGTGGGCGATGCTTTCTCCCAGGGAGTGGGTGCCACGACGACTGCCCATCTGGGGAATGATTCTCGGCATCGTCGCGGGCCTGATGGCAACATTCGTTCTCAACGTACCTTGGCGTGTCCTGGGAGTGATGTTGCCAAACCCCAGTAAGGTGCTGGTGGTTTTGCTGGCGGGAGTCTTTTATTACGGGCTCTGGGTCATTGTGAGTATTGTCTACAAGCACCTGTTTGGGGGCGGTTCTGCGTCGTTAAGGGCGTAGGCGAGAAATTATCGACGCTACAAGATTCATGTATCCCCAGCGTCTGGTCAGCGTCTCAACGTTTGATTTTGATGTCTTTCTGGAGCGTGAATGTCGCTTCGGAGGTCGAACCCGGCTCGATCGTGATGCGGTCCGTCTTCAGTTTGCAGGACACGCCGTTAATGGTGACGTCGATCAATTCCATCGTTCCGACCGACTCTTGAATTGTGACTTTCGATAAGGCTGGAATCGCCACCGTCGAGCCAACTTGCACGATGTTGACCACCTTGGCCGAGCGCGTGCGCAATGCAAGATTGCGTGGCGGATTTTCTTCGGAAACGTCGACTGTAATCTTCGTATCGGCAGGCACGATAAGGATTTCAGCGGGATCCTGTTTGGGCCGGTCCCCTGTCTTCGACCCCGCTTGCTGCGGTTGCCCCGTCGACATCGCGGCGGAAAAAATCAGAATTGCCAGTGCAAACACAGCAGAGAATCTTGCCATGAGCACATTCTAGCCGAGGCCCTGCATTCTCAGTGATAATAATCACTGCGACGGGCAGGCCGCTTTCGCAGAGGATGTAACATTCCCATTGTCCTCATTGCCGATTCTGTGATTCCCGTCATAGAGCCTTGCGTCGATCGAGGCCTAACATCTCAGACAACATGAAAGCCGCCGTTTATACGAAAGGAAAGTCGGGAAAGGTTCTGGAGATACGGGACCTTGAACAACCTGTCCCGAAGGACAACGAGGTTGTATTGCGGGTTCGCGCTGCGTCGGTCAATCCGCTGGACTGGCGCATGAAAATGGAACGGCCCGGAGTGGATGTTGCCGGCGAGATTGTTGCGGTCGGCCGCATGGTGGAGCAGTTCAAGCTGGGCGAGACTGTGTTCGGCGCCGGTAGGGGCGCCTTTGCCGAATACGTTTGCGCGGCCGAAAACAAGTTAGCCTTGAAACCGGAAGGTGTAGCCTTCGAGCAAGCGGCCGCGGTGCCGATCGCGGGGCTTACGGCTCTGCAGGCGCTTCGCGACCATGGGCACCTTCAGCCGGGACAAAAGGTGTTGATTAACGGCGCGGCGGGAGGAATTGGCACGTTCGCCGTTCAGATCGCGAAGTCATTTGGGGCGAATGTGACCGGCGTTTGCAGCACGAAGAATGTTGACCTGGTACGCTCGCTCGGCGCCGAAAGGGTCATCGACTATACGCGGGAGGACTTCACGCAGGACAGCGGGCGCTACGACCTGTTGCTCGACAATGTAGGGAACCGCCCGTTGCTCGCGATGAGGCGCGTGCTGAGTCCGAATGGCAGGTGCGTCATGACCGGAGCTCCCAAGCAAACGTGGAAGGCAATTACCCGGCTGCTGAAAGCGTACGCATGGCCGCCTTTCTTGCGGCAAAAGTTCCGATTTTTCATCGCGAACATCAATCGCGACGACCTGACGACTTTGGGCGAACTGATCACGGCGGGAAAAATGACTTCTGTGATCGACCGACGTTATCCACTAATGCAAACGGGCGACGCCCTGGCGTACGTCGAGGAAGGCCACGCGCGTGCGAAAGTAATCATCTCGGTGCAATAGCTGCAAGACGCCAGCCCGTCGTTGTTTTCCAAAGCGGTTCCTGACCTGTGCGCCGGGTCACTGCAGGCGTCAGCTCTCGGATGGTAAGCTCCGTCGCCGTAGAGACGCCGGGATCCGACTCGGTCCCTTCCTTTTCCAGTCCTCTCTCGGCGCTTTGTCGATTCCCCTTGGAGGTGGTTATGACCCACAAGTGCCAGGGGACCTTGCTCGGAGTTTTGATTTTGATCTTCTTGTTGGCGGCGTTTGCTTCTGCCACAGATGTCAAGGTCGACTGCACGGGCACCGACCCCAATGCGTTCCACTCGATCAACGACGCTCTGAACACTCTCGATATGGTCGGACCTCACACGGTTACCATCAACGGAAACTGCCACGAGAATGTAGGTTTTGGGCAGCGAAACTGGATCACATTTCAGGCAGTGCCGGGCCGCTATGCCACCATTACCAATGCGGCTAATCCGGCGCTCATCACTTTTATCGTGTCCAGTTCGCACGATATCGTGTTCGACCACATCATCTTCGAAGGCGGCTCAGCCGGAGTCTATGTTTCGTCGAACTCCGGACCGATTCACTTCTTGAACTGCACCATCCAGGACAGCCTTGGGGATGGGCTTGACATCGATATGCAGTCGAGCGTGCACTTCGAAAATACCAGCATCAAGAACAACGCATTCAACGGAATCTCTATCTCCAATCAATCTCAACTGCTGTTAGGAACCTATCCCACGCAGCGGATTCGCATCAGCGGCAACGGCGGCGATGGCCTGGCGATTGATGGTTCGAACGTGCAACTGAACTACGGCATCTTGACGGTAGATAGCAACAAAGGCGCCGGCATCAGCATGGCCGGCGGACGGCTGCAGTTCTATGGCTCGGGTACTGCAGTCCCGGCTTTGATCCAGAACAACAACAACGGAATCACGCTCAACACCGGCGCTTCTGCGACTCTGTGGGGCGGATTCCGCATTCACAACAACGGAGGCTATGGCATCGCTATCAACAACAGCTCCTCCCTTACTGCCTGGGAGGTAGACGACGCCAACGGCAACAAGTATGTGACGGCGATCGACGGTCATTCAACGGCTGGCATCGGCCTGAGCGCATCTTCCTCCGCCGAGTTAATCGGAGCGCACTCCATCTTTAACAATGGCAGCGCGAGCGCCGACCCGGGTGCTCGTGGAGGCATTTCGATGGCCGGTTCGTCGTTAACGATCGGATGGAACACCGCGATACGCAACAATATCGGCCCCGGCCTCCGCTTGGGCGCCAAGAGCGATGTGATCATGTTCGATATGACCATCTCGGGCAACAGCGAAGAGGCTGTGCGCGAGACCAACCTTAGCTCCGGCGGATACTACAATCCGCTGACGTTCTACGGCAATGGAGGGAAGTCGCTCTACTGCGACAAGTTCTCCGTAGCCTATGGGGACGTCGGTAGTATTGCCAACACCGATTGCGCAAACGTCACCACCGCTGCGGAACGTCGGCCTGACATCCACATTCCGAAGTTGCCACAGCAGTGAATGCGGCGCCGGGACGGTTGTCCCGGCGCTCGTTCGACTAATCGACTGTCTGGCTGTAACCCCTGGCCACAGCTCTCAGCGTTCGAATCGCGCGTTAAAGGGCGGCAATTAAGCCGCCCTCGCTCGACTAGAATGCGTTATGCCTCCAGAGATAGTTATTCGGCGAGCGCATGGCAACGAGTACGGCGCGATGCGAGCGTTGATAGAGACTGTCGTGACGGAAACTTTTAAGGACCTTTTCGCTCCGCTCCCCGTTCCTTTGGAATTCGATGACGAGGATTGGCCGCTGGCTTGGGTGGCTGTTTCAGAACAGAAAATCGTGGGCGTGATCATTACCCACGAGGAGTGTGTTGACGACCTGTGGGTGCTTCGCGAGCATCGCAGGCTAGGTGTTGGAACGAAATTGCTGGCGCAGGGTGAAACTGAGATCGCGGCCCGTGGTTTCCAGACCTGCCGGCCTCGCGTCGTTCGGTCGAATGCGGTTGCGGTGCAGTTTTATCTCAGTCAGGGTTGGCAGATTGTGCGTGAGTTTGCGCACGAGAAGTATCAGCATCCTATGCTGGAGATGGGTAAGAGACTTAGGTTCTGAGTGGGGCGGACGAGCGCGTCCGCCCCTTCACGAACAATGGCGGCTATTTAGCGGGGATCAGGTCGAACTTACCATTAGATTCTTCGTAGAAGATCGCGCCTTCTTTTGGGTCGCCGCCGCTCCAATGTTTATGTCCGCCCGGGACGCGCAGGAAGGCGCCGGGGCCGATGCGCCTTTCGCCGGCCTCATCTTTATAGAGATAGGCGCCCTTGACGCCGACGATCCAGACATCGTTGGTGTGAGTGTGCATGCCGGCGTCGTATCCGGGATTGAACTTGGTGAAGCTGGCGTGTGCGCCTTTGGTCTGGTCACCCCAGAGCGCGGCCATCGAGACTCCTCTTGTGGTCTCCTGGTACGTTGCCTTGTCCGCGGAGACGAAAACTACCTTGCCCATCTGATCTTGCTGGCCCTGTACACGTCCGATGCCCCATGCCACCGTCAACGCCACTGCCACAGCCACTGTGAGCACTGATTTTTTCATGTTTCCTCCGCACATATTTGCCTGCGATTGGAACTGCGGGCGCATTCTACACCACTGGGAAAACGACGCAACATCGGGCGAGGCTGGCGGAGTTCCCTTCTCGATATAAACTTCCATACATGGGAACCCCAGACATGGAAATTTCGCCGACGATTGCGCTGGAAGACTGGTTGAAGTCCTGCATGGCACGCTCGAACTCGAGGGAGGAGATGTGGATCGATTTCCTTCGTTCGCACGATGTGCGGCGAATGGCCGAAATCGGCGTGTATCGCGGGAATTTTGCCCGCGCGATGTTGAACGGCTGCGATGGCCTGACGGCGTATTACATGATCGATCCGTGGAGACATCTGCGCGACTGGAACAAGCCGTCGAATCATGAAAACGCCGTGCTGGAAAGTTATTTTCAGGAGACGAAAGAGAAAACCGAGTTTGCGGCGCAAAAGAGAATCATCCTGCGCGGGACAACGATCGAAGTTGCCGATCAGATCAAGGATGGCGAACTCGACTTCGCATATATCGACGGCGACCATACATTGAAGGGCATTGCGATCGACCTGATTCGTCTTTACCCGAAGGTGCGCGTTGGCGGATTTGTGGGAGGCGATGACTTCACCATCTCCATGTGGGAGCACAAGTCGAGGTTCGAGCCCACGCTGGTGTTTCCGTTTGCGGTGTATTTTGCCGAGGCCGTGGGAGCGGCGATCTATTCGTTGCCGGACTCGCAATTCTGCCTGCACAAAACCGGCGATGGACAGTTTCGATTTGTCGATCTCGTTGGAAAGTTCAGGGATGTCGGCCTGCGGAACCAAGTCGATCCGGAGAAGTTGCTCAGGGTCGCGATGTGGGAGCGGTTTCCGCGCGTGATGGGGGCGGTGAGGAAGACCAGGAATTTATTTTCGCGATAGATCGTTGTGCGGCGATTTACTCTGCTTGAAATTGTCAGCGCATCCAAGAGCCTGCGGGCTGAGATGCGCTATACTGCCCGAACTCCCAGGCGTTTTCTTGCCCGGGTGCTGTGTATTCGAGCGCATTTCTGACAAAGAGCGCTAAAGGATTGTCTGCTATGGCAGTCGGTTTACGCACCCAGGATCTTCGTAAGGTGTACAACTCCGCTCCGCCGCTGGCGGCGGGCGGCGGATTTGTGCAGCGTGCGGACGCGCGCGGATCGAAGCAGACGAAGACGCAAGTGATCGCGCTGGATGGATTGTCGTTGGAAGTGCACCCGGGAGAGATTTTTGGCTTGCTCGGCCCCAACGGCGCCGGGAAGTCGACGACGGTTGGCGTGCTGACGACGCGCGTGCGTTCGACCAGCGGGCAGGCGTGGATCGGGCAGCACGATGTTTGGAACGAGCAGGCGGCGGTGAAGTATTTGATTGGCGTGGTTCCGCAGCGGCCGAATCTTGATTTTGCCCTCACGGCGCGCGAGATTCTGGTTTTTCACGGAGCGTACTTCGGCCTTGGGTCGAAGATTCGAAACGAGCGCGCCGATGAGTTGCTGGAGAAATTCAAGCTCACGGATCGCGCCAACCAGATGGTGCGCGGATTTTCCGGCGGCATGATGCAGCGGCTCTCGATTGCGCGCGCCATGATGCACGATCCGCAGGTTCTGTTTCTGGATGAACCGAGCGCCGGGCTCGATCCGCAGACGCGCATTTTGCTGTGGGAGATCATTCGCGAATATAACCGCGCCGGGAAGACGATTCTTCTAACGACTCATTACATGGAGGAGGCGGACGCGCTTTGCAATCGCATTGCGATCGTCGACCATGGGCGGATGATTGCGACCGGCACCCCGGCAGAGTTAAAGAGTTCGATTCCCGGTGGATATTTGCTGCGGCTGCGCTTTGCCGGCGTGACTCCGGCGCTGGTGGAAAAGTTGCAGTCGCTGGCGGGAGTGCGCGAGGTGCATGCTTCCGACAGCGGTGCCGACGTGTATGCCGATCGCGGCGGGTCGTTGATTGCGGAGATTGCGTCGGTCGCGGCTGCGACTGGCACGGAATTGTCGGACGTGCACATATCCGAGCCGAGCCTTGAAAATCTCTTTCTTCACCACACGGGAAGGAGCTTGCGAGATTGAACTGGAAGACTTTCTTTGCGATGCTCGCCCGCGACGCGCAGGTAGCCCGGCGCAATGCAGTGCAATTGCTGTTCCAGACTTTCCTGCAGCCGCTGCTCTTCGTTTTTATTTTTGGGAAGGTGATGGTGGGCAGCGGCTACATGCCGGCGATGTATAAGAGTTTGTTGCTGCCGGGAATCATGGCGATCAGTATGGTGTTCACGGGAATCTGGGCGGTGGCGATGCCGCTGATTGCCGAGTTTCAGTGGACGCGGGAAATTGAAGACCGGCTGCTGGCGCCGATTGACATCCGCTGGATTGCCGTGGAGAAGGTTGTGGCTGGGATGATTCAGGCGCTGGTCGCGGGCCTTATGGTCATTCCGCTGGCATGGCTGGTGTTGCGGCCGGGCGTCGAGATTAGCGTGTCAGAGCCGCTGGTTTTTGTGGCTATCGTATTGCTAGTGGCGGCGTTCTCCGCCTGTGGCGGATTAGCGCTGGGTTGCAGCATGGATCAACAGCACATCGGGCTGATGTTCAGCATGGTGATCACGCCCATGATCTTTTTTGGCTGCACATACTATCCGTGGAGCGCGCTGAAGACGTTTCCGATTCTGCAGAAGGTGGTGCTGGTGAACCCGCTTGTCTACGCGAGCGAAGGCTTGCGGGGGACACTGGTGCCGCAGTCTCCCCACCTGTCCTTGGTGGCTGTGCTGGTTGCGTTGGTTGGGTTCGATGCCTTGCTACTGATGGTGGGGCTGCGACAGTTTGACAAGAAGGCGGTCACCTAGTTATCAATTTGCTATCGGCTGCGTAGGCGATCCTTTTGACTGCATCTCCGCTGCCGGCTTACGTACGGTCCCTCGCGTCGGCTGCGCCGCAGCTCAGGATGACATCTTTCACGAGATGAAAGTAATCGTCGTAAGGATGGGTTGATTTTTTCAAATCGGTCGCATCATTTCCGTCAAGCATTTAATCTAAGTTGACAAATTTTCCTGCGCGAGGAACCTTATGCGTCTGGGTGGGGTAGTTCTTGCTGCGGTTCTTTCTCTTCTCTTTACGGTTGGACTTCTGCCGGCAGTCGACAAAAATTTCCATAACGCGCCAGATTCGGCCAAGGTGCAAAAGAATCCGCTTGAGGGCAAGGCCGAAGCGGTGGATGCGGGCAAGGCGCTCTATGCGCGCAATTGCCTGGCTTGCCACGGAAAGGCGGGGCAGGGCACAGGAAATGTGCCGTCGCTGGTGGAAGGCAAACTGAAAGGAGTGCCGCAGGGTGAGGTCTTCTGGTTCATCACGCAGGGCGACAAGGACAACGGGATGCCGGCATGGGGATTTCTGGAGGAAGAGAAGCGCTGGCAGATTGTCTCGTATGTCGAGGCGCTGGCTGCGGGCAAGGCCACGGCCGCACCTAGCGCTACACCCTCTGCGGCGGCCATGGCTTCGCCATTGAAAGATGCGCCGGCGCACGCGCCGTTTATTGATTTCCGCAACGAAGTGCCGGGCACGGTCCGAAAGATTACGGCCGCCGATCTGCCCGAGCCCTACGCGTCGAAGTCAGCAGACAACGGGCCCGAAGTGGTGGCGAGACCGGCAGATGCATGGCCCAAGACGCTGCCGGGATTCAAGGTTGGACTTTTCGCCACGGGGCTGGAGAATCCGCGGCTGCTGCGAACTGCCCCAAACGGCGACATTTTTCTGGCGGAGATGCAGCCGGGACGAATTCTTGTTTTCCGCGGCATGACGAGCGATGGAAAGGCGGAACAGACAGCGGTTTTCGCCGAAGGATTGCGCAATCCATACGGGATCGCATTTTATCCGCCGGGCCCAGATCCGCAATGGATTTATATCGGCAGTGAAAAAGAGCTTCTCCGTTTTCCTTACCACAATGGCGACCTGAAGGCCAGCGGCGCTTCACAGCACATCGCCGATTTTCCCGGCGGCGGACACCATTCGCGGTCGGTTGAGTTTTCCAAGGACGGCAAAAGACTGTTCGCGGCGGTCGGATCGGAGTCGAACGTGGACGATCCGGATACGACTCCTGCTGAGAAAGGGCGCGCCGACATTCTTTCGTGCGATCCGGCGAACTGCGAGCTGAAAGTGTATGCCTACGGGATTCGCAATGCGGGCGGCGGGCTGACGGTGAATCCGCAGACGGGCGAGCTGTGGTGTTCGGTGAATGAGAGGGATGGGCTCGGCGACAATCTCGTTCCCGACTACATTACGCACGTGCAGGAGGGCGGATTTTACGGCTGGCCCTGGTGGTATATGGGAGCGCATCAGGACCCGCGGCATCAAGGGAAACATCCGGAACTGAAGGATAAGGCGATCGTGCCGGATGTGCTGTTGCAGCCGCATAACGCGTCACTGGAATTTCTTTTCTATGGCGGCGACAAATTTCCGGCCGAATACAAAGGAGACATTTTCGCCTCTGAGCATGGCTCGTGGAATAAGTCTGTACGCGCAGGATATGAGGTGATCCGCATTCCGCTTCACCAGACCGGGCACGCATCGGGTGAATACGAGGACTTTGTCACGGGATTCGTGCTGCCGAACGGCAACGTGTGGGGACGGCCCGTGGGCATCGCGATGGCGACCGACGGGTCCCTGCTGGTCAGCGACGACGGCTCGAACTCGATCTGGAGAGTCAGCTACACGGGGAACTAAACGCTAGTTTGTGTTTGAAACGGAAGAAAGCAGAATCTGCTGGTCATCTCCGTTACGCACAGCCTGAAAAAAATTACGCAGTCCGCCGTAGTAATTGGGATCGACGAGTATGACATTGACCATGAGGCGACGGTTGAGCACCAGGGCGCCAGCTTTGTTTTCGACGACCATATCGTACGCGCATACTTTTTCGTCGGTATGCCGCGGCTGGGGCAGGTTTGAGGCCTGCCAGCCCGAAGGCGTCTTGATCGTGACCGTGTCAGAGTCAGCGAACGTGTATTCGAAGTAAATCGGCTGCACCCGGTTGGCTCCCTCAAAGATGTGTTTCTCTCCTCCGCTAAAAACCGCGGCCGGCATTAACGTTCTGCGGCCGGCATTGGATGCCCAACCGGCAATCTTGATGTGATATTTCGCCACTAGAGCGGGAGAGGAACTGCGCCACTCTGGAGTATTGGTAAGCTCGGCCTCGACATCGATGGGCACCGCCGCTTTCAGTTCTTCCTCAAGAAATTTCTTCTTCTGCGTATCGTCCTCCTCGTTTTCATCGATCCGCCGTTGCAGGGCAGAAACTCCCTTGAAGGTCAATGTGGCTTCACCCTCGAGGTTGCCGGAGTCATCGAGTTCGAGCGTTGCCGCGCGCTCCACACCGGATATTTCCGGAGCAGGACGAGACGTGGTGATCCACGTGCCACCGTCCTTCTCGATCCGAAGTCCGATCACGCCGGTCTCGTACCAAGGCAGAATGCCGAAGGGAGCGAAGGCAACGCCAGGGTCAAGGTACAAGTCTTTTCCGTCCAGTTTCACAACTACGACATTGGTGTTGAGATCCCCGGTGTTCATCAGCTTCGGATTGAAGAAGTGCCTGTCGCGGGTCGAGACTAATACGGGACTTGCCTCGAACCCGGCAGAGCGCGACAGAGCGAGGAATAGCCACGTAATGTCCCAGCCGTTGCCGTAGCCACGCTTCCAGACGTCTTCGACGTTATTAATCTGCTTGAGTTTTTCGCGGTCGATTTCCTGCTGAGATTTTTCCCGCTCGAATGAAGTGTTGCGAACTTTTTGGCAGCGGGCGTAGATTTTTTCGAGTTTCTGCTGGGGCGTGTCGGAGGGTGAAACGATCTGAGACAAAGCCTGCTCCATGGCTTTGCGCTTTTCGGTAAAGGTTTCGATTCCCTGATACATGCTTTTGGCATGTTCTTTCCAGAATTTTTCGGAGTCTTTCTCCTGCTCGTGCGTGTACATGAAGTCGACCCGGAACTTCATTTCGTCCTGAGGCGGCATGTAGTCTTCGATCTGGAATGCCGGGATGTCCTGGGTTTCCATGCGGACTACATTGCCGTGGTCCATGGCGGGCTGCTTGGTGCCCGCCGGAAGGCCGCGAGGCCAACTCCATTGCAGCGCGAACTCGCGATTCTGCCGCAGGGAAAATACTGCACGCTTGGTGAAGAGTTCCTCGCTCAGTAGCCAGCGCGAGTCGTACACCCAGCCTTCCGGTTCAAGGCGAGTGTAGCGGTACTCGATGATGCTGCCCGGCTGCACGTCAGGCATGGTGAAGGTTTTCGCAAGAAACTTGACGCCTTTGGCCTTGACCACCATCTTGTCGAAGATCTTGCCGTCGAAGTTCACGATCTGGCCGTCCGGTTTGATGGTGCGAGCCTGAATGTTCTTGATGTTGCCGAAATCTTTTACGTAGGGGATTTCGATATCGGCGTACTTCCGGCCTTCTTCAGTGAAGATTTTGATGCGCGCGTAATTGGTCTCGCGATTCTCGACGTCATCGCGATCGACCTGGCGATAGAGATAGATGGCCATGGCGCCCGGGGCCTTGGGTTCGCTGGTCATCTTGAGTTCGTCGGCATTGATGGGTTGCCATTGTTCGCCGGCGTGAACGACAGCGGGCTGGACAAGGCACGCAAGGACGCCAAGAGCAGGAAAGATGGTGCGCGCGAACCGGAACATGGAGCGCCCTTTCTAAATCGTAAGTTGCGTTTCAGAGGCCCTGGAGAGGCGAATTTCTCGATCTTGAAAATGGCGGTCGCATGACCGTGCGCTCGCCCCAAACAGGAAGAATCTAGCGTCGATCTGTCCCGTCGTCAAGGAACTGTAAGCGTGAGGAATCAACTTGTTACGCAGGAAAAAGTTGACTTCAGTGGAAGTCGTGGGAAACGGTTTCTGCGCTTGTGACGAAGAGCGGCTGCACGCGTTCGGCGCGGACGGAGATGACGTTGTCCTGATTTTGCAGAATTCCTTCAATCGCTAAAAATTTCTCGCTGGCCAGCAGCAGCCGGTTCTGATGAAAAAGATCGGGCCGGATGATGGCGTTGGCCACGCCGGTTTCATCTTCGAGACTTAAAAATACGAATCCCTTGGCGGTGCCGGGGCGCTGGCGGACGATGACGCACCCGCCGATGCGAAGGCGCTTGCCGGTGGGCAAGTCACGCAATTCGCTGGCGCGGCGAATGCCCATGGCATTGAGCCAGGCGCGGCGATACGCCATGGGATGCGGGCCGACGGTAAGCCCGGTGCCGTGAAAGTCCGCGACCAGGCGCTCTTCGTGATTCATGCGAGCGAGGGGGGAGGGAGCGTCAGGTTCTGCGTGCTGTTCGAGCAGAGGACCGGAGGCACGGACGGCGCGTTCGACCTGCCAGAGGGCGTCGCGGCGGTGGAGTCGCGAGTCCCGAGTCCCGAGTACCGAGTACCGAAAATTACTTTCACCACCGAGCCACGGAAGCGCGGAGGAATTGTTGATTGAACCTACGAGGCTGCCGATCACGTTTGATTTTCCCCCATTGTTCTCTGTGTCTCTGTGCCTCTGTGGTGAATTCCCAATCGCGTTCAACGCTCCGATTTCGGCCAGCGTGTTGAGTTCGTCTTTTCGCAGTTCGGGAACTCGTCGCGTGAGGTCGTGGATGGAAGTGAAAGGTGTGCGAATTCGTTCCAGGAGAAGCGATTTTCCCGCTTCTTCGCGCAAGCCGCGCACGTAGCGTAATCCCATGCGGAGGGCGACGGTTTCGCTCGGGACTCGCGACTCGGGACTCGCGACTAACTCCAGCGTGCAATCCCACTGCGACTGCGTCACATCGATGGGCAAGACTTTCAGGCCGTGGCGCTGTGCGTCTTTGACGATCGTTGCCGGCGAATAAAACCCCATGGGCTGATTGTTGAGCAGGGCTGCGGTGAAAGCCGCGAGGTAGTGGCATTTCAGATAGGCGCTGGCGTAGGCGATAAGCGCGAAGCTGGCGGCGTGGGATTCGGGAAATCCGTAGAGCGCGAACGAGGTGATCGAGAGGATGATTTCCTCCTGCGCTTTGTGTGAAATTCCATTGGCGGTCATGCCGGCGCGGAGGCGCGCTTCGATTTCTTTCATGCGCGCCTGCGAGCGCTTGAAGCCCATGGCGCGGCGGAGTTCTTCGGCTTCGCCTCCGGTGAAGTTGGCGGCGATCATGGCGATGCGCAGCAACTGCTCCTGAAACAGCGGCACACCCATGGTCCGCTTGAGCACTGGTTCGAGTGACGGGTGCGCGTAGCTGACTTCTTCTTTTCCCTGGCGGCGCTGCAGAAAAGGATTCACCATCTGCCCGACGATGGGGCCGGGGCGGATGATCGCGACCTGCACAACGATGTCATAGAAGCGCATGGGCCGCAGACGTGGCAGGCACGACATTTGTGCGCGGCTTTCCACCTGAAACATTCCTACCGTGTCGGCCTGCTGCAGCGTGGAGTAGACCTGCGAATCGTCCTGCGGCAGGTGCGCCAGGTCGACATCTTCGCGGTAGTGGTCGCGGATGAGTTCGATCGAATCTTTGAGCACGGCCATCATGCCGAGGCCTAGCAGATCGACTTTGACGATGCCCATGTCGGCGCAATCTTCTTTGTCCCATTGCACGACGACGCGGCCGGGCATGGACGCGGGTTCGAGCGGAACGACAGAGTCGAGCTGCCCCTGGCAGATGACCATGCCGCCGGAGTGTTGGCCGAGATGGCGCGGCATGTTCTGCACGGCGAGGCAGAGTTCGTAATATTTGCGCAGGCGAGGATGAGAGAGGTCGAGACCGGCGTCGCGGAAGCGGCGGTCGAGCGCATCGTTTTCGTCGCGAAATTCCCAAGTGGCGACGGCGGCGGAAATTTTCTCGAGCGTTTCGGCGTCGAAGCCGAGCGCCTTGCCCATTTCGCGCGCGGCCATGCGATTGCGGTAGGTGATAACGTTGGCGGTCATGGCGGCGCCGCGCTCGCCATATTTTTTGTAGAGATACTGGATTACTTTCTCGCGCTCGTCGCCGGAAGGCAGATCGAGATCAATGTCGGGCCACTCACCGCGCTCTTCGGAGAGAAAACGCTCAAAGAGAAGTTCCATGCTGACGGCGTCAACAGCAGTGATGCCGAGCGAATAACAGACGGCGCTGTTGGCGGCCGATCCGCGGCCCTGCACAAGTACGTTCTGCTCGCGGCAGAAGCGGATGAGATCCCAGACGATGAGGAAATAGCCGGCGAGCTTGAGTTTTTCGATGAGCTTTAATTCTTTTTCAATCTGCAGGCGCGCGCGGGCTTGCAGGTCATGCGATTTGCGGCCATAGCGTTCGTGGAAACCTTCCCAGGCACGCGAGTGCAGAAAAGAATTCATGCTTTCGCCTTCGGGCACGGGATAGCGCGGAAATTCATAGCCGAGATCGTTGAGCGTGAATTCGAGGCGGTTGGAAAGTTCGAGCGTGTTGGCGATCGCTTCGGGCAAGTCGGCGAAAAGCTGCTGCATCTCCTGCGGAGAGCGAAGATAGCGTTCGGAATTTTCTGCGAGCAGGCGTCCGGCAGTGGAGAGCGTGCGGTGATGGCGGATGGTGGTGAAAGCGTCGCAGAGTTCGCGGCCTTTTGGTGTGGTGTAGCAGACTCCATTGGTTGCAAGCAGAGGAAGATGGAAGTGGCGGGCGAGATCGATGGCGGCACGGTTGCGGAATTCTTCTTCGCGTTGGAAATGGCGCTGCAGTTCGACATAGACATTGTTGGGGCCGAAGATGCCGACGAGTTGATCGATTTGTTTTTGAGACTCGTCAACGCCGCCCTGGTGGAATGCCGTGGCCAGCGGGCCTTCTGAGCCGCCGGTCAGGCAGATGAGGCCTTCGGCGTGCTCTTCAAGTTCCTGCAATGTGATGGCGCCCTCGCTTTTTTTGGCGCGCAGCTTCATTTTGGTGATCAGGCGGCAGAGGTTTTGATAGCCGGCGCGGGAACGGACTAACAGCGGCAAGCGGAATTCACCATGGAGACACGGAGAAGCGGAGGATTTTTGATTGTTGACTTTTGATTGTTGATTTTTCTCTGTGCCTCCGTGGCTCCGTGGTGAGTTGATTGCCGTCGTCACCTCCGCGCCGATCTGGGCTTTGATTTTGGCTTTTTTGGCGGCAAGGTGAAAGCGCGGTGCGCCGTACACGCCGTCGGTATCAAGCAGCGCCATGGCAGGCTGATTGAAATGTGCGCAGGCGGCAATCAGTTCCTCGGGCAGGGAAGCGCCTTCGAGAAAGCTGAATGCCGAGCGGGCGTGAAGTTCGACATACATCAGTGGTCAGTGGTCGGTGGCCAGTGGCCAGTAAAATCCACCACAGAGACACGGAGGCACAGAGAAAACAAAAGTAGGATTTCCTCTGTGTCTCTGTGCCTCTGTGGTGAAAAAAGCTTTAGTCATACGTTCCTTCGACGAACCACCCTCCGCCCAGCAGATCGTGTACCAGGCGGTAGAGAGCGATTGCGCCATTTTTCGCGGCGTCACTTTGCAGGGCGATGTCCCATTCGTCGCGGGACCAGGCATCGCGCTCCCACCAGTCGCCGGAAAAGCGCCAGGGGCCGGCCTTCCAGAGCACGCGGCCCTGCACTTCTTTTTTTCGCGAGATCAGATGCACCGGCTGGTCATTTTCCAGCGCCACATTTGCGCGTAGGGGCGGGCGGAAGCGGCGCAGAGCGGTGACGGGCGATGCTTCTTCCGGCGGAGGCGAAGAAGCCAGATCAGATTTTTGTTCGCGCGAAGACTTGCGCGTGAGTTCGGCCACGAAGCGCCGCATTCGGAATCCTTCGGATTGGTGCGTGTCGAGCATTTCAATGGCTCCGACTTTTTGTTCGCCTACAAGGCTGGCGATGCGGGCCAAAGTGAGTTCAAGTTTTTCCGGTTCCGGAGTTGGAGGCACGAAGAGTCCAGCTTGACCCGCGCGTGGGCGCGCCGGTTCGGCAGCGAGATGAATCTTGGTAATGGGCGCGCCGGGAGGGTTGGCATTGAGATCGAGTTGCAAAAGCTTGAGAAAAATTTTGGCGTCGAGCATAGGAAGTGGAAGATTCAGATTGCGAGCGAATTTGGTTTGCCGGGCGTGCCAGGCTTTCGACTGTGTCGACATTTCACTTTGTGAAGCATCGGCTCCGCTTAGGATGACAGCGGACGATCCGTCGCTTTCGCTGGGGATGCCGACGTTTTCATATTCGTCTTCGACGCCGGTCAGGTTCGAGAGCTCTAGCGTCAGGCGCAGTTCCTGCGTGGCCAGGGCGCGCGCGGCGAGACGGGCGCAAAGTTGCTCAAGCAGGCGATTCAATAAAAAAGCCAGAGGTTCGAGAAGGACGATGGGGTGATCGAGTTCGATGGCCTCTTCAAAAATCAGCGGCTCTTCCACAGGAACCAGAGTGCGTTGCACGGCGCCCAGCGCCAGTTGCCGAAGATAAAGGCCTTGCTGGCCAAGACGCTCACTGAGCGCAATGGGCGGAAGCACTGCGAGCGCATGCAGAGTGCGAATGCCCCATCGCGCGAGAGTTTCGAGCAGCCGGTCGGCTGATTCTTGCTCTTCGTTGTCTTCTTCTTCGAGATGATCGCCAAATAAAACCGCAATGGGAAGCGGGCCGAGTTGTGCAGCTTCCTGACCGGCAGGAATGATCGTGACGCCGGAGAATCCGCGGGCGGCGATGAGGGCCGCATCAGGATTGGAGGCGGTAGCGATGTGGGCTTCGAGCCCAAGTGCGGCGGCGCGGCAATAGATGGCGTGAGAAATTTCAGGCAGCGGGCCGAGCAGTGATTCCGTGCCGGCGAGATCGAGCAGGATGGTGTCGCAGGCCGCGTCTTCTACGCAGGGGGAGAACGACTGGGCGCAGTCGAGCAGGGCGGCGTGCGCGGATGTTTCCTGCAGCGGCGAGCGCTGGCGCAATGCGAGTTCTGGGCAGAGTTCGGCCTGGGCTTTGGTCATTCCGGGCGTGATGGCCAGCGTGGCGGCGTTTTCATTGACCGCAATAATTTTTTCGAGCGACGGCTTGCCTTCGAAAATGGCGACGGCGCGTGCCTGCAGTTCCGGCTCGGCGCGAAGCGCGGCCGCGAGAAAAAAATTCGGAATGTAGATGCAGGCAAACATAGGAACAGTAGCCAGTGGTCGGCGGCCAGTGGTCAGAAAAAATCATCCCGTCCACGCTGTTTTGACGGCGAACTTGATGGATTGCGCTGGTTTGCGCTCGATGCGCGATTGAGCGAGTTCTACGTTGATGTTGAGTTCGGTCAGCAGGTGCGTGTGAGAAAGGTTTTCGAGTCGCGTAGCGACGCTATCCGTTAGCCCGCCACGTGAGTGGCGGGACAACGAAGCCGAAAAAGAATTAAGTCCTGCAGGGACGGCATTGATTGCTGAGGATCCCAGCTGAAGCAGCAAGGTAGAGCAGCTTCCTGCAATGGGTTGTTCTTCGATCGCCAGCAGGATGGTGGGCTTGTGCTCGACGGCGCGGCGGAAGCGGAACCATGTGGTCAACGGGATGCGGTGCGCGGCCTGCGGCGGCAGGTCGGCGAGGTCGAGGACGATGAGGCTGAAGCCCCCGCTTTCGAGAAGAAGGTCGGTGGCGCGGAGGAGTTGTTCGAGGCGGTGCTCGGAAGCGCGCGAGGTTTTTTTATTGGTTTGTTTCTCTGAGACTCTGTGTCTCTGTGGTGAATGATTTTTCTGCGACTGCTCCTCACTGCAACGCACCCAGAGCAAGCGATCGAGATCGACGCCGGCAGCGGCCGCGGAACCGGGATCGAACGAATCACCGGCGTCGAGGAGAGCGCAGAATTCTCCGCGGCGGGTGGCGGCGGCGAGCGCGGCTAGCAGAACCGTGGTTCGACCAGAGGAAGCAGGGCCGAAGATTTCAGTGAGGCATCCGCGAGGCAGGCCGCCGGTGAGCGAGTCGAGGGCGGCAATGCCGCTGGAGGCCATTTCGGGCGTGGAGCGGATGCTGAGGCGTGAGGCGGGGACGGCAATTGTTGATTGTTGATTTTTGAGTGTTGATTGAAGGATGCGGTCAAGAACGCACTTCTCGCTCCGCTCAGGATGACACGGTTTCGCGGCGTCGGGTTCGTCGTCAAAAACAAAAAGGCGGCCCAAGGCCGCCGAAGTGGAAACCACTGCGGTAGACATAAGAATCCTCGGCAGATTTCAGGGAACGCCGGGGCTGGAGTTTAGGGCTGGAGCCCCGGAGGCGGTGTATTCGCTTTTTATTCGCCTTTTAGGATTGTGCGACAAGGCCGGACTATTGTCAAGCACTTCGGTTGGATGCCTTGTCTGACGGGCGGTTTGGTGCCTCTGTCGGCAGCATTTACGTTGCCGACTGACGTAAGGTCCCTCACCCGGCTTTGGCCGGGCTCAGGATGACATCACCCTAAGATTTTCAGCTATTCCGGCTTTCCCTGCAGACCCGTCACGGAGGCGATGGGGATTCGAAAAAAGATAGGCGCGATGGCCTGATCGTCGAGTTGGGCTCGCCGTTCGGCCATGGCATTCAGCCACCAGTGGTGATGTTTTTCGAGCAGCTTGCGGGCGTGGTCGCGCTCGTCGGTGAATTGAGGTTCGGCCAGCTCCTGGTATTCGCCGTTGGCGATGACGCTCACCCAATCCGACTGGTCTTTGATTTCGTCGACCTGTACGCAGACTTTGGGATTCTCGCGCATCCAGTCGATCTTTTTTCCGCGCGTCGCAAAAATATAAATGTAGCCGGGTTCGTAGGCGATGCCAACCGGCACGACATAAGGCTGGTCGTTGCGCGAGCAACCGAGGCGGCCGAAGGAAACTCGCGCCAAAACTTCATTGCATTCTTTTTCGGAGAGGGGTTCGATAAGCATAACAATTTATTGTAACGCTCACCTCGTATGGCTCCGTGCGTCTAAGCCAAACAGCGTCGCGACCCAATTGTGCTCGACTCGCGATTTCCAAAAATCTGATTCCGGAAAGCGGCTGCCGTTGCAAATTTCTCAATCACCGGCGGCGAAGGAGATTTCATGCACAGCAAACTCAGCTACAGAACATGCTTGCCCATTGTGTTCGCAGGTGTTTTGTCACTCGCAAGTGTCAGCCAGGCGCAGACCGCCACGGGCGAAACACTCATGCTCGATCTGCCACGCGCCAGCCAGCACGCCGTGCTGACGCAACGCATCGGCATTACCGATATCACGATCAACTATCATCGGCCGCTGGCCAACGGGCGCGAGGTTTGGGGAAAGCTCGTGCCTTACGGACAGGTGTGGCGCGCGGGCGCCAACGAGAATACGAAGATCACGTTCAGCGATCCGGTTTCGATTGAAGGGCAGGCGCTCGACAAGGGAACCTACGGCCTGCACATGATTCCCGGCGAAAACGAGTGGACGGTGATTTTCTCGAAGAACGCAAATTCCTGGGGAAGCTTTACCTACAAGGAAGACGAAGACGCGCTGCGCGTGAAAGTGAAGCCACAGTCCGCGGAATTGCACGACGCGCTGGCCTACGACTTCGACAATCTCAAGGCCGACTCCGCCACCGTGACGATGCGATGGGAGAAAATCGCAGTGCCGTTCAAGGTTTCTGTCAAGGTCAATGATCTAGTGACGGCTTATATTCATGCCCACGAGCACGGGCTCAACCAGTATTACTGGGAAGGCTGGGACGATGCCGCCGGATATTTCCTTGCCAATAGGATCAATCTGGATGAAGCGCTGAAAGACGAAGACCAGTCGATCCAGGCCGAAGAGCGCTACGACAATCTGATGAACAAGTCCAAGATTCTCGAGGCCATGGGACGGAACAACGACGCATCGACGTACCAGGCGAAGGCGCTCGACAAGGCCAATGCGCTGCAGCTCTATGTATATGCGCGGCAGTTGCAAGGAGAGAAGAAGCAGGATGAGGCGCTGGCGTTGTTCCGCTCGACAGCGAAGAAGTTCCCCGATTTCTGGACGACGCATCTCGGCCTGGCTCGCATGTACAGCGCGCAGGGAGATTTCTCGAGTGCGGTGAAGGAACTGAACCTCTCGTTGAAAGATGCTCCCGATGCCAACAGGAAAGTCCTCGAAACTTATGCCAAGCGGCTGGAAGCGAAGGACGACATCAATAAGTAAGTTGTCATGCTGAGCGGAGCGGTGAGGATCGCTATGCGATCCTCACTGCGGAGTCGAAGCATCCCTGCAATCGCCACAGGGGCGGGGTTTCTAAGGTTTTTTGCACGAGCGTGCTGCTGCGAATGCAGGGATGCTTCGACTGCGAAAGAGCCGCGCTTGCGCGGCTCTTTCTTCGCTCAGCATGACAGAGTCATGGGTGAACTTCTCTAGCCCGTGTTGTGCAAGCCGGCGGCGATACCGTTGATGGTTGCGCCGAGGGGATAGTCGAGCTCAGAAGTTTGATTCTGTTGCTTGCGGCGGAGGAGTTCGACTTGAATCAGGCTCATGGGATCGACGTAGGGATTGCGCAGGCGAATCGAGCGCGCCAGTACTCGATTCCGCGACAGTAATTCGCGCTGACCAGTCACCCTGAGAATCATGCGTCGCGAACGCAGGAATTCATCTTCCAACATCGAGAAGATACGTCTGCGCAGGGCGGCATCTCGCACCAGGCCTGAGTAAAGACGGGCAATTCCGAGATCGGCTTTGGCCATGCCGAGTTCGACGTTGCGGATCATGTCGGCAAACATTGGAAAGCCGCGCGTGATCTGGCGAAGCAGCTGTTCGTGGCCGGAGCCGTTTTTTGCAAATTTTTCAAGCGCACGGCCGACCCCATACCACGCGGGTACGGCATGGCGGCTCTGCATCCAGCCAAAGACCCAGGGGATAGCGCGAAGATCCTCGAGGCGCCGGCCTTTCGAGCGGCGTGCGGGCCGCGATCCAATGCGCGCCGTATCAAGTTCGTTGACGGGCGTCGCCTGCTCGAAATATTCGAGCACTTCGGGATTGTCGGCAATGTCGCGGCGGTACACGCGATACGCCTCCTGCGACATTTCCTCGATGGCCTCTTCCCATCGCGCCGGATGAGACTCGTGCTCTCCAGGCCGCGTCAGCGCTTCCAGGCTGGCGGCGATCATGAGCTCAAGATTCCACTCGGCGAGAATTGGATCCGCATATTTCCAGTTGAGAACTTCGCCCTGCTCCGTAACGCGAATCTGTCCGGAGAAACTTCCCGGAGGCTGGGCGAGAATGGCCGAGTGCGTAGGCCCTCCGCCGCGGCCGACGGTGCCACCTCGCCCGTGGAACAAACGCAGCTTGACGTCGGCCTCGCTGGCAGCACGATGCAATTCGCGATGCGCCTTGTAAAGTTCCCATGTGCTGGTGAGCATGCCTCCATCTTTGTTGGAGTCGGAATAGCCGAGCATAACTTCTTGCCAGCGCCCCCACGAATCGAGCGCGGCATCGTAACCCGAATCGCTCCACACCCGGCGCATAACGGCAGCCGCGCCGCGCAACGATTCGATGGATTCAAACAACGGAACCGGCGTTAATCCCGGATCATCGGCGGAAGCAGCAACCGACACGCCGCATTTTCCCGCGAGACGAACAACGTTGAGCACATCATCTTCAGTTTCCGCGCCACTGATGATGTAGTGCCGGATAGAGCCGGGCGGATGGCTCTTCTTCAATTCCGCAATCACGCGGAAAGTCTCGAGCAGTTCGCACGCTTCATCGGTCGACGCTTCGCCTTGATGCGAGTCGCCAAGTTCTTTCACAACGCGGGCATGAACCGCAGCGTGCTGGCGAATGTCGAGTACGTTCAGATGGAAGCCGAACGTGCGGACCGTGCGCAGCAGAGATCGAACGTAGCCTGCTAGACGCTCGCCCCGGTTGGATTGGAGGCTGGTGAAGACAAGCAGAAGGTCCGACTCGAATTCGGCGGCGTCTTTGTAAGACGCATCGCTTAAAGATTCCGCGTTGCGACTGTGTTGCAGCCTGTGAAAAATGTAGGAGAGAAAGCGCCGATAACTTTCGTTAGTGTTATTCGGCCCCCACGCGATGTGAACCCCGGGCAGCTCGCGCTCATATTCGGCCAGCCGCGCAAGCAGATCTTTCGACACGCCGACCTGGCGGCGCGACGAACTGAAGCGATCACTAAGGGCCTCGACCGCATAGAGATACTCGCGCAGGATCTGGCTGCGCGCGAGGTTGAGCGCCTCGCGAATATTTTCCGGCTTGACCAGCGGATTACCATCGCGGTCGCCGCCGATCCACGAGCCGAACTGCACGAGATTCGGCAGCGTCGTTTGTTCGACTTCCATTCCATACACTTCGCGAAAGGAATCGACGACCTCGGTGTAAATGCGGGGCAGGGTGTCGAAGAGCGACAAGCGGAAATAGCGCTGGCCCATACGGATTTCGTCGCTGACTGTCGGTTTCGCCAGGCGAACCTCATCGGTCTGCCAAAGAGAAGTGACTTCGGCGCGAATGTTGCTCTCGCAGTCCTCAGCTTTTTCGGCTGTCAGCGGCAGGCGGTCGAGACGTTCGAGTTCGAGCGCGATGCGGCGGCGCTTGAGCAGCACCGTCTGCCGCGCCACTTCCGTGGGATGCGCGGTAAAGACTGGCGTGATAACGATCTTGCACAAAGCGGCGAGGGCGTCGTCGGAAGAGATACCACTATCTTTCATGCGGACGAGCGTTCCCCGAAATGATCCGGGCAGCGCGGCGTGCTCGCGATCGAGCTTGCCCGCGCGGCGGCGGCGTTTGCGGTGGTTGGTCTCCGCCAGATTCGTCAGCTCGAAGTAAGTGGCGAAGGCCTTTGTCACCTGATAGGCGCGGGTCAAATCCATTGCAGAGATAGCTTCCTGCGCTTTTCGCATGAGCTCGGAGTCCGAAGCTTGCGATGGACTGTGCCGTGCGGCCTCTCGGTGTTCGATCAGGAGCCGGCGCAGGTGCTCGACCGATTCGAAGAGATCGCTTCCGGCCTGCTCCACCAGAGTTTGCCCGAGGATCGCACCCAGCGAACGGACGTCGCGGCGCAGAGGATGGTCCTTGGCTGCGTCGTCCGATTGTGCGGTGAGTTCGGCCAGACGAGCTTGCTGGTCGTCGGCCTTCCACAGAGGCTTAGCTTTATTTGCGGCCATGAGAGCGCTAATGAGAAGAATAAATGAGGCGGGAGAAAACTGTTAGCAAGGGATTTGTGCGGATACTGACGGATTAACGCAATTGGGCATTCATCCGTGAGTATCCTTGTCGATCAGTGGCTTGCTATTTGGGGACTTCGAACCGGTAGCCGATGCCGCGGAGGGTCTTAAGATATTCCGGATGACGGGGATCGGGTTCGATTTTTTCACGCAGGCGCCGGATGTAGACATCGATCGATCGCGGCGTCACAAACGGCGTTTCTTTCCAGACCGCGTCGAGTAGCTGGTCTCGCGTGAGCACCCGGCCGCGATGCGTGGCGAGGTATTCGAGCAGGCGGAATTCGCGCACAGTGGTTAGCACGTTACGGCCCTGCACCTGCACAGTCATCGAGGAAACATCGATCTCCAGCTCGCCTAGCCGGAGCACCTCGGTTGGCGACGGCGTTTGACTGAGTCCGCGAAGCACGCTACGGATGCGAGCTACGAGTTCCCGAGGGCTGAAGGGCTTGGTGATGTAGTCGTCGCCGCCGAGTTCCAGTCCTTTAACCCGGTCGGCCTCACCGGTCTTGGCCGTGAGAAAAATAATAGGAATCGAGGAAAGAACCGGAGTCTGACGAATATGGCGGCAGAGTTCGAAGCCGTCGGTGCCGGGAAGCATGATGTCCAGAAGAAAAAGCGAGGGCATTTCGCGGAGCGCTTCGGTAAGGACCGACGCGCCGCTGACGAAGCTCTGCACTTCGAAGCCGGCGGCCTGAAGGTTATGCGAGATCAGCCGTGCAATGTCTTCTTCATCTTCGACGACGAAAATAACCGGACGAACCGGCTCGGTGCGTTTGCTGTCCTCGAGTCGTCCGTACGGTTCAATGGGAAGATGCATTCTTGGTTTCAGACTGCCGCCGAATCTTCCTCGGCGTGGGGGTTCTGTAAAACTGTATGGTGGGAATGTTGCGCGAATGTTTCCGGCTTGTTAAGGAATGATGAAAAAACAGTGCTCAGTGGCCAGTGGTCGGTGGCCAGAGGGGAAAAGCCTTGGACAAATCAGCGCTGGACTCGGCGAAGAAATACTGATCACTGGCCACCGACCACTGGCCACTGGCCACTGCTCTTTCAATTCGCTGCTTTTTTCTTGGGCATGTGCCGCCGGCTGCGGCCCTCGATCAGACTGTAGAGTTCTTCAGCAAGATTGGTGCTGTGGTCGCCGGCACGTTCGAGAGCTTGTGCCATGAGCAGAATCTCGAATCCGGACGTATCGCCTTGCGCGACATTTTCCGCCAGATGCTCTTGGAAGAGGGTGTGGCAGACGCGGTCGATGTCTTTGTCCATCTGCAGGACCTTGCGGGCGCACTCGAGATCAAGCGTGCGGAAACCTTGTTGGATGAGATCGAGCATGTCGCGCAAGACGGTGGACATCTCGACAAGCTGGCGCACATCCGACGCGGGAATCTTCGAGGTGCGGGCCTGCACGCGCAGCGCAACGCTCATCACCAGGTCGCCAATCCGCTCAAGATCGGTGGTGCACTTCAGGCTGGAAAGAAGCTGGCGGGCCCGACCCTCATTCACCTTGGTGATGGCGGCGGGCATGCGCTCGTCGATCTGGCGTTCGATCAGGTCCAGCTCTTTTTCACAGTCTTTAATGGCAAGAAATGCCATGCGCGAGGAGTGCGTGAGGAGATCGGCGACGTTGAAAGCGGCGTCGCGGGCGATGAGGCAGGCCTTGAGGGCGAGACGGGTCAAATCCTCCGGCCCCAGCTTTGAGCCAGAACTGTTGGCAGGTTTGGCCGAACGGGACACCGTTTCGGATTCGAGGTCACTGTGATCGGGCGGCGATGACGTCTTGCGAGGCATTTCGCTGGAGTGAAGGTAGCCGTGCGCCTTGAGCGCACGCAATAAGAGAGTGTAGCTCCAAATTGTGAAAGGATGGTTACAACCCCGAAGGAATTGCCGTAGCATCTGCCACGTTGCGACTTCGAGGGCTCCGGCTGCATCCAGACCAAGGGGGGACGATTCTGTGAGTCTTGTTGACGCGCTGCGCAAACAGTTCGCATACGATGCCTGGGCGAATAAGGAAGTGCTAAACGCGATTGGGGATGGCCGGGTCGCAAGCGGCCGCGCGCTCCAACTTCTGGCCCACATTCTTTCTGCCGAGCGCCTGTGGCTGGAGCGCATAAAGCAGCAGCCGCAGAGCATGGCGGTGTGGCCGGAGGCAACTGCCGGTCAATGCGAAGCTCAGGCTTTTGAAATGCAGCGCCTGTGGGCGGAATTCTTCGACTCGCTTTCTGCGGATGACCTGGCGCGGACTGCTTCCTACAAAAACAGCAAGGGCGAACTCTGGACCAGCACGGTCGAAGATGTGCTGACGCATGTAATCCTGCACTCGGCCTATCACCGGGGGCAGATCGCCAGCCACATGCGCGAAAGCGGCGAGGCCCCGGCCTATACCGACTACATTCATGCGGTGCGGCAGGGCTTGGTTAAATGAGTTGGCTAAATGAGTGGGTTAAACGAGTCGGTTAAATGAGAACGACAAATAAGAACAGCCTTTGCCGTCACGCGGGCGAAGACGTAATATCTCAGCAATGAAAAAACCGTTTCTTTTCCTGCTTCCCGCACTGTGCGCGGTTTTTCTGCTGGCGGAAAATCAACCCAAGATTCCTCCCATGCCGGCCGCGGTGTCGAACAATGCCGTGGCAGCGCTGAGCGGCGGGCTCGATGTGTATTCGTTGATGGGGATCGGGCCGAAGAAAACCTGGGACGACGTCAGCAACAAGGTCTACGTTCTGCATCTGCGCTCGGCGAAATGGAGCGAAGGACGGCCGGTTCCGGGTGTGGCCGGCCGACTGGGGGCGGCCGCCATAGGTCTTAAAGGGCAGATATTTCTTTTTGGCGGATACGTGCTGGACTCGCAGGGAGCGGAAATTACCGTGCCGGATGTCAACGCGTACTTGCCTGACAGCCATAAATGGTACCGGGCCGAGGACATTCCGGTTCCTGTGGATAGCGCCGTGATCGGTCAAGCGCACGATCGCTATGTGTATCTGATCGGCGGTCGCTCGAAGAATGGGCCTGTGAACAACGTGCAGGTCTACGACGTCGAGAGCAATTCGTGGAGCCAGGCCACCCCATTCCCCGGAACTGGAGTGTATGGCCACGCGGGCGGCGTGACCGACGACGAGATCGTTTTCGTAGACGGCGCGAAAAAAGGTGATGCCGGCAAGCCCGATATTCCCTCCGACGAGTGCTGGCGCGGGAAGATCGACAAGAAGGATCCGAACAAGATTGAGTGGAGCAAGCTGCCGGCCCATCCAGGAACGGCGCGCTTCGGCATTGTGGCTGGGCCGGGTGAGAAGAACAAGATTCTGTTCTCCGGCGGTTCCGCCACGCTGCACAATTTCAAAGGACAGGATGCCGAGGGTAAGCCGGTCGAGGTCTCCGGCGTGACGTTTGCTTTTGACCTGCATGGCAACAAGTGGGAGACGATTGCGGAAGATACTTTTGATGTGCGATTCGATACCCGCGGCGTATTGCCTACTCCGGTTGGCCCGATGGTGATCGGTGGCATGGTGAAAAACACAGCCGTGACCGCGCGCGCGGTTGTGTTGCCGAAGAAATAGAAACGCGCAGTTTCGGTGCGCGTGTCAAGTGGTCCTCTAAGTAGCTCTGATCTCCAGCTTAGCCTGCCTGGCGCGTTAGCCAAACCGCACCACTATCCACTTCCGGTTTTTGTTGCCAGCGGGCGTCACTGGAGCTACACTTCCATTAGTGTTGATGTCGCGGCAGCAATTTCACTAATCCGCGACGAGGTTAGTTATGTCCATTCCCCGCTAGTTGTCGCCCTGCCTGACCCGCCTGCTGCGGATTCCCTGATTCTTTTTGTCTGATGTTTGTCGATGCGTCGTCTTGTCTGTGGCGAAGACTGGCCTGGCAAGACCGGCGCGGAAAGCCTGGGGCGTATATGGAAGCTATTTCTACTGCGGTGGAGACGCCGCGCACGCTGTGGTCGTCGCTGGTCGAGGCCGTTCGCGGATCGCACCAGGACTATACCGCGGGCAGCCTCAATCGCGCGATTCTGCTACTGGCTGTGCCCATGGTACTCGAGATGGTGCTCGAGTCCTTGTTTGCTGTCGTGGACGTGTTCTGGGTGGGGCGGCTGGGTGCAAATGCAGTAGCGACCGTCGGCCTGACGGAGTCGATGCTGAGCCTCGTCTTTGCGGTCGCCATGGGATTGAGCTTGTCTACGACAGCGATGGTGGCGCGGCGAATCGGCGAAAAAGATCCTCGTGGCGCAGCAGATGCCGCCGTGCAGGCGATTGTGCTGGGCCTGGCGGTCTCCCTCGCCATCGGAGTGCCATGCCTAATCTACGGGCCGAACTTGCTGCGCCTGATGGGCGCGAGCCCTGGGATCGTTGCCGTAGGTAGTGGGTACACGCGCATCTGCCTGGGTGGAAGTTGTGCCGTGCTGCTTTTGTTCCTGAACAATGCGATCTTCCGCGGCGCAGGAGATGCGGCGATTGCCATGCGCCTGCTGTGGGTTTCAAACATCATCAACCTGGTACTCGATCCCTGCCTGATTTTCGGATGGGGACCGTTCCCCAAGCTAGGTGTGACGGGCGCCGCATTGGCCACGTTCATCGGCCGCAGCATTGGTGTGCTCTACCAGTTCTACCGTCTGCTGAAAGGGACGGAGCGGATCCACGTGCTCACACGCCAGATTCGCGTTCACGCGGATGTGCTCTGGCGATTGCTGCGTGTCTCCACGACCGGCATCCTGCAATTCGCGATCGCGCACACCAGTTGGATCGGATTGGTCCGCATCGTCAGCATCTTTGGAGCGGCGGCGATCGCCGGATACACGATCGCGATTCGCATTGTTGTCTTTCTGATCTTGCCTTCCTGGGGATTGAGCAATGCGGCGGCGACTCTAGTGGGACAGAATCTCGGGGCCGGGAAGCCGGACCGGGCCGAATCGGCAGTGTGGCGCACGGGCCTCTACAACATGATCTTTCTGGGGTCCGTGGGAGTTTTCTTCGTGCTCTTTGCCGAGCCTGCTGTGGGACTGTTTACACATGATCCGGCCGTGCTTCCTTTGGGCGCGGCGTGCCTGCGTATCATCAGTTACGGCAACATCGGGTACGCGTACGGCATGGTGATGCTGCAGGCGTTCAACGGGGCCGGCGATACGATTACGCCGACGATCGTAAATTTTTTCGGATTCTGGGTGCTGGAGATTCCGCTGGCGTATTTCCTCGCCATCCGCGTGCACATGCAGTCGAACGGAGCTTTCTGGGCGATTGTGGTGGCGGAGGCAGCCATTGCGGGAACCAGCGCCTTTTTGTTCAAAAGAGGAAAGTGGAAGAAACAGAAGATCTGAGTGGCGACTGTTAGAAGGGAAAACTGGGGCGGGAGGAACGGTATCGAACCGTCATCTCCGGGATGGAGCCCCGGCGCATTGCCGTGGTTATGCTACTCCCGCTCGTAACTGATGGAATGGTGCCGAACCAAAGTATTGCATCGACTGTTTTCTGTCAACACGAGTGAACGAGCTCCTATCGCGCGCGTGCCAGCACCAGTGTGACATCGTCGGGTTGCTCTTTGTCGCCGATCCAGGTGTCCACTGCGGCGGTGACAAGTTCGCTGATGCGCGGAAGCGGCTGGCTGCGGTTCTCGCGAACCAGGTCGATCAGCCGCTGCTCGCCGAATTCGCCAAAATCGTTTTCCGGTTCGGTCACGCCGTCGCTGTATGCAATAAAAATCTCCCCCGCATGCATTTCGACGGAACCCTCTTCGTAGAGCATTTTGTCGAAGAGTCCCACAACTGTGCCACCCGCCTCGAGCTTGCGGAGAGTCCCGTCTTCGCTGACGAGAATCGGCGGGAGATGGCCGCCATTGCTGTAGGTCAGGCGGCGTGTCCGTCCGTCATAGATGCCAAGAAACAGCGTGGCGTATTTTTCCGGCGGCGTGCTCTCGTACAGTTGATGGTTGAGAAGGCCCAGCAGGGTCGCGGGAGAAAGGTCGATGCCCTCGGGCCAGGTGGCCATCATTCTTCCCGAGCCCGCGACAGCGCCAACCGCAACCGGTTCGAAAACAGCCTCGCGAGCCTGAGGCAGGCTTTCAATGCTGTAAGCGCGAACGGCGGAGTGGATGGTGGCCATCAGCAGTGCGGCCGAGATCCCCTTGCCGCTGATGTCTCCGACCGCAAGGATCAGCTTGTGCGAGCTGGCGGTAAGGAAATCATAGTAATCGCCGCTCACCGTGCGCGCGGGACGGCAGAAGCCATGCACTTCGAGCGATTCGAGCTCCGAGACATGCCGCGGGAATAGTTGCGCCTGTACCTCTTGCGCAATGGCGAGTTCGTTTTCCAGCCGCTGCTTTTCTTTTTGCTCCTGGATCAGTTTCTCGATCGAGCTGGTCATCGAGTTGAAGGACAGGGCCAGGTCCGCAAGCTGATCGTGAGATTTTACTGGAATGCGGTGACTGAAGTCGCCGCGATCGACATGCAGCGTGGCGTCGTGTAGCTGAGCGACCGCTGCGGTTACCGTCCGCGTCATGCGCGTGCCGATGATCAGCGCGATCAGCTCGATGATTCCAAAAAAGATTCCGACTCCGACCAGGATGATCGCCACACCGCGCACGAACTCTCCCAGAGCTGAGAACAGGTGGCTGTAGAGAACGGCGGGCCGAGTTGTGACCTGCAAAAAAGCGCCGATCTCAGACTTTTTGCCCGTCTTCCAATCGACTACGGGAAGAGGAGCGCCAAAGTTGATTTCGCGATCGAAACTCCCCGTCGAAGCAGGCACGGTACCCACCGAGAAGGTGGCATGAAGGTCCTCCTGTTCCTTTTTGCCGGAGGCATCCTTTTCGGTGCGGGTGACAGCCACTCCGCCATTGTTAGTTTGCGCATTAAACGAAACTGAGACATGCTGGTTCGAACTGTCTTGAGCAGAAGGCGCTGAAGTTGAACCCGATTGCTTTGAACCAGACTCTGTAGAACCCGGCTGCGTTGGCTTGCCGTCGTCGGTGGTGAAACCGGAGGCATAGACAGTGATTTCGCCCAGATCGGATGCGATGTTGCCGACCAGTTCCTTATCGAAGGGTTCGCTGGTGACGACTGTGAGTTCGGAGGAACCAACCGGCATCGAGGAGCCGACGCGCAGGTGCAGTTGATCGCCGGCCCGGACGATATCGCGGAACTTTCCTTTCACGAAGGTCGGCTGAACGAGCGTGCCTCCATTGAACTCGTTGCAGAGAGGCAGAGCCTGGCCGCTATACCACGCACAGACCTGGCGGCGTCCCCATGCACGATCACGCTTGCGCAAGCCGGAAAGTAGTTCTGCGGTTGGCTTGTCGCCTCGCTCGAGCCGCGCCGCCAGCGCGTTACCCACGGCGGCATTTGTCGCCTCCAGGCTGCGCAACTGCGCCTGGATTTCAGAGGTCACGACATAAACGGCAAACTGGCCCGCCAGACCGTAGAGCGTAATGCCGGCCATGGCAACCAGCAGCACGGCCGGAATTACACCAATGAAAACGTAGGTGACGATAAGCCGGTTGCGCAGCCGCCACAGGATTCTTCGCTTGAGCCAACGGAAGGCCAGAATTGAAAATAGAATGCAGGCGACGAAGGCAAGGAATCCGACCCAGCCGCCCAGATGATCTCCCCAGGCCTTGGCGAACAGGCCCAGCAGCTTTTCCAGCCCGTAAAGCGCAGCCGCCATGCCCGCCAGATAGCAGGCCAGTCGGGCCATTCGCCCCTGCGGCCACAGCTCTGCCGCCATCAGCCGGCGCCGCAGTTCTGGATAGGACCATTCCATGGTCGGGTGGAACCTCAACAGAAGGTAAGGATTATAACGGCTGCACCGAAAGCAACATCGCGGTTTTCGCCACGCGCCTGCAAGACGGAAATGCTCGCTCAGATTTCCGGATACAGGTCGAAAAACGCCTCCAGGCTCGTCCGCAACTGCTTTTCGATATCTTCTTTACTGCCCTCAAGCACGTGCATCGTAATGTGAGCCTCGCGGCCGTTGGTCAGCTTGACCGGAGCCGCGCCCACTTCGGCGACATCCTCCGAGGGCAACAAGCGCATGCCATAAACCAGCGTCAAATTTGCCATAAGTGAATTTTAGTCTTTCGCAGCGGTGGTGTCGTGCCTCGTCTGCGGGACCGCTCAGGCCCTGCACCCCGGCCCGTGACGTTACCGCAACCGACTGTTTCGAGGACCGCAGCGCCACAAAGAGAATCGACCGCTTCCATATTTCTCGTTTAGAATTCCGCCGTGCTCAAAACCCCGACCGTTCTAGTGTTTGCCTGCCTTCCCGTATTCGCAGTCGTCGCGCTCGCGCAGGATCAGCCCGCCCAGGCACCGCCCACGCAGTCACCTGCGCAGCCGCAGGTTCAGGTTCACATGTTGAATGTCTGCACGCCGTCGGCCGAGGAGCAGAAAGAAATCGCATCGGCGCTGGCCCGCGTTCCGAAGCAGCCACTGTTCGGCAACGACTTTGAAGTTTCCCGCGGACGCTCCACGCTCACTGACTTGCCCAGCTTCATGCCCGCGGGCCAATCCGGCCATGTCGCTGGAGAGCCGTCCATCGCAAGCTACGTGCGCATTCGCCGCGAGTTTTCCGTGCAGGCAATGTTTGCCAGCGTGCAGTACTCCTTCAGTAACGATGGCCAAAACATGGTCGAGACGCTGGTGCTCCACGTTCGCGAACCGAAAGACCTGATCCAGGTATCAATGGAAGACAGCGCTTCAGCGGTCACCAGCGCCGAAGCCATGCTGAACACCAACACGCCCGTGAGTCGCATCCGGCTGGAGCGTTTCGGCAAGTCGTCGATCGCGCTCGCGCGTTGCTCGGCGACGGAGACCGGATCGGCTCCTGACCAAAGCGCCTATGAGCCATTGTTTCGCAGCGCGTCAGAAGTGCTGGCGAATTATCGCGGACTGCTGGGTGTGAAGACCATCGTGCCGGACGAACTGGCCAAGGCGAGCGGACCTCCGAAGGCAGCTCCCGTCAAGCACGAAGCCAAAAAGCCGGCAGCGCCGAAGAAATAGACTTAACCATAGGGCAACGTTAACCGTAGTTAAGACGTGCATCAAAATCTGAACTCCACCATCTAATCAGCACGCTAAAAAATCATCCATGAGCGAAACTCGCAACGTAGTCATTATTGGGTCCGGATGCTCCGGACACACTGCCGCACTTTATACGGCGCGCGCCAACCTGAAACCGCTGGTGATTGAGGGGCACGAACCCGGCGGTCAACTTTCGCTGACGACGCTGGTCGAAAATTTTCCTGGCTTTCCCGAAGGAATAATGGGGCCGCTGCTGATCGAGAACATGCGCAAGCAGGCGGAACGCTTTGGCGCCGAATACCGCATGGCGCACCTCACCAGCGTCGATCTGAGCAAGCGTCCGTTTCTGTTGCACCTCGGCCATCAACAGGTTCATGCCCAGGCCTTGATCATCGCCAGCGGCGCGTCGGCGCGCTGGCTGGGCCTGCCGCACGAGCAGCAGTTGATCGGCCACGGAGTGTCTTCCTGTGCGACGTGCGACGGATTTTTCTTCTCGGGCAAGGAAATCGTCGTAGTCGGCGGCGGCGACTCCGCGATGGAAGAGGCTATTTTTCTGACGCGCTTTGCCACCAAGGTCACAATCATCCATCGCCGCGATACCTTCCGCGCGTCCAAGATCATGCTGGAGCGCGCGCAGCATCACCCGAAAATTCAATTCCTGCTCAACACCATCGTCGAGGATGTATATGATGCGGGCAAGCAGGAAGTGACTGGACTCAAGCTGCGCGATGTGAAGACGGATACGGTCCGGGATTTCCCCACCAGCGCGCTGTTCCTTGGGATCGGCCACGAACCGAACGCGAAGATGTTCGCCGGGCAGCTTGACACCGACGCCGACGGATATCTCAAAACTCACAATTACGTGCTCACAAAAGTCCAAGGCGTCTACGCGTGCGGAGACGTGCAGGATCGGCGCTATCGGCAGGCGATTACCGCTGCCGGAACTGGCTGCATGGCCGCAATCGAAGTGGAGAAGTTTTTGGAAGCGCTCGGAAAGTAGGCGATGCGACGCTTCGACTTCGTCAACGCTTGAGGCTGCTCAGGCGGAAACTCGACAGCCTGTAACGTCCCCGGCCGTAACTGCGCCGAGGTGCAAGCGTAGGAAGCGTAAGTCATTTATTCGCAGGCCAGTAGGCGGATCGTCATTACCTTGGTGATCTTCTGCGAGGGCAAGCGTTTTCTTAGACTGCTCTCACAATGACGACGCTCGTGCGGAAGGCTGTAGTCGCCGTTCTCCTCATCTCGACCGTGGCGGTTTTCCCGGTCCGTTCCTCGGCGCAAGATTCCAGCGATGGGCCGCGGAAGGTTATCATCAAGACCCCTGCGGTGTATCCGACTCTAGCGCAGTCCATGAACATTCACGGCGTGGTGAAACTCGAAGCGCATGTCGCTCCGAACGGAATCGTAAAGTCCGTGGATGTGAAAGGCGGCCATCCGATTCTGACGCAGGCCGCCGTGACTGCCGTCGGACACTGGAAGTTCGAACCCGCCGTGCATGAGACCAAAGAACAGATTGAAGTGAAGTTCGAGACGCAATGACCCTTTTCACTCTCTAGCAATGTCATTCCGACGCGCGACGCCGGCAGGCGGAGCGAGGAGGAACCTGCTTTTCGTAAGTGTAGCCCTTTGTGATCTCAGGCATTCCTGCCCGATACCCCATTTGTGATACAAAATCCTGTGATCTTCGCGCAGGTGCAGACCGCTTTCGCCAATCTCGACGCAGAAATCCATTCTCATCCGGCAGGTTTTGCATGTTGAGGGCGTTCTTCGTCCATCTTTCTGAAAACCGCGCTTTGCGCAATTTCGCCGAGCGCTCCTCTTTAGGCCGTCGCGTATCCGGGCGATTCGTCGCCGGAATCAAAATTGATGACGCAGTGCGCGCCACGCAGGGGATCAATCGCGCGGGTATGAGCGTGAGCATCGATAACCTGGGCGAGAACGTCACGAATCCCGACGAGGCGCGGCGCAGCGAGCAACTTTACCGGCAGATTCTCGACGCGATTGCGGCCAACCAACTCGATGCCAACATCAGCCTGAAGCTGACGCATATGGGACTCGACGTGGATGAGCAACTGGCGCGCAACATCGTCAGCGGACTGGTGGCGAAGGCGGCCTCGATGTCGCCGCCAGGTTTCGTTCGCGTCGATATGGAGGGCTCGCCGTACACCCAACGCACTCTCGATTTTGTCCACGAATTGCATCGCATTCCGGGGAATGCAAATAGCGTGGGTACGGTCATCCAGGCATATCTGAAACGTTCAGAAATCGACGTGGAAAAGTTGCTCGCCGAAGGGATTCGCATTCGCCTGTGCAAGGGAGCGTATAAAGAGCCGCCGAGTATTGCCTTTGAAAGTAAAGCAGACGTGGACGCGAACTACATCAAGCTCATGAAGACCCTGATGAAGAGCGGCACGTATCACGGCCTGGCAACGCACGATGAACACATTGTTCTCCAGGCCGAGGCATTCGCGAAGAGCGAGAAAATCCCGCCTGAAGCCTTTGAATTCCAAATGCTGTACGGAATCCGCCGAGATCTGCAGCAGCGGTTGGTACGCGAGGGCTGGCGCGTGCGTGTCTACATTCCGTTTGGCACGGAATGGTACCCGTATTTCATGCGTCGGCTGGGTGAACGGCCGGCGAACGTGTTCTTTATCGCGCGGAATCTCTTCCGGCAGTAAAAAATTTCAACGGCATTGGCTCAGGCCGACGCAATTTCTTGCGAGCATAGCCGAAACTGGCCACCATGTGGCACCTCCGGGCCAATTTATTTCTACTACCTCTTTGTTAGCATCGGCTCGTGCATTACACAGCCGCCTCCGAATTGATTCAAGAATTCTCCGCCTTCGCCGGCAAGGATGTGGACGACGAGCGGATCGATCTGGTCCGCGCTGCCCTGGTGATCGCTCGCACCGAATATCCGGCACTCGATACCGAGGTCTATGCCACACGGGTGGATGAGCTGGCGCAGAGGGTTTCGAGTATGGCTCCGGATCTTCATCCGCAGCGCACTCTGACCGCTTTGAATCATGTGTTGTTTGCGGAGGGCAGGCTGCGCGGCAACCGCGAAGATTATTACGATCCGCGGAACTCCTTTTTAAACGACGTGTTCGACCGCGGGCTCGGGATCCCGATCACGCTCTCGATCGTTTATATGGAAGTAGCGCGCCGGGCGGGATTCCCTCTTTCCGGCGTCGGCATGCCGGGCCATTTCTTGCTCAAGCACTATAGTGCCGAGGGCGATGAGACGCTCATCGACTGCTTCAATCGCGGCGACATTCTCACGCGCCAGGAATGCCAGAGCCGGCTCGATGAAATATATTCCGGCGAGATGAAGTTGCAGCCGGAGTTCTTACACCCTATCAGCCGGCGGCAGATTCTGGTGCGGATGCTCAACAACCTCAAGACGGTCTATCTGTCTACCCGCAACTTCCGCAAGGCGCTCGCCATTGCCGACCTGATTCTCGTCATCTATCCCACTTCTGCCGAAGACGTGAAGCAACGGGCTCTCCTGCGCTACAGCATGGGACTGAACCGGCTGGCCGCAGAAGATCTCGACGAATACCTGCGGCTTTGCCCGAAGGCGAAGGATGCCGAGGAGATTCGCCAGATGTCGCTATCAATTCGCAGAATGATAGCGCTAATGAATTAAAGGCGGGCTTTGGGCATCAGGCGCCGGGCGTCAGACCTCGAACCTCAGACCCGAAAACCTCAGACCCGAAAACCTCAGACCTCGGGCCGATGTTTCTTCCTTGATTCGGTGTTAAAAGTGATCCAGACCTTGGGGAAACCCAAATCTGAGTAGGGACGACTGTGACTTGCGGAAAAGGGCCGAAGCCCGACGCCCAATGCCTGACGCCCGACGTTACTGTTCCGGCCCCGAATCGCCGCTATCAGCCGGGGCAAGCGGCAGCTTGCTGGCGCCGCGCATTAAGTCGCGCTCCTGATCGGAAAACATTCCCTTAAATCGCGGTGAGTCGATCACCTGATCGCGCTGCTGCGGTGGCATGGCGCGCAGATCGTCGATGGCCGTATGCACCATACGGCGGCGTTCGGGAGAGAGTTGCTGCATCTGTCCCCATACCTGGCGCGCCTGCTGCTTCTGCTCAGGCGTCAGGTGCTCCCACGTCTCCATGCGGTTAAGCACGCGCAGCTGGCGTTGTGGAGGCAGATTCGAAAAGTTCTGCAGACGCTGGCGAAGCTGCTGCTGCCGCTCGGGAGGAAGACGCTTGAACCAGGGATCGTTCTGCAGGGCCCGTTCCTGCTCGGCGGGAGGCAGATCCTTGTAGCGTCGCAGCCAATCTCCAGCATGCCCACGGGGTTGCTGCGGGCGGCCTTGCTGCCGCGCTCCGGGCCGCTGCTGCACCCGCTGAAACGTGGGTTGCTGAGAAATGGCGCGCTGCGCGGCGCAGGGGACCGCAAACATCGCAGCCCCTAGAGCGGCGCACGCCAGCCACTGCGCAATGTGTCTTCCCCGAGTCATTTCCAGCCTGCACTTCGCCCTAAGTCAGCTTCGTAGTTCTACCGCCGCGCGAACTCTACGGATTCGCTACGACATCCTGCTGCAGATCCATATCGTCGAGCAGTTCGAAATCGGAGTACAGATCGTGATTCTTGTCCAAAGCCTGTAAATCGCTCACAGCCGTGCCCGGATCAGGCCCAAGTTCGGTGGCAATCTGACCATCGTCTCCCGCGTGATAAAAACCGCTCGAACGCGTAAAGAACAATCCCACACCGACTCCCATCAGCACGGTAAGAGCTGCCGCCAGCACCGGGCGGCGAAACCACTGCAGCCAGCCGGCCTGCGGCTTGGCCATTTCTTCGCGCAGCCGAGCCTGCAGCCGCACGTCGAAGTACGGCGAAGGCTCGGGCGTCTGCCACTCATCGAGCACCGACATGGTCGCGCGCAACGACTTCAGCTCCTCCGCGCACGCCGCGCAGCTCTCAAGATGACGGCCTTCTTCCACCGTAAACTCGCCGAACCCAGCGGCAACCTCCGGCATGCTTTCACGAAATTGATCGCATTTCATAACCAATTCCCTCAACTCTCTTCGCCATCGCCACTCACAAAAACAATCAGTTCTTCTAAACGAATTCTTTTAACTGTTCCCGCAAAGTCTCATAAGCCCGGAAGAGCAGCGACTTCGTCGCCGACTCGCTTCTCTTTAGTACTTCGGCAATCTGCTTGTAATCCATCTGCTGATACTTGTGCATCAGGACCGCCAGCCGCTGCTGTTCCGGCAAAGCCTCAACCTTCTGCCGGATGGCCATCATACGCTCCTGCCGCAGCATCGCCTGCTCGGCGGTCAGGCTCGAGTCCGGCAGCTCCAGCGTCGTTCCGGTGTCGTCATCCGGTTCGTCGACGCTGACCGTAACTTCTGGCCGCTCATGCCGCGTATCGCGCGCATGATTCACCGCCAAGTTGGTCGCGATGCGATAAAGCCACGTCGTAAACTTCGCGCTAGCCTCATAGCTCTCGCGCGACCGGTACACCCGCAAAAAAACTTCCTGCGCCAAGTCTTCCGCCGCAGCCGAATTCCGCGCCATACGATACATGAAGCAGATCAGCGGCCGGCGATATTTCTGCACCAGATAGTCGAATGAAGCCTGATCGCCCGCCTTAACGCGAAGCATCACGTCCGCGTCAGAAGTAGCTTCAGCGCCCGCAATCGGAGCCACAAAGGCGGACGAAGCCTGCGGCGCCGTCGCACCCATCAGCACACTCCGGTCGATTGCGGCTGTGCTCACATTAGATTGAACCCCGCGCCGGCCGGGAAGTTGCGCGTTTTTCGCGCCGGCTGCCTCCCCGGAAGTCCTTTCAGATGAATGAGATGGATTCCGGTCGGCGGGCTTGGGATCGGGCGCCATGGGAAGTGCTTATCGCCAGGGGCCGAAAAATCAGTAAAAACGCGGATCACACGCCCCTGCAAGGGTTTAGGCTATCATGCCGAGCGGCTGTCTTGAAATCTTCGAATAGTCCCGGTAAACGGAACCATTTCGTTGAGAAGACATAAGGCGAGTAGTCTTCAGTGCGGATTGTTTTCGCGGCCGGGCGTTACGCTTAAAACTGGAATACCCGACCCAACAAAGCCGCGAAGCGGCGAGAGAATACAGCCCACGGCGCAAGCCGTGGGGGAGCGATTACGAACAACAAGCCCCGGAGGGGCGACAGAACGGTGCGTCAACGATCTTGTTGGGGCGGGAGTTTCTACACCCCAGAAAGGGAAGCTTCTAAAGTTCGGCCTTGGATGAGCAAATGAACGCAGACGAGATTCGCAAATTCTGCCTGTCATTTCCCGATGCCACCGAAAATTTGCAGTGGGGAGACGACCTCTGCTTCAAAATCCGCGGAAAAATCTTCGCAACCCTCGCCTTGTCGGCTGTGCCACAGAAACTCTGCTTCAAGTGTTCGCCGGAAATATTCGCCGAATTGATTGAGCGCGAAGACATTCATCCCGCGCCCTATGTCGGCCGCTACAAATGGGTGATCCTCGATCGCCTGGACGCGCTGCGCGGCGGCGAATTGCGCGAATTGGTAACGGCATCCTATGAGATGGTCGCGGCCAAGGCGCCAGGGAAGCCTTCCAAGTCGAAGTCAGCCAGGAAACGCCCCAAAACTCGTCACTCCAAACGCTGACCGACTGATCGCACGCTGATTTGACTCCATTCCTCTCCCTCGGCTAGCCTCAAGAGTCACTGCAACTCCAAATACCCAATCCCCCATGCGCCCCCGGCATAAATCACTGATTCTGCTGATCGTGGCAGGCGCAGCGATTGTCCTTGCCCCCGGCCTTGCAGCTTCGACCCATCCGGTGCACGCCGATCACGCCGTCGTGGTCACGGTGCATCAGCTGGCGTCGCAAGTAGGCGCCGACATTTTGAAATCCGGCGGCAACGCCGTCGACGCCGCCGTAGCAACCGGCTTTGCCTTGGCCGTCGTCCATTCGCCCGCGGGAAACATCGGCGGCGGCGGGTTCATGCTCATCCGCATGGCCGGCGGGCAGACACATTTTCTCGACTACCGCGAGAAAGCTCCGGCTGCAGCAACCCGTGATATGTATGTCGATGCCCAGGGCAACGTGATCCCGGGCGCAAGCGAGGTCGGATACAAGTCGATCGGCGTTCCGGGTTCGGTTGCAGGCATGACTTACGCCCAGAAGAAGTGGGGCAAGCTACCCCTGAAGCAAGTCATGGCGCCGGCGATCAAGCTGGCGCGCGACGGATACGCTCTGACTTGGGAAGAAGCGCAGGACTTCCACGATCGATATCTGGCGCAGTTTCCCGAGTCGCATCGCGTCTTTCAGCGCAACGGCGACTACTATAAAGCCGGAGAAATTTTTCGCCAGCCCGACCTCGCGCGCACGCTGGAGCGAATCGCCGCCAATCCCGGCGACTTTTATCATGGCGCGCTCGCCCGTGAACTCGCCACAGCCATGCAAAAAGGCGGCGGCCTGATCACCGCCGAAGATCTCGCCCACTACGAAGTGAAAGAGCGCGAGCCAGTCCGCGGCACCTATCGCGGATATGAGGTCATCAGCGCGCCTCCGCCATCGTCGGGCGGAACGGTGCTGATCGAGTCGCTGAATATTCTCGAAGGCTACGACCTGGCCAAACTCGGCGACCGCTCCGCCGACTCGATCCACTACACGATCGAAGCCTTCCGCCGCGCCTTTCTCGACCGCGCCGAGTTCATGGGCGACCCGGACTTCTCAAAGATCCCGGTCTCGCAGCTGATCGACAAGAAATACGCCAACGCCTGGCGCGACACTATCGATCCCAGCCACGCCAGCCCAAGCAAAGAGCTAAAACGGCCAGCGGTTTTCGCGGAGCTGGAACAGTACGCAGCATCGCACCCTCCAGCCGCTGCTTCGCACGAGTCCAATCACACCACGCATTATTCCGTAATCGATGCCGAAGGCAGTGCCGTCGCTGTAACCACGACCATCAACGACTGGTTCGGATCACGCGTGACCGCCGAAGGCCTAGGCTTCCTGCTCAACGACGAGATGGACGACTTCTCATCGAAGCCAGATACGCCCAATGCCGATGGACTGATTCAGGGCATGGCCAACGCAATCGGTCCAGGAAAGCGGCCGCTGTCGTCCATGACGCCGACAATCGTGGCCCACAACGGCAAAACGGTGCTCGTGCTCGGTTCGCCGGGAAGTTCGAAGATCATCACGACGGTAGCGAACGTTCTGATGGGCGTGGTCGACTACGGCATGAACATTCAGGAAGCGGTGAACGCGCCGCGCTTTCACAATCAATGGCTGCCCGACGTCGTGAACGTGGAAAAATATTTTTCACCGGACACCACCGAGACCCTGCGCAAGATGGGATACGACGTGGAAACCGGCCTGCATCGCGGCGACACGTACGGCTATTGGAGCGACGCCGAATGCATCGCGGTAGACGAAAAGACGGGCGAGCGCTACGGCGCCACCGATGGCCGCAATAGCAACGGCAAGGCTGTGGGATACTGAAAGGCATTGTTGATTTTTGATTGTTGATTGAAAATCGGACCTGAGGACCGCGGGTTTTCAATCAACAATCATCAATCATCAATCAAAAATAGGTCTTCATGCAAAGAGCGGTCTCAACCTATCTGTTCGTGAAAGAGCGCCTGCATCCGGGCATTCTGGATGGGCTCGCGCGCAACGGCGTGCAGGCCGTCGAGATTTTTGCCGCGCGCCAGCACCTCGACTATGCCAACCGCAAGCAGCACGTGAAAGAAATTGCCGACTGGTTCCGCGGCAGCGGCATCCCGCTGAACTCGGTGCACTCGCCGCTCTATGCCGACTACGAGTGGGGACGCGCCGGCGCTCCTCCGGTCAATGTGGCCTCCACTGACCGCGCCAGCCGCGTCGAAGCAATGGACGAAATTAAGCGCGCGCTCGAGATCGCCGAGCAGATTCCGTTTCGTTTTCTTGTGCAGCATCTCGGCACGCCGAACGAGAGCTTCAGTGAGAAGAAATTCGAAGCAGCCATGACCTCGATCGAGCACCTGCGCGCTTTCGCCAAACCGTTAGGCGTGCGGATTCTGTTGGAAAACATCCCCAACGAACTTTCCACGCCGGATCGCCTGGTCGAATTAATTCGCGGCGCGCATTTCGACGACGTGGGCGTCTGCTTCGACTTCGGTCACGCCAACCTGATGAGCACGGTGCGCGAGGGCTTCGAAATTCTGCGCAACTACATCCAGTCCACGCACGTGCACGACAACGACCGGCTGAAAGATTCGCACCTGTGGCCGGGCCAAGGCACCATCGACTGGAAAGAAGCCATAGAACTGCTGCGCTCCGCCGAGCACAGGCCTCCATTGCTGCTGGAACTCGGCGAAGATGAAAAAGTAAATGCGCTGGAGAAGTTGAAAGAAGCGTTCGAGAAGCTGGAACAGAGCTAGGTTTTAAGGTGGCAAAGTGACAAAGTGGCAAGGTGGCAAAGACAAAAGCGCCCCGAACGATGGAATAACGAGATTCTGACCTTGTCACCTCGTCACTTTGCCACGTGAGCCCCGACGTTGAATCCCCACATGCCCCAAATCACCACCATCGCAGAAGTCGGCAAACACGACGGCCAGTCGGTCACCATCCGCGGATGGCTCTATAACCTGCGCGAGAGCGGCAAACTTCTCTTTCCGCAATTTCGCGACGGCTCCGGAATCATTCAGGGCGTCGTCCCGAAAAATGCCGTGTCGCCTGAAGTCTTCGACGCCGTCAAGACGCTCACGCAGGAGTCCAGCGTGATCGTGGAGGGTAAAGTCCGCGCCGACAAGCGCGCGCCCGGCGGTTACGAACTCGACGTAGCCAACGTGCAGGTCGTGCAGCGCGTGCCGGAGTCAACGCCCTACCCCATCACCCCCAAAGACCACGGCACCGACTTCCTCATGGAGCACCGCCATCTCTGGGTGCGCTCGCAGCGGCAAGCGGCAATCTTGCGCGTGCGCGCCGAAATCATCAAAGCCGCGCGCGACTTCTTCGACGATCGCGGATTCACCCTCACCGATCCTCCCATCATCACCCCCGCCGCGTGCGAAGGAACGACGACTCTTTTTCCCGTCGATTATTTCGACGATCAGGCGTATCTCACGCAGTCGGGCCAACTCTACGTCGAAGCGACGGCCATGGCGCTGGGTAAGGTTTATTCTTTCGGCCCGACGTTTCGCGCGGAAAAATCAAAAACGCGCCGGCATCTCACCGAGTTCTGGATGGTCGAGCCCGAAGTAGCCTACGCCACGCTCGACGACGTGATGGAACTCGCCGAGGGCTTGATCAGTTCTATCGTGCAGCGCTGCCTCGAGCGCCGCAGCGTCGATCTGAAAACAATAGGCCGTGACGTTTCCAAGCTCGAAAAAATTACGCCACCCTTCCCGCGCATCAGCTATGACGACGCGGTGAAGAATCTTCAAGAAGGCCACGCGAAAGGCGCGCTGGAAACGAAGTTCGAATGGGGCGGCGATCTCGGCTCGCCCGACGAGACGTATCTCTCAGCCCAGTTCGAAAAACCGGTGATGGTGCATCGCTATCCGGCGAAGGTGAAGGCGTTTTACATGGAGCCCGATCCGCAGCGCCCCGAACTGGCGCTCTGCGTCGACGTGCTAGCGCCCGAGGGCTACGGAGAAATCATCGGCGGCTCGCAGCGTATGGCGTCGCATGAACTGCTGCTGCAGCGCATTCACGAGCACGGCTTGCCCGAAGAGGCGTTCAAGTGGTATCTCGACTTGCGCAAGTTCGGCAGCGTGCCGCACGGCGGCTTCGGCATGGGCATCGAGCGCGCCGTAGCCTGGATCTGCGGCCTCGAGCACGTACGCGAGACAATTCCGTTTCCCAGGATGCTGTACAGACTTTATCCGTGATTGTGCGATCTAGCCATTGAGCGATTGTGCGATTGAGCTCCGTCGCACCATCGGTTTTCCAATCGCCAAATCACACGATCTCCTGATCACCAAATTTCTATGACCTCGACATCCACTGCGTCTGGCAAGAGAATCCGCGTCATCGGCGTTCCCCTCGATCTCGGCCAGTCCCGCCGCGGCGTCGACATGGGGCCGTCGGCCGTTCGCGTTGCCGGACTCGAAGCGCGCCTCGAAGCCCTCGGCCACGAAGTCGAAGACGGCGGCAACGTCGCCGTCGCCATTCCCGAGCAGAAAAAAGAAGGCGCGGCCAACGCAAAATACCTGAAAGAAATTACTGCGACCTGCACCAAGCACGCCGAACTCGTACTGAAGACGCTGGAAGCCGGAAAAGTCCCTCTCTCGCTCGGCGGCGATCACTCCATGGCTGCGGGAACCGTTTCCGGCGTAGCGGAGTATTACCGTCGGCAGAACCAGCGCGTCGGCCTGATCTGGATCGACGCGCACACTGACATCAACACTCCCGACTCGTCTCCCAGCGGCAACGTGCACGGCATGCCGCTCGCCGCGCTCATGGGCCTATGGCCCGGCGAACTCGCCAACATTTACGATTTCTCCCCGAAGGTGCGCCCGGAGAATTGCGTGCTGGTCGGCATTCGCGACATCGACGCCGTAGAAAAAGAAAACGTCCGCCGCGCCGGCATCGGCGTCTTCACCATGCGCGACATCGACGAGCGCGGCATGCGCACGGTGATGGAAGAAGCCCTCCGCATGGCCGGACGCGGCACCGCCGGCTACCACATCTCTCTCGACATGGACTGGGTCGATCCCGAAGATGCGCCCGGCGTCGGCACTCCCGTCCGCGGCGGTGCAACTTACCGCGAAGCGCACCTCGCCATGGAAATCATCGCCGACCACGGCCGCATGCTCAGCATGGAAATTGTCGAAGTAAATCCCGTCATCGACGAACATAACCAGACTGCCGATCTGGCGGTGGAATTGGCCCTGTCGGCCTTCGGAAAGAAAATACTGTAGTAGTAGCCGGCGCTCGTGCGTTCAGATTGGCAATGCATGTCTTTGCCGGCCCTGGGCGTCTCTGCTACCATCACCATATGGCAACGGCGAAACAAAGTCAGCGGCAAATCGGCTCGCGCTCGCCTGCTCCCGCCCGCAAGGCGCCCGTCTCGAAAAAGCCTCTTTCCGATCTCTACGCCCGGCTCCAAAAGACTCGTCCTGGCTCCGAAGAGTCCAAACGTATTTCCCGGCAGATTGTAGACGCCATCGGTTAACGGATGGCGGCAGTTAAGATCAAGCCGCCAAGAGACGCCCGATGCCGCGTTTATCGTGACTATTTACGAGATCGAGTGGAAAAGCGGCAGTTCCTCGCACCGATGGCACTGGAGTTGGACGCATGGCTGAAGACCGGCCCTGAAGCTCCTGATTTGCAAGAGGCCCCGGGAGGCTGGCACAAAGTTTTCCACTCTTTCACCATCTGCGGTGAAGACGAGTGCATTAAAACGGTCTTCACGATTTACGCCCCAGGTAAGCCTCGGCGTAACAGTGTCGATCTGGATGAATGGGAGAAACGCGCGCCAAATACAGGCGAGCCCTAGAGTTGGTGCGCTTTCGTCACTTCACAGGCAGCACGTACCATCCCTACGATTGACGTGAACTCGCGCCACGTCCAAACTAAAAGGTCTCAATTCAAGCTATGCAAAAGCTCCGGGTCGGCATCTTATTCGGCGGGCGCAGCGGAGAGCACGAAGTCTCGCTGCTCTCGGCCGCCTCAGTTCTGAAGGCAATCGACAAAGAGAAATATGAAGTCGTGCCCATCGGCATAACCAAGGAAGGCAAGTGGGTGACCTCGGGCGATGCCGAGAATCTGCTGACCGGCAAGCTGGTCATCGAGCCGCGCCATCTGCGCGCAGGCGACCCTGAGACCACATCACCTGCGGCGGTGCTGGCGCGAGGCGAAGCGGTCGTCGTCCCGCCGGAGCCCGTCAATCGCCAGACTGGACTCGTTCCCTTCCATAGCGACGCGAGCCACCTGCGCCGCGCCAGCGACCGCGCGATCAATGTTGACGTGATTTTTCCCGTGCTCCACGGAACCTATGGCGAAGACGGAACGATCCAGGGCCTGCTCGAACTGGCGGATATTCCCTACGTTGGAGCGGGTGTGCTGGGCTCGGCAGCGGGTATGGACAAAGACATCATGAAGTCGTTGTTCATTGCCGCAGAAATTCCCATCGTGAAGCACGTCACCATTCTCCGCAGCGCCTGGAAGACAGAGCCGAAAAAAGTTGAAAAGTTAGTCGCCAAGCTGAAGTATCCGGTATTCGTGAAGCCCGCGAACCTGGGCTCTTCCGTCGGAATCAGCAAGGCTCACAACAAAAAGGAGCTCGGTCCGGCGATTGAAGAGGCAGCGAAGTTCGATCGCAAGATCGTTATCGAGCAGGGCGTGGGCGGCAACAAGGGCAAGGCCCGCGAGATCGAATGCTCTGTGCTCGGCAATGACGAACCGTCTGCTTCGGTTCCGGGTGAGATCGTCCCGATTAAAGAATTCTATGACTACGACGCGAAGTACCTGGACGAAGGCTCGCAGCTGATCATTCCCGCCAAGCTCAGCAAGGCGCAAACCAAAAAAATTCAGGAGCTCGCGGTGCGCGCCTTTCAGGCGGTCGATTGCTCCGGCCTGGCGCGAGTCGACTTCCTCATGGAGCCCGATAAGGGCGGGAAGATCTACTTGAACGAGATCAATACCATGCCCGGATTCACCGCGATCAGCATGTATCCCAAGCTGTGGGCGGCTTCCGGTCTCGCTTACTCAGAGCTGATCGACCGGTTGATTCAGCTCGGAATCGAGCGCCACGCCGACAAAAAGAAGAATCAGTACAGCCGGTAGTCCCATCCCGGGATTATTCCTGACTACAGGGCCGCGAACCTTTGCCGATAAGTTAAGACGTGGCCAACCAGCGCTTACGATATCTGACCTCGAATGACTGGTCGCTGATCAATGCCAGGGCTCGCCGTCGAGTGTTCAAGCTGGGCGAGGAGATCATTCATCAGGGCAGCCTGGGCGACAGCATTTTCATTCTGCGTCGGGGCGAAGCCTCCGTGGAGCTGGCCGTGACCAGCAAGCGATCGGTGCTGGCAACGCTCGGCCCCGACGACATTTGCGGAGACATGGCATTTCTGGAACGAGGAAAGGCCACCGCAACCGTGGTGGCGCGCGACGCCGAAGTGGAAGCGGACGAGATCAGTGCGAGCGATCTGCGCGAGATCTTCGAGGCATTTCCACGACTTGGTTCGCGCTTCTATCTATCGCTCGCGATAGTGCTGGCGCAAAGGCTGCGAAACACTTCCCGCGAATTGGCTCGAGAAATGGTCACATCGGACCGGCAAAAAAAATGAGGCAGTCGCCAGTCGAAGACGTCGGCCGCGTTATGGGACGCCGGCCTTGCTCATGAACGCCGCCTGATCCGCTTTCATCTTCTTCAAACCATCCATCGGCAGATACACCATGTGGCCGGCATCGTAGGTCGCGTAGGAAATATTCTCGCGATATTTCTGCGGCAGGTTGAGATGGTCGACCGTATAGTTCGCCGCGTAATACGGCGTGGCCAGATCGTAATAGCCTTCCATCACTAGAATTTTCAGATAAGGATTCTTCACGATCGCCTGCCGCATGGCCGAAGCAGTGTCCGGAAATCCGTGCTCCGCCGAACCCCAATCCCACTGCAGGCCGCCGGTTTCGGCGCGCACGTTGTAGGGCATGTCGACTTTATAGCCGAGTTCCGTGCGCAGATAATTATTGAAAACCGAAGTGAACGGCGGCTGGGTGGCCGATCCCGTCGGATCGTAGAATGGCGTATCCAGAAGCCCGTTCGGATCAGGCCCGGTGTAGCGCCCATCGAGCCGGCCCACGCGTACTTTCTGATCGATCATCAGGTAGTGCGTGAACTTCTGCACGTTGATGCGCAGGTCCGCCTCGTCAATGACTTCCTTGCTCAGGCCGGTGTAGCGCGCGAGTCCATCAATAATCTTCTGCCGCTCTTCAGCCGTCAGCGAATCGCCCTTATCGAGCGCTCGCGCGTACTCAGTCGAAGCCCATTGCTCGGACTCTCGCCGCGCTTTGTTCATATCCTGCGACAGATCGGGCGGGAGCTTGTGGTGATAGCCCGCGATCATCGTGAACGACGGGATCAGAAAAACATAAGGCTGGTCGTTGGTGAAATTGTCTTCCAGCGTTTCAAAATTCAGAACGGTCGAGAGCAGCGTAATGCCGTTGAATGAAATGCCGCGATTCGCAAGAAGTCCCGCGATGCCGGCAGCGCGGGTCGTCCCGTAACTTTCACCCAGAATGAACAGCGGAGAGGCCCACCGCTCGTTGCGGCTGATATAAAGCCGAACAAATTCGCTGAACGATTCAAGATCTCCCTTCAGTCCCCAGAATTTCTTGAACAATTCCGTGTCGGCGGCGCGGCTGAATCCGGTACCGATCGCGTCGATCATCACCAGATCGCTTTTGTCGAGAAGCGTGTACGGATTGTCTTCCACGTGATACGGCGCGGGAGGCATGAAACCATCGGGCTGCAGCACGACCTTGCGCGGGCCCAATGCGCCCATGTGCAACCAGATCGACGCCGATCCTGGGCCGCCGTTGAACGCGAAGGTCAGCGGGCGCTTGGCTGCATCCTGCCCGTCGAGCGTGTAGGCCACGTAGAACATCTCCGCTTCGATCTTTCCGTCGCCGCGCTTGATTGGCAGGCGGCCAACAGTAGCCGTGTATTTCAGGGCCTTGCCATCGACCGTGATCTGATGGTGCGTTACGACCGGCGGCTGCTCCGTCATGTCGTAATGTTCTTCTTTGTCTTTTTCCTTGTCGCGGGCCTCGCCCGGTACTTCGTGAATCGTCGGCTTCTGCTCCGAAGCCGGCTCTGGCTTGATGGCGGCTTCTGCAGGTTTCTCGGTCGGCTGGGCCGGCGGCTGCTTTCTGGCCGCCTGCGGCTTGGGCGTGTCAGTCTGTTGCGCGAAGGCAGAAAAACTCAGGCTAAGGGCGACACTCAGCAGGATGAAATGCACGAGCATTCGTTTCATCGTTTGAACTCGCAGTCGGATTGCGTTTAGGCGCGAGGAATTGTACACCCCGTACTTCGGGCAGGCCGGCTTCGAGGTTTTAGTTGCCGGCATCCAGGGCCGAGGCGCAGGGTTCAAGGACTCCAAAGGCGCCTCCGCGCATGGAGGGCACTGATGACGTCATCATCGGAGGGCGCCCTGGCCTTGCCGTTTACTGATTTGTAACGGGGTACCCCCCTCCCCCCTCCGAATCTTTGGAATCAGCGAGTTAGCACGAAATTCCGTGCAAAATACGGTTTTCAAAGAACTTAGAGGCTAAAATCCGCCGAACAAAGGACTTAGCGCACACTCATCTCGCATTTCGAGTTTCGCCGTGGTTACGGCCTCGACCATGATTGCCGGGTTTGCCTGTGGAAGACAAGGACATGCGTCACAATGGGGCTGTGGAAGAGTAAATTTTCCGGCCGGCTTTCTCGATGTGTTTGGGACCGATGTTCGTGTATCAGGGATGTCGGATGGGTGTGGGGGCAAACGGGACCTTTAGCTGTTTTTGCGTCTGAGAAACCGGTAAACGTTCCGTCTGTCCCCGGTTTTCCCGACCATCCGCACCGTGCCCACCCTTTCGCAAAGGGCGCGAAAGGATGGGGCACCCGGCGCGCAGACGCGAGCGTGCGGAGAACAAGCGCGTGCTGTTTCCGGTGCGGCTGGTTTCTTTTGATGCGCTGCGGGATTGGGAGCTGGTTGACGCGGATGAGGGGCGGGATTTGGCGAAGGAGATTCGGGAGTTTTATATTCCGGATTTTAGTGAGTGGAAGAGTCATGATTTGTATGTGCGGGAGTTGGAGAAGTTGTTGCGGGATTTGCGGACTGAGGGGGCGGGTTCGTTCTGACTGGTCGCGGCAGATTGCAGGGATCCTTCGACTGCGGTTGCTCTTCGCGCTTGGCGCGAAGAGCGATCCTTGCTCAGGGTGACACGGGTAGGACGTTGGTCTGTTGCGGGGCCTTGATACGGCACTGGGGGATTATGCGGACGTAGGGTCCTTCGGCGACGCTGGGCGTCGCCTCAGGATGACAATTGACGGGTGTTCCGGCCTCGCTGAAACTTTTTTTCCGTTATAGAACTGCGAGTGACGCGTCCTGCGATTTTTGTCGGGCGGGTACAGTGCTGCCGGATTCCGAGAGGTTTTGACTCACGCGTCCACTCCACCCACCCTTTCGCCAAAGACGCTAGAGGATTGGGGCTACCCTGTCTCATCGGCAATTTTCGCGAGCATTCCACGCGCAGGTAGTGGTGCAGTTTGGCTGACGCGTCAGGCCAGCCAAGCGGGAGATCCTTCGCTACGCCGGAAAAGCGGCTCCGCTCAGGATGACAGGGCTACGTGAAGGCGAGACTGATTCCATTAGCAGAAACCAGCCCACACTATCCCCTTGACCCTGGCTGTCGCATTTCTGTACGATCATTAGGACAAGTTCGCTGCCGCCTCATTGGCTCGGCGAACCCGATTTCATGCAGAGTGGCTGAGGGACGAGCCCTGAGACGCCACGGCAACCGAACCCGGATCATATATCCGGGCTGACAGGTGCCAACTCTCTCCTGGAAACAGGGAACATGAGATACGGCAAGCGCGCAGTATTTGCTTTCCGATAGCCTCTTTTCCTTTTCCTGGAAAAAGAGGCCTTTGCTTTTTAGGCCGCTTTTTCCTGGAGAGCTCGTCCTCGCTAAGAGCAAGTTTCAAGGTTTCAACGTTTCAAGGTTTCAAAGTTGTCGATTCATCTATCGGAGACCTTGCACAGACTTTGACATTGAAACTTTGCCACTTTGAAACCTTGAAACTTTTGATTTCAGAAAGCGAGTAGCTCACATGTCTCACTACGAATTACGCTGCCGGGAATGCGGACGAAGCTGGGGAAACCAGCCCCGCAACATCTGCGATGACTGTTTTTCGCCTCTCGAAGTCGCTTACGACTACGAGGCGGTCAGGGCGGAAGGCACTTTCACTCGTGATCGCGTCGCGCAGCGCTCCCCGAACATGTGGCGCTACTCGGAACTTTTACCCCTCCCCCAAGGGTATAAGCCGCGGCTGCCGGTCGGTTTCACTCCGCTGTTCTCGGCTCCGCAACTTGCCGAGCGCTTGAGTGGGACGAGCGCTGCCGCGGGGAATCTCTATATCAAGAACGACGCCGTGTGCCTGCCGACGCTGAGTTTTAAAGACCGCGTGGTGGCGGTGGCCTTGTCGCAGGCGCGCGAGTTCGGGTTCGACACGGTATCGTGTTCGTCGACTGGAAATCTGGCGAATGCCGTGGCTGCGCACGCTGCGCGCCTCGGTTTGAAGGCATGGATCTTTATTCCTTCCGATCTCGAGCCCGCGAAGGTACTGGGCACAAACGTTTTTGGCGCGAAGGTCGTGCGCATCGCCGGTAACTACGATCAGGTGAACCGGCTGTGCTCGCAGATCGCCGACGAACATCGTTGGGGATTCGTCAACGTCAACCTGCGTCCGTATTACTCGGAAGGATCGAAGACGGTTGGTTTCGAAATCGCCGAACAACTCGGCTGGCGGCTGCCGGACAATGTGGTCTGCCCGATGGCCGGTGGTTCGCTGATCATCAAAATCAAGAAGGCCTTTGATGAACTGGTCAAGCTGGGCTTGGTCGAAGCGAAAGAAGTGAAGTTCTTTGGGGCGCAGGCGACCGGATGCTCTCCGATTTCGACCGCAGTGAAGACCGGAAGCTCGGAGATCGAACCGCAGAAGCCGAATACGATTGCACGCTCGCTCGCGATCGGCAACCCGGCAGATGGGCACTATGCGATCAAAACCATTAAGGGCAGCGGCGGCTGGTGTGAAGATGTCAGCGATCCGGAGATCGTTGACTCCATCAAGCTGTTGGCGGAGACCGAAGGCATCTTCACTGAGACTGCCGGCGGTGTGACGGTTGGCAGTGCCGGCAAACTGTATCGGCAGGATCGCATTCTGCCCGAGGAAACGACTGTGCTCTGCATTACCGGCAACGGACTGAAGACGACCGACGTGCTCGCGACTTGCTATCAAACCGAGCGCGCCCTGGCTCCCAAGCTCTCCGAGTTCGAGTCGTACTTGCAGCAGCATACGATCGAGCCGAGCGAGGTGCCGACTGTTCTTGCCTCCGCCGAAGCCGCGCGGGCGTAGGCGTGTAGTCGTCACTCTCCAGCTAACACCTGGCACAACAAACTGATGTGTAAACAGCCGCTCTCCTGCGGCTGTTTCACTTTGTGCTGTCTTCGATGCTCGCGAAATGAGTCGCCCACGCACTTTTCTCGATCGTTCTGTTCACCACAACATCTCTCGACATCTCACGCTGACAACACTTGTTGCGCGCCGATTTCAAGAGTGGGACGTGATGTGAATAAATCGGTGCCGCGTGTTCGGTTCTTCGCTACCAATTTTTTTCGTGATGCGTCTTACGTGCCAAGTTGTCACACGAGCCTTCGCTGCTTTCGGTGACGGGCGACGAGCGGGTTCCTGACAGCGGCTCGGGAGCGTGCCATGAAGAGTCGCGTGTTGCTCACTGTTGTCTTGCTTGGGTGCTCTGCGGCGGCGCAGTTGGAGACCGGAACAAAACACCGGATTCGCGTGCGCGTCGCTTTCTCCGACGGATCTTGTGACCGCTCCTTGCTCGTTCGGTTGGTGGGGCGAAGCGGTCCCACCCTGCAGTCCTCCGCCGACGATCGTTGCGAGGTCACCTTCCCTGACGTGCCCGATGGAACTTACCATCTGAATGTTTCCGGCCAGGACTTCAGCGCAACGGATGATGTAGTCGAAATTTCCTCGGGAGCGAACGAATTCGAAATCGCTGTCAAGCGTGGCAATGAGCCGGACAGCGGGCCGATGGCAGGCGCGGGCCCGGCTATTTCCGCCTCAACCCTCGCAATCCCAGCGAAGGCACAAAAAGAATTCGACAAAGCCAACGGCTGGATCGACCGCAAAGATTTTCCACGGGCGATCGATGCGCTTAAGCACGCCATTGCCCTCTATCCGTCGTACGCGAGCGCCTACAACAACCTAGCCGTTATCTATGCGAGGCAGGGAGATCGGGCGCATGAACGCGATGCACTACAAGAGGCGCTCCGCATTGACGATCACTTTGCCCCCGCTTATGTCAATCTGGGACGCATGGACATCGCTGCCAATGATTTTCCTGATGCAGAGTCTGCTTTCAAGAGAGCTGCATCCTCCGATCCTTCGGATGCGATGACTTATGTTCTGCTGAGCTTCACGGAACTAATGAATCGTCGCTTTGATGAGGCGATCAATGCGAGCAAACTCGCGCATCTACAGAAAGGATCTCACGCGTTTGCCCATCAAGTGGCGGCGAAGGCCTTTGAACAGAAGCGCGACGGTGCGAGCGCTATTACAGAGTTGAACCTGTTTCTGACGGAAGAACCTTCTGGCCCGCGCGCCGACAGCGCACGCAAAGAACTCGCCGCGCTACAGGCGATCGTGCACTGAACGCCGACTGCACCACCGCGAAGCAGCGCTCTTCTAGTTTGTCGGCTGGGCCGACACCTGCCCCGTTGATAGATGAAGTTGCCGCGACTTCTCCAGCACCCATTCGGGAAATTGCGGTGCGCCCTGCGGAATCTTGCCTTGCGTAATAGCCCAGTGGTCGAGCCATCCCGTGCCTTCTTCTCCAACATAGGTATCGGGCAGGCTGTAGGCGGCATCGCCGAGCGCGTCTTCTAATGTGATGAAGCGATATCCCCGCTTGCGCAGAAGGTCGAGCAGTTCGCTGATGTGATCGGCTTCCAGATTGCTGGCGTGAAGCAGGAGAATCTGCTTCGGTTCGTAGCCGACGATCCTGGTTGAAAGCTGCTCGCTGTAGGCGAACACGGCATCGTGATAGGCCAGGTAATCTTTCACAATCTGCTGTTGCAGTGCCGTGTCGTTGCGTTTTTTTGCGTCTTCGTAGACTCCAGCAAAGGCCCAATCCCAGCCGTCGAGCGTGATGGGCGCGATGCGGTAGCCGCGGTCGATGAGAAACTTTTCCGCCTCGCGACGCGTGACCAGATCGCGGCCAGTGTCGAGATAAGGATGGCGGAAGTAGCGCATCTTCAGCTTGCGCGGCGCCAGCATCAGATTGACCACGCCCTCGCCCTGGACCACGTCATCTTCCCACGCCTTAAGACCAACCTGATTTAAAGAGGCATGGCTGAAGGTGTGATTGCCCAATTCGAAGCCGTAATCGAGCCACATTTGCAGAGCTTTTATGCGCTCGTCGACCTCGCCCGGCTTGAAAAGCTTTTTTTCGTTGACGAAGCCGACTACCGGGATCTTCTGGTCGCGGAGAGTGCCTAGAAGCTTGGCGGTCATCGCTGTGATGTCGGCGGCAGGCAGGCGGTCGGCCATGCCGGCCGGGAGGTCGTCAATCGTTACCGCTACCTGACGGTCGAGTTTTACGGATTGCGCGGAGACGTGGACTGCGCATGCGAGCAGGCAGAGTGCAAATACCAAGCGGAGATGTCTCATAGGCATGGGCCTCTGGAGCGTTATGCGTGAACAAGTATTAGAGCACGAGGGCAGGCGGCCGCTTCTGAGATTGCGAGGATGTTTCATGCTGTGAGAATCGCCTCACTCGTTAGCGCCAGGTTAGCAGACGCAGTGATGCAGTTTGGCTTACGCGTTAGGCCAGTTTAGCTGGAGATCCTTCGCTACGCTGAAAAGCGCTCCGCTCAGGATGACAGCGCAACTTAAGGGTCAAGTGTGTTAGGGAAGAAGTGTGGTTTGCAATTTATGGCCGAACGCGTATAATCTAACTAACTGGTTAATTAGTATGCCACGCCTTAGTCATCGCCGGGCCGGGCTGGGCCACATGGGTTCGCGGGGCCGGCCGGAGGAGAGCCGCGCCGCGATTTTGCGCGCCGCTGCGCGGGAGTTTGCCCAATACGGCATCGCCGGCGCGCGCACTGATGCGATCGCGCGCGAGGCTCGCGTCAACAAGGCGTTGCTCTACTACTATTTCAAAGACAAGGAATCGCTTTACAGCGCGGTGCTCGATGCCGCTTTTTCTGGTCTGAAGAGCACCGTCTTTGCCGTGCTCGACAGCGATCTTCCGCCGCGGCAAAAGATGCTGGCCTACGCTGGGGCGTACTTTGACTACGTGGCTGCGAATCAGCTTTATCCCCGGCTGATGCAGCGCGAGATGATGCGGGCGCGCGAGGGCCAGTCGGCCAACATCGACAAGATCATCAAGAACTACATCCGGCCCATTTTTGGACGGGTAAGTGAGGTTATCCAAAACGGCATCGCGGAGCGTGAATTTCGTTCCGTCAACCCGGCACACTTCGTGCCCTCGATCGTCGCCATGATCGTTTTCTATTTCAGTAGCGCCCCGATGATGCAAAAGATCGTGGGATTTAATCCGTTGACCCCGGAGCGCATCGCCGAGCGCCGCGCCTCGGTGCTGGATTTTATCTCTGCCGCGCTATTTTTGCCGCGCCCAAACGCCACCCAAGGAGCACGCTCATGAGTGCGCGCAACCGTTTTCTTATTCTTCTCGGAATTATCTTCTTGATTTCCGTAACGTACTATTATTTTTCGACCGGCCATTCGCGCGATCTCGACCTGGTCGGTACGGTCGATGCCAACCAGGTAATCGTGAGCGCGCAGGTCGAAGGGCGCATCCAAAAACTGCTGGTCGATGAAGGCACGCCGGTCAAGGCGGGAGATTTGATCGCCGTGCTTGATCCCTCGGAACTTCAGGCACAGGAAGCAGCGGCAACCGCAACCATTTCAAGTCTGCGAAACAAGGTCGCCGAAATGCAGCACACGGAAGCCTCCACCTCAGGTTCGACCTCGAGCGACGTCGCCAACGCGGAAGCCAAGCTTTCCTCTGCGAAGGCTCAGTTGCTGCAGGCGCAGGCGGCGCTTGACCGCACGCAGAGCGATAGCCGGCGGACGGTGGAACTTGCGAAGGCGGGTGTCGCCTCCGACCAGGAGCGCGTGCAGGCGGAGACGAGCCTTCAAGCCGCGCAGGCAACTGTGCAGGCGCAGAAGGATTTGGTGAACGCCGCCGAGGCCGACGTGAAGGCCGCTCTCGCCCGCACCCATCAGGCAAATGCGGCAAAGAGCACTGTCGCCTCCACGCAAGCAGACCTGAAGAACGCGATCGCGCAGAAAAATCAGGCGGCTGTAAGGCTGGGATATACGAATGTCTACGCGCCGGTTACCGGCACGGTCTCGGTGCGCGCGGCACGGCAGGGAGAAGTGGTGAACATTGGGGCGCCGATTGTGACCATCGTCGACCTCAACGACACGTGGGTGCGGGCGGCCATTCCCGAAACTTACGCTGATCACATCGGGTACGGAGACCAGTTGCGGGTGCGGTTGCCCGGAGGCACTGAGACCAGGGGAAAAGTCTTCTTTAAAGGCGTGGAAGGTGATTTCGCCACGCAGCGCGACGTCAGCCGTATGAAGCGGGATATCAAGACCATCGTCTTGAAAGTTCGGCTCGACAATCCCAAAGGCGCATACGTGCCGGGAATGACGGCGGACGTGTTGGTATCGCAGGATCAGATTAAGAGCGGGAGCACGGTGAACGCAGCGGCGCCGGAGCAGAAGTGATGGCAGAGTCCAACCACAAAACGAACGGTGGAATTGCGCTGGAGAAACCGCTGTACGATCCGGCAGCGCCGTCCGCCATCGCTGTCGAGCACATCGTGAAGAAGTACGGCGAGTTTACTGCAGTAGATAACGTTTCGTTCGAAGTGAAAGAGGGCGAGATATTTGGTTTGCTAGGCCCGAACGGTGCAGGGAAGTCGACTCTGATTCGCATGATGACGACTCTCATCCCCATTACCTCAGGCAAAGCGTACATTGCGGGCCACGATGTTGCGAAGGACGCCAACGCGGCGCGCCGCTTGATTGGCGTGATTCCGCAGGCCCTGACGAGTGATCTCGATCTCACCGTTGTAGAGAACATGCAGATCTACGCCAAGCTCTACGACGTTCCGGCGAAAGAGCGAAAGACGTCGATCGACGAATTGCTGGAACTCGTCGACCTGACGAAATGGCGCGATGCTGCCACGAAAACACTTTCCGGCGGTATGCGGCGGCGGCTCGAAATTGCGCGCGGTCTGGTCCATCATCCGCGAATTTTCTTTCTCGATGAGCCTACTACCGGACTCGACCCTGTTTCGCGCGTTGCGGTGTGGGAGATGCTGGGTAACATCAAGGCGAAGCGCCAGCTCACGATTCTGATCACGACCCACTACATGGACGAAGCCGACCGGCTATGCGACCGAATTGCAATTGTGGATCACGGGAAGCTGGTTGCGCTCGACACGCCGATGGCGCTGAAAGCGAGCGTGCCGGGATCGAATGTGATCGAGGCACAGTTTGAAAAGGCTCCCGCGGATTGGGAGCAGAAATTGGGCGGCTTGGAAGAAGTGACATCGGTGCAGCATGAGGGCGCGGGGATGTATCGCGTTTTGACCGGCAATGGCTCGAAAACGACCACAGAACTGGTGGAGATGGCGGTTGCCGCGGGCGTGCAGGTGAAGTCGTTGTCGGTGCAAAACACTACTTTAGATGATGTGTTTGTGCACTATACGGGGCGGCAGTTGCGCGACGAGTTGCAGAAGGCATATGCGTTTGTGATGCCGCAAAGACCCGGCCTGCAGCCGTGATAGTCCTGAGTCGTGAGTCCTGAGTCGTGAGGGAAACCGAGTGGTGAGTCGCGAGGAAATGCGTGTATGAGCCGAAACGTCGGAAGTCAGGGTTACAAAGACCTGATCGCCTGGCAAAAGGGCATGGAACTCGTTAGCGCGATTTATGACGCTACCGAAGGATTTCCGTCCCACGAGCAGTTTGGGCTTAGAAGTCAGCTTCGTCGCGCCGCAGTCTCCGTTCCAAGTAACATCGCGGAAGGAAAGGGCCACTATTCCAATCGCGAGTTCGTACGCTTTCTTCGACATGCAGGGGCTCTCTCGCCGAGATTGATACGCAAATCTTGATTGCACAACAACGGCAATACTTGCCGGCCGAAACGGTCGCGGGGCTGACAAAACAACTCGATGAGTTGGGAAGAATATTGAGCGGCCTGATCAACTCTTTACAGGAACGCGAACGATCTCAGGACTCAGGACTAGGGTCTCAGGACTCGCTATGAATCGAATAATGGCCATTGTCGAGCGCGAGATGCGGAAGTTCTTCCGCTCGCCTGCGCTCATGCTCGCGTCCATGATTTTTCCCCTGGTGCAGCTGATTATTCTGGGGAACGCCTTCGGCGGAAAGATTCGGGACGCGCGAGTCGCCATCGTCGATCAGGATGGCGGCACACAGGCGTTGAAGATTCGCGAGGCGTTTGATTCAGTTCGCGCGAATATTCGAACGTTTGTGCCGGTCTATTACGACAGCGACAGGCAGGCCGTGGAAGACGTGCGCAACGGCAAGCTGGAAGGCGCAGTAATCATTCCGCCGCAGTTTTCCCGTCGCGTGTACGAAGAGAATCATCCCCGCATCGCGCTCGTGGTCGACAACAGTGACAACTTCATGAGTTCCGCCGTCGAGCAGGAGCTGACTTCGCTTACCGACTCACTGAATCAGCCCACGGTGTCGCCACGCATATTGCAGCAGACCGCGCTCGATATCGTCGAACTGTATCCTTACATCGAATACATGAAGTTCCTGCTTCCAGGCTCGCTCACGCTCGCTATGTTTGTCTCAGTCATGATCGGCGGCGGCATGCTCTATATCGACGACAAGGCGCGCGGCGTGCACGAGGGCTATCTCGTCACGCCGATCACCAAACTCGAGCTCGTGCTCGGGCTGAATCTGGCCGGCGCGATCAAAGCGGTGATGACGGGCGTGATCATTGTCGTGATCGGATCCCTGCTGGCGGGCGTGGGCACGATCCTCAACCCCGTGACCATGATTGGTTTGCTGATCATGATCACCCTGACATCTTTGGCCTTCAACACCATGATGTTCCTGCTGATGGTGCGCATCGAAGATCCGCTTGTGCCGCGCGCCATGTTTGGCATTCTCAATACGCTGCTGTTCTTTCCCAGCGGATCGGTCTATCCCATCCAGGCATTTCCCAAGTGGTTGCGGGTGATTGCGAAGTGCGATCCGTTTACTTACGCTGTCGATGGATTCAAGTGCCTGCTGCTGAAGGAAACCACGCTTTCGGCTGTGTGGGGTGACATGCTGTTTCTAACGATCTTTGCCGCGATTACGCTGGGCGTGGCGATTCCGCTGTTCAAGAGAACCCTCTGATTTAGCCATTTAGTGATTTAGACATCTGGCTATTGAAACCCGCGCCGGATTGTCTTTCATGCAGGACGGCAATTGCTCAATCGCCGGATCAATTAGTCGCCTGATCTTCTTCTGGAACTTTTCCCTTGTCCCGCTTGTCCGTTATGCTAGAGAGGTATGACGCTCCTGGACGCGCAACAGTACGACCCACAGAAGGACCGAAAGAAAAAGATCCGCAACGTAGTGATCATAGTCATGGTGCTGTTCGTTTTCGGTTTCGTCTGGTGGAATCGTTTCTACCCAGAGGAGCGGCTGGTCGGCCACTTCTTCGACGCGCTGCAAAAACAGGATTACAAAACCGCCTACGCTATCTGGGAGAATGATCCCGGCTGGGAGAATCACCTCGATCGCAAAGCTATCCACGAATATCCGTTTGCGGATTTTTATCGCGATTGGGGCCCGGGTAGCGAATGGGGCTTGATCAAGACGCAGAAGGTCTACGGCGCGAGCAAGTGTCCGTCGATGGCTGGCAGTTCAGGAACGGGCGTGGTTGTGGACGTGATCGTGAATGACCGGGTGCAGCATGCACAGGTCTGGGTTGAAAAATCGGACCACACGCTGGGCTATCCGCCTTGCGATCTGATCTTCCGGTAGTTGCCTTAGCCCGGATTGCCGGCCTAGATTCATTCACAGTCGGCACTGTATCTCGGGTTCTACTGCACTGCTGACTTGGCAAGAGCATCCAGCGTTTTCAGCAGCGTTGCGTCGTCGCTCACGTTCAAACTTGTTTTGGAGCGGTCGATCTGCCGCATCAATCCCCAGAGTACTTTTCCGGGCCCTACTTCAATGAACGTTTGCGCACCTTTGCCGATCAGCAACTGAACGCACTGTTCCCACTTCACAGAGCCCGTGACCTGGCGGACGAGTGTGTCGCGCGCGCGCAGGTCGTCGGTGACCAGGTCGGCATCGACGTTGCATGCTACGGGATACGTTGGCTTGTCCATCTTTAATTGATTGAGATCGGCTTCCAGGCGATCCTGCGCCGGCCTCATCAGGGAACAATGAAACGGTGCGCTCACCGGCAGCAGTTTTGCTTTCTTGGCGCCGCGCTCCTCGGCCAGCTTGGTGGCCCGTTCGACCGCGGCCGTGTTGCCGGAGATCACGATCTGCTCCGATGAATTGATGTTGGCGGGCGCGCAGACTTCGCCTTGCGCAGCGTCCCGGCAAACTGCGTCTACCTGATCGGGGGGCATGCCGAGAATTGCGGCCATGGTGCCTACGCCGACCGGCACGGCTTCCTGCATGTACTTGCCGCGACTGCGAACCGTGCGGACGGCGTCGGCGAAAGTAATCGTGCCTGAAGCGACGTGCGCGGAATATTCGCCGAGGCTGTGGCCTGCGACGTACATGGGCTTGGGGATGCGCGTTTCTAGCACGCGCAGGGCTGCGATGGATACAGTGAGAATGGCTGGCTGCGTGATCTCGGTCAGGCGCAGTTGGTCTTCCGGGCCTTCGAAGCAGACTTGCGAAAGTTTGTAGCCGAGGGCTTCGTTGGCTTCTTCGAAGGTCTGGCGAGCCAGTGGATACTTCTCGAAAAGATCTTTGCCCATGCCAACTGACTGCGATCCCTGGCCGGGGAAGAGAAGAGCGATGCAGTTGGAATCAGTCATGGATTGTGCAGGCTAACTCGGTTGTGGTACTTCGGCTTCGGCATGAGTTGGGCGCAGGGCCGCCAGTCCGCGCTCGATTGAGTCATTGATGCCGCGTTGCGAGAATTCGGCGGCCACGCGGACGGCGTTCTTCATCGCATTGGCGTTCGATGAGCCGTGCGTGATGATGCAAACGCCCTTCACGCCCAGCAGCGGCGCGCCGCCGTATTCGGTGTGGTCGAGGCGCTTTTTGAAATCGGTGAATGCGCTGCGCGAGAGCAAGGCTCCGACCTGGCGCGTGATTGTTGCCTTCAGCGATTCTTTGAGCGCGGTTCGAACCAGGTTGGCTACGCCTTCTGAAATCTTCAGCGCGACGTTGCCGACGAATCCGTCGGCGACGATGACGTCGACTTGGCCGTTGTAAAGATCGCGGCCTTCGACATTGCCGACGAAGTTCAGCGGCAGTTGCTTCAATAACAGAAAAGCCTCGCGGGTGAGGTCGTTCCCTTTGGTCTCTTCCTCGCCGATAGAGAGTAAGCCGACGCGCGGTCCGGTGGTGCCCGGCCGCTTTCCGAACATGGCGCGAAAGTAAACATCGCCCATCACTGCAAATTGTGCAAGGTTCTCTGCCGTGCAATCGACGTTCGCGCCCACATCGAGCAGCATGGCCGGATTTCCCGGCGCAGTCGGAAAGACCGCAGCCAACGCCGGGCGATCAACCCCGGCCACACCGCCGAGCACGATCTTCGCCGTGGCCATTGCCGCGCCGGTGTTGCCGGCGGTGACAAAGCCGTTGGCTTGGCCCTCGCGGACCAGCCGCAGGCCGACGCGCATGGAGTTGTCGCGCTTGGCGCGAATCGCCTCCACCTTGTCTTCCATGGTGATGTATTCGCTGGCGTGGATGATTTCGATGGGCAGCTGTGCGGCGCCGCGATGGCGGTCCAACTCAGCCTTGACGAGCGTCTCCGGTCCAATCAGCAACACGCGCACGCCAAATTGGCGCGCGGCCTGCAAAGCGCCCTCAATCTCAGGCTTGGGCGCGCGGTCCGAACCCATCGCATCCAGCGCGATCACGCTAGGCATGGTGATGTGTCAGCTTAACTGGCTTCTTCCACGTCGAGAACTTCGCGGCCCTTATAGTATCCGCACTTGGGGCAGGCTCGATGCGGCATTTTTTTCTCGTGACAGTTCGGGCACTCGGAAAGGCTGTGGCCTTTCAGAGCGTCATGCGCACGCCGGGTCGAGGTGCGCTTCTGCGAGTGACGACGTTTTGGATTAGGCATGATTTCCTCTGTAGATGGCAATTATCAGTTGGCGATTAGCAATTAGGCTCGACTCACCGCAAATCGCTAACTTGTTGCTTTAGTGTTCCAGCCGGCTGCGAACTTCCTTCAACGCCGCCCAGCGCGGATCTTCATCGGGCACCACGCAGGAGCATTGCTCCTGGTTCAAATTTTTTCCGCAGTGCGGGCACAGCCCCTTGCAATCTTCGCGGCAAGTGATTTTCAACGGCAACGCCAGTAGAACCTGCTCGCGCAACACATCTTCGAGCAGAATTCCCTCGCCTTGATAATAGCCGATCTCAGCTTCAGCGGCGGTTACAGAGAGTTCGTCCCGCCCGGCGTCGGCGCCGAGCGGCCGGTAGAGCAGTTCGAACTCGCGGCTGATCTCCTGCGGCACCGGTTCGAGGCAACGCGCACATTGCAACTCAAGTCCGGCCTGCAGTTGGCCGCGAAGCCGTATGTCCTTGATGACGAGGTGCTTGCCGTCATGCTCCTCGACCAGTTCGGCGCGCCCTGAAGCCCGGATCGGAGTTCGCTGCCGAACCTCGCTGCCCAAATCGATCACGCCAGACTGGAACTGTTCCTCAAATTCCAGAGGCTGGCGTTCCAAATCTTTGATGTCGAGGAACATCGCGAAACCTCCGCCGGCAAGCAGCCGATACAGGCCTGCGGAAGCACGCCTTCGCTGTTGAAAAGAGGCGTAAGTACCGCAAGGAGCAAGACTTAGGATAAAGGTGGTGACGCGGTGCTGTCAAGAAAACGGCCACCTCGCATGCCTAGGGATATGCTAGGATATTCCTAGGGATTCCATATGGCAACGCTTTATGTTGAAAATGTTCCGGATGCCGTCTACAAGGCTTTGCGCGAAAGAGCCCGCAAGAATCGCAAGTCGATGGCCGCGGAAGTGATCGAACTTCTTGAACAGAACATGCCGACCGCGGAAGAGTTGCGCGAGCGTCGCGAATTTGCTCGCCGCATGAAAGAGCTTTCTTCGCGAGAGCCGCTCACGCCGGGGCCTTTTCCTTCGACTGAAGAAATGATCCGCGAGGATCGAGACCGGTGAGTTCATTCGTTCTCGATGCCAGCGTGGCAGCAAAATGGATGCTTCCGGCCAAGGCAGAGACTTTGAGATCCGAGGCTTATCGTTTGCTGGACGCCTACGGCAGCGGTGACGTGGACCTTGTTGTGCCTGACATTTTTTGGGCGGAGTGCGGCAACATCGTATGGAAAGCCGTGCGGCAGCAGCGGTTGGGCCGCGATGAAGCGGAACTTGCGATTATGTCAATGATGAACCGCAGACTGCCGACGGTTTCATCGATCGAACTTCTTCCTAAGGCAGTATCGATTGCTCTTGATTTTGGTCAGGCTGTTTACGACTGCCTTTATGTCGCGCTGGCGATCAAGATGAAAAACCAACTCATCACCGCCGACGAGCGGCTGGCAAATGCGCTGGCGGCGCGCTTTCCGGTGAAGTGGTTGGGAGCTTTTTAGTCTCTTTCTCATTAATCCCCGCTAATCTCCCAAACGAAGCAGTTCCACGGACTGAGTCGCTGCTTCTTCAAAGATCATCCTTCGTTCAATTTCAATCGTGTTCGTGGTCAGATATCGCGGCACCAGCCACGCGATCAGAACCACCGGAACGGCGCCCAGCATGCGCAGGGGCTGCACGAGCGCCGCCGACTCGAACTCCGGAGTCGAGACAGCGTAGATGAGGAATCCAAAACAGAGTGCGATGAGAATCACGATGGAGTGCTGCTTGAACACCGGCAGCGTACAGGTGAAAGGCAGCTTGCGGAAGCGCGTGAGGACGATATTCGTCAAGAGCACGGCCCAGAGCGTGGCGAACAGTGTGTGCAATGCTGCGACACGCGGGCCTGCGAAATAGACGTACGGCGCAAAGGCAACAGCAAAAACTAAAGGCAGCGCGGAAATCAAAATTATTTTTCGTGCCAGGTCTCCGCACTCCTGCCGATCCGGATCGACCATCAGCTGGAAAATCCAGTTGGAACGCAGCTCCGCTGGAACTTCGAAGATGCAACGCAATCCCACGATGATGAAGAAGCTGAGAATGAATGGGATGGATAGTGCATCGGGCGAGAGTACTGCGTCGCGCCACGACTTGAAATCGGAGAATGCATTCATCAACGCCTGCGAGGCCAGAACCAGCGCCAGTCCGGCGATTGCGGTCAGCATGAGCCGGTGAGCTTCACTGCGCAGCAGCGTCTTCCAGACGAATCCGAAGCCGGCTCTTTGAAACGGGGTGCGCAGCACCCATCGCTGTAAGTGAGTTCCAAGCTTCGATCTTTGCGGCGTCACTGCGGCGGCGGCGGCATCTCCGAGTTCTGCGATGCGGACGAAATGCCGACGGTAGGCTGCCGCGTATGTGACAACTGCTACGGCGACCACGACTCCGAATCCCGGGAGAGTGAGCCGGCCAAGCTCCACAAGCGCTGGGCTGCTGCGCCCGCGCAGCGTCTGGCACAATCCGAGGAACCAGCACGAGGGTAGCGCGAATTCCCATCGTGGCGCTGGCCCATGAGTTCGAAAGAGAAGTCCCGGCACGATAAAACTGGTGCAGAGCAGGGCGACCAGATAAATCACGACCACGCCGCGGACGTAGGCGGACACGCGGCGGAATGCGCGCGGCGGCAGCAGGACCATGAGCAAGCCGAGCGCGGCAAATACGGCAAGAAACGCGAACAGGCTTGCAGAGAAAACTCCGAGTGCATGCACGGCGGCGAACTGAACGAAGAAGAAGAACTTGCTCTGCGTTGCCGCGACTACCGCCGGAAACAAAACGCACGACACCGCATTCACGTCGAAAGCGACCAGCGCCGCAAGAAAAATCACCGCGACAAGGTTCGCCAGAAAAATCGATCGCGTCGAGACCGGCAATGGCGCCAGATTGGTGTAGTCGCGGCGGTCGGGGAAAATTGCATCCCATCGCCAGACGGCCACTGCGCCGGTCACCGTCATCGAAAGCACGATAAAGAAATATTCATCCGGCATGGAGACGAGCAGCACGTCGGCCTTGGGCATGCCGCGCAGCCATTGCAGAAATGTCCCATACTTGTTCAGCAGAAGCAGCGAGACGAATCCGCCGGGCATGGCGAGCAGCGTAAGCACCAGGCCGACTCCGAGGTCGAGACCTTCGGCGTCGGCGTCTCCACCGCCGCGAAAGATGCGCTCGACGAAGAGCCGTACCATGCGGCCAAATGGGCGCTGCCTGTGGTAGTCCCACTCCTGCCGGATCAGATCGCGAATCATTCAGGCCGCCTTCATGACGCTGACGATATCGCGCGCAACGCTCACGGTGTCGACATCGTCGACCAGGTGAAGAAATGTATTTTCGAGCGACTGCCCGATAATCTGACGGATGTTCGTGACCGTGTCCTGCGCGATCACCTCGCCTTTGCGCAAAATCAGCACATCGGAGCAGATCTTCTCGACGACCTCGAGCACATGGGAGCAATAAAAGACGAGTTTGCCTTGCTGGCCCAGCGCCTGCACCAGATTCTTAAAGATCAAGGCGGAAGTGACGTCGAGGCCGGAGAGCGGCTCGTCGAATATCAGAATGTCGGGGTCATCCATGATCGCCGAGATAATCAGAATGCGCTGGCGCATGCCCTTGGAATACGAGCCGATGCTGCCATGTCGGTCCGGGTATAGGGAGAATAGTGCCAGCAGGGAATCGATTTTTTTGGCGAGTTCGAATGGCTGCATTCCGCGCAAGGTGCCGATGAGTTCCAGATACTCCCATCCGCTCAGATACGGATACAGATGAGGTTCTTCGGGAACGTAGCCGAGGCGCTTTCGGTAGCCGGGAAGATCATCTTGAATGTTCTGTCCGTCGAGTTGGACCACGCCTCGCGTCGGCGCGAGCAGTCCGGTGAGCATTTTCACCGTTGTGCTCTTGCCCGATCCGTTTGGGCCGAGGCAGCCGAGGACTTGACCCGGGCGCAAGGTGAATGACAAATCCTGGACCGCGGGCAACGAGGCGTAGCGCTTGGTCAGGTGCATCGCTTCGAGCATGGAGACTCCCGCCGAAAAGCCGATTTTAGGAACGCAGCGCAGAACCCACCTGAGTTAGACACCGCTAGCTTAGCGTATGTTTCAAATTTACTAGATGAGACCGCAGGCGCAGCACAGAGTGAGGGCGCGGAATGTTACGGCATCTTCAGGCCAAGAGCGCGGACGGTGGCCGGATCGAGCGTGGCGTTGCCTCCAGGTTTTTTCGTGACCACGCCGAAGCCGCCGGAATAATCCCACATCGCCCAGCCGATGTTGTGGCGCTCGAGCGCCGTGCGCACGTCCGTGATCCAGCGCTCACGGTCTTGTGGGTCGACGCCGTAACGGTAGGCGCCGAATTCGTTGCAGATCAGCGGCACGTGATTCTGTTTCGCCCAGTCGTCGGCTTGATTGATCTCGGCTTCCATGCGTGACGCATCCCAGTGATCTTGCCCATAGCGCACTACGTAGAGGCGATCGACCGCCTCGGGAACTTTCGCGGCGACCTGCGCGGCATTTTCGGGCGATGAAGGATAGTGCAATCCCTTCACCCATCGCCAGAAGTACGCGCCCCACGTGGCACCCTGATGCGTGAAAATATGCGGCTCGTAGAAATGAAAGACGTAGATGACGTTGGGGTCGCGCAGTGGTTCGAGGAAGATCATGTCGTCATCGTCATCCCACTTCGCACCGGCCGCGATGATCGTGTGCGCCGGCGCGCCTTGGCGAATTGCGGCCGCCAGTCTTGCCTCGACTCCATACCAGCGATAGGGATCGTGAAACTCCGGCTCGTTGAGAATTTCAAAAAAGACTCTGTCGGGATCCCACGAGGAATAATGCTGCGCTACCGTGCGCCAGAAATCGGCGAAGCGCTCGACGGCGTCGTCTTCTTTCGCGAGCTTTTCCTTGAAATCGGAATCGGGATGCATGTCAATCTCGACGGCGAGTCCGGCGTCGAGAATCATCTTCACGGCGGCATCGAGATAGCCGAAGTATTCGGTGTTGCCTGCATGATGCCATGCTGACTCCATCATGGGCTGGGGATTCACGCTTAGCCGTACGTGATCGAAGCCGATCGATTTAATGAGAGCGATGTCGATCGACGTCGTCCAATCCTGAAAATGTTCCTTCGTGTATCCCCTGGAGTCGTAAACCTGCGCGAACCATTCGCTGAGATTGATGCCGCGGCGAATGTGATTGAGCCGCGCGGCGGGGACCGCGGAAAGCGGTGCTGATTGGGAAAATGCAGATTGAGAGAACAAAATAGGAGTGAGAAATAAAGCAATGACAAGCACGCGGCGGACCATGAGAGTCCCCTTGGTTAAGTATGGTTAACTCGAATACCGTAACGAAAAGTCAACTCAAAATCGGCAGCGCGCGGATGCGTTTCTTCGTTGCCGCATAGATCGCGTTGCACAACGCGGGGGCGACCGGCGGCACCGACGGTTCGCCAATCCCGGTCGGCGTTTCCTGGCTCGGTACAGCATACACTTCGACGCTCGGAGTTTCTGACATGCGCAGCGGAGCGTAATCGTCAAAGTTGCCTTGCACCACGCGGCCCTTGTCGATCGTGATCTTCGCGCGCAGCGCGTTGGCGAGCCCGTAGACGATTCCGCCCTGAATCTGCTGCTCGAGAATGCTGGGATTGACCACCTGGCCGCAATCAACCGCGGCGACGACTCGGTGCACGCGCGGCTGATCGTTCTCCATGGAAATCTCAACGACCTCGGCCATGTACGAAGCGAAACATCCAAAGCAGGCGACCCCGCGGTGGCGGCCGCCGGCAAGAGGCTTATCCCAGCCAGCTTTTTCTGCGGCGAGTTGCAGCACACCGCGCATGCGCGCTGTCTTCCAGGTGGTGGCGAAGTAAGGTAAGTCCTGATCTTTCGCCAGCAGGTGCAGGCGGTACTGCACGGGGTCTTTGCCGGCTGCAACTGCTAGCCCGTCGATGAAACTCTCGAGCGCAAAGGCCGCTTGCAGCGCGTAGACAGAGCGCATCCAGCCGAGGGGCACTGGAGTTTCGGCCATCACATATTCGATGGAATAGTTCGGAATGCCGTACACCGGACCGGCTTCATCGGGCAGATCGGGGTCGACGTTGCCTGGAGTGGGCTGACCTTTCTGCCCGCTGATCGAGGGCGCGACGATGCGGTGCGTCAGCGCCACTGGATAGCCGGATCCGTCGAGCGCGGCGCTGAGTTGATGCAGGCTCGCCGGACGGTAGGTAGATGAGCGCATGTCGTCTTCACGCGTCCAGATAACTTTTACCGGTGCGCTGATTGCCTTCGATACCAGTGCGGCTTCAACCGCGTAGTCGTGCTCGAGGCGACGGCCGAAGCCACCGCCCATCAGAGTTACATTCACTTTCACTTGATCGGGGTCGAGCCCAATCGCAGTCGCCACCGAGTCGCGGCAATCTTGTGGCACCTGCGTTGGCGCCCACAGTTCGCATTTTGTGCCTTGATAGTGTGCTGTGCAGTTTCCGGGTTCCATCGGCGCGTGCGCCATGAAGGGCAGTTCGTACTCAGCCGAAATGCGGCGTCCGCCGGCCTTGGTCACATCGCCCGCCGCGAATAAACTCGAACTCTTCTTGGATGCGGCCTGCTTGAGCGATGCCGTGATCGCCGCAGTGTTCAAGTCTTTGTTCGGGCCTTCGTCCCATGTGACGTTCAGGACGCGGCGGCCTTCCATTGCGGCCCAGACGCTATCTGCGGCCACCGCAACGGCGGAGTCGCCGATCTTGCCGACGTAACTCACGCCAGAAATGCTTTTCGATTCTTTGTCGGAGAAGCCGGAAACTTTTCCGCCGATGATGGGGCAGCGCGACAGCACCGCGAACTTCATCTGCGGCACACGGAAGTCGATGCCGAAGACCGCTTCGCCTTTGACTTTGTCCAGCGAATCAACGCGCGGCAGGCGCTGGCCGACGATCTTGTAGTCTTTGCTCTGCTTAAGCGTTACATCGGTAGGAATCGCCAGAGTCGAAGCTTTGCCGGCGAGTTCTCCATAGGTCAGGCTACGTCCTGAACTCGCATGCTTGATGCGTCCAGTTTCTGCGGCGCATGAAGAGCGCGGCACGGCCCACGTCAGCGCGGCGGCAGAAATCAGCATCTCGCGCGCTTGTGCTCCCGCCTTGCGCATGGGGTCCCACGTGGTGCGGATGCTGGCGCTGCCACCGGTAGTCTGATCGCCGTAGAGCGTGCTTGCTCCGGCTTGCTCAATTTCAATTTGCTTCCAGTCAGCTTCGAGTTCTTCCGCGAGAATCATCGGTAGGGCTGTGCGTACGCCTTGCCCCATCTCGGAGCGCGCGACCACGATTGTGACCTTGTTGTCGGGCGTGATGCGTAAGTAGGCATTGGGCGAGAAGACTTCTTTTTCTCCGGCGCCCTTGTGCGGAAGATAAAAGCCAATCACCAAACCAGCTCCGGCGGCGACGCCAGCAGCGACGAATTCGCGTCGTGAAAGTGGGCTCATCGCGCACCTCCGTTGCTGGGTGCTTGACCAGCCGCGCGGTGGATTGCCTTGCGAATCCGCTCATAGGTTCCGCAGCGGCAGAGATTCCCATTCATCGCTTTGGTGATTTCATCGTCGGTCGGGTTCGGCGTCTTTGCCAGCAGCGCTGCCGCCGACATGATTTGTCCTGTCTGGCAGTAGCCGCATTGCGGAACTTCTTCCGCGATCCAGGCCTGCTGCAGAATGTGCAAGCCGTTGGCGGAAAGGCCCTCGATCGTCGTGACGTTCTTGCCCGCAATTTGCGAGACGGGTGTCGAGCACGAACGAATTGGACTGCCCTCGACGTGAACGGTGCACGCGCCGCATAATCCGGCGCCGCAGCCAAACTTCGTTCCCGTCATTTCGAGGGTGTCGCGCAAAACCCAAAGCAGAGGAGTTTCCGGAGAGACGCTTACTTTCTTCTCGCTGCCGTTAACGCGGAGTGTGATGTCGGCCATGTGGGTCCAGGGATTCGGTTTGAAAACTGGACAACATGGTACTCAAGCGAAGCGAAAAGGGAAATGGGTAGACTTTCACGAGGCGGAAGAGTGCGAATTACGGCGCTTCTACTGACCACTGCCCACCGGACACTGACCCCTGCTCTATTTCAATTCCGCCAGCTTCTGCGTGGCCAGTTGTCCGGCTTCGTTTCCCGGGTTGTCTTTCTTGATCTGCTCGTAGAGTTTCTTGGCGTCGAGCGGTTGGTTGGAGTTCTGATACAGCTCTGCCTGTTGCAATTGCGCGCTGACCTTGCTGATCGAGGCGGTGGGCTTGTTGATCAATTCCTGATCGAGTGCGATCCCGAGCTTTGCCCGGTTCGTTTGCCCGTAGAGCGATGCCAGAGCGTACTTCGCCACGGCGGCGACTTCCTTGTTCCACGAAGAGATCACTTCCTTGAAATTATTCTCAGCCGCCGCATTGTCCCCCAGGTTCACGGCCGTCACGCCCAGGAAATAGTGCGCCATGTCAGCGCTTTTGGTGTGGGGATACTTGTCGACAATCGCCTGAAACTGTTTTTTCGCTGCCTCGCTGCGCTCTTTCGCCGAGGTGAAGCTGGGTATATCCGGCTGCGCCGGGGTGCCCGCCGGACGCAGCATCGTGTCCATGGTTCGCACCGCCTGAGAGAGCTCCAGGCTGGCTTTTTCATCCTGGGCGGAGAGGTAAAACCAACCGCCAATGCCAACGGCGAGAACCACGGCCACGATTACAGAAGCGATGATGACGGTGGAACGGTGCTCGACCGTCCAGTCAGCGGTACGCCCGGCGGCGTCGATGGTCACACGGCTAAAAGCGTCTTGTTTGAGTTGATGGCGGGTCTCTGCGCGCACGGACTTCCCTTCTAACGGTAAGGATGGCTGGACAAACAACAAGTTTAACAGGGGCAAAAGGGAGCGTCAAAAGCGGTTGGCTCGCTTCAGCGTCACGAATTTCTGCGCTATCGCCCTCGTGCACCGAGACACCCTGCACGAAACATACACAAACAGCATAAGCTCAGGGACCAACACCCAACAATGTCGTGTGAACACCTTTAACTCTCGGGCGTGCTTCTGCTACTCTGCTTTCCGCTTCCAGAGAGGACCTTCACACAATGTCATTCGAAAAACTGGTGCGCGCCGCGGTGCCCGCACTTTTGTACTCAGTCTTGTTTGTTTCATTTTCTTCGGCGGCCGATAAGAGGGACGCCAAGTCTGCCGAATCCTCCAAGCCTTCCTACGAACAGCCGCAGCCTGCGACTGAGATGCTCGACTATGGCATGTATAACCGCATCCGCGACGAGGGATTGCAGCACTCGCATGTGATGGAGTTCGGCTCGGCGCTCATGGATGGCATCGGCCCGCGCCTGACCGGTTCTCCAAATCTCAAAAAAGCCAATGAATGGACGCGCGACCAGTTCACCGCCATGGGCTGCTCGAATGCGCACCTCGAAGACTGGGGCGAGTTCGGCATGGGATGGCGCCAACTCAATACCTGGGTGCGCATGTCGGCTCCGGATACGGCGGTCTTTATCGCGCAGGCGCTGCCATGGTCGCCGTCGAGCAAGGGGCCAATCAGCGGCCGCGCAATTTGGCTCGATGCGAAAGACGAGAAAGACCTCGACAAGTACAAAGGCAAGCTGGAGGGCAAGATCGTCTTCTTCGGGCCGATGCGCGACGTGAAGCCGGTTGACAAGCCGCTGTTCGAGCGCCGGGACGACGCCAATCTGAAAACGACTGTCGAATATCCGGTTCACGTCGGTGGAGACCAGGACGGTTTTGCCGAGTTCATCAAGCGCCTGAGCTTCCGCGAGAAGGTGGGGAAATTTCTTGTGTCGGAGCACGCCATCGGCGTCGTGATTCCGAGCCGCGATGGGCGCAACAGCGGCGGCTCCGGCGGCACCATCTTCGACGACGGCGGATCGGGCCTGGGCTGGTTCACCTACCAGCGCGAGCGCGCCGAGCCGCTGCCCATCGTGGTGATGGCGATCGAAAGCTACGGCCGCGTCTACCGCCTGGTCAAGGCGAATGTCCCGGTAACGGTTGAGATGGACGTGGAAACGGAATTCACCGGCGATCACGAGCACGGCTTCGATACCATCGCAGAAATTCCCGGCACCGATCCCAAGCTGAAAGATGAAGTCGTCATGGTCGGCGGCCATCTCGACTCCTGGGCCTCCGGAACCGGTGCGACCGACAACGGCGCAGGAACGATCGTCGCCATGGAAGTCATGCGCATTCTCACTGCGCTGAAAGTCCAGCCGCGGCGCACGATTCGCGTCGGCCTGTGGACAGGCGAAGAGCAAGGTGAATTTGGTTCGTATGGGTATGTAAAGCAGCACTTCGGGTTCGTTCCGCTCTCCACGGCACCCGATCAGATCGTCTTACCCGAATTTCTCCGCAAGCCCGCGGGTCCGGTCGAACTCAAGGCGGATCAGCAGAAAATCTCCGGATACTTCAACGTCGACAACGGCTCGGGAAAAATTCGCGGCATTTACCTGCAGCAGAATCCTGCGGTCTATCCGATCTTCGAGCAATGGATGGAGCCGCTGAAGGACCTGGGCGTCAGCACGATTACGATGCGCGACACCGGCGGAACCGATCACGAAGCGTTCGACGGGGTCGGCATCCCGGGATTCCAGTTCATTCAGGATGGCCTCGACTATAGCTCGCGCACGCACCACTCCAACGAAGACACCTACGAGCGCCTGCAACCGGAAGATTTGGCCCAGGCGGCGACGGTGGAGGCGATCTTCGTCTACAACACGGCCATGCGCGACCAGATGCTGCCGCGCAAGCCGCTGCCGCACCCGGAATTGGATGAGAAGCGCAAGGAACCGCTCAAGAACCTGATGCCGGGAGCGGAGCCGAAAACGGAAGAACCAAAGAAAGACGCGAAATAGTAGCTGCAGCTCTGGCGCTAGCGAAGGCAATCTTCGCGGCGTCGGGGCAGCGCCTGAGCAAGCTGCCGTTTGCGATGAAGCCGGCGTAGAAAGATTGCGCGGCAACTACTGGTCTGATCGTTAGTCGTCCGCACTCGTGTTTGTGTTCTCCGGACTGACTTTCATTGCTTCGCGGAGCACCCGCAACAGATTCCCACCCAGAATCTTGCGAATATCGACTTCACGGTATCCGCGATCAAGCAAACCCTGGGTAATCTTCTCGAGATCGGCCGCCGAGTCGATGCCGGCCACCAGAAAGTCTCTTCCGTTGGAGTCCGACCCCAGGCCGACGTGATCGATTCCCGCGACCATCACAATGTGATCGATCTGATCGATCAGAGCTTTCATCGGTGCGCGTGGGATCTTGTTCTTTTCCAGCCACAGCAACTCAAACTGCTCGATATCGTGAGGGGCGACTTTCTCTCCCAGCGTCTCCCGTCTGTCTTCGTATTCTTGCGCGGCGGCCAGCATTCTCTGATGCTGCTGGTACGCCGCGGAGGCGAAATTCGGATCCAGAAAGCTTCCGACCAGCGGCACGCCCACCACCCCGCCCGTCTTGGCAATGGTGCGGAGCATCTCATCGGTCAGGTTGCGGGGCGAGTCGACCAGCGCGCGTGCGGCGGAGTGCGAGGCAATGACTGGTCTTTTCGTCACCGCCATCACATCCCAAAATGTCTTGTCAGAAACATGCGAGACGTCGACGATCATTCCCAGCCTGTTCATTTCGGCCACGACCTGCCGACCAAAACCGGTGAGACCTTCGTGATGCGCGATCCTTGAGTCGTTGATATCCCCGCTTGAATCGGCCCAGAGATTGGTGTGCGTGTGGGTCAACGTCATGTAGCGCACACCCAGACGATAAAAATCGCGCAACAGGTGCAGATCGTCTTCGATGGCGTCGCCGCCCTCGATGCCGATGAGAGCGGCAAGCGCATGCTGGGCGTGAGCATGCTCCACATCCTCAGCCGACATCGAAATCGCCATCGACTTCGGGTGAAGCGCCGTCTGCCCGTACACCGAATCAATCAGGTCCATGGCGCGCCGGGCCGGGTGCCCATCATCATCCTCAGGGTCGACGCAAATGGAGAAGAACACCGCACCAAGCTGCCCTCGACGCACTTTATCCAGACTGATGAAGTCCGTGTCCCTGGGGTCGAGCGTCCCGATATCGTAGTGATCGTCGTGGAACCGGAGCGGAGTGTCTTCGTGCGCATCGATGACGATGGCGGACGCTTGAATCGCACGCGCCCGGCTGCTTACCGTAATGTCTTGTGCGGCAGCGAAAAGGGGCCACAGAAGTGGCCCCACGAGAACAATTCGAAACATCTTCAATCTAACTAGCGTGGAGCTTCCTCCAGCAATCCCTGCTCCAGCTTTTCCTGGCACTCGATGCAGTGCCGCGTCCAGGGCACGGCCTCCAGCCGCTTGGCGTTGATCTCGTTGCCGCAATTCACGCACTCGCCGAAGCTGCCTTCGCGAATCCGCGCCAGCGCCTTCTCCACCATCTGCAACAGTGCGCGCTCGTTGTTGCTCTGGCTGAACAAGAATTCCTTGGTGTAGGAGCTCGCCGCGCGGTCGGCAATATCCTGCGCCGTATCTTCATCGGCGGTGCGTCCATCAGCCTGCGTGCGGTTCACGGTGCGGCGCAACTCGTGCTGCCGCGTCTCGAGTTTCTTTTTGAATGACTCCAGTTTCTTCTTGTCCATAAAGGTCACGTCGTATCACATCTTCTCGGTCTCTTCTCGGCTTACCCCATCAGTCGGGCAACAAAAGCTTTGGGACGCCGACCCTTGCCGGCGTCCCGCTTGAAGCCCAAACGAAGATGATAAGCGCCAAAATTAAGATGCGTCAACCGGGAGAATGGTTTCGGGCGTTTCGTCGTGATTCAAATCACACATCTGGCGCGCGCATGAAGCGCCGGGCGCTCTCCCCCAAGAATGTAAGAATCGAACAGAGACAAGCAGCGCAATAATTTTTGGCGCTACCGCGGCAACTGATCCTTCATACTGGCCAGCGCATACCCCATCACGGCCATGGCAGCGCCGTTCTCGCGCAATTCGGCGGGCACGATTTTGTCGAGCGTGTCGGCGGCGGTGTGGTGATAGTGGAAATACACGCGTCCATCCGGCTTGATTCCGATCGCGGGCACGCCTGCATCGGACATCGGCGTGATGTCGGCGCCGGGTGAAAATGCGCTCGTCTCGAGTACGCTGCTGCCCGTACTTTGCAGCACGCTGGCGATCGGCTGTAGCAAACTGGCGGCAGGCCCGTTCATATGAATCTCAAAGCCCAACGGATGCGCCGCGCCCGCGTCGCTCTCGATCGCTGCCGCATAGTGTGGAAAGTCGTTCATGAAATCCTTGGCGTAGGCCCTGCTGCCGGCGCCGCCACTCTCTTCGTCCATCCAAGCAATGACGCGCAACGTGCGGCGCGGCTTGAGATGCAGCTTCTGCAAAATCTCTGCCGTTTCCATCGCTACGGCAACTCCGGCTCCGTCGTCAATCGCGCCTGTGGCTAAATCCCACGAATCGAGATGACCCGACACCACCACGATCTGCTCGGGATGCTCGCTGCCCTTCAGATCGCCGATCACGTTGTAGCTGGTTACGTCAGGTAGCTTCTGGGGTGTAAGAGTAAGCCGCATGCGTACTTTTCCCTGTACGGCCAGATGCGCGATCAGGTCGGCATCTTCCGCCGCTACTGCGCCCGCGGGTATTCCGGCAGGCACGCTGAATCCGGTATGCGGCAGGCGAAAGTCGGCATCGCCGACCGAGCGCACCAGTGCTGCCGCTGCCCCAAGATCGGCGGCGGCTTTTGGTCCGGCTGCGCGGTAACGCACTGCCTCGCCATAGGCGACGAAAGCATATCCGGCGGCGGATTTCTGCTTGTCGAAGATTTCATTGAACAACACGATCTTGCCTGCGACCTTGTCATGGCCGAGTTCTTTCAACTCGTCGAAGTTGTTCACGACCACGACCTCTGCATCCAGTCCGTCGGCCGGCGTGGCGCTGCTTCCGCCGAGCGCGGTCAGCACGATCTTCTGCGAAGCCTCCGGGGCCTGTCCAGGGTACTCGATCAACTGCGCCGTCTCGGCTCCTCGCACCCAATGCGGGACTTTCACCTCCTCGAGCTTCACTTCGAGCCCCAGCTTGCGCAACTCGCCGGCTACATACTCAACTGCTGCTTTCGCGCCTGCCGACCCGCTGGGCCGCGGCCCGATATTCTCGGTCAAGTGCGCAACCTGCTGGTAAGCGTAGTCGTCGCTGAGCGCCGCATCGCGAACCGATGCCAGGTCCTTAAGCAAAGCCGGAGGAAAGTTTTCCTGCTGCGCCTGCGTCAACTGCGGGATCGCGCCGAAGGGTGACGCTGCCGGACTGGGTTTTGCCTGCGGGTTTTGCGCCCATCCGGATCCCACGGCCAGCACAACCACTGAAACAACAGCAAGGAAGGGAGAGAATTTGTGAGGGGTCATCGTGTGGCAGTGTATCTGACTGCATGCTCGAATGAGAAACAAGGCCAAGCGCGAATCCCAGCAATGCTCAGTTTGATGAAGCGTTCAGTAAGGCGGATCTCCATACCCACGGAACTGTGTGAGGGAGATCCCTCGCTCCGCCTGTAAAGCGGCTACGCTCGGGATGACGCCGACGACAAAAATGGCTTCAAAATTCAAACTGAGCCATTGCTGACCTCCACACGGCAAGAAAAATGGCCCCATTGCTGGGGCCAAGTTCAAAGAGGACGAAATGGTGGGTGATGTCAGGAAAGGCGATGCAAGCGTCCGTTCCGCCAGATGGAACGGTGCTTCGGGAATTGACGCGGAGATTCGAAGAGAGTGAAGGTCATGTTGCTAAGTTGCGTGCCTCTTTATTACCCCTTGCTGAAGCACTTGCCGCGCCAAAGAGACTGCGACAGGGACTTTCCTCTCTGACACTACTACAAATCGAAGTAGTTCAAAGGGTTAGCGCCGGCGGGTCCGACTCGGCATGACAACTCGAAATACCTCTGCACCAGGGCAAGTGCAACACAATTCACTTTCGTTGCACGCGCATTCCAGATGGCCTGAAACACCAAGCCCCTGGCGGCTTTTGGCGGCCAGGGGCTATGTGCAAGTTCTTGCCAGCTTGAAAATTCTTGTCTAGCTGTTGCCGGCTACCGTGCGCAGCTTGCCCGGCAGGAAGTGATATGGCGGCCAGGGACCGCTCACCGACACTTCGCAGTTCTTCAACTGCTTGGCGGCGGCGGTGTAGCGGTTCTGGTATTTCTCCACGCTCTTGGAATCGATCAGGTGAGCGATATCGATCAGCATGCCCTCAGGAGCAACCTTCTTGCAGCTGACTTCTTCTTCCAGCGGATTGAACAGCTTATGTACCTGAACGGAAAGAGCCCGGGCCTTGGTCTGGCGTTCACGCTCGCGGGATGCCTTTACCCGGAGCTTCGACAGGTAGTCGCCGCCGACCGTATCCGGCAGTTCTACGTCGATCATGGCTTCACGCAGCGAGCCATCACGAACCACCAGCTTGATGTGCATTTCCGACTTGCCCCGCAGCTTTTCGACGCTCTGCCCAAAGGCTCGCCGGTTGACCCGGACGGCTTGGCGGAGCGCGTCGTCGCTGTCAAAAATAGTCCCGAATTTGAAAGGAAGCACTGTGGAATTACGGAAGCAGGAACTGACCACCCGCGCGTGCTCAATCGCGGACTTCTGGTCCAGTTCTCCGGCTGTGTGGTCGTATTCGCTCACGATCACGGCGAATTCCCCACTGGGATAGCTCAGAACCGCCGCGCCATTCACTCCTTGTACACCTTCGAGGAGGAAAGGACGGCGAGTGCGGGTTCCATTGGGGAGGGTTTGGTGCTCGGTCAAGCAGTACGCGTACCACGCCATATTGAACTCTCCGAACCGGGAATGGAAGCGGACAAGCCGCTTCGCACGTCGAGTTTTTCGCCAAAGCTAGTGGTGCGATTGTGGAAGTAGAAACGGGCGGTACAGGGCAACTTCGCTTTTGGGAACGCTTACAGTCGCATTCCCTATTTGCATATTACTTTGGGCATCTGGAAAAATGCAACTTTTTCTTTCCGAATGGCATCGTTTGCCTTCATTTTCCACTGGCGGCGCGCGCGGCGCGCTCCTGGAGGGCCAGCAGAACCACCCGAAGCATCTCGTCCCAAGGGGCGGGTTTTCCGGTCCAGATTTCGAACTGGCGGGCGGCTTGATGGACGAACATTTCAATCCCCGGAATGATCTGCGCGCCGCGTTCTTTGGCTAGTTTCAGCAGCCGCGTTTCGGCCGGATCATAAACCATATCAAAGACATAGCGGGCATTGATCTCTTTGTCCTGGAGGGGCGTTTCGCGTATGTTCCCCATTCCAACCGGCGTGGCATTGATGATCACATCGAACGCCAGCTTCTTCAGATCGGGCCGCTTGACCATCCTCGCCCGAGCCTGATGAGCCAGCTTTTTGGCCGGAGGCAGGCTGCGGTTCAGGATGTAAACCTCTGACCCTCTCTCCTTGAGCCCGAACACAGCCGCCCGAGCCGCACCGCCAGCGCCGAGCACCAGAATGCGTGCCCCTTCGAGCGTGTTCAGTCGCCGCTCCAACGGCCGCACGATTCCTGCCGCGTCGGTGTTGAAGCCGTAGAGTTTCCCATCCTGGGCGCGCACGACCGTGTTGCATGCGCCAATCTTGCTCGTGTGCGAGTCGGTGTTGTCGAGGTGCGGCAGGATGGCTTCCTTGTACGGCATGGTGACGCTGAGGCCGTGGATGGGAATCTCCCGCACACAAGCGAGCAAATCCTTTAGCGTCTTGGCGTGTAGCGCCAGATATACGGCATTCACGTTCTCGCGACGGAAGGCAGCGTTCATGATCGCGGGAGAAAGCGAGTGCGCGATGGGATCGCCGACCACGGCGTAGACTCGGGTCGCCGCATCGACCTGCTCGATGCGATACACGTTGCGGAGTTCCTGCGCCGTAACCTGGCCTGGAGCCGTCTCCTGCCCGGATCCCGCGGATGCAAACGTGAACGCGCTGCCAGCACGCACGCCTAGCACGCGGCTGATAATCCCCTGTTCCCCCATGCACATGCTGACGACGGAATGCCGATCGCCCTCGCGCGCCAGGAACTTCATGACCGTCACGTTGTCGGAGAGTGTGGTCGCCGTGCTGACAACCTTGTAGAAGTCGGCCGGATAGGCCAGCATCTTTTCCAACGTTTCGTCCAGCTTTTTCGTCCCGCGGAAGTCATGGAAGGAGAGCACCAGCGCGGCCTTGTTGCGCACCCTTTGGATTTGCTCCGGCTTGCACTTCAGCGCGGTCTGCAACTCCACATCGACCAACTGGCAGCCCGCGGCAATCGCCTTGTTGAGGACATCTAGTTGGGAGGCAATCGATCCACGAAACTTTCCGCCGCTGGCCTGGCGGCGGCAGGTCGCGATGACCACGGTTCCGGGATGAGACTCGATGAACCGCTTGACTCGCGCGATCGCCAGACCGGGCTTCGAGAGATAGTCCAACCTGAACTCCAGGAAGGAGTTATCCCGAACCATAGCCTCCGCTTTGTCGACCATCTCATTGGGGTCGTCGCCTATGACTGCCAAGCAGACTCGCGGCAGCCGCAGGGGAAGCAGACGCGGCGCGTATGTGGGCAAAGAACTCATCGAACGTGTTGAAAAAGGACCTCGTGCGGTCCGGGGATCTTCCGGCCGCTAGTTTTTACAACTCGCAATGAAGAACGGCGAATTATTACAGGCACTTAATTGCAGATGCAACAACGGATTAACACTCTTCGCGAAAAAACTTTGGCTGCGCCTCGACCCACACCCTCGTAACCTTGACCCTCCCTTACCCCCTTGTTACCTTCCGGCTTGAGCCTTTCTTTTCTGGCATTTAAACAGGGAGGGAGACGCGTGGCGGCTCCTTCTCGGAGGTAACATGAAGAAAACAGGACTGTTAGTGTTGCTGCTCGCGACTGCGGCATGGGCCCAGTCGGGTGCCGATGCGCCCGCGGCCGATACCCCGCAGGGGACGTCTCCGACGACCGATAGCTTTCCGACCGAGCGCGTCCAGTCGCCCACCTATGCCGATATTTATTGCGCCGGTTTTATCAACAAACAGATCCTGCCCGACGCCAACTACGTTTCCGGCGGACTCGAGACACCGACGACCACCAAGTTCACCCGTGGCGACATGATTTACCTCTACGGCACCGGATACAGCGCGGGAGCCGAGTACGAAATCGTGCGTGCGCTGCGCGATGTCAACGAGTATGAAATGTATCCCGGCGAGAAGAAGCTCAAGAAAGAGACCGGCCAACCCTACGAAGAGGTGGCCCGGGTCAAGATCATCGATACCCGCAACAAGTCCGCCATCGCCGAGATCGAGTACGCCTGCGACGGCGTCAATCCCGGCGACACCCTGATTCCTTTCGCCGAGAAGCTCTCGGTCAACTTCCACCCGCCGGTGAAGTTCGACCGCTTCCTGCCCGCGAGCAACAAGCTTACCGGCCGCATCGTGATGGGCAAGGATTTTGATTCGCAGATGGGAACCGGCCACAAGCTTTACATCAACGTCGGACAGAATCAGGGCGTGCACGTCGGCGACTACTTCCGCGCCGTACGTTCCTATGACGCGGACTTGAAAGATCCTGTGGATTCTCTCTCGTTCAAGGCGGCGATCGCAGAAGATACACAGCTGAAAACGCCGTCGGTCGATCCCGCGCGCTTCACCAAGTCCAATGGACCCACCATCCATGTGCGCGACCTGCCGCGGCGCGCCGTGGCTGAGATCGTGATCATCGGTACTACACCGACCACCGCCACCGGCATGGTTGTTTACTCGATGTCAGATGTGCATGCGGGTGATTCGGTGGAAAAAGACGATGTGAATTAGGAATCTGTCGAGTAGAGAGTGAGAGCCGGGAACGGGAAACCGTTTCCGGCTTTGTTTTTTTGAACTAAACCCTTTGTCAGCTGCTTCGAAAGACGTCTTGTTTTACACATTTCCATGTGTAATACTTCACACATGGCGACCAATCTTGCAATTGACGATCGATTGATCGAAGAAGCGCGTAAGACCGGCGGACACAAAACTAAAAAAGAAGCCGTAACCACGGCACTTGAGGAATACATTCGTCGTCATCGGCAGCGCCGGATCTTGGAGGTTGCGGGTACCTTCGACTTTGATCCTACATACGACTACAAAGCAGAACGACGCCGGAAGCGAATGGGATGATTCTCATCGACACACCTGTATGGTCTCTGGCGTTGCGGCGTAAGCCTGAGCACCTCAGTTCCCGGGACATTCGCCTGAAAACCTTGTGGAATCAGATCGTCGAAGACGGTCGAGCTGAGCTACTCGGTTCTGTCAGACAAGAGTTGCTTTCCGGACTGCGCGAGGAATCTCAGTTTCAAAGGTTGAAAAGCTATCTTCGCGATTTCCCAGATACAGGGCTTGTTACCGAAGACTATGAAGAAGCAGCGCGCGCGCGTAATCGTTGTCGAAGCGCAGGCATTGCGGCATCTCCAGTGGACATGTTGATTTGCGCCGTGGCGAGACGCTATGACTGGGAGATTCTCACAGCGGACATGGACTTCCTCCACTACAAGCGGATACTCGGTATACGCCTTCTGTCCGAGATCTGATGGCGAGCTCGGGCTACGATCAGTGCTTCTCCCCGAACACCTCTGCAGTGAACGCCTCGATCTTCGCGCCCTGTTGCCAGGCGTCGGACGGCAGTCCGGCCTTGCGGCAAGTCTGCTCGAGAAACGTTATTCGGTCCCAGCCTCGCTCTGCCGCTACCTGGGGCAGGAGTAGCCCGCGATATCCGGCCATGGTGATGAGCAGGCCGTGGCGGCCAACCTCGATGGCTTCGGCGGCAATCGCTTGCGGGGGAGACAAGATGCTCAGTTCGATTTGCAGAAGCGGCGCCTCCTCGCGCGTTACGGGATAGAAGCGCGCATCTTCAAACGCCGCGGCCCGCGCGGTTTCCGCGACCGCCCGATATAACGGGACGGTCGGCAGCGCATATCCAACACAACCGCGCAGTTCGCCATTCAGATAGAGCGAGGTGAAGACGCCGCGCGGTTCGGCGAAGTGTGGGTTCGCAGATTCGGCGTGGGTTTCACGATTCTCGACCCCAGAGAGAATCGCTTCATGCGCCAGACGCAGAAGCGCGGCGCGCTCTTCCGCAGAGAACTCTCCGCTGGATTTTGTGGATTCCACAACGGGGCTAGGTCGAAGTGGCGACATCACCGTCGGCTCGGGGCCGCACCGGCACCGGTTTGCGATTCCGGCTCAGAACGAAGGCGCGACGGCGCTTGACCACGCGCCGGTCAATCCGCGACCAGAACGCGACAAAGTAGTCGATCGCCGACACCAGCGAGACGCCGACCATGAACCAGATGGCTGTCAGCGCGATCCAATGAATCGGCAGAAAATATCCGTGGTAAACCGGCCACTCTTTCCAGCGATGGTCGAGAATGACAGCCACGACCGAAACGATTTGCACCACCATCTTGAACTTGCCGAGTTCGCTGGCTTGGATGGTGAAGCCCTCAGAGGCCGCAATCGATCGCAGGCCGCTGACCAGAAATTCGCGGCCGATGACCACAATCGCCACCCATGCCGGCACCAGGCTGGGATTGAGCTGCACCAGCATCACGAAGGCGGCGGCAATGAGAAGCTTGTCGGCCAGGGGGTCGAGCAGAATGCCCATGGTGGTGATCTGGTCGCGTTTGCGCGCGAGGTAGCCATCGATGCCGTCGGTCATGGAGGCCGCGATAAACAGCACCGAAGCCAAAAGTTCCTTTTCGCCAGTCACGCTGCTGAAGCGCCCGCTCGAAAGAATCCAGATCAGCAGAGGGATGCTGAAGATGCGAATGAGCGTGATGGAGTTCGGCAGGTTCACAGCAACGGGGCAGCGGCCGGTGGCCCTCCGGCAGCCAAGTTGATTATGCTCCAGCCGAAGTGGGAACGCAATGCACGGAAAGGCAGGGAGTGGCCAGTTGGGAAATCGGGGGTTGAATGGGTGTTGACGCGAGGAACGTCGTGGGCGATGGCAGGAAAAGCAGGTTCCTCACTGGCGCTTTGCGCCGGTTCGGAATGACATCCGAAATCGGAGGATTTGTACGGGCGTCATCCCGAGGCCGCGTGATTACTAGCGCGGCGGATCTTCTTCCCATGGCTCTGTGGCTCGGGAGATCCCTCGCTCCGGCTGAAAAGCGCCTGCGCTCGGGATGACGCCGGTATTTCGAAACAGTACAAATGGTTGGACTATTTCCCGGCGGCGGGCTTTGCCTGCTTGGCGATGATCATGTCCTTGATCTTGTCGTAGGTCGCCTGGGGAATAATTTTCTTCTGCACCAGTTGATTCTTCGCGCGATACGGCCGGCCGTCGATGATCTTCTGCGAGTAGACATCGCCGATGCCGGGCAGCGCCTTCAGTTGATCCTTGGTCGCGCTATTGATGTCGAGCTTGTCGGCGGTGGCGGCCATCGAGGACTGTCCCGAGGCCTCGGTGCTGTTGATCGCGGGCAAGCCTGCCGCCTCGCGTGCCAGGGTTCTGCTCGCAGTGCCGCTGACCAGCGAAAGTGCAAACACCAGAACCGCGATCTGCGCCATCAGTTTTCGTTCAATCGGTTTCATCGTTTTCCTCCGTAGTATCCGGCTGGTTGTCTCTCGCACACGTTGGGTGATCACGCTGGGTCTAGGCGTAGATTCCGCGCTGGCGGATCGTGTACGCCACACGGTCGATGGCCAGCATGTAAGCCGCGATGCGGTTGTTCACGTGGTGCGTCTGGGCGTAGCGGACTACATCTTCGAATGACGACTTCATAATGCTTTCAAGTTGTTCGTTGACTACCGATTCCTTCCAGAAATATCCCTGGCGGTCTTGTACCCATTCGAAGTACGAAGTGGTCACGCCGCCGGCGTTGGCCAGAATGTCGGGAATCACGAAGACTCCCTTGTCGCTGAGCACGTCGTCGGCGGCAGAGGTTGTGGGTCCATTCGCGCCTTCGGCGAGAATGCGGCACTTCACGCGATCGACGTTCCGGCTGGTGATGACGTTCTCCGTCGCCGCTGGAATCAGAATTTCGCACTCCGTAGTGAGCAGATCGGCAGTCTCGGCCTTCTCCGCGCCGGAGAAGCCGTGCACCGTGCCATTCTTCTGCCGGAACTCGACCAGCGCCTTCACATCGATACCGTTTTTGTTGTGCAGGCCTCCGCCGACTTCAGCGATGCCAATGACCTTGTAGCCTTCTTCGTGCATCAGCAGAGCGGCGTTCGAGCCGACATTGCCGAATCCCTGCACGATCACGCGCGCTGTCTGCCGGTCGATGTTGAGCTTTTTGCAGGCTTCGTCGCAGACGATCATCACGCCGCGGCCAGTGGCTTCGCGGCGGCCGCGTGATCCGCCGATGTTGATCGGCTTGCCGGTCACGACCGCGGTCACGGTTTGCCGCATATGCATGGAGTACGTATCCATCATCCACGCCATGACTTGCTCGTTGGTATTCACGTCGGGGGCAGGAACATCTTTTTCCGGGCCGATGAATTCGATCAGTTCCGCGGTGTACCGGCGGGTCATGCGCTCCAGTTCGCCCATCGACATTTTGTGCGGATCGCAGATGACGCCGCCCTTGGCGCCGCCGAAGGGAATGTTCACCACCGCGCACTTCCAGGTCATCCAGCTCGCTAGCGCGCGCACTTCATCAAGCGTAACGTCGGGCGCGTAGCGGATGCCCCCCTTGGCCGGACCGCGCGCGATGGAGTGCTGGACGCGAAATCCGGTAAAAACTTCGAGATGACCGTCGTCCATAGAAACGGGGATGTGGACAATAATTTCGCGGTTGGGATAGCGCAGCACTCGCCACAGGCCTTCATCCAGGTTGAGTTTCTGGGCGGCCAGATCGAAGCGGGCGCGCTGCGACTCCCACGGGTTGGTCTCTTTATCCACGTGCGGGGCGGTAGTCATCGTCGTCATAGAAGTGGTCTCCGGTATGATTGCAGGTCAGATCTTACCCGGTCGTTTACTAGACTTACGGCAGCCAGGTTCACGATAGCTGGGTTCACGGCCATCAGCGGGCAAACGTTCCGAGTATATGAGCGCGGAAGGCAGGGAAGCAAGGTGACTGAGGTAGCGTCAGAGGCTCCGTCGCGAACAGCCGACGAAGGTAGAGCCGAAGATGACTGCTCAATCCCGCGTCGCTGCCGAGGCTCGTTGCGCGCTCTCCAGCCGAATCTCCATTCCTTCGGCGGCCGCGCGGACTTTGGGATAGTAACTGCGCGCGTCCTGCACAACTTTGTCGACGACCGCGTCAGTGTGCTCGGGATCGTGGTGGTAGAGAATCAATTCCTTGGCGCCGCTTTCCATCACAACGTTGACCGCTTCGCGCCAATGGCTGTGTCCCCAGCCGCGGCGGCGTGCTTCGTATTCTTCGGGTAGATACTGCGCGTCGTAGATGAGCAGGTCTGCGCCCTCGGCGAGCTTGCGCACGGCCTTGTCGAAATTTTCGTCGCCGGGTTCGTTGTCGGTGGCGTAGACCAGCACACCCTCTTTCGTCTCCAAGCGAAATCCCAGGCAGCCCTGCGGATGATTTAAGTATGCCGTCTTGATCTTGACGCCGTCGTTCATCGGCAGGCAGCCGTTTTCAATGTCGTAAAAACGTCGCTTGGCCTTCATGTGCGCCAGGTCGACGGGGAAGTACGGCGCGGCCATCTGCTCGGCCATGACTTGTTCGAGCCGCCGCGTGCGTCCCGAGGAGTGAAAAATAAACTGGCTGTCGGAGCTGTCATAGAGTGGGCGGAAGAACGGCATGCCCTGGATGTGGTCCCAGTGAAAGTGCGAGACGAAGACATGCGCGGAAAATGCGCGCCCGGCAAATTCCCGCTCCAACCGGTGGCCAAGCACGCGGAAGCCGGTGCCGCAGTCGAAGATGAAGATCTGATCTCCGACGCGCACCTCCACGCACGAGGTGTTGCCCCCGTAGCGCATGTTCTCGGGCTGTGGAGTGGGCGTGGAGCCGCGCACGCCCCAAAACTTTACGAGCATAAAAACCGGTGGCGCCTAGTTCAAATGTTCTAAAACGTCCCGTATCCCGTCAATTTCGCTTCCAGATTCGTGAGCAATTCACGAACAGCCCGCACTAATCACCCGGTGCGGATGCAACCTGCTCACAATACTCGGGATATCCTTCGATTTTATTCTTTGGGTACCGGCCAACAAGTGACCAAAGTTTGGGGGATCTCAGAGGTATTGCAGCCACCAGTCGCTGCGCCGGGTTTTGACCGCGGCGAACCACCGGCAGGCGAAATAGAGCAACACGATGGCGATTGCCCAGACGAGATAAAGGGCTGGGAGGCTCCAGATATAGCCCTCCGGAGGTTCGGGATTCCCCATGGGATGATTCGTGAAGAGCCATGGACTGACGAATCCCAGCCGGATTTTCGAGACCGCCAGTGCGAGCAGGTGAATCAGAGGAATATGCAGCATGTAATAGAAGAATGGCACGCGGCCAAATAAACTAACGGCGCGAGCAACCGGCCCGGAGAGATCTTCGACCATCGGAATCAGGGCGATGATCGGCCCAAGCGTCATAAGAAGAAAAGACAACGACGCCGGATATTTTGACGCGTTAAGGAACGAAAATAGCGCAGGCAGTGGCAGCCTTCCATTTTGCGCCGCGCCGGGCATGTGCCACGGCCTCGGGTCGCCATACAAATTAAATCCGCGCAGCACAAGAAATAGCGCAATCGCCGAAAGCCCGATGGCGAGACAGATGCGCGTTCGCTGCGCCGGTGGCATCGTCACGATTCTCCCGAAGGCGTAGCCGGCGGCCATCACGCCAATCCAGGGAATGAGCGAATAGAGAACGATTAGATTGGGGCCGTCCGCACCGAACTGAATCGGGCCCGCGAAAAATCCGACATACAGAATCTTCCAGAGCCCGGAGAGCGAGTTGCTGTCGAGATTCTCGATCAGCTTACCGACGTGCGGATCCATCAGGTTATGCGCGGCGATGATGACGACGCCGATCGTGCCGACCGCGGCCGAAGGCAGCTTCACGAGCCCAGCCATCAGGATCATGCAGATGCCGATCACCCAGATCACACCGGCCATCTCATAATGGCGGAAGTCGAAGTTGAACGTCCACGCCAGGCGAAGGAATGTAAATTCCAGAAGAACGAGCCAGAGTCCGCGGATGAGCAGGTAACGCGAAACGCCGGCATGCTTCCGGGCGTAGAGGAAGATGCTCGTGCCCGCGAGAAAAATGAACGCGGGAGCGCAGAAATGAGTGATCCATCGCGTGAAGAAAATTCCGGCAGTCGGGCCTCCCGCGGGCAGGCCTGAATAGACGCGCACGTGATCGATGGCCATCAGGATCATGACTGCACCGCGAATCAGGTCGATGGAACCGATGCGGGTTGTGGCGGGTGTCTTGAGGCTGGTGACTGGTGTTGCTGTGGCTGCGCTCATATTTGCTGTTTAAGAAGGGTGCTTCAGGTTCGGCCAGAAGCATACGCCTGCTGCGGATTTTGACGAAAGCCTGAGCCGGCGGTTAGCGCTAGCGTTGACACTGTCTCCAGAGGGCGTCCCCTATAATGAATCACCCCGCCCGGATGCGTAACTTGTTGGGCCGGCGATATCCCAGATGCTCCAGCCAGACTTCAAAGAATTCTCCGGCCTCGCGCGCGAGGCCACGCTGATCCCCGTCGTCAAGTCCGTCAGCGCCGACCTGCTCACCCCCGTTTCCGCGTTTCTCGCGATTGCCGACAAAGAGCCGCACGCCTTCCTGCTCGAATCGATCGAGCGGGGCGAGCAGATCGGCCGCTATACATTTCTTGGCGCGAAGCCCTACATGCGCGTGCGCGCGCAGCAGGGAAAAGTTGAGATCGAGCGCGGCCGCCGGCGCGAAACTTCCAAAGAAAATATCTTCGAAGTTGTGAAGCGTCTGCTGCGCGAGCATAAGCCGGCGCACATCAAAGGCCTGCCTCCGTTCACCGCCGGAGCTGTTGGATATTTTGCCTACGACGTAGTACGGCAGCTGGAAAAAATCGGCAACCACACCAAAGACGATCTGCACGTCCCCGATGCTGAACTGATGTTTTTCGATCGACTGCTCGCCTTCGACCATCTTCGCCACCAGATTCACATCGTCGCGGCAGCAGATGTTTCCAACGAAAGTCCTCGCCGCGCCTACGATCGCGCCCTGCGCGACATTGCAGCCATCGAGCGAAAACTCGCGCGCGGATTGAGTCCCGCGCTCTGGCGCAAGCCCAAAAAAGGAACTGCCGGCAAACTCAAAGTTGACGGGCGCACGCGCCGCGAGGATTACATGCGCGGCGTAGAGCGCTGCAAAGGGTACATCGCCGCCGGAGACATTTTTCAGGTCGTGCTTTCGCAGCGACTCGATTTCATTCCTGGCGTCGCGCCCTTCGATCTCTACCGCGCGCTGCGGCAGGTGAATCCTTCACCGTATTTGTATTTCCTCCGCATGGACGACACGCACATTCTCGGTTCTTCTCCCGAGATGCTCGTCCGCGTTACCGGGCGCAAACTCGAATACCGCCCCATCGCCGGCACCCATCCGCGCGGAAAAGATGAAGCCGAAGACCAACGCCTCGAGCAACAAATGCGCAACGACGAAAAAGAACGCGCCGAGCACGTCATGCTCGTCGACCTCGGCCGCAACGATCTCGGCCGCGTCAGCGACTACGGGTCAGTGAAAGTGAAGGACCTCATGTACGTCGAGCGCTACTCACACGTCATGCATCTGGTCTCGGCGCTCGAATCCACGCTGCGCGAAGATCTCAGCGCGCTCGACGCGTTCGCCGCCTGCTTTCCCGCAGGCACGCTCAGCGGCGCACCCAAAGTCCGCGCCATGCAGATCATCGAAGAGCTCGAGCCTACGCGCCGCGGCGTCTACGGCGGATCGGTCTTATATGCCGACTTCGCCGGCAACCTTGACTCCTGCATCGCCATCCGCACGATGCTGATGAAGGGAAAGAAAGCTTACCTGCAGGCAGGCGCCGGCCTCGTCGCAGACTCGGATCCGGCAGCAGAATTTCAGGAATCGATGAACAAAGCGCAGGCGCTGCTGAAAGCAGTGGAAATGGCGAGAGGCGGAAGCTGAGCCTTTTGACTCAGCGCAGATCCGTCAGCTGTCTTTCTTCGATGAGTTGAACATTCACCACCAAAGCTCAAAAATGCTCTAGCAGAAAGGCGTTGCCTTCCTGAAATTGCTCGGTATAGGCCAGCACATGGCCGTCGGGCGAAGCGACAGGCGTGATGTACCAGGGAACCCGGCCCTTGTTGGCAAGGATTTTTGACTTGCCAGTCAAATCGATCCACAAAAGCATGAACTGATCCGTTTGTCCCGTCACATAGAGTCCTCGGCCATCGAACGACCAGCAGAGCCCTTCAACACCTACCGGTGAAGTCAAATCTTTCTCGGTGTGATTTTGTAAGTCGATGATACGGATCTTTTTCTCAAGTTTCTCCGACCCGCTTATCGCAATCTGGGTGCCATCATGAGAAAGGTTCCACACCATCCATGCGCTCGGCTTTCCGACGTCGGTGCGCGCCAGCTCTGCACCCTGACCCTTCACGGGATCTAATTCGTAGAAGACGAGTTCTTCTTTCTGCATGCGGCCGATGACGCAAGGCCGTCCGGCGCGTGTGGGGCAAGACAGGTGCAGATTGGCGTCGCCGGGCGAGACTTGCATGAGAGATTGGCCAGCGCCTCCGCTGAGTGGCGCGCGCAGGATGGTCTGATCGGGCTGCCCACTAGGGCCTCTTTCCCTAGGTTCAGCAAGGTACAGGATCCACTTGCCATCAGGCATGACAGCACCATCCGTCTCCTCCTTCGAATTGGGCAAAATAATCTGAGCCTTGTCTTGCGAGAGAGATTGACGATAAATCTGGCCCCAGCCGCTGCGATCTGAAGTAAACAGCAAATCCTTGTTTCCCGGCAGCCAGCCGACGGTGTAGTCATAGCCTCCATCGCTGGTGACGCGTCTTGGGTTTTCCAGGCGAGTGCCGGCGTCGCGAAGATCAGCTACGAACACGTTGGCGTATAAGTGGCCTTTTCTTACCGCCATGTAGCGCCCGTCGTCACTCGCGCCTTCTAACATCCAGTTATGGCCGTCCTCGTGTGTGAGCTGGCGTGGGGTGCGGTCGCAAGCGCCCGTGTCAGGATCAAGGCGCACACCCCAAAGATTTTCATTGTTGTCATCCAGAGTGGTTCTTCCCTTGGCGAACAAAAGCCTTCCATCCTTCGTCCAGACTGTATCCGCAAGTTGCTCGTTCATGGTCGAATCGTCGAAGGCCGGAATTCGATTGCTTCCGTCCCGGGCAATCGTGGCAACCGACATCCCTACTCCATTGGCGTGAGTGGCTGCATACACCAACCTCTTCCCGGTCGGGGACCATTCCAACGAAGCGATATCGCCAGATGTGCTGGTGAAAATCTTCTGCGCGCGTTCCCCCGTGACATCCATCGTCCAAAGTTCATTTCCGCTTGCAACAAAGGCAACGATAGCTCCGTCTGGCGAAACCCGGCCGCGATAAGCGTGGGATCTGATCTTCTGGGGGTCGCCGCCAAGAATGGAATAGACCCAAATCGCAGTACGTTCTTCCCGGTTCTCCGAGAAAGCGCCGAGGAGAATTCTTTCCCCATCAGGAAACCAGCTGGCGTCCAGGAGCCGTGTACTTAAGCTCTCTGGAAGATTGAGTTCGTGTTCCTCACCCGATTGCGTATTCAAAATACGTGTATTGCCGGACGAGGTGGCGTAGAACACGTAACGCCCATCATGCGAGATCGCAGCTACACCCACGAATTCATTGAAGGGACTGCGGGTAAGCTGCCGCTCGGAGATCGCTGCAGGGGCTGCCGTCGGATGCGCGCGAAGAAACCAAACGGACGCAATCGCAATTGCGGCCAGCCCCAGCCCCGTTGCAGCCAGAAGCTTCCACTTCTTAGCCGATGACGGGCCGGTAGCAGAGAGGGCAGGCGTCGCGTGGCCGCTTTCACTATCTCGCTTGAGTCGTTTCAAGTCTGCGCGCAGATCGGCCGCGGATTGGTATCGCACGTCGCGGTCTTTTTCGAGCGCTTTGCGAATGATCTCCTGCAGCCGCGCCGGAACTTCAGGATTCACAGTCTCTGCCCCAGCTGGTTCGCGGTTCAGAATTTCGTCGAAGATCGTCGCCGTACTTTCTCCACGAAACGGCTGCTTGCCGGTCGCCATCTCGTAGAGCACCGCGCCGAAAGAAAACAAATCCGTACGCGCATCGAGTTCCTTGGCGCGCGCCTGCTCCGGCGACATGTAGGCGATCGTTCCTACAGCCGCGCCCGGACTGGTGAGGTTCGGATCATCGTCCGACAGCGTTTGCGTCTCGGCGTCGGAAATTTTGCTTGAAGAACTCCCACTCCGCGTGACCTTCGCCAATCCAAAGTCGAGAATCTTCGCGTGCCCGCGCTTGGTCACAAAAATATTCGCTGGCTTGATGTCGCGATGCACAATGCCTGCCGCGTGCGCGGCATCCAGCGCATCGGCAATTTCAATCGCCAGCGGCAGCAGCGTTTCCATCTCGATTGGCCGTCCCGCGATGCGATGCCGCAGAGTCATGCCTTCAAGTAGTTCCATCACGATGAAGGCGCGCCCATCCTGCTCGTCGATCTCGTGAATGGTGCAGATGTTGGGATGATTCAGCGCCGACGCCGCCTTGGCCTCGCGCTGAAAGCGGGCCAGCATCTGCGCGTCGTGCGCGACTTGTTCAGGAAGAAACTTCAGGGCGACGAAGCGATCCAGCTTCAAATCCTGCGCCTTGTAGACCACGCCCATGCCACCGCCGCCGAGTTTCTCGACGATGCGGTAGTGCGAGATCGTTTGCCCGATCATGTTGGGAAGGTAACAGTACAGCGAGGGCCCGCACGCTTGGCATGAAACTCTACCACGCGAATCAGAGTAACTTGATACCCAAACATCTTGTCATCCTGAACGGCAGCGAAGCTGCCGTGAGGGACTTTACGAGTGCAGATATCACCGGTGCTGTCGCAATGATGCTCCAGATGCATTCTGCAGGCATAACCTTTTCGACCGCACAATCAACTGACGCGGACGTAAGGTCCCTCGGAGCGCTTGGCGCGCTCCTCAGGATGACATCATGTAAGAACCGGGCTGCATTGTTTAAGGCCCTTCGCTCGCGTTTACCCCAGACTCTTCAGCGCGGTGAGCAGACGCGTTCCGTTCGGGCTGCCGAAGCCGGTGCATGCATCCCAGCCGGTGCCGGCTTTGAACGCGCCATTGTCGCCTTCGGTGACGTCGCGCAGCACGCCGGACGACAGGCTCTTATAGAGCACCGGATTGAGGAAGCCCACCGGCTTGCCCAATCCCTGATTGAGCCGCGCCACCAGTCCGGACCAAAGCGGCGCTGCGGCGCTGGTTCCGCCGATCGGCTGAACGCTTCCATCCGGCGACAACACCAGCACGCCTGTCTCCGGATCGGCCAGCGACGCAACATCCGGCACGCCACGTCCCAGTCGATGCCCGGGATTGACCGATGCCGGAACCCCCGCTCCCGTCTGATAGCTGGGCACGGGAAAAATCTGGCTGACGCCGCCGCCGGTCGCGCTGTCCGGACCGTCGTTCCACACTGTCTCGCGGCTAATCACGCCCGACGAAGCAATAACGCGTGTGCCACCGCATCCCAGCACCCACGGGCTTGACGCCGGAAAGTCGCAGTGCTGCCGGCTGTCCGGCAATTCTTCGGTCGACCCCTGGTCGCCTGAAGCCACGCAGACCGTGATTCCGGCAAGCGCGGCGCGCTGCAAGGCTTCATTCACTTTCTTGATCGCCGCCTTCGTCCAGAGAATCTCGCCCTTCGGACCGTCTTCCGGGTTGCCGTAGCTGCACGAGATCACCGACGGAGCATTCGTCGCCGTCACTGCCGACGTGATGCAATCCACCCAACCCTGTTCGGTGAACTCGGTGAAGTACATGAAGAACTTCGCTTTGGGCGCGATGCCGCCGGCCATGCAGATGTCCAGCAGCACTTCTCCGGTGGCGTCCGTCTCTTGGGTGCCGTCTCCCGGCTGATTTCCCGGGCCGTGCACCACGACATTGGTCAGACTGACTGGAGTTGTGATCTTCAGCGTCTTCTTGAAGTAGTCGGCGACTTGGGTCGGCGAATATCCGCCGGTCGCGACTTCGCCCGTATCACCGATCGCTCCGTTGAAAGCCAGAATGGCCACGGTTTGGCCGGTGCCGTCAGTGCCATCCGGCATGTCGTACAAGTCCACCAAATCGGTCGGCAGATATGTGTTGGCCTGCCGAGCCGCTCGCGCAGTCGACCGCGGCACCGCCTTCTTGAACAACGGACGCCCCATGGGCCGGTTGTCGAAGCCAAAAACGGCCTCCACGATGTGCTCGAGCGATGCCGGAATATGCACCGGCCCGGTGCGACCGCGGTAGCGGCCTTTCGTGGGATGTTCATAAATCGCCAGGTTCACATCGAAGGCGCGCATCGCATCCGACAGTTTTCCTTCCACCAGCACGCTGCGCTTGACCTTGCTGCTCTCCAGCACCTTCAGCCGGTTGGCTTGCGCGAACTTCTGCACCGCCTGCAACGACTTCGGGTCGGCTTCAAACGCGGCCAGAATTTTTTCGTCGGCCACCGAGCGCCTCAGTTCGTGCGGGCTGTGCCCGATTTCAGGCAGCATGGGGACTTCGGCATCGCTTTTCTTCGGACGAACATAAATCGTCAGCTTGATAGTTTTTTCCGGATCGACAGCGGCGACCGGAGCGGAACCTGCAAGGGGATGGCGCTCGCTGCCGGCAATGACGCGCATAGCGGTATTCGGGCTCATAACGGCCTCCTGAGATTTTTTGGTGGGCCAATTGTGTTCGGTGTACTTGAGATGGTTGTTCGTACTGGGCCGGAGATCTTGCTTCCGCAACGCTTGGCATGCGCCGGCGGAAACACGTCTACTCCTCTGCCATCTCGAGTCGGCCTTATAGGATGGTTAACGAAACTGGCGTTTCGTTTCCTTTTCCCGAAAAGAATTTACATTTTCAGGAAATTCCCGACCAGCTTCTTGCCCGCGTCGGTCAGCACGCTCTCAGGATGGAATTGCACGCCCTCGATCGCATGCCGGCGGTGCCGCAGGCCCATGATCGTGCGCGTGCCGTCTTTTTCGGTGGTCCACGCGCTGACTTCGAGATCGGCGGGCAGATTCTTCTCTTCCACAATCAGCGAGTGATAACGCGTGGCGGTCATGGGCATGGGCAGTCCCTGGAAGACGGTCTTATTGTCGTGCATGACGGGACTGGTCTTGCCGTGCATCAGGTGTGGAGCCCGGATGATTCGTCCGCCGAATGCCTCGCCAATCGCCTGATGCCCGAGGCATACACCCAGCACCGGAACCTTCCCGGCGAAATGGCGAATGAGGTCGATGCTGATTCCAGCTTCGTGCGGCGTACACGGCCCAGGAGAGATGACGATCCTCTCCGGCCGCATGGCCGCGATTTCTTCCACCGAGACCTGATCGTTGCGGCGCACTTCAACCTCCTCGCCCAGTTCGCCGATGTACTGCACCAGGTTGTAGGTAAACGAATCGTAGTTGTCGAGAACGAAAATCATTTCAGACCAAACTTCGGGCGTCAGGCTTCAGGCATCGGGCGTCAAAACCTTGGCCACTGTTCGATTAGGGATCACAGTTCAGATTACACCGTCGAGGCCACGAGGTTGTCACCGCTTTGCCGAAGGAATCACTCTAGGTCGCAGTTACTCTCTGACGTTCCGAAACTGAACCCGAAGCCCGAAGCCCGACGCCTGACGCCTGACGCCCGCCTCACTCCCTGAATGGGCCACAACTCTTACCCATGCGTGGTATTGACCATTCTGGCCTTTGCGCTGCATCCTCATTACCAGCGTAAAGACGCCACTTTAACGCCACTTTGGAGGCAGCCCATGCCTGAGCCTCAGCAGGAGAAGCGCGCCGCACGCCGGTTTGCTTTGCGCGTGCCCGTTACCGTCGAGCACGGCGAGAAAGATCCCGCGAGTGAGGTCGCCCAGATTCGCGATGTCAGTGCCCGGGGCATCTGCTTTTTCCTGGATTCGGTCGTCAACCAGGGATCGCCCATCGGTTTCACCCTGACCCTTCCGCCGGAAATCACGCTCACCGAGAGTATTCGCGTACAGTGCAAGGGCCGCGTCGTTCGCGTAGAAAACGGACGCCCCGATGGAAAACTCGCGGTGGCCGCGGTGATTGAGGAGTATGAGTTTTTGCCGGAGACCTAAGGTGGCAAAGTGACAAGGTGGCAAGGTGGCAAAGTTGCTTGGGGCAGGTTTCGCAGAAGACAATGTTTCAAAGTTTCAGATGTTTCAATGTTTCGAAGTGTGCGCTGCGAATCGCAACTGAGTCTTCCAACGTTGAAACCTTGAAACTTTGTCACCTTGCCACTTTGTCACCTTGCCACTTTGCCACCTTGCCACCTTGCCACCTTGCCACTTTGCTCTTCCGTGCCCCTTTGCCCACTAGCCCGTGACCCCTCACCCCTGTTATCGTTTTCTTAGCTCCCCAGGTGAGGCTGTTGTGCCGCGATTCGCGCTCCAACGTGTGTGTGTCCTGTTGCTGGCGTCGCTGGCGACCGCCCAAACCTTCGGCCCGCCGCCCACTGTCAAGAGCATTCGCATCGTGCACGAGCACGGCACGCCTGCCATCGAGATTGTCTCCAAGGGCGGCCCGGTGATTCCTGAGATTCAGGAAATCGATACGCCGCCGCGGCTGGTGATCGATCTGCCCAATTCAAAGCTCGGGCTCATCCAGAAAAAAATCGACGTACAAAAAGAAAACATCCTGGCCATCCGCGCCGATCAGTACCAGCAGACGCCGCCCATCACGCGCATCGTGCTTGACCTGCAGGCGCCCTATGGCTACTCGTGGGATGGCTCCGGCAACCGGCTCATGGTACGGCTCAGGCCAGCGGAAGACACGAACGCGAGCAAGCGTCCGCCGGAAGAGATTCCCACCGACTCCAGCCTTTCTCTCGGCGGCAGCCCGGTGGTTGTTCCCATTACCGGAGGTTCGGGCGCCGTTGTGCTCTCCGCGAGCCGTTTGGCCGGGGGTGCGACCTTCACGGCCGGCTCCGACACCGAAGTGCTGCGATTGCCCCGCGGCGGCGAGGTTCATGTCTGCCCTGGCACCACGCTTTCTGTTACGCCCGCGCACAACAAACGCGATCTCATGATGTCGATGAGTACCGGCGCTCTTGAAACGCACTACGCACTCGATGCCTCCGCCGATTCGATTCTCACTCCTGATTTCCGCATCATGTTCGCTGGGCCGGGACACTTTCACTTCGCCGTCAGCGCCGATCCGCACGGCAATACTTGCGTGCGCGCGCTCACCGGCAACACATCGTCCGCGATTGTCTCCGAGCTGATGGGCGATCGCATCTACCAGGTGCGACCCACCGATCAGGCCGTCTTTCGCAATGGGCAGATCGACAAAGTCGACGCCAACGTTCCGCTCGAGTGCGGATGTCCTCCGCCTTCGCGTGTGCTGCGCACCGAAACGCCGCTTACACCGGCCATCCCCGATTCGTCGCTGCCGACCAAGGCGCATCTGGGCGGATCGTCCGCGGCTCCGCCCAACGTGACCGCCAACGCCACCGTGGGCCAGGCTCCGGTGCGCCTCTCCAATGGTCCGGAAGTTGCGCCGCTGCCCAATACACAGCCGAGTGATGTGCACGTGCAGGTCGACGCGCCGCTGGTATTCACGCCGAAGAGCCGCGCCGCCGCCAACATTCCTCCGGCGCCGATTCAGACCGCCATGAATCTTCCCGACGACGATCTTACCCAGCGCCAGGTCTTCCTCGATCCCGTAATCCAACCCCCGCCGCCGCGCATCGCGAAAAAGAAGGCCGAGCATCAGGGCTTCTTCCATCGCATGAAGGGTGTTTTCTCCACGATCTTCAATAACGGAAATTAATCCTTCTTGGCGACGTGATTCGATTCATTGTCATCCTGAGCGAGGATTTTGCTCCGGCTCGCCGGAGCAAAACCGCAGTCAAAGGATCCCTGCAATCGTGTGAGCGGCTGGCGTTTTTCTGCCGGGAAGCGCATGAACACCAGCAATTCATAAGATCGCAGGGATCCTTCGACTACGAATGAACATCGCGAATGCGATGTTCATTCTCCGCTCAGGATGACATCGCAAGGTGAGTTAGCCCCGCGGGCCACCGACCACCGACCACTGCTCTCCCAGCTATCCTTTTTCGCGCTCCCCGCGTCTTACCGCAGGTCAGCCACTTCACCGCGAGGGGCGCGCCATGACCGCAGCCACTGCCGGACCATCCGGTCCGAATCTGTTCTCGATGTTCTCCGAAGACAACCAGCATCTCTATCGCAGCAATCGTGAGACGTTTCTGTTCTCGTTGCTGGGGCAGGGATTGCTGCTGGCGCTCGTAGTCTTCTTCGCCGGATATATCATCCACGTCGGACCGAAGATTTACAGCGATCCGCGCGAGGTGGTTGAGCTTCCATTAATCTTTTCCGGATTCAACGGCGGTGGCGGCGGCAATCACGACAAGCTTCCAGCCTCGCATGGCGATCTTCCGCAGGCAGCGCAGGAGCAGATCGTTCCGCCCACAACGCTGGTTCCCACCGAGATGCATACGCTCATGGTGCAGCCAGCCGTCATTGAAGCGCCGGATGTTGTCATCCCGCAAGGCGGACCCATGGGCGACCCGCTCTCGAAGTTCTCCACTCGCTCCGACGGACCCGGTGGTCCTGGTGGTATCGGCCCGGGATGCTGTGATGGCGTCGGCGCTTCCTCCGGGCCGCATTTCGGAAATGGCGCCGAGGGAATCCATCCCGCGGGCGTGCATGGCGTGACCGTGCCGCAGGTAATCTTCAATCCCGAACCCAGCTTCTCCGACGAAGCCCGCAAAGCCAAAGTGCAAGGCGTAGTGGTGCTCTATCTGGTGGTGGGCACTGACGGAAAGACCTACAACATCCGCGTGCGCCAGAGCCTAGGGATGGGCCTCGACGAAAAAGCCATCGAAGCAGTCAAGCGCTGGCGCTTCAAACCCGCCATGTTAGACGGCGAAGCCGTAGCCACAGAAATCGGCGTGCAGGTAGATTTCCATCTCTACTAGCAGTTGCCAGTGGTCAGTGGCCGGTGGCCAGTAAATTCCCGATTTGGTTTCGGCTGGTAATTTATTTGCGCTGTCTGGGCCGGGAATCAGTTGTCCTAGTGCACAATTCCGCATGGCTATCTTGCCGATGAAGCGTGCGCGCTCGTACCGCGACCTGATCGCGTGGCAAAAATCACACGCTCTGGTGATTGAGATTTATCGGCGCACTCATGATTTTCCCAAATCAGAAATGTACGGATTGACCGCGCAATTACGCCGAGCCGCTGTGTCGGTGCCGAGCAACATTGCGGAAGGTCAAGGGCGGCTATCGACTGGAGAGTTCAAGCAATTCCTGGGGCACGCCCGCGGCTCGTTAACGGAAGTAGAAACCCAGATTCTGATTGCTCAGGATCTGGGCATGTTCCAGATAGAAATTTCTGACGCGCTGTTGCGAGAATGCGCGGAAGTAGGCCGCATCTTGAACGGACTAATTGCGTCCCTAAACCAACGAAGGTAGAAATACTGGCCACTGAACACCGACCACTGGCCACTGATCCTAGCTTCTGCTGATCACCTTCCGCAAAGGTTCCACGCGCTCGCGCAAATCGTCAGCCAGTTCCGCGCCGCGGTTGGCCACGTCGCGCACCCGCTCACCGGCCGCGCGTACTTGGTCCTTGGCTTCGTCGGCCCAATCGCCCAGCGTGTCTTTGGCGTCTTCGTATCCGCGCTGCAGATCCTTGCGCAGCGCCTTTCCGCTCTTGGGTGCGAGCAGGAGTCCTGCGAGCGCTCCGGCACCCAGACCGATCAGGAGAAATGTAATCGCAGTACCGACTTGGCTGTTGTCGGAAGAAGACGTATATCGACCAATGCGCATGATGGAAACCTCAGATTTCTGCCCGGGAGAAACAAGCCCGGCGTATTCAGGAAAATATACTTCACTAGCCGCGCGTCCATCGTCAATTCTAGTCCTGCTACTTCAATCCGGCGACGGAAATGTGAACCCGCGGTTCGCCCGGAGTCCCGTTTCCGTGCTGGCCCATTTGGATGCTCTTTCTCCGCATGGGGTTGGGATTGAACCAGATACCGCTATAATGGACCCGCTTTGGCGGCGTGCGGGGGGACGCTTCGCATCTCGTAGGAGTCGCCGGGCGAAATCCTGAGCAGCAGCGAAGGATGCCATGCTGAACGCCGGCGCCAAACTCGGCCCCTACGAGATTCAATCGCCGCTCGGAGCAGGCGGCATGGGCGAAGTCTACCGCGCCCGCGATACGCGCCTCGACCGCATCGTCGCCATCAAGATCATCCCCTCGCATCTTTCGTCCAATATCGAAGCCCGTCAGCGCTTCGACCGCGAGGCCCGCACGATTTCGAGCCTGAGCCACCCCAATATCTGCCATCTCTACGATGTCGGCTCGCAAGATGGGACAAGCTATCTCGTTATGGAGTACCTCGAAGGCGAGACTCTGGCCGATCGCCTGCGTAAAGGCCCGATGCCGATCGATCATGTGCTGAAATACGGCGCAGAAATCTGCGATGGCCTGGAGCGCGCCCACAAAAGCGGAGTGATTCACCGCGACCTCAAACCCGGCAACATCATGCTCACCAAGAGCGGCGCCAAACTCATGGACTTCGGCCTGGCCAAGCCGCTCGCGCTGAGCGCGCCCAGTTCCTTGCTCACGCAGACCGTGATTACGCCGAACGCCACGCAGCAGCCGCTGACCACCGAAGGCGCTGTCGTCGGCACTTTCCAGTACATGTCGCCGGAACAGCTCGAAGGCAAAGAGGCCGACGTGCGCAGCGACATATTTTCTCTCGGCGCGGTCCTGTACGAAATGGTCACCGGCAGGCGCGCCTTCGATGGCGCGACGACCGCATCCACCATCGCCGCTGTAATGGCTTCCGAGCCGCCCGCGATTTCGTCGGTCCAGCCGCTGTCTCCCGTCGCCCTCGAATCGACGGTGAAAGGCTGCCTCGCAAAGGATCCCGATGAGCGCCTGCAGACCGCGCACGATCTCAAGCTGCAATTGCAGTGGATCAAAGATCACTCCTCCTCGTCGCGCGGGCAGCTTCCGGTTCCCGTAGTAGCGCCGAAACGCCGCGACCGACTGGGGTGGATTGTCGCTGCCGCTTTGTTCGCGATCCTTGTTGCAGGTTCGATCTGGTGGGCACGCAGCCGCCCGGCTGTGCAATCGATGTATTTCAACAGCGCCGCGCCCGGCTCAGCGACTTCGCTCGCGCTTGCCCCGGACGGTCACACGCTCGCGCTGGTCGCGTATTCGCCGCAAGCCAGCAAGAACATGTTGTGGATGCAGCAAATCGGTGGCCGCAGCGCAACTGTGCTGCCGGGCACCGAAGGCGCCGCCTATCCCTTCTGGTCGCCCGACGGCCGCTCGCTCGGATTCTTTGCCCAGGGAAAACTCAAAACCATCGACGTGGCTTCGGGCCGCGCGCCGCAGGCTCTGGCCGATGCCCCGTTTGGGCGCGGCGGCGCGTGGAACAAAGATGGCGTGATTCTTTTTACGTCCAACGTCTGGACTGGCCTCTCGCGTATCTCGTCATCGGGCGGCACGGTAACGCGAGTCACGAAAGAGGATCCCGCGCAATTCCAGGTCAGCCACCGCTGGCCTGTCTTCCTTCCCGATGGCCGCCACTATCTTTACCTGGCCTGCAATTTTTCCGGATATCTCGACAAGAACTTCATTGTGCTCGGCTCGCTTGATTCCGACGAGAAACGCAACCTCGTCAACGCCAGCACGAACGCCATCTACGCCGAGCCCGGATATCTTCTCTTCTGGCGCGATAACTCGCTGGTCGCGCAGCATTTCGATCTCAGTACGTTTTCTCTCAGCGGCGAACCGCACATCCTCAGTGACGCGGTCCTGTACCTTCCCCAGGTGAATTATGCGGTCTTCACCGTGGCAGCCGGCAATCTGGTGGCGCAGAATGGCGGCAGTAACAGCGCCGCCCCGTCGCAACTCACCTGGTTTGACCGCACGGGAAAACAACTCGGGACCGTCGGCCCGCTGGCGGTGATCGGCAATCCCCGGCTTTCTCCCGACCAGCGCCGCGTCGCCGTCAATCAGACCGACCTCGATGGACGCCACATCAATCCCTGGATTTACGAGATCGGCAGCAACGTCACCACGCGCCTCACCTTCACCAACGGCCTGCAGGAAGATCCCGTCTGGAGTCCGGACGGGAAAAAGATCGTTTACTCATCGAACGAGAATATTAACTTCAGCATCTATTCCCGCAATACGGATGGTTCCGGAGGCGTGGAAAAAGTCCTCGACCTGCACACGCAGTATCAGGCGCCGTGGGATTGGTCACGCGACGGCAAATATCTCATGTTCCGCAAAGACTCAGATTTGCTGTACATGAGCGTCGCCGACCACCAGACGCATCCGCTGATCGTCGAAAAGCCGTGGCCGGTGCGCAACGCGCAGTTTTCGCCGGACGGAAAGTATGTCGCCTACACCACGCAGGAGACCGGAACCTGGGACATCTACATCTCGCCTTTCCCTGATTTCGGCGGCAAGTGGCAGGTTTCCAGCGGCGGAGGCGAGGAGCCCCGCTGGCGCGGCGACGGGAAAGAACTTTTTTATCTCACGCCTGACCGCAAACTGATGGCGGTCCCAGTCAAGAGCACCACCACGCTCGAGTTGGGCACCCCTGTGCCGTTATTCGTGACCTCTCCCCAGCCGCCGATCTCGGCTCTGACCTTCTTCAGCTATGACGTGAGCGCCGACGGGCAGAAATTCCTGATCAACACGAAATCCCCCACGCAGAACACAGCCCCGCTGTCGATCATACTGAACTGGCCAGCGGATCTGGAAAAGTAAGTGGCCGTGCCCCTCTGTGATCCTCTGTGCCCCCTGTGGTGAAAGGGTTTTTGAATTGACAAGTGACAATTGTCACTTTACACTTGAGGGTTGTGATCCGGAGCTTCAAGCACCGGGGGTTAAGACGTCTCTACGAAGACCAGGACAAGAGCGGAATTCGCGCTGACCTCTTGGATACGGTAGAGAGAATACTGTCGGTGCTCGACGCTGCAACTGTACCTCAGGCTCTCGACATCCCTCGCTATCGTCTGCATCCGTTGAAAGGCGATTTGAAGGGCTTCTGGTCCGTCACCGTGCGTGCAAACTGGAGAATCGTTTTTCGGTTTGAGGGCACAGATGCATTTGATGTTGAACTGATTGATTACCACTGAGAGGATCGTGCCATGCCGATGAAAAATCCGGTCCATCCTGGAATCATTGTCCTTCACGATTGTCTCGACCCTCTGAACCTCTCCGTCACCGAAGGCGCCAAGATTCTCGGCGTCACCCGGCAGACTCTGAACAACATCATCCACGGCAAATCCGGCATCAGTCCGCAGATGGCGATCCGTCTCTCCAAGGCGTTCGGCAGCACCGCCGAAACCTGGCTGCGCATGCAAATGGCCTACGATCTCGCCCGTGCCCTCAAGGACGAGAGCAAGATCAAAGTACGTCGGCAGTATGTCAACGAGGAACTTCGTGCGTAGTCAGCAAGTCGGCCTACGCTTCCCCTTTCCCCACAGCCGCGTGTAAAATAAGCCTTTAGCCCAGTAGCAGCGGAACTTGTGGCTACCCGCCTTCTTCCGCCGGCTCCGCCAAACTGCCATCGTAGAGGAGAGTCTGAAATCCGATGTCGATCCCTGCCACCCAGCTGCGTCCCGGCATGATCATCAAGCACAACAATGATCTGCATTCCGTCTTTTCAGTCGAACACCGCACCCCCGGCAATCTGCGCGCCTTCATCCAGGCCAAGCTGCGCAACCTGCGTACCGGAGCCATGTTCGAGCACCGCTTCCGCTCGCCCGACCCGATCGAGAAGGTCAACGTCGACGAGGTCGAGATGGAATATCTCTACAACGACGGCGACAGCTACTACTTCATGGACACGTCAAACTACGAGCAGACCCATCTCACCAAAGACACCCTGGGCGACGCCGTCGACTACCTGATTCCCAACCTGCAGATCAAAGTGGAATTCTTCGACGGCAAGGCCGTCGGCATCGAGCTGCCGCAGACGGTCGTCCTCACCGTGCTGGAAACTGAGCCGGGATTGAAGAGCGCCACGGCTTCCAGCGTGACGAAACCGGCGAAGACCGAGACGGGCCTAGTGGTGCAGGTTCCGCCGTTCATCAACGAAGGCGAGAAGATCAAGGTGGACACCAGCGAAGGCGCGTATCTGTCGCGGGCCTAGAACGCATTGATGATTGTTGATTGATGATTGTTGATTAAAATCGGAGTGCAGCCCGTGCGATTTTCAATCAACAATCAAAAATCAACAATCAACAATGACCTGAAATGACTTCCGAAAAGCCCATCGAAGCCAAGCTCTACCTCGTCCGCGGACGCGTGCAGGGCGTCGGCTTCCGCTGGTTCGTCGAACGCGAAGCGCACATCCTCGGCATCGCCGGATGGGTGCGCAACAACCACGACGGCAGCGTCGAAGTGCTGGCCCAGGGCACGCGCGACCAACTCTCCGGATTGCACTCGCGCCTCCGTGAAGGCCCGCGCGCCGCCCGCGTCGATAACGTAGAAGTCTCCGAAGCCAGCCCGACTGTAGGGCTGAGTTCATTTCGCATCGAAGGAGCGTGGTAGAGCAGAAGCAAGTGGCAAGGTGGCAAAGTGACAAGGTGGCAAGGTTTCAAAGTTTCGAAAGTTTCAAAGTCTCGATAAGATCAAAACAAGGGCGTCATCCTGAGCGAAGCCGTTCTTCAGGCGCAGCGAAGGATCTCCAACAACAAACACCACGAAGGCTCTTACCTTGCCACTTTGTCACCTTGCCACTTTGAAACCTTGAAACCTTGAAACTTTGAAACTTCAAACCCAATGACCTCCGATCAACTCAAAAAACTCATCCGCGAAGTGCCCGACTTCCCCAAGAAGGGAATCCTCTTTTACGACATCACCACGCTGCTCAAAGACAAAACGGGCTTCGCGACGATCATCGACAAGCTCTCCGAGCATTACATCCCAAAGAAGGTCGACGTCGTGCTCGGCATGGAAGCCCGCGGATTTATCTTCGCCCCCGCGCTCGCTTACCGCCTCAACGCCGGATTTGTTCCCGTGCGCAAGCCGGGAAAGCTACCCGCCGAAGTCGTCAGATTCGATTACGCCCTCGAATACGGCACCAACACGCTTGAGATGCATAAGGACGCCATTCAGAAGGGCCAGAGCGTGCTGATCGTCGACGACCTGCTCGCCACCGGCGGTACGGCCGACGCGACGGCAAAGCTGGTCGAGAAGCTCGGAGGAAGAGTCGCTGGACTCGGTTTTGTCGTCGAACTCGACTTCCTCAAAGGCCGCAACAAGCTGAAGGGCTACGACGTGATGTCGCTCCTGCATTACGACAAGTAGGAAATTGTTGATTGATGATTGATGATTGTTGATTGTTGATTGAAATATCTCAGATTCCCCTCGTCGCACTCGAAATCACAAGACCAGGTTCTTCAATCAACAATCAAAAGTCATCAATCAACAATTAAAAAAGCCGGACGCTGGTTTGCGTCCGGCCTTCTGGCTTGTAGTTATTCCCTGACTCACCGCGTCAGGCGCGTGATCACCTCGGCCGCGCCCAACCAAAACGCGCTGCTTACGCCCACCGTAATCACGATTCCCAATGCCGCATTCCAATTAAGACGCGACGTTGGAGGCTCATCATCGTCCACGGTCGAATCCAGTTCGAGCCACGAGCGCAGAAACACTATGTCGCCCTTGTCTTGCGGAGACGCGCTCCACGGGCTCTTCACGGCGATCCTTACACGGCTGGTGCTTTGGGGGGATAGCTGCCCGGTTTTGTAGCTCACGAAGCACCTCCTTTTCAGGTTAGCCGGACTCAACTTGTGCAAAACGAGATGTGCAAACCGCTTGCCAATCTGCCCGGCTTCTAACCGCTACAAATTCAGATGCACTTCCAGTACGAAATGGTTCGACTTTTCGGATGGTGTATCAAAACGGTGTGTCAAAACGCACAGCTCCGCTGTGTCTTTCTACCCGAAATCCCGCCTTCACTCGGGCTCCGCAGTATCCGGCCTCAATCTCCAAAGCGATATTTGTACAGAAAACCCGCACGCGCCCGGGAATTCTAAACTGTTTCTGAGGGCCTCCGCGCCCTTTGTGATGAACGATTTGCCGTGATCAAAGATGGAGCCCGATGCGCGTAGTGTGCGTCCGGTTCTATTTCCCCGCCAGTGACAACTTCGACTCTTTCGGCAAATAGCCTTTGCGCCGGAACCAGTCCTCCATCGCCTCGCGAAGCTGCTCAAGCGGCACCGCTGTCCCAATCTCCATCTCGCCGTCGGCGACCGGCAGTGTATCGTCAAACACGCTGGCGTTGGTGAAGTTGCGCATGGAAAAGCTGTCGAGCCACTTCAATGGGCAAGGATGGGATTTCCCGTTTTCGTCATATGCGACGCGAATTTTGCGGGCAAACATAAGTTCGATTTAACCACAGGCCATAAAGTGACGGGCGCCTGCGTCTCGCCCGCAAACGAACCCGCCCGTTTGACATCCTTGCCCTTCCCTCGTAATCTCCTGCCCTGGCAATCGCTGGACTCCCAAAATCAGCATTGGAGGGGCAAATGATCACGAATCTGATTTGGTGGTTGGTGGTGGGTCTGATCGCAGGCTGGGCCGCGGGAAAAATCATGAAGGGCGGCGGCTACGGCACGATTATGGATATCGTTCTCGGCATTATCGGCGCGGTGGTGGGCGGATGGCTGATGGGCTTCTTCGGCATCCACGCCGGAGGTTTCATCGGCACCATCATCGTCGCCATCATCGGCGCAGTCTTTCTCATCTGGCTTACGCGCCTGCTGAAAAAAGCCTGATCAAAGTAATCCTGATCAAGGAAACCCGGATCAAGAAAAGCTAAACGATCTCTGAGCCGGGACTCGGACCGAGGCCTAGGCGTCGGGTCATGGAGCGGCGGACGCATTCGTGTGCCGTAGCCAGTATCAGGCAACCCGCCGACGCGCCGAGGAACCCGTCCTTTCTCCCAGGTGTCTAACCCTCCGGGAGATAAGCGCAAGACACATCGCGCGGAACGTTCTCTCAGTGTGTTCTCCCGGAGCGCAGTCTCCGGAAGATAGCGCACGCTTCCCGGAGGAACTATGCTTCTGCGCAACCTTGCGGTCGTGTGTCTGGCACTCGGCACAGTTTCATTCAGCCCGTCGTCATTCAGCCCATCCTCATTTGGCCAATCATCGAGCCCAGCTAATCCCGGCGACGCTGCGCGTCTGCCCGTCAGCCGCGTGATCCTCTACAAAAACGGTGTCGGATACTTCGAGCACGCCGGCCACGTCCGCGACAGCCAGGACGTCAACGTCGACTTCACCACCGCGCAGCTCAACGATGTGCTCAAGTCGCTCACCGTTCTCGATCTCGGCAAAGGACGCATCACCGGCGTCAGCTACAACTCTACGGCCCCGCTCGAGCGCCAGCTCGGCTCGTTGCGCCTGCCAGTCGGCGAAAATCCCACGACGGCGCAATTTCTCGATGCTCTGCGCGGCGCGCGCATCGAAGTTCATAACGGATCGCAATCCGCCTCGGGCCGCCTGTTGAGCATTGAAGAGCGCGAAATTGTCGCGCGCACAAAGAATGACGACGGCGACGACGGAAAGTCCGGCAAGATTGGTCTGACGCAGGTTTCGCTGGTGAGCGATTCGGGCGAAGTCCACCTGTTTGACCTCACGCCCTCGACTACCGTACGTGTCATCGAAAAAGAGGTGAACGAAGAGGTCGGCAAATATCTCGGCCTCGTCGCCTCCACGCGCGATAAGGACGTGCGCCGCATGACCATCTCCACCGCCGGCGACGGCGAGCGCGACTTGTTCATCAGCTACATCAGCGAAGTGCCGGTCTGGAAGAGCACCTACCGCATCGTCATGCCCAATGAAGGTAAGCCGCTGCTGCAAGGCTGGGCGATCGTCGACAATACGGTCGGCGAAGACTGGAAAGATGTCGAGCTGTCACTGGTGGCGGGCGCACCGCAAAGTTTTGTGCAGGAACTCTCGCAGCCGTACTACACGCGCCGCCCGGTGATCGCGATGCCTGAGAATGCGATGCTCACGCCGCAGACCCACGAAGCCACAATCGAGACCGTCGCAGAAAACGGCGCGCCGCCACTTGCATCTCCCTCGCGCATCCCAACCGGCGTGGTGGGCGGAGTACTGGGCGGCGTGCCCGGAGGAAGCGCCGGTGGAATCGGCGGGGGCGTGATGAGGATGCAATCGACAAACGCCGCACCGATGAAAAGCCTCGGCAGAAGCATCGCCGCGCCAATGGTCGCAGCGCCGCCCCGTCCCGACGCCACCGAAGTCGCCGAAACCCTCGAAGAAGGCACGTCAGTCGGGCAGTCGCACGAACTCGGCGACATCTTTGAATACAAACTCAAAGATCGAGTGACCATCCGCAAGAATCAGTCGGCGCTGGTGCCGATCCTGCAGACGCGCATCGACGCCGAAAAAGTTTCGGTCTGGAATCCGTCGGAAAGCGCCGTCTTGCGTGCCCTCTGGCTCGACAACACGAGCAGCCTCACGCTCGATGGCGGCAGCTTCAACGTGCTCGACGGCAACGCCTTCGCCGGCGAAGGCTTGATGGACGCGATCAAGCCAGGCGAAAAGCGCATCCTGTCGTACGCCGCCGACCTCGGCGTGCTGGTCGACGCCAAACAGAAAGCCGACAATCAGCGCGTCACCCGCGTTTCCATCGAGCACGGAGTGATGACGCAGTCCACGCAGGAGCGTGAGCAGGACACCTACACCATCCGCAACCGCGACACCTCGACCAGGTCAGTTGTGATCGAGCATCCCGCGCGCGCCGGATGGAAGCTCACCGACGATGACGCCAAGCCGGTCGAGAGCACGGTTTCGTTTCACCGCTTCCGCATCAACATCGAGCCGAAGAAAACCACGACACTCGTGGTGAAAGAATTCCGGCCGATCGTGAACCGCTACCAGATCACGAACCTGAACGACGCCGAGCTGAAAGTTTTTCTCGAGCAGAAGATGATCAACCCGGAGATCGAAAAGGCGCTGCATCCTCTGCTGGCACAAAAGAACGATCTCGCCGTGATCGAAGCGGTGATCACCGGACGCCGGGCGCAGGTCACGACCATTTCTGAAGATCAGCAGCGCGTCCGCGAAAACATGAAGGCGCTGAAGGGCAGCGCGGAAGAAAAGGCGCTGGTCGAGCGCTACGTCCGCCAGATGAACGAGCAGGAAGACAAAGTGCAGGCCCTGCGCCGCGAAATTTCAGAACTGCAGCAAAAGCGCGACGCCGCCCAGTCAAAACTCAACGAGATGATCGAAGGGCTGAAGATCGAAGCGACGCTGTGAGAGTCCCGAGCCCTGAGCCCCGAGTCGCGAGCGCGACAATTTCAGTCGAGATGCTATCTTCGGTGACTTCATTCCGAAGCCTCGCGTTTTCTCCGAGCGGAGCGAGGAATCTCGACGCAAACGCTGTCGAGTCCTGCTCTTCTCTGCGGCCTCTGCGGAATTTCTCTGCGATCTCTGCGGTTCAAGCTTTTCGCCGATTCAAGAAAAAAAGCTTTTGACCGCAGAGGACGCGGAGAAAAACGCGCAGAGATCGCAGAGAAAATCGCAAGAGCAAGCTGCTAGCTGCTAGCTGCTAGCCCCTAGCCCTGTTTGCTCACTTTCCATACCCCTGCCAAACGTACTCCAGCGCCTCCGGCAGCGTCTGCTGAACCACAGCTCGATCCACGTGTCCGGCGTTGCGCGCGAAAACAAACTGATAGTGATATCCCCTGGCGGCCAGCACGCGCGCCATGTTCTCGTTGGCCACGACCCAGTCGTGCATGCCGTCGCGCATGTTGTTGGGATTGAGAAAGTCGTGGTCGCCCACTTCCATCCAGATGCGGATCGGCTTCAGCGCACTATTCGGGATGATGTGCTCATGAAACTCCCATGCACCATGCGGAGTTGCAGGATCGTACGGCCATTGCTGATTGATGTAAGTGCCCGAGTACGTGAGCACGCGGTGATACCACTCCGGGTGATACCAGGCCATGATCAGCGCGCACGATCCTCCGGAACTGCCGCCCATGGTCGCACGCGCGTCCGGATCGTGTGACAGCTTCACGTGAGCCTTCTCTTCCACCAGCGGCAGAACTTCTTTTTCGACAAATTCCGCGTAGCGGCCTGACATGGTGTCGTACTCGAGGCCGCGCTCGCTGCCCTGTGCGTCGCCGCCGCCATTGGCGATTGAAATCGCGACCATCGCCGGCAGGCGCTTCGCGGCAATTAGGTTGTCGAGCGCGGTGAAAAGAGGCGTGAATGGCCCATCGGCGGTCACGATGAAGGGCGCAACGCTTCCCGCGATATATTGCTTCGGAACGTACACCGTGACCTTGCGTGAGTACGGCGCGGAATGGCTGGTCGTGACGATCAGCTTCGCGGGATCCTTTGGATCGGGCGTGCCGAAAGTTCCCGCCTCGCGCGCAATGCCGGAATAAATCTTGCTGTCCGCGGAATTCATGGTGAATTCGACCAGTGTGCCCTGCGGCACGCCATCATGCTGCAACATTTCCGGCACAGGGTTATGTGTCGGCCCAAGCACGAAGTTTCCGTCGGCATCGGCGGGGGCGTTCGCGCCATCGGGCAAGTCTTTTGCAGCGACATATCCCGCCGTGTTCGGATCGCGCACGGGAGCATCACGATTCTGCGCGACAGACACGAACGCTAGAAGCATCACCGCTAAAGTCCCAACCATCCGTGAAGAGAAATGCACAGTCACAGTTTTCATCGTGCCGCGATTTTACAAGGACTCATCCTCGCCGCAAGGTCCGCTCGTGCAGTCCGTGCTACCATCCTTACCAGCGCAGAAGGGCGCGTCCGGTCCGCGGAAAGGACAGAAGTCCACCTTTGCACTTCACAACCTGCGATACGAACTGACTTTCGCCCTCACGCTTGCGGACCTGGGCACATGAAAGGAAGTTCGCCATGCCAGTAAAACCGCTCCCGCCTAATCCAGATCTCAACCAACTCAAGTATCAGGCCAAAGATTTGCGCAAGGCGCATGCCGCGCGCGACCGCGCAGCGGCGCAGCGGCTGCGCGAGTTTCATCCGCGGATGCATCAAGCCAGCGATGACGAAATCTTCGAGGCGAAACTCAGCCTGAGCGATGCGCAACTCGCAATCGCCCGTGAGCGCGGATTCCCCAGTTGGGCGCGGCTCAAGCGCCGCGTGGAAAAGCCAAAGCCCGCAGACCGCCTGGATCTGCCGCATCATGAACGGATTGAAGACGCAGATTTCCGCCGCGCCGTCGACTTGATCGATGCCGGCGACGTCGCCGGACTGCGCGCGCATTTGAAGCAGCATCCCAAACTCTCGCGCCAGCACGTGATCTTCGAGGGCATGAATTACTTTCACAACCCCTCGCTGCTGGAGTTCGTCGCGGAGAATCCGATTCGCCGCGGCGAACTGCCCGCCAACATCGTCGACGTGGCGCGCGTCATTCTTGAGGACGCTGTTCTCAACGGTGGCGTCGAGCGCAAATCGCTGCAGGATGCTCTTGCGCTTTCTGCTACGGGCAGCGTGCCGCAGCAGTGCGGTGTGCAGAACGGATTGATCGAGTTGTTCTGCGACTATGGCGCCGATCCGCAGAGTGAACTGCAGGCCGCGGCTTTGCACGGAAGTTTGGGGGCGGTCGCGACTCTGCTGTCGCGCGGCGCGAAGCTCGACATGCCTGTTGCCGCGGCCTTAGGGCGGATCGACGACGTGCGTCGCATGCTGTCCTCAGCCGGCGCGGACGAGCGACATCTTACGTTCGCCATGTCCACGCAGTACGGCCGCATCGAGATCGTTCGCCTGCTGCTCGATGCCGGCGAAGATCCCAATCGCTACAATCCGGTTCGCGGGCACTCGCACTCCACGCCACTGCATCAGGCGGCAGGGTACGGTCCCATGGAACTCGTGCAGTTGTTGGTCGAGCGCGGCGCGCGACCCAACATCAAAGACATCATGTGGCAAGGCACGCCGGCAGACTGGGCAAGGCACATGGGGAGAACGGAGATCGAGAAGTATCTGCGCGAGAAAGAAGTCTAGGGAAGAGGAGGCTTAGCAGGATAGAAGAAAAGGTTGGGCACTCCAACGCCGAGGCTGCAAAGTGAAGCTAGGATTTCTGAAGCGAGCGGTACACGCTTGGGAAATTAGTGTACCGCCCGTTTCAAGGAATGCCCGATGCCGGGCCTGCCGAGGCCGTGCGGCGGCGCGGAACGACGACCTCGAAGCTTAAGGCCACCCGAAATCCGGAGCCATGTAGCGGCGAGTTAAATCGATTTAACTCCGAAATGTAAGTTGTTGATTCCAGATGATTTGCGCGATACTTTCCGCACAGGGTGTAGAGTCGCCAACGCTAAAAAAAGAATGACCTTTCCCGATGGCCGCACTAATATCGGTGCATTCTCGGCCGGGGTTGTCCAACGATCAAACTTTGAGACGATTCAATCTGCCCATGTAAAATAAACCTCAGCCATGGCCTTGCACACCATTGAAGAAATCGAGCGCGCGATTGGGACGCTTAGACCGGGAGAGATTGAGGAGTTGTACGCATGGCTGGAGCAACACTTCCCGCACCCGGTCGACGTTCGTGTTCAATCCGATCTTGAGGCGGGCCACCTTGACTCGGCCATTCGGCGCGCATTGAAGGATGAAGAAAGCGGCCGTACGCAACCGCTCTAGTCTTCATGCCACACCGCACAACTGCGGAATTTTGGCAACTGTATCAGGCGCTGCCGCAGGAGATTCGTTCTCGCGCCGAGAAACAGTTTTCTCTTCTGAAGGCTAACCCGCAGCATCCTTCGCTACAGTTCAAGAAAGTTGGTGAGCGATTGGGCAACGATGTCTGGTCGGCTCGCGTTACTCTCAATTATCGCGCGCTCGCCATCAAACGCACGAATGGATATCTGTGGTTCTGGATTGGTGACCACAAAGCGTACGACGCGCTGATTTCCGAAAGTTAGATATCTACCGTTGCGCTTTAGGCCCCGCTGCCTTCACTTCCGCGGGCACGTCGAACATTTCGAAATTTTTGGCGAAGCGATTGCGCAGGTCTTCAGCGGCTTTGTCGTAGGCGGCTTTGTCGGGCCAGGCGTTGCGCGGATTCAGGATCTGCGGAGGAACTCCGCGACAGAATTTCGGAATGGAAAATCCAAAGGTCGGTTCGATCTCGAATTCTTCGTGAATCAATTCGCCCTCAACCGCAGCGTCGACCATGGCTCGGGTGTGTGGGATGTCCATACGTTTGCCCACGCCGTAAGGGCCACCCTGCCATCCGGTGTTGACCAGCCAGCATTGCGCATGGTGCTCGCGCAGGCGGCGGCCCAGCATTTCGGCGTAGACCTTGGGGCGCAGCGGCAGGAACGGCGATCCGAAGCAAGTGGAGAACGTCGCCGACGGTTCTTTCACCCCTGCTTCGGTCCCCGCGACCTTCGCCGTATAACCGGAGAGGAAGTGATACATGGCCTGCTCGGGCGTGAGGCGCGAGATCGGCGGCAGCACGCCGAAAGCGTCCGCAGTAAGAAATACAACGTTCTTCGGGTGGCCGGCGATGCCGGGAATGACTGCGTTCTCAATGAAGTCGACGGGATAGGCGGCGCGCGTGTTTTCGGTTTTCGAATCGTCGTTGTAATCGGGAACGCGCGTGTCGGGATCGAGCGTGACGTTTTCGAGCACGCAGCCGAAACGCAGCGCATCCCAGATTTGCGGTTCGTTCTTTCGCGAGAGCTTGATGCACTTGGCGTAGCATCCGCCTTCAAAGTTGAAGACGCCGTCGGCGCTCCATCCGTGTTCGTCGTCGCCTACGAGATCGCGCGAAGGATCGGCCGACAGCGTGGTCTTGCCTGTGCCGGAGAGCCCGAAGAACAAAGCACTCACGCCGTTGTGGCCCACGTTGGCCGAGCAGTGCATGGGGAAAACGTTGCGGGCGGGCAGAAGATAATTCATCACGCTGAAGATCGACTTCTTCATCTCGCCGGCATACGACGTTCCGCCGATCAACACGGTGCGGCGCGCGAAGTTGAGCAGGATGAAGACTTCGGAATTTACTCCGTCGCGGCGTGGATCAGCCTTGAACTCAGGCGCGGAAATTACGGTGAATTCGGCGTGATGCGAGCGCAGTTCTGAGGCCGTCGGGCGTATGAAGAGTTGCCGAACAAAGAGATTGTGCCAGGCGTACTCGTTGATGATGCGCACGGGCAGGCGGTACGCGGGATCGGCGCCGCAGAAAAGATCCTGCACGAAGAGTTCGCGGCCGCGGAGGTGCTCCAGAACACGCTCGTACAGGGCGTCGAATTTTTCTGGTTCGAAGGGTACGTTTACGGTTCCCCAGGCGACGTTGCTCGTCGTGGTTTCGTCTTTCACGAGGAACTTGTCTTTAGGCGAGCGGCCAGTGCGGTTGGTGTAGCCCACGAGGGTGCCGTTGGCCGCGAGTTTGGCCTCGTCACGCCGGATTGCGTGCTCGACCAGTTGCGCCGGATGAAGATTGAAATGCGTCCGGCCATCGCTGAGCAACTCAGCTACATCGCTGACGTGCATCGTGGTCGCCATGAAAATCTCCTCAGAAAAACGGCGCAACTTGGCCTAAAGCAAAACGCTTTATTCTGCCTTAAAAACTATCGGCCTGCCAAGGAGTTGAATCACACAGGTAACAATAGGCGGAGAGTTCTTTCTTTGATTCTACACGCTTGAAAGATTCAGCATCCTAAGTTGTGGATTTTCACCACAAAGACAGAGAGGGAACCGTGCGAGACAACTCGCCATACTCGCGTCTGCATGAACGATTTTTTGAAATGGAAGCTAGTCAGAAGTCTTGTAGTCGCACGCTTTGCGGCAGGGTTCGCAGTACATGAGGCCGTCATCGCAGATGCGGATGTCGATGATCGACTGGCACAGGCAGCAATACTTTTCACACTGGCAGTTGCTCTCGGGCATATCGCATTGCATGCAACGAAACTTGGCGGGGCCGGTCGCGGTAGACATGGATTGAATGTAGCGCGGTTCGGCGGTGATGCGGAACGTGACGGAAGTAATTGGCGAGCCCCGAGTCGCGAGTCCTGAGCCGCCGACTCACGGCTCGGGACTCAGGACCCGGGACTCAGGACTCGTTTGTATAATTTCCTGCAATGACTTTCCAACATCTGCTGGAAGGGGCGGAAGTTCTTGCCACGAGCGGGAACCCGGACGTGACGAGTGTGGAATACGACTCGCGCCGGGTGAAGCCGGGGTCTCTGTTTCTGGCGATGCACGGCGAGTCGTCGGATGGAAATCGCTTTATCGACCAAGCAATCAACGGGGGCGCGGTTGCAGTGGTTACGGACTCGGGGAAAGAGAAGGCGCGCGAAGGAGTTGCATGGGCTGTGGTGCCGCACGGACGGCGGGCGCTGGCGCGGATCAGCGCGAATTTCTATATGCGCCCGGCTGAGCGGATTGCTGTTGTCGGGATCACGGGAACGAATGGGAAGAGCACGACGGCGTTTTTAGTCGAAGCGATTCTGAGCGCGGCGGGGCACAAGAGCGCGCTCATCGGGACGATTGAGTACCACGTCGCGGGGAAGACTTATCCCGCGCCGCATACTACGCCGGAGGCGCTGGAGCTTACGCGGCTGTTTCACGAGGCGTTGTCGCTGGGCGCCAGCAATGCCGTGATGGAAGTTTCGTCGCACGCGCTGGCCCAGCAGCGAATCTATGGGGTGCCGTTTGATGTGGCGGTGTTCACGAATCTCACGCGCGATCACCTCGACTATCACAAAACCATGGACGAGTACTTCGCCGCGAAGCGCGTGTTGTTCGAGGGCTGCGGCACGGACGCTCCGCGCGTCGCGGTAACGAATCTCGACGACGAATATGGCGCGAAGCTGGCAGAGTTCAGCCGCAAGCGCAGCCAGGTGCTGAGCTATGGATGGCAGCGCGGCGACTTTCACGGCGAGAAGATCGAGATTACGCCACGGGGCACGCGCTTCGATATGGTCACTCCACGGGAGAAGATTGCACTCTTCTCGCCCCTGATCGGGCGGGTGAACGTCTACAACATTCTGGCGGCGTCGGCGGCGTGTTTTTCGCGAGGCTGCGATGCGGCAGCGATTGTGCGCGGAGTCGAGTGGCTTGAGCACGTGCCGGGGCGATTTCAGCGCGTCGATTGCGGCCAGCCGTTTACGGTAGTCGTCGACTATGCCCACACGGACGATGCTCTACGAAACTTGACCGCTCTCGCGCGCGAGTTTGTTTCGCGCAACGGAGCGAAGGGTGAGCACGGCCGCGTGCTGACGGTTTTCGGATGCGGCGGCGATCGCGATCGCGCCAAGCGTCCGCTGATGGGAGAAGTGGCCGGGCGAGGCAGCGACTTTGTGGTGCTCACGTCGGACAATCCGCGCAGCGAGGATCCGCGGACGATTATCAACGATGCGCTCGTGGGTTTGCAGAAGAGCGGCGTGAAGTACAGTGTGGAAGCGGACCGGCGCAAGGCGATTGCGCTCGCGATCAACGAGGCGCGGCCGGGAGACATTGTGCTACTGGCTGGCAAGGGGCATGAAAAGGTTCAGGTGACGCGCGACGGATCGTTGCCGTTCGATGATGTGGAAGTGGCGCGGGAGGCGCTGAACGCGGCGGGATTTTGAAAATTGTTGATTGATGATTTTTGATTGTTGACTGATTCGCGAAGCTTCGCAGGGTGGAACTCTTGTTCAACAATCAAAAATCAACAATCAACAATTCCCACGTCTCGCAACTTCGGCGAGACGTGGGGCATCCCTTTTTGATGATTCTGACATTTTATGAAGCTGACGCTCGGGAAGATCGCTGAGTTTATTTCTGCTGCGGGAGAGTTCTCGGCTGACGCCGTGGCGTGGGCTTATTCGATCGACTCGCGGACGATTGGGCCTGGCGAGCTTTTCTTTGCGGTGAAGGGTGAGCGGTTGGATGGGCATGATTTCGTTGCGGGGGCTCTGGAGAACGGCGCCGTAGCGGCCGTTGTTAGAAAAGACCAGTTGCATCGGTACGCATCGCAGTCGCAACTTCTGGCCGTCGATGACACTTTGGTTGCGCTGCAGACGCTGGCTACTGCGGTGCGAAAAGTTTGGGGCAAGCCGCTCGTCGGGGTGACGGGATCGGCAGGAAAGACGACGACGAAGGAAGCGATTGCGCATGTGCTGGCGTCGCGCTTTCGCGTGCTCAAGACAGAAGGAAACTTCAATAATCATTTTGGCCTTCCTCTTGTGTTGCTGAAGCTTGAGCCCGAGCACGATGTGGCCGTGATCGAGATGGGGATGTCCGCGGCGGGGGAGATTCGAGCGCTGGCGAAAATCGCGCAGCCGGAGATCGGCGTGGTCACGAATGTTGCGCCGGTGCATCTGGAATTTTTCGACTCGCTGGCTGGGATTGCGCGGGCGAAATATGAACTGGTTGAGTCGCTGCCGGCGAATGGGACTGCCGTTCTGAATGCGGACGATGAATATGTTTCGCAGTTCGGGCGAGGGTTCAAGGGAAGAGTCATTCTCTACGGCACGCAGCATGTGGCCGATGTGCGCGCGGAAAATATTCAGTCACTGGGAGCGGAGGGATCGCAGTTCGACGTGGTGACTGCTTCCGGACGCGAAGCGGCGCGGCTGCCGCTGGTTGGTGAGCACAACGTTCTGAATGCTCTCGCAGCAGTTTCGGTGGCGCTGGCGCGCGGGCTCACGCTGGCGGAAGCGGCTGGCGCTCTGGCCACGCTTGCGCCGGCGGATAAGCGCGGACAGGTTCTCCAAGTGGGTAACATCACGGTGATCAACGATTGCTACAATTCCAATCCGAAGGCGCTGAACGCGATGGTCGACGCGCTGGCGGCGATGAAGGCTACGCGCCGCATCGTGGTCGCCGGCGAGATGCTGGAGCTTGGGCCTGCGGGTGAAGAGATGCATCGCGCCGCAGGGCAACATGTTGCCGAGAAGAAGATTGACGTGCTGATCGGCGTGCGCGGCTTGGCGAAGGCGATGGTGGCCGGCGCGAATGGCACGCGCGCGGAATTTGTGGCGACGCCCGAAGAGGCTGGCGAGTGGCTGGCGCGCGAGACACGCGACGGAGATGTCGTGCTGCTGAAGGCTTCGCGCGGCGTGAAGCTCGAGAAGGCGTTGGACACGTGGAAAGCGAAAGTCAGTGACCACTGAGCACTGATCGGAGGCTGATTGCTCTACTGGCTGTTGTTCGTCAAGCTGCAACATTACGTTGCGCCGTTCCGCATTTTTCGCTATGTCACCTTCCGCACGGCTTTTGCCAGCCTTACTGCACTTTTTACTGCTTTAATCGTCGGGCCGCTGGTGATCGGGCGGCTGCGTGATTTTCAGATTGGACAATACATTCGCGAAGAGGGGCCGAAGGCGCATCAGAAAAAAGCGGGAACGCCGACCATGGGCGGTCTGCTGATTGTGATTGCAATCGTAGTGCCGACTTTGCTGTGGGCGGACCTGAGCAATCGATTTATCTGGATTGCGGTTTTTTCTACTTGTGCGTTTGCCGCGATCGGCTTCACCGACGATTACACAAAAGTGACGCACCGTCGCAACCTTGGCCTAACCAGCCGCGCCAAGTTCGGGTTGCAGATCGCGGCCAGCATTGTAATCGCATCGATGCTAATTGCGATGCAGACGTATGGCATGTATTCGACGCGGCTGATCGTGCCGTTCTTCAAGCAGTTTCATCCGGATCTGGTGGTTGAGAGTTTAGAAAAGTATCCGCATCTGTGGCCGCTGGCGTTTTTGCTGTTCATGGGATTCGTGGCATTAGTGATTGTGGGCTCGAGCAACGCAGTGAACCTAACCGATGGGTTGGACGGCCTCGCGATTGGCTGTACCGTGATCGCGGCGGGCGCTTTGACCGTGCTGACTTACGTGAGCGGACACGCGACGTTTGCGACCTATCTTGAATTACAGCGTATGCCGCAGGTCGCGGAGTTGACGATTTTCTGCGGAGCGATGGTCGGATCGTCGATTGGATTTTTGTGGTACAACGCGCATCCGGCGGAAGTGTTCATGGGCGACGTGGGATCGCTGGCGCTGGGCGGGGCGATCGGGACGGTCGCGGTGATGATCAAGCAGGAGTTACTGCTGCCGTTTATTGGCGGAGTGTTTGTGATTGAAGCGTTTTCGGTGATCCTGCAGGTAGGGTCGTACAAGCTGCGCAAGAAGAGAATTTTCAAGATGGCGCCGCTGCATCATCACTTTGAGCTGATGGGCTGGTCGGAGTCGAAGATTATCGTTCGGTTCTGGATCGCATCGCTGATTTTTGCGTTATTTGCGTTGACTACGTTGAAGCTGCGCTAGGTTTTTCACCACGGAGACACAGAGGCACAGAGAAAGAATTTCTGTCGTTCAGCGTCAATGAGAAGACTTCACTTCGCCTTGTGGATTGCAAATTAGCAGGTTCCCCGTCGCTCCGCCTTCGGCGGCGCGCGTCGGAATGACAGATTATTGTTTTGAATGAGAAATTATTTACCGACGTTCTTAATGAGATAGTCCCAATCCGTTTTTCTCCGTGCCTGTGAGCCTCTGTGGTGAAATGAACTTCGAATGGAACTGAAAGACAAACGCGTGCTGGTAGTGGGGCTGGGGAAGTCGGGCGTGGCTTCGGCTTTGTTCTTGAAGAAGCAGGGAGCGCGCGTGACAGTGTCCGACACGAAGTCGGGCGATGAGTTGCGTAACGAAATCCCTGTACTGCTTGATAACGGCATCACGGTTGAGACCGGCGGACACGGCGACCGCACGTTTCGCGGGCAGGATCTGATCGTCGTCTCCCCTGGCGTTCCCGTCGATGCGCCGCCGCTGGTGCAGGCGCGGTCGCTGGGTGAGAGCGTAATCGGCGAGATCGAACTGGCGGCACAGTTTTTGCCGGGGCCGATTGTGGCGATCACCGGATCGAATGGGAAGACAACGACTACAACGCTGGCCGGCGAGATTATGACGGCGGGCGGGTTGCCGACGCTGGTGGGCGGGAATATTGGTACACCGGCGATTTTACTGGCGGAGCGCGCGCACCGGGAAACGGTAACCGTGCTGGAGGTTTCGAGTTTTCAGTTGGAGACGGTCGAGACGTTTCGTCCGAAAGTAGCGGTGGTGTTGAATGTGACGCCGGACCATCTCGATCGTCACCGCACGTTTGAGATTTACGCGGCGGCCAAGGCGCGGATTTTCGAGAATCAGCATGGCGATGATTTTGCGGTGCTGAATGCCGACGATCCCACCTGCGTGGCGATGGCGGGGAAGACGCGCGCCAAAGTTTTCTGGTTCAGCCGGCAGAAAGAAGTTGAGCAAGGCGCTTGGGTGCGCGACGGGAACGTGGTGTTTCGTTCCGGATCGGAGCAGCGAGAGATCTTATTGGTCTCGGAGATTCCGCTGAAGGGTGCGCACAACCTCGAAAACGTGCTGGCCGCGGTCTGCGCGGGCGCGCTGATGGGTTGCGCTCCGGAGAAGATTCGCGAGGCGGTGCAGAATTTCAAGGCGGTCGAGCACCGGCTGGAGTTTGTGGCGACGATCAACGGCGTGGATTACTACAACGACTCGAAAGCGACCAACGTTGACGCGACCATCAAGGCGCTGGAGTCGTTCCCGGCGAACATTCATTTGATTCTCGGCGGCAAAGATAAGGGCAGCGACTACTCCGTGCTCAACAATCTGCTGCGGCAGCGGGTGAAGCGCGTGTACACGATCGGCGCGGCGGCAGCGAAGATCGAGTCGCAGATTACGTTTCCAAAGGGAGAAGTTGTGCACGCCGAAACGCTAGAGAATGCTGTGCGCAAGGCGCACGCGGTAGCGACTTCAGGCGATGTGGTGTTGCTGGCGCCGGCTTGTGCCAGTTTTGATCAGTTCAAGAATTACGAGCAGAGAGGCAAGATTTTTAAGGAGATCGTCGGGGCATTGTCGGGAGGCCAGTCTAGCGGTTAAACAGCCCCTGATCGGGCCTTGACACTCTATATTTCTGCTCCTACCCTTAACCCATGGAAGTGCACCTCACTCCCGATCAGGAAGCGTTCGTCCGCCAGGGGATCGCATCTGGGCGATACCGAAACGAGTCCGATGCCGTTGCCGAAGCGCTTCATTTGTGGGAAGAGCGCGAACGCCGTCGAGCGGAGATCCTGGCTTCCGTCGAGGCCGCGGAAGCATCGCTGGCTCGCGGAGAAGGGCGCGTGTTTAAAACGGAAGAGTCTCTCCGCGATTTCGCTGAAGAAATTAAGCGACGGGGCGTGGCGCGTCTTGAAGCGGAGCGGGCCTCTCGACGTTGATGGGAGTTCGTGTCAGCGCGGAAGCGGAATTAGAGCTCGACGACATCTGGTACTACACTGCGACCGAAAGTTCCAGCATTGAGATTGCCCAGCGTCTGATCGACTCCATAACAGATCAATTTGCATTGCTGTCCAAAAGCCCATTTCTAGGGCGGCGTCGGGATGATTTGAAAGTCGGTTTGCGCGGTACTACGGTCGGTGAATACGTCATCATTTACCGCGTGGAAGGCGCCGACATTGTAATTCTGCACGTCCTGCACGGACGTCGCGATATTCGATCCATCGTGCAATGACGCCTGTACCAAAACAATCAACACTCAAAACGCATCGATCACATTTTCTGCGTCTTGGTCCTCACCACTCCGTGGTGAAATGAAGTTCCCATGGCGAAGCGGGTGAGTGTCGATCGCTGGTTGTTTACCGTGACCATGCTGCTGGTGTTTGTTGGGCTGGTAATGGTGTTTTCGGCGTCGGCGGTGATGGCGCGGGAGCGTTTCGGATCGGAGTATGCGTTTCTGTCGAAGCAGTTGATCTGGGCCGTGGCTGGCCTGGCCGCGATGACCGTGACCATGCGAGTGGACTACAAACGTTACAAGCATCCCGCGCTAGTGTTTTCGTTCATCGGCATCACGACGCTGCTGTTGATCTCTGTTTTCTTTCTCGATCGCTCGCACAACACGCATCGCTGGATTCGCGCCGGAGGATTTTCGTTTCAGCCATCGGAGTTGGCCAAGCCGGTGCTGATTCTGTTTCTCGCTTATTTTCTTGAGAGCCGCGTCAAGTCAATGGACGACGTGCGCAATACGCTGTTGCCAGCGGCCGCGCCGGTGCTGGTTTTTCTGGGATTGATCGTGCTGCAGCCCGATCTCGGAACGGCGATTGCGTGCGCCGGGATCACGGCGTGCATCTTGTATGTGGCGGGCATGCGGCTCAAATATTTCGGCTACGCTTTTGCTGCGTCGCTGCCGCCTCTTTACTTTTTGATCTTTCACGTGGCGTTCCGGCGCGATCGGATTCTGGCGTTTTTGAATCCTTATGCCGACCGGCAGAAGGCGGGCTTTCACATCATTCAGTCGCTGATTGCAGTGGGAACGGGCGGCGTGACTGGAACCGGGCTGATGGAAGGGAAGCAGAAGCTGTTTTATCTGCCGGAGCCGCATACGGATTTTATTTTTGCCGTCACGGCCGAGGAGTTGGGGTTGCTCGGGGCGCTGTTTGTGGTGGCGCTGTTTGCGGTCTTCTTATGGCGTGGGATGCGGGCTTCATGGCGCACGGAGGATGTGTTTGGCCGCTATCTCGCCGTGGGGATCACGAGCATGGTGGTGCTGCAGGCCTTCATCAACATCAGCGTGGTGCTGGGGATGATGCCGACCAAGGGGATTCCGCTGCCGCTGGTTTCGTATGGAGGGTCGTCGTTGTTTGTGACGCTGGCCTGCATCGGCGTGCTGCTGAATATTACGAAGCAGGCGGACTAAAACAACTTAGCCACGGATTTAAACGGATCAGTTTTTCCCTTCATGCCGCTGCACCCCGTCACTCTACGCGTTTAACGTGATCGCGAATCCACTGCAGGATTCGTCCAAATCGAAATTCCTGTCGTTCGAGAGAACCCTCGATGAATTGATGGCCTTCGTCAGTTTTCACATCGAGGTAGAAGCCATTACTTCGCAGGAAAACATCGCCGGCGGTAAACGCGATTCGTTTGTTGCCATCGATGAAGCCGTGATTCATCCCTAGCGACTCCATCAGTGCGGCGGCTTCCTCTTCGATTGAATCGTAATAGCCAGTCTGCGGACGGAAAACGGCGGCTTCGACCGCGGCGCGGTCTCGAACGCCGTGCATGCCGCCGAAAAGATCGATGAGGCGATGCTGCATCCGGTAGACCTCAGCCACGGTGAGGTAAACGCGGTCGGGCATTTACTTCGCGAGTCGCTCGAGAAGCTCGCGATTGCTCGCGACGGATTGCTCGAAGGCGTCCATGACCTCGCGCCGGACAAGGTGTTGGGAAGGCACGACATTCTGCAAGTAGAAACGCAGAGCTTCCTCCAGCACGTAGCGTTTGGTTTGGCCGTTGCGCTCGGCCGTCTCAACCAGTTTGTCGTAGAGGTCGGCATCGATTTCGGGAGTGAACTTTTTGGTCGTAGCCATGTTTCCCACCTAGAAGTGCCTGCCATATTGTGCAAGAGAAATCATGATTTATCAATATTATCCGATGCTCCGCTCGTAGCTAATTGAAAAAAGATGATTTATAGTCACTCCATGCGGGCCATTCTGGCGGGGGGCGGGACGGGCGGACATGTCATTCCGGCGCTGGCCATCGCCAATCAGCTCAAAAAGAGCTACGGCTGCGAGTGCCTCTTTATCGGCACGGCGCGCGGAATTGAGAACCGGCTGGTGCCCGCGGCGGGATTTCCGCTTCAACTGGTCCGCGTCGGTGCACTCAAGAATGTCAGCCTGGTTACACGGCTCAAGACCGCGTTTGACCTGCCGCGCGCCGTGTGGGACGCGGGTCGGATGCTGAATGAGTTCGCGCCCGATGTGGTGATCGGCGTCGGCGGATACGCTTCCGGGCCGGCGATGCTGGCGGCTGTGGTGAAACATATTCCGACGCTGGCTTTCGAGCCGAATGTCGTGCCGGGATTCGCCAATCGTGTGGTGGCGAAGTTCGTTTCGGGCGCGGCGGTGCATTTTGAGGAGACGGCGAAGTATTTTCGGCAGGCGGAAGTGACAGGCGTCCCGGTGCGGCAGGCATTTTTTGAGATTGCAGGGAAATCCCCACCCTTCGAAAAGCGCGAAGGGTCGGCCAAATCGCGCGCAGTTCTTGTTTTCGGTGGAAGCCAGGGGGCGCACGCGATCAACGAGGCAATGATTCGCTGCCTGCCCGTGTTGCAGTGCGAGGCGCCGGGGATTCACATCATCCATCAGACGGGCGAGCGTGACTATAATGACGCGCTGGCCGGATATGAAAATCTGGCAGCGGCGGCGCCTTCGGCAATGCCGGGCTTTACCTATGAGATCTTCAAATTCATTGAGGACATGCCGGCGGCGTTTGCGCGCGCGGATTTAGTTGTGTGCCGATCAGGAGCGAGTACTGTTGCGGAGATTGCCGCGGCGAGAAAGCCGGCGGTGTTTGTGCCGTTTCCGCGCGCGGCGGACGATCATCAGCGGGTGAACGCCGAGGCGCTGGCGAAGCACGGAGCCGCCGTCGTGGTGGAGGAGTCGAAGCTCGAAGGTGTCTGGCTGGCAGAGACAATTGCAACCCTGCTCCAGGATTCGCGGCGCTTGCAGCAGATGAGTCAGGCGGCGCGGGCTTTAGCGCATCCGAATGCCGCTTTGGATATTGCTGCCATGGCGGCGAAACTCAGTGGCCAGTGGCCAGAGGCCAGTGGCCAGTAAAGCCGCTTAGTCTCAACAAAGAATTCTGGCCACTAACCACTGATCACTGGCCACTGATTTTTTATGTTTGCCAAGATTCAGCGTATCCATTTCGTGGGCATTGGCGGGATCGGCATGAGCGGCATTGCCGAGGTGCTGCTGAATCTCGGCTACAAGGTTTCGGGCTCTGACCTGAAAGCGTCGGCGGTAACGCAGCGGCTTGCGGGACTGGGCGCGGCGACATTTGAAGGGCATCGCGCGGAGAATATTGTTGGCGCGGAAGTGGTGGTGACGAGTTCGGCCATCGCCGCGGACAATCCCGAAGTCACTGAAGCGCACAAGCTGCATATTCCTGTCATCCAGCGTGCGGAGATGTTGGCCGAGTTGATGCGGCTGAAATATGGCATCGCGATCGCGGGCATGCATGGAAAAACTACGACGACTTCTATGGTGGCGGCGGTGCTGGCGGCGGGCGGACTTGATCCGACAGTCGTTGTCGGCGGACGCGTGGATGCCATGGGATCGAATGCGCGGCTGGGGAGGTCGCAATATCTGGTGGCCGAGGCGGATGAGAGCGACCGCAGCTTTTTGAAGTTGTCTCCGATTCTTTCGGTCGTCACGAACATCGACCGCGAGCACATGGATTGCTATCGCAACATGCGCGACGTGAAGAAGACGTTTCTGGAATTCATGGATCGCGTGCCGTTTTATGGCATGGTCGTCGCGTGCAATGACGATCCGATTCTGCGGAGGTTGTTGCCCGAGGTACAGCGGCGGATTGTGACCTACGGGACGAAGAGAGGCTCGGACTTCATGATTCGGATTCCGGACGCAAGTCAAAATCCCCACCCTGTCGCAGACAGCGCGACAAGGGTGGGGCACCCAGAGAATCGTTTTCACGTTACGTATCGTAAGCAAGATCTCGGCGAGTTCACGCTGCATGTGCCGGGCGCGCACAATGTGCTGAATGCTACGGCGGCGATTGCGGTGGGCGTGGGGCTGGACATTGTGCCGGGCGATATTCGCACGGCGCTTGAGCAGTTTCGCGGCGTGGATCGCCGCTTTCAGCTCAAGGGGCGCGCGGCGGGCGTCAGCGTGATCGACGACTACGGGCACCATCCCACGGAGATTCGGGCGACGCTGGCGGCGGCGCGGCAATGCGGGTTCAACAAGATTCACGTGATCTTTCAGCCGCATCGTTACACGCGCACGCGCGATTTGATGGAAGAGTTCACCGGCGCGTTCGGTGACGCCGATTCGCTTTTCGTGCTCGATATTTATGCGGCGAGCGAGAAGCCGATCGAAGGGATTAACGGCGAGACGTTGGCGCAACGGATCGGCGAGAAAGCGCGATACGTGAGTTCGTTTGCCGATGCGGTGGCCGCGGCTACTGCAGCTGCGAACGACGGCGACATGATCCTGACGCTGGGCGCGGGCAGCGTGTCACAACTCGGACCGATGATTCTGGAAAAGCTAAACGAACGAGCGCCTTCCACCGCACTCGATAAATCCTGAGCGCGCGAGCCCTCAGTTCGGGCTCAGCTCGCCGGAACTGGCCAACCCATTCCGCGACGATAGGTCAAAAAAGGAAACTCACTTGCGCCAAATTGCTCTTGACATAAAAACTACACATGTAGTAACAATACATACGTTGATAGGAGTTTAGATGTCGCAACCCAAGTTATCTCGGCTCGAGCTCCGCATCATGGACGTGCTGTGGACTCGCGGCCAGGCTTCCATCCGCGAAATCCAGGAAGATTTTCCATCCATCAAGCGCCCCGCTTACACGACGATACAGACGACCGTGTATCGCCTCGAAGCGAAAAAGGTCGTGAGCCGCGTGAAGAAGGTTGGCAACTTCCACGTCTTCGAAGCTGCCGTTTCGCGGGATGCGGCGCAGCGGCGGCTGATCGATGATCTGCTCGCGCTCTTTGGCGGGCGAACCCAGCCGGTAATGGCTCATCTGATCGAGTCGGGGCGGCTCACCGTCGCCGACGTAAAGGAAGCGGAAAAAACCTTGCGAAAGCTGGAGAGAAGGGACCGAGCGAAATGATACTGACCGCTCTTGCCCATCACCTGCTGCAATCGACCCTCTTCGCTGCCGCGGCTGCGCTGCTGGCGCTGACACTGCGCCTGCAACGGGCTCGGCTCCTCTACGGAGTGTGGCTGGCAGCGTCACTCAAGTTCCTGGTTCCATTCTCCGGGATGGTCAGGATTGGCGGTTATCTCGCGCCAACGCACGCGTTTGACGGCGCCACGCGGTTGCATTTCGCGGTTCGGGTTGTCTCGGGAGTTGCGTCGGCGACTGCGCTCTCCGCCTGTGCCCGCTGGCTTCCTGAGATGATCGCGGTCTGGCTGGCGGGCTCTATTGTTATTGCGACAACGCGAGCCATCGAGTGGCGCAAAATGTATCGCGCGGCGCGGAGCGCCAGCGAACTCTTGAACGGCCGCGAGCTGGAAGCACTCCGGCGGGTCGAACGCCTCATGGGGAAGAGAGCGGCCACCCGGTTGCTGCTTTCGAAGGCCGCGCTCGAACCGGGCGTTTTCGGAATTGTTCGTCCCGTACTGCTGTGGCCGTCAGGAATCTCCGACCGGCTCAGTGAAGCGCAACTCGAGTCCATACTCGCCCACGAACTCGAGCACATTCTTCGTCGTGACAATCTAAGCGCGGCGCTGCACATGCTCGTCCAAATCATTTTCTGGTTTCACCCGCTGGTGTGGTGGCTGGGAGCGCGGCTGGCTACAGACCGTGAACGAGCCTGCGACGAAGCCGTTCTAGCTTTGCGCTGGAGGCCGCAAGCGTATGCGGAAGGCATTTTGAAAGTCTGTGAATTTTGTCTGGATTCTCCGCTGGCAGGCACGGCTGGCGTGGCCGGTGGCGATCTCAAGAAAAGGATGGTGTACATCATGACCGAACGTGTTCCGCACCCACTCGATTTCACTCGGAAGCTGCTGCTGACACTCGCTGGAGCGGCGGCTATCTCTTCTCCTATCGCATATGGACTTATCAACGCAACTCAGGGCAACGCCGGCCAGCCGGAAGCAATCGCGGGAACGGCACAGGCCGAGAATCCTGATCGTCAGCAGGTCTCGCGTGACGAGATGCGATCGCACATCGTGAAAAAGGTAAATCCGCAGTATCCCGATGCGGCTAGGAAGGCGGGCATCGAAGGAGACGTTGTGTTGCGCGCGATTGTCGGCAAAAGCGGAGACGTTGAAAATCTGCAGATCGTCAGTGGCCACCCGCAACTCGCCCCCGCAGCCATTGAGGCCGTTAAGCAGTGGAAGTACAAGCCGTATCTGAAAAACGGCGAACCGGTCGAAGTGCAAACGGATATCACCGTCAGCTTCACACTTGCTAAATAGCAGTTGCCCTGATGCGTTGAGGCCCGAGAATTCCTGCGAATCATTGCGTGGATTTCGCACTGCCGCTGCAGCCTCATCTCACCGACGGAGAAAAATGCTCTGCCCGACTGCGAGCCGCCCGGTCCGCGTGACCGTGCAGTAGACTCCGGCATTGTTCTGGTTGGCGCGGACGATCGCCTTCATCACTTCCGGCGCAGGCGTTGCCGTATCGGGGTCGAGATTCACCATCGAACAGCGAAGATCCCGCATCGTGACCGCGATACCGGGCGCATCGTCTTCTTCGCCGAATGAGAGCGTGCCTCCGATCCACTCGTCCTCCTGAAAGGGCGTTGATCGCAGCAAGCGCACGACAACATTCGTGCGAAAGCGCCGAATGTCGAGGCTGCGACCCGCGAGCCGCGCGATCTCTTGCACTGTGTCGCAGGCGATCACGGAGATGCTGGCTTCATCGAAGATGCCGTTACTCAAGTGCGTCATGTGGACAGGAGCGCCGTAGCGGCGCCCGACCTCGTTAGCTAGTTCTTCTCCGAAGATGGGCATCTCCACACCATTCGGCGCACGAACATGGGTAGGAAGATCGTTGTCGTTCTGTGTGCCGTTGCGGCGCTGGGGAGTAAACAGCACGAGGTCCGGAAGCTTGCCTGCGGTGAGCCACGGCATTCCGCTGCTGTTGCCAACGCGCTGGAGGGCGACCCGCCGGTCGCCATCGATGCCGTGCCAGCCGAGATTGGCGGATTCGAGCCGCTCACCGGCCATCGATTTCACTGGGTAACGGAAGATGGCTTCAACCTGTCCGATTTCGAGGGGCATGCAGCAGCGATTTCAAGCGTAAACCGCCGAATCGGTCAAGCAGATTTCAGCGGACGGTTTGGCGCGCGGGCTTCGCTGCAATCCGGTATATTCTTCGGTCATGCGCATCTCTACTCTTCTTTTACTCTCGCTCGGAACTCTTTTCGTGCTGGTTGTTTCCTTCGCAGCGCAACCATTGCTTGCGCAGCAAGCCGCTGCTCCCGCCGCTCCCAAGCCCGAAGACACCGAAGTCTGGTCGCCGGAGCCGGCGATCGTCGCTCCTGGAACCTGCGGCGCGGCGCCGTCGGACGCGATTGTGCTTTTCGACGGCAAGAATCTCGACGAGTGGGTTTCGGCGCAGGATCATTCTCCCGCGAAGTGGATTGTCGCCGACGGCATCGTTACGGTGAACAAAGCGGCAGGGAATATCGAGACCAAGCGCAGCTTTCACAACTACCAACTGCATCTCGAATGGCGCGTGCCGGAGAACGTGACCGGCAGCGGTCAGGCGCGCGGCAACAGCGGATTGTTTCTCGCGTCAACGGGAGAAGGCGACGCCGGATACGAAATGCAGATTCTCGATTCCTACAACAACAAGACGTATGTGAACGGGCAGGCAGCCAGCATTTACAAGCAGGCGATTCCGCTGGCAAATCCCACGCGCAAGCCAGGGGAGTGGCAGGTGTATGACGTGGTGTGGACCGCGCCCGTCTTCAACGCCGACGGATCGGTGAAGACTCCGGCGTATGTGACCGCGTTTTTTAACGGCGTGCTGGTGCAGAATCATTTCGAGTTGAAGGGCGAGACGCGGTATATCGGCGCGCCATTTTATAAAAAGTTCGATGGCGCGCCCATCAAGCTGCAGGCGCACGGCGATCCCAGCGAGCCGATCAGCTTTCGGAATATTTGGGTGCGGGAGTTGAAGTAGGCGATTACTTATAACGTTGATGTCATTCCGAGAAGCAAAGCGCCGAGGAACCTGCTTTTTCTCGCCACACGCGAAAAGCACATTCCTCCTCGCTTCGGCTTCGCCGTCGCGTGTCGGAATGACAGGATCTAAAACGGTTCCACGCTGACCATTTTTGTGGGAACTCGGCCCCCTTCCCGTTCGTATCCCCCATTGTTAAGCGATGTTTTGCTAACGGTTTCAGAGTAGTTCCGTCTATCCTGCAGACCGGAAATTGAGGGATTTATGAAGCAGGCATGGGGATGGCTGATGGCAGGGGTGGTGGCGGCGGGGTTGAACGCCAGCTATCACGACGGCGGGCTGCGGATGGTTCATGAGATGGTCGGCCGGGCCAGTCACAACGTGGAAGCGGTGCTGGCGCTGGCTTCGGGCGATGCGGACCGGTTCCTGACCCAGGCGCGGATCGTGACGGCGCAGCGGGAAAATTCCTCGTGCCCCTTCACAACATCGTTTGCGAGGGTGCAGACACAAGTTGCGCGTTCGGACGCGGAGTGGGCGCGGGTTGAAGTGATGAGCGACCGGCAGCAGGCTGCTCTCGATCGCATGGAAGCGAACCGGGCGCGGATCGAGGCGCAGGTAGTACGGGTCGCCGAGATCCGGATTCCGGCGGCGGCGTTTCAGCCGATGGTGTTTGTAACCACCCCGAAGTGCCCGCGGGTGCGGATGAATGTGCCACAGATCACGGTGCCGCGGATCAGCGCGCCGAATATCTCGCTCCCGAAGATTCCGGATGTGCGGGTAGCGGTCAGTTCGGATCCGATCTAAGAGTTCGTAAGCCTTGCCTCCTGGAAAACGGGCGCGGAAAACAAGCCGCGCCTGTTTTTTTGTCTTTCTCAAATTTTCGAACCCTCCCTGAAGCCATGTCATTCCGAGCCGCGTTCTTCGCGGCGAGGAACCTGCTTTTTCCCGCCACACACGTACAGCAGGTTCCTCACCGCCGCTTCGCGCCGGTTCGGAATTACATCCGGAGTGGGGACGCGTCAAGGATGTAGCCTCTTGTTCAATGCGGTTCCCTCCTGTGCAAAACGGACATTTTTTTGTCTATCTCAATGCGAAAAATGCGGCTATAGTGAAGAGGCTCAAGCGATTCCTCACGACAACTGACCTGAATTGATGGTGCGGAAATCTGGCAGCTCCATCTTGCAGGAAGAGTTGTATCCACCCAGCGCCGACTCGCGGAATGGCGACTCGCGCATGGAAGACTCCCGCGCGGAATTTGCGCGGCCTCCCGTGCGGCCTGATTTTTCACGAGAAGGCTTATCGCGCACCCGCGAAACCCTCGACGACGCGCGCCTGGTGGATCTGGACGTGGACGAGGAATCTCCTTTTCTGCGCGGGCAAAAGCGCGTCTCCGCCCGGCGCGGCTCGCTTCCCAAAAAGACTGCCAATCGTCTGCTGTGGGCCGCGATGGCCGTCGGCGTGCTGGGCTTGCTCGCCGTTGCCGCCGGCGCCCTCTACGAGTATGGCCAGCACTCATGGCGCTTCCGCATCGAATCCAGCGACAACATTGAAGTCACCGGCATGCAGAACGTGACCAAGCCGCAAATCATGGAGGTGATGGGCGCCGACATCGGTCGCAACATCTTCTTCATTCCTCTGTCCCAGCAGAAGGCGCAACTGGAACAGATTCCGTGGGTAGAGTCGGCCAGCGTGATGCGCTTCGTCCCCAACCGGTTGAAAGTCGAAATTCATGAGCGCACGCCGGTCGCGTTTGTGCGCGTCGGGCCGCGCATCGCGCTGATCGATGCCGGCGGCACGCTGATGGAGCTTCCCCCAAAGCACAAGTACTCGTTCCCAGTGATTCTCGGGATGAATCCCGGCGAGCCGCTTTCGACGCGGGCTCCGCGCATGAAGGCCTACAACGAACTGGTGGAAGCGCTCGATTCGAGCGGCGCGCGTTACTCGCAAGACTTGAGCGAAGTCGATCTCACCGACCTCGACAATCTGAAGGTGCGGGTGAACGATCCCGCGGGCGATGTGCTGGTTGAGCTGGGATCGTCAGATTATTTGAAGCGCTACAAGATTTATGTCAGCCACGTGCAGGAGTGGCGGCAGCAATTTCAGAAGCTCGAGTCGGTGAACTTGCGCTACGACAACCAGGTCATCGTGAATCCCGATATCGAGGGCCGGCCGAAGCAGGCGCAGTTGAGCCTATCGGCGGCGAAGGCGGCCGCAGCCGCGGGAGTGAAGCAGGCCGCGCTGACTACGAAAATTAATCCGCACGACCGGTCGCTGCCGAAGCCCGCGTTTGAGTTGACGGAGAAAACCCTGGCGGAAAAGAACGGGTCGAAAACGGCGGCGAGGAAGCCGGCGGCGCACGTGAAAACGAAGAAGGTAAAAGCCGCGGCTCCGAAGAAAATTGTGGCGAAGAAGGCGGATCAGAAAGCGGCGACGGTTGCTACCCATGTTCCAGCACAGCACGTTCCGGCGCAGAATCCAGCGGTGCAGAAGCACGTTGCGCCGGCGGTGAATGCGATTCCGAAGCCGAGTCCGGCGATCGCCAAGCAGCAGGCGAGCGCGAATTGATAACGAAATTTTATTCGCGGTCTTTAATTTTGCTCAGCTTTTACCTTGCAAGCCAGGGAATCATAACGAATGGGGAACCAGCAGGGAAGTTTTCTTACCGCGATTGACGTAGGCAGCGCCAAGACTTGCGCGCTGATGACGGAGAACGTCGACGGCGTGCTGCGCTATCGCGGGCACGGCGTGGCCGAGTCGCGCGGCTCGCGCAAGGGCGTGATCGTGGAACTCGACAAGGCGGTAGCGGCGATTCAAAAAGCCGTCGAGGCCGCGGAAGATATTGCGGGTGCGCCGGTCGAACATGCGACCGTCGGCATCGGCGGAGCGCATGTGCGCGGTGTGAACAGCCACGGCGGTATCAGCCTGGGCACGCGGCCGCGGGAGATTGGGCGCGATGAGATCAAGCAGGCGGTGGAACGGGCGCGTGCGATTCCGCTGCCGGCCGATCGCGAGATTCTGCATCTGCTGCCGCAGGAATTCATTCTGGATGATCAGGCCGGCGTGCATGATCCGCTGGGGATGATGGCGGCGCGCCTGGAGGTGCGGGTGCACATGGTAACGGCCGCGACCAGCGCTACGCAGAACGTGATCACGGCGGTGAACAAAGCCGGCGTGCACGTCGACGACACAGTTTTTGAACCGCTGGCTGGCGCGGATTCGGTGCTGCGCGCCGACGAGCGCGAACTGGGTGTTTGCCTCGCCGACATCGGCGCGGGATCGACCGAACTAATTGTGTTTCAGCAGGGCGCGGTGGCGCATACGGGAGTGATTCCGGTCGGAGGCGATCACTTCACCAGCGACTTGTCTGTCGGTCTGTGCACGCCGCTGGCAGAGGCGGAGACAATCAAAAAGATTTACGGCAACGCAATCGTGACGCTGATTCCCGAAGGCAACGAAGTGGAAGTGCCTTCAGTCGGCGACCGGCCTTCGCGGCTGATGTCGCAAAGATTGGTGGCGGAAATTCTGGAGCCGCGGGCACGCGAGCTTTTTGAGATGATCCGCGAGAATCTGCGGCAGAGCGGCATGTTCGACTTATGCCGAGCGGGAATTGTGCTGAGCGGCGGCGCGTCGCGGCTGCCAGGAATTTTCGACGTGGCCGAGTCCGTGCTGCGGCGCTCGGTGCGTCTGTCGTGGCCGGCGCCCATCGCGAAGATGCCTTCGACTCTGGCAGAGCCGGAGTTCGCGACTGTGCTCGGCATGGTGAACTACGGCCAGCGGGCGCGCGTGGCTCGCGGGTTGCAGGAGAGCGGCTTGGGATCGAGATTGAAAGCGATGTTGATGGGAGCGTAGAAGCGAGTTTCAAAGTTTCAAAAGTTTCAAGGTTTCAAAGACCCGAAAGTTCAAACGTTGGAACCTCGAAACTTTGAAACATTGAAACTTTGAAACTTTGAAACTTGAGTCCTTCAGTTAAGGAGCACTGAACACATGAGCAACGACATTCGCATCAGCTTCAATGAAGAGGCACGGAACGACGCCAAGATCAAAGTCATCGGTGTAGGCGGAGGCGGTGGCAACGCCGTCAACCGCATGATCGATGCCGGAGTCGAGGGTATCGAGTTCATCGTGGCCAACACGGACCTGCAGGCGCTGCGCATGTCGCATGCGCCGGTCAAGCTGCAACTCGGCGTGAAGCTGACGAATGGGCTGGGCGCGGGCGCGAATCCGGAAGTCGGCCGCAAAGCTGCGCTGGAAGATTCCGACAAGATCATTGAAGCACTCGAAGGCGCCGACATGGTGTTCGTGACCACTGGCCTCGGCGGCGGCACTGGAACCGGCGCCGCGCCGATCATTGCGTCGCTGGCGAGCGAGATGGGCGCGCTGACCGTGGCCGTCGTGACCAAGCCGTTTTCATTCGAAGGCAAACGCCGCATGCAGCAGGCGGAGCGCGGCATCTCGGAGCTGATGGAATCCGTCGACACGACCATCGTCATCCCCAACGAAAAGCTGCTCGCGGTCGCCGAAGACGCCGGCTTCTTCGAATCGTTCCGCATCGCCGACGACATTCTGAGGCAGGGGGTGCAGGGAATTTCCGACATCATCACGATTCCCGGCATCATCAACCGCGACTTCGCCGACGTGAAGACGATCATGGCGCGCATGGGTTATGCGGTCATGGGCACGGCTTCCGCCAGCGGCGCCAAGCGCACGATTGACGCGGCGCAGAAGGCGATCGCCTCGCCGCTGCTCGAAGCCGGCGCGATCGATGGCGCGCGCGGAATTCTCATCAACATTACGGGTTCGTCGTCGCTGAAACTCGCCGAAGTGCAGCAGGCGTGTTCGATCATCCAGGGCGCGGCGCATGAAGACGCCAACATTATTTTCGGCGCGGTGATGGACGAGAAGATGAAGGACGCGGTGAAGATCACGGTGATTGCAACCGGCTTCCGCGAAGTGCCGACGGGCCGCCGCCGAACGCAGGAGGTGCACACGTCGTTTTCCCACGCGCACGCCGCCGCGCTGGAGGATCCGATGGACTTCCCCGACGGCATGGGACCGCACCAAGCCGAGCCGCCGAAACACATCATGGCTGAGCCGGAGGTGGCGCACGAGATCCTGAGCCACGAGCGAGCGTTTGCTGATGAGGTTGTCGCCATGCCGGTGGCGCAGGAGCGCGCGGCGGAAGTGATCCCGATGGACCCGATGCGCAGCGCGATCATCCAGAACTTCGATCAGAACGATCTGGATGTGCCGGCGTTTCTGAGAAAGCGCAACGAAGTCATGTGAAGCAGTGGCCAGTGGTCCGTGGCCAGTAAAGATCAAAAGCTTTTACCACAGAGGGCACAGAGGACACAGGTTAGGAACGCAGAATCGCAGAGACACGATGACCACTGGGCACCGGCTACTGACAACTGCTTTTGAGTGAAAATGGTTTCCTATTGGGAAGTACCTTTCCAGTAACCTGGTAACGTATTACGGAAGGTGGGGGAACAGTAGTAATTTCTAGCTATCTCTTTTTCCCATAATGGGTTAAAGCGAAAATAATGTTTGCTGTGATCTAAACTTTACGGTTGCCAGAAACGCGCTAAGTCTCGTACTATCGCGAAGTTGGGTGATAATGCTGGAGGTTACCGCCCGCTGGCACGGAAAGTGCACCAGTAGTAGTTCAGATTCCGGGGAGTAAAACCAAAAAGATGTTCCAGGGAACGAGCTTGTTTCGTCTCAATTTTCTCCGTGGCGCGCTCGCATTTTTCTTGAGCCTGCCGCTGGCGGGCGTGAGTTTCGCGGCCCACATCAATACCCACACTCCCCCCAAGAAATCCCAAAAGATCAGCGAGACCACGCGCACGCGGCGCCGCCTGCATCATCTGGCGCGCAGCCGAGGCGCGGCTGCCGGGCATGTCACTGCGGTTTCGGCCACAACCCGCCGGCATCGCTGGCACGAGCGCTTCTACATGAGTTCGTTCGCTGAAGGCTTGACCGCCGGCGACACCACGGCCGGTGAAGATCCGGTTGTGCGCCAGGCGGCGGTCGACGCGCTGGGCAATATGAACGGCACTGTCGTCGCGATCGAACCCACCAGCGGTCGCGTGCTCGCCATGGTGAACCAAAAGCTTGCGCTTTCGAGCGGGGCACAGCCTTGCTCCACGATCAAGCTTTCGGTTGCGCTGGCTGCATTGAACGAAGGTCTAGTCTCGAAAGATACCGAAGTCGGCATCGGTGGCCGCGCCCACATGAACATGACTACGGCGCTGGCGCGCTCGAATAACGCCTATTTCGAAGCACTGGGCCGCAAGCTGGGATTTGAAAAAGTTGCGTACTACGCGCATGAATACGGCCTCGGCGAACTCGCCGGATACGACATTCCCGGCGAGCAGCTGGGTGAATATCCCGACGAAGTCATTCCCGACAAGCTCGGCGGCGTTGGAAAGATGTGCTCCTTCGGCGAAGGAGTCTCGATGACTCCGCTGCAACTGGGAGCGATGGTTTCGGCGATTGCCAACGGCGGAACGCTGTACTACCTGCAGCATCCGACGACGCCCGAGGAAGTCGCTGGCTTCCAGCCGCGCATCAAGCGGCAGCTTGATATCGCTCCGCTGATTCCAGAGATATCTGATGGCATGGCGGGCGCGGTGCAGTATGGCACAGCACGCCGCGTGGGCCTGAACTTCAACGAAGAGTCAATTCTCGGCAAGACTGGCACCTGCTCGCACGCGGGCACGCGCTTCGGCTGGTTCGCTTCGTACGCCAACACAAGCGCCGGACGAGTCGTAATCGTCGTCTTCCTGCAGGGCGGACGGCCGACCTTCGGTCCCAAAGCTGCGGAAATCGCCGGCCGCATGTACCGCAACATGTACGACCACAACTTTTTCATCGCCGGCCCTGCGGACGAATCAGCGGCGAAGACTGTGACCCCGTAAGAGGCAACTCGTTCCACGCGAGACGCGGCTTCGGCCGCGTCTTTCGTTTTTCCTTTTTGTCGTTTTCCGTTTTGCGCCGGCGTTTTCCTTTCTGCTTTAACAATCCTTAATCCAAAAGAAACTCCGCACCAAGCCGATGATTAACTGCAGGCGCTCGTCTGCATTTTTGGCTGGGAGGGCCCATCGGCTCGGTGATTCTGCAGGGAACCTACGACTCTCGCCTGGTGGTGCTCTCGGCGCTGCTGGCGATGCTGGCCTCGTATGCCGCACTGGACTTTTCTGGCCGGGTCACGGCGTCGCGCCATTGGCATCGCGTCTTCTGGCTGGCCGGAGGTTCGGCGTCGATGGGCCTCGGCATTTGGGCAATGCATTATGTCGGCATGCTGGCTTTCAACCTGCCGGTGCCGGTCTTCTATCACTATCCCACGGTGATTCTGTCGTTGCTGGCCGCGATCGCGGCGTCGGCGGTCGCGCTTTTTACGGTCAGCCGTCCGCACATGGGACGCGCCGCCTGCATGGCGGGCGCGGTCGTGATGGGCGCAGGCATCGCGGGCATGCATTACATCGGCATGGACGCGATGCGCCTCCCGGCCACCATGACTTACCGCTGGGATCTGGTGGCCGCTTCCATCGTGATCGAGGTGGTGATTTCTCTGGCCGCACTGCTGCTGGCCTTTCATGAACGAAGCAAGGAAAGACCAAGCCTGCGGAAATTCGCAAGCGCATTTGTCATGGGCAGCGCGATTCTGGTGATGCACTACACCGGGATGGCGGCCGTGCAGTTCCACTCCTCCAGCATGCCATTCAGCCCGGAATATGCGGTCCACGTCACTTCCATGGGATTGTTTGTAATTTCCGCGACGAGTGTTCTGATCCTGGCGGGGGCGATCCTGACGGCGTTCATCGATCGACTGATCACCGTACAGAAGGGGATGGTCAGCGCCGCGCGCGATGGCGAATCCCGCTTCCACATTCTGGCGGAAGCGATTCCGCAGATCGTCTGGACTGCTGGCCCGGATGGAGGCCTCGACTACTGCAACGATCATTGGTCGGAACTCACAGGATTGAGCGTGGACGAGGCGATGGGGGACAAATGGAGCAACGCCGTGCACCCGGACGACCTTCCCCTGGTTATGGAGACGTGGAAGCGAGCCATGGGGAACGGATCGCGGTTTGAGATGGAGTACCGCCTGCGAGACCGCAGTGGAGAATACCGTTGGTATCTGTCGCAAGCGACGCCGATGCGGGACGCGTCCGGAGTGGTGACGAAATGGTTTGGAGCCTGCACCGACATCGACGATCAGAGGCACAACCAGCAGATCCTGGAGCAGCAGATTAAAGAGCGAACCGAAGAATTGGCCGATGCGAATACGCGCCTGCAGGAGGAGATGTGGGAGAAAGATCTGGCGCGGCGCCAGCTCGATGAGCAAAACGAGAAGATGATGTCAGAACTCACGGAGCGTACGCAGCGTGCCACCATGCTGGCGAAGATGGGCGAGTTGATGCAAAGCTGCGTGAGCAAAGACGAGGTTTTTGCCGCGGCGCTGGGCTTTGCCCCAAAGATTTTTCCCACACGCCGCGGCGCTTTGTTTCTGTTGAACGGCGAACACAATCTGGCAGAAGTTGCAGGGAGCTGGAACGACTGCGGGCTGCCACAGTCGGCGTTCGAAATCCCCTCGTGCTGGGCGCTTCGCACCGGACACCCGCATCTGGTCGTGGCCGGAGACACGACTGCGCCCTGCGCCCATGCGCTGGGCGTGAAGAACACGTACTTATGCATTCCCGTGCTGGCGCAGGGAGAAGCGCTGGGGATCCTCCACTTTCAGGCGACGGACGAACATCCCAGCCTCGACACCGATTTTTCGTTGAAAAATACCTTTGCCGGGCAAGTCGGCCTTTCCATCGCCAACATCCGGCTGCGCGAGGCGCTGCGGACGCAATCGATCCGCGATCCGCTCACCGGGCTGTTCAACCGGCGCTATCTGGAGGAGATGATGGCGAAAGAAGCCCGGCGCGCGGTGCGCGCCTCGTACGGGCTGGGAATACTGATTCTCGATCTCGATCATTTCAAGAAGTTCAACGATACCTACGGACACGACGCCGGCGACGCGGTGCTCCGCGAGACCGCGGTGCTGCTGTCGAAGAGCGTACGGGCGGAGGACATCGTTTGCCGATTTGGCGGCGAAGAGTTCGTCATCGTTCTGCCCATGGCCGATCTGAAAGCGTCGCAAGCACGGGCCGAGCGCATTCGCACGAAAATGAGCGAACTGGCCGTTCTGCATCAGGGGCAATCCCTGGGAAAGATCAGCCTATCCATTGGAGTAGCGGCGCTTCCCGATCATGGCACCGCGCCCAAGGAACTGCTGGAACTGGCCGACGCGGCGCTCTATCGCGCCAAGCGCGAGGGAAGAGACAGAGTGGTTGTCGCCGATCTTCCGGCAGTTGAGGAAACTCAACCGTCTCCGGCTGAAGTGGGTAGGACCTAAGTCAACTCCCACGGATAATGTCTCTTAGGAATGATTATGAAGTGGCGGACGCATACGTCCGCCCTGGGGGCGGCAGAGAATCTGGGGTTGAGAGTTGTGCGCTATCTCGTTGAGAGTTGCAGCTGAGAGTTTTCGGCGCTTCCTCCCCGGACGAAGGCGTCCGGGGCTCAATCGTCCAGGGTTCCCTTTAGTTGCCGTGATTTGGACCTTTGCTCTCGTCGCTGGCGATCACGCCGTCTTTAATGTGAATCACGCGATGCGCGTACTCAGCGATATCGTGCTCGTGCGTGACTAGGATGATGGTGTTGCCTTCCGTCTGCAAGCGATCGAATAGCGCCATGATCTCGAGACCGGTCTGCGAATCGAGGTTCCCGGTTGGCTCGTCAGCGAGAATGATTGAGGGCTTGTTCACCAGGGCGCGGGCAATGGCCACACGCTGCCGCTGGCCGCCGGAGAGCTCGTTGGGCTTGTGGCTCATGCGCGAGCCCATACCCACGGCCTCCAGCGCACCCTTGGCGCGCTCCATGCGCTCTTCGGTGGGAACGCCGGCATAGATCAGGGGCAGTTCCACGTTGTGCAGCGCGGTGGCGCGGGCCAGCAAGTTGAAGGTTTGGAAAACGAATCCGATTTCCTTGTTGCGGATGCGCGCCAGTTCGTCATCGTCGAGTTCGCTGACGAGTTGGCCATTGAGCCAGTATTTGCCCTGCGACGGAGTATCGAGACAGCCGATGAGGTTCATCAGCGTCGATTTGCCCGAGCCCGACGGTCCCATGATGGCGACGTATTCGTTGCGCCGAATGCGCAAGTTGACGCCACGCAGCGCGTGCACCTGCTGCTCCGAGCCCATGTCATAGGTCTTCCAAAGATCCTCGGCGCCGATCATGCACGACTCCGGGGGCGCCACTGGCGCGTTGGTGTTGGGCATGCTGATGAGTTCTGCGGTTGCCATGTTTTTCTCCTGCCGAGCCTTGTCTTGCTGAACTTGGTCGGATGCCACTGACCTCTCCGATCTTTTTTCAGTGGCCTGTGGTCAGTGTTTGGTGGTCAGTAAGTCAGAACCCACCTGATTCCGAGACCCCAGCCGCTGCAAGTTACGAAACCCTGTTCTTACCGACTGCTGACAGACTGACCCTTACCTCTTGGACGTTCCAAACCCCCGAAGGTTTACGACTCCTCGTCAGCCTTCTTGGGTACGGAATTGTCGATCTTCACGCTGCTTCCCGGCCGCAGCGTGCGCAATACCTTGTAACTTCCGGTGATGACCTCGTCGCCTTCCTTCAAACCATCGAGTACTTCGATGTCGGTCATTCCGGTGATTCCCGTCGTCACCGGCGAGAACATCGCTTTCTTATTGCGAATGACGAAGACTCCCTGGATATCCTCGCCTTTTTTTGTCTTGGATGCGGAGTCCGTGCTCGCGGGTGGCGCGGCATGCACGGATCCGGGCGCATTATTTTGTTGATCGATCTGATCCTTGGTACGCAGTGTCAGCGCCTGGATCGGAACCGCGAGCGCGTTACTCTTGGTCGCGGTGGTGATTTTCGCGGTCGTCGAAAGGCCGGGCCGGAGCACCTTCGGCGGATCGGTCAGGGTAACCACGACTTTGAAATCCTTGGCTTCCTCGCTGGCAGTGGCGGACTGTGAAGTAGAGACACCACTGGAGCGCACAATGGCGTTGTCGCCAATTTCCGAAACGCTTCCGTGGAAGGTCTTCTTCGGAATCGCATCGATGGTGACTTCCGCAGGCTGCCCGAGGTGCACGTTTACGATATCGGTCTCATCGACTTTTACTTCAGCGGTAATCACCGACATATCGGCAATCGTCATCAGCGTGCTGCCCAGGGCGTTCTGGATTCCGACAACGACCGACTCGCCCTCACGCACCGGCAGGTTCGTGACCACGCCGTCGTATGGGGCCTCGTAAGTCGTTTTCTGCAGTACGTCAGTAACGCGGGTCAGATTTGCTTTGGCCTGCGACACATGTTTGGTGGCGGAGTCCTGCTGTGCTTTGGCCTGCGCCACGCGGGCCTGCGCCTGCGTGAGTCCGGCATCAGCCGTAGCCCAGTTGTTCTTGCGCATATCGAAGTCGGACTTCGCGATCAGTCCGTCCTTGAACAGATTCTGCGCCCGATCCCAGTCTTGCTTATTGCGGTCGTAGTCGGCCTGCGCCCGCAGCAAGTCGGCTTGCGACGTCTTGAGCGCGGCATCGGCAGCCGCGGAGTCCGTCTCCGCCGCTTGCAGCGCAGCCTGCGTCGCATTCATGTCCGCCGCCGATTGCACGTTGTCGATCTGCGCGAGCAATTGACCCTTCTTTACCTGATCACCCTCCCGTACGTACAGGTGGGTGATCTTTCCATAGGCGTTGGCGCCAATGTTGACGTAGGTCTTGGGCTTAATTTCGCCCGAAGCGCTTACCACCGTGGCCAGATCCTGCCGTTGCACTTTGCCGGTCTGCACCGTTACCAGGTTCTTGCTGCTCTGAAGAACGGTGAGACCGATCAGGATTGCGACCAGGATCACAACCCCGGCGCCGATTGCAATTTTTTTCCAAGGCTTCATGATTTCCGTCACTACCGGGGACGAATAATTGCCTTAGCGGCCAACCCTAGCTCCCAACGGGACTTATGGCCGGCTCGCTGCCGCCCACAAAAGGGTGACGGACACACATTCTCTGTTACGATCCTTGAACCGAGAAAGTTCCCGATCAGGAAGTTTCGGAGTGGCGCTGACCCGTTTGCGGCGTAGAGATGCTTGCTGCCCCCGGAACCTGACATTATAGCCTTGTTAGCGCCAAGCGGTTTGGGGAAAAGTGGTCGTGGTCACTCGCCAGTGATCAGTTTTATGCTGCGCCACCGATTCCGCTTTTTGACCTGACGATTGACCACCCCGCCACTCAGGACCTAATTCCTGCGCCTTGGGCAACTCGAAGCAGAACCGGCGGCTTCTAAGCAGACGTTGGGATGCCTTTAATCGCTTCTCCGGGCACGACTTAACCTTGCTTTCGCATAACTAACGGCCTAAAATAGAAAGACGACTGTTGTCTTGGCAGGAGTCCCTCTCATGGTCCGGGTTACTTCGTTTCACTCTTTTCTCAGAGTTTTGCTGGCTTCCGCAGGATTGACGGCTTTTGCCGCCCTGGCACAGGATGCACCTGCGCAAGGTAATCCCGCGCAAGCCTCCACCCCGGCTGCAGCGGCGCAAGACAGCCAAGCGCCACCCGATCAGGCCGCGGATACGGCCAAGCCCGATTCGGGAAAAGATTCGAAAAAGAAGGACGCCAAGGCGCCGACCGACGCGCAGGCGCAGGATAACGTCGATCCGCTCAGCCGCCCCATCAACGCCAAGAAGAAAAAGCAGCAGATGAAGGACTACTCGAAAGAAATCAAGGGTCCTTACAAGAAGTGGCTGGACGAAGACGTCGTCTACATCATTACCGACGAAGAGCGCACCGCGTTCAAGCAACTCTCCAACGACGAAGAGCGCGACAACTTTATCGAAGCTTTCTGGCAGCGCCGCGATCCCACGCCCGACACCGAAGAGAACGAATACAAGGAAGAGCACTACCAGCGCATCGCCTACGCCAATGAGCATTTTGCGGCGGGCGTTCCGGGGTGGAAGACGGACCGCGGTCGCATGTACATCATGTATGGCAAGCCGGATGAAATCGAGTCGCATCCTTCAGGCGGAACGTATGAACGCCCGATGGAAGAGGGCGGCGGCGAAACTTCAACTTTCCCGTTTGAGCAATGGCGCTATCGCTACCTCGAAGGCATTGGGCAGGAAATCATCATTGAATTCGTCGACACCTGCATGTGCGGTGAATATCACATGACGATGGACCGCTCTGAAAAAGACGCGCTGCTCTACACGCCGAACGCCGGCCTGACATTCTGGGAGCAGATGGGCATGGCGAGCAAGGCGTCACGCTTCACCGGAAACGGAATCGAGCGCCTCGGTGCCGGCCCGGAAAGCAGCATGCTGCAGTCAAAGCAGTTTGACCGCCTCGAGCAGTTCGCGAAGTTGCAGCAGGCGCCGCAGGTCAAGTTCACCGACCTGCTCGAAGAGGTCAACACGAAGGTCATTTTGAATCCGATGCCCTTCGACGTGCACGTGGACTACATCAAGGTCACGAGCGACACGGCGCTGGTGCCGATCACGGTTCAGATGAAGAATCGCGACATCACCTTCAACAACAAAGATGGCGTGATGCGCGGAACCGTCAACGTTCTGGGCCGGCTCTCTACTTTGACCGGAAAGATTGCGCAAACATTTGAAGACACGGTTCAGGTGGACGTCATGCCCGAAGAGTTGCCGCGCAGGGCAGAGAACGCCGCGGTTTATTACAAGGCGCTGCCGCTGAAGCCGGGCCGCTACAAACTCTACGTCGCGGTGAAGGACGTAAACGGCGACCGCAAGGGCGTCTGGAGCCGCAGCATTGTGGTGCCGGAATACTCGGACGACAAACTGGCCACTTCGAGCCTGATCGTAGCCGACCAGATGGAGCCGGTTCCAACCAAGTCAATCGGCAGCGGAAATTTCGTGATCGGAACCACCAAGGTGCGTCCGCGGGTGGCGCCCTCCAACGGCAAGCCCGCCCTATTCAAGCGCGACACAGATCAGAAGCTGAATTTCTGGATGCAGGTGTACAATCTCGGCGTGGATGAGAAGACCCACAAGGCTTCCGCCACATTCGAATACAACATCGTAAACGTCGCCACCAACAAGCCGATCGTGCAGAAGACGGAATCTACCGAGACGATGGGCAACGTGGGCGACCAGGTGACGCTGCAAAAGTCGATTGCCGCGGCCAATCTGCAACCCGGCGTGTACAAGATTCAGATCAAGGTGAACGACAATATCTCCAAGCAGACCGTTGATCCATCGGCGGTCTTTGCCGTAGAGTAACCCCTGCAATTCCCCCAGGGGGTGGGGCGGTTTGAAACTGAGAACGAAACTGAGATCGCTCGGAACTTCGTTCGGAACGTCGCTCGGAATATGCGCGGCCCTGTTGGGCCTGTCGCTGCCCGTGTGCGCCGTGGAGCAGCCCGGAACGATCTCCGGCTACGTGCGCAGCGTAACCGGTGCGCCGCAGATGGGCGCCGTAGTGCAGATGCTCGCGGGCGACCGCACCTTCACCGTATTCACTGACGCCGCCGGACATTACATCGCAACCGGATTGCTGCCGGGCGTTTACACCCTCAAAGTTTCCGCTCCGTCTTTTCTTCCGGCATTACGCGAGAAGCTCGGCGTGCATCCGGGATCGAGCCTCAACGTCAACGTCACCCTGAAAACTTTGCTGGGCATGATGCAACTTGGCCCCATGCGTCAGGTTTCTGACGACGATGACTGGAAGTGGACGCTGCGCTCGGTGGCGAATCGCCCGGTGATGCGGGTTTTCGACGATCCGGTTTTGGCCGCCGCAGAAAAGCAGGATCACGAACTGCGCGGTACGCTCTCCTTTTTTGGCGGCTCCGCCGCCGAGGGCTACGGCACAGGCTCGGACATGAGCACCGGCTTCACGCTGGAGAAGTCCATCTTCTCCGACGGGATGCTGGCCTTCAGTGGAAACGTCGGATACGGCGTCGATCAGGGGCTTCCGGCGGGTGCGTTTCGCGCCGGCTACTCCCACCGTTTAGCCAACGGCTCGAATCCCTCGTTTGCAGTGACAGTGCAGCGCTTCGCGGCATCCGATCCGAACCTGCACAACGCTGCGCTGCAGGCCTTTGCGCTCTCGGCAGGCGACGACATCACGCTGGGCGATGTGGTGGAGTTGAAGTTCGGCAGCGAACTGCAGACGATCCAGTTCCTCGGCCGCGTAACCGCGTTCCGTCCCTACGGTTCGGCCGATCTGCATCTCTCACCGAACACCGTCCTGGAATACGACTACACAACAAATCGTCCGGACACGCGAGTCGAAAAAGGATTCGATTCCTCACCCGCGGATTTGAGCGAATCGAATCCGCGCGTGAGCCTGCTGAACTATGCGACGAAAGTCGAGCGGGCGCATCACCAGGAAGTGAGCCTCTCGCACCGCATGGGCAACACGAACGTGCAGATGGCTGCGTTTGTGGACCGCATCGCGGACCCGGCTTTGACCGGGCTCGGGGAGGGAACTGCCGCTGGCGGCTTCCTGCTGCCCGATCTTTCTTCCGGCACCTTCAGCTACGCGGGAAAGACTCTCGACACCAGCGGGCTGCGCATCGTGCTGCAACATAAGTTCTCGTCGGATTTAACGGCGACGCTCGACTACGGCTACGGTGGCGTGCTCGACCTTTCGCAGCCCGATGTTCCCCTGCAGAACGCGCAGAACTTCATCACGACGCACCACAGGAACGCAGTCGGCGGCAAGCTCAGCGGCACGCTCCCGCGCACTCACACTCGCTGGATCACCAGCTATCGCTGGGTCAACGGTACAGCCCTGACGCCGGTCGATATGTTCAATTTTTCGCCGGGCCAGAGCGATCCGTTCCTGAACGTCTTTGTCCGTCAGCCGCTGCCCTGCCTGAGCGGCCGCATCGAAGCCATGATCGACCTGCGCAACCTGCTGGCGCAGGGCTACGTCCCGGTCCTCGGCCAGGATGGCCAGACCGTCTACCTCGTCCAGTCCGCCCGCTCGGTGCGGGGCGGGGTGTCGTTTACGTTCTAAGAACAGTGGCCAGTGGGCAGTAGAAGCCCCCCAACTTTCACCCTCATTTGCATGGCGGTAAACTTCAGCGCAGAACCGACTTCCGCTGACCACTGACGACCGGCCACTGAGCACTGTTTTGGGAGTGCCTTATAGGTAAAATCTTTGGTAATCCATAAATAACTCTTTGGTTGACTCTGGCGATGGCCATTCGATAACGTGGGATGGCTGACCTTTGCGGGCAGGGCGGCGCATGTCATTACCATGCAAGGAATTGCAGGCCTTCCCAGACGAGGGCACTTGAGCTCCCCGCAAAGAACCGATACTTCCCGCACAACTAGAAAGCTTTAAGGAGATCCAATGAGAGCGCGCATTGTTCTGGCTTCAATCCTCGTGTTTGTCCTGCTGGCCGCAGTGGGCCTGTCGGCGCAGACTTTCCGCGGAACCATCCTCGGAACTGTGACCGACGCCTCCGGCGCCGTAGTCGCAGGAGCCAAGGTGACCGTGAAGAATACCGGCACCGGCCTGGAGCGCTCCACCGAAACCAGCGCCGACGGCAGCTACTCGCTGCCCGAGCTGCCCATCGGCACCTACACCGTGACCGTGACCCAAACCGGCTTCCAGACCTTCGTAGCCAGCGGCGTCACAGTAGACGTAGCCACCGAACGCCGCGTGGATGCAGCCATGAAGCCCGGCGAAGTCGCCACCAAGGTGGAAGTGGCTGGCGAGAGCTTGCCCCAGGTGGAAACGACCTCCGCTGAATTGGGCGGAACTTTGACGGCGGACACGATTGAGAGTTTGCCAGTCAATGGCCGCGACTACCAGAAGCTGATTTATCTGAACCCTGGCATCGCGGGTTCTCCTGACCAGATTTCCGATTCACCCGGCTCTTACGGAACCTTCTCGATGAACGGCTCGCGTGGCCGCTCAAACAACTTCTTGCTCGACGGCACCGACATGAACGACGGCTACCGCAACGATCCCGCGATTAACGAAGCAGGCGTGTTCGGCGATCCGGCGACGATTCTGCCGATCGATGCAGTTGCGGAGTTGCGAGTCATTTCCAATTACGAAGCGGAATATGGACGAAACAGCGGCGCGGTGATCAACATCGTGACCAAGAGCGGATCGAACAGTTGGCACGGCTCGGCGCTGGAGTACTTCCGTAGCGGAAAGATGGGTGCGCGAAACTACTTCAACTTTGCTCCTGATCCAAAGAGCCCATTCAACAACAATCAGTTTGGCGGCTCGCTCGGTGGGGCGCTGATCAAAGATAAGACCTTCCTCTACCTCGACTATGAAGGCCAGCGGGAAAATGGTGGACAGGCTGGAACGACGTGCGTCCCTGATCCCGCGGCCATTGCCAACGCGGAAACTGAAATCGCGACTCTGGGGGATAGCGTGAGCCCAATTGCGACCGCGCTGCTGGCTCGCAACCCCTGGCCGACGCCGAACATTGCGGGAACGCAGAGCGATCCTGAGAATGGTTGCGACACCGCGAACCTATCCACTTCGACGCAGTTCTTCAATCGGGTTGATAGTTTCATCGGCAAGATCGATCAGAATTTCAACCCGAACAACATGCTGACCGGTCGCTACTATATCGGCGACAGCAACCAGAGTTTTCCGTTCGCGCAGTTGGCCGGAGGCTTGCTGCCCGGTTTCAACACGACAACTCCGACCCGCGTGCAGTTGATTTCGCTTTCCTATGTGAAGGTCGTCAACTCCGCGCAGGTGAATGAAGCACGTTTGGGATGGAACCGCTTCGTGGAAGGCTTCTTCCCGCAGGATCAGGCGTTCAATCCCAACTCCATTGGTCTCGACACCGGCGTGGGCAACTATGACGGAGGCTTGCCTGCGACCAGCGTCGGCGGCTTCTCGCAAATCGGCGCGACGAGTTCGATTCCTCGCAATCGCGTCGACTCTAACTGGCATTTCGTCGACAACTATTCATGGAAGTTTGGAAAGCACGATGTGAAGTTCGGCTACGAATTCCGCCGTACTACCATCATGCAGGTAATCGATCACAACTTCCGCGGAACTCTGAGTTTCGGCAATGATGTCGTTAGCCCGAGCGACGGCACGACCCCCCTCACTTCGCTGCAAGCCTTCCTAGAAATGATTCCGGACGGCGGCAAGCAAGTTACTGGAAACTCGGAGCGCCATACGTTCCAGAACAGCCACGCCTTCTTTTTGCAGGATGAATTTCGCTTGAATTCGCGCCTGACACTGAATTATGGCGTCCGTTGGGATTACTTCGGCGTCACAGGCGAAAAGAACGGGCAGTTCTACACCCTGGGCGACCTGGCGAGCGGGGGAGACAACGTTCAGACCAGCCAACTCTACGCCAAGGACTTCAACAACTTTGCCCCGCGTGTAGCCTTTGCCTACGACATTACGGGTAAAGGTCAGACCGTGGTCCGTGGCGGATGGGGATTGTTCTACGACGCGTTCTCTCAGGACATGTTCCTCGGCCACCTGCCCTGGAACTGCGTATTCTGCCCTGGGCCTGCGTATCCAGGACTCGGACCGAACGCCCTCGCCACGGGTGCCGTAAGCGGTGCGGTCCTAACTGCGGGAACACCCGTCTATAGCGGATACGGCCCCGAAGGCGACTTTTTCGCGGTTAATCCGAACATGCGGACGCCCTACATCCAGAACTTCAACTTTAACTTGCAGCAACAACTCGGCAGCAAGGCAGTCCTGCAAATCGGCTACGTGGGATCTAAGGGAACGAAGCTATTCCAGTTCCTCGATATCAATCAGCCCAGCCAGGCAGCCATTACAGCGGCGGATATGGGTTGCGATTGCATCAATAGCTACGGTGTGCCACGAGCGGTTGCGCCGAATTTCTTCTACTTGAACCAGGAAGAATCGGCGGCCAACTCCATCTACCATGCTCTCCAGGTAAGTCTGAAAACCAGTGGATGGCACGGTCTCAGCTCTCAGGCAAATTTCGTGTGGTCGCATTCAATCGACGACGCCAGCGACCTGGAAGATTTCGAGCCGAACGAGGCACAGCCACAGAACAGCACCTTCCCGGCTGGCGACCGTGGGAACTCGAGCTTCGATATTCGCCGCCGCTTCACGTGGAACTTCGTCTATCAATTCCCCAAGATGCATGGGCACATGGCGCGCCTGACCGACGGTTGGGGGCTGAACGGAATTCTCAACCTGCAGGATGGCCAGCCGTGGCACCTCAACTACGAATTCGAAGGTGATTACTCCGGAGCCGGTGAAGGATTCGATCGCCCCGATGTGATTGGGCCGCTGCAGTACAACACGAGCAACCCGGCGCAGTATCTCAATCTTTCATCGTTCGCTGTGCCCTGCACGTTCGGCTTCAATCCCGGAGCGACGGACGAGAGCAATTGCATCCCGGGAACCCGCCACTTCGGTGATCTCGGACGCAACGCCCTGAAAGGCCCGACATTCAAGGAGTTCAACTTCTCGGTGTTCAAAGACACACAGCTCACGGAGAGGGTGAAGATGACCCTGCAGGCTGACTTCTTCAACTTGCTGAATCATCCGAACTTCGCAAACCCGTTCCTGCCCAACTTCATCGCTGACATCGGGGCTCCGGACGGGATCACCGGCCAACACAGCGGCTTCTTCCCGCTGCAAGCTACTGGCGATGTCGGCATCGGCAACCCGTTCCTTGGCGGAGGAGGGCCGCGCGGGATCCAGTTCTCAGCAGTGCTGAAGTTCTAACGGATCGAGCAACTTCTTCGAGCCCATGCTTCGGCATGGGCTTTTCTTTTTTATGGAAATCCACAACCCAATGTGACGCATGTCCTTGTCATCCACAGCTCATTCAGCCCATGATGAGAAGGCGCGTCGATTGCGCTCGACAGCGGTGCAGGAAGGCTGTGAGCTAAGTCGCTGGGTTTCAATATTTTGCCTGTAAGTGATTGCAGCCCAGGATTTTGTCGGGGCTTATGGATCCAGATCGCGCGTAAGTTCTTTGAAATCTGTATTTTGGGGGAAGTTGTATATATCAATTTTTTTCGCACCCGAGCTGAAGCGGCGGGTCCCCCGGCTGGTTGCACTTTGCACCGTCACCATTCAGCTTTGGGTTCATCCAAGTTGGTCAACGCATTTTGTCGAAGCTCGATCTTCGCGACTCCGCTCTTTCCTGATGAAGATGTAGCGCCCAGTTCTATGTCTTTCGTCACTCGTCGGCTGATTACGCCGATGTTACCCTCTGTTTGGCATTCCTCCCCACAACAACTCTGTTCTGGAGAACCTGATGCGCCACGCGTCTTTCCTGAAGATTGCCACTGACCTTCGTTCCAACACTCGTCTCGTTCTCAGTGGTGCTGCTCTCGCTTTCGGAATGTTCCTCGTTGCGCCGCTGCACGCGCATCACGTGCAGAAAGGGCAATCGGCAACGATGACGGTGACTACTTCGTCGCCGAAGGCCCGCGAGCTGTACGAAAAGGGAATGCAGGACTACGAGAATCTTTATCTCGAGCGCTGCAATGAGGATTGGCGCAACGCGGTGAAAGAAGATCCGAATCTCGCGGTCGCGTGGGCCTGGATTGCCTTCAACTCAGGTAATCCGCAGGAAGTCAGCGAAGCGCGCGCCAAGGCCAAGGCGCTGGCGCCGAAGCTCACGCCGGGCGAGCAACTCATGATCGCGTGGATTTCGAAGGTGCAGGAGGGCGACTACCTCGGCGGCATTAGCGCGATGAACGATATGCTCGAGATGTATCCCAAAGACAAGCATCTGCTTTATCTCGCGGGCAACTGGCTGATGGGTGAGAACGGAACCGATCAGGCTGAGCGCTTCATGCTGAAGGCTCTGGCGATCGACAAGAACTTTCCCGCCGCGCTGAACGATCTGGCATACACCGAGGCGCGCAACCGGCAGTTTGACAAAGCGTTCAACGCCATGGACCGCTACGTGGCGCTGCTGCCGACCGAGCCCAATCCGCAGGACTCCTATGGCGAGCTGAAGCGCATGGCGGGAGATTTCGAGAGCTCGCTCACGCACTACCGCGCGGCGCTCAAGATGGACCCAGATTTCGTGACCTCGCAGCTTGGCCTCGGCGACACGTACGCGCTCATGGGCAATCAGGAGCTGGCGCGCGCCGAATACGATAAGGCCGTCCGCTATGCGCATAACGAAGCCGACCGCCTGACTTACAGCATGCAGAAAGCGATGACCTACGTACGCGACGGCAACTATGCGGAAGCCGACAAGCAATTCTTAGTGATCGCGGAAACAGCACACTCGAAAGAACAGGATTTGCAGGAAGCGCAGTCGCTGCGCCACATGGCGGAGTATCAGGCCGACGATGCCGTCGCGTTGAAACATTTGAAGCTGGCGGAAGAATCGCTCAGCCACCGGCCGACGATTTCTCCGTCGGACCGGGACGAAGAGCTATCGCGCATTCTGCGCGTGCGCGCGGTGCGCGCGTCGGCTGCGGGCAATACCGCGCTTGCCGATAAGTCGCTGCATGAGCTCGAGACTCTGGCCAACGGCAGCCGCAACCGAGTGATCCAGAGTTCGTGGCAGGGTGCGGCGGGTTCGCTCCTCATGGCGCAGAAAAAATACGAGGAAGCGATCGCCCACCTCGAAGAAGACCAGGACAATCCTTTCACCATGGAGCTGCTGGTGCAGGCTTATTACCAGACCATGCAGACCGACAAACTGCACGAGATCGAGGCCCGGCTGCGCGGCACGAATGTGCCCACGATGGAGCAGGCTTTGATCGTGCCGGCGGAGCGCGCCAAGCGGCCGGTCATCTAGGCTGACACCACAATTCCAAAACAGAACCCGGCCTGGACCTTCAGTTGGCGAATCAGGTTCTGAATTCTCGTCTCGCTTGACTGCCTGGTGTAGAGTAGTTGGACGTTTCGACGTTCTTACTCATGGCAAGCAACTCCGAGCGCCGCGCCGGAACCCGAATCGCCGCCCGCGTTCCCACACGGCTTCGCACGGCGCACGGCGCCGATCACTCCGCCCAGACCCGTGACGTCAGCGCCAATGGAGTCTTCCTCTACACCAACTCGCGCATGGAAGCCGGGAATGAGGTGGAGTTGGTGCTGATTCTGCCACCGGAGCTAACCTCGGGCGAGAAATGCTGGGTATGCTGCCAGGCGACCATCGTGCGGGTCGAGGAAGCCGGCTCAGAGTTTGGCGTGGCGGCGCAGATCAAGCGGATGGATATCCTGCCGGAAGTGACAGCCTAGCCCCTATTTCTTGGCCCTGCCCACGGCCCTTTCTGGTACTCAATTCGGAAGTCCTATTCATAAAAATTTCACACGTGATGGCAGATTGGTGAGCGTTTCCTAGGAATCGCCTGTAAGTCTGTGAAAAAAGGCTTCCCAATGCATCGCCTTCGGTGCAATAATGACGGCCCTGGAATTGCTCAGGGCAATTTCAGGTATTAGGTGGGGCCCAAAATCATGTTGATAGATAAGCTCGCGGCAGGAGTGGTGCAGGTGCAGACACCACTCGGACCGCGATACGTCGTTCCTTCATTCGCACAACGCGTGTACCTGCTGTGGATGTTCCGCAACTTCCCCATCTTGCCGCACGCCGTTCTGAGCCGCCGTCAGCAGCGCATGATCGACCGCATGTGCAGCGAGCAGCGCTTCGCTTCCATCGCTTACGTGGATCATATGGAGGAGGCGCCAGTGATTGGCACCATCGAACACCGCCCGCCCATGCCGAGGCAGTTGCCGCCGCGCCGTCCCGCTGCCAGCGAGTCGTCTGACGGTTTGGCCGCGGAAGCGCGCCAGCGCCCCTAGCGGCGCTCTCAGTTCGGCAGGCATGCTCCTGGGAACATTACTTCCGAAGTAGGCAGAAATTTCCCAGGCTTCTTTCGAGCGGCCTCAATTCCTTATTAGAACTAGTTTTGTGGCGACGAACTCGGCGGCGGATTCGTATTGCCACCATTTCCGGCAGACCCACCATTAGGATGCTGGCCGTTGCCGAAGCGCTCCCCGCACCCGCCCTGCATGCCCGCCGCTCCCGGATGGCTGAAGCCGCGCTGCTCCTGGCAGGCCGTCAGCGCTTTCTCCTGTTCGGGGGTGACCAGGCCTTCCATTTTCTGCCGGGCCTGCTGGCGAAGATCTCTCGTCTGCTGATGTTTCTGCTGCGGAGTCAGCGAAGAATTGGTGCAGACGGCTTCGATCTGTGAGCGCGTCTCTTTTTCAATCGACCAGCGCTGCTCCATCACCGACTTCTCAATGCCGGCCTGCTGCCAGCAAGGAGTGTTGCCGCGCCGCGCGGGCCCGGTTTGGCTGGGGGATGTGCCGGGGGAAGTGCCGGACTGACCGCCCGACGGAGAAGATGTCTGGGCGGCGAGCGGCAGTACGCAAGCGAGCAACGCAGCCGTACCGAGAACTTTGCTGAACATGGTGAGACCTCCGAAGATTTCGAACCCGGCCAATGCGGAGAAGTTGTGTACTCAGAGTAAACCAGAGTGTTGTGCAAGGGGAAGGCACGAATGTGATGTTCATGGCCCAGTTTGAAATCCTGCGTCTTGTTTCTTGGCGGCGTCATTCCCAGCGTAGCCGTTCGTCAGGCCGAGGAAGGGATCTCCCCAATCGGAAGCCTCGTGGTGGAGATCGTTCGCGCCGCAAAGAAAAACGCGGACTCTCAGGATGACACCGGTCGCAAGTGCGCCTTCCACCGCGAAGGGCGCAAGATCGCAGCGCGCTACGTCTCCAGCCGGAAGCGCGTTTCCGCCAGCGCATAGAGCCTGCGCCACACCAGCCGGTTGATGGTCACCACGGTGGCAGCCATGATCATGGTTGCCGCCAGCAAGAGATTAAAATTGCCCGCATCGGTGGCCTGCGAGATCGTCGCACCCAATCCCGCAGTAGTGTAGATGTGTCCTTTGAAGTGAAAGTATTCCGCGACGATGCTCGCATTCCACGCGCCGCCCGACGCCGTCACCAGCCCCGTAACGAGATAGGGAAAAATTCCAGGCAAGATCAATTTCTTCCAGCGCTGCCAGCCCTCCAGGCGGAAGACGAAGCAGCATTCTTTCAAGTCCGTCGGAATCGCGATGGCCCCGGCAATCACGTTGAACAGGATGTACCACTGTGTGCCGAGCAGTAGTAGGACGATCGATCCTATGCCCAGGCCGCCGCCCACGCGAATCAGCAAGAGCAGCACGACCGGAAACAGCGCCGTGGCCGGAACCGACGCGGCGATCTGCGCCAGCGGCTGCGCGATGCGCGCCAGCCGCGGACTGAAACCGATGGCAACGCCCGCGGGAATCGTCCACAACGCACCGATCGCCAGCGCGAGATTCACGCGAACGAACGTAGCCAACAATCCGATCCCGGCTTCCTGCCATCCGGCCTTTTGCAATCCGGCAAGAATCATCGCCACACGCGCCACTGCATAAGCGACGCCTGCGAGCGCTGCAACAGCGAGCAGCCGCGAGAGCCAGATTTTCCATCCGCTCGTCTGTTCCGTTTTCTGTTCGCGGCCCGGGCGCGAAAAATACAGCATCACGCGCTCGCCCAACGGCCTCACGGTTTTTTCCCGCAGCCGGTTCAGCCCGTGCGAATGCTGCAGCAGGTCGAGTACCCATGACCGCGGCGCATCCGTGCTTTGCACCTGTTCAATCTTGAATTTTTCCGCCCACGCGATCACCGGTCGCCACACGAATTGGTCGAGCAGCACAATCACGGCAACCATCGTCGCGACACCCCACAGAATCGAGCGCGTGTCGCCGGCGCTGGCTGCGGTTTGCAGGTACGATCCCAGCCCCGGCAAGCGAAAGTCGCGCGCGCCCAGCACGAACATTTCGCAGGCCATCAGAAAAAACCAGCCACCCGCGACCGACATCATCGAATTCCACACCAGGCCGATCGCCGAAAACGGCAGCTCCATCTGGATAAATCTCTGCCAGCCGCTGAAGCCGTAAACCTTGGCCGCCTCGCGCATCTCCGTGGGGATGCTTTTCAGCGAGGCGTAAAAACTGAACGCCATGTTCCACACCTGGCCGGTAAAAATCAGCAGGATCGCCCCCGCCTCTACACCCAGCTGTCTGCCCGGAAACAATGCGACCATGGCCAGCATCACGCCCGGAAGAAAACTCAGTACGGGGATCGACTGCAACACATCCAGTAGCGGGATCATGTACTTCTCGGCCCGCGGATTGTAAGCGGCGATGTAACCGTAGACCAGCGTGAACGCCAGGCTCAGCACGTAGGCGATGGCGATCCGCAGCAGCGAGTAACCGGCATAAGCGGGCAAAGCCAGCGGGCTCGGCGAAATCTCAACTTCCGGCGTCAGCGGCCCCAGCCAGATGCGGCTCACAACCAGCAATCCGTAGAACACCGCGATCGCCGCGCCGAACATGAGAATGTCCGGCAGATAGGAGATCTCGAATGCCGGCAGTTGCGTCCAGAGACGGTATGCCGAGAATCCACGGAAGCTGGAAGTTCTCTTCATATTCTTCGATCGGTGTTCTTCGAGCAGACTTCTTTCTTCTTTGATCAGGCTTCTTCGAACCGGCTAGGAAGACTTGGACGCAGACGCAGGATCCGGATTCTCGACGGCTGAAGTTGACCCCGGTGCGGGCGGCTCGGATTGCACCAGCCGGTTGTTCTCGCGGTCGTAATCGAAAATTTCGGCGTAGCGGCCCCAGTTCATGGCGGTTTCAAACTGCCGCTGCACCTCGTCCTCGGCGAAATGCTCGTCGAGGATGTCGTGGAAAAATTCGTCCGCAATGGAGTGATCCGACTTGCGCTTCAGAATGCTGTCGATCTGTTTCAGGATGGTCACGCGCTCCAGCGACGCCTGCCGGAAGAGAATCTTCCGCTGCTGGATGTCAGCCTGCGCAAAGGCCGCGCCCTGCGGCGTGATTTGCACATCGCCTTCTTTCAGCCACGCGAAGCCCAGTAGAACGCAAGCTTCGATGATCGGCAGCAGATCCTCCACGTCCATGACGAGCTCTTCCGACAGGCGGAACAAATCCTCGCGCCCGCCGCGGTCGTGCAGCAATTCCATCAGTCCGGCGATGCCGCCCACGCGCGCGTGCGGCAGCATCTGGTAGCGCGCCGTTCGAACCGGCGCCTCCCGTTTCTTGAGCGTCTCTTTCGTGAGCCCACCTCGGGGGAGAATGATTTCGGCCGTGGTCTCGGCATCCGGCAAATCGTGCTCGAGCTCCGGCTCGGTCATGACCTTGTAGATGTAGTCGACCAGTTCCACAAATCTTGCCGACTTGCGGTCGCGGCGTTGCTTGAGGCGAATATTGAAATCCGAGCGAATGCGCGCCGGATTTCTTCCCAGCACCATCACGCGATCGGCCAGCATCACCGCCTCTTCAATGTTGTGCGTGACCATGAAGATCGCGCTGGTCGGCATCTTCTTGCTCAGCCACAGTTCGAGCAATTCATTGCGCAGGTTTTCGGCGGTGAGAACGTCGAGCGCGGAAAAGGGCTCGTCCATGAACAGGACTTCCGGTTCGACCACCAGCGCCCGGGCAAATCCCACGCGCTGCTTCATGCCGCCGGAAAGTTCCTTGGGATAGGCAGTCTCGAATCCGTCGAGACCGACGACGTCGAGCGTCCGCAGCGCGCGCTTCCGGCGCTCCACCGCGTCCACGCCTTTCGCCTCTAGCGGCGCTTCCACGTTGGCCAGGACCGTAAGCCAGGGAAAGAGCGCGAAACTCTGAAATACAATCGCCACATTCGGCGCCTGGCCATCGAGCGGCTTGCCGTGCCACAGCAGCGTGCCGGACGATGGCTGTGACAATCCCGTGAGCATGCGCAGCAGGGTAGACTTGCCGCAGCCCGAGGGGCCGAGCAGCGCCACGATCTTTCCCGGTTCGACCGACAGATTGGTAACACCCACGACCTGAATCCGGGTGCCATCCGGCTGCAGATAGGACTTCTCAATTCCCACGCCCTCGATGATCGCCTCGCTAATGACCGCGTCGCTCACAAGATGCTCCCCGCTCTTCTCTATACACGATTCGCCCACACCCGCAAAGTGCCTGTAACACAGCATTCACAATTCAAACGAGCGAAAACCGATGATCTGGACGGGTCACTTCTGCCCGCATTGGGCAGAAGTGGGGATTTTTGCTGGTAGTTCCTCGAATAGTCGGACCCTTATTGGGATTCAGATCGAACTCAGGCCGCAAAACTGTCATCCGCCGCCTGGTCGACCGGCTTGGGCAAGCGGTCACTCAATTCCGCCAACTGCGCAAGTTTCGCTGCATCCTCCGCGCGCAGCTGGCTCTCCTGGAAGCGCCACCGCCAATTTCCACCATGCAGACTGGGCGTATTCATGCGCGCGTCGCTGCCCAGCCCCAGCACGTCTTGCAGAGGAACAATGCTCATGCTGGCCGGCGAGCACAGCGCGCCACGAACGAAGCACCAGTGAATGCCATCATCGCAGTGGCCCAGGTAAGCCTCGGCATTGCGCCGCTCGTGCTCCGCCGCGCCAGACTTCCACCAGCCCACGACTGTATCGTTGTCGTGCGTGCCGGTGTAGACAATCTTTCCGCTGGCGCGGTGCGGCAAATATATGTGCGCGCCCTCGTCGCCGAATCCGAACTGCAACACGGCCATGCCCGGGATCTTGAGCCGATCGCGCAGCGCATGCACTTCGGGCGTGATGTAGCCAAGGTCTTCGGCAAAAAAGGGCAGGCCGCCCAGCGCCTCGCGCACCTTCGCAAACAAATCATCCCTCGGACCGTCCACCCATCGGCCATTCACAGCCGTGTCGTCGGCGGCAGGAATCTCCCAGAACTGGTCGAAGCCGCGGAAATGGTCGAGCCGGATGTAGTCGCAATTCTGCGTGGCCCAGCGCAGCCGCTGAATCCACCACTCGTACCCACGCTCTTTCATCACGTCCCAGTGATAGAGCGGATTTCCCCAGCGCTGTCCGGTCTTGCTGAAGAAATCCGGCGGCACTCCCGCCACAACCTCAGGATCGAGCGATCCATTCAAGCGAAACAGTTCGCGGTGCGTCCACACGTCGGCGCTGTCGTGGTTTACAAAGATAGCCACATCGCCCACAATGCGGATCGACTTTCCGGCGGCATAACGGCGCAGGGCGCGCCACTGCTCGTAAAAAGCAAATTGCAGCGCGCTGCGAATCTCCAGGTCGGTGGCCAGTTCCTCGCGCGCCTTCTGCAGCGCCGTGGGATCGCGCTGTGCCAATTGCCGCGGCCAGCGGTTCCAGCACTCCAGCTTGTGCCGCGCCCGCAGCGCGTCGAACAAAACGAAGTCGTCCAGCCACCAAGCGTTCTTTTCTTTGAAGTCGCGCAATTGCTGCTGCGAGCCGCTCGGTCCCGTGCGCAGGAAGTTCCGCGCCGCCTCAAACAGCAGCGGCATCTTCTGCGCGAAGACCTGGTCGTACTCGACGGGAGCGGACGTTTCAGAGAGGCTGGAGAGCTTGCCGCCATCAATCCAGCCGCGTTCCGCCAGACGCTCCAGGCTGATCAGCAGAGGATTTCCCGCGAACGCGGAGATGGAGGAGTACGGCGAGTTGCCGTAGCCGAGCGGCCCCAGCGGCAGAACCTGCCACAGACCGAGCCGCGCCGAGGCGAGAAAATCTACGAAGCGGTAGGCAGCCGGGCCAAAATCGCCGACGCCGCCGCGCGAGGGCAGCGACGTGGGATGCAACAGAATTCCTGCGGCTCTGGGAAAGGACATGGCACCGCCGCTACATTCCCTGTTCGCTTGCGCCGCGGCCCAGAGCCTTCATTTCTTCCTGATTAATCTTGATCTTGCCCGACTTCTCCATCTGGTCGCGGAGATTCGAGACAAAGAGTTGGAAGAGTTCCTGCTTCTTGCCCTGCACTAATTGATCGCGAATCTCGTCGCGCTTGGCGGCGAAGTCGGCGTCGGAGGGCTTTTCATTTTCCAGAATCGAAAGCACTACGGCGTTCGAACCACTCTCGATCGGCCCGCTGATCTCTCCCGGCTTCATGGTGAAGGCCACGGCCGCTTGCCCCGACATGGAACCGAGATCGGGCACCTGCCCGTCCGGCAGCACCAGATCGCTCGTCTTTAGGGTCGCGCCCAGCTCTTTCGCGGCGCGCTTCAAGTCATGCTCCGCCTTGGCGCGATCGGAAAGTTCCTGCACTTTCTGCGACAGCAGAACCGACGCACGCTCATTCTTGAATTCTTCTTCCACGCGGCTGTGAATCTCTTCCAGCGTTGGCGTCGAGGCCGGCTTGATGGCCTGCAGCTGAAACACCACGATTCCCTGCGAAGCCGAAGCGATATCCGGCGGCGACTTTTCCGCCGCGGAGAAAACCGCATCCATGAACTGCGGCGACGGCCCCAGGCCCGGCAGCATATCCTTGCGGCCAAAGAAGTCCGACGTGATCACCTGGTCTCCGGCGGCTGCCGCAGCAGCGTCCAGTCCTTGCGGCGTGCGCGCCTGCTTCAGCAAATCTTCCGCCTGCTTCTGGGCGATCTGCTGTGCTCTCTGGTGTTTGAGAATCGGCTCGATCTCGCCCTTCACTTCGTCGAGCGGCTTGGTGTGAGCATCCTGCTTGTCATCGACGCGGATGATGTGGAATCCGAAGCTGCTCTTCACCAGCTGGCTGATCTGGCCCTTGGGCAGCGAGAATGCCGCCTTTTCGAACTCCGGCACAGTCTGCCCCTTGCCGATCCATCCCAGCGATCCGCCCTGCTTGGCGCTGCCCGGATCTTCAGAGTATTTCTTCGCCAGTTCCTCGAAGTTGCCGCCGCTCTTTACCTGCTTGAGCAAATCTTCGGCACGCCGCTCGGCTTCGGCAACCGCCTTGTCGTCAACTTTGCCGTCAGGACCCGGCGAAGGTGTCTTGATCAGAATGTGGCTGACCTTGACCTGCTCGGGAACGTGGTACTGATCGCGATGATCGCTGTAATAAGTGTGCAGATCGTCTTGCGTGATCTTTACGTCCGCTTCGGCCTTGCCGGTGTCGACGATCACGTACTTCACTTTGCGCTTTTCGGGAATCGAGTTGGCGTAGCTCGCCTTGTGGCTGTCGTAAAACGACTTCAGTTCTTCTTCGGTGGGATGCAGGCCCTTCTTGATGTCGTCCTGCTTTAGAACGGCATAGTCAAACTTAACTTTAGAATTCTGCTTGATGAACTGGTCGCGAATGTCCGACTCGCTCACACTTGCGGCGCCGGAGATGAACGCCTGCAGCTTGGTCAGCAGGATGTCATTGCCCACCAGGCGCTCAAACTTATCCGGAGTCAGGTTCGCCCGCGTCAGCATATCTTCGTATTCCGTCTGCCCGATGAAATTTCCGCCCGGGAAAAACGTCGCACCATAGCGGCCATGCTGCAGTTCGTCCTTGATCTCTTCCGAAGTAACGCGCAAGCCCATGCGCCCGGCCTCGGCAAGCAACGCTTGGCGCGTGATCAACTGTTCGGCCGCCCGCTGCGAGAAAAACGGCAGCAGCATGCTCATGTTGGCGCCGCCCTGAGGCATCTGCTGTTGCAGCATCTGGCGCGCCGCCTGTCGCACTTCGTCGGCGCTGATGTCGGTGCCCTCCACTTTGGCGACCACGCCGCGCGCCGGCTGGCCACCGCCGAAGACTTCTCCGCCGATCCCGCCTGGAATCAGCGTGATGACCATGGACGCGCAGATAATCAGCAGGATTCCGCCGAGAATAATCTTCGTGGCCTGCCCAGACGTTTGCAAAAATCGAATCATTGGCTTATCACTCCAGCGCTTGGCTTATCAATTCAGAGAGAAAGGCGAATCATTGATTATAAACCACGGAGGCTCGCACACTGCCGTGCAAGCCATGCACCCCAGCCGCGCACCCTATCTCTCGTGATGGAACCCCGAACCCATGGTGAACCTGCTTTTCCGGGTCATCAGCCGAGGCGTAAAAAGACTTTAACCGCAGAGAGCGCAGAGAAAATCCGCAGAGATCGCAGAGGTCAAATGATCTGAGCTTGAGACGATCGTGGGCGGCCAAGAGCAAGAATCGAGGCGCCAGCGGTCCAAAGCTTTTCCTTCCCGAAACCAAGACCTCTGCTCTGAACCGTCCACCGGCCGCAAATCCGCTCCACCCCATGAAAATCGTCTATTGAAACGAATTAATAGAAGTGTTATCCCTGTTTACGCACGAACAGCACTCAATACCAGGAGCCCCATGCACTCAGGCAACCGTTGGGTCGTCGTCCCCGTCGTTCTGGCTCAAGTTTTTCTAATCTCATCCCTCGCCGCACAAGAGAAATCGCCGCAAAACAGACTCGCCCTCCACGAAGGCTGGTCGCTGCAAACCTCAGCCAAAGTCGAGGCGAAGGGCGAGGCCATCTCGACGCCGCAGTTCAAGCCCGAAGGATGGCATCAGGCCACCGTGCCCACCACGGTTGTCGCCGCGCTGGTGAAAGATAAAACCTTCCCCGACCCGTTCTTCGGCATGAACCTGCGCAGCTTCGCCGGTGTGACGTATCCCATCGGCGGAAATTTTTCGAATATCCCTATGCAGCCCGAGAGCCCCTACGCGGTCTCGTGGTGGTATCGCAAGGCCTTTGAAGTTCCCGCGGCGTATAAGGGCAAGACGATCTGGCTGAAGTTCGACGGCATCAACTATCGCGCCAACATTTTTCTCAACGGCAAGCAGATCGCGAAAGATGACGAAGTCGCCGGAGCCTGGCGCACCTACGAGTTCAATATCACCGATGCCGCTAAAGCAGGTGCAGAAAATGTTCTGGCCGTGCAGGTCTTCTCCCCCACCGAGCACGATCTCGCCATCACTTTCGTCGACTGGAATCCCGCGCCTCCCGACAAGAACATGGGACTGTGGCGCGAAGTGTATCTGACGACCAGCGGCTCGGTTGCGCTGCGCTATCCCACGGTCGTATCGAAACTGAATTCTCCGGCAAACGATTCCGCGCAGCTCACCGTAACCGCGCAAGTGAAGAACGGAACCAACCAGCCCGTCAAAGGACAACTCAAAGGCGAAATCGGCGATGTGAAATTCGAACAGGAAGTCGACCTCGTCGCGAACGAAGCCAAAGACGTCACCTTTACGTCCGACAAGTTCTCGCAGCTTGTCTTCGGCAGCCCGCGCTTGTGGTGGCCGCGCCAGATGGGCAAACCGAATCTCTATCCGCTGCACATGCAGTTTGAAGTGAACGGCGCGGTCAGCGATCACTCGTCCAGCGAATTCGGCATTCGCGAAATAACCTCCGACCTCAACTCCATCGGCGGCCGCCAATTCCACATCAACGGCAAAAACATCCTCATCCGCGGCGGCGGCTGGACTCCCGACATGATGCTGCGCGAGAGCTCGCAGCGCCTGCATGACGAATTCAAATACGTCGAGGACATGGGCCTGAACACCGTGCGACTCGAAGGCAAACTCGAGACGCAGGAGTTCTTCGACATCGCCGATCACGACGGCGTCCTCGTCATGGCCGGATGGTGCTGCTGCGACTTCTGGGAGCGCTGGCCGAAGTGGCAGCCGAAAGATTTTGATATCGCGAAGATGTCGCTGCGAGATCAGATTTATCGCCTGCGCAGCCATCCCAGCATTGTCATGTGGCTGAACGGCAGCGACAATCCTCCTCCACCGGACGTGGAGCAGATGTATCTCGACGTAGAAAAAGATTTGTTCTGGCCCAACCCGGTCGTCTCATCGGCGACGGGAAAGAAAACCAGCGTAACCGGTGACAGCGGCGTGAAGATGAGCGGTCCGTACGAATATGTCGCGCCGGGTTACTGGACCGTCGACACGCCCGAAGGCCAGCCCAACCGCAAGCTCTGCAACCCGGGCGGCTGCGGAGGCGCTTACCGCTTCAACACCGAAACCAGCATGGGTCCGGCCGTTCCGCCGATCGAGAGCATCCGCGCCATGGTCGGCAAAGATCACATGTGGCCTATCGATGACACATGGAACTACCACGCGGGCGGCGGCGAGTTCAAAACCATCGGCGTCTTCACCGACGCGCTCACCAACCGCTACGGCAAATCCGACAACGTCGAAGATTTCGCCGCCAAGTCGCAGATGCAGACCTACGAAGGCGTGCGCGCCATGTACGAGGCTTACAGCCGCAACAAGTATCAGGCGACAGGCGTGATCCAGTGGATGCTCAACAACGCCTGGCCCTCGATGATCTGGCATCTCTACGACTACTACATGCGCCCCGGCGGCGGATATTTCGGCGCCAAGCACGCCATGGAAGCGCTGCATCCCATCTACGGCTACGACGACAAGTCGATCTGGGTCGTCAGCAGCCAATACGAAGACGTAAAGGGATTGAAGCTCACCACGAAAATCTACAACCTCGACGCAACGGAGAAATTTTCCAAAACCAGCACGCTCGACGCCGGCGCTGACAGTACGCAGAGAATTTTCGCGCTGCCCGACGTCGCTGGTCTGAGCCCGACGTACTTCCTGGTGCTGAAGTTGGAAGATGGATCGGGAAAACAAGTCGGATCGAACTTCTACTGGCTCTCGTCCAAACAGGAAACGATCGATTGGGCAAAGAGCAACTGGTGGATGACGCCAACCGCCCAATTCGCCGACTTCACCGCGCTTTCTCAGTTGCCGAAAGTGAAACTCAAAGTCACCGAGCACACCGAAAGCAAGGGCGCAGACTCAGTCACGCACGTAACGATCGAGAATCCCAGCAAGAGCCTCGCGTTCTTCGTGCGCCTGAAAGTCGACAAGGGCGCAAAGGGCGAAGAAATTCTTCCCGTCGTGTGGGAGGACAACTACATCTTGCTGTTGCCGGGAGAGAAACGGGAAGTAAGCGCAACGTACCACACAGCTGAGTTAGGAACAGCGAAGCCAACGGCAGAAGTCAGCGGCTGGAATGTGGAATAGGGCTAATTCACCCCGCGAGACTGCGGCGAGAAAATTGACCTTGGCATCGGTACTGGCCTAACATCATCGCCCAAGTGCAAGGGGGCGCGCCGTTGGTAGGCCAGACCATCTCCCACTATCGGATTCTCCGCAAGCTGGGCAGCGGCGGGATGGGTGTTGTCTACGAAGCCGAAGACCTGAAGCTGGGACGTCACGTCGCGCTGAAGTTTCTGCCCGATGAACTTGCTAAGGACACGCAAGCCCTGGATCGTTTTCAGCGCGAGGCCCGCGCTGCTTCGGCACTGAGTCATCCCAATATCTGCACGCTCTACGAGATCGACGTTTCCGAAGACAGGCATTTCATCGCCATGGAGTTGCTGGAGGGGCAGACCTTGCAGCAGCGCATCGCCGGCCGGCCGCTCGATGGGGAAAGTTTTGTTGAACTGGCGGCTCAGATTGCCTCAGCTCTTGATGCGGCGCACAACAAGGGCATCGTGCACCGCGATATCAAGCCTGCAAATATCTTTGTTACCGCGGACGGCCAGGCCAAGATTCTCGATTTCGGCCTGGCGAAACTCGCCCAGGAAGCCGTCGGTTCTGACGATCAGACTATCAGCGCCGACCGGAACCTGACCGCTCCAGGCCAGACCGTGGGCACGGTCGCCTACATGTCCCCGGAGCAAGTCGAAGGACAAGATCTTGACGTCCGCACCGACCTGTTTTCCTTCGGAGCTGTTCTGTACGAAATGGCAACGGGGCGGCAGGCTTTTTCGGGGAATACTTCCGGCGTTCTCTTTCACGCCATCCTCGAGAAAAATCCCGTACCGGTAACGCAGGTCAACGCGAAGTTGCAACCCCGCTGGGAAGAAATCATCGCTAAGGCCCTTGAGAAAGACCGCGATTCCCGCTACCAGCACGCATCCGATATTCGCGCTGACTTGAAACGCCTGCGTCGCGACAGCGTGTCGGGAAATGCAATCGTGGTTGCGAGTCCACACAAAGAGCATCCATTTTTAGATCGAAGGTTGTGGGTGGCACTCGCTCTTGTTCTTCTTTTCGCAGCTGGAATTGGCTTCGCGGTTTATCGTTCGTCCACGCGCTCTCAAGGGATTGCGTCTGTTGCCGTGCTGCCTTTCTCGGGCTCGACCGCTGACCCTGCCGCCGCATTTCTTCAGGACGGAGTCACCGAAGGCGTCACTGAGGCTCTCTCGGAAATGCCGAACCTGAAAGTCATGTCGAGCAACTCTCTGTTTCGCTACAAAGGCAGCAGTAGCGACCCGCAGCAAATTGGACGCGATCTGAAAGTCGATGCCGTGCTGACCGGACACATGATGCAGCTGGGCGATACGCTGGCGGTCAACGCGGAGCTGGTCAAAGTAGCCGACGGCACTCGCCTGTGGGGACAGCGTTACAGCGAAAAGTTGGCCAACATTTCCGGTTTGCAGCAGGAGATCGTCGGCGATATGTCGGAGAAGCTCCGGCTGAAGCTCAATGGCTCCGATAAGCAGCGGCTGGGGAAACGCCCCACCGAAAACGCAGAAGCCTACCAGGCCTATCTGCAGGGTCGGCGCCAAATGGATTTGTGGAACGATGCCGCCTGGAAAAAGGCTGCTGAATTTTTCCAGAAAGCGGTGGACAACGACCCCACCTACGCCGCTGCCTATGCGGGATTAGCGGATGCTGTCGCAGTGCTCGGATACTATTACGACCTTCCACCGAAAGAGGCATATCCAAAAGCGCGCGCTGCCGCGGAACGCGCATTGTCGCTGGACCCTCGCTCTGCAGAAGGACACACTGCTCTCGGCAACCTGTACTGGATGACTCTCGATTTTCAGCACGCTGAACCGGAGTACCGCAAAGCGATCGAATTCAATCCGAATCTTTCCTTTGTTCATCTGTATTACTTCTGGTATTTGGAATCGCTCGGGCGTTTTGACGATGCCAAAAAGGAGATTCGAATAGCTCAGGACCTGGACCCGCTGGCACAACAGGTAGGCTCAGGGGAAGGAGATGTATATTACTTTGCGCGGGACTTTGATCAAGCGATCCGGATCCATCAAAAAATCATAGACATTGATCCCAACTACGCCGATACATTCGGCAGTTTGTCGATGGACTATTTTGCAAAAGGCATGTGCGACAAAGGTGTGGAGGAAGCGATGAAGAGGATGGACCTGACGGAGTCCGCAGACAACGCTGCAAAAGCCAAAAAGGCGTATGACACGGCTGGGTGCAAGGGATTTTTGTTGGCGCGGATCCGTGAGATGAGCGATCCAAAGCAATGGGATCTCTATTTTCCCTACGAAGTCGCAATGGACTATGCGCGGTTGGGTGACAAAGAGAAGACGCTGGAGTGGCTCGAGCGATGCTACCAAGAGGGAGGCGGGATCACCTTCGTGAAGGTGGACCCGGCATTTGATCTACTACACTCCGATCCACGCTTCGTGGAACTAATTCACAAAGTCGGCTTCCCACAATAGCCTTACAGAATCGTTTTAATATTTGACATTCTGGGCCTGCGCATAATCCAATAGCCGGACGCATGGAAACTTCGACCGCTTCCACCTCTGCCGTCCCGCGCCTGCGCCGCACGCTCACTCTCTGGGACCTGATTTTTTACGGCATCGTTCTGATTCAGCCGATCGCCCCGGTCCCGCTGTACGGCGTGGCGCAGAAACTCTCTGACGGACACTTCGTCACCATCATCCTGATTGCGCTGTTCGCCATGCTGATCACCGCGGTGAGCTACGGGCGCATGGGCACGCTTTATCCCACGGCGGGATCGGCCTATACCTATGTTGGCAAGGGGTTGAATCCGCATCTCGGCTTCCTTGCCGGATGGGCGATGATTCTCGACTACCTGCTGCAGCCGCTGATCAACACGGTGTGGATTTCCACTGCGCTCCATGAGAGATATGTGCAGCAAGTTCCCTTCGTGGTGTGGGCGCTGATCATTGCCGGAATCATGACGGTGCTGAACCTGATTGGCGTAAAGGCTTCAGCCAACGCCAACAAAGTGCTGCTGGCGATCATGTCGGTGGTGGTGGCGGCTTTTATTGTGCTGGCGTTGAAATTTTTGTACGGCGGGCAGGGCTGGGCGGGATTGTTTTCTCTGCAGCCGATTTATGACCCGAAGACTTTTGATTCGCAGAAGATTCTAACGGCAACTTCGTTCGCGGCGCTCACCTACATCGGCTTCGATGGTGTTACCACGCTGGCTGAAGACGTAGAGAATCCCAAGCGGAATGTTCTGCTCGCAGTCGTGCTCACTTGCATTTTTGCCGGCGTGTGCAGCGGGATTGAGGCTTATCTTGGGGCGCGAGTATGGCCTGACTGGCGGTCGTTCCCGAATCTTGAAACCGCGTTCATGGATATTTGCTCGCGTGTCGGCGGCAAGGTTCTATTCAACTCGATGGGCTTCATCCTGATCGTGGCGGCGTTCGGCAGCGGGCTTACCGGAACTTTGGGCGCCGCGCGCTTGCTTTTTGGCATGGGCCGCGACAATGTGCTGCCCAAGAAATTTTTCGGAAAACTCAAACCCGGTACCAGCACGCCGACGAACAACATTTTGCTGATCGGGGCGCTGTCGTTTCTCGGCGCGATCGCTCTGAACTACATTGGCAGCGCCTATGAGCATGCGGGAGAACTCCTCAACTTCGGCGCCTTCCTCGCCTTCATGGGCGTAAACCTCGCCTGCTTCTGGCAATTCAGCGTGATCGCGAAACGCGCCGGCGGAAAGTCGCGATTGTTGGGCGACTCGATCCTGCCGCTGATTGGATTCCTCTTCTGCGGATTGATCTGGATCAACCTGAACATCATCGCTAAGACCGTGGGCGGCATCTGGTTCGCGATCGGCATTATTTACGTGGGGTTCAAGACCAACTGGTTCCGCTCGGCGCCGGTGATGATCGACTTCAGCGATAACTGAGGAATCGGGTGATTGCGTGATCGGGTGATCGCGCGATTGAAAAGCCCGCTTCCTATTGAAAAGCCGGTTCCCTGAGGATTGTCATCCTGAGGAGCGCTCCAAGCGCTCCGAAGGACCTTCGCAAGCGATGGCGCCGCCTATAGCGCCAAGGAAGATCGCCTATCGCTGTATGCAGCGCCTCGGGGCCCGTCCCGCTGCATCTTGCTGCCTACCGTCGTAAGGTCCCTCGCGCCGGCTTTGCCGCCGCTCAGGATGACATCGCTCTTAAAGTCACATCGACGTAAGAAGTGCGGCCTCGACTGAGTTAGGTGCGGACAGCTGAGGCGACCGTCGCAATGTGTTTATTTTTTGTCGCCGTAGTCAAACGCGTAGCCCCGCTGCTCGTTGCCGGACATGTGGCGCGTGTTGTATTCGAGCAGGTAGTTCACGTGGGCGTCGTCTAGCGGAAATGCTTTGGGCGTGGCGTACGGATAATCTCCCATGCTGAGGAACGGCAGCGGCGCTACGTAGTTGCCTTCGGCGGCGTAGAAGTCCATGTCTTTTTCGTAGCCGTTGGCGGCGAAGTAATAGTCGCGCACCCAGCCTTGCGGCAGCGCGGGCAGATGTGACGGATCGAAGTCAAGTTGCACTTCGTCGCCCGAGCCGAAGACGGCGAGTTTGTCGTCGTTGTCGGTGAGCAGCGGGAGAACATCGCCGTAGCGGGTGTAGGTTCCCACGGGGCGCGTGTAGGGGCCGGTGGCGCTGGCTTTTTCGTAGACGTACTTCACGTTGCCTGGGGGCGTGCCTTCGATTTTTAGCGGGTAGCCGTGGAATTGCAGGTTGGCTCGGACTAGCGGGATGGTGGTTAGCCTCAGGGTTTGGTTGAGCGGGAGATCCTTCGCTCCGCCTGAAGTGCGGCTGCGCTCAGGATGACGCCCACTTGAACTATTAGCGGCAGCATCCACGGCGTCATCCCGAAGGCTCGCGTTTTCACCAGCGGGCCGAGGGATCTCCCCTGCCACTGCCTGCTGGGTACGGTCGATCAAAATGCTGTCCCAATAGATTTGCAGATTCGTTGTCAGGCGAATCTTCTGTGTGCCGCGCGGCAACTTCCCAGACAAATCGGCGGTCATGGTGCGCGGGCCGCCGGCGGGGAATCCCATGTCGTCGATGACGCGCTGCCACTTGCCGTTGGCTGTGAGTGCTTCAACGTACGGAGCGTAGGCTTGCAACCCGGCTTGCGATGCGGCGTACATGCTGTTGGCGGTGAAGTATTCGACTTCGCCGTGGAGCAGCAGCCAGAGCGGACCTCCGCTGTAGGGTTCGCCGAGATCGAGCGTGAGCGAGTGCGGCTGGGCGAATCCGGTGAACTGTGTCATGCCGAAGTCGCCTACGAATTTGTGCGCTAGCAAGTCGGGGAGGACGCTGTGGTTGTGGTCGTCCCACGCTCCTGCGGGCGGGCGGGCGTTACGGCTGACGACGACTTTGAATTCTGGGTACGGTGGGTTGGAGGCGAAGTACTCGTTGGGATAGACGTCAGTGTTGGCAGGATGGTCGACCGCTAGCAGACGTACTTGGTCTAGGTAGACGGCTTCTTCGAGAGGTTCCATGAAGCGGAAGCTCAAGGCGGGCGTCGGGCGTTGGGCGTCGGACGTCGGCCGCACCCCTTCGCTTTCGGCACCAGTGTTTGAAATCTTGGGCCACACGCCTGACGCCTGACGCCCGACGCCCGACGCCTTTTCTCGAATCGTGCTGCGATCAATCTTGATCCACTCGACCGGGCGGGGGATGTCGCGCTGACCGGGCCCAATCCAGTGGCCGACTACGCCGGCGCCGAGCATGTCGGCGACGAGTTCGTAGTGGTCGCCGTTCCAGACGAACAGCGTGGGGCAGGAACTGCCACGGCGGTCGATTTCGAGGAAGTCTTGCTGCTTGTCGCCGGCGATGGTGATTTCGTCTTGCAGCACGCCCGTAGGCCAGAGCATGCGCACGATGTCGGCTTCTTTGGTGTCGCCGAGGCCGACGGTGAGGTAGGACGAGTTCTGGCCGAGGTATCCGTTGGAGCCGTAGATTTCAAATTTCTGGCGGTTGCCGCCGGAGAAGACTTCTACTTTCGTTCCGATCGCCGACTTGTTGTCGTTGAGTCCCTTGAGCGCGAGGCGCAGCCAGTGATTCTTGTTGCCGCCTTCGTTGCGCAGCAGCACGGCGGGGCCGTGGTTCTGCGTGATGAGCAGGTCGACCGCGCCGTCGTTGTCGTAGTCTCCGGTGATGATGGCGCGCGGGGATTCGAGATGAATCTTGTCGAGGCCGACGTCGGCGGTGACGTCTTTGAATCCGTCGGGGCCGAGGTTGCGGAAGAGTTTGATCTCGCCTTTGCCGTCTTTGGTTTCGCCGACCGCGACCAGGTCGACCCAGCCGTCGTTGTCGTAGTCGAAGGCGGCGACACCGTAGGCGTGGGCCCAGTTCGTCTCGGGGAGCTTTACTGGATCGAAGGACTTGGCGTGGTTGTTGCGCCAGAGGGAAAGACTTGGCTGGCCCATACTCGTGAATGCAAAGTCCATCCAACCGTCGTGATCGAAATCGAGAACGGCGACGCCATTCGTCCTGCTAGGCATAAAGGAGGTGAGGTCGCTTCGATCTCGAAACTTACCTTCGCGGGGATTCTCAAAAATCTTTGGTGTCTTGCCACCCGTTACTACAAGATCGACGGCACGGTCGTTGTTAAAGTCCGTGCCCACTGCGTTAACGGAGATGTTGTCCGACAGACCGGTTTCGCCAGTTACGGACGTAAACGTCCCGTCACCATTATTGCGCCACATTGTGTTAAGACCCATAACAATAGCGTTAGCCCCGGCAGGGCCGGTTAGTCCGGCAGCGGGACTCGTGGCGTAGAGGTCCAAATCGCCGTCGTGGTCGTAGTCAATAAACGCGACTCCAATTCCCTGGAGCCCGTTGCTTAGGATAGCGGTGCTAGCTACATTGCGAAATGTGCCATCCTTTTCGTTGTGGAAAAGGGCAATTCCGCTACCGATTTTGACAGCTAGGTCTGTCGCACCGTCGTTGTCGTAGTCGCCAGCAGTGCAACTGATCGCTCGCTGGTTTGAATAGAACCCTGCTTTCTTGGTCACGTCTTCAAGCTTATTTCCAAGATTGTGGTACAAGGCCATTCCGCCCTCAGGCCCATTATCTGAAAGAAAGAGATCGATCTTCCCATCGCCGTCGTAGTCTAGAAAACAAGCGCCCGGACCGTATGTTGTTGCCGAGTTACTATCGGCAATTTCCGTAATAACACTTCTAGGCCCGTAAACGATCCCGGACTCCTTGGTTACATCTACGAACTTCACGGGAATCTGCGCCGGGGCTTTCAGCACGGCTGACTGCGACTCTACCGCGCGGGAATACATTCCCTGCTCGCCGTATGCGAGGCTCATGGGCGATCCGATTTTGTTTTGCGTGATGTACTGGAATTTTTTGAGATGCTCGCGAGCGTGCTCCACGTCGCCGGACTGCTGATAAGCGCGCGAGAGTCCGAACGTGGCCGAGGCATGCAGCGGGTTGATTTGCAGCGCGCGCTGAAAAGATTCGATGGCCTGCGGAAACTGCTTGGCCTGCACGTAGGCTGTGCCGAGAAAATACCAGGTGTCGGCGTCGGTGGAGTCGATTTCGGTGACGTGCTTGAACGCGTCGATGGCGGCGGGCGCGTCGCCGGAATTTTTCGCGAGCAGGCCGAGGTTGTACCAGGCGTGGGTGCTCTTGGGGTCTTGCTTGAGTACGGCTTCGAGCGAAGCTTTGGCTTCGTCGACCTTTTGCAGGTTGAGGTAGGCGATGCCTTCGTTGAGCCGCGCGATGGTCAGCTTGGGATCGGCTTCGAGCGCTTGCTGGAACGATTTCAATCCTTTTTCGAAGAGCTGCTGGTTCATGTAGGCGCAGCCGAGATTGTTCTGGCGCGCGGCTTCGAGGGGATTGGGTTTGGAGTCGGCGGTAAGAAGAGCCAGGGTTGTGATTGCTACGAAGGCGGCTGCGGTTCGGGAGAGCATTCGTTAAAGATTGTAACCAGAAAAGGCGCGCAGGTTCACGAAGAACTCAGCACAATGTCATCCTGAACGGCGGCGCTAGCCGGCGTGAGGGGCTGGTACCACCGATGGTGTCGATAAGCTTCGCGCGTCACTATGGGGCTTCTCATCCGCAACGTTGCTGCATGCCGACGTAGGGTCCATCGGAGCGCTTGACGCGCTCCTCAGGATGACATCGGACCGGATGCACGGGCACGCTCGAGTGTTGCGGCTACGGACAACACCTGCTCTTCTTCCCAAGGCCTGCCGACGATCTGCACGCCGATGGGTAGACCTTCGACCGATCTGGCGATTGGCACGACAGCCGCGGGGTTTCCTAGCAAGTTAAACCATTCGGTGTAGCTCCAGGCGTCAAGGTACTGGACGGTTTTTCCGTCGATCTGCCATTCGCGTTCGCCGTGACGGAACGCGGGGATCGCTGCGGCGGGGCAGAGCAGGATGGGATAGTTGCGCATTTGCGCGAGGACGTCGGCGCGGAGGGCGTCGCGGCGAATCCAGGCTTCGAGCAGCGAGTCGGCAGTAAGTGGCGGCTCGGCGGCGGACCATTCGAGAAATTGCTTGAGGATTGGGCTGAGATCGGATTCGCGTTGGTGAAACATTGGTCGGAGGAGCATGCCGCCGCAGGTGACGAAGAATTTTTTCCAGAGCACGCGCGCTTCTTCAAGGCCTTCAGGACGGAATGGATCGACCTGGAATCCGGCGTCGCGCAAAGCTTTCGCGGCGGCGTGAATTGCGGCACGGGTTTCCGCGGTTACTGGTGTGCGGGCATCGTCTTCGAAGTAGCCGATGCGCAAGTTCTTCACTTCGTTTTCATTCGGCCAGCGCAGCGGCACGGGCGCGGCGCAACTGTCGGCGTCATCGGGGCCTTGCATGACTTCAAAGAGCGCGCGCACGTCGGCGACGGTGCGCGCCATGGGGCCGACGACGCCGAGCAGTGAGAATGGGCCGCCGGAGGGCGGGAAATGGCCGGTGGAAGGAATGCGTCCGGGAGTTGGCTTGAGTCCGCAAATGCCGCAGAAATGCGCGGGCACGCGAATCGAGCCGCCACCGTCGCTGCCTACGCCTCCCGCGGACATGCCGGACGCGATCGCGGCTGCTTCGCCGCCGCTGGAGCCTCCTGCCGTGCGATCGAGATTCCAGGGATTGTTGGTGCGGCCGTAGAGCAGGTTGTTGGTTTCCCACGCCATCAGAATTTCTGGAGTGTTGGTGACGCCCAGAATGATGGCTCCGGCGTGACGCAGGCGCGCGACCAGCGGCGCGTCTTCTCTTGCGATGAATCCCGCGCGCAGGCGCGTGCCTGCTTCGCAGCGCATGCCGGCGACGGCGACCGAACTCTTGATGCTGATGGGGACGCCGTGCAGGGGACCGAGCGGCTGGCCGGTGGCTACTGCTTGCTCGGATGCGCGAGCGTCGCGGCGGACGCGGTCGGGATCGACCTGGACGAAGGCGTTGAGTTGCGGATTCAGGCGCTCGATTTTTTCGAGGTGTGCCTCGGAGAGGTCGACGGGAGAGAATTTTTTCTCGCGGATTTGCGCGGCTAGTTCGGTGGCGGGAAGAAGAGTTAGGTCATTCATGGATTTCGTTGTTTAAGTGGCGCGCCTTCCGAGCGCCCCCAGGCTTCTATCGCCCCTTCGGGGCTGGTTCACCTTTCGTCTGACTACCCACGGCTTGCGCCGTGGGCTGCATTCTGTCGCCGCTTCGCGGCTGTCGCAGGCCTGCGTCCTATCCCTTGATCGAGCGATCGCTTCTCTTCCGGCGTCAAGGGACGGAAAGCTCCCTTGTCCAGATCGCCGAGTTGCAGCGGGCCGATGGCGACGCGGACCAGGCGCAGGACTTCGGCTTCGAGCGCTTCCATCATGCGGCGGATGTGGCGGTTCTTGCCTTCGTCGAGGGTGATTTCGAGCCAGCAGTTCTTTTCGCCCGTGCGCAAGATGCGTACGGAACGGGCGTGGAGGCGGTCGCCGTCGCTGGTTATGCCGCTTCTCATCGCACGCATGAGCGCATCATCGGCCAAGCGGTCAATCTGTACATGATAGGTTTTTTCCAGATGCGTCTCCGGCGCGGCGATGCGAGCGCCCCAATCGGAATCGTTGGTGAGCAGCAAAAGGCCTTCGCTGGCCTTGTCGAGGCGGCCAACGGGCGCGACCCAGGGCAGCGACTCCCCCGATTTGGTCAAAACATCGTAGACGGTGCCCCGTCGTTTTTCGTCGGAGGCGGTGGTGACGAGGCCGCGCGGCTTGTTCATCATTAGGTAGATTTTCTTAGACGCATCTACTTTGACGCCTTCGATGGAAATCCGGTCTTTTTCAAGATGGACAGGTGCTTCCGGGTTGCGCGAAACGGAACCGTTGAGTTGCACGCTGCCTGCGCGAATGAGTGTGGTTGCTTGCGAGCGCGAGCAGTAGCCAAGTTTGGAGAGGGCACGGGCTAAGCCGATGCGGCGGGAAGCGGGCACGCATCCATGCTAATGGAAAGTGTCCGACGAGAGAATTCCTGGCGAGGCCAGTGGTCAGGGCTGGTGGCGCGGGTCCTACGACTGCGGCTGATATTCGCGCGGAGTTTTTTAGCTTTATCACTTGTCATCCTGAGGCGCGCGTTTTGAGCGCGCCGAAGGATCTATGGAATTGTCGAAAGCGTTGACGCTCCCGGCGGGTTGCATAGGTCCTTCGCTCCGCACAATGCGCTCCACTCAGGATGACAGTGCATTTAAGAATTGAAATTACATTGATACGATAGGTGGAACGAATTTCGAGAGGAGTTTTCATGGCACACCAGCATCCGCCGCGATTTTTGAAGATTGTGGACGACGCCAAGTCGCGCGTGCGCGAAACCGATGTTCCGACGGTGAAGTCGCGCATGGATCGCGGCGAGAAATTCGTGCTCGTTGACGTGCGTGAAGAAAGCGAGTACGCGAAAGATCATTTGCCGGGCGCGATTCACCTGGGAAAAGGAATCATCGAGCGGGACATCGAGGCGCGCGTGCCGGAGCTAAACACGGAGATGATTTTGTATTGCGGCGGCGGATTTCGCTCAGCTTTGGCCGCCGACAACTTGCAGAAGATGGGCTACACCAATGTAATCTCGATGGACGGCGGGATTCGGGATTGGCGGGAGAAGGGGTTTCCGTTGGTGAAGTAAGATCGGGCGTCGGCATCCGGCGTCGGGCTCAGCAAAAGATGTGCACGTTCGGCCGAGGGCTGAGGGCCGAAGCCCGATGCCCGGTTTGTGATAAGCTGCGCGCGGCCCTACTATGAACGGTCGCATCTTCTTCTGGTCACTTACCTCTGCGCTGGCCGGCTTTCTTTTTGGCTTCGATACGGTCGTCATCTCAGGCGCGGAAAAAACCATACAGGCGCTGTGGAACCTGAGTCCGAATTTGCATGGCATCGCCATGGCTTCGGCGCTCTATGGAACTGTGGTTGGGTCGCTGCTGGGCGGCTGGCCCGCGGACCGCTTTGGGCGCAAGGCGACGCTGTTGTGGATCGGTGTGCTCTATTTTGTTGGCGCGGTGGGATCGGCGCTGGCCACGAATGTCCAGACGTTTATTGCGGCGCGCGTGATCGGCGGGCTCGGTATTGGAATTTCGACTGTCGTGGCGCCGATGTACATCTCGGAGATCGCGCCGCCGAAACATCGCGGGCGGCTTGCGGGGATGTTTCAGTTCAACATTGTGTTTGGCATTCTGGTCGCGTTCGCATCGAACTATCTTTTGGCGGGCGTCGGCGAAAATGCCTGGCGCTGGATGCTGGGCGTGGCGGCGTTTCCGTCGTTGCTTTATGCGATCTTCTGCCTCGGTTTGCCCGAGAGCCCGCGCTGGCTATTGAGCCGGAAAAACGATCGTGAAGCGGCGCTGAAGGTTCTGGCGCGAACCGAGCCGGAGCTTTCGGCGGCGGAAATTGCGGCGCAGGCGGATGAGATCAAGGCGGCATCGACGGAGCAGGTTTCATCGGGAGATTTCTGGAGCGCGCGGCTGCAGAAGCCTATTCTGCTGGCGTTTCTGATAGCGTTTTTTAATCAGCTATCCGGCATCAACGCAATTCTTTATTTCGCACCACGCATCTTCGAGCTGACCGGATTAGCGGCAAAGGCCGCCCTGCTGCAGTCGATCGGCATCGGCGTGACGAATCTTGTGTTTACGTTCGTCGGCCTGTGGCTGATCGATCGGCTGGGGCGGCGGACTCTGCTGTATATCGGATCATTCGGCTACATCGCGTCATTAGGGACGACCGCGTGGGCATTTTTCAGTCAGCATTATTCAATTGTGCCAGTGTGCATTTTCGCGTTCATCGCAGCCCATGCCATCGGACAGGGAGCGGTGATCTGGGTCTTCATCTCTGAGATTTTCCCCAACCGGCATCGCGCGGAAGGGCAAACCCTGGGCAGCTTTACGCATTGGGTCTTTGCCGCGCTGCTTACGACGTTCTTCCCTGCCATGGTGGCGAAGCTTCCTCCCGGATATGTGTTTTCGTTCTTTACCGGCATGATGGTGCTGCAGTTGATTTGGGTGAAGACGATGGTGCCGGAGACGAAGGGCGTGCCGCTGGAGGAGATTCAGCGGGAGATGGGGATCGCTTAGGGGCGGGCGTTGGGCGGCGGGCCTTAGCAAAAGCAGGTTCCTCACCGGCGCTTTGCGCCGATTCGGAATGACATCCTTTTACGATTGCGGAGCGAGAAAATTGCGAATCAAGCGAGGAGAACTCCGCTTCGCTTGCGTGGCGAGAAAAAGCAGGTTCCTCGTCGCTTCGCTCCTCGGAATGACAAGCTAATTAAGAGCTATTGACTACTGCTGGACGATCTGACTGGCTTGCGGGTGGACTTGCTCGTTTTGGAGTGAGGATGCGTCCCAGCCACCGCCTAGGGCTTTCACCAAGAAAACCGAAGCGACCATTCGCTGCCCTAGAAGCTGCGTTGACAGGCGTTCGTTGCTTAGCAGGACCGTCTGTGCGGTGATCACGTCGAGAAAAGTGGTGAGGCCGCCGGTGTAGCGGTTGTTGGCTATGTCTAACGCGCGGCGGGCGTCGGTGACGGCGGCGCTTTGGCTGTCGGCGGCTTGCGCTAGTGCTTGCAGGTCCGACAAGCCGTCTTCGACTTGCTGGAACGCGGTCAGCACCGACTCGCGATAGTTTGCCACAGACTCGTCGTACGCGGCTTTCTGCGCCGCCAGATTCGCACGATTCTTCCCGCCGTTGAAAATGGGTTGCAACAAATCTCCGCCGAGCGACCAGAAGGCGCTGGGCGCGGTAATGAGCGAACTCAGGCTGATGCTCTGAAATCCTCCGGCACCTGCAATCGTGAATTGCGGATAGAAGGATGTTTTCGCCACGCCTACCAGGGCGTTCTGCTGCGCCATGCTGCGCTCTGCCGTGGCGATGTCGGGACGACGCTCGAGCAAATCAGACGGCATGCCGAGCGGCACGGGCGGCGGAGCCACGACCAGCGGTGCGACTGGAATGCTGAAGGTCGAGGCGGGATTTCCCGTCAGTACTGCCATGGCGTGCTCGAATTGTGCGCGCTGCTGCTGAATGAGATGAAGCTGCGTGACGGTCGAGTCGAGCAAAGTCTGCTGCTGCGCCAGATCGAGGCCGGACGCGATGCCGCCCTCATGGCGATGATTGACGAGCACGAGGCCTTCTTGCTCAATCTTCACTGACTCCTGGACGACTTGCGTCTCGGAGTCGAGCTCGCGCAGGCTGAAGTAGTCGGCGGCGAGTTCGGCCGAGAGAACGAGCTGCACGTTCTGCAGGTCGGCGGCTGTACTTTGCAGGTTCGCATTTGCGGCTTGCAGAGTCTTGCGCGCACGGCCGAAGAGATCGACCTCGTAGTTCAGAGCAAACGGGATTTCAAAAGCGTTCTGCGTGACCGCCGGCCCGGGCGTGCTGACTTCCGGACGATTGCCGGAGTAACGATTGCGCGAGGCGTTAGGATCGACGCTGGCGACTGGAAACAATCCGGCGGAAGCGACGCGGGCCAGAGAGCGGGCTTCATCGAGTCGGCTGCGCGCGGCGGCGAGCGACTGATTGGCCGCGAGAAGCTGCTGTTCGTAGCGGTTGAGTTCTTCTTCGTGGAAAAGTTCCCACCAGGCGCCTTTCGGAATCGAATCTTTCGGAGCAGCCTCGCGCCAGGGCGCTTCTGTCTTCCAGGCGGGCGGCGTGGGAACGGACGCGCGCTGATATTTCGGGCCGACGGAACATCCCGCGAGCACGGCGGCTGCGCTGGCGATCAAACAGGGAGCCGACCACTTCATGAGTGATTGCCTGCCTGATTGGGAGCAGCCTGATTAGAAGGAGCCTGATCGGGAGCGACATTGACCGTCTGGCCTTCTTCGAGCGAGTCGGAGGGATTGATGATGATGCGGTCCTGGAGGCTGACGCCCTGCAGAACCTCCAGCGTGGTGCCGTAGTCGCGCCCAATGGCGATGGGACGCAGCTGAACTCTGTTGTCAGAGCCGACCACTGCGACGCGTGGGCCCTCCTGACGGAAGAGCATGGTGTTCACGGGCACGGTGACTTTTTCCAGATCGATCTTCGGCGAAAAGTGAACCTCGCCGAAGGATCCGCGCAGCAGGTGACCGTCTTTGTTGGGCACATCGACTTCGGTGAGAAGCGTGCGCGTCGCGGGGTCGATGGCATCAGCCGTTCTCACTACCGTTCCCTTGAATTTCTGGCGCGGAATCTCGGACAGTGTGACGTAAGACGGCATGCCGTTCTTGATCGCCGGGGAATAAGCCTGAGGAACATTCACGTAGACGCGCAGGGGATCGACCTTGGCGATGATGAAGAGTTCGGTTCCTGCGCCGCCGGCTGTAATCAGCGCACCGGGATCAACGTTGCGCTTGATCAGCACTCCGGAGAAAGGGGCGTAAACGCGCTTGAATGACTCGAGTTGTTCGAGGCGGCGAACGTTGGCATCGGCCGCAGCGACGTTCGCGACCGCCTGCTGGTAGGCGCTGGTTTGCGCGTCGGTTTCCTGCTGCGAGACGGAATCGGTCTTGCGCAGGTTCTGCCAGCGCTCGGCGGAAATTTTTGCGAGATCGAGTTGGGCGGCGCTTTGCTGGCGAGCAGCGCGCGCCTGCGACAACTCCTGATCGATTTCGGGAGTGTCGATGTCGGCGAGCAATTCGCCTTTTTCTACGCGGCTGCCGATATCTTTGGTCCAGTGCAGCAAGTAGCCGTTGGTGCGGGCGTAGATGGGCGACTCTTCGAAGGCTTGCAACGATCCCGGCAGAACAAGCTCTTCGTCGGGTTTTTCCGCCAGAGGATGGACCACGACGACCGTGGCGACAGAGTCGGCGTCGGTTTCCTTGGCCAGCGCCCGTCCGGCGCGGATGCGGCTGAACATACTGGCGGCTCCGCACAGGCCCAGAACCACGATGACGAGCACAGTAATAACGATGGCCTTGCGAGGCGGCGCCGCAGGAAGTTCCGGTGGAGGAGTTACCTCAGGTGGAGTGCGGTGTCCGCCGAGTCGATTCTCTTCACGATCTGTCATATGAATTGGACGTGGCCCTTAAGAATTCGATGCTTAGAAATCACACACTTTCAACAAATCAAACGGTCTTTTGGTCAAACCATCGCTTTGGCCCGTGCCGCGCGGTGGCTGTGCACGATAGCGAAAACACAGGGCACAAAGAACAGAGTCGCGAAGGTGGCGAACAAGAGGCCGCCAATCACCGCCCGGCCGAGCGGGGCATTCTGCTCGCCGCCCTCGCCCAGTCCCAGCGACATCGGGAACATGCCAATCACCATCGCCAGCGCGGTCATAAGAACCGGACGAATACGAGTGTAGCCTGCTTCCAGAGCGGCCTGCACTGGGGGTACGCCAACCTGCATGCGGTCGCGCGCGAACGACACCATCAAAATGGAGTTCGCCGTGGCCACGCCCATGCACATGACGGCGCCGGTCAGCGACGGAACATTCAAGGTAGTGTGCGTAAATAAGAGCATCCACGCGATGCCGGCCAGCGCTCCGGGGAGCGCGGTGATGATGACGAACGGGTCAAGCCACGACTGGAAGTTCACGACGATCAGGCAGTAGACCAGAAGAATGGCGCCCAGCAGACCGATGCCAAGGCCGAAGAACGACGAGCGCATGGTCTCGACTTGCCCGCGGATCACGATGCGCGATCCGCGCGGCAGTTGCGACTTGAAGGGCTCAAGAACTTTTTCTGTCTCTTTCGCGACAGCGCCGAGGTCGCGGCCCTGCGTGCTGGCATAGATATCGATGACGGGCTCAACGCTGTAATGCGAGACCACGGCCGGACGGGTCGTCGGCGAGAGCTGCACCAGATTTCCCAGTACCTGCGAGTTCTGGACCGCAGGATCGTTGACCGGCATGTTCATCAGGTCTTGCAGAGAAGTCATGCGGTACTGCGGCGACTGAACCGCCATGGAATAGGTCACGCCGTTTCTAGGGTTGAGCCAGAAGCTGGGCGCCGTCTGGAAGCTGCCGCTCAACGAGACCAGCACACTCTGCGCCACGTCGCGCGGATTCAGCCCGACCTGCGTGACCAGATCGCGGTCCATGTTCAAACGCAATGTGGGCAGACCGAGCAGTTGCTGCACGTGAACATCGGCCGTGCCGGGGACGCGCCGCAGTTTGTTGGCAATCTGTTGTGCGATTGCGTAGTTGGACTGCATGTTCGCGCCGACGACCTGGATGTCGATAGGCGCGGGCAGGCCAAAGTTCAAAATCTGCGTAACGATATCGGCGGGCTGGAAAAAGAATTCGGTGCCCGGAAACTGCCGCGGCAACTGCTGCCGCAAATGTCGGACCAACTCCTCAGTGGGAGGATGATTCTCACTCAACCCCAGAAGAATTTCGGCGTCACTGCTGCCGATAACTCCAGAGTTGCTGTAGGACAGGTTGATGCTCGAGTTCGGCAGGCCGATGTTATCGAGGATGGTGGCAATCTCCCCTTTGCCGAGATCCTGCTTCAGATACTGCTCGACCTGATCGCAGAGGCGGGCGGTTTCCTCCACGCGAAGGCCCGGGCGGCCGCGCATGTGCAGGCGGATCAGGCCGGCGTCCACCGACGGGAAGAAATCCTGGCCCAGGAAGAAAATCCAGCCCAGCGAGAGCACGCAAAACACAAGGAAAACGGCGGCAAAGAGTTTGCGATGGGCGATGGTGGTTTCGAGAAGCTGGTAATAGCCGTTGCGAAATTTTTCGAAGCCACGCTCAAATCCACGCTGGAAGCGGCCCATGAACGTCTTCGGCCCGGCCGCGCGATGCTCGTGCCCGCGCATGATGTACATGACGAGGGTTGGAATCAACGTTCGCGAAAGAAAGTACGAAGCCAGCATGGCGAAGACCACGGCTTCGGCCAGCGGCACGAACAAATATTTCGCTACGCCGGTAAGAAAGAACATCGGCACGAAAACGATGCAAATGCAGATCGTAGAAACGAACGCGGGCACGGCAATCTGCGCGGCGCCATCCAGAATGGCCTGCTTCATTTCTTTGCCCTGGGCCAGGTTGCGCTCGATGTTTTCGATTTCAACGGTCGCGTCGTCGACCAGAATTCCGACGGCCAGCGCCAGGCCGCCCAGCGTCATGATGTTGATGGTCTGGCCCAGCGCGCTGAGCAAGATGATCGAGACGAAAATACTGAGCGGAATCGAAATGGAGATGACGATCGTGGGCCGCCAGTCGCCGAGAAACAACAGGATCATGCAGGCGGTGAGCACGGCAGCCGTCAGGCCTTCCATGACGACGCCTTTGATCGAAGCGCGCACAAACAGCGACTGATCAAACAAAGGCGTGATTTTCATCTCCGGCGGGAGGGACTGCGCTGCCCGCTCCGCCATGCGCTTGACGCCTTCGACAATCGTGATGGTCGAGGCGCTGCCGACTTTCAGCATCGACATCAGCGCGCCGTGCTCGCCGTTCATGCGCACGATGTTGGTCTGTGGAGCGAAGCCGTCGCGAATGTGGGCGACGTCGCGCATGTAGATGGTCGAGCCGTTGATCGTCTTGACAGGAAGCTCGTTCAACTCGGCAATGGTCTCGGGGTTCCCGTTCATCTCGACCTGGTATTCGAGCGCTCCAATCTTGGTGGAACCCGCGGGCAGAATGAGATTCTGTGCGTTGAGCGCGTTCACGATGTCATTGGGTGAGAGCCCATTCGCCTGCAGGCGCGGAAGATCGAGATCGACTTGAATCTGGCGGATTTTTCCACCATAGGGATAGGGCGTTGCTGCCCCAGGCACAGTCGCCAACTGCGTACGCAGGAAGTTTTGTCCAAGGTCAAAAAGCTGCTGCTCAGGCAAAGTCTTGCTGCTCAGGCCAAGCTGGACAATTGGGGTCGAGGACGCGGAGTAAGTGATGATCAGCGGTGGGACGGTACCGGCAGGAAGTCCACGCAACATTGTCTGGCACATGGCCGTCGTCTGGGCTAACGCAGTCTGAATATTGGCGGTGGGCTGAAAGAAAATCTTGATGACGCCGATCCCGTTCAGCGACTGCGATTCGATGTGTTCGATGTCGTTGACGGTGATGGTAAGGCCGCGCTCGGAGTTGGTCACGATCCGGTCGGCTATTTCATTGGGCGACAGGCCCGCAAAGCTCCAGACCACGCTGACGACGGGGATATTAATGTCGGGAAGAACATCGACGGGCATGCGAAAGATGACCAGCCCCGTGAGGAGGATGATCACGATCGCCATAACCACGAAGGTGTACGGGCGCCTGAGGGCTAGTGCAACGATCCACATTGTTCTAAGTCAGACCCGGTTTGGGTCCAAAGTCGTTCCGAGTACGCGCCCCTGTGTAAGTAATGGATTCGCCGGGATACGCGTGAGATTCAGTATATGAGAAGAAAGCACAGCCCCAAAGAGGCTGGAGTCTTCGTGTTGCAGCGAATGCGTGTGCTCCATCGCAACACTTTTCACCAGAGCAGCGGCACAGCTTCCTCTTTAAGAACCGGCGCCGGCCCATTCTTGCTGGAGAGATGCACTGTTTGCAGGAATGGCTTGGCCTGCGGGTCATAGGTTACGGTAATCAGCCCACCCCTTCCGTCGGATCCAGACATGCCGTCGTGGCCATCGGAGCCATTGCTGCCGCTGCTGCCGCTGGGTGATCCTAAGCCTCCCGATCCTCCGCGGCCGCCCCGGCCGCCTTTTCCAGCGTTACCGCCGGCTCCGCCATCGGCAAGTACCGTCAGGGAACCTCCCTGCGGATCCACCAGGTAGAGCCTTTGTTTCCCCGCCGCAGAAACGCTCACCTGCAATAGAGGATGACTGCCGGGTTGCACTGTCATGCGCACCTGTACCGGCGGCGCATCGCCTCCATCGCCGCCGTTGGAGCCATCGGACCCGTTGCCGCCGTCGCTGCCGTTTCCTCCCGGCGACGGATTGTTGGGATCCATCGAACCTGAGCTGCCGTCGGTGCCACTGATTCCGTCGGTTCCATCCATTCCGTTGGTGCCGTTTGCGCCGGAGAAATTCGAAACGTAACGGATGTCGTAGCGAAAAGGAATGTCGAGGTCAGCGCGCAAATCGGGATGGCTGGGCACGGTAACAGTGATGTGGCCCGTTTTTCCGTCGCTGACTCTCGGATCTTTCGCAAGCGTGATAATGCCTTTCTGATTCACGGAGACGACGCTGCCCGTGACCTGAAGTTCCTTCCACATGACTTTGCCGCCGCCTTTGCCTTCGGTCAGCAATACTTTTCCGTCCGGTTGCGTCACGGCGACGACGAGCGGCGACTTCTGCCCCGGCGCAATGCCAGGACCGTTGGGAAGGCGAGCCTCGATCGAATTCACCGGCGTGCGGTCGAGGTAAACCTTCCAGCCCATGCGGACCTGAATCCGCGTGCAGCCACAGAGAACCAGCAGCGAGGCTCCCAACGACAAAAGACCTGCGCTTCGAAAGCAATTCGGCCAGATCGACAAAGTGGATCGTGTGTCCATCGAAATCACCTCTCGTGTACAAGGGGCTTGAGGATGGAAACACGAAACTCATCAATATGTCGTGCCGACGCCGGCATTTGCAAGTAAAGATTGGTGAAGAATGTGCGGGATTTTGCATCGAGGTGCGTCTCGCTATGTGCGCAAAATCTGGCGCACACGCCGCATGCTGCAAGGCTTAACAACTTCAAAGCTAAGATTGCTCACCTTCGAGTCCCCCTATCCCCGGCTGGCAATGTAGGTCATCGGTTTGCGGACCGGGGGTTGGTTGATCAGGAGCCAGTAGAGTCCGACGGTCTTTACTGTTTCGCGAAATTGATCGAAGTCAACGGGCTTCTGGATGTAGCTGTTCGCGCCTAAATTGTAGCCGGCGACCAGGTCGCGTTCTTCCTTCGACGAAGTCATGATCACGACGGGAATGTTGCGGGTGCGCGGATCGGACTTCATGCGACGCAGCACTTCCATGCCGTCAATCTTGGGTAACTTTAGGTCGAGCAAGACGAGCTTTGGCAGCGGGCAGGATCTTTGTGCCAGGTCGTCTTCCGGAAAAAGAAAGTCCAGAGCCTCTTCTCCGTCGCGCGCAACCTGAATCCGGTTGGCCAGTTTTTCGCGCCGCAGCGTGTGCATGGTCAATTCCACGTCTTCCTCGTTGTCTTCGACCAGCAGGATTTCCGCAATGGGTTCCGTCATGATGTTCCTCCAGCGGAAATCGATTTAGTGGAGACATTTCCGCTCTCGCTGTTCGCCAGGGTGAAATAGAACGTAGCTCCCCGGTCGAGTTCGGCTTCCGCCCAGATGCGGCCACCGTGCTTGTTGATGATGCGCTGAATCGTGGCCAGCCCCACGCCGGTGCCTTCGAAGTCTTCGGCGCGGTGCAGGCGCTGGAAGACACCGAATAGCTTGTTCGAATACTTCATGCTGAAGCCGACTCCATTGTCGCGAACGAAGATGGCGCGCGCACGGTCCTCTCCGCTCTGGCCGACTTCGATCACGGCAGGATTGCGCGGACGCGTGAACTTGACGGAGTTGGCCAACAAATTGTGAAACACCTGGCGGACCAAGCCGGGATCGCAGTCCACGAACGGAAGATCCCCGATCTTCCACTCCACCTGCCGCCCCTCGCAGTCGCGCTGCAATTCGGAGATAACCTCGCGCACGATCGACGTCAAGCCGGTCACCTGCAAGCGGACCTCCTGCCGTCCCACACGGCCCAGGTTAAGTAAATCATCGACCAAATGGCCCATCCGGCGCGTACCATCCTGAATCTTTTGGACGTACTGCTGCGCCTCCGGCGGCAGAGTTGTGCCGTACTCCTCTTTCAGAATTTGTGAGAAGCCGCTGATGTGGCGCAACGGCGCACGCAGGTCGTGCGAGACGGAGTAGGTAAAGGCCTCGAGTTCCTTATTGGCGGCTTCAAGCTGTGCAGTGCGCTTCTGCACCCGCAACTCAAGTTCGTTGTTCAGCTTGCGTATTTCGCGCTCGGCCGCCTTCATCGAGGTGACGTCGATGTTGGCCTCGAGAATCCTGCATGGGCGACCCTTCGCGTCGCGATGCAGCACGCAGACGCTGGCGACCACCAGCGCAGTGCCGTCGCGCTTGTGGTGAACCAGCTCGCCATCCCAGTGGCCGGTTTCGAGAAGTTGCTTTTCGATCGACTCAACCGGTTCGGGAAAAATGGTCCTAAAGAGTTCGTGCGGGCTTTTGCCCAGCGCTTCCCGCCGGGTGTAGCCGTAGAGTTTTTCCGCTCCAGAACTCCACAATACGATACGCGAGTCCATATCCCGAACCATCACCTGCGTCAGGTCCAGTAGGCGCGAGTTCTCGGCGAGCGCCTCTTGCGCCTTTTTTCTCTCCGTCACGTCGTGAAAGGCGGCAACGCCACCTTTGACTTGTCCGCTCTCGTCGCGAATCGGGCGGGCGCTGACGTCGATCCAAAGTTCTTCATTGGTCTGTGGATTGCGGACGATGAACTCTTCGTCGGCCGCTTCGCCTTTGATCGCCCGCACCAGTGGCAACCGTTCGCTCGCAAATTGCGTTTCCCCATCCGGCTCAAAGAGGTTGTAGAAAGGGGACCATTGCTCCGGCCCGATTGCGCTGGGACCGCGGCCGAGAATTTTTTCCGCCGCTGGATTCCAGATCTGGAAGTGGCCTTGTTCGTCTGCCGCAATCAGGCCCTGATCGATGCTATCGAGAACCAGCTTCAGAGTGCGGGTCTGAGCCTGAAGTGCGGCCTGGGAGCGCCGCAGCTCGTCTGCCTGGCGGCTGAGCTCTTCGGCCTGCAAGGCTAACTGCTCTTCATTCAGCTTGCGCTCGGAAATATCAGTGCTGGTTCCGAACCAGCGAACCACGCGCCCGGTTGAGTCTTTCAACGGCATGACCCGAGTAAGGAACATATGAAATGTGCCATCGGCGCGGCGCAATGGAAATTCCATCTCGAATCGGCCGCCGTCGCGTAATGCCGCTCTCCATCCCTCGAGGACCTTGGGTAGAAAATCCGGCTCGTGAACGCTCTGCCATCCCCAGCCCTCCATCTGCTCGAAGTTCGTACCGGTGTAGTCGTACCAGCGCTGGTTGTACCACAAGATATGACCGTCGGGATCGGCCATCCAGGCCAGTTGTGGGATGCCGTTGACCATGGCCTGGAAACGCTCCTCACTCTGGCGCAGTGCTTCTTCGGCCTGCTTCGCGTCAGTGATGTCCTTGACGATGCCGAACATTCGTGCCGAACCCTGCGAATCGCGGTAAACGTCGGCGCACGACCAGATCCAGCGGAGTTCGCCATCGGTGCGATAAATCCGGCACTCCACTTCGGAGCGTTTTCCTTCGACCGCACAACGATCGAAATGGGCAAGAACCCCCGGGCGATCTTCGGGGTGGACATGCTCCACGAATTTCTCAAAAGTCCAATCCTGTGGCGGAAGCGGATAGCCGAAGATCTGGGCGTGCAATAACGAGCCAATGGCGCGCCGCGTGGGCAGGTCGACTTCCCAGTCGCCCAGCTTGGCCGTCTCCAGCGCGAAGCGCATACGGGTATGGCTCTTGAGTAGCGCCTCCTCAGCGGCCATGCGATCGGTTTCATCGCGCACGATGGCCGTGAAGAGTCTCCTCCCGGATACCTCGATTCTGGAAATGGAAGCTTCAATGGGAAACTCACTGCTGTCGGCGCGCAGTCCCCAGAGCTGTCCGAGATTTCCTGTCATGCGGCGGCTCTGGTTTGTGTCTCCGAAGTGCGCGATGTGGTCGGCGTGCCGCCCGTGGAAGCGTTCGGGGATGAGCTGCGACAGTGGGCGTCCCATCACAGCTTCGCGGGATTGCTGAAACATTTTCTCAGCGGCAGGATTGAACATCACGATGCGCTGTTGTTCGTCGACGGTGATGATCGCGTCCATGGCAGACTCGATGATGCCCTGCAGACGCTGGCGGCTTTCATTCAGCTGGAGCGTGCGCTCTTGCGCGCGGTGTTCGAGTTCCGCATTCAGTGATTCAACTTGGGCCTGCATGGCCCAGTTGCGGGTGATCTCGCGACGCATAATGAAACCGGCGAACAGCAGGATGGCGATGCCGGTAACGGTAGTGGTCCAGGTAACCCGCAAAGCTCTGCGCCGGGCCAACTCTGCGTCGACGATGTGCTGATTGAGGGCCGCGTGCCCTTGGGACTGCATCTCGGCGATGGTGGCACGGACGGCGTCCATGCGTTGCTTCCCCAGCAAAAAGAGAGGGCGGGATGGAACCTTGCCCGTCTGCAGACGTTCGTCGACCGTGTCCCCCGCGGTCTGTAGCCGCTCGCTGATCTGGCGTTTGAGAAGCTCGAGCCGTTCGTGCTGGAGGGAGTCGTGCACGGTCAGGGATTCGAGCTGGTCAAGGTCGGCGGTGATTCCCCGCCGGCCAGCTTGAACCGGGGCGAGGAATGTGGAGTCGCCGGTGGCGGCAAAGCCGCGGCTGCCGGCTTCGATATCGACCATGTGGGCGAGCGTGTGCTCCAAGGCGGCGTCGCTCTTTTCCGTGAAAGAGACCCAATGGGCGCTCTCGCTCGCCTGCCGCAGACTGAGAAGAGAGTCCAGTCCGCCTGCGGCGGCCAGCAGGATACCTACGGCGATGCCCGCGATCGACCAGAGCCGCAGCTCGGCCCCAGCTCCACGTGCTTTATTCCCCCCCATCTTCGCCTTTCTGGGTTTTATGTGCAGTGCCGCGTTCGCTGCCGCAGAGAACCCGTGCCAGGTATCCCGGAGGTTGTTTCTTGTTTTTGATCGCTCAGCGTGCCGGCACTCGCGCCGCCGACTTAGCCAGCCGCGCCCGCTCATCCGCACTGAGGCCCAAAAACTCGAACCCCGAGCGCACGGTCGAGCTGTGGCGCACGATGGCCACCGCATTCAGCGTGTGCTCGGGCAAATTCATATTGATCGTCACCGTATCTCCGACGTGGAGCACTCCCTGCACCAGTGCGCCGAGGCCGCTTTCGCTGATGTCCAGACTGACCCCGCGGGTGGTCTGCACTCCGCCCGCCATCAGATGGCGAATGGCGATCGGAACACTGAACAAGGCTCTCGGATGGCGTTGCACGCCTCCGTTCGGATAGTTTGCTTTCGACCGAGATTGGGTCTCGAGCAGCATTGCCGGCCTCCTTCCGGGTTGTAACCGTTCGTGCGCTGAGCTGGTTTGAAAAAGAATGCGGGTATCCATGCGACGAAGACCTCTGGGACGAAATTATCTGAGACCAAGATATTTGGGAACGAAGATATCCCTGAGCACCGACCGCTTCGGGTCAGCGGCGCCTCTCAGGACGGCAGGGCGCTGGTGGTCGCAACCTGTGAAAGCGTGGCGCGAATCACGTCCAGCAGCTCAGCATTATCGGCGGGCTTCTGGAAAAATGCCGAGGCTCCGGCGCGTAAGGCACGGCGCTCGCTGGTCTGCGGATCGCGTGCGGTCAGCACAATCACTGGAATCATCGAGAGCTTGTCATCCTGCTGCAGGCGCTCCAGCACAACGAAACCATCACCCGCGGGCAAGCCGAGGTCGAGGATGATCAGGTTGGGGCGCTCCTTGTACGCCTGTGCGATGGCCGAATAGCCATCGACGGCATTGACCGTTTCGTAGTGGTTGGCCCGCAAACGCAGGCGCAGGGCCTGGCGAAGATCGGGATCGTCGTCGACGATGAGAATTTTGGCTGAGCTCATTGGCTGTTTTTCTCCTTGTTCTGGACGGATTGGGTTTTGCGAAGCGTGCTGATTTCTGCCATGGCGCCTTCAATCATTTCGGTCACGTTGTCGGCGACCTCCATCACCTGCTGATCGAGCGTTTGGCCGGAGAATGCGTCGGGAAGGCTGATCGCCTTAGCCGACACGCGGAACTCCCCATTGGCTGCGAGTTCAGGTATCTTCTCCAACTGCTCGCGAATGCGTGTGGTCATGATGGGGGCGTGCTGGAGATCGGTGGAGGCAACGATGAAGAACGTCTGCTCCGGGCCGGTGGCCATCATAGGCGGCAGGACGAGATCCTTGTCGAGGTAGACGCAGCGCTCGATGATCTCGCGGCTCTGCTTGCACAGGTCTTTCCAGTTGCCCCGCGGCGGGGTGAAGCGCGGATGCATATCCACTTGCACAAGAGCAAGCGCGTTGCGCAACTGCCCCTGATAGGTGATCACTGGGGTCAGCAACTTGGGCAGCGAATACAAAGGCAGAGTGAAAGAGAAGGTGCTGCCGCTGGCGCCGTCGCTGGCCACCCAGATGCGGCCGTGATGCAGCGACACCAGCTCTTTTGCGATGTATAGGCCGAGACCAAGCCCCTTGCGGCTGTTGTCGACAGCGTTGGGATCCTGGTAGAGACGCTCAAAGATCAGGGCGCGCGCTTCGGCCTTGATGCCCGACCCGGTGTCGGCGACGGAAACGCAAACCATATCCGGATCGGTGGGCACCCGGCAAGCCTGCACGGTTACGGAGCCGTCGCTGGGCGTGAACTTGATGGCATTGTCGATGAGATTGATCAGCACCTCGAGGATGCGGTCCGGGTCGCCGTTGATGAAGGGAATTCCCGTCTCAATCCCGGCTTCCAATCCCACGCCTTTCTGGTTGGCCGTGGCCTGCATCATGGCGATGGCCTGGCGCACGATTTCGCCGATAGAGACGCAGCGCAGTTCGAGCGTGATCTTGCCGGACTCGGCGCGTGCCGCTTCGAGCAAGTCGCGAACCATGGCTCCGAGTTGGTTTACGCTTCTCAGAATCGTGTTCAGATGCTCGCGCTGTTCACCCGCCACTTCTCCCGCAAGGCCGTCGAGCAAGATCGTGACGTACTGGTGAATGCAGGTCAGCGGCGTGCGCAACTCGTGGGAGACATGAGAAAGGAACTGGTTTTTGAACTCGAGCTGCTGCTTGCGGCTCATTTCGAGCGTGCGCAGCATGGCTTGTCGCTCCATCGCGTAGCGCATGGCGCGGTCGAGTTCATTGCTGGTGAGACCGCCTTTGACCAGATAGTCCTGCACGCCTTGATGCAGCGCCTTGATCGCGAGCGCTTCGTCATCCTGCCCTGAAAGAATGACCACGGGCACGTCCGGCGCCTTGTCGAGCAGCCGGCGGAAGGTTTCCGCGCCGTGGCTGTCGGGAAGATTCAGATCGAGAAGCACGAGAGAGGCCGGCTTCTCTTTCAACGACGCAATTCCGTCGGCCAGGCGGTTCACGCAGCTCACGTCGACGGTTGGGTTGCTTTCCACCAGCCGCAAGCGCACCAGGTCGGCATCTCCCGGGTTGTCTTCGATCAGCAACACATGGGGTGAAGAATTGGTCATCGTTTCTCCCTTTGTGGCAGACTCGCGTAACCGAGCCAGAACTCCACCATCGATTCGATTACCGCCATGAAATCGTTGAGGTTGCCCGGCTTGTGCAAGTAGCAGTTCGCTCCCAGTTCATAGCAGCTCGCGATGTCGGAGTGCGCCTGTGAGGTCGTGAAGACAACTACAGGAATCTTCGACAAATTGGGATCGGACTTTAGTTCCTTCAAGACCGCGCGTCCGTCTTTGCGCGGCAGGTTGAGATCGAGCACCATCAAGTCTGGAAGTGGCGCATTGGCATAGCTCCCTTCGCGATGCAGGAACCGGATCGCTTCCACTCCGTCAGACACCGTGTTGACGTGGAACTGCAATTTGCACCGGCTCAACATTTCGCACGTCAAATCGATGTCGGCCGGGCTGTCGTCCACGAGCAGCAACTCCGCCGGTGTTTTCAGCGACGCGACCGTAGTTCCCCTCCTAATTTTTGAGGAGGGGAAGTGTGAATCTGAACTCGGCGCCCTGGCCCGGTTTTGACTCGACCCAAATTCTCCCTCCGTGCCGTTCGACGATCTTTTTGCAGATGGCCAGCCCGATGCCGCTGCCTGGATACTCATCGTGCGTGTGCAAGCGCTTGAAAATTACAAAGATGGTGTCGGCATACTCCGGAGCAATGCCGATGCCGTTGTCCTTGACGGAGAAGAGCCATTCGTTTGCATTCTTTTCCGCGCTGATGCGGATTGCCGGCGGATCGGGTCCGCGAAACTTGATGGCATTGGCCACGAGATTCTGGATCAGTTGCACGCAGAGCGAAGGATCAAAAAGTACTTCGGGCAGGCGATCGGAAGTAATCTGCGCCTTCGTCTCTTCGATCGACGCGCTCAGATTCTTTTTCACGATCTCGACGACGGTGTTCAAGTCGACGAGCTTCGGCTCGGTCCCGTTGCGGCCCACGCGCGAAAAAGCGAGCAGATCCTGGACCAGAGTCTGCATGCGCGTCGCGCCATCCACGGCATAATGAATGTACTTATCGGCGTTCGCGTCGAGCTTTCCGCGATAGCGCTCGGCCAGCAACTGAGTGTAGGCGGCCACCATGCGTAGCGGCTCCTGCAGATCGTGGGAGGCAACGTAGGCGAACTGTTCCAGGTCGCGGTTGGAGCGCGCCAGCTCTTCGAGTGCCTTACGATTTTCTTCGCGAAGTTTTTTCTCACGAATGGCGCGGCGCACCGATTCGGGCAGGCGCGGCAAATGATCTTTCAGCACACAATCCGCAGCTCCCTGCTTGATGCACTCGACGGCGCGAATCTCTCCCAGCGATCCCGAGACCACGATCACAGGAATATCCAGCCCTTCGGAACGCAGCACTTCGACTGTCTCCATTCCGTTCCACGTCGGCAGGCCGTAATCGGCGAGGATCACGTCGTAGCTGTTCTTTCTGATTCGTGCCGCAAATTCGTCCATGGTCTGCGCGATGTCGCTGGTGGGCACGAAGCCTCCGCTGCGCAGGGCGTGCAGCTCGAGTTCGACGTCCTCCGGTTGATCTTCGACGACCAGAACGCGCAGGGCGGCTTGGTCAAGCCCAGGAGAGTCAGGCTCTGAGTCGCGTTTGCGCCCAGGCCAAGCCAACTTGTTTTGAGGATTCTCAGCAACGATTTCTGCAATGCTGGCCATCGCCCGCCTCCTCACGAACCGCCCGCCCGACCAAGAGACACACATGTCCCCTATGCGGACACGGCGTGTGATCGTCGCCGGTGCACTCATCGGCGTGCTACACGCAAACTTGAGCATCAGCTGTGGAAATCACCAACCCGGAAGGACAACAACTGGCTGGCAAAGGGACATGCGCTTCTATTGACTCGGATGTTCGGAGCAGAAATGAAGATTCTTAGTCAGCGTGCTCCCAACGGCATATCGAGGCGTCGCGGATCAGGCGAACCTGTAACAAAATTCTTAGCCGACCAACACGCATAAAAATTGCCTTTTAAGCAGTCGAATCACTATCAATCGGTATTTAAACGCCTGTTGTGTTTATTTGTACTAATCGGGGAACCCATATAGTCCCCAGTCTCTAATTAGTCTCTTGTTTCGGCGCGGCTTGTTTTGGCAGTAAAACCTGTGCTTTCATCAAAGCGTGAGTTTTCGCGATCTACGGCTCGACGACCGTAGCCAATTCCTTGGCCATGGTCAGAATCTCCTTCGCCTAAGTTTCGATGGCGACAAAGGTGTCATCGTAGTCGATCAGGGGAGCGGGAAGTTGTCACATTCTTGCGTGAGCGAGAGCAGGAACAGGTCAAATAACCCGATGGGTTAGGCCAAGTAGCTAGTTCTTTATGCTAGTATCAACCCCCCTGGAGTTGTTATACAGTCCGTCTGCTCGGATGCCCTGTGCAACGCACGGGCAATGAACAGAAAGACATCGCTGCGCTCCCCCAGGCTCGTGTGAAGACTTCAAGGAGAATGCCAATGAGACCCTTTCGTTCGATCCTTGCCCTTGCGGTTCTCGCCCTTGTGGTGCTGGGAACGGAGACAGCCAGCGCTCAGAAGTTCATTTGGGCACTTCAAGGTTCCAAGACTCAAATAGCTTCTACTGGAGCGCCCGATCTCTTGAAGGTCAATTACTTCTCGAATGCAAACACCTCAGGGGCGCCAGACGGAATCGTTCAGATCACTAACCCCGGTTCCCCGACGGGCAACCTTTGTGCTCAGATTTATGTTTCCGATCCGGACCAGGAACTTACCGAGTGCTGCGCCTGCTTGGTTACACCAAATGGCCTGCGCACGCTTTCGGTTAATAACGATTTGACATCCAATCCGCTGACCAGTGTCAAGTTGACCAGCGGATCCGTGACGATCATCTCCGGCTATACCAGCTCCACCTTCAATACCAACTGCAGCCCGCTTAACAACATTGTCTCGCCGACCATCCGTGCGTGGGGAACCCATATCTATCCCTTGGGGACCGGCTATACCATCACCGAGAGTGACTATCAGGATCGGTCACTGGGCTTGTGGAACGACAATCTTTTGAGCGAGTGTTATGCGATTCAGCTGGACGGCAGCGGACATGGCACGTGCTCTTGCGGCACTGGCGACTGATCAGACTTTAACGGCAAGTTCAAAAAGAAGGCCCGGACGATAGTCTGGGCTTTCTTTCTTACGGCTCGATCTGGCTCTCACATCCCTCAGAGAGGCCTTTCCTAGCTGCATGGACTACTACATCTGTATAGTAGACAGCCATATGAAACCGGACTGACAATACGCCGACTAATTGGGGTGATCGAGTCGGAGAGGTGCTGATCGGACCAGCAGGTTCGGGCGCCCTGCGACGAAATCGACGTCACGAACCGTAAGCGCCAGCGATTGAGCTTTCGGCCAGGGTCAGCAAACTCTTTCACCACACGTTTTGTCCGGGTTTGCGTGTTTTTCTTCCGGACAGTGACACTGGCAGCCGAGTTCTTGCCTGCCGGGTCCCCCGTTCTCGTTTTTGCAGTTGGGCTCCGAATCCCTGGGAGAAAGATTTGGCTCTGTGGGGTGATTGCTTTGGAGCATTTCTCGTCTGCTAATCATTTCGCCTCACCTGAGATCCGCAACGTAACAGTGTCGACTTTCCTTCCCGTTTTTGGGCGCTTGCGGCTATAGTTGCAATTTTTCTAAGCGAGAATTCGCAGCTCTTTACAAATTGGAACCCTCATCGACGGGGTGGGAGGATACGAGATGTATCGAAAAAATCTGCTCTTCTTGGCTCTGCTTGGCTTGACACTCCCTGCGCTACGTTTGGCAGTCGGGCAGCAGAACTCCACTTCAAATTCCTCCACGACAACGCGCAGCGAGAGCTCGGATGATGAGGCCGCCGGTGTAAAGGTATGGGATGATGTCAGGCTTGGCATAAAGCATTTCTGGGCCGACCGCACTCGCGGGGGCCCGATTCCGCCTAACGTGTACGACAAGGCGAAGAGGCAGCAGTGGGACAAGCTGCCCAAGTCGGGCGGCGGAGCCCATGGCAAGGCATTGACGCCGGGGTCCAGCCTTAACGGCGTAGTGTGGCGGGCGCTCGGACCGAATCCCATTCAGGCGGGCAACAGCTTCTGGAACGGTCGCACCAACGGCATCGCGTTGAATCCCTACAATGCTAACGAGATCTTCCAGGGCGCGAGCTCAGGCGGCGTCTGGCGCACCAACGATGCGGGCAACAGCTGGGCACCGTTGATCGATCACGAACCCTCGCTGGCAATCGGCGAGCCCAACTCGATCGCTATTGATCCGAACGATACCAACACGGTCTACGTCGGAGGCTCCAACTACACAAACGACTCGGCCACGACCGTGGGTCTGCTAAAAACCACCGACGGCGGCGGCAGCTGGATCGTCCTCGGCTCCGGTTTCCCGTCTTCCAACAATGGAAACGCGTTCATTTTCCAAGGTCAAAATATCAATGGAGTCGCCGTCGACCCCGCCAACAGCAACATCGTTTATCTGGCGGCAAGCAACGGTCTGTTTACCTCGTCCGACGGAGGAAATAACTGGACGCAAGGGATCAATGGATTGGGCTACGGGCAGTCGCTGGTGATGGATGCCTCCTCGCCGGCCGCCGGCCGCGTGATCTTTGCCGGCGTTAGGAGCCAGGGCGTTTTTGAGTCGAACAACGGGGGAGCGAGTTGGTCTCAGGCACTCAGTACTTCGACCCCGGCCGTCGCGGCCGCGCTCGCCACGCATGTCGTGTTGGGACAACCGGCTCCGGGCATCGGTAAGGTGATCGTTTCTCTGGACCCGCCAGCCTCACCAGCGAATCCGGCGGGCGTGCAGGTCGTTTATGTGGTTCTGGAGGGAACGGGCGGAAATTTCCCCATCCCCAACGATCCTTATTACAACATCCTGGGTATCTTTCAGAGCACTGATCAGGGTGCGACTTGGACTCAGCGAGCGGCGTCAGGACTATTCCCTGCAGGTGGCGCCTGTCAGTGCTTCTACACCAACACTCTGGCTGTGGATCCCGGGTCTCCCGGTGACGGCATTAACGACATTCTCTACTGGGGTGGGACCGACACTTTTATTTCCACCGACGCGGGCAACAGTTTCACTGATGTGACCAACAACATACACGCTGACAGTCACAGTTTTGCCTTTTTTCCGCAACCTTCCTTTCCGTCGATTGGATACGCAGGGAATGACGGCGGAATCTGGCGGACCACAGACAACGGAACAGTCTGGTCCGGTACCAATGGCGCTTTGGCTCCTCTCACCGTCAACGCAGGCGGATTGCAAACCAGTCTGATTTATCACATGGATGTGAAGCGCGACTCCACCGCGAGCGTGACCCTGATCGCTCTTCAGGACAACGGTACGGCGCAATACACAGGTTCTCCGACCTGGACAAACACGGCCGGCGGGGACGGCATTATCGTGGTTTTCGACCAGACCGGGGTTCCGGCGAATGAGAGCCTGGCGTACGCGGTCAATGACGGTGGTCCGATGAGGTCCACCGACAGCGGCTCAACCTGGAGCGATATCACCAGTAACATCCCGCACAGCGGTTGCAACAATCAAGTCGCAACTTTCAGCAACACGCTCGACGTGGATCCGAGCAACGCAGGCTACCTCTACTTCGGCGGCACCTCGAACCAGCCCAGCGGATGTAGCACGTTGATGCCCGGACAGTTGTTCCAGACCATGAACGGCGGAGGAACCTGGCGCCAGATTACGAGCTTTACGGCCAACAGTGGTGCGGGGCCAACGGCGGTCGCACCCGCGAACGCCAACATTGTTGCGGTCGTTGAGGCGAGCCACGTTTATCTCAGCACAAACGCGTTGGCTCCCACAGTGGGCCCCCCGAATGGCGTGGTTTTCACCGATATCACCCGCAACCTTCCCGGCTTCAACGGAATAACTCAGCTGGCTTTTGATCCCAACGATCCGACCACCCTGTATGCGACCCTGTCTGGATTCAGCTTCAGCCACGTTCTGAAAACCACAATCAATGGCTCGACGTGGACCGACCTTACGCCCGCCCTGAACGTGCCCTACAATACGATCGCTCTGGACGGTGGATCAAATCCCACCGGGATTTATGTGGGAACGGACCTTGGCGTACTCCGCTCCTTCGACGGCGGCCTCACTTGGTCCACCCTGGATGATCTGCATCTGCCGAACGCACCCGTGACTCAATTGCGCATCAACCCGCAGGCTGGCGTGTTGCGCGCCGCTACTTATGGCCGCGGCGTCTTCGATTTCGCGCAACCCAACGGGCCTGTGATTTCGGTGAATGTAACCAACGGTTTGAATTTCGGAACTGTATGCACAGGGGTCAACTCCACGCAGACCTTCGAGGTCATCAACACAGGTACGCAAAACCTGATCGTTTACAACGTGCAAAACTTGTTCAACTCCACCGGCTTCAGCATTGTCAACAATGTCTCCCTGCCCATCAGCATCAGTCCCGACTCGTCGGTAACATTCACGGTGCAGTTCACGCCGACGGCCGGGCAAGTGTCGAGCGCGGACATCCGGATTACCAGCAACGATCCGAGCGCTCCCTTTGTCGATCTCACGGCAACCGGAAGCGCAGCTGCTCCCAGCATTAACGCCACCATTGCAAACAGCGGAAATTTCGGCAGTGTTTGTCCGGGAGGGCAGTCGAGCATCAATCTCAACGTGACCAACCAGAGCTCCTGTAACCTGGTGATCAACAACATCGTTACCAGCGCCGGTTTCCTGCCGCCGACCACCGTCACCCTGCCGTTGATCTTGACTGCAGATGCGACCGTCGCCCTGCCTCTGACGTTTGCTCCCAGTATTTCGCAGGCGTGCAGCAATACCGTTCCGGTTACAGGCACGGTTACAGTCTTTAGCAACGATCCGACCCAGACTCTGGGCACCACAATTGGTCTGGAGGGAACGGTACCATGCCCCAAGATCAGCTCCGTGATGGCCAACAATGGGGTGTTCGGCAACGTTTGCTCTGGAAAAGTATCCGATCTGAACCTGGAGATCCTCAACACTGGCCAGTGCAATCTCAATATTTCCAGCATCACGTCAAGCAGTGCGCAATTCCAAGTGCCCGGTGGATCCCTGGTGCTGAGTGCTGATGCCAATGTCACTCTGCCCGTGGCATTCCAGCCCGCAGCCTACGGCAGCCCGGGTTACGTAACCTGCAGCAACACGGTGCCGGAGACGTCTAATATCGACATCACCAGCAACGATCCCACCAACCCGATTCTGGTAACGCCCGTGCAAGGGATCGAGGGCTGCCCGACGCTGGTGCTGGGGCCGCTGAATCTGACGGGCGTCAACGACTTTTCTGCCACCGTGTCCGATCCGTCGGGGACTCTGGGCTGCCACACCGACAAGCAAATCACGGTGAGTAATACCGGGATCTGTCCGTTGATTATCCCGAAAGTGACGACTGTGAATGGACTGGACGGCAAAGGTCTGAACTTGCCACCCACGCCGCTTGAGTTTAACGTCGTCAATACCAAGCTGCCGATTACGCTGAATCCGAACGGAAAACCGGTTCCGATTACGGTTCGCTTCGCTCCGAAAATCCTGACCGATCAGAACCAAACTGCTCCGGACCAGCAGACGGGAACGCTTCAAATTACGAGCAACGACCCGGTGATTGCCGATGACACGGCCGCCCTCTGCGGCGAACCCGCCTATCACAGCGGCACTCGGATCCTGCTTGTGGATACGCTCAACAAACCAATCAGCTCAGTGGCAAACTTAATCCTGACGACCACGAACATTACGCCGCCGTTCAACGAGTCCCTTAAACCTGCTCCGTTGCAACCGCCGGCGAATGTGTGCGGCAACACCATCTATTACCACCTGGACAATGAGACTCTGAACCCGACGGGCAACAATCCGAATGCCTACTACCGGATACTTGTGAAGGATAACCCTCATTATTATCCGCCGACGGACTTCCGGTTGACTCAGTGCCAGTTGCAGCAGATCGTTGTGCAGCGACAGTACTAGGCGTTCTCCTCTAGAATTTGGAGCAAGACGAATGTGCCGGGACCGCAGGGTTCCCGGCACATATTTTTAGAAGCCACGAGGGCCTGACAGAATGAAATGCTGGGCGCTTTTTTTGCTACTTACGAACCCATTTCTGCCTTCAATGATTTTCGGTCAGGATGGCGCCCCGACGGAAACCGTCGCTGAAATCGATGGCGAGAAAATCTCGTTGCAAGAGCTGAATAAGGCCGCCGGGCAATCCTTGGCGACGCTGCAACAACAAGCCTATAGCTTGAAGCAGGAAAAACTGGAGCAAATGATTGACGACCGCCTCCTGGCGCGCGAAGCGCAGCGGCGTCGTATCTCTCTGGAAGAATTGATCAACACTGAAATTACGGCCAAGCTTCCGGAAATCACCCCGCAAGAAATTCACAGGGTCTACGAACTGAACAAGGCTCAATTACAAAGGCCGGAGGCCGACGTCGAAGAACAGCTGCGCTCCGCTTTGCTAGATAAGAATATTGCGACGCGACGGCATGAATTTGCCAACACCCTGCGCGCGAAGGCGAGGGTTACGATTTATCTGGAACCGCCTTCTCCTTTTCGAGCTGTTCTGGGCGTGGAAGGACCCAGCGAAGGTGCGGCTGGCGCGTCGGTTACGATCATTGAGTTCGAAGACTTCCAGTGTCCCTTCTGCAAGAAGGCCCAAGCTACGGTTGAGCAAGTGCTCCTTCGCTACAGAGATAAGGTGCGATTGGTGCATCGCGATTTTCCCTTGGCACCATTGCATCCGACTGCCCCCAAGGCACACGAAGCGGCTCGATGCGCGGAAGATCAGGGAAAGTTCTGGCAGTACCGCGATCTGCTTTACAAGAACGCACCGACAGGGCCGGAGCAGTGGGCAGCTTATGCCTCCCAACTCGGACTGAACTCCTCCGATTTCAAGAAGTGCATGGACAGCGAGAAATTCAAAGCCGCCGTGCAAAAAGATGAAGATGAAGGCAACCGGCTTGGGATTCAAGGCACACCCGAATTCTTCATCAACGGACGGCCGTTGGCAGGAGCTCAGCCAGAGAGTGAATTTTCCCGTGTCATCGAGGAAGAGCTGAACAAACTGTCGCACCGATAAGAACGGATGAGGTATTGAAAAGGCTCGATTTAGCCCATAGCGGATCGAAGCGCTCGGCACACTTACGGCACACCTTTTTGGCATCCTTAATTGGTTCGGGCAGCTAACTGTCGGCCGATTAGCCGTCTACTTTAGCATCTACCGTGTGCCGCGGCCCTTCCCCGACTTGAGTCAGGTAGTTATCGCTGGCCAGCTTTCGCAAATGCGCTTTGATCGTGTTGCGGTTCGCTCCGGTCGATTCCTCGATTTCCCTGACACTGATTTCTCCTCGCGTCTTGGCGAGTTCCAATATCTGGCGTGAGAGCGCTGGCAGGGACGAACGCAGAGCTTGTTCTTCCTCAACCTTCGCGGGAAGGTTGTTCTTCTGCTTCACCATCGTCCAGAGGAAAAACACGAGCCAGTATTCCCAGTTCTGCTTTCCTTTGCGGAGGACCTGCTGGGTACGCCGCAACGCCAGGTAATAGTTATCTTTGTTTGCCGATCACGCTACGGATATCCATTTATATCCGATTTGTGGCAATCGCAAGCGATATCCATTTATATCAGTTTATAACCAAATATGTCCGACCCGCTCCACTTGGTTGGTGCCTACCGACCGAGAAGCCCGAGAGCCCGATCGGCAGAAACTACCCCTCGATATTGGGCCTCCTCAAATATGGAAAAACCGCTCAGATCAGAATTTGCAAATAGGATGCGCCCCTGCGATTTTGTTAAGGCTCGGCGCTCAGATGAGAAGATTGCTCCGACCTTGGGGCGAGCCATAGCGTGCCCCATGCGCATAATGTCGACTCTGGACACGCACTGTCGAATGTCACTATGCACGCGTTCGAGGTCGCGCAATATGGCCTCCTTCCAGTAATTCCAGTCCCGGTCGAGAAGCTGTTGCCGACTCTGCGCCGGTGTGCCTTCGGCGAGAGCCCAGTAGAACGTCCAAACCGTGCGATCAACATGGGTGCGGAGACTCTGGTGGGTCGCATCTACGTATCCGAGAGTCGGCGATTCCATAAAGACGTTGTCCCAAGTTGGGTCACCGCCGTAGGAGTCAGGCAAATGTTCGAGCGTGAGGTTTGCAGTCAGCCACGGCGAGTACTCAAAGTCGTTCAACCGAGGCAGATCCTGCACAAGATAAGGCGCCAGAAACGTAGGGGCAGCAAAGATTACGAATTGAGCGCGGTATTCGGTTTCACCAGAAAAAACCCTAACATCCGTTTTCGAAGGTAAGACCCTATGAACCATCTCGCTTGTGCGGACGAATTTTTGTACTCGTTCAAGCAGTCTCCGCACAATCCAGCCATTGCCCTCGGGCCAAGTCAGTGGACCTTTCTCTTCCGGTTCACGAGAGGCAAAGTATTGAATGCCAGCCCAAGCAGAAGTTTCTTCGATGGTTGCTCCGTAATCGTCGCGGCAACAATAATTCATGTACCAGTTCAGAATTCGCGAATCCATTCGCTGTTCAAGTAACCAATCTGCGAATGACATCTGATCAAGTGGCGCGGTACTCTCCGACAAACCGAGTTCCATGGGCACCGTAAATTTGCCAGTTGCGCGAAAGCTGTGGATCTTATCCTCCAACCTGCGAAACTGTTCCCGATCTTTCTCGTTCAACCCAATCGCTGGTTCAATACCCTCCTGCCAGCGCCCATAAAGAAACAGCCGTTCCTGCGGGGCAAAGCAGAGATAGCGCTCCTCCCAGTGGCCATTCTTCAGCTCTTCCAAATCTTCGAACAACTCTCGAACATAGACAGCTTTCGGTCCTGGCACGGGCACATAGTGCGCCGCCCACGGGTAAGCGGTAATCTCGTTCTCTCCCCACCTCGAATTGCCGCCCGCCTGATCGTTCATTTCCAGCAAGACGAAATCCGTAAATCCTTTCTTCTGGAGACGCCATGCGGCACTCAGACCAGCGATTCCGCCGCCGATAATCACGATGGGAACTTTCACCGTCTGTTTCGCTGCAGGAAAGCTGGCATAATCGCGTAGTCGATGCCCCTGCGGAAAAGCGTCATTCACGAATGAACCGGCGATCGGCCTGTCACCCTTTACCGACAGCCCGATCAAGGCGGCGCTCGCCGACTGCAGGAACTCCCGGCGCGAGGATTTCAATGACTGATGTCTTTCCAGTCCTGGTCGTACAAGCGCACCAGTACTTGATCGTTCAGCCGGTTGGGAGGCATGGGCAACGGAGCCATATCGGGAGGAAATTGGAAAAGTGTTGGTAGGTTCTTGAGATCGACAAACCGCAGGCCAGCGGGCAAAGTGCTCGGCATCTCGTAATCGCGATTGCTGCCAATCACAAATCCCCACTCGCCGAACGAAGGAACGTAAACGTGGTAAGGATAAGTTCGCAGCCCAGCCTGTTTGATCGTCTCCGCAATACACCAATACGAATCGCGGGCGAACATCGGCGACGTACTCTGCACCACCATCAATCCCTGCGCGCTCAAGTGGCGCGCGGCAGCCTTGTAAAACGCAGTCGTGTAGAGCTTGCCCAGAGAATAATTGGTCGGATCGGGAAAATCGACGACGATGAAGTCAAAACTGTCTGTGTTGGAGTCGACCCACGGAAATGCATCAGCATTGATGATCCGAACTTTGGGTGACAAGAACGACTTCTGATTCAGGCCCGTCAGCATCGGGTGAGTCGAGAACAGGCGCGTCATCTCCGGATCCAAATCTACCAGCGTGATGCTCTCAACCTGTGGGTATTTCAAAATCTCGCGCACTGCCAATCCATCGCCGCCTCCCAACACCAGCACTCGCCGCGGCGCCGGAATCGCCGACAAACCCGGATGAATCAGCGCTTCATGGTAGCGATATTCGTCGCGCGAGCTGAATTGCAAGTGACTGTTCAGGAATAGACGAATGTCATCCTTGAAACGCGTGAGCACAATATGCTGGTAGCGGGTGTCGCGGGCGAAGATGATCTCGTCCGCGTAGATATTGTCCTCCGCCGCAATGGTGATGTGTTTTGCCTCCGCAAAACCGATTCCCAGCCCGCACAGCGTCACCAGGCACACCAGCCGCAGTGCGTTCGCTTTTGCCAATTGTTGCGCAAACAGGAAAGTACTCCACAAAGCGACCGCAACATTCACGATCCCGAATAGCATCGCCGAACGCACCAGGCCTAGATACGGTACAAGCAGGATCGGAAATAGCAGCGATGCTCCAAGCGCTCCCAGGTAGTCGAACGTGAGAACATGGGCCACGACATCGCGAAAGTGATATCGTCCCCGGATGATTCGCATCAGCAGAGGGATCTCCAGCCCCACCAAAACGCCAATCATGACTACCAAGGCGTACATCAGCAACTGGAATCCCTGCGTGTAGGCGAATGCCAGGAAAAGCAGCGCAGAAGAGAATCCTCCGATCACACCCAGGAGAAGTTCGATCCATACAAATCGGTAAGCGAGTCCGCGATCGATATATCGCGAAAGCGCGCTCCCGATTCCCATCGCAAACAGGTAGCAGCCAATGATGGTCGAAAACTGAAGCACGCTGTCGCCAAGTAAATAGCTGGCCAACGTCCCTGCAATGAGCTCGTAGATGAGCCCACAGGCGGCGATCAAGAGCACGGTAATGAAAAGAAGAATACCCACGCTAGTGGACAGCCGCCGCAATGATCACGCAAATGCCGAGTGACATGGCTCCGAGCAGGATCGCCAAAGCCGTGTTGTGCTCCTGCACAATCTCTTTCCAGAGGTTGTAGGGCGTTAGTTTGTCGATGACCAGAAATGCACCGGCAAAAATCACAATGCCGATCGCCGCATAAAGGACTGCATTGACCACGTTGTTCAACTGGACGCCCATTACTTGCCTCCTGTGTAGTGGTGGTAGTAACCATAGACCGAACGGTAAGAGCCGGGATTGTCGCGTACGGACTTCGGCACGTTCTTCACTTCATCCACGCTGCTGAGCGTCCATCCCCGATATTCCGCCATCCCGACCCCCGACAGCACGAGCAGTCCATAGATCAAAAAATAGCTTTTAATCATCATCGTCGTCTCCAGACATCGAACCCTTCACCGAGTCCACAATGCTCTCGGCCGTGCCCAGCAAAGAGCCGTCATCGGGCGCGCCACCGTAGTCGCTCTCAGCCCAGCGCAGGTGCTCAAAATTCAAAGACCGCCAGGTGAGCACACACGCCGGCAGCAACAAGGCCAATATGCCCAGCCCAAAGAAGCTGACCTGCGGGACATCGCGTTTCACAGTGATCGTGTAGGGGATTGTGCCGTGCCGCGCTTCGCCCTCGGGCTCAACCCGCAAGTAGTAGTTTCCCGGTGGAACACTCGGAACCGTGACTTCGTCTTTCGGACTGCCCTCAGTCCACGATCCGTCTTCGTCATAACCGTAGTAGTAGCTCACTTCTCTGCCGAAATCGTAGGCGTGGCCGGTGTCAGCATTGATCAACGCATAGTTCAGGTAGATCCAGTTGTTGTTCAATTGGGCGCTGGTCGTTAATTCAACGTCGGCGGTATGTCCCTTCAGTTCGAAAGTATCAGTGACAAAAGACGCTTCACCCTTCGCACTCGTGTCGAATTCGTAGGATTGCTCAAACACTTGTTCATTTCGCGCCAACGAGTAAGCGCCGATCAGGAGTACGACCAACAAAATAAGGAAGAGTCCGACCAGTCCCCATACCGCCTTGGCGTTCGCGCTCATCGGCGATGGCTGATTTTCGTATACGCCAATTGGCACCGGGGGATCTCCCGGCAGTTTGAACGCCCTCCACAAATCGCGCCCAGTAATGTACTCCCCCATCGACCATGTAACTTCCTTGCCCGTCTTTTCGCTCGAAATAACGCGCGGCGGGGCGACGTAGTCCGAAACATCTGCTGCCTCGCCAACTCTCACTCGCCACGGAAACTCTCCCAACACAAAAGTCGTGGCCGCTTGGGCCGTCTGAAAGTGCTTGTAGGTTTCTCCCAAGTAGGTCAGTGAACTTCCACCTGGACTGACTTCCGGAAGCGACCGCAGAGTGCTGACATCGTTCCAGTGTCCGTCGTACTCCGTCAGATAGCGAAATCCCTTAAACGGATTGAAAAGCAGATATTCATGCCAGCTGTAAGAGATGCCCTCGACATGAATCGTGCGGCGCTGAAACCCAATCACTTCATACGCCGTTCCGCGAATTGTCCCGCGCGTTCCCAGCGGGATCAGTGGCGGATCCTCTCCTTCGGCCACCTTAAATTTCTGCAGGATCTGAAGCTTGGGATCTTGCGCATCCAGAATCGAATGGCAACTTTCACACACAACTGTAACCGCCTGGCTGAACGACCGTAGGGTCAACGCCGCCCCACAGCTTGGACAATTCAACGACTTGATTTGAGGTGTACCCGAAGGCGTCGGCCCGCTCGGACTCATCACCATCCCTCGAAGCTGCGCAGATTTTTCAATTTGAGGCTCTCAAATTCGATTGCTTCCCCCAAATACAACGCCGGTGTTTCATCACTGTAGTCAATGGTCGCAAACTTCCCCGAGTGCGAAAGGAGATCAGCAAAAACAACGTCAGACTTATCCCAATACTGGAATGGCAGCTCTCCTTCCACTCCGCAATAATGGGCCTTAGTGATCGTGCTCACGGTATAGCTTTCATTGTCCCAACTGTATTGCTGACCGACCTCGCATTGATCCGGAAGTTTGCGGCCGGGAGCGGCGAAAGTGACCGCATATTCGTCTTGGGCATCGGAGAGCCAGCCGCTTGAACCGTTGTTCATCATCAGATGCCATTCATTCCAGTTGCCCTGATCGTATTCGTAGACGATTCGGCCGATGGCCACAAAGGAATGCGCTCCGTAAATACCTTCCGTGCCGATCTGGATCGGAGAACTGTTCGGTGGGAGGTCAGCGACCTGACCCACCTTCTGAAGATCTACATCTGTGCGAACAAGAATGGATTTGCAGTATTCGCAAACCGTCTGCACGCTGGCAGACCAACGGAAGGTGATCTTTGCCCCACAATTCGGACAATTCGCAGAGGGCTGCGTCATTTGAGGCGAGTCTCCTCCATTGCGACGGCCGCTTCAAGTACGTCGGAAAAACCATATTCCCGCTCGATCCTGCGAACGTCGACTGAGGTGGCAGAAAAGAATTCAATGATGTGTTTCTCGAAATCCCATTGTGGACGAGCAACGCAAGAGAATAGGTTCAGGCATAGAGATCCATATTCAGGGAAAGTGTGGCACGTGAGATGGGACTCCGAGAGCAGACAAAGTCCTGTAATTCCCCCTGTGCCGGGAAACTGATGCCAGTGAGTTTCGCCAACGGTATGCAGTTCCAGATCGTCAACGATCTTTTCGAAGAGCTTGCGCAACAATCCGGCGTCCCTCAGTGCCTCCGCGCTACACCCCTGCGCATCGATGATCCATTCCATCCCACTCATAATGTGTAGAGACTTTGCTATGGCTGCGCGTGGCCGCAACCCGGGCAGAACTTGCTGGCTTTTGGGATCGGCTTGCCGCAGTTAAGGCAGAACTTGGTGTCAGCACTTGCCGTCGCACCGCCGACGCTCGCGGCAGTTTCTCCCCCGGATGACCCAGCTTTCTTCAGCGCATCCATCATCGCTTGTCCCATGGCCACGCCGGCGCCAAGGCCAGCGCCGACACCCGCAGCGCCACCGCCTTCGTTAGCCGCTGCGATCGGGATCGACTGCGCCACTTGATACTGCGTATAACGTCCCATATCGCCCACCATGTTCATTCCAATACGCTGGTCCAGGATCTTCTGCAGTTCATCGGGAAGAGACAGGTTTTCGACCACAAAACTATCCAATGAAAGCCCCAGCTGTGTGAAGCCAGGCTTGAGTTGTTCGACGATCTTTTCCGCAAGCGCCACTTGGTTCGCCGCCATATCGAGAAATGGCAATTGGCTGTTCGCAAACGTATCTGTCATTCGGCCAATGATCGTGTTCGTCAGTTGACCTTCCAAGTCGGGAACTGTGTAGAGCTCGCGCGTGCCGCTCACCTTCGAATAGAACAGCTTCGCGTCGGCGATGTGGTAGGTGTAAATACCAAAGGCCCGAACTCGCACTGCTCCGAATTCCTTGTCGCGGATCGTGATCGGATTCGGCGTTCCCCAATGTTGATTCGTCTGTAGCCGACTCGAGAAAAAATAGACATCCGATTTGAATGGAGATTGGAACGTTTTATCCCAATTTTGCAGGTAAGTGAGAATCGGCAGAGTGTTCGTATTTAACGTGTACAGACCAGGACCGAAAGCATCTGCAACTTTGCCCTCGTTCACAAACACAGCCAATTGCGAGTCGCGCACTGTCAGCTTGCCGCCATTTTGGATCTCCCGATCCTGCATCGGGTAACGGTAAGCGAGAATCCCTTCTGCTGGTTCGACCCATTCGATTACATCAATAAACTGCTTTGACAAGAAGTCTCGAAGGCTCATGGTTTCACTCGTCCCGCACTGCCGATTGACGCTTCATTCGGCGCTTGAGACGGCATCCTATGGGGTGAAAAGGCAGCTGTCAACCGCACCGATATTGCTGAGGATCAAGAGGATATTACAGATCGCAAAGCAGGTTAATTTGACTTCGGGGAACTAGCACATGCGGCTCGATTGCGGGGCCCGTTATTGCGGCCATTATTGCCCCAATCCACACTGCTTAGTTGCCGCTTTTTGGCTCCCTGAGTCGTGGAGAACTCACTTGTAATGCTTGCAGCGCCATGCGCCGGGATTCGCTCCACACCTTCGCCAGTCATCGGAGTGCTCGATCGTATCCGTTGCGTTGTGCTTGCGGTGCTTCGCGCCGGGAGAATTTTCGACACTCCACCCCTGAAAGGGTACACGTTCGTAAACTTTCGCTCAGGTTCGGTCAACGCTCGATGAATGAGCCAGTTGCAAAAAATGCCGTTTACAAACGTAAGCGGTCGCTAAACGCGTCCTAATGAAGCAGACAGTTTCGATGGGTCACAACATACACCGCCCATAAACATTTCTTCGGATAAGCCGAAAAACCATCTTTTCCCGCGCGATTGTACGGAGCGCGGGAGCCGCGTCAAGCCTCTCCGCTTCGCTCCGACCGGTGGGCGGCGCGCTGAGAAAAATGCGCGGGCTTGACCCGCCCCCTCTGCGCTCCTGCTCGGCCAGGAAAAAACGGGGAAGAAATGGACTTGTGTCCTCGGGAGACTTCGACGTCATGCCTTCGTTTTCTTAGCGGAGCAAATTCGGCAAGCGAGCAAGAGTTCGGTCATAGGTCGAGCGCAGCGAGCCGCAGGGAAACCCTGACCGGTTTCTTTGCACGCTGGGCATGCTGCTTCCCAAAACGAAGCCTACAACTCATCTAATACACATCTTCTGATCCGCGACTCCCGCCGCAAACTCCAGCTACTGCAGCCTCGCGAACTCCGTCTTCGCTTGCTTCAGAATGGGGATGTCGGAATCGGCATTCTTCCACAGCGTGAGGAAATCTTGATAAGCGGATTTTGCCTTCGCTATATCTCCTGACAAAGCGAACGCCCGAGCCAGTTGCAGGCGCGCAAGAACTCCAATTGGATCACTCGCCACGACTCCCCGATGGTCGACAATTTTCTGGAATTCCGCAGCGGCTTCGGCGCCTTGATGGGCACTCAGATAGGCCTGGCCGCGCACGTACACGGGATATAGTGCGCCGAAGAATCCTTGTAGATTGCTGCGTGGCGTGCCCAGTTCATAAGGAGCGGCGCTTTCCAGCACTTCTATTGCTTGTGAAGACTGCTGACGATTTAGCGCAAGAATCGCACGAAGCGCGGGCAGGTAGCTAAACCTGACGGAAGTGTCTTCAGGAAAATTCTTCTCCAGGTCGTCAGCCAGAGCTTCTGCCCGCGAAGAACTGCCCGCCAGAGCCAGGGCCAAGGCAGCGCCGTACTCAACTTCGCGATCTTTCGCGAGCGCAAGCGCCGATGACGCGCGCTGTGTGGCGGCGGCAGCATTGCCGAAAAATGCTTCCCGCAGGGCCGCTCCGGTTTCGAACAGAGCGGCTCGTTCGCCATGTCCAGCCTGCTGCGCCAACTCTGCCGCTTGCAACGACATTTTCCGCGCGTCCCGTAGTCGTCCAGTGTAAGCCAGCACAAATGACTCGTGATGCGAGAGCCAATCTTCTGCTTCCGAGTCACGTTGGCTCAACGATACCTCACGCGCCATTGCAGAATCGTCAGGCTTCAAGAACGCTAGGTCGTATCTCACAACGTGAAAGTCTGGCATTTCCAGTTTACGGTCCTCGGCCTTCTTAAGGGCCGCTTCGGCGTCCCCGAAACGATCAAGGTAGATGTAGTCGTAAGCAAGATTGAAATATCCGATGGGGGCGTCGGGATCGAGTTCTATGGATTTCTCGGCCTCTTCCACCGCTCTCTGATGCTTGCCCAATCCGGTGTAAATGAAGCCCGCCAGGAAATCGTGCGGAGTCACTTCACGAGGATACGATCGTGACCACGCCTGGCAAATCTGCTGCGCCTTTTCCTGGTTTCCTGTCGTTCTCCCCTCATAGTAGGCGGTGATGAAAAACTTCTCCTGCTCGCTGGCATGATCGCGTAACTCGTAGGCCTTGCCGGTGTGTTCGGCTGCGAGTGCAGATTCTCCCGTGTGGCCGTACATGAGACCCAGGGCGGCATGTGCCATAGCGAATTGAGGATCGATTTCCACCGCCTGGGTGAAGAAGGGGATCGCGGCCGGCGGATCGGAAAAGGCTAACTGCCACCCTCTGCTGTACGCCTTCAACGCATCCAATGATGGAGTCGTGGCCTGCGCCAGTGGCGTGTTGTGTTGACCTACGCTTGCGAGCGACTCACCAACGCGTGACCTGAATCTCCGTGCGATTTGGTCCAGCGCATGCAAGGCCTCTTCCTTGCGAGCGGCCTGCACTTGCTCCTCGTCAAGAACCTCACCGTTGCGGCAATTGACAGCCTTCATCCCCAGGACGTACTGGCTTCCAAGGGTGGCAATGGAACCGCTCAATACGGCGACGCTTCCGGTGCGCTCGCAGATTTCCCGGCCAGTTTCGGGAGTAAGACGAGCATCAATTGGTTGGCCCATCAAGCGCAGCGTTTCGTGAATCCGTTGATCGGAAACCAGACCCAGGAACGGCGATTGCTCAAGCTGCACTGACAACCCCTGCCGCAATGTGCCCTCAAAAACTGGATCGCCTGTCGAGTTCGCGAAATCGGCGACTACGAGAGTGTCTTTTGCGCTGAGCGGGGGGGACGGATAGAAGAACAGCCGAAAGGTACCTACAGCCACGGCAATCAGAAGAACGACCCCAGCGGCGATCCAGCCCCACGGGCTGGACTGACTCACCTGCACCTGAAGTTTGGTATGGCTTGCGGCGACGACGTTTAGTTCCGGGCCCGGTGTGAGTTTTACGTCCTCTGCGAACCGGTAACCGCGCCCCGGAACTGTGACGATGTACTGATGGTCCTGTGGAGTCTCACCCAAGGCTTTACGCAATAGGAAGATGTTCCGGCTGAGGTTAGCCTCTTCGACAAACGTGTCGGGCCAAACCGTCTTCATCAGATCGTCTTTGGTCACGACTTCTTGGCTGTGTCGTACCAAGACTAGAAGAATCTGAAAGGTCTTTGGCGTCAGCGGGACGGTTACATCGCCACGAAGCAGAAGTTCCTTCTCCGGGTCAACCCGAAAAGGGCCAAACTCGAACAGTCGTTTCATCCTTTGTTCTGGAGTCGTGGCCATCGGATGCACTTTGCTCCAAGGGAGGAAAGGCGAGCTTGGAGGGAGATTCTAGCACGGTCTACCGCTGATTCAGGTTGCAGTCCGCTCATCGGCGCACGCAGTAACTCTTGTTTTTTCAGTTCGTTACGTCGATGCGAGAGACTATCAGAAATTGTCACGGGCTTTGTAAGGACTATTTCCCCTCGCTTTGGGCAAGCTCCCAGCAGGTTCCCCGAAATTTGATCGAACAAGCGAGCGAATGGGGGCCACAGCTAAAGGACTATGACAAAGCAGACGAAGATCACAATCGAAACCGATTCCTTACTAGTCATGCGTGGAACAGTTTCACTGCGAGGCTGGTGTCCTAAATGTGCCGTTGAGGGAGAAGTCATTCCCTTCGACGGCATCGGAGTGATTTCGAACCTGACGCCATCAGAGGTGCAGGAGTGGCTCGAATGCGAGGCCATTCATCATTCGCAGGCCCCTGATGGCACGCACTTGATTTGCCTGAACTCCCTGCTTAAACGTGTACAGAAATCCAAAACCGATTCGCGCCTAATCGCGCAAAGTGAAAAGGAGGAGTTATGAAGTCCAACATCTTGTGGTGGGCGAACCGGGCAGCTTGTGGTCGCCCAGTGGCTACATTTGCTCGATTGTCGCTGGTTGTTTTCTTTATGTGCAGCTTGCTTGCTGTCTCTGCCAGTGCCGCACCTAATGTTTACGTCGTCACCCTAAGCCAGCAGTTTGGCACCGTTGATCTGGCTACCGGTCAATTTACTCCCATTGGCAGCCCCACGCCGGACGGAATGTCAAATCTCGTCTGGTGGAACGGGTCATTAATTAGCCTTGCAACGACGGGCGCCAATGCTGGCTATCTGGTTAAGATCGATCCCGCGACAGGCGGCGAAACGGTCCTCCGTGCAATTACGTACAACCGGCAACCCTTGGGGTTCAACGCTTTCGATCTTGCCAAAGTCGGCGGAGCACTCTATGTGACCGACTTCAGCAACAATCTCTATGCCGTGGATTTTGCGACCGGCGCTGCAAGACCTGTTGGACACAGCGGTGGAACCACCGGTTTGAGACCCGATCCAAACATTCCTTTCACTTTCAATAGCGACGGGACATTCAACCTCTGCGACGAGGGTCTCTACGGTTTCGATGGAAAGCTCTATGCATCCTTCGACTCGTTCGCGATCGATCCCAACCACACGCCGCCCACGAGGGCCCACGAATACATGTCTCCGTATGTGTGGCAGATCGATCCGCGCACCGGAGCCGCAACCTTCGCCGCCAACACCGACTGGCAAGTGAGCGCCATCGTGGGGAGCGACGGGCAGTTCTATGCTTTCGAAGCCGTGTTTGACTCGTTCGATTTCAATTACAACGTGCCCATCGGGCACGCCGAACTTGTGAAGCTGGATCTGAGAACGGGCAAAACCAGTAAGGTGGCCGACATCGTTCCCAATCCCGGCCCGATTTTTGGCGCCGCCCCGATCCGCTAGGACAACATTGGTCACCGGTTATCACTGGGGCCCAGTGTAGGGAAAGAGTCTGAGCCCCACGTGCGACCTGCGAATGCTACGCGCGCTGGAGTTGAATTTGTCGCTAACCTGAAGCTGAGTTCCTTAGCACCGATGACGCAAATCGAAGGAGGCTTTATGAAATGGGAACGCGTCTTGAGTATGGCGATCCCGCTGTTTGTCGTACTTTCGTTCGGGCAGAACACACGTGTCGAGACAAAGGACGTGCAGCCCGTACAACGTTTTGAGCACGTTATCGCAGGTCATGTTACAGAACTGAATGGCAAGTACAAATTTCGTGTCTCGGAAGTCACCTACCAGCCGGGAGGATACGTGGGCGACCATAATCATGCGGGTCCCGGCATCCGGGTCATCATGGCCGGTGAGTTCACCTACGTGAAAGGTGACAAGACGACCGTCTACAAAGCCGGAGACGCCTTCTTCGAGCCCGGCGATGTCACGCATCGTGCTTACAATCGCGGAAGCACGATCTTGAAAGTCATGAATATCGAAATCCTACCGGCGGACTTCAGTGGGTCTGCGCTTATACCGCCGCAGCATTGAACCGAGCAGGTAAGTATTAAGCGGCACGGACATTAAAGGGGCGTCTTCTTGTCGCGAGAAAACGATATGCGGGACGGACGTGACGTAGCACGGTTCATTTGCGCCTTCGTCGCTGTGGCCGGCGCTGCCGTCGCTCTGTCCAGAGCACAGGCTCGCCTAACAACGAAGCTTGCACCAGAGGTGAGAGAGTACGTGAAAGTCGACGACGCCGTCATCGCGCTCACCCACATCCGCGTGATCGACGGCACGGGACAGGCTGCCCTTGATGATCAGATCCTAGTTGTTCGCGACGGGGCGATCGTGGCAATCGGAGAGGCGCGCTCGACGTCGATTCCGCCGGGCGCGAAAGTCCTCGACCTTCCGTATCACACCGTTATGCCAGGTCTTGTCGGGATGCATGATCACATGTTTTATCCCCAGCCCGTGAACCTGGCAGGTCAACGAGTCAGAGGAGCACTCCAGTTCGAGCAGCAGTCCAGTTTCACTTTTCCCAGGCTCTATCTCGCTGCTGGTGTCACGAGCCTCCGCACCACTGCCAGCGTGGAGCCCTATGCGGACCTGAACCTGAAGAACTGGATCGACGCTGGCAAAATCCCTGGCCCGAAAATCCACGTGACGGGACCGTATCTGGAGGGTGCAGGAAATTTTCGCTTGCCCGTCCACGAACTTAGCGGTCCGGAGGACGCTCGCAACACAGTTGAATTCTGGGCCGATCAGGGTGTCACTTCCTTCAAGGCGTTCGTGCACATCACCACAGGTGAGCTTCGGGCTGCGATTGATGGAGCCCACAAGCGCGGCCTCAAAGTGACAGGGCATCTCTGCTCGATCACGTACCGCGAGGCTGCCGAATTTGGCATCGACGATATCGAACATGGATTTGTACTGGCCACTGACTTCAATCCGGAAAAGAAGCCCGAGATTTGCCCGCCAATCACCGAGCAGTCGCGAGCTGCCTTCCTGGCTCTCACTCCGGAGAGTCCAGCGGTTCACGAGCTATTCCAAATACTGATACAGCATCATGTTGCTATCACATCAACACTCCCAGTTATGGAGGCGTACTCCTCCGATCGACCGCCACTCGAAGAGCGTGTTCTCGATGTCATGTCTCCACAGGCTCAGGCTGGGTATTTGTCGCAGCGTGCGCAACAGCCCGTCACCCGTAGTCTGAAGAAGGAGATGGAATTGGAACGTGCGTTTGTCAGAGCTGGTGGAACATTGCTGGCGGGGCCTGACCCAACTGGCATTGGCGGCGTCGTGGCAGGCTTCGGCGATCAGCGCGAAGTGGAACTGCTGGTGGAGGCTGGTTTCACACCCCTAGAGGCAATTCATATCGCCACCGAGAATGGTGCACGATTTCTACAAGAGGAAGGCCGGATTGGCACATTGGCTCCGGGGAAGAGCGCCGACCTGGTGGTCGTTCGCGGTGACCCATCCTCCAAAATATCTGATATCGAAAATGTGGAGATCGTCTTTAAGGATGGCGTTGGCTACGATCCAGCTAAGCTGCTGCAGTCGGTCCGCGGCCAGGTCGGATTACGCTAGCGATCTTTATCCAAGTGTTACTGAGTACCTGCAAACGTAACGGCAATTTGAATAATGCCAGTGGGGGTGGCGCCAAGCTCCTTAACTGTGTCTGCCGCCTGCGCCGAGCAGTTCCCGAACATCTCTACGCCAGCCAGCCGTCCCAGTTGCAGTAATGCAGTGCCCACGCCTCCTGAGGCGCCGTGAATCAGCACGTGCTGGCCCGGCTTTACCTTCGCCGAACGGTGCAGCATCTGGTATGCGGTGATGTAGTTCAAGATGACCGCAACGGCTTCCGCAGGGTCCAAACCTGCGGGCACTGGAATGAACTTGCGTTGAGGCAAGCAAACATATTGTGCGTAACAGCCGCTGATCGGCATGGCCGCAACCGTCTGGCCAAGTTCGAAACCGGAGGCGCCTTCGCCGATCTGATCCACAATGCCGACTAGTGAGGTTGCTCGGATTCGGCGCGGGACGACCGCTGGAACCAGTCGCTCAGAAAGCCTTCGTCAGAGGATGGAGTCGTGGCGTTCTGCGCCCACGTGCAAACGGAAAACAGTCCAAGTGCAATAACCGCCGCAAGAGTAATCATGATGAGATTTTTCAAAGCATGCTCTTCAGAACATCTAGCTCCTTGATGCCTCGGCCGCGCTTGTGCATGTGGCTGAGGAAGTGCACCAGCAGCGTCATCATCACTGGGAAGCCGGTCGCATTGGTCCGGGCCAGCTTAGCGTTGCCAGCGGGAAGCCAGTTCAATAAGTGACGTTCTAGAAATTCAGTCTCAGCTCTCGCAAGCGAAACAGCGGTGCTCTCTTCGCATGTATGTTCGCGGGTATAACGGAGAGCAGCGAGGAATTCCAGCTGGGTGACAAGGAAGTCGGGGACTGCGCGGCCAGGGTCCGACTTGAGCCCGAGAACCTCGTAAAAATAGGTGTTCTCCAGTGCAATCTGTTGCGCCGGATGAGTCTTGTCATGGGCTGACTCGAATAGAGGCACGGGTGGTTCGGGTATGCCCACATCAAAGAGTGCGATATAGGTTGACTCGTACTGTTCGTAACGGGTGATCCATTCGAATGCCGGACATTCTCCTTCGCACTTCAACTGCTCCCATAGATTTTGCAGTGCCTTCGGCAGGCTAGGTTGCGACAAAAGGTCGAAGCACTCGCGCGTTGGCGGCGCAAAGACGAAGGCGAAGAAGCGGTAAAGATCGTTCTGCTGCCAGTCGATCGAGGTAACGGTGCTTTCTTCTGGAACGATTATCGGCATCACGGCTCCTGGTTGTGAACTGTCGCCTCTACTCCAGCACCTGCCAGACCGAGAAATACTTGCGGCCGTCGCGGTCCTTTTGGCTTCCGTTCCACACGGCGAACGCCACGGTCGTACCAGCGGGCAGATCGGGCAACTCGAAGATCACGCTCCACTGGCCATTTTGATAGGTACTATTCGCCGGAAAACTCTGACCGGTACGGCGCGTAGTACCGCGCCCATGGGCTTGCATCACCATGGTGCCACGCGTGGCGTTCCAGTAGTAGATCTCTACCGGATGCTCAGCATCTCCCATCTGCAGCGAAGGGGCTGTTGTGCCGGCGCCTGATGTTGAAGGAATCATGACGGCGGCAGCATCGAAGAATCTGTCGTCAGCTTCCGTCTGAACCTTGCGGAAGCGCGTCTCGGGCAGCGTGTCGGGGACTTCTGCAAGTGCGATCGCATCCCGCGTCGGATCGCGCCAGCTCAGCTGCACCAGCAACTTTCCACCGGCACGAGCAGTGCGGACGTCAACGCTTGGAATCTCCAGGGTCGCGGGCTCGTCGGTGTCATAGAGCGGAGGTGTCCGGTTCAGAGCCACCCGCTTCACCGCAATCTGGTTCCACGCGGGAGTTCCGCCATTAAGCAGACTGTCGGCGCTCGCTGACGACACGGCGACGGGCAGAGACTGCCCGGTCACGGGCTTTGCTCCGGCCTGTGCCCAGATCATCGAGGAGAGGAGCAAAACGCTTGAAGCAATGATCAGAAGGTGGCGAATTCTCATCACGTTCTCCTACAACTGGATCTGCACCAACTGGGGCCGGACGTGGAAACGGGTCTCGGCGTCGCGACCGATGAGCAATTGCAGCGCCTCACTGCGCCCACCCTCCTGCGTTTTCCTGAGTTCCGCCTCCAGACGTACAATCACGTCTTTCACTTCCGGCCCGAACAAATAAATGAGATAGTCGAGAGGGACTCGGGGATCGTCCTGAATGCTTCTGCCGTAGTTCTCTCGTTTCGGTGGATTAAACGGCGGTATGTAGAAGACGTTGGGCTCCGTACCCTTCTCTGGAAAGAGCGGCAGAGCGATCTTGTGGACTAGGACAAGCTTGTGCACGGGCGATTCTGGATCGTCGAGCAGGCCAACGAAGCGTAAGCGGCCGGGACACTGCGCGGCACAGGCGTTAACCTCGCCCTTCTCCAGGCGCGGATAACAGAAGATGCACTTCTCGGATTTCCCCGTGACCTCATTGAAGTAGATCTTCTTATACGGGCACGCCTTGATGCAGTAGCGGTAGCCCTGGCAGCGGTCTTGGTCAATGACCACGATGCCGTCTTCTTCGCGCTTGTAGATGGCCTTGCGCGGACAGGCTTCTAGACATGCCGGATATGTGCAGTGGTTGCAGATGCGGGGCAGGTAGAAGAAGTAATTCTCGTCCTCATTCATGCCACCCACATCTTCGTCCCAGTTGGCGCCGGACTTTGGCTCAGGCGACGGCATGACCGGTTGCTTCTTGCCTTCGTAGAGGCGCTGCTCGTAGTTGTATTCCCAGGCGTGCCCGTAGTCGTCCATCGTAGGCAAGGGGCTGGGCTGGAGCGATCCGTCTTTCCAGCCGCCGCCGATACGATCCCACTGGCGCGGATAGCCGAGGCCGGGACGGGTCTCGACATTGTTCCAGTACATGTAGCCGGTGCCGTCACGGTCGGTCCACAGCTTCTTGCAGGCGATCGTGCAGGTCTGGCAGCCCAGGCACTTATTTAGGTCCATCACCATTGCGTATTGGTGTCTTGACATGGCTGCTTCTCCTCAGACCTTCGCCTTCTCAACGTCCACCTTGATGTCGCGGTTGTTGCCGGTGGGGCCCCAATAGTTCAGGCGGAAGTTGACGTGTCCATACTTGCCGATGAGTTGCGTCGGCTTGATCTTGATGTAGGTGAGCGACTGCCATCCGCCCTCCTTGAACCCGAGATACTTCTCCCAGCCGTGATACATGGTGACCCGGCCCGGCTTCTCGCCGGGCAGTATTTGCAGGCGGCAAACGCAGTGTCCGACCTCGTTGTGGATGCGGACCCAGTCGTTGTCTTGCAGGCCGCGTCTGCGAGCATCGTCGGGATGCATGTAAACGATTGGCCCGCCGCGTTGCAGACGCAGCATGGCGCGGTGGTCGCGCCAGGTGGAGTGGATTGACCAGCGTCCGTGGGGCGTATTCCAGAAGAGCGGATACTTTTCTGCGACCGGTTCCTTGAATGTAGGGAGAGCCTCGCCCAGCTCGATGTACCAGGGATGATCGATGTAGAACTGTTGGCGACCCGTGAGCGTGCGCCAGGGACGCTTCTTTTCTAGCTGATGCTTGAAGGGGGTGTAGGCAACGCCCTCCTCAATATCGCTGTTCCAGGATTCGGGGTCGGTGGCGATGAAGCGCTTCGGCTTCTCCTGCAACTGCTGGTACGTCATGCCCTTGGTTTCTTCCGCGTTTCCAAGAATGAAGTTCACCGCCTGCTCGTCGGATTGGATCGTGCCCTTACCAGTCCAGTCGTGGGCGAGTTGCGTGAAATCGCGATTCCAGTCGAAGGCCTCGTCATGAAATGGCTTGAGTCCCTTCCTGGTAGCGATTTCTGCCATCTTCTCGGCGAGGGCATGGAAAATGTCCCAGTCGGTCTTGCTTTCGAACAGCGGTTCACACGCTTTCCCGAACGGATGAATGTAGCTGTGGCAGTCGGTAGAGTTGATGTCCACCTTCTCGTAGTAGCTGGCAGCGGGCAACACCACATCGGAATAGAGCGCCGTCGTATCCATGCGGTAGTTGATATCTACAATGAGGTCGAGCTCTTTCCAGAGTGACGATTCCAGAATCTCGTTGCCTTTGGCCTGGTTCAGATAGTTGGCCCGCCACACGATGAAGGCGCGCGGCTTCTTGCCGTCTTTCGGCCACAGCGGCATCCATCCGTTCTTCACCGATTCCTGGATGTACCACTCAATCGGCTTTCCGTTGTAGAGATGAGGATCTTTGTTGCTGGAATGGACGTAGCTCCACAGCGTGGTGTTCTGGAAGCGCTGCTTCTTGCGGGTTTCGGGAAAGGCGAGCTTGAAGAATCCCTGCTCCGGCCAGAGACGTTCCTGCCCGACGTAGTGATTGAATCCACCACCGTTCTTGCCGGTGTTTCCAGTGAGGGCAACCAGCAGGATGAAGCAGCGGTTGGTCAGATCATTGTGGAACCAGTGGTTGGTTCCTGCGCCGTGGATGATCATCGCAGGCTTGCGTGTGCCCAGTTCCTTGGCAAAGAGTTCGATCTCATTCGCTGGCAGGCCGGTGCGCACCGCGACCTTGTCCACGGTGTAACCAGCGATTTCTTTCCTTAGGAGTTCGAAAACCGTCGTGACTTCGGCGGTCTTGCCATCCGCGAGTTGCACGTGAAAGGTGCCCGTCAGCGCAGGGTCAGCAGCATTGAGTTGGATGGTCTTTTGCTCCGATCCCATCGAACCCGGCGCAGGAATGGGGCGTTGCTGCTTCGTGTCCCAGAAATAGAAAATGTTTTCCTTGCCGCCGTTCTTTAGGTCGGACTCGCGAAGGAAACGGTTCGTGCCCGAGAGTACGAGCAGAGGCATGTCGGTTTGTTCCTTCACGTACGGCACATCGATGAGGTTTTGATCGATGAGCAGTTTGGCTACGCCAAGCGCCAGAATGCCGTCGCTTCCTGGGTTGATGCGGAAGTACAGATCGGCGTGTGTCGCGCTCGCGTTGTAATCGGGTGAGATACAGACAATCTTGGCTCCGTTGTAGCGAGCCTCGTAAGCGAAATGCGCATCGGGGATGCGGGTCTGTGAGATGTTCGATCCCCAGAGCACGATGTATTTCGAGTTAAACCAGTCGGCACACTCGCAAGATTCGGTCTGAACACCCCAAGTCAATGGCTCGCCGGGGGGCAGGTCGCAGTACCAGTCATAAAAAGAAAGGAAAACACCACCGATGTAGTGAGCCAGGCGCGAACCTGCGCAGAAACTGACCGGGCTCATGGCAGGGATGACACTGAAGAACGAATTGGTATCGGGGCCGTAGTTGTAGATATTGTCGAGCAGTTTTTCGGCAACCATCGTGAGGGCTTCGTCCCAGGTCGCGCGGCGCCACTTGCCTTCGCCGCGTTCTCCGCTGCGAATGAGCGGGTAGCGCAGGCGCTGCGGACTATAGACGTACTCGGTAAAGCAGCCACCCTTCTGGCAGCCGCGGGGGTTGTAGTCGGGCAGGTCAGCATTGATACGCGGATAGTCGGCGGCCTGCTCTTCCCGGACCATAATGCCGTTGCGTACGTACACCTTCCACGAGCAAGAACCAGTGCAGTTAGCGGAATGCGTGGAGCGGACGACTTTGTCCCGCGTCCAGATCTTGCGATAGAAGTCCTCCCATCCGCGATAGGGATAGCTGCGCAGGGGATCAAAGTCCCCGGTCAGCGTAGTCAAGACAGGCTTCTCTTTGCGTGAGCAACCGGGTAGGGCGAGGGTTGCCGCTGTGATGGCGGCAGTTTGGATAAAGCTGCGCCGCGAGAAGGGCTTCTGCGGATATTTCTTGTCGCTCGTTTTATCGTTCATGGCTTGCCTCCCGCAGGAGTCCCTGAAGTTGCGGTCTGCGCCATCGCTTTCTGATCCTTTGCGTCTCCGAGTGTTCGCAAATAAGCGAGCACGTCGGCGACGTCCTGGTCGCTGAACGCCGGTGCCTCGGTACGCTGGAACGCAGGCATCGCAGTTCCGATGCGGCCGTTGCGGATGGTGCGGAGGATGAATTCGTCGGTTGCAGCTTGTTGGAATACTGGATTGCCGATCTCGGGCGCCATTCCTCCACGGCCATTCATGCCGTGGCAGCCTGCGCAGTTTCTCAGGAAAAGAGAAAGACCGTTGCTGGCGTCCCCGTGGATTGTCAGCGCCGTCATCGCAGGAGCTGCCGGGGCGCCCGCGCGGAGATACTCGATCACTCCGGTGATTTCTTCGGGGAGCAGTCCGCCGGCGTGCGGACCCCAAGCGGGCATCTGGGTACCAGGCCGTCCTTGTTCGATGTTGGCTTGTAGATATTCGTGAGTTGCGGTTGAGATCAGTGAAACGCCGCGGATCGCCGGAATAAAGCGGTTGAATTTCTTGTCCCACCGAGTGTAGGTTCCGTTGCCGTGGCAGGCAGTGCAGTACTGCCTGTAAACCTGCTCGCCGGCCAGGGGCACGGGATGGAGCGCTCGGTATTTCTGCTCGATCTTGTCGGGCGCGAGATAGCTTTCCGGCACATCGCGCTTCCACTGCGAGAGCATGTACGCGGTCAACGCTAGCGCTTCCGTTCGTGTGACGGTTGGATTGCGCATCAGGCTGTCGGGAACAACTCCGCCGGGATCACGAAAGTGCGCATCCTGCCAAGCCCAGGTGGTGTGCGGCGGCTTCAGGTTCGTCATGATGAGCTGGTGCTTGGTCTTCGCGCCTTCATTGTCGAGCGCTGGACCGAGGGCCCCGCCGCGCCCTCCAAGCTTGTGGCAGGACCCGCAACTTTTCTCCCGATAGAGCTTCATGCCCGCAGTGAGCAGCGGAATCTCATCGGGCGGCAGCTTTTCTGCGTCATGGCAAGTGACGCAAGTCGACTCGGTCAGCTCGGGCGGCAGCAGGGGGTAGTCCCAGAACACGTCTTCGGCTTTGGCTTCGTTGAACGTCATGGCCGCGCCCTGCCCGTGGTGACATACCGTACAGCCGAAACGATCCACGGGATGCTTGTCGAGGATATGACCGGGATGGGTACGATGCGGCTGTGGAACATCCGTCATGCGCGGATCGTCGATCCCGTTATGGCAGGTGACGCACCGATCCACCGTGCCGAGCGCGGGGATGCTGGCCTGCTTCATCTCTACGCGGAACTTGGTGAGCAGTTCTCGGCCACGATCGTCGGTGGCTTTCTCGCGAAGAATGTGGCGATATTCCTGCTGCACGGTCCGCCACTGCGCCAGGTAGTTCTCGTGTACCGCTGCGCCCACCAGATAGACGACGGTGACGACACTCGCCACCAGCAGGAGCCAGCGATAACTCCGGGATGGGTCTTTCATCGCATTCTCCTCAGTGCACCGGCCATTGCGAAGGCCACCAGTAAAAGTGCCAATTGGGCCCGCGATGAACCGTTGCAAAGTAGGTCAGCAGAGTGAATCCGACCAGAAAACAGGTGAATAACGAGACGGCTGCCAGGTGCACCGAATCTTTGCGCTTCAGAATAAAGAGCGACCAGGCAGCAAAGATCATGACAAACAACGAACCGGGGTTAACCGCGATGATCCAGAGTTGGTGAATGTTGGGGAACCAGTTCCGCAGCCAGCCGTAGTTGGCCGTGAAAGCCAGCATTCCGACGGTCACGGCGCAAGCAAAGAACAAGGATTGCGAGAACACCGAGCGCTCGTGATTGGTGCCGAACCACGTGCCTTCGCCTCCAGGACGGCGATCCAGAAACGGAATCAGCGCAAGTCCGACTAAGACGATCATGGGAATCAACATGCCTCCCATGAACGCCGAATAGGAGACCAGTTCCTGAAGTCCCAGGAAGTACCAAGGTGCCTTCGCGGGATTTTCGGGAATGGCAGCGTTCGCGAGTTCTTTCAGTGGCGCATCGCTATAGAACGCGAGGATCAAGGTAACTGCCACCGTCACCATGAAGACGGACAGTTCCGCCCAGAACAAGTGCGGCCAACTCATCACCGTGTTCTCGGGCCCGCGATTCACGGGTGGACGCTTGCCTTTCACTAGCGCCATCAGGCCATAGGTTTTCGTGGCCAGCGGCTGGAATACCGGGCGCCTTTCTCCGCCCCACTCGGCAAGTCCGCCGGGCGGATCCTCGGGTTTGGCGAGGCCGCCATCTTTGCGGATACGCCAGAAGTGCACGCCGAGCAACGTAACCAGTGCGAGCGGAAGAACGAAGACATGCAGAACGTAGAAACGAATCAGCGCGTCCTGCCCGACGTAGTTCGCGCCCAGCAGAAGCCGCTTCTGGAAGCCGCCCGGATCAAAGAACTTCGTAATGCCGATCGCATCGGTCAGTTCGCGCGGAGAGTTGGCGATGTTCGAGCCGATCGTAATCGCCCAGTACGCCAGTTGATCCCAAGGCAGTAGGTAGCCGGTGAAGCTCAGCGCCAGAGTGATCACTAGCAGCCCCAGCCCCACCAGCCAGTTAAATTCGCGCGGCTTCTTGTAGCTCGCGGTAAAGAAGACCCGCGCCATGTGCAGCAGTACCACCAGCACCATCAACTGCGCCGACCACCGATGAATATTGCGGATGAAGCGTCCCGTGGAAACAGTAAAGTGAATGTCTTTGATCGATTGATAGGCGAGATCGGTCGAGGGCTTGTAGTAGACCATCAGCAGCACGCCGGTGATGAGGGTGATAAGGAAACTGGCGGTGGCTACCAAGCCGAGACCGAAGGTGAGCGTAGGTTTTAGCGTCCGTACATGGACCCGGACGCTGTGGATGTGCAGAAAAAGGTTATGAAATGTCGCCTGCGATGCTTCGCGTTCCGATTCGGGCTCTTTCCCCAGGCGGAAGCAGGAGTCCTTCACCGTTTGGGGGAGTTCGCGCAGGTTGTGCAGGAATTCTTTGGTTGCGGTCTCTGCCACGGTGTGCCTCCTACACGCGGTAGCGCGTGCCCTCTGGGACTTCGTTGTCTGCGTTGACGATCAGATCGCCATTGGCCGCACGGCCGACCTCGAGCCAAGGCAGTGGTCGCGGCGCTGGGCCACCCACCACGTTGCCCTTGCTGGTAAAACGGGAACCGTGGCAAGGACAAGCAAACCCATCCTTTGATCGCGCCACAGTGCAACCCAGGTGCGTGCATGTGCTCGAAATCGCGTAAAAGCCCTCGTCGTCGCGAAAGAGCACGAGGTTCTGGTCGGCAAAGGGAGTTTCACTTCCAATGGAAAACTGCTCCGGCGCCCCGAGTTTGAAGCGCCGCACAGGGCCGGGCAGCACTGCCGGGTTGGGCAGGCGGAGCATACCGACAGCCGCCGTACCCAATGCGGCGAAGAAACTGCCGAGAGACGCGAGACTGAGAAAACTGCGCCGGTTGATTCGGGGTGGATCTAGACGTGACATGGCTTCCACTCCTGGGCAAAACTGAACTGCTCCATGGTGATGGCGGTGGTTGGACAGCGCTGCGCACACAATCCGCAGCGGATGCAGCGTTCTTCATCCTTAATGATGGCGGAGAGATCGGTAGGATCGAGCTTCAACTCGCGTGTGGCGGTCCGAAGTTCAGGTGTGAGCGTCAAACGGTCGAACGTCACTAGCTTCAGACATACGGTGGGGCAAACATCCACGCAGCCGCCGCACAAAATGCACCGTTCTCCGTCGAAGATCGTGTTGATGCCGCAATCGAGGCAGCGGCCGGCTTCTGCGCACGCCTGTTCCTCGCTGTATCCGATCTCGACGAGTGCCGTCGGACTCTTCAGGCGTTCTTCGGCGGAGCGTGTAGGAATGTGTAGCCGTGCCCGCCGCTCGTAATGTTTTTCGCGGTGATAGTGTTCAATGGGGAAATGAAACTGGACTTCTTCCGGCGCGATTTCCTTACCGCGCAGGTAACGATAGACTGAACGAGCCGCCTGTTTGCCGCTGGCAATGGCATGGATCATGAGCCGTGGCCCGTAGGCAATGTCACCCGCGATGAATATGCCCGGCGCGGAAGTGGCACACGTCGCGGGATCGTTGACGATCTGCTGCGGCGAACGCATTTCGATCCCGTCGCGTTGGGCATCGATAAAACTAAGGTCAGCAGACTGCCCAACTGAGAGCAAAACGGTGTCCCCCTCGATCTCGGTTGTGACCGACTCATCGAACTTCGGTGCGAAGCGCTTGTTCTCGTCATACACTTGCGTGCATCGTGCGAACTTCACGCCGCGCACAAACTTCTGACCGTTTCTCTCCTCGACCAGAACTTCTCTTGGCCCCCAACTGTTGTGGCGGCTCACGCCTTCTTCCTGCCCCTCCAGGATTTCCACCGTGTCGGCAGGCATCTCCTCAAGAGACTCCAGACAAACCAGATTCACCTGCCGCACACCTGCCATGCGGGCCGCCGTGCGCGAGACGTCATATTCTTCCTGGCGCAGTACTGTGCGGGCGACGTCGTAAGCAACATTGCCGCCGCCGATCACAATCACCCGCTGCCCCAGCGAAACTTCTTTGCCCAGTGACACATCGCGCAAAAAGTCCACTCCACCCATCACACCAATAGCGTCGGCGTTGGGAATGGGGAGCGCCCGCGAGCGCTTCGCGCCACAGGCGATGATGACGGCGGCAAAGTCACGCCGAAGATCTACCAAGCTGACATCCTTCCCGACCTGTGTGCTGCAACGAATTACGACGCCGAGGGACTGAATCACCGCGACCTCTGCGCGGATCAGTTCCCGCGGCAGGCGATATCCGGGTACACCGGTGTACAGCATTCCGGCAGGCTGCGGTTCCATCTCAAAGATCGTGGGGCGGAATCCCATCAGGGCGAGATCGTGTCCGGCCGCCAGCCCTGCGGGTCCAGAACCGATGATCGCAATCTGCTCTCCCGAGGGTTTGGGAAATTCGACGTTCGCGAGGAAGTCCAGCAAATGGCTGAGTTCCTCCATGTCGTCACATTGGCGTATCTCGGTCTTGTTCTTTAGATAAGGGAACAACTCGCTGCCGGCGTTCCCGCGAGCGTCGCTTCCAAATTTCTCGCAAACGAAGCGCTTGAGAGCGCGGATGGAAATGGGCTGGTCGATGGCCCCACGACGGCACGCTGCTTCACAGGGAGCGCCGCAGATGCGTCCGCACAGAGAAGCTAGAGGATTGGGTCCTCGGGCAATCAGATACGCTTGTTCGAAATCGCCCGCCGCAATTGCCCGCACATAACCGCGCGCGTCGGTGTGAACCGGACACGCATACTGGCACTTGATCTGCTCGCGCCAGTACCCGTGGTCCGCCACTCGAACGTAGTAGCGTGGTTCGTCCACTATTTTCGCCTACTTCCACAGAAACGCAACAATCCACCTTATGCAAGGGTCCATGGGCAGTCTGTGACCGAAGTCACGATTTCAAATCGTTACTGCGCCTGTTCCATCGTGATTGCTCGCGGAAACAGGATGTTGTTTTCCAGATGAATGTGCTGGTGCAGATCCGCTTCGAATTCCGCCAGAGCTTTGTAAAGCGTCTGGTAGCTGATGCATGCGTCGGGTGGAGCGGCGTATCCACTACTCGACTGGCGCAGGGCCCGCAATGCAGCACCAGCAGAGTCGTGCTCGTGCTCCATCATCGAAACTGGGTTCTGCACGCTGCCGAAAGGCGGCGGCAGGATGGGTTCGCTCTGCATGACAGCTTCCTCCATCCTGACGATGTAAGGGAACAACACCATCTCTTCCTTCACCATGTGCATGGTCAGTTCCTGTGCCAGCCCGGCAAAGCTCGCGCGAATGTGCAGCAGTTCGGGATGGTTCTTTCCGTGGACCGAGCACACCTTCTCAAGCAAAGGACCGAGGCGGGCAATCTCCTCGCGTGTGTATTTGTGATGAGTACCGTTGATGTGCGCGACCAGGTCGCTAAGCGGCTCCCTTTGCCAGTCATGGATCTCTTGAGTTGCTCGCGTTGTCTGTTCTGCCATTTCGAGGGAGTCTAGGACCTGATCCACCGCCAGATTGAGCGCCTGGCAGGCACTTTCCAAGGACTGATTTCCGCCACAACAGTAGTCGATGCCCAGCTTTTCAAACACCCGGGTTGCGGCAGGGTTTTCCCGGGCCAACTCCCGCACCGTTTTCTCGGTGGTCACGCTCATCGCATCCTCCTCAGCAGCGCAACTCACTTTTTGTGGTGCGCTTGATGTTTTGAAGTTAGTGAAAAGGAGGTCGCGTGCCGATGACTTTTGTCACGGCGCCCACAAGAAGCTGCCAGGTGCGGGTTTGGAAGTATCGGATACGCTAGTTGGCAGACTGGATTTCAGCTTCTAAAGCCTTCAGATCGTGAATGATCACGCTGCGCCCATCGATCGTTACCAATCCTTCGGATTGGAAGCGGGAGAGATTCCGGGAAACCAACTCCCGGACCGTTCCGATCTGCGACGCCAATTCTTGGTTGCTGCCCGGCAAAGTGAGTTCCACTCCATCAGCCACGCGCTTGCCTCCAGATCGGGCAAGGCGCAAGAGCAAAGCAGCCAGCCGGTGCCGCACGGTTGTAAATGAAAGCTCCTCGATGATTCCCACCAGCCGTCGCAGCCGGGCACCGACCACGCGCAGCACCTTAAGCGCAACTTGAGGATGAGCCAGACAGAGTGCCTGGAAGTCTTGTTTGCTGACAAACATAAGCGTGGCGTCGTCCACCGCAGTCACCGAGGCCGGATAGTTTCCTCCATCGAAAACTGGCAGTTCTGCGACGGAACTGCCCGGCCCATCGATACTGAGAACTTGTTCACGCCCATCAGCGGAACTCTTGAAAATGCGGACATGTCCGGATTCGACGACATACAGTCCCGCGCACGGTTCGCCCTCACTGAAAACGGTTTCACCTGGAGAAAAATGGCGAGGCACCGCACGCTGGGCCAGAAAAGTGAGTTCGGGTTCCGTGAGCCCAGAGAATATCTGGACTTTCGCCAGCGTCTGAGCGTGGTCAACGTTGATTTCCGCCACGGCGGCTATTGTATCGAAGCGGGCGGGCGGCTTATCCCACGCCGAGCGGGAACGGCGCCGTCAACATCTTAGTGCGACTCGTCTTCGCCACGTTCATGGTTCGCCATAGCCCAACTCCCCACCAGAGCAGGGCAACGAACTCGATGAAGCCAGTCAATCCCACCAGCGGAAAGGCAATACCAGGCACGAAATCAGTGAGGACCTGGAACAGTACGCGCCCCGAACAGCCAAGGTTGATGAGAATGAACGGTACCCAAAGCGAGTTCATTCGTCTGGCGTCCATACCTGCCAGGATCGGAGCAACCCGCGAAGACACACCCATAATCATCAGGCTGATGAAACCCACGGTGAATGCATGCCGCTGCGAGCCCATGTAAGTATGTGCGAACACCTGGCGCGTAAGCACGCCATAGAGCGGGAAGAATGGCATCATCACGCAGGAAAACAGAAGCCATAGGTATGCTGCTCGAACGAACTTAAAGGTCCGGTCCGGCTGCGAAGGCTTTCTGAAAACGCCAATCTGCCGGGCCAGCAGAAAAGCCCAAACGGGCATCAGCAAATAGGCGACTTCGAGGCCGAGGGCGAACGGAAGCGCGTGCGTTGTGAGCAGCAAAACATAGCTGACGATGTTCAGAATCAGGCCGCCGTTGATCAACCAGAAAATCAGGCTCTGGCGGTCGCGTTCAGGCCGCTCCAGGCCGTATACATGCGGGACGAAGCGTTGGCTGACGCCGGCGATGATGAGTGCCGCGAAACCAAGCAACTGGATGTCTCGCAACGGCCCGTCAATCAATGCGATGCGCATAATCAACTCATGCTCAGCGTGTGCAGTAGCCTTGGCAAAGAAAAACACGACATTCAAGATCGTGCCCGACAGGAACCACAGAAACGAACTGGCGATGAACTTTTCATAGGGATTGTGTGGTTCGATCGACTGCCGAGCCGTACGGAACAACACCAGCATGAAGATCACAACCGCAGAACATTGAGCGATGCCGGAGAGAGCGCCCAAGACCAAAGAAGCTGGATTCGGCAATAGCATCTCTGCGGTCATGCCAGTCACGATTCCACCCGCCAGAAGATAGAAACTGAGGTTGGCCAGATCCGGACGCCACAGGGTCGTGTTCTTAAACCGCGGAAACGACTGGTAGGCGAAGCCCATAACAAACATCCCCACCCAACCGAAGATCATGGCATGCGCGTGCGCATGAATCGAAGGGAGAAGGCGCAACTGGAGGAAGTTCTTGCCCAACGCAATCTGCAACAGGTTGACCGCACCCCATAGGCAGCCGACTGTCAATACTGTCAGCACACCTGCTTTGAAGAAACGTCGGTATATGTAGTCCGGCAAGGTCTCTTTGTAGATGTAGGGTGTGTCGGAAGGATTATTCATCTCGCAATTGATCTCCCGTATCAGTTCATCCACGTTGACCTGATGGACCTTCGCAAAGAAGGAGAGCGAATCGCTGGGGCCATGCTCACCACCACAACCCTTCAGTCCATGCCGGTCAAAGATGTGTCGCGCGTTCGGGCAGCTTTTTACGACCTCAGCCACACTCATGTCTTCGTTGATCGTGTTCATCGCTTCTCCCACCTCTTGCCGATAGAGGTAACGCTAGATCTGCGACAAGTGCGTGACGATGACTTATGTCACGGATACCAGAAACTGTACGTTACAGCGATTGAGGCGCCTCGCGTTGGAAACACGTAGCGCTGTCCCAGACTCGCGCCGAAAAGGCACGAGCAGGTTTCTGGAACAAGCGGGAGCCGCCGCGTGTGACACGTTCTGTGGCACAGCTAGGCGTTAAGCGTCTTGGGTAACTGATTGAAAACATGGTTGGAAGACATCCGATCGACTGACCAACATCACTTTTCAACAACTTGCGTGCAAAGAAAATTAGGCCAACTGTGTGAGAAACTGCCTCACCGCAATTTCTCAGGATTTTCTCAAAGAGATTTCAGGGCCGCTAAAGGACATTCGCACCAAGGTGACGCTAGTCTTCCATCAACTTACGGAAAACCTAGGCCAAAGGCCAGGTTCCAAGAAGGGGATAGAAGATATGGGGAAGCGTTTAGCGGTTTTTGTGTACGGACTGGCCAGTTATATAGCGTTCTTTCTGACCTTCGTGTATGCCGTCGGGTTCATCGGGAATTTGTACCTACCGAGGTCGATGGATTCTGCAGCACGAATGTCTTTCTGGCCGGCTCTCGCCATTGATGCTCTTTTGCTGCTGGTATTCGCGGTGCAGCACAGCGTCATGGCGCGGCCTGCGTTCAAAGAAGTACTGACTCGATTCATTCCGGCGGCTGCCGAACGCAGCACATACGTGCTGGGTTCCAGCCTGTTGCTGATAGCGCTGTTCGCCTTCTGGCAGCCAATCGGAGGAATCGTTTGGAACTTCACAAATCCCGTCGTTCGGAATGCAATCAACACGGTGTTCGGTCTAGGCTTTGCACTGGTGTTCGTGGCGACGTTGTTAATTAACCACTTTGACCTGTTCGGGCTTCGGCAGGTCGCGTTGTATCTTGCGCGGAAGCCATACACGTACCTGGAATTTCGCACGCCTCTGTTCTACCGTTACGTGCGTCATCCTCTGTATGTGGGTTGGCTGGTAGCTTTCTGGGCTACTCCAACGATGACCGGCGCGCACCTTCTGTTCGCGCTGCTTACATCCGCTTACATCCTAACGGCGATCCGATGGGAAGAGCGCGATTTGGTGGTCGTTCACGGTTCGAAGTATCAGGAATATCAGAAGCGTGTGCCCAAACTGATCCCGTCCTTGGCTACGTACCGCATGCCTGAAGAGCGCATTGCGACGGTGCCTAGTTCGGCCGCATAGTCTCCGGCAGGAATGAAGTTGGGCGGCTCGTGCCGCCCATTTTTGCCCATCACAACTTGCGCTGCCCTTCACCAAATTCTGATGTTGGGAAACTCCGCTTTCATGCGTACGGCGTTCTTCTGTGACGAGGAGATTCGTAAAGGTGATCGAGCTAAAAGACAGCAGTCACCTGAGCCCCTGAGCGTAGTATCTGCCTACCATTCAAGAAATGACCCAATCTCTGTGAGGAAAATCGGCCACGCCGGCTCTTCCGCCAACAGTAGGTGGTTGGCGCTGGGCAAAGAGATGTAGCGTGCGTCGGGAATTTCAGCTGCCATTTGGCGCCCACACTCCGGCGGCACGACCTGGTCCCCATCGCAGTGCACTACGAGTGTGGGCACTCGTATCTGTCGCAGAAGTCCGCGCACATCGATATTGTCGTCGATCTCCATCAACCGTGCCGCATTCTCGGCTGAAGTTGACACACGTTGCAGATCGTCGAACCAATGCTCGTGAGCGGGAGTGGCGTTAGGGACGAATCGACAAGTAAACATTTTGCAGAACGCCGGATTGTTCACTCCCCAGCCAAGCCTCACGAGACTTTCCAGCGCCCGTCGTGCTTCACGTGCTTTCGGGCTACCGTGATGATTGAGCCCTGCTGGAAATGCACCATACAACACCAACTTGTTCACCCGCTCGGGATGCTTTACTGCATAAGCGATGGCGATGGAGCCGCCGCGTGAAATTCCGAGCATAGAGAAGCGGTCGAGTCCTGCCGCGTCCACCACCGTTTCGAGATCTCGGATCCAGGTATCAAAGCTGATTTCGGTAACATCCCGTTGCGACATACCGTTGCCACGCTCGTCGTAGCGGACCATTCGATGGTGCTTGCTGAATTCCGCCCACCAGTGCCGCCATATCGGACTTTCCCACTCGTAATCGAGATGAGTCAGCCAGTTAGATGCCTTCACTAGCGGCGGTCCATTCCCGATGCTGGCATAAGCGAGGCGCGCGTGATCGCTGGTCATGCAATAGCGAATCTCCTGTCGCTTCAAGCCATCGCCGAGAACGACCGACGAGATGGGAGCTTTTCCTGCGCTCTCCACCTTGCCAGGAAAGCGATAGCCGACACGCGGCACGGTCTCAACGAATTCGACCTTTTGGTCCGGAGTATCGGGTCGTTGCACAGCTGGTTCCAGTTCGATCGATTGGCCCTGAGGCTTCGGCGAGGTTACCTCGGCAACGAATCGATAACCGTGTCGTGGCACGGTTTCGATGTATTTCTCCGGGTGGAACAGTTTCCGTAGCTGCGAAATGCAATAGTCCAAATTGTTGTCTTCGACAACGGAGTCTGGCCACACTGACTCCATGAACGCGTCTTTGCGCACGAGCTTGCCGGCATTCTCCACCAGCACGCGAAGAGTATCGAACAGTTTGCCTCGGAGGCGGAGTTCCTCGTTATCACGAAGCAGCCTTCGCTCGTCCACATCGAGGAAATAACTGCTAAAGAAGTATTTGGCCATTGTCAAGCGCAACCCGCGTCGGTGGGCACAGGAAAGGCGCGGGTCTCCACATGCTCGCTATTCTACTATCTGTCTTGCCCAGGCCGGCTGGTCTCTACACGAACCCTGCTGAAACGATTCTTCATCGCCGAGTTCCAGCCCTACCTTTCATCGTGCGCCAAAACGCTTCAGCGTGCGCGGTAAGCCCCAAAGCGTTCTCCTGGCGTCTGATCACCCGGCGTGGATTTCCCTTGCCGTGGCGGTTCAGCCTGGGCAGACCTCGACCGACTACGGAAACGTGCGGGGGGAATTTCAAACTCCCGTTTGAATGCCCGGTTAAACGCTGCTTCGGACTCATAGCCGACTTCCGATGCGATCTGTGCCACTGAGTAACTCGTTGAGACGAGCATCTCCGCTCCCAACTGCAGTCGCCAGCGCGTGAGGTAGGCCATAGGAGTTTCGTTGAGGAAATGGCGGAACCGCTCGGCGAGCACCGATCGGGACAGTCCTGCTTCTTTGGCTAAGGAAGCGATGGTCCACGACTGTGCCGGATTCCGGTGCATCAGCGCCAGAGACCTTCCAACCTCCGAATCGCGGGCGCCGGCCAACCAACCAGTTTGTTCAGGTGGAAGGTGCGCAATGTAGGTCCGCAGTGTTTCAACGAACAAAACTTCCGATAGTTTTGCCAAGACTGCTTCCCCGCCAGCGCGGGATGCGTCGGTCTCGTTCACCGAAAACCGTATTGAATTCTCCAGCCATCTGCCCGAGGCATCGTTGCGAATGCTGACCTTGAATACTGAAGGCAGGCCGCTAAGAAAAACCTGGCTGAGTCGTGGCTCACAGGCCATAAAGCCACAGAGAAACTTGGTCATTTCCCCTCCGCCACCCAATCGGGATGCGCTCCGGGTCGTGGATCTGGAAGACGGCAAACTCAGCGAACTGGCTCAGCAGTCCAGCATTTCAGCGAAAAATGCAGCAGTCCGAGTGCATCGCGCACGGAAAGCTCTTCGCCGTCAGGTGGAACTGGCATGCGGGAGTTGTGCCGAGCACGGCTGTCTGGATTGCCATTGCCAACGAGCCGGGAGCTCTCAGTGCGCGCCGCCCGTCAAGGAAGCCTGAACTCTTATCGTTTAAATCCTGCGAACAAGGCTGCGACGCGTCATATGGAATACCTGATTGGGTTGGTACTAGCTTTGGCTGTGGCTGGTTTTGCCGCTGTCACCGGCTTTGAGCGCGATCGCGTCTTTTATCCGACCGTGCTTATCATCGTCGCCCACTACTATGTGTTGTTCGCTGCCATGGGGGCTTCTGGGCGAACGATCGCGATTGAAACCGCCGTTGCCAGTGCATTTCTGCTCATTGCCGTACTTGGTTTCAAGAGAAATCTATGGTTGGTGGCTGCTGCAATTGCTGGCCACGGAGTTTTTGACTTCTTCCACCACTCGTTAATTGAAAATCCCGGCGTGCCGCGTTGGTGGCCCGGTTTCTGTTTAGCGTTCGATGTGGGTTTTGGAGCGTACGTGGCCGTGCGGCAATATCTTGCTCTCAGGCTTGATTCGGAGTCCCGTACGGCAGTTGCGAACTGATGGGAAATGGCGACTGCGGGCGGGAATTGATTTAGGAGACAGTCTCGATTGTGGCGGCACAACATCCAGGCAAACGACTTCCCCATCACGTGGCTGTCATCGGTGCTGCTGGTGGTCTCGGACAGGCTATTTTGCGCGTTTGCCGAGCTGAGGGAATTGGGTTCACAGCAATTGTCCGCTCACGGCCAGAGCGCATTATCGACGTACCAGCAGGTTCTAAAGTGGCTTTGGTCACATCTCTCGCGGACAGGACGGCCCTCACAAAGGCTTTCTCGGGCGCCGACGTCGTGCTCACCGCTCTTGGTGTGACATCGACGAGCGACGAACGGTCGGCCATGCTATCAGAGAATGCGGCTGAAGTTGAAGCGGCTATGTTGGCTGCCGGGGTGGACCGCATTCTCATCATCAACACCCTGCTTGTCTCTCTACCGGGCAAGCCCGCCAGTCGAGCCATTCGTTTTTTCTCCTGGATGCCCGGCAAAATCGGTCGGGGTGCTCGTGAGCAACAAGCAGTCGTTGACGCCATTGCCAACGGAGCTTTCTCAGCAGTTCGGTGGACACTGGTGCGCGCGGGACTCAACTCCCGCGGCAAGAACGAGGCTCCTGTGGCCGCGGCGGATTGGGCCGGTGCTCTCAACTCCTGGATGCCAGTCTCGTACGATGCCATGGCGCGGTGGTTGATTGAGGAAGCGACGGTCAATGAATTTGTCAAGGCCGCGCCGCTTGTGTCGCGCCGTCGCTGAGCGATTGGCCCCTCCGGATAAACGCCACAGCTTTGCTGATAGGTCTCGGATCGTCGGCCTTGCTTCCACGATCCGGGTTCGGGACGGGATGCCCGTTTACCAGGGCTAGGCCTGGTTTCCAACTTGACGACTATATACGGACACGTTGCTTTGTCTTACCATGGCGCGATCAGAGAAGCCGCATGCTCGTCGGACACTTTGCCATCGGTTTCGGAGCTAAACGCTGGGCGCCAAGAACTTCCGTCGGCACGCTCATGTTCGCTGCCCTGTTGGCGGATCTGTTGGTCTTCCTCTTCGTCGCCGTCGGCATTGAGCACATCAGCATTCAACCCGGCATCACTCGCGTCAACGCGCTGAACCTCTATGACTTTGCTTGGAGCCACAGCCTGGTGATGGACGTTGTTTGGGGAACGCTCCTCGCCGTTGCTTATCTCCTGACTCGTCGCTACGGGCGCGGCGGATGGGTCCTGTTCGCAACTGTACTGAGCCATTGGGTTCTCGATTGGGCCAGCCACAGGCCGGATATGCCTCTGGTACCCGGCTTTCATCATTATTACGGTCTCGGCTTTTACAACTCACCACTCGGATTACTGCTCATCGAAGGCGGACTTTGGGTGATCGGGATCATTCTGTATCTGCGCGCGACGCATACGCACCGCTTTGCTGGTCATCTCGTCCTTTGGACATTTATTGTGTTGTTCACTGCGCTTTGGTTAGTCAGCTTCAACGGCGCCCCACCACCAAGCGTCCACGTTCTCGTGACGGTCGATCTCATCCTCTTCCCGATTGTGTTCGGTTGGGCATATTGGATTGATCGTTTGCGACAGCCGAACGAGACCTCCGCGCACGTATAGCGGGCAAACCAGAAGTCAACGACTATTCGGCCGTCGACCGCGCGGACTCCTTTATTATTTGGCAGATGAAAACCATCGGACTGATCGGAGGGATGAGTTGGGAATCCTCCGCCTTGTACTATCGTTTGATCAATGAGGAAACGAAGAGAAGGCTCGGCGGGCACCATAACGCTCCGAGCCTGATGGTGACCGCCGACTTTTCAGATGTCGAGCGCCTGCAACACTTGGGCGAGTGGATGCAACTGGGCAACGATTCTGTCAAAGGCGGCACAGAACCTAGAACGTGGTGGAGCAGATTTCATCGTTCTGTGCACGAACACCATGCACAAACTGGCGGATGCGATCACGACGATCGAAGCGGATCTTATCCGCACCCAACCCAGAAATAGCGAACCTGCAAGGATGATAGGCAGAATGCCCCACGTCTCAGGCATGATTCGGAGCACCAGCAAATGGGGAACCAGGAAGATGAGGCCTTGCCCCATGTTCGCCCACAAGAAGGAAAACCGGCGTGAGAGACTGCCCGCAATTAGACCGCGGAATAGAAGTTCCTCACTGAACCCGGTTTGGACCACTCCGTACAGGAGTGCCGTTGAAACAACAGTGCCGGGGAGTCCAAGGCCTTGAAACTGTTGTTGTGGAGATCCATTTCGGACGAAGGGTTCCAGGGGCGGTGGCCAAATAACGAGAACTGCGACGCCGACGAGAGCGAATACAAGGCTGTAGCCAACATACCGACCCTCACCGAATTGAAGTCCTGCTCGCTTCGCGATCGCGCCGACCCCGCGCTCGTGGTACCGCTTCTGATAGGCGAAATAGAGGAGGAATCGAAGGCCGGCGAGAACCAGGAGATTTTAGCAAGGCCGATATCGCCGCAGCCACCAGCATCGAAAAGTTATCGCCTCCCTCGTGTCAGGCTAGATGCTGTATTCGTATGGACTCAGGCCGAGTCATACGGCGTAAATGTCATTTACGATTTTGTCCCTTGCAAAACGAGAGGCTGCCCAAACCCGAGCACGTAGCCCTCGCGGTCGCGTATTGCAAATTCCCGCATTTGGTACGCGTCCTGGATCAGCGGTCCGTATACGATGTCCGCTCCATTCCTCTGCAATTCCGTGTGTAGCGCCAGCACATCGCCAACCCAGAAGAACGCATCCCACGTTCCGCCCTGGCATTCGTTAGGGCAGATCTTCTCCGGAGCACTCACCAGGCGCAGCATGATGGACAGGCCATCACGGCTGACAATCGCAAATTGCGGTGGCGTCCCGGCCGCATAATCACGCCGAAAGCCGAGGACGCGTTCATAGTGACTTGCCGACTTTTCAACATCAGCGACTGGAAAATACGGTGCACTTCGAAGCAGCGTCGGGGCCGATCTGTGAGGGCTCTGCGTCTGCGCTTGCTCTGCTTCGCGACGACAGACCACAAATGGCATTCCTTGGGGGTCGTGCATGACGGCTATCTCGCCGCCTTCCGGCAGCGTGGTCGGAGCAATCAGAAGCCTTGCACCGATTGTCTCCGCCTTGCTTACAACGGCAGCTACGTCATCCACAGCGACAAATAGTTGCACGAAGTTAGGAGCTTGGGGCGGCGCGGGCCAAATGCCGCCCTGAATGCCTTCCTTCGAACCAGTGTCGATTCGGCGGTGGCCGATGGTGCTGTTTGTGTTCACCGACCACGCAAACAACTCGCAATAGAATCGGCTGGTGGCGTCAGGGTCTTTCGAGATGATCTGAAACTCGAAGACGGGGTTCGACATGTGGGCTTCTCCTCCAATCCGAACTTCATCTCGATCTTGGAGTCTTTTATTTCGCAAAGATAGTGGCTAGCAGCACAGAAAGCTGCCCGGTCTACTCACCGGCTCTGTCATCGATCGAGAATCACCGCAAAGGACGCCGCGAACACAGTCAAGCGCACGAGCCATCCGAGCAGATGAGAAACAAGCACTCCGGGGTGCAGTTTTATAAAAATGAAGTTAGTAACAGTAATGGGTAAGACGGCGATCACCCACATCGCGAGAGCGAGCTTCAGCGGTCGGAGAAGGCCGTGCAGCCCCAAGCCGCGCACGAGGAACAGGAATGTGCCGGCCATGAAGATGGACAGAACCGTGGCCATCAAGATCGCTTTCCACTCCTTGTTCCCGGAGAATTCGCTGCGCCAGACCTCGGGATACGCCTGATACCGAGAGTGAAAGAGCATGCCGAAGAAGAACCAGTCCGTAAACGAGGAGACGATGGTTGCGGCAAGCACGGCCTCGGCAAAGTGTGCGATGTTCATCGCCTACTCCTCGTGCTCGGGGATTGTCCAAGTTGCATTGTCATGGCCTCTCGATTCTGCAGCTGACATTCGTCTGCCCAGAATGGGCGAATCCGGAATCGTGTCAGAACAAATGTAGGCGCTGATTAGTCTTCGCGTCCCGGATCTGCGGCACTAGAATGTCGTGGACATAATGCCAGTAGGGGACCAATTTTAGCGCTGAATCAGCCTCTTGTTTCGCCGCTCCGAGGTCCGGCGTGGTGCGATTGAGGTTGGACCACGCAAGACTCATCAACAATTCTGGCTCGCCCCAGGACGGCTCCAAAGGATCGCTCACGACTTCCTTTTGACTCCGGATTGTTTGAAGACCCTTCTCGTAAGCTGCAATCGCCTTGTCCTGGCCACCGCCACGTTCCGGAGGGGAGTACCAGATCATTGGGCCCATCACCCACAAGAAACGGGGATTCTCGGGCGCGACGGCCTCAATGTCCTTGCGCAGTTGCCGGCCCCGCAGGATCAATTCCTGGATCCGAGGGCTCGACATATCCTGCGTGCGATCGGAAAACGCGAGAAAGCCCAGGCACGACAGCGCCCCAATCTTGGCGTCCACAAACACAGAGTCTTTCCGAATCGCGTCATCGAATTCGTCTAGCGCATGCTCCATATCGTCTTTCAACTCCGCCAACTCGACCTTTTCGTTGAACCCATTTATCGCTCTGCGCCACAGCGCAAACCCGCGCCAGTACTGCACCCGCGCAGCTAATTCCTTGTTTCCTGCAAACGGTGCCATTTCTTCGTGCAGGAGCTTCAGCGCGGAGCGGTTTCCCTCGTAGTCGGCTCGTTGTATCTGGACGACCATTTCGACCACCTGTTCACGCGTCGAATCGCCCGCGGCTGGGGATGCGCCCAGTGCCGTCGTTGCCATAATGATCAGGAACAGTACCTCATGGCTCGTTTTGATTGCTGTGTTCCTTCTGAACATATGGTTCTCTACCTCTGGCCTCGAGGATAGACGGCCACGCCGCGTCGAACCAGAAGTGTTCGGTGAACCGGCAAGTTCAGTCGGTGAATCGTGCGGTGAGATGAGGCCCAAGCTGAGATAATGCGAACCAAGTGATCCGTAGATCCATCAGGCGTTGCGCGATCGTTCTGGCAGCATGGCTGCCCTTCTTCGCGATTTGGGTGTTGTACGCGATGGTGTATGCGCACTATCGCTTCTCCGCTGCCTTAGTCACGAGTCTGATTTCGATGGGTACGGCGAGCCTGCTTGGCATCGCCGCTTGGCACGTTTGCAAGCGTTGGCCATGGCCCCTCCGCCTCGACCTGAACTTCTACGTGCTGCACATCGTCTTTGCGTCCTTTTACTCGATTCTCTGGAGTGTTGCGGCCTTTGGATTGGAGTCACTACGACGTGGAACCAATCCGTGGGATTTCTGGAGAGCCCCGTTTCTTGGCTGGCAACTTCTGACGGGGGCCTGGCTATACGGGCTGTTCGCGGGAGTCTCCTATTCGGTGCAAACCCGCGATCGATTGCATGAAAAAGAAACAGTGGCTGCGCGTGCCGAGGCTCTTGCCGCAGAGGCGCGGCTGGATGCGATTCGCTCCCGGTTGAATCCACATTTTCTGTTTAACGCTCTGCACACGCTGTCCGCTTTAGTGAAGTTCCAGCCAGCCACTGCGGAAAACGCGATCGAGCGCTTGGGGGATATGCTGCGCTACGCGTTGAAGGAAGATGGCCGTGAATTGGTTGAATTTGCCGAGGAATACGCGTTCACTCGTCAGTACATTGCCTTCGAACAACTCCGCTATGAAAATCGACTCAAAGTTGATCTACAGATTGACCCGGAGTCTTACCACTTCGATGTTCCGCCGTTTTCGGTGCAAACCTTAGCGGAAAATGCCGTGCACCATGCGATATCCATCCGCCCTGAAGGCGGCTCAATCTGGATCAGATGCTCCTACCAAAATGACAAACTCCGCATCAGTGTTCGAGACGACGGGCCTGGAGTTGGTGCTGATCCTGGCCAATCGCATCAATTCGGCCTGCGCTCCCTGCGGGAACGTCTGCGGGCCGCATACGGACCTTCCGCTGAACTGACGGTTCAGGACGGCCGGGAGGGGTTTGAAGCATCTTTTGTGGTCCCGTCTTCCTCCGAATCACCCGACCGTGATCGAGGATCAGTCGGTGGAAACCGATGAAGGGTTCCGTTTTAATCGCCGACGATGAGCCTCTGGCTCGACGCACCCTGCGGCAATACTTGCTCGACCTCGGCTGGGAGGGGCCGATTCATGAGGCATCCGACGGCGCAACGGCGATCGCTGCTGCGAACCGTGAACATCCCGATTTGCTGTTCCTAGATATCGTGATGCCAGGCGCTACGGGACTGGAAGTGCTCAAGCGGCTCGACTATGAGCCGAGGGTGATCTTCACGACGGCTCATGACCAATACGCGGTCACCGCATTTGAACTTGGTGCTCTTGACTACCTGCTGAAACCATTTGGACGCGAGCGGCTGGAACGCGTTATGCGCCGGGCACAAGCGGCCTTAAACGACTCAGCCATTCCTTTGCTATCCCGCGTGTCGGAATCACTTGAACAGATCCGCCCGCTTTCAAGACTCTTCGTGCGCGACAGCAACCGCATCATCCCAATTCCTCTGGCAAGCCTTGAACGCGCACAAGGCTCTGATGACTACGTAACGATCTATACTGCAGCGAAGCAATACCTCGTCAGCATCCGTCTGTCTGACCTCGAAGCACGCTTGCGGGGGACGAGCTTCTTGAGAATTCACCGTTCCCACCTCATCAATCTCGAATTTGTGACGTCGATCGAGCCATATGATGCGGCGCGCGTAGAAGTCGTCATGAAGAGTGGCGAACGTATCGTCGCCAGCCGAACAGGCTCGAAACGGCTGCGCGATTTGGCGCTCTGACGGGCCGGCTTGTCGAAAGAGTTGGTGCTCTACTGTGGCCGGCATGATTTCGGCACTCGCGTGTTGAAGAAGACGGGAAATCTGAAGCTCGTCATGCAGACCATGGGCCAGAAGGACGTCAAAACGGCGATGAAGTATCAGCATCCGGAGCTTGACATCGTTCGCGCGGCGCTGAACGAAACCGCTCCCGGGGCGCAGCAAGCGGGCGCGTAGTGATTTTTGGCTACGGCACACTCTACGGCACACCCGGAATTTTGAAGTTCACGACAACCGGCAAGTGATTGATAAGATGGTGAGCGCGGAAGGAATCGAACCTTCAACCTACTGATTAAGAGTCAGTTGCTCTGCCAATTGAGCTACGCGCCCACGGTGGGGGATGTCGCTGGAAGGACGAACCGAAATTATAGCATCCGTGGCGGCTTCCGGCATGGCGACGATCTCATCGCGTTGCCTGGTGCACTCGACTGGTGCACCTCAGTTTGTCCTCATTCTTGTTCGTTTGCGCCCAGAATCCTTCTGCAAAGTTGGAGAAGCCGGCTTCTTTCTTTCATTCGCCCGTGAATTTGTTCCTCCTCGCTCGGTCTGGGGCGTCGGGGTCGCTGAGCAGCGAGGGATGTCGCCGGGCTGCGCAACCGTGCGAGCGGGAGATCCCTTGCTCCGACTGAAAAACGTCTCTGCTCGGGATGGCGCCGCAACTGTTTGATTACCTCTGGTTACTAACTCGCTTACTCTCGCGCACATTTCACGCGTTTTTAACCTGCCCGTCATACTGCTGCAAAAATGGTGCAGTATTCCTGTTACATGCCGTCGGACCAGCTTCACGGCCAGGATGAAGTTCGGCCGGTGCTGTCGCGCATCGCCGGAGCGCCGGGACTCGGGGGCCGATTCGCTCCCGTCGACAAAGTTCGCGAACTCTATCAGCGCGTGCGGCAGAGTCCATCTGGTTTTCGACTTGAAAATTTGCTCGAGGAGATGCGCGTCACCATTCAGGTCGAAGCAGCCGACCAGGAGCGCATTCCCGCCACCGGCCCCGCGGTGGTCGTTGCCAATCATCCCTACGGAATGCTCGACGGAGCGATCCTGACCGTGCTGCTGACGCGCGTCCGCGCGGACGTCAAGATTCTTACCAACCTCATGCTGGCCGACGTGCCGGAGTTGCAGCGGCACTGCATCTTCGTAGATCCGTTCGAGACCGACCGCTCCGTCGAAGCGAATCGCAGGCCGCTGCGCGAGGCTCTTGCCTGGCTGCAGCAGGGAGGTATGCTGGCGATTTTTCCCGCAGGCGAAGTTTCGCACTGGCAGATGCCCGCGGCTGAGATTGCCGACCCGGTGTGGAACGATGCGGCCGCGCGTCTCGTGCGAAAAAGCGGGGCGGCAGCGCTGCCGGTGTATTTCAGCGGAAACAATAGTGTCGGATTCCAGCTGCTGAGCATGATTCATCCCAAGCTGCGCGTGGCATTTCTGCTGCAAGAGTTTTTGCAGCAGGAAGGACGTACAGTAGAAGTGCGCGTGGGAAGCGCGATTCCAGGCGATGCGCTGACGGCGATTCGTAGCGACCAGGAAACCACGGAGTATCTGCGCTGGCGAACGTATCTGTTGGCGCGGCGGACAATCGCACGAAGCGGAAAAGAGCCGTCGCGGCTTGTCGTGCCGCGGCCCTTGGTTCTCCTCAGCCGTCAGGAGCCGGTTGCGGCTGCGGAGCCTGCGGACGACTTGGCACAGGAGTTGGCGCAGCTGCCGGAGGATCGTTGCCTGGCGCAGAACGGAGATCTGGCCGTGTATCTCGGTCAGGCGAGCGAAATGCCGCATCTGTTGCGGGAAGTCGGACGCCTGCGCGAGATTACATTCCGCAAGGCGGGCGAAGGGACGGGCAAGAGTTTGGATAACGACCGCTTCGATGGCTACTACTGGCACCTGTTGTTGTGGCACAAGGCGAAGCGCGAGCTGGTTGGCGCTTACCGCGCGGGGTATACGGCGGAGATCCTGCCCGAACGCGGCGTGAATGGGCTCTACACCAGCACGCTGTTTCGCTTCAAAGACGAGTTGTTTCAAAAACTTGGGCCGGCGCTCGAACTCGGCCGCTCGTTCGTCCGGCCGGAGTATCAACGACAATATGCGCCGCTGTTGCTGCTGTGGAAGGGCATTGCGCGGATGATTGCGCTGCGGCCTGATGTTTCCGTCCTGTTTGGCGCGGTCAGCATCAGCAACGATTACAACGCCGCCTCGCGCGAAATGATCTACCGATTTTTCGAAGCGCGCGCGCAGAGCGACGAACTGGTCGGCCTGGCAGAGCCGAGGCGCCCGTTTCGTCCAGGCGGCCTGCGGCGTTGGGATTGCCGCAGCATGTGCCGCGCCCTGCGCGACCTTGATGAACTCACAGGCCCCATCACCGACGTGGAGGCTGACGGCAAGGGCCTGCCCATCCTGCTGCGGCAATATGCGAAGATTGGTGGCAAGATGCTCGCCTTCAACGTGGACCGCAAGTTTTCCAATGTGCTCGATGGGCTCGTGGTTGTGGACCTGCGGCAGACCGAACCCGCGGTGCTCGACCGTTATATGGGAAAAGAGGCCGCGGCCCGCTTTCGCGAATCTCACCTCGCTGTGCCGATTCGTTAGAACTCTAAGGTGCGGCTCGCAGCTTCGTGGCCTGGTTGGGGAGCAGGCAGGCCTGTTCTGTATCTTTAAGCTGTTCGGCTAGTTGGACTCCAAGGGTGGCCAGCTCTTCCGCGCTGAGCAATTCCTGCAATCGTTCGAAGAGTTGGCGTTCTTCTTTTCGCACGTGCTGCGCGAGCCGCTGCGCGAACGTGTGTAGATCGGGCGGGGAGAGTGTTGCGGTCTCACTTTCCGCGAAACGTGCGCGTAGAAACGAGTGATCGGCCAGCAAGTCGTCGATCAGCGGGGTCAATTCCTGAAATCGACGCGCTGCCGGAAACAACACTCGCTCCTCGGCTGCGAAATGAAATGTAATCTCGGAGCGGAAATGCTGTGAGATCTCTCCCTGCCAGGCAGCCAAGTCTGCCTCTGCGATCGGAGAGGCGCGGTCGATTCGTACACACAGCGCAAGCGCGTGCTGGTGCTGATGCGAGAGTGGAATAAGGCTTTTATCGCGGAGCATAGTCTTGATAGACGTAGCAAGCTACGTCTCTACGGGCTGCGTTTCCGACGGTTCGACTGTCGGGCGCAAGGTGAGCCAGTCGGTGCGCACGCGCTCCCACTCCTGAATGAGCATGCCGTTAGTTTCGAAAAAGCTGCGGATGCGCGAGCGCTTCCATCCGGCCACTTCTTCGAGAATCGGCGCGAGCACGGCCAGAGCGCTTTTGCTTAGCACGGTCCGCTTGGCAATCTGCGCCACGTTGCGCGACTCGGAAACAGCGATGGTCAGTCCGTCGCGCGAGTTGATGTGCAGCATGACGTGAATGTCGGAGCTGCCGTCGCCGGTATAGATGACATGATCGGGCCCGGCGACGTGCTCTTCGACGAGCTTGTCGAGCACGGCGACTTTTCCGTATCCGGCCGTCGCGCGGATAATCGTTTCGATCTCGCCGGCAGCTGAGTAGCGGAACTCGGTGCCGTAAATGTGATCGGGCGGAACAACGCCTTCGAGCGCGGAGTGAATGACTTCGACGGGTGCGGCCGAGAGCACGTAAAAATCGAACTCGTGGCCGTCGATACCGTTCTTGAGAATTTCATAGAGCAGCTTAATCTCGCTTTTCAGGCGAATGCGCTTTCCCACTTCATACAGATGCGTTTTGCGAACCTTCGCTTTGAATTCCGGGTCGTGAAGCAGCAGATAGGCGAGCTCCGCGCCCTGTTGCACCAGATTGATCCGGGCCATGCCTTTGGCCTTGCGTTCGAACTCTTCCGTGGGAATGCCGACGAGTTCGGCGAGCACGTAGCCGGAGTCGTTGAAGGTGAGCGTCTGGTCAAAATCGCTAGCAAAGATGTAGCGTTTCAGAGTGTCTGCCATATGACTATTCGATTCCGGCGCGCGCCAGGTAGCTCATAAAAAGAATTGATTGCGATTATATGCCCACTCAGTTAAGTGACTGCGAATCAACGGCAGGCTCTGTTCGAAGCACTTGAATTACTTTGGCAAGAGGCGAGGTTGCAGCCTTTGACGACGGAAGGTCGATTTTACGTAATCACCGGTGGCCCGGGTTCGGGCAAGAGCTCTCTCATCGACGCGTTGGAGCGCGCCGGCTACGGCAGAACGATCGAGGCGGGGCGCAAAATTATTCAGGAGCAGATGTCGATCGGCGGGCACGCCCTGCCGTGGGACGATCGTACGCTCTTCGCCGAGATGATGCTCGATCGGGAGATGCGTTCGTACCGCGAGGCGCAACAGCGAAAGGGTATCGTGTTTTTTGATCGAGGAGTAGCCGACGTCTCCGGCTACCTGCGCCTGCTCGGGCAGCCTGTGCCCGAGCACATCAAGAAAGCCGCTGAAGTTGTTCGATACAACCAGCACGTTTTCGTAGCACCGCCGTGGAAGGAAATTTTCCGCCAGGATCGAGAGCGCAAGCAAGATTTTGAGGAAGCCATTCGAACCTGCGATGCGCTGGTGGCGACCTATCAGTCGTATGGATACGATCTGGTCGAACTCCCGCGAGTCTCCATCGATGCACGGGTGAAATTTGTGGTTGAACGCGTGAAGTAGGGCACAGGTGCATGATCCACAACGCAAGACTGGGCCACTCTTAGACAGAACCGCGGTAATGGTGCAGTTTGGCTTACGTGTGAGGCCAGTCAAGCGAGAGATCCTTCGCTACGCTTGAAAAACGGCTACGCTTAGGATGACAGAATTCTGCATAAAGCGAAAAGGTGATCACGTCGTCTCACTGACCCATGACCAAAGCCGTGGCCGCCTTTACTAAATGCGTGCGCACGTCCAAAATAAGAGGTCCGGTGCAAAGTGTCTCGCACTCGGCCGTGAAAACAGATAGGAGCAATCATGGTAGTAACGGGTGAACTGATTCGAGCGATGAATTACGTAGAGGACATGACGGCGACCCTGCGCCGGATTAGCATCTATATTCCCAACATGAACTCCGACGAGCGCAAGCGCCTGGCCGAACAGCTCCGCGCCGCGGGCGCATTGGTCACTGCCGCGATCGCTGATCTGGAAAAGGCGGACAAGTAAGTGGCCGAGGTACCAACGGGAGAGCTGCAACCCGGAAGCGTGAACACGGTCGCCGTGATCGGCGCGGGCGTCATGGGCCGCGGCATCGCGCACGCGGCGGCGCTCGGCGGATATCGCACGATTCTCGAAGACCTGCTGCCTGGTGCACTGCGCAAGGCGGAGACGGAGATTCGCGCCAATCTCGACCAGGCGGTGGAACTCGGCAAGGTCGCGGCTCACGAAGCCCACTCTGCTATTAAGAGGCTGGAGTATGCGGGCTCGGTCGAAGAAGCTGCGCGTGAAGCCGATCTCGTGATCGAAGCGGTGCCGGAGGAGATGGAGTCGAAGATCGAAATCTTCACTTTGCTGGACAAGATTTGCCGGCCTACCACGATTCTCGCTTCCAATACTTCATCGCTCAGCGTGACCGAAATTGCCAGCGTGACCTATCGCGCAAAGAAGTGCGTGGGCATGCATTTCTTCAATCCCGTGCACAAAATGAAATTGCTCGAGGTCGTGCGCGCACTGGAAACCGACGCAGAGACGTTGGCAGCCGCGGTGGAAGTTGGCAGGCGCATGGGCAAGGAAGTCATAGTGATCAAGGAGTCGCCGGGATTCATCACCAGCCGCATCAACGCCATGATCGGCAACGAGGCCTTCTACCTGTTGCAGGAGGGAATTGCTTCTGCGGCGGATATTGACAAGGCGGTGAAGCTCGGGCTCAATCATCCGATGGGCCCGTTCGAACTGGTCGACCTGGTCGGCCTCGACACGCGGCTGAGCATTCTGGAATATCTGCACAAGTCGCTGGGAGATAAGTATCGTCCGGCGCCGCTGCTTGTGCAGTATGTGAAAGCGGGGCGGCTGGGGAGGAAGTCGGGGCGGGGGGTGTATGAGTATCCCGAGGTAAGTAAGGCTTAGAAGACGCGCCCTGCCTAACTAAATACTCCCTACGAATCGCGACCCAATATCCTCTTTACATCTCCCGCGCTCCGAAAATAGGTGTAGAATTGCTGCCGTTTTTGAAAGAAAGAGGATTCGGTCGACTGGAGGGGCGCCATGCGACGATTGATCCTTCTGATTGGTGTAGCCGCGATGCTGGGCAGCACTGCGCGATCACAGGCCGTCGGGTCGATTTCGCAGTTTCGTTATCAAACCATAGATTTTCCCGGATCCACAATCACACAAGCGTTCGGACTCAATGAACGTGGCGATGTTGTGGGGGACTATACCGATTCTGCTGGAAACGTGCACGGCTTCCTGTTGAGCAATGGCACGTTCAGTTCGATCGACTATCCCGGCGCCATTCTCACTTCCGCGCGATCGATCAATGATGCCGGCGAAATCGTTGGAGCGTTTTCCACCGCCAATGATCCCGACGCGGCTCACGGCTACGTGCTGCGTGCAGGAAAATTCACGCGGAAGGATTTTCCGCACTCGCCGGACTGCGACATTCTGGGAGTAGACGAGCGAGGAGACATTACCGGTTCCTTCGGCAGAAGCGACGGCACCGAAGCCGGCTATTTCACCAAGGGAGGGCGCTACACATCGTTCGTGGTACCCGGCTCGGCTCCCAACAGCACCGGTCCGCACGGAATCAACGATAACTTGCAGGTTGTGGGATTCTATACTGACGCTGTGAATGCGGACGTGACACATGGCTTCCTGCTGGATGGAGCAACCTTTATTACAGTGGATTATCCCGGTGCTACTTCGAGCGCCTTGTTTGGAATTAATGAGCATGGGGAAATCGCCGGGAGCTGCCAGTGCAACGACGGTGCCAATCACTCATTCGTGTTGAGCGACGGTTTATTTACTATCGTCAGCTATCCAGTTTCCGAAGCGATCACGAAGGCGAGAGGAATCAACGACCGGGATGAAGTCGTCGGCTACTACCAGACGACAGACGGCGTCATTCACGGATTCATTGCAACTCCAAAGCGCAATTAAGCACTGACCGCTTTAGCTTACGGCGAAATTCAAGCCTGCAAGCGCCGCGGATCTGTCCGGTTTGGCTCCCTTGCTCGCCACTTGCACGTGAAAGCTCTCTCCCATGCCGGCGGGTGTGACGAGATGCTTGAGTTGCAGCGCGACTTTGGCGCGCTCCTGCGGCAGACGGCATTCTTCGAAGGCGTCGGCGAATTGATTGGCCTCGCCGATGCCGAGCAGGAATTGCGATTGCGTCACCAGCTTGTGCGTGTGGAAGCCCTGTTGTTCTGCGGCCGCGGCTAGCGCCGTGAAGTTTACGTCGGCGGTGATGTCCTGCTCACCGGGGGCTTCGTAGGGAGTGGCGCTGAGCGCGTGCTGGCGGACTGCTTTTAGTGTGCCGCGATGGCGTCCGGCGAGTTGTTCTTGGCGCGTATAGCCGTAGTCGATGATTACCGCGAAGCCGGTTCCAACTTCGGCGAAGGCTCGAGCGGCTTCGCGTTGCGCGGCGAGAGGCACTTCCATGCGATCTCCGGGTTCGGGATGGACCGAGTAGCGATCGAGGAATTCGAGTTCCTCGGGCGAGGATTCGGCCCAGGTCTCGACGAATCTGCCATCGCGCGCGTCGATGCGCGCCGAGCCTTGGTCGCTCACGATTTCAAGTGGGAGCGCGTCGAAGAATTCGTTGGCGAAGAGAATGATCGGGGCCGAAGCAGGTTTCTTTCGCTCCGTCGGGGCTTGCTCATTTTCTGCGCCCGGCCCACGGCTGGCGCCGTGGACTGCATTCTTTTGCCGCTCCGCGGACGGGCTGTTGCTTGTGGCAGTGCAGAGTTCCGCTTTGCGTGAGTTGAGATGGACTTCTAACGTCTGCTCGATTCTTTTTCGCAATGCCGGCGAACGTTCTACCAGCACGTAGTGCAGCGCGCGGAAGAACTCAGGAAACTTCTTCTCTGACCAGTCGAGCACGTCGCGCGCGAACAAGCCGCGGCCGGGACCGAGTTCGCGGATTTCGATTTGCTCTGGAGATGCGCGCGCGCGCCACATTTCTTCGAACTGGCGGGCGAGCAGGCGTCCAAAAACGGCGTGCACATCGCTCGAAGTATAAAAGTCTCCTGCCTTGCCGAACTGCTCGGCGTTGCGCGAATAGTAGCCGAGTTCTTCGTCGTAGAGACACAATTCCATGTAGCGCGAGAAGGGAATTGGGCCGCGCGCGCAGATTTCCTGCTCGATTTTTTCGCGGAGGGCTTTCACGACTCTCTTCGCTGCCGGTCTTCTGTTTGGCGAGCTTCCATCTGGCGGGCGGCGCGGTCCTGCGGCGTGCGGATGAACATTTCTACGAAGTAGTCGTGCAGTGCGTCGTAGAGTTGGCGCTGGAAGCTCCATTCGAATTGCGGATCTTCGAGGTCGCGGGGATGGAGATCGAAGTAGTAGGTGTGGACAGGGATGCTTTCGTCCTTGAATTGAATGATGACTTCGACGCCCTGGCCTTTTTCTCTCGCGGAAAAGTTCAGCAGCGGATGTTCGTAGAGGCGAAGCTGAGCTTGGACGCGTTCGAGGCGGGGGTTGGCGGTTTCGGGCACGGGATGATTGTAACTGGTAACTTGAAACAGGTACAGGAATCATGTACGCTATTTAAATGACGGAAACAACCTACACGAACCTGCGGCAGAAACTCGCGTCTGTGCTGGACCGGGTAGCCGATGATCGCGAAGTCGTGATTGTACGCCGCAAGGGAGACCGTAACGTGGCGATGATTCCAGCCGATGAGCTCGCCGGTCTCTTGGAGACGGCGCATCTGCTGCGCTCACCCAGGAATGCTCAGCGGTTGCGTGCCGCATTGCGTAGGGCGAAGGCAAGAAAGGGAACTCCGGAAACAGTCGATCAGCTCCGCCGGGAGTTAGGACTTGGCGGCGGCCGCTAGTCGCGAGGCGGTTTTCCATCCACAATTCCGCCAAGACCTGAGCTACTGGGTCGAAACTGACCGGCGCGTCGCAATTCGAGCGCTTGACCTTGCTGAACATATTCTGCGCGACCCCTTTGCGGGAATCGGAAAGCCCGAACCGCTGAAAGGTGAGTGGTCGGGCTGCTGGTCGCGACGGCTAACTCAGGAGCATCGCGTTGTGTACCGTGTGAGTAAAGATCGAATCGATTTTCTGCAGGCGCGATATCACTACTAAGCGGTCGTGGAGCAAACCTGGAGGAATGCCGCGCTGCAGGTTTAATTCACATTCATTGATGCGGCAGGCACTGACTGCACAACTGTCCGACCTGCAATGAGAACGAGCACCCCGGATAAAGTTGGGAAGTATTGGTGGCGTCTGTTACCAGCACATCGGCGGCAAACACTTTAGACGAGGTCGACCCTTCAATTTTGCCGACGCTTGCGATCCACAAAAAGGTTCCCCCACCGGTACTTAGCGAGCTATCTCCGGATGGCGACCAGGTAGTATAGCCCTCGCTGATCGTGCCTGTCCGGTCGGCGGCCCAGTACACGAAGCCATTGTCCGCGGCAAGTTCCATTTTCACCGGGCAGTTGCTGGCAGCCCAATAGCTGTTGGAACCTGCCAAACTGCTTCCGTTAAGTATTGCGCTCGGGCCGATCATGTTTTGATTCATTGAACTATCGCCGCCGCCACACGCGACCACTAATGACGAAAGCGCTATGAGCAAGGCTGGCCCCATGATCAATTGAATTTTCATCCTCGAGGCTCCACGCTAAAACGTTCCACCAGCAGGGACTTCTACCATTTCGCGGAGGTTTCAGCAATAACTATGTCTGTAAGGGCCCGGTGAAAAGCCAGCATCGTGGAATGGCACGCAGGAAGGAAATGCACTTGGATCGCTACTCGTAGCGCAGCGCTTCGATCGGATTTAGCCTAGCTGCTTTGATCGCCGGCAGCATGCCGCTGATGATTCCCACGAAACTCAAGATCACCGTCGACCAGAGCAACGTTGCCGCGTCAATGTAGAGATGGATGTCGCCTTCGCTGGCATTTTCTTCGAAAGCGCTCCACAGGGTGAGTGACCCTACGGACCAGGAAACGACGTACGCGAGCGCTACGCCTAGCAAGCCGCCGAGCGCGGTGATCACCAGCGCTTCTGACAGAAATTGAAACAAGATGTGCCAGCGGCGCGCGCCGAGCGCTTTTTCTACACCGATTTCGCGGGTGCGCTGCGTGACTGAGACCAGCATGATGTTCATCAGGCCCACACCGCCAATTCCCAGCGTGAGCAGGCCGATGAAGCCCAGCAGAATTTTGATTCCAGTCGAAATCACTTGCAGATCGAGCAAGTCGGCGAAGACATCGAAGACGAAAATTGCGCGGTGATCCTTGGGGTCGAAGTCGTGATGAAAGGCCATGGAATTTCTGACGGCCTGCACGACCTTGGCGTGGTCGCCCTCGTATTCCATGACGATCGAGTTCAGGTAGTAGGTGTTGGTCAGGTCGCTCATGGCACTGTACGGGACGTAGACGTGCTCGTTGATGTTGTCGTCGCCGTTTTGCACCTGATGCTTGAGAATGCCGACGATCTTGTACGAGATGCCGTCGAGGCGAAGGTTTTCGCCCATGGCATTTTGTCCAGAGAACAATTTGCGCTTGGCGTCGTAGCCGATTACGGCAACACGCGTGTGAGTGAAGTCGTCGGCCTCGCTGAAGAAGCTGCCTTCGGCGACGTCGAGCTTCCGCATGCGGCCGTAGGCTGCGTACACGCCACTGACGCCGTAGTTCTGGCTGCGCGTGCCGAAGGCGACTACGCAATTCTTGAATGATTCGGGTGAGACTCGCTTGAGCAGTGGGACTTCGGCGTTGATCGAATCGACGTCGTTAATCGTGAGCCGGACTTGCGTTCCGGCTTTTGTTCCGCCCGCCTGCAGTTCGGTGCGGCCGGGGAAGATGAAGACCAAATTCGTGCCGAACGAACGAAACGCCGACCACAATCCGCGCTCAAAACCGCTTCCGTACGCGAGAAGAAGCACCACCGTCGCGATGCCCCATGCCATTCCGAGCATGGTGAGCAGGCTGCGGCGGCGGTTGTGCCGCAGCGCGTTGTAGGCCTGGATGGCGAGGTCGGTGATCATAGAAGAAGCTGTGAGCTGTGAGCTGTGAGCTATGAGCTTTGAGCTAAACCTTCGAATCTTGAATCTGCAATCAAAAATCAATCATTCTTGCCTCAACGCTTCCACCGGCGGCAGCAACGCTGCTTTTCTTGCTGGATACAGACCTGCGCTGATGCCGGCGATCGCTAGCGATCCAATTGCCGCCAGCGCCGACGCCGGAATTATTCTTGGCGTGTCGAAGCCTTCGGGTGACGGCAGCATCGCCAGCAGCGTTACGAATCCAATCGCGATGGCCAGGCCGATGCCGCCGCTGAATGCTGTCAAAAACGCGCCTTCGATAAAGAACTGCGTCAGAATCGCACGATACGTCGCGCCCAGCGCTTTTCGTAGGCCGATCTCTTTTGTGCGCTCGGTGACCGACACGAGCATGATGTTGATGATGCCGATGGCGCCCAGTCCCAGCGTCACTACGCCGACCACTCCGAGGAACCAGTCCATCGCATCGAAAATTCGTCCGACGCGCTTCATGTTCTCGATCGTGTCCCAATCTTCGAATGCGTCGGTCAGCTTGGGGTTGAATCCGTGGCGGCGCGCGATGATGCGGTGAATTTCTTCTTTGGCCTCGGCGTGCAGATCTTTCGTGATTGGCCGGTAGTTGATGAACGAGATTGCATCTTCCGAGTTCGCCTTGGTCAGCGGAAAAAGATCGCGCATCGTCTCAATCGGGATGAAGATGCGCGAGTTGGTCCCGTTGTTTCCGTCGCGTCCGACTTTGGCGACTACGCCGACCACGTTGAAGTTGATCCCGTTGAGCAAAATTGTCGATCCAACGGCGGGACGGCCGGGAAACATATTCTTGAGCATTTCCCATCCAACGACCGCGACGCGGCGGCGATCGGTATTGTCCTGCTGGTTGAACCAGCGGCCCGGTTCGACCGGCACATTGCGAATCTGGTTGTAATCGGACGCAACGCCGAAAACCTGGCCGTTGGTTGAGCCATAGTCGCTGACTGCGCGGATGTCTTCGCGGTTCAACACAGGTGACAACGCGCCGACAAGCTGTGCTTCATTGCGAATCGCCAAATAATCTTTGTAGGTGAAGTAGTAAAGTTGCCCGGACTGCGTGCTGCCCTCGACGGCAGGAATCCGCCCCGGGAACATGAACATGATGTTTTGTCCGAGGGTGGCCAACTGCCTTTCCTGACCGCTGCGGAAACCTTCGCCCAAGCCCACCAGCAACAGCAAAGAACCCACGCCCCAGGCAATGCCGAACATGGTCAGAAACGAACGGAGCTTATGCGCCCAGAGGGTCGACAGCGACTGCCGAACGATGTCCAGAAGCATGCGCATTGGTGGGCTCTCGCGTCTCTCGAAATCATGCCCCCACGCCTCCGGGGAGGAGCGTGGGGGCACCCGGGTAACGTTCAGGCGAGGGGTCTCAATCCCGCCTTAACATCTGATCAGAGATACGCAGAGGAAATCGGTAAAGTTCCCTACTGGTATGTACGTACTTAGACCCCGCTGAGGGGAAAAAGGTTAGCTGGGCGGGACGAGTTTGTAAGGAGCTTCGTTTGAAGGTTTTCCGTAAGTCGGCCGATAGGTTAAGGGGGCAGGAGTTGGATACATTTCGCCTCGGAGTTCGGGCACTTTCCAGGCCACATTTTATCTGTGACTTCAGCCACTTACAGGATCGACGCGAAACAGCGCCACGTTGCCGTGAAGTTTCCGAAAAAGGTAAACGTTGCGGTTATCGAGAGCTACTGCAACGCACTGCGAAACAATCCCATTTTCAGTCCAAACTTCTCCGAAATCGTCGACATTACCGAGGTTGAAGAAATCGAACTGGCACCGGATGAAATGATCCGGATCGCCGACCAGGTCGACCCATTCGCTGCGGAAGCAAGGAGAGCATTCATCGTCCGGACCTCAGTGCAGAATCAAAACGCGCGAATGCACAAAGCCTTACGCATCTCCAAGAACCTGGAGGTCTTTCGATCGCAGAAAGAAGCTCTGGCGTGGATCCAATCGGCTTCTGGAGCAAGCGCGGTTCGAGCGATCGGCAAGGCAGCAAAATAAATCGGCTGGCAGCCGGGCCGCCAGCCGATTTCCCCCTCACCCCGTGTTACTCGGAATTGCCTCTCTGCTCCGTGTCGGTCGCGGTCAGCGTGCCGAAAATGCCATTGCTTTCGTCGTCCGGACCCGCTGTGAAATACAACGAGTTCCCGGCACCGTTTTTGCCGGTTCCGTCGCCGAAGCTGATGGCCCAGAGTCCATCGATGGAAAGATTCGCTCCATTGGCGTCTAGCAGCGTCCCTTCAAACTGGCCGCTGAAGGCGTTGAAGGCGTCGATGGTACCGTCGCCGAAGTTGCCGATCAGAAGGCGATGGCTGAACGGGCCGAAGTCCCCCGATGCCAGGGCGATGCCCCAGGGGGCGTTGAGATAGGTTCCATGCTGAACGCGCACCAGAACGTTGCCATTGGTATCGAAGACACGCACGAACCCCAGCCCGGGACCATGATCTTCGTCCTCTGAGCCAGGGAGGCGGTGCGCGAACGTAACCACAATGTTGCCGCCCACGTTCTGAATGCCGAATGGGGAATAGTTCGGCGGAAGCTTGTCTTTGAACCGCTCCTCAGCGTGCTGGCGGTGGAAGTTGCCGTCCCAGACTTCTACGTTGCCGGTTTTGAAGTTGGAGACGTAGAGGCGCGGGCCCGCGGCGGTCATAGCTAGAGCGCACCCTTTGTAGATTGCCTGGTTGGGCGCGTTGACCTTGACGACTGCGGCGGTTTTGTTCACATTGGGATTCCAGCCCGAGATGGTTCCGTCTTCTGTGACGAATAGAAATACGGCAGGCTCGCCAGACGCCACTTCAAAGCTGGTGGTGAAGTTGAAAACGGTGCCCGTAGGAGCAGCAGTGCCCTCGGTTCCGTTCGGTGGCGGAATGGTGACGACCAGGGGCACGATTGCGCCCGTGCCGTCGTAAAGTGTGGAAAGGCCCGTGCCGTTGTCGGAAATCCACCACGGAGAGCCCGTGGCGCGGGACAATCCCCAGGGGTTTACAAGGTTCGGATCGATGTTCGGGGCTGATGAAACGGTGGAGGAGTTTGTGGTTAAGTCGGTGCGAGTGTAGTGCTGCGCAAAGGCTGTGCTGACCAACAAGGAAGCGAGTCCGAGGGCCGCAGACGTGCGCGTCGCCAACCTGATGACGCCTACCATAGGCAATCTCCTGGTACTGAATTTGTGCCGCCGCGGCATGTGCTCCCCCCGGTGCTCTCCTGCGCGCACACCGCGCCAACCTATCGACGATAGGAGTTCCTCAAGCGTGACTTTGTCACCGATTTGTATCCGACATGTCATTTCTTTGCAATGAATTAGCCGGAACGGCAGTATGCATAGAAACGGACGCAGAACCATCGGGTGGTTTTCTTAAGGGGAATCCGTTAGGGAGTAGCTGCTCGCGCAGAAAAAGTTTTCGCGCGAGCGGGGACCGACTATTCCTTCGCTTTGGGACGCTCGAAAGCCTTCGCCAAGTACTTGCGCGCCTCTTCCAGAGCGTTGAAGGTGTTGTCATTCGTCTGCAGAGCCTGGCGGTATTCGTTGACGGCGCGCTCGCGCTGGCCGGTGATGTCAAAAATTTTGCCCAGTTGAATGCGGCTCCAGACTTCGGTCCAGCGCGGCTCGCCGTCGCCGTTGATCGATTCGCGGTAGGCGTTGGCCGACGACTGATAGTTCCTCTGCAGATAGAAGACTTCGGCGATGCGATAGTGAGCGAGCGAACTGTTCTTGTTCAGATCGAGCGCCTTATTGAATTCCGTTAGCGCGGCGGAGAGATCTCCCTGCTGCTGCAGCGCTTGGCCGCGCAGGATCGACGCGCGCAGCTTCACATCGCTGGAATTGGTCAGGACATGGTGATCGGGATCGACTGAAATTCTGCGCGGCCGGCCGAACGTTTCGATCGAGAACGGCGAATTCGTGCCCACTACTTCGATGCGCTTGTTTTCCGTTTTTCCGTCGGTGTCGATTCTCAGATCAACCGGCATGCGGAAGAGATCGAGGTCCTGCGAAATCTCGCCATTGACGCGGAATCCGGGCGACTTGTCGTCTTTCGATTGTTCCTTCAGCTTCGCCGTGCTGCCGCCGAGTCGGTAAGTGGTGTACTTCACTTTGAATTCCGGTGCCCCGGTTGAATCGAGCCACTGCGAGAAGAACCAGGTCAGCTGATCACCGTAATTTTTCTCTGCGATGGTGCGGAAGTCGTCCATGTTCGCCGACTTTCCCGCGTACTGCGCGGCGAATTCGCGCATGGTCTTGTTGTACTTATCCTCGCCCAGCACCCAGCGCAGCATGTGCAGAATCATCGCACCCTTGTCGGTGGCGAGCGACTGGAATTCAGTCGAATAAATATCCAGCTTGCTGGCGCTCGAGAGCGGCACCGTGTCGTAGGCGAGCGCGCCCACCGACATATCTTTTACGGCTTCTTCCAGCCCTGCCTGTCCGGCGGCGTTTTCCACGTACATCGCTTCGGAATAACGCGAGAAGCCGTCGGTCAGCCACCAGTCATCTTTCGTTTCCGGGCTGACGGATACACCCCACCACTGGTGTGCGATGGCATCGGCGAGCAGGCGGTAATTCGTCTTCTCGGTGATCGACGGTCCGGCCAATGCCGCGATTTCCGGAGCCCATGCGTAAGGCACAGTGTCTCCCGGCAGCTCAATCACGTTCAGCTTCTGCGACATGGGCAGGCCGTAGAGCGTGATGAAATACGTGAACTCCTGCACTGCAGTTGTGGTGTAGGTGGGGGCGAGAGCCTGATGCGTCGGCTTGAAGTAGATGTGCAGATCGAGCCCAGCCTCGTCGCTCTTGGCTTCCTGAAATACGCCCGCAATGATGGTGCCGGGAAAGCTCGGCTTCTCTGCCGTGAAAGTATAGGTTTTCGTCGGCAGCACGCTCTCGGTGGGCTTTTTTGAAGCGGCGGCGTCGGTGCTGGTCATCTTTCCTGTGCCGACCGCCAACATATGTGCCGGCAACGTCACTTTGATTGTCGATGTGAAACGGTTCAGGCCGAAGCCGCTCACCGGGAACCAGCGTCCGGCGTAGAGCAAATAGGTTGTGTCATCGCCGATGTAGGCCAGTTTCAGGCCCGGAACCGGGCTGTTGTCGCCGCTGTCTAGCTGGCCTTCGTAATCGAAAGTCAGGGTGGTCGAGGCGTCTTTGGTCAGGCCTGCGGGTAGAGGAACGCGAATGGTTGAATCCTGCGTAACCCGTTCGGCGGTGAGCGGCTGATTTTTTTCGTCCGTCACTTTCGTGACCCTTAGGTCGTTGTGCAGTTCAAAGGCGGCGACGTTTAAGTCCTGTAATGCAGTGAATTTGACCTTGGCGCGCGCCTTCATCTGATGCAGATGCGGCGTGAGTTCGACCTCGATCTGGTAGTCGTCGACGCGCAGACGGGTTTTTTCCGCGGCATGCGACGGGGTCGCCAGCAGGACTGCCAGACACAGGGTCAGGGAACAGGTAAGGACGCTCGGTAGGCGCCGGAGGTCAATCTGCATTCAGGAGAATCTCCAAGGAATGATAACCCATTTCGTATGATGAAGATTCTGACGCAAAAGATGTGCGGAGCACAAGCGGCCATCCGGTCGTAGGGATTGGGTGTCAGGGGTTGGCGCATCTTGACCCGGAGTTCTGTTGAGAGGGAGATCCCTCGGACCGCTGGCAAAAGCGCGGTCCTTCGGGATGACGGCGCTAGGGCCGGGTGTTCATGAACTGAGCATTAGTATCCGGGCTGCGCTTCGGAGGCGTGCGGCGTGATGTGACGCAGGAAGAACTCCTGCGCCACGGCACCGAGCGAGCCACCGCCAATCGCGATGAACGCATTCTCAAAGGTCAAGCCCACGCCGTTGCGGCTGGCGGCCGGGTAGTAGAGGTTCGAGATGCCGCCGGCCGCCAAGGCGCCCAGCATGTTCGAATAGTTTGGCTGCCAGCGCTTGTTGTCCCCCTTGCAGATGAAAGCGCTGCCCAGCGCGTAAAACAATCTCGATTTCCGGCTGCCCGTGCCTTTATAGAAATAGCGCGGATCCTGCTTGAAGACCGCCGGCAGAATCGCGTTGCCGATGAATGTGCCGGAGACCATATCGGCATAGCTGGCGCCGAAACGCTTGGCGTAACCTTGTGTGCCCTGCCTATATCCGCTGAAAGAATTGTTGGCCTGCTCGACTCCGGCGATGGCCGCGGCGATGCCGATCGACACCGGATCGATCGTCAATTTCCACGACAGCTGAAACTTCTGCTTGGTGTTCAGCGGCGCGGGATTGGGCACGTAGCTGACAAAGAAATTCGGCACGACGCCAAGGACGCGCTGCGTTTCTTCCACGTGGATCTGTTCCCGCGCCACTTCGACGGAGTCTTCGCGGACTACGACTTCGACTTCGGTGGCCGCCATGAGTTCGATCTCAGGAACGATGATGTAGTCCTGCCCGGGCTGCAGGATGCCGGACCGTTTCTGCGTGGCGAAACCTTGCGACGCGACCGTCAATTCAAATGGCCCCGGAGTGACGCCTGTGAACACAAAGCGGCCATCGCTGCCGGAAGAAATTTCTTGCGCGGTTGAGCTTTGAGCGGAAAGCTTGATCTTTGCGTTGGTGATGACCGCTCCATCCTGATCAGTCACAGTGCCGGAGATGCTGCCCGGCTTGGGTTTAGCAGTCGGCTCGATAGCAGCTGGAGTTTTTTCCGTGATCGGGGTTATCGATGGATTTTGCGCAGTCTGCGCCAGCGAGGGAAGGCAGGCAAAACACGCGAGCGCGATGGAAAGAGAAACGATCCACCTTGCGGTCTGGCCTGACGGCAAACACATCCCCCACATAAAAACAATGCTCACGCTTTCCCGGAGCCGATCAACTCCTAGGCGGTTGTGACGAACAACAGCTGGCGGCTGGCCCCTGCACTAACTTAACTCATATTTCTGTGACTGTTTTGTAACCATCGGAAAACTTTAGGTCTGCTACTAGTGAGATGCGTGCTGACGCGCCATTTCCAGAATAATTTTTGCGGCACGATCCGCTGGATGTTCTAAAACCTGGATAGAATCCGCACCGCGTAGACGTAACTTTACATTCGCCAGCCCTTGCAACATGTGCGTACGTGCGGGACCGTCGGGGATGATTTCTTTTACACCCGCAACCACGTTCGCAGCCGTGAAATTATGCTGCACCAACTCCGGGACGACTTCTTCTTCGGCAATCAGGTTCACCATGGCGAAGCGAGGCACTTTCACGCGCGGCTTGCCCAGCATGTACGTCAGTGGCGAGACGCGATAGACCATGACGAAGGGCAGATTCATCATGGCCGCTTCGACTGTGGCGGTGCCGCTGGCGATGATTCCGGCGCGACTGTGATGGAGAGCGGGCAGCGCGTCGCGCGTCAGCGCAAGGTGAGGTTCAATCCGATTGCGAGGCGAGTGGCCGCTGTGGAAGACCTGTCTGTTTGCCCATGTAATGTCGAGAGTAGAGGCCACTGGCAGCACAAACTGAAAGTCGCCGCGACCCAGGATGCGGACTGCATTGAGCATCTCGGGAAGGTTCAGCAGAAATTCCTTACGTCTGCTGCCGGGCATCAACGCAATCCAGGTCTTAGCTGGGTCTAGACGCCAGCGGATTGCAAACTGCTCTCGAGGAATTGATGGCGCGGGCAGTTCGGCCAACGGATGTCCGACGAAAGTGGCATCGACGCCGCGGTCACGGTAAAACTTTTCTTCAAACGGAAAAATAACCAGCGCTTTGTCGATGTAGTCGCGGATGAGCCGCACGCGTCCTTGGCGCCAAGCCCAGAATTGCGGCGCAACGTAATAAACCGTGGGAATACCGCGCTTTTTCATCTGCCGTGCCACACGCCAGTTGAACGCCGGCGAATCGATGACGATGGCGAGGTCGGGGCGACGCCGGTCAGCTTCGCGAATGAGGTGTTTGTAGAGTCCCCAGATTTTTGGAAGATGGTTGAGAATTTCGGTGATGCCGACGACCGACAGGTCTTTGGCGTCGACGACGGTGTCGCATCCGGCGGCGCGCATGCGGTCGCCGCCCACGCCGAAGAATTCGAGTGGTTGTGCAGCGGCAGCCCGCCGTAGCGCGTCGATCAGTTGAGCGCCGTACATTTCGCCCGAGGCCTCGCCGGCGGAGATCAGAATTTTCATCGCCTGGTCCTCTGCATCGCAGCACGCGGCGTCACTTGCTCTCCGCCACAGCCGTTGAGAACGGGGCCACGGTCAGGCTCACCGTGCTGGTTTGATCCGAACTCGGGCCGACCATAATCTCGAAAACTCCCGGCTCGACTACTTTGTGCATGTCGACGTTAAGCATGGAAAGATCTTCCGGCGTGATGGTAAACTCGACCGTTTTCTTTTCACCGGGCTTCAGCGTGATGCGCTGGAATCCGCGTAGCTGCATGACGGGGCGCGTGATCGATGCAACTTTCTGGTGAACATAAAGCTGCGGGACTTCATCGCCCTCGCGCGAGCCAGTGTTAGTGATATCAACGCTGACTTTCGCTGTGCCGCCCTGCAAAATCTGCTGCGGTTCGACGCGCAGATTATCAAAGCGGAAGCTCGTATAGCTCAATCCATAGCCGAAGGGAAATAGCGGCTTGCGCGTGCTGAAAGCATAAGTGCGATTGGCTGACGGTTTGTGATTGTAGAAGTCTGGGAGATCGCCAACCGAGTGCGGAAAAGTGATCGGCAGCTTGCCGCCGGGATTGACGTCACCGAAAAGCACATTGGCCGCGGCCGTTCCTCCTTCCTGGCCAAGATACCAGCCCTCGAGAATCGCCGGAATATGTTCGGAGATGTAGTTGATCGAAAGCGGACGGCCGTTGAGAAGCAGCACGACCGTCGGCGTTCCCGTCTCCACGACCGCCTTCAACAGATCGTTTTGGGCGCCGAGCAGCTCGAGCGAGTCGCGATCGCCGAGGTGCTTTTCGGACCACGCTTCGCGGTTTGTCGATTCGTTTTCGCCGACCACCAGAATCGCGACGTCGGCCTTGCGCGCGATTTCTGCGGCTGCCTTGATGCTCGCCTGCTGCGTGGCCGGATCGACGAGATGGACGTCGTCGATGAACCAGCCGTGCCAGTCGGGCTTGGCGTCGGTGATCTTGCAGCCTTCGGCGTAAACCACGTCTGCTCTTGACCCCACGCGATCTTTGATCCCTTGCAAAATGCTGACGGAATGCGCGGGCATGCGGCTGTATCCGCCGAGGTGAAGGCCTTCGGCGTTGGGCCCGATCACGGCGATGGTTTTCAGCTTCGAGAGATCGAGCGGCAGAAGATTTTTCTCGTTCTTCAGCAGGACGATCGCTTCTTGTGCCGTTTTCAACGCGAATGCGCGATGCCCAGCGCTGTTCGTGACTTTCTCGGCGTAGTCAGGATCGACAAATGGATTGTCGAACAGCCCGAGACGAAATTTTGTGTAAAGCACCCGCGAGACGGCGTGATCCAGTTCTGCTTCCGGCACGATGCCTTGCCTCACTTGCGCGATCAGCGTGCGATAAACGGAACCGTCGGAGAGATCGAAGTCCACACCCGCGGCGAGCGCGAGACGCGCGGCTCCGGCATTGTCGGCGGCGACGTGATGCGTGTTGACGAGCATCTGCAGGCCTTCGCCATCGGACGTGACGTAACCGCGGAATCCCCACTCCTGCCGCAGCACGCGGTCGAGCAGCCAATGATTGATGTGCGATGGTATGCCGTCGATCTCGTTATATGAGGCCATCACGCTGCCGGCGCGGGCTTCTTCGATCGCGGCCTGGAACGGCACGAGAAAATTTTCCCGGAGGATGCGCTCGGAATAGTTTCCCGGTGCAGTGTTGGTGCCGCCCTCGGGCTGTCCGTGAACGGCAAAATGTTTCGCGGTGGCGATGACGTGATGGCGATTGATCAGGAAAGAGTCACCTTGCAATCCGGTAATCGCCGCAACTCCCATGCGCGCGGCGAGGAATGGATCTTCCCCGTACGTTTCCTCCGTTCGTCCCCAGCGCGGGTCGCGCGCGATGTCGAGCACCGGGCTGAAGACTTGCCCCGCACCGGCCGACCCGGCTTCTTCTCCCGCCGCGGTAAAGTCCTGGTGAATGAGCGCCGGGTCCCACGTGCTGGCGAGGCCAAGCGCCTGCGGAAAGCTGGTGCTACCGTACTCCATAAAGCCGTGCAGAGCCTCGCCCATGAAGAGCGCGGGAATGCCGAGGCGCGTCTTCTCGCGCAGGTAGCGCTGCACGCCATTGCGCAGGATGGCCGCCTTGCGCGGCGTGAACTCGAGATCGGGATCCCACCAGCGCTCAAGCACTTTGCGCGCGCTCTCGGTCGTATAGGTGCCGGTTGTGTCGATGACTTGCATCTCGGCGCGCGAGCCGCCGCAAATCTGCTCGACTTTCTCTTCCAGCGTCATGCGCGAGAGCAGGTCGGCGACACGGTCGTCGATGGAGAGCGCGGGATTCTTATATTTCGGTGTGCTGTCGTATGGTGCGACTTTTTCTTGCGCGATAAAAGGAATCGAATGGAGCAGAATGAGCGATAGGACAGAGCGGAGAAGAATACTGGTTCGCGTCATATCGGGAGAATGAGCCTCCTGAAACGGATAATGCTACTGCAAGATGAGTAGCGATGTCAGAGGGTCTCGCCGGCGCGCAGTGATCGATCCAAATCTGTGCGACACTTGTGCGCGTAGATTTCGGAGGGCACCCATGAAAATCGGACTGTACAGCATTACGTATCGCGGCGTGTGGTATCGCGGTGAAGCCGTCGATCTCTTCAGCCTGGTGCGCCTGGCCAAAGAGCAGGGATGGGACGGGCTCGAACTCGATGCAGAGAGGCCCCATGCTGCGCCCATGGATTTGTCTTCTGATGACAGGAAACGCTTGCGTGACCTGGCTAGCAAGTGCGGAATGGAGTTGTGCGCCGTCTCGCCGAATTGCGATCTTTCGAGTCCGGTGCCGGTGCAGCGCGAGACGATGATTTCCTATGTGCGCGACTGCATCAAGCTGGCGCGCGACCTGGGCTCGCCCATCTGCAAGATTTTCGCCGCCTGGCGCGGCATCACGCTGCATGACGGCCTCGCGACTTACGACGAGACATACGGCTACATCCAGTACGGCTTCTGGAAGGGCGACCGCCGAAAGTTCGTGGTCGACTCCATGCGCGAACTCTGCAAGGTGGCTGAGGACTCAGGAATCGTGTTGGCCATGCAGAATCACGGGCCGGACATAGTGAACCGCTATCAGGATGTGCTGGAGATGATTGCCGAGATCGGCTCGCCGGCGTTCAAGGCCTGCATGGATATCAACATTGAGCCGGAGGCCGATTCGCCCGAACATGCGCGCGAGATGGCGGCCGCGAGCGGAGCATTGCAGGTGCATTCGCACATGAATGGCGAGTTTGCGCGCCGCTCCGATGGCAGCGTTGAACTCGTCGCCGGAGGTTATTTCGACGATCGCTTCTGGGGCCGCAAAGTGGCCTATCCCGCGTATGTCGACGCGCTCGTTGCATCGGGATATCAGGGTTACATGGATTGGGAGTTCTGCCATCCCGGCTTGCAGAATGGCAAGCCGGTCGGCATTGAATATGTGCACGAGCAGACACGTCTCGCCTTTGAATATCTCTCAGCCGTGCGCGCTTTGGCAGAGGAGAAGACGCATTTGAGCATTGCGAGCTGAGACGGCAGAGAAATGGGAGCATGATAAACTAACTCAAGATCGAGATCAGAATTTGATGCGTGCTCCCGTCAAACTCGACTTCAAACCGCTCTCGCTGGAACAGACCGCGAAAGAGTTGGGAATCCCGCGCAAGCGTGCGCTCAAAATCATGGAAATGTTTGGAGTAGAGGGAGCATCGCGAAATGGGCGGCGCGTGAGCCGTCGGCCGCACACGGCAAAAACGCACTCTCGGTCGGCGAAGGCCTCTCGTTAGCTGTTTCTGTACATGGGCCTCTGGTGACACCCGGTCGCCATGGCGAAAGCGAAGGAAGCAGTTTTCCTCAACATTCCGTACGATCCCCAGTTCACCCGCCTCTACCTTGCTTACATTACCGCGCTGAGCGCGATGGGATTTGTGCCGAAAGCCACGCTCGGCATTACCGGAAACCGACGTCTGGACCGGATTGCAAGCTTGATTGAAAGTTGCCAGTACTCGATTCACGACCTGTCGCGGGTGCAGCTCGATTCGCATCAGCCGCGGACGCCGCGGTTCAACATGCCGTTTGAACTTGGGCTGGCGGTTGCATGGGCAAAGGAACATCGCGAACATCAGTGGTTTGTCTTTGAATCGACACGGCACCGTCTGAATAAGTCCTTGAGCGATCTGGACGGGACCGACGCGTATATTCACGATGGAACTGTGCGCGGCGTGATCCGCGAGGTATGCAATGCGTTCGTTAGCGCCGGCAATCAGCCAACGGTGCCGGAGATGATGAAGATGTATCGCGAGTTGCGCCGCAATGCTCCGGAAGTGATGAAGCGGGCGGGCGCGCTTTCGATGTTTACCGCGCGGGTGTTTTCCGATCTGTGCCTGGGAGCTGCGACGCTGCGCAGCAAGCACCTGGGCAACCGCTAGTCGTCGGCACTGACCGTAGACTCGCTGGCATTCGCGGGCGAAGGCGCCCGCGCCACATCGGATAATTCCTGGTCTTTGTATTGCAGCTGATAAAGCTTGTAGTAAATGCCGCGCCGGGCGAGGAGTTCCTGGTGCGTGCCCATCTCGCGGACCTGGCCTTTGTGCATGACGATGATCTTGTCGGCGCGCTGAATCGTCGACAGCCGGTGCGCGATGATCAGTGAAGTGCGGCCTTCGACCATGCGCGCCAGCGCGTCGCGCACTTTGAATTCGGTTTCGGTATCCACGCTCGACGTGGCTTCGTCGAGGATGAGAATCTTTGGCTCGTGCGCCAGGGCGCGGGCGAACGAGATCAGCTGCTTCTGTCCAGTCGAGAGTGTCGAGCCGCGCTCGCGGACTTCTTCGTCGTATCCTTTGGGCAACGTGCGAATGAACTCGGCGAGGTTGACGTCTTCGGCCGCGCGCTCGATGTGTTCGTTCTGAATGCGGCCGGTGCCGAGTCGAATGTTGCCGCCGATCGTGCCGGTGAAGAGAAATGGATCCTGCAGCACAACGCCAAAGCGGCTGCGCAGATCGGCGAGGTCCATCTCTTTCACATCAACGCCGTCGATTCGGATCGCGCCTTTTTGCACGTCGTAGAAGCGCATCAGAAGCGAGATCAGCGTGGTTTTTCCAGCACCGGTGTGGCCGACGACTGCGACGGTTTCTCCGGGTTCAATGGCGAATGAGACGTCGTGGAGAACCCAGTCGGGCGTGGATGAGATCATGGAGTCCCGGACGCCTTCGTCCGGGGGGACATGCGAGACAACCCCGGACGAAGGCGTCCGGGGCTCCATGTCTGTTTCCCGATACGCGAACCAGACGTGATCAAACTCAATGCGACCCGGGCCTTCGGGCGTTTTCGTCACAGTAGGCGAAACCACATCAACTGGCGTGTCGATCAATTTGAAGATGCGTTCGCTCGCTGCCATCGCCCCTTGAAGAATGTTGTATTTCTCGCTGAAGTCCATGATGGGGCGGAAGAACCGCAGGGCGTACTGCGTGAACGCGATGAGCACGCCCAGCGATGCCGCCGTGGCCACGAAGTGCACCGACACAAGTGAATGCGGGTTGAACTCAAGAGAGACGCTGGTCGAGACGATGCGGCGAATCACATCCTGCCCCCCGAACCAGATGACGCAGGCAATCGCGACGGCGGAAAACAGATCAACCACGGGATAGTACAGCGCATAGGCCAGAATCGCGTCTTTATACGCGTCCATGTGGCTGCGGTTGATCTCGGAGAAACGCTGGTAGGCGAGCCGCTCGCGGTTGAAAAGCTGCAGCACCACCATTCCGCTGACGTGTTCTTGCAAATAGGAATTGATGCGGGCGATGGCAATACGAATGCGGCGGTAGGAATCGCGCACTTTGTCCCGAAAGATTTTGGTCGCGACAACAATGACTGGAAGCACGGCGAAGGTAATTAAAGCCAGCTTCCAGTTCATGCACAGCATGATCCCTAGAATGCCGGCGAGTACGAATAAATCTTCGAAGATCGAAACCACGCCCGAGGTGAACATCTCGTTCAATGCATCGACGTCGGTGGTGACGCGAGTGACCAGGCGGCCGACTGGGTTCTTATCGTAAAAAGCCACGTGCATGCGCTGCAGGTGGCGGAATATCTGGCTGCGCAGGTCGAACATCACTTTCTGTCCGGTCCACTGCATGAAGTAGGTTTGCAGGAATTCGAAGATGAAAGTGATGATCAGCAGACTGAAGTAAATCGCCGAAATTTGCGCGATGCCCTGGAGCGGCTCGGGGCTGAGCCAGTTCCACATGCCGGTGGTCGCGGCCGGAGCCGGCGCGAGGTAGCGATCGACGGCCACTTTGACGAGGTAAGGTCCCAGCACATCGCAAAAAGATTTCAGGATGATCGAAGCCAGCGCCACCGCGACCTGCCAGCGATACGGACGCAGGTACGTCAGCAGCCGCCGCATCAGGCGGCTGTCGTAAGCTTTGCCGAGTATCTCTTCTTCCTGAGCCATGTTCTTCCAGGGCAATGGATCGTGGGTCGGCGCACCGTTAAATCGTGAGACTCTGTACCGCGAGACCCGGCGCCAGACGCTTTCACAAGGGTACCTTATAGATGGCCGTGGCCGCTCCTGAGATGGAAAAGGTTTGAAGTGGGATAATCGATCAGGTGGCTCTGGGAATTTACGTTTCGGTACCGTTTTGTCGCACGAAGTGCAGCTATTGCAACTTCGCGTCCGGCGTGTTTTCCCGGGCGGTGTTCGAGCGCTATGTGGATCGCGTGTGCACGGATGTTGCAAGTGTGACCCAGACGATGCACCAGATGGGAGCTAGGATTGATTTTTCCCACGTCTTGCAACAACGGCGAGACCCTTCGACAAGCTCAGGGCAGGCTACGGGGCATCCCAGCTTGGGGGCGCTCCCGACTGTCGATTCGATTTATCTCGGTGGCGGCACTCCGACCGTGCTTGAGATTGGCCAGTTGCAGCGAATATTCCGGGCGATCCGCGGGCAATTCGAGGTGCAACCCGATACTGAAATCACGGTCGAGTGCGCTCCCGGAACGTTGACGACCGACGGGCTGGACGGCTTGCTGCTCTGCGGCGTGAATCGCGTGAGCCTGGGAGTGCAGTCGTTTGTGGACGGCGAAGCCGCGTCAGTAGGACGTTTGCACAAGCGCTCGACCGTGCTTGATGACATTGGATGCCTGCGCGGTGGCGGGATCGAAAACATCAACGTCGATCTGATCGCCGGACTGCCGCATCAAACGCCGTCCAGTTGGAAGGAGTCGTTGGCCTCTGCCATCGACAGCGGCGTGCCGCACGTCAGCGTCTACATGCTCGAGGTGGACGAAGATTCGCGGCTGGGTCGCGAACTCATCGCAGGAGGCACGCGCTACCACGCGCACTTTGTGCCGGATGACGAAGCGACTGCTGATTTCTACGTCGAGGCGTGCGAGACGCTGAAGAAGGCGGGCGTGCCGCAATATGAGATCTCAAATTTCGCGCGCGCAGGGTTTGAGTCGCGACATAACCTGAAATACTGGACGCGGCAGCCTTATCTCGGTTTCGGCGTGGATGCGCACTCGATGCTGTTCTCGGCGAGCGAAGAAAGTGAAGCCGTGCGCTTTGCGACCACCGATTCGCTTGAGAAGTATGTCGCCGGTTCGCCCGCGCAAAAGACTCCCGTTTCACTGGCCGACGCTTTGGAAGAATGCTTCTTTCTTGGATTGCGACTGAATCGCGGTGTAGATTTGCGCAACGTCGCTGACGAATTCGGATGCGAGGCCGTGGCGCAGGTTTTTCCGACGATCAAACATTTGGAGAGCGGCGGCCTGATCGATGCATCCGGAAATGTTGTCCGCCTTACACCGCGCGGCCGGCTGCTGTCGAACGAAGTCTTCCAGGCATTCCTGGCACCGGCAAGCTCGACCGCACGAGTTTAAGGGCATCATTCCAATTCCAGCAAGAATCCCCCTACCATTCGGTCGGTCGGGTTCGGCCCAATAGTGCAAAGAATCGCCAGTATTCATGCGGTAATTCGCACATTCGTCATTTCCTTCCGGGCGTAACTTTTTCCATCCTCTACGCTGTGTTTAAATCAGATTTTCACAGCAGAAATCGCTTCCGCTCCGCGGAACGAACATCTGTCGGAGGATCCTTGGACTTCCAACTGAACGAAGAACAACTGCAGCTCAAGAAGAGCGTGCGCGAGTTTGCCGAGCGCGAGATCAAGCCGCACGTCATGGAGTGGGATGAGGCCGGCGAATTCCCTCTGGCTACGATCAAAGAATTGGGCAAGCTGGGTTTGCTTGGCACGATCTTTCCGTCCGAGTATGGTGGCGCAGGCATGGGCTATGTCGAATATGTGACGGCGATTGCGGAATTGTCGCGCGTCGATGGATCGGTGGGCATCATCGTGGCGGCGCATACGTCGCTCTGCTCGAACCACATTTTTCTGGCTGGCAATGAAGCGCAAAAAAAGAAATACGTCAGCAAACTGGCGACCGGAGAGTACATCGGCGCGTGGGGACTCACCGAGCCGGCCTCGGGTTCTGACGCAGGCAGCGCGCGCATGACGGCGGTGCGCAAAGGAAATAGCTGGGTGTTGAACGGAACGAAAACCTTCTGCACCAATGGCCACTACGCCGACGTGCTGGTCGTGCTGGCGGTGACCGACCGGACCGCTCATACGCATGGCATTTCAGCATTCGTCGTGGAAAAAGACACCAAGGGATTTCGCCCCGGCAAAAAAGAAAACAAGTTGGGCCTGCGTGCCAGCGACACCGCTGAGTTGATCTTCGAAGACTGCGTGATTCCCGCCGAAAACCTGATTGGCAGCGAAGGCCAGGGATTTCCCGATGCCATGCGAGTGCTCGACGGCGGCCGCATTTCGATTGCGGCGCTCTCGCTCGGCATGGCCGAAGGCGCGTACGAATCGGCGCTGAAGTATTCCAAGCAGCGCAAGCAATTCGGCAAACCCATCAGCGATTTTCAGGCGATTCAGTGGAAGCTGGCCGACATGGCGACCGAGATCGACGCTGCTATGTTGCTCACTATGCGCGCGGCCTCGATGAAAGACGCGGGCATGAAGACGACGCAGGAATCGTCGATGGCCAAGCTCTACGCCAGCGAAGTCGCGGTGCGTTGCGCCAACGAGGGCGTGCAAATTCACGGCGGATACGGTTTCATCAAGGACTATCCTGCGGAAAAGTTTTACCGCGACGTGAAGCTGTGCACCATCGGTGAGGGGACCAGCGAGATTCAGCGGCTGGTAATCGCGCGCCAGTTGCTGCGGGATTAGCTCGGGCTTAAGGCCGCCTTTGCTTGTTGGTGTGTGATATCGTTTCAGTCCGCATGGCCGACACCACGTACATTGGCTCGCCCGACCTCGCGGCCACGACATCCGACGAACGCAGCATGGCCGTCTTGTCGCATGCGCTTCAGGTCGTCGGAGGTTGGATCCCGCCGCTGATCATCTTCTTCGTCAAGCGTCAATCCCGGTTTGTCTCGTTTCATTCGCTGCAGGTCCTTTTTCTGGAGCTCGCCTACCTCGCCGTGACCATGTTCACGATGACATTCTGGATCGCCGGTGTTCTTCTAATCGTTTCTCGTACGCATGAGAACAGCAATGGTATTCCGGCCGCGTTGTTCTTGTTCTTTCCGATATTCTGGCTCGTATGGATGTTCGTCTGGATCTCGAAAATCGTGGTTGCGGTCATTTACTCTATTAAGGCTGGACGAGGCGAATGGGCTGAGATACCGGTGGTAGGAGGATGGGCTCGGTCTGTTCTGAAGATTGGACCAGGCGGCGGCTCGGTGGTGTGAGACACCAAAAGGATCGAGAAGTGATTTTTCTTATTTAGCTCTCAACCCAAGCTGCCACACAAACAACGCCCAATAACTTCCGGCGAGCGAGACGAAAAGACTCGTCAACAGAAAATGTCCGACGACGAACGACCTTCCTTTCGGCCAGTCTTCATGTGAAAAGTAGAACGCGTCGACCAGGATGCGGGCCGTCCAGTAACTTGCGATAAAACATGCCAGTGCCATGGAGGCGCGATCGCCGCGCAACAATTCGGCGTGCAGGACCAGCGTGAGTGTGCCAAAGGCGATGATAGTCAAGACTGTGAAGCTACTTTGCACCCATAACAGTTTGCGATTGAGAGGCATCAGCTGCGCCAAATCTTGCTTCCAGCGCAGGCGCGAGGGTACCTGGAAACTCGCTGCAAGAATGAGGAAGTGGCCCGCCCCTGCGAGCCAGAGGATCAGATCGAAGCAGCGCTCGGCAGAATAAGTCATAAGGCATGAATGGCGTGCATGAAAGGCAGAATCACTCGCATCACAAACGGCGGATGAAACAGCCAGAACGCCGGAGCCGCGGCAATGATCCAAGCAAAGAACCGCACGGGCAGCGCACGGCGCAGTCCGATTCGACTGGCAAAGTCCGATCGCTCGAAAACCACTGCCAAGCCTTGCAAGAGAAAGTACGCCGTCGGCAGCCCGTAGCCGCCGCGGGCTGGTAGTGAGATCACCATATCGTGGATGAGGCCTGAAACCAGAAAGACCAGCAATCCCGCCGCGGTCGCTCCAAAAACTCTTTGTGCCGGTCGAAAAACAAATTCGTGGGCGAGTTGACGAAAGCCGAGATTCCAGCGCTTGCCCCAGAACTCGCTAAGCGACCTCGCCAATATGGGTTGCTGCATAATCGGCTGCGCTTCAATCCCCACCGACTGCCAAAAAAGCGCGATCAGGTGAAAGCTGCCGAAGTGGAGAAGAAAAATCAGGCCGAAGAGCCCAATCCATCCGCGAAGCAGAGCCTGCTGCGCTGGAATCTGCCGCGCCACGAACCAGAGCAGCGCTATTCCTAACGCTGTCTTTGTGGCAGCCCAAAGCCATTCACTGGTTCGCGGAGATTGCGGATGCCGGCCCGAGTCGAGAAAGGCCGCGGCATCCATTCCCGGCCAGGCGAACATGTAAGCGGCCGAGCGCGCAGCGGTATGAGTAATGAACGAGCGTGCCTGCCACCAGGTCATCCATTTGAGTCCGGCGAACAGGGCGAACGACAACGTCCACATGAACACCCAGGGCACCATGCGGTCGCGAAACACGATCGGTGCAGCGGGTAGAAGGAGCAAGGGCAAGCATCCCGCCCAGAGTGGCGGCTTGACCGATGGAGCGACCGCGTCCTGTGAGAGCGTATGCACGCCGTAATCTTTTTCGTCCGAATTTGAATTTACCCGCTGCACACGCGCTCTGCAATGAACGCAGGTAATTCGTTTCGGCCGCTCATTTCGGCTGCTTCGAAAAATTCATCCATTCAGTCTTAGCGAGAGTGTCTGCTACTACAATGTGGGCGGACGGAGAGTTGCAAGGCGCATGATCATCATCCACGGTGTCTACCGTTGGTGGCCCAAGCGGGTTGCGTTTCGCAACGACTACTGCCTGTCGTGCGAGGCGCCACGGCGTGCGATTGCCACTCGCACCTTCGATGTGGGCCACATCTTCTGGGTGCCGCTGATTCCCGTTGGTTTCTGGAAGCATTGGTCGTGTGCAGTCTGCCGCCGTGATCCCCACGCTGCCACCAAAACCCGCCGGCCGTTCAAGTGGATCGGCCTGGTTTGCCTCGTCCTGCTGTCGGCGATGTTCTGGGCGACTCCCATCGACGCGGAAGTTGCTTGGCTCGGCTGGTTGCTGCGTCTCGCCCCGCTGGCCGGAGCCGTGGCGTTGCTGATTCAACTGTTGCGAACCAGCGCCGAGCCGAGTCTCAAGCAGAGGCTGGTCGCGATTCCTCCCGCCTCGGATATGAGTTGTCCATTCTGCGCGACTCCGCTGATCGCCGGCTCGGGAGCAAGATGGTCGTGTCCGCAATGCGGTGCGGAGCGCTGGTGAGTCCCAGCGGTGAGCCCGAACCAGAGCAGTCACCGAGGATTGCTTTACACTGGTCTCTTGGGTAAAGCCACCACTCACGACATGCGGGCGACAGTTGCTGCATTGCGTTCCGGCGATGTGCGGACGCTGGCGCGCGCTATTTCGATCGTCGAGAACCGGACGCCGGGATGGTCTGATCTGCTGAAAGAGTTATTTCCTTACACGGGGCACGCGCGCGTGATCGGATTGACTGGCGCGCCGGGCGCAGGGAAGAGCACCCTGGTCGATCAGTTGGCGCGTTTTTACCGCACAACGAGGAATCCCCACTCAAACAGCAAAGAGCGCGGCTTGAATGGGGCACCCGGCGATAAGAGCGGCGCGCCCACGGTCGGCATTATTGCCGTGGACCCGACTAGTCCTTACACGGGTGGCGCGATTTTGGGTGACCGCATCCGCATGCAGGAGCACTTTTCCGACCTGGGCATTTACATTCGCAGCATGGCTACGCGCGGCTCGTTGGGTGGCCTGGCGCGCACCACGGCGGATGTGGCCACGGTGCTCGACGCCTCCGGGCGCGACGTGATTCTCATCGAAACGGTTGGCGTCGGGCAGGATGAAGTCGATATCGTGCGGCTCGCCGACATCACGATCGTGATTCTCGTGCCCGGCATGGGCGATGATGTCCAGACGATTAAGGCCGGCATCATGGAGATCGCCGACATTTTCGTCATCAACAAGAGCGACCGCGAAGGCGCCGAGCGCGTGGAGCGCGAGATTCGCGCACTGCAGTCGCTGGCGATCCGGCAGGACAAGTGGACTCCGCCGATCGTGAAGACTGTTGCCAGCGAAGGCGCAGGCGTCGAAGACCTGGCTGCGGCCATCGCGGAGTACGAGGCTTATCTTCACAAGGGAAATCTTGCGGCGGAAAAGCGCATCCACAACTGGCAGGAGCGGCTGATAGAGATGCTGCGCGACCGCATGCTCGAAAAAGCGCGCGAGCAACTGGGCGACGGAAACGTGGCACGGCTGGCGGCCGAAGTGGCCGAGCATAAACGCGATCCGTATACGCTGATTGAGGAGATCGCGGGCAAGGCACGAAACGCGTAGCCCGCAGAAACCGTGGAGCCCGGACGCATTCGTTCGGGGCTGGTTTTGAAATTGAACAGCGGTGCGGACGAATGCGTCTGTAGCTCCATGAGCACGGAATACATGGCAAAGATCGATCATCTCGGCATTGCTGTGAAGTCGCTGGCGGCGGCCAAGTCGATTTACCAAACGCTCGGCCTCAGCGTTTCGCCGGAAGAAACTGTTGAGCACGAGAGGGTGCGCGTTGTGATGGTCCCGGTGGGCGAATCGCGGCTGGAACTGCTGGAGGCGACTTCAGACGACTCGACAATCGCGAAATTCATCGCCAAGCGCGGCGAGGGGCTCCATCACGTCTGCCTGAAGGTACCGGACTTACCCGCGGCAGTCGAGAAATTGAAGAAAGACGGGGTTCGCCTCGTTTCTGACGAGATCAAAGTTGGCGCGGGTGGACATAGCTATGTCTTCGTCCATCCTTCGAGCGCGGGCGGCGTGCTGTTGGAGTTGGTGCAGGCCTAGACATGCTGCTTCTCCTCTGCGACACGTCCGGCAAAAATGGATTCGTGGCCCTGGCTCGTGCGGAGGATGCCGAAGGCGCGGAGCCCATCGACGTGATCGAAACCGACGTGATCGAGGAAGTCCCGCTCGCGGGAGGAGCCTTTTCCGCGGAACTCGTTCCGCAGATTGCCGCCATGCTGGCCCGCCATGGGCTTGGCAAGCACGACATCGCGGCGTTCGTTGTGATTTCCGGTCCTGGTTCGTTCACCGGATTGCGCGTGGGGTTGGCCGCGATCAAGGCGCTGGCGGAGATTCTGCAAAAGCCCATTGTGCCGGTGTCTCTGCTGGAAGCAGTGGCGCTCAGGAGTGCGGCTACAGGCACGGTCATGGCAGCTCTTGATGCTGGACGCGGGGAAGTCTATGCCGGAGAATACGAAGTGAGTGCGCATGCGGCTCAACTCATTCGTGAGCAATTGTTGTCGAAGGAAGAGTTTCTTTCGACCGCCGCGGCATCGAAAATAAGCACGCCGGATGAAGTTGTCGCTGCCATCGCGCAGGGGGCGGGCATAGCCGTAACGCTCGTCAAACGTCCTGACGCGGCGGTGGTTGCCGCGCGTGGTCTCGCCAGGCTTCGCGCTGGACAGACGGTTTCGCCGGAGCAGTTAGAGGCCAATTACATCCGCCACACCGCTGCCGAGATTTTCGCGAAGCCCCCATCCGGCACATAGCCTGGGTTCAGCCAACGAGTGCTTGAATCCGCGACCATGCTAACCATTCGCATAGCTGCTCCCACCGACGTTTCCGCCGTCATCGCGCTGGCGCATTCTTCGAAGACTACCGCCCACTGGAGCGAGGATCAGTACCGCACTGCGGTCTCGGAGATCGCGAATGGCAGGCGACTGGTACTGGTCGCCGAGGAAGGGAACGCGGAGGAGAAAAAGACCGTTGGATTCCTCGTAGCAGCGCAGGTTCCACCCGAATGGGAGCTCGAGAACGTCGTGGTAGCAGCGTCGGAGCGCCGTCAAGGCCTCGGCAAGCGGCTGCTGGAAGCTCTTCTGGAGCGAGCCAGGGAAACAGACAGTGATGCCGTGTTTCTGGAAGTGCGGGAATCGAACATGGCCGCGCGCGCCCTCTATCAAACCTCGGGCTTTCAACAGATTGGACGCCGACGGGGCTACTACACCTCTCCTTCGGAGGATGCCCTGCTGTATCGCCGGAATCTCCCTTAAGAGTCATCTCATCTTGAGATTGCACCATTTTTTTGGCATTGTCCGGCGTGTTACAGCTGTGTTAACGTGACGGCATATCAAGGTTTGGAGGTCTGCTGGATGCTGACTCCGAGAGACCAACTCCTGACCAGCCACGAGGAATTCCGCAAGCTGGCTCAGGAGCACTCGCAGTACTCAGAACGTCTCGATTCACTCACGCAAAAACGTTATCTCAGCGAAGACGAAAAGCTGGAAGAGGTTCGTCTGAAGAAGCTGAAACTTCGCCTCAAGGACCAGATGGAATCCATTGAGCGCGAATATCGGCAGCACTACGGCGTTAACGTAGCCTAACTTCTTGCCAAACCCTTTGGCGGCGACAACCGCCTGAGGATTACTGCATTCATCACAAGGCGCGATTGAGCGCCTTTTTTTATTTATACTTAGCTGTGAGCCCCGAGTCCCGAGTCCTGAGTCGCGAGCTGCCGAGTCACGTGTTTGTCGTCGGCTCGTAGCTCACAGCTCATAGCTCGCAGCTTCTCCCCTATGGTTCGCGACGGCTACTTTTATGCAGTTCCACTGATTGCAGCCGCAGTGCTGCTGGGCTGGCTGACCAGCCCGGTCTGGGCGATTTTGCCTTGCCTGCTGGCGTTCTTCTTCCTGTGGTTTTTTCGAGATCCCGAACGTGCAATTCCGCAGGATCCTGATGCCGTCGTTTCCCCCGGCGACGGTACCGTTACTGACATTTCGCCGGTCACAGTTGGCAACGAGAAGCAGACGCGGATCAGCATTTTTCTGAGCGTCTTTAACGTGCACGTCAACCGTTCGCCGATCTCGGGTGTCATTCGCGACATTCGCTACCAGCGCGGCAAGTTTCTTGATGCGCGCAGCCAGAATTGCGCCGAGCTGAATGAGCAGAATATCGTCACGGTCGAAGGCGACGGCCATCGCGTGGTGTTCAAGCAGATTGCCGGACTGCTCGCGCGGCGCATTGTTTTTTATCCCAAAATTGGAGACCGCCTGGAGCGCGGCCAGCGCGTCGGGCTGATCAAGTTCGGCTCGCGCGTGGACGTTGTGCTCGATGCTTCGGCGCGCGTGGATGTAAAGATTGGCGACAAGGTCCAGGGCGGAGCGACGGTGCTCGCCCACGTTTTGTCTCAGCCCGCGTCCGTCGGTGCGCAGGCCGGCGCGGCTGCCGGAGTATCTTCGCAGGTTCGCTAACCGGACACCGCATGAATCAAATCTCACCCAAACCGCGCCGCCGCCTCAGCAAAGGGATGTACATTCTCCCCTCGCTGTTCACGACGGCCAACATGGCGCTGGGGTTCTACGCGATTCTCGAAGTTATGCGCGCTACGATCCCGGAGCACTGGCATCTCGACAATGCCGCCAAAGCCATCGGATTCGCCGTCTTGTTCGACGGCCTCGACGGCCGCATCGCCCGCATGACCGGCACGAGCAGCGATTTCGGCCGCGAACTCGACTCACTCGCCGATGTCATCACCTTCGGCGTCGCTCCCGCGATGCTTGCCTGGACATGGGGCTTCCGGCTAATGCCCCCGGTGTTACTGACTGACTGGCATATCAAGCTGACGCAACTGGGCGCGATTGCGAGCTTTCTGTTTCTGGTGGCGGGAGCGAGTCGCCTGGCGCGCTTCAACATCACGACCAACGCGCAGCCGTCGAATCCCGGGCGTCCAGGTAAAAAATATTTCGTGGGTATGCCTATTCCAGCTGGTGCAGGCGTGATCGCAGCAGTTGTGCACTTCGAATCCGGAGACCCGGTTATTTCCTGGTACACCGCATTAACCTGGATCGCCATGGTGGCCACCGTCGCCTATCTGATGGTCAGCACATGGCGCTTTTACAGCTTCAAGGACATCGATTTCCGCTCGCGCCATCCCTTCCGCTTGATTCTTCTGTTGGGCGCTCTCTTTTACGCCATCTGGTTGTTCTCTGGTCCAGTGCTGTTTGGCGTCGCCCTGCTGTACATGATTTCGGGCGTCTTCTGGCGGCTGCAATGGATCTTCCGGCGGCGTACCGGCCCACCTCCTCCGCCCTATCAGGAGGTATCACAGGCATCATGACTGAATCGCTGAAGCCGGTCTCTGCGCCGCACGTGCCCGCGTCCCGCCCCAATCTCTACCGCGCGGCGATCGTGGGCGCAGCCTCGCTCAAAGGCAAGGAAGTCGCCGAGATGCTCAACGAGCGCAACTTCCCGGCGGTTGACATTCGCCTGCTCGATGATGACGAAGCTCTCGGCCAGCTCGAAGCCATGGGCGACGAGATCAGCTTCATACAGAGTGTGCGCGCCGAGCAGTTCGAGCACGTCGATTTCACTTTTTTCGCCTCCGATGCCGATTGCACGCGCAAGAATTGGAAGCGCGTCCGAGACTCCGGCAGCACAATCATCGATCTCTCTTCTGCACTCGAAAATGAACCGGGTGCCAGCGTGCGCTCGCTCTGGGTGGAGCGTGAACGCGGGCAGATCGCCCCACCGGAGTTGCAGCCAGGACCTTGCGTGACGGCGCACCCGGTTTCGGTCGTTCTTGCCTTGCTGCTGCTACGCGCAAAGAAGGCCGGCGCGATTCGCCGTGCGATCGCTACCGTTTCTGAGCCCGCCTCAGAGCACGGCCAGCGCGGCATGGACGAACTGCATCAGCAAACCGTGAATCTGCTTTCATTCCAGCCGCTGCCCAAAGAAGTATTCGACGCGCAGGTCGCCTTCAATATGGTGGCGCGCTACGGGCAAAAATCCGAGCCGGCGCTCGATTCGGTCGAAGCTCGCATCTTGCGCCACTATGGCAAAATTGCCGGCGATGACGCGCCCGGGCTATCTCTGATGCTGATGCAGGCGCCAATCTTCCACGGGCATACCGCAGCGCTTTTTCTGGAATTCGATCACGCGATCGAGCTTCGAAATCTATCGCAGGCGCTGACGGGCGATCACGTCGCCATCCCTTCCCCGCAAGAAGACGCTCCCAGCAACGTTACCTCAGCCGGGCAGCCGAACATTCTGTTATCCGTAAAGAGCGACGCCACGCAACCAAACGCCGTCTGGATCTGGGCCGCCGCCGACAATCTGCGCATCTCAGCCTTGACCGCAGTCGAATGCGCCGAGAGCATGGCCGCAACGCGCCCAACCGGAAAGATTCAATGAGTCCCGAGTTCCGAGTCGCGAGTCCGGAGCCGCGGAGCCGATTTCGTTTTTTCTCGGTACTCGGTACTCAGTACTCGGTACTGTTGTTCGCCCTGCTCAGCTCCGGTTGCGGCTACCACACTGCCGGGCACGCGGCCCAGCTTCCTGAAGCGGTCAAGACGATCGCGATTCCGACGTTCAAAAACGAAACGTCGACTTACCGCATCGAGCAGATGCTCACGTCGTCAGTGGTGCGCGAATTCACCACGCGAACTCACTACCACATTCAGAACGACTCCAGCGAAGCGGCTGACGCGACGTTGCGCGGCACGGTGCTCTCGACCACGGCCTCGCCGCTGGCCTACGACACGCCCACGGGACGCGCCGCCAGCGTGATGATCGTGGTCAGCATGAAAGTCACCCTTTCCGACCGGCAGGGCAAAGTGCTCTATCAAAATCCGGCGTACTTGTTCCGCGAGCAGTACGAAGTCTCGCAGGACCTGGCCAGCTTCTTCGAGGAAGACTCGCCCGCCTTCCGCCGTCTCTCGCAGGATTTCGCCCGAACCCTGGTGTCGAATATTCTGGAAGGCTTTTAGATGGTAGAGTTGGGGCGTGGGTGTCGGGTCGTGGATCTTAAGTATTCGCCGTTACGCTAATCTCGTTGAAAAAGGCCAGTTGGAAGCAAGTTTGAGCCTTAGACCTAACGCCCAGCACCCAATTCATGCGCGCCTTTGCCCAAGCCGAGCGCTTCGTCAGCGAGCTGGAATCGCGCAAGCTGCGCGCAGCCTACATATTCGTCGGCGACGAGGCTTTTTTCCGCAAGCGCTTTCGCGACGCCATCCTCGAACATCTCGTTCCCGCCGATCTGCGCGAGTTCAGCCTCTTCGAATTCGATCTCGGCGAAAACGACCTCGCCGAGGTGCTCGACCGCGCCCGCACACCTTCGCTCATGGCTCCATTCCAGGTTTTCTTCGTGCGCGGCGTGAAAAATCTTTTTGGCCGCGGATCGAATGAAGAAAAGCTCGCTGCCATCGAAGACTATTGCAAGAATCCCAATCCCGACGCGCTAATTGTCTTCGTCGCCGACCATATCAGCATCCCCGCCGACGTCCGCAAAATGGAGATGCAGGACAAAGAGCGCTACCAGCGCATCCGCGAAACCATGGGCCAGTACTGCGGCATTGTCGAACTGGCGCGCGTGGAAGAAGGCGAAGCCGTGCGCTGGATCGCCGATTACTGCGCCAGCCAAAGCGTGAAGGTCGAGGCCGATGGCGCTCGCGAACTCGTCGACTCACTGGGCGGCGACATGATGATGATCTCCAACGAACTGGAGAAGCTGATTCTCTACGTCGGCGAGAAAAAGCGCATCACGCTGGGCGATGTGGAAACCATGGTGCTCGCGGCCAAGCAGCGCTCGCTCTACGAATTGACCGACGCGATTTCTAGCAAAGACCGCGTCCGTTCGCTCGAAGTGCTCGACGCGATTCTTGCCTCCGGTGAAGGCGAAGAAGCCGCCATCGGCCACATCTACATGCTGGCGAAAACTTTCCGGCAGATGCTGGTGATTCTCGAGCGCAATGTGCGCGATCAGCGCATGCTGTGGGCCGCGCTGTGGCAGGGATTCCGCGTGCCTCCATTCGCCGCCGACGACATCATCAAGCAGGCGCGCCGCTATAAGAACCGGCGCGAATTGACGCGCGCAATTCGCCTCGTCGCGAGAGCAGATTTAGCACTGCGCTCGAATCCCGTCAGCAAGCGCATGGTGCTCGAGCGCCTGGTCATGGATCTGACGACCGAGCCCAAAGTCGAAGCGCCGGGCTGGATGCAGGATCAGCTGCCGGTGTAAGCTTCACTCCTCTGGAAGCCGCCCTAACTGAAGGAGACAACCTCGTGCTCAATCGCAGAAATTTTCTGAAAGTCGCAGGATCGGCATCCGCCGCAAGTTTCCTCGGGCCGAAAGTGATCGCCCTCGCCGAAGACGACCAGCCTCGCGCCACCATATCCCCGAACGATCACATCCAGATCGCGCTGATCGGAGCCGGAGGCCAGGGGCAGTACGATACGAAGGTCGCGGTTCAGGTGCCTGGGATCAAACTTGTCGCCGTCGCCGACTGCTACGACGGCCGCCTCGAGCACAGCAAAGAACTCTGGGGAAAAGATGTCTTCACGACGCGCGACTACAAAGAAATCCTGTCGCGTTCTGATGTGGACGCCGTCATCGTAGGCACGCCCGACCACTGGCACAAACAAATCTCGATTGACGCCATGAATGCCGGCAAAGACGTGTATTGCGAAAAGCCCATGGTGCACACACAGACCGACGGTCCTGAGATGATCGAGGCGTCACGGGCGACAAAAAAAATTCTGCAACTCGGCAGCCAGCGGGTCAGCTCCATCATTTATGCCAAAGCCAAAGAACTGCTCGCCTCCGGAGCGATCGGGCAACTCAACATGGTCAACGCGCACTGGGACCGCAACTCGACCATGGGCGCGTGGAGCTACACCGTCCCGCCCGATGCGTCGACCGAAACCTGCGACTGGCCTCGGTTTCTTGGCACGGCCCCAAAAATCCCATTTAATGCCGAGCATTTCTTCCAATGGCGCAAGTGGAAGGCCTACGGAACCGGCGTTGCCGGTGACCTTTTCGTGCACCTGTTCAGCGGGACACACTTCATCACTGGCAGCAACGGCCCGACTCGCGCCATGGCGACCGGCGGCCTGCGCTTTTGGAAAGACGGCCGCGACGCGCTCGACGTTTTGCTCGGACTGTTCGACTACCGTGAAGGCTTCAATCTCAGCCTGCGCGTGAATTTCGTTGATGGAGGCGAGGAGAGCGAAGGCCTGTCGTTCATCGGCTCCGAGGGCACGATGGAGATTGCCGGAAACTCTGTCACCGTCAGCCGTACGCCGCGCGAAACCGCACCCGGTTACACAATCGACAGCTTTCCTGAGGCGATGCAGAAGCGCATCGTGGAGGACTATCGCCAGAAGTACCCAGTCGTGCAGCCCTCCGGCGCACCCGCCGCCCGCTACGAAAAATTCGTTGCCCCGGAGCACTACCGCGACAGCTACGACCATTTCAAGAACTTCTTCGCCGCCGTCCGCTCGCGCCAGCCTGTCGTGGAAGATGCCACCTTCGGCTACCGCGCCGCCGGCGCCGCGTTGCTGAGCAATCTGAGCATCGAGCGGGGAGCAGTGGTGAGATGGGATCCGGACACGATGAAGCTTGTGTCATGATCTCCCACTACTGGTTCGAAATTCCGTGGATGGCCTTTGCCGCGTACTGGGCGATCGGCGCGCTCAAAACGCGCGCCACCGTGCGCCGCGAGCCGTTCTTCGCGCGTTACGGTGTCATGCTGATCGAGGTCATCGGCTTCACCTTGCTCTTCAACAGAGATGCCGATGTCGGCGTGCTTAGCCGCCACATCTTCCCGCCCAGTGACAGAGCGGCGATGACAGGAATCGTTCTGACCTGGGCCGGAATCGCCCTCGCCATGTGGGCTCGCTTTCACCTGGGCCAGTACTGGAGCGGACGCATCACGCTCAAGGAAGGCCATCAACTCATTCGCACCGGGCCTTACGCGCGGCTGCGCCATCCGATCTATACCGGACTTGTTCTGGCGGCGATCGGCTCTGCGCTGGTAATCAATCACTGGCGATGCGCGGTCGGAGTAGCTGTGATCATGATCGGATTTGTGATCAAGGCCAAAAGGGAAGAGGCGCTGCTGGCGGGGCAATTTGGCGAAGCCTTTCAGGAGCACATCCGGCACACAGGCTTCCTGCTGCCAAAAATCTAGCTCCCGAACTGGCCAGGAAACAGCGACGGCAGACCGAAGTCGGTCCGCCGTGATATTTCTGAACTGGAAGGGGAAGCCTACTTCATCGCGGTGACATGCTTGCCCAGGCGCGATTTGTAGCGCGAGGCCGTGTTCTCATGCAACGTGCCTTTCTGGATGGCCTTGTCCAGCGCGGAGACGGTCTTGCGATACGCCTGCTCGGCTGCGGCTTTGTCGCCCTTGGCGATGGTCTCGCGCAGCTCGCGCAACTGAGTACGCAGGCTGGAGGTGTTGGCGCGGTTGCGCGTCGTACGGCGTTCGGTCTGGCGGGCGCGTTTCTGCGCCGAAAGATGATTGGCCATGTCTGGTTCGTTACCTTCGTGTGTCTAGAGAGATATTCGGGTGGGTCCGAATTACTTATTATAGGGGAGCAACTCTTGACCGGTCAACGCAACCGTTTAACCGGCGTCATCCTGAGCGGAGCCGCTTCTCAGGCGTAGCGAAGGATCTCGCGCGGGACTGAATGAGAGTCGTGCCTCAGTCGACATGGCCAACGGACTCGATCGCCTCAAAGTTCTCATCAACTCCTCGACGCCCATCGTCGTGATGGAGACGTCAGAGGAGACGCGCGCCGTGAGCGCGGTGCGCGCGGCTTGTACCGAACTCAACATGGCGACTTTCGAATGGACGATCGCCGACGGTCTCGTGCGGTCCGGCTCAAATGCCCCAGTCGAGCAGCGCATCCCGTCGCTGGCGCATCCCGATCCCACGACAACCGTCTGGAACCAAAACAGCCGCGGATTGGCCCAGCCGCACACTTCACTCAGTCCCGGCGGTGGAGAAGCCGACCGGCTGACACGCGCGGTTATGTCGTCGATGGGCAGCGAAGCTGCCGCAGCCGCCTTGTCCGCTGGCGGGGCCATCTATAACACGCGCGAACCGGTGCAGGCCCTGGCTAACATGGAATCGATGACGGTCGAGGCCGTCTTCATCCTGAAGGATTTTCATCGCCACATGGATGACCCGATCGTCATCCGGCGCCTGCGCGACGTAGGCCAGAAATTTTCCGCCAACCGGCGCACGGTGATCATCACAGCGCCAGAGATTTCCGTACCTCCCGAGCTGACCACGCTGGTCGAATACTTCGATCTGCCACTTCCCGATCGCGACCGTCTGCACGACATCATTCACGAAACCTTCACGCGCCTCTCGAAGACCTATTCGCTCAAGCTGCAACTCGACGCCGCCGGGGTAGACGCCATGTCGGCCAATCTACGCGGACTGACCGAAGAAGAGGCCGAACGCGCCACCTCCCAGGCTCTGGTCACGCGCTACGCGCTTTGCCCTGAAACGGTGACCGATGTGCTCGAAGCAAAAAAGCAGCTTCTACGCCATTCCGGGATGCTCGAGTTCATCGAGGCCTCCGACAACATGGCCGCCGTGGGCGGACTCGAAAATCTGAAGCATTGGCTACAGCAGCGCCGCGGCGCCTGGGAAGATTCCGCGCGCGACTTCGGCCTCGAGCCGCCCAAAGGCGTGATCATTCTCGGCGTGCAGGGATGCGGCAAGTCGCTCTGCGCCCGAGCCGTCGCCGGAGAATGGAAACTGCCGCTCGTAAAGTTCGATACGTCCGCGGTCTACGACAAATACATCGGCGAAACCGAAAAGCGCATCCGCAAAGTGTTTCAAGTAGCCGAAGGGCTAGCGCCGTGCGTCCTGTGGATCGACGAACTGGAAAAAGTCTTCGCGGGCAGCGGCCCCGACTCCGCCTCGGCCGACGCAGGCGTTTCCTCACGCCTGCTGGCTTCATTCCTCTCGTGGATGCAAGACCGCAAGTCCGCCGTCTTCGTAGCCGCCACCTGCAACAACGTAACGGTACTTCCGCCCGAACTAATCCGCAAAGGCCGCTTCGACGAACTATTCTTCGTTGACCTGCCGAACCAAAACGAGCGCAAGCAAATATTCTCGATTCAGCTAAGCCGCCGAAAACGCAACCCAGCCGACTTCGATTTAGACAAAGCCGCCGCTGCCGCCAAGGGATACTCCGGCGCGGAAATCGACGCCGCGGTGCAAGGCGCGCTCTACGCTGCGTATTCCGAAAAAAAGCCCCTCACCACGCAATCGCTTCTAGATGCGCTAACCCAAACCGTCCCGCTCTCCACCACCCGCGCCGAAGAGATCACCGCTCTCCGCGACTGGGCCCGCTCACGTGCCGTCCCCGCCACGCGTGAGGCCAATCCGGCAAGGGCTTAGGCTATTGTCGTGCTAGCAGGCGCTCCCGCGGGCGAAGCCGTCACGATCATCTCTGAACGTCATTGGCGGGCGAACTACCTTTGCGGTATCGACAACTGCTGGACCATCTGCTGCTTCACAAACGCCGAGCCGATGTGGCTCTCAATAATCTTAAAAGCAGCAGTATTCATCAAGGCATGCATATAACAGTGATGCACTGTGAGTACCAGATCTTGGTGCCATTGAAGGTCTTCTAGTCTCGTGATCCTTAGTCCCATCGCGGCTAGTTCCTCAAAACCGATGTGGCGTTGATGGGTCTTGTTGCCCTTGTAATCTGTGAGCTTCCTGACTATTGTTTTTGCCTTCTTACGTGCGCTCGCCTCCCCCTCGAACATGGAGTGTTCCAACTGGTACTCCACAAACGCTTTGGACCATAGAATTGCGTTTTCGCACTGACTAAGGAAAGCGGGACCATAGCGGCCAATGATCGACTGCCAAATTGGAATGCTGCTTGGATCGTTCCGAACTTCTTTTAATGCTCTTGCAAATTCTTCCTTTACTCCGTAAGCCGGGAAGCCCCGGAGATGGGGGTCAATGGGCCCCAAATTCCCATGTCGGGCCAGAATAATTTCTTTGCAAGAACAAGCAATCATTGTTCCCGCAGACATCGCGATCTGCGGAACGATTGCTCTAATGTCATTACCGAAAATCTGGTGAAGGTAGTCGACCAAGGACTCCGTCGCCGCAATGCTGCCACCTGGGGTGTGAAGAATTAGGTCGAGACCCTTCTTCCGCTGATGGCCGATACTGTGAACGCACATCATGAACCCATTCTTGTCTTCGTCCGTGATGTCTGAAGGCACGTCGGGCTTAGACAAGAAACCGGAGTAGTAAGCGATGACGTTTCGTCCAGTATCTTCAGCGAGCTTGTTAAGGTATTGGCGACGCACCAAGTCCATCGCCCCCTGTGCGGTTTGACTAGCTTTCAGGGTCAGGCCTTGGATTTCCTTTAGAACTTCACCCCAATCAGGCATCACTGCTTTTTGTATGGGTTCGGAATAGGATCCTCACAGACGGAATACGTGGTGAAGGTTTGAACGACCGTCGGCTCACCGATATACGGGAAATGTGACTCATATCCGTGGGGAACTGGTTGTTGCTGAGGCGGGAAAACTCTTTCAGCTTCTCTGACCAGTGCGCTTTTTTTCGTGCTGGGCTTGTGAGATTTCATTCGTCGCCTTTTGCTTACCGACCTCATTTTATACCACCTTTGTCAGCTCGAAAATGTCAATTACCGCTCGTCCGGGTAGCACTAGCAAATAGTGTTCCTCGACCCTTCCCTGTATCCGACGTACCCACGCCCCCGGTCGCATCACCGAAAACAACGGCAGGATTCGCTAAACCTTGAGGGCTGGTAGAGACCGAACCCCGGCATTTGTCCCTCGAATTGCTAAAATCTTGCATCCTGTCATTCGACTCTCTCACAGTCACCAAAGTCACGGTCATTTGTCACTAGGGCAGAAATTTTTCTGTGGAAAAATAGGGGCCTGCATCTCCCGGTACAGTCCCGGAGCAACCCTTAGCGCCATTGACTACCCCTCTAAAACCGGGGTACGCTTTACCCAATGGTTGTGATTCGCCCTCTGGGCATCCGCATTTCGAATGATCCCGTCTCTGAGCCAAATCCTGCTTCGCCCGTGAATGGCAACGCTCGGCTGAATTTACTCGCATGAAGAAGAGCATCGGGATCAGTCCCAACATCGAAACTTTGTTCGGCACCCGCGACGAGAATATCCGCCTGCTCGAAGCCGGCCTGAATATCACGATCAATCTGCGCTCGAGTTCAATTGAACTCGAAGGCGCGGCCAAGGATGTCGCCCGAGCCGAGCAGGTTTTCTCCGATTACGAATCGCTACAACGCTCTGGCTACACCTTCAACAACGGCGACCTCAACAGCATGTTGCGCGTGCTGATGTCCGATCCCAACACGACGCTCCGCGGCCTGGTGGAAGCCGGCCGCCAGCGCTCCTTCGGACGGCGCAGCGTGCAACCGAAGAGCAGTAACCAGCGGCGGTACCTGGAAGCCATCGAGAAGCACGACATGGTCTTCGGTGTCGGCCCGGCGGGAACTGGCAAGACCTATCTCGCCGTGGCCATGGCGATTTCAGCTCTTGTCGCCAAGCGGGTAAATCGAATCATCCTGGCGCGGCCCGCGGTCGAGGCCGGCGAGCGCCTTGGCTTTCTGCCCGGCACGCTGCAGGACAAGATCGACCCGTACCTGCGCCCGCTTTACGATGCCCTCTACGACATGCTGGACCCCGAGAAGGTCGACCGCTATCTCGAGAAAAACGTCATCGAAATTGCGCCCATCGCCTTCATGCGCGGCCGTACGCTGAACGACTCGTTCGTGATTCTCGACGAGGCGCAGAACACGACCTCCGAGCAGATGAAGATGTTCGTCACGCGCCTGGGATTCGGATCCAAGGCGGTCATCACCGGCGACATCACGCAGATCGACCTGCCCAACGCACGCCGCAGCGGCCTGCTCGAGGCCATCGACGTGCTAAAGAATGTGAACGGACTCGCCTTCGTAAACTTCGATGAGGGCGACGTCGTCCGGCATCAACTGGTGCAGCGCATCGTGCGCGCCTACGACGAACACAAAGCAAGAGTGGCGGAGCAGCAAATGTTCCTGCTGGCAGAAGGCAAGTCGGAACAAAAACTGGCCGAGCCCGCAGCAGATTCTGAAAATCCCAACTCCGCGGGAGAACAGAAGGCCGCTTCGATCGAAGCCAAGGCGTAGCCTAAGGCGGGGGAAAGAAGAGCCGCACCGGGAGGGCCCCATTCCCTCCTGTTACTCTCGCAAGACGTGCGGGAAGGCGCCCACAAGAACTTGGTAATTTTGCAAAAAAGCGTCGCAGGAATCAGCCAGGCCTCGCTCGACCGTTTCCTCACTCGCGCCCGCCGAGCCGTGAAACTTCGTGGCAAAGTAAACGTTCTGATCACCAGCAGCCCCGCGATTCGTGCGCTCAATCGCGAATTTCGCGACCAGAACAAAGCCACCGATGTACTGTCGTTTCCCGCGCTCGCGGGCGCCGGCCAGCGTGGTAAAGCCCCTGAACTCGCGGGTGAAATCGCTATATGCGCCGATATTGCCCTGCAAAACTCCTTCCGCTACGGCCACTCGCCCACCAAGGAAATCAAGATTCTGACCCTGCACGGTCTGCTGCATCTGGCGGGCTTTGACCATGAGCGCGATAATGGAACGATGGCGCGCAAGGAGCAAAAACTGCGCCGGGCTCTGGGCCTGCCCGTCGGCCTGATCGAACGCGCTACGCCCGCCGCCAGTCACTCTGCGAAAGGCCGCGGTTCGCCGCGCCCTGCTTCCCGGAGGACGGCATGAACCTGATCCTCGCCTTCATGCTGCTCCTTCTGTTGGGTTTGCTCACGCTCGTTTCGTATGTCGACCGCGTCTATCAGGAAATCGGCAAGTTCCTCTCCCGCGAGTTTCAAGACAACATTGATGCCTTTGAGCAGCGAGTCGAGCCCGGCCTGGGTGTCAGCCGCACGCGCGCTTCACTTTCCATGGCCGTGCTCACCCAGTTGTCGATGGCGGCCATCGCCCTGACCGTCGGCTTCATCGTGTTCGGCGAGCAGCCATGGAATGTCTACGAAGTCCTCCAGGCGACCATCAGCCTGATTCTCATCGTTATTATCTGCAATCGTTTTCTGCCGTTCCTGTTCTTCTCGCGTACCCAGGGCGAATGGCTGATTCGCTGGACGCTCGTTCTCAAAGTTCTCATCTATTTGGTTCTGCCGGTGACTATAGTCCTCGGGTTCCTGCAGTCGGTTGCCTCGCTCACCAAACAAGGCGTCGCTGAACAACCCGAGACCTCTTCCGAAGCCGTTGATGCTCTCATCGAAGCCGGGCAAGAAGAAGGAATCATTCAAGAGGGTGACCGCGACCTGATCCAGTCCGTGGTCGAATTCAGCGGAAAGACGGTTCGCGAGGCCATGAAGCCGCGCCCGGCCATCTTCGCCGTGCCCACCAACACGACCGTTGAGCGCTTCATCGAAATGCTGCGACCGCAGCATTATTCGCGCGTTCCGGTCTATGACGGCAGCATTCACAACATCAAAGGCATCGTCTACGCGCAGGATGTCTTGCAAGTTCCCGACACCGAAGCCCACGTCCGCACCCTCGACTCCGTCATGCGCCGCGATGTGTATTTCGTCCCCGAAAGCAAGTTGGGCAGCGACCTTCTGCGCGAGATGCAGAAGCAGAACGTCCGTATGGCGATCGTGGTCGATGAATATGGCGGCGTCGCCGGGCTGGTCACCATCGAAGATCTGGTGGAGGAGATAGTCGGCGAAATCCGCGACGATCACGACAAGCCGGAGATCGTGCGCGAAGGCGAACGCTCCTACATCGTCTCCGGTGGAATGGACCTGGATCGCCTCAACGAACTCTTCGGCACCAAGCCCGAAGGCAAGGATTCCGCCACGATCGCGGGATTAGTCAGCGAACTCGCCGGCCGCATTCCGCGCAAAGGCGAAGTCGTCGAGGACGACGGCCTCCGCTTCGAAGTCATCGAATCCACTGATCGCAAAGTCGAGCGCGTGCGAGTGACTGCGGTTCAGCCGGAGCAGCTGAAGCTGATCTAAGAGCGGACCTCGGCCTTGTAGGTCTTGGGTCTTAGGTCTTGGCTTTCTAAGACTCCGGTGTCTAAGATCCCAACACCAAACACCCAAGACCCACACCCAAGCCCCCAGCTCCGCTAAAATCGAAGTGTATCGCCAAGGTCTGACGTCCAAGGTCCGAGGTCTGCTTCCCCATGCATTCCGGTTTCGTCTGCATTCTCGGCCGCCCCAACGCGGGCAAGTCCACGCTGCTGAACGCGCTTGTGGGCGAAAAACTCGCCATCATCTCGCCTAAGCCCCAAACCACGCGCAATCGCATTCAGGGCGTGGTTCATCTTCCCAAGAGCAAGGGCCGCGACGCTGCCCAGATCATCCTCATCGACACACCCGGCGTGCACAAGCCCGACTCTTCACTCGGCCGCAAGATGATGGTCGAAGTCCGCGAGGCGCTCGAAGGCTGTGACCTCGTGCTCGTCATCATGGACGTCACGCACAAATTCGATCCGCGGGACCAGTTCGCGCTCGATCTGTTGAAGCAGTCGAAAGCCAAAGCATTCCTGATCCTGAACAAAATCGATCTCGTCCGCGAGAAATCAAGACTGCTTCCGCTGATCGAAGAGTACCGCCAGCTCTACAATTTTGCTGAAGTCATCCCCGTCTCCGCCCTCAAGAGAAGTGGACTTGACGAACTCTTAAAGCTCGTCGTCACTGCCCTGCCGAAAGGCCCGGCCTATTTCCCCGACGATCAGATTACCGATCAGCCGGCACGCTTCATGGCCGCCGAAATTGTTCGCGAGCAGGTGCTGCTCAATACCAGCGAAGAGATCCCCTACGCCACCACCGTCATCGTCGACAACTTCGAAGAAGGCAAGAAACTCACACGCATCGCCGCCACAATCTACTGCGAGCGCGATGGACAAAAAGGCATCCTGGTCGGCAAGCACGGGCAGATGCTCAAGAAAATCGGCACGGCCGCCCGCATCCAGATCGAACGCATGCTAGGGACGAAAGTCTTCCTCGAACTTTACGTCAAGGCCCAGCCCGGCTGGCGCGACTCGCGCAGCTTCGTCGAGGAACTGGATTGGCGCCGCCAACTCGAGAACCGAATGCAAGAACTTGCGAAGCCTGCAAATTCTGGCACAGCCTGACGCTAGACATTGCATTAAAGTTCTGTGTGAGCGGCGATATGGGAACTCTCTCCCATTGCGGGATTTCGCGATTTCAGACTAGAATTCGTTAGGGCCGCGCTCCCGGGCCGACAAGACGAACGGACCTTCCACAATGGAACCTGTGGCCTCTTCCGAGGAACACTTCCCGGAGCACGACTTCGATCCAGACAAGCTCAGCCTGCGAGTGCGGGTCACTCTGGCCGCTGATCGCAAAGCGGTGGACCCAGTGGTTCAGCAGGTGATGGAGGCAGTCCGCCAGATCCGCTGCGCCGACGGCAAAGAAGATGCGATCGAGCTGTCGTTGCACGAGGCGCTGGCGAACGCCGTGGTTCACGGCGCGAAAGAAGATCCGACCAAGACCGTGGAGTGCCTGGTAGCCTGCGATGACCAGCGCGGAATTCTCATCATCGTGCGCGATCCCGGCGAAGGGTTTGACCCCCAGCACATCCCCACTTGCACGATGGGTGAAAACCTTTACTCCAATCATGGCCGGGGAATTTTCTTGATCAATCAATTGATGGACAAAGTGGAGTTTCACAAAAACGGTACGGAAATTCACATGGTCAAGCGGTAGCAGTCTCCCCTCGTGTGTGCTGTGTACCGTCTCAGGTTCGACGGAGGACAACAATGCGAAAACAAAAAGGTTTTTCCCTGATCGAGTTGCTGATCGTGGTTGCAATCATTCTCATCATTGCTGCAATCGCCATTCCCAACCTGCTCCGGGCCAAGATGGCGGCCAATGAATCTTCGGCGGTCGCTTCCATCCGCACCATCAACACCGGGGAGATCACTTACAGCTCGACTTACCCAACCATCGGCTACGCGCCGACGCTCGCCAATCTCGGCGGCACCACGCCGTGTACTCCGAGTTCGGGAACGGCCTGCGTGATCGACAGCGTTCTGGCCAACGGAACGAAGAGCGGCTACACGTTCACGGCCGTCGGCGCAGGTGGTCCGCCCTCGACTTCATACTTCGCGACCGCGGTTCCGGTCACCGTGAACCAGACCGGGATTCGCAGCTTCTGCTCGTTTGAAGACGCGGTCATTCGAGTCCAGCCTTCGGGTGCTGCTATCCCCAGTGAAGCGGCCTGCCAGGCGTTGCTTCCCATGAACCAGTAAGGAGTGTTCCGCTGAATTGGTAAGATTTCGTGCGATCGCGGCGAGAGTTACTCTTTCGCCGCGATCCCCAGCGTCTTCATCTTGCGGTAAAGGTGGCTGCGCTCCAGTCCGAGTACCTCGGCCGTGCGGCTGACGTTGCCGTGATTCTGGTCCAGTGTTTTCAGAATGTAGTCGCGCTCGTAGGCGTCGCGCGCCTGATGAAGCGTGGAAAACTCCATCTTGGGCGTGCGGCGGCTGCCGTCGCGATAGACCAGCGGCGGCAAGTGTTTAGAATCGAACTTTGACGTCGTGGGATTCATAATCACCACACGTTCGATCACGTTCCGCAACTCGCGCACATTTCCTGGCCAAGAGTAGCGCATCAGCACTTCAATCGCTTCGTCGGTGATCTCGCGCGGCCGCCGGCCGTAGGTCGCCGCTAATTCTTTCAGAAAATGCCGCGCGAACAGCGGAATATCTTCTTTCCTCTCCCGCAGCGGAGGAACGAAAAACGGAATCACGTTTAGCCGGTAGAACAGATCCTCACGAAAATTTCCGCGCGAAATCTCTTCCTCCAAGTCTTTGTTCGTTGACGCGATGACTCTCACGTCAACCGTTGTGGGTTCGTCGCCTCCCACCGGAGTGAAGCGTTGCTCTTCCAGCGTGCGCAGGACCTTGGCCTGCGTCTTCAGGCTCATATCGCCGACTTCATCGAGAAATAGCGTCCCGCCGTCGGCCCGCTGAAATTTGCCTTCCTTGTCGGTTGCCGCTCCCGGAAACGATCCCTTGCAGTGTCCGAACAATTCGCTTTCAATCAAGTCCTCGGGAATCGCCGCGCAATTTACCTCGACGAAGGTTTCGTCTTTGCGCAGGCTGTGCGAGTGGATGGCGTGCGCCACCAGTTCCTTGCCCGTTCCCGACTCGCCGTAAATGAGTACGCGCCCGTTTGTCGGAGCCATCAGGCCAATCTGCTGCCGCAGCGCCTTCATCGGAATGCTGTCGCCGACAATGATGCTCTTGGCGTGCAGCTGTTTTTTTAGTTCGACATTTTCACGATAAAGTCTCTTCGACTCGATTGCATTCTTCACCAGGATCAGGGTTTTTTCGATGGACAGAGGTTTTTCGAGGAAGTCGTAGGCGCCCAGCTTGGTCGCGCGCACTGCCGTTTCGATCGTTCCGTGGCCGGAAATCATGATGACCTCGGGCGCGTTATCGAGTTCGCGAATGCGCTGCAGCGCCTCCATTCCGTCCATTCCCGGCAGCCAGATGTCGAGCAGCACTACGTCGAAGCCGATCCTCTGCAGCAGATCGAGGCAAGCCTCCGCGCTGTCGACTGAAGAAGCGGAATAGCCTTCGTCAGTCAGCACGCCCGCCAGGGAGTCACGGATTCCCGCTTCATCGTCAACGATCAGGATGTTATGCATGTTGGACGGTGGCTGTTGCGGGCGCAGGTTCCGAGACGACCGGAAGTTCCACGATGAAGCGCGTTCCCACGGGATGATTCTCTTCGATGCGAATGGAGCCGTGATGATCTTCCACGATGCGGCTCACGATCGACAGGCCCAGGCCGGTGCCGCGTTTCTTTGTGGAGAAATAAGGCAGAAAGAGCTTTTCTTTCAACTCGCGGGTCACACCGTGGCCCGTATCCGCCACCGTGATTTCGACCGCGTCGCGGCTCGCGACGAGCGCAGTCGAGACTTCAATCTCGCGCACCATAGAGTTCTGCAACGCTTCCGCGGCATTGTCGACGAGGTTAGCGATCGCGCGTTTCATGGCGTCGCTGTCGGCCATGACTTTCGGCAAGTCCGCGCCGAGCGATTTGTGGAAACTGATTCCCTCGAGGCGTCCGCTGAACATGTCCAGCGCATGCTCCACAATTTCGTTGATCTCGACCGGCTGCGGCCGAGCCACCGGAAAGCGCGCCAGCGTGGCGAATTCGTCTACCAGCCGCCGCACAGTTTCGGCCGCGCCTGCGATCGTATCCGCGCACGACCGCACAATGTTGAGCGAAGCCGCGTCCGGTGACGCGCCGCGGTCCAAATGCCGCCGGATGCGTTCCGCCGACAGTGCAATCGGCGTCAGCGGGTTCTTGATTTCGTGCGCCACCCGCCTCGCCACTTCGCGCCACGCCGCTTGCTTCTGCGCTTTCAGCAAGTCCGACAGATCTTCGAACACGATGACGTATCCCGACCGCTCTCCCTGATGCCGCAGCGTCGCCACGGTGACTGCGACGTTCAGCGACACTCGCGGCAGCTGCATCTCCATCTGGCTCGTTGTCATGCCCATGCGGTCGGCGCGCCGCAGCAGCGGCTCAAAGTCTTCGAGGACGTCGGCAGGGAACACGTCGGCCAAAGCTGCTCCACGCGGCATCGGATTAGCGTCGTCGCTCCCGCTATCTGGATGGAACATGCGCAGCAGGGCCTGGTTGCCGTGGTTCACGCGCTGGTCGGCATCGAGCGACAACACGCCGGTGGGAATGCTCTCCAGAATCGTCTCCGTCTGGCGCCGTCGTTGATCGAGTTCGGCATTGGCGGCGCTGAGTTCGCGGCTCGAGGCTTCAATCTGCCGCCGGCTGCCTTCCAGGTCTTCAGCCATGCGGTTGAACGAACGGATCAGATCGCCGATTTCATCCGCTGCTGTGACATCCACACGGTGGTCGAGGCGGCCGCGCGCAATCTCTTGCGTTGCTTCCGCCAGAGCGGCCAGCGGCCGGGTTACAATCTTCGCCAGGAAGAGCGCCAGCCACGTGGTGATGAACAACACCACCATGGTCAGCAGCAACAGAAGATACATATAAGTCCGCCGCACGATGCGCCGTGCGCGCGCCAGTTCGTTATAGCGTTGCTGGCTGGCTTCCAGTTGCTGAACCGTGGGCGAGAATTCGCTGGGTAGCGGCATCGCCACCAGAATCAATCCGCCATCTTTTACGGTCGCGCTGCCCAACGTGTATTCCGTCTGTTGCCATGTGAACTGCGCTGGAGGCCCCGCTTTGGCGTCGCTGATCGGCAGTCGCGTCTTGAGCACCGACCACGGCGCCGGCGCGTTGAAGCTGGCTTCTTCGTTTCCATCCCGCAGCGCCAGCGCAAATCCGCCTTGCAGAGTCAGTTCGTGATGTTGAAACTCGCTTACAACACCGGAAAATCCGTGTCCTGAAAACGCATGCTCGATCTCCGGTGAGGCCGCAATTGCCGCTGCTTCCGCCCGCGCATTCTGCATCGCATAACTCGCGAGCAGCGAAACGATCGATTGCGTGTCTGCCCGCACCTCTTCCACCGGCGTCGAGAACCACTTGTCGATCGACCGGTTCATCAGCCCGTACGCAAACCAATACATGAACATGACGGGGACGGAGGAAAGCAGCAGAGCCCCCGCGACCATGCGCGTGCGAAACTTCGAGCCCAGCACTCCCAGCCGCCGCTCGGCGAAGAGTTTCAGCAGATTGCGCGCCAGCACGAAAAATAGCGCAACGAAGAGCAGCGAGATCAGCAGCGAAAGCGCATAAAACACAACCGTCTGCTGGTTCGTTTCAGGCTGCAAAATCGTGTTGTCGAAGGCAGTTTGCGAGACCAGGATGGCAAACAGAATCGCCACAGCAACCGTGAGCAGGATGATCACCCGCTTGCGATAGGAGGTCTTCCGGGGTCGGATTGGCGCAGCTTCTGCCACGAGAAATCAGTACGCCGTAATGAACGTCATTATAGATGCATCGACATGCACCGGGATGCTCGGTTGGAACCGGATTCCCGCACAACCCGCTTCAATGCTCTCGCGGCGCCCGCCGCGCAATCTCGTCGCGCATGGCATCATAGGCGGGTTTGGGTTTGTATGCGCGATCAAAGGGCAGCGCGCCGCCGCGAGTGTCGTGGGAGTGCGAACCGATCCACGACCATTTGTCGGTGAATCCCCAGGTCTGGATTGCCGTGCATCCCCGATTCTCGAGGCAGGCCCTCACCACTGCACGATAAGTCTCCGCCTGGCGGGCGAAATCGTCTTTGGAGACCGGATTCCCTCTGGCATCCACTGGCAGCGAAACATCGAGTTCCGTGATGTGAACCTGCACGCCCAGCGCGGTCAGGCGCGCGATATTCGCGGCGACCGGAGCCGGGTCAAGATCCAATTGCGACAGGTGCATTTGCAAACCTACGCCATCAATGGGCACTCCACGCTGCTTGAAATCCTTCACCATCGCGTAGATGGCGTCAGATTTCTTGCCCACGCCCTCACCTCCGTTGTCGTTGTAAAACAGCAGCGCGTGTGGATCTGCCTCATGCGCCCAGCGAAATGCCTGCTCGACATAGGAAAGGCCCTTATCCGTGAGCCCGATGCCCGGCTGATTAAACCACGGAGAGTCCCTGACTTTACCGTCCTCGTCGAGCGCCTCGTTCACCACGTCCCATGCAAACACCTGCCCGGCATAGTGCTTCATCACCGTAGCGATGTGTTCCTTCAGCAAGGCCGCCATTTGCTCCGGTGTGAAGTGGCCGTGCGTCAGCCAATCCGGATTCTGGTGATCCCAAACCAGGCAGTGCCCTCGAACTTTCATGCGATGCGCTTGCGCGAAGCGAACGACCTCATCGCCGTCGTGGAAGTCGAAACTCCCCTCGTTCTGCCGGACCTCGTTCCGCCGGATCGTGGACCACTTCATCACGTCTTCCGGTTCGACCATGTTGAATTCGCGGGAGAGCGTTTCGGAGTAAGCCGCTTCCGAAAACAGAGACGGTCGCACCGCCGTGCCGACAAGAACATGAGAGGAGTCAGCCGCTTCGCGCAGGGTTGTAGCGGGTGATGCGAGAGGTGTTGAGGCGAGAAGGGAAGAGGCGAGCACGATGCCTGCGAGACCAACAGTCCGAACCATCAGACCATCTTACGTCACCCGCCTTACGTCGTCGGGGCAAGTACAGGCGCGGGGGTTGCTACATTCCGGTTCATGGCCGCGCTGATATCGGCAGTAATATCCTTGCCACCGCGCAGATTCACGACCAGGGACTGAATCGTGAAGATCGGTCCCCATGGAATCCCCCACCAGCCCGCGACGAGACTCAGCAGGGTCCAGGGAAGGCCTTTCGTGACGGTGCTTTCACCGGCTGGAATAAAGTACGCATCCGACGACCGGCGGAAGGTCATAAGCACAACCGAAATGCAGTAGTGGTAGCACACAATCTTTGCACCGCGCTGCAACTCAAATCGCAACTGATCGGTCGACATGCCCTCGATGCCCTGAATCTTCATGTCAATCTCCTTTGGTGGAGTTGAAATTCTAGGTCTGCGCGAGAACGCGGGAAAGGACCAGAAAGGGAATTGACCTTTCGCGGGCGAAATTGGAGGTCGGACTCTTCGATCCGCGCAGCGGACAAATGCGTCCGCCCCTTCCACTGGAATCAGCGCTCGTTGGGTAAAAACGCGTGCAGAGGGCACCCCTCACACGTGGGAACCTTCTTCTTGCAATACGTCTTTCCCACCCCAACAATCAGCCCATGCATTTCGTTGTAGACCTGCGCCAGTGCGGTGCGCTTCGCTGTGCTCATGGCCGAAGGCGGATGCGCCGCTCCACGAATCGCACCCGGCGCAGCCGCGATAACCGGCGCGATCACCTCTTCACTTGCGATCGGCGCCAACGCCGTCTGAAAAAGTTCTCGTATCTCTTCGTAGTCCGCGTTCGGCGGCAAAATTTCATGCCGCTCCAGAATCCGCCGCGTGTAAGCATCGACCACAAATACCGGATGGTTCCCAGCATAGAGAAGAATTGAATCCGCCGTCTCCGGACCGACGCCGTTCAGTTTCAACAATTCCTCGCGAAGCTTTTCCGTCGGCTGAGAAAACAAATGTTCGAGCGAGCCGCCATATTCTTTGTCGAGAAACTTCACGAACGTTTTCAGCCGTGCCGCCTTCTGCCGGAAGTATCCCGAAGGCCGAATCAGTTTCTCTAAGCGCGCAATCGTGACTCGTCGAATCCCTTCCACGCTGAGAATTCCTGCCTGGCGCAAATTCTCGAGCGCGCGCTCTACATTCCCCCAAGCTGTATTCTGGGTGAGGTACGCACCCACGATGACCTCGAACGCACTTTCCGCCGGCCACCAGTGTTGCGCGCCCCACTCGCGGTAGAGCGCGTCGTAATAGCGGCGCAGCCCCGATCGGCTTCGCTCGTCTGCCCTTCGCTCCTGTTCTTTCCGTATTCGCTGGGCTCGAATCTGCGGCAAGCTGAGAGTTTCCTCATTCCGAGTCTAATCGAGTTTTCTACGTCCCATGGGGTGGCCGGCTCTCAGTGGCTTCCGGCTTACTGAAGTCCATGTACCTGGGTCGTTTCTTCCTCGAACCGCGCCGCCAAAACCGGCGTTTGGCGTGGGTTTTAAGGCAATTGTCGCTGCTTTCGCTCACTTCTCCGTCAGGTGCAAGTACCAAAGTAAGTGGTGCGGTAATCGGCTTGCGCTGACAATTTATGTCAACGCGAACGAGCTGGGTTGCTCTCCCAACGCTTGGCAGCCGTTTGCGCCATGGCCTGCATGTTTATCAGGCGTCGTTGCACCCGCGTGCATAGGAGATCGGCGTATGTCTCAACGGCTGGGTGACCTTCTCGTCAAAGAGAAGATCATCACCGCAGAGCAGTTGGAACAAGCGACTAAGACGCAGAAAGAGCAGAACTGCCGCCTCGGCTCTGCGCTGGTGAAGCTCGGCTTTCTGACCGACGAAGACGTCACCAACTTTCTGTCGCGTCAATATGGCGTCCCAGCCATAAATCTTTCCTATTTCGAAATTGACCCTGCCGTGGTCAAGCTGATCCCTTTTGAAACGGCCAAGCGCTACCAGATTCTCCCGCTCAGCCGCGTAGGCGCGTCGCTGACCATCGCCATGGTCGACCCGACGAACGTCTTCGCCATGGACGACATCAAGTTCATGACCGGCTTCAATATCGAGCCGGTAGTCGCATCGGAAAGTTCCATCATTGCGGGCATCGACAAAGCGTACGGAGCAGGCAAAGAAGAAGACCTCGAATCCGTCATGCAGTCGATGTCGGAGATGGGCGACGAAGACGTCGAACTGCAGGCCGAGCAGCAAGAGGTTGGACTCTCGGAGCTGGAGAAAGCCGCCGACGAAGCCCCGGTCGTCAAGCTCGTGAACGTGATTCTCGGCGACGCGGTCAAGCGCGGCGCCAGCGATATCCACATCGAGCCTTACGAAAAAGAATTCCGCGTCCGCTTCCGTATTGACGGCGTGCTCCAGTCGATCATGTCGCCGCCGATGAAGCTAAAAGACGCCATCACGTCGCGTTTGAAGATCATGTCCAAGCTCGACATCAGCGAAAAGCGGCTGCCGCAAGACGGCCGCATCATGCTGAAAATGAACGTTGGGGGACGCAAGAAACAGCTCGACTTCCGCGTCAGCACGCTGCCCGTGTTGTGGGGCGAAAAGATCGTGCTTCGCCTGCTCGACAAAGAAAACCTGCGCCTCGACATGACCAAACTCGGCTTCGAGCCCGAGTCGCTGGTGAAATTCGAGAAAGCCATCCTCAAACCCTACGGCATGGTGCTGGTCACCGGGCCTACGGGATCGGGCAAAACCAACACGCTGTATTCGTCGATCTCCACGCTGAACCGGCCTGACACCAACATCATGACCGCCGAAGATCCAGTCGAATTCCAGTTGGGCGGCGTCAACCAGGTGCAGATGAAAGAGCAGATCGGCTTGAACTTCGCCGCCGCTCTACGATCGTTCTTGCGTCAGGACCCCAACATCATCCTGGTCGGCGAAATTCGAGACTTCGAAACCGCAGAAATCGCCATCAAGGCCGCGCTCACCGGCCACCTCGTGCTTTCCACGCTGCACACCAATGGCGCGCCCGAAACCATTACGCGACTGATGAACATGGGTATCGAACCATTCCTTGTGGCCACCTCCGTGCACCTGATCTGCGCGCAGCGACTCGTTCGCCGCATCTGCAAAGACTGCATCGAGCCCATGGAAGTCCCGGTGCAGACGCTCATCGACGCGGGCTATTCGCCCGAGGAAGCCAAAACGGTAAAGATTCAGAAGGGGAAGGGCTGCGGCGTCTGCAACAACACCGGATACAAGGGCCGCTGCGGATTGTACGAGGTCATGGAAGTGGACGATGAAATTCGCGAACTGGTACTGGTCGGCGCCTCGGCGGTCGAGTTGAAGAAGAAAGCAATCGAGCGCGGCATGATCACGCTGCGCCGCAGCGGGCTGATCAAAGTGGCCGCGGGAATGACCACGCTGGAAGAAGTCGCACGCGAAACGATTCATTAGAGCAGTCCTGAGTCCCGAGTCCTGAGTCCCGAGATGAATAGCGGGTTGCTCACGACTCAGGACTCGGGACTCAGGACTAAAGAAAAGGAAAATCTTGCTATGGGTCTGTCATTAAGCGATCTGCTTAAACGAATGCTGGAAATGAACGGCAGCGACTTGCACATCACCACCAACTCGCCGCCCCAGATTCGCGTGCACGGTCACCTGGTGCCGCTCGATCTGCCGCAGATGACGCCGGCTGAAACCAAGCAGCTGGCCTACAGCGTCATGACCGATTCGCAGAAGCACCGCTTTGAAGAGAGTCTCGAACTCGACTTCTCCTTCGGCTTGAAAGGCCTGGCCCGCTTCCGCGCCAACGTATTCAATCAGCGCGGCGCCACGGCTGCCGTCTTCCGTGTCATTCCCTTCGAGATCAAGAACTTCAACCAGCTCGGCCTTGCGCCCGTAGTCAGCAAGCTCTGCGAAAAGCCGCGCGGCCTGGTTCTGGTCACCGGCCCGACTGGATCGGGCAAGTCGACCACACTGGCTTCGATGATCGACAAGATCAACAGCGAGCGCCACGACCACATCCTCACCATCGAAGACCCGATCGAGTTTGTGCACATGAACAAGAACTGCGTGGTCAACCAGCGCGAACTCCACGCCGACACCAAGAGCTTTACCGACGCGCTGCGCGCCGCCCTTCGTGAAGATCCGGATGTCGTGCTGATCGGCGAAATGCGCGACTTGGAAACCATCGAATCGGCGCTGCGCATTGCCGAAACCGGCCACCTGACCTTCGGCACGTTGCACACCAACTCGGCTACGTCGACCATCAACCGCATTATCGACGTCTTCCCGGCGCACCAGCAGCCGCAGATTCGCGCCCAGCTTTCGCTGGTGCTCGAAGGCATCATGTGCCAAAGCCTGCTGCCGAAGATCGACGGCAAGGGCCGCGCCATGATCATGGAAATCTTGATTCCCAACGCCGCGGTGCGCAACCTGATCCGCGAAGACAAGATTCACCAGATTTACTCCTCGATGCAGTCCGGTCAGGAGAAATTCGGCATGCAGACGTTCAACCAGGCGCTAGCCACGGCCTACTTCCAGAAGCAGATTTCTCTGGAAGTCGCGCTGGCGCGCTCGAGCAACGTCGACGAGTTGCAGGAAATGATCAATCGCGGCGCCAGCCTGTTGAGCCGGCCGACCACGGCAGGCACGACTCTGGCGCGCGGTGCGGCTCCCTCCAAGCGGTAACGAGGAGCGGGCTGACTCTGAGAGCCGACTGATTGAAACGAGTAGAAACTTTTTTCGAGACAGGTACGTGAGGAGAGGCAAATAACCATGCCAGTCTTTACATTTTCCGGCAAGGACGCGAACGGGCAGAAAATTTCCGGCGAGCGGATGGCGGCCAACAAGCAGTCTTTGGCGCAGGCACTCCGGCGCGAGCGCATCACTCCGGGCGCGATTCGCGAAAAGGGCAAGGAATTCTCCCTGCCCACGTTTGGTTCGGGCAAAGTCAGCACCAAGGATATCGCGGTCTTCTTCCGCCAGTTCTCGGTCATGATCGATGCCGGTCTGCCCCTGGTGCAGTGTCTGGAGATTCTCGCTGCCAACCAGGAGAGCCAGTCCTTCCAGAAGACCTTGACCGGCGTCCGCACCACGGTGGAAGGCGGCGCCACGCTGGCCAACGCCATGCGTCAGTATCCGGTGGTCTTCGACGACCTCACCACCAACATGATCGAGGCCGGTGAAACTGGCGGTATTCTCGACATCATTCTGCAGCGCCTTGCGACCTACGTCGAAAAAGCCGTCCGCCTGCGCTCTGCGGTCAAGTCGGCGTTGATTTACCCCGTCGCCGTCGTCAGCATCGCGGTTTTGATCGTCGGCGCGCTGCTCAAGTGGGTCGTGCCGATTTTCTCCAATCTCTTCGCCGGACTCGGCGTGAACCTGCCGCTGCCCACGCGTATCGTCATGGGACTCAGCGCCTTCGTGCAAAGCTTCTGGTGGATTTTCCTGGTGGGTGGGATCGGCCTGTTCTTCGGCGTCAAGCAGATTCGCAAGCATCCTCGGGGCAAGTACTACTTCGACAAAGGCTTGTTGCACCTGCCCGTGATGGGCAACCTGCTGCGCAAGATCGCGGTCGGCCGCTTCACTCGTACGCTTGGCACTTTGATTACATCCGGCGTGCCCATTCTCGAAGGCTTGACCATCACCGCCAAGACCTCGGGCAACGCGGTCCTCGAAGAAGCTCTGATGAAAGTCCGCAAGGCGATCGAAGAGGGCCGCACCATCGTCGATCCGCTGCGCGAGTGCGGCGTGTTTCCCAACATGGTGACGCAGATGATCGGCGTCGGCGAAGCCACGGGCGCTATGGACTCCATGTTGCAGAAGATCGCCGACTTCTACGAAGAAGAAGTCGACGCCGCCACCAAAGACATGTTGGCCATGCTCGAACCAGCCATCATCGCCATGTTGGGCGTGAGCGTCGGCGGCATCGTCATCTCGCTCTATATGCCGTTGTTCGCCATGATCGCCAAGTTGGCGGGATAGGCAATAGCAGGTGGCAAGGTGGCAAAGTGGAAAAGTGACAAGGAGAAATCACTTCGAAACTTTGAAACATTGAAACATCGAAACTTAGAAACCTTGCCACCTTGCCACTTTGCCACCTTGAAACCTGCTAATATGCAACCCACGTTCGACGAGCGCAATTGGCTAACCTGGCTGGTTAAGGTCCGGATCTTCATCCTGGCCCTGCTGCTCGCAATCGAGCTGGCGGTCGCACAGTTCACTCCGTCGCAGCTGCCCATGCGGCTGTTCCTCAGCACCATCCTTTTCTGGTTCAGCATCTCTCTGTTCTACGTTCTGCTGCTTTCGCTCTGGCCGGAGCACCGGCTGCAAGCCGCCATGCAGGTCCTCACCGACCTTTTCCTGGTCAGCCTCGTGATCCATGAAACCGGCGGATGGGACAGCTCGCTGAATTTTCTCTACCCGCTGGTGATCATCGTCGCCAGCGTGCTTCTGCCGCGAGTGTGGGCGCAGCTCATCGCGGCTCTTGCCTTCATCCTTTACGGCACCGTTCTCGAACTCAACTATTACGTCGTCATTCCGTCCTATTGCACGACGCATCCCAGCTTCAAGACCTTGCAGGCGATCATCTTCGTCAATCTGTTCGCCTTCCTCGCCGTGGCGTATCTGGCCGGGCTGCTCACGCAGAAGCTGCGCCAGGTGGGCGTGCAGCTCCAGGACGCCAGCGGCGCGCTGGAAAATCTGCAAGCGCTGCACGAGAACATCATCCACTCCATCAGCAGTGGGCTTATCACCACGAGTCTCGACGGCCGCATCACGCTGGTGAACGCTGCCGCGCAAAAAATGCTGGAGCGCACCGCCGCGGATCTGATCGGCACACCCGTCACGCAGTTATTCATTGATCCCCTGCCTGGAGTCGAGGCCGAACACGCCGAAGTGCGCTTCGAGAATCCGGCGAAGTTTCGCAAGACGTTCCGCGTGCGCGTGGCCACGCTCACGGTGGCCGATAACGAAGAAATGGGATTCGTTTACGCATTTGACGATCTGACCGAAATTCGCCGCCTGGAGCGCGAAGTGCGTATCCAGGACCGACTCGCCGCCGTCGGACGTCTGGCCGCCGCCATCGCTCACGAAATCCGCAATCCGCTTACCTCGATTGCGGGTTCGGTCAGCATGCTCTCCGGCGTACCTGAGATGAATGAAGAGCACCGCCGCCTGCTCGACATCGTCACGCGCGAGTCGCAGCGGCTCAACAGCATCATCACTGACTTTCTCGCCTACTCACGCCCCAAGCAGTATCACTACGAAAAAGTCGACCTGATCCAGCTGGTCGAAGACACGCTTACGCTCATGGAGCACCGCATGACTGCGGAAAACACCGGCATCCGCATCGAGCGCAAGTATTCCGCCACACACGCCTTTGCCTTCGCCGACGGCGACAAGATCAAGCAGGTCTTCTGGAATTTCTGTGAGAACGCAGTCCGCGCCATGACAGCAGAGGGTAAGACCCAAGGCGGCACGCTCAGCGTTTCCGTCGAATCTCCGGGAGAGGACTGGCAGATCGGCTTCACCGACACCGGCGCCGGAATGACTCCGCAGCAGGTCGAGAAAATCTTCGAGCCCTTCCAGTCGAATTTCGAAGGTGGCACCGGCCTCGGCCTCGCCATCGTCTACCAGATCGTGCAGGCGCACGAAGGCAAAGTCTGGGCGCGCTCCAAGCAGGGGCAGGGAACTACTTTCATTCTGAGGTTGCGCCGACTCGAAGCGGAACGCCCCGCAGTCACATGGCCGAACGATACTGCAACCCGCAACGCGATCCCGCAGCTGGCCGCCGCCGCAGGAGGGAGGTTCCGTGGCTAATATTCTGGTCTGCGACGACGAACGCTCCATCTGCGAAATGCTCGACATCTCGCTGCGCCGCGAAGGCCATCGCGTCGAGACCGTGCAGTCCGGCCAGGCCGCCAAAAACAAGATCGACGGCGCGCTCTACGACGTCATCATCACCGATATCAAGATGCCCAACATCGACGGCATCGAGGTCCTGCGCCACGCCCACGCCGTCTCGCCCGACTCCGCCGTCATCCTCATCACTGCCGTCGACGACTACGAAGCCGCCGTCGAAGCCGTCAAAGCCGGAGGGGCCAGCGATTACATCCGCAAAAGCCCCGGACTGGTCGATGAAATCAAGCTCGCGCTCAAGCGCGCCGTAGAAAAATTAGTCCTCAGCAAACAAAATTTCGCGCTGCGCCGCGACGCCGCCACGCGCAACTCGCTCGACAATATCCTCGGCTCCAGTTCAGCCATGGAGAAGCTGAAGGCCACCGTCCGTACTGTGGCCTCGACCGCCAGCACAGTTCTGATTCACGGCGAAAGCGGCACCGGTAAAGAACTCGTCGCCCGCGCCGTGCACGTCTGCTCGCCGCGCGCCACCGATTCCTTCGTCTCCGTAAACTGCGGAGCCTTCCCCGAAACGCTGCTCGAAAGCGAACTCTTCGGCTACGTCAAGGGCGCATTCACCGGAGCGAATCAGAACAAGCGCGGCCTCTTCGAAGTGGCCGACGGCGGCACGATCTTCCTCGACGAAATCAGCGAAATGACGCTGGCCATGCAGGTCAAGCTGCTGCGCGTATTACAAGAGCGCACGGTGCGGCCAGTCGGCGGAACAAGCGAAATCGCGATCGACGTCCGCGTAATCGCCGCCACCAACCGCGATCTCGACAAAGCCGTCGCCGAAAATCTTTTCCGCGAAGATCTTTACTACCGCCTCAACGTGATCCCGATTCGCGTCCCACCGCTGCGCGAGCGCCGCGAAGACATTCCGCTTCTAGCCAATCATTTTCTGAAAAAATACGCGACCGCCGCCGGACGCAGCATCCTCCGCGTGCAGACCGCTTCGCTCGATTCGCTCTGCGAATACGAGTGGCCAGGAAACGTCCGCCAGTTAGAAAACACAGTCGAGCGCGCCGTAGCCCTCGAAACCACAGACGAACTCCACGTCGAACTACCAGCCGAGCGCCCAAAGGCCAAAGCCGCCGCAGCCGCCGCAGGAGCAGGCTCGTTACCAGAAATCGGAGGCGACGTCACACTCCCCGAAGGCGTAGGCATGGAAAACTACGTAGCCGGCATCGAGCGCAGCTTACTGCAAAGCGCCCTGAACCGCAGCGGCGGAGTCCAAACCAAAGCCGCCGACGTCCTGGGAATCTCCTACCGCTCCTTCCGCCACTTGATGAAGAAGTACGGGCTGTAGCTGTCAGCCATTAGCCGTCAGCTCTCAGCCTTCGCGAACACAGGAGTGCGTTGGTGGCTCGTTCCGGCTCAATAAGTGTAATCGGGGATATTTCGCCAACGCCGCTCGCGGTGTAAAGTGTGCAGATCCCGGCTCTTATAAATCCGGATGTTACGCCAGTCATCCCTCCCGAAACGTGAGTGACCTTAATCACTGCTATATCTAGCACTTTGTGTTCTGATTTTTTGTCTCGTAATTCCCGCCTCCCCGAAGAGCACGCCCTTCTGTCGGACGCCCCGTTCCCAGAGGCGAGCGGTGTTTCATTCCTTCCGCCGGATCGGGCGGTCAACTCGGTGTTTTATCGCTGGAGGCGAACATGAAACGTATCAGCATTCTGCTGTTGGTTGTCTTCACCTGTTTCGTTCTGGTTGCGTGGCCGCAATCTCAGCCACAATGGTGGCAACACAAAATCATCACATTTGATGTTCCCGGCGCGGGCAGGGCTGCGGGCCAGGGCACCTATGCCAACGGCATCAACACGGCGGGCGAGATCACTGGTTTTTACATTGACTCCAACAACCGGTATCACGCATTCCTGCGCCACGCCGACGGCACTTTCACGAGGTTTGAGGCTCCGGGAGCGGGCACGGACACTTGGCAGGGCACTGGAGGCTGGGCCATCAACTCCGCAGACACAATCGCGGGAGACTTCGATGATTCGACCTGTGTGAAGCATGGCTACATGCGAGAACCTGACGGCACATTCACCACATTTGAGGCTCCTGGTGCGGGCGATATCCCGGGCACCTGCGGATGGCTAGGATTCTTGCAGGGCACCGACCCGGGGAACATCAACGCTGCGGGAGTGATCGAGGGATTGATGATGGATACGAACAACGTATTCCACGCGTTTCTGCGCGATCCCGACGGCACCTTCACCATCGTCGATGCGCCGGGTGCGGGAACCGGCGCATACCAGGGTACGCTGGCCGCCGCTGAAACAGGACTCAACTCAGCTAGCGCGATGACGGGACCCTACATTGATGCGAACAATGCCTGGCACGGCTATGTGCGCGACCCTGAAGGCAACATCACCACGTTCGACGCTCCGGGCGCATCCCAAGGTACGTATCCCTGGGGCATTAATGAAGTGGGCAAGACCATTGGACAGTACGCTGATGCGAACGGTGTGAGCCACGCCTTCCTGCGCTCCCGCGAGGGCAAGATCCTTACCTTCGACGACCCGAAAGCGGGCACGGACGCCGGTCAGGGCACGATCGGCGTTTTCTTCCTGCCGTCCGGAGGTGTTGGAGGCGCGTACGTAGACGCTCGCAATGTGTCCCATGGATTCGTGCGCGACACTCAGGGCAGGTTCACTACCTTTGACGCTCCGGGCGCAGGCACGGGCGCCGGTCAGGGCACAGCCGTGGGCGGCTTCTTTGGCGTGAACTCAGCGGGCCTGGTCACGGGATGGTCCGTCGACGCGAAGGGTGCGTACCACGGATTCGTGCGGTTCCCGTAAGAGAATCGCAGCCAATACCATGCCGCCCGATGTCTGGGCGGCTTTTCTTGTACCAATTCGGAAGAGTGGTCGTGCGACGACTGACGAAACCAGGCGATTTCACTCATCCGGCGCCAGCTAGACTCCGCCTACTGAAGGCCGAAAACCAGCACCTGACGGCCAAGAGCCAAGAGCCAAGTGCTAGCTTTTCTTCAACTGCTGCTTCCAACCCAGCACGCGCGCCTTTGCGCCTTCAGCCTCCGCCTCGGGAATCATTCCTTTTTTCATGAAAAGCACCGACAAGCTTGTATGCGCCAGCACGTCGTCGGGATCGATGTCCGCGATCTTCTGCGCCACAGTGATCGCTTCGTCGTAGCGTTCTAAATCCTGCAGCACGCGCGCGAGCCCGTGCATCGCCTCGGTGAACGTTGGATCGGCCGCGATCGACTCCCGATACGCGGCAACGGCGTCGTCGAGCTTGCCGTCAGCCATCAGATCAAGCGCGGCGTAGTAGTGGTCTTCTGCTGTTTGGCGGGCGTTTGAGTCAGGCATGGAAATCCGGCGCGGAGCTTGGATTTTACCACGCAGGCGTCGGGCGTCTGGCGTCGGGCGTCAGGCGCAAGAGCCATTTTCCGTGGCGTTGCTCGCAACGGCTTCTGCAACGGCAAGAGTAGGTCACAGCGACCGGCAAGCTGCGTTTCGACCCCTGAGAAAAGCAGGTTCCTCCACTTCGCTCGCTTTCGCTCCGCTCCGGTCGGAATGACAGTTCTTAGCCGCCGGCCGATGCCTGACGCCCGACGCCTGATTTATCATGCCTGCATGCGCCATCGTCTCCGCTTTGTGTGGAATGCCACGAAAGGGCATCGCTTCGCGCCCTGGCGCAGTCCTTACCTGTTGTGGCGCATCGAGACTTACACTGGCGTCAAGATGCAGCAGATCGGCTTTCTGGAATTTTGGGAATTCATGTGGCGGGAGCGCCACGAGCTGTGGAGATTCTTGAGCTGGACCGGCGAGATGGAACGCTATGTTTATCCGAAGTCGAAAAATCAGTGATCAGTGTCCGGTGGTCAGTGGCCAGTCTGTTTGGGAAGATTTGTTCTGGCCACTGACCACTGGCCACTTCTCTATGCTCCAGCTGCGGCTCCGCCTTGTAGTGTGATGCTCACTTCCGCGCCCTTGCCCGCGCCCGTGAGCTGCGCAGCAGGCGCGCGGTTGGCGACAATTTCCAGGTATCCCATGCTACCCAGTACGCCAAACACCTCGCCTGGCGCGCCTTCCGCGTAAGTAGTGCGAATCTCGGTAATTTCCTTGCTGCCGACGACGATCTTGAACTTTCCGCCTGCGCCAAACAGCGCGGGCACATCATCGGGCGTCACGTTGGTGATCAGGTTTCCGAAGCGGTCGACCTTCAGCACCACGCCGCGGATGCGGTTCTCGCCCGCCGGCTTGGGCCGCGGCGCGGCAAATTTCACAAAGTCCTGGATCTCGTCGCCAAATTTGTGCGAGTCGACCTGCTTGGCCAGATACGCCGCTACGGGCGCGAAAACGTCGCGGCCCTGGAACGTGCTGCTCACCGGCTGGTGGAAATAGTGGTCCGAAGTGACATGGCGCACGGTCATGCGGTCTTCGCGCGCATACACCATCGAGAGCACGCCGTTATCGGGCGCCACAAAGTGGTAGCCATCGCTCGATGCGATGATCGGACGGCGTGTCGTGCCCACTCCCGGATCGACGACCACCATGTGCACCGTGCCGGTCGGAAAATAGGAATAGGACTGTGCGATGGCCAGAGCGCCGTCGAGCACGTCATAGGCCTGCACGGCGTGCGTGATATCGACGATCTGCGCGTCCGGCACGATATCGACAATAACGCCCTTCATCGCGCCCACGAAGTGATCGTTGAGGCCAAAATCAGTAGTCAAAGTGACAATCGGATGATGAGCCAATATTCCCCTCGCTGGAAGACAAAATAGCCCTTACGCCGAAAATAATTCGTTCACGGCTGGAGGGTCAAGGCACCGAGGTAATGGGAGGAAGTGATGGGGCGGCGTTACTGCGATTAGAGTAGTCGAACGCGCTACTCGTGCCGCAAGGCCTCGATCGGATTCAGCCGTGACGCGCGAAACGCGGGAATCATGCCGCTGATCAGGCCGACGGCTCCGAGGATCAGAGTAGACGCAATCAGCGTTCCCGGGGCGATGATCAGGCGGATGTCGCCGGCTTCACCGTTTTTCGCGAAGGCGCTGTAGAGCGTTAGGCGGCCGACGCAGAGCGCGACTGTGTAGGCGAGAATTACTCCGAGGACGCCGCCGATGAATGTGATGGTCAGCGCCTCGGCCAGGAACTGCATCAGGATGTACCGGCGCTGCGCGCCCAGCGCTTTTTGCACGCCGATTTCGCGCGTGCGCTGCGTGACTGAAACCAGCATGATGTTCATCAGGCCGACTCCGCCGATGCCGAGCGTGAGCGTGCCGATGAAGCCCATCAGAACTTTTAATCCGAGCGTGATGATTTCGAACTGGTGCACCTGCATCATCAGGTTGAAGACGCGCACAGCCTGACGGTCCGACTGATTGAACTTGTGCACCCCGGCCATGATGCCGCGCACCGCCTGCTCCAGGCTTTCGTATTCGGGCGTTTGATAGGTGAACCAGATCGAATCAAGAAAGTGAGTGCTCTTGATGTCGTTCATGGTGGTGAAGGGAATGTAGACGACGCGGTTGATGTCGTCGTTGCCCTCCTGCATTTTCGCGGCAAGCACGCCGACGACTTCAAAGCTCAATCCGTCGACGCGAATGCGCTCACCCAGCGCGTTTCTTCCGGAGAAGAGTTTTTCTTTTGCCTCCGAGCCGATGACGGCGACGTGCGCACGCTGCACCTGATCTTCGAGATTGTAGAAGCGGCCCTGGTCGAGCTTGAGCGAGCGGACATCGAACACGTTGGGCTCGTTTCCGGTCACTGCGAAGGTGAAGTCGCGCGTGTCATATTGCACGTTGGCCTGCTTACCGACCTCGCCCGTGATGTGCGTGATTTGCGGCAGGTTGGTCGAGAGAGCCTCGACATCTTCCTGTGTGAACTTGATTGCCTCGCCCGACTTTTGCCCGCCGGCCTGCATCGACGTTTTGCCCGGCACCACGATCACCAGCTTTGTGCCGAAGTTGGCGAAGATGTTGGCGCACGCCTGCCCGAAGCCGTCGCCGTAAGCGAGCAACATGACGACTGTCGCGATGCCCCACGCCATGCCGAGCATGGTGAGGGCAGTGCGGCGCCGGTTGTGGCGCATCGCTGTGTAGGCTTCCTGGAGTAAGTCTCGCATCATAGGTCTTGGTCGTGGGTCTTGGGTGTTAGGTCTTAGGAAAACCGGGTCCTAAGAGCCTAAGACCCACGACCCAACACCAAAGACCTTTTCTCACTCCTGCCGCAGCGCTTCCACTGGCGGCAACATCGCCGCTTTGCGCGCGGGATAGAGTCCAGCTACTACTCCCGCCAACGTCAGGCTGCCGATCGCGAGCATGGCTGACATCGGCACCAGCTTCGGCGGATCGAATCCCTGCGGTCCCTGCACTCCGCCCATCATCGCCATCAGGCCGCCGGAAAATGCCATCCCCAGCAAGCCGCTGCCCAGGGTCAACAGCAGGCCCTCGAGAAAGAAGTGGAACAGAATGTTGCGGTTGGTCGCGCCCAACGCCTTGCGCAGGCCAATCTCGTGGGTGCGCTCGCTTACCGCGACCAGCATGATGTTGATCACGCCGATCGCTCCCAGTGCCAGCGTCACCATGCCCACCGCGCCGAGAAACATATTCATCACGTCGAAGATGGTTCCGACCATCTGCGATTCCTGGATCGAGTCCCATTCGTCGAATGCGTTTTCGTCGCTCGAATCAAACTGATGATTCTGCCCGACGATTTTGTGGACTTGCTCTTTGGCCAGTTTGTGCTCGGCCGTGGTCCGCGGCTGGTACTCGATGAACGAAATCGAGTTCTGATGGTTCTCGCCCTTGATGGGGAAGTTCGTGGCCATCACTTCATACGGAATGTAGCCGCGCATGTTGAGCCACATATTGTCGCCGCGGCCCAGGTGCGGCATGGTTCCGATGACTTCGAAGCGCAGGCCGTTGATCAGTACGAACGCGCCCAGCGCCGGACGCCCGGGAAACAGAGTCTTGAGCAGTTCGTTGCCCAGCACGATCACGTTGCGCCGCTGCGCGCCGTCGAGGTCATTGAGCCAGCGTCCTTCTTTCATCGGAAGAAAGCTGATCTCGTTCAGCTGCGGTAGCGTGCCCAGAATTTCGCCGCTGCCGGTGGCGAACTCGCTCACTTCCTTCAAGTCGTTGCGTGAAATGAGCGGGGCGGCGTTGCGGACATATCCGGCTTGCTTGATGTCGAGATAGTCCTGATAGGTGAGCAGGTAGGTGCGCGCGGAACTCATCTGGCCCTTGACCGCGGGCGCGCGGCCCGGAAACAGGAACATGATGTCGTGGCCGAATTCGGCGAGTTGCTTTTTGTTGCCCGAGCGGAAACCTTCGCCCACGCCCACCAGCAGCAGCAGCGATCCCACTCCCCATGCGATTCCGAACATGGTAAGAAACGAGCGCAGCTTGTGCGCCCACAGATTGCGGAAGATCTGCGCGAAGATGTCGCCAACGGTGCGCATTCGTGGACCTGCCTTCAGCCCGCGTTACTCGTAACGCTTTATTCGTAACGCAGAGCTTCAATCGGATTCAGCCGCGACGCCTTCAGCGCAGGAAAGAACCCTGAAACTATTCCAACCATCGACAGAAGCGTAAAAGAGATCAACATCACCGCTACCGAGGCGTGCAGAAAAATCGCGCCTTCGTGATCTGTCGTTTTATAAAACTCGTCATACAAGGGCATGGGTGGAATGACCCACGTCAGCAACTCCGCCGCCAGCATGCCGAGCGCGCCGCCCACAAACGTAAGCACCAGCGCCTCCAGCAAAAACTGCACCAGGATGTGGCGCGGCCGGGCCCCGACCGCCTTGCGTAATCCGATCTCGCGGGTGCGTTCGGTTACCGAGACCAGCATGATGTTCATGACGCCGATGCCGCCGACCGCAAGAGTACAGACACCGATGAGCCCAAGAACGGCTGTTAACCCGTAGGAGAACGCGTTGATCATGCTGCGGTCTTCGATCGTGTCCCACTCCGGAGTGGCCTTGTCGTCTTTGGGATCGAAGTGATGCCGCCGCGCGATCACCTCGCGCGCTGCCATCAGCGCCTTTTTGTTCAACTCGGGTGCGGTCGGCTGAATGATGATCTCGTCGGGATCGCGAATGTTTTTCAAATCGCGCATCAACGCAAACGGAATGAACCCGTTCTCATTGTCCGGACCCTGATACATCGAGTCCTGGATTTTGTTGCGCATGGTCCCGATGACTTCAAAATCGAGGCCGCCGATCTCTACGTGCTGGCCCACACCGGGCGCACCCTGAAAAACTTTCTTCGCCGCCGAATAGCCGAGAATCACCACGCGGCGGTGGTCGGAGAAGTCAGTTTCGTCGAAGTAGCGTCCGTCAGCCAGATCGAGCTTGCGCATCTGTCCATAAGGCAAATCCACGCCACGCACCTGGATCGAGACCATGCGCGTACCGATCTTGAAGCCGAAGTCGCGGTCGATCTCGCCGCTGACTGCGCGCACGAGAGGCACTTCGTCGCGAATCGCCTCTACGTCTTCCAACTCATACTTCACCGGCTTGCCCGCACGCTGCCCGCCAGCCTGCATACTGGTCTGCCCCGGCCACAGCACGATCACGTTGTTCCCCATGTTCAGAAAGGCATGCAGCACGCATCCGCCCAGGCCTTGACCATAGGCGAGAAGGAGCACCACCGAGACCAGTCCCCATCCGATGCCCAGCATGGTAAGCGCCGTGCGCAGACGATTTCGCATCAGCGACTGCCAGCCTTGCGTGATGAGTTCTTTTAAGAACATAAGTTTCAAAGTTTCGAAGGTTTCAAAGTTTCAGGTGGCAAGGTGGCAAAGTGGCAAGGTGGCAAAGCTTAAGTCGTAAGCTCCCACGCTTTTCGAAGGTTTCAAAGGAGCCAAACTCCTGAGTACATTTTCGAGTCCCATGGAGCAAGGTTCTTACTTTGCCACGTTGCCACCTTGCCACTTTTGCTTTTAGTCGATATGCACATCGCCCGAGCCGGTGCGCACCGAGAGCAGCGGCCCGCCGCCGTGCACCTTGCCGCGAATCTGCTTGTGCGATTCCTGCACGCGGCCCTGCACGGTCATCTCGATCGGCGAATTCACGTCGATGGTCCCTGAACTGGTAGAGATGTCCGCGTCAAAAGCCGAGTTGCCCGGCAGCCGCACGCGCACGTTGCCCGAGCCCGTGCGAATTTCCCAGGCGCCGGTTTGCTTGCCTTCGGCGGTAATGTCGCCGCTGCCCGCTTCGCCGCGAAACGCGCCCTGAATGCCGCGTACGTTGATGTTGCCCGAGCCGGTGTGCAGGTCGACCTCGCCCTGGCCGGACTCTTCAATCTCAATGTCGCCGCTGCCCGCGCCGCCCTTCACCGAGCCCGCGACTTCATGGGCGCGCACGTTGCCCGATCCGGTCTGCAGGCGAACGTCGCCCGTCAGCCGCGCCAGCTTCACATCGCCGGAGCCGGTCTGGATTTCGGCATTGCCGTGCGTGCCTTCAATTGTCTGGTCGCCCGAGCCGCTGTGCGTGCGGATCGTTACATCGGCAGGAACCGTGATTTCGTAGTCCACAGAAATGTCGTGGTAGTTCACGTAATCGATGTGAATGCTGTTGCCTTCCTGGCGAATCGGCGGATGCTGCACGATCTCCTGCACATCGGCCTGGCGATTGCCGCGCAGCCAGCGGTCGCCGACAAAAATCTTGCCGTGAATCTGTACTGAGCCTGATCCGCCGGCGCGGATGGTCACGTCGCCGGAGTGCGTCAGCACTTCCAGGTCGACTGGCCCATTTACTTGCATGGTGCGGTCAAAGGTGCCTTGCGGCGTAGAGGCCAGGGCTGCGCAGGTCAGGATTGCAGTCATCGCGACTGCAACCGCCAACCGTGCGGGTAGAGGGAGAGAATGCTTTCGAAATTTATTCATATCGGAGTGACTCCACAGGTGTCATTTCGGCGGCGCGCTGGGCAGGATACATGCCTGCGGTCACCGTGATCAGAGAAAGCGTCAGAATCGACGCGATAATCGAAATGGGAGAAACAATGGGATGCGGAACGAAGTCGGGAAGCGGAAGTGCCTGCAGCGCCACGCAGGTTCCCATACCGAAGGTGAGGCCGAGCGCTCCGCTCACAATGGTCAGCATGGCGGACTCGGCGAAAAACTGCCGCAGGATGTCGCGCTTAGTCGCGCCCATCGCTTTGCGCGTGCCGATCTCGCGCGTGCGCTCGGTCACCGAAACCAGCATGATGTTCATCACGCCGATGCCGCCCAGGCAAAGCGTCACGATTGCTACGCAACCAAAAAATAATGTGACCACACCGAAGATCTTGGCCAGTTGCTTGGCGCCATCCATCGTGTCCCAGATGAAGAGCGCATCTTTATCGAGAGGATCGAAGTGCCGGACGCGGCCGATGGTGCGGCGAACTTGCAGAACCGCTTCTTCGTGCTCTTCCGGGTTTCCAACTTCGAAGACGATGTCATCCAGATATCCGCGCGTGATGCCCGCACCCGGCTTTTCCGGCGGAGGGAAGTCGCGGGAAACCGCCGAGTACGGCGCGAAAAGATAGTCGTTGTCGGGCCCGCTGTAGTTCGAGTTCTGCTTTTTCTCTTCGAGCACACCGACGACCGAGTACGGCAAGCTCTTCACGAGCACGGTCGCGCCAATCGCCGGCTGTCCAGGAAAGAGCTGCCGGTACGCCTTCGATCCCAGCACCAGCACGCGGCGGCCTTCTTTTTCATCGTCGTCGGTGATGAGGCGGCCTTCGGAAACTTTGAGCGAGCGGAAGTCCTGGTAGGCTGGCCACATTCCCACCACGCCGCGATTCGACGAGTTGTACTGGCTGACTTCCGGGACCGTCCGCCGCAGCTCGGGACTGACGTTCTTGATCATGTAGCATTCGTCGCGGATCAGCACGGCGTCGTCGACGTTCAGATGGATCTCTCGTCCTGCAGCGCGCCCGCCGGCCTGCGCGCTCGTCCGTCCACCCCACACGATGACCAGGTCCTTGCCCAGCGTTTCCATGTGGCGCTTCTGGTCAGCGATAAATCCGCGGCCCAGGCCCACCAGCAGGATCACCGACGCGATGCCCCAGACGATGCCGCACATCGTCAGGAACGTCCGCATCTTGTGCGCCCGGAAAGTGGCGACTGCCTGGCGTAGGATTTCGGAGAAATTCATGTGAGTCGCGAACCTTCTAGGTCCCAAAGTGACAAGGTGGCAAAGTGGCAAGGCGAAAAGGCCTAAATGCACCGTGACACCTTGCAACATTGCCACCTTGTCACCTTGCCACCTGAGTTTTACTGCAATACCACCTGATCCCCTTCCTTCAGCCCGCTTAGCACTTCGGTTTTTGCGCCGTTCGAGATGCCGATGTTGACGGCGACTTTATCCTTGCCGTCTTTGCCCTTCGGATTCGGAATCTCAACGGAAGCCTTTTTGTCTTTGTCGTACAAGATCGCGCCTTCGGGAATCTGCAGCACGTTCTTGTGCTCTTCCAGAATGATTTCCGCGTTGGCGGTCATTTCGGCCTTCAGTTCGCCGCCAGGGTTCTGGATGGAGACGCGCACTTCAAACGTCGTAACGTTATCCTTCTCCACGCCCATCGGAGAAATCTTGGTCACCTTGCCGTCGAATGTTTTGTCTTTGAACGACTCGACTTTGATGCGTGCGCGCTGTCCGAGATAGACCTTGCCGATGTCGCTCTCGTCGACTTTGCCCTTTACATAGACTTCGCTGGTGTCGCCCAGCGTCATGACCAGCGTTGCGGTTGATCCCAACACGAGAATCGAGCTGACCGCGTCGCCCATCTGCACATCCCGCGAGAGCACGATGCCATCGATCGGCGAGACGATGTCGGTGTAGCTGAGCTGCTCTTCGAGCTGCTTCAGGTTGGCCTGATCCTGCGCGACCTGCGCCTGCGATTGCGCAATCTTCGCCTTCAGCACCGTGACCTGGGCCTTGGCGACGTTCTGCTTGTTCACCGCCATGGTGTAGTTCTTCTCGGCATCATCGAGCGCGGAAGCCGAGACGACTCCATCTTTCGCCATTCCGATTGCACGATCGTAGGCGCGCTTCAGCGGAGGAACATCCGGACCCTCGGCGTCGACTTTGGCGCGCTCATAGTCGGCCTGAGAGCTGGCGAGATTAGCCTGTGCCGCTTCCAGCGCCGCTTTCGACTGCGCCACCTGCGCCTCGATCTCGACCTTGTCGAGCTGCGCCAGCAACTGGCCCTTCTTTACGCGGTCTCCGTAGTCGACCAGAAGATTCTTCACAATGCCGCTGGCCTTCGACTTCACTTCGACCTTGGTGATCGGCGTGACCTTGCCGGTCGCAACCACGCTCTTCGCCAGATCGCCCTTTTCTACCTTGGCCAGCTTTGAGGGATCAATCTTGGTGCCGCCGCTCTTGGCGGCGATTACGCCCACTGCAATCAGCAGCACGATGCCGAGGCCTACGCTGCTCCATATGATGAGTCTGCGACGCTTCTTCTTATTATTTCCGTTACCGTTCACAACGCCTCCTCGGGAAATTGCCAGGTGGAGATTGGGTGCCATAGCGCCCTCACTCCTTGGTACGCGGCCTGAGTTGCTTTTGTTCCTTAGCTTTCGAGACTTTCTGTTTTCTTGCGAAAAAACTGAAGGGTACCGACGGGTGCAGCCGAAGTCCTCTGCCACCCGTTAGTTAGACACCGTGACCAGAAAAAGGATAGCGAGACCTCTTTCTCATTTCTGTGATGCGAAACACCTAAATTCTTAGTTACTGGAAGACTGACTACGCGTCACTGGCCACCGACCACCGGCCACCACCCACTGCTCTGGCAAATGTCTTTCAAATGTTAGAATTACCTCATCCATGATCGCCTTTGTGCTGCTCCGGGTCTTCTTGATCCTTCTCCTGGTGGCAGCCAATGCGTTTTTCGCCGCCGCGGAGTTTGCCCTGGTCAGCGTGCGCGAGACACGCATTACCCAACTCATCGAAGCCGGACGCATCGGGGCCCGCATCGTGCAGCGTCTGCACGCCCACCTGGACGAAGTCGTCAATGGCGTGCAACTCGGCATCACCATGGTCAGCCTTACGCTGGGCTGGATCGGCGAGCCCATGGTTGCCCGCCTCGTCGAGAGTTTCCAATTCGTGCACCAGGTTCCTCACGCGGCGATCTACGCACACACCATTGCCATCGCGATCGCCTTCAGCCTGATTACATATCTGCATGTGCTGCTTGGCGAACTTGTCCCCAAGACGCTAGCCCTACAGCGCGCCGAGCAGATCGCCCTCGCCGTGGCTGCGCCGATGGAGGCATTTCTTACGCTGGCGCGACCGATTCTTTTCTTTATGCGCCGCTCGGGAGGCCTGGTGTTGCGCCTGTTTGGAGCGCAGCCCGCTCGGCGGGGCGGAGCCGTGCATTCTCCGGACGAGCTGAAATTGATCGTGACGGCCAGCCGGCAATTTGGGCAGATTCCCGAATTTCAGGAAGAGATGATCCACAGCGCCATCGAACTCGACAGCATCACGGTGCGCGAGGTCATGGTCGCCCGGCCTGACATTTTTTCTTTGCCTTCCGATCTCATGCTGGATGATGCGCTCGCGAAAGTTGTGGAAGGGCAGCACTCGCGCATTCCGGTCTACGATCCGCAGCGCGGCCCGGAGCACATCGTCGGCGTGCTTTACTACAAAGACCTGATGCGCTGGATGCGCCTTCGCCTGAGCAATCTCGGCCAGACTACAGCAACGCGCATCAACCGCATGCAGATTGGCCAGATCATGCACGACGTGCTGGTCGTTCCTGAGACGAAAGTTCTTGCCGAGTTGCTGGCCGAATTCAAAGAGCGGCGCCGTCATCTGGCTGTTGTGGTCGACGAGTTCGGATCGACCGCCGGAGTCATCACAGTTGAAGATGTGCTGGAGCAGCTGGTCGGCAATATCGAAGACGAATTCGACGTTTCGCCCAGCGAGCCCGCGCTCGAGGATGAATCGTCGATGGTGCTCGAAGGCTCGGTGAACATCCGCGACTTAGAGGCGGAGTATGGGCTGACCCTGCCGCGCGACGCCGGCTTTGAAACTTTGGCGGGATTTATCCTCGCACGTCTGCAGCGCATTCCGAACCTGCGCGATCACTTCGAATACGAAGGCCGCCGGTATACGGTCGAGGAGCTGGAAGGGCACAGAATCGCCCGCGTGCGCATCGAGAAGATGGCAAGGGTGGAAGGCGAAGCGGAGGCCGCTCGGCAGACCGGCGACTGAAGTTGTGGAGGAGCGGCCCTTCAGGGCCGCGTTGAGATTTTAATTTCTGTCATCCTGAGCGAGCATTGGCTTTCGCGCCAAAGCGCGAAAGCCAAGCGCAGTCGAAGGATCCCTGCTTGACCGACGAACTCTGGTGGTTGCAGGGATCCTTCGACTCCGCGAGTGCATGCGCGCTCGCTACGCTCAGGATGACAAAACCGATGTGCTGATCTGAGTACTGATTACTGACTACCGAGTACCGGGACTGAAATCCATCCTCCAACGCGTGCTTTACACCCTGCCGGTCATCTGGCTGGTCGTTTCTCTCGTATTCCTTCTCATTCACCTCGTTCCCGGAGACCCCATTGCACAGATGCTCGGCGAAGGCGCGCCTGCCGCTGACATCGCCGCCACGCGCCACGCGTATGGACTTGACGCGCCGCTGGGCGAGCAATACATCCGCTACTGGAAGGGGGTGCTGCACGGCAATCTCGGACGCTCCATCCGCTACAACCAGAACGTTACGCAGCTTCTGCGGCAGCGCTATCCCTACACGCTGCGGCTCACGCTGGCTAGCCTGTTTGTCGCGATCGTTCTTTCGATTCCCGCCGGAGTTCGCTCCGCCCGCCGCCGCAATCGCTGGGATGATCGCGTGCTTTCTGTGGTCAGCCTGTTCGGCTTGTCGTTTCCTAATTTCGCGCTCGGGCCAATTCTCATTCTGCTCTTTGCCATCAAGCTGGGGTGGCTGCCCGTCTCCGGCGCGGGATCATTTGCGAGCCTCATCCTGCCCGCGCTCACCATGGGCGGCGCGCTCGCCGCGATTCTCACCCGCATGGTGCGCACGTCGATGCTCGAAGAACTCAGCCAGGACTACATCCGCACCGCGCGCGCCAAAGGCCTGCCCGAGCGCACCGTCGTGTATCGCCACGCGCTGCGCAACGCCATGATCCCGGTGCTCACCGTGCTCGGCCTGCAATTCGGAGCGCTGCTCGCCGGCGCGATCGTCACCGAAAAAATCTTCTCCTGGCCCGGCATCGGCCGCCTCACCATCGACGCCATCTCCAATCGTGACTATTACGTGGTGCAGGGATGCATTCTCGCGATTGGGCTTACGTATGTGGCCGTGAATTTTCTGACCGATGTGATGTACTCGATCGCCAACCCGAGGATTCGGCAGTGATAAAGCGAATCGATTCCTTGCGCAGAACGGGCTGACTAGATTCGAACGCGGCGGCATATTCGCCCTCGCCGGTGGCTGTCGATGGAGATAAGATTGCACTACGAACATGAGACAGGAAATAGACGACTACTTGGAATATTTTGAGGGCCAACTGCAGCCCGACGTTCCAAACGATGCGCGCGAGGTTATTATTCGGTTGAAGCGCGAAAACCTGCTGGATTTTTCGACCGTGCTTGGTAACATCCCACCCGCCGTCCTCTCTTTCAGCCATCTTGCAGACTATGCCTCCGCGTTGGCCGCCCGCGGGACAGACGTGGTGATGAGGGGCGTAATGCTCGATGACGCGTCCGACCTGATCCGCTGGCTGCAACGGCGCGAGCGCCCCAAGCGAATAGGCCGGTACATAGGCAGGTGCATTGCCTCCGCAAAAAAGTCGCTCAGGGGCCAGCGGACTTAACGAGGGCACCTTTTGGAGGGACGGTATGCGAGGGAAGCTGAAGTGTAACAACAAGAAGTGCGCGCGTATTTTCGAGGTCTTGAACTTTCGCCCGAACTCCGGGATCCGATGTCCGCATTGTGGGAAGTCCTCACAGTATCGGACTTCCGACTTTATCCAGGAGACATACCCGAAGGGCTGATCTTACACCAGCTCAACCACAACACGTTGCCCTACCAGCGCCGCAGCCCGCTGCAAGCTCCCCAGCGTAATATCGCGCTTGGGATCAAGAATCCGATCCACCTGAGACCTACTTGTTTTGAGCAATGCCGCCATCCTGGCTTTTGAGATTTTCTTTCTCTTCATCGCCTTCGCCAGTTGCCACGCGACCACTTCTTTGACGGCTTGCGCCCGAGCCTTCTCGAAAATCTTTTCTTCCTTCAAGAAGTCATCAATGCTCGATCCCAAATTCCTCCGGCTCATCTTCTTGTCCATTGGCGCAATGCCTCTTGGCTCTCAAGTTGTACTATTAAAGGTACACCCCAACGTGGCCGAGGGATAGTATGGCAAAGCCGAGCACGAAATGAAACGAAGCGTGACTTCAATTCGGGTAGATAAACGGCTCGCCGATGAAGTCGCGAGGCTTCTTGGCGTAAGAACGCGCACCGAGGCCGTACGAATCGCGGTCAGCGAAGTTGTCGGGATAAAGCGTTTGCGGCGATTAGCGAAAAAGGCGACAAAAACTGCAGGGTAATGGTCGATCAAATCTATTGCTTTTAGCAGTGTGACCCGACGATCTGGTCTCTTCGAAGTTGAAAGCTAAGAAAAATATCGTGCGCCTGTCCGGGTTGTCTGCCTCATTCGCGATCTTGCTGATCCTCAGTCCCGCGTATGCGGCCTCAAAGAGTCATTTCCTCCAGCACTACAACGGCGCTCCATACCAGGACGACCGCCATCACACCGGCGCGCAGAAAATTCCCGGGCGCGTGGAGTGCGCTTATTACGACCGCGGCGGAGAAGGCGTTGCCTACCACGACTCCGACGCGAAGAATCACGGGAGCGGAGAACTCAATCCAGCCGACGGAACTTATCTCAACCAATTCCGCATGAATGAAGGCGTCGATACCTCTTACACAAAGTTCCACGACCAGATTGACAATAATCCGTTCAACGTTATCGAGCCAGCGAAAGATCAACTCTATGTCGGATGGACCGAGCCCGGGGAATGGTTCAACATCACAGTCGAAGTCGAGCGCGAAGGCATGTACGAAGGGGATCTGCTCTACACTTCGAACCGCGGCGGCACGATCTCGCTGGATGTGAATGGCGAGGCGGCGACTCCGGCCTTGACGATTCCGTCTACCTTCAACGCGCACGATCCGATCGCCTGGCGGCAGTGGCATCACTGGAACGTGCTCACCAAGATCGCGCGCCTCCATTTCCGTGGAGGCAAAAATGTACTTACAGTGCACATCCTGACCGAGGGCAACATGAACCTCGCCTACTTCGACTTCGAACCATCGCGCTAGGCGTCGGGCCTAACCACTTACCAGCGCGAATTCCTCCCTGAGCCGAGATTTCGGTTTCGGTCGCGGCTAATCACCATTCGGCGTAATAAGGCTCACAGTATTGGTCTGGCCGTGCGATAATGCTGAACGCTGACGCGTTGTTCTGGCGTTCTGGTTTGAAGAAAAGAGTTTTTTCGCGTCTGAGCGCGGCAGCAAAACCAGACAGGCGGGGGATCTAAACGACTCAGGCGCAGGGCCCGACCAATCTTTTTCAGGAGTAAGCAGTTGGGCATGCACACCGCCGCTTCGCCTGTGCGAAACATTCTGCGCGTTCGCTGGTTCCGATCCTGGCCGGCGCGTTACGGATTTGCGGCCCTGTTGGTTGGACTGGCCGGTGTGGCTCGCTACGCGCTGGGCGTCAGATTCGGACTGACGCTGCCCTTCATTCTTTTCTATCCTGCGGTTCTGCTGGCGGCACTGGCCGGCGGACTTGGGCCAGGCCTCCTCGCCACCCTTCTCTCTGTCGCATCCGGGCGTTTCTTCTTCTTCAGTGGAATTGAGGCGCTGATCAGCGGCCGGCTAAAACTTGCGATCTGGCCGGTGTTGTTTCTCTTCGCCGGAATCGTCCTGAGCGCCCTGGGAGAGCTCGCCCGCCGCTACCAGTCCAGCCTGTCGGAATTTGAATGGCTGGTGGAGAGCCTGGAAGACGGAGTCATTGTTCTGGACCGCGATTACCGCTATGTCATCGCGAATCGCGCCTTTCAGAGCTATCGCGACTTGCCGAAAGAGGAAATTGTTGGGCGCCCTCTGACGGACCTTATGGACGCCGACCTGTTCGCGAGCATGGTTCGTCCTAAACTGGACGAATGCTTCCAGGGTTCCGTCGTCAAGTATGAGAAGCGTTATGCCTACCCGCGCATGGGCGAACGGATCTTCTCGGTCACCTATTTCCCCATCGCCGGACCGAATGGCATCGAACGCGTGGGCTGCATCATGCAGGATGTGACCGAGAGGAAGCGGGCGGACCGTGCTCTCCAACTTTTTCGCACGCTGATCGAAGACTGCAGCGATGCCGTGGAAGTGGCCGATCCCAAGACCCTGCGCTTTCTCGATGTCAATCGTAAAGCCTGCGACGAGCTGGGCTACACGCGCGAAGAAATGCTCCCGATGAGCGTGTACGACGTCAACCCGGAAATTACCCAGGTGGTCCACGATGAAATCATCCAGAAGGTGCGCGACGCCGGGTTCGCCATGTTCGAGACCGTTCATAAGCGGAAGGATGGATCCGTATTTCCCGTCGAGGTGAGCCTGCGCTGCGTGGAACCGGATCAAACCTACCTGGTTGCAATCAGCCGCAACATCAGCGATCGGAAGAAAGCTGAGCTCGCCCTGCGCGAGAGCGAGGACCGTTACCGTGATCTGGTGCAGCATAGCGAAGACCTGGTCTGCACGCACGATCTCGACGGCCGGTTGCTCTCGGTGAATCCGGCTCCGGCGCGCGTTCTCGGATATTCCGTCGAAGAGCTCCTGAATATGCCCATGCGCGAGTTGGTGGCTCCGGAATATCGCGACCAATTTGAAACCTACCTGGAACGCGTGAAGAGCACGGGAACAGATCGCGGCGTGTTGTGCGTGATGACGCGGGGCGGCGAACGCCGCATTTGGGAGTACAACAATTCGCTGCGCACGGAGGGAGTCGCGTCACCGATTGTGCGTGGCATGGCGCACGACATCACCGAGAGGAAACGGGCCGAGGCCGCCTTGCGCAGTTCGGAGCAGCGCTACCGCGACCTGTTTGAAAAAATGGTTGCCGGAGTCGGCATTATCAGCATGGACGGCGAACTGGTGGACTGCAACGACGCGTGGGCCCGCATGTTCGGCTACGACAGTGCCAGCGAATGCCGTGGCACTTCGGTCGTGCAACACTACACTGACAGCGCCGTACGGGAAGAGTTGCTCGAGGAGTTGCGGCAAAACGGCGCAGTTACGAATCGCGAGTTGCACGTGCGGCGAAAAGATGGCTCACCGCTCTGGTTGCTGGTGAACGACATCCTGCTGCGAGACCGGAATCCGCTGCTTCTGCAGGCGACGATCGTCGACATTACGGCGCGCAAGCTGGCCGAGGCGGCGTTGCAGCAGAGCGATGAGAGATTTCGCGTCGCGCTCAAAGATTCGCCGATTACGGTTTTCACTCTGGATCGCGACTTGCGTTACACCTGGATCTACAATCCGCGCTTGCACTGGCAGCAGGAGCTCATCGGAAAAACCGACGCGGAGGCCCTGGGAGAAAACGAAGTCGAGTCGTTTCGCGAGCTGAAGAAAAAGGTGCTGGAAACCGGCACGGCCTTACGGGCGGAAGTCATGCTGGCTCAAAACGGCTCAGCCTACGCCTGCGACATTACGTTGGAGCCTTTGTTCGACTCCCAGAAAAACATCGTGGGAATCACGGGCGCAGCCATGGATATTGCTCGCCTGCGCGAACTGGCCGACAACCTGCAGGATGCGAAGGAAAGACTTACGCAGGAAAAGTCCTACCTCGAAAAGGAAATCGAAGCCGAGCTAGGATTCGAGCAGATCGTTGGGCAGAGTCCTTCACTGCGAGAGGTGCTCAAGAAGGCCAAAGTCGTCGCGCCCACCGAGGCCTCGGTTCTGCTTCTCGGCGAAACCGGAACCGGCAAGGAACTCGTGGCGCGTGCGGTGCATGCTCTAAGTCCGCGGGCGCGGGGAAGCTTCATCAAGCTGAACTGTGCCGCGGTTCCGTCTGGTTTGCTGGAAAGTGAACTCTTCGGTCACGAGAAAGGAGCTTTCACCGGCGCGGTCAGCCAAAAAGTGGGTCGCCTGGAGTTGGCTGATCACGGCACGATGTTTCTTGACGAAGTCGGTGAACTTCCACCCGAGTTGCAGCCGAAACTCCTGCGCGTGTTGCAGGATCGGGAATTCGAACGGCTGGGGGGGGTGCGGACGCTACGCGTGGATGTGCGCATCGTGGCTGCAACCAATCGTGACTTGCTTCAGGATGTTGGCAACAGGCGATTCCGCGAGGACTTGTATTACCGCCTTAATGTGTTCCCCATCCAGATGCCGCCGCTGCGCGAGCGGCGATCGGATATTGCTCTGCTTGTCCAACACTTTGTGGCCAAGTATGCCGCTCGGATGGGTAAACAAATCGATCGGGTTCCCGACGAAACGATGGAGATTCTGCAGAACTGGAACTGGCCCGGCAATGTGCGCGAGTTGGAAAACATCATTGAACGCATGGTCATTCTGAGCCGTGGTTCAACGCTTGCGCCGCCGCCGGCCGAGCTGGAAGGGCCCCAGGAAGTGCTGGACGACAATCTCACCGAAGTGGAGCGCGACCACATTGTGCGCGTGCTTCGCGAAACTGGCGGCGTGCTTTCCGGTGTGGATGGAGCAGCGAGCCGCCTCGGCATCAAGCGCACGACTCTCCAGTCCATGCTGAAGCGATTCGGCATTGCAGTGAACGACTACCGGGCGGGTACTGGCACCCGTGGCCGCCGCTCTGACGCCTAGCTGAATTCTTTACCACGGAGGCACGGAACACGGAGGAAAGGAATTGTTGATTTCTTGATTGTTGAATGGTTGGCAGCAACCCAGCCTGTTGTATCGCGCTTCAGCCCATGTCAAGAACAGGAATCGGTAATGATTTTCTCCGTGTCTCTGTGACTCTGTGGTGAAAAAGCGCTACTTCGCGAGGCGATTGTACTTTTTCAGCACTTCGCGCAGGCGGTCGTGCGGCAGCGCAATGGCAGTGTGGTTGTCGATGCCAGTCATGGTTTCGGCGGCGACCATCGCGTTCACCACCGCCTCTTCTGTGGCCTGCACCGTCGCCAGGAAAACCGGATCGAGCGAATCATTCGGCAGCATCGTAAGCTGATGCAGACCCTTGGTGCCGACCGCGCCCGGGTTCGCCGTTGAAAACGCGATGAAGATGTCTCCCGATCCATCGCCGGAGTAGCTGCCGTCGCGTCCGAGCCCGAGCGAGACTTTTTTGGCGATCCGCTTCAGTTGTGTGGGAATCAGCGGTGCGTCGGTGGCGACGACAACGATGATCGAGCCGGTATCGCTGCCATAGGCGGGATGCTCTGCAATCTCGCGCCCCACGGGAACTCCGGCGATGCGAAGCTGGTCGCGTCGCCCGTAGTTGCACTGCACCAGAACTCCAACCGTATAGCCACCATCCTTCGCGTTGAGCACGCGCGAACTGGTCCCGATCCCACCTTTGAATTCATTGCAGATCATCCCCGTCCCCCCGCCGACGTTTCCTTCCTCCACCTGGCCCGAGTGCGCGGAGTCGAGTGCGTGCCAGGCGTCTTCCGGCTTCACGTGAAATCCGTTGATGTCGTTGAGCCAGCCGTCCCAGGTTTCGGCCACGACGGGCAGCGACCACCAGTAGCCTTCCATATCAGGTGAGCCATGCTTGACCTTCCACGCAATCACCGCATCGCGTACGACGCCCACGCTATGTGTGTTGGTAATCATGACGGGACCGTTCAGGAAGCCGGAGTCGTCGACCCACGTTGTGCCAGTCATTTCGCCGTTGCCGTTGAGCGTGAACCACGCGGCGAAGACGGCGTCATTCGAATTTTTTCCGCGCGGATGAATCGCCGTCACGCCGGTTCGCACCGGGCCATTGCCGACTTCGAGCTTGCCTTGACCGGAGATGAGCGTGGTGTGGCCGACTTCAACCCCCTTTACGTCAGTGATGGCGTTGTTAGCGCCGGCTGCGCCGTCGAAGGGCACTCCAAGGTCGCGGGCGCGTGGCTTGGTCTGGGCCACGGCGACAATGGACAGGAGAAGTGTGATGATCAGGCGGCGATGCATGAGGCCTCCGGCAAAGGAGGGAGTATACAGGTAAATGGGAGCCGCACACGGATTCGTTTCGCGTTCGTTCACCACAAAGCAACGGCAGAGTACAATCGCAGCAACGAACCTGCTTAATGAATCACCGTTTCAAAACTACTTTGCGAGGGTGCGATGGATAGCTGGAAGAAAGCGGCGGTGCTGGGAACGATTGGGGCGGCAGGCATTCTGTTCATGAAGAAGAAATATCCGGCGGGCGTGCTGGCCACAGGCGTGGGGTTGGCGCTGCTGGCATCGGAGTATCCCGAGAAGTTTGACACGGTGAAGCGTGCGCTGCCTGACTATTTTGATCGCGCCATGCGCGTCATGGAGATGGCCGGACAGGCCGGCAGGCGAATCACCGACGCTGCCGGGCGCAGCGCCGCCGAGGCCTGGGACGAACTGGGAGTCTAAGGGCGGGCGCGGGCTTCGGCCCTCGGGCGTCAGGCTTGGATGCCTAGCAACTCGCGAAATTATTTGCTGAATTTCAATGGCCGATGCCCAAAGCCCGACGCCTGCTTTATTCGATGCCTAGCTGCTTTCTCGCGTCGGGGCTGAGGCGTTCGGGGGTCCAGGGCGGAGTCCAGACTACGTTGACGGCGGCGTTGCGGATGCCGGGGAGTTGTTCCAGCCGCGATTTTACCTGCATGCTGATGTTGACGTGCTCGGGGCAGCCCTGTGCGGTGAGGGTCATGTCGACGGAGACGTCTTGTTTCTCTTGATCCGGGCCGTCTGCGGCCGCGAAGTTGACTTTGTAGATCAGGCCGAGATCGACGATGTTGACCGGAATTTCGGGGTCGTAGCAGCTTTTGAGCGCGCTCAGGACGTCTTGTTCGGTAACCGGCATGGAATCCTCTCAGATAAAGTCTAACGTAGGGCCGGGAAAAGTGTGTAACGGGATTGTCAACGCGCGCCGCAGTCGAAGCGCAGCATGCATGCGATCCTGAGCGAAAAGCAGATTCCTCGGTCGCCGTCGCCTTTGCTCCGGCTCGGTCGGAATGACAAGAATCCAAGACTCTTGAGACAAAGGGAACCCCCGTTCCTTTCTCCGATGGCATCCAAGTCCGGTTGTATACACTTTTCCTATGATGAGCCCTGAGGCGAAGCAGAAGATTCAGCTGGCGCTGATTCTGGCGATGATCGTGGCCGCCGGCCGCGCGGCCTATATCTTTTATCAACGGCACGAAGAGAAGGCTGAGGCCGAGAAGCAGGCGAAGGCTCGCGAGGTCGGCTACTCGAACGCCGACTACTATGTGAATCCCAAGAAGTTGTATCCCCACGACTTGAAATCGGCGAAGGAGTTGACCCAGCAACCTGTCTGGGTCAAAGAGGGATACCGGTACACGTACTATCCGTATAACCCGACGACGAAGAAGGTGGATTTCGGTAAAGAGGCCGGACTGCTGCTACCGATTGAAAAACTCGCGATCAAAGACGTGGTGACAGCGGTGGCACCCCACACCGAAGTGCGCCAGCAGGTGATGGCCGTGTTCCAGGAAAACGGAAAAGATTGCGCGGTGCCCATCGGCTATGAGAATGATGGCGAATACAAGATTTATTCCGACGAAATGTTTTTTATTGAAGACCCGCACGACCTGTACAAGCATTGGCCGCCGGATGTTTGGCAGGCGGTGGAGAAGCATCAGGTGAAGCAGGGAATGAATGAAATGCAGGCCGACTTCGCCATCGGCATGGGCGTGCCCAATGCGGGAGATACTTCGTATGAGAAGACGGTGAAGTATCCGAATGGGGGGAAGCCGGTTGTCGTTGTCTATCGTGATGGGAGGGCAGCGGAGATTAAGGCTGGGGAGTAGACTCTATTGCTTTCTGCCCAGTTTTTCCATGCGCAATCAGACTGCGTCATCCCGACAGCCCGCGCTTTTCTTCGCGGGCGGAGGGATCTCCGAGCAGCTTCTTTGTGGGAGATTCTTCGCTCCTTCTGCGCTCAGGATGAAACGTTGCGTTTTAGAATGCCGCGTCTTCTATGAATTGACTCTCCAGATTTTCTTTTGCTGCTCTCTTTGGATGTTTCAGTGTTCAGTCTCGTTCCGCTCGCTTTCCCCTAGTCTCTAGCCTCTAGCCCCTGGTTCAAAAAACGTTAGGAGTGATCACTCCCACAACGGGCGTCAGCCTCGAGCCAATCGAGGTAGCTCACCTGAAGCGCCCTGGTCGGATGTCCGGTCTCCTCGCTCGCGTGGGGAGGGTTGCGCGGGCCGCCAGTTTCCCGGGACTGGGGCGGCAACACATCCGGGCCCTACGATGTCCACATTAGTACATCCAGTTTTCTCAGTCACGGTTGCTCGTCACAATCGCGAAATAAATTCTGTGGAAAAGTTTGAGCAGTGGCTAATGGTCGGTAGTCAGTGGCCAGATTTCGACCGCTGCTTTTTCGCGATGTCATCCTGAGCGGCGGCTTCGCCGCCGCGAGGGACCTTACGTGGGTTCGATCAGACGGTGCAGCCAAGTAGATCGGCTCAGACGCCGGCAGCATACCGGGTCTCGTTGGCCGCATCTTTGCGGCCTGCGGTCGTACGGTCCTTCACGGTGGCTTCGCCACCGTTGAGGATGACAATTTCTTCTGGGCTCACGGCTTTCGTCAGCGAGAAGCAGGTTCCTCACCGCGCCTTTGGCGCGATTCGGAATGACATCACTTTATTTTTCCTCGCAACACTGTGATCGACGCTCTTGGAAGCACATAAAGAGTTCCGGAATTCGCTTCGACTGAGCCGCCGACTGGGGGATGCTCCGGGTCGGCGTGGCTGTTGAGGGCGTCGCTCTTCCACAAATATTGCTCAACGCCGAAGCTGACTACGCTTACTGGGCCAGTGAACGATTCGGCGTGTTTGCTCGGGCCCTCGAATGCTACACGAATTGAGTGTGCGTTCGATTCGTCGCGGTTGACCAGCATCAGCGACCAGTTTCCGTCGGGACGGCGCACGGCGTAGCTTGTGACCAGCGCGTTTCCCGCGTCGTCTTTTACATCAATCGATGAGGGAAACATTTCATGCACGCCGGAGCGGTGCTGCACCCACTCCATGTTGATCATGTGGGCGGCGTAGTAGAGCGCGGTGTAGCCGACGATATCGTATTCGCGGGGCGCTAGGAAGTTCGACCAGCTCGCCCATCCTTCGCAACTGTTCTGCAGTCCCTGCGGCTGAATCGGCGAGTGATAAAAAGCGGCACCGCCGCCTTCAAAAAAAGACCCGATGTTGTCGGCTAGCCAGAGACCGGAGAAGATTGTGCTCATCGGTCCGGTGAGCTGTGCGGCAAGATGGCTCTCGGTGACCATGAGCGGGACGTCGGCGGGCACGCCGTCGTCGCGCCAGATTTTCAAAATGCCCTTCATCAGCTGCGGTTCAACATACAGCGACTTCCAGGTGACCTCGCAGGGCTCGAACGGATAGTGCTCAAACGAAACGAAGGCGAGGTCTCTGATGTGGCCGTGCGATTTCAGGTAGTCGACGAAGCGTCCCATCCAGGAGACGCGGCCCGTGGCGTCGGGCCAGACGCGGATGTCTTCGTTCACGCCTTCGAAAATGGGGCCGCCGAGTTTCAACTTTGGATCGACTTTGTGGATTGCGTCGGCCCACTGAACATAGAGCGCGCCGTAGTCTTCGGGCATGGCGTGCTTGCCATCGGGCTCCTCTCCCATTTCGATGTAGCCGATGGGATATCCGCGCTTTTCGATGTAAGCGATCTGCGCGGCCGAGTCGTCGGGCGTGCCATAGAGCATCGTCACGGGAATCATCGCCGGGAGATTATTGGTGATGCCGCTCGTGAAGAAAAGATCGAAGCCGGTGTGCTGGTAGTTGCCGGTTGCGTTGACGTCTTGCGCAGAGTGCCAGGGATCAATCGATGAGGAGCAGAATTCGGGCGCGTCTTTGCCGGTGGCGCCTTGCTTCACGTCAGTGAACGCGCCGCTGGCGTCGATGCTGCCGGCGTGAATTTCCTGGATGCCGTAGCCTACGCAGTTGCGAACGTCGTCGGAGCCGTGCTCGTCGCAGGTGTTGGAGGATTCGGTCATGAGCACGCGTAAGAATCGCGCGTTCACGGCTGTATCGGTGAGCTTGAGATTGACTGTTCCGCCCTTGGCATTTTTCAGTGCGCCGTTGGGGAAAACTTTCCATGTGCCATCGGGACCGCGATCGAAGTCGAGCGCATCGCGGGCGTTGCCGTTTGAGCCTTCCCAATATTCGACTTGATAAGCGACGGCGTAGGGATCTTTCCATGCGATCTGAATCGCGTTGACGGGCTGCGGCGTGCGCAGATCGACGACGACCCATTGCGGATGGAGTGCGTCGCTTTCGTGCGTGAATTTGCTCGTGAGATATGGATTGCTCTTCCAGTAGCTGGAGTTCGGTGTCTGAATCGGGCGGTCGCCGCTGGTGGAGAATCCGCGGTGCGGCAGGCCGTAGGCGAGAATGTACCGCGTGGGTTCTTTCAGGTCGGTGCTGCCGGTGAAGTATCCGGAGCTGTGCGCGGCGTCGCTCCAGGTGCCGTTTTCGGTCCAGTGCCAGGCGGCCATGCGGAGTTCGGTGTTATTGCGGTATGTGATTGGTCCCCAGCCGGCGGAGAGGGACTCCTGCAGAATGTGCGGGGTGAAAACTTTGTCGATGCCGTTGTGAGAGAGCACGTCGAGCGAACTGCCGAGCGATCGGTCGGGGTCGAAAGTGTTGAGCACGTGTTTGGGATCGGTGTCGACGTGGAGCGTGGCCGGTTGCTGGGCTGCGGCTAGGGTGACGAGAGCGAGTAGGAGGGCGCAGAGTTTCATTGTGGCCTCTGGGGTTTTCAAGGGATAGTAAAACGTTGCAATAGAGCTTTTTGCAAGAGGTTTTCAGGTGCGTTTCATGGTGCGAAAACTTCAGTTGTCAAATCTGAAAAAATCATTCACCACAGAGGACGCGGAGGACACACGGAAAAGCGGAGCGGTGTATGCTGGCAGTTCTCTGCGATCTCTGCGAGTTTTCTTCTGCGATCTCTGCGGTCAAGTGCTTTTGATCTTGGCGCTTTTTAAAGCTTTTAACCGCTGAGGACGCAGAGAAAAACCCGCAGAGATCGCGGAGAACATCGGGGACAAAAATGAAAACTTGGTGCTTCATGTTCGGTTTCGGGATGCTTGTGCTCGGCATGAGCTCTGCTACGTGGGCACAGGCGTCGGCAATTCCGGCTGAGCGGCAGATGCAACCGGAGGAACTCGTCAAGATTTTGGGTGGCTCGGGTGAGAAGCCGCTGCTGTTGCAGGTCGGGTCGCATGTGTTGTACGCGCAGGCGCATATTCCGGGATCGGAGTATATGGGCGCGGCTTCAACCGATGCTGGGCTGCAGCAGTTGCGCAAGTGGGTGGAGGCTGTGCCGCGCGGAAAATTTATTGTGCTCTATTGCGGATGCTGCCCCTGGAGTCATTGTCCGAATATCAAGCCGGCGTACGATGCGCTGGTGGCTATGACGTTCACCAATGTGAAGGTTCTGTACATCGCCGACAATTTCGGCACGAACTGGGTTGACAAGCATTATCCGGTGGCGAAGGGGGAATGACGTGAGCGCGATGTTGCGAAGAGCGCTCCTGACCGGCTTCTTGATCCTGCTGGTGATTGGAGGGTTCTATCTGCGGAGGCGTCCTACGACGCATGAGTTGCGAACTGCGCCTGATTTCAAACTCATGCAGTTTGACGGGCCTGAGCTGGAGCTCAGTTCGTTTCGCGGGAAAGTCGTGGTCGTGGATTTCTGGGCGACGTGGTGCGTGCCCTGCCGCGAGGAGATTCCGCACCTGGTCGAGTTGCAGCAGAAATATGCGGATCGTGGGCTGCAGATTATTGGCGTGTCGATTGACGATTCTCCCGAGCCGGTGCGCGGGTTTTATAAGCAGTTTCGGATGAACTATCCGGTAGTGATGGGGACGGCGAAGACCGGCGAGGACTACGGCGGCGTGCTGGGATTGCCGATTACGTTTTTCATTGGCCGCGATGGGAAGAACTACGCGAAGAAGATCGGGGCGCAGAGCGCTGCGGTGCTGGAAGGGGAGATTCAGAAGTTGCTGTAGGGATGTGGCCAGGCGGCGGGCAAAAGGTTTCACGTAACGGCAGGGATCGTTCGACTGCGGTTGTGCTCCGGGTTCCGCGAAGCACAATCCTCGCTCAGGATGACAACCGGAAAAAATCCAAAAGGAAAATCAATCTCGTAATCTGCTGAAAATAAAGCTGTTTCTCTAGGCCGGTAGCTCAGGCAACGTGAAACGACTGGCTTGCAACTAACAAATTAGTTGACGTTTTGGCAGGGTGTACGTCTTAATCAATGTGATCCAACTTCTGTGGGGCTGGGAGTCATTGTTGAGCCAGGGTTGATCCCGGAAGTGTCCGCGCGAGGAAAGCGAGGAGGGAAGTTTGGCGCGTAACAAGTCTGCAATTCTGACCGAAGCCGAGTTGCGCATCATGAATGTGTTGTGGGAGCGCGGCTCTGCGACCGTTCATGAGGTGCTGGCCGCGCTGCCGGAGAAGCCTCCTCTCGCCTACAACTCAGTGCTGACGATCGTTCGCATTCTGGAAAAAAAGGGATACGTGAAGCACGTCAAGGATAGGCGTGCGCACGTGTACACCGCGCGCGTCGACAAGAGAGATGCGACGCGCAGCGAGGTGCGGCGGCTGGTGAGCCGTTTCTTCGGCGATTCGCACGAGATGCTGGTGCTGAACATCCTGGAAGAGCAGAGCATGGACGCGGAAGAGTTGGCGCGCGTGCGACAGCTGCTGGAGAGGGCGAAGTGAGCGCGATGGACTGGGAATTGGAGACAATCGCGCGGATGTCGGCGGCGGGGATCGTCGACTCCCTGGTGATCGGAAGCGCGGTCGCAATCTTTGCAGCTCTGATGCTGAAGATGCCGCGCCGCTCGGATTCGGGAACAAGATTTGCAGTGTGGTTTGCGGCATTGATGACCATTGCGGGGGTGCCGTTTGTCGGCCGACTCTCGGCGGCTGCGGTAGTCGCGGGGTCGCATAGTTTTGGGCGCGCGGTGCTGACGTTGCCGGGATCATGGGCCGTGTATGCGTTGGCGGCTTGGGCGGCCGTCGCGGTGTGGGGATTAGTACGTGTCGGGATTGGATTTTGGCACGTGCATGCGTTGCGGCGGCGCTGCCAGCCGGTTGATGCTGAGGTGCTCGAACCGCTGGTGCGCGTCACGCTCGACAAGAACGCATGCCGGGGACTGGTCCTTTGCGTCTCCGACGAAGTTCAGGTTCCGACTGCGATTGGGTTGGTAAAGCCGGCGGTCGTGCTTCCGCAGTGGGTGATGAAAGAACTTTCGGGCGCGGAGTTGAACCAGATTTTGTTGCACGAGTTGGCACACCTGCGACGCTTCGACGACTGGACGAACCTGGCGCAAAAGATAGTGAAGGCGCTGTTCTTCTTCCATCCGGCGGTGTGGTGGATCGAGCGGAAGATCTCGCTGGAGCGCGAGATGGCGTGCGACGACGCGGTGCTCGAAGAGACGGAGAATCCGCGGGCATATGCGGAATGCCTGGCGCATCTGGCGGAGAAGACGTTTATTCAGCGCAGCATCGCGCTGGCGCAGGCCGCGCTGGGCAAGATGCGGCAGACGTCGCTTCGCGTGGCGCAGATTCTGAACAGAAATCGAGATCGAGAGGGAAGCAGCGGGCTCGGCTGGAAGCTGGGCGTGCCGGTGCTGGCAGGATTTGCAGTGGTGTGCGTAGCCGGGATTGCACGGGCACCGCGGCTGGTGGCCTTTTCCGATGGCGGGACATCGGTTGCTCCAAACGCCGCGCGGGTGAGCTTTGACGCAGGCTCTCCTATCGCAATTCCGGCTACGCGGGTAGGGTGGAAGATTTCTGTGGGCGCAGCACCAAAGCCCGCAGTTCATCTTCAGTCATATTTTGTGCCGCGTGCGAAGCAGGCGCCGTTGAAGAGGAATGGACCGCGCAAAGCGGCTCCGTTGCTGGCAGAGAATGAGCCGGCTCCGCGTATGGAAGACCTGATGCGGCAGGCGAGGCTGAGCCCGCCTGCTTTGATCGCGACACCTGTGTTTGCGACGCAAGCCGTATACGTAGTGTTTGAAGGGCGTGGCTTCGGTGTGTCAGATCGGGGCGTGCCCGGCCAGGCCGTGTATGAGATCCGGGTATGGCGGTTGGTGGTGTTCCATCCTGTGGTTGATCCGGACAAAAAGACTCCGCACAAAGAAACTTAGAGAGTGAGAGAAAACCAAGCGAAGGAATTTTCGGTTTCGTTAACAACTAATGAATTAGTTACAAAAATTCTTTTGGAGAGAGGATGTTTGCGATGAATGCAGCAACGTGGTGGAAAGACGCAAAGACAAAATGGATCCGGTGCATTGCCGTGCCGATGTTAGCCGTGGTGCTGGCCGGATTCACAACTTATGAATGTGTGAAGCCCTCCCCGGCGCGTGCGGCTGATGCATCACCGTCGGCCGCGCCGCTCGATGTCGACAGCGTGAACGCAATTCTTCAACTCGACAAAGCGATGGAAACAGTGGCGGCGCGCGTGACGCCGGCCGTGGTCAACGTAACCGTCACCTCGCGCACGAAGGGCAACGAAATGGCGGACGGCGACATGCCGCAGGAGTTCAAGCGCTTCTTCGGGCCCGGTAACCAGTTCGGACAATTTTTCGGGCAAGGATTTCCGCGGCAGCCGCAGATTGAACACGGCATGGGCAGCGGCGTGGTGATCTCTCCTGATGGCTACATCGTGACCAACAATCACGTCGTGGATGGAGCGGTCGACGTTCGCGTGACCACCAGCAACCGCCGCGTGATGAAGGCTAAGGTGATCGGTACTGATCCGTTGACCGATCTCGCCGTGTTGAAGGTCGACGGCAAAGACATGGACAGCGCACCGTGGGGCGACTCGAAGGCGGTGCGGCAGGGACAGACGGTGCTGGCGTTCGGCAATCCCTATGGATTTCGATTCACGGTGACGCGCGGAATCGTGAGCGCGGTGAACCGGCCGAATCCGGATGCAAGCGATGCGCGCAAGCCGGGCGAATTCATTCAGACCGATGCGGCGATCAATCCGGGCAATTCGGGCGGACCGCTGGTGAATGCGCGTGGTGAAGTGGTGGGAATCAATACTTTCCTGATTTCGCCTTCGGGATCGTTCTCGGGGATGGGATTCGCCATTCCGACGCAGATCGTGCGGCCGACGGTGGAAACACTGATTCGTGATGGCAAAGTGAGCCATGGGCGAATCGGAATCGGTATTGCGGATGTGACGCCGGAGAACGCGAAGTTTTTCGACGAGAAGAATGCTAGCGGCGGAGTGGTGACGCAGGTTGAGCCGGATTCGCCGGGAGCGAAGGCCGGCTTGCAGATCGGCGACGTTGTGACCGAGATCGACGGGCAGAAAGTGAACGATGCCGGCGAGTTGCAAGTGACGATCAGCCAGAAGCAGCCGGGCACGAAGGTCACGTTAACGGTGCTGCGCGATGGCAAGAGCATGACGATTCCGGTGACGCTCGAAGAAATGGGAGATCGTCCGGGTCAGCACAGCGCAAGCAATGGCAAGGGTGAAGGCAAAGGGCGGTGGGGCATCGGCCTCGGCAACCTGACGCCGGATCTCCGCGAGCAACTGCAGGCGCCCAGCGATGTGAAGGGCGCGCTGATCGAACAAGTGCAGCCGGGAAGCCCAGCAGACAACGCCGGGCTGCAGCGCGGCGACATCATTTTGGAAGTGAATCGTCACAAGGTGCAGTCGGCGAGCGAGGTGCAGCAGGCTTTGTCGAATGTCGCTCAGGGCGATGACGCTTTGCTTCTGGTGTGGTCAAATGGCGGGAATACGTTCCGCGTGCTGCATTCGCAGGAAGGGATGTAACACGAGTATGTAGGCCGGATTTCTCACGACTAGAGTCGAAGGCCCCATCTTCTTTCGCAACCAAAGCGAACGAAGGTGGGGCTCTCGTTTTGTAGACGTTGTTCGGACTAATGCGAATGGATGGTTTTTTAAGAATCACTTTTGACCGCGATTAATTTTTCGCGGCGTCCTTGTCTCTTCTGCCGCGATTTCCACAAAGTCCCTCGCAAAACACTTGTGCAGAAGGCGAAGTGCATCGTAGACTCCTTGGCGACCTCCCCTAAGGTTTTCGACCGATGGAGTTAGTACATGCCGTCGGCGAAGAATAAAGTTTCGGTCTCCCCCGAGACGGAACAGGTTCCCGCGCCACTCCTCTCCCGCCTGGGAATCCGTCATCAGTATCACTTTGTGGCGCCGGTGTGTCAGCCGGCGGAAGCAAACGTTTTCCTGGGCCCCCGCAGCGCACGATCCTGACGGAGAGACCTTTTATGGCTGGCGAATCTGCCACGGCAGCACCGGTTGTTCGTGTACTGGTTGCAGACAGTTCGCGCATTCACACGCAGCTGATGTCGGATGCCTTGAAGCGCGATCCAGGGCTGAGTGTGGTGGCGTGGAACGGACAGATTTCCGGTTTGGTGGCGACGGTGATGGCGGAGCGCGTGGACGTGCTGGCCGTCAGTTGCTCGATGGAAGGACAATCCTTTCGCGGGCTGGACCTAGTGCGCGATCTGGTGGCAGAGAAGCCGGCGGTGCGAGCGGTGGTGTTGCTTGACTCGCAGGATCGCGATGTCGTGATCGAAGCTTTTCGCGCAGGCGCACGCGGAGTATTCAGCCGTGATGGTTCGGTGGAGAGTTTCTGCAAGTGCATCCATCGTGTGCACCAAGGACAGATCTGGGCGAACACGCGGCAGGTGGAGTTCGTGCTGGAGACACTGGCGGCGAGCCCCACGCTGCGTATGGCGGGTGGAAAAGGGCTCAAGGTTCTTTCAAAGCGCGAGAATGAAGTTGTGCGCCATCTGGCACAGGGATTGACCAATCGCGAAATCGCCGAGCGCATGGATCTGAGCCAGCACACCATCAAGAACTATCTCTTCCGGGTATTCGACAAGCTGGGAGTATCGAGCCGTGTCGAGTTGTTGTTCTTGGCGCTCAGCCAGGATGCCGGCGCGGAAGGCGTGAATGAAAGCGATGCTGGCGAAGAGTGAGACGAATTGGGGAGCGTCGGCCGAGGTCTTTCCGTGCGTCAAAGTTGTTTGGAGAGAGAGGCCCTTTCAGGGCCGCGTTTCGACACCAGCGAGAAAAGAGCTCTAGCCCCTGTGGTGCCGCTGCGGTCTGAATTACAGTTACGTGGCGCGTCCCAACGCGGCATGCCGGGCCTGAAGGCCCTGTCCTTATTCTGAACGCTGAAAGCCGCTCTGGACGGGCTGCTCTTCCACAATGTTGCCCGACCTATTTGCCGGTTCGCGGATCCCACACCGGCTTGCCCTTGTCGTCGCGGAACATCAGCGTGTCGGTGCCTTTGACAAGTTGACGCGCCAGGATCACCTCCGCAGTTTCCTGCTTTACTTTGGAGCCGGTGATCGCGATCTCGTCGCCTTTGGCGAAGGTGATCCCCATCTCATCCTGAAATGGCTTAGGGCACACGTAGATGGTGAGTGTGTCGTCTCCGCTCTTCACGATCAGTTGGGTGAAGTCTTTTCTGGTTCCGAAGGGGACGGGCTTCACTTCTTCAACGATGCCCTTGGTCTTCATCTCCGTCTGGCTGTTGTATTGAGGGGCGGCAGAAGGAGACGCGTCCTGCTTCTGCGCGCTGAGAGAGGCGGTGAGCAGGAAAGTCAACGCCAAGGAGAGAAAAGATTGTCTTTGAAACGGAGTGAAAGACGGCGGTCCGAGTGACACGGCCTCCTCCTCGTTGCTGCCGGGGTTCAAGATGACTGCCCGGATTACTTCATCTTCGCTACGATAAGGCCGTTTCTCGGCTTCGAATAAGGACGGGAGAATCCTACACCCGGGGGACTGGCGATACCAGTGTGGAATCGACGATTTCGGCTTTCGGGATGAAGGACTCGAAAAAGAGCCTTCATGCTCTCCCGCGACGGACCGACTTGGGAAGTCAAAGCGGGTTGTCTTACAATGCTCGCCACTCGTTCTTCCGGATAAACTCATTCTTCCCGCATTAAGAGGAGTTGAGCGGTCTCGATGGCGGCGACTTCAACCAGCGCGGATCCGTCCCTGGAATTTGCCGGCAGAGTCGCGGCTCCCTGTGTATTCGTGCTGTTTGGCGCGGCCGGCGATCTGACCAAGCGCAAACTCATTCCCGCACTGTTCAACCTGGTAAAAGCGAGGCTGCTGCCGGAGAACTTCGCCCTGGTCGGCGTATCGGTTGACGACCTGAATGCGGATTCCTTCCGCAAACAGGTGAGCGAGTTTCTGCCGCCCGCAAGCAACGGAGACGGCGATCACCTCGAATGGCTGCGGCAGCGCCTGTTTTACGAGCGCGGAGACTTCGCCGATGCGGGCATGTTTACCAAATTGCGCGAGCGGCTGGGCGCAATCGATGCCGAGCGCAATACCGAGGGCAACTATCTTTTTTATCTGGCGACAGCGCCCAAGTTCTTTGCGCCGATCGTGCAGCAACTCGGAAATGCAGGATTGGCTCGGCAGGAGAACGGCCAGTGGCGGCGCGTCGTGATCGAGAAGCCGTTCGGGCAGGATCTGGAATCGGCGAAGTCGCTGAATCGCGACATCAAAAGCGTATTAAACGAAAATCAGATCTTCCGCATCGACCATTACTTGGGCAAAGAGACGGTGCAGAACATCATGGTGTTCCGCTTCGACAATGCCATCTTCGAGCCGATCTGGAATCGGCGCTACATCGATCATGTGCAGATCACAAATGCCGAGACCGTGGGCGTGGAGCGGCGCGGGGCGTACTTCGATAGCGCCGGCACGCTGCGCGACATGGTTCCGAATCACGTCATGCAGTTGCTCAGCCTGATTGCGATGGAGTCTCCGGTTTCGCTTCAGGCCGACGCCGTGCGCAACGAGCAGGCGAAGGTGCTGCACTCGCTGTTGCCGCTGAATTCCGAAGACGTTTTGCAGCGCAGCGTGCGTGGCCAATATGGCGAAGGGATGATCGCCGGCGAGAAAGTGCCGAAATACCGCGCGGAGCCGGGAGTCTCGCCGGAATCGCGCACGGAAACTTTCGTGGCGATGAAGCTCAACATCGACAACTGGCGCTGGGCCGGAGTGCCGTTTTATCTGCGGACGGGTAAGCGGCTGGCGAAGCGGCACACTGAGATTGCAATCCAATTCAAGCGCACGCCCTTTGAGCTGCTGCGGCATGCGCCATTCCACAAGTCGCACACCAACACGCTGGTGATCCAGATTCAGCCAGCGGAGGCGATTTCGCTCAGCTTCGGCGCCAAAGTTCCCGGCCCGTTGCTGCGTGTGGGTTCAGTCGACATGAGTTTCGAATATTCGAAATATTTTGGCGCGGAAGCATACACCGGCTATGAGGTGCTGCTCTACGACTGCATGATCGGCGATGCGACGCTATTCCAGCGCGCGGACATGGTAGAAGCGGGATGGAGAGTGGTCGATCCTATGCTCGACGTGTGGAAGGCGCTGCCGCCGCGGAAGTTTCCGAACTATGCTTCGGGCACGTGGGGGCCTGCGGAGGCGGATCAACTGCTGGAGCAGGACGGCCGGCAATGGAGGGAGATTGAGCCATGATTCTTGCGGGAGATATCGGCGGAACGCGCACACGGCTGGCGGCGTTTGAGACGGAAGCGAACCGGCTGCAGTGCGTGGTGGAAAAGACCTATCCGAGCCAGGAACACGCCGGGTTAGCGGAGATTCTGGCGCAGTTCGTAAAGACCGAGGGCATTCCGGTGCACAGTGCGTGCCTGGGTGTCGCGGGGCCGGTGCGCAACGGACGCAGCAAGATTTCGAATCTGCCCTGGACGATCGACGCGCGCGAGACAGCAAAGCAGTTGAAACTGAATGTTGTCGGCCTGCTCAACGATCTCGAAGCGTATGCCTATGGAATCGACGCGCTGGAGTCCAAGGATTTCATTACGCTGAGCGAAGGCTCGGACGACGCGGAAGGGAATCGGGCGGTAATTTCGGCGCGCACCGGGCTCGGCGTGGCGGGCTTATATTGGGACGGGTACCGGCATCATCCATTTGCCTGCGAAGGCGGACACGCGGACTTTGCGCCACGCGACACGCTGCAGACAGAATTGCTCAGCTATCTGCAAAAAAAATATGGGCGCATCAGTTATGAGCGTGTTTTGTCTGGGCCGGGAATTCGGAACATTTACGAGTTTCTGCGCGAGACTCGCAAAGCCGAAGAGCCGGCCTGGCTGACCGAGCAGATGCGCGAGGCGCACGACGTGCCAGCGCTGATTTCGAAGCTGGCGCTCGAAGGGAAGGCGCCTATCTGCGAACAGGCGCTGGGCATCTTCGTCAACGTATTCGGAGCCGAGACCGGAAACTGCGCTTTGCGCTACATGACGACGGGCGGCATTTTCATCGGCGGGATCATCGCGGGAAAAATCGTGTCGCGGATGCAGGGGCCGGAATTTATGCAGGCGTTCCTCGACAAAGGCAGGATGGAGACGCTGCTGAAAGACATGCCGGTGAGAGTGATCGTGAATGACGATTGCGGGTTGATCGGGGCGGCGCGATACACGCTGGTGCAAAAAGCCTTCGGCAGCGCCAATCGCGTCGCGAGCTAGCCAGGGCTGTCACTCTGGCAGCTCGTTACTTTCGCTACCTTTGGCCCGCGGCAAAGAGACTAATTAGTTGACGCGCGTGCAACAATTACATTCTGGGCGGCTGTTGATGTTTCTCGAAAGCCCCACGGAATCATGAGGTTGGAGTTTGGCAATCTCGATGCAACCTTTCCTTCAGTTCCCGTACTCATAGTGTGCTCGTCTTTCGGCTGGGCCGGGGCGTTCGAGAAAGTTCCCGCTTCGGCGCAGGAATCGCCCATGTAGTTTGCGACTTGCTTCCGCGGTTCTGTGAATAAGGACGCATCCCATGCGACTGCTCAGCGCGCGACTTATCGTTTCCCTCATCGTCGGCGTAACCCTGGTCTCATTGTGCACTTCCTACTACCAGGTGCTGATGCAGAGCCGCGGCCTGAAACGTGACTTGCAGCGCCGCGCAGAAATTCTGGGCGAGAGCATGGCGCGGAACGTGGAGCGCGATCTCGATCGTGACTCCCACCAGAACCTCGAAAAAACCGTGCAGCACTTCGGCAACCGCGAGCATCTGGCGGGACTCGCCGTTTACGATCCCCAAGGACATCCCATCACGATGACCACGATTCTGGAGCCGCTGCTCACGACGACTCCCGACGTCGTGAATCAGGCCCTGCGCGAAAACAAGCCCACCGATGCGTTCCTCAAAATCGGCAGCGCCTCCATCAACATCCACGCGCTGCCGCTGCACCGCGGCGATGAGATCATCGGCAGCCTCGCGATCGTGCACGACTGGGGCTACATCCGCGGAGAGAGCTACCGTATCTGGCGCGAAACGTTTTTGAGCGCCCTGGCGCACGTGTTCCTGATTGTGCTGATCACGTTGCTGATCGTGCGCTGGAGCATTGCCGGGCCCATTGCGCGAACGGCGCAGTGGATGAAGACGTTGCGCACGGGTCGCGGTGTGGCGCGGATCAAGCTGCCGGATCTGGAGTTGTTCCGTCCCTTGGCGCGGGAAGTGGCGACCTTTGCCGAGAGCCTGAACACGGCGCGCTCGGCGGCGGAACTCGAAGCGCGGCTGCGCGAGACCAGCGAATCGGTCTGGACGGCGGATCGCCTTGCCGTCCACGTACAGGCTCGGCTGGCGGATGGAAGATTGTTCGTTGTCTCCAACCGCGAGCCGTACATGCACACGCGAAAGGGGAAGTCGGTCGAAGTGAACGTTCCACCGAGTGGGCTGGTGACCGCGATCGAGCCCGTGCTTCGCGCCTGCGGTGGCACCTGGGTCGCGCACGGGTCGGGCGATGCCGACGTGGAAGCGGTGGATGCAAACGACCGGCTGCCGGTTCCGCCGGACGATCCCCGCTACACGCTGCGGCGCATCTGGCTGAATAAGGAAGAGGAAGAAGGCTATTACTACGGCTTTTCGAACGAGGGCCTGTGGCCTCTCTGCCACATTGCGCATACGCGGCCACTGTTTCGCGCCAACGACTGGAAGCACTACCAGGAAGTGAACCAGAAATTCGCCGACGCGCTGCTCGAAGAAATGGAGAGCACGGCCCGTCCCGTGGTTCTGGTGCAGGACTATCACTTCGCGCTGCTACCGCGCATGATCAAGAAGAAGCGTCCGGATGCGCGGGTGGCGATTTTCTGGCATATTCCGTGGCCGAATCCCGAGGCCTTTGGAATCTGCCCATGGCAGCGCGAACTTGTAGATGGCTTGCTGGGCGCGGATTTGATCGGATTTCACATTCAATCGCATTGCACGAATTTTCTGCAGACTGTCGACCGCATAGTAGAGTCGCGCATCGATTGGGAGCACTTCTCGGTGCAGCGGCTCGATCATAGGACAGCGGTGCGGCCGTATCCGATTAGCGTCGAATTTACTGACGCGCGGCCGACCGACGTGAGCCAGGAAGCGGCCAAAGAGTCGGCGTACGAAGAACGCGCGGCTCTATTTAAGACGCTCGGCGTGAATGCCGCGTCGATGGGCGTGGGCGTCGATCGGCTCGACTACACCAAGGGAATCCTCGAACGCTTTCTCGCGATCGAGCGATTCCTCGAAAAGTATTCGGCGTACCAGGGAGTCTTTACGTTCGTGCAGATCGGCGCGCCCAGCCGCACGCACATCAAGCGCTATCACGACCTGCAGGCAGAAGTGGAGGCCGAAGCCGACCGCATCAACTGGCGCTTCCAGGTCGACCAGTGGAAGCCCATTGTGCTGCTCAATCGGCAGCACTCGCACAAAGAAATCTTGCCGTACTATCGGGCGGCAGATTTGTGCCTGGTGACCTCGCTGCACGACGGGATGAACCTGGTGGCCAAAGAATTCATTGCCACGCGGCAGGACGAGCGTGGCGTGCTGATTCTCAGTTGCTTCACCGGCGCGGCGCGCGAGTTGCGCGATGCGCTGCAAGTGAATCCTTACGACATAGACCAAACTGCAGAGGCGATTCGCGCCGCCATCGAAATGGATCCGGAAGAGAAGCAACTGCGCATGCAGCACATGCGCAAGGTGATTCGCGAGCAGAATATTTACCGCTGGGCGGGCAGCCTGATCGGCGATTTGTGCGAGATTCGGCTGGAGTCAGCGGAGTCTGGCACCGAACGCTTCCGCGCGGGCGCAGGCGCCGCTTAGTTGTCAGGCGCGGTGTAAGCGCCAATACCTCATCGACTGCGTCATCCTGAGCGGAGCCGTTCTTCAGGCGTAGCGAAGGATCCCCCTTAAAGACACTGTTCGGGAGATCCCTCCGACCGCTGGAAAAAGCGCGGTCGTTCGGGATGACGCCGACGCATAAGAGTGCCGTTCGTTTTCCGCACTTCAGACTCCGGCGTCAACGCGAGCGCGTCTCTGCTTCAGCCAGCCAGCCGCGCCGCAAGCTTTCCGGCGCAACACTCGACATATACGGTTTCAGATCAAGAATCGGCGTGCCGTTGAGCATGTCGAGTCCGCGGACGTGAAGCATGCGGCCGTCGCGGCGCAGAACTTCCACCACGGTCAGCCCAATCGGGTTCGGTCGGCGCGGAGAGCGCGTGGCAAAGACTCCGTGCTGGCGATTGTTGTCGGCGGGCGGAGTGGCGATGAGGTCGTATCCGTCGGCGCGGTCAAATTCCCATAAGACAAAGAAGTGCGAGAAGCCCTCGACATCCAGCAATCCCGCCTCAAATTCCGGCAGGATTTCGAGCACGCCTTCGGCCTCATGCTTCACGCCAAGGCCTTTGGGAATTTCCTTTGAGCTTTCATACGGACTGCGAACATGGCCGATCGGGACAGGAGTGAACATCGGGGGAATCCTTTTGTGGGGATAAGTCTATTTTCGCATGGAGGAGGAGTGCGATGCGGCCTGCAGTCTCAGTTCCGAGCGTTAGGCTATCTCACGGGCGTCATCCCGAACGGAGCCGCTTTTCAGGCGCAGTGAGGGATCTCCCGCGCCACGGCTGCAGGATTGGGGAGATCCCTCGGCCCGCGAAGAAGTGCGCGGGCTCTCGGGATGACGAATAACTATTCTTCCCTCTTTTGTTCGTCTGGCTTGCGCAAGCGGACAACCGCCACCGTGGCGTAGCGTGACAGCGCTGGAAGCGCGCGCAAAAGAAAATCGCTGGTCCGGAGGACTGTGCGCGTAGTCTTCGGAATCGCCCGCTGCACCAGCGGAACGAATGGGAGCCGGAAGAACCGCAGGCCGTCAGAATCGAAACCTTCCTGAAACGTGCGGAATTCGTCGCGGGTCAGCGGGTGTTCGTCTTCGGAAATGTCTTCATGGCTCGGAAAGAACGACCGCAGCACGCCGTATCCGGCGCTGAAACGAATCGGCTCCTTCAGAACGACGAGGCCTCCCGGCCGCAAAACGCGCAGCATCTCGGCTCGCGCCCGCGGCAGATCGAGGTGGTGAATCAGCGACATACAGAAAATGACTTCCACTGAAGAGTCGGGCAACTCAGTGTCGTAGGCACTGCCCACTCGAACCTCCGCTTGGAGTCCGGCTTCATCAAGGCGGCGCCTCGCGACCGCGATCAGCTCGGGCGAAAGGTCGATACCAATAACTCGCCCCCCCCCCCGCGATGAACGAGAGGGACCATTTCCTCACCCGAGCCGCAACCCAAGTCGAGTATTGTGCGTCCCCGAGCATCCCCGAGCAGGTGAAATGCATACTCCAGCGGATTCGGCGTATCCGCGGGAGGATTCAAGTACCGCTCAAACTTGATCGGCCGAAGGACAATCTTGCTGGCCTCAGATGCGCTGCGGGCGACTTCGGATTGCTCGTTAATGGCCATGCGCAGGGGGACCGTTTGTGTAACTCCACCAGTTCTACTGCTCTTCCTTCTTTTCCGGTTCGCGCGGCAGCGGCGCCTCTATCGGCTTGCGCGGAAGCATCTGGTCGCGCATGGCGGTGTCGTAGACGAAGCTGGCTACGATGACGGCGATTTGCTTGAGGTCGTCGGGCTGCAGGCGGTCGTAGACGTCCATATTGGAGTGGTGCGTGCGGGTTTCGTATTCGATCGGGTCCTGAATGAACTGGAAGCCGGGGATGCCGGCGGCGTCGAATGAAAGGTGGTCGGTGCCTCCGGTGTTGCGCATGGAGATCGTGGTCATGCCTAGATCTTTGAAGGGCTTCATCCAGGCTTCGAAAATCGGCGCTACCGCGGAATTCTCCTGCAAGTAAATGCCGCGAATTTTTCCCGAGCCGTTGTCGACGTTGAAGTAGCCGGAGACTTTTGCCTGCTCCGGCTTCACCGTTACCGCTCCGGCGTCGCGGCGCAGAAGCGTGGGCATGCCCTTCATATTGGGATCGTCCAGCGGCGGTCGCGAGCCGAAATGTTTTTCGACATAGCCCTGCGAGCCGAGCAGGCCTTCTTCTTCGCCGCTCCACAGGCCGATGCGGATGGTGCGCCGCGGCTTGATGTCGAGAGCCTCCAGAATCCTCACGGCTTCCATCATCACGATCGATCCAGCGCCGTTGTCGGTGGCGCCGGTGCCGGCGTGCCAGGAGTCGAGGTGGGCGCCGAGCATGACGACTTCATCTTTCTTGTCGGTGCCCGGAATCTCGGCGATGGTGTCGTACTGCATCGGGTCGTCGTCGGTGAAGGTGTTGATGACGTTGAGTTCGAGCGTGACTTCTTTTTTCTGCTGCAGCAGGCGCACGATGCGGGCCCACTGCTCGGAAGCCATGGTGAGCTGCGGCATCGGCGTGGTCTCTCCGGTCTTGAACGAACCGCCGGACTGCACGAACACCGTGCCTCCGCCCGCGGTGCCGCGGCTGTGGTCGATGACCGCCAGAACTTTCTCATCGGCGAAGAACTGCATCATTTCCTTCACGAACTGTTGCCGCCGCGCGAACTCTGCGCGCCGCGAGGGCTGGCGGTCGGGCGGCACCTGGTAATCCGACTCTTTTGTTAAATCGTCGTCTGTATAGCGCTTGAAGGGCGCTTCGGTGATGGGCTTGATTTCGGCGTCGGGCCCGAGCAGCACAATCATCCCGGCGAGCTTGCCTTTGTATTTGTCGAAGTCTTCTTTCTTCTCCAGATTCAAGCGGATGCACTTTCCCGTGACCACGCCGTTGGTGCCGGGAGTCCAAGCCTTGGCATAGACGATTAACGGCGTAACATCAGGAGCGAGCATCCGCGCGTTGACGTACTGATTCGCCCATCCGCGACCGAACGGTCCCCAGGATTCCAAATGCGCATTGCTCAGGCCCATCGCGGTGAACTGGTCGCGCGTCCATTCGTTGGCGCGCTTCATATTGGGTGAGCCGGTCAGGCGCTCGCCAATGTTATCCATAAGTCCCGAGGCCAGCTCCATCACCTTCGAGTTGCGGAAGCCCTCGTAGCGAATTCTGGAGATGGTCTCGAGATCAACTTTTTCTTTGTCCTTGTCTTGGGACCACAGGGCAGGGACAACGAACGTTACGGAAAACAAAATCAGGGCAAGCGAACGAACGAGTCGCGGGGACCGGGTCATCAAGCAGCGCTCCTCAAGTGAAAATCAATCGGGGATTATACAGCCGAGTAACGAAGCGGCCGCGCGCGGAATTGTAAAACTACGTCAAGACGACGCCCCCCCTCACCAGGTTCTGTCATTCCGAACCGGCGCGAATCGGCGGTGAGGAACCTGCTTCTCTGACACAAAGCTCAATGGATGCCCCTTACATCCATTGACGTGCCTGCCCGCATCTCTCTATTCTCGTAAGAGCTTTATTCCATATCCCAGGCGCTCAACTTTAAGGATGGCGGATGAGAAAGCTGTTTATTCTGGCGCTGATCGCGCTTGAAATCGCAGTCGGCGGCTGCGGCACGCATACACCCAACACCACGGTGACCACGTCGGCCGGAGGAAACTGGCAGGCGATACTGCTGGGCGGCCAGGGTCAGTCGGGGACGCTCGATTTCGTTACGGCGTTTACCGTTGGCACCGGCGGCGGCACGCTCGACATTACATCGTTCAGCTTTCTCACCGCAGGGGTTTGTTTTGCCAATGGCGAGAGCGAGAGCGGGAGCGCGACGCTGGTCACCGATTCCAGCAACAACGTGACCGGAACCATGAGCTACACGGTTACGGGAACCTCAACCGGCGTGACGCTTACACTCGATGGCACTGCGGTGACCGGCACTTCCAACGCGGGCAAGCTGACGGGCGGCGTAGTTACTGGCACCTGGAGCCTGACCAGCAGCGCCAGCGGTTGCACCTCCGTGCAGGCCGGAACGTTTACCCTGACGCAGACCAGTACCTAATCTTCCGGCAGTCTTCCTCCTCAACTTTCGCGTGGCGTCGTCCCTGCTATACAGTGGAAGCCATGAAGCGCTCCGTGCAACAGGTCGGCGAAGCGGTGGGCGCGCGTCTGATCGGCGATGGCAGCCGCGAAATCGAGCACGTCGCGAGCCTTGAATCGGCGTCGGCCAACGATCTGGTTTTTGTCGAAGATGAAAAAAACTTCGCGGCCGCGCTGTCATCGCGCGCGGGGGCATTGATCGCGGGAGAATTCGCTACGAAGGTGACGAGCGACCGGCCCTTGCTCATCAGCGATCACCCGAAACTTGCATTTGCGCGAGCGGCGCGGTTTCTCGCGGATTCACATGATCAGCAAGTTGCTGGAGTGCATCCAACGGCGGTTGTTGACCCGTCAGCGTCGCTGAGCCGGGGCGTGAGCGTGGGCGCGCGAGGAGTGATCGGCGCCAGCGCGAAGATCGGGGAGAACACGGTAATCGGCGAGGGTTGCGCAATCGGCGCGGGCGTAATTGTCGGGCGTGATTGCAAAATTTATCCCAATGTCACGATTTATCCCGGCACGACTCTGGGTGATCGCGTAATCGTGCATGCGGGCGCGGTGCTGGGCAGCGATGGCTTCGGCTACGTGCGCGATAGCAAGACGGGCCAGTACGAAAAATTTCCGCAGGTGGGCAAGCTGGCGATCGAAGATGACGTGGAGATCGGCGCGAACACGACCATCGATCGGGGCGCGCTCGACGAAACGCGCATCCAACGCGGGGCGAAGATCGACAACCTCGTTCACATCGGGCACAACTGCCAGATCGGCGAAGATGTGGTGATCGCCGCGCAGACGGGACTGTCGGGAAGCATCGTCATTGAAAAAGGCGCGGTGCTCGGAGGGCAGGTGGGCATCGGCGAGCACGCGCGCATCGGCGAGGGCGTGATGCTGGGTGGGCAGGGCGGCGTGCTGCCGAACAAAATTCTGCGCGGCAAAGGTGTGGCGTTCTGGGGAACGCCCGCGCAGCCGCTGCGCGAATATCTGAAGCAGTTGGCGACTGTGGCAAGGTTAACGAAAAAAGATTGAAGAGGGAACGGGAAGGGCACGGCTTCAGCCGTGCCGCTTGGAATCGGGAACGACACGGGGTTTAGCCCCTGAGGAGGGCGCTCCATCCGCCAGCCGAATCCTATGTACTCATCGCTCATTGTCATCGGCGGCCACTCGCGCAGCGTAGGCAAGACCAGCGTGGTCGCGGGATTGATCTCAGCCCTGCCCGAATTTGAGTGGACCGCGGCGAAAATCACGCAATACGGCCACGGAGTCTGCTCCGCCAACGGCGAGGCCTGCGATTGCGCGACCGGAGACCACTCATGGGCGATTTCCGAGGAGCGAGATAGATCTGGCGAGTCCGACACGTCGCGCTTTCTGTTGGTGGGAGCGAAGAACGTATTGTGGGTGCGTACCGAGCAAGGCAGACTCGCCGAGGCCATGCCAACGCTACGCCAGCGGCTTGAAGGCGCACACAACGTGATCATCGAATCGAACAGCGTTCTGAAATTTTTGAAACCGGACTTGTACTTAACCGTACTTGATCCGGAAACGGCGGACTTCAAGGATTCCGCAAGAGAGTTTCTGGACCGAGCCGACGCCGTAATCCTTCACGATCCGAAGGGCAACGCAAAGTGGCAGTCAGTCTCACTTAAGCCGGTAGCTGATCGTCCAATATTTCGCATTCAGCCGCCGCCGTACGTCACACCCGAAATTGTGGAGTTCGTCCGCACGAGACTGACGAAAGACGCAGCGTCGAGAGTTCTGGCCACCGACCACTGACCCCTGACCACTGCTCTTTGCTATTCTTGCGCGTGCGGCAAATTCACTGGAGCGCCTGGCTGTTGATCGTGTTGTCGGCGGTCTTGCAGGTGCTCATCTTTCCTTTGCCCGGCGTTTACGTCCTTTCCTGGTTTGCCATCACACCGCTGATTCTCGCGCTCCTGCGTACCCGCCGGGCGGGCGCGCTTGAAGTCGAGGATGCAGTCCGCTTGCAGCCCGCGACTCTGTGGCAGGCATTCGTGCTTGCTTACGTGTGCGGCATTCTCTGGTACGCCGGCACTTGCTACTGGATCTTCGACACCATGCGCCTCTACGGCGGCCTGAGCATGCCCATGGCGCTGCTGGTGCTGTTTCTGTTCTGCTGCTATCTGGGTCTCTATCACGGAGTGTTCGGGCTATTGTTCAGCCTCCTTGTCGGGCGGGGACGTGACTACCGGCGTGTGCTCGTCGCTACGCCATTGGTCTGGGTCGCGATGGAGCTGGCGCGGGCTCGAATCACAGGGTTTCCATGGAATCTGCTTGGCACTGCCCAGATAGAAAACATTGCGATGTGCCGCATTGCGTCCTGGACGGGCGTCTACGGAATTTCGTTTGAAATTGTGCTGGTGAATGTGGCGCTGGCCGCGGCGTTTCTAGTGCCGCGAGAAAAGCGCACGGCGTTGCTGATGGCTGCCCTGGCAGCGGCCGCAGTCCTGCAAGCCGGGAGGCTGATCGATGCGCCGGCCGCCCCGAAGGATCACAAGGCGCTTCTGGTGCAACAGAATATTCCGGTTTCAGCCGACTGGACGCCGGATTACTTTCAGCAAACTCTGGGCGACCTTGCCGAACTCACACAAAATTCGGCGGCCAAGGCCGACACAACTGTCGATTTGATCGTGTGGCCGGAGTCCCCGGCCCCGTTTTTTACCAGCGATCCGCGTTTCCGCGAGACGGTGAGCGACATCGCCAGAACGGATCGCGCGTGGCTTGTCACGGGAGCGATTGGCAGCGTCGAGCCTCGCACGCGGGCCGACGAGCCGGTGTGGAACTCCGCAGCGCTGATCAGCCCGGGCGGCGACTGGCGTGCGCGCTACGACAAAGTGCATCTCGTGCCGTTTGGAGAGTACTTGCCGTTCCCGAGCCTGTTTTCGTTTGCCGGCGGATTGACCAAGGAAGTCGGCCAGTTCGAACGCGGAACATCGCGCAAGGCGCTTGATGCCGGCGGCATGCGGCTCGGCACCTTTATCTGCTACGAGTCGGTCTTTCCTGACGAGGTGCGAAAATTCGCTAACAATGGCGCGCAGGTGTTCGTCAATATTTCGAACGACGGTTGGTATGGCGACAGCGGCGCCTACGCGCAGCACCTGAATCAGACACGCATGCGGGCGATCGAGAACGATCGCTGGCTGTTGAGTACGACGGACACAGGCGTGACGGCGTCGATCGACCCGCTTGGGCGAATCGTGGCGCGCCTGCCGCGCAAGGAACGCGCAGCGCTCACCGCTCCGTATGCCTTGAACTCGGAAACCACGTTCTACACGCGCCACGGCGACTGGTTCGCGTATGCCTGTGCGATAATTTCCTTGGGAGCGCTGCTCACGCGCTTTGTATCTCCTAAAACAGACAAGAAGGCTGACGCGACCTCATGAATCAAGAGTTCTTCAACGAGTACGAAAAACTCAGCAAAAAAGTCCACGATCTCCGGGAGTATCTTTGACGCGGAGAAAGTCCGTCCGCAGTTAGCAGAAATTGAAAAGCAGGCCGCCGACCCGAACCTGTGGTCGAATCCGCAGCGCTCGCAGCAGGTCATGCGCGAGAAGAAGCGGCTGGAGCACGTGCTCGCGACCGACACCGACCTGGCGCGCCGCACGGGAGATATTTCCGCGTACTTCGATCTCGCGAAAGAAGGCGAGGACGTCGATGCCGATCTGCAGCGCGAAATTGCGTCGTTAAGTGAACTCATCGACAAGCTGGAAACCGAAACGCTGCTCTCTGGCGAGAACGATGCGCGCAACGCGATTGTGACGATTCATCCTGGCGCGGGCGGCACCGAATCTCAGGACTGGGCCGACATGCTGCTGCGCATGTATCTGCGCTGGGCCGAGCGCCAGAGATTCGAAACGGTTCTCTACGACTACCAGCCGGGCGAAGAGGCCGGCCTGAAATCGGCGACCTTCGCGGTCAATGGCGAGTATTCCTTTGGGCTATTGCAGAGCGAGATTGGCGTCCATAGGCTCGTACGCATCTCACCATTCGATCAGGCCAAGCGGAGGCACACTTCGTTCGCCAGCGTTTTTGTCTCGCCGGAAATTGACGACAGCATCGAAATCGTCATCAAACCGGAGGACATCCGCACCGACACCTACAGATCGAGCGGCAAAGGCGGACAGCACGTCAACACGACTGATTCAGCGGTGCGCATCACGCATATTCCTACCGGCCTGGTAGCGAGCTGCCAGAACGAGCGCTCGCAGCACAAGAATCGCGATCGCGCCATGAGCATGCTTCGCTCTAAGCTATACGAATTTGAGATGGAAAAGAAGCGCGCGGCGACGAAAAAGATCGAGGATTCCAAGCTCGATATCGAATTCGGCTCGCAGATTCGTTCCTACGTGCTGCAGCCCTATCGCATGGTGAAAGATCACCGCACCAAAACCGAAATCGGCGACGCAGATCGCGTGCTTGACGGCGATATCCAGCCGTTCATCCGAGCCTACTTGTTGGCGCGGCGCGGGGAGAAGTCGTGAGCGTAACAAGGAAAGGACATAAACCACAGAGGACACAGAGAGCACAGAGGCTGGGCCCGCGTTTCATGCGGGCCTTTGCTTTTGCCGCCGAAAAGCATGCTGGCCAGACGCGCAAAGCTTCGAGCATTCCTTATCTCGCCCATCTTATGGGGGTCGCATCGCTGGTGCTCGAAGCCGGTGGCGACGAAGATTTGGCGATCGCGGCACTGCTCCACGACGTGGTTGAGGACTGCGGCGGAAAAGCGATGCTGAGAGAAGTCCAACGCAAATTCGGCCGGCGGGTAGCCAAAATCGTCGATGGCTGCACCGATTCTTACAGCGTTCCCAAGGAGCCCTGGCAGGAGCGGAAGGAAAATTACATTAGTCACTTGAAGAAATCGGACGCGGAGACGAGGCTAGTATCAGCGGCCGACAAGCTCAACAACGTACGCTCGATCCTGAGCGACTACCGCGAGATCGGCGAATTCGTGTGGGCGCGTTTCAACGGCGGGTGCGATGGCACCCTTTGGTACTACCGGACATTGCGCGACGAGTTTCTGAAGGATGCGCCGAACCGGATAACGCGTGCTCTGGATCTGGCGGTGAATGAGTTAGAGTCGCTTGCGAATAACGAGCAATGAGCAATGAGCAGCGAGCTAAAACAGCAACGAGCTAAAACAGCAACGAGTTTTTAGCTCATAGCTCACCGCTCATAGCTGACAGCTTTCTTTATGCCTAGTATGATCGATCAAATCCGCGCCTCGAAGCTGCCTTCGAACATGATGCAATTCGCCGCGCGCGGCGCAATGCAGGTCTCTGCTGCGGAGAATATCGAGATCCTGGTTCATCTTGCTCTCCACAATAAGGTGTTCGGCGAGCTGGCCCGCATGACGCTGGCCGGGTGGGACGAAAAAGCCTGCCTGGCGGCGGTCTCCGATCCCAAAACGCCTGTCGAAGTGCTCCACTATTTCATTTCGCCCGACAACTTGCGCCCGACGTTGTTGCCCGCGCTGCTCGAAAATCCTTCGGTAACTGAGGGCGAGATCGCCAAGCTGGCGCGGTCGGCGATGCGGGACACCATCGAGATCATGCTCAAGAGCCAGCGCCTGCGCTCCTTGCGCAACGTGCTGGAGAATCTCAAGTCGAATCCGTATGTGAAGAAAGAGGAAACGGCGGAACTCAGTCAGCCTTCGCAGGCTGCGAAACCCGTGCCAGTTCCGGCACCGACAGCGACTGCTCCGGCTGCACCCCAGCCAGCTGCCGCAGATACCCCAACCGCGGAACCCAACCACAGCGCAGCCGACGAACTCATTCCCGCAGGCGATGCCGAGCACGAGGAAGCGGTGAAGACCTATATGAGCGAGAACGCCTCGGAGATCGCGGCCGAAGGCGACAAGAAATTTCAGTCGGTAGGCGGTGTAGTGGAGTTGCTCGGCGAAGAATACTACCCGATCACGCTCTCGGAAAATGTGCCTGAAACCGCCGAACCCGCGGCAGTGGCTTCAGCGACACAGAGCGCGGCATCGGCAGCAACTGCGGTCGCCAAAGCGGCGAAAAAGCCTCCCGCCACAGCTCCCCAACGCCAGAACACGCTGCAAAAAATCAATTCGCTCGATGTCAAAGGACGCATCCAGCTCGCGCTGAAAGGCAATAAAGAAGAGCGCTCCATCCTCATCCGCGACGGCACCAAAGTGGTCGCTCTGGCTGTGCTGGAAGCGCCAAAGCTCTCCGACGGTGAAGTAGAAAAATTCGCCAGCCAAAAAAATGTGCTTGAGGCCGTGCTGCGCCAGATTCCGCTGAAGCGCAGATTCATGAAGAATTATGTGGTCGTGCGCAACCTTGTTGCGAATCCTCGCACGCCGCTCGATCTCGGACTCGGACTGATCAAGCATCTTCTGGCCCAGGACCTGAAAAACATTTCCGCCAACAAAGACGTTTCTGAGACAATTCGCAAGATGGCGCTCAAGATGTTCAAGCAGAAAACCGAAGCCGCCAACAAGAAATAGTCCGGAGGGCGCGTGGCCTCGTTACCGCAAACCGATCCCATCACCGAACTGCTGCGCCGCGCCAAAACCATTGCAGTGGTTGGCTTGTCGAGCAATCCGCTGCGCCCCAGCCATGGCGTGTCGGCTTACATGCAGAACCAGGGATACCGCATCATTCCTGTGAATCCGCACATCGAAGAATGCCTCGGTGAGAAAGCCTACGTGTCGTTGCTCGATGTGCCGGAGAAGATCGATATCGTGAATATCTTCCGGCGGCCGGAATTTGTAGAGCAGGTGGTCGATCAGGCCATCCAGCTCAAAGTGCCCGCAATCTGGATGCAGGAAGAAGTCATCCACGAGAAAGCCGCGGCGAAAGCTCGCAAAGCAGGAATTTTCGTCGTCATGGATTCCTGCATTCTGCAGGAACATCGCGCACGCCTGCGCTGAATCAGTTCCCCACGCTTAGAAATACTGCAGTGGCGTCGTCGCGAACTCCCGATCCATTGGCGTACGACCGCACCTCATCGAGAATGCTGACCGCCGAAGCAGCCGGCTTGACCGCGTGTTCCGCGAGCCGGAACAGGCCGTATTCTTCCTCGTTGGCGTTAACCGCTTCCGTAATTCCGTCACTATAAAAGATGAGGCGCGAGCCCGGCCGCAGACTAATTTCCACCTCGGAATAGTCGCTGCAGCTCAGTCCCAGGGGCAGGCCGCGTTCCGTGTCGAGGAACTGCTCCCCTTGTTCGTCGATCAGCAGCGGACGCAAGTGACCCGCGTTGGCAAAGACTACCTTGCGCGTCGCCGGATCGAGAACCGCGTAAATCATGGTCACGAACTTTCCGGCAGGGAAGTCGTTCAGCAGCAATTCATTCAACCGCGCCAGCACTTCGCTGGGAGTGCAGCACGCTTCGGCGAGCGAGCGAAACACACCGCGTGTCGCGGACATCAGCAGCGCGGCGGCAGTTCCTTTGCCCGAGACGTCGGCCAGAACGATGCCCCAGCGGCCATCGGGAAACGGAATGAAATCGTACCAATCGCCGCCGACAGCGCGCGCAGGAACGCTGTGTCCGGATATCGCAAATCCGGGAATGTAAGGCGAACTCTTGGGCAGCAGCGCCTGCTGAATCGCGCGCGCCTCCTGGGCTTCGCGATCAAGAGCGGCACGCGCGGCGCGCTCGAACTGAAACTGCCGCGCATTGTGGATGGCGACGGCCACGTGATCGCACAACGCCTGCAGAATCCTCAACTGCTGGCGCGGGAAGCCATCGACCGCGGGATGAGAAGCGGAAAAAACTCCGACCAGGTGAGGGCCGACGCGCAATGGAATCGCAACCTCGGAAAGTGTCGCATGCTCGCAGGCGATGTAGTACTTATCCTGCCGAACATCCGGCGCATAGCGAAGTTGGCCCGTCGAGGCGACGTAGCCGACCATGCCCTCCAATCCGACCTTCAGCCGAAAGCCCTTGGTGTGAGCGGTGCATCCGCGAACACCGGCCAGCACCATCTCGCGGCGGTCTTCATCGTGCAGATAAACCGCAGCTTCCACGCAGCCGAACGAGCGTGTCACTTCATCGACGACGCTTTCGATGAGCTGGTCGAGATCGAGAATGGAAGAGATTTTTTGCGCAGCCTTCTGCACACGCTGCAGGTCGTCTACCAAATCGCCAACAGTCGTGCGGCCCGGGAGAGAACCCGGCAATGGCGCTGGCGCAAAGTCCGTAAGCTCAGTGGTGGAAAGGGTGGTCACAGGTCCCGCTCCTGCTCTTCGGTTGTTCTTATTCGATTCTCAATTCGCCGGGATTGATTCTTTATTTTCCGGCTTGTCAGGTGGATATCACGCCAACAATCACTTGGATGTGTCGGCGGCATGCTGGGAGCGAATCCGCTTGATCTCTTCCATCCGGTCGCGGATGCGCTTCTCTACACCCTCGCTCGTCGGCTGGTAGTAGACACGATCGCGCAGATTGTCGGGAAGGCACTGCATATCGGCGACTTTGCTCTCGAGATCGTGAGCGTACTGGTAACCCTTGCCGTACCCGAGCCCTTTCATCAGCCGCGTGGGCGCATTGCGCAGATGCAACGGTACGGCATCAGCCGAAGTCTGCTCGACATCCGCCTGAACCGCGCCATATGCGGTGTAGAGCGCATTCGACTTGGGCGCAATGGCCAAATAAACCACGGCCTGCGCCAGCGCAAGATTTCCCTCGGGCATGCCGATGAAGTCCACCGCATCGCGCGCCGCCATACACAACGAAAGCGCATTCGGATCGGCCAGTCCAATGTCTTCCACAGCCATCCGCACCACACGCCGCGCAACATAAAGAGGATCTTCGCCAGCCTCAAGCATCCGGCCGAGCCAATACAACGACGCATCCGGATCACTGTTGCGCACCGACTTATGCAGCGCAGAAATCAGGTTGTAATGCTCTTCGCCGGTCTTGTCGTAGAGCAAAATGCGTTTCTGCAAAGCGTCACGAACAATCTCATCGGTAACCTCGCCAGCGATCTCCTCGGGGATCGTGTCCGAATGGGGTGCCCCACTTCTCGCCGCAGTTGCGAGAAGTGGGTTAACCGAACCCGCGGTTGCTTCCCGTTCCGTGCCAGAAGCCGGTGATTTCGCAAGCCCAGCCGCCACTTCTAAAACGTTATAAGCACTGCGAGCATCGCCGCTGGTATAGCTAGCAATCTTTCGCAGCACCTCATCCGACGCCGCCAGATTCATCTCACCCAACCCGCGCTCGCGATCAGTCAAAGCGCGGCGCAAGAGAGAAACAATCTGATCCTCGGTCAGCGGCTGCAGCACATAAACGCGAGTCCGCGAAAGCAACGCCGAGTTAATTTCAAACGAAGGATTCTCAGTAGTCGCGCCAATCAGCCGAATGTTCCCCTTTTCCACATGAGGCAAGAACGCATCCTGCTGCGCCTTATTGAAGCGGTGAATTTCGTCGATGAAGACAATCGTCCGCGTCCCATATTGCCGAGCCCGCTCGGCATCGGCCATGACCTGCTTGATTTCCTTGATCCCGGCCAGCACGGCGGAAAATTCAATGAACTCCGCCTTGGTCATATTCGCAATGATTTTCGCCAGCGTGGTCTTTCCCGTGCCCGGCGGTCCCCAGAAAATCATCGAGCCCGAATCGTCGCGCTCAATCTGCACCCGCAGTGGCTTGCCCGGCCCAATCAGATGTTCCTGCCCGGCATACTCCTCCAGCGTGCGCGGACGCATGCGGTCGGCCAGCGGTCGTGTAGGATCGGCTCCGCTCCCTGGGTTCAGAGTTGGCTGGAAAAGGCTCACGGTGAAATCCTAACAGCGACGCGGAAGCGGCGGCAGTGGAAGAGCGGCGCTTTAGCGCCGCGTAGAAGCGGCAAGAAGATTCGGGGCTTCAGCCCCCGCAGTCCGATCCACAAACCGCAATTCAGGGGCCGCAGGCAGCGCTCCAACTTCGACGCCATAGCGATAGAACAATTGCAGACCTTCCACGCAATCCGGATCGAGTTGGTAGTGAATATTTTCCGTCAGATACTCCTGAACATCGTTCTCACCGATTCCTAACCGCGGTGCCCACTCGCGCGCGATCTGATCTAAACTTTCCGGACGAAGCCCGTGATCCCGCGAGTCGCGGAAGATCGCAGCCAGATCAATCGCCGCATCGGCCTCAGCCAAAGCCGCGCTGCGCACCGCCCAAAATGCAAACACAAACGGTTTGCCTGTGTGCCGAATCCATTCCTCGGCAAGGTCAAGTGTCTGATACCCTGATCGATCAACCTGCAACGCCGGGTCACCGATGAGAAGTCCGGCATCGCACTCTGCCAGCATCAAATCAAGTTCAGGTGCCATCGGCGTACAGAGTCGCGCGCCACCCAGCCACTTTTCAAACAGAATCTTCGCAAGCGCCACCGAAGTCATCGACGAAGTATCAAGCGCGACAGTCCGTACCCGCTCAACCGGAACCTTGCTCACCAAAAGAATCGACCGCACCGCCCGCCGCGAAGCAATCGCCACATCCGGCAAAATCAGCAAACCAGGAATCTGCGTATAAGCCGCCGCCGGAATGATCCCAATGTCAGCCGTTCCGTCAGCCAGTGCCCGAGCGCACGCCGAGGGCAAGGTATAGGAGATGTCAAAAGCCCGGGTGGCCCATCCTTTCGCGTCTTGTGCGAAAGGGTGGGGATGCTCGAAATCCCACATCAAAGGCGCAGTATTGAGATACGAAATTGCAGAAATTCGAAGACGTCTCATGATCCTGACGGCTGGCCTACCCAGCGTATTCGAAAAGCCTTAGCTAGCAGCTAGTCGCTAGAAGCTAACAGCATTCCCACTTTTCCACAATTCTAACAAAGCAACTTGTGACGGATGACCTTGACTCGTTCTGCCCGCGTCGATAGAGTCGCGCCTCAGAGTCCAATTTTGACCACCACCGCCGCATCACCCTCGGCCACGCACATCCTCGAGTGGCTCGCGATTTCGCTAACTCCAGGCCTCGGCCCAACGAAGGCGCGCAAACTGATGGAACACTTCGGCAGCGCCGACGCAATTTTCCGCGCGTCGCTAACCGAACTCGAGGGCGCAGGGATTCAAGCAATTTCCGCCCAGTCGATCGCGACCGGCAAGTCCGCCGAACTAGCCCGCGAAGAAATCGCCCGTGCCGCCGGCGCCGAAGTCACTCTCGTCACACAAGAAGACCCCGCGTACCCGCCCCGTCTAAAAGAAATCTACGACCCTCCGCTCATCCTTTATGTGCGCGGCAATGCCGAAATTCTCACCAAGCCCGGAATCGCCATGGTCGGCACCCGCCATCCCACACCCTACGGCACCGGTATGGCCGAACGTCTCGCCTGCGACCTTGCAGCGCAGGGATTAGTCATCATCAGCGGCATGGCCCGCGGCGTCGATACCGCCAGCCATCGCGGCGCGGTTTCAGCCAAAGGCAAAACGGTCGCGGTGTTCGGCACCGGCGTCGACGTGATGTATCCCAAAGAGAATTCCCGCCTCGCCGAACAATTTCTCGCACTAGGTGGCGCGATCATCTCCGAATTCCCGCTGGGCACCTTCGCCGCCCCGCAGAATTTCCCCATCCGCAACCGCATCATCAGCGGCATGTCAGTCGGCGTGCTGGTCGTCGAAGCCGCGGAATATTCCGGCACCCGCATCACCGCGCGCTGCGCCCTCGAGCAAAATCGCGACGTTTTCGCCGTGCCCGGCAACGTCACCAACAAAAATTCCTGGGGACCGAACACACTCATCAAACAGGGCGCCAAGCTGGTCGCGACCTGGGAAGACGTGTGGGAGGATCTCCCGGCAGATGTACGACTTGCACTGACTCCCACCTCCTCACCTGAATCCCCGGGCTCCTCTGCTGCATCTCTATTCCCCGATGAAGAGCTGCCTCCTCACGAGCGCAAAATTCTAAGCCTGCTCAAGGCCGACGAAGCCATCCACATCGACCAGATCGTGGAAAAGCTGGAGACAGAAATGTCCTCCTCCGAAATCTTCGCCGCCCTGTTCGAGCTGGAGCTAACCGGCAAAGTCCGCCAAATGCCGGGAAAGAATTTTGTGAAAAGCTTTTAGCGATGAGCTGTGAGCTATGAGCAACGAGCTAATGCGGTTAAAGGAGCAGCTGTCGTGAAGAACTATAAGGAACTCGTGGTTTGGCGGAAGGCTCATCAGATGACTTTGGACATTTATGAATCGACTCGATGCTTCCCTAGAGACGAACTCTACGGGCTGACAAGTCAACTGCGACGCTCTTCCGCTTCCGTTGGAGCGAATGTCGCAGAAGGCTCCGGACGGCGATCGGAGGGCGAGATTTGCCGGTTCTTGAACATTGCCCGTGGCTCTGCGAGCGAGGCAGAGTATCACCTGCTTCTTGCTCGTGACCTAAAGTTCCTGTCTGAGGGCGATTTTCGAAAGCTTTCGCGCCAGGAGACGAGTTGCAACGGATGCTGACGGCACTCATCCAGAGCTTGCATCGCAATGAAAAAGAAGCAAGTTAGGCGCGAGCATTGTCCGTGGTCTTTGAATTGAGTTCTTGCTCATCGCTCACCGCTCATAGCTCATCGCTTTCTCGCAGTAACTTGTTGCACTCGACACATTCGTGCTAGCTTCAAAAAAAGAGAGAAGGAACCATTGTCTAAAGGACTAGTCATCGTCGAATCGCCTGGAAAGGCAAAGACCATCCAGAAGTATCTGGGTAAGGGATTTACTGTCGAGGCCTCGCTCGGCCACGTGAAGGATCTGCCCAAGAGCACACTCGGCGTCGATATCGAGAACGATTTCGACACCGATTACATCGTTATCCCGGGCAAAGAGAAGGTCGTCGCCAAGCTGAAGAAGCTGGCCTTGTCGGCCGACGCCATTTATCTCGCGCCTGACCCGGACCGCGAGGGCGAAGCCATCGCCGCGCACCTGGCCAACGAACTCGACGAGAACGGCGGCAAAAAGAAAAAAGCAAGGGTGAAAAAAGCGAAAAAGGACGCCGACGAAGGCCCGCCGCGCATTCAGCGCGTCACCTTTAACGAAATTACCAAGCGCGCCGTGCAGGCCGCCTTCGAGCATCCGCGTGCGATCGATCAGAATCTCGTCGACGCGCAACAGGCTCGCCGCGTCCTCGACCGGCTCGTGGGCTACCAGGTTTCTCCGCTGCTATGGGATAAGGTTCGTCGCGGCCTCTCCGCCGGACGCGTGCAGACCGTCGCTCTTCGTCTGATCGTCGAGCGCGAACGCGAAATCAAAGCGTTCGAGAAAAAAGAATATTGGACGATCGACGCGCATCTCGCCGCCGGCAAGCCGCCAGCATTCGACGCGCGCTTCCTCGGCAAAGGCGAAGAAAAAGTCGAAGTCAACAACGGCGAGGAAGCCGAAAAGATTCGTGTCGCTCTCGAAAAAGCCGACTGGGTCGTGCGCTCGGTCGACAAGAAAGAACGCCGCCGCAACGCCGCGCCTCCGTTCACGACCAGCAAGCTGCAACAGGATTCCTCCCGCAAGCTGCGCTTCAGCGTGAAGCGCACCATGATGATCGCCCAGCGCCTCTATGAAGGCGTCGAACTCGGTGAAGAAGGCTCCATCGGCCTCATCACCTACATGCGTACCGATTCTGTCCGCGTAGCCCCGGAAGCGATCACCGAAGTCCGCGAATATGTCGGCAAGGAATATGGCTCGACCTATCTGCCCGAGCAGCCCAACACATATAAGGAGAAGAAAGACGCGCAGGGCGCGCACGAGGCCATCCGTCCCACATCAGTGATGCGCCATCCCGACCAGGTCAAGCAGTATTTGAAAGAAGATGAATTTAAGGTCTACAAATTGATCTGGCAGCGCTTCGTAGCCTCGCAAATCAATCCCGCCGTTTTCGACCAGACAACGGTCGACATCGACGCGAAAAATGGCAACGACGTTTTCTGGTTCCGCGTAACCGGATCGGTGCTCAAATTCGACGGCTTCCTCAAAGTTTACGAAGAATCCAAAGAAGGCAAAGACGAAGAAGACGAAGAACTCAAGCATAAGCTGCCCGCGCTCGAACCCGGACAGAAACTCACGCTCAAGCAGCTCAAGCCCGAGCAGCACTTCACCGAGCCGCCGCCGCGATTCAATGAGGCGTCGCTGGTGAAAGAGCTCGAAGAACGCGGCATCGGCCGCCCGTCCACCTACGCCGCCATCCTCACCACGATTCAGGAACGGCAGTACGTGCAGAAAATCGGCGGCAAATTCGTCCCCACAGAAATCGGCCTGGTCGTCACCGATCTGCTCGTCGAAAATTTCCGCGACATTTTCGACCTGCAATACACCGCGCGTTTAGAAGAAGAACTCGACGAAATCGAAGAGGGCAAAGAGAAGTGGCAAGACGCGATGGCCGAGTTCTACAAGAAATTCCAGAAAGATCTCAAATATGCCGAAAAGCATATGGAGAACATCAAGCGGATGGAGAAGCCCACAGACGAGAAGTGCGAACTGTGTGGCTCGCCGCTGGTCATCAAGTGGGGCAAGCACGGCAGCTTCTACGCCTGCAGCACCTACGACAAAGACGATCCGAACACGTGCAAGTTCACGAAAGAAAATCCCATCAACCTGCCCGATCTCGACTCGGCCGACATGCAGGAGACGGGCGCCGCCGAAGAATATTGCGAGAATTGCGGACGCGTCATGGTGCTCAAGCGCGGGCGCTTCGGCCAGTTCATGGCCTGCACGGGATACCCCGATTGCAAGACCACGCGTCGTCTCGACCAGGGCAAGAAAGTTCCCGACATCCCGCTCGACGAGCCCTGCCCCAAATGTGGCCGCAACATGATGATCCGCCACGGCCGCTACGGCGAGTTCACCGCCTGCAGCGGATATCCCGAGTGCAAATACGTCAAGCAGAACTATATCGGCGTGAAGTGCCCCGACTGCAAAGATGGAGACCTGGTCGAAAAGCGCGCCCGCAAAGGCAACACCTTCTACGGCTGCGGAAATTATCCGAAGTGCAAATTTACTTCGGCTCACAAGCCGATCGCCGAGAAGTGCCCAAGCTGCGGCAGCGAATACCTGGTCGAGAAAAATCTGAAAGCCGGCCCGGTCATCGCCTGCCCCAACAAAGAATGCGACTACGAGCGCCCAGCCCCGCCTCCGCCACCGGATGTGGCCGGCGCGTCGGCTTCTTCGGCTTCCTCACCGACCGCCTGAGGAAAATTGAGTAATTGAGCAATTGAGTAATTGGGGAATTGAGAAATTGAAACCCCGACGCAGCAGCGTCGTGGTGTTAAATTACTCAATTACCAAATTTCCCAATTACACAATCTTCATCTCTCGATCCCCAGGAGAAACTCGATGGCCAAGAAGCCCACCCCTACCGACGCCCAACTCATCATCCAACTCTACGACCTGCGCCGCGAAGCCGAAATGCGCAAAGCGCGCAGCTGGTGGGCCGGAGAATTCTTCCCGCAGAATGCCGACGACTTCATCAAAGTGGCATGGGCCATGGGCACGCAAGAGAACAACTGGCTCCGCCAGGTCAGCGGGTACTGGGGAATGGTGTCGTCATTCGTCGTCAACGGCGTGCTCAATGAGCAGTTGTTTCTCGCCCCCGGCTTCAGCGGAGAGATGTTTCTCATCTACGCCAAAATCCATCCCTTCATCAAAGACCTGCGCGAGAAGCTCAACGACCCCAACGCCTTCAAGGATGTCGAGAAAGCCGCCACCAGCACCAAGTGGGGCCGCGACCGCCTGCAATTCATGATCAAGCGCGTAGAAGTCATGCGCCAAAAGCGCGCCGAAATGACAGACAGCCAACCTAAGACTTCCCCTCGGCGTGGCTCCGATGAATTCATCACCAAATAAAAGTTCCACGGTGAAAGGCAAAGTCGCTCTAGTAAATCCTGGCATTGCCCGCAAGACATCCGGCTAGATCCTTTACCCCATTGGCCTCGGCGCGTCTCCGAAGCTCAATCTGTTATGCTAACCAGTTGTGCGGATGATCTGGTGGTTTCTGATTCTGGGCGTAAGCACACTTGTGGTTGTGTGCGTAGCGATTGCCCTGTTCATCCACCTGCGCCGCAGCTTGCAAAAGGCGCACGCCTCGCAGGATGACGGTTTGCGTGACCAAGAGCACAGACGCGAACCCGACAGCGTCGGACACTAGCAGGTCGGCTCTCGTCGTGGAGATTCACTATGCCTAAAACCGCAACTCAAGTTCTAACCGCTCCGCAGGATCGCGCGCTAGAAGCCTCGCGGCAAGTCGCCCTGATCGTAGGCGCCAGCCTCTTCGTCGCCCTGTGCGCCCGCGTCACCATTCCGCTCATGCCCTTCACGCCGGTTCCCTTAACCGTGCAGAATCTCGGCGTCCTGTTGGTCGGCATGTTGCTCGGCAGCCGTCGCGGATTCACCGCGCTTATGCTCTACCTCGCCGAAGGCGCCGTCGGCCTGCCGGTGTTCAGCGTCAGCTCCGTAGGTCTGACCGGCATCGCACAAATTCTCGGGCCCACCGGCGGATTCCTGATGGCCTATCCGTTCGTGGCTTTTCTAGCGGGCTACTTGCTAGAGCGCGGACCGAGAAATTTCCTGCGCGCCGCCACCGCCGGACTGCTTGCCGAAATTCTCCTCTTTGCCGGCGGTCTGACTTGGCTCTACCTGCTCACACATTCGCTCGCCAAAGCCGCGTATCTCGGCCTGTACTGGTTCGTAGCCGCGGAAGTCATCAAGGTAGTGGTCGCCGCAGGAATCGCGACGCGCTGGCCGATTAAAGATAGGGTTTAGCTATCACGAAACGGGAAGGGCACGGCTTCAGCCGTGCCATACAGAACTAATAAAAGATCTGGGGCTTTAGCCCCCGCGCCGGGTTGAGAATTAATGACAACGGTCTCCGAACAAGAAACAAAATCCTCCAGCACCACCGGCCTGCGCGAAATCACCGTCGCGCACAGCCCCGACTCCGACGACGCCTTCATGTTCTACGGCCTCGCGACGCACAAGATCCGCACGCCCGGCCTGCGCTTCACCCACACGCTCTGCGACATCGAAACGCTCAACCAGAAAGCGCGCGAAGGCGTTTACGACGTCACCGCGATCTCATTCCACGCGTACCCTTACGTGCAAGATAAATACGCGCTAATGGCCTGCGGAGGCAGCGTAGGCGAAGGCTACGGCCCCATGGTCGTCTCGCCGCGCCCATTCACCGCGGCAGAAATCAAGTCAAAAAAAATCGCCGTTCCCGGCACGCTGACCACTGCATACCTCGCGCTGCAGCTCTTCGCTCCCGGAGTCGAAACCGAAGTGGTCCCCTTCGATCAAATCATTCCGCAGGTCCTCGAAGGCAAATATGAAGCCGGCCTGATCATCCACGAGGGCCAGCTCACCTACGACAAAGCCGGACTGCACCGCGTAGTCGATCTAGGCCGCTGGTGGCAAAAAATGACCGGCCTGCCACTCCCGCTGGGAGGCAACGCGATTCGCCGCGCGCTAGGCCCGGATCTCATGTCCGCCTGCACTAACGCTCTGCGCGAAAGCATCCAGTACGCGCTCGATCACCGCGAAGAAGCGCTAGCCTACTCCATGCAGTTCGCCCGCGATCTCGATTCGCCCACCGCCGACAAATTCGTCGGCATGTACGTCAACGACCGCACCCTCGACTACGGCCCCGACGGCCGCGAAGCCGTCCGCCGCCTGCTCGATATGGGCCACAAAGCCGGAATCATCGGCCCCGAAGCCAAAGTGGATTGGGTGTGAGAGAGCTTCTAGCCGCTAGCTCCTAGCGACTAGCTAATCAACATCTTCCCCGAGCGAGTGTAGTTTCCCTGTGTCGTGCGAAAAGTTCGCGATGCCGCTAAATGTGTTTAGCTAGAAGCTAGCAGCTAGGAGCTAGAAGCTTGCCCACCCTCCTCATCGACGCCGACGACACGCTCTGGGAGAACAACATCTACTTCGAGCGCGCCATCGCGCGCTTCATCTCGTTTCTCAATCATCACGAGTTTTCCCCCACACAAGTTCGCGAAGTTCTCAACGACGTCGAACGCGAATGCATCATCACCCACGGCTACGGCCTGCACAGCTTCGCCCACGCTCTCGGACAAACTTTCGAGCGCCTCAGCCCGCATCCGGTCACGCCCGAACTGCACGCGCAGGTGAAAAGTTTCACGCACACCATCGAGAATCATCCCATCGAATTCATCGCCGAAGTTCCGGAGACCCTCGACTATCTCTCAAAACGCCATCGCCTCATCCTCGTCACCAAGGGCGCCGATACCGAGCAAGCGGGAAAAGTCGAGCGCTCAGGAGTAAGCAAATATTTCGAAGCAGTTGAAATTGTTCCAGAGAAAAATGCGGCAGTCTATTCGGGTCTGGCCGATAAATATTCGTTAACTCACAATTCCACCTGGATGGTCGGCAACAGCCCCAAGTCCGACATCAACCCCGCGCTGGCCGCCGGACTGAGCGGCGTCTTTGTCCCTCACGGCGATACCTGGATTCTCGAACACGAAGAGCTAAATCCTGCGCCGCCCAATCAAAAGCTCCTCATAGTAGGCCGCTTCGCCGAACTCCGCGAGCATTTCTAGCCGGCCTACATACGAAAAATGTGACTACCAAAGCGCTGTCATCCTGAGCGAAGCGAAGGACCTATGCACTTTCTCGCCACGCCGATCACTCCGAAACGACACCACCACCCTCCCGCGCCTGTCTCAGCCGCTCAAAAACAGGTACAGTCCCCACCCCAAACTCCCGCGCAAAGCGCCCCGAATCCAACCGCCGAGGATTCCCACTCATAACCTGCGCACCCAACTGCACCGTAACCTTCGGATTCAACTCCTCTGCCACCCGCTTCAAATCAGCAACCACAATCGATTCATTAATCGCGTTATAAATCCCATGCTCCAGACGCGGCGCCTGCAACAGCGTGACAGCAGCGTGAGCCACATCATCCAAGTAAATAACCAGCAGCAATTCTGATGACAGATAGGGAATCGGAATCTTCACAGGTTTTTCAGCACCAAGAAACTCAAAAATCTCACTCCGCCAATTCGAAGTCTTCGAATTCGCCCCCGGCCCCAGCACGCGCCCAAACCGCAAACTAACAAACTCCAGCCCATCGCGCTTTCGATAAGCCGCGCCAATCTGCTCCACATAAAGCTTAGCCGCCCCATAAACATCCTCCGGCGCAGCCGGATCGCTCTCAGAGACCACATGCTCAAAACTCCCAGTTCCATAAACGCTGACCGAACTCCCATAAACAAACCGCCGCACGCCAAATTCCCGAGCCATCTCCAAAAGGTTGAGCCCGCCAACCACATTAATCTCCGTAGCCCGAGCCGGCTCGCGCTGCGAAACCGTAGGCAGAATCGCCGCCAAGTGCACGATCCCCGCAATTCGGTGCTCCTCAAAAACCCGCCGCACCCGAGTCGCGTCGCTAATGTCGCAAACAACCGCAGTCACACCCAACTCATCCCCAACAACAGGAGCCAGATCCAGAGCAACCACCTCATACCCCGCATTCCGCAAAAACTTCACCGTAGCCCGCCCTACAAACCCGCGCGCGCCCGTCACCAGAACCGATTGATTCTTCTCAGCGTCCATCGCCCATTTGTAGCGGAATCCTTTCCGTCACCCCTGTTTTCACTTTTGCCACCGCATCAAAGTAACCAACAACCGCCCTCGCGTCTGCATTTCTCCGCATGTTACGCTCAATCTGCTCTGCGATCTGGCTCCCACTTCGTCAGTGGCGATTCAGACCAACAATTTACGGCGGTTGTTGCACACAGTAGAAGCGCTCTCGGAGCTCGGCCCCGCCCTCACGGCGGAGCGTGAGTTCGCTGAGACGTCGCGCCTCATGCTGTCCGCGGTCATGGAAGCGGCCGGGGCACGTGAAGGTGCGCTTTTTCTGTTCAACGACAAACCGGCGATGTTGACCTCCGCTGCGGCGCAGGGATTCGCCCTGATGCCCGACCCTGCCTTCATTCCCCTGCTCCCCAAGCACGTGCATGCGCTGACTGCGGCGCGCGGACCGATCGTTCTGAACTCGTCGACGTACTCGGTGTTTCTCAGCTCCAACGGCAATGTCGCGCCCGAGTTGTTCAAGTGCCTTGCGCCGTTAAAGGCGGTGGGCCGTCTCGCGGGAGTCATCGCGCTCGGGCGCCGCCCCGGCGACGCGCTCTATGAAGACAGCGAACTCGATGCGCTCGATCTGCTCTGTACCTACGTCGCCCTTGCAGTACAGAATCACGCGCTTACCCAGACCATTACGCAGCGCGTCTCGGAAAACCTGCGCCTGATGGCTTCGCTGCATGGATTCTACGACAACGCGCTCGAAGCCTTCGCCACCGCCATCGACGTCAAGCATGTCAACATTCACGGCCACTCCCTGCGTGTTGGCCGTTACGCTGCAGCTATTGCAGAGGCGATGGGAATGGATCCGAGCGAAGTCGGCGCGATCCGCAGCGCGGGTTACCTGCACGACATCGGCAAAGTCGCCGTTGACCGCCGCCTCTTCGGCAAGCCTGGCGCGCTCGATCCCGAAGAATTTCGCGAGATGGCCGATCACACCACGGTTGGCCATCAAATCGTGAGCAGCGTGCAGTTCCCCTGGCCCAAGATTCCCGAGGCGGTGCGCTGGCATCACGAGCGTAGCGACGGTTCTGGCTATCCTGACCGGCTTTTGCAGGATGACCTCCCGCTCTCGGTGCGCATCGTCGGCCTGGCCGACTCATTCGACGCCATGACCACCATTCGCCCCTACCGCGCGCCCTATTCGGTCGGCAACGCTTTGAGCGACCTGGTGCGCATGACGCCGCAAAAGTTCGATCCCAACGTGGTCCAGGGATTGCTCATTCAGGTGCGCCGCGACGCGGTGGGCAGCAACCGCACGCCTTTGCTTGAAGGGCCAACGGTCAATATTTCTGCTACCGACATCGACACGCTAGCCGCAACCCTGCAACACAAAGTCTCTCGCAACAAAACCTACCTGACTAGTTGAAGTCCCAATTTTCAGACAGAGTGCCTATACCTACGCGATCTCAATCTCAACTGGCCAATCGCGTCAGCCAAACTGCGCCACCACACACCATTGCAAAATCTTGCTTCTTGAGAGATTCCTTTCCACACGATAAAATCACCGCGTTCGTTCCCTCCTCCTCAACTTCGGCAGAAAGGTTGCCGTTCGATGACAATCCTGAAATCATTTCTGATGGCTGTTCTGTGCCTTGCGGCGACGGCGATTTCCTCGCCCGCCCAAACCCTCACCACCCTGCTCAACTTCAACGGAGCCAACGGCGCCAGTCCCTACGCGTCTCTCATTCAGGCTGCCGACGGCAACTTCTACGGCACAACCTCGACCGGCGGCACCAGCAGCGCCTGCACCAACGGCTGCGGCACCGTCTTTCAAGTCACGCCCGCAGGAGCGCTGACCACCCTGCATAGCTTCTCGGGCACCGACGGGGAATTTCCAATTGCCAAGCTGGTCGAAGCCACCGATGGAAATTTTTATGGCACCACGGCCTTCGGCGGATCCAGCACCAACTGCGCCAGCGGATGCGGCACCATCTTCATGATCACTCCCGCAGGCACGCTGTCGACGCTGCACAACTTCGTCGGCACTGACGGAAATGGACCCAACGCCGCCCTCATTCAAGCCGCAGATGGCAACCTGTACGGCATCACTTCATACGGCGGCACAAACACCTGCACCAGCACTCCCGGCTGCGGCACGATTTTCAAAATCACTCTAAGTGGCGCGCTCACCACTCTGTACAACTTCAGCGGCAGCGACGGCCGGAATCCTTATGGCGGGCTGGTTCAAGCCAAAAACGGGAAGTTCTACGGAACAACGCAATTCGGCGGAGCCAACAATGGCTGTGGCACCTTCATCGGCTGTGGAACAGCATTCAGCATGACCCGCAGCGGCGCGCTGACTACGCTCCTCAGTTTTTGCGCTCAGAGTGGATGCAGTGACGGCGCGGTGCCGCAGACTCAACTCGTGCAAGGCACAGACGGAAGATTCTACGGAACCACCTACAGCGGCGGAATCAACAGCTTCGGTACTGTCTTCTCATTCTCAGCGGCCGGTGGCCTGAGAACTCTGCATCGCTTCATCGGCAACGATGGTTTCGATCCTCAGGAATTGCTGGCAGCAGCGGACGGAAACTTTTACGGTGGCGCGACCTTCGGCGGCAATTCAAGCTGTCCCAGCGGTTGTGGAACCGTCTTCAAGATCACAGCCCGCGGAGTCATGACCAGTCTGCATCGTTTTCACGGCAAAGACGGCTCCAATCCCTTCGGCGGGATGCTGCAGGCCACCAGCGGCGAACTTTATGGAACCACATCATTCGCCGGCGCAAACGGCGACGGCACGTTTTTTAGCCTGACCGTCCCGTAGAGGCGCTGTTTGAAATAGCCTGACCACCCTTAAAGACGCTGTTCGAAATAGAGGCTGTTCCAAACACGGCGCACCAAAGCAGACGTTATTCAGCCGCGAAGCGGCGATAGAATGCAGCCCACGGCGCAAGCCGTGGGGCTAAGCAAAAATGAAGAGAGCCCCGAAGGGGCGAAAGAGGAGTCCTCACCAAGACTCGTAAGTGCGCGCAGAAGTCGCGCCAGCGACGGCATTCCTTAGCCCGGCACGTAAGTGCCGGGAAAGCAGAAGTGGAAAGCGTAGAGTCCGCTTCAGCGGACGACACCAGTTTCGTAATACCACGTCCGGAGCCGCATCCCGAAGCATCTCCATCTGTTACACGTAACGGACCCCTTATCCCGCAGCCACTTCCATGCCACGGCGAATCAACCCAGCCAGCAACTTTTCCAGCGCTCAGGGGTTCATAATTGAATGACCGGATTGGAATGATCGGTTATTTGACCGGCTCGTCCCCGGCCTTCTCGGACTCCTATGCGATCCAGCCTCAGCAAGCTAACCCTGCTCTTGCTTTTCCTGAGCCTCGCCGCCGCGGCGCCGCAAATCCTCGCCAAGAAAAAAGAAATCAGCGGCCCATCCGCCAACGAGCAGAAGCGAGCCGTGCACGCGCTTAATCGCCTCACGTTTGGCCCTCGACCCGGCGATGTGCAACAGGTGATGGCCACAGGCGTCGATAAGTGGATCGACCTGCAATTGCATCCCGAAAAAATTTCTGACAGTGCCATCGACTCCCGCCTCGCAGCCTTCCGCACCCTGCGCATGAGTTCGCGCGAAATGGTAGACGAGTTCCCCGACAACCAGATGATCCGCCAGGTCATGGACGGGAAGAAATCCATGCCCGGCGACCCTGCGAAGCGAGCGGTGTTCCAAGTGCAGATCGCTCGCATGCAGGAGAAGAAAGACAGGAAGGAAACAGGCGCACCAAAAGGGCAGAGTGCCACCCAGACGGTAGCAGCAGCGAACGCGCCGGCTGCTTCTGAGAGTGCGAAGACCGAAGCAGAACTCGCAGCTTCGGCGAGCGGAACCGCTGACGCATCCTCGTCGGCAAAGACGGAAGCAGAACTCGCAGCCGCCGCGGCAGCAAGTCCTGACGCAGCGCCCGCCGCCGACGGCAACGCGATGAACGGCACCGCTTCTGCGAATAACGCGTCCATGGCTCCCGCGGACACGAAGCCTGTAGACGATCACGATGCGCGGAAGAGAGAAGAGCGCCTCTACACTGATTTAAAAATTCAAGGCCTCATCGACCTCGCCCCCGATCAGCGCTACAAGAAAGTCCTCTCCATGTCAGCCGACGAGCAGCTGGCCTTCGCCGATTCGCTACGCGGCGGCAAAGGACAAGACTTTCTCACCGGCCTCGATGCCAAACAGCGCGAGACGCTGCTCGCCATGAACAATCCGCAGGGTGTGATCGTCGACGAACTGATTCAGGCCAAGCTCTTGCGCGCCATCTACAGCGAGCGTCAGCTCGAACAGGTGATGACCGATTTCTGGTTCAACCACTTCAACGTCTTCGTCAACAAAGGTGCCGATCGCGTGCTGCTCACCAACTACGAGCAAGACGTGATTCGTCCGCACGCCCTTGGAAAATTTGAAGACCTGTTGGTCGCCACGGCAAAAAGCCCGGCAATGCTCTTCTATCTCGACAACTGGCTCAGCGTAGGCCCCGATTCCATACAGGCCGAAGGCATACCCGCGCGCGCACCATATGGCCCGAATCGCCGCTACCCGCGCCGCTTTCCGCCGAATCAAAACGCGAATCGTAAGAAGAACAGCGGCCTCAACGAAAACTACGGCCGCGAGCTGCTCGAGCTGCACACGCTCAGCGTGAACGGAGGCTACTCGCAGCGCGACGTCACCGAAGTCGCCAAAGTTTTCACCGGATGGACCATCGACAAGCCCTACGAAGGCGGCGCATTCAAGTACGATCCGCGCATGCACGAGCCCGGACCAAAATTTGTCCTCGGAAAAAAGATCAAGCCAAATGGCGAAGACGAAGGCAGGGAAGTGCTGCATCGCCTCGCCACCAGCCCGCAGACGGCGCATTTCATCTCTCTGAAACTCGCACAACGTTTCGTAGCCGACGACCCGCCGCCAGCGCTGGTCGACCGCATGGCGAAGACATTCGAAAAGAAAAAAGGCGACATCCGCGAAGTGCTCTCGACTCTCTTCCACTCGCCAGAATTTTGGGCCGACAACAGCTACCGCGCGAAAGTAAAAACACCGCTCGAGTTCGTAGTCTCGGCAGTCCGGGCGACGGGCGCCGACATCGACGACGCTATGCCGCTAGCCCGCAAGCTAAACGACATGGGCATGCCGCTCTACGGAGCACAACCGCCCACAGGCTACTCGATGAAAGCCGACACCTGGGTAAGTTCGTCAGCCTTGCTGAACCGCATGAACTTCGCGCTGGCGCTAACGGCAGGCAAAGTCCGCGGCGTAAAAGTAGACAACGCGCAACTGGCAGGAAATCCCCCGCAGCCCACAGATTCGGCGATGCTGCTCTCCACCATGGAAACAAAGTTGTTGGCGTCAGACGTCTCCAAGCAGACGCACGACTCCATAGTCGCCCAACTTGAAGCACCAACAAAGCCCGGAGCACCGGATCAGCCAGAGAAAAAGCCCCCGCAGAAGTCATCAGCACCACGCCCGCCAGATGCAGGCACGATCGCAGGATTGCTGTTAGGTTCGCCAGAGTTTCAGAGAAGATAGCTACCAGCTTCTAGCCGCTAGCTAACCAAGTATGCCTAGGACTAAATAGTGTAGAAGTGACAAGTAAGCAGCTAGAAGCCAAGAGCCAAGAGCCAAAAGCCAAGAGCCAAGAGCCAAAAGCCAAAAGCTAGTAGCTAGAAGCTAGGAGCTAATCCATGCCATCCCGCCGCATTTTTCTCCGCAACAGCGCGCTAGCCGTCGTAGGCACAGCCGCGATCCCCAGCTTTCTCAAGCGCGCAGCCTTCGGCGCAGTCGAAACCGGGTCCCGCACCAAGCGCCTGGTCGTCATCTTCCAGCGCGGTGCCGCCGACGGGCTCAACATCGTAGTCCCGCACGGCGAGTCGCAATACTATGCGATGCGCCCCAGCATCAACATTCCGCGCAAGTCGGTGCTCGATCTCGACGGCTTCTTCGGGCTGCATCCATCACTCGCAGCGTTTCAGCCGCTCTGGCAGCAGCGCCATCTCGCCATCGTGCACGCCGCCGGATCGCCCGACGCCACGCGCTCCCACTTCGATGCTCAGGACTTCATGGAAACCGGCACGCCCGGCGTAAAAGTCACCGAAGATGGATGGCTCAACCGCTCGCTGCACAACCTGCCGGGGCTGCAGCAGCAATCAGCGTTTCGCGCGATCGCACTCGGCCCGTCGCTGCCGCGCATCCTGAGCGGCGCCGAGCCAGCTGTGGCCATGAACAACATCAACGACTTTTCCATCGGCGGAAAAAATCCCAAGCCATCGGTTGCAGCCAGCGCGTTCGAAGCCATGTACGATCACTCGTCCGACAGCGTGCTTCACGGTACAGGCGAAGAAACCTTCGATGCCGTCAAGATGCTCAAGGCCGCCGACCCCAACAAGTACACGCCCGCTTCCGGCGCGAACTATCCCAAGGGACGTTTCGGAGACAGCCTGCGCCAGCTCGCGCAGTTGATCAAAGCCAATCTCGGCGTGCAGGTGGCCTTCGCCGACATCGGCGGATGGGATCACCATGTGAACGAAGGCGCAACCGAAGGCCAACTCGCCAACGTGCTCGGCGATTTTTCGCAAGCGATAGCTTCCTTCTGGACTGATCTCGGCGACCTTGGCGAAGACACAGTCGTCGTCACCATGTCAGAGTTCGGACGCACCGCGCGCGAAAACGGCAACCGCGGCACCGACCACGGCCACGCCAACGTGATGTTCGTCTTAGGTGGCCCAGTCAAGGGCGGCAAGGTCTACGGACGCTGGCCTGGCCTCGACCAGTCGCAACTCTACGAAGGCCGCGACCTCGCGCTCACCACAGACTTTCGCCAGGTGATCGGCGAAGCCGTCGTGTGCCACATGGGCAATCAGAACTTGGCGAGCGTATTCCCTGGCTATGGTCAGGGCGCCTCGTTCCTGAAGGTGCTGGGCTAAAATGTTCCTGCAGGAACATATCGTCATGGCAGTTTCGTCAGCACGTATTCGTCACGACAGTTAAGTAGAAGAAAACGAACCCCCGCCAGTCCTCTTATGGAGTTCTCGTGCCATCACCTCGGCTGAATTGGTAAAGAAGCCAGGCGCTCATCCGAAACGTGTCCAGAATCATATTGAGCAGCAACGTTGAAAATATTCCGAAAGGCTTCAATCGCGCATAGACGACGTTCATGCTCCACGCCGGACCGGTGTACACCTTTCCAGCTTTTGGCAACCCGATACGGGTTCGCACCGGCGGCTGGTAGACGATCTTCTCGATTCCACCGTTGAAGAACTTGGCCATGTGCAGAATGCGGCTGCTGTAACAGATTCTCGCGCGCCACGGGACTTTTCCCCTGGCACGATATTTGAGAATCAAGGCCGAGGCTTCAGCCGCATGCCGTAGCGCGGCTGTGACTCCGTTCGAGGTGATGGGATCGACCATGGAAGCAGCCTCGCCGCAAATCATCCAGTTCGGTCCGGCTACGCCGAGATGGACGCGGCCGGTGAACGAGGTCACGTTAACCTCACTCGCCGGGCCCGCCGCGAGCAGCGGCTCAAATCGCTGGAACTTTGTTAGTTCCTGGCGGTAAATTGCCTCAACTGCGAGACCCTGATCGCGCTTATGCTTCATCCACTCGCCGGTGGTCACAACTCCGACGCCTACAGTCTGAGGATTTACCGGAATCTCCCATATCCAACCCAAATACTCTGTCGGCGACGGATCCATATACAACGTCGTACCTTCTACCGGATCGTTAACTGGAAAATAAGTCCAGATCGCGACCTTGGTTGGGCCTTGTTCGATTTTCGTTAGGCGGAGTTCTCGCGCGAAAAGACAACCTCTGCCCGAAGCGTCGATGAACCACGCGGCGGAAATTCTCTCGCCGCCGGCTGTGCGAACCGCAGAAATGCGCCCTCCGGTGCGTTCGAGTCCAACTGCTTTGTCCGCGATTAGTGTCACACCAGCAGCGACGGTAGACTTCCTCAATTCCTCGTCGAGCCGCATCCGATCCACGTGCAGAGTTTTGAGCTCGATGTTAAGCGGAGGCCTGCCGAGCCATGAGTCCGGTATGTAATGCTCGGAGCAGCCATTCCGCATGCGGAGCGTGACGTGACGCTTCCAGGTTGCCATTTGGTTTTCGATGAGGTAATCCATCGAGAAGCCGAGATTCCTTAGTAGATCGGGGGCGGACCAGTCGAGCGATTCTCCCACCGGCGAAGGATTTCCTTCCGGCGGAGTGATGCAGGTGACCTTGAGACCTGCCCGAGCAAGTTGCAGTGACGCGGCTTTTCCCGCCAGGCCGGCGCCCACCACAACTACATCGCACGGACCAGACTTTGACTCAGAGCCGGCCATGAAGCTCATGCACCTCTTCTGATCATGCAGAATATGTTTCGGAGGGACAATAGGGCTGGTCAGGCGGAGTACTTTAGCACTGCCGTTCGCTGCTTATCGAGCGCGCTGAGGATTTGCGCGATCTGCCAAACATGGCGTTTCTGGTGGGTGGCAAGCATACGAAAAGCGCCATAGAGGTTGTAGCTGACGCGGGCGTATACGGGAGATTTAACTGTGACCTTGTCAATCGCCAGACCCGCGGTGGAGTTCAAGGCTGCGAACAGTTCCGATTGTGAATTCACGAAACGGCTCCACGCGTTTTCGGAACTCAGCTTCTGCGGCGCTAATTGGGGAAGTACATTGAGCCGAACTCGGTAGGGAGGTTTCAACATTCGAATCAATACGCTGGGAAGGACGCCCGTTCGCAAGTAGCGGTCTCTCGTCAGTTTCGGCGCGTCGGCAATCGCCTGAGAAATCGATGGAAGAAACGCACAGGTTGTCTGCGCGAGATGATCGAGGCATTCCGCGACACACCAGGATTCCGGGTTCAACCGAGCAACTAAGTCGGATGCGTCGCGCCCAAGAATAAGAGCTTCCGCTTCCCGTGTCGCCTGCAAAATCTGACGCGCGATTTCAGCTTGCTGTCCGCTTGAGACGTGTCGGTGTGGGACGGGATCGGCTCCCAGAAGTTCGAGAGCTGGTGCAGGTGCTGGATTCGCGGTAAATGCGGTCAGTATTCCCATAGCCCCACAACTATGGATTTGGCAACTGGGAGAAGAAAGTAGCCGGAAAACTGATGACCCGGCAATAGTACGAAACAACTATGGATCCGCCTCGGGGACCCGGCCCTCGCTGAACGGCCCGCAGACCCGATCCTGAAAGGCCCCTCGGGGTTTCGACTTTTTCCGTGTGGTCAGCCCTTATTTTGTGAGCACGCCGATCTTCATGACACTCAAGATCGGGCTGGTCATAAAAGTCGTGATCAGCGCCATCAGGACCATCATCGTAAACAATTCCGGGGATGAGACACCCAGATCGAGAGCCGCATTGAGAACTACCAATTCAACCAGCCCACGGGTGTTCATCAGTACTCCCAACCCCAAAGAGTCCCGCCAATTCACGCCAATCATCTTTGCGCCAGCAGCGGCACCCGCTAACTTGCCGACGACTGCAACCGCGAGGATCGCCAGGCCGTAACCCAAGGCAGAGCTACCAGAAAGCAGGTCAATACGGGTGCGGAGGCCAGTCAGGGCGAAGAACAGGGGAAGCAGGAGGGCGAGACTGAGAGACTCAATCCGCTCGACCAGATCAGTCAATAATCGCGCATGATTCGGCATAACAAGTCCGGCCATGAATGCGCCAAACAAGGCATGTACGCCCAGCTTCTCAGTCACCCAACTCGAAGCAAAGACGAAAAGCACAAGCACCGATAGAAGTTCAATCCCCGCTCCACATTTTTCGTACCAGGACTCAATAAAGCGCCCAAACCATCGGACGACCGTCAACATGAAAAGGATAAAGGCGGCCAGCAACAGCAGCCTGAATGCGAAATGCCACCATCCGCCGGAGGAGCGGACCATGGCCGTCAATACAGCTAGCAAGAGCCAGGCGCTCACATCATCGATGGCGGCGCATGCTAGGGCCATGCTGCCGAGACTACTGCCGGTCAGATTTTGCTCTTTCAGAATCCGTGCCAACACCGGGAATGCGGTAACACTCATCGCGGTTCCCATAAACAGGCCGAAGGGCGGAAATGAAACCTGTTCTCCTGCAAAACGAGGATACAGAGCCGTCGCAAGCCCTACGCCGAGAGCAAGGGGCAATGCGATGCTGATGTTGCTGACTAACACGATCGCTGTACGTTGCTTTAGAACCTGAGCGAGGTCCACTTCCAAACCCACCACGAACATAAACAGGAGCAATCCGAGCTGACTGAGGACGTTAATCGCTGAAAAAGACGAATCTGGAAGAACGTAATGGAAAGCGGCGGGGAAAAAGCGACCGAAAACAGAAGGACCCAGAAGAATGCCTGCCGTCATTTCTCCGACCACGCGGGGCTGGCCGATGCGCTGAAATAGCCAACCTACGACTCGCGCGACCAGCAAAATGATGCCAAGTGCCAGGATTAACTGATCGATTCTTGCTGGATTCACCTGTCTTCTGCTCCAGACGTGTCGCTGTGTCGCTGAGGAAACGGCGGGTATCACTGTATCGCATCGTCTTACAACCGGACCTTGGCCTGGTAGCTTTTCCCAAATCCCTTTCTCAGAAGGCGGAAAACTGCGAGAGAACCTTCCTCGGAGAAAAAACCGGGTGAACGTTCCGTCTCGCCTCAGTTGTCCGGCGGATTGGGAGGGGAGGGGATACCGCGAAACTCCTGCAAGAAGCCCCAACGAAGCTTGTCGTCCCAAACACGCGACACCTGTTCCCAAGTCCCGTTTTGTTTATCAAGCTGAGTCTGGTGAATCTATTCTCGTCGCAGGCGCTACTCGTAGCGCAGAGCCACCATGGGGTCGACCAGCGAAGCCCTGCGCGCCGGCAGGTAGCCGGCGACGGCTGCGACAATCAGCAATATGACGGTGGCGCTGACCAACGTGGCTGGGTCGGTTGGAGTGAGTCCGAAGAGCATGTTCGAGACCAGGCGGTCGCCGGCTAGGGTAGCGGGGATGCCGATGACGATGCCAATCGAGACCAGCATCAGGATCTCGCGCAGTACCATCCAGAGCATGTTGGAGCGAGGTGCTCCCAGCGCCATGCGGACGCCGATTTCATTCGTCCGTCTCGTCACCACGTAGGACATGACTCCGTAGATTCCGATGCATGAGAGGAAAACGGCGAGCACCCCGAAGAAGGCGGATAGTTGGGCGACGACGCGTTGGTCGGTGATCGAACGAGCTACTTGTTCGTCGAGCGTGGTCACGTGAGTGATCGGCAGATTGCGGTCAATCGAGTGGAGGGTCTGTTGCACGGCAGCGGCCACGGCGCCGAAGTCGCCCGTGTAACGGACTTCGAAGTCGCCGAAGCCCCAGGGGCGTTGCGTGTATGGCATGTAATCGAGATTTGCCAGTTCTTCGGCAAGATTATTAAACTTGACGTCCTTTACCACGCCGATAACCGTGAGTTCGTCTTTGGGCTCGTCGCTCAGGCGAAGGTGATTCCCAATCGGGTCGCCTTGTGGAAAGAGAGTTTTGGCGGTGTGCTCGCTGATGATGACCACAGGCGCCGAGGTGCTCGTGTCGGAGGGCGAAAAGTTCCGGCCTTTGATCAAGGGTATCTGCATTGTCTCGAAATAACGTAGGCCGACGACATTGTGCATCACCTCGATATTTTTGTTGATCTTCATCCCGGCCACTGCAACGTTGGAACTCCAGGCGCCTTCGTTGAAGGTGAATGCAGAGAAGCTGGCCGCTTTCACGTTGGGCAGGGCGTTGACGCGCTCTTCAATCTGCTGATAAAGCGCGAATGCTGGCGGCTCTTCGGCTTTATAGCCTGCGGAACTGGAGTCGATGTTCAGGCGTAAGACGTTTTCTTTATTGAAGCCAGTGTCAACATTGTTGAGATTGACGAGGCTGCGAAGAAAGAGTCCGGCTCCAACCATCAGGACGAGGGAAAGCGCAACCTGGGAAATCACGAGCGCTTTTGCGAGAGGGTTTCTGGCGCTGGCGCCTACGGGGCCACGACCCGCTTTCAGCGTGTCAGTGAGTTGCGGCCGAGTGGCGCGGAAAGCTGGAACCGTGCCGAAGATCAACGCGGTGGCAATGGTCACGGCAATGGTGAACAGGAGAAGGCGAGTGTCAACCGAGACATCAAGAGGTATTGGATCGAGTCCGCCAGAAACCATGCTTAGAAGAAGACGATTGGCGATGGCTGCCAATGCGATCCCAAGCACGCCACCCGCGACCGCCAACACAAGGCTTTCGGTGATGAGCTGGCGGATGATGCGCGAACGCCGCGCTCCGAGAGCCTGCCGGACCGCGAGTTCGCGAGCACGCGCGGTTGATCGCGCGAGGAGCAGGTTGGCGATGTTGGCACATGCGATGAGAAGGACGAGCGCAACAATGGCCATCAGCAACCGGAGCGGCTTTGAAAATTGCCGGCGAAGCGAGGAAAGCCCGGTTGTCATGGACGTTAGCGGAACTTTCGTGCGATCTAGTTTTTGTCGGTTTTCGGCATCAAGCCTGGCGCCCGCGAAGTTGATCAGGATTTCGCGAAAGAGCAGATTTACGTTTGCGGTGGCTGCGTCGATGGAGACTCCGGGTTTGAGACGACCCATGATCAACAGCGATTCCGAAAATTCTTCTTTATATCCGCCGAAATGCGGAGGAACTTCTTTGACCATGGAAAGGGGAACCCACATATCCGGGGCCTCGCCGACCTTGGTGCCGAAGAATTCGGGCGGAGCCACGCCAACGATGTTGAAAGTCGTGTCACCGAGTTTGAGAGTGCGGCTCAGGACGTTGGGATCGCGCGCGAGACTGTGTCTCCACCAGGCGTAGCTGATTACTGCGACGGGGTGATTGCCTTCGGAGTTGTCGTCACCCTCGTTCAAAGTGCGCCCCTCGAGTGCCTGCACGCCGAGCGTGTCGAAGTACGTGCCGGAGACGAGCTGGACGTTCATTGGCTCTGATTCGCCTCTTCCTTGCACAAAGCCGTGAACGCTGTTCGTCATGCTGAAGACGGCGGCAGTGTCGGAAAAGACCCGATTTTCAGCCTGCATTCGACGGTAGAACGGGTATGAATAGAGCTGGGTTCTGGCGAAGTCATCAGTGATGCCGGAAGCCCGGCCGTTTCCTAACAAGACGAGCTGTGCTGGATTCTTTACCGGTAAGGAGCGAAGCATGACGGCATCGAGGAGGCTGAAGATGGCGGTGTTGGCGCCGATGCCAAGAGCCAGCGAGAGCAGGGCGACGATGGTGAGCGCGGGGCTGCGCAACATAGCGCGCGTGCCATACGCGAGGTCTTGGAAAAAACTTTCAAGCCACTCCCATCCCCATTCCATATGACTTTTCTCCGTTAACAACGCGGCGTTTCCAAATCGCCGAGACGCCGCATGGTGAGCCTCTTTTGGCGAGAGCCCTTTGCGAATCTGATCCTGCTCTCTGAGTTCAAGGTGAAGGCGCACTTCTTCTTCGAGGTCCGCGTCGAATTGCCGGCGACGAAGCAGCATCCAAAGGCGTCTTCCCAGTTCGCGCAGAAAATTCATAAGACTGTCCCGTTCAAGCTGTCTGAATCACGCGGGTAATGGCCCCGATCACCCGCTCAAACTGAGAGAGTTCGGTTTCCAATTGTTTGCGGCCTAATGCTGTGAGGTGGTAGTAACGTGCGCGCCGATTGCCGGCCGTGGTTCCCCATCTGGCCTTTACCCAGCCTTTGATCAGCATTCGCTGGAGAGCCGGATATAAGGATCCTTCTTCGACCTGAAGAACGTCATCGGATATCTGCTGGATAGAATCTGCGATCTCGTACCCGTGCATCTCTTCGGTGCGTGCCAGCGTTTTCAAAATCAGGAGATAAAGAGTTCCGGGCGGAATTTCATCACGATGCAAACGTGCCTCCTGCGCCAAAGCGCGGCTACCATAGTTAGACTATGGCACCATGAAACAGTTAGCGCTTGCGGTCAAGAAAAATGTGGAATTTTCGGGTTTAGAAAAGTACGGCGGGTGGCCCAGCGTTTGGAGTTGATTTTCGCTGTCCCGGAGCGAAGCTCAGGGGCGGCTCTTGCACAAAACGCAAGGACGGGCATCAGCAATTTCTTTACGGGAAACAAAAGTCAACTTCCAAAGGCTGGGCACCCCGCCTCTCCTTGACGAAAAAGGAGAGAGAGCGTACTCTCCTTTTCCAGATAGGAGAGAGAGCTCTTGATGAAAGCGGTTGAACTTCCGCAAGGTGCACTGGAGATGCTTGTCCTCAAGGCGGTCTCGCTCGGGCCGCTACATGGGTACGGCATCCTGCTGCGGATCCAGCAAATCTCCGGCGAGCGCCTCGAAATCCTGCAAGGTTCTTTCTACACCGCCATCTATCGTCTGGAGCGTCGAGGCTGGATCAAAGGCAAGTGGGGTGAGTCGGAAAACAATCGCCGCGCCCGGTTTTACTCCCTCACCGCCGCTGGTACGCGTCAGCTTAAGGCCGAGACCGCCAGATGGACCGATATGGCCGCTGTTGTCGCCGGGATTCTCGACAAGAAACCGCACGAGATATGAGTCTCCTCGTCGCAATTCGCAAGTTCTGGCGCTCTCTTGCGCCACGCACGAAGAGCGACGTCGAAGAAGAGTTTTGTTCTACCCTCGATGCCTACCAGGAAGATCTGGTCCGCCAGGGTCTCTCCGAAGAAGAGGCCCGCCGCAAAGCCCGCATCGACCTCGGTCGGCCCTCCGCGCAAGACGAAATTTACCGCGAGGCCATCGGGCTGCACCTTTTCGATGAGTTAGGCGGAGACGTCCGCTACGGCCTCCGCGCCCTGCGCCGCAATCCTGGCTTCGCCGTCGTGGCCGTGCTTTCACTGGCCCTCGGCATCGGCGCCACCACGGCGATGTTCTCGCTCATCTACGCCGTCCTGCTGCACCCGTTTCCCTACGCTGGCGCCGACCGCATCATGAATGCCCTCTTCGTCAACCAGCAACATCCTGACGAGTATCAATGGTTTACCCTCAGCCAGTCGGAGTGTGATGACCTGCGCCTTGCAGCCCCGGTTGAGTCGGTGCTCGGCTTCAGCGATGCGCATCTGGAGATCACGAACAGCGGGTTGCCGGAAGACATCTCGGGCGTGTACCTCACAGAGAATGCCGGAACTTTCTTCGGCGTGCGCCCGCTTCTCGGCCGAATGATCGAGCCCTTCGATGCAGGCCACAAGGTGGCCGTTCTCAACTACCGGTTCTGGCAGAGCTATTTCGGCGGCGATCCCCACGCCATCGGGCGAACGCTGGAGATGGATCACGCCCCGTACATGATCGTCGGAGTGATGCCGCGCAGCTTCGCATTCAATGACACCATCGGCGTGGGAGATGTTTATCTGCCGGCTAGTCTCGTGCGGGCCGCTGCCAACGGTCCCGCGCCCTCCTACCTGCCATGGATCAAGCTGCGGCCGCACGTCACCGTGGCCGCCGCCAACGGGGCGCTCGAGCCCATCGTGCTCGAGATCAAGAAGCTGCATGCCGTCCCTGGATGGCATCTCGGGCTGCAGCCCATCATCGTGCCTTACCAACAAGATCTGGGGCGTACGCTCGCGCTTCTGCTGGCCGGTGTCATCCTTCTGCTCATTATCGGTTGCGCCAATTGCTCGATCCTTCTGTTGGCCCGTGGGCGCGCGCGCCAACCTGAGGTCGCCATCCGCACCGCGATCGGCGCCAGCCGCTGGCGCATTGTGCGCCAGTTGCTGGTCGAAGCTCTGGTCATCTCCTCGACTGGCGCCGTCCTGGGCGTGGCTGCATCGTACTGGCTGGCAAGGCTTCCCTTGTTGCTTTCTCCAGACTCCTTTCCCGCCGAATCCGTCATCCGCATCAATGTTCCCATTCTTGCCTTCTCCGTCGCGCTCGCCTTGCTGTGCGGCATCCTCTTTGGTCTAGTCCCGGCATTGCGTCTCTCGCGCCGCGATTCCGCGCGTTTGCTGCCCGGCAGGCAGATTGGCGTTGTGGTTGCTCCAGCAAGGCATCGCTGGAGCGTTCTTATCGCCGCGCAGATTGCGTTCACCCTTCTGCTTATGGCCACCGCGGGCACGGCCATCCGAGGCTTTCTGCGGCTCGCGCAGATGCCCCTCGGCTACGATCCCGCAAATGTCATGCAGATCGGGATCCACCTGCACACCCACGATCCGGCCGAGTGGGGCCGCATTCAGCCGCGTGAAGGGCGCACTGCTTATATCGAGCAGATCCGGGAGAAGATCGCATCCGTCCCGGGGGTCTCCACGGTCGCTGTCGGCATCGACGCCACGCCGCCCGGTGCTGATCTTCCGAGCTCGTTCATGGTCGACGGAAGTGGCGAGAGCGAGCAGCAGGCTCGCGTGATGCTGGTCGGCCAGCAGTATTTCGCTGCGCTCCGCATTCCGCTGCTCCAGGGTCGCGTTTGGAGTGCGGATGAAAACACCCGCGGAGATTTCATCGCCGTCGTCAATCACGCATTCTCGACGCGCTACCTCACCTCATCCAAAACCCCAGGGTCCAATGCCCTGGGCCGGCAGCTACGCATTCCCGGACTGACGGGTCATATGAGCTACCAGGCTGTCTCGGCGCAAAGCACCGCCTGGCGACAGATCATCGGCGTCGTCGCCGATGCGCGCAACGACGGCGTGGATCAGCCGGTGGTCCCCGCCATTTACATTCCGTACACGGCTGCGACGCGGGCCTGGGTGCAGTTCCTCGTCCGCACTCTGGGCGATCCGCTCACCTATCTGCATTCCATTCGCGTCTCTATCGCATCCGTCGCTTCCGACCAGCAGATCTCGAACGAGGCCACAATCACCCTCAACGAAGCCATCGAGCGCGACGCGCAGTATAGCCGCCAGCGGCTCTTCTCCATATTGTTTGGCGTCTTCTCGGCCATGGCGCTCGGGCTTGCGCTGGTCGGCATCTTCAGCCTCGTTGCTTACAGCGTCGCGCAGCGCACTGCGGAGTTCGGCGTCCGATTGGCGCTGGGCGCACCCCGCGTGCAAGTCCTGTGGGTCGCCGCGCGCATCGCGATCGTCAGCGCAGCGGCGGGCATTGTCGTCGGTCTTGCTCTTGACAGTTTTTTAGGCGCCGTCCTCGCCCACTGGATGCAAAACGCTTTTGGCGCAGGCAGTCTCTCGGCTGCCGCCGCGCTCCTCGCTCTCAGTGCGCTTCTCGCATGCCTGCTGCCCGCCCGCCACGCAGTATCCGTCCCACCCGCGGAAGCTCTTCGTTATGAATAAGGCGTATCCGCCCGCAGTTCACATTCGATTGCAGGATGCTTCGACCCCGCAGGCGGACCGCTTTGCGGGCCGCCTGCTGCGCTCAGCATGACAGGGCTTTTGCGCGGCCTTCTCTACCTCTATTTTGGTTGCAGGGTCTGGGCGATCATGACCTGGCGCTTGAAGTTTTCGACCATGTTGGGGTCGAGGCGGACTTCTGTCGGTTTTTTGGCCAGGGTCATGGTGTCGATTTTGTCTTGCAGCTTGAGCAGGGCGTAGAAGAGATTTTCGGGGCGGGGCGGGCATCCGGTGACGTAGACGTCCACGGGGACGATCTTGTCGACGCCTTGCAGCACAGCGTAGGTATTGAACGGGCCGCCGACCGAGGAGCAGGCGCCCATGGAGATGACCCACTTCGGGTCGGGCATCTGATCGTAGATGCGCTTCACGACCGGCGCCATTTTCAGCGTCACGGTGCCGGCGACGATCATGAGGTCGCTCTGGCGTGGGCTGGGACGGAAGACTTCGGAGCCGAATCGCGCGATGTCGAAGCGCGCCGTGGAGGAGGCGATCATCTCGATGGCGCAGCAGGCCAGGCCGAAGGTCATCGGCCACACCGCCGACTTGCGCGCCCAGTTGAAGACGTAGTCGACGGTCGAAATCAGAAAATTCTTTTCAAATTTGTTTTGCAGCCAGCCCATCTGTGGCCCCTCTGGAACGGCGCTTCAAGCCGTACACAGGCAGTCTAGGTGGGGTGGGGAAGAGTGTCAAACGAGAGTGCTTGCCCCTAGGGTGGCGATGGGCGATCAGCGGAGCGGATTTTGCAGCAATCATGTCCAAGCCATGCTCGAAAGCGTACGATAGCTGGCTATGTGCCGCCCTTCGTTACGCATCCTGTTCCTCATTCTGTCTGCTGTTGGTTTGGCGCAAAAGCCGCAACCACCCTCCAGCGATGAACTCGCGGCGATTGCCGCGCGGGGCAGGCTACTTTACGAATATGATCGAGCGGCGTGGCACTCAACCGATGCCGTGAAGGAGATCGGAGTAGCACAAGGCGCTATTGACCGATATGTGGCGCGCAAGACAGCGAGTGGCTGGGTAGTCATGTGGGGGCGTTTCACGCAATCTCAAGACAAATTCCTGATCGTCTACGAGGCGACTGAAAGCGACAGACCTGAAGTGTTTAAGGTGAAAAAGCATGACCCACCGCTGGAGGACACAGGTTTCTATCTCAACGCAGCACGCGCGATTGCAACTGCGCGACAGGATTTTCATGGTGAGCAGCGGCCGTATAACTTCGCAGTTCTGCCCGCAGATAATGAGAGATTTTACGTTTATGTTCTCCCAGCGCAGACCGATGAGGGTGTTTACCCGGTGGGTGGAGACATACGGTATCTCGTCTCAGCGGATGGCCGAAAGATCATAGGCAAGCGACGGATGCATCAAGATATTCTTGATTTCGCGATCCGCAAAGACTCTACCTATTCACTACATACGCACATACTGAGTGATTTGCCTGAGGACAGCGACGTTTTTGTAGTACTCACACGACAACCTTTGATCCCCGAATACATCTTCACTTGCAATTACACCTTCAAGGCCAACACAGAAGCATCTATCCAGTTAGTAGAAGCGAAAACTTGCGGAGATGTGTGTGTAGGCTACGTCGCGAAACTGTCAAGCTTTCAAGCCTTTCGCAAGGCAGGCTGTCCTGATATGGCAGGTAATCCGTAGGCAAGCGGCCTCGCGATTCTGGAATGCCTTACGAAATTAATTCGTTGTCCTACTGGCTTGTCGCGACGCGAGGCTGGATGAGTAGGGTTCATTGATTGCGATCGGCCGGATCAGTCTCTTTCGGGTAGTTGAAGAGGAGTTGGTTGCCGTCGGGATCGTCGACTACCAGAAGGCGGTAGCCCCAGGAGGCGTCTTTGACTGGGACGCCTTTGGCCTCGAGTTCGGCGCGGAGGGCGTCTACGGCGGCGGCTGCGTTCTTGGGCGTCTCCGGTTCGACGTTCAGGGAGATGAACATCAGACCCTTGCCCACTTTCTGGGGCCAGGTTTTGGCCAGGATCAGGGAGCAGCCCTGACGGTCGACCTGCGCGACGTAGGCTTTGCCTTCTTCGTCGAAGCGCCAGGGGATGGTGAAGCCCAGCTTGTCAGCGTAGAAGGCTAGCGAGGCATCGACATCGCTTACGTTGATGATGGGGCGGGCGAACCAGTCGGTTTTCACTGACATGGTGATTTATCCTCCAGTGATCTGTCCTCGAACATTTCGGTTGCGATGAAGTGTAAGTTATCGGTCTTCTCTCCTATGCCTCGCAAGTATCACACGGCGAATGCAGCGTCTGTACCCAAGCCGGCGTGGTGGAGGCAATGCTCATATATCTCTAAATTGAGATTTCCGCTGCGCTATACTCTTCAGTTGAAGGGGCTTCCATGCAGGAATCGAGCGCTTCGGCTTCGCCCGCTTTCTTTCCTTCGCTGAGGGCACGAGTCGCCCTTGCGTGCCTGACGTTTGCTGCCTCCGCCTTTAGCATGTGGGATGGGTTCTTTCGGTTCGACTGGGTCGGACTTCTGTGCTTTAGCTTGTACTGGGTCATTTATGTCCCAATGCAAAAAGAGGAGTCCCGAGCTGCCTATTTAAGAAAACCGCGGTCGATAGTCTCGACGGTATTGATAATTTTCATGATCGCTGGAGCGCTGCACTCGTTGGTCAACCTCGCTACGAAGCACGGCTTCTGACTCCTATCAATCACGCACAAACTTCAGCGCTGAATTGACGGTGGCTGACCTGCATGATGATTCCGTATTGCGGGGGACACTATGCACATCATGGTGGTAGAGTCGGGCTGATGGGCGGCCGCACCGATCCCGAGAGGTTTGAGGAGTTGGTGGAGTGGGCGTACAGCACGCTGCCCCAGAAGATTCGCGACTTGCCGGATTTTCCTGGCATTCAAGTTTTGGACGAGCCTCCAGCGGATGTGTTGCAGGACATCGCGGAAAGAAGGAAATGGCGACACGGAACGGAATTGCTGGGATTGTATAGCGGCACATTCCGGACGAAGCAGTCGTCATCGCAGGTGAAGTACGCGCCGGAATTGATCTTTGTGTTTCGTGGTCCCATACTGCGGTGCTCGCGAGGAGATTTGCGCGGGGAAGTGAAACGCGTGGTCTGGCACGAGGTGGCGCACTGGCTCGGGTATGAAACTGAAGAGCAGGTGCAGGCTTTGGGATTGTAGGCCGACGGCAGCTTCGCCTATGCCCGCCCCCGGCAAAGAGTTCGAGGCTCGCTCGAGAGCGGGAAGAGGTTGAAGTTCCAGATGCCGTCGCGGCCTAGGCGTACTGTTCCGTGAGTCCACTGTGAGAACGGGACGTCACGCCAGACTTCGTTTTTACTATTATTGTCCATTCCCCTTTTGGAACTGCTCCCCATCCCAAATGTAGTAGTTCGCGGAATTTTTCCATTTGAGGCCGATAGGCATCCGATAGGGTTGCCTCGGAGGCTCCCAAACCGTGGATGGCAGCGATCGCCGAAAAAAGGTTCTTTTTCTCATTCGCTGTCTGGAGGTAGGCGGGGCGCAAAGGGTCTTCCTTACACTGCTCCGCCATCTGGACCGCCGTTATTTCCAACTGCATCTTGGCCTCTTGCAGCCAGACGGCGAATTCGTTGACCAGTTGCCGCAGGATGTGGCGGTGCATGTCTTGCCGGGCGTGCGGCGTCCAAAGTCGGTAATCGGCTTTCTTCTCTTGATGTATCGACTCATACCGCTCTTGTGGAGGCTTCGGCCGAATACCGTTCTCTCGACGGGCGGAATGAACCTGGCCGTAGTTGTGGCTTCGCCCCTGATGCCGCGAGGCACAAGGCTGCTGGTTAGAGAGTGTTCTGTGCTAAGCGAAAGATTGAGCAGTGAGATGAAATATCCAGGGCTATGGAGATGGATTTATCGGCGCCTTTACCGGCTGGCGGACCATGTGGTTTGTCAGTCGGATTCTATGGTGAGGGATATGAGGGAAGAGTTCGATCTTCCACCCGAGAGCCTGGTACGCGTCTACAATCCGATCGACATCGATCTGGTGCGCGCATGGGGCAGGAGCGGAGAGAACCCGTATTCAGGCGCGGGACCTCAACTTGTGGCGGCCGGCCGTCTCACTTATGAGAAAGGATTCGATCTATTGCTTGCCGCCATGCCAAAAGTGATTGCGCACTTCCCCAACGTGAAGTTGACGGTTTTGGGGGAAGGTTCGCTGCAGAATGTTCTGTCCGAACAGGCGCGGAAGCTCGGCCTGACGGAGTCGGTGACTTTCGTGGGTTTCCATCAAAATCCCTGGCCTTATCTGTGCCACGCGGACCTGTTCGTGCTTCCTTCGCGGCGCGAAGCCTTCGGCAATGCGCTGCTCGAAGCATTGGCTCTGGAAACGCAGGCTGTGGCCGCGGATTGCCCTGGAGCAATCCGCGAGATTTACTCTGCGAATCCAGCAGTAGAGCTGGTTCCGGCGGGTAATGCGGGGCGATTGGGGGAAGCAATCATCGGTCGATGCATGGTAGCCAAAAGCGAGCGTTGCAAAACGAGAGTTTCGCCCGAATGGCTTGCACAATTCTCGTTACACCGAATCGTGGGGGAATACAGCGCGCTTTTTCTGCCGTAGGCGTACGCGATCTCAGCCAGACGGCCTTTCAACCCGGGCTCAGGCTTGGAGCCGCGCACCGATGTCCATTAAAATGAAAAGTCTGGGATCTCAACATGTCGCTTTCCAAAGCGCAAGCGTTGGAGATGTTTGAGTCGGATGATCTGATCGGTATCGGGATGGAGGCTGACGCGGTGCGGCGGCGGCTGCATCCGGAGGGCGTGGTCACCTACATCATCGACCGCAACATCAACTACACGAACTTCTGCACGGAGTATTGCACCTTCTGCGCGTTTTACCGGCCGCTGAAGGGGCCCGCTGCCAAAGAGGGATATATTCTCGACTTCGAGACGATTTACGAAAAGATTCGCGAGACGGTCGAGTTGGGCGGTACTGGTGTGCTGATGCAGGGCGGGCTGCATCCGGATTTGAAGATTGACTGGCACGAGCAGATGCTGCGCGGAATTCGCGAGCGCTTTCCGAAGGTGCATCTGCATTGCTATTCGGCGTCGGAGATTATTGCGATTGCGGAGTACAGCGGGCTTTCGATTCGCGACACGATTCTGCGGCTGCGCGATGCTGGGCTCGATTCGATTCCGGGCGGCGGCGCTGAGATTTTGGATGACGAAGTGCGCTACAAGATTGCGCGGCTGAAGTGCCTGACCGAAGACTGGATCAACGTGCATCGCACGGCGCACCAGATCGGCATGCGCACGACTGCGACCATGATGTTTGGCGTGGGAGAAGATCCGAAGCATCGCGTGAATCATTTTCAGCGGCTCTATGACTTGCAGGAAGAGACTGGCGGGTTCACGGCCTTTATCCCGTGGAGCTTTCAGCCGCAGCATACGGCCCTCGGCGGGCGGCATTGGGATGAGGCGACGGCGGTTGAATATTTGAAGGTGCTGGCGATCTCGCGGCTGTATTTGTCCAATTTTTTGAATGTGCAGTCGAGCTGGGTCACGCAGGGATTGAAAGTCTGCCAGATGGGTCTGCGCTTTGGCGGAAACGACGTTGGCTCGGTGATGCTGGAAGAGAACGTCGTGCGCGCGGCCGGCGTTACCAACTGCACTACCGAAGAAGAGTTGCGACGGATTATTCGCGATGCCGGGTTCCGGCCAGCGCAAAGGGATACGTTGTACCGGCAGTATTTCTTGAATTAGTTCAAGCCGCGAATGGCACCGTGTCTTCGGGACGAGTCTATCCAGAATTCAGTGTATCTTTACCTCAAAGGCAGAGTCGGAGAACTGCCGGAGCGAATCTTTAATCGAATCGATTGATGACCTATCTCTGAGGCTAGCATAGATATATCCGCCAAGATCTGCTGGCATCTTCGTTCCGCTTTCAAGAATGATCAGAACGCGGCTTGATCCCTTTGCATGCATCAGAAATCCGGCTTCGAAGACAACGTTATCGCGAGGGGCTGCTCCACCGTTCGACGTTGCAAGTTCGTCATCTTTGGTGAAAAGAAAGATACCGGCTCGACACTTTTCCGAGGCCTCCGTAATCCTATTTAAGATGCTTTGGCCCGGCGCAAAATCGACGGCCCAGTCCAATACCGAAAGATTCAAGACGTTCTGCAAGTGCTTAATGATCGCATCCGCCGTGCCCTGTGCCTTACTGCAGTAGCCGAAAAATACATCGCGACGCTCGCGGACACTCTTCATCCATTCTTCAAAATAGGGCCGGAAAGCCTTCCCCTTTAACCAAGCGGGCTTAGTACTGCTTGGCATCGGGATGATATACCTGCCTCCTCCGTGATAGGTGATTCCGCGGTCGGAGACGCCTTCTTCAGCGATGATGAGCAAAGGCAGCTTGTGGGCGACAGCCAGGGCGCCCTCATAGTGGTTGTATTCGCTCGCAAATTCTACAGGCTGGCCGTCGTCGGCTTTATATGAGTGCCTCACGAATGCGAGTACAACAGCGGCGTCACAACCACTCATTAGTTGCTCCGCCTTGTCGAAGCTCCATGACACCTTCAGGGGAATGCCTACTTCCCCAAAAAGCTGCGCGTCTAGATCGGCGTCACCCAGGGTCTTAATGATCGCGGTCTTCATTTGCTGCTGCGCGCGGTTGAGGCCTTGCGAAGTCGGACAACTAACGAAAACACGCTTCATACTTCTCCTTTACGATGCAGCTGAAACAAGCAAGTAAAAGGAATCCTTCGGTGCTAGTTCGATCTTGCGGGGAAGTATACTCCGTTGAGTTGGGCGACCTATTTCCGCTGAAAATGCAAACGGCCCCGGAAGCCCGAGGCCGTTTGCGAGAGCCAAAATAACTGGACTCCGTCAAAGTCAACACAATTATCGGAACAATCCTGGCTAAAATCAAGTTACTTTGAGGAGAGTCGCACTCCGTCCGTCGAACCCTCCACGTGTCCCTGAGAGACAGTCCTTCGCAATGAAGGAATGGACCCGGAGGGATTCGCACCCTCACCTGGGACTTTGACGGAGTCCTATGCTGCCATTACACCACGGGCCCACGCGCAACAGAATATGCTGCGGCGGGCTTGTGTCGAAACGCTCAGATGAAATTTGATCCCATGTGGTTTCATTATGGGAAATCGTCGGCCTTCACATCCGCGCTAAAATAGTTCACGCGAGGTGCTCATGTCGCAAATGTCGCCGCAAGCGTCTGAGCTGCTCGAAAAGGTATTAGCGCTCTCGGACCATGATCGCGGGATGATTATCGACCGCCTGGTCGAGAGTCTCGACGAAGGTCCGGCGGAAGAAGGAGTCGAGGCTGCTTGGTCGGACGAAATCAAGCGTCGCGTCGAGGAGATTCAATCCGGGAAGGTTGAAATGATTCCCGGCGAAGAGGTCGATCGACGGCTGGCGTCGCGGTGACTCTAGGTACTTCAGCCAAAACTTGGCCGATCTGCCCCTGCTCTAACTCCGCAGTGCAAATCCGCACAAGACATGCGTCGTTTGTGCGATTCGCCTCGTGCGAGTTTTGACAAACTTGTGACATCTTTCCTCCATCCGATTTGCATTTTCTGAATCGAATCTCCTAACGCGTCAATACAAGTTTGTAACCGAATTTAAGTTTGGATTCGGAGGGAGTTCCGCGCTTTTGGGGAAAGCAAACTGGGGCGGCGCGAAATACAAACCGTGCATTCACGGGAGAAGAGGAAAGTATGAAGCAGCTTGGGGCAGTTGTTTTGATGGCGGTGCTTGGGGCGCTGGCTACCGTTTCTCCGGCAGTGGCCGAGAGCGAGCGCATTGCGGTGAACATCCCGTTCGACTTCGTGGTGGGCAACCAGACGTTGAAGGCGGGCGAGTACAAAGTCGTGCGGCTGGACTCGGGCGTGCTCGAACTGTGGGGCAATCAGCAGCAGAGGCGTTTCGCGCTGGTTGTCGCGGGCGCGCCGCTGGCGAATCATAAGGCCAATGCGTATCTGCTCTTCAATCGCTACGGCGACCAGAGATTCCTGAGCAAGGTGGCGCTGTCAGTGGATGGCAACTTCGATCTGCTTCAGGGCAAACGGGAGAAGCAGTTGGCCAGTCAGGCTAACGAAGGGGCGTTGGTAGTGCAGCCGATTCAGTAGTCGAGCGATTCTGTATCGGGGGTGATACTGATTTCGGGTGCAGAGGCAGCACCATGAGCCTGTCGAACCTGGCAGATTCGTGGTGCTGTCGAACTTTTTCTGACTCCGCTTCGCGATAAAATACATGCAGTTATGCCTCAGTATCCCATCAAGACTTGCGTGGTTTGCGGGGAAGAGTTTGAGTTGAAGCCGGGGAAGCCGGGATTTGCGAACCGGTGTCCGTCGTGTAGTGAAGAAGAGGCTGCGCAGTCTGGGCCTGCGGATGTTCTGAAGACGGACAAAGGTGCGCATGCGGCGCGACGCGAGGCGATGAAGAATTTGTTGTATCGGAAGGATAGCTAGGAATCGTTTTTTGGTTTTCGTCTGTACCGCAATTGTGTCGTCCCTACGGGACTTGTCTCACATTTCCGCCATACCCAGGGCTTACCCCCTGGGCTAAGGTATTCCGCCCTCCGGGCTGGCTATTGCTTCAAAATCCACGTCGAGATTTTTTCTAACGCTGCCGGCGACATTGTTTCTTCGATTTGCGCGTACTCCATGGGGGAGCCGGTTTTTGCTGTCTGGAATAAATGATTCAGGCCGGGGAGTTCGTCGACTTCGAAGTGCCTGTTGCCGGATTCTTCGAGAGCTTTGCGGATTGCCGGCAGATTCTGCGCGGGCAAGACTTGCTTGTCGAGTGAGCCGTTAATGTCGAGCACGGGGCAGGTAACTTTGCGCAACGCGGTCGCGGGATCGTAGGTGAGGAAGTAGCGGAACCAGGGCGAGGTGAGTTGCGCGATCTTCGCTCCGATTTGTGCCTCGGGCGTGTCGTCCTTCATTTTTTCTTTCAGTTCTTTGTCGAGGACGGCTTCGTCTTTCTCGCTTTCGATCAGCGCGAGTATTTCCTTTTCTCGCGTGGCGTTCTTCGCTGCCTCCGCGGGACTTTTGCCGCTAGCCACTTCAATGGCTTCGCCTTGCGCGGGCAGAATCTGATCTCCGGGGACGCCGGTGCCGGCCATCATCACGATGAAAGCGACGTCTTGGTTGCGCGCGGCGACCATGGGTGCAATGACTCCGCCTTCGCTGTGACCGATCAGGCCGATCTTGTGCGGATCGACTTCGCGGTGCGTCTTCAGATAAGCGACGCCAGCTTCGACGTCGGTGGCGAAGTCGGCAGTCGTAGCCTTGGCGAAAATTCCCGTCGACTTCCCAACGCCGCGATCGTCGGCGCGCAGCACGGCAATGCCGTGGCGCGTGAGGTAATCGGAGAGAACGAGAAACGGTTTGTGGCCGAGGAGTGATTCATCGCGATCCTGCGGGCCGGAGCCGGTGATCAACAGCACGGCCGGAAACGGACCTTTGCCTTGAGGGATGGTGAACGTTGCGGCGAGCGTGACGTTTTCTACTTTATTGTCGTAGGTGATTTCTTCTTCGCGGTACGGGTACGGCCTGGTGGGATTCTGCGGACGCTTGGGCGGCGCGAGTTCGGTTTGATCTTTGAGTGGCTTTAAGACCAGTGGCATGACACCGCCACCCTGCGTCCATTTGCCGTCGATCGAGGAGAGATCGGCGGCGATGGTGCCTTCGTAGGATCCGCTGACTTTGGGGACTTCGATTTTCAGCGATGCGCCCGTGCGCGTGACAGAAGTCGTTGGGATGCCCTGCACGCCCTGGTCCGGGCTGTCGAGCGTCGCGGTGAGTCCGTCGGCTGTGTTGGTGATGTGAAAGACGACGCGCAGTTTGATCGCGCCGGTGTCGATCGAGCCCATCCATGCGCCGTCGATGTCGGAGGGCTTGGCAGGCTTCAGTGCTGCAGCCTTTTCTGCTCGCGTAAATTCGAGCGGGAGCGCCTGGCCTTGTATCCAGGTGCCAGCGATCGTTTTTCCGTCGGGGGAAACCTTTCCTTCGTAGGTGCCATGGACGTCGGTCACATCGAGATTGAGTTTCGAATCCTTAAACGTGGTCGATGTGACACGGATTCCGTTGGCGCCCTGGTCGATGCTGTCGAGAGTGGATTTCAGAGTGCCGTCGGCGGCTCTGGTGATGTGTAGCACTAGTCGCAGCTCCGATGCGCCGGCGCGGAGTGTGCCTTGCCAATCGCCGGAAATGTCTTGCGCGTGCGCGAATGATGCGGCCGCTAGGATTGCGAGAATGAAAATGCGTTTCATTTGAATCTCCTTTGAATCTTGTTGAGCGTCGTTGCACCGGAATATTTCTCTAATTCGCATTTGCGTTCAGGTCGTCGATCGAACGCTGCAGGCAGCGGGCGGCGCGCTGATTCAGCTTCCACACGCCGACAAAAATGGCTACGAAGAAGAAATCGAGCCATGCCAACCTTGCCAATTTCCCGGGATGCGCGATCACGAATGCCACATTCAAGGCAACATAGCCCGGAACCAGAGGGGCGAGGTACCACGGCCAGACGTTCTTCAGCAGGTCGCGCTGGCGCTCGAGCTCCGAGCGGAAGAAATCGATACAGCTCGAACTGCCGGCCTCGGCAGGTATTTTTCTGGTGCGTCCCTTTCGATAAAGCTGGAGAAGCACCCAGACTGTGCCCGCGATAAAGAGCGCCCATGTGATACGAAGGGCGATCTCGTCTGTCCGGACGAAGAAATATCCGAAAGAAATGATGACGATCAGGCTTGCTATCGATTCGCGAAGATTCCGACGCCAGATCTTGCGCTCGAATTTTCCGGCGCGCAGGCGGATGGCTTCGACGGACATTTTTGTACCCTCCACTGGCTGGGATTGCCAGAGCTGCTGCACTTGTTCATCGAGTTGATTCGTCATTGCGAGCTTCCCCTTGCTGCAACTTCCCCTTGATTGAGCTTCCCTTGATTGAACCAGCGCGCCAGCAAGGCTTTAATGCGGTGAATCTTGGTGGCCACGTTGCCCGCGGAGATCCCGGTGATTTCGCCAATCGAAGCCGCGTCCAGGCCCTCGAGATAGGCGAGAATCACCTGCCGGTCGAGCGGTTTCAGCCGCTGAATCAGCGCCAGCAGATCGTTGAGCGCGTAGCTGCGGTCGGCGGCCGATTGCCCGCTGCGCGTGTCTGGAAGATTCTCTAATTCGTCTTCTTCCAGGCCTACCAGCGCCTGCGACCGGGCGCGCTTCTGCTGGATGACATGCGAAGCGCCCACATTGTGAGCGACACGATAAATCCAGGTGTGCATCGAACACCGGCCGTCGAATAACTGGAAGCTGCGCCATAAAGCCACGTGAATCTCCTGCAACAAATCGCGGCGAATATCGGGATCGGCCTCATAAGCGCGCGCCAGGCGCTCGAGGGCCGCAGCGTAAGTTTGCGCCGCTTCCTGGTAGAGCTCATTCTGGCTCGAGCTCTCCGCCGGAATCGTCTCAATTGCGCTCACAATTGCGCTCACAATCAGGTAGTCGATGGCGATGGAGCTTTCTTACATCCACCGAAAGTTATTTGTGACCGTCGCGGCTTATCCTCCATTCAGTTCGCCGCGGGCTTCGAGTTGCTTGTAAAAGACCAGCGAATAGATCGCAGGAATCAGCGCCCCGGCGGCGATTGCCGAAAGCGGTACCCAGAACGGCGCGCGCAACAGCACGGCAATCAATCCCAACAAGCCGGCAGCGAAGAATGTTTTTGCACCCATGCGATGCGTCGCAATCCATACTTTCTCGCTGGCAAGCGTCCAGGGCGTGCGGATGCCAACGTAGAAATTACGGCGCACCTTGCCCAGAACATTTCCCAGCAAAGCGATCAAGAGGCAGATGCCTCCCTCCACCGCGCGGCTTACGTCGAGCACGAGGCCGAGTGCCGAAATCAGGATGAGAATCTGGATGTAGGCCATCATGGCGATGATGACGATCAGGATGTAGAGATAGGTGGAGCGGAACGAATCCACTTCAAACTTTTTCGGCGAAAGCCACGGCAATGCCGCCATTAACAGCGCAAGCAGCGTCATCATGCCCGGGCCGTAGAGAAACAGCGACCACTTGGGACCCCAACCGTTCACTTGGCCATGCGCGTTCCAGTGCACCGGCACCATCGCCGGCAGATGGGGATAGGCAACCAGAATTCCGGCGAGGGTTGCGGCAATCACGGCGGCCGCACCCAGGTAGTAGCGTTGATTGATCGTCATCGTCATTGCTTTTCTTCCTTCTGATCGTCTGCCTTCCGCCCGTCTGCGCCATCATCGCCGCCGCGAATTAAATCCATAGCCCATGCCATCAAGTCCTGCACGACAGTCGTGTTCAGGCTGTACCAGATGGTTTGCCCGTCGCGGCGGCTGGTCAGCAGGTCTGCGTCTTTCAAGACCGAAAAATGGTGTGACATGGTGGGCTTGGTCATGTCGAAGCGCTCAGCCAAGTCCCCGGCTGTCATCTCGCCGCGGCGCAACAAGTTCAGAATCTCGCGGCGGGTCGGATCGGCAAGGGCCTTGAACGCTTTGTTGGAAGACGGAGCCATATTTAGGAATCCATGTAATTAGATATATATCTAACTATAAAGCCCCCGATTGTCAAGGAAATTCGTAAACGAATGAGGATAAAAGAGTTCTGAGCGGAGGATCAGGAACCTCTTGGGTGGCGGATGCTTCCGGGATAAAATGAGGCTTGCGTATTGGTTGTCCTGCTTGCTGGAGCGCCTCCCTCCTCGTTGGGCCCGATTTCAATGAAGGTTCTTATCGCAGCTCTGCTGATTGTCTCCGCCGGATCGCTCGCCATCGGGCAGGACTCGGCGAACACTGCCAAGCCCCAATCCCGCGCGAGCGTTGTCGGCGTCGTCACCCGGGAACCGGGCAGCGAGCCGGTGAAAAAGGCTTTGATCGAATTGATCGCCGAGAACCAGGCCGACGGCGGCAACTACACGGCGACCAGCGGAGTCGACGGAACATTTCAGATCGAGGGGATTCTGCCGGGTCGGTACCGGCTGTTTGCCGAGCGTCCGGGATATTTGGAGGCCAGCAAGCATCGGGCGCGTTCGGAGGGGCGTGTTCTGACCTTGACGGGCGGGCAAGAGCTGAAGGATGTGCAGATTCGCATGCAGGCGGCGGCAGTCGTGCGCGGGCGGGTGACCGACGAGGATGGCGAGCCCATGCCCGATGCGCAGGTTTCGGTGATGCGGCAGACTTACATCGGAGGCCATAGCCGATGGGAGCAAGTTGGCGGAGAGCACTCCAATGATCTGGGCGAGTTTCGCGTGGCGAATCTGGCGGCAGGGAATTATTTCGTCTCGGTGAGCCCGCCGCCTGACTTCAAGAGTCTGATCATGAGTTCTGGCGGAGCCGATCCGCATTCGGCGGCGGAGAAATCGTCAACCACTTATCAGACGATTTATTACCCCGGGACGCCGGACCGCAGCCAGGCGACCGCCATTCCACTGCATGCCGGGGACGAGTTCCCGATGAATTTTTCGCTGACGCCCAGTCCCAGCCTGAGTGTGCGCGGATCGGTGACGCTGCCGGCAGGATCGACGGCGTCGATCATGCTGCAGTCGCGGGATTTCAATCTCGTGCTGAACGGTGCCGATGTCGGCAAAGATGGAAGCTTCGTGATTCGCGACGTCTCGCCGGGGAACTACACGATTGTTGCGACAGTCGAGGGCGGGCGAAGCGCCATGATGGCGCGGCAAACGCTGCAAGTGACCGCCAGCGACGTGGATGGTCTGCGCCTTCAACCGCAGGCGGGGAGTACAATTCGCGGCAAGCTGCGGCTGGAGAGCCGGGGCGGTTCGAGCAAGCTTGATTTGAGTCAGCTCTTTCTGGATTTGCGTCCATCCGTTGGCGAGGACGATGGGCCAGCCGTGTCAGTCAGCGGAACGCTGGAGGAATTCGCTCCCGCGGCGCATGCGGCGCCGGACGGCAGCTTTGAGTGGACCAATGTTCCTGCGGGAAAGTATTTCGTGCAGATCGAAGACGGGCCGGCGAACGGCGACTGGTTTCTGAAGTCGGCTGCCGTGGGCGGCCGGGAGACGGTCGAGTCGGGTCTCAATGTGAGCGGGGGAGCTCTGACGGTTGATGCGCTGGCCAGCGCCAGCGGTGGCGTGGTCGAAGGCGTCGCGCTGGATGATCAGGGCCAACCCATGGCGAATGCCGTCATCGTGGCGGCGCCTGAGGCGCGCCTGCGCACGCATGTGGAGCGTTATCGGCGCGCGATGAGTGATCAGAGCGGGCACTTCACGCTACACGGAATTTCGCCGGGCGAGTACACGCTGTTCGCCTGGGAGAGCGTGGACGGCGAGGCTTATTACAGCCCGGAATTTCTGAAAGGGTATGAGGAACAGGGAACTGCGATTCATGTTGGTGAAGGCGATCGCAAGAGCGTGAAGCTGGTGGCGATTCCTGTTGGGGAAGAGCCGTAGGAAGATCGGACCTCGGACCTCAGCCTTTCTGCCTCGGGCGTCCTCAGCTTGTTTCCTCTGTGCTCCTCTGTGCCCTCTGTGGTGAAAAAAAAGCTTGAACCACAGAGGACACGGAGGAGCACAGAGGACTTCAAGAATAACGAAGGCAAAAAACTAGCCCAGCCGAAGCTGGGCTCAGACGAAGTGGGGTTGGTACGAGTTATTTCGCCATGCCGCCGCCGCTCTCGCAAGTCTTGGAGACCATCTTCACAGAGCTCACATCGAGCGACTGACCACTTGTCGAGCTACCGGTCGACGTGGCGGAAGAGCCGGAAGCTGCCCCCGTGCTGCCGGTCACCTTGATTTCATGGCCCACATGGTCGGCGAGCTTAGAGGTGTCGCCGGTCAGGTTGTAGGCGGTTCCCGACTTATCGGTCAGAGTGTACTTTCCATCCGAGCCACTGAGGCATCCCTGAACACTGGTGTGACCCGAAGTCGAAGTTTGTCCGGCAGCCGTTGGGCTGGCGTCCGGGGAAGAAGACTGGCTGGGGCTTGTTTGTGCCGAGGCCCATGTGACCCCAAGGAACAGCACTGAGAGTAGCAATACCTGTCGCATACGCAACCTCCACTTTTAGTCTGGGCTGTGGCTGCGTACCCGTCGCAGAAAAGAAGCAAGGGCTGCACACCATCTTCCAGTCAGTTTCATCGCGAGCGGCCACGGTCGCAATACAGCTTTCGCCCGAGAATTTCGCGATAAAAACTTGAGAAAAACCGAGAGCGCGAAATTTTGCTAGGTTGCGAGATATGCAAGGAGATGTGCAAGTTGTTTAACTTCAATCTGTTCGACTCGTTTTACCAGCGGTGTGTTTCGATGACCGGCGAATCTCCATCGGCGGGTTTGGTTTCGTCGGCGTGAATCTTGCCGTCGTCCTCGGCGTAGAAGGAACGGTGCTGGGCGTCCATCGCTTTCGGCGTCATGGTGAGAATGTAACTGTCTTTTTTGGATTTGAATCCAACGGTGTAGTCCTCGCGGTCGGTGGGGACCATGCGCTGGGTGAATGTGCCGGTGTGGACGAGTTGCAAGAGCGCGGTGGCGTAATGAGCGTTCTTTTTGTTGTAGAGCATTTGGGCGCGCATGACCACACGCATGTATCCGAGCGCTTTGGCTTCGGAGTCGGAGCGGGCGGGATCGCCGTGATATTTGGGTGTGTAGACGGGACCGGTCTGGGCGGGCGCGCTGGCGGCGGGAGCATTTTGTTCTGGCATCGTGCCGCCGGGTTCCTGTGCGAGCAGCGCAGTCGAGATCGCGAACGCGAGTGAAATCGTCAGGGTGTGGAGAACGGTTTTGGTCATGAGTCCTCGGTCTTTTTTTGTGGCGGAGACGCTTCCGATATCTTACCTCGCGCAGTTCGGCGCCATCGGGCGTGTTTTCGAGTTTCGTCTCTCCGTCGGTTGCCCATCCGGCTATTTCGTAAAAGCGGTGCGCTCGCATGTTGGATTCAAGAACCCAGAGGATCGCTGCCGGGTAAGAGACAGCAAGGCGATCTTCAGCTTGAGTCATGAGCGCGCGGCCAAAGCCCTTATCCCAGCATTCGGGAGCGACGTAGATCGCATAGATTTCGCCGTCATCCGGCAGGGATTGCCTTGCCGGGCCTAACGCTACGAATCCCTGAACAGTGTCTTCCACATTGGTCTCGGCGTTGTCCGCCACATCGGCGATCCACACTTCGTGCTTCGGTGATCGAGGGTTTAAGAGCTCGTTTCGCCAAAAGGAGGCGCGGCGTTCTACGCTCAAACCGTCGAGAACATGATCGGGAATCTGGCCGCGATAGGCCACTTGCCAGCTGACAGTATGCACACGAGCGATTCCGGCGGCATCGTCGGGCACAGCCTGGCGTATTCGCGGATTCAAGGTTGCCTTCAATCCAAGGTGAATGAACGAACTCGAAAGTGACGAAACCTCGACGTCATCCGTTGCATTTCGACTGAAGCGCGACGTTACTCCCGTAATTTCCCTTCAGTCACCTTCTCTTTGCTTCGTGCCGAATTATTACTATGCTGAGTAGAAGAATCTAACCCTACAGGGACAACTATGAAAGCAGCAGTCGCCAGAAAGCAAGTTATCCGAATCGCGGTGGTGGAAAGCGATCCTTTGCGCTTCGTCGGTTTCCGCGCATTGTTCGACTCCGAGCCCGAATTCGAACTCATCTCCGCGGCACTGCCCGAGATCAGCGCGCTGCAGGGCATTGATCTCATCCTGCTCGGGAACCGTTCCGGACAAAACCTGTTTGATGTGATGGCCAGCCTGAAGGCGACGCGTCCGGATTTGCGCATTATCGTAACCGGTTCCGGCATCGACGAAGAAACCATCTTGAAGGCGATCGCCTCCGGAGCCAAGGGCTACGTGGACGAAGCGGCCACACCCGCGGAATTCGCGCAGGCCATTCGCATCGTGAACCAGGGGTCGGTGTGGGCTCCGCGGCGCGTGCTCTCCATGTTCATCGAGCGGGTATCGTCGGCGCCGGGGCGGATTTTCCCTGCCGGCCGCGTGACCTTTACCGATCGCGAAAAAGAAGTGCTGGAGATGCTGGTCGCCGGCCGCTCGAACAAGGAAATCGGCGGACAGTTAGGAATCGAAGAGCGCACCGTGAAAGCGCACGTCGCCAAGCTCATGCGCAAGGTGGGCGTGCAGAACCGCATTGCGTTGTCGGTGCATGCGATCACGCATTCGCTGGTAACGACGAAGTAGGCAGCTATCAGCCCTCAGGCTTTTAGCGATGAGCGATGAGCTGTGAGCGGCGAGCTGAACCGAACCTGGTTGCTCATTGCTCGCAGCTCATAGCTCATAGCTCACGGTAACTTCGGGGCACTTACCTTCGTAATCTTGTCGAGTACGTGAGGGCGAAGCATACTCGCTTCACCTACCACAGAACCTGGGAGACGGGGTTGAGAGTGGCGATTAGGGTCACTGCTTTCAGCCCCGCATTTTTTTGTCCGCGGTAGCTTCCCTAAAGATCCGTCCGTCAGGCCGCTGCGTTCGCCGCTCTTCCGCTCCATCCTGCCTAAAAATAGAGTCTGCCGGTTCTTACGCACTGCCAACTCGGAGAACTCGCTGCGGCTGTATACGAATTTGGGCCATCCATCTCGGCTAGGATGCAACTGTAGCGACTTCATTTACAATCGAACTACCAGACCCCAGTGAATTCTGTTTTGTGGTGAGGAATCATGAAAAACTTTCTGAGTTTCGCATTGGTAGTGTGTCTCTGCAGCTGTGGTTTTGCTCCGGCGTTTGCTGATGATCAGGGAAAGGACTCGAAGGCAGCGGATCGTGTACAGGCTGCCGCAGATGTGCTCAACGAAATCGAGTCGGCGCCGGATTCGGGGATTCCGCAGGAGATTCTGGGCTCGGCGGAGTGCGTGGCCGTTGTGCCGTCGATGCTTAAAGGCGGATTTATTTTCGGCGGCAAATATGGCCGAGGCCTGGCCAGCTGCCGCAATGAAAAAGGCTGGAGCGCGCCGGCATTCTTCAGCGTGGCCGGCGGCAGCTTTGGATTTCAGATCGGCGGCCAGGCCGTCGACCTGGTCATGCTGATCATGAACAAGAATGGCGTGCAGCATCTGCTGTCGAGCCAGTTCGCGCTCGGCGCCGATGCGTCAGTAGCAGCGGGACCGGTCGGTCGCCACGCGGAAGCGAACACCGATTGGAAGATGCGGGCTGAAGTGCTGACCTACTCGCGTGCGCGCGGAGTTTTCGCCGGCGTCACTCTCAATGGCGCAGTGGTAAAGCAAGATAAGGACTCAACGCGCGAATTCTACGGCCACATGGTGACCACCAAGGCGTCGCTGACGGGCGAAGTCGAAGCTCCGGCGCAAGCCAACGCATTTCTAACCACACTCGCCAAGTGGGCGCAGGAAGCAGCGAAATAAAGCAGGGGCTAGAGACTAGGGGCTAGGGGTTAGCAAGTCCTAGTCTCTAACTCCTAGCCTCTAGCCCCTGATTCTCATGCGTCGCGAACTCGAATACGCGGCAGCCTGGCCGTTCATCAAAATACTGGGTTGGTTGCCGCGATCTGTTTCGCGGGCGTTCGCCATTGGTTTGGGATGGGGCTTCTATGTGTTCCATGTCCGATTGAGGCAAGTTGGCCAGCGCAACCTGGCGATGGCCCTGCCGGAAAAAAGCCAGGCGGAGCGGACCCGCATTTTGCGCGGTGTTTTCACAACGCTAGGCCGCCAGCTCGCTGACCTGTGCCAGTTCCCGCGTTACACCCCAAAAAATATCGATGAAGTCGTGATCTACGACGGCCTCGAGAACTATGAGCGGGCGTACGCGCGCGGCAAAGGCGTGCTGTTTCTGACCGCGCATTTCGGCGGATGGGAACTTTCCGCTTTCGCCCACTCTCTGCATGGTCACTGGCTGCACATCGTGATGCGGCCAATGGATAACCAGTATCTCGACCGCATGATCGAGAGCTACCGCACTATGCATGGCAACAAAACTGTGGCCAAAGATGATTTTGTGCGCGGGCTGCTGGCGGCGATGAAGGCCGGAGAGACAGTTGGAATATTGATGGATACGAATATGACTCCGCCGCAGGGAGTGTTCGTGGATTTCTTTGGGATTCCTGCCTGCACGGCGAGCGGGCTGGCGCGGATCGCGCTGAAGACGGACGCAGCGGTCGTGCCGGGATTCACGATCTGGGATGCGGCTCTGAAAAAGTATCGGCTGCGCTTTGATCCGGCGGTGGAGTTGGTGCGAACCGGCGACGTGGAGGCCGATATCGTGGCCAACACGCAGAAGTTTACGAAGGTGATTGAGGATTACGTGAGAAAGTATCCCGAGCAGTGGCTCTGGGTGCATCGCAGGTGGAAGACGCGGCCTGAGGGGCAGCCGAGTCTGTACTGAAGCGGGCGTCGGGCTTCGGGCGTCAGGCATCGGCCCCCAGCTCGCAGGTGTCGCGCGCAACTTGTCGCAGTAGCATCGTTTCTACCCCTCTTCATTTTCCGACTCCCGATTTCCCGCCGGATTACTTCTGGTTAACACTCCGGGGCCTAGAGCCTGACGCCCGAGGGCCGAAGCCCGATGCCTGCTTCTCTGTCCGCTTGCGGACACTGCCTTCCGAAAGCGGACAGAACGACCTGTTTGTCACATAGCATTTTTCTGCGAAAGTCCTTTAGTTGCTCAGGCCTGCCTTGGTGACCGACGTGCCTCATCTGCGTCTATGCCCGAGAGCGTTCGTGGAATCACGAGGGGTCGCCAATGAGAAGCCTGCTTCAAGACCTGCGTTATAGCTTGCGCCAGTTATGGAAGAATCCGGGATTTTCTCTCACCGCAATCGTCTCGCTCGCGCTCGGCATCGGCGCTACAACGGCCGTGTTCAGTGTTTGTTACGCGATTCTAATGAATCCGTATCCTTATGCGAACTCCGACCGCATGATCCATATGCGGCTGTATACAAAAGCTGAGGAGGAGCGCGGATTTGGGCTCACCGGCGCACAGTGGCAGGAGATTCGCAAATCGCCGGTGGTGGAAGATGCATTTGCCACCGATGGTTGGAGCTTGACGGTGACCGGGCATGATCTGCCCGAGGATGTGCAGGCCAGCTACATGACCTCCAATACGTTCTCGTTCATGGGAGTGCCGACGGCGCTGGGGCGCGGGCTGATGCCTTCCGACGCGATCGATGGACAGGAACCGCAGTCCGTCGTCGTGCTCGGTTACAACTTTTGGGCGCGGCACTTCAATTCCGATCCCGGCGTGGTCGGGCAAACGCTGCAGCTGGTTCGCAAGAACTACACGATCGTCGGCGTGGCCGCGCGGCGCTTCACATGGGATGACGGCGACGTTTATCTTCCGCTGAAGATCACGCAGGATCCCAAGAAGGCGTACTACGTTGGGATTCGCCTGAAGCCCGGCGTGACGCATGCCATGGCCGATGCGGCTCTGACGCCCCTGATTACGCAATTCTACAAAGAGTCGCCGACGCATTTTCCGAATGACTGGGCGCGGCTGCATGTGGTCGGGCTCAATGAGAAATTCGTGCACGATCTCGGCGGCACGCTTTATCTGCTGTTCAGCGCAGTCGCTTTGCTGCTCGCGATCGGGTGCGGGAATGTTTCCATTCTGTTGTTGGCGCGGGGCACGGCGCGGCAGCATGAACTGGCGGTGCGGTCGGCGATCGGGGCGAGCCGGAGGCGCATCGTGCGCCAGTTGTTGAGCGAATCACTGCTCCTCGCTTTGACTGGCGCTAGCCTCGGCGTGCTGCTTGCATATCGTGTGCTCGCGACCATTGTCGAGTTGCTGCCGCGTTACTCGTTCCCGCACGAAGCCGAAATCCATATGAATGTGCCGGTGCTCGTCTTTAGCGTGTCGCTGGCCGTGTTGACCGGCGTGCTCTTCGGATTGTGGCCGGCGCTGCAGCTTTCGCGGCCCCAGGTGAGCCAGGTGATGCAGTCGAGCTCGCGCAAGATTGTGGGCGCAGTCCGCGGACAGAAGACGCATGGCATCCTGATCGGCGCACAGGCGGCACTAACGCTGTTGCTGCTCGCTGGAGCGGGCGCGGCCATGCAGGGCTTTCTTCATCTACTGCACACTCCCCTGGGCTATGACCCGCATAATCTGATGTCAGTGGGAATTCCGGTGCACGACGGGGCGTATCCAACACTTAAAGCGCGGCAAGCTTACTTCGAAGAGTTGCGCGACCGCGCTTCGCACGTGCCAGGCGTAACGATGGCTGCGATCTCAAGTAATGCGACGCCGCCTTCGAATGGATGGGGAACCAATGTTGAAATTCTCGGGCAGCCGAAGCGCGACGGCCAACAAATGCGCGTGAACTTCGTGAGCCCGGGATATTTTCCGATCCTGCGAATTCCGCTCGTGCACGGGCGCATCTGGGACGAAGCCGAAAACCACAATGCCGCGCATGTTGCAGTGATCAACGAAACGATGGCCAGGCGTTTCTTCCCCAATGATGATCCGATCGGGCACGCGGTCCGGGTTCCGGAAATGAAAGACGAGCCACCATACGTAACCACCGCGTCCGGCGCCGACACCTGGCTGCAAATCGTCGGTGTGATCGCCGACAAGCGCGACGACGGCCTGCGCAATCCGATTCTTCCCGAAGTTTTTATTCCGTACACGCTGTCGATGCGGATGTGGACGCAGATTCTGGTGCGGTCTGAAGTAAATCCGCTGACGCTGCTGCACGCCATAGGAGTGCAGGTCAACGCAGTCGACTCGGAGCAGCAAATCAACGGGCAGGTGGAAGACCTGGATCATTGGATCCGCGACCAGCAGGAATATCAGCAGGAACAACTCGTCGCGTGGCTGTTTGGCGCCTTCGCGCTGCTGGCACTGGCGCTGGCGTCGGTGGGGCTTTACAGCGTGGTGTCGTATACGGTGGCGCAGCGCACGAATGAATTCGGCATTCGTATCGCGCTCGGAGCGCAGCGCGGCCATGTGCTGAAAATTGTGTTCGCGTCGATATTGGTGAGCGTGGGCAGCGGCGTCGCCATTGGCCTGGGGCTGACGCTGGCGCTGAACAAAGTAATGGCGCAGTGGGCGGAGGGCAGTTCGCGCGATCCGCTGATTCTGCTGGGCGTGACGCTGCTGCTCGCCATCGTTGCCGTCATCGCTTGCTGCCTGCCTGCGAGGCGGGCGATGGGAGTTGATCCAATGACGGCGCTAAGGTACGAGTGAGGGAATTGAGTCATTGAGTCATTTAGACATTTAATCAATGGGTGATTTGCGAGATTGAGTCATTGACTCAATGGCTCAATGATTCATTGATTAAATGACTCAATTCCCTCACCAGGTTTTCTGGTAAGTGTACTCAGACTTGCCTGTGAGCAAGCGATCCACGACTTCGGCTCCCTGCATAAAAGAGTGGTCCTGGTTGGAAACTTCATAGCGCCAGCCACCGAAGCGGCCTCGGCTGAAAATGTTCAGCTGCTCTAGTTGCGGCTGAATCTCGTTCAGGAGTTCATTCCGTCCGGCGAATGGGACTGGATATCCGTGGTCGAATTCTGCTGCGAATTCGGAGACAATCCTGTTTCCGGTTGTCATGAGACCCATGCGGCGTAATGCCGATTCGACTTCGGCGGCGGTTGAGCGAAGGTTCGCGTCTGGGGCGATGCTCTTCTCGCAAAGAATGGACCATGTCGTTTGTGGGGCGGGCACGTTGCCGGGAGAAAAATTCGAAGGAAAATTAACCCGCCAAAAGGGAATGTCCGGCGCGGGGACGTTGAGCGCGTGGACTCCGCGGAGTGCTGTCGGCGCCGATCCCTCGATACCGAAACCGAAAATCTGTACGCGCGCGGGCCGGAAACTCGACGATCTGGCTTGTAATTCTGGCTGATCGCAGAGCAGTTGCAGCAGGCGGTCGAGCGGAATGGATGTGATCAGATTTTCATATTCGACGGTCGAGCCATCTTCGAAGTGAATCTTTCGTGTGGTTGCTTCGATCGCGGAGACTTTGGCGCGCAGGCGGCAGTTGCCTTCGGGGACTGTCGCAAAGATTTTCTTCCACATCGACCCGCTGCCGCCGTGCAGGGGATAGCGCACGCGAGTCGCGGGAGTCCATCCCGGTTGGTCACGGTCAAGCAGCCAGTTGCGCAAAATTCCGCCGACGCTGACGTCGGCAATGTTTTTCTCTTTCGATCCGCTGCGATGCGATGACCACGCGCTGCCCAGATGTTCGGGAGAGTGCGCCCACATCTTTTGATTGAGCGGAGCCATGACCTGACGTGTCAGGGCCCTGCCGAATTGATGTTCTAAAAGCTGCTGCAGGCTTGGCTCTGCGCCGTTGTGACCGTTGCGCGGACGCCGCCACAATCCCCAGAGGCACGCACCCATTTCGGGCAGAGGCAAGCGGTGAATGTTTCGCTGCACCGGAGTCGGAATGATGCGGCCATCGATCCACACGCCGCGAATCGGAGTGGAAGAGTGCCACGCGGGGACGACCTGATCCAACAAATCGTGGAGTTCGCGATATTCGGGATGCACGTATAAAACGTGTCCGCCGAAGTCGAAGGTGAAGCCCTCGGGAGTTGTGACCGACGAAGCGTTGCCGCCGGGAGTCGAAGACTGATCGATCAGTAGAAAAGCGGGCTCTTCGTTCGGGCAGGCGCAGTACGATGCAGAAAGAACTTGGCGATTCAACCGCCACGCAGCGCCGATTCCGGTCGGGCCAGCGCCGAGCAAGGCAAAGCGCGTGCGCGTGGTTCCGCGATCGCTGGCACTGGATGATGGCATCACCGGATGGCAACCGATTTTGCTGCTGACACGGATGGGGACACGATCGATTCCATAGCAACCAGCGTGGCGAAGTCGTTCAGCAGAAGGTCGCAGCGATTGAAGGCGCCACCGGAAATTCGACCGGTTCGCAGATTTCGGTCGGCGAGCAGAATGTAATCGCTGACTCTCGACTTCAACGTCACGCGCGCGCCAAACGGCGGCGCGTAAACGCGGATGCCATTCCTGCGATAGCGCAGGAGGTAGTCTTCGTTAAGCGCAGCCTCGACAGTGCGTTCGGTCTCTGAGAGTGCAAGCGGATTGAGATGGCTCCATCCGTGATTTTGCAGATCGACGCCTGCGTTCGCAGCAAGCGCCAGATCGGCAGATGTGACAGTGCGCAGTGATTGTTCGAGCGGGCCCGGGCTGACTTCAAGGCTGCCAGCAACGCGCTCCACCAGTTCGCATATTTCTTCGGCGCTGCTCATGCGCATATAGAGCCCTTTGAGGTGCTGGCGGAAAGTGCGGCGGTCGGAAGGAGTGATGAGGTTCCATCTGCATCCGTCGAGAGAGCAATCCGTTCTTTGCGTGTTGTCGACCAGCGCGCTGAGTTGAAATGGAAAATAGGGCAAGCCTTTGGCGGCGTGCAGTCCGTTTACGAACCACGAAACGGCGTGCCCATAGCGCAGAGCCAGCAGAGCGGCGCGCATGCCGCCATAAGTGGCATCGTCGATGGTGAGCGCGTCGCCTTCGCCCTGCAGCGCTTGTGCGAGTGAAACGTATTTCGCGGGCCGGCGCTCGAGGTGCAGCGCCAACAGCCAGTCGGGATGAAAGAGAGCGTGACTGATGCGCTCAGGCCGCCATTGCGGCACGACTCCGTGCGTGATGTAAATCAAGCAGTGATCCCCTTTTTCGCTCGCGAGAGGGAGAAGTGCGTGCGCAGCCGAGTCAGGCTTTTTTGGAATCTGCTCCGCGGCGGGGGAAGCGTTGCGGAGTAAGACTGAATACTGGGCGGGAACTATAGCACGAATCCCGCGTCCAGTGAGGCTTTTGGTGGGTTAGCCTTTTGCGGTGGAGTAAATCGACTCACGAGAAGCTTTTACTATGAGGCGATCGAAGCAACCGTCGGTGCTCGTTCCTGCGGCGATAAAAGATCGAGCGATCAGTGTTGAGCCGCAGCGGTCGCGGCCTTGCGCGACTGAGTCTGGCTCATCAGAAGAATTGCGGTTTGCGCGAGGCGCTCGAGTACGGCGAGATCGCCTTCATCGAACGCGAATGAGTTTGGTGAAAAAACTTCGAGCAATCCCACCACGTCACGCTCATAACGAATGGGAGCAGCCGCGATGGAACGAATCCCCAGCTTGCGACAGATCTCTGCGACTACTCGCGGATCGGTCTCGCTGTCGTCGCAGCGCAGAGACTTTCCGGTGCGCACACATTCCCCTGAGAAACCGGAATTCGCGTCGACCCGCGTGCCCAACGGAGGGCCGCCGCTGCCAATGCTGGCGCGGCATAACATTCCCTTCGACGACATCGGCCCGCGCTCAGTGATTGCGATCGCAGCTCCATTGCCGCGCAACAGCGTACGGGCGCGTTCGCTGAGGAAGCGCAAAGCCGCGTTCAGGTCCGTCCCCAGCGAATGAAACTCATATTGAACTGTCTGCGATGCAGAGGCGGAGGGCTGCGGCGCTGCAGGTTCCGGCTCGAACGTGATCGCCTGCAGCTTGTCGGACCTGATTCCGGTGATCCCGCGACTTTGAATTTCGTGCACCGTGTCGAGATTTACTTTCGGCGCCTTGCGGCTGGGCAGTTCATCATTCAGCGCCAGCCACTTGTCGAGACGCTTGCGTGCCTCGGGAGGTAGCTCAGAAAATCGCACTCCCGCGCGGCCTAGCGCATCGGCCCATGCGATGTAGGCCGTGGTCTCAACATACTCCTCGGCCTGCGGATCGGTTTGCGGCAGGTCGAGCCGCAATTGCACGCGGCGCTCGGGTTGCAGCGGAAGTGTGGTCTGCATCGATAATCCCTGCTCGCTCAGGTCGAGGATCATGCCGCCCGTGACGCCATCGAAGCTGGCGAATGCCGGCCCATGCACCGTATGCCGCAGGCAACTGCGTCGCTCTGAAAGCATTCTGTAGGCCCTTGGCTCGCGCAGCCGCTGTTTCCCGGCGCGCGAGTGAATTGATTCGACTCAGAACTGTTCCGCACGTTGTCTCCGGATGGGCCCGGAAACCCGCCTGAGTCGATCATCCCGGCAAAATCGCGGAAAGGGAAGTGCATGATGGGGTTCTCCGCGTGACCGCAAGATTTGGTTGAACGCGAACTCCGCTCGCACAACCATCCGGTAGAATTAAGATTCTCCTATGGACAACTTCGAAAAAATCGCAGAACGTGAGCGGCACTTCTTGCTGCATACCTATAACCGCTATCCGATCGTGCTGGCGCGGGGAAAGGGAGTATTTCTCTTCGACATCGACGGCAAACGCTACCTGGATTTTGTTTCAGGTCTCGGCGTCAATGCGCTCGGCCACGCGCATCCGCGCATCGTGAAGGCGATTCGCGAGCAGGCGATGAAACTCATCCACGTTTCCAATCTCTATTACCACGAGTATCAGGGACTACTGGCGGAAAAGTTGTGCTCGCTGGCGGCCGGATCTTCCGGTCAGAAGTTCCGTGCATTTTTCTCGAACAGCGGAACCGAAGCGATCGAGGGGTCGATCAAACTGGCGCGACTAGCCGGGCACCGCGCAGGTGGCGAAGCGAAATGTCGCCTGGTTGCTCTGGAAGGTTCTTATCACGGTCGCACGTTCGGCGCGCTCTCGCTCACCGGGCAGGATAAACACCGCAAAGGGTTCGAGCCGCTGCTCGAAGACGTCACGTTCGTGAAACAAAACGATCTCGAAGGCTTGCGAAACGCAGTGAACGACAACACCTGCGCCATCGTGCTCGAGCCGATTTTTGGCGAAGGCGGAATTTTCGAGTGCTCGGTTGAATTCTTGCAGGAGTGCCGCGCGCTCGCCGACAAGCATCGGGCAGCATTGATCTTTGATGAGATTCAATGCGGTCTGGGACGCACGGGAACGATGTTCGCGTTCCAGAGCTTTGGCGTCACGCCGGACATTGTCGCGATCGCGAAACCGATTGCCGCAGGGTTGCCCCTGGGAGCGTTCATCGCAAAAGAAGAATTCGCGACCGCGATTTCACCAGGCCAGCATGGAACGACGTTCGGCGGCGGTCCGCTGGCATGTCGCGTCGCGCTGGAATTTCTTTCAATCGTCGAAGAAGAAAAACTGCTGGAGAATGTCGCGAAAGTCGGTGCGTACCTGCATCAGCAGCTAGAAGAAGTTGTGCAGAAACGCTCGGCAGCCAAGACGGTTCGCGGGCGCGGCTTCATTCAGGGCGTCGAGCTGGATATTCCCGCGCGCCCCATCGTGGATGCCGGATTGGCGGAGGGTGTTCTGTTCAATAGCACTCAAGACACTGTGGTGCGCTTCCTGCCTCCGTTCCTGATGGAAGAGAAGCACGTCGACAAGGGGATCCGTGTGCTGAAGAAACTGCTGGGGAAGAAGAAGTTGAGCGCGGCGGCCGCCTGAAAACAAAACAAAAAAACGGGGAGCCAAAGCTCCCCAAAGTGAAGCGACAGAGGCGTTGTTTCACTTACATAGAATCTTGCCAGGGCCGAAGAGTTGTCCCGAGGATGGGAAGAATTCTTAGAAGTTTTTTGGGCGGGAGTTAGGTGATGGATGCGGTCGAAGTGAAAGATGTTTCGAACGATCCTTCGAACTCGGTCACGGGCGCGCCGTTTGGCGCTGGTCCGGGCGTCGAGGAGCGCTGGATGGATTTCGACGGCGCCCGCATGCGCTATCTGCAGGCGGGGTCGGGCCCGGCTCTCATCCTGCTGCACGGGCTCATGGGCTATTCGTTTTCGTGGCGATATACGATGCCCGCGCTTGCGCCCTATGCCACCGTCTATGCCCCGGACCTGCTGGGAGCAGGATTTTCAGACCGGCCCCGTAATATCGACCATTCCGTTCGGGGTACGGCGTTGCGCGTGATTGAGTTTGCCGGGCGTTTGGGATTGCGATCCTTCGATTTGCTAGGTACGTCGCGTGGCGGGATCGTGGCTACGGCTGTAGCCGCGGAGTGCTTCGACTCCTCGGATCTGAAACCGGGTTTAAAACCGAGTTTGAAACCGAGCGTGCAGCGTTTGATTCTCGTTTGCCCGGTCAATCCCTATTCAGCCCACGGAAGATGGTTGGCGCCCTTCTTTGGCTCCCGCCTCGGAGCAGCGGTTTTTCGTTCTGTCGTACTACGAAAACCTTCACTCTACCCTTTCTTCCATGCACGGCTCTTTGCTGAACGGAGCAAGATCCCACCTGGGAGCCTCGAGGGATACCAGGCTCCGCTAGCAAAACCGGGACTCTTCGAGCACGCACTCAGTATTGCTCAAACCTGGACGGCCGATCTGCGCGAGCAGGAAAAGCTTCTGCCCAAACTGGCCGATATTCCGACACTTTTAATGTGGGGGACCGAGGACCCGGCAGTTTATTTCTCATCCATGAGGCCACTGGCGAAAAATTTCAGGAACCTGCAAACCGCCGTGTTTCCCGGTGTCGGACACTTGCCTTACGAGGAATGCCCAGAGGAATTCAATCAGGCGTTGATTAGGTTTCTGACAACGCAGGAATCGTAGGAATCACCAGGTTGTCCCATATCTTTGCTAAGATCAGCAAAATCTCAAGGAGGTTAGTGTGAAATCCCTCCCGACGCTGCCAGTGGTTTTTTCCATAGCTTGCGTTGTTTTCGCGCAGCATTTGCCCGCGCAGACGGCTGCTACGGACCCCGCCGTGATAGAGGCATGCGAGCGCGGGAAAACCGACATGCAGGAACACAAATACAAGGAAGCGTTGGAGGCTTTTAAGAATGCCAATAAGCTGGCGCATGATTCCTGCGGAGAATGCTATCTCCTGACTGCATTCGCTTATTTTCATCTGCGTGATCAGGGGCACGCATTGGAAAGTTGTGACAAGGCTATCGCAACGGCTACCACGATTGAGGTACGCGCTTCCGCCCACAACATGAAAGGGAACTTCTTATTAGCGTCCGCCGGGATGGACGCCAAGACACTCCATACCGCCGAAGGCGAGTTTCAGGCTGCCGCCACTCTCGATCCCAAAGCCCCCGTTTTCCATCTGAATCTTGCTAAAGCATTGCTGCGGGAATCGAAAGATGAGGCCGCCAAGCAGGAATTACAGGTGTGTCTCGAATGCGCTCCGGATGAAAAAATGAAAGACGAAGCGCAGAAACTGTTAGCCAAGCCGGAAAGGGGCAGAGAAGAATCAGCCCCCGATTTTCAATTGACGACTATGCGAGGCCAGCAGCTTTCGTTGCAGGCTTTGGCGGGACATGTCGTAGTTATGGATTTTTGGGCGACATGGTGTCCTCCGTGTCGCGAATCGGTGCCCGAACTGAGAGATCTGACCAGGAAGTATCCCGCTGAGAAGTTAGTCCTGATCAGCGTGAGTGCCGACAAAGACGAAAATGCCTGGCGGGAATTCGTAGCGAAAAAGAAAATGGATTGGGCTCAGTATCGCGATTCCGATGGCAAAATCCTCGAAGCCTTTGGTATTCATTCGTTTCCCACCTATCTCGTCATCGATGGCGACGGCATGATTAAGGAGCGTATTCACGGATTAAATCCACAAGAGACGGTTGTCCATCGGCTGAAAGCAGTGCTTGGGCAAATGCCGCAATTGGAGGGGGAAGCGCGGAAGTAAATTGTAAGTTGTTCTCTACATGGCCCACTCCATTCTCGACCTGCTGCGGAATGCGCTTGTCCACTACGGCTATTGGGCCCTGGCCGTTACGCTTCTGCTCGAAAATGCCGGAATCCCTATGCCCGGCGAGACGATTCTGTTGCTCGCGAGTTTTCTAGCTTACTCTGAACATGACTTGAGCTTGCCATGGATCATCGTGGTCTCCACGATTGCGGCCACGGTTGGCGACAACCTCGGATTCGCCCTCGGCTTCCACGGCGGGCGGCCGCTGCTGGAACGCTACCAGGCGATCTTTCGCATCCCGCGCAAAACACTGGAGCGCGGCGAGAACCTGTTTGCCCGCTTCGGCGCCGCTACGATTTTCTTCGCGCGCTTCATTTTTGGCATGCGCATCATCGCCGGACCACTCGCGGGAGTGTTGCGCATGCCTTGGAAAAGATTCGCTTTGTTTAATTTTTTGGGCGCGGCAACATGGGTGACGGTAATCTCTGGCGCGGGCTACTTGTTCGGCCGGCATTGGGTCCGCTTGGAGCGCGACCTCAAGCGCTTCGACATTGCTATCGCCGCGCTCGCCGTGCTGGCGGTGGTTTGCTGGTGGTGGCGGAACCGGAATCAGAATGGAAAGAGGCATCTACGAAGTTAACTTGCGAACGCAGAAGTGCTTGCTCCCGAGTCTATACTGAGCGCTAGTCGCGGAGGGGTCTCTTGGGGCAACCTGCATCCGTGGCCATCCCAACAACGCACGGTTGCGTCCGAGCCGGAATTCGGACGAGGAGGAACACATGAAAAAGATCGGGTTTCTGATTCTGCTCGTCATGGCAACACTTCTGTTCACGCTCGCCTTCCCGGCGGCCGCGGCCAGCCCGAAGGCTCCGGTGGCTCCGGCTCCGGCGGTGGCTCCTGTTCCCGCTCCGGCCCCGGTGGCGACTCCAGAGCGCCATCCGCACATCGATGAAGCGCTAGAGTCCATGCGCGCTGCCAAGCACCATCTGGAGAGCGCGGAACATGACTTCGACGGGCATCGCGTGAAGGCGATCGAACACCTCAACCAGGCCATTCACGAAGCTGAAATCTGTATGTCGATGAAGTAAGGGCCAATCGCAAAATTTGCGGCAAGAATTGTGAAAGGCAGCGCGTTGTGCACTGCCTTTTCTTTCTTCTCTTTTTCCTTGCTGGCGAGGGCGATCTATTTGGGCCCGAAGGTGTAGCCGATAGAGGCTCCGGCGCGAAACAGGTTGTCGGAGTGAAACTGCGTATTGTTGATCACGCGGTAGTAGTGCCCTTCTGGACGAATGAAGAAGCGCCTCCAGATTTTATAGCGCAGGTCGGCGCCGAAATCGACCATCACATGCGTGCTATTGGCTTCGATCACGCACACCCCGCCGCCCGAGTTGCAACCGTGAAATTTGTTGTAGAAGATCGCGGTTTGCGCGCCGGCCCCGGCCATCAGATGAACTACGCTGCGATCGCTGACTCGGTACGCATAGACGCCATTGACGTCATAAAGAGTCGGACGGAAAAATTGAAATCCGTTGTAGAGGCCCTCTTTATAACGCAAGACGAACTCGCCGTTCAGGCCAAAGCGGCCCCAACGCATGTACTGCAGGCTTACACCGCCATAAACTCCGCCTTTTTCAGCGGGCGGCTGAAAGGCCTGCGATGCGGATGTGGGGTGAGCGGCAAACAGGGTGCTGCCGCCCGCGGCAAAGTCGACATCCTGTGCGGTTGCGACGTTCGACAGCGCGAGCCAGCCGCAGGCGAACAGAAACCAACCCAACGTTCTCAATCGTCAGCTCCCTGATTCAATATTGAAACGCCGCAGCCGGTAAACAACCGAAGGCGAGCGAGAGAAGCATCGCTCGCCCGGGAAGCAGAATTCGTTTGTCCGTGACGGCCGCCGTTCAGTCTGGACCGATAGTGTATCCGATGGACGCACCGACGTGGATGACGTTGTTGCCGGTGAAGTCGGCGGTGTTGTTGTGAATCTTGTAATACCGAACTTCGGGGCGCACGAACAAGTGTCCGCGGACGTAGTAGCGGACGCCAGCGCCTATGTCGACCAGGAAGTGATTCGAACTCTGATAGCAGGCTCCGAAGTCGACGCAGTTGACGGTGGGCTGGTAACCATAAAAGCGGGTGGTCTGCCACCCGATTCCGCCAAACAGATCCAGTCCAGCTTTCTTGCCGATGCGTGGCTGGTAGACTCCGTTGAAGTCAAACAGAATCGGGCGATACGGAATGCCGATGTCGCCATAGTTGCCCTGGCCCGCACGCCAGGTAGAGTCGAAGCCAAAGCCGAGGCGCTTATGGAGAATCACATCGCCCCCGAGATTCATGTAAAGGCCGCCGCGTTCGGGGCAAATTCCGGTGATATTCTGGCTGCCCTCGAAACACTGTGCCGCTCCAGGCGACATGACAGTACCGAAGCCCAACATTGCATCGGCCTGCTGAGCCGAGGCGAAACTGGCGACGAAAAAAAGTAGTGCGACGGCAGTGCCGAGGAACGCAAGCTTTCTCAAGAGGACCCTCCTAATCGATGCTTCGTTGTAAAACGTAGGATGCCACCTACAAACCTTTGGGATGCAGGGACCTGAGCTATTCCACTCAATCATATGGGTCGCGAGGTCGGCGATTCAAATGATCGGCCGTCGAAACACAGCGTCTCAGTCTTCGCGCCGCTGTATTTCCTACACATCGCCGTCTGTTTTGAACCCGTCGTCGTGCCACAAGTTGCAGCAGGACGCTCGCGGTTGCGCGGCGCTTACAAAATTTTACGAACGCTTGGCACCGCTACTGCCTCCCCCGCGGAGGACGTGGTCCATCGCGATCGGTCCTGCGCCGAAAAAGATCAGGACGAAGGCTAGCGTCGCGACCGCCATCGGAAACTCGTATCCGTGATCGCCAGTGAGTCCGTTGTGCCAGTGCACTTTCCAGATCGCGACCAGCAGATCGATGCAGATGGCAAACGCCGCAGCCCGGGTGAAAAGTCCGGCTAAAACCAGCAACCCGCCAAGGAATTCAGTGAATGAGGACACATATCCCAGCCACGCGGGCAAGCCCAAACCGGCCACAGTTTGCGCGTGATGATGCAGTCCTCCAAAGACTTTATGCGACCCATGAACCACCATGATGATGCCCAGCACAAGACGCATAATGAGCAGGGCCAGCGGCTGCAGACGATCAAGGTAGCGCAAGATTCCTCCGGGAAATCGTGAGACATAGCTTATCGCAACGGCCGGAAATCCACACAGAGTGGCCAGAAATCCACACGGAGTGACCGACTGAGCAATTGCGCCTGCGCCAAAGTTTTGGTAACGTTTTTGCGCTAGAATTCCAGTCGATTCCAATGCGTGGGATTGGGCGTCAGTCTTCGTTTTTCCCCCAGGGCCCCAGAAATTCACTCTGTGCGTGGGCGTGCTCGCAGCGTTACCGAATTTCCGTTTGCAATGAGTTGGAAGAAACCCTTTTAGGTGAGGAGTCCAAGATGAATTCCAAGTCGAGTCCAAGTTTCCTGCGTAAGTACGCTCTACTGTTGCTTGTGATGGCGTTCCCAGTGCTCGTCGCGGCCCAACACAACAACAAGCCGAGCAGCCCGCCAAAGTCAGCGCCGGCGCCAAAGCCTCCAGCGCAGCATTCCAACCCGCCCACGCAGCATACGAACACCCAAAGCCACACGAATACAAACGGCCCCAGCCATTCCGGCAACTCAAATATGGGTCACACCGGCACCAATACCGGCGCCAGCCACACCGGAAACACCATGGGCGGCGCAGGTCACACCGGAACCAACCAACCCGGGCACGGCGGCAACACGTCGATGGGACACACGGGCACAAATGGCCCGAACAACCACGGCGCGGGAAATACGATGGGCCATCCCGGTGGCAACAGCAACATGGGTCATAACGCCGGACCGGGCGGCCATGGGCCGACGAACCACACTCCTCCGGGACGCCAGGTTACGCTGCGCGGAGGTGGCCAGGCACACATTCGGCCGAACGGCCAGATTCGTTCCGTTAACCGCAACGGCATGCACATCGAGCATGGCATGCACGGTGGACGCACCGTGGTGAGCACGCGCAACGGCGTGCGGGTAGTGAGTGTGGGTCGCCGCGGCGGTTATGTGCAGCGCGCTTACGTAGTGCGCGGCGGGCGTTCCTACTATTCGCGCACCTACTACTATCACGGCGCCTATCGCGCCGGAGTCTATCGCGGCTACTACTACGGCGGGCGGCCGTACTACGGCTATTATCCTGCCTACTATTACCACCCTGTATACTACGGCTGGGCGTACAATCCATGGCCCGCGCCGGTGTACTACGGATGGGGCTGGGGCGGCGCGCCATGGTACGGCTACTACGGCCCGTATTACGCGCCCTATCCGGTTTATCCATCCGCTGCGTTCTGGCTGACCGACTTCATGATCGCGGCAACGCTGCAGGCTGCCTATCAAGCCCAGGCCGAGGCGAATGCGCTGCTCTCTCCGCTGGACACGGATCCGACTCTGGTCGCCAGCCTGATGCCTCTCGCCGCACCCGATGCGAAACCGGCGATGACCAAGGAAGTGAAGGATGCGCTCTCGGAAGAAGTAAAGCTGACGCTCGCTGCCGAGAAGGCCGAAGCGGAGAAGCCCAAGAGCGCGGCCTCCTCCGGCGGAAGCCAGCCGGCTCAGTCGAACGAGGCTCCACCGGCACTCGATCCGAACTTCAAAATGTTCATCGTTTCGTCGGACATGAGCCTTACCACTGATGGCGATGAATGTGCTCTTTCGCAGGGAGACGTGATCGAGCGAACCACCGAAACTCCCGATGACGATGGCAACGTAAACGTGAAAGTTGTCGCCAGCAACAAGAACGATTGCGCGATCGGCAAGGAGGGCCCGGTTTCGACCGACGACCTGCAGGAGATGTACAACAGCTTCCGCGAAGGCCTGAAAGACGGTATGGGCGAACTGGCCAAGAAGAATGGCCAGGGTGGATTGCCGAAGGCGCCGGACACTGCCACCAGCGACGGGGACGTACCAGCTCCGCCCCCCGACAAGAGCGCGGAAAAGGCCCTGACCGATCAGCAAGCAGCTGCCGACCAGACCGAGTCCGAGGTCAAGCAGGAAGCTGGCTCGGGCGGTGGTGGCCGTTAACGAAAACAGACGGGAGCCTCGATCGACTTCAAGCCTCAATCATCAGGTCAACGGGGCTCCCTTCAAACCTTCGTCGAAGTAGTAAATTCAAGTTTTGAAAATCTCTCAGCGAAGTCACGTAGGAGGCGTTGCGATGTGTCGGAGATTGCGGTCTCTAATCCCAGCCGTAACATTTTCCATGGTCGCGCTGATCGTAGCTCTGTCGATCACGTCGGCATTGGCGGCCCAGGCGCAGGCCCCCACTCTTCAGGAGCAACTGGCGGCGCAATATAAGTTGGCCAAGATGGGTTCCGACACCAGCGGATTTTCCGTGACAGAAGAGGGCACCTTGCTGGCGATCCAGAAGGGTGGAATTCTCGGCGTTCCCTATTCCGACAAGACCATGCTCACCACCAAGTATGAAGGCGGCAATGTGCACGGCCCGAATGCGGCCATGACCGAGGCGCGCAAGAAAATCTTCGGCCACTTCTCGCAAACGCAGAATGAAGGCCAGACCACCAAGTTGTTTGCGAAGGGCGACAAAGTCTATCCGACGAAACTCGAAGTGAACGTCGACAAGGATACCGTGGCGATGAGTATCGTCGCCTGCGACAAGTGCAACAACACCGATCCGCCCAGCGCCAACAAAGCGCAGGTAGTATTCCAGTTCCCCAAAGGCTCGCTCGCCAAGGCCAGCGCCGGCGATGTGGAAGACACCATTGGCCAGTTGCTTGCTATCAGCGAGGACTCTGGCGACCAGGGCAACAATCAACAGCAGGGCGGCGGGGACCAACAGCAGCAAGGCCAGGGCGGTGGACAGCAGCAGCAACAGCAGCAGCAACAACAACAGGCGGAGCCACAGACCATCCAGATGGGCATGACAATAGATCAGGTGCAGCAGGCAATGGGCAAGCCGGAGAAAATCGTCAACCTCGGGCCCAAGCAAATCTACGTCTACAAAGACCTCAAAGTCACCTTCATTGGCGGCCGAGTAGCAGACGTTCAGTAGGCCGTGCACACAGTGCAAGCATTGCTTTCGGCAGGCCGTTTCAAGGCCTGCCGAAACAACAGCTTGGCCCGGCGATATAGTACCTCCGTACCGTGCCTAGTACTTCAGTTACCGTGTGGCGTGTGACGAAATGCTACGGGAACGCTGAATACAATTAGTTGTAGTTCGACCCTGCAAACACACAATATATAGAAGCATCCCTGCCTGCGCCTTTTTCCCGATTCCAGAAAACCCGCAAAAAACCCAGCAAAACACGGAAATTCGCTTCGACCTGAGGCTTTTCAGGGCTGATATATGCTCAGGACACCGAAGGTCCTCGGAGCCGATATTGAGGGCGGGGGAGTCTCCCGAAGCAGGCCGCAGCGCACCGGATTTGCGCGCACAGCGGGCTGACGGAGAAAAGGAACTATGGCCGACTCGCGAGAAGTGATGAACATTCGCCAGGCGTCGCAGTATCTGGGCGTGAGTCCGGACACCCTGTACAAGTACGTCGGCGAACAGAAAATTCCCGCATTCAAACTGGGGAACCGATGGCGCTTCAAGAAATCGAAGCTGGACCAGTGGATGGAAGAGAAGTCGAGCCAGGTAGAACCGCAAGCGAAACTCAAACCGAAGGCAGCGGCCAAAGCGGCCGGGCAAGTTTAGTAAAACCGCGCGGGCGAGGTGCCCGCGCCACACAAAAGGTGGGCACATGTTTGGATTGGGATCGAAGTCGATTGTTGGCCTGGATGTGGGCTCGTCGAGCATTAAGGCCGTCGAGCTGAAAAAGAAGGGCGGGCAGATTGAGGTCGCGCACCTTGGGTTGGAACCGCTGTCCAGCGACATCGTGGTCGACTCCATGATCGTGGACTCGGGCACGGTTTCGAGCGCGATCTCGAAGCTATTCCTCGACAACCAGATCAAGACCAAGGCCGTGGCCACCGCCGTTAGCGGGCACTCGGTGATCGTGAAGAAGATCTCGCTGCCCTCGATGAGCGACCAGGAGCTGGCCGAGACCATCGAGAAAGAAGCCGCACAGCATATTCCCTTCGATCTGGCCGACGTGAGCCTGGATTATCAGATTCTTTCCGACGAAGTGGGTACCCCGCAGATGGATGTCCTGCTCGTCGCGGTGAAGAAGGACAAGATTTTGAACTACACCAACGTACTCTCGATGGCCGGTCGTACCCCGGCTATCGTCGACATTGACGCGTTGGCGCTGCAGAACTGCTACGAGTACAACTACCAGCCGGCGCCGGGACAAGTCGTCGCCCTGCTCAATCTGGGCGCAAGCGTGATGAACATCAACATCGTCAAAGGCACAACCCCGCTGTTCCCGCGCGACGTCAGCGTGGGTGGGCACCAGTACACCGACTCGCTGCAGAAAGAGCTCGATCTGAGCTTCGACGACGCCGAGTCGCTCAAGCTGGGCAACAAAGTGGGCACGGTGAGCGAAGACGCGAAGCAGCCGATCCTGCAGCAGGTGACCGAAATTATCGTGCTGGAAATCCAGAAGACATTCGACTTCTTCCGGGCCAGCGCAGCTGGCGAGCACATCGAGAAGATCTATCTGGCGGGCGGTTCCTCAAAGGTGCCCGGCCTGGTGGAGGCGTTGCGGCAGGAATTCTCGATGCCGGTGGAGTTGCTGAATCCGTTCCAGCGCGTCACGCCCCCTGTGGAGGGAATGGGCGCTGAGTTGGTAGAGAGGAATCCCGGCCAGATGGCAGTGGCCGTGGGCTTGGCCCTGAGGAGCTTTGAATCCCTATGATCAAAATCAATCTGCTTGAAACTTCCAAGGGAAAGGGCAAGCGCGGTGGCGGCGGCCCGTCTATGCCCACGATGGAAATGGGCGATATGGGCTCGCCCAAGCTGAAGGTCCTGGTGATTGTGGTGGTCGTCGGACTCTTCAATCTGGGTTACTGGTACCGGCTGGACCATCAGGGCAAAGCGATCGCGGCACGCATGACGGTAGCAGAGCAGAAGAATCGCGAGCTGGCCGACGTGAAGGCGCGTTTCCTGGAGCGCCAGACGCAGGCCAACAACTACAAGCGCCGCGTCGATGTGATCGACGGGTTGCGCCAGAACCAGACTGGTCCGGTCAATCTGCTGGCCATGCTGGGCGAGACGGTCAACAACACCGAAGCGGTCTGGCTGAGCAAGATGGATGACACCGGTCCGCAGGTCAATCTGGAAGGCACGGCTCTGTCGACCGACGCCGTAGCGAACCTGATCGCGAATCTGCAGAAAACCGGTTACTTCCGCACGGTCGAGATCAAGGAAACCTATCAGGACGAGCAGATCAAAGACATGCAGGCATTCCAGTTCACCCTGACCTGCGACAAGAGCACGGGCGACCCGGCCGGAAAGGGCAAGTCGTAAAGGCGGACCTATGGCGAATTTTGGCGAACTTTCGGGCATCAAGCAGTGGGGAGCGGTCATCCTCGGCGGCGCGGTGGTCACCGCGGCTCTGTACTTCACGATGTTCAAGAGCCAGAGCGAGAAGAACGCTGAGGCGCAGCACGCGCTGGAGCAGAAGATTCAGGAGAACAACGAACTCGAATCCTACCGGCCCAAGCTGAAGCAGATCGAGCAGCAGCTGGCCGAACTCAAACAGCAGCTCGAGATCGAGGCGCGCATTGTGCCCGACGAAAAGCAGGTGGATGGGTTCATCACCATGCTGGACGCCGAAGCCCAGAAGGCGGGCGTCGAGCTGCGGCGCTATGCCGCCAACGACACCAAGCAGCAGCAGTATTACACCGAGGTGCCCTTCGCCATGGAACTTGATGGGCCGTACTACTCGGCGCTGAACTTCTTTGACCGGGTGAGCAAGCTGGAGCGCATCGTCAATATCAGCGGTCTGCTGGTGTCGACCACGCGCAATCCCGGGCTGGCCAAGGTCAAACATCAGTATCAGTACGCCCCCAACGAGAGCATTGTGGCGTCGTTTACAGCCACCACGTATTTCAGCCACGATTTGACACCTTCTGCGGCGACGACCGGAGTAAAGCCCGGCACGCCGGCGGCGAAGTAGGGACCTTATGAAGACAGCGATGAAGCTGAGCATTCTGGCAGTGGCACTCACGGCGGCGGGCGCGGCGTTTGCGCAGAATACCGACGCCATCGATAACGCGCGCAGCATTGCGAAGTCGCTGCAGCAGAAGCAGGCCAACGACACCAACGCGGCCCTGGACGCAGCAGGAGTTACGCAGGCGCCCAGCAAGCCCGCGCCGGGCGCTCCGGCCCCGGCGATCAAGCCCGCGGTGATTCCGAGCTCGAAGCCTGCTGTAGTGCAGGTCAAACCGGCGGTCAAGCCATCGCCTGCGCCCAAGGTGGCCACGGAAGCGAGCGATCACATCCAGCTTCAGCACGTGAATGTGAAGCAGGATGCCGACGGTGTGCAAATCGAACTCAGCACAAGCGACGCCGTGACGCCGAAGGTGACCAAGCTGTCGTCGCCCGCGCGTGTGCTCATCGAACTGCCGGAGACGGTAGTGGCCAGCGCGCAGAACAAGATTGCAGTCGATAAGGCCGGCGTGAAGGGCGTGCGCATCGGCATGGACGGCAAGAATCCCCCGACCACCAGCGTAGTGGTCGACCTCGAAAAGCCGTTGGCGTATGAACTGGTCCCGAGTGCGGACGGCAAGGTGGTGCTGGCGCTGCACACGCAGGAATCGGCCCCCGTGGTCGCCAAGACTGCGCCTGCCCCGGCAAAGAGTTCGCCGGTGAAAGCGGCTCCTGCTCCGGCGAAAGCGACTGTCGCTTCGGCTTCAGCGAAGCCCGCGGCTCCGGCTCCTTCTTCAACGACTCAACTGAAGACGCTGGCGGCCAAGCCCTCGGATACGACCGTGAAGGTCGCAACCGTCAAGGATTCAAAGGCCGCTGCAAGCAAGACTCCGGAAAAGAAAGAACAAGCCAAGTCGACTCCGGAAAAACCGGCGACGACGGTTGCGGCTGCGCCCGCCGAAGCGGCCAAGCCCGAAAAACCCAAACCGGAAGAGAAGAAGTGGGCGATGAACGGCAAGCGCGATCCCTTCTTCAGCCCGGTAGTGCAGCAGAGTGGTTCTGGCTGCTCGACCGGAAAGAAGTGCCTGGAGATCGGCAACATCAATCTGCGGGGCGTGGTGAAGTCCGACAACGGCTTCATCGCGGTTGTGACCAACAATTTGAACAAGGCGTACTTCCTGCGCGAGAACGACCCGGTTTTCAACGGATACGTCGTGCGCATCACCGGCGACTCGGTCGTCTTCCAGGAGACGATCCAGGACAAGCTGGGCAAGCCGTTCACGCGGGAAGTGGTGAAGAGAATCTTCACGCCGGCGGTTTAGGCGGGTTCGGCAACAACGGCGAGGCAGCGCACCTGCCCGCCGAACTCAAGTTCGACGAAGGACACGCGGGCCCCAGGCCTGCGGGTTGGGGAGAGGCGAAATGCGAAAGCAACAACTGGCAATGTTGGCATCGTTGCTGCTCTTAGTTGTGGCGGTGGTCTCCGCCCAGACACCGAGCCAGCTTAATCGAGTGAACGTAGTCCGTGGCACGGACGACATCCGGGTCGAGATGAGCTCCAACGGCGCAATGACGCCCAAGCTCAGCACTCTGGACTCGCCCAACCGCGTGGTAGTGGATCTGCCGGCGACCGTCATGGCCTCCGGACAGAGCCGCATCAACGTGGACGCGGCGGGCGTGAAGGACGTGCGCATCGGCCAGGATGGCCAGGTGCCGCCGACCACGCGCATCGTCATCGACCTGGAGAAGTCGCTGGCCTATGAGTTGACGCCGGGACCGGCGGGCAAACTCGTGCTGACGCTGCACTCGAACGACGTAGCCAAAGCTGCTCCGGCCGCCGCGACAGTCAAGACTGTCTCGGCAAGGACTGTCTCGGCCACCTCGACCGTTCCTGCCGGCAAGCCGATGTCGCCGTTCTCTCCGCGCGTCGTCGACAGCCGCTCGCTTCCGGCAAGCAAAACCGAAGCTCCCGCGGCGAAGCCGAATGCCGCTTCGCAGGATTACGTTTTCGTCGAGCCTTCTTATCAGGCAAAGAACGACAACAAGGCTGACGCAAAACCAGAAGTGAAGGCCGACGCCACTGCCGACGAGCCCACGGTTCGCGCGCAGGAAGCCGCCGCCCGCTTCTCCGACAAGACCGCTGCCGAACTGCTGCCCGTCGCCGATCACGCAGCGCAGGCGCAGAATGCTCCCGCTCCCAATCAGCCGGCGGTGAATCTCGCCGCTGAACAAAGAGCCCAGGCCGGGCAACAGCCCGCCGCGGCCGGCCCGAAGTACACGGGCGAACCGATCTCGGTCAACTTGAAAGATGTTGACCTCAAAGATTTCTTCCGCCTCATTCACGAAATCAGCGGCCTCAACGTAGTGCTCGATCCCAACGTGCACGGCACGCTGACCGTGGTGCTCGATGACGTGCCGTGGGATCAGGCACTCGACATCGTGCTCAAGAACAACGACCTGGCGCGCGAACTCGAAGGCAACGTCCTGCGCATCGCCACCGTCGACACGCTGAAGCACGAAGCTGACGCCCGCCGCGCCCAGATCGAATCCGAAGCGCTGGCCGTCGAAAAAGTTTCCGTCACCCGCTTCCTGAGCTACGCCAAGGCTGCGGACGTCATCATCACCGTAAAGAAATTCCTCTCGCAGCGCGGCGATGTGGTTGCCGATAACCGCACCAACGCCGTCATCATCAACGACATTCCCAAGGTCATTCCCACGATCGACCGCCTGCTCACGCAGCTCGACCGCAAGACGCAGGAAGTTGAGATCGAAGCTCGCGTAGTGGCGGCAACCCGCCAGTTCGCGCGCGACATCGGCACGCAGCTCGGCTTTGCCTGGGGCAACGGACACAGCGCCGTGGGTGGAAACCAGGCTGCCGGCTCATCGCCGATTACGACCAGCAACCTTACGCCGGGTTACGTCACGGTCCCGGGCACGGGCAGTTCCGGTTCCTCGATTCCTCTGTTTTCAAACCTCGGCTCAACGTCTCCTTCGAGCGGTTTGAGCTTCATCAACGCCAGCAACAATATCCGCATCGACGCCATCCTCTCGTTGGCCGAGTCGCGCGGATTGCTCAAGGTTCTCTCTCGTCCGCGCGTTGTCACCCAGAACAACATTCAGGCTCTGGTGAAACAGGGCGTGCGCGTGCCGATCGTGACCCAGGCGCAGTTGGGCGGTCCGCCGACCGTGACCTACGTCGACGCCTTCCTGCGGCTTACGGTTACTCCGCAGATCACCTCGGAAAACACGATCTTCCTGAACGTCGACGTGGAGAACACCACGCCGAACTTCGGCCAGGAAGTTCAGGGCAACCCAGAACTGATTACGCAGCAGGCCACAACCCAGGTTCTCGTAACCGATGGCGGAACAGTGGTGATCGGCGGCGTCATCCAGACCCAGAACTCGATCAACATCTCGCAGGTGCCGCTGCTTGGCAACCTGCCGATCCTGGGCAACCTGTTCAAGCACACCACGGTAAACACCTCGAACCAGGAACTGATCTTCTTCATCACTCCGCGAATCATTCAGACATAGTCCTGAGTCGCGAGTCCTGAGTCCTGAGTTGACAATTTCCGCCGGACTGGAGAACCCGCCAGTTCGGCGGATTTGCATTTTAGGGCAATCGCCTTCAGCGCTGGACGATGAACGCTTCTGCTGTCGCGAGTTTCGGGGTATCCCCCTCCCCCCTCCCATCTTTGGAATGAGAGAGTTAGCACGAAATTCCCGGCAAAATCCGCTGTGCAAAGGACTTAGATATCAAAATCCGTGAAACAAAGGACTTAGGGCCGCATGATTTCGTATTTCGCGTTTCGCGAGTGTCACGGCCTCAGCCATGATTTGCGAACTTTGCCTGTGGAAGACAAGGACATGCGTCACAATCGTCAGAATGCGGGTGTGGAAAAGCTGTGGACAAGAGCGATTTTTTGAGCCGGTGAAAATACAGGGCGGAACATTCACCGTGCTTTCTTACGCGAGATTACGTAAACTTCCCGTCTGTCCACACATCTCTGTCCACACATTTCACACATTTCTGATTCGCTATTCCTTTGCCCATCACTAGCTCTTGATTTTAACTATCCTATAGTTTAGCTTAGTCCATGTAAGCTTTCTTATGGTTTAGTTAAACTTGGAGAGGAGAGCATGCCTTGCGGACTTTACCCATTCCCGTCACGCGAGCTTTGCGCAAGCTAGGGAGCGACATCAAGGACGCCCGGCGGCGGCGGCGGCTTCCCATGTCTATCGTAATGCAACGCGCTTCGATCAGCGAACCGACTCTGATCAGGATCGAACGGGGCGATTCCACGGTCGCGATGGGAAGCTATGCGACGGTCCTCTTTGTACTGGGTATGGCCGACCGGCTGGCCGATCTCGTCGATCCGAAGAATGATCCCGTCGGCCTGCAGCTCGAAGAGGAAAACCTGCCGAAGCGCATTCGGGGGGCAAGAAAGCAAAAAGCGTCACACGAAAAATAATGGACCGGGAAACCCTTGTTTATGCGGATCTGGATGGCAAGCCTCACCTCGTGGGGCGGCTATGGGCCCATCTCCGCAAGAATAAAGAGAGCGCAAGTTTCGAGTACGACAAGACGTGGCTCGGAAACCCACTGCGTTTCTCTCTTGAGCCCGCGCTGGGGGTCGGACGCGGTGCGTTTCACACGCCGGCCAACACGCCGATGTTCGGTGCGATGGGTGATTCCGCGCCGGACCGCTGGGGGCGCACTCTCATGCGCCGAGCCGAGCGCAGGCGTGCTGAGCGTGCGGGTACCGCGCCACGCTCGCTGCAGGAAATCGACTTCCTTTTATTCGTGGACGACGAAGCGCGCCAGGGTGCGCTGCGCTTCGCCGAAAAGGAGGGCGGGCCGTTTCTGCGGGAGGAAGGGGGCAGGCGCATCCCGCCGCTCGTTGAACTACCGGAATTACTCTCCGCCGCGGAGCACGTCGTCGAGGACAAAGACACGGAAGAAGATCTGCGGCTGCTGATCGCGCCGGGCTCATCTCTAGGCGGCGCGCGGCCCAAAGCTTCGGTCATAGAAAAAGATGGCCAGCTCGCGATCGCGAAGTTTCCGCGGCATGACGATGAAATCAACACGGTTGTTTGGGAAGCTATTGCACTGGCACTCGCCGCGAAGGCCGGCATTTCCGTGCCCGACTCGCGCATCGAAACCGTCGCGAGCAAGCCCGTGATTCTGTTGCGCCGCTTCGATCGCGAGAAGGCAGTGCGAATCCCATTCCTCTCCGCCATGAGCATGCTTGGTGCGCACGATAACGAGTCGCGCAGTTACATGGAAATCGTCGATGCGCTTCGGCAGCATGGTGCCGCCCCAAAGCAGGACATGGAACAGCTCTGGCGCCGGATGGTGTTCAATATCCTGATTTCGAACACAGACGATCACCTGCGCAACCATGGATTCCTCTACGCAGGTCAGGCTGGCTGGCGATTGTCGCCCGCTTATGACCTGAATCCCATGCCTATCGACATCAGGCCGCGAATCCTGAGTTTAGCCATCAACGAGGGCGATAACACGGCCTCGCTCGATCTGGCGATGAGTGTGGCTAATTATTTCCAGCTCGAGACGAGCAAGGCAAAAGCCATTGCCGCGCAGGTCGGGAAAGCGGTTTCGACCTGGAGAAACGAAGCAGCGAAGCATGGTATCGGCAAAACTGCAATCGACCGCATGTCGTCGGCGTTTGAGCACCAAGACTTGAAAGACACACAACGAAGATAGGGTGCGAGACGTGAAACACGACGGCTGCAAGGCCTCGTCTGCTTCGCTATTCGATACTCGTTTCCAGTCGTATTGGGCACCCGCCCCTTCGACGAGCTCAAGGCAGGCTCCTGCGAAAAACGCGCAAGGACGGGCCACTCACTGTGGTAGCGTCGGCTTTCAAAGGCGGGCCACCCCGCCCAGTTTATTTTCCTTCAAGCGGAGTCAAAGGCTAGGCCACGAGCCCGAGCGGGGAAGAGCGATCAAGGTACCGAAGAAATCTGGTGCTGTTGCTCGCAGCTCGAAGTCATAGCTCGCGGCTCACCTGCTACACTCAGCGCAATGAATTTCAACGCGCGCCAGCAGAAGTTGCGGGAGCATCTGGCTACTACCCGCTTCGACGCTCTTCTCATCTCGCATCTCCCTAACATTCGATATCTTTGCGGATTTACCGGAAGCGCCGGGTTGCTGCTGGTTGACGAGTCACACAGCATTTTCTTCACCGATGTGCGTTATGACACGCAGGCTCACGAAGAGGTAAAAGGCGCCAAGGTTGTGATTGCGGCCAAGTCGGTGCTGCAGGCTTTAGCTGATCACTTGTCGCAGTGGCGCAGGCGGGCGCGTGGTTGGTCGGTCGGCATCGAGTCGGAGCACTGCACTATTGCCGAAAAGAAGAGGCTCTCGGCTCTGTGTCCCGCCGGGGTGCATCTGAAAGACGCGCCTTCGACAGTTGAGCGCCTGCGGTTGGTCAAGGACGCCGACGAGCTGCAGCGGATTCGCGCCGCGGTGAATCTTGGCGCCAAGTTGTTTGATCGCGCGGTGGAAGTGCTGCGTTCCGGGATGAAGGAAACGGAAGTTGCCGCCGAGATGGAACTCGCCGCTCGCCGCGCTGGCGCCGAGGAAATGTCGTTTCCGACGATCATTGCTTCGGGAGCGAGATCGGCGCTGCCGCATGGACGCGCCTCCGAGCAGGCGATCCCCTCGGGCGCGTTCGTGGTCTGTGACTTCGGTGTTATACTTTCAGGTTATTGTTCCGATCAGACCCGCACTGTATGGGTAGGCGCCGTCGCGAAAGACGCGCGACGGGCGTATGAAGCAGTGAAAGACGCCCAGCAGGCGGCGATCGATACGGTTCGGCCTGGCGTTACCGTCGGAGAAGTGGATGAGGCTGCCCGTAAGGTATTGCGCAAGGCGGGGTTAGCACGTTATTTTACTCACTCCACCGGGCATGGCGTCGGTCTTGAGATTCACGAGGTGCCCCGCGTGGCGGCGGGGCAAAAGGAAGTCCTGAAGCCCGGTATGGTCATCACGATCGAGCCGGGCGTATACTTCCCCGGCAAATGGGGCATAAGGATTGAAGACATGGTGGCGGTCACGGCCGACGGTTGTGACGTATTGACGCCAACCAGCAAGGATTTCCTGGCAGTCTAAGTCGTTACGAACCAGCCGGGCAGTTCCGCAGCCCGGCTTTATTCGCGTCCAGAGGTCCGGGCGTCCGGCAATGGCGAAGGTGATCGTGCCGGGTCGAATCCCGGGCCGGAATCCCAGGGTCGGAATCAAAAGATCAGAATGAATCAAAAAGAGCTGAAAGAGCTGATCGAGTTCCTCATCGAGAAAGACATTGCCGAGTTTGAACTCGAGCGCGGCGATGTCAAGGTGCGCATCCGGCGGGGAGAGCATGGTGCCGTCCATGCCCATGCGGAGCCCCGATTCTTTGCCGTTCCTCCGGCCACGCCTTCGCCGGAGATCGCCGCCGTGCCGGCCGTAGCAGCGCCTGGGGCTCCGGCAAAGCCCGCAGAACCCATCCCCGAGGAAGGACTTCACGCGGTGAAGTCGCCGATCGTGGGGACTTTCTACGAAGCGCCCTCGCCGGGAGCGCCTCCGTTTGTGAAGATCGGAGACACGGTGGAACTTGGCCAGGTGCTTTGCATCGTCGAGGCGATGAAGCTGCTGAATGAGATTGAATGCGACGTGGCCGGAGAGATTGTCAAAACGTTGGCTACCAACGGCCAGCCGATTGAGTATGGGCAGGAGTTGTTTGTGATCAGGCCTAAGAAGTGAAGCGATTACGGATTTCCGACGCTTCCTATTGTTGATTGTTGATTTTTGATTGTTGAATGTAGGTCGCGTAGCTCGGTCTTATTCAACAATCAACAATCATCAATCAACAATTTTTTTGACGTTGAAAGCTGCAATTTATGTTCAAGAAGATTCTCATCGCCAATCGCGGAGAAATCGCGCTGCGAGTGATCTGCGCCTGCAAAGAGCTGGGCATCCGTACGGTTGCGATCTACAGCGAGGCGGACCGCAACTCGCTGCATGTGAAGTTTGCAGATGAAGCCATATGCATCGGGCCGCCGCAACTGGCGCAGAGTTACTTGAATATTCCGGCGGTGATCAGCGCGGCGGAGATTGCCAATGTGCAAGCAGTGCATCCCGGCTATGGGCTGCTTGCGGAAAACGCCAACTTCGCCGAAGTCTGCGAGACGAGCGGAATCAAGTTCATCGGTCCGCGGCCGGAAGTTACGCGGTTGATGGGGGAGAAAGAAAAAGCGCGTGCCGCCATGAAGCAGGCGGGCGTGCCGATTCTGCCTGGCTCGGATGGAATCATTGCGTCGGAGTTCGAGGCGATCGATTGGGCGAAGCAGGTTGGATTTCCCGTGATCGTGAAGGCCTCAGCGGGTGGCGGCGGGCGCGGGATGCGGATCGTCCGCAATGAAGAGGAACTGCCCGGACTGTTTAAGGCTGCCTCGGCCGAAGCCGCCGGAGCCTTCGGTAACGGCGATCTCTACATGGAGAAGTATGTCGAGCATCCGCGGCACATTGAGTTTCAGGTGCTGGCCGACCAGCACGGAAATGTGGTCAGCCTGGGTGAGCGTGAGTGCTCGATTCAGCGGCGGCATCAGAAGCTGCTGGAGGAATCTCCTTCCACGCAGGTCACGCCGGAGTTGCGCGCGCAGATTGGCGACGTGCTGTGCAAGTCGCTGGCGGCGATTGGATATTGGAACGCCGGAACCATTGAATTTCTGATGGATCAGAACAAGCAGCTGCACTTCATCGAGATGAATACGCGCATTCAGGTGGAGCATCCTGTTACGGAGATGGTCACCGACGTCGATCTGGTGAAGAGTCAGATTCTGATCGCCGCCGGCGCGAAGATGAGCGAAGTGCTCATGGGTCCAATCGTGCATCGCGGACACTCGATCGAATGCCGCATCAACGCGGAGCATCCGGAGAAGTTCACGCCGTCGGCGGGGAAGATTACCGCGTTTCATCCTCCGGGCGGAACGGGCGTGCGCATTGACACTGCGGCCTACGCTGAGGGAGTGATTCCTCCTTATTACGATTCGCTGATTGCGAAGCTCGTGGTGCGTGGGAAGGATCGAGGCGAAGCAATCTCCCGCATGTCGCGTGCGCTGGAGATGTTTATTGTGGAAGGCGTGTACACGACGATTCCGCTGCATCGGAAGATTCTGGCGGACCCGGATTTTCGGGTGGGGAAGTTTGATACTGGGTTTATTGAGAGGTTTCTGGCGAAGAGCGGGAAGTAGCATCTTCATCGTGCATGAGAGGGATAATCGAGCATGGCTGCCGAAAACAACCCCTATCGTGCAAAGTTCCCTATAGGTGCAACTGTGCGGGTCAAGTCCGCTGGACAGTTGGAAGCCTTCGCTCGCAGCGGCAGACTGCGTCACCCACCCTCGGGGAACCAGATAGCGTGCGGTGGCAAGACTGACTCAGTTCGCCGCATAACCTTTTCCGCCGGGGCCGGCGTGCTCTACGAGTTACAAACGGCTCCTGGCTGGTGGCACGAAGACCTCCTAGAGAAACGCGTGGCATACTCGCCTTTGCTTCCCCATGTTCAAGAAGCCCTGAAGAGCATCGAGCCCAGCCGAGACGGGGAACTCCTCTATTACCCGTGCCGCGTGGTTCTTAAATCCGGCGAGGCCTGCGACACCGTTTACATCGTTGCTGAGAAACCGTATATCAGACATTGGGGCGTGTATCCGGAAAACGATCCTGGCAAACGATGGATTCGGATGGAGGATGTGGCAAGTGTAGCGGAAAGCCCGACGCGTCTGCCGGCCCAGTTTGCCAATGAGCTATATAAGAGAGGCGAGTCAGGCATGGGGTACACGATTTTTACCGTTGTTTTCGCTGATGGCAGGCTACAGGCGTGCGCCTCTGGAAATGCTATAGACTTCATTCGCTATCCAACTGGGAAAGGCCCCAAAGACGTCGTTGCTGTGCTCCCACACGAGGGCAGAAGGGACGACTCGTTAGTGAAATCACCTGAGTGGTATTGGTGCATATATTCGGAGTAGAACTGCTTTCTAGGCGTTCCTAACGGTTAGAACTCGCATCACCTGCGTGAAATTTTTTGGTATCGACATTCCCAAGAGCCTGGATCGCTCCTATCCTCCGGCATGGCAGAGTCATCGGGCCTTCAGGCTGCAGTCTTCGATCGCATGCTAACCAAAATGCCCTATGCACATCTGATCATCGGAGAGGAATCGATTCGATGACCAGAAAAATTGTTATGCTTTCCATTCTCGTTGCGACCCTTGCCGTCTCCATTCAAGCTCAGACCAGCGACAATCCCGCGCTGCTGCCGCAGCGTGATGGGTCGCATGACTTTGATTTTCTGATTGGCGACTGGAAGGCGCACGTTCGGCGGCTGCCGGACCGGCTTAACAATTCCGATAAGTGGGATGTTTACGACGGCATCTCGAATCACCACAAACTTCTCGACACGAACGCGAACTTTGAGCAGTTCGAGGTGTCGAGCGCCGATAAGAAGCTGCATATCAAGGGGCAGACGCTGCGGATGTACAACCCGGCTACGCGGCAGTGGAGCATCTATCTCTTAGATCTCGACAACGGAGAACTCGACGCGCCTCCGGTCGTTGGCGGATTCACCGGCAAGCGGGGGGAGTTTTTTCATCAGGAAAACTTCAAAGGGCGCGTGATTCTGGTGCGCTACCTCTGGCTGGATCTGTCGCCCACATCTGCGCGCATGGAACAGTCTTTTTCGCCCGACGGGGGGAAGAGTTGGGAAGTGAATTGGATTTGTGAGTTGTCGCGTTAGTGTTTGGAGCGGCTCTTGTTCGCGGAATATTCGCTGGCGGTGTTGTTTGGCTGACGCGTTGGGCCGGTTACGCGGGAGATCCTTCGCTACGCCTGAAACGCGGCTTCGCTCAGGATGACAGAGCCTCTGAGAATCCAAACTGCACTGGTGTGGAATATTCTCATGGCCCCGGGCGAGGACGCCCTGGGTCCACAGTCTGCTACGAAACTCGTCTTCCGCCCCTTCGGGGCTACATGACCTCCTACTCTGACCCACGGCTTGCGCCGTGGGCTGCAATCTTTCGCCGCTTCGCGGCTTGGCGAGCATGCAATTCAACCCGGCCTGACAAGACTGCCGCCGAGTTTCGTAACAGATAGTCCATACTCGGGCTCCGTCCTCGGGCATCTTTCAACGGGAAAACTCGATAGACTTGCTGGGCATGATTTTATTGCCTCGGCTGTATGCCATCCTTGACGCGGATTTCTTTGCCGATGCGGATGCACTTTTCGCTGCGGCTGAAGAACTGGTGGCCGCAGGAGTGACCTTGATCCAGTACCGGAACAAGTCCGGTCATGCTCGGATCATGTTGGAACAGGCTCGGGGGTTGAAGAGTCGCGTTTCCCACGTCTCGCAACGTCGGCGAGACGTGGGGCACCCCATTTCTGAAAAGACCCAAGGTCGAAGAACTCAAGAAGAAGTGGGTGCCCCAGGTCTCGCTGCATTTGCGAGACGTGGGAACGGTGTGCGGTTGATCATGAATGATCGGGCCGATCTTTGCCTTGCTGCTGACTTCGACGGCGTTCATGTTGGGCAGGATGATCTTTCTCCTCAATCGGTTCGAGCGATCATCGGTCCTGACCGGTGGCTGGGTGTATCGACTCACAACCCAGAACAGTTGGCCGAAGCGGACAGGACTTCTGCTGACTACCTGGCTATTGGGCCGGTGTTTGCTACTTCCAGCAAGGCCAATCCTGATCCCGTCGTTGGGCTCGAAGGCGTGCGCCGGGCGCGCTCTCTCACGCGTAAACCACTGGTCGCCATCGGCGGAATTACGCGGGCCAATGCGGCTTCGGTGATTGAGGCCGGGGCTGACTCGGTGGCGGTGATATCTGATCTGTTACGGGAGCGGGGCAAATCAGCAGAGGAATTTTTGCGCATATTGCGGTAAGGTAGTTCGTCGTTTGTCGCTTGTCGTTGGTCGTTCGCTAAGGCGCTTGCGGCAGCTTGCTGTTCCGCTAATGGCCGACGACAAACGACCAACTACGAACGGCCAATCTCGGAGGCTTCCTGAGCACACCCACCACGCAGCCAAGCGCCGCCAGCGACTGGGAAATTCACAGTCATCAGGATTCGGAGCTGGTCAAGGGCCTGGGTCTTACCAGCGCCACCATGCTGGTGATCGGCTCGATGATCGGCTCCGGCATCTTCATCGTTTCCGCCGAGATTGCCCGCGAGGTTGACTCGCCCGCTCTGCTGATCGGCGCGTGGGCCGTCGCCGGATTTATGACGATCGTGGCCGCGCTGAGTTATGGCGAACTGGCCGCCATGATGCCGCGCGCCGGCGGACAGTATGTTTATTTGCGCGAAGCGTTGGGACCGCTCTGGGGATTTCTCTACGGCTGGACACTTTTTCTTGTCATTCAGACGGGGACGATCGCCGCGGTCGGCGTGGCCTTCGGAAAGTTCCTGGGGGTTTTCCTGCCTTCGATTTCTTCCACGCACTGGATCTGGCACATGTGGAAGGTTCCTCCCATTCCCATCGGTCCCATGGTTCTCGGCAACATGGATGTCGGCATCAACACGCAGAACCTGATGGCGATTCTGCTGGTCATTTTTCTGTCTATCGTCAACATATTCGGACTGAAGACGGGCGCGGCGATTCAGAACATTTTTACGGCTGCGAAAGTTTCCGCTTTGCTGGGGCTTGCCGTTTTTGGATTTGCGCTGGGGCGCAACCCGCAGGCCATCGCTGCTAACTTCGGCAATTTTTGGCGCAACGCAAGTCTGGGAGCGCAGCACGCTGTGCAGGTCGGTGTGGGCGGACCGATCGTCATGGTGGGCACGCTGACGATTCTTGCCGTGGCTCAGGTGGGATCGCTTTTCTCTGCCGACGCGTGGAACAACGTGACCTTCACGGCTGGTGAAGTGAAAAATCCCAGCCGCAATCTGCCGCTTTCTCTCGCGATGGGGACGGGCATTGTGATCGCGCTCTACATTGCATGCAACTTCATTTATCTGAGCGCGCTGCCGCTCGATGGCGCAGAGGCCGGCGCGACGATTCTTGCCCGCGGCATCAAGCATGCCGCCGAAGATCGCGTCGGCACGGCGGTCATGACGCAAATGTTCGGCTCCGCGGGCGGATTTCTCATGGCGGCGGCGATCATGATCTCCGGCTTCGGCTGCGCCAATGGCCTGATTCTCTCGGGCGCGCGCGTTTATTACGCGATGGCCAAAGACGGCCTGTTCTTCCGCAACGTTGCGAGACTGCATCCCAAACACAAAACGCCTGCAGTTTCGCTTATGGTGCAGATGGTGTGGACGTGCGTGCTCTGCATCTCCGGCAGCTACGGGCAGCTTCTCGACTACATCATTTTTGCTGTATTGGTTTTTTATGTGCTGACAATCGTCGGGCTGTTCGTGCTGCGCCGCACGCATCCCGATGCGGAGCGGCCCTATCGTGCGGTGGGATATCCGATATTACCGGCGATTTACATTGTCATGGCTGTATTCATTGATATCGTACTATTGCGCTACAAGCCGCAGTTCACATGGCCGGGGCTGATTGTGGTGCTTTTGGGCATCCCGGTGTACTTTGCGTGGTCGCGGAGCGCGGGCGCAAGACGAGCATCGCCGTAGTTCCCAAGGAGAAAGCAAACGGATGGCAAATCTGCTGGCAACCAAGCCGCTGAACCTGCTAATGGAAGAAGCCCGCGAATCGGGCGAGCATAGCCTCAGACGAACTTTAGGAGTTTTTCAGCTCACTGCATTGGGCGTGGGCGCGATCATCGGCGCCGGCATTTTTGTCATGGTGGGGCTGGGGGCCCAGTATGCCGGTCCCGGGCTCACGCTTTCGTTCGTACTATCTGGGCTGGGATGCGCGTTTGCCGGTCTCTGTTACGCCGAGTTCGCGGCCATGATTCCGCTGGCGGGCAGCGCCTACACCTACGCCTACGCCACGCTGGGCGAGTTGCTGGCGTGGATTATCGGCTGGGATCTGACCCTCGAGTACGCCATGGGGGCCAGTACGGTGTCCTCGGGCTGGTCGAACCACTTCATCGAGTTGCTGAATATCTTCCATATCAAGATGCCACTCTGGCTGGCCTACGATCATTGGACTGCCTTGAAAACAGCCGAGAATATTGTCGCCCGGCAGATGGCGCAGGCCTCCGATACTTCGCTGGTGGCCGGGTCCCAGGCATTTCTCGACAAGGTGAGTGCGATCATCGCGGCTCAATCTCCGGAGTTGCTGCAACGTGCGCATGATTTGCTGGGCGCGCCCCATCTGTTTGGGATGGAGGTCGGCTTCAACCTTCCGGCCTTTCTCATTGCGTTAGTGATCACGGCGATTCTCGTCATAGGAATTAAAGAGAGTGCGCGCTTCAACGCGACGATCGTAACGATCAAAGTGGCAGTCGTCCTCTTCGTAATCGTGCTTGGTTCTCGCTACATCAGTGGCGGCAATTGGGGCACGGATTGGCACTCCTACGCTCCCCACGGCTTCGCGGGCATCGGAGCAGGAGCAGCGTACATTTTCTTTGCCTACATCGGATTTGATGCTGTCTCGACCACTGCCCAGGAAGCCAAGAATCCGCAACGCGACCTGCCGATTGGCATGATCGCCTCGCTGGCGATTTGCACCATTTTGTATATCGCCGTTGCCGCCGTGCTGACCGGGATGGTGCACTGGCAGCAGATCAACATCGAGGCTCCGGTTGCTCGCGCCTTTCTGGATCGCGGACTGAGCACTGCGTCGCACATCATTACTCTTGGGGCCCTGGCTGGATTGACCAGCGTGATGCTCGTCATGTTGCTCGGCCAGACGCGAGTGCTCTACTCGATGGCCAACGACGGCCTTCTGCCCAAGAAATTTTTTGCCGATGTGCATCCCAGATTCCGCACTCCGTGGAAGAACACGATTCTGGTAGGACTGCTGGCGGCGGTCGTGGGCAGTGTGACACCGATCGACGACATCGGAAAGATGGTGAACATCGGAACGCTGCTGGCCTTTGTGATCGTGTCGCTGGCCGTGCTTGTGCTGCGGCGCACGAACCCCGGCCAACCACGGCCCTTCCGAACTCCATGGGTCCCGCTGGTCCCGATCCTGGGCGTGATCTCGAACGGCTACATGATGTATAAGCTGGGCTGGGTCAACTGGGCGCGCTTGATCATCTGGCTCGCGATCGGCCTGGTCGTGTACTTCAGCTATGGGCAGAGGCACAGCCGGGTGCAGGCCCTAAAGGCAGGGAAATAGTCGAACCAGCAGATCGATCAGCATGAAGGGCCCTCCGCACAGCGCGGAGGGCTTTTTTGTTTTACAGTGGACCATGGCTCAGTAGCCACAGATCACTGACCACCGACCACTACTGAAAATGAGAGCCCTGCGCAATCTACGGTTGATCGGCGCGCTTCTGCTGTCGGTCATGGCGGTCGGCACGGCGGGTTATCACTACATCGAAGGCTGGTCGTGGTTCGACGGCTTCTACATGGTCGTCACCACGCTGACTACGATCGGCTATCAGGAAGTGCATCCGCTCACGCACGCGGGGCGCATCTTCAATGTATTTGTGATTCTGGCGGGCGTGTCGCTGTTGCTCTTGGGCGTCGGAGCCCTGAGCCAGGCTTTGCTAGAATTCGAGCTGCAAAGTTTCTTCGGAAGGCGGCGCATGGAGCGCGAAATCGGACGCCTCGACGGCCACTATGTCATCTGCGGCATGGGACGTGTCGGGCGGAGTGTCGCCCGCGAGTTGGACCGCAAGCCCGTGCCCTTCGTGATCGTCGAAAACGCAGAAGCGAAATCCCAGCGCTATGCGGCGGAAAACTGGCTCGTGGTGACGGGCGATGCCACCCAGGAACAGACCTTGCGCGACGCGCAGATCGGTCGGGCTTGCGGCCTGATTGCCGCCACCACCACCGACGCAACCAATCTCTATATCGTACTGACTGCGCGCGGACTCAATCCGCGTCTCAAAATCATTGCGCGAGCCAGCGAAGACGGCGCGGAAAAACATCTGCTCACCGCTGGAGCGGATTCGGTCGTTTCACCATACTCGTTTGCTGGCCAGCGCATCGCGCAATCGCTGCTGCGGCCGCATGTGGTTAGCTTCCTCGACACGGCGACAACTCATCTCGGCATGGATCTGGAAATTGGTGAGATTCAGATTGGCGGCAGATCTGTCTTTGCCGGCAAAACTTTGGAGACTTCCCGCATCCGGCAGGAACGCGGTGTCATCGTGCTCGCTATCAAACGGCGCGACGCCATGCGTTTCAATCCTGCCCCGGACGAAAAAATCGAGCCCGACGATTGCCTGATCGCCATGGGCGAGCCCGCGCAGTTGCGCCGCCTTGAGCAGACTGCGGCTTCTTCATGAGAATCGAACGCGCATGAAAATCACCACAGCCGCCGAAATGCGCGCCATTGATCGCGCCACCAGTGAGCGTTTCAGCGTGCCTTCCCTCACCCTGATGGAAAACGCCGGGAATGCTGTGGCCGAGCACGTCCTCGCGCATCACGGCGCGGCGCGGAGAGTCGTCGTTTTCTGCGGAAAAGGAAATAACGGTGGCGACGGATTCGTCGCTGCGCGTCGGCTTCATCAGAAAGGCAAGACGGTTCAGGTCATCCTGCTGGCGGATGCGTCCGAACTCAAGGGCGATGCCGCCGTGATGTATGGCAAGTTGCCGATTGCTGCGATTGCTGTTCATTCGCCTGACGAATTGAAATCCGACCGCGTACGGCTGTCGTTGCCGGCCGACGTATATCTTGATGCGATTCTCGGCACTGGATTCAAGCCTCCAGTAAGCGGTTTGTACGCCGAGGCGATTGCGATGCTGAACTCGACGCAGGCGCCGGTGATCGCCGTTGATATTCCTTCCGGCGCGGATGCTGACGCGATGGCTCCCCAGCAGGGAGTGATTGCGCGCGCGGATTCGATCGTCACTTTCACGGCCGCGCGCCCCGCGCACGTTTTCAGCTTGCTGACGGATGGGCCGACCTACGTCGCCGAGATTGGATCGCCGCCGGAGGCCCTTCAGTCGTCGCTTCATCTGAATGTGATCACGGCTCGCGATTTCGGCCAACTGATTGGTGATCGGCCACCGGAATCGAACAAAGGCCTCTACGGCCACGTGCTCGTGATAGGCGGATCGATGGGAAAAGCTGGTGCTGCCGCTATGGCCGGTATGTCGGTGCTGCGCGGCGGCGCGGGGTTAGCAACGGTGGCCACGGCGAAGTCTATCCTGCCGACTGTAGCCGGATTTCATCCCGAACTCATGACCGAAGCGCTCGCTGAAACCCCCAGCGGCAGCATCGCCAAGAGCGCGGCAAAAAAGTTGAGCGACTTGGCGAAAGGAAAGAGCGTGCTCGCCATTGGCCCCGGCATTTCACGCGTGCCTGAGACGTCGACCTTGGTGCGCTCCATTGTGGGCCACAGTAAGGTGCCCATCGTTCTCGATGCCGATGGCTTGAACGCCTTCGAGGGCCACGCCGATCAATTAATTGGAAGTGGCCGCGTACTGGTCATCACTCCGCATCCGGGAGAGATGGCGCGGCTGGCGGGATCGACCGTGGCCAACGTGCAAAAAGATCGGATCGGCGTGGCGCGGCAATTTGCACGTCAGCACGAACTCATCGTGGTTCTCAAAGGCCATCGCACGCTGGTCGTTCAACCCGATGGCGAAGCATGGGTCAACACAACGGGAAATCCCGGCATGTCCACGGGCGGAACAGGAGACATTCTCACCGGAATGGTCGCGGCGATGATCGCGCAAAACCCGAAAGAGCCCATGATGGCGGTTTGCGCCGCGGTTCATCTGCACGGCTTGGCCGGCGATGTGATGGCCGAAAGCTTTGGTGAGCATTCGCTTGTTGCGACCGACTTGCTGCGCGGCCTGCCTGAAGCATTCTGGCGCGCGCAGCGCACGGCGCAAGAGAGTCTCGTGCGCTGGGGCGGGTAACATCGCGCCTTTATCGGGATGTGTCATCCTGAGCGGCGGCGAAGCCGGCGCGAGGGAGCTTACGGCTCTCGGCAGCGGCGTTGCAGTAAACAAGGCTGAAGCTGCGCTCGAACTTATCAACTGCATGGTTGCGCCTAGCGGTCGTAAGGTCCTTCACCCGGCTTGGCGCCGGGTTCAGGATGACATGCTGGTGGATTACAGGCTTATCTTCTTATCTGTGTGCCGGAAGTAGAACCGTTTTCCCGGATTCTGCCGATCGACGCGCGGCGTCGAGTATTTCGCTCACCGTAACATTCGTTTCCAGCGACGATAGATTGTCTGGCTTCGCTCCATCCAAAATCACCGCGCGCAGATAGCCCAGTTCGCTGTCATACGGCGCGGGAACGGGCTTGGCGGCGATCTGTTCCTCCGCATTCTGCCCCGTACGCCGCACGCGCAGGTCATCGCGTTTGACCGTGATCGCGTAGCCGGTCTGGCCATAAACTTCCATGTCTTTTCTGTCGAAGGGCCAATTCCACGAGGCCTGCAGAATCGCCTGTGCCCTCGGATAGGTCAGGATGATGGTCGCTTCATCATCAACATGCGCATAAATCTGCGGCTTGAATTGTTGCGTAACGGCAGTTACAGATTGAGGCCGCTGTCCGTCCATTAGCCAGGTCGCAAGATCGGCGCCATAGCATCCGAAATCAAAAAGCGCGCCTCCGCCATTGAGCTTGGGATCGGTCAGCCAGGCAAGGAACTCCGGCTCGACGCCAATTTCCTTCGGGCCATAGTGCCCGTCGTGTACCACAACTTTGCGCACATCGCCGAGAGCGCCTTCGTGCACCAGATCGTACGCCGCGTGATTGCTGCGATACCAGGAAGTTTCGTAATTTACGAGCACCTGAATCTTGCCCTCGTGCGCCGCATTCTCCATTGCAACAGCGTCGTCAAAGCTGACGGCCAGCGGCTTTTCCATCATTACGTGAACGCCATGCCGCGCGCAGATCTCCACCACGCGCCGGTGGTCGTAAGTGTTCGTATAAGCCAGCACAGCCTGCGGATGCGCCTTGAGCAGCATTTCCTCCAGGTCGGCAAACAGAAGGGCCTTGTCGAAGCCGTATCTCGCGCCAGCGGCCGCGAGGAGTTGGGCACTCGGTTCGGCGACACCCACAATTTCAATCTCGGGACTGTGCCGCGACTGATCAAGAAAGCCGTGCACGTGGCCATGAACCAGACCCACGATGCCAACACGCAATGGCGCATGATTCTCCGGCATATTCTGAGCTTGAGTTGCGACGAGCGCTGCGAGTGTGAGAAGAATTGCCAAGACAATATTGCGAATCAAAATAGTTCTCCAGTCTTCGCTATAGGTTTTCGGTCCACATGGTAAATCGAAAATGATGAAACGCGGCTTAGAACTTACGCCAGATCGCGGCACTGTCCCTTAGGCCATTATCGAACTGGTTAACACGCGCTATGTGCTTCATAGCGAACGGCCTCGATGCCGTCAGTTCAGGCTCCCAGTGCGGAATCTGGACGAGGGGCTTCAGTAATCTATTACGCAACACTCCGTAGTGCGATAGTGCAATTGCTTATGACCCATTTCCCCCAACCGCACCCTTCGCGGCGAGCGGCCCGGGTCCAGCTAGGAGATTCCGTCCTGGCTGCCATCCGGCTGGAAGACGGCCGCCGCACCAAAGCTAAACTGCAAACCATCTCCGCCACCGGAGGCCTGCTGCGCATGGCGCAATCGCTGGGGCAAGGCGACTTCGTCGAGGTGGCATTTCAAACCCAAGCCGGCCCGGTGCATGGCATGGCCGAAGTCCTCAGCCCGATGCGCCAGATGACCGATGGAGTTCTACAGCCATTCCGTTTCGTAGCACTCGAAGATGACGACCATCGCCGCTTGCGCAGTTCGCTCGATCATGTAGTCGCGCGCACCACGCTGGGAATCAAGTCGGCCGCGTTCTCGACGTACTGAGCCAAATGTAGCGACAGCCGCCTCGGCTGTCCTGCGAGCACAGTTCCCCCCTCGCTATACTGATCGTGTGCAAAGTAAGATCAGCGAGGCGAAGGTGTTGCGCGAGATCGCCACGAACTCGCCCGAAGAGACGATTGCGTTCGGGCAGTCACTCAAGGAACTGCTATCTCCGCCCAAGCTCGTGCTGCTGCGCGGAGATCTCGGCGCCGGCAAAACCACGCTGGTGAAGGGAATTGCGGCGGCTTTCGAGGCTGCCGGCGAAGACGACGTCACCAGCCCAACCTTCACGCTGATTCACGAGTATCGCGGTCCTCAGGCCAATCTATTTCACATCGATCTCTACCGCATCGACACGCCGCGCGAACTTGACACGCTCGCACTGGATGACTTGCGCTCCGACAACAGTATTCTGCTGATCGAGTGGGGCGAGAAATTCCCGCGCTTCCTGCGTGAAAGAGATATTGAGGTTTCTCTCGAGCGCGAAGGGGAGACGGGACGGAGAATCCGCGTATCTCGTTAGCGGTGAGTTGCCCGGGCACGGGAAGAAGTCCATATCTGCCGAGTGCAGGCTTCCGGGACGCTCCATTCCCGTACGAGCGAAAACAGGATAGCGGCGGCAAAGACAGCCAGAACCAGTCTGTTGTTCACAAGAGTTCGCTCCATAGCTGTTATTTCCCGGCCGACCCACTTCCTGCCTTGGCAAACCACTGATCGAACCACTCCCAGCCGCGAACGAAGTAATCGCGAGTGTCTTCAGGCTTCACGAATACGTGGCCCTCGCCCGGATACACCACCATCTGCACCGGCACATGCAAACTCTTCAGCGCGTGCCACCACTCCACCGACTGCTCCATCGGCACTTCGCCGTCGCGCTCGCCGACCAGAATCAGCGTCGGTGTCTTTACTGCCTTCACAAAGTGCATGGGATCACTCTTCGCATACACAGCCGGATCATCGTACACCGACTTGCCGAAAAACGGGATCATCCATTCATCGATTTCGTTGACGCCGTAGTAGCTCAACCAATCCGAGAGCCCCGCTCCCGCCACTGCCGCGGCAAAACGATTTGTCTGCGCTTCGACCCACATCGTCATGTATCCGCCGTAGCTGTGCCCTCGAATACCCAGGCGTTTCGGATCGACCGGATACTGCTTCAAGATCGCATCCACGCCTGTCATGATGTCGCGATAATCGCCTCCGCCGAAATCTTTCACATTGCCTTGCGTGAAGGCCTCGCCCTGCCCGTAACTGCCGCGCGGGTTCGGGCAGAACGCGAAGTATCCCATCGCAGACTCCCCACCTAATGTGCGCGTATCCCATCGCGCGGAGCACGCCGCCGACGGACCACCATGCACATTCACTACAAGTGGGTAGGTCTTTCCCGGCGCAAAATCTTTGGGCAGCATCAACCAGCCTTCGAGATGCTCGTTGCCGTTGGTCCAGTGAAAATTCTTGGCTTCGCCCCACGCTGGCTTCGCGCCGGAGTTCATCGTAGTTAACTGCTTCCATTTGCCGGCGGGGCCGGTCCATATTTCCGGTGCCTGGCTCGGCGATTGCTTTACGACCGCGGTGACGCTGCCATCGCGCGAGAGGGACGCGCTGGGAACGCCTGTGCCGATGAATTCTTCGCCGCTCCACAGCGTCTGGACCTCGCCTCCGTTTGCGGCGACCGAGGCAAGGCCGGTGCCACCGTCTATGTTCTCCGCGAACGTGATTCGATCCGGCCCGGTCCAGGTTAGCGATGACGGAGATGCCTTGATGTTCGGCGTGACATCCCGCGCTTTGCCGTCGGCGAGCGATAGAACGAAGACGTCCCCGCCAGTTGAGCCCTCGTCGCTCATTAATCCTTCGATGAAGGCGATGTGTTTGTTGTCGGGCGAAACGTGCGGGTCGGCGATCTGTAATTTGGGAATGTAGATTTCGTGCATCGCTCCCGATTGCACCGGGATGTGATACAGATGCGCGACATACCAGTTGGCGTCGCCCGAGCCATGTGCTGCAGTGGCGAACCAGCCCTGCCCGTCGGGCGTCCAGTCGTACTCATAGACGTACATGTCGGCGGGCGTGACTTGCCGCAGAGTATTGTTCGCAAGTTCAATCGTGCTCAACCGCTGCTCGAAGTTCTTTTCGTCGACGACTCCGGCGAGGGGCATCATGGGTTGCAGAGGTCCCGCCACGCGCGGCATGCCCTCGATGAATAGAATCGCCAGTTTCGATCCGTCGGGAGAGAAACTCGGCGTCTGCACGTAGCCCCTGAGATCAGCGCGCTTCACCGGCGCAGTGCCATCGGTGGCTGCAGTCCAGACCTGGCCCGCCGGCACGTCTCCCGGCAAGTCGGCGATGAATACAACTTGGCTCGAGTCTGCCGACCACGCTACCTCGCGCAACGGCAGCTTGCCCTCGACAACGACGCTGCGCTCGGAGCCGCTGCCAGAAATCGTAAGCGCGCCGTCGACGATATAGGCGATCTGTTTCCCGTCAGGAGAGATCGCAACCTGATCGATGCGCTTGGCGCGCGGCAGGGAGTCGTAGACGGCGGCCGCGCGGGAGGGAGCCGAAGTCTGCGCGTGGGAAGAGAAACAAGTGATGAGGGGAATGGCAAGGAATGCTGCTAAAAACGCCCTAAGGAGTGCAGTCATTGGTTTCGCACCGGAAAAAAAGAATACTCTGCCGCTGGCCACTGGCCACCGACCACTGCTTTAGAACCCCATGATGTTGTATCCGCAATCGACGTAAATCGTTTCGCCGGTGATGCCGCTGGATGCGTCCGAAGCAAGAAACACTCCCGTCGAGCCGACTTCCGACACCTCGACATGACGGCCCAAGGGCGCCCGTTCTTCGTGCCCTTTGAGCATGTCACCGAAGCCTGAGATGCCGCGAGCAGCAAGGGTCTTGATCGGACCGGCCGAGATGGCGTTTACGCGAATCTTTTTCTTCCCCAGTTCGTACGCCAGATACCGCACCGAACATTCGAGTCCCGCCTTCGCAACGGCCATCACGTTGTAACGGGGTACAACCTTTTCCGAGGCGTAATAGGTCATGGTGAGCATCGAGCCGCCGTCTTCCATCAGCGGCGCTGCCGCGCGCGCCACAGCGATCAGTGAATAGACGCTGACGTCGAGCGCCATGCGGAATCCTTCGCGTGAAGTGTTGATAAAGTCTCCCTTGAGTTCGTCGGCCGGGGCGAAAGCCACCGAGTGCACCAACGTATGTAGCTTGCCGTGGCGCTCCTTCAGCGTGGTGAACAGGCGGGCGATCTCCTCGTCTTTGCTGACGTCGCACATATGGGCTTCAGCTCCGGGCAGCGACAGGATCAGATCTTTGGCTTCCTGCTCGAGGCGCTCATTCTGGTACGTGATGGCCAGCTTCATACCGGCGGCATGCAGCCCTTGTGCGATCGACCAGGCGATCGAGCGCTTGTTCGCCACCCCAAACACCACACCGTTGCGGCCCTGCAACTCTGAGGACATATTCGCTCCTTGGGAATGGAAAAGAATATCAGACCTGTTTCCGCACCGAGGCGGGAGTGACTGAAGCCCTTGCGCGAACCGCCATTCGGCGCTACGATTCGCCTGCTGCTGGAAATTCAAACCTCGAATGCCCTTGTTCGGAGGTGGACTATGCGTCGCTGCATTGGCTCATTTCTCCTGGCGGCCCTGACCCTCTTCACTGTCACCTCTGCGCTCACTCTCTCTGCCCATGCGCAGGTCGACCGTATCGTGATCGCGGCGGGCACAGACGAAGATCACGAGCTGCAAACTATCTCCAACGAGCAGGATCCGCAAAAGAAGCTCGCCGCATATCAGGAGTTTGTGCAGAAGTTTTCCTCCAACCCCGCAGCCGTGGCGTATGGCAACTGGCAGATTTCGCAGGCCTATCAGACAAGCGGCGACCTGGCGAAGGCGCTCGATTATGGCGACAAGGCGCTGGTTGGTTCGCCGCGCAACCTAGACATTCTTGTCTCGCTGGCGGGCATTGCAGAACAGGCCAAGAACAACACCAAGGCCATGGACTATTCCGCGAAGGGTGGGGAGATCTGCCACACCATCGGCAAGCAGCCCAAGCCTGAAGGCGTGAGCGACGAAGATTTCGCTCGCCAGATCGCCGAGGAGAAAAGCTCGATTCAGAACAACTGCGACTTTCTGGAAACAACGGGCTTCAACTCCATCGCCAGCGAGAACAATCCCAAGGCGCGCATGGCCGAAATTGAGAGGTTCACAGTAGGATTTCCCGACTCGAAGTTCGGCGATCAGGTTTCCAACTATGCTATGTACACGCTCGGCCCGGGACAATTGAACGATCAGGCGAGGCTGGTGTCATTCGGAGAAAAGACGCTGGCGACCAATCCGAACTCTTTGCCTGCGCTACTGCTGCTCGCCGGATTTTACGCAGACGACTCCAAAGCCGGCAGCTCGGCAAAAGCCATTTCCTACGCACAGAAAGCGATTGAAGCTGCCAAGCCCGACGCCGCCGACGCCGACAAATCTCGCAAGATTTCGGCCGGAGTCGCGCACAATGTCATCGGCTATGCCTATCTGAAGCAGGAGAAGACGGCCAGCGCCATTCCTGAGCTGAAATCAGCGTCTGCCCTATTGAAGGGGCAGGACGATCAGCAATATGCGCGCGCCCTCTATGGCATCGGCTTTGCCTATGGCAAACTCAACAAGCTCACCGAAGCGCGCGAAGTCTTGAACGAAGCGGTGAAGATTCAAAGCCCGTGGCAATCGATGTCTCAGGAGTTGCTCGCCAAGGTGAACAGCGCGCGGTCAAAAGGGAATTGACGGGGAAGATCTCGGCGAGGTGGGAATTACTTCGCCGGCTTCAATAGTTCTTCCGACAGCAGTTGTGCCTTCCATGCCAGAGTGCGCGCTCGCTCCATATCTCCTGCGTCCACGGCGGTTTTCGACTGCTGCATGAACTGCCGAACCTGACTCACCATGTCCTGCTGGTTCGCGCTTAGGCTACGTCCTTCCAGTTTTTTCAGATTCGCATCGGTTGAGCCGAGCAATTGATTGGTTGCGTCGCGCTGTCCGTTTGCCTGGTCGCCTGATGCTCCGCCAGCCAACTGAATCGACGGCTCGGAAGTTCCGCCCTGTCGCACGATAATTTTCGAAGGCGGACAATTCTTGGATGAAGTCGAATTCGGCGATGTTGCCGAAGTTGTGCTGGAAGTTCCTGCCGGTGCTGGGTCGCATTTCGGATTACGTGGTTTCTTGCGAACCGGCCGCTTTGCGGCCGTTGGCTTTTGAGCGGTGGGCTTAGTAGAAGGCGATTGCGGCGGAGTGGAAGGAGCCGCAGCTGTCGGCGCGGGCGCTTGTGTCTGCTGCTGCGGAGTCGCACTGCCCGGCGATGTCGCCGGCGCAGGCGCATCCTGAAACGCGAACGCAGAGCCGCTCGCCCGCAGCGCGATAGCTGCAGAAGAGAGACTCACGATCGCGATGAGAATCAATCTCATGCTCGCTTCGAGTGCTCCTCGCTAACGCAATTCTACGCTTCACTCTCGCAAGAATTTGCGCGTTATCACAGGACCAGAAAGTTCAGTCCCCGGGCTGCACTGCTGCCGTATTAGGCGTGTACTGCCGGCGGTTGGCAGTAACTGCAGGCCCGGCCGCAGGAATCTGAAAGCGGAAGGTCGTACCGCCATCTCCCGACTCAAAATCTACCGAGCCATAGTGCCATTGCAGAATCTGGTAGGTTTGCGCCAGTCCAATACCGCTGCCATCTCTCTTGGTCGTGAAGTAAAGCTCAAAGACTTTGTCGTGCATGTCGGCCGGGATACCGCCGCCCTGGTCGCGAATCTCTGCGACGATCACCTGATCTTCACGGTGGGCAGCGATGCTCAGTTTTCCCCCGGCGGGCATGGCCTGGACGCCGTTGATGACGACGTTGAGAAAAGCCTGCTTCATCAAGTCGCCGTCGACCTTGATCGGCAAGCGTTCAGCCGGCATGTGCCGCTCGATGACTACGCCGTGCTGCTCCGCGTCGGGAGCGGCCAGTTGCGCCACGTCTTCCATCAGACGCCGCAGATCGATCTCTTCCAGGTGCAGATCGCGTGGCCGCGTGAAGTCGACCAGAGTCTGCACCACGCGGTCCAGGCGTCGAATCTCGCTGTCGATGATGTCCATGTGCCGCTTCGTGTCCGGTTCCTGCTTCGCCAGTTTGTTCTGCAGCAGTTGCAGGTGCAGCACGATAGCGTTGATTGGATTTTTGACTTCATGCGCAACGCCGCGCGTCAGCCGCCCGCTGGCCGAGAGGCGGCGCGACATCTCGATTTCATCTCCAATGCGCTTTACCGATTCCGTATCACGCATGATGAGCAGCGCACCGATCTGAGAAGTTTTCTCTTGAACGAAGTCGAGTGAGACCTGGACGAGCTTTCCGCCTTCGGCTTCAAACTCGCTTTGTGACAGCGGCCGGCGGCGTTCGAACGCGTCGAGCACGGCGGCGCCAATATCCGAACGGCGATCGAATATTTCTTTCGCGGTACGCCCGAGCAACTCGGCGCGTGGCCTGCCCAGGAATGCCTCCACCGGCGCACTGACCAGCACCACCCGCGAATCGCGCGAGAACAGCATCAGGCCATCCTGCAGCTTCGACATCAACTGGTCGACGTTGTCTTTCAGTGCCGAAAAAATCTCCTTACTGTCGCGAATCTGCCGGCCCAGGTTGGCGATCTTCAGCGTTACCAGACCATACTCGTCATGCCCTGAAGAATCGCCGGCCAACTCCTCGCTGTCTCCGGCGGCCATGCTGTCGAGGTTGCGGTTGATCTCCTTCAACGGGCCCAATGCCAGATTCGAGATTCCCGCCGAAAAAAGAAAAGAACAAAAAATCAACGCCACCGAAAAATAAAGCGAGTGCATGAGCTTGATGTTGATCTCGCGCTTCAAGAACACCGGCGAAACGCCAATGCGCACGCTGCCGAAGGGTGCGCCTCCCAGGCGTAGCGCATAGCTTACGTCGTAGACCGCGGGCGGTCCGTACACCATGTGAATCTGATCGCGAAAACGCGCGCCGCGAACCTGCTGAAAGTCAGGACGCGGCGGGACCACCTTGCCGACCTTGTTGATGTCGGTATGAAGCAGGGCTTTGCCGTCAGGGCCGATAACGGCAGCATCCATCAGGAAGGCCCAGCTTCCGCGCGCCGACTGCAGCATGTTGTTGAGATCGATATCCGTCTGCAAGTATTCGACCAGCGCGTTGCGCATGCCCACCGGATCGTTGGTGTCGACGGGAGTGCTGCTGAAATCGGGAACGTTGTTCTCCGCGGCGTAGGCCAGTTGATAGGCCAACTGCCGCGCCGTCTCGTGCGCATTTTCCATGCGCAGCCGCAGGATCTGCGAGATGTACAAATAGGAAAACGCCGACACCATCAGCGTCACCATTAGGGTGATGGTCAGAACGATGATGGTTTTTCTGCGCAGCATGGTAATGGCAGCGTGCGAAGGCTGAAAATCAATTCGGCCAGCTTACGTAACTGGAGCTTCTTCCTTCGAGCCGTCCCCGGCCGTACTTCCATATTCCTTCAGCTTGTTGTGCAGGGTCTTCAAGCTGATGCCGAGAATCTCCGCGGCGCGCGTCTTGTTGTTGCTGGTTGCCTCGAGCGTTTTCAGGATCAGCATCTTTTCCGCTTCTTCCACGGTCGTGCCTACGCCCAGGCGCACCGCGTCAGGATCGTTGGCCGCGGTCCGCAGTGGCGCTTGCCCAAATCCCGGAGGCAGATGTTTTGTCTCGATGACTCCTGTATCGCAAACAATCACAGCCCGCTCGATCGTATTTCGCAGTTCGCGCACATTGCCCGGCCAGGAGTACGCATTGAACTGATTCAGCACCGCCTCGCTGACCGCGCCCACCTTGCGCGAGTGCCTGTTTCCCATTTCCACCAGGAGCAGTTGCACCAACCCGTTGATATCTTCCTTGTGTTCGCGCAAGGGCGGCATGTGGATGTTGAAAACGTTGAGCCGGTAATACAGATCACTGCGCAATTCACCGCGCGAGACGGCCTCGTCTGGGATCTTGTTGGTAGCAGCCAGCACGCGCACATCGACCGATGTCTCCACCTTGCTTCCGAGCCGCCGAAGTTTCCGGTCCTCCAGCACGCGCAGCAGCTTGGCCTGTGTGCCGATCGGCATCTCGCCAATCTCGTCGAGCAGCAGCGTTCCGCCTTCGGCCAGTTCGAAGCAGCCGGTACGCCGCTCCAGCGCACCCGTGAAGGCGCCTTTTTCATGCCCGAATATCTCGCTCTCCATCAGCGTCTCAGGAATTGCAGCGCAGTTGATCGCAACGAATGGGCGATCTTTTCGCGGGCTGAGATCATGAATGGTTCGCGCCACTAGTTCTTTGCCTGTACCGCTGGCTCCCGTGATCAGGACGGACGCCGTACTCGGTGCCACCATCTCGATTAAGCGAAAAATCTCCTGCATCTTGCGCGATGAGCCGCTCAGTCGTCCCAGTGAGCCGGTATCCCGGAGCCTGCGGCGTGTTGCTTCCAGCTCGGCGCGCGTGCCCAAGAGAGCTGATGCGTTCGCCAGAATCGTGCGAAGCCGGTTGGTGTCGATCGGTTTGGTGATGTAGTCGTAGGCGCCCATGCGCATCGCCTGCACGGCGCTGTCGATCGTGCCCTGGGCCGTGACCATGACGACGGCGATGGTCTGATCCTGTTCCGCAAGGCGCCCGAGAAGATCGATGCCCCCCATTCGCGGCATCTTCATGTCGGTAATGACGATCGACGGAGACCACTGGATCGCCTTTTCCAGGCCCTCCTGGCCGTCGCGAGCCGTGTCGACGCGAAATCCCCAGGACGACACAATCTCGGCCAGGCCCGAGCGTTCGTTTTCCTCATCCTCGACAATCAGTACTTTTTCGTGGTTCATTCCATTCTCTAGCCAGCGCTCGCCATTTGTTAGTCCTGATGGCCACCCTGAGCCTGCAGCAAGGGCAAGCGACTTCTCACGATACGCGGCCCGTTTCGCCCGAGCAAGCTCCGGATGGGACCATGAACCTGGCGTCCCAGCCATTCCCGTGAATGTCAATTTGAGACAGCGGCGACCGGCTCGGTTGCCTAATTCGGCAATTCATCAAGTCTACGCCTTTGCTTTAAGCTTCATGTGAGGTAGAATCTCGTTTCCCAAGGTCTCATCACCCATTGCTTCAGCTATATCGTTCCTGGTTGCGTCGGGGTGCGTCACATCCGGCGCGCGTTCACATTGGAGGAAATCTAATGATAACTTGTTCGATAACTCGCGTGGGCCGCGTGATCGTGTGCGGCTTGGCCGCGATGGCTGTCGTGTTTAGCGTTTCCGGCGCTGCATCGGCGCAGAGTGACTTCACTCCGACGTGGGATGTCTTCGCCGGATATCAATTCTCGCATCCCGGAATCACAGTTCCTGTTGGAGATCCAGGCAATCCCACGGCCTACAAAGTTCCTGACATGTCGAAGGGCTTCGGTGCAGCCCTGACTTATAACTTTGATCGACACTTTGGGCTTGAAGCCGATTTCGGATACAACGGTGGCAGCAACAACTCGCTCACCACTGCGTCGGTAGGCCCGCGATTCATCTGGCGCACTGACGAGACTAACTTTTTTGCACACGCTCTGTTCGGGGGCAACTGGCTGTCGGTCGGCGGGATCAACACCGGCACCACCGGCCTGGGCGCGATCGTTGGCGGCGGACTCGATCTGCCGATCACCAAGTCATTCGCTTGGCGTCTGTTCGAGGCAGATTACGTCTGGGGTCATCACAATTATGCGAGCCTGACGACGCCCCAGTTTCCCGGGCTGCAGCATCCCAGCATGGATGGAGTCCGGCTGCGCACCGGCATCGTCTTCAGCTGGGGTGGCACCGAGCCGGTTCCACCCTCGGCGAGTTGCACCATTCAACCCTCCGAAGTCATGGTCGGCGAACCGCTCACGGCCAACGTTTCGGCGAGCAACTTCAACCCGAAGCACACTCTGCGCTATAGCTGGAGCGGCAACGGCGGTCAAGTCAACGGAAAAGACACGACTGCCAGCATCGATACCGCGAACGCAACTCCCGGCAGTTATGCCGTCACGGCTCACGTGACCGATCCTCAGTCGAAGAAGAACAACGACGCGAGCTGCTCGGCCAACTACACCATCAAGCCACTGCCGCCGAAGAATCCGCCGACCATGTCGCTCTCGGCCAACCCGCCGAGCGTGGTTACCGGCGGAAGCGTCAATCTCAACGCGTCCTGCAACAGCCCCGACAACGTTCCTGTCTCGGTCGCAAACTGGACCTCGAATTCCGGCTCGGTTTCCGGCAGCGGCACCTCCGCAACCTTGAATACCGCCGGATTGCCTCCGGGCCCTGTGACCGTCAGCGCGACTTGCACCGACTCGCGTGGTCTCACCGGTCAGGCGTCCACCGAAATCAACGTCGAGAAACCGCCGCTTCCGCCGGTCGACAAGGCTCTGGAAGCCCGCCTCGCTCTGCACAGCGTGTACTTCCCAACCGCCCAGCCGACCGAGAAAGATCCCTCAGGTGGTCTGGTTGCAAGCCAGGAGAAGACCTTGAGTGACCTTGCCTCCGATTGGCAGGTCTACATCAAGTCCAAGCCGGATGCACACCTGGTTCTCGAGGGTCACGCCGATCCGCGTGGCGGCGCCAAGTACAACCAGGCTCTCTCCGAACGCCGCGTGGCGCGAGTGAAGAGCTTCCTGGTTGAGCACGGGGTGGCGGAAAGCGCCATCGACACTAAGGCGCTCGGCGATCAGCACAATCTGACTGCCGACGAGGTGAAGTCGCAGATCGAAGCCGATCAGCAACTCACCAAGGAAGAACGCGCCAGAATCATCCGCAATATGCAGACGATCATCCTGGCGAGCAACCGCCGTGTCGACGTAACACTGAGCTCGGCATCTGGAACTTCCGAAACTTCGGTTCGCCGGTTCCCCTTCAACGCCGAAGACGCACTTACGTTGATTGGCGGCAGAACGCCGGTTAAGAAAGCCGCGCCTGCGCCGAAGAAGAAAGCGGCTCCGAAGAAGTAAGTTTAAATTAAGAGAAGAAAGACAGCATGTGCGGAGAGCGAAAGCTCTCCGCATTTTTTTGGGCAAAAATTCGGAGGATCAAAGAATCAAAGAGCGTCGAAATCGAAGACGGAAACGAAAATACTCGGGGCCATCTTCTGATTTTGGGATGCCGGAGCCGGAAAGTGGAAAAATCTACACCACCTGTACTTGTGTGCTCTCGCCAAGTGATTGATTTAATGAGACCGTGTCTGGTATTCGGCTTGCCACTTCCAAAGAGGCAGAGTTCGTCGCAGGATGGGGTTGATGAAGCGGGGCTGGCAGAACCCGGTGCACCGTCAGATGGTCAGACATCGAGGCGCAACTATCTTCTTATTATTATTGCTGCTCTGCTTCCTTCTGACTTTCGCGTGCTCGCGACCCGTTGGCCTGCACGGCGGAGATGGCGCCGCCCAGAGTGACGCCACCCAGGTACCCTTTCAAGAAGGCCAAGCCCTTGAAAATGAAGCTTCTAGCCGGAGGGAAGCGAGCGCCGCCAAGCTCGAATCAGATTTGCCTTTCCACGACTCGAAGAGTCTTCCGGTCGGCACCCTTGTGACCGTCCGGCTTAAGAGCTCCATCTCGACCGACGCTCCCGATGCCAGCGGCACCTTCGAAGCCTTGGTCGAAGAGCCGATTACGGTCGAAGGCAATACCGTGGTTCCGCGCGGCGCAAGTGTCTCTGGTCGGGTGGAATCGGCACGGGCCTCAAGAATCAAAGGAAACCGCAACTATATTCGCCTAAGGCTTGATTCGATCGATGTCGCTGGCCGCGATCTTCCCGTCCAAACCTCCAGTCTCTTCACTCATGGCATGGCCAGCGTGACGGCCCTGAGCCCGAACGCAAATCCGGCTGCGGTCATTCAACTGGAAAAGGGCCATCGCCTGACCTTCCGCCTCACCGAACCGGTCTATCTGGCTAGCCAGCAGCCCGTTACCTCCCGCTAGGGCCCCCTCCCAAGGAAAAGAACGAGTTTTCCACAGAAAGATTTCCCGTTTTAGTGACGTGTGTCCTAAGCAACCACAGGATGAGTTTTCTATAGTGGCCCCTTCACGACAGAAGGGCGCTCGGACAGCAATGAAACAGATGCCCGTTCTGGGAAAACCAAAGTCGTAGTAAGTGCGCTTTCAGGTTCCTTCCGGGAATCCTCCTGCGCCAGAGTAGCTACATGCGGGCCGTTACCGAAATTCGCTGGAAGCCCAAGGGTCCGGAAGGGGAACTCGGTCCCCTCTTCGAAAATGCGCCCATTGGCCTGGCCCATTGTGAACGAGGTGGCGAGATCACTCCCTTGAATGCCGCTCTGGAACACCTGGTCGGCGACCGACCCAATACAGCAGGATCGCTCATGCTGGCCGACCTGCTCCACCCCGAAGATACCGCGAACGCGCAGCGGCTCCTGGCGGAAATGTTCGAGGGCAAACGAAAAAACTTTCAAATCGATTCCAATCCGGATGGTCCCAATGCGGGACCTGTGCGTTGGACCGCGTGGCGCGCCTCGGCAAGCCGAGGCGAGAGCGAATTTATCCTCGCCACCGCGGAAGCCATCACCGTGCCGACAGCGGAAAGCCTCGAGGTCGATCATCGCTTGCGCCAAGCCCAGAAACTCGAAATCCTGGGCCGTCTCGCGGGCGGTGTCGCGCACGACTTCAACAATCTATTGACAGGAGTCCTGTTGTACTGCGATCTGCTTCTGACCAGCCTCGATCCCGATCATCGTGCTCGCCGCTATGCGGAAGAAATCCGCAACGCCACCATCCATGCCTCGGGCCTGGTGCGCCAGTTGCTGGCCATGGCGCGGCCTTCGCAGGGCGAGCCGCGTCCGCTCTCGCTCAATGAGATCGCCGAAGGCATGCGCAACATCCTCAGCCGCCTCATCGGAGAAAACATCGCGCTCACGCTTCAGCTTGATCCGAATCTCGGCCTCACGCGAATGGATCCGGCGCAGGCGCAACAGATTCTTTTGAATCTCGTGCTGAATGCCCGCGACGCCATGCCTGCCGGGGGCGAGATCGTAGTCGAAACCGGTCATTGCAAGATTCAGCTTCTGACCAGCCAATCGGTTTCATGTCCGGCTTCGCTTCCGTGCGTGCTGCTGGCGGTCGCCGACAACGGACACGGCATGAATGCGGCCACGCGCGCTCGATTGTTCGAAGCGTTCTTCACCACCAAGGCGCACAAGGGCACGGGCCTGGGCATGTCGACGGTGCACGACATCGTGACGGCCAGTGGTGGCCTGATTCACGTTGAGAGTACTCGAGGTTGCGGAACGCGAGTCACGGTCTTGCTGCCGCTCGCACCCGACCCAACGCTCAATCAAGAACGATCGACCGAACCGGAAAGGAACGAGGGAGAAAACCCAGCCAGAGAGATAAAAAAAGAAAATTGAAAACAAAAAGGAAAATGCCATGACGTCTGCTGCTTTCAGTCCAATTCCGGCTCCACCGCAAGTGGAACCAGCTAACTTTCTCAACCTTTTGATCGTCGACGACGAACGCTCCATCCGCGAAGCCTGCCGCGAGATCGCACAGTCGCTCGGCTTTAACGCTTATGTCGCCGACTCCGCAGAACAAGCCTACCGGCTGCTGGACTCCCAAACCTTTGATGCCGCCCTTCTCGATCTGCGTCTTCCGGGCGCTGGAGGCCTCGAAGCCCTGCGCCGCATTAAAGAACGGCGCCCTGAAGCCGTGATCGTCGTCGTGACCGGATACGGCACGGTTCAGTCGGCGGTGCAGGCGATGAAGAATGGCGCCTACGACTACGTCACCAAACCGTTCAGCGTCGATGAACTGAAGATGCTGCTGGAGCGCGTGGCCAGCCATTTGAGGTTGAAATCCGAAAATCGCATGCTCCGCGAGAGGGTCAAATCCAAGCAAGGATTCGGCGGCATCGTCGGCCGCGCGCCTGAGATGGAGAAGCTGTATCGCATCATCGCCAAGGCCGCCAACAGTGTTCACCCGGTGCTGATATTGGGCGAGAGCGGAACCGGCAAAGAAATGGTCGCGCGTTCCATTCATTACTCCGGCCCCTTCCGCGACAAGCCCTTCGTGCCAGTCGATTGTGGATCTCTTGTGCCCACATTGATCGAAAGCGAACTCTTCGGCTACGTGAAGGGTGCCTTCACCGGCGCCAACCAGTCGAAAGATGGACTGATGGCAATCGCCGAGGGCGGCACGATCTTTCTCGATGAGGTCGGAGAGCTGCCCGTCGACCTGCAGGCGAAGATGCTGCGTGCGATTCAGGAAAAGGAGGTACGCCCCGTCGGCAGCACGCGGCGCGTGCCCATTAACGTGCGTATCCTCGCTGCCACCAACCGCGACCTGGAGCAGGCCGTCATGCAGGGCACTTTCCGCCGCGATCTTTATTTCCGGCTGAATGTGCTGAGCCTGCGCATCCCGGCGTTGCGCGAGCGGCGGCAGGATATCCCCTTGCTGATCGGCCATTTCCTCGATCGCATGGCCCGCAGCTCCGGTCAGGAAAAAATGCTCAGTGACGACGCCCTTAAGGCCATGCTGGCCCATGACTGGCCGGGCAACGTCCGCGAACTCGAGAATTGCCTTGAACGTACCTACGCTTTCACCAGCGGACCGCTGATTCACACCACAGACCTGCCGCGCGAGATTGCCAACCTGCCCGATACCCTGCCCTCGAAGGGGAGCGGAAACGGCAATGGGCACCCTCGCATCATTCCTATGGCAGAGTTGGAACGGCAGACCATTATGGCTGCCATCACGGAGCTCCATGGGGACAAGCTGCAGGCAGCGCGCTTGCTCGGGATCGGTAAGACGACTCTGTATCGCAAGCTCAAGGACTATGCCGCGCATGAGTATCCGTCGTGATCGATTAAGTCTTGGCGGTCGATCCTGGTATTTCCGATGAGGCCTCGGAGAACCGTGCGTCCGATTCTGAAACTCGGCCTGCGGAAACGAGTTCGCAAACGGGAAAACCGTCTGCCGCCGCACCACCTAAGCCCCGTGTTTTCATCGTGCACAGGTGTGGCGGCAGACGTGCTTTCGTCATTGCATGATTTTATTGGTCACAACCTCGGCACGCGGCCAGGAGTGTGCCGACGCCTTGCGTGCCGCCACCGGCCTGGAAGCACATTGGGCACAAAGTCTTCAGGAAGCCTTCGGGCATCTGCGGGAGCAAACCTATTCCGCCGCCGTGATCGATCAATTCCTGCTCGAAACCGAACCACAGGAAAGCGAAAACATGATCGAGCATCTTGGTACGGCCTTTCCCGTGTATATCAACTTTGCTGTCACCGGCATGGATCGCCTGGTGCGCGAGGTTCGATCGGCGTTACATCGCCGCAAGCGCGAAGAAAGCAGCGCCCGTAAAGCGGTGGTCGATCAGCTGAATAGCGAAATGCGCGAAACCCTGACCGCGATGTTGCTCTCGTGCGAACTCGCGATGTCGGTCCCGGATGTTCCTGGCCCCGCTGCGGAGAAAATTCGTGCCATCGACAATCTAGCCCGGGGACTCAGGTTGCGCCTGCAAACCCGGTGACGTTGGCTGTGACCCGATTCTGTTTTCGCGAGGCGATGTTCAGGTGAGGCGGGCGAATCTTCGATTTGACTCGGGAACATCGACTCCCGTCACAACCCAGGCAACCGCGGCGCAGACAAAAGCCACCGTTATCGACGAGAGATGTGCCTCGGGTTCGGGAGTTCGCGGAGCGCCGGTCATACTCGTAAGGAATGCGCCCACCACAACACTTGCCAAGGCGATCCACTGGTAGATGCGCAAACCTGCGAGCACGCGTGTTTGCGGCTCTCCGCGATACGCTTCTTCTACAAACCTCCCCACGCCCGAGAGAATCAGGTAAATCCCGCCCACCATCGTCGCCCTAGGGTGCAGGAGATAAACGCGACTGACCGTCATCGCGACGACGATGTTCCAAAGCAACGAATAGATCGGTGTAGGATGAAGCGGGACTCCCCGGAGCGACTCGATCCGCGAAACTCGCGACCGTGGGTGGAAATACCGTATGCCCACGCTGCTGTCCGCGGGCCGTCCGTGACAGCACCCCTGCACCAGGCATCGTAGCCGCCCGATGCCTTGAATCCACGGCGCAGCCACGGCCAGAGCGCTCAGCACTAGCCAGATGTTTGTGCCCGACTGGCTCGCCGCCAAAATTCCTCCCAGCGCCGTGCCGATCATTCCGCCGTAGAACCCCAGAGGACGCAACAGCGCAGGTGAACCCTCGATCCACTGCGCCCACAACGCCGCTCCAATCGTCCCGCCGGCAAAAATCGAGAACGGAATCAGACTCTTCCTGGGCCCCAGAAGCGTGTCGATGATCAGTAATCCGACAAACACCCCCATTCCGGCATAGGCGCCGTGATTGATGATGCGAATCGGTCCGACACGCCATTCGTGCCAGGAGTTCGCCAGAGATTCACTTTGATGGCGCAAAAAAAACCGCAGCCTGTCGATCCACATGATGATGCAGACCAGGGCCAGAGCCGCCAACACATCCACTACTGCGTGTGTTCCAGTGATCACACAGCTGGCGGTTACAAGAACAGCCCAGACTCCTCCCAGCCATTTTTGCCACCGATTCCGTCCGAGTGCTCCGGCCGCGAGAAACGCCCATATCACGTGATACGAAGGGAAAGTTGCGGCCGCGCCGTCGTGGAGTTGATCGAAGCGCAACAGCATGGCCAGTGTCGACTGCGAGACAATCGGCCGCGGGGGAGCATACATCGGCACCACGAGATAGAGAGGGAATACGAAGATCATTGAGATCAAGCTGCGACTTGAAAACCAGCGGAGATCGCGCCGCGTCCGCACGATCAAAGGAACAAGCGGCACCACAACGTAAACGCTGAAGTAGAACAATGCGGTCCAGGACAAAACCGGGATGTCCGACTCGAAAACAAAATCGGCGATCCTTGCGTCTACCGGCACTCCGATGTAGACGATTGCCTCATACAATAAGAGCCAAGGCAGCAGCACGGTGAGATAGCAGCGTCCGCGATCCAGTCCAGTGGGCGGTGTGACGTCATCTGCCGGAAGCAGGCGTTGCTTTGGGAAAGCATCGCCGAAGCGTGCCTGCATGTCCGGGAGTTCGTAACCGAGTACGAGGGCCGCGCTCGCCAGAATCACGGTTGTCGACACCAGCCACAATCCGCTGGCCGATCCCACGGCAACGGCAACTCCCACACACAGCGTTGCGAATCCAATGTAAATCGGATGCGCGAACAGGCGGTAGATTCCGCCCGAGACGAATCGTGGAGGCGGGAACGCATTCATCGGCAGGCCACCGCCCAAGCGCCAAAGGGATTCCATCCCCAGCACCATGAGCAGAACACCCACAGCGCTCGCAGCCAGTCCCCATCGCAGCGAATGAATGGCCGGCAGGTTTACCAAGGTGCTGGTCCTGCGTGCCCAAATGACCAGAAGCAGCGGCAGCACCACGGCGAAGAGAAGTCCATAAAGCAGCTTCGCCGCTAGCCGGCTGCCTAGTGCTGCCACTTGACGACCTCATGGATCGCCCAGCCTGAACTCTCCCCGGAACTGGTGTGGAACACGCCGCGACTGCGCCACTTACATTCGTCCACGGAGAGCATGGGGCGCGGAAGCAGATCCGTTAAACGTGAAATAGCAGGAAACACTGTGTCGCCGAGGCGCCCTTGGCGAAGAACCAGTCCGCGATCCAGTTCCAGCCGTGCGCCCGGGTCAGAGAGAACAATCTCGGACTCCGTAATGGACGTGGCCTGCATCTCTTCGCCGTTGCACAGCACGCTGCGGTATTGCGCCTGTCCCTGCCAGTCAATCCAGACGATGGCATGCTCTGCGGAAAGATACCGGCCCCAGTGCAGTGTGGAGAGAGGCAGTTTCCAGGGAAGAATGGAGAGCGTTAAACACTCCGCATACCCCAATCCTGAAATCTTAGTCCTTCCGCGGAAGACCAAACCGACGCGAGACATCGGCTGCAGGCAGTGCCAGTCGACGAATCCATTCAAATTCTGAAAAGGGGTTGTGCGGATCGCGGGCCGAAGCGCCTCCCACGTTCCGTCAACCTTCAAACTCGGCTGCCTGACTGTGATGAACTGGTCCGTAACTGCAAACAGCGGACTGCTCCGCACTGAGGATGCACACGCGACCTTGCCCTCTAGCACGGTGAGAACGCTTCCATAGTGGAACGAGAGACCACTCCACCGTAGATCGGCTACGTACAGGATGAGGGTGTCGCCATTCTCGGCGACGCAGTCCAGATACCACTTCGTCAGCAAGAAATGGTTTGCGCTCAAGTAGCCAAGCTCCTTATCTCAAGGCGCCAACGAGATGAGCGGATCATTATAGAGTCGGAACCAGGATTATGCTCACATAGTATTTTCGCGTTATTGTGCCCGATTGCCCACTCCGTTACCGTGTCGCTGCTCTTCATCGGTATTCGTGGAACTTGGGGTTCCGGACAACTGAATCGTCCCTGTGTGCACGACCACGCGCATGCACCGTCGTGTGTAACTGACTAGTGAAGATTGCTCTCTCGTGGGGGAAATGTGACTGACCGCATCTCTATGTCGTCCAGGGTGTTGAGTTTTGTTGTAGTCGCTCTTGCTTTCTGCCTCGCCGCGGCAGCGCAACAGATTACCGGCAGCATTCAGGGAACTGTGGTCGATGCATCCGGAGCCGCCGTGCAGGGTGCGACCATCAGTGCCACACAAACTGAAACCGGCCTGACCCGTAAAGCCACCACCGACCGTCTCGGAGCCTACGTCATTCTCGAGCTGCCGGTCGGACACTACTGGCTGCGCACTGAAGCCAAGGGATTCGCGACCTACATTCAGCAGGGCATCACCATCGATGTCAACGCTAGCGCTACGGTTCCGGTTCGCCTCACCGTCGGCGCAGAGACGCAGAAACTCGAAGTGCAGGCCGATGCGCAACTCATCCAGCCCACCGTCACAAGCCTCGGGAAAACCGTCGGCGAACGCGAAGTGCTCGACCTGCCGCTGAACGGACGCAACTTTACTCAGCTGGGCTTATTGCAGCCGGGTGTGGTTCCTATGACCCCCGGCTTGGCCGAAGCCGGCGGCTCATTGCGCGATGGCCAAGCTTATGCCGTGAATGGGCAGCGACCGGAATCCAACAATTTTTTGATCGACGGGGCCAACAACTTCAACGGCGTTGACGGCGGATTCGTTCTCAAACCGCCGGTCGATGCGATCACTGAATTTCGTATCCTGACGCACAATGCCAATGCCGAATTCGGAAACGCCCTCGGCTCTACGACGAACATCATTACGCGTACGGGGACGAATGGTTTTCACGGTGGATTGTGGGAGTTCGTTCGCAACGATGCTTTCGACGCAAGAAATTATTTTGCAACGACGACCGAGCCTCTGAAACAGAACCAGTTCGGCGGAACGTTCGGGGGACCGGTCGTCAAAGACAAGACCTTCTTCTTCATGTACTACGAAGGATTCCGCAACCGTCAGGGCGTGACGCAGGGAAGCACGGTTCCGTCGCTTGCCGAGCGCAATGGCGACTTCTCGGCGTTGTGCACTGATCAGGATGGCGGATTCGTGGGGGGATTTTGCCAAAACCCCGAGCATCAACTCTTCAACGTTTTCCTGAACCAGCCCTTTCCCGATAACCAGATGCCGATGACGCCGCCCTATGTAAGTCCGCTTGCCCTGGGACTTCTTAACATGTTTCCGGAGCCGAACACTGGAACCAACGTCTTCAATTCAACCCAAATCGTGCAGCAGAATTCGAATCAGTTTGGACTGCGGCTGGACCAGTACCTGGGCGCTTCTGACATCGTCAACTTTCGCTACGCCTTTAGCGACGGCAATCAGTTCAACCCAATCCCTACCTCTGGGGCGAGCGTGCCGGGGTTTCCTGTTGGACAAGAACAACGGGCGCAGAATTTCGTCGCGCAGGAGACGCATACTTTTTCGCCGGCCCTCATCGGAGTGCTGCGCTTCTCGTATCTGCGAAACAAGTTTCTCTATGGGGAGCGAACCAATCACACCACTCCTCTGAGCCTCGGTTTCCAATATCAACCAAGTCTGGACCTTGCGATCGGGCCACCGTTCATCCAGGTTAACGGCTATACAACGATCGGCGATCCGATCACTGGCCCCCGGAACACGTACGAAAATGCTTATGACTATTCCGGATCGATCAGCTGGGTGCGTGGACGCAATGATTTCAAGCTCGGCGGCGGGTACGAACACCTCAATGTCAACGTGCTCCAGGGGATAGCCAGCAATGGTTTCTTTGTTTTTGCCGGCTTTCCAGTCGTTCCCGATTCTTTCGCCAGCTTTCTGTTCGGGCAACCGGTTTTTTTCCTCCAGGGACGCGGTGATTTTTCGCGCGGCATACGAGGCAACTCGTTCAACGGCTACGCCCAGGACACGTACAAAGTCTCGTCGCGGCTGACGTTGAACCTTGGTCTGCGCTACGAAATGCCTTCGCCTTATACAGAGATTCACAATCGCCAGACCCTCTGGATTCCGGGCCGGCAATCCAAGGTGATGCCGAATGCACCGGAAGATTTGCTCTATCCCGGCGACCCTGGCGTTCCGCGAGGTCTGATTCCAACATTCAGGAAAGGTTTTGCGCCTCGCGTCGGAGTGGCGTGGGATCCGACTGGAAGTTCGAAATGGCTACTCACTTCCTCCTACGGCCTGTTCTATGAACCGTACTACACCGGCCAGGGTGGACCGCTGCAGTCGCCGATCAGCGCGCCGCCGTTCCTCCAGACGCAGCAGATCAGCTTGACTCCGACATCGTTCCTCAACTTTTCCGATCCTTACAACGGCAACCCGCCGCCGGACGGCACGTTCGCCACGCCTCTGACCAATCTGACTCTAACTCCCAACCTGCCACTGCCCTACTCGCAGGACTGGGACCTTACCGTGCAACGATCGTTGGGTACAGATTTTCTGTTAACAATCGGTTATGTGGGAACCAAGGGCACCAAGCTGCCGCGCTTCATCGAAGGCAATCCGGCGATCTATATTCCTGGGGTTGACGGCAGTGGCAATCCCATCTCAACCTCGAGTAACGCTGACCAGCGTCGTCTGTATTCTGGATGCACCCTGGCGGACTCGCCCAGCACTTGCACATACTCTTCAACTGGATTAATCGCCGGGATCGCCAATTCTTCCTACAATGCGTTGGAGACCAGCCTGACCAAGCGCTTCGGGCATGGTATTTCCTTCCTGGCCTCGTATACGTTTTCAAAATCAATCGACGACGCGTCATCGTTCAACATGACGGGTTCGGCCGCGAAACCCGTAGCCGGAGAGAATGATCTGGCGCAGAATCCTTTCGACATAGGAGCAGAACGTGGCCGGTCGTTGTTCGACTCGCGGCACCGCCTGGTGCTGAGTTATCAATGGAGCCTGCCATTCTGGCAACAGCCTCATGCCTGGTACCAGCACGTGTTGGGCGGCTGGCAGCTCAATGGGATCGCCACTGTGATGAGTGGCACTCCTTTTACGGTCTTCGATTCAAATGACTTCTCGGTGCAGGGTTCTGCACCCGAGATCAGCGGATTTTTCTCCAACCGCCCCAACCTCGTTCCCGGCCAGAATCCGAACTCCGGGCCCAAGACACCCGGGGCATGGCTCAATCGCGCTGCATTTCAGCAAATCACGCAGGATCCGAACTCGCCGGTTCAGCAATTCGGTACTGCAGGCCGCAACATCGCGCAGGGTCCCGGCTTCGCTGACTGGGACTTCTCGCTGTTTAAGAACATTCCGGTCACTGAAGGCAAGGCATTCCAGTTCCGCGCCGAATTCTTCAACCTGCTCAATCACACCAACTTCCACCTGCCGGATAGCGATATTAACTCTTCCACTTTTAACGAGATCCTCGAAGCCGAGCCGCCACGGCTGATTCAGCTGGCGCTGAAGTTCTCGTTCTAGGTTGGCTTGTGGAGGGGCGGACGCATTCGTCCGCCGCCATGAAGATGCGGGTCCGCAAGGCGCTCAGAAAGAAGGCATTAACTACGAAGGACACGAAGTATCACGAAGGACTTCTCGGGAGATTTCCTTCGTGGAACTTCGTGTCCTTAGTGGTTTAAGCCCTTAACCCAAACCCCAGAAAATTCCTTCGCCACACACCCCGAATCGCATTAGAATGGTCGCACTCGGGCTGAGACCGCCTGTCCCACGCGGCCTCCGGCCCCTTCTCCTGGAGGGTTCTGTGCACGTCCTGGTGACGTCTGACACGCTGTCTGGCGCCTGGACCTACACCCGAGAACTTGTCACCGGCTTGGTCACGCGCGGCGTGCGCGTCACCCTGGTCAGCTTCGGAGAAATCCCGCTCCCCGAGCAGACTTCGTGGATGGATCATCTCCACGGCCTCGTCTACCACCCCACCGCCTTTCGCCTGGAGTGGATGCAGGAAGCCGAAAATGATCTGGCCGAGTCGTCTGCCTTTCTCGCATCGCTGGTGCGCGAACTGCGGCCCGATGTGCTTCATCTCAATCAATTTTGCTACGGCGATCTGAGCGTGGATGTACCCCGCGTCGTCATGGCCCACGGCGACCTCATTACATGGACGCAGGCTGTACAAGACCGCCCGCCGCAATCCTCGCGTCCCACGAAGTGGTATCGCGATACCGTTTTTCGTGGCATTGCCGCCGCCGACGCGGTTGTCGCTCCGTCGGCGTGGATGCTCGACCGCATCACGGCTTGCTATGGCAAGCCGCATCGCGCAGAGGTGATCTATCCGGGTCGCAATCCCATCTTCTTTAATCCCTACGTCAGCAAAGACGATTGCGTGCTCGCCGTCGGGCGCCTCGTCGATACCAGCAAGCAAGTTTTCCTGCTGACGCAGCAGACACACCCCATTCCGGTCTGCATCGTTGGCGCCGAGCATACCGTGCCTACGCCGCGCATTCCGATTCGCGCCGACGTGAAGGTCGATACCGATCAGACTTCTGTCGCGATTCGAGGTCCCCAAACTGAAGCGCAACTGCGCGCGCTCTACAGCCGCGCCGCCATCTTTGCTGCGACGGCGCGCTACGAACCGCTCGGCATGGCGGCTCTCGAAGCCGCATTCTCGCGCTGCGCCATCATCGCCAACGATATTCCGAGCTTCCGCGAGGCCTGGGGCGACGCTGCCTTCTATTTCCGCACCAACGATGCCGCCAGCCTCGCCGGGGCCATCCGCCTGATGAACGACGACCGCGCCATGCGCCGCGCCTACGCCGAACTCGCCTACAGCCGCGCCCGCGAACGCTTCACCACCAAGCGCATGATCGAAGACTGCCTGCACCTCTACCGCAGCCTGAGCTCCGCCCGCGTCGAAGCCGCCTGAGCGTCTTATGGAGCGGCGGACGCATTCGTCCGCCCAAGGAGCCATAAGGAACTAGACTTTCTGTCATTCCGAGGCCATGGCAACGACGAAATCTGCTTTTTATCGCAACGCGCACGCGCACGCGGCTCGTGATATCTTCGTAACCTGCTAACACCAAAGAAAGAAGGAAGAATTCATGGCCCAGGTAAAGATCACCGTTCGTCCCAACGGCCCGTTCCGAGTCGAAGCTCCCGAGGGCACAGTCGAAATCGTCGACATCAACGGCACTCCTTACGATCTGACCGGAAAAACCGCTTTCTCTCTCTGCCGCTGCGGCGGCTCGGTGAATAAGCCCTTTTGCGACGGAACCCACAGCAAAATCGGATTCCAGGCCGCAGAGTTGGCGGTGAAAAAAGCCGACCAAGGACAGACTCCGTAAATTGTTACTGCATCTCGTGAGCGTGCCGGGTTTCCGGCACGCCGCATGTTTCGCAACGGCCCCCCTGCTCACATTTCTATCCCCGCCGCGTCCCAAACGGTGTAACACTTCTCGTCCCGAGGCCTCATGCACATCCTGATTAAAGAACTCCGCTACGCGATTCGTCAGCTTTGGCATTCTCCGTGGTTCGCGGTCACGGTAATCCTGACGCTAGCTCTCGGTATCGGCGCCAACACCGCGATCTTCAGCGTCATGAACGCCGTGCTGCTCCGCGGCCTGCCGGTGCCGGATCCGCAGAATGTTGTTTACCTGCACGTGCCCAGCGGTCAGCCCGACGGCGCCAGCAACACCGGCGACTCGACCACATCTTTCTCCGAACCCGTCTTCGAGGATATTCGTCAAGATCATCGCGCCTTCCAGGATCTGATTGCCTTCGCCCCGCTGGCCATCGGGAAGGTCGCGGTGCGCTTCGGCGAAACGCCTGAAGAAGCCGAAGGCGACATGGTGAGCGGAAATTTCTTCTCCGGCCTTGGCGTTTCCTTGTTGCGAGGCCACGGCTTCACCGTCGCCGACGAAAAATCGAACTCACAAGACGTAGTTCTTAGCTACGCGTATTGGACACGCCGGTTCGCCCGTAACCCGTCCGTGCTTGGGCAAACCTTCTACATCAAAGGCAACGCGTTCACGATCGCAGGGATCGCACCCGAAGGATTCTTCGGAGTCGAGCCTGGACAATCGACCGACTTCTGGATTCCGCTGCAGAACCGTCCCGATCTAAATGCCTGGGGAACCCCGCCCGAGTACAACAAACTCTATGAGACGCCTACGTGGTGGTGCCTGCAACTGATCGCGCGCCTCGCACCGGGAGTGACAGCTTCGCAGGCGTTGGCCGAAGTTACGCCACGCTACCAACGAGTCGCCTATACGGGACTGAGCACACCCGATCCGAAAGCACCGAAGGTGACGTTAGCTCTTCAGGCGGCCCGCGGCATAGAAGGTCTGGAATCATTCGACAATTACAGAACCGGCGTCGCGGTTCTGATGGCGCTGGTCGGACTCGTCCTCGTCATCGCCTGCACCAACGTCGCGATGTTGCTGGTCGCCAAGAAGAGTGCCCGTCAGCGCGAATTCAGTGTCCGTCTCGCTTTGGGAGCGAGCCGCTGGCAGATTTTCCGCCAACTGTTGCTGGAAAGCGTGCTTTTGGTAACGATCGGCGGCATGCTGGGCTGGTTCTTTGCGATCGTCTCGACCCGCGCGCTGGCCGCATGGTCACAAATCGAAACTGGCCTGCAACCCGACTTCTTCGTTGTGGTGTTCACATTCGCGATCTGTGCCGTCGCAGCACTGCTGTTCGGGCTCGCCCCGCTGTTTTCGGCGCTGCGTGCGCCCGTTGCCGTCTCGCTGAAAACTGCCGCATCCACCGCTTATCGCAGCCGCAGCAGCAAGTGGACGGGCAACATCGTGATCGCCACGCAGATGACCTTCTGCTTCGTGCTGCTCGTGGCCGCTGCCCTTCTCTTGCGCACATTACAGAATTATCAATCGACCAATCTCGGAATTCGCACCCAGGGACTCATCGTCTTCGGCATCACTCCACAGAAAACAGCCGACAAACAGCAGAACCTGCAGTTCTATCGCACTCTGCTTGACCGCCTGCGCAGCCTGCCCGGCGTTGAATCCGTCAGCTACGCGGGAAATCGTCCGGGTTCCGGTTGGAGCGACAATGACGCCGCGATGATTGACGGCCGCCAGCGCAGTTACGCGGAGGCCCCGCTCCGCACCAATACGGTCGGCCCGGACTTCTTTCATCTCATGGGAGTGCCCGTGATCGCAGGCCGCGACCTTTCCGAGAGCGACACGGAATCGTCACCGCTGGTGACGATCGTGAATGAAACGTTCGGCCGCCGGTTGATGCCGGGAATCAATCCCATCGGGCACCAACTAGGAGACAAGAAGCGCTTCACCATCGTCGGTATCGTGAAGGACAGCAAATACCGCAGCGTCGACGAAGAGCCCATTCCTATGGCGTATTTTCCGTACGCGCAGGTCAATGGGATTACCCACCTCGAAGTCGAGATGCGGGTTGCAGGAACCGGACTGGCATTGCTTCCATCCGTTGCACAGGCCGTTCACTCGATCGACCCGAATCTCCCACTTGAAAATCCGATGACGCAGCAGGCCGTCTTCGAGCAGTCCTACTCCGGGTCACAAATGTTCTCGCGCCTGTCGGCCTTCTTCGGATTGCTCGCCGCATTCCTGGTCGCGATTGGCCTCTACGGCACGCTCTCATACCGCTTAGCGCGCCGCACCGCAGAAATCGGCGTCCGCATCGCCCTCGGAGCCAAGCCACTGCAAATTCTCTGGATGCTCCTGCGCGAGAGCCTGCAACTCACCCTCGCCGGAGTTTTCTTCGGCTTGCTGATCGCCTTGAGCGCCGCCGGTGTAATGGAGTCGATGTTATTCGGGCTCAAACCCCGCGACCCGCTTGCATTTGCGATGGCGCTCGTGATTGTCTTACTCGTATCGCTATCGGCGAGTTTCTTCCCAGCGCGCCAAGCCGCGTCAATCGCGCCGGTGCAAGCATTGCGCGTGGAATGATCGCCGAATAGGCGCTAGGAGCGCCGTGTAATTCCCAATCCCCGCCATTCGTGGTATCTTCATAGGCTTACTAGAAACCAGTAAGGTTGTAATTCTCAAGAAAATAAATCCCAAGAGAGAACCGTGAGCGGCTCCAACGACCGCAAACTCGGAATGCACCGCAAAATTACGCGGCGAGACTTTCTGAACGGAGTTGCTGTGACCGCCGGCGCGGCGATGATGCCGTGGCATCTCATCGCCTCCGATGACGCCGCTCTCGAAAAATCCCCAAGCTACTATCCTCCCGCGCTCACTGGTATGCGCGGCAGCCACCCAGGATCTTTCGACGCTGCCCACAGCCTGCGTGACGGCACATTCTGGGATTCCGCCGGCAAACCCGAAGACACCGGCGAAACGTTCGATCTCATCATCGTCGGCGGCGGCATCAGCGGCCTCGCGGCCGCACATTTCTACCGCAAGGCTGCCGGTGAATCCGCACGCATTCTCATCCTCGACAACCACGACGACTTCGGCGGACATGCCAAGCGCAACGAATTCCGCATCGGCAGCACGTTTCGGCTCGGCTTCGGCGGCACCTTCTCCATCGAAAGTCCTGCGCCATACAGCGCCGTCGCCAAAGGAGTGATCGAAGAGCTCGGCATAGATGTTCCGTCGTATTCAAAGTATGCCGACAAGAACCTCTATCGCTCACTCGGCATGCACCCCAAAGTTTTCTTCGACAAAGAAATGTTCGGAGTCGACAAACTCGCCCCACATCCATTTCCACGCGGAGGCGGCGAGAGTGAGGATGCAGAGGCGGCCTCGAAGAAATTACTCAAGCAGTTCCTCGCCGAGGCTCCGCTCGCCGAGCAGGCCAAACGTGATCTGCACCGCCTCGTCGACGAGCCAAAAGATTTCTATCCCGGCCTTGGCTCCGATGAGAAAAAAGCCAAACTCGCGCGCATCAGTTATGCGGACTATCTGAAAGACGTCGCCGGCGTTCACCCCGACGTCGTCAAATTCATGCAGAGCATGCCGCACTCGCTCTTCGGCGTCGGCTTCGATGCCGTTTCCGCGCAAGATGCCTGGGGCTTCGACCTGCCCGGATTCGCCGGACTGAAGCTCGATCCAGCGCCCGGCAAAGGCATGAATCGCGATGCCATCCCCAACGAAGAAGCAGAAAAATATTTCTTCCACTTCCCTGACGGCAACGCGACCATCGCGCGCCTGCTCGTGCGCAAGCTGATTCCCACCGCGGTGCCTGGCTCTGAAATGTCCGACGTGATCCTGGCGAAGGCGAATTACGCCAAGCTCGATGACGACTCTTCGCCCGTTCGCATCCGCCTCAACAGCACTGCCGTTCGAGTCAAGCATCTCGGCGACAGCGCCAGCGCAAAAGAAGTCGAAATCACCTACGCGCGCGGCAGCAAGGTTTACACGACAAGAGCGAAGGGCGCGATCCTCGCCTGCTGGCACGTCGTGATCCCCTACATTTGTGAAGAACTACCCGACGCGCAAAAACAGGCGCTAGCCTCTGCCCAGAAAGTCCCGCTGCTCTATACCAACGTTGCCGTGCGCAACTGGACTGCCTTCCAAAAGCTTGCAACCAATTCGATCTATTGCCCCAGCATGTACCACAGCTATGTCAACCTCGATCTGCCGGTCAGCATCGGCGGATACGGGTGCGCGCGCAAACCGGACGAGCCCATCATCGTCCACATGATGAAAGCCGCGGTTCGTCCCGGCCTGCCCGCCCGCGATCAGCACCGCGCCGGTCGCATGGAACTTTATTCGACCGACTTCGAAACCATCGAGCGCAAGATTCGCGATCAACTCGCGCGCATTCTCGCTTCTGGTGGCTTCGATCCCGCACGTGACATCGCCGCCATAACGGTCAATCGCTGGCCGCACGGCTACGCGTACGAATACAACTCGCTGTGGGACCAGTTCTGGCTCGAAGGTGGAGAAACTCCCTGCGAAGTCGCGCGCAAGCCCTATGGCCGCATCGCCATCGCCAACTCCGACGCCGGTGCCTACGCTTACACCGATGAAGCTATCAATCAAGCCTGGCGCGCCGTCGGCGAAATCACCAAGGCTTGAGTTCCACAGACTGCGACTCTCCGGGCGAACTCTTCTTACGATAGGCAACCTATTTCTACTATGGTCAGCGCCAGAAAGCGGGGGTAAATTGGCGAGCGTCTAATCAAGCAGCCCGTCTGGAGGATTTTCATGACCTATCAGGCGCCAGCAAATCAGGAAGTACCGCAAACGCGCAGAACAACTTCTCTCAACTCCCGGCTCGATCAAAGTCTCAATGCATACTTCGCTGCGGCAGGCGCCGCTGGCGTGGGATTGCTATTGGCCGTGCAGCCTGCTGCCGCAAGCGTCGTCTATACAAAGACCAACATCGTCGTAGGCGTCGGCGAATTCGCCAATATTGACCTCAATGGTGACGGAGTCACCGACATCTACTTCAGCGCCGGGGGCGGTTCGCACGAGGCCTTTCTCTCCGCTGTCCTGCCCGCAGGCAACGGCGTTTTCAACAGCGGCAAGCCCCAATTCTTCGGCGTTCCCATCGGACGAGGAGAACATTTCAAAACCTACAGAGCCGAAATGGCCGTTTTCGATTTTTGTAGCTTTTGCACGAGTGGTTCGGGAAGCGGAGGTCCGTGGGCCGGCAAGAAGAATCGCTACATGGGGTTAAAGTTCCAGATTTCCGGTCAAACGCATTTTGGCTGGCTGCGCATCACCGTCAAAAACTTCACTGCCACGATCACAGGATATGCGTATGAAACTGTTCCCCAGGGCACGATTAAGACGGGATACGTACATGGACCATCGGAGACCGGCGAATCCACTGCAAGCGTGGCGCCGATCCAACAACCCGCGAGCCTGGGCTTGCTGGCTCGTGGAGCGGACGGCCTCTATGCCTGGCGCCGCGAACAGGGGCTAACGCTAACGGTCTGAGCCGGCGTTTCTTAATTTTTCGGCCTTATTGCGTGCGTCCTGCGCTTGCGGAGCCAACCCCTTCGCCGCGTAGGCGTCGGCCAGCGCACTTTCGATGTCGGGCGCATCGCCGTTTTTCTTTTGTTCTTCCTGATAAGCGGCGATGGCCTCGTCATACATTTTGAGTTTCGAGTAGGCTTGTCCCATCTCGAACGACACGCCCGACATCCGGGATCCCAGGCGCTGCGCCGTTTTCAACTCCTCCAGCGCGCCCTGAGTATTGCCTTCATCTTCCAGCGCCATGCCCAGCCCGTAGTGTGCATCGCCGTTGCTTTTGTCCTGCGACACCATCTGCGTGAACAGCAGGTTCGCCTCGTGCGCCCGCTTCTCGCTCAAATACACCATGCCCAGTGCAAACTGCGCATCGGAATTCTGCGGCTGCAACTCGATTACCCGCTTGAACTCGCCCTCGGCACGCTCATACATCTCCTGATTGAAGTACGTTTGCCCCAGCGCATAATGCGCCTGCCACGAATTTGGTTGTTGCCGGATGATCGCCTGCAACTGCGCGATCGCGCGATTCGGTTGATTGTCCATCATCGGCTGAAACGCGCGCGCAATCTTCATCGGCCCGCCGCGCCAGCGCTCCACGCCAAGTCCTGCAGTTAAAAGCAGCAGCACGACCACCGCAACTACGCTCGCCCGCCGCACCGGAGCATCCTCTTGCGGAGCAACCTTGGCGATCAGCGCACCGAGAATCAACCCGCTCACCAGCCCGCCGATGTGGCACGCATTGTCGATCCCACCCACCACGCTGCCAAAGAAAAGATTGAAGCCGGCAAAAAATACCAGGCTGCGCAGAGTCGATTTCAACGCAAAACTTGGAATGGAGAACTCGCCCAAAGCGAATGATGCAATCAACGCTCCCGCCAGGCCAAAAATCGCCCCCGACGCGCCCACGCTCAGCACACCGGGATTCCACCCCACGCTAGCCAGTCCGCCGGCGACACCCGTGATCAGATAAACCGCTGCATACGTCCAGCGTCCATAAAGCGACTCGCAAAGCGCCCCCAAATCCCACAGGCACCACATGTTGAAGGCGATGTGCATGACCCCGCCGTGCAGAAACATGTAAGTGAACAGCCGCCACCAATCACCCGACAGCGTCAGCGGCCCAAAATTGGCTCCCCAATGCGAAAGCAGGGGACCGTTGAAATCCACAACGGGAGCGCCGCTGGCCAGCTCCATCCCGAGAAACACTGCGAGATTCGCGCCAAACAGCACATGCGTCAGCGTGATCGAAGACTCGCGCCGCACCCACGGCGCCGGCATGACATGCTGCTTCACGTCTTCGCGTTCTTCCCCGCGCTGCGCCGCCTCATGCTGCACACACCATTGGCAGATCTTCCTTCCCATCGTAAACGGAGGCAGTTTCCGCCCACACTGCACACAATTGGCCATGTCTGTAAGAGACTATCAAAATAATGGATTGGGAAAGTCAGAACAGTAAGGCGCCGAGGAACGATGCGTTCAGTTCAACGGTGGAAGAGCGGCGCTTTAGCGCCGCGTGAAGCCTGGCGAGAGAGTTGGGCTTTAGCCCCGGGGGGCTCAATGAATCGTCTTGGTCTTCCGCGACATATAGTCCATCAGCAAATACTGCCCCAGCGTATACGGAGTCGTGAAGTACGCCTTGCCGCGGCACATTTCGGTAACTTTCTGCACAAACTGCACCAACCCATAATCCGACGCCAGCATAAAAGTATTGATCAAAACCCCGGCCCGCTTGCACTTTGAAACTTCTTCCAGCGTCTGGCTCACGACCAGCGGATCAAGCCCAAATGCATTCTTATAAATCCGCCCATCCTCGAGCGTCAGCGCCGAAGGTTTGCCGTCGGTGATCATCACGATCTGCTTCATGTCTTTGCGCTGGCGCTGCAGAATCCGCTGCGCCATGCGCAAGCCCTCGCGCGTATTCGTGTAGTAAGGACCAACCTTCACCCGCGCCAGTTGCGATAGCGGCACTTCCTCTGCCGAATCGTGAAACAGCACCAGCGACAACGAATCCCCGGGATACTGCGTGCGAATCAGATGCGACAAAGCCATCGCGACTTTCTTCGCCGGAGTGAACCGGTCCTCGCCATAAAGGATCATCGAATGCGAACAATCCAGCATCAGCACCGTTGCGCACGATGACTGATACTCGCACTGATGCACCTGCAGATCCGAATATTCGATGTTCAACGGCAACGTCAGCCCCTCGCGCTGAATCGCGTTCGAGAGTGTGGCCGTAATGTCGAGATTCAAGGTGTCGCCGAACTCATAGGTCTTCGACGAACCGCTCGCTTCAATCCCAGTCGCCAGGTCGCGCGTATCGTGCCGCCCAAAGCTCGACTTGCCCAGCGATCCCAGCAGATTTCGCAGCGACTTAAAACCCAGAAAGTCGAGACTCTTATCGGTGATTTCAAACTTCGCCTGCTGCGCGCCGCCAGTCTGTCCGCCCACGCTCGACTGCCGCGCCGGATCATGCGGATCGTCGATCGAAATGTAATCTTCCTGCTGCATCCGCTCAATCAGCTTCTCGATCAGTTCCTCGAGCTGCCCGTCCGCCATCATCTGCTCGATCTGCTGGCGCAGGTTTTCATCGAACATGTCTCCGTCAAGCAACGCGTTCTCGATCGCACGCCGCAATTCCTCGAGCGTCTGCTCACCCTGCGGCATCTCGTACCACATCGAATCCTGAAAGCCGCTCTGCAGCAGATAGTCGGAGAGCGCGTTGAGCAGATCCTCCATGCTCATCTCGCCCGCAGGATCAGGCACGTATTTGGAATAACGAATGCGCTTCATATAGCTGCGAGCCCCGAGCCCCAAGTCGCGCGCAAATTCAGCGAGATTTGGCTCGCGACTCAGGACTCAGGACTCAGGACTAGTTAAATTGCCTTCTCTGCCGGTACGGCCGATCCTCCGGCTCAAACGATTTCTCCCGCACAGCCTCCGGCTTTTTCTCTCCGGCTTTGAATACGCGTTCTTCACTGCGCCCAATTCTCTTGTGCGCGTGTAATCCTTCCAGGATGAATTCCGCCGCCGAGACCTGCTGCTCCGCGCTGTCTTTCTGCGAAACGCGCAGCGGCGCCAATTTGTCGAGCAAGCCTTGAATCCCTCTCAGATTTTCCAGCGCCTCGCCTGCGGCGATCGAATCCGAAAGCTGAATCTCGCCGCCAAGATCGAACCACTGCACGATCTGCTGCACGTTGGCGCCGGTAAAATATTCGTCGTAAGTTTTGGCGATCGCCGCGCGGATCAGCTCGCGCCCCACATGGTCGGCGCCCTTCATCTCGCCCTCGTACTCCAACTCAAGCTTGCCGGTAATCGCCGGCAAGGCGGCATAGACATCGCTGATGCGCGGCACGACCAGCGATTCGCGATTCCGAATCGTTCGCCGCTCCGCATTCGAAATCACATTCTCCATCGCCGAAATCGGCAGCCGCTGGCTCACTCCCGAGCGCTTATCGATCTTTTTGTCCTCGCGTGCGGCGAAGGCCACTCGTTCGATTACCTCTTGCACGTAATTCGGCAAATGCAGGGGATGCCCGTTGCGTTTCGTCCACGCCTCCTGCGCGGTGATTGTGATCCCTTCTTCCACGGTCGCCGGATAATGCGTGCGAATCTCCGATCCAATGCGGTCTTTCAGCGGCGTAATGATCTTGCCGCGCGCCGTGTAGTCTTCCGGATTCGCGCTGAACACCAGCGCCACATCGAGCGGCAGGCGAATGGGATATCCCTTAATCTGCACGTCGCCTTCCTGCATGATGTTGAACAATCCAACTTGAATCTTTCCCGCCAGGTCCGGCAGTTCGTTGATCGCGAAAATTCCGCGATTCGCCCGCGGCAGCAGTCCGTAGTGAACCGTCATCTCGCTCGACAACTCGTGCCCGCCGCGTGCTGCCTTGATCGGATCGATATCGCCAATCAAATCGGCTATCGTCACATCGGGTGTCGCCAGCTTCTCAACATAACGTTCGTCCGGCGTGAGATATGCAATCGGAGTTTGGTCGCCGAGCCTTGCAATCTCCTCACGGCAGCGCTTACAAATCGGGTCGTAAGGATTGTCGTGAATCTCGCAGCCGGCTACATAAGGCATCTGCGGATCGAGCAGCGTCGTCAAAGCGCGCAGGATGCGGCTTTTCGCCTGCCCGCGCAGCCCAAGCAGAATAAAATTGTGGCGCGAAAGAATCGCATTCACGATCTGCGGCACTACGGTATCGTCGTAGCCGACGATGCCAGGAAAAACTGTCTCATCGCCCGAGGCGCACAGCCGCGCGATAAGATTGTCGCGCAGTTCATCTTTCACATGGCGCGTGCCTAAACGCTCCTCGGAGAAGGGACTACGGCGCAGTTCGCCGAGCGTGTGCGGAAGACTCATGAGAGGAACCCCCACAAAAAAGAAAACAAAAACTTCAGTGGCTCGATTATACGCCGCACTCGCAGGTCTCATCTGGCTCGCAATCGCACTTGGGTATGCCCAGGACGCCGCCTCGCCCGCTCTCCGTCCCGGTCACGTCCAATCGGTGACTTGCGCGGCCAACGCGGCCCAGTCCTACGAACTTTATTTGCCCACGGCATACGCCGCCGCGAAGCGTTGGCCCATCATTTATCTCTTCGACCCCGGAGGGCGTGGCCGTTATCCGATCGAGCTTTACAAAGATGTCGCTGAAAAATACGGATTCATCATCGCGGGATCGAATAACTCGCGCAACTTTGGCGGCGATGTGTCCACGGCAATCAATGCTCTATGGCTCGACACTCACCAGCGTTTGGCGATTGACGACCGCCGCACCTACGCGAGCGGATTCTCCGGCGGTGCGCGGGTTGCCGGCGCCATGGCCTTCGGATGTCCACCATGCCACATTGCAGGCGTGATCGCGAGCGGAGCCGGCTATCCCGGCAACTTCGCCCAGGCCAGCAACAAGGATAAAGTGCTCTATTTTTTCGCCGTAGGCGATCAGGATTTCAACTGGCCCGAGGTCATGACCATTCGCAATCAGCGCGAAGAAAGCGGCCTGCCCTACCGCGTGCGCGTATTTCCTGGTCCTCATCAGTGGGCGCCCGCGCCGGTCATGGATGAAGCGATCGCATGGCTTACGCTGAAGGGGATGCAGAGCGGCGATGTGCCCAAAGATTCGTCCTTCATCGACCGTTTGTTTCAAGAGCGCCAGGTCGAAGCCACAGTGGCCGAGAAAAACGCCGACGCCGTTGCACAGTTCGGCGCCTATCGGTCGCTCGTTTCCGATTTTGCGGGCCTTAAAGATTCCCGCGAATTCACAGAGAAACTAGCCACACTGAAAAAGTCGGCTGCGTTGAAGAACGCGCTGAAGAAGGAACAGGATCAAGTTGCAGAACAATCGCGACTTGAACAGGAAGCCTCATCCAGAATGCGGCCGTATCTGGAAAATACCGCCGATGATCCCATCAGTTTGCATAACGATATATTGCAGTCCTTGAAGCGGCTATCGGATGCGGCTGACCACGCCAAACAAGAGTCTCAGCGGTTGGTTTCGCGCCGTGCGCTCGACGACATCTGGGTGTCATGGATCGAAACCGGCCAGCAGGAACTCGAGTCGCGCCATTACCAAAAGGCGGAGGCCTGCTTTGAACTGATGAGCGAAGTGCGAGACGATCCCTGGCCCGTTCTGTTGTTGGCGGAAACTTACGCGGCAGCTGGCAACAAGAAATTGGGAATCCGGAATCTCCAGGAGGCAGTAAAGCGCGGACTGAAGAACCGATCCGCGGTCGAGTCCAATGAGCGCCTGCAACTGCTGAGAACCGAACCTGAGTTTCAGAAAATCATAGACACGCTGCAACCTGCACCGTAAGCCGCACGAGAAGAAATCGCGCGTTGAGCTCGTCTCGCCATCAAACGAATCCGATCTAAACTCCATTCTGGTCCGGAAACGGATTGTCATCGCGACAGATTTCCGGCACGAAGGTATGGCATGCGGCAGACACAGCCAGATTCATGTTGTACATTGAGCGCGGACCAGAAAAATTCTGTCGGAGCCCGGCTGCGTAATCATGACAACTCCAGACAGGCGAAATTTCTTGAAGGGCGGAGGCCTTGCTCTAGGCGCCGCGTTCGCAGCTCAGGGATGTGACGTGTCCCATGCCAAAGTCGCCGTCCCCATGGTTTCCCCGACGTCCGCCCTCAAGTCGCCTCATTCGGATGGGAGCTCTGCAACCTGAACGGCAACGGCGCCAACACCTACGTCGAAATTCTCAGCAATATGGTGTTGCAGACGGTGAATGGCGATCTGTCGGCATCGATTCTCGCGGCAGGTGCTGGTTTATCCCTCTCTCAGCCTGAGTGCCGGCGACTACCTGGTCTTTCACATGGATCATCAGGGCGTGACGCTCGATGCCGAGATGCAGATCGTGTTGGCCTACACGCTCACTTAATGCGCGTGGCCGTTGCCGCCTGCTTTCTCGCGAGCGCGAGCCGCGCGCTGCAAGCTCGGAAGAATGCCTTCGAGATAACTTGCTACCGTCTGAATGCGTTCATGTTCCGAGCGCATCCCCAGCAGTTTCTGCTTGAAGTCGAGATCCAGCGGCAGCGACCCGGCCAAATGGAACGACAACGCATTTGCCTGCGCTCCCGACAAATCCTGCACCGCGCCCGCCAGCGTCAGAATCTGGCGATGCGCCTCAATCGCCCGCGTACGTTCTTCCTCCGGCGCTTCGCTGGGCTCGTCGGGGACGAGAAGCACTTCCGCCTGCAGAAATGAACGTTCGTGGTTGAGTTCCATCACTTCAAATCGCTGTCTTCCCTCGGCGATCAGGTCGAGCCGCCCATCTGGATACTCCTTCGTGATTGTCATGACTTCCGCACTGCATCCTATGTCGGCGATGCCTTCCTTCAACGCGCGCACCACGCCGAATGGCGTGCTGTTCGCACGGCACTCGCCGATCATCTCCTTATAACGCGGCTCGAAAATGTGCAGGGGAAGAGCTGTACCGGGAAGGAGCACCAGGTCGAGCGGGAAGAGGGGAAGAAGTGCCAAAACGGCTCCAGTGTACGAATGACAATCGAGCGGTGCCACGATTGTACGATACGAACCTATTCCGCATCTTGACTTGCATCGTTCTGGAGACTACAACGCGAAACATGGCACTGGCGGGCAAAGTTGTCGTGGTGACGGGCGCTTCGATGGGAATCGGCGAGGCGATTGCGAAACTCTTCGTCGAACAGGGAGCCAGCGTAGTGCTGCTCTCGCGCGACACCCAGCGCGCTGAGGCCGCCCGCGCGCGCATCGCGGTTCCTGAACGCACCGCCGCTTTTTCCTGCGACGTTCGCCACTCGGAAGAGATCGATCGCGTCCTCGCGCTTACCCTGCATCACTTCCATCGCGTGGATGTCTGGATCAACAACGCCGGCCATGGCCTGCTCGATTCCGTGGCCGAAGTCGATATGGCTGCCTGCCACGAGATGTTCGAGACGAATTTCTTTGGCGCGGTCTCGGCCATGCAAGCCGTCATTCCCGTCATGCGCCAGCAGGGAGGCGGAGCCATCATCAACATCTCCAGCGTCGCCGGCCATATCCCGTTGCCCTTTCACGCTTCCTACAGCGCCACCAAGTTCGCGCTCAACGCCATCGGGAAAGCCGCTCGAATCGAGCTGAAGAAAGACAATATTCACGTGCTAACCGTCTGCCCCGGCTTTGTCGCCACGGACTTCAGCAAAAACGCGGTGCGAGGAGCGGAACTGAAGAAGGTGCGCCCCGACTCGGTGCGTGGAATCTCCGCCGAGCGCGTGGCCCGCGCGACCCTGCAGGGATACTTGAAGGGCAAAAGAGAGGTGGTCGTGCCCTGGACCATGCATGTGCCCGTGAAGCTTTATCAACTATTCCCCGCCCTGGTCGAGAAGGCGATGGCGAAAATGGCGAAGTGAACGAATTGAGTCATTTAATCATTGAGTCATTTAGTCATTGATTCATTTGGCCTAGCGCCAAAGACGGAATGAATCAAAGACTGAAATGGCTCAATGACTCAATGACTCAATGACTAACTGGCTCAATGACTCAATTCCTCCAGCATCGCTTCCATCTCGGACTGCGCGTGTAGATTGCCTGTCCGCCGCGCGGAGGCGATGCCATCGTGCAGCATCTTCTTCGCGTCGCTTTGGCGTTCGGCCTTCTGCAGCGTTTGCGCCGCCATGAAATATCCCGCCGTGTAATCCGGGTGGTTCTCCAGCAGGATGTGAAACTCCGCCAGCGCGCGGTCGAAGTCTCCCTGCTTCGAATACTCCATGGCCAGGCCATAGCGCGCAAACGCATCCTTCGGATTTTCCGTCAGAATCTCGTTGAGAGCGGCGATGCGGTCCATGCGTCGAGCGGCTCCTTCCAGAAAAGCCGGACGAAACGAGACTACTACAAACCTGCATCGAAAAACTTTCCAGACCGTGCTCGACTGATTACAATGGCGAGTTCCCAGAAATCAAAAGCTGCGAGAGTGCCGCATGGCTTGCCCGTATTTTATGCCGACCGAAAAGTTCGAGAATGGTTCCTGGCCTCATCCCAGCCGACTGCCGCTGGGTGGCGGATGGCGCGGCCACTGCACGGCTTCCGGCCACGAGGGCGCGACGCCTTCCGAAGGTGTCCTCGAAAAATTCTGCAATCTCGGCTATGCGGAAGGATGCACATGGGCCCCGCTGATTCGAGAAAGCGATGCGGTTCGCTTCGCGGTTGCGGCGCCGTCCAACTCGTCGAAGCAAGCCGCGAGCGGCCAGGCCAATTCTCTGGCGAACTCACTGCAGCTTCATTTTGTCTACGAGCGAAGCCACAGGCCTGTTGCCAACGGCGATCTGGAATTTGATCTCTCGCGGGCAGTCTGGGTGCGGGGGCACGACGACCCTCGCATCCAGAGGATGGCCGAATGCTTTCTCGAGTCTTATCTCAAGAAGAAGCTCTGAGCGGCCGATGAACGTATCGAGAACACGCACCGCCTCCAGAAAAGGAACGCACCCATGACTGACGACGCGCAATCGCCGCGCCCCGTTCGCGATTCGCAGTCCGAGATGGCCGAAATCGTTCTCCCCAACGACGCCAACCCGCTGGGAGCCCTGCTTGGCGGACGCCTCATGCACTGGATCGACCTGTCCGGAGCCATGGCCGCGCATCGCCACTCGCGCAACTACGTGGTCACCGCCTCGGTCGATCACATCGACTTTCTGGTTCCCGTGCGCGTGGGCGATCTGGTGATCCTGCGCTCCTCGGTCAATCGCGTCTTCCATACGTCGATGGAAGTCGGTGTGAAAGTCTTCGTCGAAAATTACATTGCCGATACGGCGCGGCATGTCAGTTCCGCATATCTGACCTTCGTCGCGATCGACAAGACAGGAAAGACGATCCAGGTTCCCGCGGTGATCCCCGAGACCGATGAGCAGCGCCGGCGCTACGATGACGCCGGCCGGCGCCGCGAAATCCGCCGTTCCGAACTGGAACATCGGCGACGTGCGGACCGCTAGATTTCTTCACAACGTGTGATTCGCGTCACATAAACTCTTCCCGTCGGTCCTTTACGTTAGTTGAGTCTGAGGATTCTCTAATGGATAGTGCCCTTTTAGTCCATCGCCTGCACTTCGCCTTCACAGTTACATTTCATTACCTGTTCCCCCAACTGACCATGGGGCTGGCGCCGCTCATCGTGGTGCTGAAGACGCTTGCCCTGCGGCGCAACGACGAAACCTATGCCCGGGCCGCGCGCTTCTGGGCACGCATCTTCGGGATCAACTTCGTCATCGGCGTGGTCACCGGCATCCCCATGGAATTTCAGTTCGGCACCAACTGGTCGCACTTTTCGCGCTTCGCCGGCGGAGTGATCGGCCAGACGCTGGCGATGGAGGGGATGTTCGCCTTCTTCCTCGAATCGGCATTCCTCGGATTGTTTCTGTATGGCGAGAAGCGGCTGGGCCCACGGCTGCACTGGTGGTCGGCAGTCGCGGTGTTTCTGGGATCGTGGCTTTCGGGATACTTCATCGTTGCGACCGATGCCTGGATGCAGCATCCCGTCGGCTTCGAGAAGGTTGCCGACGGCTCCGTGCAACTCACCAGCTTCTGGGCGCTGGTGCTGAATCCGTGGGCGTGGTGGCAGTACGCGCACAACATGTCGGGCGCTGTGATCACGGGATCGTTCGTGATGGCCTCGATCGGCGCGTTCTATCTGCTGTGGGGAAAGTTCGAAGAGTATGGCCGGATCTTTGTCCGTGTCGGCGTGGTCGCAGGGCTGATCTTCAGCGTACTGCAACTTTTCCCGACCGGTGACGGACAGGGGCGGATGATCGCGCAGAATCAGCCGGTGACTCTGGCCGCCATGGAGGCGCTTTTTCAAAGCCAGCCCGGCGCGCCGCTGGTGCTGATCGGCCAGCCCAACGTCGACCAGAGGAAAATCGACAACCCCCTGGTCATCCCCAACGCGCTCAGCTTTCTGACCTACCGCGCCTGGAAAGCGCAAGTGCAAGGCCTCGATGCTTTTCCGCAAGACGAGTGGCCCACGAGCATCGAGCTGCTTTACTTCAGCTACCACATCATGGTCGGGCTGGGGACCGTGTTTATCGCGATCATGCTGATTGCCGCGCTGCTGCTTTGGCGAGGCAAGCTGTTTTCGTATCGTTGGATACTGTGGATTCTTCTGCTCGCGTTGCCGTTCCCCTACATCGCCAACACCGCCGGCTGGCTCGTCGCCGAACTGGGTCGTCAGCCGTGGCTGGTCTATCAACTGATGCGAACGGCCGAGGGCTACTCCAGAACCGTATCGGCGGGGAACGGAATTTTTACGCTGCTCGGATTCATGGGCATGTACACGGTGCTGGGGATTTTGTTTCTGTTTCTGGTGCGGCGGGAAATTGAAGCGGGGCCGGAGGCTGAGGTTGCGGCGGGACATTGATTCCTCCGGTTTGTCATTCCGAGCGAAACGAGGAATCTGCTGTTTGCCGACAGCGAGGAAAAGCAGGTTCCTCCTCGCTCCGCTTGCAGCGTTGCGTGTCGGAATGAACATTTTCTGTTTGGAATGACCTGGATTTCTGAGGGAAGGAACGAAATGGAAACACTCTGGTTCATGATTGTGGCTGTGATGGTTGCGGCCTACGTTGTGCTCGATGGTTTTGACCTTGGAGCTGGCGCCATTTATCTCAGCGCGGCGCGCACGACGGACGAGCGACGCAAAGTTATGCGGGCCATCGGCCCGGTGTGGGACGGCAACGAAGTCTGGCTGCTGGCCGCCGGAGGCACGCTCTACTTCGCGTTTCCACAGCTTTATGCCTCGAGCTTCAGCGGTTTTTATCTGCCGCTGATGATGGTGCTCTGGCTGCTGATGCTGCGGGGCATCGGCATCGAACTGCGCGCGCACATGCAGAATCCGGTGTGGGTCGGATTCTTCGACGTGGTTTTTTGCGTATCGAGCATTCTGCTGGCGATTTTCTTTGGCGCTGCGCTGGGTAATGTCGTGCGCGGCGTTCCGCTCGCGGCGGATCACTACTTCTTCGAACCGCTTTGGACTAATTTTCGCGTGGGACCGACTCCCGGCATTCTCGACTGGTACACCGTGCTGACCGGAGTGATCGCGCTGGTCACGTTGACCGCTCACGGCTCGCTTTATGTCGCGGTGAAGACCGAAGGCGACCTCCAGTTGCGCGCTCGCACCACGGCGCGCTGGGTCTGGCCGCTGCAGGTTGTGCTCACGGTTGCTGGCTTGATCGCCACAATTTCGATCCGCCCTACCGCGCTCGACAACTACAAGCAGCATGTCGCCGGATTCCTTATTCCGCTTGTCGTCTACGCTGCGCTCGGCATGATGATCTACGCGATCCGCAAACGCGAGGACAAGACTGCGTTCGTGGCGTCCGCTCTGTACATCGTGGGCATGCTGGTTGGAGCCGCATACGCGTTGTATCCAGTTGTGCTGCCGTCGAACACAGATCCTGCCTTGAACTTGACAATCTACAACTCCGCCGCGGGTCATCATGGGTTAGCGGTCGGCTTCACGTGGTGGATCCTGGGCATGATTTTGTCGCTTGCGTACTTCGTCTTTCTATTCCGCATGTTCAAGGGCAAGGTGCGGCTGGAAGGCGAAGGGTATTGAGGATGCCCAGGTATTGAGGAGTCGCCGCAAAAGGCGGCCCTCAGGGGCTGAAGCCTGCGTCATTCCTGCGCCTAACGGCACAGCTAAAGCCGTGCCCTTCCTGCTTGAAGCGCTTGGACATTTGTTGGTCGATCCAGAGCATCATTTTTTTGGTATCTCACCCACTAAAATCTTTCTTTTCTTCGATTTGCAGCTTCTTGATATGGCTGAATCCGTTCAAAATATTGAGCCGCAACAACTTGTCGGCAAAATATTGTCGAATAAGGAGTTAGCTTCGCACTTTACGCGGCTAGGTCCGATGACCGGAATGAACTCCATAGAAATGCCCGCGCACATTATTCACAATTGTGCGCTCGGCGTTTTTCTCAGTAAAGGTTGTTCGTCACAAGAAATGGATTTTCGCTGTGGAAAAGAGCAACTTCCAATCAATCCCGACGTAGTTCGGAAAGCAGTCGTTGGCCTTCGCTTGGGTCGTATCCGAGGTCTGCCGTGCTTATATTGCGGATCGTGGCGTAGAGGAGATTAAGATATAGCCCGGCAGTGGTCGGATCGAATTGTTCGACGGGTTTACCCTCTGCTTTCGCGATGGCCTTTAGTACATTATTAGCAGCAAGGCGCACAGTCTCCGGTACTCGGCCCAGCTTGTCAATGCCCAAGATGCCGACCTCTTCTGTAGCAAGAACACGCCGATGCCACAACGCCCTAACCGCCAAGTAGGCTGCCTCGGTGGCGTTTGCGCGCGGTAGGTCCGCCAGGGTATTTCCCATTGGCATGAAATGTCGGATTAGATCTTTTTCTCGGTCCGCTCTTGCTGCTTCGTCGCCGATAGATTCGGTGAAGAAGTGCGTAACTCCAGCAAAAGAGGGATCGTTCAGATGCTTCTGTAGCCTTGACTTGAGGTCGCTCGTCTTGCCGACATAAATGATGGCGTACTTCCCGCGATCTTCCGATGGTTTCTCCACGGCTAAGGCATAAATGCCGCCTCCGGCAACCCTGCTAACCGTCGCCGGATCGAACTTCTGAGCGTCGGCCTTCTGAAAACTCCCCATTTTTACCGCACCTCAATTACGTCGAATTGTCCTCGTTGCAAGCTTTCCACGACATACTCAGCCGACAGAGGATGCGCTCGATCCGACACTGGCACATCCGTGACCTGCGCAGCTACAAGGTGATAAGGAATGACATAAATCAGCGGCTTAAAATCCCTTGTCTCGGCGCTGCCGATAATTGACGCAATCTCCTTCTCCTGAGCGTCGCTGATTACGCCGGCGCCTCGCTTCACGCTGGCGCCACGGAGAATGCCAACCTTATTACGCGCAACCCCGGCACTGTGGCGGTCACCCCTGCTGACTTCTTCGTAAAGCCCTTTATAGATTTCGTATGGGCTTGACGTAGGCGGTACGTGATAGGTCACCGCGTAAGGTGAACTACCGTCAAACGCGGGGGTACACCAAACATAGTGCTCGTTGTTATAGTAGCGCTCCGCTATACGATAAGATAGCCATGTTTGCGCCGAATATAAGATTAATGGACTAGACATCGAGGGCAGGCTAGTATACGACGAAATACGCCTGACTGTGCGACAGTGTGCAGGCCATTGGACCACCTGACGACTTTCGCGCATATCACTACCCGTACCGTTATCCCAGTACCGATTGCGGCCGTTCCGCACCAGCCGATTCGGTAAAGTACTGACACCATTCCGGGAACGGTAACGATCGATTTTCTCAGTGTCATGACGCCTGTATAATCGAAGCGGATTCTTCCTCATCTTCGCGATTCCTATCTGGAGTGTGACTCTTTGAACGCACATACACCCCACCAACATGGACCGGCGCAGCCGCAGGGGCCGCAGCCGCTGCCCGGCGTGGACGCCATTATTGCGGTTGGATCGGGTAAGGGCGGAGTCGGCAAGACCACGCTATCCGTGAACCTGGCCGTGGCGCTGGCGCGCATGGGCCACAAGGTCGGACTGCTGGATGCTGATGTTTACGGCCCGAACGTTCCGCTGATGCTGGGCGTGAACGAGCAGCCTCGCATGATTGGCGAGAATCGCATTGAGCCGCTACAGGGTTTCGGGGTGAAGGTGATTTCGGTGGGATTTCTCAATCCGGGTGACAAGCCGATCATCTGGCGCGGGCCGATGCTGCACCAGATTGTGCGGCAGTTTCTGGGGCTGGTGGAGTGGGGGCAACTGGATTATATGATTGTCGATCTGCCGCCGGGTACGGGCGATATCGCGCTATCGCTGGTGCAGACTGTGCCGCTGACGGGCGCGATTGTGGTGTCGACGCCGTCGGACGTTGCGCTGCAGGACGCGCGCAAGGCGATTGAAATGTTCCGGCAGATGAAGGTCGATATCGCGGGCGTGGTGGAGAACATGAGTTATTTTGTTTGTCCGCATTGCCAGCATGAGGTTGATATTTTTTCGCGGGGCGGCGCGGAGAAGATGGCGGAGAAGTTTGGCGTGGCGTTTCTGGGAAGTATTGAGCTTGATCCAGAAGTGCGGAAGTCAGGAGATAGTGGCAAGCCGGTGGTGATTGAGGGGGAGAATTCTCCGCATGCTAAGTCGATTTATGCGTTCGCGAAGAATGTTGTGGCGCGGGTGGGGGAGATTCGGGCTAACGCGCCGGGGAGCGTGATTTCGATTCAGTAAGATCAAAATCCCCACCCTCTCGCAAAAGCGCGAGAAGGGTGGGGCACCCGCCTGGCATTCGTGCCGCGCCCCGGCGAAAGCAGGTTCCTCGCTTCGTTCGGAATGACAAAAATTAGGAAGACTCCCGGAATCTCTGCACTTGCCAGATTGGACTGGGTTCGCGTTTCCCTAACACAAGATCTGCCATCAACTCTCCGATTGCGGGGCCGTGTTTGAAGCCGTGGCCGGAGCCTCCGCCTAGCAGCCAGACATTTTCGTTTTTGGGATGGCGGTCGATGATGAAGTGACTGTCAGGAGTTTGCTCGTATTGGCAGACGCGCGACTCGGTTAGCGGCGCGTCTTTCAGGGCGGGGAAGCGGAAGGCTAGGTATTCGCGGACCCGGTGGATTGTTTCTGGCGAGACTACGCGCTCGCCGTTGGTGGGATCGAAGGCGGGGCCGCGAGTGTCGTCGGCGATCTTGAATCCGCGGCGGCCGCTGCCGGGGATCCCGTACATGAATGGTTCGCGGTGGTCGCCCCATACGGGAAGATGCTTCTCGGTGAAGCGGTCATCGCCGGCGGGCGCGCCGAAGAAGAGGACTTCTTGTTTTGTGGGCTGGATGTTGTTGCCGATGGTCTGCGGGAATAGTTTTCCTAGCCAGGGACCGCAGGCGAAGACGTAGCGGTCGGCTTTGAGGGTTGAGCCCTCGGAGAGCGAGAGCGCTTGGAGCGGGTCATCTTCGAGGCTTGTTTGCCGCCTCGCTTCGCTCGACGGGACAGCCGAGGCGGCTGTCGCTACACGATACTTTCCGCCTGTGGCCACAAACGCACCGACTACGGCTTTGCAACTGGCGCGGGCGTCGAGGTATCCGCAATCGGGCTCGAAGATGCCCCAGTCGACTTCGGAGAAGTTGATCTGCGGCCAGCGCTTTTTCATTTGCGCGGTGGAGAGCCTTTCAGACTTGATCTTTGCCGCTCGCAGCGGCTCCAGCGAGCCGCGCTCGTAGGCGTCATCGCGAGCGGAGGCCATCCAGAGAACGCCGGTGCGATGGAGAAACTGGCGCTTCCACTTGCGCTCATATTTCGCCCATAGCTTGAGGGCGCGGGCGGCCATTTCGGTATAAGGCTGATCGGCGCCATAGGTACCGCGCATGACGCGCGTTTCGCCACCAGAGGAAGCGCGGGAGTTGCCGGGGCCCCAGGCATCGAGCAGAGTGACGCGCGCACCGCGCTCGAGAAGATGAAGGGCGGTCCAGCCGCCGAAGGCGCCGGCGCCGATGACGGCGATGTGGGGGTTGGATTTCATGCGAGAAGAGGATAACAGCAGGTTTCAAAGTTCAAGGTGGCAAAGTGGCAAGGTGGCAAGGTGACCACCGGGGTGAGGTTTCAAAGTTTCGAATGTTTCAAGGTTTCAAAGGAGACCTATATGGTCGGCCGCTAGGAGCTTGGACCGACGAGGTCGTACTACAGTGAGATCTCAAAGCCTTGCCACCTTGCCACCTTGCCACGTTGCCACTTTGAAACCTTGAAACGTTGAAACTTTGAAACTTGCAAACTTGGTAAAATGAGTGTGGAAGCGGTTTCTCCCCTCGGCTGGCGCCGCTCCGGCTGGTATAACTGACAACGAAACATGCCCGCTGACCCCAATATCGGAAATCGCGAACGCGAAATACTGACCGCCATCGTCGAAACGTTTATCTCGACGGGTGAGCCGGTGGGGTCACGCACGCTCTCGCGCTCGAATCGCGAGGGGCTGAGCCCGGCTTCGATTCGCAACGTTATGGCGGATCTAGCGGATGCGGGATATCTGGAGCAGACGCACACATCGTCGGGGCGCATCCCGACGACCGAAGCCTACCGCTACTACGTGGAGCAGATTTCAGGCAATGCGCGGCTGGCGCCGCAAGAAGAGTCAATGATCTCGGAGTCGCTGGCCGGGATCAGCGACGTGCAGGAGTTCATGGAGCGGACTTCGCATGTGCTGTCGCTGATCTCGCGCAATGTAGGCGTGACCGTGGCCACCAGCGGCCCGAAGAATGCGCTGGAGCATGTGTACTTCTCGCGCCTCGGAGATCAGAAAGTCTTGGCGGTGCTGGTGACACGCTCCGGGCTGGTGCGTGACCGGGTACTGCGGCTGGATTTGTCGCAGGTGGATCTTGACCTAGCGGGGCGTTACATCAACGAGAATTTTCGCGGATGGACGATGGAGTCGATGCGCGCCGAACTCGGACGCCGCATCGAACAAGAGCGCAGCGAGTACGACCGGCTGATGAATTCGATCGAGGCTTTGTACAAGCAGGGAGCACTGGCCACGGAGCCGGGCGCGCAAGTCGTTTTCGTGGAAGGAGCATCCAATCTGCTTGCGAGCGAGCAGGACCGGCAGCGGCTACAGGAGATGCTGCGAACGCTGGAAGAGAAAGAAAAGGTTGTGCAGCTGCTGAGCGCCTACTTGGATGTAAAGCAGGAAGCGGTGCGGGTGGTGATTGGACTCGATCAGGCGCTGCCCTCGATGCAGAATTTTGTGCTGATTGGGGCGCCGGCGCATGCAGGGAATGAAGTGATGGGATCGCTGGCGGTCATCGGACCGACGCGCATGGACTATCAGCACACGATCACTGCGGTTTCGTACATCGCGCGGCTGTTCGACAAGATTTTGAATGAATCGGAGTAATGCAGGGGATATGGGGAAATCGAACGGGAAGCAAGAAGTAGAAAATCTTGATGTGGAGCATGAGCTGCCACCAGCGGAGGGAGATGAGCCCTCGGCTGGCGCGAGCGCTCCGACCGCCGACGTGTCTGGCGGTGACGCTGAGTTGCAACGGATCAAAGCCGAGCGCGACACGCTGCTTGACCGCCTGGCCCGCGCACAAGCCGAGTTTGAAAATGCGCGCCGCCGCGCCGCGAAGGAGCAGCAGGAATTCCGCGACTTTGCAACTATGGACAGCCTGAAGACGCTGCTGCCGGTCATTGATAGTTTCGAGCGGGCGCTGCAGGTGAAGTCGGAGCCGGGGGATTTTCGCAGCGGGGTGGAGTTGATCTACAAGCAGCTGCAGGATGCGCTGGGGAAGCTGGGGGTGAAGGCGATTCCGGCGAAGGGCGAGGTGTTCGATCCGCGTTTTCACGAGGCGATCGAGATGGTCGAGACCACTGAAGCGCCAGATCACACGGTGCTGGAAGAACTGCAACGGGGGTATAAGTTCAAAGATCGGTTGCTGCGCCCGGCGATGGTGAAAGTGGCGAAGAATCCGTAGGGTTTGCCTTCAGAGAATGTTATTCCAGGAGTGAGTGCGGGATTTGCTGTTTGTTCTGCGCGTGGGAAGAGCAGGTTCCTCACCGGCGCTTCGCACCGATTCGGAATGACAACTGATCAATGGGGCGCCGAAGAATTAAGGGAAGATTTGTAACGAGAGGCATTTTCTGACTACCAACGCAAAGCGTGATTATTACGAAGTTCTCGGCGTCTCGCGGACGGTGACCGAGGTCGAGTTGAAGAGCGCGTACCGCAAGCTGGCGCTGCAGTACCATCCGGACCGAAATCCGAACAATCCGGATGCGGAGGAGAAGTTCAAGGAAGTCAGCGAAGCGTACGGCATCCTCGCTGATGCCGAGAAGCGCGCGGTCTACGACCGCTACGGACATGCCGGCCTGGGCGGAGCGGCACAGGGGGCTGGCGGCATCGATCCGACGGTGTTCCAGGATTTCAACGATATCTTCGGGGAGTTTTTCGGTTTTGGCGATCTATTTGGCGGTGGCGGAGGACGTCGGGGCAACCGGGTACAGCGCGGCGCCGATTTGCGCGAGGATCTTACGCTCGAGTTTGAAGAGGCGTACTTCGGCAAGCAAACCCAGGTTACAGTGCGCCGGCATGAAGCCTGCGAAGAGTGCCACGGCTCAGGTTCGGCGCCGGGCAAGGGCCGCACCGCGTGCCGATCGTGCAATGGACGCGGACAGGTTCGCTATCAGCAGGGATTTTTCAGCATCGCGCGTACGTGTCCGACGTGCCAGGGCGCGGGCAACGTCATTACCGATCCGTGCCCGAAATGCAAAGGGGAAGGACGCGTGTTGCGGCAGCGCACGGTGGATGCCAAGATTCCTCCGGGAGTCGAAGATGGGACCCGCATCCGCTTCTCCGGAGCTGGAGAAGTCGGGGCGTTCGGCGGCCCGGCGGGTGATCTTTATGTTGTTCTGCATGTGAAAGAGCATGCGTTTTTCGCGCGCGAGGGCAACGACCTTCATTGCGTGGTCCCAATCTCTGTGGCGCAGGCGGCGATGGGCGCGGAAATTCGGGTTCCGACCATGGACAGCGAACACGTGTTGAAAATCCCCGATGGAACGCAGCCGGGAACCACGTTCCGGATTCGCAGCAAGGGCGTGCCGGTGCTGAACGGCCACGGCAAAGGCGATTTGTATGTAGAAGTGCGAGTACAGGTTCCGACGCGACTCAACAAGCGTCAGAAAGAGCTGCTGCAGGAACTCGACGCGCTCACCCAGGTCGACAACCAGCCGCTGCTGCGCTCGCTGCTTGGCAAAGTAAAAGACATGTTCGGATAAGAGATTCTGATCTCCGCTTCGGCGAAGCTTCGTGTTGCTCGCTTTGATTTGCCGACTTACTCCCACCTCCCAATGACCCGCCGCCGATGGATTGCAGACGAATTCTCTGAAAATCGCGCAGCCCTGACGGGCGAACACGCCGACCATCTGGTGCGGGTGCTGCGCGTCCGGGTTGGGCAGGAGTTCGACATTGCAGTCGGCGATCAGGTGCGTCGGGGCAGTGTCCTGACTGTTGAACCCAGGCGAGTCGAGTTCGAACTTGGGGAAGTTGTTAGCTCGGCGCAGTCCGTCAACATCACGCTGCTGCTTTCCATTTTTAAGTTTCACCGAATGGAATGGGCGATTGAAAAATGCACGGAGCTTGGTGTTCTCAGAATTGTTCCCGTCATTGCGAGACGATCGGATGCGCACCTTGCCGCGTCGTCGGCGAAGAGAGTCGAGCGCTGGCGCAAGATCGCACTGCAGGCCGCGGAACAATCGCGGCGCGCTGCGCCTGCTGAAATCTCCGAACCAGCGAAGCTGAAAGATGCCGTTGGAGGCGCGACCGGGCTGCGGATTCTGCTTTCTGAATCCGAACGGCAGGTGCGGCTGAGCGACATCCTCAATTCTCATGTTGAGGAAGTCACCCTTGCCATTGGCCCGGAAGGCGGATGGACCGAAGATGAGCTCCAGATTTTTCGCGATGCCGGATGGATTTCTGCGTCCTTGGGCTCGACTATTCTGCGGGCAGAGACGGCTGCCATCGCGGCGACGTCAATTACGATTTCAGGTGTGAGTCAGTGATCTTGGCGGCAGTTCTCGGTCGGGCTTATGGTTTGAGGCGGCATCCACACCCATGCGGGTGCTATGCTGACGGGCAATGGCAGTATTGAAGTCGAGCGCGCGGCCAACATTCACTCCTGACGATCGACAACGGGAAGCCATCGAACACGTCGCTGGGCCCATGCTTGTCGTCGCTGGAGCAGGTACCGGCAAGACCTCGGTTCTCACCTACCGAATCGAGCGCCTGGTGCGCGAAGGGCATGCGCGATCGGATGAAATCCTTGCGCTGACCTATACCGTCAATGCCGCAAAGGAAATGCAGGAGCGGCTGCGCAAACTGCTCGGCGGAAAGACGGTTAACGCGCTCACGTTTCACGACTATTGCCTCAAACTGCTCAAGCAGGTGAATCAGGACTTTGGCGTCCTGGATGAAAAGGATCTGTGGATTTATCTGCGGCGGCGTATTCGTGAACTTCGCCTCGAACATTACATCCGCGCGGCAAACATCGGGCAATTTCTGAACGACCTGCTGGAGTTTCTGAGCCGGTGCCACGACGAACTGATCACGCCCGAGCGTTATAGCCAGTACGTGGAGAAGGTAGCCAGCGGCGAACTGCCGCTGCCGCGAGTGGTGAAATCGAAGAATGTTCTGGAGGATTCCGAAATCCTGGCGCGTTGCCGGGAAATCGACCGTGTCTTTACGACGCTGGAGCGCTGGCTGCGCGAAGACAACCTGGGCACCTTCAGCCACATGATTACGCGCGCCCACGCGCTTCTGCACTCGGATGAGAGCGTGCTGACGGCCGCGCGTTCTGGGGCACGATTCATTCTGGCGGACGAATTTCAAGACGCGAATTTTGCGCAGATCAAGATTCTTGCGCGTCTTGCCGGCGCAGAAGCCAACATTTTCGCGGTCGGAGACCCCGACCAGGCGATCTATCGGTTCCGCGGAGCCTCGAGTGCGGCGTTTGAACTATTTCACCGCCATTTCCCCAAGTCGCAGCTGGTTGTGCTCGGGAAAAATCGCCGCTCGACGACGCCGATTCTGCGAACGGCTTTCGCTCTTATCGATGAGAATCCGCCGGTATTTGCATCTCACGCTGACGGATCGCTTGCCTATCGCCGCGCGCCTTTGGAGTCTGCGCGACAAGAAGACGCCGCTGCCGCGGGAAGCCAGCTTTCGAGCCTTCCCGTAATTGCGGTCGTCACCACCGACCGCGATGCTGAAGGCCCCAATGTGGTCAGCTACATTCGGGAAACGCAGAGAAAAATGAAATGCAAGTGGTCAGAGTTCGGCATTCTCTACCGGCAGCACTTTCACCGGGACGAAGTGGTGGAGGGGCTGGCCGAGGAGGGGATTCCATTCCAGATCGAGAGCATGGATATTTCCGACACGCCGCAGGTTCGCGACCTGTTCGCGTGTGTGAACGCCGTGGTGTCTGGCGGTGACGACGTCAGCTGGCTGCGGGTTGCGGCGTTGCCGTGCTTCCACGTTGATCCGGAGCAGCTCCGCAACCTGATGCGAGATATTGCGCGCAGCAATCGCGAAAGCAAAGTTGTGCCGCTCTCCTCGGCGATCGACCGGATTGCGGGCGGCGCCGAAGTAGCCGCTGCGGTGCAGCGGACACGAGAGGAGATCCAGCGGGTCGAAGCGCAGGCGCGCGCCGCGATCGGCATTATCGTGCAGCGGTTCGCGCTCGATACTTCTTCTCCGATTCTCCAGGCGGCGCTGCAATTCGTGAGCGATTGGGAACGACGGAAGCTCAATAAGACGACGAAGCTCGAGGAACTGGCTGGATACCTGCAGTATTTTCGCGAGGCGGGCGGAGTTATACCGTTGCAGTCCGGCGGCGAAGATGAGAACGCCGTTCGCCTGATGACAGTTCATGGCGCCAAGGGGCTGGAATTTCCTCATGTTGTCGTGCTGCGCGGAGTCAAGGGTTCATTTCCAACCTACTTTCGCGAGAAGCTGGTTGCATTTCCCCGCGAACTGCGCGACGCTGATTCGCTTACCGAGGCTGACGACTCAGCTCTTCACAACGAAGAGGAGCGGCGGCTGTTTTACGTGGCCATGACGCGCGCCCGGGACTCGCTGCGCATCTACGCCAAGGAAGGGATCGGCAAGAACGATAAGACGCCGCCGGGGTACGTGCGCGAGTTGATCGGGAATCATTCGCTTGCGCCCTGGTTTCGTCACATGCCCGCGAGCGGCGCGCAGGCTACGTTCGACATGGCTGCGGGAGCGTCGCCGTTGTTTCCCTCCGAATCGCAAACCTCGCGGTGGTTCGAATTGGACGTTTTGCCTGGGTTGCAGAATCGCCTGAGCGCGTCGGCCGTTGACACCTACGAGCGGTGTGGGCTGCGGTTCAAGCTGGAACGCGACTGGCGCATCCCGGGCACGCCGGCAGCGGCCATGCAATACGGCGCGGCGGTTCACCGGGTGCTCAAAACGTATTTCGATTCCGTCCAGTTCGGGCGGCCAAAGAGCGACGCTGAGTTAATCGATCTATTTGTTACGGACCTGCGGGACGCTGGAATGCAGGAGGACTACCAGCGTGAGCTCTACGAAGGCCTGGGGGTTGAGCAGTTGAGAGAGTTCATCGCCGCGGCGCGAACCATTTCCGCGTCGCAGATCTTGCACACGGAGCAGCCGTTCGAGATTCGCATCGCTGGAACGGTAGTGTCGGGGCGAATCGACCGTATCGATCGCCGGCCGGATGGAACGGTCGCCATCGTCGACTACAAGACAGGCAAGGCACGCGACCAGGAGGATGCCGACGATAGCCTGCAACTTTCGCTGTATGCGATCGCGGCGCGGGAAAAGTGGGGATACGATGTCGGCGCGCTCATCTTTTACAACCTGGAAGAGAACGTTCCGGTAGTCACCGTTCGGAGTGAGTCGGAATTGATGGCGGCGCGGGAAAAGGTGGAGTCGGTGGCAAAACAGATCGCGGAAGGTAAGTTCCAGGCGAAGCCCGGCATTCATTGCAACTTTTGCGCCTATCGAACGTTGTGTCCGGAGAAGGAGAAACGCATCCCGCAAAAACCGGTCAGGGCCGAGGGGATGACGAATTGAGATGCGGAAGGGATGATGCGATTCCCGCGGCGGAGTTCGAAGGAAAACTTAGGGAGCAAAAACTTAGGGGACGCTTTGTGCGTCCCCTTTTGACTTCGTACTGAACTGTCTTAGTGCTTCTTTTTCTTCTTTGCCTTTTTCTTGGTTGCCATTGTTTCTATTCTCCCTTCCATTCTTCATGGAAAATTTGCAACGCTGTTTTGTTGCAACTAGTTGAAACATAGAGTTATTGAAAAATGAAGTCAAGAAAAAAATGATCATGCAAACGTCGAAGTGCGTGTACCAAAGTCACGCTGAGCAGAACGCGATTCGAAAAAGTCAACAGAATTTTTTTCGCAAGATGCGCACGCGCACGGGATTGGAGACTTGAAAGCGTCTCCCTTTTGATTTGTGGAGTTGGTGCGTGAAGTTTTCATGATCCCGAGAGAATGGAGTGCAGCTGGTGGCAGACATGCGCGATCGCAGCTTTTTCTTCACGCGCCCATCTATAATTGAAAACGCGAAATCTTCGTGGGAGCTTTGATTTATGGCCTCTTTAGACGATGTGGTGATTATTTCCGGCTGCCGGACGCCGGTAGGAAAATTTCAGGGCAGCCTTGCCGATTTCACGGCGCCGCAGCTTGGAGCGATCGCAGTGCGCGAAGCGGTGAAGCGCGCGGGCGTCGATCCGGGGCAAGTCGACGAATGCATTATGGGCAATGTCGTGTCCGCTGGGCTCGGGCAGAATCCGGCGCGGCAGGCCGCAATCTTCGGCGGACTTGCTCCGACGACAGGTGCCATGACAATCAACAAAGTTTGCGGTTCAGGATTGAAAGCAGTAGCACTCGCTGCGCAAGCGATTCAGACGGGCAACAGTTCGATTGTCGTTGCCGGCGGCATGGAGTCGATGACGAACGCGCCATATCTGCTCCCGCAGGCCCGCAAGGGATACCGTCTTGGCAATGCGCAGGTGGTCGATTCGATGGTGCACGACGGGCTTTGGGATATTTACAACGACTACCACATGGGCATCACGGGGGAGAATGTTGCAGAGAAATATGGCATCACCCGCGAAGAGCAGGATGAGTTTGCGGTGAACTCGCACCGCAAAGCGGTTTCCGCGATCAAAGAGTGCCGATTCAAGTCGCAGGTTGTGCCGGTGGAGATTCCGGCGAAGAAGAAAGGCGCGGCTCCGACGATTTTCGATAAAGACGAGAGCCCGCGCGAGGACACGACTATCGAAGTTCTGCGCGCGTTGAAGCCCGCATTCAAGAAAGATGGAACCGTAACGGCCGGTAACGCTCCGGGAGTGAACGACGGCGCGGCAGCGGTAGTTGTCACGAGCGCAACACGGGCGAAGGAACTCGGCGCCAAGCCGATGGTGCGGATCGTGGCGCAGGCGACCAGCGGCGTGGAACCGAAGTGGGTCATGATGGCGCCGGTGGGCGCGGTGCAGAAAATCTGGGAGAAGACCGGCTGGAAAAACGAAGACGTTGATCTCTACGAATTGAATGAGGCGTTTTCGGTGCAGGCGCTGGGCGTGATGCGGGAGTTGAAGCTCAATCCCGACAAAGTGAATGTGAATGGCGGGGCGGTGGCGATCGGGCATCCGATTGGAGCTAGCGGGGCGCGAGTTTTGGTTACGCTGATTTATGAAATGATCCGCCGCGATGTGAAGCGGGGGATCGCAGCGCTTTGTCTTGGCGGAGGGAATGCCGTGGCGATGGCGGTAGAGCGTTAGGGTAAAGGTGAAACGACGCCCACGACCAGAGCCGCTTCTCAGATGGCCCATTGGGTAACCACTTCTTGCTGTGTTTATGTCCTTAAAGGAAAGGAGCTCTGCGATGGCGAAGAGCATCGATCTGTTCCTCAGCCATAACAATGCCGACAAACCGTGGACTGAGGGCTTGGCAGGGGCTGTAGAAGCCGATGGCAGCGGCCCACCTTTGAAGGTGTTCTTTGACAAGTGGGACATACCACCCGGGGGCGACATCCCCGCCGAGTTAGAACAAGGGCTCCAGAACAGCCGATACGTGGGACTGGTCCTCTCGCCAGAGTCAGTGGCGTCCGATTGGGTAACGCTGGAGCGATCCACGGCGATCTATCGCGACCCCAGGGCGCGAGAGCGAAGCCTGATTCCCCTGTTGCGGCGGGATTGCAACATCCCTGACATGCTCGCGCGTTTGAGGTATATCGACTTTCGACGCGACGCAGACTTCAACGATGGCTTGGACACTCTCGTTGGAATTCTCCGTGGGCGGCCTGCAAAAAGAGGTGGGGAACAAGACGCCTCAGAGGTTCATTTTCGAGAGGATGCTGCTCTGTTGAAGCAACACCGGAAAATTTTCGATCGGCCGGCGTTCAAGGTGCCATGCATTTGGGAGTTGTTCATCAGGGAACTCATTCAGGCAATCGATGATACCGTTGCTGCCATCAATACGGGCAGCCTATTCTCCCGCTCGGGGAGGCTACTGTCATCCTTTTCTGACCAGAACGAGTACCGTCGGCCCGAGTTTAAGGAGGCCTTCTCCCGTATTACCGAAAAACTGATAGGCCTCAAGCGCCAAGCTACTGAGTTTGAGGAATTCTTCCGCCGCGTGAATCCTAGGTATTCGCACCACGAGAACTTTTATGCGATGGTCATGTCATTCCACCCGACCGAAGACGCGTCCGCCATTAAGAGACTTGTTGGTTTTATGGATTCTATCGACAGATTGCGCAACGAGATCCTCGGTGAGTTGAATGTACTGCTTTCCAAATGCGGGGAAGAGGCCTTCAAGGAAATCGAACTGAGCAGCGTAATCCTCAAGAAGGGGGAAATCGGAGGGGCTGACCGAATTGCACGGTTTCTAGAATAGAAAAGTGACTCCACAGCTCAAATGAGACTTAGGGGTCAGCTTGCACCCGCTACCGGCAACGTTACAGTGAAGACCGCACCGCCATCGGGAGCGTTGGCGGCTTCCACGCTGCCGTTGTGTTCTTTCATCACCGATTTGCAGATGCTCAGTCCCAGGCCGGTGCCGCGGCCGGGGCGCTTGGTCGTGTAAAACGGGTCGAAGATGCTCGCCAGATTTTCTTTCGGAATGCCGGGTCCGTCGTCGTGGAAGCTGATCCATACAGAACTATCGGCTCGCCCCAGCCGAATTCTCAATGTGCCCTTGTCGCGCTCCTCGCGGATGGCCTGTTCGGCATTCACGATCAGATTTAGAAAAACCTGCATCAGCTGGTGCGGATCGCCCAGTGCGTAGGGCACGCCGCTCTCTTTCAGAAAATCGACGGTGATGTTGTTTTTGCGCAGCGAGTAGGCGTGCAGGTTCAGCGTGCGCTCCACGACTTCGTTCAGGTTGATCTTGCTCTTGCCCGGCGCGGGCGGGCGCGAAAAGTAGGTCAGGTTTTGCACAATATCGGCTGCGCGGCGCGCCTGCTGCTGCAGCATCCCGAGTTGCTTGCGGGAGGTTTCGTTGGTCTCGGTGTCTTGCAGGAGTTCGCTGACGCCGAGAATGCTGGTCAAGGGATTGTTGAGCTCGTGAGCGACGCCACCGATCATGGCCCCCATTGCCGCGAGCCGTTCGCTTTGTACGACCTGCTGCTCCAGCTTGCGTTCAATGGTGATGTCACGCACGGAAATGATGACGCCGTTGATCTTGCCCTCCGAATCGACCAACTGGCTGCCCGAGGCGCGCATGGTTCGCCAGGTTCCGTCGCGGTGCTTGGCGCCGTATTCGGCGGACCAGAAAGCCTGCTGACCGGAGACGACGGTACGATAGAGCGAAGCCAGCTCCGGAGAATGGTCTTCGAGGTCCGAGATCTTTTTGCCCAGCATTTCCTCGGGGGCGCAGCCGAGGAGATCGCGTGCACGCTTGCTGACGAAGGTGTAACGCTCCTCCAGGTCCACGACGAGAATCAGGTCGGGGAAGCTCTCGAGCAACCGGCCGCGGAACTCTTCCTGCTGCGCCAGTTGCTTTTCCATCTTTCGCTTTTCGGTGATGTCGACAAGCGTTCCCTGGTAGCGAATGATGTTGCCTGCGGCATCCCAGACGGCGCGCGACGAATCGAGAAATACCGCGGCTGCTCCATCCTTGCGCTTCAGCCTGATTTCACGAGTGCGCACGCCGCCGCGATCTGAGACAGCCCGGCCCAGCACCGGCTGCTGTGCTCCATCCACATTCAGCGCGGCGGCGTCCAGCATCAGGAGGTCTCGCTTGTCGCCGTATCCCAGCATCGAGACCAGTGCGGGATTCGCATCGAGCAGCTTGCCTTCGGGTGTACAGAAGTAAACGCCCTCCTGCAGGGTCTCGAATAATTCCGTGAAGCGCATTTCTTTTTCGCGCTGCTCGGTCACGTCGCGACCCAGCATGCTGGCGCCCACGACCTCGTCGCCCTTGAGGATGCCGTTGACCACGCAATCGAAATAGAGCGGCCGGGAGTTGTTTTTCAGGCGAATTCGCACCGTGCCGGCCCAGCGCTTTTTCTGCAGGAACCACCCTACGCTGCGCTCCATCTCCTCCTGCGACGGTTCTTCCACAAAGTCATGAAACTTCTTGCCCACGAGCTCGGAGTAGGAGGCGCCGGTGAGCTCGGTAATTCTTTTGTTGACGGTGCGCAGGGTGCCATCGAGAGAGACGGCGCAGGCCGGATCGTCGAAGGAATCGATCAGCTCCTTGAAGTTGCGCTGCGACCGCATGATGACCTGGCTGAGCTGATCGAGCTGCTCTTCCGAGGGAGCGGCGCCAACGTGCTCCTGTAGTCCCTGGAGAAGGCCTTTGAGTTCAACCACCTCGCGGCGGCGGCCATAGGCGTAAACGGCCAGCAAGACGGAGAGAATCAGGACACCCACCGCCATCGGCCCCAGATGGTAGGGCAGGTCCTGCAGGCGTTCCCAGGCCAGCGCGGCGAAGCCGGCCGCCAGCAGGATCATGAACATGAGCAGCCAGCGCCAAAGCTTCGACTCTTCGCGTTCGAGATTTCCCGGAGATCCGGGTGCACGCGGGATGTTGGGAGGCTTTGGGGACATGGAGGAAAGGCCCGTACTTTCTGATTTCAGATCATTCTATACAAGCGCCCTAGTGGGTCGCGCATTGGCGATCTCGATAACCCCTGGGGGAGAGGTGGTTGTTATGTATCTTTTGGCCGATTAATTCCCAAATCGAGACGGGTCGAGTTTTCCACATAGTGGAAGTGACGTTCGTCACAGCCAAGGCGACGCGAACTCGGTAAGGTAGACGCGAAGTCAGGTTGCTGTTCAAGCGTGTCTCCAAAAGCAAGCGCAATCGGGTGCCCCACTTCCCAAACTCCTAGGCGGGAAGTGGGGATTTTTGCCATCAACCAATGAAATCGGCGAGCAGACGTGCCTCTGCGTTGAGGAGGCGGTGTTTTCTCGCAAGGAAGAGAAGGGCCTGACGCCATCCCCGCATGCTTTATAAGACCCTAAGTGCCGCCGTCTTCGGCATTGACGCTAATATCATTCAGGTGGAAGTAGATTGCTCGGGCATCAAGACGGATCAGGACCACTTCCACACCGTCGGGCTGCCGGACGCGGCGGTGCGCGAAAGCCGAGACCGGGTTCGGGCGGCCCTGAAGAATTGCGGTTATGACATTCCGCCAACCCACATCACCATCAATCTGGCGCCGGCTGACATAAAAAAGGAAGGATCGGGATTCGACTTGCCGATGGCGCTGGGCATTGTCGGAGCGTATGGCGGTTTGACCAAGAAAGACGTCCCGGATTGTCTGTTTGTGGGAGAGCTATCACTCGATGGCGGCGTACGCGGTGTGCGCGGCGCACTACCGATCGCGCTCGAGGCCCGCGGGCGCAAAATCTCGCGCCTGGTTGTGCCGGAAGCGAATGCGAAAGAAGCCGCCATGGTGGGCGGTGTCGATGTCTATCCGGTGCGCTCGTTGCTCGACGTGATCCACTTTGTGAATTCGAGCAACGGGATCGCGCCCATCAAATCGGATGGTGATTCTTTACTGCGTGAGTCACAACAGTTTTTCGTCGACTTCAAAGATGTACGCGGCCAGCAGACGGCCAAACGCGCCATGGAGATTGCCTGCGCCGGCGGCCACAACATTCTGATGGTCGGTCCTCCGGGGTCGGGCAAAACCATGCTGGCGAAGCGCATGCCGACTATCCTCCCGCCTTTCACTTTTGAAGAGGCGCTGGAGACGACAAAGATTCACAGCGTAGCGGGCGTGCTTGATCAGAGAAGCGGCCTGGTCGGCACGCGCCCATACCGGGCGCCGCACCATACGATCTCGGATGCGGGCCTGATAGGTGGCGGAGTGATTCCGCGGCCGGGAGAAGTCTCGCTCGCGCATAATGGCCTGCTTTTTCTGGATGAGTTACCGGAGTTTCCCCGCAACGTGCTGGAAGTGCTGCGTCAGCCGCTGGAGGATGGCACGGTATCAATTGCTCGCGCGTCGATGTCGCTAACGTTTCCCGCGCGCTTCATGCTGGCGGCGGCGATGAATCCGTGCCCCTGCGGATTTCACAACGACCGCACGCGCGACTGCCAGTGCACTCAGCCCATGATCCAGCGCTACATCTCGAAAATCTCCGGCCCGCTGATGGACCGCATTGACATCCACATCGACGTGCCTGCGGTGAATTATAAAGAGATGCGCAGCGGAGCAGAGCCAGAGGGATCTGCCAAAATTCGGGAGCGGGTCGTGCGAACGCGGGCCAAACAGCTTGACCGCTTTTCCAAGGCGCATTCGCGCGAGAGACTATACTGCAACGCGCAGATGAGCTCCCGCCACATTCGGACTTTTTGCGAACTCTCCGCCGACTGCGAGCGTCTGCTCGAACGGGCCATGACCCAGCAGGGACTCAGTGCACGCGCGCATGATCGTATTTTGAAAGTGGCGCGCACGATCGCGGATCTGGAGGAGGCAGCAAATCTCGAGCCGAAGCATATTGCTGAGGCGATTCAGTACCGGAGTCTGGATCGGACATATTGGGCGTGAAGGGCTGATGCAAGTACGGAGCCCGATGCGAATAGTCACCACAGAATCACAGAGGCACAGAGAAGGCGGGGTAAGAGATCCTCGGACCAGTCCCATTATCGGGGCGGCTATCGAGGTTCATCGCCAACTCGGTCCGGGGCTATTGGAATCCGCCTATGAGCAGTGCCTTTGCCATGAGCTCTATCTTCGAGGGATGGATTTTGAACGTCAGGTTGACCTCCCTGTTTCATACAAGGGACTGATGCTCGACTGCGGTTACAGGATTGATCTGATCGTCAGTCAGAAAGTGATTGTCGAACTGAAGTCTGTAGAACGAATCCTTCCGGTTCACGAAGCGCAACTCCTGACGTATATGAAGATCTCGCGTAAACCGGTCGGGCTTCTTATTAATCTCAATGAGCCGTTGTTAACGCGAGGAATCATCCGAAGAGTTCTTTAAGGTCAAATCTTTTCTCTGTGTCTTTGTGACTCTGTGGTGAAGAATGACCTTTTACCTCCGGTCGAAGGTAGTTCAGAATCCCTTGGCCTTCAGTAGCGTGTCCACATCTTCCGGGTGAATGGCGCGGGTGAGCGCGTCCTCGCGGCTCAGGTCGCCTTGAACGACGAGCTGTGCCAGGGATTCTTCGAGGGTGAACGATCCCTGCTTGCGGGTGATGGTGATCTCCTGATGGAGATGCTGCAGGGCGTTTTTGCGAATGTGCTGGCGGGCGCCGTAGCCGAGCATCAATAGTTCTGCGGCTGGAACGCGTCCGCCGTTCTTGCGCGGAATTAGCGTCTGGGTCAGCATCGCCGTGAGGGCCATTGCCATTTCGGAGCGTACGGAATGTTGCCGCTCCAGGGGAAACGAATCGGCGATGCGTGAGACTGTGGAAGCCGCATCGGTGGTGTGAAGCGTCGTAAACACGAGGTGACCGGTCTCGGCTGCCGATAGCGCGATCCGAGCTGTTTCCGGATCGCGCATTTCGCCGACTACGATGACGTCGGGAGCTTGTCTTAACGCGGCGCGCAGAGCGGTAGGGAAGTCGGGAGCGTCGATGCCGATTTCGACCTGCTCGATCACGCTGCGCACGTGGGCGTGCTCGTATTCGATCGGATCTTCGATCGTGACGATGTGCCGCGCGTCGCGCTGGTTCATCTCGTTGACCAGGGCCGCGAGCGTCGTGGTTTTGCCCGATCCCGTGGCGCCGCCGATGATCACCAGTCCGCGCTGCAGATTGGCCAGTGCCGCGACGCCGGACGGAAGGTGCAGATCAGCAAGTAACGGAACCCGCGAGGGCAATGCGCGAACCGTGGCTGCGGTGCGTCCGCGCTCGCGATGCAGGTTGATGCGGAAGCGTCCCAGGCCCTCGATGCGATAAGACGAATCGCCGATGCAGTCGCGCGCGAAATCCTCGCGCGCGTGTGGCGCCATGGCCGGCAGCACAGCATTCTCGATTTCATCACCGGTCAGAAGAGCCGATCCGATGGCCACCATCGCGCCTTCGATGCGAACTGCTGCCGCGGCGTCGGCGACCAGCAGTAAGTCGCTGCCCTTGAGCGAGATCAAATTCCGCAGCCATTCGTTGAGCTGTGCGGGTTCCTGCCTGCTTTCGGAATGGATGAGTTGCACACGCGCATTGGCTTCCGCTGTCATATTCTCTGCATCTCTTTCCCCTCTAGGATGCCGGTGGCGGTCCAGATGTTCCAAAGAAGAATCCGTGCATACTTCAACGGAACGATCTTGGCGAATCTTCTTGCGCCCTCAACATTTTGCACCCTTTTTAGCCACGGCCTACGTATAAGGTGAGTGAAGGCGAAGGCCCTATGGCCCTGGCGGAGCGCGTACCGACGCGAGACGATGTGCAAAATTTTGCAGCAGTGGACTTTGCCAACCTCGTCCGCCGCCATCAGGCCATGGTGTTCAGCATCGCCATGCATTTTCTCGGCGACCCGTCGTCTGCCGAGGAGCTGGCGCAAGACGTTTTCCTGCAGTTGCACGCGAACCTGAAGTCGCTGAAGTCGGAAAGTCATTTGACTTTCTGGCTGCGCAAGGTGACGGCGCACCGCTGCATCGACTGGAAACGCAGACGCAGGCTACCGCAGGTCAGTCTGGATGATGCGCCTGAGCCTTCGGTCCCGGGGCAGGCGGGCGATCCATTTCTGGCGCGACGGCTTCGGCAATACGTTGCATCGCTGCCGGAGAAGGCGCGGCTGGTGGTAATTCTGCGCTATCAGGAAGACCTTGGGCCGGAGGACATTGCCGAAGCTCTGGCAATGCCGGTGGCCACCGTAAAAAGCCATTTGCAACGTTCGCTTGCCATGCTGCGCGAAAAAGTGACACGCGCGATGGGAGAAATCACTCGATGACCCTGCCGGAGAATGAACTCAAACATGCGCTTCGGCGCCGGGAGCCGCCAGAGGGTTTTGCTGAGCGGGTACTGGCGCGTGTGGAGCAGGAGGGCACACGCAAAACCCAGAAGGCAAGAGAATCGCTTCTTGACTTTTTCACACGGCCGATCTTGCGTTGGGCCACAGTGGGCGCAATGTGCGCCGTGCTGGTTGCGGGAGGATTTTATTACCGTCATGGGCAGGAACTGAGAGCACAGCGGGAACGTGCACAGGGCGAAGCCGCCAAGCAGCAGCTGATGCTTGCACTGCGTATTGCCGGCAGCAAATTGCAAATCGCGAAAGCCAAGGTCATCGAGACGAGTGTCGAAAACAAGAACCGAGAGGTGAAGGAGTAAGCCATGAGAAAGACACTTCTGTTGATGTTGCTGCTGGCGGCGCCGATCACGGCGCGCGCGCAGGAGTTCAAAATTCCACCCAACATCGATCGACTCTCTGCCAAGGCTAAAGAGACGGTCGAGGTCACGATGGAAGGCCCAATGTTGCGCTGGGCGAGCAAGTTTCTCTCTGCCGAAGATCCAGAAGAGGCGAAGTGCGCCAAGCTGGTGCAAAACCTGCGCGGCATCTACGTGCGTAGCTTCGAGTTCGACAAAGAAAGCGCGTACAGCAACGAGGATGTCGAACAGCTTCGCGCCCTGGTGCATTCGCCCGAGTGGACGCGCGTGGTCGGCGTGCGCAGCGTGCATGACGGCGAGAACGTCGACGTCTACTTCAAACTGGAGAACGACAAAATGGCGGGCATTATCGTGATCGCGGCGGAGCCGAAGGAGCTGACCTTCGTCAACATCGTGGGCCCAATCGATGTCGACCAGTTGGCCGATCTGGGAGGCGAATTCGGCATCCCGCGGCTTGATACGAGCAGTGCCAAGAAGGGAGACCGCCGATGAAATCGCCGACGGCTCCGGTTCTTCTGATTTCTCTGGTCGTGCTGTGCGCGATTACAGTCGCCAACGCCAGCGACCATGAATTCAAGGGCGTTGTCCACGCCATCGAGGCGAACTATGGGGTGCATCACATGCACATTCCGCTACTGGGCTTCGCGATGTTCTTTGCGCGGCCAGAAGGCGTGAGCGGAATGAAGCTCGCGGTTTTTGAAAATTTTCATTTCTCGGGTGAATCCGAACACGTCACGCACCTGATCGAAGACTCTCTGGGCGAGGGCTGGTTCCCATTTGTGAAGGTGAGGTCGAAGGCCGACTCTGAGACAACTTTGATCTACACCAATCCGTCCGGCGGCAAGATGCGCATGATGATCGTGAGCCTCGAGGCCACTGAGGCGACGGTTGTCGAATTCAATCTCTCGGAGCGCAGCATTCAAGGCTGGCTGAAGGAGCCCGGGGAGATGGCGGATGACCATCGGCACCATCACTTGGACTGAAAGGGAGGGGCGGACGCATTCGTCCGCCCGCGCGCAAGCCGACTCTATCCGCGGCCGCGGAACTGGATGATTCTTCTGCGGTCGCGTTTGGATGGACGTCCCATCGGTAAAATTTCGAACTCACGCGAAGCCCGACGCTCGGCGGCAACTTTCAGACGCATTTCGCGGCTGGCCTCGGTTTCGCGATAGAGCTTTTGCGCTTCAGGAGCGGGACCGCGCACATCGCTCAGCCCTAGTACTTCAATTTCGAAATCACCACCGTCGTTTGTGATGCGCAGCGAATCGCCGAGGCGAACCTCGCGCGCCGCCTTTGCAGTTTGGCCATTGGACTGGATTCGATTTAGATCACAAGCTTTCTTGGCGAGCGTTCTGGTCTTGAAGAATCTCGCTGCCCAAAGCCAGAGATCCATGCGCACGTTGCTCATGGAGTTATTTTCCTACAACTCAGTTTTCTTTCCGAGAAAAAGCCCCACTTCTGACGCAGAGTTCGCGTCAGAAATGGGGCACCCGTTTCGAGCGACACTTAGTCCTACTGAATTTCCGCCGGCGCTCCCGCGATCTGCCAGGCAAATCCCAAGAACGACGACGCGGTCAGATCGATCGCGGGTTCGACTGTGGAGTAGGACTGGACGTTGTCCTGATAGACCGCGCCGTTGCCGTTGAAGGCGGCGAATTGGTCCTTGCCGTTAGGCGGGCAGGTCGCCATTCCGTACAGCGTTCCAGTGGCGGCGAATGAATTCGGCCCTTCAACGACTGCGCCCAGCAGGAATGGTGGCCCGTTCGGAGGCACCGGCACAAGATTGGCCACCTGATGCTGCATGCAAAGCGGGAAGGTGCTGCCGTCGCCGACGATCAGCGACGTGCCCCAGGCGTTCGCTCCCAGCACATTTGCCTGCCAGCGATCTCCGTAGGCCGCGTAGGTTGTCGAACTGGTCAGATAGTCGTATTCATGCGCCATGACCACTAGACCGCCGCCGTGGGTGGCCGTGTCGTACGTGCCCCAGGGATATCCGAACCCGAAGGGGTCTGTGGCGGACTGGGCGACGGCGTTGTCCAGTTGCTTCTTCAGATCGGCGAGCAGAGCCGCCTTCGAAGTGGCAAGTCCCGTGGGATTTCCTGCCGCCTCGATCGCGCGGTATAACTCAAAATGGGCGAGGCCGCTTACGTCGTAAAGGTTCAGCGTATCGCCGGCATCGTTGGGCCCGTTGATGTACGCATTTGCCCATGTGGCTGACTTGCGCAGGTAGAAGATGGGATCGTTGTGTGGCAGTCCCGCGGGAAGATTCGTTGCGCCCTCGAGCGCGAAGAACAATTCCGCAGCACCCAGCTCCATGTCGTCGCGCCATTCGCTTTCGGAATAGAAATCGAAGGGCGCTGTGGTCAGCAGGTTTCCGGTGGGTGGAGTGTTCGCCAAATCGAAGACGTGCTCGGCAGAGAGCAGGCACTGGTTGGCATATTCGCGGTTGCTGGCCACAAAGACCTGGTAGCACAGTCCAAAGTCGGCGGCGAGGCGCCCGGCGAGATTTGGGCTGATCGGCGCTCCCGAACCACCTTCAGTATTTTGAAACACAGGCCGGTAGCAGATGTACTGCGTGCCATCCGAGCATCCGGAGTAGTGGTCGTCGTCCTGAGGCAGACGCCAGATGTCATGGTCGCCCAGATAATGCGCTCCGCCGGAGGCCACGCCGACCTGGTAGTAGAGGGTGCGGCGGTCGTCGTTCCACATTTTCTGCAGCCAGTTCAGGCCGAAGCGGGCTTCATCGGTGAAGTCTGAGGTGCTCGATCCTGCGCCCATCTGCCCGGGAAAATCGCGGACGCCTGCAAGCATCATGGCCACGACATAGCTGTGGGTTTCCACGAACTTCAGGTAGTCGCCGGCGTCCCACCAGCCGCCAGAGGCGTCGATGACTGCGCCCGTGGGCGTCAGCCAGCTTGCGCTGTCATTGCGATTGAATTTCGGCGTGAAGTAGACCCTGGCGCTCAGGTCGTTCAGATGGGCAGGCGCCGGGCGAAGAGCGTTGGGGATATAGTTCGGTCCATCTCGCGATGTTTCATAGTAAAAGAGGGAATTCGCAAGAGGCGTGGCGTAGAGGTTCGCGGCGGTGTTGATCTGGAACGCCGGGGAAGTTGCCGCGATGGGCGATGTAACGGAAATGCGGTATGTCCCGGGCGCCGAAACCGAGTCGAAATCGAGCGCATAGACGTCGGGGAAGTTCCCCCAGGAGCCGATGCTGGTCCCGACCGAACCGGAAAAGACGGTCGCACCGTGGGAGTTCTTCACCGCGAAGGAGGCGCCAGTTTCCGCCGCACTCGACATCAGGTAGGCCCGCTTTGAGCCGCCGCTGGGGTAGCCGACCTGATTTACGCGGATATAAGCGGTTTCGGCGTGCAATGCTCCGGCCTCTAGAAGAAAGGAAAAAACTGCCAAGAAGACAGCAAGCCAGATGCGGGGCGAAACACAACGTCCGGTTGCCATGGGCGCCTCGAATGAACGCTTTTATTAAAACGAGTGAATACTGATGAGTTCCGCCGCATCTGTCAATAGGGCATTCGCCTCCATCGGAGTGCTCGCTCCGCTCCGATTCCTCGCTCGTAGGCGCCGCACACACGATTCGTCGCTGCCGTCAGTACACGCGGGAACCCTCCAAAAGGCGTAGTTCCACTCTTGAAGCGACTCACTAAATCGCTTTTATACAATGGTTTACGCAGAAGCGGGACCGCGCCGGTACATCCTCCCAAAAATTAACACTTGACCAGTTTCTGCCTTGCCGCTACAGTATCGAGTTCACAGTACACCCGAAAGCTTCGGGGCCCGATTTTCAGATTTCCCGCGCCTCTGAAGCCCGCCCAGAAAAACGAGCATCTTCGGTGTACCGGTACGCATCTATTCAATAAGTGGGTTAGACGCTTACTCCTTTACAACCGACTCGGAATCAGTGATTTAGGGAAGTCTGGGGTTTTTTCCAAGTCGCGTCCTGGCGAAAGGGTGAACGCAATAGCCACATCATAAAAGTAAGGAGAAATAAAACACATGCGCTCTGATCGTGTGTTTGACGCTTTACAGACCCTGCGAAATCGTTATATGCTCTGTCAGCTTGCCTCCAAGGCCACGCGGAAGTTCCACCGGCCGAGCACGAGAATCCAGGAAACAATGAACGGAGTTTTGGACCGGATTGCTGGCGCGGAGCGGCAAGCAGTTTTGTCGGAACCAGAGAATTTTGCTGAGGCACAACGGCGGGCTGCGTAACACCAGCCCCGCCTTCCTGCCTGGAGTTATCTCAGTCTTCCCTGCGTCCCCTCCTTTAAAAATCTCCCGTTGACACTACCGAATAGCTCTAGTGCACGGGTTCAGGTGAATCATGACCATTGCTGAATTGAAAGAAAAGAACATCACTGAGCTGACCAAGATCGCAAGGACCTTGGATCTGCCCGGTGCCAGCGGTATGCGCAAGCAGGACTTGATCTTCAAGATTCTGCAGGCGCAGAGCGAAAAGGAAGGCCATATCTTCGCCGAGGGCGTGCTCGAAATTCTGCCCGACGGCTACGGCTTCCTGCGCTCGCCCGATTACAACTACCTCCCGGGGCCTGACGACATTTATGTCTCCCCGTCCCAGATCCGCAAGTTTGACCTCAAGACCGGCGACACCATCAGCGGCCAGGTGCGCCCACCGCACGAGGGCGAAAAATACTTCGCGCTCGTCAAGATTGAAGCCGTCAACTTCGAATCGCCGGATGAAGCTCGCAACAAGATTCTGTTCGACAACCTGACGCCGCTGTATCCGCAGGAGCGGATCAAGCTGGAAACCACACGTGACAACTCCAGCGCCCGCGTCATGGATTTGCTCACGCCCCTTGGCAAAGGACAGCGCGGCCTGATCGTTTCTCCGCCGCGCGCCGGCAAGACCATGCTGTTGCAGAACGTCGCCAACTCGATTACGGCGAACCATCCTGAAGTTGTGCTGATGGTGCTGCTCATCGACGAGCGCCCGGAAGAAGTTACCGACATGCAGCGCTCGGTCAAAGGCGAGGTCATTTCCTCAACCTTCGACGAACCGGCCGCGCGCCACGTGCAAGTTGCAGAAATGGTGATCGAGAAGGCGAAGCGACTGGTCGAGCACAAGCGCGACGTGGTTATTCTGCTGGACTCGATTACACGATTGGCACGCGCCTATAACACGATCGTTCCACCCTCGGGCAAAGTGCTCTCGGGCGGCGTGGATTCGAATGCGTTGCAGCGCCCGAAGCGTTTCTTTGGATCGGCGCGCAACATCGAGGAAGGTGGTTCGCTGACAATCATTGCGACCGCTCTGATCGACACCGGCTCCCGCATGGACGACGTGATCTTTGAAGAATTTAAAGGCACGGGCAACAGCGAAATCATTCTGGAGCGCAAGCTGGTTGATAAGCGCGTGTTCCCGGCCATCGACATCCAACGCTCCGGAACGCGAAAAGAAGAGTTGCTGATTCCGAAGGAAGATCTCTCGCGAATCTGGGTTCTGCGGAAAGTTTTGAACCCGCTCTCACCCGTGGAGGCCATGGAATTACTGATCGACAAACTGAGCAAGACCAAGTCGAACGGCGAGTTCCTAGCCAACATGAGCGCCCTGTAGCTTCGAACATCATCGACTGAGCAGCCAGAACTTAGCTCTGGCTGCGCTGACGTTGTGCAAGCGTCCCAACGGTAAAGCACACGCCGACTTCTTCGGGAAGGCCGATGGTTCCTCTCATATCGCCAGACGTATAATGGCCTCAAGTGAGGCTCCTGTGCGCTTTTCCATTCACAACCTTCCAGTTCTGGCCGGAACGCTGCTCTTTCTTGCTTACTCATTTCCGACTACTGCTCAGCAGGTAGCGCTGCCGAAGCAGGCTCAGCCGCCAGCCCATACCGGGGACATAAACCCTCCGGCCGACGCGGATGATGCTCGCGCGCGGATCGCTCACGATATGGAAAAGAAAGCTGCCAAGGAGCGCGTCGCCGCACTCAAGAGTGACACCGACAAACTGCTCAAGCTCTCGGTGGAATTGAAGTCTTATGTCGATAAGTCTGATGAAAACGTCCTGTCGCTCGACGTTATCAAGAAGGCCGAGGAAATCGAGAAGCTGGCCAAGAGCGTCAGAGATAAGATGAAGGGGCCAAACTAGTTGGAGTTTTTTGTGTGGCAGCCTGTCTCGTTAACGTATAATCCCACCCACGCCCGATAAGTCAGCGCCGCTTCACTCCCAGGATGACGTTGAACTTTTGAGTTTCTCACGAGACCTCAATTAACCCTGTTCCCTGCCTAGAAACTTAAACGAGGTTGGCCATGTCTGTTGATGTTACGGTTGCCGGCAAATCCATTCCTACTGATGCGTCTGCATTAAAGAGTTTTCGCGCGGATCTGAATCTCGCCTTCCATCTCGAAGAGGCGCTGGACGCCCTGCTGGAAACGCCGCTGGGGAGCGTTCCCTCGAGCGCCAGCAAAACCAGCGTCAGTTACGACTCGCCGGCTGCATCGTGGAATCCTGGTGGAGGCCCGGTGCAATTCGGGCTGCAGGGCGGAGCGTCGGGAGTATTGGAAGTTGTCACCAGCGGCGACCTTGTGGCTTTTACCGATGGCCTGGACTCACCCCAGCGGACGTCGGTTGCCGTTCCTGCTGGTGTCGCCTACCTAAAACTGACATTGAATTTCAACATCTCGGCCAATGCCTCGGCGAGTTACTCCGGCGGATCCTACGGAGTAACCGCCGCTCTCGATACCTCGGACACCTACGCCATCAGTTTCTGCAAAGCATTTTCGCCGACCACTCTCTTGGGTGCCGCGATCGGTCAGGTCTTTCAATCTTTTGTCCTGCCTCTGCACAAAGACACGCTTGGACAGATGTCGGATGGCGATTTCCTTCTTCACGAATTTGACGGGAACCTGCATCTTTCCTTCGGTGCGTATGCCGGCCTTGATCAAGTGCTATATGCCGGGCAATCTTCCGTGGACGTGGCAAAAACGTTCGGCACGCCGCTGGCAACGCTCTCGGGCGGAGTCAAGCCGGAGATTAAAGCGAACGTGTCACTGGATTTTGCCTTTCAGTACGCCACAAAGTTCGAAGCGTTGCTCTCGAAAGCAAGTGGAACGGCTCGCCTGCATCTATTCCGTTCCGAGACTGCTACCACCGCAACCACACTCAAAGCGGAACTTACTTTTGATGGCAACGCCACGGCGAGCATCACGTCGAATGCGCAGACTGTCGGCGACAGCATCGTCACGGCAGCGGGCGGCGCTGGCACGCCAGGGGGACAGGCCATCAAGGCCGTTGTTGGCACTGCCAGTGGCGAGGTCGACAAGTATGTTAACGAAGTCAATGACAAGCTGACCAGTTGGCTGAAAAAGGCGAATGGCATCCAGGCCAATCTGCAGGTTGCAATTGAGACCAGCAGTGCGCGAACCGTCCTCGCCGGCTACGACTTCGACCTGACATCAACGAACCTGGCTGCAGCGTGGCAGGCAGCGATCGACGGAGATTTCGTCAAGGCCCTCCAGACCGGCGCGGTCTCGCTCGATATCGGCAGCGGGTTGGAGCGGGCCTACCAGGCCAAAACGACTTTCTCGTGCAACTTCTTCAACTTGTGGAAGTTCACCTCGTGGCAGCAGTTTTCATCGAACGTCTCTTTCGTCTATGCGGGAAACAACGTCTTTCACTTTGTGGCCAAAGTGGGCCGTACGACCGAGACCGATTCGATGGGAGCCATGCATAGCATGGACTTTTATTTCTCGGCGACCGCGGATTCTTCGGGCACGAATGCGTCGAATATCACCGCGGACCTGCATATCGACCTGACGGCACAGAAAGATCGCAAAGCAGCAGACCGCATTGCGACTCTGCTGGGTCAAATCGGAGGCGGACCGGCTTGCGACGCGCTGGCCACGAGCATGCATGCCTTCGCCACCAACAGTGCGAACGGAACAGCCCAATTGAAAGTCACGATTCCGGCCGGTGCTTACGGTCGCGTTCAATGCGACCCCTACATCGGCGACAAGCCACAGACCGGCAGCACCGCCAACGATGCTCAGAACTGGAAGGCGTTTACGCAGGCTGCCGACGATCTAAGCGCTTGGCCTTTGAAAGACCTGTCCACGGTAAGCGATCAAGGGCTGGCCTTCTTCAAAAGCTTCAATGCATGGATAAGTCTGAACGAAGCCGGCAACGGTTCCACGAAACCGAATCGGGTGAACATTGGAAATCCCTTCAATAACTGGCCCCAGTCTTTTCCTGCTTCGATCGATACCAGCAGTCGATTGTTCGTTGTTGCGTCGATGATGGCGGGGCAGTCGTTCATGAATTTCTGTGCCGATTTGCGTGCTCTCGCCGATGCAGCCGATGTGAATGCCGCGGGAACGACGTGGGAGGGCCTGCTGGCTATGATTACAAAGGCAATCCGGAGCGATCTCAACGTGGACTTCCTACGTCCGGCGGCGCTGGCGACGATTCGCTTGTGCAGAGCGCCGGGCGGCGCGCTCTCAACTATCTCCGGGCCGAGTGCGGCCACGCCACCGGCGGATCACTTTGCGGTTTCGATTGGATTGTAATGCGGCTGCACCGTTCTCGTAAGATCCACAGAATCAGGGGCGTTGCGGCGTCGCGAAACTTCGCGCGTGCCCGAGGGTTTGATCTCTCAGACACGCTGATTGCGGTCGGAGAGGACGATATGAAACGCGTGATAGGTGGAGTTCTCTTGCTGGTAGGAATGAGTGTCGCGCCAGCCTTGGCCTGGGATGGCGGCGGCGACCGCGGCTTGCGGCGAGACATGCGCCATGACGAGGCCAGAATCGCCCATGATCAGCGGGAATTGCGGCGGGACCTCCGCCGCGGCGATTACGGGGCTGCGCGTCACGAGCGCCGTAAACTGCGGCGCGAATACCGCGACCTGCGACAGGATCAGCGCGAATTGTACAGGGATCGTTACTAAGCCGGGCTCACGGATTTCTTACTAAAATCAAACGCCATCCAGTTCGCATTGGATGGCGTTTGTGTTTTGTGCGTTTTTTTACTCTGCCCCTGCCTTGATGCGCATTCCATAAAACGATTTGACGACGAAGGAGAATGACGCCACGAAAAATGCCAGCGCCAGGACTCGCGTCAACGTCGTTCCCTGGTCGCTTGCCAGCCTCACGGCCAACTCCACGGCTAGTAAGCCGAAGAGCGTGGTGAACTTGATCACCGGATTCAGAGCCACCGATGACGTGTCTTTGAACGGGTCGCCGACTGTGTCGCCGACCACCGTGGCATCGTGCAGCGGCGTGCCTTTCTGCTTCAATTCGACCTCGACAATTTTCTTCGCGTTGTCCCACGCGGCTCCGGCGTTGGCCATGAAGATCGCCTGGTAAAGGCCGAAGATTGCGATCGAGATCAGGTAGCCCACGAAGAAGAATGGATCGAGAAACGCAAAAGCCAGCGTGCCGAAGAACACCGCAATGAAGATGTTCAGCATGCCCTTCTGCGCATATTTGGTGCAGATCTCGACTACTTTCTTGCTGTCGGTGATGGACGCCTTCTCCACGCCTTCGAGCTTGATGTTGGCCTTGATGAACTCGACCGCGCGATAGGCACCAGTGGTCACGGCCTGCGTGGAAGCGCCGGTGAACCAGTAAATCATGGCGCCGCCAGTGATCAGGCCCAGGAAGAATGGAGCATAGAGCAGCGAGAGCTTTGCTACGCCGGTCGCGTCAGTCAGGCCGTTGGTGAGCGCCATGATGATAGAGAAAATCATGGTCGTCGCGCCTACTACAGCCGTGCCAATCAACACGGGCTTCGCGGTTGCCTTAAAGGTATTCCCGGCGCCATCATTGGCTTCGAGCAGATGCTTGGCGCGCTCGAAATCGACGCTGAGGTTGAAGTCTTTCTTGATTTCGCTTTGCACGTTCGGCACGGCTTCGATCAGCGAAAGTTCGTATACCGACTGCGCGTTGTCCGTCACGGGTCCGTACGAGTCGACGGCGATTGTTACTGGCCCCATGCCGAGGAATCCAAAAGCGACCAAGCCAAACGCGAAGACAGCAGGCGCGAGCATGCCGGCCGCCACCGCCAGGCCCATGGTGCTCATGTAGTAGCCGATGGCCATCAGGATCATCATGGCGAGGCCGAGATAGTAGCCGGAGAAGTTGCCTGCTACGAATCCAGACAAGATGCCGAGCGACGCGCCGCCTTCCTGCGCCGAGACCACAACTTCTTTCACGTGCCGAGACTCGGTCGAGGTGAAGACTTTGACCAACTCGGGGATCAATGCGCCAGCCAAAGTGCCGCAGGAGATAATGGTGGCAAGCTTCCACCACTGCGAGCTATCGCCTCCGAGTTGCGGAATGATGAAGTACGATATCAGATAGGTCAATGCGATCGAGACAATCGAGGTCAGCCATACCAGCGTGGTCAACGGAGCTTCAAAATTCATTTCGTTCGCGGAGCCGTACTTCCCTTTAGCGAGTGCGCCATTGATGAAGTAAGAAAGCGCGCTCGATACCAGCATCATCACGCGCATCACAAAGATCCACACCAGCAACTGCACCTGAACGCTGGGATCTTTCACACCCAGAAGAATGAACGTAATCAGGGCGACGCCGGTCACGCCGTAGGTTTCGAAACCGTCTGCGGACGGGCCAACCGAGTCGCCGGCGTTGTCGCCGGTGCAGTCGGCAATCACGCCCGGGTTGCGCGCGTCGTCTTCTTTGATCTTGAAGACGATCTTCATCAAATCAGAACCGATGTCGGCAATCTTGGTGAAGATGCCGCCTGCAATACGCAGCGCCGCCGCACCCAGCGATTCGCCAATGGCGAAGCCGATAAAGCACGGTCCCGCGTATTCACCAGGAATGAACAGCAGAATGAAGAGCATGATCAGCAATTCCACCGAGATCAGCATCATGCCGATGCTCATGCCGGCCTCAAGCGGAATCTGGTAGACCGGGTATGGCTTGCCGGGCAGGGAAGCGAATGCCGTCCGCGAGTTGGCGAATGTGTTCACGCGAATGCCGAACCATGCCACGCCATAGCTGCCCGCGATGCCCACCAGGCTGAATGCAAGGATGATCGGCAGCGTCAGGCCAACGGACTTGCCGGGCACGGGTGAGAGCCATCCGAAATATGCTGCAATGATGACAGCGATGAATGCCCATAACAGCAGGATGAACTTGCCCTGCGTCACCAGGTAGGTCTTGCAGGTTTCGTAGATCAGTTCGGAAATCTCGCGCATGGAGCGGTGGACTGGCAGATTCTTCAGGCGAATGTAAATCGCCATGCCAAAGCCGAGGCCGAACAGGCAGAAGAGGATGCCGATCAGCAGCAGTTTGTGGCCGTCAATGGCGCCGTTGAAAAAATTTACTTGCGAGAGATCGGGCAGCTTTAAAGACGCTTCGCCGCCGGCCTCGCCGGGCTGGGCGAGGGCGCTGACCGCGCCGGCCGTGAGTGAGAACGCAAGCAGCGCAGCTACCGCGGAAACTCTTGTGGCCACACGGCGTGTTACAAACGCAGCAGTGGCAAGCCAGGTGCGCATAAAAACCCTCCGAAGATGTCGGTATTAGGAATTTAAAAACGTGTTTTGGGCACTGCCTTCGGCTGGCTGGATGCTGCCCGGAACTCACGGCTGAATGAACCGCCGTGTGCACACGCTTCGGGCACCGATGCCGCCCCCGAAATTCCGAACACGCTTCCACCGCAAGACCTGAATGGTAGTGATGAAGCTTGGCCGCGTCGGAGTCTGCGCTGAAAGCACTGAACAAACTCGCCGCGAAATTCGATTGGAGAAACATTTCTCCAGTCCCGGCGACACAGCGCAAAACGGGCATTTATAACACGTTGGATTGCAAGGGTCAAACCCATTAGAAAGACATAACCAAACGCGGCCAAAGACGCACAAAGAAGACCTGCAAAATAATCGTTTTTTCCGACGGCCAGCGTGACGATCCGGCCTGTTCTCAGGCAGAATACTGCTTCACGGTTTTCCCTTGCAAAGGAGTCCTCATGCCACGACTTGTTCGGGCGCTCGTTGCGTGCGTTTTTTTTCTGAGTACTTTACACATCTTCTCCCAGAGCGATGGCGCGGCTCTCACCTACCCTAAGGCCAAAACCGTTGAACAGGTCGACGATTACCACGGTACAAGAGTCGCCGACCCTTACCGTTGGCTCGAGGACACAGACTCCGCTGATACGCACAATTGGGTTGAGGCCGAGAATAAGGTCACATTCAGCTATTTGGATAAGATTCCCTACCGCGGGGCCATCCGCGAGCGCCTGCTGAAGCTCTGGAACTACGAGCGCTTCACTACCCCTTTTCTGCAAGGCGGACGCTACTTCTACCAGCACAACAACGGCCTGCAAAATCAGAACGTGCTACTGGTCGCCGAATCGATGGATGCCGAGCCGCGGGTGCTGCTCGATCCAAATACGCTCTCTGCCGACGGAACCGTGGCACTTGCGGGATCGGCCATCTCCGACGATGGCAAACTGATGGCTTACGGGACCGCTGCCTCAGGCTCTGACTGGACGGAATGGCACGTACGCGACGTCGACACCGGGAAGGATCTTTCTGACGATTTGAAGTGGGTTAAGTTCTCCGGCGCGTCGTGGACGAAAGATAACAAAGGATTTTTTTACAGCCGCTACGACGAGCCCAAAGAAGCGGCTCTGCGCGACACCAATTATTTTCAGAAGCTCTACTACCACGCGCTGGGCACACCGCAGTCGGAAGACAAGCTCATCTACGATCGCCCCGACAATAAAGAGATGCTTTTCGGCGGCAGTGTCACCGATGACGGCCACTACCTCATAATTTCGGTGGCTCAGGGCACGTCGCCGAAGAACCGGCTCTACTATAAAGATCTCACTCAGCCTGATTCGCAGGTCGTAAAACTGCTGGACGATTTTGACGCGCAATACAATTTCATCGACAACGACGGGCCTGTCTTCTGGATCCACACAGACCAGGATGCTCCACGCGGAAGATTGATCGCCATCGATACACGGCATCCCGAGCGCGCCAGCTGGAAGACGGTCGTGGCGCAGGGACCGGACAAACTCGAATTTGCCAACACGGTCGACAACCTCTTTCTGCTCGGCTACCTGAAAGATGCCCGCACAGAAGTTCGTGCTTACGACCTGAACGGCAAGTTTCTTCGCAACGTCGATTTGCCCGGCATCGGCACTGCTACAGGATTCAGTGGCAAGCGCAAAGACAAAGTTACGTTTTATTCCTTCACCAGCTTCATTTCGCCGACTACGGTCTATGTTTATTTTCCGCAGGAAGGCAGAAGCGCCATGTTTCGCAGGCCGAAAGTCGACTTTGACGCTTCTCAATACGAGACCAAGCAGGTCTTCTACAACAGCAAAGATGGCACGCGCGTGCCCATGTTCCTGACGTACAAGAAAGGGATCAAGCTGGACGGGCAGAATCCGACGCTGCTGTATGCGTACGGCGGTTTCGATATCTCGCTGACGCCCGCTTTCTCCGTGCCCAACATCGTTTGGCTGGAGATGGGCGGCATTTACGCGCAGCCAAATCTGCGCGGCGGCGGCGAATATGGCGAAGACTGGCACCTGGCGGGCACTCACGCCAAGAAGCAGAACGTGTTTGATGACTTCATCGCCGCGGCCGAGTGGCTCATCGCGAACAAGTACACGTCCACTCCGAAACTAGCCATTCGCGGAGGGAGTAACGGCGGGTTGCTGGTCGGCGCTTGCCTCACGCAGCGGCCGGATCTATATGGCGCGACTTTGCCGCTGGTCGGCGTGATGGACATGCTGCGCTTCCAGAAATTCACAATCGGCTGGGCCTGGACAAGCGATTACGGTTCTTCCGATAATCCGGATGACTTCAAAGCTATCTACGCCTACTCGCCGCTTCACAACCTGAAGCCGGGCACAAAATATCCGCCGACGATGATTGCGACCGCCGATCACGACGATCGAGTGGTCCCCGGTCACAGCTTTAAATTTGCTGCAACCATGCAAGCCGATCAGGCCGGCCCAGCGCCGGTACTCATTCGTATCGAGACGAAAGCGGGACACGGGGCAGGGAAGCCGATCTCCAAGCAAGTCGACGAAATGGCTGACGAATGGGCCTTCGTCGCGCACAATTTGAATATGAATGTGGAGTTGAAATAGTCAGACACAAGTGGAGCCGCGGACGCATTCGTCCGCGGAGGAATCGCCACAAATCTTGCTCCTGGAATTTCTGCCGCACCGGGCGGACCCTTCGACTTCGCTCAGGGCAGGCTGCGTCCCCCCCTCCATCAATCCTTTCACCCCGCATCTTTTTCGTGTAGCCTGATCAGCCCAAGAAAAACGATTCTTCTTGCTTCATCAGGTGCCGAAAAATGACGCGACCGACTGCATTCTTCCTTTTGTTGTCCGCGTGTTCCATGGCCGTTTTTGCTCACGCAACTGACCCATCCTCTCGTGAACTCAGTTCCAACTGGCAATTTCGCTTCGTCACCGGCCCCGCTGACGCGAAGTCGCAACCGCAAATTCGGGACTGGCATGCGGCGAAAGTTCCGGGTATGGTCCAGACCGATCTGCTCGACAACAAGCTCATCCCTGAGCCTTTCTATCAGGACAACGAAACTCGCCTGCAATGGATCGGTGAATCGGACTGGGAGTATCAGACTACGTTTAGTCTCGAAACGGCCGCGCTCGCCCACGAGCACCTGGATCTGGTTTTTGATGGCCTCGACACTTTCGCCGAGGTCACGCTGAACGATCACGCTATTCTGACCGCCAATAACATGTTCCGTCGCTGGCGCGTCGATGCGAAGCCTCATCTTCACGCGGGCACGAACACGCTGCACATTCTTTTTCATTCGCCGATCACAAAAATGCTGCCCTACGTGAAGTCTCTGCCGTACGTCTTGCCCGCAATCTCGACACAAAATGGCGGAAACGAAGAGGACATTGCCACGGCACCGTACACGCGCAAAGCGCCCTACAACTACGGGTGGGATTGGGGGCCGCGCTTCGTTACGGAAGGCATCTGGCGGCCGGCGCGGCTGGAGATGTGGGATGCGCTTCGCATCGAAAGCTTCCATCTTCACCAGCAGAGCGTTAGCAAAGACCTCGCCAGACTCACCGCCGAAGTTGACGTTGAGGCTGACAAGTCGACCACTGCCACGGTCAGTTTCGAACATTTTCAAGGTACCGAACTGCAAGGCAAAGCAAGTCCGGATGGTACCGTCACCGTCGCGCTCGATGCTGGAACGAACCACATTTCCTTCCCGATCCGAATCACGAATCCGAATCTCTGGTATCCGGTTGGGTATGGTCCGCAAAATCGCTATACCTTTAACGCTTCTGTTAAAGCGGGCAAGAATGCAGAAGCCTCTATTGCAGTGAAGACCGGCCTGCGCTCGGTCGAACTCCGCCGCGAAGCCGACTCCATAGGCCAGAGTTTCTACTTCGTCATTAACGGCATTCCGGTGTTCGCGAAGGGCGCCGACATGATCCCCTATGACAGCTTTCCCACGCGGGTGACGGCCGAACGCCACCGCGAGATTTTGCAGGCGGCGCGTGACGCGCACATGAACATGGTGCGCGAGTGGGGCGGTGGCCTCTATGAGCCTGACGACTTTTACGACATCGCCGACGAACTTGGCATTCTCGTCTGGCAGGAGTTCATGTTCGGCGGTGATATGGTTCCCGGCGATGCTGCCTTTCAGGAAAACGTGCGGCAGGAAGCCATCGATCAGGTCAAGCGCCTGCGCGATCATCCTTCGATTGTTCTCTGGTGCGGCAACAACGAAGTCGAAACCGGATGGCTGCATTGGGGCGATCGCCAGGGCTTTCGCGACAGCCAACCTTACGGTGTGAGCCAAAAAGTCTGGCAGGACTATATGGTTCTGTTCGCCGATATATTGAAGATCGTCGTTCACGACTACACCGATCCCACGCCGTACACGCCGAGTTCGCCCAGCGCGGGCTTCACGTATCCGCCTGACTCCGACAAATACGGCGACATGCATTTCTGGTCGGTCTGGCACGCGCTGGCGCCGCCGACCGATTATTTGAGAGTCACGCCGCGCTTCATGTCGGAATTCGGCTTCCAGTCGTTTCCGGAGATGCGGACCATCCGAAGCTTCGCCAAGCCGGAGGATCTCGACATTCGCTCCACCGTGATGCAATCGCACCAGAAAAATCACGGCGGCAACGAGCGCATCCTTACATACATGCTGCGCGAATATCGCGAGCCCAAGGATTTTGCGAGCTTCGTCTACCTCAGCCAGGTGCAGCAGGCCGAAGTGATCAAGCTCGGCGCGGAGCATTTGCGGCGCTCACGTCCACGCACCATGGGCTCGCTTTACTGGCAGTTGAACGATTGCTGGCCCGTCGCTTCATGGGCCAGCATCGATTACTACGGCCGCTGGAAGGCGCTGCAGTACTACGCGCGCCGTTTCTATGACGACGTTCTGGTCTCTCCGTATCGCCACGACGGTAAGGTCGAAGTCTACATCGTCAACGACAAGCTGGAGCCAGTGACGGGGAAGATCCGTGTTCGACTGATGGACTTCTCGGGCAATGTTCTAAGCGGCAAAATGCAGGACGTTCAGATTCCTGCTGCATCCAGCGCGGTTTACCTAACGATCGACGAAAACGATTTGTTCGCGGATGCTGCAAAAACAAATCGCAACCGCAACTTTATGATTGTGAATTTCGAGGTTGCGGGAAAAGAGGTTTCTCACAACGAAGTGTTTTTCGATATCACACACAATCTTGATTTACCCGTGAGCCCGAAGATCGAGGCTGACATCACCGAGAAGACTGGTGGATTTACCGTCACTCTTAAATCGGCTTCGCTCGCGCGCAGCGTCAGCCTTTCCTTCGGCGATACGAATACAAAGCTCTCCGACAACTACTTCGACTTGCTTCCCAACGAACCGGTGACTCTTCACTTGACTAGTCCCGCGAGCCTCGATCAACTCAAGGCAGAAATGAAGGTGATGTCCCTCACCGATGCCTACGCCAGCCATGGCACACGCTACTGAGCGGCCTGGAAAAAGGGCGGCGGGAAAGTCTCCCGCGCTTGCAAAACAAATCACACGTTCTTGGGTCTGCCCATAGCTGCCGCTCGATCGTAGGGGAATATGTCGCTCCATGCGTGCTGTTGCCCGGATAGTTGGTCGAACCTCCAGATCGAGGGGCTAAGGAAAACTCTTAATTTTCACGGTTTTACAAATTGCAAACAATGCGATTCGCCGACCCACAATGAGCGATAGTCCCCGCCCACTCCGTGGTAAAATTCTTCCCGCTTTGGCTGTAAGCCGCTATAGACGGCTCGTCCAGCCGGGCGTCTGTCATTACTCTTCCAGGGGTGCTGCATGATCTCCCGTCTCCGCCTTGCATCGTTTTTCTTGTTGGTCCTTATCGCTGCTTCTTTCGCTCAAGCGCAGCTCTCCAAGCGCATCGTCGCCGACTATGGATACTGGAGCAAGTACAACAAAGTGCCTTATGCCGCGGCACAGATTCCGTATAACGAAGTCACGCACATCAACCACGCCGGCGTTGGGTTCGATGCAACGGGGACCCTTTCCGTACCTGACGGATTTCTTGAGCCCGACCTCATCACCAATGCTCACGCCGCCGGAGTGAAAGTGATGCTCTTGCTGGGCGGAGACTTCCCCGGCCTCGAAGCCAGCGGCATGGCGCAGACTCTGGTCGATAACGTCGCGGCTTTCGAGCAGCAATATGGCTACGATGGAGCTGACATCGACTGGGAGTATCCCGCGACAACCGGCGACAGAATTTTCCTCGATAAGCTGATGGCGCTGTTCCGGAAGTCGAATGCGAATTACACGCTTTCCATCGACGTTGCTCCCTGGGGAGGGTACGGCTACGACACCAAGGTTCTGCAGACCTCGCTCGACTACTTCAACATCATGATGTTCGACTGCGCCGGCCCCTGGACCGCGCACGGCCAGCTCAACTCCCCCATCTTCTGGGACTTCCACAATCCCGCGCCCTACGAATGCCAGCCCGGCGGCAGTGCCGCCGGCACGGCCGACATTTTTCTTTCCACCGTTCCGCCGCAGCAACTCAACATGGGCATGCCTTTTTACGGCTACTACTACACCAACATCAATCAACTCTTCGAACAGTGCCCGAATTCGTATTGGACTGACGATCAGGCGTGCGACTACATGGTGCAGACACAAAACTACGGAACCTTCTTCAAGAACCTGATTAACAAGCGCGGATGGAAAACCTACCGCGATCCGATTGCTTTCGTGCCTTACATGCTCAAAGCCGACGGCAGCGACGGCTTCATCACCTACGACGACGCCTTCTCAACCTACTACCGCACCGTCTATTCCGACTGGACGCGCGGCTTTGGCGGAACCTTCATGTGGTCGCTCGATGCCGACTACGACGGCCACTCGCAGGATTTGCTGACTGCGATGTACCAGGGAGCGCGAAACGGGAAGTAGGATGAGAAGCCACGTTCTTTTCAGCATCGTCATCCTGAGCGAAGCGAAGGACCCGTGCATTTAGCCGATCGCGCCGCTAATGCGTGAATTCTTCGCCCTGCTTAAGAATGACCTCAAAATCGAGACAAGAAATTATGCCCGCTTCCGCCACCATCGCCCCTTGGCTCTCTGTGCGGGGCAGCGTCCGCGCCCTTGAGTTCTACAAATCCGCCTTTGGAGCCAAAGAAGTTTTCCGAATGGGCGACGACAAAGGTGTCGTCGCGCGCCTCTCGGTCGACGGTGCGGAGTTTTGGATGAGTGACGAATCTCCCGAGCACCAGAACTTCAGCCCCGAATCATTGGGTGGCGGCACCGCGCGCATGATTTTGACGGTCGCCGATCCAGACGGGATGGTCAAGCGTGCCATCGCCGCGGGAGCAAGAGAAGTCCATCCGGTCCGCGAAGGGCATGGCTGGCGTGTCGGCCGGATCGTCGATCCCTTCGGCCATCACTGGGAGATCGGCCGCGAGGTGTAGCCCTCTTCGGCGTACGTTGGTTTGTAGAGCGTCTACGGTTCCAGATGCCGCTCGGCGTGACGCTGACCTAGACGGCGTGTTTCAGAGCGTGTAGCCTCAGCTCATTGGGAGGGTATTCTTAGCTGGGGTAGGTCCGTGCCTGTTCAATCCACTGCTCGACATCTTTGGTCGATGCGCCCGCTTTTTGCAAATAGCCTCGCATCGCCGCTTCCTGCATGGATTCAGAAGTGCTCGTGATCGTTGATTCGCCGAAATCGATGCCCACGACAATGAACGTCTCCGGCTTCGTTCCCTTCACCTGCACGACCCGATATTTCGTCGCCATGCCGCAACTCCTCCTCAATCCAACGAATCAAGGCACGAAGAGATTATCAGACGGCGACACAGCAGCAGAAGAGAGGGTATTTTCTGTGGGGTGTCTATAGGCGAATAAAAAGCGAATATGTTACACTGCCTTCGCCATGGCGCGCCGTCCGGATTTGAGCAAACAGGAAGACATGATGACTCGTGAAGACTTGAACGCGCTCAGCGACAGTCTCGCGCATCTGAGCATGCACGCGGTTCTGGATTTCTACCAGCAGGCCTATCGCGCCTGTCGCATCATTAACAGCAGTACCTTTCCCACGCCCCGCGCCATCCAGGAACTGGTGCAGGCCTGGAGGCAGCTGCGCAAATGGCGCAGAGGCTGACCTGGACTTCTTGACGCATCCCTCAACGAGCACATGGGATGGGAGATAGAGACGATGAAACAACGCACACCTGTTAATTCGATGATAAACACGTGGAGATATTGTAGATGTACGATCTCGCATCCTCCAGCCCGCCGCGCATTGTTGCTGCCGGCATCTCTCCAACCAGCCTCGATTTTGCAAGCCACGCTTGTCAGGCTGAGTTCAAGACCTTGTCTGGCGAGCGCAGCTCCCAGTTCTCCCTGTCAGAAAATGTTCGCCGACTTCGGAGTCGTCGAATTCGTAACATGGAAATCCACCGCGTTGTTGTGCGTGTTCGCCCCATCGGGGAACCGCTCCAGGCTCTGACTCGCCGCTGGCGCCGCCGCGGCGGTAACGACCACGAAGTCGTTGGTCGCCGTGCCGTATCCAACCGAGTCGACAATGTTCGAACCCGGATCGCTCAATGCGATTCCGGCGCCTGCGCTGGAAATGCTCGTCCCCGTATATATGGCGTCCGGAGTCACGGTCCCTGTGTAGCCTGTCCCCCCAAGCAGAAAGAAACCGCCAGCCGGAATGATATTGGACGAGGTGAACGTGATAAGAATCACATTGCTGGTTCCCGTTGCTGAACGATAAAGCAGCTTATATCCACTGAGCGAAAAGGGCGTCGTTCCCGGGTTGTAGAGTTCGATGAACTCATCCGTTGCCCCTCCTGCCCCCGCCGTTTGAATTTCATTGATCACCGGTGTGCCCACGCAGGTTCCCTGGCCGTCGCAGAATCCGCCATCGCCTCCGCTAACAGTACAGGCTGTCCCATTTTGAGCGAAGCTGATTTGAGGCACTCCGCCAACGCACTGGCCGGTTGCACACTGCGTTGATGCCGGCAAATTGGCATCGTCCTCCACGCTGATGACGTGACCGTTCCCGTCGCAAACATTCTCCTGGCATGTTCCCGGAGGAATCGATATCACAGTTCCCGCCGGGAGACTCACGCCATTCACGACGCAAGGATTATTGTTGCTGGCGCAGCTTCCCGCCTGACAGACTTGGCCGCTCACGCAAGCATGGCCGCAGGCTCCGCAATTGTTGTTATCCGACTGCAAGTTGACTTCGCATCCATCCGCAGCGCTCGTATTGCAGTCGGCGAATCCGGTGTTGCACGCCGAAATCTGGCATAGTCCGCCCACGCACGCGGGTACCGAGTTATTAGCCGCGCAGACCTTGCCGCAGGCGCCGCAGTTGTTCACATCGGTGTTGGTGCTGGTGCAAACGCCGTTGCAGGAAGTCTGTCCTCCCGAGCAACTCGCCTGTCCGCAGCTGCCGTTGTTGCAGGGCTGATTGTTGGTGCACGCAATGCCGCAACTGCCACAGTTCGCTGGATCGTTCAGGCTCATCGTGCAGATGCCGTTGCAGGTCGAGCCCTGGCACTCAGAATCCGTGTCGTTGGCCAACTGCATCTTGTATTCGATCAGCAGATTCGCATCGGCTCCGGGAGTCGATACGCAACTGGATCCCGTACGCAGCGACGCTTGCAACTGCGCGCCCGCAGCGAACGTCATCACGATCGGACCAGTGTCCGACCAGAACTGCCCCGGCGTCAGAGCCAGGTCTTGCCCTTTGCTGCCGTCAGTAAAACGGAATACTGCTGCCGGGCATCCTGACGCTGTTGGCGTTTTCACCGTCGCCGCAATGCGCAACACGGTGATCGCCTGATCGAGCACAAACTGGTTTCCGATCCACGAACCGCTCAGGTTTCCGGGAAAGAATGAAGGGAACAGCATGCGGGAATTAGCATCCGTTCCCGCCGGACCTTGTGGTCCTTGTGGTCCCGTCGGACCTTGCGGGCCTTGCGCTCCGGTTAACCCCATCAATCCCTGCTGGCCCGCAGGCCCCGCAGGTCCCGCTGGACCTTGTGCTCCTGTGGCACCCGGCGCTCCTGCCGGTCCGGCGGGTCCCTGGGCTCCTGGGGCTCCGGGAGTTCCTGCGGCAGCGATTAGCTGCCAGTTCGGATTCAGCACTCCCGGCTCAGATGAGAGATTCGGCGCGAGAGCGAGCCAATATTGCCCGCCATCGGTGACCGCATCGTTGACTTGATAGTTCAGCGTCGAAACCCAACTGCCTTGATTGTTGATTCCCTTCGCCGCCAGCAACTGCCAGTTCGAATTGTTCGGATTGGGAGGAGAGCTAATGTTCGGCAACAAAGCGATCCACGAAGCGCCCGCGTAGCTGACCGAATCGTTTACTTGATATTGCGTGATCGAGACCCACGATCCACGATTCGCAATGCCGGCGGGTCCGGTCGGTCCCACCGGTCCAACTGGACCGGATGGCCCTGAAGGCCCCTGTGCGCCTTGCGGTCCCGCAGGTCCGGCCGGACCGGGAGGTCCTTGCGGGCCAGTGCCCGTGAACACGATGTCAAGTTCGGGGGAGTGGCTGGCACTCGTATTTTCTTTGCTGGTAAATGCGCAGTTCAATGGACTGTTCGCCACGATCGCGATGCCATAATTGGTCTGCGTGCCGTTCAGCCAGGCATCCAGCGCGGTCGTAAGATCAATTGTGATGTACTGACCTTGCGCGGCTTTGGTCAGCGGAACGCTGGCCGCAATCGTAGTACCTAGAGCCGGCGAAAGGCTTGCGGTAATGGTCTTCTCCGACCAGTTGCCGGTCACGAAATCCACGTTGAACGATCCGGCGGTCGTCACCGTGCTCACGTATAGCTTCAGGCTGGCCTTGGCGATGTTCGCGCTGGTGTAGCCGGAAGGAATCGTCGACAGATCGAAGCGGATGAATGTCGTCTGCGATGCGCTCTGCACGTTCAGTGTCTGCGCCGTTCCAAAATTCGTGGTCGTTGACTCGGTGTTGGTGTAGGAGTCGGCGGTTGGCGTCTGCTGCGCCAGCCCGGCAATGCCGAGCAGGCAGACCACAAGCGCAGCAGGGACGGCAAGGCGAAAGAACTTCGTCATGACGCACCTCAAGCAACTAATTGTCGACAGATCGGATGTGCCGTGGGCCCCTCGGAAGCCGAGCATAGCTTCCGCCACGCTGGCCTCACTCCCGGGGTTGGCAAGGTCAGATAGGAAAAGTCCGGTAGAGTTTACTCTGAGCTAAGGGCAAGTCAAGACATTTCGAATATTGATTCTGTGGTTGCAATAATTTGCAATCGCATTGGCGAAGGCCCCAGGCCGTGGCCAGAAATCGACCTGCAGATCGACGCATCCTGCAGTGACGCGCACTTCACGAATCATTTGGTGATCGGGGAAGAGAACTCCGGATTTGAATTCCTCGGAAGCGACGGGCATTAAATCCGTCAGCGTCACCTGTCCTGACGCGCATTGGAAGTGCGTCTCGAGAACGTTTGAATCGCGAACGTAATTGTGCTCGGCCTCGAAGGTTTGATCGGGATGAATTGACCAGGAGCCCCCGCGTTCGGAATCGAGCAAGGCGCCAAAAATGGATGGACTGTCGAATCGAGGCCAGCACAGCCAATCAATCGAGCCTCGATTGGAAATCAGCGCTGCCGAGCGGCAGTCGCCGACGGCGCCATAGTCCCCAATGCGGACGGGGCCAGTTTCCGTTGACCAGTGAGTGGCTGTGGCCACGTGGATAGGATGCCGCACATGCAGGCAATGATGCCGCCGATCATCTTAAAGAGTCGCGCAGGGAGCGCTACGCAGCCTTCTTCTTCGGCACTTTCGCGCCTTTTTTGCGAGCCTCTGACAAGCCGATTGCGATCGCTTGCTTTCGGCTCGTCACCGTGCCGCCCTTGCCCCCGCGGCCGGAACGCAACGTGCCTTTCTTTTTCCGCCGCATGGCGCTCGCCACCGTTTTTCCCGCCGCCGCACCGTATCTCTTCTTCCGTGAGCGAGATCTTTTCGTCGCTGCCATGGTTTCCTCCTCGAAGTGACGTTACGATGCGGGATCAGTGGCGCGCGTTGCTGTTCCTCTCAGGCTGCTGTGCCTGCAGGATGTCGGCATCTTCAGCGGCTAGCGCCACAGGAACCGCCTGGTCTAGAACGTCGTCGGCCGCAGTCGACCAGCCACATTCGCACCCCGCCCCTTTTCCCGAGCAATGGGGCTCACTCATTTTCTGGTCGCGTGCGAATCGGAATCCATGCAGTGGTTTCACGAGACCGGCATCATGAACCAAGCGGAGAGCGCAGCCGGCAACCCCGCAATGGCACGATCATCCTGAGAGCACGCGCCCAGCGCGGCTCATGCGCCCGCAGATGATCGCAGCGCTTCTTCCGGCATATCTGACTGGTTCCGCAACTGCACCACAGCCGGCTTGAGCCGTTCCAGCTCGCGACCCAGTTGTTCCAGTGCGACGGAGACCCGATCAAGCTCAGACTTTTTGGCGATCATCTCCACTTTGCGTGCAGCAGCTGTCACAGCCTGCGCCCCGATCACGCTCGCCGATCCTTTCAGCAGATGCGCCGAACGCTCGATGGCTTTTGTATCTCCTCTCTCCATCGATCGCTGAATCTCACTCCATATGGCGGGAAAATTGTCCAGAAAGACCTGTGCTACCCGGCGCAGCAGCTTTCGGCTCCCCCCGGCTCTTGCCAGAGCCTCCTGCTCGTCCAGTACCGTGTTCGGTGTTGATTCGGTGATAGGTGGCTGAGCCTGCGCCGCGGTCTCCACACCCTCGTCCACGCAAGCGGCCAGCGCATTACCCAGATCGAGCGGATAAAACGGTTTCTGCAGATACCCATCCATTCCGGCCGCCAGGCAACGCTGCCGGTCGCCGCTCATCGCATGCGCCGTGAGCGCAATGATGGGCACATGCCCGCCGCTTTCCTTCTCCTCGCGCCGGATTTCGGCTGTTGCCTCCAAGCCGTCCATCTCCGCCATCTGTACGTCCATCAGAATCGCGTCAAACTTTCCTGATCGCGCTGCCGCCACCGCCTCTTTGCCATTGCACGCCACCTCCGCTCGATGACCCATCTGTAGCAGAATCTCCAATGCGACTTGTTGGTTCACCGGACTGTCCTCGGCCAGCAGGATGTGCAGGCTGCGGTGCGCGCGTTGCATGCGAGGTGTGGCCGTTTGCTTCCGCCCTGCCTTCCCAAAACTGCGCAGGACTGCTTCCAGCAACTTGGCAGAGCCCACTGGCTTGTCAACGTGTTGATGAGCGCCCATCTTTTCGCAGCGTTGGAGCAACTCTTCCGGGTTCTGTGATGGCAACATCACGATCACGGCTGTACCGTCGCACTCCAGCCTTTGCAGACTGTCCACTACCGCGAATCCATCCTGCTCCGGCATCTCGGCGTCGATCAGGCAAAGCTGAAACTGCGCCTTGCTGTCGTCGTTTTCAAGCAGCGTAACCGCGCTTCTCGCGTTGCTTGCGATGGCTGCCTCCACCCCCCACGCGTGCAATCTTCTCTGCAGAATGCGGCAGTGAGTAAGATTGTCGTCCACGATCAGGGCGCGCGTTCCCTGTATTTCACGCGTGGCTGCGTCCGACGCGCGGGCGGCCGGAACCGCGGCCAACTGCACGCGGAAGTGAAATGTGCTTCCACTTCCGGGTTCGCTCTCAACCCAGATTTCGCCGCCGAACATGTCGACGATGCGCCTTGAGATCGCCAGCCCTAATCCGGTGCCGCCATACTTCCGCGTGTGCGAGCCGTCCGCCTGCGAAAATGCGTCGAAGATCACCAACTGCTTGTCGGAGGGAATCCCGATGCCCGTATCGCGCACCCGGAAGTGGAGAACCACCTCATTTCCCTTGCTCGATTCCTGCTGCACTTCGACAACAACTTCTCCTCGTTCTGTGAACTTGACCGCGTTGCCGACAAGGTTCACCAGTACCTGACGCAGCCGGTGACCGTCGGCGAGAAACCTCGCCGGAACCCCCTCTCCTATTTCATAAATCAACTCAATACCGTTCTGGTGGGCGCGCGGGGCAAGACTCTTCAGGATCTCGACGATTCGTTCTTCGAGGTCAAACTCGAAGCTATCCAGGTGCAGCTTTCCCGCCTCGATCTTGGAAAAATCCAGGATGTCATCGATGATCGCCATCAGCGACTTCGCCGAGGACTGTACGACATCTAAATACTCGCGCTGCTTTTCCGTCAGGTCGGTGTGCAGCGCCAGTTCTGTCATGCCGATCACTCCGTTCATGGGAGTGCGAATCTCGTGGCTCATATTTGCCAGGAATTCACTCTTGGCTCGATTCGCAGCTTCTGCCGCTTGTTTCGCGCGTTCGAGTTCCCGGTTGATCCGCGTGCGCGCTTCCACCTCGGTCTTCAATTCGTGGTCGCGTTTCTCGATTTCAGACAGCATCTCGTTAAAACCCGCCACCAGCAGGCCGAGATCGTCGTCCGCGTGCTTCACAGCGCGAATGGAGTAATTCTTTTCCCGGGAAACAATCCTGGTGGTGCGCGCCAGCTCATGAATCGGGCTGGTGATCAATCGCTTGATGGGAAGCGCCACCATTAGCGCGGCCACAATCGACGTGCACGAAAATACCAGAAGAAAGAACAGATAGGTTCGTCTGCGGCCGCGAATTTGCCCCATGTCCGACTGCAGGCACACGCTGCCGACGGCCTCCTGTTCCAATAGGATCGGGCGGCACTCCGTCAGAAAGTCGGCTTGCATGGACGTGCCGGCGGGAAGCGATTGTGCGGGCAGCGTTTCAGCGGTCCCGGAACGCCGGTAGGTGACAAAGAGATGACCCCGCGAATCATAGACGTTCGCCGCAAGAATGTGCCTTTCCGATTGCAGCGCGTTTAGCGTCAGCTCCGCGCTCCGCGGATCGTTATACGTAAGTGCCGCTGCACTGTTGGCGCCGATGATCTCGGTTACACTGATCAAATCTTGAGATCGGTCGGCGCGGAATCTGGCGATGTCGTACCAGAAGAAAAACGAGCAGGCCACCAGCAGCGCCACGCCACTCGTCACCATCATGGCCACGACCAGTTTTTGGCCCAAAGGAATTTCGCGGAAATTCTTCACGTTGTGCCTCCCCCGGTAACCACCCGCGACACCGCAAGCAGGCGGGAGCTGATCTTCAGCCCCTCGGCTTCCGCAGCCTTCGGATTGATTTCGAGTTCGATGTTGCTCTCGTTTCGCACCAGGTTGATCATTCCTCCCAGCCGAGTGAACTCCTTATTTTGGCCGACTGTCAGCACGTTGCAGGCCTGCGCGCTGCGGAGGGCCTCCAGGATTCGTGCTCTGTCCTGGAAAGTAATCAGCAAAATGTGGCACGCCTTGATCTGCCCATCATCGCGCACCTCCCGTGCCTCGATGGGCCGACCCTTCACCGCTTTTCGCTGCACGGTCTGTTGCAGGATCTCGGCCAGGCGCTGGTCGCCGATCGAGCAGATGATCGTCGGATCGCTTGCTCCACTGAACCGGTTCGCCGGCCAGTCGACGAACTTGACGAAGTTGTACAAGTAGGCTGCTTTTACCTGATCCTCATCTGCGTGCTCCACTTGTGCGACGGCGCTGAGCAACAGACACACAACCACCGCAAATCGGCTGAGCACGGAACGCCGCTTTGTGCAGCTCAGGAAACTCATTTGAAATGGATGACTCTTGTCAGACTGATGCGGAAGTCTCTGCCGTTTTGCCGCACTTCCGTGGTCGAAATCTCGGGCCCCACCGGATCGCTATACATGTGGTTGAACGCGTTATACAAGCTGGCGGAAAACTGGAAACCCCTGGCAAATTCGTGGGTCGAAAGAGTGAGGTCCGCGATGCTGTAGGGGCCCACTTCTGCCCCTGCGATCGTCGTTCGCGTACTCATGTACTGTACGTCCCCTCCAACGAACAACCGCCGGTGCGCTAGGGGCAGTACCGCTTGTACCTTGGCCAGATGCCGCGGCGAATTCGTCAGCGTTATCCCGGTATCTGCATCTGTCGTCTTCTGGAAGCTGTAGCTGATGCGGCCATCGATGTTGAACGCCGTTCGCCCCGCCAGTTCCACTTCAATTCCTCGGCTCCGGGCCCGGCCTGAATTCTCGAATATAAGGAATCCATTCGTGGGATCCGTTTCCTGGTTGATCAGTCTGCTGATTCGATTGTCGAATGCGTCTGCGCTGAGCCTTAGTTTGGAGCCCACATCCTGCTCCCACACCAATTCGGCCGTGGAAATCGTCTCCGGCTTTAGGTGTGGATTTGCTTCCAGCGTGATTTGATCGTGATAGTAGAGTTCGTAGTAGTTCGGCGCGCGAAAGGCCGTTCCATAAAGAAGCTTGAAGGTTGTTCGCGAAAGCGGGCTGTAGATAAGCGCCAGCCGCGGATTGGTACTCCCGTGGAAGACCTCGTAGTAGTCACGGCGCACGCCCGCATTGAATGTGAGATTGTCCAGGATCGAATATTCGTCCTGGGCAAAGATCGCCCATTCGGTCGTACTGTGGGCGTCAATCAAGATTGGGGTGTAAGGGTTGAGATTGTAGTTCGATTGATCCTGCCGGAAGTTGTCCCATACCTCGCCGCCCCCAGTGATCTTGTTTTTCTTCCACAAAGTCTTGACTGCTTTTGCTTCCGCACCCGCCCAGTCTCCGCGGCCAAAGTCCTCATTCAGTGTGTCGCCGGTCTGCCCCGGCGGCGGATAAACATATACTCCGTGGTAGGTGTAGCGGTCCACGTAGCCGCGTGCCTCGATGTCGGTCCCGTCAATCGTCCGGTCGTAGCGCAGTTCGATATAGCCACGGTCGTCCACCGTATGATTGCGCGGATCGTTGAAAACCGTTGCAAACGAACCCGTGGGGATGGTTTTGCTTCTCGTCGAATATGCCGACTCCAGTGTAAAGTGGCCGTACGTGAGTTGGCCCATGAAGCTCTGCGACGAGTCGCGGTCAACATCGATTGCATAGCCGTTGTTCGTGGCCGGGTTGGCATACGCTGGAAAAAACAGGCGGCTCGCGCCGGCGCTGGCATACGTCGTCCCCGAAAAAAACAGGCCCACGTTACGAAACTGCTGGCTGTACGTCGCTCTTCCTTTATACGTGCCGAATCCGCCGCCTTCTCCGGCCATCTCAGCTTTCTCCGCACGGCGGGCATTTCTCGTGATCATATTGACAACTGCGAAGAACGCGCTGGTTCCATACAGAGAGCTGCTGGGCCCGCGTACGATCTCAACGCGGTCGATGAGATCGACATCAATCGGAAATTCCGTTCCGATCAGAGCGCTGTTATAAACGTCGTCGTTCAGCCGATGATTGTTAATTAACACCAGGACGCGTGAGTTGTAATCTCCGGGCCGGGAAAATCCACGCACCCCGATATAACTGTAGTTGCGATCGCTGGTGACATAAAAACCTCTCACGTTGCGCAGGATTTCGGCCAAGGTTCGGTAACCGCACCGCCGGATCTCATCCGCAGTAACGATCGTCACGGAAGAAGGCGCTTTGCGATCGTCCTGCAGGTAACTCGAGGCGCTGTAGACCTGCACCGTCTTGAGAGCCTCAAGGCTGAGGTCAGAAACATCGTCCGGACCGTCACTTGCGGGTGCCCGCGCGACGCAGAACCCGGCGCACGCGAGCCAAGCGGCTACCGATGCAGCGCACGCCATCCTGCGAACAATTACATTCCATCGATGGAGATTTCTGAAATCCATTTCCACCGCCCGGCGTCCGCGGCACCGACTTTCCCGTGCTCGACGCCGCAATCCCGTTCTCGAAGGTGAATGCCAGCTTCAAAATCACAGAAGCACACTTCACCGGACGCGCGAGAAGACGCCGAATCCTTCTATCGACGGATTCGACATACCCCTTTACCTTCGCGGTGGCGCTCGGCACAATCGCTAACTCAAACTAATGCGGCATCCATGCCTGCCGATGTGTGCCTAAGATCTTGTGACGATTTGTCCATGACGGGCATTTACATGGATCGGAGTCTGATCGAAATCTGCTGCTTCTAATGTTCTGCCGGCAACAGAGATACTTCTGAGGCGTAACTATGAGTGAACCCTCCGTCGAACGACTCAGCCCCGAAGGGCCCAACTCTTTTCGACCGCTGCTCCAGGACGACGCGCTTACCCCCACATCGGCAACTCGCATTACCGTCCTGGTTGCCGATGATGATCCCGTTATCACAGAATCCCTCAAGGGCCTCCTCAGCGAATGGGGGTACGACCCAATCACCACCTCCAACGGAAAAGACGCGCTCCGCCTCTTAAGTGCGCGGGACGGCCCGAGGCTGGCCGTCGTCGACTGGATGCTCCCCGATCTCGACGGCCCGGAAATTTGCCGCTGCCTGCGTCGATCCCAAAGTCTGCACTACACATATGTGATCCTTCTAACCGGCCGCGACGAATCCAACGACGTGGTTGAGGCCCTTGGCGCGGGCGCCGACGACTACTTGCGCAAGCCCTACAACCTTCTCGAACTCCACGCCCGCCTTGACGCCGGCAGCCGCATCGTCGTGCAGAAGGCCCTGCGGGAGAGTGAACTCCGTTTCCAGAGCGCGTTTGAATATGCCGGCGTCGGTATGGCCATGGTCGAGGTGAACGGCAAATGGCTGCAGGTAAATCGCGCTCTATGCAATCTCCTCGGCTATACCAACAGCGAGTTGCTTGCCACAACGGGTTTTCAATTCGTTACTCATCCTGACGACCTGGGCAGAAGCTTGCAGTGGCTGCAGAGCTTTCTCGACGGATCTGTTTCCTGCAGTCAGATCGAAAAACGCTATCTCCATAAGGATGGCCATACCGTGTGGGGTTTACTCACCGTCTCCCCGGTCCACTCCGAGGGCAAGACCGCTTATTTCGTTGCCCAGATACAGGACATCAGCCAGCGTAAGAAGGCGGAAGAAGCCTTGCGCGAGCGCGAGACGCAGTTGCAACTCCTGCTCGATTCCACCGCCGAAGCCATTTATGGCCTCGATCTCGAAGGCCGCTGCACCTTCAGCAATCGTGCCTGCGTCAACATGTTGGGATACAAGCAGCCCAGCCAGCTGCTGGGACGGAGAATGCACGATCTTATTCACCACAGCAAAGCCGACGGTTCACCAATTCCCATCGAGCAGTGCGCGGTGCATCAGAGCTTCCGTAGCGCTGGGACAATTCGCGTCGACTCCGAAGTATTGTGGCGGGCGGACGGATGTTCATTCCCCGCGGAATACTGGTCCTATCCTGTCATCAAGGACGGCAAAGTGACCGGTTGCGTTGTAACCTTCGTCGACATTACCAGCCGTCAGATCGCTGAGGCTGAGCTTCGCAACGAACATGCCCAGTCCGAACTGTTCATCAACTCCGTTCCGTCGGTGCTGATCGGCACCGACGCCGGCGCCAACATCACCCGTTGGAATCAGGCCGCCACCAAAGCCTTCGGCCTCTCCACCGAAGAAGTGTTTGGCAAGCCGCTCAAGGACTGCGGCATTCAATGGATCAACGCCGGTACAGCCGCGGAAATTGAGTCCTGGTCAAAGCTCGGCCTCGACTCCCGAAGTCTGGAACTGCCCTTTCGAAAAAACAACGAGCAGCACTTCCTCGGACTCAACGTCAAGCGCGTCATGTTCCCCAACGAACGTAGCTTCGGCATGCTCATTACAGGAGCCGATATCACTGAACGGCTGAACCTTGAGCAGCAACTCAGGCAGGCACAAAAGCTCGAAGCCATCGGCCAGTTGGCCGCCGGCATCGCTCACGAGATCAACACGCCCACGCAATACGTCGGAGACAACGTCACCTTCATCAAGCAGTCCTGGTCGTCGATCGCCAGTCTGGCTCAGGTAGCACAGCAGGTCGATCAGCAGCTGCAGGCGGGCGCCGTGTCGCCCGAGACTGCTTCACGGCTCCGCTCCTCCATCCAGGAATCCGACCTGGCTTATCTTCTCGAAGAGATTCCCAAAGCGGTTGAGCAGTCGCTGGAAGGTGTGCAACGCGTGGCCAAGATCGTTCATGCCATGAAAGAGTTTTCTCATCCGGAATCCGAGGGAAAATCTTCGCTCGACATCAATCGCGCCATCGAGACCACCATTACTGTTGCCCGCAACGAATGGAAGTATGTTTGCGATGTGTCCACGAGCCTCGATCAAACCTTGCCCCTGGTTCCTTGCCACGGCGGAGAATTCAACCAGGTGATCCTCAATCTTCTGGTCAATGCCGCGCACGCCATTCGCCATGTGGTCGGCGATGGACGCCAGGGGAAAGGTAAAATCCTCGTCTCGACACGCCAATGCGGAGACGAAGTCGAAATCAGCATTCAGGACAGTGGATGCGGCATTCCTCTCGAAATCCGTTCGCGTGTATTCGAACCCTTCTTTACCACCAAACCGGTGGGGCAGGGAACCGGGCAGGGCCTTGCCCTGGCTCACAACACCATCGTGCGCCGTCATGAGGGTAAGCTTTGGTTTGAATCCGCCGAAGGCGAGGGTACGACTTTCTTCATACGGTTGCCGATCTTTCCTTCCGAGAAGGAAGCGGCGCTCTAAGCTTCGCTTTGCGTCGCAAGCCCCAGCCGAGACAAGATCCTTGCCTGCCAAGGAAGCGGCGTTACCCAAGTAATTCCAAACTCCTCAACCAGCCCTCTTCAGTTTTTCCCTCAATCCGCCGATGGTCAAAATGTCGCCTCGTAGCTGAATCGTAAATCTGGAAGAAGTGCATCGATGCGCTCCCGGCTTCTTTTCGTGGATGACGAAGCCCTGGTCTTGCAGGGACTGCGCCGCACTCTTCACCCCATGCGCGACCAGTGGGAGATGACGTTTGTCGATGGCGGTGAAGCGGCCCTCAAGGTCCTTTCCAAAGAACACTTCGACGCCGTCATCACTGACATGAAAATGCCCGGCATGGATGGAGCCCAGCTTCTCGACGAAGTGAAGCAGCGCTTTCCTGAAATCGTGCGCTTTGTCCTCTCGGGCGAAGCTGGTCGCGACGCCATCCTCCGCTCCATCGGGCAGACCCATCAGTACCTCTGTAAGCCCTGCGACCCTCAGGAGCTACGGCTGCGGCTGGCGCAGGCTTTCCTTATGCGCGACCTCCTCCGCAACACCGGAGTTCTCGCCGTGGTTTCGGGCCTGAAGTCCCTGCCCAGCCTGCCCGCCCTCTACCACGAAATCATGGCTGAACTTGGCTCCAAATATTCGTCCATGCAAAAAGTTGCCGCCATCGTATCCAAAGACGTGGCCATGACCGCCAAGATTCTGCAGCTCGCCAACTCCGCTTTCATGGGAGTGCGGTGTGTAGTCTCCAGCCCGAATCAGGCCGTCGCTCTCATCGGTGCTGAAATGGTGCGCGCCCTGGTCCTGACCGCCCACGTGTTCTCGGAATTCGAAGGGCGGCCTGCCGTCGCCGCGTACTGGAAGACGTTGTGGGATCACAGCATGGCCGTCGCTTCGCTCGCGAAGCGCATCGCCGTCGCCGAGAAGTCTCCCAAAGCCTTAGTTGAGGACAGTTTTACCGCCGGTGTCCTGCATGAAGTCGGCAAGCTCGTCCTTCTGGCCAAAATGCCCGATGAGTATTGCTCGATCATCGCTGCGGTGGCGCAGCATCCCTCGTCTGGTGCCGAGATCGAGCGTGAGCGGCTGGGTTGCACTCATGCCGACGTCGGCGGCTACCTCATGAGTATCTGGGGACTTCCTCAGACTCTCATCTACGCCATTGCCTTTCACGATCATGCCTCGGAGAGTGTGGACAAGGCTTTTTCCTCCCTTACCGCGGTCCATTGCGCTGACGCCATCGTCAGCTCGGGCAGTTCGTCTGACATTCTCCGCGATATTTGCCTCGACGAGAATTACGTGCGGCAGGTGGGCTTGAGCGAGCGAATTCCAGTTTGGCGGGGATTGTATGACGAGCAGACGGCGGTCCCCGAACCAGCGGCCCCGGCCGCGGCCCATTAGGCGGACGAACTCATGTGGATCAACTTGTGTGGATAAACTCATGATGAACGGCAAAATTCTATTCGTTGACGATGAGCCCGATGTCCTGGCTGGCTACTCGCGGACCTTGCGCCGCGAGTTTCATCTGAGCACTGCGCCCAGTGGCGATCAGGCCCTCGCCGAGCTTCGCCAGAATGGCCCCTACGAAGTTGTCGTCTCCGATTTGCGCATGTCAGGCATCGACGGCCTCCAACTTCTTTCCCAGGTGAAGGACCTGGCGCCCCAAACCGTCCGGGTTCTGCTCACCGGCAACGCCGACCTGCAAACCGCGATCAAAGCGCTCAATGAAGACACCGTTTTTCGCTTTCTCACCAAGCCCTGCCCTACCGAGCTCCTGAAAAAAACCTTGACCGCGTGCCTGCTCCAGCACCAGCTGGTTTCTGCCGAGAAAGATCTGCTGGAGAAAACCCTCATGGGTAGCATCAAGGTCCTCACCGACGTCCTGAATCTCGCCAGCCCGGCCGCCTTCGGTCGCGCTATGCGCGTCAAGCGCTATGTTGAGCACATGGTGCGCGACCTCAATCTCGAAAACCCTTGGAGATACGAAGCTGCTGCCATGCTCTCGCAACTGGGCTGCATCACTCTCGCTCCCGAGGTTCTCGACGCGGCCTATCGTGGCGATCCGTTGCCTCCCGAAGAACAGGTCCACTTCAACATGCATCCTGCCATTGCCCGCGACGTTCTCGAAAACATTCCCCGCCTCGAGGGCATCGCCTGGATCGTGGGCCAGCAACTTGAAACGGCGCGCCCAGAAAAAAGAGAAAATGGGAATAGAGAGAGAGAGAACAGAGAAAACCGGGAACAAGACGGCATAAAGACCGGCGCCATGATCCTCCAGGCCGCACTCGCCTTTGACAAGTTGAAAGAACAGGGCCAGAGCAAACAACGCGCCCTCTCCGATCTCGAAATCAATTATCGATTCGATCCTTCCGTCCTGCAGGCCCTCGAGACCCTTCCTGACTCGGTGCTCGACATGGCGAATCGCACCATTCCCATCGCCAGTCTGGTCCCGGGGATGATTCTCGACCAGGAATTGCGCTCCAGCACCGGACTGTTGTTAGCTGGAAAAGGCCAGGAAGTTACTTATCCCCTCGTGCTGCGGCTCAAGAATTTTCATCGCCGTCACGCCATCGCCGATGCCGTCACCGTGCTCACGACGGAGAAGACCCAGGCCACGCGCGCCGCCTCAAATTGACCTGAACCGGTCTCATGGGACACTAGTCGGCTCGTTCTGCACGGTCACAGATTCTTCCAGATGCGCGAGTACCTTCGGCCAAGCCTCCTCATGCCGCCTTTTCGACTCTTCATCCGGGAAGCCGGAGTGCGTCAACCGCAGTAGTGTGCGGCCCTCGGAAGGCAGGAGTTCGACGCTCACCACAGTCTCGGCGCCTCTGGTGGCGGCCGTGACCCATGTCAATTCCAGTCGGCGGTCGCGATCCAGGAGGAGGAACCTGCCGTAGTGAGGGTGGCGTTCACCTTGGAAGTGGGTCTCGAAAAAGAAGGCGCTGCCGATCTCGCCCTTCATAGATATCGTGCCTGGAGCGGCAAACCAGCGATCAAACTGCTCCGTCCACGCTCGAAACAGAACCTCGGGAGATGCTCGCATGGCACGCTCGCAGGTCAGGCGAAACGGCCGTGATGAAAGATCCGGCAGCACAGCCCTCGTCATAGATTCTCCAGAAAATTCTCCGGGTAAGAACCCTGCCGAGTTTACACCGAGCCTGCCTTCTGCTTCCTTACTTGATCACCGCCTCGTCCTCGGTCTCCTTCTCTGCTTTGTCGGGAGCGGGCGGTGCCGGCACCGATACCGCAAGATCGCCCGCGATTGCGCCGCGTTCGCAGTAGTTCTTGAGTTTCAGGATCGCCGCTGAAGTAACTTCCTGGTGCTTGGCGATGATCAGCGTGCCCGTCTCGGTCCGCACATCCTCCGCGGCCACCGTCCCAGGCGCAATCTCCTCAAGCTTGCGTCGTTGTACGATCTTATCGCGCGCTTCCGGTTCCACCTCGATCAACGCCACCATGACCCGCGGATCGAGATCGGTATGGTGACGTCCAACCAGTGAGGCTGCTTCACTTCGCGATGCGCCCCTCACGATTCGCGCGTCAAATTCCATCGCAGCCGCCAGTAATTGCGCTCCCAATCGCGTCTCCGTGAAATCGCGGTCGCTGATATTCCCCGTCATCCCGTCGGCGTCATTCTGATGGGCAATCATTGCCGCGATGTTTGCCAGTCGCGGAATGTTCTTCAGCAGGTCAAAGGCAATCTGAGGATGGGAATCGTAAAGCTTCTGCTCTTTCGGTGGCAGCGGCTGTCCCGCATAGACCGCGTCAATGGTCTCCGGCGGAATCGTCACGCATCCCAACTGCGAAAGCAGCGCGGCCAGTTCAAATTTCCAGCGGTTCGCCAGTTGCATCCGCGTCGAAATGTGGCTCAGGTAACGCCGCAATCGCAGGGCCCGGCTGAACGCTGCCGGACTCGCCACGCTCAGCACATCCGAAAGCACCCCGATGCTCCCTGCCAACGTCTTTTCCAGAATTTCTTTTTCTGAAGTCACCAGCTGGTATTGAGCCAGCCCCGCCGTCAATGCCTTCACCAGCGTTTGCTTGCCGCAGGGCTTGGTCAAAAAACGAAAAATGTTGCCCTCGTTGATGGCCAGCAGCGCGGTTTGCACATCGGCGTATCCGGTCAGCATGATCCTCACCGTGTCCGGAGCCTGCTTCTTTACGATGGCCAGCAGTTCCAGGCCATCCATTTGCGGCATCCGCAGATCCGACATCACCACCGCATACGGCCCCTTAGTTTTAATCGCCGTGACCGCCGCTGCTCCCCCCACCGCCGTCTCCATAACAAACTTGTCGTGCAGCAGCCGCTCACACGCCTGCAGAACGTTCGGCTCATCGTCAACCAGCAGAATCTTTTCAGACATCTTCGTTGTCCTGCTAACTCTTTCGCGCGGCAAGCCCGCGAGATACTCATTCTGCCTGCGCGGATCGACGCTTGAATCTCTCTGCGCGCAGGCCGGCCTACTCCCCCAAAGACGCTGCTTCCGAAGAGCGCTGCATCTTAAGAGGACTGCCTCTAAAGAGAAATCGACCGCGGGCAAGATTTCTTTAACCTCGATCCACTCGGAATGTCGCCAGCCGCATGCGCCTTGGTGCAGGAACCTGGCTGCTTATTGCATGGGTGTGCCTAGAAGCCGTGCGGGGCCATAATTTACATCCTGACTATTACCGCCGGTTAGCTTACTGCTGTTCTGGATGGTTCCACCAAGTCCGAGGCAATTCCGATTACAATCTCCGCAACCTCGGAATGAAGAGCAACACCACGCCGCCCACCTCAGATCGTAGCCGACGCCAGAGAGGCTTTTGCTTCGGAAGCGACTGAGATATCGAAATCCGAGGGAGCAGATTCCAGGGCTGGCTGGAACGGAGCGGAGAGCTTGGGCTGGAGGTCATAGAGGACGGCGATGTTCGCGTGGGGGTTTCGCGCGATGTTAATAGCAGCGGTGGCCGTGTCTTCAGGCAATGTTCCGTAGGAACCATGGCTCCGTGCGTTGGCGAATAGATTCTTGCAGCTCGCAGACCCCGCTGAATCAGAGTTGATGCATGCCGAAAGGATGTTTGCAAGTGTGTGAAACTTGGCTTGCGGCACTCTGCTTATATCGACTCACGCAAATCTCCGCCTCGAAGACGGTAGTTACTCGTGGCCACCACTGTTCAATGTGCAGACACCAGCCACTAGCTCGCCCTGACAGTCATTGCGAAGGGCCGATGTTCAAATGTGACACCAGCGCAAAGGCGGCGGCGAAGAGAGCCGCGATTGCGATTGCCAGAAGAATCCCTTGAAGTGTTGTCAGTGGCAATTGTTTCTTGCTTCGCTTGCGCCAACTCATTTCAACCTACAACCTGGAACATTCTTGCTTAGTCAGCCCGAGCACATGTCTCAGGGTTGCACTCCGATCTCGAAATTGAGTGTCGAGAGCGTCAGTCGGTACTGGTATTGAGCATTAACGTAACCTATTGCAGCATCGGTCTGCTGTAGCTGTGCCTGGCTGAGTTCCACAATCGAACCAAGCCCGAGCTGATATCGGCTTTGGGCCAGGTTGAGACTCAGATCGGCTTGTTTCGCAAGCTCAGCGCTAACCCCGACTCGTTGGAAGGCGGTATTCGCAGACAACCAGGCAGTGCGAACGTCACGTACAATTCGGTCTCGGAGATCCCGTGTATTCTCGGCTGCTGCTTGAGCGTGGTATTTCGCCTCCGAAGCCTGAGCTGTGAATAAGAATCCATTGAAGATTGGGATGCTCATGTTCACGCCAATGGCTCCATACCAGCTCGAAATGTAGTAATTGGGAAAGCATCCCCCAAAGCAGTCTGGCCGCACCGGAGTGCCGCCGGCGACGCCGAGTGCACTGATTGTTGGAAAAAGCTGATCCCGCTGGGCGCGCCGGAATTTTTCAGCAGCTTGCTGCTCGTAGGTGAACGCCTGCAGATCTGGGCGCTGCTGAAACGCCGTGCGAATGAGTCCATCTACATCCGGAGGCAGTGGTGGTGGTTGAGTGTCTACTTCACTGAGATCGAATGTGACTTGGTGGTCGAAGCCCAGAACAGCAGCCAAGGCTGCCATGCTCGAATCCAGATTATTTTGTGCGTCAAGCTGGAGCAGCTTCGCTTGGGACAGGTTGACCTGCGCAAAGGTCAAATCGAGAGTCGATTTCAAATTGTTCTTTGCCAGTTCCTCAATCTGATGTTCAACCGATTGACGTGTTTCGACAGTTTGCTGCGCTACCTTCAGGAGAGCCTGGACTTCAAGTGCAGTGTAGAACGCTTGGTCCGTCGCCAAGACAATATCTTCCGTGGTAGCCAATGCGTCGGCATTTTGTGCTCTCTCGCGGAGTTTTGCTGCAGATACTAGGTTCGTCGTACGCCCGAAGTCGGTGAGCAGCTGGCTAAGCGTTACACCTGCCCCAGCATGTTCGAGCAAACGCGGCGAGGTTAATGCTCCTGCACCGATGCGGCTTCCTTCGTTCGCATCGACTGCGGTGATCATTCCATTGAACGTCGGAAGCTGCGCTGACCGCGTTTCGCGGGAGACTTGATGTGTTGCTAGCGCAAGCAGTCGGCCGACGCTGATCCGTGGATTGTTCTTGATTGCAAACTGCTCTGCATCCCTGCGGTTCAGTCGCATGGTCCCAACAGGGGGCTGCACTGGGGAAGTCGCCTGACGAGTCATGGTCGAATTCGTTTGGGGTGCCGCCGTTTGGGCAAAACTCGCAACCAGCGCAGATTGCGCTAGTAGTGGCTCGGTGATCGGACTAGGATTCTGCCGCACTTGCGGTTGTGGCGCCGAGGGCAACTCCAGCTTGGGGTTGGAGTTGCCCCCGTTCTGGCACGTGCTCGGTTGAGCCAGAATCGTCGATAAGGCTAGCAGTAGCGCGCACTGCACAGTTGGCGTCGGATGGTTCATTCGGCGGTCTCCGTTGGGGAGGCAGTTGCAGCTTGCTGGTTCTTCTTCCCGTACACCAGCAGGTAAGCGGCAGGAACGATGAAGACGGTGAGCACAACAGAGACCGTGAGCCCTCCGATGATGGTGCGGGCTAGAGGAGCATATTGCTCGCTGCCGGTTCCCAGCTTCAGTGCCATTGGGATCATTCCGATGATCGTCGCTAGCGAAGTCATCAGGATGGGTCGCAACCGTACCCTGCAAGAAGCGATCACGGCCTCTGCGACTGACTTGCCCTGCTCTTCCAGACGGTGCGCAAACTCCACAATCAAAATGCTGTTCGAGGCGGCAATGCCGACGAGCATGAGAACGCCCATCAATGACATCACATTGAGCGTGGTTCCAGTGAGCGGCAGGATGATGAGCACGCCAATGAAGCCCATAGGAATCGCCAGCATTATCAGGAAGGGATCTTTAAACGATTTGAATTGGGCCACTAGGATCAGGTAGAGAAGAACCACGGAAAGTGACAAACCAATTGCGAAGCTTCGAAATGATGCGTTCATCCCCTGAACCATCCCACGGAGATTGATCCGCACGTTCTCCGGTGCGTTGAGTTTCGAAATGACTTTTGCGATCTCATCGGACACCTTCCCAAGATCCTCCCCATTGGGCGTGACGTAGAGATCCGTCACTCGCTGGATCTGGTAGTGATCCACTTCAGTTGGAGTTTGAACCTGCTCCAGCTTTACGACGGTATCGAGTGTGGTTGGCTGCTTGAGATTGGGGGCACGGATGGGAATGTTCGTTAAGTCAGTAAAGTCGTGAATCGCAGGACGGCCATTTTCGAAGTACTGTACCGTGAGGAAGTAATCGTTACCCGTCTTGTGGTCCACCCAGTAGTTGGGAGCGATCATCGTGTTCGAGTTCAATGCCGTGATCACGTTATCGACGATGTCCTTCTGCGTCAGTCCTAATTCAGCGGCATGGATTCGGTTGACGTCCATTCGTAACGCGGGATAGTTCAGATCCTGCGGGATGTACACTTCACCTACACCGGGTAGGCTACGAATCTGGTTGGCGAGATTCTGGGCCACTGCATAATTCTGCCCAAGCCGCGGACTGCTGACCTGTACGTCGATAGGCGCGGGCATGCCCATGTTTAGTACCGCATCCACCATCGATCCGCTGGAGAAGAAGGCGCGAATCTCAGGAAATTGGCTTGCCATTCGCTTCTGCACCCGGTCCATGTACCAGAAACTGCTCTTGCTGTGACCGTCCTGCAAAGCGACCTGAATGGTAGCGGTGTAAGGACCAGCATTGGTGGTGTAGAGAGAAGAGAAGTCGGGCACGACTCCAAGATTGGAAACAATCATCTTCATGTCCTTGGGGTCGACCTCATGGCGGATGAGATCCTCGACTCCGCTCACGTATCGCTCGGTAATTTCAAGCCGTGTACCGGTAGGAACTTTCAGGTTAATAGTGAATTGGCCGGCATCGGTCTGGGGGAAGAAGGCAAGACCGAGCAGGGGATAAATAGCAATGCTGGCCACAAACGCACCACTCAAAATGGCCACAGTGAGCCCAGGCCGCTGCACGGCGCGGCGCACCCACCTTTCGTAGAAATCCAGCATATGATTGAATCTGCGGTTGAACCCGGCAGTGAAGCGATCCCACCAGGAGTGATCGGTAGGCGAAGTGGGCTCGATTTCATACTCCTCTGCGTGCGCGTGCTCCGCCGCGTGCGGCACCGCTTTTAAGAATCGCGAACAGAACAGCGGAATCACTGTCATGGCGACGAGATACGAAGCGAACAGCGAAATCACGACAGCCAGTGCCAGAGCGGTGAACAGGAATTTGCTCACCCCGTAGAGGAAGGTCACTGGGAAGAAAACCACGACCGTCGTCAGAGTCGCTGCGAGTACGGCCAGACTGACTTCCGTGCCACCGATTTCCGCCGCCTTCATCGGCTCGGCCCCCATCTCCAGATGCCGATAAATATTCTCCAGCGAGATCACCGAATTATCGATGATGCGGGAAAAAGCCAGCGCCAGTCCGCCCAGGATCATGGTGTTAACCGTGCTATCGATCATGTACAGGACCACGAACGTCGCCAGCGCCGATAGCGGGATCGACAGGAAAACGGCGGAAGTCGCGCGAAGGCTGCCAAGGAAAATCAAGATCATCAGACTGGTGAGAAGCAAGCCGATGAGTCCTTCGTGAAGCAGCGTCCTTATAGCTTCCTTCACGAACGCTGACTGATCGAACACTACGGTGGCTTTCATTTGTTTAGGAATGTCATAGAGATGGCCGATCATCTCGCGAATCCCGTTGACAACATCGATCGTGTTCGTATCGCCGCCTTGCTTCATGATCGGTAAATACACTGACCTTTGTCCGTCCACGCGCACAAGGTTGTATTGGATCTGATTCGCATCCTCAGCCTTGCCCAGGTCATTCACAGACACCCACGAATTTCCCACCGTCTTGACCGGGATCTTGCCCAATTCGTCCATGTTGTCAACCAGGCTGTTGGAGTACACGTAGTAGTCGAACGGTCCCATTTTCACGTCGCCAGCAGGTAAGATGAGGTTGGAACTGTTGACAGCACTCACGACGTCCATTGGGCTCAACTCGCGCGACGCCAGTTTGTACGGATCGACGTACACCATGATCTGGCGATACTTTCCTCCAAACGGCGGAGGGATTTCCGCACCCTTCACGACCGCGATCTGATTGCGGATCGTGAACTGTCCAATGTCGTGAATCTGAGTTTCGTTTAGCCCCTCTCCCTTGAGAGTCACCAGACACACTGGGAGACTGGAGGCATCAAACTTCAACACGACGGGAGGCAGCGTGCCAGGCGGCAATCGCTTCAGGTCAGCCAATGCCAAATTCGATAGCTGAGTGACGTCGGCGTCAGCATTCGTGCCCGGCTGGAAATACACTTTAATGATGCTGACACCCAGCAGCGAGCGCGATTCCATGTGATCAATGCCGCTGGCCAAAGTGAAAAAACGCTCCAGTGGATCGGTGATGTCGGTCTCGATGTCCTGCGGCGGCATGCCCGAGTAAAACGTGGCGACCACCACTTCGGGAAGATTGATCGCAGGAAATAGGTCAACGGGCATGCGTACGAGACTGGTCACGCCGATGACCATCAGCGTCAGGCAGATGACCACGATGAAGTAGGGATTGCGAATTGAGAAGCCAGACATGGAGTTGACCCATTTCCTCGAGGGTGTCTATTCAGCCAAGTTTTATTCCTGATTACTTTCGTGGTACTGCATGATCTGCACGATCTGAGGCGAGACCTTCTCTCCAGCCTTCAGGCCGCTACGATCACTGACCACAACCAATTCGCCTGGCCCCAGTCCTGAAACTACTTCGGCATCGTTCGCCGTCTGAATGCCAAGGGTTACCAGGCGATCTTCCAGTTCGTTATTCCCGTTCACGACAAATACTGTGTTTTTGTCGCCCATGTGGTTCAACGCCTGCAATGGAATTGTCGGAACGCCCTCTTTGTGTTCGAGAGTCAAGTCGGCTTCTGCATATAAGCCGGGTACGAGCACATGGTCACGATTTCGGACGTCCACTTCCGTGTGCATCGTGCGAGTGTCTTCACGCACGTCCACAGAAAACCGAGCCACTTTCCCAGCAAACGTGCGATTCAGCGAAGGCACGCGGACGGCAACCGGATCTCCCACGCGGATGAAATGAACATAGGATTCGGGAACGGGGATGACGAGCCGATACAAGTCATCTTCGGAAAGCTTGACGATCGGCAGCGCCTGTGTGCTGGAGTTCGTTCCAGCCTGAACGAGGGTACCGAGATTGGCGTAGCGTTGCGTAACCACTCCGGAAAATGGGGCAGTAATCTTGGAATAGTCAAATAGCGTTTGATCGTGCGCGAGTTTCGCCTTTGCAGCAGCAAGTTGACTCTGAGCTGCTTCGAGTGCGGCCTGTCCGGCATCAACCTGTGAAGAGGCTGCCATATCCTTGCCCTGAGCATCGTCCACTTCTTGCTGGGCCACGATGCCCGGCTGGCTTTGGAAGACTCCACTCAAGCGGGTGTACTGCAGATGCAACGCCTTGTACTGGGCCTGATAGCGGGCAAGTTCGTGTTGCGCTCGGGTTACTTGATTGCCGGCATTCCTGATTTCTGCCTGATCCTGCTCCAGTTGCGCCTCAAGTTCGGGAATCTCGAGAACCGCCATGACCTGGCCAGATGTCACGTGAGTTCCATAGTCGACGAGCAACTTCTTCACGTACCCGGCTTCTTTTGCGTAGACATCAATCTCTTGAAACGGAACCAATTCCGACGAAAGTGTAATATCCCGCCCGAGCGATTTCTTGACCACCTTCGTGACTCCCACCGTAAGGGCTGGCCCACTTGCCTGAACACTCTTATCCGCAGTGGAACACGACGACAAAAGACCGAGCAGCGCTATGCCAAGAGCTGACAGAGCGCCCCCGGTCATCTGACTCCACCGGTGTGCTCGAATGTTGGGCCTATTCAGAATTTGCGTCATCGCTTTTATTCACCAGCCTTGTTGGTGTCGCTAAGAACGATTTCGGACTTACAACTTTGGACTTAACCATCTAAGGCGCTTTCTTCATCAGATCATTCAGCTTTGCGACAGAGAAATTCTTTGATCGACAAAAATCGATCACCTCTTGCTCCGAGCGTTGAAGTTTCGCCGCAACGTTCGACACCTCGGCAGCAATCTCGTCAGGTACCGTAACGATCCCGTGCTGATCGCCGTGCAAAAGAGTCGCTTTTCGGACTTCCATACCGTCGATGGTGACCGGAGTTCCGATGTCGAAGATGTGCGCGTACGCGTGTGATACTGCGACGCTGCCAGCAAACAGTTGAATGCCAATTTTGCGAACCGAGGGCAACTCTCGGACAGCGCCGTTGGTGACGTAACCCACACATCCCAGACCGTTAAGGATCGCTGCATGCATATCACCAACAAACGCTCCGCGCCCCGGCTTTTCGTCTATGTCTTCGAGCACGAGTATTCGGGGTGCTGGAGTCTCAAGAATGCGTGCCCAAAGGTCTCCGCGGTCCCGGAAAAAAGCTCCTGCGATGGGAGGGTCCCCGCTGCGCAGACGGCCAGTGACTGCATATCCCACCAGGGGAGGTGCGTCGGGGAACATGCATCGAATCTCGCCGTTGGTAAAGCCCGTATTGCGCAATCTGACATTGAATTTTTCAATGGCATTCGCAATCATGCAGGTGTCGAACTGGCGCAGAGCATCGAGCTCCTCTTCAGTTAACAGCGACGCAGTAGCCATTCGCGTTTCCTCTCTGTAGTCGTTGCCGCTCGCAAGATTGTTGGTGGCGGCAGAAACCTCGCAACGCGATCGTTACGCTTAAGACCTTCGGCACTCATTAGCGATCGAAGACGAACGGCGCCGCGAGCGAACCACTAGGCGAATTACCGGGCCCAGATGAAAGCGCTGAATCAGTTGTGAATCTGTGGGTTCCGGGCGTTGCCGTTAAGACAGGGAAAGGAAAGAAGGCGGAGGACGGTTGTAAAGATCTTCTTCGAGCAAGACACTCGAAACTATCTCATGAGACGGCTGAACGTGTGGGTGGCGGGTGGTATCGTGAAACACCGTGACGCCTACGAATGGTGGTATCCACGTCGCCGCATCGTTTAGGAGGCGTTGAACTCCGGGTGACCAAGTTTGAAGCTTGGATATGCTCGCGTGCGCTCGATCGGCAACACCGGACGAGACACTGTAACGCGTCGCGACGCTAACCGTGAGCGTGCACACAGCCACCAAGACGATTGCCGTAAGCCAGTGCTTGCGCGGATACCTCACATTGGTGATTCGCAGCATCGCTATCCGAGCAAGTTTTAGCATAACGAAGCGGTGATCCGCAACTGAATGGAGCGGTGAAGGGTAACAAAAGTTTAGATACATTTTCTTAGTAGAAAGTTGCACTCCGGCGTACATATGTCCGACAGTCGGCACGACGCACCGTGATGCTGCCTATAGCAGCGCAAAGTGGTGCTCGGGGTTAAAAACGTCACCGAGCTTTTTCGGCAAGGTCCCCAAGGCATGGTTTGACCAGATGTGTTCGTGCGGAACAGTGACGGAACAAAATATCCTCGGCCTCTAGACCAGTCTCGACTCCAATCGGATCTGTCCGCGCCATTGCGGAGAGCCGGAGCAGTGAAGGAAAGCAAGCGTGCCGCGGACGACCGGCCAAAATTAACGAGTGCAAGGGTCGCGGTGGAGCCTAAGAGTAATGGGGATTTTTCACTAATCAACCTGCTCTTATCGGAAGTTGTCCTTCAGGTCCATCTGCTTGGGGCGTTGACTTGCCTGGGAGTCGGGCCTACGATTTGCATCGTGGGGCGGGGAGAAGGAGCGTCTTCTCCATGGCGAATCGGGACGTCACTGAAGATTCGCTCATCGGTCGGACCTTTTCGCACTACCGCATTGTCGAGAGGCTGGGCAGCGGCGGCATGGGTGTGGTTTACAAAGCCCAAGACACTCATCTCCGCCGTGACGTCGCACTGAAGTTCTTGCCCAGTGATGTTGGGAAAGACTCCGATGCGTTTCTGCGTTTCCAGAGGGAAGCGGAGGCGGCTTCTAGCCTACATCATCCCAATATCATCGTCATTCACGACATTTCCCACGACGCCGGCTACGACTTTATTGTCATGGAGTACGTGGCCGGTAAGACTCTGGACCCATTGATTCCCCGCAACGGCATGCGCCTCAACGATCTGTTGGAGGTCGCGGTCCAGATTACGGATGCGCTGGCCACCGCCCACGGCGCGGGGATCATCCACCGCGACCTCAAACCGTCGAACATCATCGTGGACGATCACGGCGTGGTAAAAGTCCTGGATTTCGGTTTAGCGAAACTCGTTTACAAAGGGATCGGGAAAGCGGAGACGACGGCAACCACTCTTACGCTAACCGGGGAGGGGAAAGTCGTTGGCACCCCAGCGTACCTCTCGCCCGAGCAGGCCGAGGGCAAGCCCATCGATGCGCGCTCCGACACGTTTTCTCTAGGAGTGATGCTTTATCAGATGGCCACGGGCGTGCCTCCCTTTCGTGGTGACAATGCGGTGTCAGTCATTTCTTCAATCTTGAAGGACTCGCCGGTTGCCCCCATTGAGATCAACCCAGCGCTCCCCCCCGATCTCGACCGCATCATTAGGCGCTGCCTGGCAAAGGACCCGGTGCGTCGTTACCAGACCGTGGTCGACCTTCGGAACGATCTCCAAGAGCTTCAGGAGCTGGCCAAGGGGCGTGCAGGATCTATCGTGGTGCACCCGAGGCGTGTGAGGCGGGCACTGCGGCCATTCCTCGTGGCCGCGGTGGGCGCGTTGATTTGTATTGCCGGTTCCATGATGGTCTGGCAGTACCGGCAGGCAAAGCGCGCTGTGCCTGTGCATCTCAACCTGGCGTTTTCGAAACTGACGTCACAGTCCGGCGTCGAATGGTTCCCGAGTCTCTCGCCCGACGGAAAGTGGGTGGTGTATTCGGGCGGCAGCAGTGGCAGTCGCCAGATTTACTTACAGAGCATCCGCGGGCAGACTCCCCTCGATCTCAGCAGGGATACTACGGTAGACGACGATCAGCCAGCCTTTTCTCCAGATGGAGAGCAGATCGCGTTCTGTTCCAGTCGCGACGGTGGTGGCATCTTCGTTATGGGTCGCACGGGCGAGGCAATCAGGCGTATCACGCATATGGGATTTCATCCATCGTGGTCGCCCGACGGAACGCAGTTGGCCTTTACCACGGAGAACGTTGAATTGTACCCACAGAACGCTGTAGGTGAGAGCGGACTTTGGGTCGTAAAGGTAAGCACGGGGGAGATGCGGCGTTTGTATGGAGGAGACGCCGTTCTGGCAAGTTGGTCACCGCACAACCACCGTGTCGCCTATACCCACCGGCTCGGCAATCCAACGCAATCAGCGATTTGGACGATTCCGGTCAGCGGTGGGACTCCCAAACCGGTGACAAAAGAGAGCGCCACTAATTGGAATCCTGTCTGGTCCCCGGATGGAAGGTATCTCTACTTCTCCAGCGATCGGCGTGGCAGCATGAATCTTTGGCGAGTGCCGGTTGATGAAGCATCCGGAGAGCCAAGAGGGGAACCCGAAGCGATCACCGCGCCTGCGCCCTACCTTGCTCACCCAAGTCTCTCCGCCGACGGCAAACACATCGCGTTTACCTCCGCGCTCGTAACCGCGAATATTCAGCGACTGACGTTGGGTTCATCCGGCGCGGTAGTGGGCGAACCTGCCTGGGTAACCACCGGTTCGCTGCGCTGGTCAAATCCCTCCCCTTCGCCTGATGGCAACTGGGTCGCGATCTACTCACTCGTGCAACCGGAAGGTCATCTATATCTCGTGCATCCAGACGGTGCCGCCATGCGGCAGTTGACGAGCGATTCTGCCATCGATCGCATGCCCCGCTGGTCGCCAGATGGTAATTGGATTGCGTGTTTCTCCAATCGCAGCGGTCGTTTGGAGTTGTGGAAGATCCGGCCAGATGGCAGTGACCTGCAACAGATCACGGAAGGCGGTGCAGCCTATCTGGCATGGGCTCCTGACGGTTCACGAATTGCGACCGTAAGCCAATCCGATGAGCTTTCCATAAAGTCGAGGGTGTTCATTGTTGACCCGAATCGCCCGTGGGGACAACAATCGCCCCAGCCTTTGCCGCTGCTCGATCTTCCATCGGGCCGCTTCCTGGTGAATGACTGGTCCCCGAATGGCAAACACCTTGTGGGCGCAGCAGAAGCATCACCCGGAGGGGTCATAACGTATTCGCTGGAGTCCCACCAGTACGAACGACTGACCGACTTCGGCGAATGGCCAGTCTGGCTGCCCGACAGCCGTCGCGTGCTGTTTGTGGCCGATAAGAAAAACTTCTACGTCGTTGACTCAAGTTCAAAGCAGGTCCGCAAGGTATTTTCTGTGTCGCGCGATATCATCGGACCGCCGCAAGTCACGCGAGACGGGAGAACAGTGTACTTTTCCCGTCGGGTGACCGAATCCGATATCTGGCTCGTATCTCTGGACTGACTACGCGAAGTTGCGAACGGTTGTATCAGGCGATAGCACTCATCCTGCGCATCGACTCCGAATGTCATGGGTCTGCGTGACATGAATCACTGACAACCACTTGGTCGCGGACTGAAAATGGGCTAGTTTTCTCGCTTCCCCGAAGAGCACCTTTACCACGGGGTGCAACACCCACTCAGGCGAGACGGCCCATTTTCGACACACAAACTTCAGTTGAACTGAGGGATCGTTGCCTCAATGTCGGGTTGGGCGTATGAGAGTACTCCGCTCTGTTCTGGTCGTGCTCGCAGCTTTTGCCCTAAGCTTGTCTCTCGCGGTTCCGGCAGAAGATTTGCCGGAGACTGCATACGACGAGTCTGAGACTCTTCCTTACGAGATGACCTCGACACTTTCCGCAGTGGTGCAGGAATCAGCACTCACCCTTCAGGCTCTGCCGATTGTTCCGAGTGATTTGTTTTCCGCACCCAGACACGCCTCGTACAGGGCGGTGTGTAGAAGGCTGGCAGCGCATCACGTCTCCGACTCGCTCCTCATCCTCGATTCCACGCTTCGTTGTTAGAAGCCCCGCAACTCGCAACCTGCTTTCTCTCGCCTCGCTGAGGAGTACTTCCCGCCAAGGGATGATGCAGCACCTCTTGAGGCGAGCAGTCCTCTGAACACTTTACTTGCGTGCGGATTCCCACGCGTGCTTCATTCATGGAGGAAATCATGAAATGCATCAGTACTCTGCTTTGCATTCTCGTTGTGTGTTTCGTTTCGACGGCATGGGCGCAGCAGCCTGCGACCAAGCTACCCTTTGGCACGCATATACCGCATCGAATGGCCAATCAGGCTTCAAGGACAACGAACCCAACGGTAAGCCGGAACTTTCAGGCTCTGGCCAATCCGGATGGCGAAAAGATTTGGGAACTGGGTACCTACCCCGGCGGAACGTGGTTCACCACGCAAAGCGTCAATGAGTTTGGCGTGGTAGTCGGCCGTGGCGATCTCCCCTCCGGCTACGTCCACACGCTGGCCGTGCCACTGTTCGGGCCGTCTGCCGGCCAATGGATCGACCTTGGCGCACTGACTGAGGTGCAGCCCACAGACTTCGAATATGAAGCGATTACGGTAATCTCCGACACCGGCCTGGCCGTCAGCCACTCCACCACTGCTGATGGGTATGAGCACGCTGTGGCGTGGACTAAGGAGACCGGTATGGTTGATTTGGGCAGTCTTGCCGATTCCGGCGATTCGGTGTATGCCGACTACAAATTGAGCCGGGCGGCGTTCACGAACAGACTCGGAACACTGATTGTGGGCTCTTCCTATACAAATCCGGACCATGTCGACGATCTTCCCCTCGTGTGGACGCCGACCAGAAAACCTGGCGGGCTGGCCATTGCCTGGAAGATGCACAAACTCGCCACCACAGCCGAGTTTCCTTTTTGCCAGGCTTGGTGGTTGAACGACTCTGGACAGATCGCCGGCGCATGCGGCAACAGCGTTAACACCGTCACCGGCGCGGTCTGGAACCCATCTGCGGACGGCAAAGACTGGCAGATCACGCTACTTCCACCTGACCAGAAATATCCCAATAGTAATGCTTATGGCATCAACAACATGGGGGAAATCACGGGCGTGGTTATGTCGGAAGACTTCGGAGTTTGGCTTCCACGGTTTTGGAAGCCACTCAACATCAAAAGAACGAAGTACTCCCGGCCACTTGAGCTTGCCCTACCCAGTGGTTTCACAAGCTGCGAGAGCGTGGGCATCAACGACTGGGGCGACATTGTCGGCGATTGCTGGAACGATACTCAGGACCTTTCCGCACGCTGGATCACGGCCTGTCCATCCTTCTCCGAATTAATCAAATTCCCGGGTACTTTTGGCTATTCCTGGTCCGTGACCAATAATCGCATTGCCGCGGTCACATACAGTGGTAGCAAGTGTCCATCGGACATCACATGCGGAGGTGCAATCCGGCTCCACTGAAGGCCCAGACAGTTTAAATCGGAAGCAGGAACTCTCGCCTCTGTGCAGCACAGCCGCCCGATGTCTGGGCGGCTCTTCTTTGCCAACGAAATGGCTCAGTCGCACTCGAAGTTTGTGGGGCCAGCCCTGGGTCGGTCGGCTTAACAGATTGCGGTGGTGATTGCAGGCTTACCTAAGCCATTGAAAGAATGGCTCCTCAGGTAGGACTCGAACCTACAACCCTCCGGTTAACAGCCGGATGCTCTGCCATTGAGCTACTGAGGAGTGTGGCCGCGCGCCTGGCGGCGAGCGGACGTGCACCATCATCATAGCATCGAGGGCCAGGGGCTGAAAACAGACACTCAGTGCACGCCGTGGGCGTTGAGAAAATCGCTGTAGCGCTGGTCGACGGTTTGAATGTGGTTCTTGAGCCACTGCTGCAGGAACGTCAGCAGTTGCGGCGTCACATTGGTGGCGCCGCCCTCGAATTCCTTCTTGATGGCGATGACTTTCTCGGTCAGCGCCTTGTGCTCGGCGCGGTGGGCGGTCAGGCCGGGATAGTTGTGCTTCTCCATCAGCTTCTCTTCCGCCGAAAAATGATTGACCGTGTAGTCCACCAATCGCTTCAGCACATCGCCGGCAATGTCTTTGCCGTGGCCCGTCCCCATGGCGCGATGCAACTCGTTCACCAGATCGAAGAGCTTCTTGTGTTGGGCATCCATCGCCTCCACTTTCACGCTGTAACTCTCCTTCCACTGAAACGCGCCCGTCGAAGTGCCCGTGCCTGTGCTCATGCGTCGTCTCCTAAAACTTTCTCCTGCGAATGTTTTCCCTGCGCAGCGGCTGAACCGGCTCACGCACACTCAGACTAAAGACCGCCGCAGCGGGCGGCACAGATAACTGAGGTGTGCATCTCACGAAATGCATTGCCAGATCGGGCATAAGCTCGAATCGGGAAGCCCATCGGCCCGGCATAATCTGCTAGGCTGAACTTCCATACTAAGATTTGAGGATTTTATGTTTGGAGGGTCGCGATTGTTCTGGATTCTCGCTTCGTTTGCCGTTGCCGCTGCGGCGATTTCTTCGGCGGGAGATTCGCAATCGCAGAAGCCTCCGGCTCATCCTGTGCCCGATGCGCCGCCGCAAGCCACGCCCAAGCCCATCGCTGAAATCTTCCACGGCACCCGCGTCATCGACAACTACCGCTGGCTTGAGGACGGCAACAGCGCCGCCACAAAAAAGTGGGTCGAAGAAGAAATGGCCTACACGCGCGCCCTGCTCGATCCGCTGCCGGGACGAGAGGCTATTCACAAGCGGCTTACTGAATTGCTCGCCATCGGCACCATCACGCCACCACAAATCGCCGGCAAGTATTACTTCTATACCAAGCGCGAAGGCATGCAGAACCAGCCCGTGCTCTACGTCCGCGAGAATCCCCACCCCGCACCCAAAACACACAATAAGGATGCAGCACCCGAATCTTCTGCGAATAACGAGGGGTCTCAATCCACTTCGCTCAGGATCACCGATGAGAAACAGGACTCCGCGAACGACCGCGTTCTCGTCGATCCCAACACTCTCTCCGCCGACGGCACCGTAGCCCTCGACTGGTTCCAACCCTCCGAGTACGGCAAATACGTAGCCTACGGAACTTCACCCAGCGGCTCCGAAGTTTCCACGCTGCACATCATCGAAACCAAAACCGGCACCATCCTCCCCGACACCATCGAGCGCACGCGCGCCGCCTCCATCGCCTGGCTGCACGACAACACCGGCTTCTACTACACGCGCTATCCAAAAAAAGGCGACGTCCCCGCCGGCCAGGAAATGTACAACCGCCACGTCTACTATCACGTCCTCGGCGACGACCCCGAGCAGGATCAGCCCATCTTCGGCGAGGGCCGCGATCCCGAAGACTGGCCCAACGTGCAACTCTCCAACGACGGCCGCTGGCTCCTCATCACCGTTGAGCAAGGATGGACTAAGTCCGAACTCTTCCTGCAAGACGCCAACTCCACCCGGCCGCCCATCCGCCTCACCATCGGCAAAGATTTTCTCTACCGCGCCGAAATTTTCGACGGCAAGGTCTACATCACCACCAATGAAGACGCGCCGCGCTACCGCGTCTTAGTAACCGACGCCGGAAATTTCGAGCGCGACGCGTGGAAAGAAATCATTCCGCAGTCCGATGCAGTTCTGCAGGGCACAGCAGTCTACGGCGGCAAACTCCTCGCGCAATACGAGCAAAACGCAACGTCCCAGTTAAAGCTCTTCGATCTCGATGGCAAAAAATTAACCGACGTCGAACTTCCCGGCATCGGCACAGTCTTCGGCACCGGCGGCCATTGGGATCGCGACGAAATGTTTTTCGGATTTCAATCGTTCACCACGCCGCCGAGCATCTATCACGTCGATCTGAAGACGGCACCTCAGGGGTTAAAGCCCGAGTCATCGCCCGCCGCTAACGGCACGGCTGAAAGCCGTGCCCTTCCCAAAATCGATATCCAGACTTCGCTGTGGATGAAAGTCTCCGCCCCCTCCATCGAGCCCTCCGCCTACGAAGTAGCGCAGGAGTGGTTCAAATCCAAAGACGGCACGCGCGTCCCCATGTTCGTAGTGCACAAGAAAGGCCTACAAAAAAACGGCCACAACCCAACGCTCCTCACCGCCTACGGAGGCTTCAACGTCAGCCTCACGCCCATGTTCAGCCGCAGCGCCTATCTTTGGATGGAAGGCGGGGGGATGGAGCGCGGCGGCATCTACGCCGTCGCCAACCTCCGCGGCGGCGCCGAGTTCGGAGAAGACTGGCACCGCGCCGGCATGCTCGACAAGAAGCAAAGCGTCTTCGACGACATGATCGCGGCTGCCGAGCACCTCATCGCCGAAAAATATACCGACAAAAATCACCTCGCCATTCAAGGCGGATCGAACGGCGGCCTGCTCATGGGCGCCATGATCACCCAGCGCCCCGACCTGTTCCGCGCCGTAGTCTGCCAGGTCCCGCTGCTCGACATGCTCCACTATCAGGATTTCCAGATCGCCAAACTGTGGATCCCCGAATACGGCTCTTCAGAAAGCCCGGAGCAGTTCAAATGGCTCTACGCCTACAGCCCCTACCATCACGTGAAGCGCGACACCGAATATCCCGCCATCTTATTCATGACCGCCGACACCGATACCCGAGTAGACCCCATGCACGCCAAAAAAATGGCCGCCCTAATGCAATCCGAAGCAAGAAATGGCCAAAGCAAATCGAGGCCCATCCTATTAAGAATCGAATCCAAAGCAGGCCACGGAGCAGGGAAGCCCGTAACCAAGCAAATCGAAGAGTTCACGGATGTGTATTCGTTCCTGTGGTGGCAGGTTGGCAGCAAGTAAGGCGGTCAGACCCTATGCCAAAAGAACAGCATGAGGAAGAAGCAATTCTGAGGTTCGCGACTTACCTCCGAGCGACCACTGGAATTGGCTATGGCGTAACGGGGCGCGACGTCCCTGTGGCCTCGGGCCAAAACTATGATTACGAATTGACCAGGGCTAATGGTGACAAGCTCGCTGTTGAGCTCTTCCGCTTGATCGAGAGTGAGGAGGATTTCAAACGACAGCGGGCATGGGGCCGCGTAATCGAGAAGTTAAAGCAGGAGGTTGCGCAAAGGAAATTGAAGGGCTACATGGTTTCGACACCTGTGTTCACGTATAGGAAGAGAGACCTCGATGCCTATGTCTCGCAACAAGCGAATGCGATCGAGAACGCGATTAGTAACGACGGGGACAAGGAGCAGTTTTCTGCAGGCGGATACGAATTCAACAAAATTGCCAATCTCGAAACGATTCTGTTTTCCTACAGCCCCGGTGCGCGAGCAATTAATCCGAGTGGGACTGCACTCGAACAATTCGCTCGTTTGCTGCCCGTAAAGAATGGTCAGCTTGAAGCGCCTGGACACTCGCGGTGCCTTCTCGTGGCTAATTCGGCGATATTTGTAGATCCGGGAGACGCTATAAAGGCACTGACAAATGTTGATTTCAGTACTTTTCCCAACATCGATTTGATCTTTTACGAAACGACGCCTGGCGAATTCTCCGTCATCTTCAGCCGCTCCGTTTACGAGGCGATAAGAGAGCCAGCCGAGGTTACCGATCCCCGACTGATTCCACTCCGGAACCAATGCTTGCGGTTCATGCTGGCGGATAAGAAGAACGAAGCGTTCGAATATATAAAGGCCATGTCAACTGCTAGCGGAAACATGGGGTGGCTGGACGATCCGGAGGCGCGTATGAACGCCGTTATGCACGTCGAAGCTCGACTCAAGGAATACGATCAACCCGACGAGGCCCTATGGCTCTTAGAAATGCTTCACGATGATCCCAGTCCAGGTGCGGGCGGAATGAACGATCCCGAAGATCTTCACGCAAGGGTATTGCGTGGAGACGACGTACGTTTCATTACTACGGTACGAGGTCATCTTTGTTGGCTTATGTCGCACTTGATCGCACGAAATGTTCCCGAGCACTACAAGAGAATTCTGCAAATACTAGATCGGTACGCGTCCGAGGAAAATCTCTACATCCGCACGCAAGTAACCTTCCCCTTAGCAGAATTTGTGTCGCGCCGACGGGCCACTCGGAATCAGGACGGCACAGCTTTTGATTGGGATCGGAATGAGAGGCAGCATGTGAGAGATCTTGCCTTTCGCATGCTCCGCGAAAATGAAAGATACCCGCGCGTTATGGAAGGCCTCTTGCATGTTTTCAACTCTCTCCGCGATGTCGATGAAACAGAGGCCGAGGAAATACTGACCCGGTTTCTTGCGACTCGGCAAGAATACGTCCTTCACAACCTCGCCGCCTTGGTAGTGTTTTTCGCTCTCTTCAGAGATAGTCACTGGCAAAACGAGGCGCGGTTCGATCGTCAAAAGTTTGTCGAAATTCTCAAGCAGCAAATCGTACGCGGCGACAGCTCCATTAGAGCGTCCATTGCGTGGCATCTTTGGAAGATCCTCCAGGACAAACACTTACCATACAGAGAGGTTAAGGAATACTTCCCGCTTTTCTGGGACGGAGCATACGACTCGCATGTTATTTCGATGTGCGCCATCGCGATCGAGGGGCTGTCAACGATCGCACCCTCCGACGCGCTTGAATTGTTCAAAAGGATGGTGCGCAAGACCTTGGATAACATCAGCCAGAGCGCTGGGCGGAATTTCTGGCTGTCCAGTGCTGAGAAAATGATTCCCCTGTTCGCTCAGCAGCCTGACGATCTCGTCGCCATAGTTTCCGACCTCAGGGACCTTTGGATTAAAGGTGCTTATATCGGCGACCCAACAGTGATTTTCATGTCATTTACACAAGTCGATCCGGCTCGGCGAGACGAGGTAAGAAGGAAATTTCAGGCGATCCACGCCGAAATGAAAGCCGTTCACCCACGGCTAGCAGACGTACCATGGGGCGCTTGAGCGGGACGGGGCTCGATTTCGATGGGCGGGAGACCCGGCCTTTGACTTCGTCGGAGTGAAGATGGTGCCCCTCGATAAGAAGAAGGCACGCATCACAGCTTACCCGACCATATGGCCTTCGGAAAGAGTGGGCGTGACGATATACTGCGACACGGGCGGGTGGCCCAGCCTTTGACTTCGCCGAAGCAAAGATGAACTGGGTGCCCCACTCTTCGCGTTTTGTGCGAAGGGTGGGTACAGTGCTGCCGACACCCTCAGGTTTGTGAATCGCCGAAAGCTACTCGTGCGCCTGCATATAAGCTCGCAGGATGGCATTGATGCGGGTTTGGTATCCGGGTTCGCGGCGGAGCCAGCGCAGCAGGTCAGCATCGAGGCGCATGGTCACAATTTCCTTCGGCGTCGGCAAAACAACTTTGGCACTCTTCCAGAACTTTGCATCGGTGGCGCGTGCATCCGAGTCCGCCGTGACTCCTTTGCGAATGCTGGCAGCGCTTATTTTTCGCAAACGATTCCAGTCGGTAGTCGCGGGGCGCTTTGACCGTGACCTCGTTTTCGATCCGTTGCCTTTCACTCGCCTCCCAAAAACCGCGATGCTATGCAACTTGATGTTGCGGCGATTCTGCGATCGTTCCAAGCGTAACGTATCAATGTGTATTGACACAATGTAAATATACGGCGCGCATGGGAGCGTCGGACGGGTGGCCCATTCAAGCCCGACGTTGGCTTGAGTGGGGAATTGACGACGGCTGATCGCGGACTTCGAAACAACGCCGAAAAAACAACCGACTGTCTCGCGTGTTGCGAGTTATTTTTCAGAAAATCTCTTGGTCCCAGAACCACGCCCTGCTAGCATCCCCGCATGAAACGCATGCTGCTCTCGCCCATCCTTATTTTCACGTTCGCCCTCACCGCACTAGCCGCGCCCGGAATGACCGACGACGACCGCGAGCACTTACTCGTGCACTTTCAAATGACTACGCAAATGGTGGCCGAGCAGGTCCGCGGACTCTCTCCTGCTCAGCTCGAATATCGCGCGTCGCCTGATCGCTGGACAATTCGCGAGTGCGTTTCTCACTTAGCCGTTGCCGAACCGGATTACTGGCGCGAACTGCTGGAGTCCGTGAAGGCGCCGCCCGACATGAAAGATAAGAAATCGTCGGCCACTGACGCGGACATCATGTGGTACGGTATCGACCGCGTAGTGCACACCAAAACCGGCGGAGGCCACGAGAAAGTCGAAACCTACAGGGACCTGGCAACAGCCCTGGCGAAGTTTCAAGCGCTGCGCGGAACCATGATCGACTACATCAAGTCGACCAACGACGATCTGCGCGCCCACAGCTTCGGCAAAAAAGAACCGATCGACGCCTGGCAATGGATGCTCGAAATCTCCACCCACGCTGAGCGTCATCTCCAGCAAATCCGCGAAATCAAGAACGACCCTAACTTCCCGAAGAGTTGAGATCCGAGCCAAACGAATCCTCGGGGTGGCCCACTCAAGCCCGATGTTGGCTTGAGTGGGGACTTAACGCTGTCTGGTGGTCGGAGCGTATCAATAGGAAGATTTAGGAGACTTCCGTTCCAAAACTAAACTGAACGCGCCCGCGCCTCGAGCTAGTTCCGACCCTCAAAATTGATCTCTCAGGTTAGATAGACAACGTCCGCCGATACCTAACCCGAATATGTAGCTTCATCGGTTAGTAAACTAGCCCAGCCAACTGGTCAGACCAAAGTATGTACAACCGCGTACATAAAAATGTTCCTTTAGGAACATTTCGCCCAACCTTCGTCCCGGAAGCCGAACCACCTCTTTGGCTCAGCCTCCCATGACATTCAGACGGTCTGACTGAAACGACCCCCAACCCTCCCGACACTATTGAAAATACGAGGGAAACGGCTTAGGATGCCATGCATCGGGATGTGGTAGACCCGGCGCGCGGCAAACGACCATGCGGGCTCGTTTCCGCTTCTTCCCCTCGGAAAGCAATCACCCATGTCGCAGACGGGGAGTGTCACGGTTGCGCTCGAAATGGCCCACGTGTTGTGTCTGGATATCGTGGCCGGAGCAGTGTCTGCCGACGGCGAGCGAACGCGCATCATCGAAGAATTGGAGCGGGAAGTCCGCGCGACCAACGAGTTCGCGCGCGCGCAAAAGCGCGACCAAGTAGCCATTGACATTGGCGATCGCGGGCTGGCGGTGCTCTTCTTTGGGGACCTGGAAGCGCCGGTGCGTTGCGCTGTGGAGTTGAGCAAGGCGCTGCGGCGTCGATCGGCAAAGCTGCCCCTGAGGATGGGTGCGCATACCGGAGCGGCCTGCCGCGAAGGAAATGCATCGAGCAACCGGGCGATCACGAGCGGCGGGCTCAGCGTGGCACAGCGGCTTTCTGACTGCGGGGATGAGGGACACATCCTGGTTTCCGGGGCAACGGCCGACTTGCTGCTGCAACTGGGACATTGGAATGCGTCGCTGCACGATCTGGGCGACATGGAGTTTCCTCCGGGGCGGCGGCTGCGCGTGGTCAATTTTTATGGCGAGGAGTTCGGCAATTCCAGGTTGCCGAAGCGCGCGCAAGCGGAATTGGTGCCGGTCGGTTCTCCGTTGGCGAAGAACGCGGCGGGCGATCCGATGGTGGGACGCCAGGTCTCGCACTACAAAATCATCAAGAAGCTGGGCGGCGGCGGCATGGGAGTGGTGTATGAAGGCCAGGACCTGCGCCTGGGACGCCGCGTGGCGCTGAAGTTCCTGCCGGAAGAGTGGGGCCAGAGCCGCAATCGAGTGGAGCGCTTCATGCAGGAGGCGCGGGCGTCTTCGGCGTTGAATCATCCGAATATTTGCATCGTCCATGATGTGGGCGATTTCGACGGGCGCTACTTCATCGTGATGGAACTGCTGGAGGGCGAGACGCTGCGGCACGCGCTGAAACAGCGGCGGCTTACCAACGAAGAGATGATCCGCTACGGCCAGCAGATTGCGGATGCGCTGGACTGCGCGCACACACAGGGAATCATTCATCGCGACATCAAATCGGCGAACATTTTCATTACGACGCGCGGGCACGTGAAGGTCCTGGATTTCGGGCTGGCCAAGTTCACCCTTCGCGCCGCGTACTCCGGACTGAACGAAAGCAACACGCCGACGAAGACGACGAGTTCAGATCTGACGAATCCGGGAGAGCTGATCGGGACGGTTTCGTACATGTCGCCGGAGCAGGCGCGAGGACACGAACTGGACGCGCGCACCGATCTGTTTTCATTCGGAGTCGTGCTTTACGAGATGGCGACAGGATCGTCGCCATTTCCGGGCGACACCGAGGCGGTGGTATTTGAGGCGCTGCTGAACCGTGCGCCGACGACTCCGGTGCGGCTGAATCCTGCGATGCCGGCGGGGCTGGAAGAGATCATCAACAAGGCGCTCGAAAAAGATCGGAACCTGCGCTACCAGTCGGCGGCAGAGATGAGCGCGGCGCTGCAGCAAGCAGGGCTGGCTGCATTGGGCGAGCGGAAGTCGGATACAGTCAGCCGAAACAAGGTGGGCGAGATCGCGATTTTGTACAAACGGAACGCGCAACCGGACGAGCAGATCCTGAGCCTGCTGGAGAGCCAGTTGCGGGCACGGGGATACCAGAGTTTCGTCGACCGGCATCTGCAGGTGGGAATGGAGTGGGCGCGCGAGATCGAACAGCGGGTGAGCAGCGCGTATGCGGTGATTGTGCTGCTCTCGGGCAGCGCAGTATCGAGCGAAATGCTCGCCTACGAAGTGCAGGTGGCGCATGAGGCGGCGCAGAAGACGGGCCGGCCGAGAATTCTTCCGGTGCGGATCGATTACGAAGCGGCGCTGCCCTCGGGGCTGGCGGCGATCCTGGATGGAATTCAGTACGCGCACTGGAAATCGCCGCGCGATAACGAATCGCTGGTAGAGGAGATTTGCGAGTCGCTGCAGAATCCGCAAGCTTCGCGCACGCACCCGGTGAAGCTGGAGACGGTGGGCGGCGCGGTGCCGCTGGACTCGAAGTTCTATATTTTGCGGCCGACGGACGAAGAGTTCTTCGATGCGATCGGAAGAAAAGACAGCATCATCCTGATCAAGGGTGCGCGGCAGATGGGGAAGACGTCGCTGATGGCGCGGGGACTGCAGGAAGCGCGGAAGGCCGGCGCGAAGGTGATTCTGACCGATTTCCAGAAGCTGAATGCCTCGCATCTGGAATCGGTCGACAAGCTTTTTCTGGCGCTCTCCGAGGCGATTGCGGACCAGCTCGATCTGGATGTGATTCCGGCGGACGTGTGGAATCCGCGGCGCGGGCCGAGCATGAACTTCGAGCGGTTTCTGCGGCGGGAGATTCTCGCCAAGATTTCCGCGCCGCTGGTGTGGGGGATGGACGAGATCGACCGACTCTTCAGCTGCAACTTCGGCAGCGAAGTGTTCGGACTGTTCCGCTCGTGGCACAACGAACGCTCGCTGGATCCAGCTGGGCCGTGGCAGAACCTGACGCTGGCGATCGCGTATGCGACGGAAGCGCATATGTTCATCACGGACATGAACCAGTCGCCGTTTAACGTGGGGACGCGACTGGTGCTTTCGGATTTTACGCTGGAGCAGGTCGTCGAATTAAACCGGCGGTATGATTCGCCGCTGCGGGATCAGACGGAGCTGGCGCGATTCTACGATCTGGTGGCGGGGCAGCCGTATCTGACGCGGCGCGGGCTGCACGAACTGGCGAGCCGCAAGCTGGGCTTCTGGGATTTTGAGGCACAGGCGGCGCGGGATGAGGGGCCGTTTGGGGATCATCTGCGACGACTTCTGGTTTCGCTGGCGCAAGATAACACATTGCTGGAGATCATGCGCGGATTGTTGACCGGCCGGCCGGCGGCGAGTCCGGAGGCGTTCTATCGCTTGCGGAGCGCAGGACTGGTTTCGGGCGAGGCGGCGCGGGAGATGAAGCTGCGCTGCAAGCTGTATCAACTCTATCTTTCACGACATCTCTTGTGATCGGCATAGAAGACAGGTCGAGCACGGGCTTCTACGTCGTAGGCGGAACCTTGCGCCGCGACGCAGCGTCGTATGTGACGCGGGAAGCAGACATCCGCATTCTGGAGTCGCTGAAGCAGGGGGACTTCTGCTACGTACTGACGGCGCGGCAGATGGGAAAGTCGTCGCTGATGGTGCGCACCGCGGCGCGACTGCGCAGCGAGAAGGTGCAGGTTGCGGTGCTGGACCTGACGGCGCTGGGGCAGAACCTCACCATCGAGCAGTGGTACAGCGGGCTGCTGGAACGCATTGGGACCCAACTCGATCTCGAAGATGAGTTGGAGGATGCGTGGCGGCGGCACGAAAATTTGGGGCCGTTGCAGCGCTGGATGCAAGCGGTGCGCGACGTATTGCTTGAGTCGTGTTCAGGCGCTGTGGTGATTTTCATCGACGAAATCGATGCAGTGCGGAGCCTGGGATTTTCAACAGATGAGTTCTTCGCGGGAATCCGCGAACTTTACAACCGGCGCGCGCAGGAGCCGGAACTCACCCGGCTGACGTTCTGCCTGCTGGGCGTGGCGACGCCGTCGGATCTGATTCGCGATACGCGCACGACGCCGTTCAATATCGGGCGGCGAATCGAGTTGTCGGATTTTACCGAGCATGAAGGCGCTCCGCTGGCGCTGGGGTTGAGCCGCAACGGGACCGATGGGCTCGCGCTGCTGCGCAGGATTCTGCATTGGACGGGCGGACATCCTTATTTAACGCAGCGGTTGTGCTGGGCGGTGGCGCAGGATGAGAGTGCGCTGTCGACGGCCGCGGTGGACCGCATCTGCGGCGACCTTTTCCTTTCGCTGCGCGCACGCGAGGGCGATGACAACCTGCTGTTTGTGCGGGAGCGGATGCTGCGCAGCGAAGTGGATACGCCCGGCCTACTCACGCTGTACGGCAAGATTCGCGCGGGGAAGAAAGTTTTCGACGACGATACGAATCCGCTGATCGGCGTGCTGCGGCTGAGCGGAATCACGCGATCGCAGAACGGACTGTTGCGGCTGCGGAACCGGATCTATGAGCGCGTGTTCGATTCCGACTGGATTCTGACGAATATGCCGGGGTCGGAATTGCGGCGGCAGCGGGCGGCGTACAAACGCGGCCTTCAGATCGCAGGCTTGGTTGCGGCTCCGATTGTGGCCAGCGTTGCCACGCTCTGGATCAATCTTTACAGCCAAACGATTGCGCCGCCGGCCCATAAAGCGCTGGTACCCCCGGCCTTCTGGGCTTCGTTCAGCGTTTCATCCGCGGCATCGCTTAGCAGCGGAACGCTGATGGTTACAGCCGGCGAACCCGGAGTCACGATCTTTGTGAATAGCCAGGAGTATGGCCGAACCGGGGCGGATGGAACGTTGCGGATCGACGGGTTGCAGGCTTCGAATTACACAGTGCGCGCGGAAAAGCGCGGGCTGGAGAGCGTTACATTACAGGCGACGATCAAAGCGCAGTCGGCGACCCCGTTGAATGTGAAGTTGCAGGCGCAGGCGCAGACGCTGGCACTGGGATCGCTGGAGATTCAGGGATCGCCGCCGGGCGCGGAGATCAGCCTGGATGGAAGACAGATTGGCCTTGCGTCAGACGGCGGAACGTTTGTGATGACCGCTCCGCCGGGTACGCACACGGTTGCGATTGCGAAAGATGGATTTCTTCCCGAGGAGACGAAGGAAGAGTTCAACCTGGGCAAGAAGATTGTCTGGAATGCCCCAGCGAAAGCGGATACGGAGGCACAGCGTTGGAAAGATGTTTCGATTAACGGAGACCTGGCGGCGGTGCAGAGCTTTCTAGGCGACTATCCGGCGGGAAGGTTTACGAGCGCGGCGCGCGATCGGGCGCAGTTGCTCGAATGGAATGTGGTGAAAGACCGCAACGATGCAGATGCGGTGCGGGTACTGTCGGAATTTGCGGACCATTGCCGCGACTCGCCTTATTGCCAACAGGCGCGCACGCGCGTGACGACGCTGCAGGCGGAAGATGAGGCTTGGATCGGCGCTTCGCGGAGCGCGAATCCGGGGCAATATCAGAAATATCTGGATGCGTATCCACAAGGGCGATATGCGGCGGCGGCGCGGGTGCAGATGGTGAAGCTGAAGGATGAGGCGGACATACAGTCACTGATCGAGCAGTACTCGGCGGCTTACAACCGCAAAGATGTGGATGCGATGGTGGCGGTATGGCCGACGTTTCCGGCGGCGTCGCAGCAACGCACGCGGGAGTTATTCAAAGTGGCGAAGTCGGTGACCATGACACTTGCGCTCAGCACGCCGCAGATCAGCGGCGGAGCGGCTTCGGTCGCGTGCAAGCGAACGAGAGACATCGTCAGATCGGACGAGGGCGGAGGGCATAGCCAGGACTCGGTGACGTTCCACCTGACGAAACAGAACGAACATTGGATTATTGACTCCGCGCCCCATTGAAGTTCAGGGGCCAGGGGGTTAGAGGCCAGGGGCTAGTAAAGCAGGTTGCTTGACAGCATCATGGGAGGAAGATAGGCTCTCGGCGGCTTCTACTCAGCTGTTTCCCGGCGATCAGCATTCGGTCGAATTGAATCATGATTGGTTCATTTATCAGTGTTTCTGCCCAGCGACGGGCGGTGTGGCGAAACGCGCTCTTGACGCTGGTCGCGGCGAGTTGTCTTGCCGGCGCCGGCACGCGGGTTTGCGCGCAGAGCGTGTACGGAAGAATTCATGGCACGGTGCGAGATGCGAGCGGCGAACCGTTTGGCGGCGCGGTGGTGATCGCGACGTCCGAAGAAAAAGGAGCTGCGCTGAGCGCGAAGACCGACGCGCGCGGGCACTATGAATTTCCGCAGCTTCCTCCGGACACGTATGACGTGAAGCTGGAAGCGAACGGGCGGAAGATTGCGGTGACAGATGTTTCGGTGTCGGCCGATGACGAGTCGCTGGTTGACCTTAGGCTGCCGGCGCAAGGGCAGAGCGGCGGCGCGGCCGGCGGGAGCACGTTGCATACGCGCGCGGACAACGCGCTGACGCTCGACCGAACGGCGATCGCCAACCTGCCGAACTACGATCAGAATTCGACGCGCTACGGATTTCTGGCGCCGGGAACACAACTACGAGGCACGGGCGCGATCTCGTCGCAAGATCCGCAGAACAGTTTGCAGTTGTCGATCAACGGGCAGTTGCCTAGCGGGACGGCGATTGTGCTCGACGGGACGGATAATCGGGACTCGATCAATCAGCTGGCGGTGTTCAACCCGACTCTGGAATCGCTGTCGGAAATTCGAATCATCACGCAGAGCTTCGATGCGGAAACCGGGCAGGCGCTCTCTGGAGTGGTGATTGCGCAGACCCGCTCGGGGGGAAATGCGTGGCATGGAAGCGCGTATGACTTTAGGAGGTCGAGTTGGGCGGAGGCGAGCAATCCGAATTTGCAGAATCCGAGCCTGGCGACGCTGCCGCCGCTGAAGATTAATTTGTTTGGCGGATCGTTGGGCGGGCCGCTCGTCCGCAGGCGGCTTTTTGTTTTCGGCGACTATCAGGGAACGCGGCGTGCATTGGGATCGACGCAGGTGATGAATGTGCCGTCGGATCTGGTGCGGAGTACGTGTTTGAATCCGGCAAGCGATTTTTGCGATTTGAGCGAATACTTGCCGATTGGATCGATCTCGCCGATTATTTATGATCCGGCGGCCATGGGCACGCCTTTTCCGGCGATCGCCGGGTGCGGACAGGATGCGGCGGCCGACAAGCCGGGATACTGCATCCCCCGGACGGGAAGCAGCGGGCACAGCGGACTTTCACCCCAGGCGGTGAATCTGCTGTCGCTGCTGCCGCCGCCGAATATTCCGGGCGCGGCGCTTTCGAACTATAAAGTGTCGGGAGCGGAGGCGTGGGACGAGAATGCGTTCGACATTCGAGTCGACCAGATTTATAGCTCGAAGCTGACGATTTTCGGACGCTACAGTTACGCGGATTTTGACATCAGCTCGCCGAGCGTTTTTGGAAACGATGTGGGCGGGACGGGATTTGGTCCGGACGGATTTGCAGGGCAGGCGCGCTCGCCGAATCATAGCCTGGCGACGGGATTCGATTATGCATTGCGGCCGAATTTGTTCACCGATGTGCGCTTTGGATTTTTCCGGCGCAAGATCAACGTGCTGCCCAACAGTTATGGAACCACGCCAGCGACAGATGCGGGGATTGCGGGGTTGAATCTGCCGGACGATCCGTTGACTTCGGGGATGCCGGCGATTCAAGTGGGGCAGCCGGTGCTGCAGGTGAACACGAGCAACATTTCTTACGGCGACGGGCAGACGGTGAATCAGTGCAATTGCCCGCTGCTGGAAACGCTGCAGCAGTTTCAGTGGGTGAATAACTGGACGTTAACGCGCGGCAATCACACGTTTACGTGGGGAGAAGATTTCCGGCTGGCGGAGGATAACTCGTTTGTGAGTCCGTCGCGGCGCGCGGGAAATCTGAATTTTGCGATGAAGGACACGGCGAATCCGACGGGGTCTGGGCCGTCGGCGGGCGGGCTGGGCTTGGCGACATTCTTGATTGGCGATGTGAGCGGATTCAGCCGAACTGTGGGAGTGAGCACCGGCGCGGGCGTTCACCAGAAGCGAATGTTTTTTTACGGGCAGGATGTGTGGCGCATTACGCCGCGATTCACGTTGAGCTACGGGCTGCGATGGGAGACTTATTTCCCGCAGACGGAGACGGGCAAGAATCTCGGGGGATTTCTGAATCCTGCGACGGGGATTATTCAGGCCGTCGGTTATCCCGGTTTTGGGTTGAGTGGAAACGTGGGGAACAGCTGGAACAATCTGGCTCCGCGGGTGGGAATTGCTTATCAACTGCAGCAGCGAACCGTGATACGCGCGGCGTATGGGCGGAACTTCGATGCGGGCACGACTTTTGCGCGGAACGTGACGTTGAATCCTCCGGTGGTGCTGGGGCAGGCGGGGCAGCAGGTTGCGGGGAAGAATTGGGTATTTCAGTTTAGCGGACAAGTACCGCCGATTCCCGCAGGAATTCTGCTGCCGGATATTCCAGCCTCGGGGCAGATTGTGCTGCCTCCGCAGATTTCGGCGACGGTGGTGCCCGCCGCCGTGCAGGTGCCAACGCTGGATCAATGGAATCTGACGGTGCAGCACGAATTGCATTCGGATTTTTCATTTGAGCTGGGATATATCGGAAATAAGGCGACGCATGTGGTGACGAGCGGTCCGGGGGGAGCGGCGACGGCGGTGAACATTAATCAGCCGACGATCGTCGGCTTTGCGGAGAATTCCTGTTACTTGGCGGCGAAAGCTCAGACCGACGCGTGCCTGACTCGTTACCCTTACTATTTTCCGTGTCCGAATTGTTCCACATGCCCACACTGTTGGACACAACCGATCACATACGGGGCGGGCGTAGCTTCGGCCAACTACAACGCGATGCAGGCGAAGCTGGTGAAGCGCTGGTCGAAGGGATATCAATTCAACGCGAACTACACGTGGGCGAAAGGGATTGGCTATCAAGCGGATTACTACGCACAGAATCCCAGCCTGAACCGCGGAGTGAACATCTTCGACCGAACGCACACGTTCAACCTGTATAACGTGCTGGAATTGCCGTTCGGCAGGGGTAAGCCATTTCTGGGGAGCGTAAATCGCGCGACGAATTATCTGGTAGGCGGATGGTCGATCAATACGGTCACGACCGCTGCGAGCGGGCTGCCGTTTTCACCGACCTACACTGCTTCAGAGTGCACGCACGATCGCGACACGGGACCCTGCCGGCCGAATCTGGTGGGATCTGTCAGCATCATGGGAGACCGTGACAATTACTTCACGACCACGAATGGAGGGACGCTCGCGAGTGCGGGCACGACCATCGGGCCCTGGCAGCGGCCGGCGGTGGGGGCGTTTGGGACGGCGGGATATAACTCGCTGCGCGGACCGGCGTATTTCGATACGGACCTGGTGGTTGAGAAAGATTTGGCGATCACGGAGCGATATACGGTGCAGTTCCGGACGGATTTCGTGAATGTATTTAACAAGGTGAATCTAGGTTTGCCGAGCGGCTGCGTGGATTGTTCCGCGAATGGATTGCAGACGGGGGCGGTGATTACGACGTTGGCCCCGAATGCGTCGCAGCGACAGATCGAGTTCGCGGTGAGGGTTTTGTTTTAGGTTGTGACCAGCGCCAGTGTGGTTTGGCTGACGCGTTAGGCCGGTTAAGCAGGAGATCCTTCGCTCCGCCTGAAAGACGGCTCCGCTCAGGATGACACAGCCACGTAACAAGCCAAGCTGACCATTCAAAGGCGCTTTCAAAGCATGAAAGTGCGCGTAGTCCTTGCCCTTGAAGCATCCCAGCAGAAGTGTTAGAAGGGTGGCGTTCAAAAATGATGAGAGCGGGTGAAGGTGTGTCTGCCGTGCCGACTGTCTCGCTCTCATCGAGGGGGTCGCGTGAAGAAACTTGAGAAATCCGGTGCATCAAATGGAGCGCTTTCGAGGAGGGATTTCATCGGGAAGACGACGGCGGCGGCGATGGGATTTGCGATTGTGCCGCGGCGCGTGCTGGGCGGAGTGGGATACGTGCCGCCGAGCGACAAGGTGAACATCGCGTTTATCGGCGTGGGCGCGCAGGGATTTCGCGTGATGCTGCACTTTCTCCGCGAGCCTGATGTGCAGGGCGTGGCGGTTTGCGATGTGAACAAGTCGGGATCGAACTATCCGCAGTGGAGCACGCACGAGTTTTGCCATTCGGTGCAGGAGTTGTTGGGCGTGCAGAGTGGGTGGGACTGGCTGAGTCCGGACCAGCCGATTGATTTGAGTCACACGCTGCACGTCACGGGTGGCGTGGCCGGGCGCGAGCCGAGCCAGAAGGTGGTGGAGGCATACTACGCCACGCAGCAACGCTCGGGGCAGTATCACGGATGCGCGGCATATAACGACTTTCGCGAGTTGCTGGAAAAAGAGAAAGGTGTGGATGCGGTGGTGGTGTGCACAACGGATAATCTTCACGCCACAATTTCAGCGGCGGCGATGAGGAAAAAGAAACATGTGTTCTGCCAGAAGCCGCTGACGCACACCATCTATGAGGCGCGGCGCGTCGCGGAGATCGCACGGGAAACGGGAGTGGCGACGCAGATCGCGGTAGGCAATCAGGCGTCCGAGGCGACGCGGCAACTTTGCGAATGGATCTGGTCGGGCGCGATCGGGCCGGTGCGCGAGGTGCACAACTGGTCGAGCCGGCCGTTCTGGCCGCAGGGACTGGAGCGGCCGAAGCAGACGGAAGCCGTTCCGGAGGGTTTGGATTGGGATATGTGGCTGGGGCCAGCGCCGCAGCGGGCGTTTAACAGTGCGTATCTTCCGTTTGTGTGGCGCGGGTGGTCGGATTTTGGATGCGGAGCTTTGGGCGACATGGGTTCGTACAGTTTCGACACGATCTTTCGCGTGTTGAAACTGGAAGCGCCGGTGAGCGTGGAGTCGAGTTCGACGGACCGCTACGACGAGACGTATCCCATGGCGTCGATCATTCGATACAGTTTTGGTGCGCGCGGAGATATGCCGCCGGTGAAGTTCACGTGGTATGACGGAGGGTTGAAGCCGCCGCGTCCAGATGAACTGGAGCCGGATCGACCGTTAAAGGGTCCGGGCGATGAGGATGAGGGACTGCTTTTTGTGGGCGACAAGGGGAAGATTTTGTGCTCGTTCAGCGGAGGGCATCCGGCGCTGATTCCGCAGTCGAAGATGGACAGCTACCAGCAACCGCCGAAGACGCTGCCTCGGTCGCCGGGCAACGAGCGGGAGTGGCTCGATGCCTGCAAGGGCGGCAAGGTGAAGCCGGGCGGGAATTTTGAATTCGAAGGAATGGTTACGGAGACTCTTCTGCTCGGGAATGTCGCAGTGCAAACGGGCGGGACGATCAGTTGGGATCGCGCGAATTTGAGAGTGAACTCCGAGGCTGGGCAGAAGTATGTGCGCCCGGAGCGGCGGAGTGGATGGGAGCTGTAATTTCTTGGCGCAGGGAGGGACGGCGATGGAAATTTCGAGACGGGAGTTTGTCAAGGGTACGGCGACTTGCATTGCTGTGGCTGGCTTAACTTCGGAAGGCGTGATGAGCCTGCGCGCGAATCCTCTGGGAATGCCCATTGGATGCCAGACGTGGCCGGTGCGGGAGATGATCGCGAAGGATTTTCCGGGCACCATCAAGCAACTGGCTGCGGCGGGTTTTCAGTCGATCGAACTGTGTTCGCCCGTGGGATATGAGGACAATGGCTTCGCTGGTCTCGCGAAATATTCCGGGAGCGAATTGAAAAAGATTCTGAACGACGCGGGAGTTACCTGCGTGAGCTCGCATTTCGGAATTGATGAACTGAGAAAGGATATGCCGGGGCGTGTTGCGTGGGCGAAAGATGTGGGGCTGACGCAGATGCTGGTGCCGACCCTCAGCGGCCCCGAGAAGCCGACGATGGACGACGTAAAACGCGCGGCGGATGAATACAACAAGCTGGCGGAGGTGTCGGCGAAAGCCGGCATCCAGCAAGGGCTGCACAATGAGGGATTCGAGTTGTCGACGGTGGATGGAAAGCGAACCTACGATGTGCTGTTTGAGCTGCTCGATCCGAAGCTGGTGAAGTTTCAATTTCAGGTTTCGACGATCAGCCAGGGGTACGATGCGGCGGAGTACTTTACGAAATATCCGGGGCGATTCATCTCGATGCACGTGCAGGGGTGGAACAAGGATACGAAGAAGATTACGGCGGTCGGCAAAGATTCACTGGATTGGAAGAAGATTTTTACCGCAGCGAAAACTGGTGGCATCAAGAATTATTTTGTTGAGATGAATCTAGAACTAATGAAAGAGAGCGTGCCGTATTTGAAGAGCCTGCAAGTGTAGAGTTGGTTTTTAGGGCTTGGTCTCGTCGGCGGGGCAACCCGGGCACTCGGGATAGTAGGCGTTGCCTTTGTAGTCGAGATCTTTCAGGCCGTCGGCAGAAGTGTAGTAGCCGCGGATTGCCTGGCTGCGGACCGTGTCGAAGAATTTGTGGAGAGAGCCTTCCCCCTTGGTTGCGCCGAATGAGGCAACTACTTCTTTCTGCTGTTGTGGCGTAAGTTCAGAAAATCCCTTGCCATACTTTTGGGTCGTGAGATCGTGTAGGGCTGCAAGCCCGGCGCGGACGGACTGCTGCGGGTTGGACGTCTCCATGGCGCGGACTGAATCCTCGCCGTAGTACGCAACCGCGAGGGCGCGATGGAGAGGATCGAGATGAAGGGCGGCGTCGCGCACGCCCGCCGACGAATGCAGCCACAGATCTAGCCACTGCGCGGATTCTGCCAGAGCTCCTAAGTCTGCTTGGCCCAGGACGATCTCGACGATGCGGCTGATGATGCGGAATTCCTCGGGCGTGAAGAATTGCGGGTGAAATGTGCCGATGATAGTTTGCGCGAATTCGGTCTCGCTACCGGGGATGGAGATTTGCTTTCCGCCGATTTGGAGCATGTGGACCAGATGATCTGAGGACGGTGTGTAGAGTCCGGGAGGCAGGGTGGCAGCGTCGGGCTGTTTGTCTTCGAGTTGTGCTGCTATGGAGTCGGGAACGAGGCCGCTGATTCCTGCCAGGGCGACTACTTCTCCCAGACGCAGGAGCCATTGGCGGCGCGTGATGTCGTCGGCGTGGGGAAGATTGCAGGGATCCTTCGACTGCGGTTGTGCTCCGGCTTTGCCGGAGCACAATCCTCGCTCAGGATGACACGGGTCCTGGGAGCCCTGACTGGAATTGAGTGGAAGCCTGTCGCGATTATCATCACTACGGATATCATCGCACCGAATATCGCTACTACCAATGTCAGCGCTGCGAATGTCATCGCTCATAGGTCACCTCGACGAAACGATTCAGCGAGGTGCTCGCCGGCGCGGGCGGAGATCGCCATGATGGTTAGAGTCGGCTCGTAGCATCCCTGGGTGGTGAAGACGGCTCCGTCGGTGACGAAGACGTTGCGGGCATCGTGAACTTTGCAGTCTGCGTTCACAACGCTGGTTTTGGGATCGTTGCCCATGCGGGCGGTGCCGCACTCGTGGATATTCTTGCCGAAGATGCTGAGTTCTGCCGCGGGCGGAGTGACGTCGGCGAGTTTCATTTCATTGATGATTGCAGAGATGTCCTCGCGCATGGCTTTCGCCATGTTCCTTTCGTTCTCGCCATAGCTCGCATTGATGTGGAGAACCGGAATTCCCCACGCATCTTTCCTCGTGGGGTCGAGCGAGACGCGATTTTCGGCGCGAGGCAGGCACTCGCCCTGGGCTTCCATGGCGAAGTAAGAAGGAATTTCTTCGCGGACGCGCTTGCGCCACGCGTCGCCGAGTTCGGGCATCAGGAAGGCGTGGCCGTAAAGTTCCTGACTGCCGTCGCCATCGAAGCGGTAGCCGCGAAGGAAGTTGGCGTTGCGGTATCTCTCGGATGTGTTGGCGTATTTCGGAATAAGGAATCCGCAGGGACGCCCGGTCTCTTCACGCTTTGATGAGCGTAGCGCTGGCATGAATCCTCCCGCGCCCTCAATCGTGAAGTGGTCCATCAGGTAGCGGCCGAGAACGCCTTGCGAGTTGCCGACTCCCTGAGGATGAGACGGCAGCTTGGAGTTGAGCAGGATGCGGGTGGATTCGAGCGCACCGGCGGCAAGCACTACGACGCGCGCGTAGGCTTCTCGAGACTGATGCGAGTTGCGGTCGATGTAATGGACGCCTTCGGCTTCGCCGTTGGGTTTGATGATTACGTTGCTGACGACGGCATCGCTGACCAGCGTGAATTTTCCGGTGCGTGCAGCGGCTGGCAGCGTGACGGAAGGGCTGTTGAAGTAGGAGGCGGTGAAGCATCCGCGCTGGCATTGGTCGCAGTAATGGCAGGCGGGGCGGCCGCGATGGGGAACGGTGAGATTGGCGACGCGGTCGGGCATGACGCGCCATCCGAATTGTTTCTCGATGGTTTGTTTGGCCTGGCGGCCGCCACAGGAGAGATTCATGGGCGGAAGGAAGTGGCCGTCGGGAAGTTGTGGCAAACCTTCGACGGAGCCGCTCACGCCAATGAAGTCTTCGACGCGATCGTAGTAGGGCTCAAGTTCCTTGTAGCTGATCGGCCAATCTTCACCGTAGCCGTCACGGCTGGCGGCCTTAAATTCGTTATCGCTGAAGCGATAGCTCTCGCGGGCCCAACAAAATGTTTTGCCGCCGACCTGGCGGCCGCGAATCCACATAAAGGGCTTGTCGGCGGGGAACGTGTACGGGTGCTCGAGATCGTTGACGAAAAATTGATGACTGTATTCGTCGCAGGCGTAGCAGAGCCGCTGAATTGGCTGGGTGCGTAAGAGTTTTTCCTGATTGCCGAAGCCGCGATATTTGAGCTGGTACGGCCAGATGTGTTCGGTGAAGTCGCGAGTGGGGACGCACGGCGGTCCGGCTTCGAGCATGAGGACGGTGAGGCCGCGTTCGGTGAGTTCTTTGGCGACCCAGCCTCCGCTGGCGCCAGAGCCGACGATGAGAACGTCGAAGATCTTCTTTTTAGCGATGGGCTTTTTCGCGACGAGCATGCGCCGGTCAGTGTAGCAAAACGGCCTTATGGCTAGGATCTCGCCGACAATCGAGGACCGTAAAGCCCATCATGGTTCTCTGAAGATCGGGATTCTTCGACTGGCGCTCAGTATGACAGCGCCAAAGCCTGCGAACGATGACGGCCTTTGCGGACCACGAAAAAGACTATTGTGCATCAGGTGGTCGATAGAGTTGCGGGCGCGGATTGGCCGTTTTCGGGGCGGTTGAAGTCGAGGACTTCGTCGAGGAAGCGGTCGAGATGATGGCGGTATCCGCGGCTGAGGGAGAGTTTCTTGCCGTTGCTGAGCACGACGAGATATTCGCCATAGCCGCAGGGTTCGAGGCGGCGGATGCGATCGACGTTGACGATGAGCGAACGATGGATGCGCAGGAAGCCAGTGCGGCTAAGTTGCTGCTCGACTGCGCTGATGGTCTGACGAAGCACGTGAGAGTCGTTGCCGACGCGGATGTGGACGTAGTTTCCGGCGGCCTCGATGAAGTCAATTTCTTCGAGGCGGAGAAATGTGACCTGGCCTCCGGAGCGGATGGCGAGGCGGCGAGGCTGATTTTGTGCCTGCTCGAGCGCGACCACTAGGTTTCTGGCCAGAGTGTCGGAGTGGTCGCGCGTGCGCAGAAGATTGTTGGCGCGATCGAGTGCCTTGCGAAATCGTTCTTCGTCAAAAGGCTTGAGCAGGTAGTCGACGGCGTTGTGGTCGAAGGCGCGGACGGCATACTGATCGAAGGCCGTCGTGAAGATGACCACGGGCAAAGCTTGCGGATCGACCGTGTCGAGCGCCTTCAACAAGCTGAAGCCGTCGAGCGACGGCATTTGCACATCTAGGAACAGGAGGTCGGGGCGATGTTGCACGACGGCGTCGAGGGCCTCTTTGCCGTTGCCGCATGCGGCGACGACTTGAATTCCGTTCGATTGGGCCATCGCCTGGAGGGACTCGCGGGCCAGCATTTCATCTTCGGCAATGATCGCTCGGATGTTTGTCATTTTTCCTCCTGGGCTGCGGCGAAGAGTAGCATGGGAATTTCGTCGGACGCTTCTGTCTGGTTATACGGGATGCGAACTTCGGCACGAAAGCCGCCTGCGGGAAGCTCGGACGTATCGAGCTGCCCGTCTGTTCCGTAGAGAATTCGGAGGCGGTTGCGAACATTCTCCAAGCCTATGCCAACGCGTTCCGCGGGCTCGTGTGGCGAGTGATCTGCGGGGCCGTCATTGACGATACTTACGCAGAGATGATGGTTTTCGACACGTGCCGAAATCTCGATGCGGGCTGAGCCAGGGCATCGGGCCACGCCGTGCTTGATGGCATTCTCCACCAGCGGCTGGAGAAAAAGATAAGGGACGTTGGCGTCTAGAAGCGAGGCCGGAACGTCGGTGTCGACGGTCAGGCGATTCAGGAAGCGGATCTTCTGAATGTCGAAGTAGCACTGCACGAATTCCAGTTCGCGGCGCAGGGTCACTTCCTGTGCGTTGCCGCCGGCGAGGCTCATGCGGAGAAGATCGCCGAGAGAGCAGATCATTTTTTGTGCGGCGCGCGGATTCGTGGTGACCAGCGCCGAGACCGAGTGCAGCGTATTAAAGAGGAAGTGAGGCTGAAGCTGCATGCCCAGAACCTGCAACTCCGACTTGATCAGGCTGTTCTCAAGCTGTGCGGCGTGATTCTCCTGCCTTCTTATTTCTGCATAGTAGGCGAGCACGTAGGCAATTACGGCGACGAGGATGTAGATCTGAATGTCTGCCTCGGATTGTGAAAACAGATAAAGGCGCAGGCGAGCGGCGAACGTGGGAAGGTGCAGGTCGGGATAGACGTAATTGTGAAGAAGCGCTTTTAGGACTATGTCTGCGCCAACGGTGCCAGGGATCGCAAGGCCGTGCGTTAGCACGAGGCGAAAGAGGTTCTTGCGACTGAGCGGGAGCTTGGCGCAGAGATAAAGAACGATTGGAGTGAGAATGATGGCCCAGATACCGTAGGCCGTGATGTTCATGCGGATCGATTGCGACCATGGAACTTTGTGGCCACGCAGGAAGAGGAACTCGTAATTCATCCAGGTGCCGAGGATGGCGAAGCCGGTCCAGAGAGCGCAGAAGCCCAGCCACACCTGTAGCCAGTTCGGAGCGGATCCGAAGCGGTTGACGGGCGTGTGGTCCCCGGGCACTGGGAATTAGACCCGGCTTTTCGCAAAAGGTGAGCTGGGGATTAGAGCGGAGATTGCGCGGTTTTGTCGCTTGGAATTGGCGTTACGGCCTCGGTTTTGTTAGAAACGCATCCGATCCCGGAATTGCGGCGGATGCTCACGGAAGAGTTGGCGTTTGGCCCTGCGTGAGGCTAAGCGTCGTGCGCCAAAACCTGCCTTGCTATGATTGGGCGCGTGATCGGTTGCTGGTCATGGGCCCGTTTGACCAGCTTCGATCCGGGAGAACCAGTGCACACCACCATCCAGGATTTGCGATTTGCCTTGCGCTCTTTTCGGAAGAACCTGGGATTTGGAATTTCGGCGATGTTGTCGATCGCGATAGCGATCGGCGCGAATGTTGCGATCTTCAGCGTGGTGAACGGCCTGCTTTTGAAGCCGCTACCGTATCGCGATGCGGACCGTTTGGTCATTTTGTGGAATCGCTCGCCGGGATTGAATATCACGGAGGATTGGTTTTCGACGGCGCAGTATTTCGACATCAAGAACGGGCACTCGGGCTTTGAGCAGGTCGCGATTGCGATCGGCGGCAACGAGAATCTGACCGGCGAGTCTAAGCCGGAGCGTGTGGGAACGATTCATGTTTCGTCGAGTCTTCTTAATATGCTGGGGACGCGGGCGGCGATTGGCCGGATTTTTCTGCCCGAGGAAGATTCGCCGGGCAAAACTGCGACCGCATTATTGAGCTACGGGATGTGGGAGCGGCGGTTTGGAGCTGATCCGAGAGTGCTGGGGAAAAAGCTGGTGCTCGACGGCAAGCCCTATGAAATTGTCGGAGTGCTGCCACAGGATTTTTCTTTGCCGCGCGAAGTGTTGCCTACACTGAATGGCGCGGAGCAGGCGGATGTTCTTGTGCCCCTTCCGCTCGGGCCTACGGCCGTTACCTATCGCGATCATGAAGACTACAACATCATGGGCAAGCTGAAGCGCGGCGTTTCCGTTGAGCAGGCGCGGGCGGAGATGGACATTATTACGGCGCGGCTGCGCCATGATCATCCGGACTTGTATCCGCCGAATGGCGGGTTAACGTTTGGGATTGTGCCTTTGCTTGAGCAGGTGGTGGGCGAGACGCGGCGTCCGTTAATAGTGTTGCTGGCGGCGGTGGGCTTTGTGCTGTTGATTGCATGTGCCAATGTAGCGAATCTATTGCTTTCGCGTGCCGTGGCGCGGCAACAGGAGATGGCGGTGCGCACAGTGCTGGGTGCTGGGCAGCGACGAATTCTCCGGCAGTTATTCACCGAGAGCGTCGCGCTGGCGGTGAGCGGCGGCCTGATCGGCCTGGTGTTGGCAGTGTTTGGGATTCGGCTCATTCGATGGCTGCGACCAGCGAACGTGCCGAGAATCCACAGCATTCAGATCGACTGGCATGTGCTGCTGTTCTCGTTCGTGTTGTCACTCTTGGCGGGAATTCTTTTTGGGCTCCTGCCGGCGTGGCGAGTTTCGCGCGTGAATCTGAATGTTGCGCTCAAGGATTCCGGACGCAGCGCCACGGGTGCGGGCGCGATGTGGGGCCGAGGTCATCGCATGCGCAAATTGCTGGTCGTGTCGGAGTTGGCGCTCTCGCTGGTGCTGCTGATCGGAGCGGGACTAATGATTCGCAGCTTTGCCGCGTTGCAGGGAGTTTCTCCGGGATTCAATCCGGATCACGTACTTACGCTCGGTTTGACGTTGACCGGGCCGCGCTACGCCAAGCCTCAGGTGATCGAAACCTACCGCCGGCTGTGGCCGCGGCTGGAACATCTGCCGGGCGTGACGGCCGCAGGCGGAATCACATCACTGCCCTTGAGCCAGATGTACGCGTGGGGCCCGATTACGGTGGAGGGACAGGTGCTTCCGCCGGGCGAAAATTTCATCAACGCAGACGAGCGCATGGTGGGAGGGGATTATTTCGAGACCATGCAGATTCCTCTGCTGCGCGGTCGCCTGTTCAACGATCAGGATAACGAGAAGAATCCGCTGGTGGTGATTGCGGATGCCTCGATGGCGGAGCAGTTTTGGCCGAACCAGGATCCGATTGGGAAAAGAATCCGGCTGGGCAGTCAAACTTCAGATGAGCCGTGGGTCACCGTGGTTGGAGTGGTGGGGCGCGTAAAACAGTACACGCTGGACAGCGATTCGCGCATCGCGCTGTATCTCTGCCATTTGCAGTTTCCTGTGCGCGAGATGAATGTGGTGCTGCGCAGCCAGAGCGATGCAGCGACGTTGAGGGCAGCAGCCGAGCAGGAAATTCATAAGATGGATCCCGATCTTCCCGTGTATGCGGTGCAGACGATGCGCACACGGGTGGATGAGTCGATGGCGCGGCGGCGTTTTTCGATGCTGCTGTTGGGGCTGTTCGCGATTGTTTCAATCATCCTGGCGGGAATGGGAACTTATGCGGTGCTTGCGTATTTGGTGAGCCAGGGGACGCCGGAGATTGCGATCCGCGTGGCGCTGGGCGCAACGCGTTCGCAGATTCTTGGGATGATTGTGAAGCGCGGTCTCGCGGTAACTGTGGCGGGCGTGATCGCGGGTTTGATCGGCGCGTTTGGGCTTACACGCCTGATTCGCGGCCTACTGTTCAATGTCTTGCCGACCGATCCTTTTACTTACATTGCGGTGTCGTTGTTCCTGCTGATCGTCTCGTGCCTCGCGATCTATATTCCCGCGGCGAGAGCTTCACGCGTCGATCCGATTGCGTGCCTGCGCAATGAATAGCCGCTGATTTACCAGACGCGACAGGCATTTTCGCGCACCTCGCGTTGGCCTTTGTGGCAACCGAAGGCAACGGCAAACTCGGGCGTATCGGCCAGCGTATTGATCACGCGGTATTTTGGGTAGGTGTGCGGATCGGTCAGAACGACCTGACGAATCAGTTCCTGACGATATTCCGTGCACCAGCCGAAGGCATAGGACAGGAAGAATTTCTGTCTCGGAGTCAGGCCGTCGGGGCCCTTCGCATCGATGTCCTTTCCCTGGCGTGCCAGCGCGGACTGCAATCCCATGTACGCGATGCGTATGCCGCCGTTGTCGGCGGTGTCTTCGCCCAGAGTCATGCGGCCGTCCTGCTTCACCCCCGCGCCGGCTTCGGGAATGTCTTGCGTGTATTGGTCGGAGATGCACTTGCCGCGCGCCTCGTATTCTTTGGCGTCGGCGGCGGTCCACCAGTCGCGCAGATTTCCTTGCGCGTCATATTTCCGTCCTTGATCGTCATAGCCGTGGATGATTTCGTGACCAATCACTGCGCCGATGGCGCCATAGTTGAGAGCGGCGTCCTGACTTACGAGGAAGTGCGGCGGCTGCAGAATGCCGGCGGGGAAGTTGATGGTGTTGGTCGGCGGATCGGAATAGGCGTTTATGGTGGGAGGCGTCATGGTCCACTCGCCGCGATCGACCGGCTGGCCGATCTTCGCGACCCAGCGTTCGAATTCAAATTCGACGGCATGCTGCCGGTTCGCTAGAAAACTGTCGCGGCCGACGGGCAGTGAAGCGTAGTCGAGGAAGTGGTCGGGATATCCGATTTTGTTTAGGGTGGCGCCGACTTTTTCGTGGGCTTTGGCTTTTGTGTCTGCCGACATCCACTCGAGCGAGTCGATGTCTTTGCCCAGTGCTGACTCGAGATCCTGGACCATCTGCAGGACGCCTGCCTTGCTCTCGGGAGAGAAAGCGCGGGATACGTAGACCTGTCCGAGGGCGTCGCCCAGGTGGCTGTCGACTTGGTTGACGCAGCGTTTCCAGCGAGCTTGCATGTCTTTGGCGCCGGCGAGAGTGCGTCCGAAGAAGTCAAATGCCTCGCCGTAGAACGCATCGTTCAATACCGGAGACAAGCCGATCACCACGCGCCAGCGTAGATAAGTGTGCCAGTGCTCGAGCGATTGATGTTGCAGCATGGCTTCCATGCCCTGGAAGAATTTGGGCGAGCTCACGACATATTGCTGCGAGGGTGGCGCATTCACCAGCTTTAGATAACGATCGAAATCGAATGAGGGCGAGAGCGCGCGTATTTGCGCGAGCGACATCTTGTTGTTGGTGTTCTTGGGATCGCGGCGCGAGATGGCATCCATCTCCACTTTTGCGAGATCGGTTTCGAAGGTCAGCACGATTCTTGCATTGGCCGCGGCGGCGTCCAGCTTTTCTCCCGCCAGGGCAAGCATGCGGGCAATGTGTTTCAGGTACTTTTCGCGAATCTCTTTCGACTTTGCATCTTGATCGAGATAGTAGCTTCGGCCGGGGAGCGTCATCCCACCTTGGTCGAATTGAGCCGCGTTGTGCGAGGCGTCGTCGGGATCGGGCTGCGCGCTGAATCCGAAGAGCACGCTGTTGGTTTGGTTATCTTGGGGTGTCCAGGCAGTGGGAAGGCTCCGATGCAGATGCGCGATTTCATCGGCCAGGTCTGATTTGTTTTTGATTTGTGCGACGCGATCGAGTTCGGGCTTCAGCCACTCGCGGCTGCGCGCTTCGATGGTCGAGGTGTCCATGCAGGCAAAGTAGAAGTCGCCGATCTTTTGCTCGGCCGGAGTGCGGGAGGGGGCATTGGCCGAGAGTTTCTTCAGGATCTGGCCCAGCATAGTTTCGTTCCAGACCGAGAGAGGGCCATCCACGCCCCACGCGACCTGATCGGAGGGGATGGGATTTGCGGCTTGCCACTTACCGCAGGCGTACTGATAAAAATCCGTGCAGGGGTCGAGGGAGTCATCGAGCAAGTCGGGCGAGAAGTGAACGAGTTTCGGCAGGTCGCTGGGAGGATCCTGAAGGGAAGAGGAGTTCTGGGCAGAGACGAAAGAAACAGACAAGAGGAACGCGAACGTAACCCGAAGAATTTTCAAGTTTCACCTCGACACGTGACGCTTGCGCCCGGCGCGACTCGGAAGTGCGACTACTTCGAGTATTCGAGCGACAGGTTTAGAGACTCGTCAATTTGACTGATAGAGAAGGGGATCGTTGAAAGAGAAGGGGTATGAAGTTAATCGGATGTGGCGGAATGCTCAAGGCAAGGGGCGGGATTCTGTCGGAGTAACTGTGGAGTCGCGGGAGAGGGAGACGGTAGAGGCGACAAAGGTTTTAGTCCTTCACGAATAACATCTTCGTTTTTTCAATGGTCGCAGTCGGGGGTCGTCGAGCCAATTGAGATGTGATCATTCGGCTGGCAGGTTGCTCAACCCGCCACTCACCGCGGAAATCACTGGTTCACGCGGCAGTACGAGCGATGCGATGAATTCTTACTGGCACTCGCTTTGCGCGGACGTCCCTCAGTTTCGCTTTCCCCGCTTTGCGCGGCATCCCCGCTAATGCTGGTTGAGAGTTGAGTCAGCTTCTCATCCGCCCGTTTTTCTTCATTGAGCGTCTGCTCGATGAGGGATATGTGTTCTTCCTCGCCCAATAGCTCGGCGAAGGCCCTCGCGGTTCCGTATCCCGCGATTTCATAGTGCTCTACCCTCTGCGCTGCTCCGATAATCGCTGCGTCCCGCGCAGAATCGTCGTAGTCCTCGCTGATGGCCTCGGCGCCTTCCTTGACCAAGCCCTCCATTCCGAGACATTTCTTGCCAGAGGGTTTTTCTTCCAGCATTTCAAAAATCTGTTCCAGTCGGGAGACATGTTCCGACGTCTGGCGCAGGTGCTCTTCAAATGTCTGGCGCAGCTCTGCGTTGGACGCGGCCTTGGCCATCTTGGGCAGAGCTTTTACAAGCTGCATCTCCGCGCTGTACAGATCCTTGAGTTCGTCGATGTAAACCTGTCGCAATGAACCCTTTTGCATTTTTCCTCTCCTGTGGTGAGTGTCGAGCGGAGAAAGTCGCCGTGGCTCTATTGGGCACCATATTTTTCTGTGTCGGGCCCCGCAATACCGCATATGCGGTATGCCACTCAGTAAATGAATCGATATTACGAGGGTCGGCTCACACTTCCGAAAGTGTCACATCCCTGTCTGGAACAGAGCCCTGTACCGACTACGATCGCAAAGTCATGAGGCAGGTTGCTGTGCCAAGAGTGTTACTTATCGGCACCAGAGGAAATTGCTATTGTGACCCCATCCTCTCGCGATAACTCTAAGAGCATGAGCGTCGTAGCCGGATTCGGAGTAGCTGATCCCACAGTCCGCGCTCCGCGCGTTGCAGTCTGGATTGTTCCCCAAAAAGGCGATCTCCGCATCCCATTCGCCTGGATTCTCACGCTCTACGCCGTGCTGGGATGTACGGTCCTCGGCTTCAGTCGCACGCCGTTGCAGATTCTGTTGACGGTAGTGGCCGGGTGCACACTGGATTCGGCATTTCACTGGCTGTTTTGCAAGCGGGAGCGGCTGGTACCGCTGAGTGCATACATCAGCATGATGTCGATCGCGCTCCTGCTGAACTATTCGCACAATTATTACCTGCTGTTTCTGCCGGTTTTCTTCACGATCGCTTCGAAATATGTCGTGACCTTTCACGGGCGGCACGTCTTCAATCCATCGCTATTTGGAGTGGTATGCGCGCTGTTGATAGGCAAGGGGCTGTACTCGTCGGCGCCGGCTTATCAGTGGGGAGGCTCGTGGGCGCTGGTGGCCTTCATGATCACGGCCGCGTGCGCGCTTTTCCTTTTTCGCATCGGGCGCACGCCGCTCATCGTTTCGTTCCTTTTCTTTTACACGCTGCAGACTCTATTGCGGGCCTACATTCTGCGCGACCATCTGCCGATGCAGACTCTCATCCTGGGTACGCTGACCTCGGCGCGCTTCTATTTATTTCTTTTCTACATGCTCGTGGATCCGAAGACCTCTCCCTCTGGGAAGTGGCAGCAAATCGGATCGGCTTTCGCAGTTGTACTCATCGACCTTTGGTTTCATACCATTGAGTCTCTATACACATTGTTTTTCGCGCTCTTCGTGATGTCGACCGCGCGATTCATCTGGCGGCACGCGAGTGCACTGTGGAAGGAACGCGGCTGGCACTTGAGAAACGCATTCGACCTTCGCCTGGCATTTCGTGTGGCAGTTTGCGGAGGGCTGGGTGCTGCCGGGTTCGTTGCGTATGCGCAGGTAATCCACCCGCGACTGACCATTAACAATCCTGGCTTTGAACTGGTCGAGGTTCCTCCATCAGTCTCAGGAATCGACTCCCAGATGAGCGATGTGATGGGCACCGTTGATCCGCGTCTGCGCCATTTCGCCAAGTGGCTGATGTCGGTCGGCGATGCGATCGCGATCGGCGACTTTGACAATGACGGCCTGCCGGACATTTTCCTCACTAATCCGCTGAAGCGGCCGGAAGACCGCAACGTTCTCTATCGCAACTTGGGGAACTTTCAATTCCGGCGCGTAGAAATTCCGGCACTGCGTGAAATCAATCTCCATCCAGAAAAGTACGGGTTCGCGGCGGGTGCCGTTTTCGTCGACTATGACAATAGCGGTGCTCAATCTCTACTACTCACGTTTGCCTATGGAAAGAATCGCCTGTTGAAAAACATGTTGCCGATCACTGGCAAGCCCGAGTTTGTGGATGTGACACACGGGGCCGGCATCGGAGAGTACAGCACATCGGTCGCAGCCACGTTTTTCGACTACGATCGCGACGGCAAACTCGATCTGTTCGTCGGCAATTCGTTTGCTCCTTACCTGAAGGATTATCCGAGCCCGACACGACTGAACATTTTCGATCTGCCGCAGCCGCAGTATCCCGGCGATCGCCGCATGTTCCACTTCATGCATGAGAGCTGGAATAACGCCGAGAACGGTGGCCCGAATGTCCTGTTCCACAACTCGGGCGACGGGCATTTCGAGAAGATGGACATGCAGGCGATGGGACTGCCGCAAACTCATTTCACGCTGGCGGTCGCTACCGGCGACCTGAACGGCGACGGTTACACCGACTTTTATTGCGCGAACGATTTTGGTCCGGACGATTTGTACCTGAACGATCACGGCAAGCGTTTCGTTCACGTGCAAGGGAAGATGTTCGGCAGCATCGGCAAAGACACATACAAAGGGATGAATGCATCCATTGCCGATCTCGACAATCGCGGCGAACTCGACATTTACGTATCCAATGTGCACGTGCCGTTGCAGGCCGAGGGCAGCCTGCTTTGGAAGACGTATGGCAAAGGCAGGTTTGTTCCTGATTTTCGCGACGAGGCGACAACGCGCGGTGTGCTGAATGAGGGCGGCTTTGGATGGGGTGCAGCCATCGGCGATTTGAATCTCGACGGCTGGCAGGATGTCGTTCAGGTCAACGGAATGGTGGACGATAGCCTCGATCGCCGCTTCGCCAAGCCTCACGACTACTGGTACGCCGCGGAGAAAGTCATGCTGGCTCCGCCCGAGGTTCACTCTTACGTCGACCGCTGGCCAGATCTGAGGGGCTACGAAATCTTTGGTCATCAGGCGAATCGTGTTTATCTTTCGCGTGGCGATGAAACCAGCATGCAGTTTGTCGACGTTGCTCCGCAGGTGGGGCTCACGCAACTAGGAACCTCGCGCGGAGTGGCTTTGGCTGACTTTAATAACGAGGGAGTTCTCGACGTCGCGATTACGCACCAGTTCGGCAGGTTGACGTTCTATCGCAACACACTGCACGAACGAGATCGCAACGAGGGGCGAGCCCACCATTGGCTTGGCCTGTCGATGCAAGGCGACGGCCACAAGATTTCTCGCGAAGCGATTGGGACCCAAGTCTTCGTCACGCACACAGAGAACGGGCGGCGCGTCCGGCAGATGCGCGAAGTCCAGATCGCGAATGGATTCTCAGCGCAGAATGATCGCCGTCTGCTGTTCGGCTTCGGCAATTATGAGGGGCCGGTCGAGGTAGAGGTGCACTGGTATGGCGCGGAGACGCAAATCTACCGTGATCTTACGCTCGATCAATACCACTCCATCGGATATGGCATCGGGCAAAAGCCGAGCCTACAAATGGCACAAGGTTCGGCTTCCAAACGGGGGCAGGAATGAGCCTGAAGGACTACTGGTATATCGCCGCCGAATCAAGAGAACTGCGGCAGAAGCCCTTAGCCGTGGCGCCGCTTGGAGAACGGATGGTGCTCTTCCGAATGGGCGACGGGCGAGTGGCCGCGTTGGAGGACCGCTGCTCGCACCGCAATATTGCCTTGTCCCAAGGGACGGTGGCGTCGGGATGCGTAACTTGTCCTTACCACGGATGGTCGTTCGATGCTGCGGGGCGTTGCGTGAAGATTCCGTCGCTTGGTTCGTGCGATCGGCTGCCGACTCATGGAGTGCGAGCTTATCCCGTTCGCGAACAGGCAGGATACATCTGGATTTATCCCGGGGAGTCGATTCCCGAGTCCGGACCATTCGAATTTCCGCACGAAGAAGAACGCAACTGGACCACATTCCGCATGCGCACCCGGTTCGCGGCGACAGTGGAATCTTGTCTGGAAAATTTTCTGGACTGCCCGCACACGGTGTACGTTCACGGGGGCTGGTTCCGCAATCACGACACCAAAGAGCTGTCTGCGATCGTGCGTTCTACCGCGAACTCGGTGGAGGTCGAGTTTCGCGGGGAGCCCATAACCAAGAGCCTGGTGTCCCAATTATTTTTCCCGAATGGAAAAGAACTGCGACACACTGATCGCTTCCTGATGCCGAATATCAGCCGGGTGGACTATGACTTCGGACCCGACCGGCACTTCATCATCACTTCGCAATGCACGCCACTGAGCGAATTTGAAACCGACGTTTTTACTGTGATCTCATTTTCCTTCGGCCGAATCGCGCCGCTGGTGCGGCTTTTGCTCGAGCCGATCTGTCGCAAGATCATTCGCCAGGATGTGGACATTCTGGCCGCCCAAACCGAACAGGTTCGCCGGTTTCGTGGGGCGCAGTTTTCTCACGTGCAAACCGACCTGCTGGGTCTGAAGATTCACTCCTTGCGGAGACGGGCCGAGCGGTCAGAAGCACGATCGTCGGAAGCACGATTGCCAGAAGAACGATCGGAAGAAACGGTTGAACCAGCAGAGCAGGCGCGGGAGATCACGATCTGCTTCTGACCTAAGGGACGTAACATGATGGATCGAAAACTACACAGCCAGATCGTACCGCTCGCCGATGTCACCGCGGCCGACGCATGCTCGATGTACCAAATCTTTGCCCGCCACTATGACTGCGTTTCGATCGAACAATTCACTCGTGACCTAGAAGAGAAAGACTGTGTGCTGATGTTGCGCAACGAAAGCGGGGTGATTTGCGGATTCTCAACCCAGCAGATTCTCAGAGTAACGGTGAAGGGCAGGCCGATCCGCGCCGTGTTTTCTGGCGACACGATTGTGGATTCCAACTACTGGGGAGCGCAGGAACTCAGCCATTGCTGGTGCCGCTACGTCAGCGAGGTGTACTGCGATGAGCCGGATGTGCCGCTCTATTGGTTTCTTATATCAAAGGGATACCGGACTTACTTATACCTTCCGATTTTCTTTGAGCACTTCTATCCCAACTTTGCCGGGCCTAATCCGCCGTTCGAACAACAGATTCTCGATGCGCTCGCGACCCGCAAGGTTCCTGACTATTACCGGCGAGAGAGTGGCCTCATAGTATTCCCGCACTCTCAAGGGCAACTCAAGCCGCACCTCGCCGAGATACCGGCTCGTCGCAGGCGCGACCCTCATGTCCAGTATTTTCTTCATCGAAATCCTCAGTATGCGAACGGTCACGAACTGGCCTGCCTGGCAGAGATTTCTCCGACGAACATGAAGCTGTTTGCGGGCCGCATCATGCAATCGGCACAGCCGGCACAACAGTGGTCCGCTGGAGCCGACTGATGCTTTATCCCCTCTACTATCGCGCGCTGAATGCCGTGCCCCTGGCCGAGTTTCGGGGCGAGTCGCGGCGATTCCTCTCTTCGCTGTCGGATCCTGTGAATACACAGACCAGGTTACTGCTCGATCTGCTGTCGAAGAATCGCGACTGTGCTTTCGGCCGACAGCATGGCTTCACCTCAATACGCACGCGTCGCGAGTATCAGGAGCGCGTACCTATCGTCAGCTATGACGATCTTGCGCCGTGGATCGAACGCATCAGAGCGGGTGAATCCGGCGTGCTTACAAGTGAGCCGGTCCTCGCGTTTGAGAAGAGCAGTGGCTCCGCCAGCGCCGCCAAATACATCCCCTACACGAAGACGCTACGGCAGCAGTTTCAATCAGCCTTGGCACCGTGGATCACAAACATGCACCACGCATCTCCACGAATCGCGCGCGGCCCCGCTTATTGGATGGTCACGCCGCTCTCAAGGGACGGAGAGACCACAGCAGGTGGTATTCCCGTTGGATTCGAGAGTGACACCGAATATTTTGGTTCGCTGCAACAGGCCGTTCTTCGAAGGACGATGGCCGTTCCCCCAGAGCTGGCGGGCGTTTCCGATCTCGACGAGTGCCTTTATCTAACGCTGCGTTTTCTGCTGCAGGCTCGCTCTCTGGCGTTCATTTCTGTGTGGAGTCCCACTCTTCTGCTTATCCTGCTTGATCGCCTTGAGGAATATGGTGAGCGCTTGGTTCGTGATCTGAAAAGCGGAAAAGCCACTGTGGATGCTCCGTTGCCTATCGAGATCAGCAAATGTCTGGTCCGCGATGCTCTTCAGGCAGAACGACTACGCGCAATGTTGCGGCGCGGGCGAATCGAAGCGAATATCCTCTGGCCCGAACTTGCGCTCATCAGTTGCTGGACATCGGCGGGTTCTACAGCAGCGAAGTCAGCGATCGAGGACCGTTTTCCCGGTGTGCCGATTCAAGGCAAGGGCCTATTGGCGACTGAAGGCATCGTAACGATTCCTCTCGCCGAATACGCATCGCCTGTCGCTGCCGTGACGTCGCACTTTCTCGAATTTCTCGATGACTCGGGTCGCTGCCATCTTGTGCCCGAACTTGAGGCCGGCCGCGAATACTCCGTGCTGATAACCACGGGCGGGGGCTTGTGGCGCTATCGACTGGGTGATCGTGTTCGCGTATCCGGTTTCGCCGAGCGAACTCCCTGCCTGGAGTTTCTGGGTAAAGAAGATGATGTGAGCGATCTCTGCGGCGAAAAGCTAAATAGCGTCTTCGTAGCGAAGACACTCGATGCGCTGCCGGTTTGCCGCAACGCTGAATTCGTAATGCTCGCGCCCGTGAATGCAAATCCGCCGCACTACACGCTCTTCATCGAGTCCGCGAATATTTACTCTGACGAGCTTGAAGCGCGACAGATCGACGAGATGCTGAAAGCGAATCCGCACTATGCCTATTGCCCCCAACTCGGACAATTAAATGAAGTCCGCATCTACCGGATTCGCCATGCGGCGCAGGAAACATACGTTAAACAAAGCGTGCTGGATGGGCATCGCGCGGGAAATATCAAGACAGCAGCCCTGAACAAGCGTACCGATTGGGATCGAGTATTCGCCGGGTACTACATCGAATCTGGCGCGGCGGAGGTTTGCGCATGATCGCCCCAGTGCTGCCGCGGCTTCAATCGCGATTCGACATCGGTGTGGCGGAAGCTGCGGATGACGCGGAAATCCGCGAACTGCTACGGCGCAGCCCGATTCCCGGGCAGATCAGTGTCACCTTCGAGCGCGAACCGAATTTTCTTGAATCGTGCCGCATTCGCGGCGACTTCGTGCAAGTCGGAATCGGACGCGATCGCCGCACGGGCAAACTCGTTGGCTTGGGCACTCGCTCGATTGCTCCTGCGTTCATCAACGGACAACCAGCGCCGCTCGGCTATCTCTCCGACCTGCGCGTCGATGGGCCCTACCGCGGCGGAACTCTCCTCGCGCGTGGTTACCAGTTTCTGAGGCGCCTCCATGAGGACGGTTGCGCGCAGCTGTATACCACGGTGATCTTTAACGACAATCATGCGGCCCTTGCCACAATCACAAGCGGGCGCGCGGGTCTGCCAAAGTATCACGACATGGGCAGGATTCATTGCCCAGGGATCAACATACGTTCGGCGCGTCCCGCAATTCGCGCCGAGTGCGAAATCCATCGTGGTTCGAAAGGTCTTTTGCCCGAAATGTTGCAATGTATTCACCGCAACAACGCCCACCGGCAGTTTGCCCCGCTGCATACGCCCGGCATGTTTCAAGACCGCTGGCGAGACTTTCGACTGGACAATTTTCACGTGGCCCTTCGTGGAGACAAGGTGGTCGGTGTTCTAGGTTCCTGGGATCAGCGGTCCTTTAAGCAGACTCGAATCGTCAGCTATGGCTCGCGCTTGCGCTGGCTTGTTCCGCTGGCAAACGCATTGCGGCCGATCGCGAAGACTGCCGCTTATCCGAAGCCCGGGGGCGAAGTCCCGTACTTCTACATCTCTTTCATTGCGATCGACGAGGACGATGTGGAAGTTTTTCGCGCGCTCTTAAGGAGCGCATACAACGCTGCGGTGGGCAAGGGATACCTCTATGCGATGCTCGCCCTCCACGAGCGCGATCCACTACTGCCCGCGTTGCGCGAATATTCGTTGACACCATTTTTCGGACGGCTCTTCTGCGTCACATTTGAAGATGGCGAGCAGGCTTTTAGTCAATTGGACGGGCGGGTGCCGTACCTGGAGGCAGCGACGTTCTGATGACGATTCCGTGGAGAAAGGTAAATCCTCTTCGATTTTCCGCCGACCTGCGTACGCTGCTGTTTCTTTTTCTCTTCAACGCCTTGTTAGTCGTGCAATGGCGGAACGTGTGGCGCAGTCCTTTCTTGTTAGTTGCGACCTACACTCTGGCGGTGGTGGCGCTGGTGGCCAAGCATAACCACATGCACCTCCCGATCTTTCGCAATCGCGCCTGGAATAGTGCATTTGGGTTGTGGCTCAGTGCGCTGACCGCGCATCCCTGCACGGGCATAATTACGTCGCACAACGAACTGCATCACGGCCAGAACAATACGGACGCAGACTTCGTTCGCAGTTCGCTCGTTCACTATCGCTCGAATCTCGCCAATCTTGCCGCGTTCTTTTTTGCTTCGGTCGCGACCATGTACCGCAACAAGCCGGCCGACCTTGAGATATGGCGCTGTTCCAAGCTACAGCTTTATCGTCAAGCAATCGCCGAGCGTTGCCTGACCTACTCGGTGCTGGCCGTGCTGCTCATCATCAACTACCGCTCCACGTTGAAGTACTGCATCGGACCATGGTTCTTCGGACAATGGGTACTGGTGACCATCAATCTGCTCCAGCACCAGGCCTGTGATGCCGCCTCGAGATTCAATCATTCCCGCAACATCACCGGGCGCATTGCCAACTGGCTGCTTCTGAATAACGGATATCATACGGTCCACCACATGTTCCCGACTGCACATTGGAGCAAGCTGCCTGTCATTCACGAGCGGGTCGTCGCGCCTCATCTCCAGCCGGGCTTGAGCGAGCGTTCCTTGTGGCTGTGTGTCTGGCGGCGATTCATTCTAGGCAGGAACAAAGACTGGCAGGGAGCGGGCACTTGATTTCTGGTCACAAGCCTTCCGATCAAAAGCCGTCGGGGCCTCGCTCATTTCTTGGCATCCGGGAAGCGCTCGCGTTTCGCCGCAGTCCATTGACCTATCTGCAGCAGCTCGCCGCGGACTACGGTGACGTCGTGCACTTCCGTCTCGGCTGGAAGCACGCATTCCTTCTCAATCATCCCGACCTCGTACATGAATTTTTCGTTATGCATGCGTCGCGGCAGGTTCGCGGGCCGGTGATGCAGCGCGCCCGCACCGTGATGGGAAACGGCTTGCTTACCAGCGAAGATCCTCTGCACTCCGTGCAGCGACGAGTGATCCAGCCAGCATTTCATCGGGAACAGCTCGCAGGTTATGCGCGCTTCATGGGCGAATACTCGCGAAAGGCCTGTGAAGGCTGGCGTGAAGGCGAGGTCATCGATCTTCGCAAAGAAATGCTCGCGCTGACCTTGAGCATTTTAGGTAAGACATTGTTTGACAGGAAGATTGAGGAAGACGCAGGTGAAATCGCAGAAGCCGTGACGGCCTTGATGTCTCTGGTTGATCTTGTCTTCGTTCCATTCTCAAACTATCTGATGCAACTCCCTATCCCGGGCATGCGACGGGTTCGGCGCGTGCGTGAGCGTTTTGACCGCCTGATCTACAGTCTGATTGAGCAACGTATGCGCGATGGCATCGATGGCGGCGATCTGCTTTCTGTTTTGCTGAGGCATCAACCCACGGAGGGAAGTCGCGCACAAGCGATGCGCCAGGTGCGCGACGAGTGCCTGACGCTGCTGCTTGCCGGCCATGAGACGATCGCCAACGCCTTAACGTACGCGCTCTTTGTGTTGGCGAAGCACCCTGAGCACGTACGCCGCATTCGGAAGGAAGTCGAAGTTGTAGCGGGAAATGTGGATCTGAATGCCGATCACTATGAGCAAATGCCGGTCACGCGCAGCGCTTTCCTCGAGGCGATGCGGTTGTTTCCGCCGGTGTGGGTCTTGGGCCGCGCTTTGAGTGAATCCTGCAATATAGGCACGGTTAGAGTGCCGAAGGGCGCCGTGGTGTTTGCCAGCCAATATCTGTTACATCGTGACCCACGCTTCTTTTCTGAGCCCGAAGACTTTCGGCCCAGCCGATTTTTGGACTCGGCAAAGACTCATCCCTTTGCTTATTTTCCGTTCGGGTTGGGTCCGCGACGGTGCGTTGGCGAGGGATTTGCCCTGATGGAAGGAACGCTAGCATTGGGAACGATATTGCAGCAGTGGGACGTGGAATTACTACCGGAAACAGAGCTTGTGCTGGATCCCAAGGTTACTCTTCGTCCAAAAAAGCCGGTATTGGTCCGGCTGCGTTCCGTCACTGTAGGATCGAGTTCTCGCTGTGATGAAACTACCTTAGCTGCAGGCGAACTTGCCAGCGATCCGCTTGGATCGTGCCCTACCACCAGAGCAGTTGCAAGGCAATGATGGCGGCGCATTGACTCACGAGATAGACGTGAAACAAATTTCGTCGCCGGGAGAGGCCGAAGAATTGAAGCGTGGCCGCATCGTAACCGAGGCGGATGAAAATCCGCAGCACCACCAGCAATAGCAGAGCGAAAAGAACTGCGCGATAGCGAGCCGCGTCCAACAACGGGAGAAGTCCTGTTACACCGGCAAAAACGCCCAGCGCTCCCCACGGTTGCAATACGGCGACGATGGGCGATCCAGAAGGGAATTGCGCGCCGAACAATCGCTTGTAGAGCCCGGCGGCGCGTCGTGGGAAGAATACGCCGGCCAGTCCCGTTAACAAATGGTCGGCAGCGAGGACCACCAGATTCAAGTACGCGACCGCATGCCAGAGTTTCATGTTTCGAGAGTGCTCCGCATGGAGGATTGTATTTGAAGGACCTTACGAAGGGCTCCGTGATGCAAATCTTGCTCCGGCTGGCGGGATTCATCATGGCCAGCATGTTGGGGCAGGCTTTGTATCTGCTGGCGGATATGTATTGGGTCGGCCGCCTGGGCAAGGAGTCGGTCACCGCAGTCGGTCTCGCCGCGAATCTCATGGCCCTTACGCTGGCGCTCACGCAAATCATGGGCGTCGGCACCACAACTCTGATATCTCATGCCGCAGGAGCGAAGGATCGAGAGCGGGCTCACATCGTATTCAATCAGTCCTTCGCGATGTCGGTTGTGGGAGGCGGAGCGCTCTGTCTTCTGGCTTTCGTTTTGCGTCGCGTTTATTGCAGCGCGCTGGCCGCGAGTCCGGAAACTGTGAGACTGGGAACGGACTATCTCTTCTGGTTTATTCCGGCGCTGTTTCTGCAGTTTCCGTTTGTATCGATGGGCGCGGCGCTACGTGGAGCCGGAGTGGTGAAGCCGACGGTAGCCGCACTCGTCTCAACCGTACTGATCAACCTGGTCCTGGCCCCTGTCATGATTTTTGGCTGGGGTACGGGCCACGCGTTTGCGGTTCGTGGAGCAGCGCTGGCAACCTTCATCGCTCTCGTGCTGGGAGTCGCTGGAATGCTTATCTATTTTCTGCTTAGCGAGGGATATCTAGCCTTCGACATCTCGCTCATGCGACCGGATTTCGATCTATGGCGCGAAGTCTTTCGCATCGGCCTGCCGGCCGGGGCGGAGCTGGGAATTCTGGGAATTTACCTGATCGTCGTCTATGCCGCGATCCGGCATTTTGGAGCCGCCGCGCAAGGCGGATTCGCTATCGGTGCCCGCATCATGCAGTCACTGATCCTTCCCGCTGTGGCTGTGGGCATGGCCAACGCGCCCATCGTGGGTCAGAACTTTTCGGCGCGGCAACCGGGGAGAGTGCGCGAAAGTTTTCGCGCGGCTTGTGTTGTCGCTTCTGTAGTGATGCTACTGCTGACCATTCTTTGCCAGGTGCGCGCGCCCAGCATCGTACGCATTTTCTCGGGACAAGCCGATGTTGTTGCGGTCGGGGCCGGCTATCTGAAATTCATCTCGCTTACCTTTCTAGCCACTGGTCTGATCTTTGCCTGTACGAGCGTCTTTCAGGGACTGGGAAATACCCGCCCGCCATTTGTAAGTTCGATCATCCGCTTTTTTGTTTTTGCCGTCCCCGTCTTATTATTTCTGCAGCGGCTCGCTCTCAATGACATCTGGATCATCTCGGCCACTTCTATCTGGATTCAAGCATTTTCGAACTTATGGTTCCTGCGAAAGGAGCTGCGAGCGAAGCTCGGGGCGCGCGAAGAGTCGGTCAGGGCTGGAGAAGAATTGAGACCGGTGACTTAGAGACACTATGTCGAATGCCAGAACCTTCATCTGGGTGTTTATCTATGTGCAGGCAGCGTTCATCACTGTGGATCTCTACGAACATTGGAGGTTAGGACGCCGAAACGATGCCAACAAGGTCATCCGCCGCAATGCGGCCGTTATTTTGGCCGTGGTCATTGCGTGCGCCGGATACTCTGTTATTCAACTCGCACTGGCGTCAGCTCTGCCTGATATCGGCAAGGTGTCCGACTGGGCACAGAGAGTTACCTCCACGCCAAGGCCAGCCGCACCTCCCGGGCCGGCGCTGGCAATTCCAGTTTTCGTGTTCGCGTTTGTGATCGGCACGTTCTTTGACTACATGGTTCATCGATTTCTTCTGCACGGGCCGCTCTGGAGGCTGCACGAGAATCATCATCTGCCCTCGGTGGTATCGAATGTCATGCCGGGAATTGCAGCGCGGCCTTTCGTGATCGTTCCGAACTTCCTGATCAACGCCGGGTCGTGCGCCGCGATTTTCCTTACCGTTCGACTGATCGGCAATTCTCGCCTGATCACAGCCTTCATCTACGTTGTCCCGGCACTGTTGTTGACGTTCACGTTTGTGGCCTGCGCCAGTCACTCCATCTTCCTGCGCCGCTTCCACTGGGTTGAGACTTTGTTTCGCGCTTTGCTGCTGATTGGCCCGCGCGAGCATCTTGTCCACCATTCCGCCGACATCCAGGGCAACTACGGCAATTTCACATCCTTGTGGGACCACGCTTTGGGTACCTACGTCTCCCCCAGCGAGATCAACGATCACCGTTTCGGTCTTGCATACGACCAGGATTTTCTGGGAGCGATCACAGCGGGCCGCTTCAAACTGCCGCATCCAATCCGGTCGCGCTTCCAAGTGGGCCTGGTTTGTCGAATTGACGAACCCCCCTCGGGAATGGAGTAACTGCGAGGGAACCTCTAGCGATTTCTCTGGAGTCAAGCGCCAGTCAGCGCCAAAATCTAAGAAACTCGGGGGCTACGATGATGAACCGCTACATCGGAATCAAGCTGCTCGCTGGTTTTATGGGGATCTACCACATTCTCATGGGAGTCCTCGGAATTGCTTCCGGTACGCTCGCGGCCTGGGGCGCGCATGCGTTGTGGCACGCCAACGTCACCGTCGATCCGCAGTTCACCTATTTGGCCAAATTTCTGGGTGCTTATGTCGTGGCCTTCGGCATCATGATGTTGTTCATCGCGAAGGATCCCGTGCGTTACGGTTCGCTGGTATATCCCGCTGTCGTCGTAGCCGTCTTGCGAATTGGCGAGCGCCTAATGTTTGCCAATGAATTGAAAACTGCGTTTGGAGTAGGAATGGACCGCACCATCGGCACCATCATAGTGGTCGGAATTCTGAATGGCGCGCTGCTCGTATTGAAGCCACGCGAAGACAGTGCGCGGATGCACTAGTCCTTGGTTTCGCACTTCTGATCGCTCTTTTCTTTCGCTCGGCCTCTCAAAAAATCAATTTGCCGCTCAGACTTTCAGGAAGCTGCGTTCCCGGAGAGATTGCGGTCTGGCCTGCATACACATGCGCGAGTTTGGGGAGTTTCCCGATCGCAGGCAAGGCTTGTGGCGTGACCCTGGTGCCGTAGACGTTCATAAATTGCAGCTCTTGGAGGCCGCCAAGTTGCAACACAGTCTGGTCTGCGATTGACGTATTCATCAGATTCAAGGTGCGCAATCGTTTCATCGCTGCGATAGTCGCCGCCGAGCGATCAGTAACGCCGGTACGGGAAAGGTCGGCAATCGTGATGTGGTCCGCGACAGGAGCGAACGCTGCCATTTCGCGATCTCCGAATTGTGAACCCATGATCGACGCATTCAAGCGCAGATCGGAAGTGCTGCGGGATTCGTAGTCGAGAATGTTGGGAAACTGTTTTTGCAATTGAGCGACGGTAGGCGCCAAAGCAGAGCGGAGTTTTGCCACCGCGGCGGAATCCGTTTCTGGAAATGTAACTTCGGCGCTTGTCGAAGCCGCAGCCGGCGCATCTTTCAGAGCATCGTTGGCAAGCGTGTCTGATGCGCCCGCGCCGACCCATAGTTCAATGACTTTAGTCTGATCGGCCGACAGCGGAGATTTGCCCTTCGGCATGAAATTATCGTCACTCGCGGGCAACGTGATACGGCGAAATAGATCGCTCGCTTGCGCGTTTCCAGCATGAATCACAGGCCCATCCTTGCCGCCGCGCATCAACGCTCGATAGCTGTCGAGGCGCAGGTTTCCCTTATGCTTGTCGGCGCTGTGGCAAATCACGCAGCGAGCATTAAAAATCGGCTGAACACGCGCGCCGTAAAACGTATGGGGATCTGCTGGCATCGCTGCCTTTTCATTCTCAATGCCCAGCAGCGTGCGCAGGCCTGCCGGCATGTGCGCCGTGAGATGATTTTCCCCCAAAGTTAACTGTCCGCCGCGGTGCCCCGTAAAGGCGACCAATGCGACTCCAACGATGAGCGTCAGAGCGTAGATGACGGATTGGTTCGCGCGAGTACGTAGCAAGCAACAAATCCAGCACAGGATGGCGAGCACGACTCCAGCCCACATATGTTGCGTAACCAGCGCTCCCGAATAGCCGCCGTTGCGAGCGAGGCACCATCCAAAGAAGCCGGCAACTGTGGCGCTCACCGTCGCAAGGCCCAGGACTAGACCTGCAGACAAACGTAAATGCGAGAAGCGCGAGCTTCGTCCGGCGAACTCAAGAATCGGCACGAGCAGCAACAACGCGATTGGGAAGTGAATGATTAGAGGATGGAAACTCCCCAGGAATTGCGCCCACTCCGATCGCTCGTTTCCATCCGGAGGCAGAAGTGCGGCCAGCGCCACTAACAAAAGCAGAAACGGCGCAAGGGCGAGCCAAGATTTCACCCACTTGCGGATGCCTTCAGCGCGAGTAGTCATGAGTGCAAGGCATCCTTGAGAATCGCGCGACAGGGACTTCCGTCAAAAATCTTCATGCCAGGATTTCGCCAATCACGCGCGCCGGCTTTACGCTGGTGAGTTTCTGCTGCAGCCCTTGAAACGAGTAGTTGAGCTTGTGGTGGTCGAAGCCCAGCAAGTAAAGCATGGTGGCGTGCAGATCGCGAATGTCCACCGGATCTTTCACAATTTCGTATCCCATTTCGTCGGTTTGGCCATGAGTGATTCCGGGTTTGATCCCACCTCCGGCGAGCCAGATCGTGAACGCTCCAGGGTTGTGATCGCGGCCGACGTATTTCATCTCCTGGCCATTTCTGTTTTCCCGCATGGGCGTGCGCCCAAATTCTCCACCCCACACCACGAGCGTGTCCTCGAGCAAGCCTCGTTCCTTCAGATCGGCAAGCAGCGCCGCCGTCGGTTGATCGACCTCGCGGCAACGATCGTTGAAGCCGAGATTTAACGCCTCCTTCGCATCCGCCCCGTGGGAATCCCATCCCCAGTGATAGAGTTGAATAAACCGCACGCCGCGCTCCGCCAGCCGCCGCGCAACCAGGCAATTGTTGGCGAAGCTCGACTCTCCCGGCTTTGATCCGTACCGAGCCCGCACCGACTCGGGCTCTTTGTGGATGTCCATAGCGTCGGTCGCATCCATTTGCATGCGAAAGGCCATCTCGTATTGCGCGATGCGCGTGACCGTTTCCGGATTGCCCAAGTCGGAGTACGTTTGCCGATCGATCTGGTCGATCGAATCGAGCATGTCGCGCCGCAGCGAGCGGCTCACGCCCGGCGGATCGTCGAGGTATAAAACAGGCTCGCCATGCGAGCGGCACTGCACCCCCTGATAGACGCTGGGCAAAAAGCCGGAACTCCACAACTGCTTTCCGCCGTCCGGCGACTTGCCTCCCGAAAGCAGCACAATGAATCCCGGCAGATTCTGGTTCTCCGTGCCGAGGCCATACAACACCCACGAACCAAACGATGGATAGCCAAGCCGCGCATTGCCGGTGTGCACGAGCAACTGTGCCGGAGCGTGATTGAACTGATCGGTGCGCATCGACTTGATGAAGCAAATTTCGTCGAGATGCTGCTCGAGATGCGGCAAGCGGTCTGAAATCCAGTGGCCGCTCTCTCCCACCTGGTGGAAGGGATACTGCGAACCCAACAACTTCGGCACGCCGCTGATGAACGCGAACCGTTTGCCCGCCAAAAACGAAGCAGGGCAATCCTGCCCATCGAGCCGCTTCAGGTCTGGCTTGTATTCGAAAAGTTCCAGCTGGCTGGGCGCTCCCGCCATGTGCAAATAGATGACGCGGCGCACCTTCGCCGCGAATTGTGGGGGCAAGACTGAGAGCGGACTTGAAGCGTCGCGCGTAAAGTCGAGCGTTTCGTATTTCGTGCGGTCAGCATCTTTCGCGGAGCTTGCATATTGCGCCAGCGATGTGCCGACGAACAGCGTGCCGAGACCGCCACTCAACGTGCGCAGGAAGTGGCGGCGAGTTTGCGCCTGCAGCGCCGCCATTCGCAACTCACGCGCTTTATTCAAATTCGCGCCTGCATTGTCTTCGAAAAAATTGTTTGCCATATTTCTGTCCCACCACCGACTACCTGGTCAAAGCCGCATCCAGATTAAGCAGCACGCTGGCAACAGCGGTCATCGCGGCCAACTCCTTTGATCGATCGCCGGCAACTGACACCCTCACGATTTTCGGTTGGCTATTGTCGGCTAGCGCCTTTTCATAGAGCGTTCGCAGCGTATCCAACTCGAATTGGCTCGGATCGCGCGACAAGACCCAGTGCGCCCCGCATTTAATTTGTGCGTCCAGAGAATCCCCAGCCTGCAGCATGCGGCGAGCCAGCACCTCCGAGGCCTCGTGATAGACAGGATCGTTCATCGTGACCAGCGCCTGCAGCGGTGTATTCGTCGGGATGCGCCGTGCCAGGCTGGTGTCGTGATCCGAAGCATCGAAGATGAGAAAGCTGGGATAGCCGCTCGTCCGCTTGATATACGTATAAATCGCGCGACGGTAGCGGTCTGGGCCTGTCGCATCGACCCATTTACTCTCGTTATAAACCGAATTCCACACGCCTTCGGGCTGCGGCGGCATAACCGGCGGACCGCCGATTTTGTCAGTCAGCAGGCCGCTCGCCACTAGCGCCTGATCGCGAACCATTTCTGCCAACAGCCGCTGTTGAGGCCCACGCGCCAGCAATCGATTGCGTGGATCCCTTTCATTCAGCGCCGCATTCGACTTAGAACTCTGCCGGTAGGTCGCGCTGGTTACCAGCTCGCGCAACAGCGCCTTCATGTCCCAGTGCAAGTCGTTTTGAAAATGTAACGCAAGCCAATCCAGCAGCTCCGGATGGCTTGGTCTTTCTCCCATGCTGCCAAAATTTTCAAGCGTCTCGACGATGCCTGTTCCGAAAAGCTGCTCCCAATAGCGATTGACTGCCGTGCGGGCTGTCAGCGGCTGCTCCGGGCTGAAAAACCATTTGGCCAGCGTGAGTCGGTTGTGCGGAGCGTTTTCCGGCAGGCGCGGCAGAAGGCCGGGGACATCGGCTGTCAGCGCTGGTCCGATCTTCGTCAGGAAATTCCCGCGCTCAAATTCCATGGTCTCTCGCCGGTCGTAGTCTGCTTGTTCGGCCATGACCGGCGTGTCGACGCCGGGAATCTTCTCCAACTGCCGCGTGAGTTCCGCGAGGCGAGTCAGCTTGGTGCGATATGCGGAGTCAGCTGCCAGGTCGCTCCAGCATGAGTCTGCGCTCGTCGCTAGTCTGGCGCGCCGCACAAGGCCCGGCTTGTCATTAACGTTTTCGGTTTGCGTGAGTTGCAGCTTGATCCGGCTGCCCGACGGCAGATGGAGCGGAGACTCTGGAACGCCGATCGCCCAGCGCGCGTGAAAGAGATTCGGGTCCTCGGCGAAGCCGCCCGTTACATCCACGGCCTCGGTGCGTTTGACAGCCAGAGCAATCGCATTCTGCAGATCGCTCTCCTCATCGGGCACGAAATAACGAAAATGAATTTTTTCCGCGGATCCACTCGGTCGGATCACCCAGCCTTCGATCTGGCTCACGATGAAGCCCAGCTCCGGATTGTGGCGCGCCGCATCGCCACTCACTGGAAAAACTTCAAGCTTCACTGCTGTGATTACAGGCGCATTCGTCGCCGCTGTCAGTTCATAAACCGATTTCCCCGGAGTGTTCGCTGCGGCATGCATTTCGCCGTCCGACGTTTGAAAGACGGTTGGCCGGTCCTTCGCCTTCTTGATCGCGTCTTTTTTGGTCTCAGCAATCGCCTTCACCAGGTCTTTGCGTCGCTGCTGGCGATCTTTGATCCGCTTGGCAATCTCTTTGGCCGTAAGAGGTTTTTCCGGTTGCTTCTCATGGTCGAATGCAACCAGTTCACGTTCGAGATCGCCGGCAATCCACCGTAATGCGAGCGCTTCGCTCGCCGACGCAGCCGTAATTGGCAGAGCCGTCCACTTCGCATTTCCCTCGAGCTTACGTCCCTGATCGGTCACTTCTTGGCTCAGGTTCGCGATCTCGTCCTGCAATTTCGCCGCTTCCGCGTAATTCTTTTCGTCCTTGGGAACCCGCAGCACTGGCGTGTCCTCAGGCAGATCGGCGTCAAGAGATGTATTGAAAAATGCGAGTGACTTGTAGTACTCCGCGTGCCGGATCGGATCGTAAGGATGCGAATGGCACTGCACGCAATTCATGGTCAGGCCATTCAACACCAGCCATGTGGTCGCCGAGCGGTCCATGGCAGCGATCAGGCGATATTCTTCGTCGTCGGTTCCGCCCTCATCGTTGTTGGGCGTCTGGCGATGAAAAGAGCTCGCGATGCGATCGTCAAACGTCGCACCAGGGAGCAGATCGCCCGCCAGTTGCTTGATCACGAACTGGTCGTACGGCAAGTTTTGATTGAAGCCGCGAATCACCCAGTCGCGATAGGGCCAAACGCCAGGGCGGTCGCGATCGGCCTCATACCCTTTGCTGTCGGCGTACCGCGCAAGGTCGAGCCACAGTGCCGCCCAACGCTCTCCGTAATGCGGCGAGGCTAAAAGCCGATCCACCTGCTTTTCGTACGCGTTGGGCGACGAATCCGCCAGGAAAGCCGCTTGCTCTTCCATCGTCGGCGGCAGGCCGGTAAGGTCGAACGATACCCGTCGCAGCAACGCTGCCTTGTCCGCTTCGGGCGATGGCGCCAGATTTTCTTTTTCGAGGCGCGCCAGAACAAAACGGTCCACTGGGTCGCGCACCCACGCCGCTTGCTTTACCTGCGGCAGTTGTTGTGGCCGGGGCGCAACGAATGCCCAGTGTTCCTCCCACTTGGCGCCCTGCTTGATCCAGCGGCGCAGCAAATCAATCTGGTGAACAGAGAGCGGTGGAGAATGATACGGCATCCGCGCCTCAGGATCGGACGACGTGACACGTGCAATCAGTTCGGACTGTTCAGGGTGGCCGGGGACGATGGTGCGTCGTCCAGACTTGCCAGTGCCGAGCGCTTCGTCACGGTAGATGAACGACACGCCATTCTTTTGCCGCACGCCGCCGTGGCACTGCACGCAATTCTGATTCAGGATAGGCTGAATGTCCTCGGTGAAGCTGACTTCGCTACCCGATCTGTGCCGGATCAGCCACCACCCGGCCAGCGCACAAGCCAGCACAGCCACCGCAGCCACCATGGCACGCGGCCACCGGGATGGGACTGGAGCACTAAACATATTGGCCCCATAAGTATAAGAGCCTTTTCAAGGGGCTTTGGTTCAAAAAGCGAAATCCGGATTCTGGATGGGCATAGATCGCAATTCAAGAGAGGACCGCGGTTTACCCAATCCAGCCTCGCGAGACGGCGAATCGTGATTGATACGCAAAGGGAGTCCATGACTGGCTCCCGTCGCACTAGATTGGCCTGACGATTCCGTCCCGCGTCGCCGCCGTATTCCGAACCAGTATGAGCACGAGCAACATTCCTGCAAGCGGGACCAGTCCGGCCACGATCATGATCGAATCGAAGGAGCGTGTCACCATGGCCCGGTGCGCGTCGGAGAAGTGCCCGATCAGCTTGAAAGCGACAATCGTTCCTATGCCGGCCCCGGTTCCGCCCAGCCCGCTTACAGAAGCGACAGCATCTTCCTTGAACAAATCCGACGGCAGCACGTTGGCGATGGTCGTGAATGCGCCGTAGCAGAACGTCGCCACCGCAAAGAGCACTGTAATCGCCGTCAAATTGACGGTGAGAATCGTTGGTATGAGCAGCGTCACGCCAAATCCGCCGAAGACGACCAGCGCTTTTCGCCCCGCGCCCACCGACCACCCGCGCTTGATCAAATATCCAGAAGCGAAACCGCCGAAAAAATTGCCGAGGTCGGTGGCAATAAAAGGAATCCAGATCGCTATCACTCCGGTCTTCAGGGAAATTCCTTTCGCCACCAGGTAAATCGGAAACCAGTCTGCGATGAAGAACCAAACCGGATCGGTGAACGTTCGGGCAACGATCGCTCCCCACGTCTGCGGCAGCCGCAGCAAGTCGATCCATCGCGGCCGAGCCGTAGCCTCCGGTCGTGTCGGATCGTTCGCGTTGGCCGTGATGATCTGCCGCTCGGCCTCACCCAATCGAGGATGCTCACTTGGCGGCCGATAAAAACTTCTCCACACCAGCAGCCAGACGAAGCCGAGCAATCCCGGAATCACAAATACCGGCCGCCAGCCCCAGTGCAGATATATCGGCAATATGATGAACGGCGCAATCGCTCCTCCGATCGACGAACCGCTGTCGAAAAATGCGGTGGCAAACGCGCGTTCCTGTTTGGGGAACCACTCCGAGACGGCTTTGGTCGCGCCCGGCCAGTTGCCCGACTCACCCGCGCCCAGCAGGAATCGGAATGTGGCGAAGCTGTAGAAACCGTTCGCCAGCGATGTGGCCACCGAGACGATCGAATACCAAAACACGGTGAGCGTGAGACCGCGGCGGGTTCCTACGCGGTCCATCAGTCTTCCGCAGGCGCTTTGCCCCAGCGAATAGGCGACGCGGAATCCGATCAGCAGGTTCGCATAATCGCTGTTCGTCCAGTGATAGATTTCCTTCAGATAAGGCGAGAGCAGCGACAGAGTCTGGCGGTCGATATAGTTGATGACCGTCGAGGCAAACAGCAGGCCGCCAATCCACCAGCGCAGATTGCGGATTGGCCGCACGCTCGATTTGCTGGCAATTGTGGGATCGGCCATTTGTTGCAGTTCTCGACATCGACTTACAGAAATCGACTGCGATTACTGCAACGTCTGTACCTCCACCGACAGCACCGCGGGTAAATCGCGCACGATGGGAGTCCAGGAATCTCCAGCGTCATTAGAGGCGTAGACCTGTCCGCCCGTGGTGCCGAAATAAATCCCGCACTTGTCGAGCGAGTCGACCGCCATGGCGTCGCGCAGCACATTCACGTAGCAGTCTTTTTGCGGCAGGCCCCTGGTTAGTGCTTCCCACTCGTTGCCGCCAGTCCGGCTGCGATAGACGCGCAACTTTCCCTCATGCACGAAGTGCTCGCCATCGCTTTTGATCGGAACGACGTAGATTGTCTCCGGTTCATGTGCGTGAACGTCGATCACAAATCCGAAATCCGTCGGCAGATTGCCGCTGACTTTGTTCCACTGCTCGCCGGCATCGTCAGAACGCATGACGTGCCAGTGTTTTTGCATAAAGAGCACATTCGGGCGTGATTTGTTCATCGCGATGTGATGCACGCAGTGCCCCACTTCGGCGGTCGGATTTGGGATGTACTGCGAATACAATCCCTTGTTGATCGGCTTCCACGACTTGCCGCCATCGTCAGTGCGGAACGCTCCCGCGGCAGAAATCGCAATATAAATTCGATTCGGATTGCTGGGATCAAGAATGATTGTGTGCAGGCACAGGCCGCCGGCGCCCGGCTGCCACTTCGGCCCGGTGCCGTGACCGCGCAGCCCGGAAAGTTCTTTCCAGTTTTCACCGCCGTCGGTCGAGCGGAAAAGCGCCGCATCTTCGACGCCGGCGTACACAATATCGGGATCGGTGAGCGACGGCTCCACGTGCCACACCCGCTTGAACTCCCACGGATGTTGCGTGCCGTCGTAGAACTGGTGCGTCGTGAGCGGCGCCCCGGTCTCAGCCGATGTGTCATAGACGAACTTGTTGCTGGCGGCTTTGGGCGGGCCTGGTTCGGGCCTTTCGCCGGGTGGCGTCCCCGGCTGGTGCCAGGTCTTGCCCCCATCGTCAGACCGCTGAATAATCTGCCCAAACCATCCGCTGGTCTGCGAGGCATAAATCCGGTTCGGGTCTACCGGCGACCCCTTCAGGTGATACAGTTCCCACCCGGCAAAATGCGGCCCGCTCACGTCCCACTGCTCCCGCTTGCCATCCGCCGTCAGAATGAATGCCCCTTTGCGCGTTCCCACCAGCACCCGAACTTTACTCATGCATCGACTCCTTGTAGAAGAAATACGTTCTGTGAGTCACCTACTTTGAATCAACATATCGCCTCAACTTACTCGAACGCAAGCTGGCAACGCGCGGGCCCTGGTTTGCGACGAAACACCTATGCCACAAAGACGCAGTCGCCACGCTTCAGGCACAATGGTCATGCCGAAGCCCAAAGCCGGAGCTCTCAAATTGACCGACTCAGCCGTCGAGATTCAAGGCCGCACGCTGAAGCTGTCGAACCTCGAAAAAGTGCTGTATCCCGCGGTGGGGTTCACCAAGAAAGATGTCATCGACTACTACGCTCGCATCGCGCCGGCGATGATTCCGCACTTGACTGCCCGCGCCCTGACTCGCAAGCGTTACCCCGACGGTGTTGACGGTGAGCCCTTCTTCGAAAAGAACGCTCCCATGCACAAGCCCGATTGGGTGAAGACTGCGCCCATCTGGAGCGGCCACAACCGCCGCACTATTCACTACATCCTTGCCGACGATCTGCCGACCCTGATCTGGCTCGCGAACCTGGCTGCGCTCGAGCTGCATCCCTCACTCGCGCTGGCGTCCGACATCACTTGCCCCACGGAAATGGTCTTCGATCTTGACCCCGGAGCGCCCGCCAACATCCTGCAATGCTGCCAGGTCGCATTCTGGCTGCGCGAGATCTTCGACCACTTCGGCCTCAAGAGTTTCCCCAAGACTTCCGGATCCAAAGGTCTGCAGGTCTACGTCCCGCTCAACACGCCCACGACGTACGAAGCGACCAAAACGTTTGCCCTCCTCTTGGCGCAGTGGCTCGAGCACGAGCATCCCAAGGAAGTTGTATCGGATATGAAAAAACAGCTTCGAACCGGCAAGGTCTTCGTCGATTGGAGCCAGAACGACGAGCATAAGACGACGATTGCAGTCTATTCGCTGCGAGCGCGCGAACGGCCGACGGTTTCAACGCCCGTAACCTGGGAAGAGTGCGAACGCGCCCATAAGAAAAAAGATGCAAGCTTACTTGTGTTCGAATCGAAGCAAGTGGTTTCTCGCTTCGAGAAGATGGGCGACCTGTTCGAATCTGTGCTGGAATTAAAACAAAAACTCCCCGATCTCAAGAAAGTTGCCGCGGCCGCCGAACCAGAGACAATCGAAATTGCGGCCCAGGCCGAGGAGCCAAGAGCGCAAAAAAACGGAAGGCGAAACTCGGCAAAAAAGAAGTGATGCTCCGTCATGCGGTGGTAAGTTTTCCCAGTTTATAATCGCGACTCAACGATATCTTGAATTTCCATGCCTCAACTCTTTGCCGGCACTTCCGGATGGGCCTATCCAAGCTGGAAGCCGGATTTCTACCCGCAGAAACTGCCGCAGAAGAAATTTCTCGGCCACTACGCCACCAAACTCAATACGGTTGAGGTCAACTTCACCTTCCGCCAACTCGTAAAAGAATCCACCATCCAGAACTGGATGCAAGACACGCCGTCGCATTTCCGCTTCGGTGTGAAGGCGCACCAGGTCATCACGCACATCAAGCGCCTCAAGGGAACGGAAGATTTCCTTCCGCGCTTTCTCGCCACGATCGAACCGTTGGCAGCCGCAGGCAAACTCGGCCCCGTGCTGTTCCAGCTTCCTCCGAACTTGAAGATGGACGCCGCGCTGCTCAAGGATTTCCTCGCCATTCTTCCGCGCGCCGTTCCGTCGGCGTTCGAATTTCGCCATGATTCATGGTTCAGCGACTCGACTTGGGAACTGCTGAAGTCGACCGGTGCAGCGCTTTGCGTCGCCGAGACCGAGACCTTAACGACTCCAGACGTTGTTACCGCTCCATTCGTCTACTATCGCTTTCGCAAGCCGAGCTATTCCGGGGAAGAGCGCCAGTCGATGATCGACCGCATTCGCCAGCATCTCGCTTCGGCACGCGATGTCTTCGCCTATTTCAAGCACGAAGAGACTCCCGAAGGAGCCCTGTACGCCGTGGATTTGCTGCGCGAAGTGAGTAGCGCGACCTAGCAGTGTTTGCCCAAGAATCCCCTTCAATACTTTCACCTGCGTCCGATAACGCGCTACCATTTCATTACTCATGGCAGCAGACGCCAACGCGAGAACGCTTTCCGACTTTCTCGACTACCTACGAATCGAAAAAGGCCTGGCGCCATTGTCCATCAGCGCCTACACCACCGACATTGGCCAATTCGCCGGATTCCTCGAAAAACGAAAGCGCGTTCTGCTCACAGCGAAGCGTCAGGACCTCCGCGAGTTTCTCCAGCAACTTTTTTCCCATCAAGTCGATGGGCGCAGCGTAGGCCGCAAGCTCTCCGCGTTGCGGCATCTCTACCGCTATCTCCTGCTCGACAAGCGAATCGACCACGACCCCACGCTGAATATCGAATCTCCCCGCCAATGGAAGGTGCTGCCCAAGGCTCTAGCGCGCGACGAAATGGAAAAAACTCTGGCCGCGCCGCTAGTGCAGGCAGGGAATCCGACCGCATCCGAAAATTCCGCCGCGCTCGCCATGCGCGATCGCGCGATGCTCGAAGTTTTTTACGCCGGGGCGCTGCGCGTATCGGAAATCATTGGCGCGAAAATCGAGGACCTGAAACTCGAAGCGGGATACATGCTAGTCCGCGGCAAAGGCGACAAAGAGCGCGTGGTGCCACTCGGCAAGTCGGCGCAGGATGCGTTACGCGAGTATCTCGCGAAAGCGCGCCCCGAGTTGGCAAAGGAAACCGCAAGTCGGGCCCAGAAAAATTCTCCGCTGCTCTTCATCGCTCGTGGCGCACGCGGCCTCACCCGTCAGCGAGTGTGGCAGATGGTGCGCGCCGCTTCCGCCGCCTCCGGTCGCAAAGCGTCGCCGCACATGCTGCGCCACAGTTGCGCCACACACATGGTCGAAAACGGCGCCGACCTGCGCACCGTGCAGACGATTCTCGGCCACGCCGACATCTCAACGACGCAGGTCTACACCCACATGGCGCTTGACCGCTTGCGGACTGTCTACCAGAAGCACCATCCAAGAGCGAAGGCCAGATAGATGACGAGGTCAAACACAGTCGTGAGCAAGGCCGTCGCCGACTTCCTCCGCCATCTGCGCGAGCGCAATTCGTCCGCCCACACCATCAAGGCATACACCGGCGACCTCGCCAACTTCGCCGCCTACGCCGGTTCCCGCGGCTGGAATCAGCTCGATCACATCGCGATTCGCGGCTTTCTCTCACAGCTCTACGAAAAAGGATTGAGCAAGACTTCAGTCGCCCGCGCGCTCGCCGCGGTTCGCTCTCTCTATCGTTGGCTCGCGCAGGAAGGAGTCGTCGAGCAAAATCCCGCAAAACTGGTCGCCACACCCAAGCTGCCCAAAAAACTCCCACGCGTGCCCACGATTGAAGAAATGAACTCCGTGCTCGACGGAGAAATGCCCGAGCAAGCGGCATTCCCCGAGCGCGATCGACTCATGCTCGAACTGCTTTACGGATGCGGGATACGCAACTCCGAGCTCACCGGAATCAATCTCGACGATATTCGCCTGAGCGCCGAGGCGATCCTGATTCGTGGCAAAGGAAAAAAAGAGCGCTACGTCCCATTCGGCGAGACAGCAAAGAATGCGCTGGCAGCCTATCTTCCCGCGCGGCAATCGACCCTCGCAGAATCACACAAGAGCACGCAAGCTCTCCTGATCAATCAGCGCGGTGGACGCCTCACCACCCGCAGCGTCGGCCGCATTATCAAGAAAATTGCCGTCGCCAAAGGGCTTTCATCAGACGTCCACCCACATACTCTGCGCCACGCCTTCGGCACGCACATGTTGGAGGAAGGCGCCGATCTGCGCGCCATTCAGGAGTTGCTCGGTCACGAGCGCCTCGCCACGACTCAGCGCTACACGCAGCTTTCTATGAAGCATGTGCTTCACGTCTACGACCAGACGCACCCGCGAGCCAAGTAAGCAAAAAAGCAACTCCTCTAATTCTAATTTCTTCCTAATCTCATCCATTACGAAGGCGAATGTTCTTGTGTCCTCTGTGCGCCCCGACGGTCCTGTAATAGATTGCTGAATCGGAGGGATTGCCGTGGAGTGTGCGACCGATTCCGGAGCCAGAATCGCAAAACGTGTTGGACGAACCATCGCTGAACTGCGTGCCCTGCAGGAGCCGCTGCTGGCGGGGGAAGTTGATCCCACAACGCTCGTGGATTTTCGCGACGCGCTCAATCGCGTCCGCAACACCGCATGGGCGGCACAGCAGTCCGCCTCCGCCGCGCTCCACGCCGATGGCCCCACGACAGTTGCATCGTTGCTGGCGCTGGAACGCGTTCGGGCGGCCTACCAGCTATGCCAGCTAATTCGCGAGGATATGCGGCGCGAAGATATCGGACTGCAGAAAGGCACTCTCGTTCAGTTCTGTAGCGTTGCGCAGGAATTGGTGAACGAATTAAAAGATCGGCTCTAACGCCGTAGAGAAGTCGCTTGCAACGTCTCTTGCATCAATCGCCAATATTTCTGGGCGGGCGCAGCTCTTCCCACATCCCGACGATTTTTTCCTTTACCGCGGCTGTGTGCTTTTCGTAGACCTCTTCTGAAGCCGCCGACTCGGCCGGCGGAAAAATGGGATCGCCGAATACCATCTTCAGCGGCTTGAAGCCCTGAAATCCCTGGTTGCGCGGCCACACTTCATAAAATCCTTCGATCGCAACCGGAACAATCGGCACCTGCATGTGTATCGATAAAATCGCCGCACCTTTCTTGAAAATCCGCGGCGTGCCGTCGATCGAGCGCTCGCCCTCGGGATAGAGAATCAGCGCCATCCCATGCCGCAGCCCAAACGCTCCCGCGCGCATCGCGGGAACAAGATTCGCATCCGGGTCAAGCACCACAACTTTCAGCCAGCGCGCCAGCTTCCGCATGAAGCCTTCGCCGAAGATTTCGCTCGTGCCCACCGCGAACAGCCGCCTAAAAACTTCCGAAGGAAGAATGCTAGCTAAAATCAACGGGTCGAGATAGCTCTGGTGATTCGAAGAAATAATGCAAGCGCCGGTCAAGGGAACTTTCTCGATGCCGCTTATCTTCAAGTCGCCCCGGTCGAGAGAGACCACCTGGATCAGCCGCGATACCAGAAACCAGAACGCGTCTCGAGCCGGCGCACGCCGCGCCAGCGCAAGCACCTCCGGATCATCGGGATCATCGGCCAGAATCGTTTTCCATCCGGCAAACGGAGCGCGTGTCTTCGCTTCGCCTGCGCCGCTCGCTGCGCTCTGCAAGACGGCATCGATCAGGTCGCGCACGGTGTAAATCTCAGTCAGCCGCGACTCTTCGAGTTCACCGCCCAATTCTTCTTCCAGTTGGCTGAGCAGTTCCACGCGCTGCATGGAGTCGAGTCCCAGATCCAGTTCCAGATTGTGGGTCGGCCGCAGGCCCGCCGGAGCACTATGCGCCGCATCGCGCAAGACTTTGAGCCCGCGCTGTACGTCCGGCTGCTCAAGCCATGCGGTCTCGTCTGCGGTAAGCGGCTTCTCCGCGGGAATATCGGCGTTGTCGTCCAGCTTCTTCGCCAGGTTGCTCTTGACCTTTTTCTCTACTTCGAAACGCTTGATCTTGCGCGTGGTCGTGCGCGGCAAATCGTCCTGCCAGATTTCGTAGCTGCCAATGCGCTTGGTCGATGCAATCTGCTGCGACAAGCCTTCCACGTCGAACCGGATGACTTCTTTCGCATTCACAACTCTCCTCTGCCGCAGCACATCGAAGTTCGGAACAATCACGGCATGCAGGCGATCGCCGCCCGCACCCGGCTTGCCTTCCAGCCCCATCACCGCCATTTCCTTGATGTACGGCGACTTCATGTAATGCGCTTCAATCTCCTCCGGATATACATTCTTTCCATTGCTGAGGACGATGACTTCCTTCTTTCGTCCAGTCACAAACAGATGGCCGTGCGAATCGAAGTAGCCCAAATCACCCGTGTAAAGCCAGTCATCGCGAAGCACCGCGGCAGTCGCGTCCGGACGATTCCAATACCCCTTCATCACCATCGGTCCACGAACAACAATCTCGCCAACTGCAAGCCCGCCGTCCTCCTGCGGTTGGGCGTCGACGATCTTTCCCTCGACACCCTTCATCGCCTTGCCCACAGAACCAAAAACAATGTCATTCGGAGAATTGACGTAGATGGCCGCTGCTGTTTCGGTCAGGCCGAGCGCTTGCATCACGTCGATGCCAAGATCGTAGAAGTCGCGCGCAATGCCCGGATCGAAGCGCGACCCACCGGTAGCCAAGTAGCGCATCTTCGGCCCGAGCGTGTTATGCACCTTGCGAAAAAGAAATGGCCCAGCGTTAATGCCAACTTTTCGCAGCGACCGGTTAAGTCCAACCATGGCCGCAAAGATCTTCTGAGTCACCGCTCCGCGCTTCTTGATCTCCTGAAAAATCCGTTCGTGAATCAGATAGTAAAACTGCGGCACAACCGCAAACGCGGTGATATTCCGCTCGGTCAGCGCGCGTAGCAATTCCGTAGTGTTAAGCGTTTCCAGATAAACGACGCGCGCTCCCTTCACCAGCGGCAGCAGCAAGTTCGCCATCTGCGCCAGCACGTGAAACAACGGCAGCACGCCCAGCAGCGCATCGGACGGCCCCAGATCCACCCAATTAAAAACCGCTTCCACTTCGCCAAGGATGTTCGCGTGCGTGAGCATCACGCCCTTGGGATCGGCCGTCGTGCCCGACGTATAAATCAGCGATGCAAGGTCGTCGTCTTTTGCCGGCGCAGGCTGAAACTTTCCCGGTCCGGCTTCGAAGATCGCTGGCAGATTTCCCAGCCACTGCTGCTGAATCGAATGATTCGACATCCGGTCGGGATCCATCAGGATCAAGCCGAGGTTCAGCTCCCGGGCTGCCGGCTGTGACACGGCAATATGTTTGGCGTCCACGAACATCGCGGTTGCCCCGGCATCCTTGAGCAGTTTTGTGACCTGATCGTCGTGAAGCGCAGTGTCGAGTGGAACGGCGGCGCATCCCGATGCAATAATCCCCAGATACGCCGCGACCCAGCGCGGGTGGTTGTCGGCCAGAATCGCGATTCTCGATCCGCGCGCGAAACCGTTCTCCATAATCCAGCGGCCGATCGATTCCGCCATGCGGTGCAGTTCCGCATACGTGCAGCTCTCCATCTGATCGTGGCGCTGAAGCTCGAGCGCAACGTGGTTCGGCCAGCGCTCGGAGCACTCTACAAACCGGTCATAGAAAGTGGGCATGGTTTCGGCGAGTCGTGGGGAATATACACGAAAAGCGCGTTACGGCGCAGTGCTGGCGTCGGTGCGTTCGGCCCGCTGAGAAACGATCGCGGCTATTGCGATTCTCTAGGGTTTTTGAGTCTGCGCCTGCTTGTCGGCCTCGGCCAGCGCCTTGCGGAACTCCTCCACGGCAGTCATCTTGGGCGGCCGCAGGCAATCCTTGCCGACATAGCGCCAGACCGGCGAACCACCCATGCCGGTATCCACATTCCAGCGGTAAACCGCAAAATAATCGTCAGCAGGCCCAATCTCATTGCTGATGTGCGGCCCGCGACTCATCGGATACATACTCGGGTCTGCATTGGGGTTCTGTCCTCGCTGCCCGCCGATGCGAATACTGGCATCGGTACTCTGCGCCACGCCTCCGCGCTGGTCGACCGGCCCGCCTTTGATCGTGGGCTGCATCGCCTTGCCGCTGCCGGTTCGAACCACAATGACCAGGTCCGTCTGGGCGCCATCCATCATCGGTCGCAGCCGTCCCCAATCCTCGAGCGCTTTTTCCACATTGTCCCGCGCGGTCGCGTTGGCCATGGGCTGGTCCAGCGGTTCCCCGGCATCCGGATCGATAATGACCTTCACCGTCTGCGCTCGCCGAACGTCCTCGGGAAACGTCGTCTTGTTCTTGTCTTTCGCGGATAACGGCGCTGCCAGCGCCGAGGCTAGAACTACCAGCAAGAAGAGGCGTTTCATAGGAGCCTCCAAACAACAGCCTGCGATGCCGCCAATTATACTTAAGATGCCAAAGTGGTGGTTCGCTGCGAACTTAGGCTGCATCTAATGTGCTACGCTTTAAAAGTGTGTCTTTTTTGAGATTCGGGCACGTCGCCCCTGAAGGATTTCCGGATTGATCAACCAGCTTCTAGGCAAGGTTTTTGGCACCAAGAACGAGCGTGTGGTCAAATCGCTGATGCCCAGGGTGCGGGCCATCAACGCCCTTGAGCCCCAGATCGAAAAGCTCACCGACGCCGAGCTGCGCGCCAAAACCGATGAATTTCGCCAGCGCATCCAGGAGCGCCTGAGCCGCCTGGGTGGAAATGGCAGTCAGTCTCCATCCGGCGATTCGGCAAACCTCGAGGCCGAAGACGATTTCGACCGCACCAAGCGGCTCGAAAAGGAACAATACGACGCCCTGCAGGAAGTCCTGAACGAAATCCTCGAGGAGGCCTTCGCGGTCGCACGTGAGGCCGGCCGCCGCGTGCTCAACATGCGCCATTTCGATGTGCAGTTGATCGGCGGCATGATCCTGCATGAAGGCAAGATCTCTGAAATGAAGACCGGCGAAGGCAAAACGCTGGTTGCGACCCTCCCCGTTTACCTGAATGCGCTCAGTGGCAGAGGTGTCCACGTCGTTACCGTCAACGACTACCTCGCCAAACGCGACTCCGAATGGATGGGCAAGCTCTACCGTTTCCTTGGCCTCACCGTGGGCGTCATCGTCCACGACCTGGATGACCAGGAGCGCCGCGCCGCCTACGCCGCCGACGTGACCTACGGCACCAACAATGAATTCGGCTTCGACTATCTCCGCGACAACATGAAGTTTGACTTGCGCGATTGCGTGCAGCGCGGCCACAACTACGCCATTGTCGATGAAGTTGACTCCATCCTGATTGACGAGGCCCGCACTCCGCTCATCATCTCCGGCGCCAGCGAAGAGTCGACCGACAAGTACTACCGGGTCAACCGCATCATCCCCAAGCTTGAGAAGGGCGAGGAGGTATCGCCGGCGGAATTGCGCGATTTGCTGGAAGAGGACAAGATTCCTGCCGACCGGCGCGAGTCACTGATCGAGGAGCTCAAAGCCTCCGGCGACGATCCACAGCGAAAGATTCTCACCGGCGACTTCGTCATCGACGAAAAGCACCGCAACATCACCGTCAGCGACGGAGGGTGGGGAAAAGTCGAGGGCCTGCTCGGCATCGGCAATATCGCCGACCCCGAGAACTGGGCCCTCAAGCACCACGTCGAGACCGCCATCAAAGCGCATGCGCTCTATCGCAAAGACGTGGAATACGTCATCAAAGATGGCGAAGTCGTCATCGTAGACGAGTTCACCGGCCGCATGATGCCCGGCCGCCGCTGGTCCGATGGCCTGCACCAGGCAATTGAAGCCAAAGAAAACGTCAAGATCGAGCGCGAGAACCAGACTCTCGCGACCATCACCTTCCAAAATTATTTCCGCATGTTTAAGAAGCTTGCCGGCATGACGGGAACGGCAGAAACCGAAGCCGAGGAATTCGACAAGATTTATAAGCTCGAAGTCACGGTGATTCCGACCAACAGACAATTGCTGCGCATCGAGAATCCCGATGTTGTCTACCGCACGGAAAAAGAAAAGTATTTCGCCGCGGCCGACGAAATCCAGAAGCTCGCAGAAAAAGGCCAGCCCGTGCTGGTCGGCACAACGTCCGTCGAAAAATCCGAACGCCTCTCTGACCTGCTTAAGAAGAAGGGCATCAAGCATGTCGTCCTCAACGCCAAGTTCCACGAGCGCGAAGCCGAAATCGTCGCCCAGGCCGGACGCAAAGGCATGGTCACCATCGCCACCAACATGGCCGGCCGTGGCACCGACATTCTGCTCGGCGGCAACCCGGAATTCATGGCCAAGCAGGAGATGGTCAAGAAGGGAATCGCGCAGCAGTTGCGCGTGGCGCAGGGCAAGATCGAAGGTCCGCAGGAAGACGGCGAATCGTCCATCTTCTATTACAACGGCAACGAGTACACCGTACCGACCGGCAAGTGGACCGAATCCTACGCGCGTCACAAAGCGCAAACCGACGCCGAGCACGACGAAGTCACCGCTGTCGGCGGCTTGCACATTCTAGGCACCGAGCGCCATGAGTCGCGCCGCATCGACAATCAGCTTCGCGGACGCGCCGGTCGCCAGGGCGACCCCGGATCCTCTCGCTTCTATCTCGCGCTCGAAGACGACCTGATGCGCATCTTCGCGAAAGAATGGGTCTCGACTCTGCTGCAGCGTCTCGGCATGGAAGAAGGCGTGCCCATCGAATCGAAGATGATTACGCGCCGCATCGAGACCGCGCAAAAAGCGGTCGAGGGTCAGCACTTCGAATCGCGCAAACATCTTCTCGAATACGACGACGTGATGAACAAGCAGCGCGAGGCCGTCTACGGCCTGCGCCGCCGCTTGCTCGAAGGCATGGATCAGAAAGACCTGATCCTGCAAGACTACGTCTCAGCAATCCTCGGCGACCTGATGGACCAGTACTGCCCGGTCAAATCCCACGCCAATGACTGGGACATCAAGGGCCTGAAAGACGCTGTATTCACGCGCTTCGGCGTCGACTTCCTCGCCGAAGGCGTAAAGCCCGAGTCGCTGAACCGCGCCGAACTAGGCGACGCGATCTTCGACAAGCTCAAAGAACGCTACGACGCGAAAGAAAAATTAATTGGCCCCGACGCCATGCGCCATCACGAGCGCATGATCATGCTCAGCGTGATCGACCAGCAATGGAAAGATCACCTGCTCAGCATGGACCACCTGAAAGAGGGCATCGGTCTGCGCGGCTACGGCCAGCACGATCCGCTGGTCGAGTACAAGAAAGAGTCCTTCGAGATGTTCGAAGCGATGATGCAGCGCTTCCAGGAAGATACGGTCCGCTATCTCTACCTGATGCAAATCCTCGAGCGCCCGCCCGACCAAGCCGCAGGACCGCCTCCCAGTGCACCCTCCGGGCAAGGCCCTGAGCCGGGAGTTCCCGCCGATCGCAGCGGCGACGGCAACGGACGCCGTCCTCCTCGCATGGTCTCAACTTCGGCCGACGAACTCGAAGAAGCCTTCATGCGCCGCAAGCGCCGCGAACTCGAGCAGGCCCGCATGGCCGGCAGCGGAGACGTCCAACAAGTCCAGCAAGTAGTCCGCGGCCAGGAAAAGGTCGGCCGCAACGACCCCTGCCCCTGCGGCTCCGGCAAGAAATACAAAAAATGCCACGGCGCGTAAGCCAGTCAGAGCGTCAATAGCAGAAACGGCGTCATCCCGAAGACTCGCGTTTTCTCCAGCGAGTCGAGGGATCTCCCCCAAATTAACTCTCCGGGAGATTCCTTAATCTGCCTGAAGAACGGCTCCGCTCGGAATGACGCCAGAGACGTTAGTCGCCTAGTGCCGATCAGCCCCGCACTTCCTCGAACGTCATCTCTTCCGCTCTGCTGCCGCTCTCCTCTTTCCACTCCGCAAACAGCGTCGCATAATTCTTCGTGATGTACTCTTCCGGTTTCACTCCCAACTTCTTCGCAGTCGAGTCAATCCACCGAGCCGCCCCCTCAATCTCGCAGAAATTCCCAATCGGAGTTTCATCCACCACGACATCCCCCTTGCCATCCGTCCACTCGGCGCGAAATTTCTCATAGCGAAACGAGGGCGCATATCCCAGCGCCAGCAGAATCTGATCGAGAGATTTCCCGTCTTCGACGGTGGTTTCCAACTCCTCGCGGCTACTGTGTCGATCGCGCTTCGTTCCGCTCTTATGCGTCAGCTTCCACTCCGACCCATACTTCCGCAGTCGAAGCAATTCTTTCTTCGCCCGCAATACGCCGCCGGGCAAGTCATACAGCGTATTCATCTCATGCGTTCGCCGCGTCTTCAGACGGAATCCCGCCGCCCGCAACCCCTTTCGAAGCGCGCGCAAGTCGCCAACCCGAAACTTGATCTCAACTTCCTGCGCCATGAGATGAGTGTAGTACGTTCGGCCCGCTTAGGGACGGCGTAGACCAGGTCGCGGCGAAAGGCCTCCCGCTGCTAACTTCTACTGAGGGGGCTCAACCGGCCAGTTCGTTTTCGCAAGAACTCGTCGCAAAAGCAGCGCGCTTTCCCCAATCCACTTGCTGAATAGGGCCAATGACCAAGCCCCAGCACAACGCCCCAATCCACGCCATGCCCGACGCCGCAAAAAAAGGCCAGGAGTATTGCCCGGTGCGGTCCAGAAGATAACCGGTGAGAAACGGAGCAAGCGCCCCGCCCAGATTGCCAACGAAATTCTGCATTCCGATCCATCGCCCAACCATGGAGTGACCCGCAAGAGATTGCGGAATGGTCCATGTGGCGCAGCTCGTGATCCCTATAAACATGCCAGTCAGCACCAGCATGGCGGGGAGCGCCGCCCGAGGTGAGAGAACTGTAACGGTCAGGCAGATGCCAAGTCCCAAAGTCCCGACGCACATCGAACCTTTGCGCACCACGGTCGGCGAAGAGCCGCTCCGGATCCAATAATCCGAGAGCTTCCCGCTCAGTGCCGCCATCATCGCCTGCGCCAGGAAGAGCAAGCCGCCATACCGCGCCATGGCATACATCGAAAGCCCTCGCCCGCGCACCAGGTACGAGGGCAGCCACGTGACCACGAAATACAGGCAATAGTTCACCGCCGCCTGTCCGAAAGCCGTTCCCCATGCCGATCGCTGCCGAAGAATCGGAATCCACCCCGACCACGGAAAAGCCGGAAGCTCATTGGGCTCTGCGCGGCTCGGCATGCAATAGACCCACGGGACAAGCCACAGCAGCGCCATCAGCCCCAGCGCCAGAAAAAACGGTCGCCATCCAAAGCGGCCGACCACATTCCCTCCGATGAACATGCCGAACGCGGGGCCAAGCGCGAGTCCGCCCATGATCAAGCCGTTAGCAAAGCCGCGCCGCTCTTCTTTGAAGTGTCCGCAAAGAATTTTCCCGTAAGAAGGGAACGCAATCGACTCTCCGACGCCCAGAAGCAGCCGCACCGCAAACAATGCCATAAATCCATGAAGCAGCCCGGTGACTGCGGTTGCCATCGACCACACGAAAAATCCGATGGCGAACACCCACTTCACGTCGAAGCGGTCGACCAGCCACCCCGCGGGAATCTGCATGAAAGCGTAAATCCAGAAAAAAGCCGACAGCAGAGTTCCAAGTTGCGTATTGGAAATGCCAAGCTCGGACTGCAGCAGTGGCGCCGCGATGGAAAGATTGCTGCGGTCGATGTAGTTGATAAGAACCGAGATGCAGAGAAGAAACAGCACCCAATTCATGCGGCGCGCCGACGCGCCAGCTTCTGCCACATCGGTAGCTGCAGACTTCACACCGGCCCCAGTCCAAGCGTCTTGCGCAGATGTCTTTCCCACAATCATAAGAACGCAGTGCTCGGTTGCTGATCGTGCCACTCGCGCCAAAAGCCGCCCCATTCTACACGGGCTTCAAGAAATGCCTCAGCGGCACGGGTTTCTGCGAATGCTATGATTTCCTTCGATCGCTGGATCTGGAGAAGAAGTGTGAAGAATTTATTCCAACGTGAAGCCGTCGACGAAGTGCTCGCGCGCATCGACTCGCTGAATGCCGCATCGCCGCGCCAGTGGGGCAAAATGGACGTGGCGCAAATGCTGGCGCACTGCTCGGGCGCGCTCGACATGGCCTGCGGGCAACTCAACCCGCCCCGCTTGTTCATCGGGAGGCTGCTCGGCCCGTTCGTGAAGTCGATCTACACTAACGAAAAGCCGTTTTCGCAGAACAACCCAACTGACCCCAAACTGGTCGTCGCCGACCACCGCGATTTTCTTCGCGAGCAAGAGCGGCTCAAGCTCAAGGTTCGCCAGTTCCACGAAGGCGGAGAAGCAAACTGTACGCGCCACCCGCATCCATTCTTCGGGTCGCTCATGCCGCAGGAATGGAGCCGCGGCATGTACAAGCACCTCGACCACCACCTGCGGCAGTTCGGGGCGTGATGCCTACTGCGGCGGCATCGTCCTCCAATATCCGTTCAGCAGTCCCCAATCAAAGTGATTCGACTTCCATCCGAGCGCTGCGCCATCACTCCAGTAAATCGGCCCATAGTCAACGCTGCGCGGTTCCTGCTGCCGGCGATTCGGCTTGAGCAGGGCCGGTCGGCTGTTCAACGAACGCACGCCGCCGCCGTTGTGGCACCAGACGCACGATTGCAAATCCGTCGGTATCTCGCGCGGATGCGGATCACGCGGCTCATCGATCAGGTCGTCCCCCTGCTGCTGAAAAGTCGGCAGCGTCCTCTCGTCGCGAACCGTCGCTCGGAATCCGCCATTCTTGCCTGCGAACAGTAACGGCCGGCTCAGCTTCATTTCAAAGAATTCTTGCCCGCTGCTTCGAGCCACATCACTCATGCGTCCGCTGCCAAAATTCCGCTCCTCAGCAGTTGAGATCGAGCGGTAGACGCGAATCTGCACGCTTTCCGTGATCGCGGACTCTGTCAGATTCCCCTGATTGTCAAACACCGTCAGGCGTCGTACCAGCGCCACCTGCGTTCCCGCCGGAAACGAAGGCAGATCAGGATTGATGGGCGCCTGATCGTCGGCGAAACTTGGCCCCTGCACGTAGGGCTGCGGGAAGTTCCACAACGTCTGGAAATAGTCGTAGGTCGCCTTGCGCCCTTCTGGCAGCCGCACGAAGACCAGAAAGCCCGAGCGTCCTGAAAAGTTGACCAGGTGCATCGGAGCGACACCCGTATCCGACTCCGGGCTCGGTGTGATGCACACCCACGGCCCGCGCGGATCAAATAAGTCGGGCGGAAGAAACGGCACATCAGGATGCTCCGCGTCATATGCCTTCCCGAACGTCCCAGACGCCACAGCCTGCGCATAGGTATCAGGCAATGATTTGATCTCATTCGGCGTTAGTGCAATACGCCGCATGACTTCCGCTAGTCGCGATTGCAGTTCCTGCTTCTGCTTGTCGTATTCAGGCTTTTCGCGCGCCGAGTACTGACTGTTGCTCCAATCGAAAACGGCCCAAAGATCGCGTGCCATCACGACTCGCTTCAGCGGATCGCGCACCAGTGTCTCGCCATGCGTGCTCAAGAATTCATCGAGCGTCTCAATGGCGTGCCGATGCGAGGGCTCGGAAAGCAGGTGATCGCTTTCCTGCCACAAAAGCGGATCCAGCGAATCCTCTCCGAATAGCCGGCCGTGATGATCCTGCCGGATTAGCAATGCCGCGTACAGCCGGTTCCAGAGATGAGTGGGATTGGAGTCGTAGATCGTGACCGACGTGAGTGGATTCTGGTGATGAGCGAGTACGACGACTGCGCACGCAGTCATTCCTGCCAATGCGACACCGATGAGAGTGGCTACCCGTCGCATGAATACCTCCATAGGGATTCAAATGCGGGCCTGATTGTTTTGAACCGTATTGTCGCGGAAAGTTGCCTGTTCCAAAAAAAATATCGGCGTGATTCCCCTACGAAAACGTCGGCAGCTTCACCAGATCATTCTTCGGCACAGATTCCAGCGGTTCCCCAGCCTTGCGCCAGGCCGCCAGCCCGCCGACCAGTACGAACGTGTTGAATCCTTTTTCCCGCAGTAAGTGCGCCACCCGGGCGCTCGTGGCTTCGCGCGCTCAAGTACAGTAGAGATAAATGTCCTTGTCTTTGGGAAGGTTCTTGATCTCTTCGTCCAGATTGTTGGGCTCGATGCGGATCGATCCGAAAATTCGTTCCGCCCCGCGGTCGTAGTAGCCGTGGCTGCGGACGTCGGCGATCAGCACGCGGTCTCGTTCACCGTTCGCCAGTCGCGCCGCCAGTTCTTGTGCCTGCACCCGCGGCACAACTTTAAACTTTCTATGTTTTGTCGCCTGGCCAACCCGGTAGACGATATAAACTGCCAACGCGATCGCCACCCCGATTTCCATCGCTCGTCCCGCGGCATGAAGGTTGTTCAGCGTCGCCGCCAGAAAGTCGCGAGAAAGAAATCCCAGCATCAAGTAGGCACCCGCGTAGAGCAGTGCTCCGGTGAGATCGAGCCGCAGGAATTGTCCAAACGGCATCTTCATGCTGCCCGCCAGCGGCGCGGCCATAGTATTGATCCCCGGAACGAACTTGGCGAATACCAGCGTGATTTTGCCGCGTTTGTAAAACGACTCCGCCGAGCGCAGCATGCAGGTTTCCGGGTTCATCGACAGGCGGCACAAGAATCCCAGCAGCGCCCATCCCGCGTAGCGTCCCAGCCAGAACTGACCTATGTCGCCGATCATCAGCCCCGCCATCGCGGCCAGCAGCAGTCCAGGGCCCGACAGCGTATGCGACGCCACCACCGCTCCGCCTGCTACCATCGCCAGCGCCGCTGGGAAGGGAAGTCCCGCCGCTTCCGCCAGAAGCAGAAAGAACGTCAGGGCATAGCCATGACGCGCCATCATGGAGAGCATGTCGGTCATAAACGTACTACGAAAAAACGGAACCCCGGGAAGTACCCGACCTTTGATTCGCTGGATGCTCCGAAAGCTTCAGTAAAATACCCCAGCAGGTCCCTAGTCTCGCCTGTGGCACAACACCCCCGGTAGCGAAAAACATAGGTAGTCCGTTAGTTTGGCTTCTTGCATAGCTCTGTCATCCTGAGCGGAGCCGTTTTTCAGGCGGAGCGAAGGATCTCCCGCTTAACCGGCCTAACGCGTCAGCCAAACCACACCACTACAAAAACTCAACTCACCTTGACTTTCTGATGTCAAAAAGATATACCGCTCACTGCAGACGAGTCTGCGAACCTGTCCCAGAAGTCCCCCGAGCAACTCCGGCCCTTCGTCTTCAAAGTCCGAATTCTACCTTGCGGAGGCGAATCCATGCCGAAGATTCGAGCCAACAATCTCACCCTGAACTATGAACAGCAGGGAAGCGGCGAGCCGCTGATTCTCATCCCGTACCTCTCCGCCGACAACGCTTGCTACGCCTTCCAGGTCGCCGACTATTCCAAGCATTACACCTGCATTTCGCTCGATCTGCGCGGCACGGGTGAAAGCGATAAGCCGGATGGCGCTTACACGACTGAAACGCTGGCCGACGACGTCGCCGCTCTCATGCAGGCCCTGGGGATCGCCAAAGCTCATATCTCCGGTCTATCGCTCGGCGCGGCAATCGGTCTCTGGCTGGCCGGAAAATATCCGGAAAGAGTCGCGTCTCTCTCGCTCCACAGTGGATGGCACAAAACCGATTCTTACATGAGATCCGTGATCGGAAGCTTCCAGGCGGTCGCCAAGGCAATGCAGAACATGCCCGAGATGGTGATCATGGCGCTCTTCCCCTGGTGCCTGACGCCCGAACTCTACGCGTCGAAGCCGGAGTACATTGATGGGCTTGCTGCCTTCGTGCGCAGCCGCCCACCGCAGTCCGTTGCCAGTTTCTTGCAGCAGTCGAACGCAGTTCTCAGTCACGATGCGGAGGCGCAACTCAGCCGCATCACCGCCCCCACCCAGATCACATTCGGCCGCCACGACGCCGCCACATCCCCGACGCGTTTCCTGGATTCCCTGAAGACAGGAATCCGCAACTCAGAATCGGTGATCTTCGAGGATTGCTCCCATGCGCCGATCTATGAAAACGTCGCCGACTTCAACGCCAAAACCCTGCAGTTCCTGCAGCGCCAAAAAGTGTGACGTTATGAATGGAGCGCCGGACGCATTCGTCCGGGGAGGAAGCGCGAAAACTCGCCGACGAAGCATGTTTTTCCTTCGTGAACCTTCGTGTCCTTAGTGGTTCAAGCTCTTAGTCAGTCCGCCGCAGAACTGCCAGTCCGATACCACTCCACGGTCCACCGCAAACCCTCTTCAAAATCAACCTTGGGTTTGTAGCCAAGCGCAGCCTCAGCTCTGGAAATATCCGCCAGCGAGTGCTTGATGTCCCCCTCGCGCTCTGCCCCGTAAGCTACCGCGCCCGTATATCCGGTCAGCCCTTGCAGCAATTTGAAGGTTTCATTCAACGTAACTCTTCGCCCGGTAGCCACATTGAAGACACCTCCCGCCGCCTGCGAAGCGGGAGCCGAGCAAGCGAGGAGATTCGCCTCAACCGCATTATCGATGTATGTGAAATCCCGGCTCTGTTCGCCATCGCCAAAAATCATCGGCTGTTTGCCGCTGAGCATCTGTGTGATGAACTTCGCGAGCACGCCCGAATAGGGCGACGATGGATCCTGCCGCGGCCCAAAAATATTGAAGTAGCGCAGGCACACTGTCTCCAGTCCATAGCAGCGATAGAACGAAATCATGTACTGCTCGCTGGCCAGTTTGGCCACGGCGTAAGGCGAAATCGGATCGGGCTTCATCGCCTCATGTTTCGGCAGCGTAGGCGTGTCGCCGTAAGCCGACGACGATGCCGCGTATACCACGCGCCTTACCTTGGCATCACGCGCTGCTACGAGCAGGTTCACAGTGCCGTCCACATTCGCGCGGTTGCTACCCAGCGGATCGAGCACCGACTTCGGCACGGAAGGAATCGCCGCCTGGTGCATCACAAAATCCACGCCCGCGCAGGCTGGGTGCATCGCTTCGAGATCGAGTATGTCCGCCTCGCGCAAATCAATTCGATCTTTGATTTCGGCGAGGTTCTCACGCCGTCCGGTGGAAAAGTTGTCGATTCCGCGCACCTGCTCGCCGCGGGCCAGTAGCGCGCGCGCGAGCGACGATCCGATGAATCCGCCAATACCTGTGATGAGAAAAAGTGCCATGCTCGTCCATCATAACGAAGGGCAGGCGCTTGCTGCGGATTCGCCTCACGATTTCATCACGGGTTCACAATCAAGTTAACTGGCGGGACCTTAGCGCGCTGCGGCTGCCGCCTGGCTTTTGTGGACGACGGCGATAAACTCCTCGCGGGTAAGCATGTGCCGGTTTTGGAAGAACTCCACCAGCGCAGTCATCGCGGCTCCTGGGTTCGAGATAGTGAGTTCGGGATCGCCCGCGCCCGGCAGCCGCGGCGGCAGAATCCCGGGACCCATAATCGTCGACGGGATCCGCGCCGCCATGACGAGTTCCTTAAGCCGCTCACGGTTTTCGTCGGTCATCTCGGTGAAGGAGACTCCCATGCCCAGGTATGGATAGTTCACTCGCACCGTGCCTTTGGTTTCCACTCTCACGCCATTGGCTTCGAGCTTCATCCGCAGGCTGGTTCCTGCCGGATAAGTCGCTTGCGCCTCCACGTAACAGCCATGCAGGCTGACGTCGGTGAAGCTGGCGAAGGTGCCTACGTTGCCGCTTTCTTCGCGCATCTCCACGCTGCCCTCGCACTTGTAACGCGGACTGCGGCGCTTTTCTACGCCTTGATAGTTGCCATCTTCGGGAGGCGTGAAAATTACCGGCCCCGTCTGGGGTTGCTGGCCTGCAACCGGCTCCGGGGCGGACGTGCCGTACAACCCCGAAGACTGCTTCAATGCTGTCAGATACGCAACTCCCTCGTTCGTTGGCTCTGCCATACGGGCCTCCGGCGCGAGTTCCTCGCCCCACGTCATCGACAGGGGCACGCCAGGCTGCTCCGCGCCTCATCTGATCTATCGGAGAAAAGCCGACAGGAGATTAGTCCGATGAAGGAATCTGCTAGGGCTGGCGTCAAGCATGAGCCGTAAGGATTTTCTAATTCAAATGTTCATCCCCTCGAAGCGGTCGGCGAGTCGTCGAGCGTGCTGCTTTCCTGCGCCGCAATCTCTCGGATTCGCTTCCACAGATCGTCGCGGCCGGCGCCGGTCTTGGCAGAAAATGGTTGCAACCGCGCCGCCGGATATTCTTCCGCGAGAATGCGCATGGTGTTGTTGCGTTGGTTGTTCGAGAGGCGGTCCACCTTGGTAGCCACCACCAGAAATTCGCGCCCCGAGGCATTCAGAAAGTCGAGCAGTTTACGGTCACTCTCCAGCGGCGGAACGTTGGCGTCGACCAGCGCGATGCACAAGGCCAGTGTCGGCCGCTGCTGAAGATACGGCTCAATAAACCGTGGCCATTCTTCTGAGATGGAGCGCGAAATCTTAGCGTACCCGTAGCCGGGCAGATCGGCGAAAATCATCTCCGGACGCGGCTTTCCGGCCCAGCGAATCTCGAAAAAATTGATGCTGCGCGTGCGCCCGGGCGTGGAACTGGTGCGCGCCAGCCTGGTCCCCACCAGCGAATTGATGACACTTGATTTGCCGACGTTGGAGCGCCCCAGGAAGGCAATTTCAGGCAATGTCGGGATGGGGAAGTGCGAGATATCGGTTGCCGAAGCCAGAAACCGCGCCAGAACCCTCATGCTCAAGTGTGCAATGCCAACGAAGAAATTGGCAAGCGCAGTCAATCGGTGCGAACTCCAGTGCCATGTCATCCTGAGCGGCGGCGACGCCGGCGCGAGGGACGAAATGTCGATCGCCCATGTGCGGCCCGAAGGCGTTCACGACTTGCACGAGGCGAATGTGCTGTGCAACATTGTGAAATCGTCGATGAAAACTCACATTTCTATCATCGCAGCACTGGTCCTGATCTTTGCGGGAAGCCATTGCCTCGCTCAGTTCAAGCCAGAGGAAGTTGTTTTCCCCAGCGATGGACGCCAGTTGCACGGATTCCTGTGGAAGCCGGAAGGTTCCGGCCCCTTTCGCGCCATTCTGTGGAATCACGGAAGCGAAAAGCTTCCGGGCTCGGAGCCGGATTTGGCCAACTTTTATGTCGCGCATTCGTACGTGTTTTTCGTTCCGCATCGCCGCGGGCAGGGCCGCTCGCCGGGTAACTACATCCAGGATGAAATCGCCAACGCCCCGCCGCCCGCGCGCGCACGCCGCATGGTCGAACTGCAAGACGCGGAAGTCGATGACGTGGTCGCGGCGCTCGCTTACCTGAAGTCTCTCCCCTTCGTCGATTCCAGGAACATCGCGATATCCGGCTGCTCGTATGGCGGCATTCAGACTCTTCTCGCGGGAGAGCGCGATCTGGGAGTGAAGGCCTTGGTGCCGTTCGCTCCGGGAGCCAAATCGTGGGACAGGAACGACGACATTCACGACCGCCTCCTCCGTGCAGTCGATCTGGCGAAGGCGCCCGTGTTCCTCCTCCAGGCGGAGAACGACTTCAACCTCGGCCCCAGCCATGCGCTGGCCAATGAAGCGAGCAAGAAGAAAAAAGACTTTCAATCGAAAATCTATCCCGCCTATGGCAAGAGCCCGCAAGACGGCCACTGGAAATTTTGCTCTATGGGCACTGCCGTTTGGGGAGACGACGTGCTGGCCTTTCTGGATGCGTACATGAAACCCAAACCGTAGCCTCTCTCGCCGTGAGTCACAGTCGCTGCCTAGGCGATATGCTTGACTTCGCCGTCGCAATAGCGCAGCTCAGACCACGAAATCACTTGCAAGAAACGTGAGCCGGTTTCGGATTTCAGCGTCACGACTTCTGCCGCCTCAGACACGTGAAACACTACAAAAATCTCAGTCTCGTCGCCTTCCAATCGAACTCGGTCTCCTTTGTGCGGATGCCGAATCTCTCGATTGTGTGTTGCAATTTGCATCACCACTATTTTCGCGTCATCATTGGTGAAAGGCCAGTGATATTCCTCTAATTTTTTCTGCGCCATTAACGAACTACAACTCAACCGCTTTCCATTTCCGCCGATAAGTCAGTCACGCGCGGTACGACAACCGTGCTGTCACCCGAGGAATCACCATGGAAAGTCCAGCCGGCAAAGGTCCGATGCCTATGCGCATTCTCATAATGTGCTCGGACGCTTCGTTTCTCGAATCTACCCAGAATGTATTGATCGAATTGAAGCTTGTCCCGAAGATCGTTGGCCGCTGCGATGTCGCTCTGTCGCTGATCCGGCGCGAAGACTTCGACGTAATCATGGTCGATTGGTGGCGGATCGAAAACTTCCGCGATTTCTTCTACACCATTCACACCTCGGAACTGAATGCCGACTGTGTCCTCATCGCGGTCGTAGGCGATCTGTCCGAAATGCCGCAAGCACACTCGGCGCGCGTGCACTTTGTCATTCACAAGGGCTCAACCGAAGAGCAGATCGCACATTGCTTGCGCGCGGCTTATGGCGCCACGCTGCAGCGCCGTCGCAAGCTGCACCGCGAACCTGTAAACATCATGGCCGCAATGAGGACGCGCATCCAGTCCGATGCGGAATGCATGCTGATCAACCTTAGCGAAGCTGGTGCCGGACTCCGGTTGCAGGCTGGAAAGGACGGCGTCAGTGCGTACGTGGGCGCGGGCGACCAGATTGATCTGCGCTTTGCGCTGCCCGGCACCGACGACATCCTGCAGCTCCGCTGCACCGTCGTCTGGTCAAGTGCCACGCATTGCGGAGTGCACTTCCGCAGCATTCCCGATGGCGCGCTCCTGGCCCTGGAGCGCTGGCTCACCGCTTGCGTGGAACGATCAATGGAAGAAAGATCCATGGAAGAACGGTCGATGAAAGACGGACGCGTCAGCCAGTCCGCAATCTCCGCCTGACCGCAGTTTCATCCCAAAAAGCAAAAGGCCCGCCGCAGCGGGCCTTTTTAAACTGATCACTGACCACCGGCACTGATCACTGATGCGCCGTCGGGCTCTCCGAAGTGGAAGTCAACGGAGCAATCGCGGCCTGCGATACCGTCTCTTCGATCGAGGGCAGCGGCGACTCGAGCGCGATGGCCAGCACCTGGTCCATCGTCTCCACGAAGTGTAGCTTCATCGCCGTGCGCAGATTCTCCGGAACCTCTGCCAGATCCTTCTCGTTATCCTTGGGCAGAATCACTTGGAAGAGGCCCGCGCGATGTGCCGCCAGCAGCTTTTCCTTCAATCCGCCGATGGGTAGAACCTTGCCGCGCAGCGTGATCTCGCCTGTCATCGCCAGATCTCGGCGGACGGGAATCTTGCTGAGCGCGCTGGAAATTGCGGTCGCAATGGTAATGCCGGCCGATGGCCCATCTTTCGGAATGGCGCCTTCGGGCACGTGCACATGTAAATCGAGATTGCGGTAGAAGTCGCGGGTCAAGCCCAGCCGGTGTGCGCGCGAGCGAACGTAAGACATGGCGGCCTGCGCCGACTCCTGCATCACGTCGCCGAGTTTACCGGTCAGGGTCAACTTGCCCTTGCCGTCGACGACAGTGGCTTCCGTCGAAAGAATCGAGCCACCAACTTCCGTCCAGGCCAACCCAGTAACAAGTCCGACTTCCGATTTCTCATGCGCCAGCGTGTCGCGGAACTTGATCACTCCCAGGAAGTCGTTCACATTCTCGACGGTGATGGTGACGTTGTAGCTCTCGCCTTCCTTCACCACTTTACGCGCGACCTTGCGGCAGACGTTGCCAATTTCGCGCTCCAGGTTGCGCACGCCCGCTTCACGCGTATACGACCGGATCAGTGCCTTGATGGCATCGTCGGTGAAAGCAATGTTCTTTTCCGACAAGCCCGCGGCCAGCATCTGCTTCTTCACCAGGAACTGTTTCGCGATCTCGACCTTCTCCTGCTCGGTGTAACCGTGCAACCGCAGCACTTCCATGCGGTCCTGAAGCGCCGGAGGAATCGTGTGCATCACGTTCGCGGTCGCGACAAAGAAAACCTGCGAGAGATCGTATTCCACGTCGAGATAATGATCGACGAACATGAAGTTCTGCTCAGGATCGAGCACTTCGAGCAAGGCCGCCGACGGATCGCCGCGGAAGTCCATCGACATCTTGTCAACTTCATCGAGCATGAAGACCGGATTCTTGGTCCCGGCCTTCTTCATCATCTGGATGATCTGTCCCGGCAGCGCGCCGATATAAGTCCGCCGGTGGCCGCGAATTTCAGCCTCATCCCGCACGCCACCCAACGACATGCGCACGAACTTGCGTCCGGTAGCCTTCGCGATCGACATGCCCAGCGAAGTCTTGCCCACGCCCGGAGGTCCGACAAAGCAAAGAATCGATCCCTTGGGATTTTTTACCAACTGCCGAACCGCGAGAAATTCAAGAATGCGCTCTTTAATCTTCTCGAGCCCATAATGGTCTTCGTTCAGAACCTTCTCTGCGCGAGCAATATTCCGGATTTCCTTCGAGCGCTTCTTCCACGGCACCGCCAGGAGCCAATCCAGATAATTGCGAGAAACCGTCGACTCGGCCGACATGGGCGGCATGGCCTCGAGCTTCTTGAGTTCCTGCAGCGCCTTGTCTTTTACTTCCTTCGGCATACCCGCCGATTCGATCTTCTTCTTCAGTTCGTCGAATTCGCTCTTCTCGCCGCGGCCCAGTTCCTTCTGAATCGCCTTGATCTTTTCGTTGAGGTAATACTCTTTTTGCGCCTTCTCCATCTGGCGCTTCACGCGCGACTGGATGGTACGATCGACGTTCAGCTTTTCGATTTCAATGTCGAGCACGTCGGCGATGCGGGTGAGCCGTTCGGCGGGATCGAAGATTTCCAGCAGTTCCTGCTTCTCTTCAATCGAAAGCTGCAGGTTGGCCGAGATCACGTCCGTCAGCTTGGCCGGATCTTCCATCCGTACGGCCGAAATCATGGTCTCGTAATTCAGCGCCTGGCAAAGCTTCACGTACTGCTCGAACAGTGACGTGACCCGCTGCATACTGGTTTCAAGCGAGGGATTCGACTCGGTGGCGTAGCGGGCCACACGCACCGTCGCCTGCATGAAGCCTTCGGTGTCGGTGACCTGGAGAATTTTGCCGCGCTCAATGCCCTCAACCAGAACCTTAATGTTGCCGTCGGGCAGCTTCAACGATTGCACGATGTTGACGATCGTGCCTACCTGATAAATTTCGTTGGCTTTTGGTTCGTCGATGGAGGCGTCGTGCTGCGTGGCCAGGAAAATCTTCTTATCAGCCGCCAGGGCTTCTTCAAGAGCGCGAACGCTCGATTCGCGGCCCACTACAAACGGGGTCATCATGAAAGGGAAGATGACCACGTCCCGAATGGGCATCATGGGCAGCTTTCTGGATTCGAACTTTTCCTTGGATGTGGTCACTGAGTCTCCTGGGAATGAACCGCCAACACAGCCAGACAAAGGCCTGCACAGATTTTACTCTGTTTAGGCGCTAGTCGTTAGTCGTTTGTCGATAGCCGTCGCGAGCCGGCTTGCGGTGTGCACGATCTTGCATTTTGCTAACGACCACGGACAAAACGACTAAAGACCGATCCCTACCCTGCCTTCTCCATCACCGTGGCGAACGAAGCGCTACGTTTCTCCACCATCTCCCGCGTGACTTCGAATTCTTTTAACTTTTTCTGGCTTGGCAAATTGAACATCAGGTCGAGCATGAGTTCTTCCAGAATCATGCGCAGACCGCGCGCACCCACCTTGCGCGCCATGGCCTGGCGCGCGATGGCGCGCAGGGCCTCATCGTGGAACTTCAAGCGAACATTTTCAAACTCGAACAACCGCTGGTATTGCTTGACGATGGCGTTCTTCGGCCGCGTCAAAATTTCGATCAGCGCAAACTCATCCAAATCCTCAAGCATTCCCACCACAGGCAGGCGCCCAACAAATTCCGGAATCAATCCGAACTTGATCAGATCCTCCGGCTGCACTTCCTGCAGCAGTTCCTGACTCCGCTTCTTCGCGTTGAAGGAATCTTCCTTCTCGGCGTCTTCACCCGAGCGGAAGCCCAAAGATTTCTTGCCCATTCTGCGCGAGATGATCTTATCGAGGCCGACAAAAGCCCCACCGCAGATGAAAAGAATGTTGGTGGTATCGACCGGGGTGAACTCCTGATGCGGATGCTTCCGTCCCCCCTGCGGCGGAACATTAGCGATCGTGCCTTCCAGAATCTTCAACAAAGCCTGCTGCACGCCCTCGCCCGAGACATCGCGCGTGATCGACGGATTCTCATCCTTCCGCCCGATCTTATCGACCTCATCAATGTAGATAATTCCAGTCTGCGTGCGGCTAACATCGCCATCGGCCGCCTGCAGCAGCTTCAGGATGATGTTCTCGACATCCTCGCCCACATATCCCGCTTCAGTCAGCGTGGTCGCATCGACAATCGCGAACGGAACATCCAGCATGCGAGCCAAAGTCTGCGCCAGCAAAGTCTTGCCGGTTCCCGTCGGCCCGATCAGCATGATGTTCGACTTGGTCAGTTCAATGCCGTCGCCGGTCTTCTGCCGGTTCATGAAGATGCGCTTGTAGTGGTTGTAAACCGCCACCGCCAGCTTCTTCTTGGTCTGCTCCTGCCCGATGACGTACTCATCCAGGAAGGTCTTCACTTCCTGAGGCTTCGGCAGCTGGTTAGGTGTGCTGGAGGGAGGCGTCGCCGTGCGGTCATCTTCCAGAATCGAGTTACAGACCGCGACGCACTCGTCGCAAATATAGGCGCGGGGATAATCGCTGGGTGACGAGATCAGCTTGGCTACGGCGTCCTGCGATTTGTGGCAAAACGAACAGCGCAGTATCTCGTCGGTTCCCGACTTGTTTTTCACTCGGCTCTACTCCTTCACCGGGTCTCACGGCGGGGCTAAACTTCGCCTAGGCTCCCCATAGCCCGCGCGCCGTTTCGCGTTTCGGCCTGATTTTTCCCTCAGGCGCGAAGGCCGATCATACCGCTTTTCCCGTCTTGTAGATGATATCGTCTATGATTCCGTATTCCTTAGCCTGCTGCGCGTTCATGATGAAATCGCGCTCGACATCTTTCTCCACTTTGTCCAGTTTCTGTCCGCTGTGCTTCGACAAAAGCTGGTTCGTAATCTCGCGCATCCTCAAAATCTCGCGCGCGTGGATGTCAATGTCCGTCGCCTGGCCCGAAAGACCTCCCATAGACGGCTGATGTATTAGAATTCGCGAATTCGGTAGTGCCAATCTCTTTTTGGGCTCACCCGATGCCAAAAGTAACGCCGCCATCGACGCCGCCTGTCCCACGCACAGCGTCATGACATCGTTCTTCACGTATTGCATGGTGTCATAAATCGCCATGCCCGCCGTGATCGAGCCCCCCGGAGAGTTGATGTAAAGCTGGATGTCTTTCTCCGGATCTTCCTGAGCCAGAAACAACATCTGGGCGATCACCAGGTTGGCGATGTTGTCGTCAATCGGCGTGCCGATGAAGATAATGTTGTCGCGCAGCAGCCGGGAATAGATGTCGTAGGCGCGTTCGCCTCGACCCGTCTGCTCGATGACCATCGGGACCAGCATCATTTGCGGATTCTTGTCTTGAGTCACATTCACTCCACACTCCGCCCCGTAACAGCGTCTCTTCTGCCTGGGGAGGATCGAAAGTGGTCCGCGCGTTTGTGCAAATCACGCGGACTGGTGATACAGAAATTCGAGGGTCTTTTCGCTGCGGATTCTGTTCCGGATTCTATCGAGGCCCCCATCCTGTGTCAAACGAGCGCGCACCGCTTCCGGAGTCTGTTTCGTCTGCTCGGCCATCGCATTCACTTCGCGATTCAACTCGTCCTCGCCGACGTTGATATTCTCCTTCTCTGCAATGCGCTCCAGCAACAAAGCCGACTTCACATCCTGCAACGCCTGATCTCTCTGCCCCGCACGCAGCCGCGGAAGATCCATCTTCTTCATGTCTTCCATCTTCATGCCCTGCGCCGCCAGCGCGCGCAACCCGCGTTCCAGCCGCAGATCGATCTGCCGGTCCACCAGCGCTTCCGGCACTTCGAAATCATTGCGCTTCACCAGCTCCGCGACAAGTTTGTCTTTAGCTTCCCGCTCCGCCGTATGCTTGCGCTCCGCTTCCATGTTCTCGTGAATCTGCTTGCGCACCGCCGCCAGATCGGTAAACTCGCCCAGCTCCTTAGCGAAATCGTCATTCAACTCCGGCAAATGCTTCTGCTTGATCGCCTGAATATTCACCGTATAGATGAACGTCTTCCCCGCAAGCCGCTTATCCTGCGAATCTTCCGGATAAACCACTTCAAACTCCCGCGTCTCTCCCGCAGTAGCTCCGCGCAGATGCGCCGAAAACTCCGGCACAGTATTCTTCCCGCCAATCTCAATCAACACTTCATCCATATGCACAGGCTGCGTCTTGTCGT